>JGI12316J15310_10000011_pt6 | contig 873336 bp, 750 predicted proteins | sample MarCyaLeptolynsp_FD_15310 | JGI IMG/M metagenome (IMG submission 15310)
GACCAGCGCCATGGCGACCTGCTCCAGCAACTCCGTTTCGGAGGCATCAGCGAATCGCTCAACCACGCTGTCGTACACCTCGATTGCGTCCTCTGTACGGTCCAGCTGGCTCAGGGCGAAGCCCTTGTTGACCAGCGCCTTGGCGAGCCGATTTTGCTGCCCCGCTTCGGTGGAGTTACCGATGCGCTTAACAACTGCGTCGTAGATTTCTATCGATTGGCCTGGCTCGTCAGATCCCTCATCACGTATTATCTGGCGGTCACTTGATAAATCTTCACGAAACTCCTGAATCGTCGCATAGTACTCGTCGGTTTTGCCGAGGCGATTCGATTGCGTCTCCGCATACTCTACCAACTCGCCCCGTAATGAACTGTTTTTTAAGCTACTTGCAAGAGCCAATGCGTATCCCGGATCGGCGCGATCATCATCCAACATTCCGCGCGCCATCACGTGTCGCTCCGAGGGGCTGAAACAAGATTGCAGGAATACTGTCAAGAATCTGATGCTTTGCTGCGTCCTCCGCGGGCCGTTCCGCATGAGATACCAGATGTTGAAGAAGCGCTCGCTAACTTGATAACCGTTCCGTCCCTTTCGGCTTCGACTCAGGTCGACTGGTTCGACGTAGCCTTTCTTTTCAAGGCGTGATAGCTGACTGCTCACTTCGGTTGTTGCCAATCCCGTGACCTCACTCACCGCGGCGGCTGTCATTGGATCCCAGTTCAAGGCCAGCGCATCGAAAACGGCTCTGGCCTGAATAGCTAGCTCTTCGGTGCGAGCTTGGTACCAGCCCGTGAATGTATCGAGCATGGCGCTGAGTTGTGAGAGCACATCAGCATTCATGTGTGATTCGAGCACACCATACAACACACTGAGTGTCCGTGGGTTGCCACCCGCCAGAGTATTGAGAGCAGAAATACGGCCCGGGTCTTTGTGAATGAGTTCTAACACCTCGCGCCCGGCAACCCCTCGACGTGATGCGATTGAGCGCAGGCACTGAATGACTTCTTTTGCGCTTAGCTTACTTAAGGTTTGCACGCGAAAGAATTCGTAGAACGCAGCATTTGGATCGTGCGCGGACTTTGGGTAACGCGATGCAGCTGCAATGAGCATTGGCCCATCATCGCGCTGCAGTGTTCTTCGAAGTGCCCATTGGTGGATATCTGTCAGCCCGTTGAGCAAGGCGTCGAGGTTATCGACCAATAGAAGTGGACGCCGCCCCATTCTCGAACAACGCGAACGAAACTCGAGCCATGCCGGTTCACCGTCTTGATATTCTCGCTTTACTTTGTGCCGCGGTCCGTGCTTATCCCATAGCGTTTCCAGCTCTGCAATTTCTTCTTCAGGAGCACACTCGTCTTCCCGCGCCTCCAAAAGCGCCTGTAGGCAATTGCGCCAGAAAATGTCGAGGCTTATGACGTTGTGCTGTTCTTCACGGAACGCAAGTGGAATAAACCGGTCGCGCAAGTCTTTCTCAGAACGGACAGCAATCGCGATTCGCCTCAAAAGAGAGGTCTTCCCATATCCGCGAGGTGCCACAATCAGATGATGATCCGCCGCTCGCCCGTGTTGACTAAGTCGTAGCTGACGTAGGTAGAAGTCTAGCTCACTTTGTCTCGCGACGAAGCCTGCGAGAAAATCAGCTTCGCTCTGGGATTGTGGGTTGAAGTATGACAAGTGCATGATTGGGTCAGGTATCGGCTGGTCTGTAGCGTGCCCACCATCGGCGCAATGGGAGATTTAGGAAGGTTGCCGTAGGCTGGCTGCTCTCCCAGTCATCCACTGTGAGGAACCCATCAACACTAAGTCGCATGAGCACGGTACGTAGTCTATCTGCGGTGACGCCGGGTTGGTCGACTGCGATTAGTAGTTCGTCAATGGTTCGTCCCTTGGCGTGCGGTGCGAGCGCAGCCAAGATTTGGAACGCAAGAGAGCGATCGTTGTCTCGATAGTGCTTTCGCAAATGCTCTTCCCAGACTCCAAAGGTCGCTGCTTCGCTCGGCTGAATGAGGCGGTCGAGCGCGCCGTCTACGGCACTTTTTGCCTGCACAGGATCGTCGCTCGGTTCGCCCGCCAATTTCTGTGCCAACGCTTCCAGGTAGAATGCAGAAAGCCACCCGACAGCATCTACAACACATTGAGCCTCGGCCTCTGTAATGACGTGACGCGACATGAGCCGACCTTCGTGCGCCAGGTCCATTATCAGTTCCTTCGCCTGAGTGTTATCCAAGGGCTGCAAAGCATACGTTTGAAACTTGGCCAACACTCCCATGTAGTTACCGATCTCAGCTAGCGGTTCAAGTCCAATAGAGCCGGTTATCATCCAGCGCACATTCTTGTTGTCCGTGCGCAAGCGGCTGGTTAGATTCATGAAGTCGCGAGCCTCATCAATTCCCATTGGACCTTTATCGTGTAGTGCTTTCAGGAATATCGGCAATTCGTCAATCAACAAAACCCAGCGATTTGCTGGGTCATCATTCATTGCGTTGATGAGGCGCTCGAAGTAAATCTCATGATCAGTAGACAACAGGGCCCTATACCATGGGCCAGAATCATCCGTACGGAAGTCGAATACCTGTGCAAGACGTTGACGAAACCAGGTTACAGCGTTGCTGCCGCCAGAGCGCTCGCTACCTATTTTTGCGCACAATTCTCGACAAAATGAGCGCGTGTCCCTGCAGCCGGCAACCTCAACTTTTACCGCCGTCCAGTTGTGATGCGTGGCCGCATCAACTAGTCGATCCAGCACAAAAGTCTTTCCCAAGCGTCTAGGCCCCGGCATGGAAATATCCATTCCTGCGTCAAACATCCTATAAATGGCCGCTACTTCGTCGTTTCGGCCGTAACACTTGGTTGAATAGTCCATCATCGGTGAATAAAGCCTTGTAGGCTCGCCAGTATAAGACAAATTTGTTTTAAAACACAAATGTTTTAAAACAAATTTGTCTTATACTTACTACCTATTCGGGAATTACTTAGCAATCGGCTGAGCCAGTCGAACTTCGGGGATTTTGCTCAGGTTAATAGCTCCCTACACGATCGAGCCCCTAACCGACGATCTGAAGCGAATTGCCACGTCTCAAGTTCGTACAGTTGTTAACAAATATCCGAGATACACGTGCTCCTGCCGTGACGAAGCAGCGCAACGAAATCGTGCTGTTCCTGAGGCGACTCGCCATTCCAGTCAGTACTTGACGGCAATAAAGCTTGATAGCGAGCGGCTAACTTAAAGCCGGTGATGTAACGAAAACGTGGCAATTCACCGAACCTCGGCGAGACTCCACGTCGTATAGCGGCAATGAACGCAAGGGCGGGCCATCTAACTTGCTGTTTCTATTTGATTGATTTTTTACCGTTACTTCTGCGAATCAGATCGTTGCTTCGAAACGTTTGAGCATCCCAGCGAGAAGCTCCAGGTCGCCGGCCCGGCGCCCGTGTTTCAGCGGGTCCTCCGCCGTCACGTTGAGCGCCCTGATCGTGCGCCGCCTGAGGCTGCCTGATTCGTTACAGGAGTCGAAGTCGATGATGTTCAGGCAGCAGGTCTCTTGGTCGAAGGCGCCAAAGGCGGCTTTGCCGAGTCCACTCGCCCAGCCGAGCACCGCCGCATTGGTGCCTCCGTGTGCAAAAACCGCCAGGCTGTTCCAGCTCTGATCGGCAATGATGGTCTCGACTGCGGCAACAACGCGCTCGTAAAAGTCGGCGTAGCGCTCCCCGCCCAGGAACCGCGCCTCCGGTTCGCCGGCGCGCCAATGTGCATACGCGACGTCAGCGAGCAAATCGAAGTCCGGCGCCGACTCGGCGCGCACCGGGCGGATTTCTTCGAGTCCGGCGGAGGTAGCAATCGGCAACCCGCGTCCGGCCAGAACAATCTCGGCGGTTTGCTGCGTCCTCGGCAAGCCCGAACAGATCGCCCTATCGACAGTTATGCCGGAGAAGGCCTGCGCCATGCGCCTGGCCTGTTCCTCACCCTTGCTGTTCAGTCGAACGGCGTCCGGATCCGCAACCCAGTTGCCCTGTGCATCCAGGTAATCGACTGCACCGTGCCGGAACAGATACAGGCGACGACGGCGTGCCCCATCGAGCGCGGTATTCTCGGCAAGCTCGGTCACGAGCGACGATTCCGGAGACGGCGACGCGGCAGTGTAGCCAAACTCAGTACCCCTTCGCGGGATCGACGACGTTGTAGAGAGTGTCCCCGTTGGCGAAGCGCTTGAGATTTTCCCGAAGCAACAGTTGATGACGCTCGGTGCCGCCGCCAAAACCCGACATGTGCGGCGTAATCAACACGTTGTCGAACTGCCAGAGCGGGTGATCCTGCGGCAGCGGCTCGGGATCGGTGACGTCGAGGCCGGCACCGCCAATCTGCCCGTCGCGCAGCGCGGCGACGAGATCCTCCGTGACCGTCGTTTTGCCGCGGCCGACGGACAGATACAGCGCACCCCGTTTCGCCGCTGCAAAAACGGCAGCGTCAATGCTGCCCTCGGTTGTCGGTGTGTGCGGCAACGCATTGACGATCACGTCGGCCTCGCCGGCGAGCGCATGAAGCTCGTCCGGCAGTCCCACGTAGTCCACAAACTGTGGCCCTTCCCTCGAGCTGTTGCGAATGGCGATCACTCGCATACCGAGCGCATGCGCACGCACGGCTATTTCCCGGCCGATGCCGCCGAGCCCAATGACGAGCATTGTACGATCGGTGATCGGCATGACGTTGGCGCTATCGGTAACGCTCCGGTCCCATTGCCCTTCCGGCATCAACTTTGCGAACTGGGTCAGGCCGCGGCTCAGGCTGAGCATCATGGCGATGGTGTGCTCGCCTATGACCGGCGACGACATCTTCTGCATGTTCGTCAGCACAATCTCGCCGTTCGCCACGGCGTCAGCCGCAAGGCAGCGTTCGGCACCGGCGCTGAAAATCTGAATCCAGCTCGCCCTGTCGGCGGCAGCAACCAGTTCGGGATTGCAGAAGCCGATGATCGCATCGGCCTCGGCCGCGGCCTCGACAGCGGCGGCGAGGCTGCCGACCGCGACAATGCGCAGTCCCGGGACGACCGCCTCGAGCTCGGCAGCCGATTCGGCAGAACCGCGATAGAGGACGGTCCTCGGTGTCCGCCATCGCGGAGCCTCGCGCATGGCGGTGCCGTCGGCGCGAATACCCGTCTCCGCAGCCAGTTCCTCGATGGACTGTGCCGCGGCCAGGGCCGGCAGTAAAAACAGCGCAATGGACCAGCGGGTGTATTGGCGAACGCAGCGGGCAATTCTCCCCTCAGGCACGGCAGGCTCCTCTCGACGAATCATGCAGCGAGGATAGAGCAGCCCATAGTGCCCCGCAATTGCGATTCCGGCAGCGGGAACACAGCCGTACCCTGCGTCCCCGGCCATAGCCGGGACCGTCGCGGGTGCCGCGGCGCGGAGCGCCGTCAGGCAGGGAAGAAGTCGATCGGCTTGGTCGTCGTGATCGGTTCGACGTCACGCGCTTCGAAGCGGAATAGCTTGACGCGCTGCACGAGCTTCTGCTCGAGCTCCGGGTCACCCAGTTCGCTCGACACGATCTCGCAGAACGTCACCTGTCCGTTCGGCGCGATCGTCAGGCGCAGCACGAGCTTGCCTTCGAGTGATGGATCGCGGCGCAGTGCGCGATTGTAGAGCGCAAAAATCGACCCTTTGTTCTTGTCGAACACGAGCTCGATTTCCTCGCGGGAACGCGAGCCTTTGCCGCTCTCGCCCGTGCGCCGGGCGCCACCTGCCGCCTGCCGCTGGGCAATCGCCGCAACGTCGCTTTGCACACGCGTTGTCGTGCGACCGGCAATGCCGCTGCCGCCCGTGTTGCGGCTCATGTTGGCCGTGTTGATACCGGCGGACGCGGTGCCCACCTGCGAGGTAATCATGGAACGCTCGTTGCGTGCCGCTTCGCCAACGCTGCCGGTCAGCGGCCGGTCGTCGGCCATCGTCTCGACGAGATCCTGATCGACGAGATCGGCGAGATCTTCGGCAAACGGCATTAGCGCCGCCTGCGCCTGTTCGCGCGCTACCTCGAGCTGGTCAGGGACCGGTTCGGGCTCGGGTTCCGGCGGCGGGGTCTCCTCGACGACGCGTTCGGGTTCCGGTTCGATCGGGTCCGGCTCCTCGACCTCCGGCTCGGGCTCGGGTTCCGGCTCAGGCGGAGGTGGTGGCGGCGGTAGCGGCTTTTCCTCGAGCATCAGCCGGGCGATACGCTCCGGAACTTCAATGACCTCGTTCGGATCGGGCTCCGGCGTCGGCAGAAACGGCCAGACCAGCGACAGCGCAAGCGTAACCAGCATGATGCCGCCCAGGAGACGCTTGAATTTGCGCTCCTGACCCAGCTCAGAGGTCCATGGCAGTTCGTACTCTCTGTAGAACGGTAAATCCAATGTCCTGACTCCTACGCTCGAGCCCTTGCCTCGAGAGGCATGCGTTCGCTTGTCACCCGTTATCCCTAACGAGCCGCCGCCTGCAGGTCGTCGAGCTGCTCCGAGCTCTTCTGCAGAACTGCCAATGAAATCTGCCCGTACTCCGATGCCGAACAGGTCGCCATGACCTTCTTCAGCAGGCGGTACGGGATTTCTTTGTCACCCATGATCGTCACTTCGCGACCCGCAATGTCCTGCTGCGCTTCGCGCCGCAGCACGCGGTCGTTTTGCGACTTGAGCGCCTCACGCAGTTCGGGAATGTCGTTACCCGGCCGCGCCATGACGTCCTGTACTTTTGCCACCGGCGTACCCTGGACAATGATGTCTTCGTCGCCGATCAGGATCACGACGGTCTCTTTCGCCTTTTCCTCGGCGATCGACTCCGGCAACTGGATGTCCTTCGCGTTCGGCAACACCTCGACGTCCGACGAGTTCACGAGCAGGAAGAACACGAGAATCGTGAAGATATCCATGAGCGAGACGAGATTCAGCGTACCGGAGCTCTTGTTGCGCCGGTGATGCTTCTCCATGCGTTTTGCGCGGCCTGATTTGACCATTGTTCAGGCACCTCCACCGTCGGTCACTGGCGCATCGCCAATGGAAATGACGGGAAACAGGTCGTAGCGGACGATCGACTCTTCTTCGATCTCCTCACGAACGCTCACGCGGTCGTAGACCTGCACCAGCGTGTCGTACTCGATGTCACCCTCGAGCAGGATCGCAGCATCAGTCTTCTCGGGATAACGCCGCTTGATTTCGTGCAGCTTCGCGCTGAGCCCGTCGAAGTCGTAGCCGTCCGGCAAGTTCGGATAGATGCCCAATGCACCCTGGTTTCGGTCTCCCACTTCGAGTCGGTCCATGCGCACCGTCACCTCGAGCTGGAAGGTCTGTTCCTGCGGATCCGCGGGCTCGGTAGAGGAGCCTGGCAGATTCAGTTCGAGAATCGCCAGTCGCGAGAACACCGCGGTAATCAACAGGAACGGTACCAGGATCACCATCAGGTTCATGAACGCCGTAATGTTGAGTTCGGCCGTCTCGGCATTTCCGCGACGCCCGCCTCTGCGGCTACGAATCATGAGCCTAGCCTCCGGCCGCTGCTTTGAGCTGGCGTTCGGTCACGGCGTTCAGGAACTTCACGCTGGCCATTTCAAGACTGTCCACGAGCTGGTTGGTCTTGGTCTGCAGCAGTGCGTGAATCAGCAGCAACGGAATAGCAACCATCAGGCCGAACGCCGTCGTGTTCATTGCAACCGAAATACTGGCCGAGAGCATGTCGGCCTTGTCCGCCGGGTTGGCGTTCGAGACCGCCGTAAACGCGGCGATCAGGCCAATGATCGTACCGAGCAGTCCCAGCAAGGTCGCAATGTTGGCGAGCGTCGCGAGATAGTGGGTACGCTTCTCGAGCCGCGGCAGCACTTCCATGAGGCTCTCTTCCATGGCCTTCTCGATATCGTCGCGGCGACGCGCCGACTTCACGCGATACAGGCCGTAGGTCAGAATCGAGCCGATTGCCGCCTTCGATTTCGAGGTGTGCGCAGCCGCTTCCTGGAAGTTACCGGCCTTCAAGAACGGCACGATCTTCTTCCACAGCGCGCGGTTTGCGGCGCCCGACACCGTAAGGTAGGTCCAGCGTTCGACGGCGATAGCGACGCCGAGCGCAAACACAAGCAGGATCGGATACATGAACGCACCGCCCTGTTGAAAAAAGTTGATCAAGGTACTCACGTGATTACTCCTCTATTTAATCAGCCGTCACGTCATTCTTCGTCAGCAGAGCCATGCAGCTCGCCGTAATAGTCGACTTGTCGCACAAATTCGTCGCGGTTCAGCGGCGCCAGCACTTCGTCAAGCAGCGTGTTGACCGGTCGACCCATCAACTCGCCCGGGTCCGATTTTTGCCACGGCACGATGTACAACACCTTCGGTAGTTCCTGGTTGCCCGTAATCTCGGTTCGACCGAGATCCATTTCGTCCATGACGCCCGTGTTTGTCGTGCGTCTGCGAATGTCGTCGTCGGCACGGGCCGTCACCGTCTCCAGTGACTCGGCGGGCCCGCTGTCATTGGCCTCTGGCGCTGCCGGTTCGAGCGCGGAGGTGTCGACCGCGGGTTCCAGCGCGGACGTGTCGACACCGGGCTCGTAGGCATCCAGCTCATCAGACGCCTGCGACAGCGCTTCGCCTGCAATGAGAAGCGTTAACGACGCTGCCGCCGCGAGGCCCAGGTTGAATAGCCGTTTGTTCATTGCCGTCATTCCGCCACGTTCGCCGTGCGCTGGTTGGCCGCCACCCGGCGGCGCAAATCGGTGATCCATTTCTCGACCTGCTTGTCCTCGCCCACCAGCGACTGATAGGCCTCGAAATGTTGCAGTGCCGCATCGAGCCGCTGTAAATACAGCTCGTTGAGCACACCGAGGTTGTAGTGTGCCAACGCGTACTCAGGACTCGCTGTGACGGCCTTCAAATATGCGGCCTCTGCTTCAAGAAAATTGCCGTTTCTGCGGAACAGGAGGCCCTTCTGATTCAGAGCCACGGCGTGATTGGGGTCGATCGTGAGCGCTTGTTCGATGTCCGCGAGCGCCTGCTGGTCGTCTCCGTTCTCCCGATGAATGATCGCGAGGTTCACCCATGCGCCCGGATACGCCGGATACTGAAGCAGAAACTCCTTGAGACGCAGCTCCGCGTCCACGAAGTCGCCCGCCGCCATGACGGCCACGGCCTGCTCGTAGAGCGTTAGTGCCTCAGGCGGCACTTCCGCGCCGAACGCCGCGGGATCCATCGCATCCGTCGCTTCCGCCCGTTTTTCCGGCTTAGGACCGGACGCACAGGCACTGAGCAGCAGCGCGGCAAAGATCATTAGCGAACCGCCTCGCCAGTCCGCGGTCACCTGCCGCGTCCGGTGCGGCCTGCTTTCCCTGTCAATATAGCGCCGTAACCACATCTTCGCTGCGCTCCATCTTCGCGTAACGCGCCGGCATTAGCCCTGCCAGCCTGTCAAAACTCTGCTGCACCCACTCGTCGTAGACACCATCGAGCGTACGATCCGTGTTCGCCTTGTAGAGATCGATTGCCTTCTCCTCGAACGGATACACCTGCTCTTCCAGCAACAGTTCGTACTGTTCGAGGGCTACCTCATCGAGGTTGCCCGGTCGCTCGGAACTCATCAGGTCCGCGCCAAACGTCTCGTAGACCTGCGCGAGACGGAAGGTGGCGGCCGTCGTGACTTCGGCAACGCCGTAGTCGGCGGCCGACGTGTAGGCATCGATCGTGTCCTGCATGAGCTTGCGCTTGACCTTCATGCTGTCGGCCAGCGGCTGTGTCAGTTTGAACACCTCGAACTGCTGGCGGACGGGCTCAGCCAGCTCGATAGATGCTTTGGCCGCCAGGAACCGGGTCCTGTCGCTGCGCTCAGCCCCGGCCATGGCATCAGCATTCACGAGATCCGTAAGGCGCGTCATGCGGGCGTTGTAGTCGCCGCTCGCTTCCGCCAGCTCCAGCAGCCGGTAACGTGCCTCGATCGATTCGGAAACGGGACGCGGGAAACGCTGGACGATCGTGTCGAGCACACGCTGCTCACTGCTGGCCGTGGCACTGCTCTTGTAGAGTTCCGCGGCTTTCCACAGCGCCTCGCGCTGAACTTCCTCGCCGGAATCCGGGTCACCGGCTATGCGCTCGAACTCGCTGGCCGCCTTTGCGGAGTCGCCGGTTTCCATGTAGCTGACGGCCAGTTTCTGCGTAATGTCGTCGGCGTATTCGCTGTCCGGATAGTCGGCCCGGAACTGTTCGAGCACGGTCGATGCCCGATCCCATGCCTGCATGTTGATCAGCGCCGCAGCGGCGTCGTATTCGGCGGTTGCGCGAATATCCGAATCCGGCACGGCCTGGCCCAGGCGCGTGAAGTGCGTCACGGCCGTTTCCAGGTCACCTGAGTCGCGAGCCTGCTCACCCTGTTTGTAGATCGACGATGCAATGCGGTCCTTGATGTCGGTATTCGCCTCTGCGTCGTCCGCCGGCGTAAAGCTCCGCAAACGGTAGTAAGCCTGTTCCGCCTCGGCAAAATTGGCGAGGTCGAACTGCGAGTGCGCGACAACCGTCCAGGCCGTACGCAGCAGCGGCGGGTCGACGGGCGGCTGCTTGCCGACCACCGCCTGGCCGACGGCTACGGCGAGGTCGAACTGCCCGTCCGCGAACAGATCCTCGGCAACGGTCGTCAGTACCGCGCCCGACTCGGGGTGCTCCGGATACGTGTTGGCAAAGCGAAGACCGCTGTCGAGATAGCGCCGATGCCACTCCTTCTGAGCCTCTTCGTCGCTGAAGGTCTTCTCGTGTTCGGCGTACGCCAGCAGAGCTGCATAACCCGCTTCGGCAGCGCGTTCGTGCAGCGGATACGCGTACGCCGTACGCTCGTACTCATCGGTCGCGGCGAGAAAGTCCTCGCTTTCGAAGAGTATTTCCGCGAGCAGGAAGTTGGTGTTTGCGCTATCCGGCTCTTCCGGGAAGAACGCAAGGTACTTGCGATACCACTGCGCCGCCTGCTGGTAGTCGGCTTTGCCTCCGCCGGCCTGCGCCTGTGCGTGATAGTACTCCGCAAGATCCGACAGGTTGGCCTTCAGATGTGCAACGACGGCTTCGTTCTCGCCCGGCGGGTTGCGCACCCAGAATTCGCCGTCCATGCCGTAACGCTCGACAAAACCTTTCTTGCCGTCGAGAACGAGTGACGGGAAGCCGCCCTGCTCGTAGGCCTCGATGACCTCCACCTGCAACAGCGGCGCCTTCGGATGCAGAGGATCGTGGTTCACGAACGCCTCGTAGGCCCCGGCGGCGTCCACGTAGCGCTCTTTCGAGAGGTACAGGTCGCCTAAGTTCATGTAGATGATGTAGCTGTAGATCGGGTTGCCGCGGCGCTCCAGGAATTCGTCGATGCTGTTCGCGCCGTCCATGTACGAGAAGCTGATGGACAGCACGCGGAAGGTATCTTCCACGAGCTCCTGCTCGGCGCGACTCAGGCCCTCCAGGCGATCGTCGCCGTCCTTGAACTCGAAGTCGCCCACTTTGCGATCCAGGAGTTCGAAGAACGGTTCCAGGCTGTCTTCGTGCCACGCCAGCTTGAACTGCGACCAGCCGAGCTTGTACAGCGACTGCTCGTAGAAGCGCGACGCGTCCCCGTAGTCCACGACCGCCGAATACGCAATCTCGGCGTCGTTGTACTGCTTGCGCAGGAACAGCATTTCGCCACGGCGAAACTGGACTTCATCGATCAGCAGTGTGTCTGGATACCGTCCGACCAGTTCGTTCAACGTAACCAGCGCCTCGTCCGTCATGCCGCCCGCCTCGTAGGCGCGCGCCAGCTGATAAAGCACCGTGTCGTTGCGGCGATAATCGGGATAGGCCTCGAGCAGTTGCCGGTACAGATCGACGGCGTTGCTGAAAGAATCCATGCCCAGTGCGTCGATGTTTTCGCTGAGCTGCTCGGCTTCCGTGACTTCGAGTTCGAGATCACCCAGACGACGCATTGCCTCGGCCCGGAGTACCGGGTCGTCGGACACGAGATCGAGAAACGCGCGGTAGTTGTCCCGTGCAAGATCCGAACTGTTGACGATGACGTTGCCTGGGCGGACCTCGACCGACTGGCCCTCCAGGCTGCCGATCGTGTCGCGTTTCTTGACCTTTTTCCGCGCGTCGGCCGCGGACGGCACGCACAGGCAGATCGCAACGGCGGCTGTAATCAGCAAGCGCTTCATTCAGAGGTCTCCGAAACCGTGGCGGCAATGTCGTAGATCGACGCCAGCGCGAACCGCGCCTGAATCGTGTAGGTATCGAGGCGCTGCTTCTGCGCGCTCAGCTCACCGACGGCGATGCGGTTGAGAAACACCTGCTGTTCCTGCATGGCATCTTCGACCTGCATCTTCAGACGCTCGATGCGCGGCGCAAGGCCGTACACGCGATCTCCCAATGCATCGAACTCGATCGGTTCGAGCCGTATGGATTCGTCCACCTGACGCCGTGCGCGCTGAGTTTCCACGAGCGCCTCACCGGTTTGCCGGACATGGCGCCGCAAGCGCCACAGACGATCCTTGAACTCCTTCTCGAGCTCCCACTGAAGAACACCTTTCAAAAGGCCGATCTTGTCGCGGACGTCCTGTGCCTCGGGAATGTCGGCGGCCAGGATCGGATTGCTCTCCAGACCCGTGATCTCGCCCCACATTTCGAACTGCTGCTCATCCGCCAGCGCCAGCCAGTCGTTGCTCTCCTCGATATTGTTGAGCAACGAGTCGAACTCGAGCTTGCGGTCCACGAGTGCGTCGATGTCGGCTCGCGCCAGCGCCTCTTCGACGCGCGGCAGCCGCTCGGCGAACGCCTCACGCCGCGTCTCCAGCATGTTGCTGTAGACATCGACGCTCCGCTGCCAGGCGTCCAGGTTGCGGTGCAGATAGTTCAGATCGCGATAGTTCTTGAGTCCTTCCTGAAACTCGTGCGTGGCGAGCAAATGGAATAAATAGCGTGCCTCCGGCCCTTCGGGCAGATGCTGCATTTCCCAGTACCAACCCGTGCTGTCGAGCGGATCGTTGCTCACGAAGTCGTCGAAAAACGCCCCCGACTCGAGGCGTTCGATCGTGGCATCGATGCGGTTGGTTTCCTCGTAAAACGCCTCGATAGCGTTCAGGTAATGATCCGCGGCCTGACTCACGGCGTCGAGTTTCGCCAGCGCGTATGGGATCGCCAGCATGGATTCCTGCACGGCGGAGTCGAGCAGATCGCGTCCGCGCAGCTCCATCCAGGGCACCAGCGCCCGTTCGTAGCTTTCCATCTCCGCGTCGGCCCAGCCGACGCCGAGGAGCGCTTTGTTCGAAAACGGTCCCTCGAGGCGCACGCGATTCAGCGGCAGCTTGGCGGCACTCGCCTGACCGTCCTGCAGCAGCGCGTAGCCAAGCGCAAGGTTGGCCTTGTCGCGCAGCGAGGTCAGCTCTTCGTTCCACGGATCGATATCGCCAAGGTCGGACAGGATCGACTGCGCCTCCGCGATTCTGCCGCTGCGCACAAGGGCCACACCGAGGTTGAACTGCGCATAGCGCGACCACTCGGTTTTGCCTTTCCATTTTTCCAGCAGCGCTATCGCCTGATCGTGGTCGCCTGCATCGATATGGAGCTGCGCCTCCAGCAGCCTGGCTTCGCGTTCGAGGTTCTTCGGCAGCTTGCCCTCGATGTTCGCGAGTGCCTGCTGCGAACGCTCGAGATAGCCGCGCTGCTGCCAGATTTTTGCGAGAAAGAACCAGGTACGATCGCGGATATCCTGATTTACGTTGTCAGCCAGCAGGCGCTCGAAGATATCTGCCGCTTCGAGGTGATGACCGTAGGACAGGTACATGCCGCCGAGCAGCAGCTCGGACTCGTCCAGGTGGTTCTCGACGCGCGACGTTTCGCGCGCAGCCAGGAGGCGCACGATCGCCGGGAAATAGTCTTCCTTGTAGAAGTGGAACAGGACTTCACCGTAGTGAACGTCCTGGACCACAATGGGTTCACGCTTGTCCTTGGCCGCGGCCGGTAAGGCCAGCAGCAGAAGCGCAAATCCCGCCAACGCTGATCGGAAAGGCGGCAAGGACTACTCCCATTCCTTGATGACAAACTCGGGTTGCTGTTTCTGGACGCGATCGGTGATCTCGAGCTCGACGTACTTGGCACCGATACCCTTGCTGAAATTGAGCGTCGCGCCCCGACGATAGTCGCGCGTGTGCGGGCCGCTGCCGGTGAAAATGGCAATCAGCTCGTGGTCGCCCGTCTTCAGGTTCGCCATGTGCAGACGGTGGACGCCGCCGCGCACGAGCGAGCCGGCTTCGCGCTCCGTGTACAGGTAGTTGGCCACTTCCTTACCGTTGATCTTGAGCTGCACCGAATCCAGCTCGAAGTATTCGCCAACGTCCATTGAAACGAAGAAGGCAACCTGCGAGTTCGCCGGAAACAGCAGCTCTTCCTCGAGCAGGAAAAGGTCCCGGTTGAGGTCGAGTACCTCTTTCTTGAGGTCCTGTACATCCTTGTCGAGACTGCGAAACTCGTTCCGCGACGCCGCGTCCGCGGCCGCAACACTCTGTGCCTCTGCCATGCCTGCGGAACCGGTATCCTGTGCCGATGCCGGCGTTGCCGCGGCAAGCAGCGACGCGGTCAAGAGTGCGGCGACTGCAATGAGCTGTCTGTTCACGCTGTGTTCTCCTATGCGGCCGGCTGTCCGGCCGTTCAATTGCGTATGCCGGCGGCGTTCGATCACTCTCTCAGCAGCGCACGCACTTCGTTGAGATACTTCTCTTCGTAGCCGGGCTTGTATCCCTGGTGCACATGCCGGACGTTGCCTTCGCGATCGAGGATGACGGTCACGGGCATGGCGTTGACTTCGTAAAGTTTGCTGACGTCCTTGGTGGCGTCGAACAGCACGGGGAAGTTCACGCCCAGTTCGCGCATCATGTCGATGGCACGCTGAGAGTTGTCGTCGATGTTGACGCCCAGGAGCTTGAAGCCGACCCGCTCGTAGCGGTTGTAAAGATCGTCGAGGAGCGGCATTTCCTGGCGGCACGGACCGCACCAGGTGGCCCAGAAGTTGATCATGACGACTTCGCCGCGATACTCCGACAGGCGCAGGTTCTCGCCAGTCGAACTCTTGAGCGCAAAATCAGGGGCTTTGTTGCCTACCAGGCCCGACGACGCCAGGCTGGTTGCGGCAACGGCACTCAGTGCTACGGCGACAAGCAATCTCTTGATATTCATTGTCCTTACCTTCTTTGACATCCGTTTCGACACACCGCGTCGCTCGAGGCCGTGCCTTGAAGAAAGCGCCTTGACTGGAAGCCCTCTTCGCGCCCGTCGGGAGCAACCGCAATCCATTGGCGCGACGACGCATCGCGGCGCCGCGCTTTGCTTTACAGCTAGCAACAGATGGTGACCGATGAGGCTCCGGGAGGCCGTGATAATCGTCACACAACCCGGAATCCTGAACATAATTCCTTTGAGCATCCGCTCTGGCGTCAGCGGGTTCCCGCCCCGGGGTTATGCGCCTGTGGCCACCCGAATGCTCGAGCTTAAGCAGAGAAGATTACGTTAAGTCGTTGTCTTTCCCTGAGCTTTCAGCAAGGTCACCAAGCCGCCTCGCCGAGCCGCCGCGGCAGCCTTCCAGGCACGCCGGGACGCCATCTATGATAGGCGTATCAGGCTGAATTTAAAGTGAAAAGCCGTCTGTATTCGGCGACAGAACGGACTTTTTTTCGCGGCTATCGGGGGCGCTATCGGTCGCCTGGCGGCGGCGTGTCCGCGGCCGGTGCGGGTGGTGCCAGCCCGTCCGAATAGAAGATCGCGCCGGCGGCATCGATGACGATGCTCTCGTAGTCCGGCAGGCTTGCGATCAGCCGGAGCCCCTTGTCCACTCCCATGACAAACACCGACGTCGACAGGGCGTCGGTCATTACGGCGTCAGGGCCCAGAACCGTAGCGCTGTGCACACCCTCGGCCGGCTCGCCCGTGCTGGGCGCCAGGATGTGGTGATAACGAACGCCGTCTTCATCGAAAAACCGCTCGTAGTCACCGGACGTGGAAATGGCCTCATCGCTGAGCGGCAGCGTGATGGCCACCTCGCCGTCCTCGCGCGGATCGCGAATGCCGATACCCCACGGTTTTCCGCGGCGATCCCCGAGCAGCCGCGAATCACCGCCAGCCGTAACGATCGCGTGGCGGACGCCCCGGCTCTTCAGAATATCCACGCCGCGTTCAACGACGTAGCCCTTCGCAATCCCGCCCAGATTGATGCGCACGCCCTCCTCGAGATAGCGCACGGTGCCCGTCGCTTCGTCCAGCTCGACCAGGCGGTAACCGATGCGCGTTTTTTCGACCTCGACGGTTTCGCTGTCGGGCCTCTGGCGCTGGCGGAAATCGTAGTGTTGCCCGACGCTATCGTAGGTAATGTCGAAAGCGCCGTGGGTCAGCACCGAGATATCCAGGGAGCGCTGGATGAGCGAGTACAGCTCCCGATCGGCCACGACGGCCCCGGAAGCCGCCGTCCGGTTGATCATCGAGATGTGGCTGTCCTCGATGTAGGTACTCATGAGCTGATTGATGCGTTCAGCCTCCGCGAACACGGCATCGACGTAGCGGGGCCCCTCCCCGGGATCGTCGTGCCACAACCAGACGCTGACCTGAGTGCCCATAAGTGGCCTCTCGTCACCATACCACTCCGCGGAAACTGGCATTGAAAACAGCAAGATAGGCCATATACCTAGAACTACTTTCCGGCCGGCGCTATGCTTGGCAAGTTTTATCCACGACAAGGAGCGGGACATTGATGTCATTGCTGATATTCCTCGCGATTATCGCTGCGATCGTCCTCTGGGCTATCGGTATTTACAACCGTTTGGTGAACGAGCGCAACCGCGTGCGTAACGCTTTTGCTCAAATCGACGTGCAGCTGACGCGAAGGCACGATCTGATCCCGAATCTCGTCGAGGCCGTAAAGGGCTACATGAAACACGAGCGCGAGACTCTGGAGGCCGTCATCAAGGCGCGCAACGTCGCCGTATCGGCGCTCGAGGCCGCCAAGGCGGACCCGTCCAGCGCCGTCGCCATCCGTGAGCTCGGCGCATCGGAGGGAGCGCTCGGCAGCATACTCGGACGCCTGTTCGCGCTGTCGGAGGCTTACCCCGACCTCAAGGCCAACACCAACATGCTGCAGTTTCAGGAAGAGTTGACGACAACCGAGAACAAGGTGGCGTTCTCGCGCCAGGCCTTCAATGATTCGGTCATGAGCTACAACAACACGGTCGAAAACTTCCCCAACAATTTCATCGCAGGCGCGTTCCGCTTCGAAACGGCGAGCTTCCTCGAAATCGAGTCGGAAGAAAAACGTGAAGTCCCCGAGGTCTCGTTTACCTGAAGCCTTGTTGACCCGAGGCCCAGGGGCGGCTGACCCTTGAACTTCTTCGACGCTCAGGACAACGCACGGCGGGTCACCCGCCGGCTCCTGATCGCCTACGTGCTGGCGACCGCGCTCATAGTTTCCGGCGTTTCGCTGATCACGGGGGCTGCGCTCTGGCAGTTCGGGAGCCTCAACCCGAGTGCCGTGCCGGTGTCGTTTCAGAGCGATCTGGTGGGCGTCATGATCGTGACCGCCGTGCTCACGATACTGCTCATTCTCGGATCGACCCTGTACAAGGTGGCGAGACTCTCTTCCGGCGGCGGCAAGGTTGCCGTGGACATGGGCGGCACGCTGGTGGCGCCCGACGTCCAGGATCCGCTGCGCCGACGTCTCCGCAACGTCGTCGAGGAAATGGCGATTGCGTCGGGCGTGCCGGTACCCGAAATCTACGTCCTGGAGGAAGAGGCAGGGATCAACGCCTTTGCTGCCGGCTATACACCCGGCGACGCTGCCGTGGCCGTGACACGCGGCGCGTTGGAGATTCTCGATCGCGACGAGCTGCAGGGCGTAATCGCTCACGAATTCAGCCACATCCTGAACGGCGACATGCGGCTCAATATCCGCCTGATGGGGATTCTGTTCGGCATCATGGTACTGGGCCTGATCGGCCGCCTCATTCTGCGCGGTAGTCACCGCGGCGTGGGCAGCAGCCGCGGCAAAGGCGCCCCGGTTGTGCTCCTGATCGGGCTGGGCCTGACCGTGCTGGGCTGGATCGGCGTATTTTTTGCGCGCCTGATCAAGGCATCCGTATCGCGGCAGCGCGAATACCTGGCTGACGCCTCCGCGGTCCAGTTCACGCGCCAGACGACGGGGATTTCCAACGCGCTCAAGAAGATCGGCGGCTACAGCGAGGGCTCGCTGATTACGGCTGCGGATCCCGAGGAGGTGGCACACATGCTGTTCGGCGCGGGCGGGCGTTTGAGGGGCGCGTTTGCCACACATCCGCCGCTGACGGAACGGATCCTTGCCCTCGACCCGTCTTTCAAGCCGTCGGATTACCCGAGCATCGACACTCGGGAACGCAACCGCGTCAGTGAAATGGGCGGCCCGGATGCCGGTGACGACAGCCTGACACGCGCGTTTGCCGCCGGCGGCAGGCAGTACATCGCCGAGGACATCGAAGACAGTGTCGGCCAGCCGGATCGGGAACACGTACTGTACGCCGCCGGCATTCGGCGCTCGATTCCTGCCGACCTCTATGACGCCGCGCACTCTTCCGAACTCGCCTATCTGCTGACCGTCGCGCTGCTGCTCGATCGCCGTGACGATGTGCAACGCCGACAGCTCGCCATTTGCCGCGATCGCCTGGGCAGCGACCGCGCCGCAATCGTCGAGCGCCTGTACGCAGCGTTGACCGACGTCGGTGCCGAGTTTCGGCTGCCGCTGCTGGAGGTCTCGTTCCCGGCGCTCAAGAACCGGCCACAAGCCCAGCTCGCGTTTCTCGAGGATCTTTGCGACCGACTCGTCAACGTGGACGGTCACGTAGACCTCTACGAGTTCTGCTTCAGCAAGATCCTGAGCGTCAATCTCAGGCAGGCGGCAGCACCGGGCCTCAAACGCGCCCGGCGACGCGCTCCCAGGCACGCCGTTCGCCGGGCGGCGCTGGACCTGCTGGCCACGCTTGCGGACCACAGCGCCGATTCTCTCGAGGCCAAAACAGCGGCGTTCGCCGCAGGCACGGCGACGCTCCCGGCCTGGGCAGCGGATGCCGCCTTCTCCGACCACACGGTTGCCGATACGCAGAGGCTCGATGAATGCCTCGAAACCTTGAGAATTCTGGACGGCCGCGGCCGGCGCATGCTGATCCGGGCAGTCAGTGCCGTCGCCATGCACGACCGGACGCTGGCCATTGCCGAAGCCGAACTCATTCGCGCCGTCTGCGCGACGCTGGACCTCCCGCTCCCGCCGATCCTCGTGCACGACGCAGCCACTGCTTAACACCCTCGAAACGCTGAAAAAGCGCGTATCATGGGGGAACTCTTTCACCATAATGTAATCTTTATGACCACCTGTCGAACGACGGGCTGTCAGGCAACCTGGATGGATGAACCATGCGACACTCAATGATGAAATCCCTGGCCACCGCAGCGCTGCTGATTCTGTTCACCTTGCAGGCCGACGCCGCCACCAGGGAAGAAAAGCGCGTTGCCCACGCAACCGATGTGCTCGATCAGCTGCTGCGTATTCCCGAGCAGTCAATTCCGCCGAGCCTGTTGTCCCGCGCCTACGCCGTCGCGATTGTCCCGAACGTCGTCAAGGCCGCGTTTGGCGTCGGCGCGCGACACGGCAAGGGCATCCTGGTCGTTCGGCAAAACAACAACGACTGGAGCAACCCGGCGTTCGTCTCACTCACGGCTGGCAGTCTGGGCTTTCAGATCGGTGCTCAGTCCACCGACATCATTCTCGTGTTCAAGACCCGTAAAGGCATCGACGGCATCGCCAACGGCAAGCTTACGCTCGGCGCGGACGCATCGATTGCCGCCGGACCGGTTGGCCGTCATTCGAGCGCTGCCACGGACGTGCAGCTCAAGGCGGAAGTCTACTCGTACTCGCGCAGCCGGGGCCTGTTCGCGGGCGTTGCACTCGAGGGAGCCGGCGTAACGATGGATCGCAAGGCGAACGCAGCGTACTACGGCAACGCAACGCTGACGCCGGAGCAGATATTTGCGAGTTCGCCCGACATTGCGCCCGACAGCGCCAATGCGTTCGTGCAGCTCTTGACGGCACAAACCTCAAGGCTGCCGACCCAGCCGGGCATGTCGATGGAAACCGAGCAGCAGGCCGCCGACGCAGCGCCCGTGGAAGTAAGGACGTTTGGTATTCCGGGCCCCGACGAAGGGGAGCCCGGCGAATAGCCTCAGGGTTAGTATTCTGTCCTGCAAACAGGTTGCAGTGGGACAGCACTAGGTGCCGTTGTTGTCCTCGCCGCGTCGCCTCAGCTCTTCGCGAATAGCGTTGAGGTCGGTTTCCGCCGCTTCCGCCGGCGGCTCGACATCGACGGCAGGCGCGTTGTCGGGACGAGCAGCGGGAACCGCAGGCGTGTCGTAGGGCGATTCGAAGTCTGGCGACATGGCCGGTGCCTCGACAGGCACGGATTCCGGCAACACGGCAATAGGTGCATTGCCTTCGATGGCGTCCGCATCGCCGTCCTGCGGCGGCAGCTCACCAAACTGGGCCAGGTATTCAGCCTCCCGGCGGCGCGCCGTTTCTTCGGCGGCACGACGGCGGGCTTCGGCGGCCGCCTGCTGGGTTCGTCTCAGCGCCTGGCGCTTGCGTTCAGACTGCGCCTCGAGCTCCTGCCGGCGCTCCGCGTCCGCGGCCGCTTCCAGCAGCTTCACGGCCTCACGGGCGTTGATACATTCCTGCGTATAGCGAGTTTCTGAGCGATTCTCGGCACAGCGGACCACCGCGGCCTCCAGCAGAATGGGGTTTTCCTTGAACTCCGTGACAGTACGCGCCGGCGGCTCGCGATCGCAGCCGCCCGCCGCCAGCAGCAAGGCCGGCAGCAGCAGAATCCGTACTTTCAAGGCGAATGTGTCCATCAAACCCGACTTTCGAGTTGCGCTCGAACGCGATGATAACACCGGCCGCCGATGCCAAATGCGCAGCGAGTTCGCATTTTTTGCGGATTTCCGGCGCCGCCATTGACGGGCCTTTGCAGGGCTGTTTGCTATAGTCTCGGCTGCCGGGACTCGGGATTTAAGGTAGGAATGGCCGACCAGAGCCAGTTTCGTCTGCTAGGGCAGCGGCGCTTTGCCCCGTTTTTCTTGACCCAGTTCCTGGGCGCGCTGAACGACAACGTTTTTCGTAACGGGCTGCTGTTCCTCGTGACGTTCCAGCAACTCACCGTTGCCGGCATGAACGACAGCCAGCTCGCCAACGTCGCCGGCGCGCTGTTCATACTGCCCTACTTCCTGTTTTCTGCGCTGGCCGGACAGCTCGCGGACAAGTACGAAAAGTCCATGCTGATCCGGCGCATCAAGCTGATGGAAATTGTGCTGATGAGCGCCGCGGCGATGGCATTCCTCGCAGGCCAGTTCACGCTGCTGCTGTTTGTGCTGTTCCTGATGGGTTTTCAGTCCACGTTGTTCGGCCCGGTCAAGTACGCCTACCTGCCCCAGCAGTTGACGCGCAGTGAACTCGTCGGCGGCAACGCCCTGGTCGAAGCCGGAACCTACATTGCGATTATTCTCGGCCTGATCATCGGCGGAATGGCCATTGCGATCGATCCGGAGACGCTGACCGTACTGGTGACCTGCCTCATGTTGTTCGCGTTCGCGGGCTATCTTTTTGCGAGGCAGATTCCAACCTCGCCGCCGGCGGACCCGGATCTCACGGTCAGCTTCAACGTCTGGAAAGAAACCTGGCAGATCGTGGCGTTTGCGCGCGAGAACAAGAGCGTCTACCTGTCCATCCTCGGCATATCGTGGTTCTGGTTTTTCGGCTCCGCAATGACGCTGCAAATCCCCGCCTACACACTCGACATACTGAACGGCAACGCAGCCATTACGACGGCTTTGCTCGTTGCGTTTGCGGTAGGTGTTGGCATCGGCTCGCTGCTGTGCGAACGCTTGTCCGGCCACCGAATCGAGTTGGGGCTGGTACCGTTTGGCTCAGTGGGGCTGTCGGTGTTTGCGGTCGACCTGTATTTTGCAGCCCCCGTGGCGGCAACGCCTGCCGTAAGCACGTTCGGCGAATTCCTGTCCCGGCCCGGCAGCCTGCGAGTACTGGCGGACCTTGCGCTGCTCGGCGCCTTCGGCGGTATCTACAGCGTACCGCTTTACGCGTTGATTCAAGCCCGCTCGAGGCGTCAGCATCTGTCGCGGATTATTGCTGCGAACAACATCATCAACGCTATATTCATGGTCGCCGCGTCGCTGCTGGCGCTGGCGGTGCTAGCCCTTGGATTCTCGATTCCGCAGCTTTTTCTCATACTGGCCGCGCTAAATGTCGCGGTAGCGCTGTACATCTACACGCTGCTGCCCGAATTCCTGATGCGTTTCCTCGCGTGGATCCTGACGAGCCTGCTGTATCGGGTCAAAGTTCGAGGCGCCGAGCAGATCCCCGAATCGGGTCCCGCGCTGGTCGTTTGCAATCACGTCAGTTTTGTCGACCCCGTGATCCTGAGCGGCGCCATCCGGCGTCCGATGCGCTTCGTCATGTGGTACAGGATCTTCGAAATCCCGATCCTCAAGTTCTTTTTCCGGCAGGCCAAAGCCATACCGATTGCGTCAGCGCGCGAAGACGAAACCATCATGAAGGCGGCCTTCGAAGCCGTGGATGCCGAACTCGCCGCCGGCCATGTCGTGTGTATCTTCCCCGAAGGCGCTATTACCCGTGACGGCGAAATACAGCGCTTCCGTCCCGGTGTCGAGAAGATCCTCGAACGTCGCCCGGTCCCCGTCGTGCCGGTTTCACTCGGACGCCTCTGGGGAAGCTGGTTCAGCCGCCGGAAGGACGGTGGTATTCGCCGGCTGCCCGGGCGCCTGTTCGCCAGCGTACCCGTCAACGTCGGCGACGTGGTGCCTGCACGAAGGGCAACTGCCGCGCGACTCGAAATGCTCGTGAGGACCCTGCGCGGCGACCAGCGTTAGCGGCAGCGCCCGGGAGTCATCGTCGGGGAATCGTTGCTACGGTGCCGCCACGGCGGCCGCGCCGTCGCTTCGGCCCAGCCGCTCCGGCCAGTCCTCGAGCAGGTTGTGCCGGCTGCCGAACAGTCCGGGGCGATCTTCGTCATGCACGCGCTGCAATCGGATTGCGCCGCCGTCCGCAATGACGCGGTGCGCCTCCGCGCGCGGACTCGCCGCGTCGCTGACGAATACGAGCTCGTTGCTTCGGCTTCCGGCCGCCGCGAAGTGCGCGTCGGTCCAGGCCAGTCCGTCCCGGCCGAGGCTTGCCTCGTGAATCCAGCGCGGTGTGCGAACGAGTACTCGCGAACCCACGGGCGCCACGGCCAGTTCACGAATCGTGGACGGCAGCACGAGACCCAGGCGCGCCAGCTGACCGTCACGGATAGACAACATTCTGAGCGTGTTCGAGGCGTCGGCAATGAGCATGCTTTCGCCATCGGCCGTCACCGCCAGCAAGGTCAGCGCAGCGTCTCCCTGCCAGACTTTCTGCACGGCAATCTGCCCGCCCGGCGTGAGCTGTACCGCACTCAGGGCACCGTCTTCACCGCCCGTATAGATTGTCGAATCATCCGGAAACACGACGCTGCCCTGCGCAACGGGAAACTCCACTTCGGCAACCGCAATACCCGTGCTGCGATCGAGGACGCTGAGCCGCGAGCCGCTCAGCACCGCGAGTCGCCTCGCATCGCGAGAAAACGCAAGCTTAGCGGTCGATGCATCGGCCAGCTCGAAAACCCAGGGCCGCGGCAAACCGTCGGTGACGCTCCAGACCCTGACGGTGTTGTCGAGCGCAGCGGTTGCCGCCCACAGGCTGCTGCCGTCGACAACCACCTCGGCAATGGCGGCGCGGTGACCCAGAAAACTCAGCTCCTCCTCCGCGGCAGCCGCGAGCTGCAGCGGATCGGCATGCACGGGAATGACGTGCAAATGCCCCTCGCGGTCTCCAGTCAGGAACTTGCGGCCGTCCGGCGTCGCCGTCACGACGGCATCAGCCGCGGGTAGCCAGTAACGGTGATCCCCCCCTGCGGGCGACTCATCGGGTGGCGAGGCAGGCGCCCGCCAGAACCGGATGCCGTTGTCCGCGGCGCCGGTCATGATCGTCTTCTCGTCGGTGCTGAACGCAAGCGCGCCGTCACCGCCATGCCCGAGCGGTGCGCCCAGCGCTCTGCCCGTTGCCGTCGAATACACCTGAAAGCCGGTTTCGGGGCGGCCGGCAACGATCCGTGTCCCGGACGGCGCAAAGCGCATACGCCAGGCGCCCGGCTCGCGTATTTCGAACACCGGCGCCGCGCCGTCCGCGAGCCTCCACAGCGATATACCCGACTTTCCGTAGACCGCGCCGAGCGTGTCGCCCGCCCTCGACAGATCGATTGCGCTGGGTTGTGCAACCAGGTTCAGTTGCGCCACCAGCGAGCTGTCCGCCAGGTTCCAGACCCGGATGGACTGGTCGAAATCGGCAATCGCGAGCCGGCTCCCCGACGCATCCGCCGCAACAAGCGCAGGCGTACCCGCCACGGTCAGGCGGGCAATCGACGTCAGCGAATCGAGAGACCACAATTCAAAGCGCGTTTCGCGGTCGCCGGGATACTGAACCAGGAGATGACTGCCATCGGCCGTAATGCTCCCGGTCAGTCCCGCACCCGCAATCGGAAGGCTGGCGATCTGATCGCCGGTGGTCGTATCCCAGAGATTCACTGAATCGAGGGTAGCCGTCACGAGGCGCCTTGCTCCCGCGTCCAGACCAATGAGCGTTTCGTTCTGGCTGACGGCAATGGCGCGCAGCGGTTTCGCAAAATCGAGATCCCAGAGCCGGGCACTGTCACTCTGCGTGGCGCGGGCCACCGCGTAGCGGCCGCTGTCGCCGATCCAGACGCTGTTCGCGTCGACCTCGATGGGGTCCGGTATGTCGAGGCCTCGCTGGAAGTCTTCCACGAGGCCCTGAGAGTTCAAGGTCAGGTTCCAGCCGACAAGATGACCGGCAACACCGATACTCTCATCGCGAACACTCAGACTCCACGTGCCCGACAGCGTCTCGCCCACGAGCGGCGCCAGCTGCTCCGCCGCGATTTCCAGGTCGTCGACGTTGGACGACCGCTCCCGCCCGGTTTCGATCTCGACGGTTTTGCCCGACGGCGCAATCACTTTGATACGAAGGTCGGCGTGCCGTGCGTGACTCACGTTGAGAGTCAGCACGGCTCGTTCCACTCGCCCCTCGCGGTCGACCAGGATCCGCCGCACGAGCGGGGACACCTCGAGCGCCGTGACCGGCCATGCCTCGATCTCGCGAAGCGACTGGCCTGTCAGCGTCCACTGGCGCACGCTCGAACCGTCTATGGTACTGAGCGTTGGCCCGGACGGATTCAGGACGCGCGTCGCGCCTTCAGCAACGGCCAGGCTGGCGAGCAACTCGGGGTAGTCCTGAGCCAATAATCCGGCAACGCGCTGTCTGCGCCGCGGATTCGCCACGACCAGTGCGTTCAAGGCCTCGAGCAACGCCAGATCGCGGTCCTCGTAGCGAAGCGCGTTGAGTACCCTGCGGTCGTGGAAACTCGCCAGCAGCTCGTCGCCCAGCGTCTCGGCGCCCGGCAGGTTACCGGCCGCGAAAGCGATCGCGTCGATGGCTTCCCGCGAATCCGCGAGTTCCGCCTTGCCGGCGACGTAGCGTCGAAACAGCTGGTCAGCTGTTTCGGAGTGTCCCGGAAAAGAACGCAGGTTTAGCCAGGCCGTCTCGGCGACGTCAACCGGAGATGCCAGATCGTTCAACACGTCGACGTACGATCGCGGCAGCCACTGCGTATACCAGAACGGTATTGCCAGCAGCATGACGGCAATCATCCCGACCAGAACCGGTGTCCGCCAGCGCAGCGGCAAATTGTCGTTGGCCCAGCGCGCCGTGAACACCTCGGCGTAGATCCGGTTGCGCACGACGAGGTCACCACGCTCGCCGATCGCCAGCACACCCAGCGCAATCAGCCGCCGCTGCTCGGCCGAGCCGAGATCGGTCGGCACTTCCACGCCTTTGCGAAGACGCCCATACAGGTTCAGCAACTGTTCGCTGCTGCGCCCGCCCCCGAGCACGCGCTGATTGACGTGGTTGAGCAGTGGCTCGTTCGCCAGGGCCGAACGACCGACAAACTGTTGCTGCACCGTCTTGTCGACAAAGGCCGCGGGGTCGTCTTTTGGCGCTTCGCGCGCGACGGTCCTTGCGAGTTTCTGCGTCAGGTAGGGCTGACCGTTTGCCCAGTAGTGAATACGATCCAGCGCCTGCCCTGCTTCCTCCGCGGGCAGATTGAGCTCCGTGGCAAACAGGTCAATCTCCTCACGCGTGAAATCGCGCAACGGAATCGACTGGGTCACCTGGAAAGGCGAGTGTTCCGGCACGCTCACGAGCGCGGCAGGATCGCACTCGCCACTCAATGCAAAACACAAACGCGTGAACTCGGGATCGGTGGTACGTGCGTCGTAGGCAGAACGAACGCTGGTAAGCAACTGGTCCGTAAACGGCAGGCCTTCGACGAACTGTATGTCGTCGATGAGTATGACCACCGGTTTGCTGGTTTTGCCGAGCACGACTTCGCTGTAGAACTCGTAGAGTCGCTGCCGGTTGCTGAACAGCGCCTTGTCCTGCCACCAGCTCTGCAGATCGAAGCGGATACGCAGCTGGCGCAGTATTCGATAAGCCACGCTGTAGTAGAAGCGACCGGCGTCGGAACCGCCGTCCCTCAAACCCAGCTGCCCGAGGTCGAGGTTGGCGACGAGCGCACCGTTGTTCTCGAGACGCGTTGCGGTCGCCGCGATCAGGCTCGACTTGCCGGACTGGTCGGAGGCAATGATGTGGGCGTAGCGCCCGGCGAGCAGCGCCTCGAACAACAGATCGTCAGCGGGACGCCGTATGTAGCTCGCGCGCAAAGCGTGCAGCGGCGTGCCAACGGCAAAAAACTCACTCCCCGGCTCGGCGCGCTTGCCGCCGCCCTTGAGTGGCTGACTGTTTTCGGTGTCACTCATCCGATCTGTCTGACGAATCCGCCAAGTCACTGACAAACAACCGCATTCTGGTGGTTTTGCGAGCGTTGTGCCAGCCGAATGGCGCGCGGAAACCGCAAAGCCCCGTCGACCCAAGGGCTCTGCCCCGTGTCCTTGCCTCTATCGGCAACAACAACCGTCGAAACGGTTATAATCTGCGCGCATTTTATTGAGCATTGGTGATATTGGGACAGTGAGCTACTGCCATCAGCATAATCTGGTCGACAAGAGCAGAGCCGGGGCGGATCGCCGTTTCGGCATTCGGGTCAGCCTCCCGGGCGGCGACACGTTGAACCGGCTACTCGGCGACGATTGGGAACGCCTGCACTGGTACGCTGACGAGGCCGAACGCGATCAGGCGTTCGAGGCCATGCGCCAGCGGCACGGCTACTACCGCAAGACCGACACGCCGACCCAGGTGCTCGAGAAAATCGTCCGCTGAGCCAGGCGGCTCACTGGGCCGATCGAATGAGACGACGCTGCGGCGATCCGAGGAACAGGTAGACGTTGCGCTCTCCTCCTTCTCCGAAACCCAGCGCCAGGTAGAAAGGCCCGACGAAGGTATCGAAGCCGGCAAACAGGCTGCCGTGCAACAGGGCGGTATCGAGGCTGATAGCGCTGCGCTCCGACCAGACGTTACCCGCCTCGACGCTGGCGCCTAAGTACAAGGGCGCCGTGAACAACCCACCTGCGGTGTTGCCCATGCGGCGATAATACTCCGCGCGCAACAACGCGAGCTGCGGCCCCGCGCGCTGCCCGAATGCAAAACCCGAGAGATTCAGGTAGCCGCCCAACGGATAAAAAGCCTCGATCCGATTGTCACCCCTTGCTGTCGTGCGATAAGCAGCGCCGAGATTCAGCGTATTGCGGCCGCGGCTGAATGCGCCGCTCATGTCCAGCTCAAAAAAGTCGGCACGTTCGTCGGCGCCCAGCCCCGGCAGCGCAACGTCGTAGCTCGCGCGAACCAGTACACCGGTCCGCGGGAAGCGCGCATCGTCCTGGCTGTCGATGCGCAACGTCGAGCGCAGACCTCCGGTGTCGAACTCGAATTCCGGCAGACCTGGTGAGCCGATACGCCGCTGGCTTTCGCCGAAACCGCGATACGCACTCAATCGGACATCGGCGGTGCGATTCAGCTCGATACCCATGCCGAGGCTGGCCTCGGCGCGCGACAGCGTGACGTTGGCAATGTTGTCGTCGTCCTCGAAGACGTTCAGATCCGAACGGCTGGCCGTAAGCCCCGCTGTCAGAAACACGCGCGAGTCGAAGCGCAGCGGCTGATGCAGTTCGCTCGCAAACAGGATGTCCGTGCCAATCTGTAGATCGTTGCGCCATTCACCTCCCAGGCTGTTCAACGCCGGACGCGTAATCCGCAGACCCAGGTTGAATGCACTCAGTCCATTGATGTCCTCGGATAGCGTCAACCCGGACCTTACGTAGGCGGGCCCCCAGGGCTTCTCGCGCGCCGTAAACACCACACCGCGCTGACCCTCCTCCTCCACGAGACGGTAGCCGACCTTCTCGAACACCTCGAGGCCGTGCATGCGCTGCGCGTCGTCAAGCAATGCCGTGCGGTCGATCGAATCGCCGGGCTGGGTACTCAGTCGCGATTCGAGCACCCGGGGATCGATCCGCGAATCCGAATCGACGCGCACGAACTCGAGGTCGGCGTCGAGCGGATCAAGCGGGTCCTTCGTGGCCCGCCACGCGGCATACGCCACTTCGCTCACGCCCAGGGGCGAAAGCCGCGCCTCAGCCGCGCGCGCTGCCGCCGCACCCGGTTCGATCGTCTCGCTGGCGTGAGCGAAATCGGCTGACCCGAACTTGCCGAGTTCCGGCCTGAGCAGGATATCGTCGTCGCCGAGCAGCTCGATTTGCCGGAGCGTCTCCTGGCGTATCAGGATCGTCAGCATTTGCTCGGAGATCGCAAGCGCCGACACGAGCTCCTCCTCGCGGTACAGCGGAAACTCGACGTCCACGGCAATAATCACGTCCACGTCGAGCTCGCGCATGACGCTGACGCCGAGGTTGCCGACGAGACCGCCGTCAGCCAGCAGACGGCCGTCGATGGTCACGGGCGCAAATACGCCCGGAACGGACATGCTGGCCCGGATGGCTTCGGCGAGATCGCCGTCCCCCATCACGTACTTTTCGCCGGAGCCGATATCGGAGGCGATCGCCCGGAACGGAATGGGCAGTGCGTCGAAATCGTCAACGTAGGACGCCGACAACGTGAGTTCGCGCAGCAGCAGGTCGAGGTTCTGGCCCTGCACCGCCCCTTGCGGCAGCTTCAGGCGGCCGCGATCGAGTCCGAGCTCGAAGCGGAACGGAAAATCCCGGTCGTCCTGCTTGCGGCGGAAACTCAAATGCCGCCGCGCCGGACGGTCGGTCAGGTGCGCCGTCCAGTCGATCGACCCTACGAGCAGCTCGAGTTCGTCGGCGCTCATGCCGGTAGCGTACAGACCACCCACGATGGCGCCCATACTGGTCCCGACAATGGCGTCGATCGGTACGCGCAGCCGCTCCAGCTCCTTCAGCACGCCAATGTGCGCAGCCCCGCGAGCACCACCGCCACCGAGCACGAGCCCTATGCGCGGACGCTCCTCCGCGGTGTCCGCTTCGGCGGCAACAGATGCCGGATTCCATCCGGCGAACAGCAGCAGACAGCATGCAACGCCGGCTGCCATTGGCTGCGGCGTGCCTCTCACCAAAATCATCGCAACTCCGACAGACCTGGGAGGTCCGTATCTCAGTGATTATAATCCGAGGCCCCTTCGCCCAGCGTCCCAATATGCAGCTGAAACTCATAGCCGCCGGTCTCGGCCTCGCTCTCCCGCTATCCACGGCCGCCGCGCTCGAAGAAATTGTCGTTACGGGTGCGCGCGACGAGCAGTCGACCCTCGATTATCCGGGCAGTATTTCAGCCATTGCTGCGGACGAGATCGATGCCGTTGGCCATCAGCACATCCACGAGCTCATGACGCGCACGTCCGGTGTCTGGCTGTCACGCGGCAGCGGCCAGGAACATCTCACTGCAGTTCGCTCGCCCGTGCTGACGGGCGCCGGGTCCTGCGGCGCCTTCCTGGTGCTCGAGGACGGCATCCCGGTGCGACCGGCCGGTTTTTGCAACGTGAACCAGCTTTTCGAACTGCCGACGGAACTCGCCCGGCGCATCGAGATCGTGCGCGGCCCGGGCAACGCCCTGTACGGTTCGAATGCGCTGCACGGCATGATCAACGTCCTGTTGCCGGGCCCCGCCGACGAGCCCGAGGAACGCTTGAGTGTCGAAACCGGCGCCAACAGCTTCCTTCGCGTAAGCGGAACCATCGCAGGCGACGCCGCCGTTGCGTCTCTGCTGTATGCCGACGACGGTGGATTTCGCGAGGATGCCGGTTACCGGCAGATCAAACTCAGCGCCAAAACCGCCGCGGATCTGGGCGACGGGCGCCTCGAGCTCGGCCTTTCGGCAAGCGGGCTGGACCAGGAAACCGCTGGCTTTATCTTCGGCGAGGACGCCTACCGGGATCCCCTGCTCAACCGCGGGAACGTCAACCCGGAAGCCTTCCGCGACGCCGCCTCGGTGCGCCTGTACGGAATCTGGCGTACTCCTGTCGCCATTGGCGGGCGGGATAGCCAACTCGACGTTCGTCCGTACGTTCGCTATTCGTCGATGGAGTTCCTGCAGCACTTCCTCCCGGGTCAACCGCTCGAGGAAAACGGTCACGTCAGCGCGGGTTTCGTGAGCCTCGTGAGCGGCGGAAATGACAGACTCGACTGGAGCTCTGGCTTCGATCTCGACCTGAGCGACATGTTTCTCCGCCAGACCCAGGACGGCCCGACCGAAGGCTCCGCATTCCTGGTGGCAACCCGGCCCGAAGGCAAACATTACGACTACGACGTCCGTGCGCTGACGGCAGCCGCATACGCCGAGATCGACTACACCCTGTCCGCCCGCCTTTCGCTCAATGCCGGCCTGCGAATCGAACATTCGGCCTATGACTATGAGAACGGCATGCTCGACGGCAACACGCGCGACGACGGCACGCCCTGCGGTTTTGGCGGCTGCCTGTACACACGCCCCGGCGATCGCAGCGACAGCTACACCAACGCCGCCCCGAAACTGGCGCTGCGCCTGAAAACCGGCGAGAGCAGCAGCGCCTACCTGCGGCTCGCACGCGGCTTCAGGGCCCCGCAAACGACCGAGCTGTACCGGCTGCAAAGCGGCCAGAATCTCGCCGACCTCGACTCCGAGCGGATGGACGCCGTGGAGCTTGGCCACCGCGGCTCAACGGCGGCGCTACGCTACGACATTGCCCTCTATGCCATGCGCAAGCAGAACAGCGTGTTCCGGGATGCAGAGGGTTTTAACGTAGACAACGGGCAAAGCCGGCACGAAGGAATCGAACTCGAGGTCGACTGGCAACTGACTCGCGCCGTCGACCTTGCACTCAACGTGAGTTATGCCCGGCACACCTACGACTTCGATCAGACCGCCGCGCGGGGTGAGCAGTTCGTTTCGGGTCGTGACGTGGATACCGCGCCTCGCTGGCTCGGCAGTGCCGAGATGGGCTACTCGCCGCGTCCCGGCTGGGGCCTTGCGCTGCAGCTCTCGGGTATTGGCGAGTACTATCTCGATGCCGAAAACCGCTTCGATTACCCCGGTCACGTCGTCGGCAACGCGCGATTCTGGATGAAGCCGCTACCGATCCTCGACGTCGTGCTGCGGCTGAACAACGTGAGCGACCGGGACTATGCCGACCGCGCCGACTTTGCATTCGGCAACTACCGGTATTTCCCGGGGCGCGGCAGAGAGCTGTTCGTCGAGTTCAATCTCAGCCGACCCTAGACCACTGCGGCGGCTGCCGTTCAGAGGCTTTCGACGGCCCGGGCCTCGCGCCTTGGGAGTTGCGACGAAAACCCTCATAATAGCGGCCGAAAAAATCAACCCACACCGGAGCCCAGCATGCCAACAGCAGCACCGACGCCCCCAGAAGGCGGCGCGCGAATCACGATCGAGAACGGCAAACTCAACGTACCCGATAACCCGATCATCCCGTTCATCGAGGGCGACGGCACCGGGCCGGACATCTGGCGCGCCACGGTAAGGGTTCTGGATGCCGCGGTCGAGAAGGCATACGGCGGGCAGAAAAAGATCCATTGGATGGAAATCTACGCCGGCCAGAAGTCCAACGATCTGTTCAACTCCTGGCTTCCGGAAGAGACCGTCGATGCCTGCCGCGAGTACCTGGTATCGATCAAGGGGCCGCTGACGACGCCGATTGGCGGCGGTATCCGTTCACTGAACGTGGCTCTCAGACAACTGCTGGATCTGTACGTCTGCCTGCGGCCGGTGCGCTGGTTCAATGGCGTGCCCTCGCCCGTACGCGATCCGGGCAGCGTCGACATGGTCATCTTCCGGGAGAACACCGAAGACATTTACGCCGGCATCGAATTCGAACGGGGCTCGTCCTCCAACGCAAAATTCCTTGAAGTGTTCAAGGAGAACTTCCCCGATGAGTACTCGAAGATCCGCTTCCCGGACTCCTCCGGCATTGGCTTGAAGCCGGTTTCCCAGGAAGGCACGGAGCGCCTCGTACGGGCGTCCATCGAGTATGCAATTGCCAACGGCCGCAAGAGCCTGACCTTCGTGCACAAGGGCAACATCATGAAGTTCACGGAAGGTGCGTTTCGCAACTGGGGCTATGAGCTTGCCGAGCGCGACTATGCCGATCAGACCTACACCTGGGATCAGTGGGAGCGCACGAAAGCGGAAAAAGGCACCGACGCCGCGAACGCCGAGCAGGAAGCCGCGCTGGCAGGCGGCAAGATTCTCGTCAAGGACGCCATTGCCGACATTACGCTGCAACAGGTTCTGACGCGGCCCAAGGAGTTCGACGTCATTGCCACGATGAACCTCAACGGCGACTACCTCTCGGACGCACTCGCCGCACAGGTCGGCGGCATCGGTATTGCGCCCGGCGGCAACATCAACTACTCGAGCGGCCATGCCGTTTTCGAAGCCACGCACGGCACGGCGCCCAAGTATGCCGACAAGGACGTCGTGAACCCCGGTTCGCTCGTGCTGTCCGGCGAAATGATGCTGCGGTATCTCGGCTGGACCGAGGCGGCCGACGCCATTATCCAGTCGATGGACACGACCATTAGTCAACGTACGGTCACCTACGACTTCGCGCGCCTCATGGACGGCGCCACAAAAGTGAAATGCAGCGAATTCGGCGACGCCCTGATCAGGAACATGTAGGCATCGCCGCGTGTCGGACACGCCGGAAGAAGTCGACAACGCGGACCGCTTTGCGGACTGCGTTGTCGACGCATTCCAGTCCTACAACAACGAGTTTCGCGAGATCACGCGACGCGCGAAGGCAACGTTCGAAAGCCGCGACTGGCAGTCGGCGCGGCAGGATGCCGTCGCACGGATAGAACTGTACGACCGGCATGTGCGCATGGCCGTCGACGATCTGAGCCGGCGGCTCGGCGACGGCGCGCTGGACAAGACCCAGTGGTCGGCGATCAAGCGTCGCTACACGCGCAGGATTCGCGCTTTTCCCGACACGGCGTTTTTCAAGACCTTTTTCAGTTCGGTAACCCGACGTCTGTTTCGAACGATTGGCGTCGACCCGGATATCGAGTTCACGGCGTTCGACGTCGCGCCGCCGGATCACGAGCCACCCACCCGCGAGCTTCGCCGCTACCGGAACCGGGGCGCCGTTCGCCTGCTCATCGACCAGTTGCTCTCGGATTTTGCGTTCAACGTGGCCTACCGGGACCGGGATCGCACCGTGCGCTTCGTCGCGGCCGAAATCGAAGCCTACTGCAGCTCGCTCGGCCCCGGACGGCGAGTGCTCTCCATCGACATGCTGACGGCGGTGTTCTATCGCTCGACGCGCGCGTTCCTCGTCGGACGCATAGAGGGCAGCGGCTTCGTAGCGCCGTTGCTGATTGCGCTCAGGAACACCGACGAGGGCATTGTCGCCGACACGGTCATCCTCACCGAAAACGAAGCCAGCATGATTTTCGGTTACACGCGCAGCTACTTTCACGCCGACATCGACAACGTGGCCGCGACGGTTGCGTTTCTGCGCAGCTTCCTGCCCGAAAAAAAGCCGCTGGCCGAGATCTACACGGTCCTCGGCCGCGCGAAACAGGGCAAGACGGAGCGCTACCGGGCGTTTTTTGCGCATCTCGACAACTCTACGGACCGTTTTGTGCACGCGCTCGGCGACAAGGGAATGGTCATGGAGGTGTTTACGCTGCCGTCGGCGGAAATTGTCTTCAAGATTATTCGCGACCGGTTCGCCTATCCCAAAACGATGGGCCGCAAAGACGTCATGCAAAAGTACGAACTCGTGTTCAAACACGACCGCGCCGGCCGGCTCGTGGACGCACAGGAATTCAAGCGACTGCGGTTTCCGCTGGACCGTTTCGAGCAAACGCTGCTCGACAATCTACTCGACGGCTGCGCAAACACCTGTCGCGTGGAAGGTGACGACCTCGTGGTCGAACACTGCTACGTGGAACGCAGGCTCACGCCGCTCAACCTGTTCCTGGAGGACGCTGACGAGGCGGATGCGCGGAGCGCAGCGATCGAATACGGCCAGGCGATACGCGATCTTGCGATGAGCAACATTTTCGCCGGCGACCTGCTGCTGAAGAACTTCGGCGTCAGCCGCCACGGCAGAGTCATCTTCTACGACTACGACGAACTCTGCCTGGTGACCGAGTGCAACTTCCGACGCCTGCCCGAACCGCGGGACGACATGGACGAGATGCGGGCGGGCGCCTGGTTCTACGTTGGACCCAACGATGTGTTTCCCGAGCAGTTCATCGAATTCCTCGGTTTTCGCGAACCGGCAAAGCAGGCGTTTCTCGCGTTTCACGGCGACCTGCTGAACCCCGAATTCTGGTCGCGGCTGAAACGCCGCTTCGAGCAGGGAGAGGTAATCGACGTTCTGCCCTACTCAACGCGAGACTGGACCGAACACCGCGGCACGGCGCTCGTGCCGGCCCGTCATCAGCCGGCAACGAGAAACGAGTCGGCGTAACGGGTGAGCGCCGCGAGTTCGTCTCGCTGACGCTGCTCGTCCCAGGCACCGTGCTCCGCGGCGAGGCGCAGTATCGCCGGGTAGTGTTGCCTGCCCTGATCCGCGTCGAAGCCGAGCATCAGGCGACGGTGTACGACATCGATCAGGTTGCCGGCATGCTCCGCGGCAAACGCAAACGCAACCTCCGCTGCGAGCACGCGCCGCTCGTCATCGAGCGTGCCTGCAGGCAGCTCTCCGCTTTCGATACCCTCCAGCAATTCGCCGGCGCGGCTGCCGTAAACCTCGAGTACGCGCCTGACGCCCTGTGCGGACAGCAGGCCCGCCGCTTCCAGCTGAGCCTTGACTGACGCGGTATCGTGCCCGCCCGGCAGCGCCTCGGCCGCCGTGCGGCAGGCCGCCGCGGGCAGCCTGAGGTCCTGTCGGACGCGATCCACGACCTGTTCCGCAAGGTTTCGGTAAGTCGTAAGCTTCCCGCCAATGATCGAGTACAGGCGCTCGGCCGTCGTCGTGTTCTCGACAATGATGTGCTTGCGTGTAATCGCCGACTCCGGCCCCTCGTCGCGCCTGGGCAGCGGCCGGACACCCGCGTACGCATAGTGAACGGAGGATCTGTCGAGCCCCGCGCGCGGAAACACGCGGTTACATTCGGCAAGCAGGTAGTCCACCTCCTCGTCGCCGGCGCGCACCGTATCGAGATCACCGTCGTAGCGCAGATCGGTCGTGCCAATCAGCACGAGCCCGTTCCACGGAATAATGAAGAACGGCCTGCCGTCCGATCGTGCCTCGACGTAAATTGCATCGGTGGGGCAGCCATCGAAGCGGCCAACGACAATGTGACTGCCTTTGGTGCCGCCGATCAGTTCCTTCGGCTGCGGCCCGGCGGCGGCGAGCACGGCATCGACCCAGGGCCCGCCGGCGTTGACGACCGCACGCCCGCGCGCCTGCAACGGTGCCTCGGATCCTGGCGGGCGGTACAAAACGCCGTCGACGGTGCTGCCGTCCTTCAGAAGGCCAACAACCGGGCTGTGGTTGAACACACGCGCACCGTGCCGCTCGGCATCCAGTACGTTTTCCAGTACGAGCCGCTCAGCATAGGTGACCTGCGCGTCGTAATAGCGCGCGAGCGCCTTGAGCCCCTCGGGATTCAGACCCGGCTCGGCATCCAGCGCCGCATCACGCCCCGGCATGTCGTGGTTGGGCAGGGACTTGCGAAACGACAGCAAATCGTAGGCGACGAGCCCGAGTCGAATCAGCGCCTTGCCGCGGCGAGCGCCGGCGTACACGGGAATCGCAATGCGAATGGGACGCACGAGATGCCCGGCAATGCGCTGCAGCGTGCGGCGTTCGTTGAGCGATTCGTAGACCAGCGGGATCTCCAGGTACTCGAGGTATCTGAGACCGCCGTGGATGAGCCGGCTCGACCACGCCGACGTACCGCTACAGAAATCCCCTTTTTCGAACAGGGCAACACTCAAGCCTCGCATTGCCGCGTCACGCGCAATACCGGCACCGTTGACGCCGCCGCCAACAACGATGAGGTCGTAATAGTCGTCCGTCACGCTGGGCGCACCTGCCCCGACCCACGAACCAGATACTTGTAGCTGGTGAGCTGCTCGGCACCCACGGGCCCGCGAGCATGAATGCGGCCGGTCGCAATCCCGATCTCCGCACCCATACCGAACTCGCCACCGTCGGCAAACTGGGTCGACGCGTTGTGCAGCAGGATTGCGCTGTCGACTTTGCTGAAAAACTGGTCGGCGACATTAGCGTCCGGCGTGACGATACACTCGGTGTGACCGGAACCGTAGTGCTCGATGTGCTCGACCGCGGCGTCCAGGCCGTCCACGCAGCGTATCGACAGAACCGCGTCGAGGTACTCCGTTCGCCAATCCGACTCGTCCGCCGCCCGCACGCCGGCGACCGTGGCTTGCACCTGCTCGTCGCCGCGGACCTCGCAGCCGAGCGCGGTCAGCGCGTCCACCACGGGCGGCAGCAGGCGGGCAGCCGCTTGTCGATGCACGAGCAGGGTTTCGGCCGCGCCGCAAATACCCGTGCGCCGCATCTTGGCGTTGGCGACAATATCGACCGCCATGCGCGTGTCGGCGTCGTCGTGGAGGTACACGTGACACAATCCCTCGAGGTGACCAATGACCGGCACGCGCGCATCCTGCTGCACACGCTCGATCAGGCTGCGGCCGCCGCGCGGAACAATGACGTCGACGTAGGCGCTCATTTCTCTCAACAGGAAACCCACAGCGTCCCGGTCCCGGGTCGGCACGAGTTGAACGCTGTCAGCGGACAGCCCCGCGGCACCGAGACCTTCGACAATAGCGCAATGAATGGCCTGACTGGAGTGAAAACTCTCCGAGCCACCGCGAAGAATCACGGCGTTGCCTGACTTGATGCACAGCGCCGCCGCATCCGCCGTCACGTTCGGCCGGCTTTCGTAAACAATGCCGATCACACCCAGCGGCACGCTGATCCGCTGAATGCTGAGGCCGTTGGGCCGCTCCCATTCCGCCAGCACGGCGCCCAGGGGATCCGGACGTGCCGCCACCTCCCGAAGCCCGCGCGCCATGGCATCGATGCGCTCGCTGTCGAGCATCAGGCGGTCGAGCATCGCGGAACTCAGAGACTTGTCGCGAGCCAGGCGCAAATCCTGCTCGTTGGCGGCCAGTATGTCCGGGGCTGCCCGCAGCAGCGAATCGGCGGCGCACTGGAGCGCGCGGTCCCTGGCGCCGTCCGCGGAACCGGCATTGTGGCGACAGGCTTCGCGCGCCCTCGCGCCGATGGACGTCATGAGAGCCGCAATATCCGTGGCGGCGCTGTCTTCAACTACGCTGTTCATGCTCGAATACTACCAATTCGTCGCGGTGTATCAGCACTGGCCGGCCCCGGTAACCGAGGTGACTTTCGATCTCCTCGGAGCGCACGCCAATGAGCTTCTCCGCATCGCCGGAGGAATACTCGACCAGGCCCCGGCCAATCTCGCGACCATCGGCCAGGCGTATGCTCACGACGTCGCCCCGGCCAAAAGCACCGTCGATACTCCGCACCCCGACCGGCAGCAAACTGCCGCCGTCCCGCAGCGCGCGGGCGGCACCGTCGTCGACGCGAACGGATCCGGCAAGTTTGAGGCTGCCCGCAATCCACTGTTTGCGCCGCGATGCCGGCGTGCCGTCCGCGCGAAAGCGCGTGTAACGCGAGCCCTCGCCCAGCGCGTTTAGCGGGTGAGCCCCGGCGCCCGAGGCCACAATGGTCGAGCAGCCGGCGTGCGTCGCAATACGCGCAGCCTGGACCTTGGTAGCCATGCCACCACTGCCCGTTGCCGTGCGGGTCTCCCCGGCGATTGCCAGAATCCGCTCATCCACGGCGCTCACTTCGGGAATATGCCGCGCGTCGGCAACGGCGCGCGGATCAGCGTCGTACAGACCGTCGACGTCCGACAGCAACACGAGCACGTCCGCCATGACGAGCTGCGCCACCCTTGCCGCCAGTCGGTCGTTGTCGCCGTAGCGGATTTCGTCCGTCGACACGGTATCGTTTTCGTTGATGACGGGTACCACCCGGCGTTTCAGCAGTTCAGCCAGGGTGCCGCGCGCATTCAGAAACCGTCGCCGGTCTTCGGTGTCGTCCGGCGTCAGGAGCACCTGGGCGGTTGCCAGATCGTGTCGGCCCAGCGCGGCCTCCCAGGCATCCACCAGCTTCACCTGGCCCGCCGCTGCCGCCGCCTGCAGCTCGGCCAGCCGCGCGCGCCGCCGCTGAACGCCAAGCGCCGCGGCACCCAGCGCAATCGAGCCGGAGGAGACGACCAGCACGTCGCTGCCTGCCGCGTGCAGCGACGCAATGTCATCGGCCAGCGTCGCGAGCCAGCTGGCGTCGAGCCGGCCGCTGTCATCGATCAGTAGTGATGAGCCAACCTTGATGACGAGCCGGTCGTAGCCGCCGAGCGGGCTCTCTGCCATCACTCAACTCGACAATCGATGATGCAGATCGAAGGTCGACAACGTGACCTCGCCCTTGGAGACGGCGACGCTGCCGCTGCGCGCCACGGCGGACACCTCTCCGGCCTCGCGCGCGTCGACGACAAACCTGTCGACTTCGGGAATGCGGCCAGTGAGCTGCAGGGTGCAACTTCTCTCGGCGTCGTCCAGGAGCTCGGCGCCGAACTTCTCCATCAGCGACGCCACGACGTCGCGGCCACCCGGCTTGAGTTTGAGCTTGACGATGACCAGCTCGCGCTCGAAGTGATCGCCGAGCGTCATATCGTGAATATTGACCACATCGACGAGTTTGGCGAGCTGAGTATTCAGTTGCGCTATTGCCGCGTCGGAACCCGACACGACCAGCGTCACCCTGGATACGGATTCGTCCTGTGTCGGCGCGACGTTCAGCGACTCGATATTGTAGCCGCGAGACGAAAACATGCCGGTCATGCGGGTCAGCGCGCCGACTTCGTTTTGCAGTAGAACTGAGATGGCGTGGCGCATGCTTTCAGTCGGTCAAGTGGAAACAATTGAAACCATTTCTTCGGGTTCGGAACCCGACTCGATACAGGTTTCGATTCGCGGATAGTCGCGCAGTCCGTCGAGTATTGCAATGCAATAACAGATGCCTGACACTCGAAGCGTTCTCGCCAATTACGCCGAATGGTCAGACGACGGTCACGCAAGGATCACGCCCGACATGAGCGAACAATCCAGCGCAGCAGCAGCTGCTTCACATCCGCTTTCCGGCACGCAAATGAGCGGCGCCGATATGGTCGTGCAGGTCCTTGCCGACGAGGGTGTCGACACGATCTTCGGTTACTCGGGCGGCGCGATCCTGCCCACGTATGATGCCGTGTTTCGTTTCAACGACCGGCACGGCAAGGACGGCGGCTCTCACCCGATGCCGCTGATCGTTCCCGCAAACGAACAGGGAGCGGGATTCATGGCGGCCGGCTATGCGCGCGCGAGCGGCAAGGTGGGCGTTGTCATGGTGACGTCAGGGCCCGGGGCCACGAATACGGTCACACCCGTACGCGACTGCATGGCCGACTCGGTGCCCATTGTCGTCATATGCGGCCAGGTGCCGCGCGCGGCAATTGGCACCGACGCGTTCCAGGAAGCGCCGGTGTCGGCCATCATGGGTGCCGTCGCCAAGCATGTATTCCTGGTCACCAATCCGGAACAACTCGAGCAGACGATGCGCAGTGCGTTCGAGCTGGCGAGAACCGGGCGTCCCGGGCCCGTGGTTGTCGACATACCAAAGGACGTGCAGAACTGGGAAGGCACGTTCAAGGGCGAAGGCTCTCTGCCGCTACCCGGTTACCACCGTCGCCTCAATGCCGTGACCGGTAACAGTCTGAGCCGTTCGTCCGCGGAGTCCTTCTACGCATTGATGGAGGAGGCCGAGCGACCGCTCATTTATGCCGGCGGCGGTGTGATCAACGGTAACGCAGCCAAGGCCATGCGTCGTTTCGCCAACGAATACGGCGTTCCGGTGACGACGACGCTCATGGCGCTCGGCGCCAGCGATACCACCCATCCACTTGCACTGCACATGCTCGGCATGCACGGTCTGGCGTCCGCCAACTACGCCGTGGAGGACTGTGACCTGCTGATCGCGGTCGGGGCACGTTTCGACGACCGCGTTGCCGGCGATCCCGCGAAGTTCGCGCCGCAGGCAAAACGCATTGCGCATTTTGATGTCGACATTGCGGAGATCGGCAAGGTCAAGAGTGTCGACTGGCATCACGTGGGCGTGCTGTCGAGGGATCTCGAACATCTACTTCAATTTGGTCGCGAACTCGGCTTTGCAAAAGACTATTCCGGCTGGCATCAACACATTGCGTTGCTCAAATCCGAGTATGCGCTCAACTACGACCGCGACAGCGACCTCATTCAGCCCTACGCCGTAATCGAAGCCATCAACCGGCACTCACAGGGCAAGGCGATCATTTCGACCGGAGTCGGCCAGCATCAGATGTGGGCGGCCCAGTATTTCGACTACAGGGAGCCGCGACTCTGGCTCACCTCCGGCAGCATGGGCACGATGGGTTTTGGCCTGCCGGCAGCCATTGGCGCGCAGTTTGCGGCCCCGGACCGGATCGTCATCGACATCGACGGTGATGCGAGCATCCGCATGAACATTGGTGAACTCGAAACCGCAACGACTTACAAGCTCCCCATCAAGGTTGTCGTACTGAACAACTACGGTGACGGCATGGTTCGCCAGTGGCAAAAACTCTACTACGACTCTCGTATGTCGGCGTCGGACAAATCGCTGCACCGTAAGGACTTCGTCAAAGCCGCGGAAGCTGACGGTTTCCGTTTCGCGAGAAAGCTCGAGGACAAAGCCGACATCGAGAGCACGGTGGCGGAATTCATGGCGTTCGATGGGCCGGCGTTTCTCGAAGTCATCATCGATCCCGATGCCGGTGTCTACCCGATGGTTGGACCCGGACTGCCTTACTCGAAGATGATTACCGGCGATTTCATCAACTCGCGCACCGCGGAGGACAGCGGCCAGCCCGGGCCAAGCGAGATGTTTTGAGCGCTGCGTCACTGCCGGACCGCACAGATACGTGACGCATGTCCTGAACTCGCAAGCGCTCGAGGCGTAGCCTATGGACTTCCCTTTTGCGGGAGCCCGGAAACATGAAATTGCGAGTTGCGCTCTTCGTCGTCCCCGCTCTGCTGCTTGCAGCCTGCGGTGACTCCCCCAGTCCGTTCACGCATCAGGGATCGCCTGTTGGCGGCCAGCCGCCCGCCCAACTGCTGGCCATCACAACCAACAACGCCGGTACAGTGACTGCGCTGGCCTATACCGCGGGCGCGTTTAGCCTCAGTAGCGTCGGTATCGCCGACTCCGTCGGCGGCAGCCTGGGCAGCGGCGTACCGCTGAAGCCTGTCGCAAGCGGAGCCTCGCGCGGCCGCCTGCCGGAGCTGATCGCATCGGCGCCGTTTGGACCGCTCGTGCAGGGCTGTGCCGTATCCGGCACGGTCAGCATCTCCGGTGACCTCGCGGATCAAACCGCACTGACGTCGGGCGACAGCGTTACGCTTCAGTTCGACAGCTGTAACGACGGTTTCGGCGAAACCCTGAACGGCCGCTTCGAATCCGTTGTCAACCAGTTTACGCCCGGCGCCGTCAACCCCCAAGACTACGTTCTCGCTGCGTCTGCAACACTCGTCAACCTGCAGCTCGACACAGCAACCGCAAGCATCGTCAGCAACGGCGACGTCGGCGTCATCGTGGACTACTCGACGCCTGAAGAAATCCTCGCTTCGGCAGACGGCAACGCGCTAACGGTCGACGGCGGCGGCCGTTCGGACACGTTGAGCAACTATTCCAGCAGCGAGCGTATTGTGCTCGCTGACGGCGTACTGAGCTTCACGCTGGAACTACGAGGCACGCTGGCCAGCACGACGCTCGATGCGCCGGTCAGATTCTCGAACCCGTTACCGTTGACGGGCCTCGTCGGCGAACGCCCCTCCGCTGGCGAACTGTTGATCACTGGCAGTAACAGCTCCGTGCGCCTCGTGGTTCTCAGCGCCTCCAACGTTCGACTCGACATCGACAACAACGGCGACGGACAAATCGATATTTCGATCGAGTCGAGCTGGGACGCGCTGCTCGACGCGGCCGGCTAGCCCCCACCTGACAACCGGATCCGGCGGGCGCAGAACCCCTTGCGCGTGAACTGACACGCAGCGCGGGTTGGGGGTATTATGTGAACTGGTGCAAGGCGTTTATCCCTCCGTAAGGCACACTCTACAGGTAGCGGTAGTGGTTACAGCGGAAATGCCCCGGTGTTAAAAACAGCGCAAAACGCGCAGCGCAACAAGATTGTTGTCCTCAACCCGAAAGGCGGCTGCGGCAAGTCGACGCTTGCCACCAACATTGCCGCCTGCTACGCGGAGCGCGGCAGCCCGCCGGCAATCATGGACTACGACCCCCAGGGCTCGACGATGGCATGGCTCGAACGCCGTCCGAAAGACCGGCCCGCCATACACGGTATCGCCGCCTACAAACGCAACATGCAGGCTACGCGCAGCTGGCAGCTACGCGTCCCGACCGACACGCTGAACCTGATCATCGACTCGCCCGCGGGCATCAACCACGATTCCCTGCGAGAACTCACGCGTGATGCGAGCAGCATACTCGTTCCAGTGTTGCCGTCCACGATGGACATACACGCCGCGTCCCGCTGCATAGCCGATTTGCTGCTGGTTGCAAAAGTGGATCGCCGCGATCGCAAACTTGCGGTCGTCGCCAACCGGACGCGCCGCAACACTAAAAGCTTCAGACGCCTGATGCGCTTCCTCGATTCGCTCGGCATCCCGATCATTGCCGTGCTGCGCGACAGTCAGAATTTTGTGCATTCCGCCGAGATGGGGATTGGCCTGCACGAAATGCAGCCCTCGAAAGTCAAACCGGACCTCGAGCAACTCGACCGGATCGTCGCCTGGCTGGACGGCTGGCAGAGCCGGCGACGTGCGCCGGCGCAGGTGGCCCAGCTGGGCAGCAGCAACACCGGCATTCAGCCGGGCATACTCAGCAAACCTCAGTTCGGCTCCGCCTGAATCTCGCTGAACAGGTCCGGGTCGACGTTGCCGCCACTCAACATGACGGCCGTCACCTCTCCGGCAGTCTCGAGTTTCCCGCAGAGCACAGCAGCAAGCGCAACGGCCCCGCCCGGCTCGATCACGAGCTTGAGTTCCCTGAAGGCAAAGCGCATGGCTGCACGGACGTCGCTTTCCTCGACAACCAGCCCGGCCGTGACGCGGCGCTTCAGGATGTCGAAAGTCAGCTCACCCGGGCTGGGCGTCAGCAGCGCATCACAAATCGACGGCACGGACGCGTCGACAGCCATCCGCCGCCCGGCGGCAAGCGATTGTGCCGTATCGTCATAGGCGACCGGTTCCGTGGTGTACAGGCGCACGTCGGGCAGCAGCGACTGCATTGCAATGGCGCAACCTGACGACAAGCCCCCACCCCCGCAGCAAATGACGGCCTGGGTCGGCTCCGCGCCCATTGCTGCCGCCTGCTCCACAATTTCGAGGCCGGCGGTGCCCTGCCCGGCAATGATGTGCGGGTGGTCGAATGACGGCACAATCACGGCTTGCCGTTGTTCAGCGAGCGCCCGGGCAATTGCCTCGCGATCCTCGCTGTAGCGGTCGTAGTCGACGATCTTGCCGCCGAGACGCACCGTGTTGTCGCGCTTGGACGCCGGCGCATCAGCGGGCATGACAATACGGGTGTCGATGTTCAGGAGCTGTCCCGCCCTCGCAACACCCTGCGCGTGATTGCCGGAGGAGAAGGCCACGACGCCGCGTGCGGCGGCGTCCGCAGGCAGCTGCGACAACGTGTTGTAGGCCCCGCGGATCTTGAACGACCCTGTAGATTGCAGGCTTTCCGCCTTGAGCAGAACGCGCCCTCCCGCAATGGCGTTGAGTGCCGGGTTTTCGATCAAAGGTGTTCTGACGGCAACGCCTTCGAGCCGCTTCGCCGCGTCCTGAATGTCGGCCAGCTCAATCCGCATTGTCAGCTTCGGCAAGATCAACCTCGACGAGACGATCCGTTTTGGCGGCACAAATGAAGTCGTTTTCCGACAGGCCGTTGATCGCAAACGTCGTCCAGGTGACCTCGCAGCTCGAATAGGTGATGCGAAGTTCGGGATGATGTCCTTCGGCAATGGCGACCCAGGCCACCGCGTTCGCAAACGCAAGGCTGCGGCTGTACGCCGGGAACTCGAAGCGGCGGTGAAGCACCCTGCCGTCGTCGATCAGTGCCCAGCCATCCCCGAGCTTCGACAACAGCCGGGTTGCATCGCTTGCCTCGAGAGGCGCCACACCCCCCTCGCAGGGTTTGCAGCGTCGATCAGCCAGTTCCCCGTGCATGGAAAGCCTCCGCAAAACGCGGAGTGTAGCTGTAGTGGGCTGCTTGATAAATTCCTCCGCGACGCGAAGAAAACCGGCCAGCAAGCTGGCCGGTTCTCCTCGCACCGATACCAGGGGGATTTCAGTCGGGCATCGATGCAAACGGCTGCGTGCTGTCGAGGCTCAGCGTAATGCTGACGCGTCGCTCCAGCGCGTAGCTGTCCAGCGTATCGTCGGCGGCCGGAGCCTCGCCGTGCGCGGCGCTCGTAATCCGCTCCGGGGCAACACCGGCGGCGATCAGCTGTTCGCGGATGTAGCCAACGCGTTTCTCGGAAAGGGCCTGGTTATACACCTCGTCGCCCCGTTGATCCGCAAAACCGTCGAGTCTCACGTGCACTTTGTCCATGTCGGCGAGCTTCCGGCCAAGTGTGGCGAAGCGCTGCCCCGTTGCATCGGGCAGTGCGTGCTCGTCGGTGCGAAACAGGACGTCCATTGCGACGCCGGTCTCGAGCAGACGCGTCAACTCCGGGTACGACGCCGTTTTCAGATGGTCGATTTCCTCACCCATGGCGTCGATGTCGCGATTCAGCGCGACAATATCGAGCTCAAGGTCGGTAATCGTGGCGCTGGATTGATCCAGGTCCGATTCCAGGTTCGAGATTTTGTCGTTCTTCTGGTGCAGCGTGTCGCCGATTTTCGCGCCGATCGCCGCGCCGACGATAAACCCGATCGGACCACCGGCAACCGCGCCGACGACGCCGCCGGCGCCGAGTCCTATCGATTCTTCCTTCGAAGCGTTGGCGTGTGCAGGCGCCGTGGCGAGCCCCAGCGTCGTAATGCCCAGTACAACAATTGCCAGTTTCATGTTCGTCTCCATTCAGCTTTGGTCAAAAACAGTGGAGACTATTGGGCACGCCGAGGCGGGTGCGGGCCACGGCAAAACTGTGCCGCATCGGCGATCAATTGTGACGAATCGTGGCAGCAGCCCCCGGCGACTGACCCCGGGGCGCTAGTATTCCGTCAGCGCGACGAAAGTGCCGCCGTTGCGCTCGCAGAGTACGCGCATCAACTGGGAAAAGCGCACGGCCGTGGGCGGCACGTTGCCCGCACGATTGAATAGATACGGAAAACCGACGGCATGAATGCGCACCATGCGCTGACCGTCAGCCATTTGCCGGTTGACGGCATCGATCTGCCGGGTCACGGCTTCGACCGAGCGACCGCTGAATTCATCGCCGAACACGTAGACGCTGATTTTCTTGTCGGCAGACCAGAACGTGTTGATTGCGTAGATGATGCCGTCCGCCGGGTTCGAGTCGCTGAACGGCCGCCAGGTGCGCATCGTGTTGACGATGGCCTGCCGGCGACCGGGCGAGTCGGGTATCCAGCGATTGCGGTATTGCGAGAACATGAAGTTGCCGTTGTCGTTCATGATCTGGATACCCTTGACGTCGGGATACACGTCGAGAGTTTCGGTCAGCTTTTCCTGGGCCCTCGCCCAGTTGTACTGCTGCATGCTGCCGGAGGTATCGATGATAAAAATGATGTACTCGCTGTCGACGGGGATACCCGCCACGGCATCGTCACTCGCGCGCCGGTAGTAAGGCTGCAGGCGGCGCATCTCTTCCGTCAGACTTTGCCGCGCCGCCATGAGCGCGCCTTCATCGAGGGTCGATTCCGAATCGTCCTGGGTCGCCTGGAACTGGCCCTGCACCGTGTTGAGTTCACCCTGCAGCCTCGCGAGCTTGAGTTTGGTGTCGGACGTCTGTTCGCGTTTGTCTTCCAGCTCGCGATTCAGCACGGCCGTCTCGCCGCGAATATCGAACAGTTCCTCCTGCAGCCTTGCGATCAGCGATTCCAGATCGTCCTGGGTCTTCTCGATGATGACCGGCTCGTAGATCTTGCTGAGCACGAGCAGCAGAATGATGGCGCCGAAGCCGCAACAGATACAGTCGAGGAACGACAGGCTGAAAGCCTCGACGTTACGCCGTTTGCGTTTCATGGCTCACTCCTCGACTGTCGAACACTGATCGAACTCATCATTGCCGGCACACCCATCCTCAAGGCCAGTCGCGGCTGACGCTCATGAAGGAGCCCGCCGAACTGTAGGCCAGGGTCCAGTAGAGGATCGCCGCGTCGGAATCCCCTTCCATGGGATACAACAATATATTGACCGGTACGCCCGAGGGCAGTTCACGAATTGCGCGACGGTGCAGCGCCGCACGCTCACGACCACTGATCATCCGCTGGCTCGTTCTGTTGCCGTCCATGGTCGGCAGGCCGTCGACGAGCAGAATGATATTGTCCGGTTTGGGGGTCAGCCGGTTCGCGACCTCGTACGCCGCCTGCATGTTGGTTCCGTTCTCCGGAATGGTTCGGCGCAGCACACGAATGGCCTCGTTGAGCTGATTGGCGTCGTCGGCCTTGAGCCACGTACCGTCGCTGCCCCGGATGACGGGCTGCGCCTCGTTGTTGAACATGTAGATCTGAAACTCGCTGCCGGGCTGGAACTGCGAGGTCAGCCAGTCCACGCTTGCCACCACCTGCCGCCACTTCGCCGCACGCAGCTTGTCCGTATCCCGCATGTTGCGGCGCCTGATGATGTTGACGATAGTGCTGTCGAGCATGCTGGCCGAGCGATCGACGAGGACCAGTGTGCGCTGTCCACCGAGCTTGAGACCCGTCAGATACTGTCGGTCTCCCTCACCCTTGAATTCACGCAGCCGGGTGCCTTCGTTTTCCTGCTCCTCCTTGAGCGCGAGGAGACGCTTGACTTCCTCCTCGAGCAATTCGATGTCGGACTGAAGTTTTTCGATGCGCTCGATTTGCGCGAGCGAATCCTCGTCGTACTCGGCAAGCTCAGCCCGGAGCTCTTCGATGAGCGCAATGATTCGCGCTATCTGCCCCTCCGCGGACTCGTTCTCGGAATCCAGGCGCTCGAGGGTGTTCTTTGCCAGCACGAGGTTCTTTCTCCCGTCGAGTATCTCGACTTCGAGCTTGCGGGTTTCCGCCATCAGGTCGCTCGGGCTGTCCTCGGTCGTCTCCTTGACCTGGGAATTGATAATCATGAAAAACAAGATCACGGCGCCGAAACCGCAGCTCATGCAGTCCAGAAACGACATGCTGAACACGTTGCCTTCGCGGCGTCTACGAGCCATGCGCGTCCTCCGTCAGTATCATGCTGAGCTCGTGGCCCGGGGTGCCGACGCGCAGTACGTCACCGGTCTGCAGGACGGCGGAACCGTCGATCCGGTGGCCGTTGAGAAACGTGCCGTAGCGCGAGTAGTCCTCGACGACACACTGACCGCCGTGGACATACAGCGAGCAGTGCTGCCGCGACAGCCCCGGCATGTCACCCGGCAGGTCGAGAAACCGCCCTTCTCCCGAGGCCTGGCTGCCGAGCACCAGCGGAGTGTCACCAATCGAGTAGGCAACGCTGCCGAACAATACGTGACTCGGCCGGCTTTGCTCCTCGTTGTCAGGCTGCGATTCCGCGCTCGCGGCCGTCTGATCCCAGGGCAGTTGCCGCAACAGGCTTACGCTGTCCGTCGAACGCTGCATCTGCCGACAGCGGGCCGCAAGACCCCGGCAGGTAGCGCCCGGCTCGAGCACGAACACGTCGCCGCCAACCCGTGCGGTCAGCGTGTCGGCCAGCCCCGGAAGACGGGCTGCCCGGTCGCTGAGCTGGATGGCCGGCACTTCGTCCGCCCGATACACGGCACGCAGCTGTCCCACGAGCTGCTGGTAGATGGCGTCGACGGCGGTAATCAGCTCCAGAAGCTCCACTTCGGCGCGATGCTCGATACCGCGATATGCAATCTCGAGTTCCGCGCCGCCGTCCCCGGTTGCCGTTGACAACCACTCCGGCAGCCGGTCCTGCATGTACTGTTCGGTTTCGGCCGTGTGCAGCGGGTCGAATCGCGACTGGCGGACAAATGCCTCGGCAATCACTTTGATCCAGGCGTCGGTCAGCGCAACGATGCCCGCGCCCTCGATCAGTTCGCTGCGCTCGACCTGCGCCTGACCGTCCTGACTGAGCCGCGTTACGGACGCGCCGTGCAGGCTGAAGTCCACGTGCACCGGAACCGCGCCCCGGTATTCGCGCCGGGTTGCGGCGACGGCCGCGTCAACGAGCGCAACAACCGGAATGCCGAGATCCGCCGCAATACCCAGAAACAGCCCGAGCTGCTCGCCGTTCATGTACGGCGGTACGGCAACGACAAGCCGGTCCGCGTCCGCCGACGCGACACGCCATATCGAGTCGAGCTGCTGACTCACGAGGTCCGCCGCGCTCAAATGCCGAAAGCGCGCGTCTTCGAGAGGATCCGTTTTGAGCCCGCTCCAGAAGCGGCTGTGAATGCGCCGCGGTTTCAAGCGCGCGTTGCGATACGCGGCTTCCCCGGTAATGAGTTCCTGGTCCTCGAGCAGCGCAAAACCGGGCTCGCGATAGAGTATTCCCCGATCGCCGTACACCGACAGACCGGCGTCGTTAATGTGTGCGGCAAGCAAACTCACGGCATCTCCTGGCAGCGTCCCTGAAGCGTCAGTCCGCCTGCATGTGACGAATCAGCTTGTCGTCACAGTAGGACTCGCTATCGAACACCAGCCGCTCCTGCATGAGCTGCAGCTGATGCACCAGGAACATCAGGAAGATGCTGATCAGCAGCGCAATGAAGGTCGAGTTGAAAGCGACGCCCAGGCTCTGCGTCACGCCGGCAATATCGCCCTGCACGGCCTTGTCCGCCTGCGCCAGCGCTTCACCAATGCCTCTTACGGTGCCGATGAAGCCGATACTCGGTATGGCCCAGGAAATGTAGCGAATCATCGACAGCTCGGACTCGAGGCGTTCGGCTTCCGATTCGCAGATTGTGTGGGTGCTGCTCGACACGTCCTGAATGTTGCGCGTCGACCCGAAACGCCTGAGCGCATTCAGCAACGCGCGCGGCAGCAACATGCGCTGGCGCTCTTCGGGCAACGCCTGCACCTGGCGCGCGAAATCGCGGGTGTCCTCGGGGAGTATTCGCATCCCTTCGGCAACGGGCACGAGATCCACGTCCAGGAGCTTGCGCTCGCGGCTAATGCTCACCGCCTTGTACGCCATGATGGCGAGCGCCCAGAACATGAGTATGAAGCAGGCTTCCTGTTCCAGGTCCTTGATCAACACCCATACCCGGCGTTCGCGTATGTAGTCCGGATCCGCTTCCGCCGCCCGGTTTTGCTCTTCGATGATCTGTGCGGCGTTCGGTCGCACGACCGACACGTAAAACGCGTGCACGACAATGACGGCAATGATCAGCGCAAACAGCTGAAACACGAACTCGATCGGTATGTTCTTTTTCTTCATAGGCTAATACTGCGAAACACTAAATGTCGGTAGGGAAAGCAATGGGGGCGTCGGCCGGAATATCTTCGCTGGGGATAAAATCGTCGTCATCGTTCGGGTCGAAACCCTGCGCATCCAGCAGCGGATCCTCCGGCCCCAGATCGAGCTCCTCGTCATCGGGCGGTGTGTCGGGCGAGTCCGCGTCTGTCTCTGCGGTTTCGTCCGGATTGTCGGGCGTCGCCTCTTCCTCCTGCGCGTGGGCAGCCGCAAGGAGCGTTCCCAGCAGCAGCGCCGGCAACAGGCGATACGTCGATGTCGGCAGCAAGCGGTTCAACACCTGCATGGGGCACCTCCTCGATATCGTTGCACGATAGAGTACGGAATCATTGGACCGCAGGGCATCACAATTGTCTCACGATTTATCGTCTGCTTATCGTCCGGCAACTCACTCATCGAGGTTGCGCGCAATCCTGAAACCGACATCGGAGCGCGCTTCGGCGCCGTGATCGCGATAACTGAGCCTGAGTTCGGTCATGCCGCCATGCCGCCAGCTGGAACCGCGGATGACGCGCGTGTTGCCACGCTGCGGACCGAGGGGATCCGTGACTCGTTCGGTTCGACCGGGCGTCGGCACGGAATAATAATCGTTCACCCACTCCGCTACGTTGCCGCCACCGTCGGCAAGTCCGGCGGCGTTTGTGCCGAAACTCCCGACAGGCGCCGTCGACGCAAAACCATCGTCGTATCCGGGAATCAAGGTCGGCGCAATGCCGTCAGCCGACTGATCCGCAAAGTTGCCGGCGTCGCCGCGCGGCGGCCAGTCGTCCCCCCAGGGGTAGCGGCGTGCGCCGGCGCTGCCCTCGTAGCGAATGGCCCAGGCCCACTCCGCCTCGGTCGGCAGCCGATAACCATTGGGAAACGGCCGGATTGCTACCCACTCACCGAACTCCTCTTTGTAGACGGGTTCGAGCCCTTCCCTTGCGCTGAGCCAGTTGCAGTATTGAACCGCCTGTGACCAGGTCACGCTGGCGACGGGATTATTGTTGCCCGCCATCGACGCGTGTACGTCGCTGCCCGAATCGTGCCCCGGGTCGAACTCGGCAAACTGTTTGTTGGTGATCTCGTGCACGCCGATCAGGAACGGCTGACTGATCGTCACGGGAACGATGACTTCATTGGCGCGCCGCCCCTGCTCGCGGCGCGACGCTCCGAGGTCGAAACTGCCCGCCTCGATGCGCCGCAGTACGTGCCCGAGGCTCGACTCCTGCTCGCGCTGCACCGACGCTGCCGCGACTTCTTCCAGGCTGCGCAAACGCGCCGCCAGGGTCTGCGGATAACCGGGCCGCGGCGTGACGGTGCGGGTCCAGGTTTCGTAACCGGGCTTTCGCACCTCGATACGTTTGGGCGCGGAACTCAGGTCGAGCGTGGTGTTGCCCGTGCCTCGCGCGCGGCCGTCGACGTATACGCCTGCATCCGCCGGTGACACGTTGACCGTCACGCGGCCAGTGCGCGCGCTCAGGTCCACGCTGAGCTCTTCGCTGGCGGCTGAACGCAACCGCACTTGCCGTGTGGCCGAACCGTAGCCGGCACGCGACAGGCCAATCGTGTAGTCGATACCCGGCGACAGATCGAGCGTCAGCGGGCTTTGACCGCGATAGCGCCCGTCCACGGTTACGTTTGCGCCGCGCGGTATCGTCGTTACCCTGAGCCGCGCGTCCGCCGCCTCGAGGCGCACCGTGGGCAAGGTTCGTTCAGTATTCGGCTCTGCCACGACGCTGCCGTCCCAGGCCTTGAAACCTTCGCGGACGACCGACAGCGAGTGCTTGCCCTCCAGCAGTTCCAGCACGGCCGGCGTCTCGCCCACGGCCATGTCGTCCACGAAGACCGTGGCACCCGAGGGCTCGGAGTTCAGCGTGACACGAGACCAGCGCGGCACGAGTTGCACGGTGATGCTGGATTGCTGACCGAGACCCTCCAGACGGAAAGCGTCGGAAAACGGCAGATAACGTTCCGAGAGCACCTCCACCGAATAGGTGCCCGGCTCCAGCTCGATGGGCCCGAGCGGAGCGGCTCCGACGTGCACGCCGTTGATGTTGACGGTCGCGTCGGCGCCGTCGGTAACGCCCACGATCACCTCGCCGGGGCGGCGCCGCAACTCGACCTCGATGGTTCTGTTGGGCGTCTCGTCTACGACAAAATCCATGTTGAGATCGTAGTAGCCCGACTTTTCGACCTCGAGCGTGTATTCGCCCGGCCGCAGCAGCACGCGGTTGCCGAGCGGCAGCTTGAACCAGCCGCCGCTGATGTTGAGGCTGTCCGGCTCGGACGGGGTGACGTCGAACTCGATCGATTTCGACGTGAACAGCAGCCAGGCCGCCAGGGTGAGCACGGCAAAGCCGCCGCTCACGATCCAGCGCAGCGTGTGCCGCTCCGTAGGCGGCGCTGCGGCACGCGCATCGCTTGCGCGCTTGAAAGCCGTGGGCGCGATCGCCTCTTCGGCAGCCGCTGCGGCATCGCCCGGCATTTCGGGCGGCCGGGTTACGTAGGCACTGTCTTCGAGCCGCACGTTCAACACGGCACGCGTGCCGCTGACGCCCACGTCGATGCGGCTGCCGAAATACTCGAACGCGTCGCCGTCTTGCAGGCGCCGGCTTGCCGTCAAGGGCTCCCCGTTCAGTGTCACGGAACCGTCGCGACGAACCGGTTGCAGGAACGGCGCGCCGTCCAGCAGGTCGAGGACCAGCAGCGGACCGCCGCCCGGACCCGGCAGCCTCAGGTCGCTGTCGCTGCCCGTGCCGATACGCAGCGGCAGCTGGGCCCCGGTGACAACCCGTTCTCCCTCGACGTCGCTGATCAGTAGCTGTTCGATGCTCAAATCGGTTCCTCGCAGCGCACGACGACGGGCTGCATCTCGAGTTCGGGAGCAACCCGAAACTCAATCCGAACGTCGCGATAGCCCGGCCGGTTGCCGACCGCAACGTAGTTACCGGGCCGCAGTTTAAGTTGCTGCGACGAAAAACGCCCGAGGCGGCCGACACGGAACACCGACACCTCGGTCAGATTGTCGGACACGAACTCGACCTCGAGCGGTGTGGCGGCCCTTTTGAGCAGGCGTGACAGCTCGTCTTTCTGACCGTTGAGCCGCGGGCCGGCGTCGCTCATGCGCGTAACCGTCAGCACCAGGTTCGTTGCGCGCTGCATCGTCGAAGGCGCGCTGAGCGAATCGGGTTCCGCAATGTATTCGTCGAGCTGCTTGTGCAGACCCACCATGCCGCGCGCGTCACTCAGACCCGTCTTGGCGAACTCGAGGTTGTCGTCGAGTTCGAGAATCTGCTCATAGTGCAGAACGGCATCCTCCCAGCGTTCCTCGCTCCTGAGTTCGAGAACCTCCTGCTCGAGGCGGCTGATCGTCGCCAGCCGGATACCCTGATCGACCTGCAGCAGGCCGTCCGCAGGTTCGGTCGAACCCGGCCTCAGCTGCTGCGCCATGCGGAACGCCGCGCGCGCTCCGGGGTAGTCGTTGACGGCAAGTGCCGCAAGGCCTTCGCTCATTCTCGCGTCGAAATCCATTTGCTGCGCGGTGCCGCGGACACGTTCGAAACCGTCCCGCGCGGGCTGCCAGGCCGGGTCGAGGTCCATTGCCTGTCTGAAGCTCTCGCGCGCCGCGTCGAGTTCGAGCTGGTCCTCGTAGCGCAGCCCACTATCGACCAGAGCCAGCACGGCGTCCAGGTTACGCGCGCGTTCGCGGCCTTCCTGAGCCCGGCGACTGCCCGGGCTGATCGCCACGGCCAGCTCGAAGTTCCTGAGCGCCTCGATGGAATCCGCGTTGGCCAGCGCGTCCTCGGCCGCTTCGAGCGCGTCTCTGAACACCTCGTCCACCTCCTCGAGCAGCGGCTCGAGGCGTTCGATCGCCCGGTTGTATTCCTCGGTTGCGAGCGCGTAGTCGCGGGCCAGGTAGGCCTCGTCGCCTGCCTCGTACGCGGCTCTGGCCTGCGAGTAGCGCAGCCCGCCCCAGCGCTCGACGGCACGCGCCTCGAGCGTCTCCATATGCGACAACAGACGGCCGAGCACCGCCTCGGTCGACTGCCTCGCCTCCACGCGCTCGTCACGCCCGGGCAGTCCGGGCGCTGGCGCCTCGGCGGCCGGTTCCGGGGCGGTTTCCGGCTGGGCTTCCTCAGCGACCGGAGCGGCAACGTCGGCCGGTGCCGTCGTGAGCCTCCCCGGCAGATAAAACACAACGAAGAGCAACAGCGTTACGAGTACGGCCAAACCCAGCAAAACCGAACGCTGGGTTACCCCGCCGCCCGCGGCTGCCGATGCCTCGGGTATTCTGGCGCCACTTGTTGCGGGCGCTTTTCTTTTCTGGACCTCAATGACTTCCGCGCTGTCCAGACCCACGCCGCTGCGCAGCTCGCGCGGCGCCGCGCCCGGCCTGAAGCCGGCAGCTGACAGCGCATCGACTACCGCGCCAGCATCGGGCCGCTCCGTGGCATCCTTGGCCAGCATGGCTGCCACGAGCGTCGAAACGGCGGGCGGAAGATCCGGGGCATCTTCGGCGGTCAGCGGCGGCGGCACGAGATCGGCAATATCTCGCTCGAGATCGTTGCTGCCGTAGGGCGAGCGGCCGCTCAACAGTTCGTAGGCGAGCCCGCCCAGCGCAAACACGTCGTCCGCGGGCGTAGCCGCTTCGCCCTTGAGGCTCTCGGGTGACGCCGCGGCAAGCGATCCGCCACTCGCGGTTTCACCCGCGCCGGCGGCCACGCCGAAATCAATCAGATACGGGGCGCCGTTCCGATCGAGAAGCACATTCGATGCTTTTACGTCCCGGTGCACGACGCCCTTGCCGTGAGCGTAACGCAGGGCATCAGCCAACGCGGCAACCACCGGCAACACAGCAGCCGCTCCCTTGCCGGCGAGCACGGAGACGTCGGGACCGTCGAGGTGTTGCAGGCTGTAGAACGCACCGCCGGCATCGTCGTGAAACTCGAAAACCCGCACGATGTGCGGATGCAGCAGGCGAATGCTGGTTTGCCATTCATTGCGCAATCGCGCGCGATTGCCCGCGGCGGATACGAGCACCTTGAGCGCAACCCGCGATCGGGTCACCCGGTCGTCGGCGAGCCAGGTTGCCGCTTCGCCGCCCCGGCCCAGCTCGCGCACCAGTGCGTAGCGATTGGCCAGCTCCGCACCCGGCTTCAGGTTCTGCCGCGTGTCTTCAGCAGTCATGGATGGGAGAGGGAGTTCAGGTTTCCGGCGCGCGCTCTGGCGTACCCAGGTCGATGTCGGCGGGGAACCCTGTCTCGGCTTCGTAGATTTCCTTCAGGAGACGCCGCCAGCTTTCGTACTGTGCCGCGGCGGTCCCGGTCAGACGACGTGTCTCGCCCGATACGGTCACCAGCATTGGGGCGGCCTCCGAACCGAAAGACTCGGAGAGCTCCTTGATCGCTTCCGCGTGCAGGCTGGCTTCCGAACGACGGGTAAAACCCGCGAAAATCTGCTCGATACCCTGCGTCACGCCGATCGCCTGAAGCGAATTTTTCGTGCGGCGCCTCGTCGAACTCGAGCTGTCCGTGTCCATCGCCAGCGACCCGGCCAGAACAACCACACCCATCAGCGCCCGCATCGTGCCCGAGCGGCGCACCTGGCGGTAGTTGACCGATTCCTCACGAGCCGTTTTGCGCCAGGCGTGATACGGGATGGCAATACCGTAGTAGAAGTTCGCGTAATGCTCGTTCAGCGTGTCCACGACGAGCCGGTCGCGTTCGCGAATTTGCCGGAGGCGGTCGACGGCCGGATCGCCTTCAGCGGGCAGACGGCTAAGACCGACGATGCCGTCCTTGTCCGTCGTCAGATAATCTGCGTACGGTTGTGGCGACATATCCGCAAAAAAACGCAGCTCCGAGATCTGCCGGACCCGGGCAATGCGCTCTCCGTCCAGCTGGGCTACGTACGCCTGCAAATCGTTTGCAATGTCGTTGAAGACCTTCTGATAAGGGTCCTGACGGCGGTCGCGAGTACTCGAGTACGAGGAAATCCCCGTCTGCGTCTTGTAGTCCTTCTCGTACCACAGCGCTCCGCTGGCATCCTCCACGCGAATGCCGATCGTTACGAATTCACCGTCCGACTTCTGGACATCCCCGCTGATCAGCACATCGGTAAACGCCAGGCGAGAAGGCACGACGCGCACGGCGCCCCAGTGTCCTGTGCCCTGTAGAGTGGCTTTCAGGTGATACGGCAGATAGCGAGCTTCCGCCGCGCGTATTTCGCCGTATACACCCGTCTTCTCCGGGTCGTTGTCCTCCGCAACGCCGTCGTCGAATTCGACGATGCCGATATCGAGAAGCAATCCTTCCTCGACCGGCTCTGACGCAACGACGAGCTCGGTCTCGTCAGCGTTCACGACCTCGTTAACAGAACACCCTTGAGCGGCGAACAGCGCAACAGCCGCAATTCCAGTAACGCGCAACATATTCAGACAGGCCGCTCCTTACAGTCCCTGGTACTTCCGATACTCCTCCCAGAGCCGCTCGCGCAGCTCGGGATCTTCCTCGGCCAGCGCCGCCTCGCGAAGTTGCCGTGCAATGATGTCATCGTCGGCTACCATCGGTATGTCTTCGGGCGTGCGCTCACGAATTTCCTGATCGGACATGCCCGCCGTCGGCGATTCACGCGGCGCCATGGCGTCGTTGATGACCGCAACGGAACCACCGCCGCTGCCATCACCTTCCTGTTCGCCCAGGCTAATGCCGCCGCTGCCGCCGCCACCGCCGCCGAAACCTTCGGTGTTGCGCCCTACGGCAGCAACTTCTTCCTGTTCTTCGAGCAGCACGTCATCGAAATCGCCCAACGACTCATCGAGAATTCCGCCCAGGCGTTCGGCTCGCTCCGAGCCGCTTTCGCCGGGGAACTCGCCGACACTGCCGGCCGCACCGCCACCCGACGATCCGCTGCCGCCTGACGCGCCGCCTCCACTGGCGCCAGAGCTACCGCTGGCTCCGCCGCCACCGCTTGCGCCGTCGCTGTCCGCGTTCGACGAGGACCCGCCACCGCCTATGCAGTCGCCGTCCTGTCCCATGCCACCGACGCCACCCGGAAGCGCGCCCGTGTCGCCGCAGTCGCCACCCGACTGACCGTCGCCATCACCGTCGCCTTCACCACTCTCGCCGCTCGGAAATCCGCCGACGTCGGGCATGCCGCCGCCTGCTCCGGCGCCATCCGGACCCGGCATACCGCCGCCGCCCGGTGCAGGGATGCCCGCGCCGGGCATGCCGCCGCTGGAACCCGAAGAGCCGCCGCCCGACGAACCGCCGGTCGAACCGCCCGGTACGCCTCCACCCGGCATGCCGCCGCCCTGGCTGCCTCCGGGCATACCGCCTCCCGGCATGCCTCCGCCTCCCGACGAACCGCCGCCGGACATGCCGCCACCCGAGGAACCGCCACCCGAAGAGCCGCCGCCCGACGAACCGCCTCCGGAGGAACCGCCGCCTGACGAGCCGCCGCTGCTGGGCGCGCCGCCGCCGGAGGAGCTCGAGGATTCGTCGTTGCAGGCCGTGGAGATCGCAAGGGCTGCAAGGGCCAGAAGGACTGGCCGGGCCCAGGCCGGTATGGAAGCGAGCTTGAGTGGATTGTTCATGGTCTGGAGCCCTCCGGCGCAACACTCGATCCGCACACACACGGACCGTATTGTGTCTTTGGAGCAACAGATGCCGCGTTGAGTTCCATTCGATTGGAAGGCACGAAACCGCTGCCGCCCATGCGCCTCGTTTGACACAAACGACCTTAATACGCGACCGGCAGCGGTTCAACCGCCTTTCCGCCCCGCACGCGCCTCACGGGCAGCATTCTGTCAAGCCGGCGGGACCTCGCCAGCCGTGCCGCGCTCAGTCGCTTGCGGGCTTGTGCCGCGGCCGATACGGCTTGCGAAAGAGCATGAGGGAGAGATCGTCGGGCTTGCAGGGCTTGAGGCTCTCCGGGTCGGCCATTCGGCGCGTCGCGAGGCTGACGATTCGGTCCGCCGCCGCGTCGAGGGCACCGCGGCGCATGCGATCGACCACTTCGGTGAGGTGCACGTTGTCCGTCAAGCCGTCGCTCGCCAGCAGCACCGTGTCGCGCGGGTTCAACACTACGCCTGCGCCGACGTCGATTCGCATGTCGCTGTTGCCGACAAAATTCGACACCAGGTGTCGCTCCTCGTGATGCAGCGCCTCACGCTCGTTGAGAAAACCCGCCTCGACGGCAAAACCGGTTGGGGAGTGCGGCAACGTCTGGAGGCGAATCTTGCCGCGCTGACCCGCGATCAGCGCCTCGGAATCACCAATCTGGTAGCTGCGGGCCAAATGCCCTTCGATCGTCACGATAGTCATGGTCGTGGCCGAGCCGCGGGCTTCGGCCATAACCGTCGCGTTGGCGGCCTCGATACCGTTCAGAATTGCCGTGCGCAGCAAGGTGGTCTTGCCCAGAGATACGTTGAGCGACTCCGCCAGTGCCCGCACCGCAAGCAGCGATGCGCGTTTACCCGCCGGCAGCCCGCCTGCTCCGTCGGCCACGACCAGCACACAGGCATCCGGTCCCCACGGAATCCCGGCCACCGTATCCTCGTTCTCGGTCAGCTTGTCGGGAGCCCGCGCCGTAAAGGCCACGAGCTGGCCGCCGCCTATTGCGACCTGCTTCGTTTCCGCCCCGTCACTGCCATCGAGCAACAGCATGCCGTCAGCCACCTGCGCTTCAGTCATGCACCACCGGCTCCCGGCACCAGGCACAGTAGTTCCAGAATTCCTTGGCAATACCCCAGCCGCAGGCTTTGCAGCGCGTTTTACTGCCCTCGAGCTTCCAGGCCTGGCGGACCTTGCTGCGGCACCACGGGCAATAACGCATGAACGGCATGATCGGGCCCCGACAGCGTTTGTTGCTGCACTGCGCGGTGTATCGCTTGTCGGGGTAGCGGCGGCTCGTCTCTTCGAGAAAACCGGGACCGTAACACCAGGCGCAGTAGTCCCAGTCGTTCTTGACCCCGCGCTGGCAGCGCGGGCAGCTCGACGACATCGACGACTCGGCGCCCCGGGTCGGGTTGTCGAAACCGCACCAGGGGCACGCCTGCATGGTCTCCGAGACGGGGCCCTCGCAGTGTCTGCACTGATGCCGGCAATCGAGCGATTTGCCGAACTGCCGCTTGAACTCGCGCCAGCGAATCTGTTGCCAGCTCACGCTGTAGGTACCGGTGCTGCGCCCGCTGCCCCGCTTGCGGCCGCCGACCTGGCGGCGTGCATGGCTCTGCAGACGCTCGAAAGCGCTCTGCATGACCCGGGCGTCCGCAAACCGTTGCTTGGGATCGAGCTGAATGGCCTGCTTCAGGAAATTCACGAATTCCGGCCGCACACGCTGCGCGAGGCGATCCTGACCCGGCAATGGCCATTCGAACGGCCACTCGGGCAGGCGCCCGGACAACAGCCGGTAGATCACGAGCCCCATCGAAAACACGTCCGACTGAAACTTCGGACGTCCCATTGCCTGTTCCGGCGCAATGTAGTCGATCGTGCCGGACCCGGACGCCTTCAGGGTGCGGGTCCGCAGTTTGGCGAACCCGTAGTCGCCGAGCTTCAGGCGATTCCCGGGAAACAGCAGGAAGTTCTCGGGTTTGATATCGCAGTGAATGACCTTGTTGTCATGGGCGTGCGCAAGGCCGCTCAGGGCCTGACCAACCAGCTCGAGGGCGTTGGCCGTGGAAATGCGCCGCTCGATCCGGTCTGCGAGCGACTCCTCGCCCAGCTCCATCGCAATCACGAAGTAGTCGTCGATGTAAGCGGCGTTCAGTACACCGAGCAGGTTGGGATGGTTGAGGCGCGTGGCCACCTGCACTTCGTGAAGAAACTCGTCGTGTCCCGTGTGATCAGCGTGCCGCGGTATTTTCAGGGCAACGCGCATACGCTGAATGCGATCGAACGCCCGGTAGACGTCCGCCAGCGGCCCGGACGCAATACGCCCGATGATCGTGTATTTGCCGAGTTTTTGTCGCGCTCTCAACAAGCGAAGGCTCTTTGGGGTAAAAGGCGGCGATTCGAACGTGCTCTTGTGCACCGCAAGCGAGAGCGCATGAGACATGAAGCGGTAATAATGTAAGCCTGCCCGGCAAGCAGTCAAGCTCGCAAAACGGCCGGCGGGACAGACCGTTCCGCAATCAAACTGTCACCAAACCTAAACCCCGCCGTCAATTCGCAAAACTACGCTTCGCATCGTGCTAATTGTAACCGGGTGAAGGACTTATGCAGCACTACAGGGCACTCTGGCTCTCCGACGTTCACCTAGGCGCCATTCAGTCCCGCGCAGCCGATCTCACACACTTTCTGAGTTCGGTCAGCGCCGACACGATCTACCTGGTCGGCGACATCGTCGATCTCGAGCGGCTGAAGGTCAAACCCACGTTCATGGAATCGCACCGAACGCTCCTGGGGCAACTGTTCGCGATCGCCGCCGGGCCTTCCCGGGTCATGTACATTCCGGGCAACCACGACGTCGAGTTCCGGCGCATGGCCGGCCAGGAACTTTTCGGGGTCGAGATTGCGCTCGAAGCCGAACACGTGAGCGCCAGCGGCGAACGCTACCTCGTCTTTCACGGCGACGCGCTCGACGCCGCCATTCGCAAAGGCACCAACCTGGAGCGCTTTGCATCGGCTGCTTATACGGTCATGGTCGAAGCGGACGTTCGCTTCAACGCCCTGCGCTCCCGTTTCGGTGGTCAGTTCTCTCCGCTGTCGACCCGCATCAAGAACAAGCTCAAAGCCGCCAACGAATACATCCTGCGCTTCGAGGAAACCGCTGCGACCTATGCGGCCTCGCGCGGTTTCGACGGCGTGATTTGCGGCCACATACACCGCCCGGGTGCCCGCCGGATCGACGGCGTGCGCTACATCAACGACGGCGACTGGGTGGAGCATCGCACAGCACTCGCGGAAGAGTCCGACGGCACGCTGCACCTGTTGCATTACCGTTCGGACGGCATCGACCGCGAACCCCTCTTCCTCGACCCGAGCAGCAGACCGCTCGCAGCCTGAACGCAGGGAGCGACAGCCGTATTGCCGCAGTGTAGGCTTGCCGCATAGAGGCTGGCCACGTCGTCAGGAAGCTGCAGGTAAATGGGAAAACCCGGAAATACCGGCATTCGCCGGGTTATTCGCGCAACACGCTACTCCGCGCAGGGCCTGGCACACGCCTGGCGCTACGAAGCCGCGTTCCGGCAGGAAGTCGTCTTGAGCCTGCTGCTGTTCCCCGCGGCCTTGTGGCTCGGGCAAACACCACTGGAAAGACTGCTGCTCGTTGCGAGCTGCGTGTTCGTGCTCGTCGTCGAGCTGCTCAACTCGGCCATCGAAGCCGCCATCGATCGCGTCGGCGAAGAACAGCACGAACTGTCCGGACGCGCAAAAGACATGGGCTCAGCGGCCGTAATGGTTAGCCTCATGCTGAGTGGCGCCGTATGGCTCATGTTCCTGTGGCAGCGCTTCGCCTGAGTCGCGAACCCTCAGGCAAAAGAGAGAGATCGGGAAACCGGATCAGGCGACGAGCGTAATGCTGGCCGTCGCAATGGCTGCTCCAAGCCCGGCACCGGCCACCACGTCGCTCGGATAGTGCAGGCCCAGGATCACCCGGGAAGCCGCCACGAGCAGCGCAAACGGTACGAGCACGAACAACAGGCTCGGCTCATAGCTGCCGTAGAAAACGGCGAAACTCACGGCGTGCAGCGTATGGCCCGACGGAAAGCTGTAGCGATCGAGCGGTGCCGTTCCGCATTCGATTTCGCCGTGCATGATGTAGGGGCGTTCGCGAACCAGCCGTCGCTTCAGAATCGTGTAGACGAGGATACCGACACCCGCCGTCGCCAGCGTGTGTGCGACAAAGAAGCCGAGCTGGTGGGTTTGCTGCAACGCACAAACCAGGCCGAATCCCACCCAGGCAGGGTAGTCTCCAAGACGCGAAACCGCAGTAAAGAGCGCCTTGACGGCACGCCAGCGGCTCAACGCGTTGATTCGGCGACACGCGTCGAGTTCTAAATCGTTAATGTAATCAATAACTACCATACCGTTGTACCGGTTACATTACGCCGCCGATTCTCAGCTCCTCAGACGACAGCGGCATGACTGCGCCGTGACAGAACGATGAAAGTCCAAGCCAGCATATCATTGGCCTGTTATATACCTGTAACACTAATTTAACGCGCCCGGCCAACCATGCCCGGCATGCGCATTGCGATTGTGACGGACGCTTGGGAACCGCAGGTCAACGGTGTCGTGCGGACTCTTGGGAGGACCCGGGATCAGCTGATTGCCATGGGTCACGAGGTACTGCTGGTAACACCGGCGGGACGGCGAACCGTGCCCATGCCGACCTATCCCGAGATCCGGCTTTCGCTGTTTGCGGGCCCCGGTGTCAGACGGGACCTCGACCGCTTCGATCCGGACTGCATCCACATAGCCACCGAAGGTCCGCTCGGGCTGGCCGCGCGGCGCTACTGCCTGCGAGCCCGCGTACCGTTCACGACGGCCTACCACACGCAGTTTCCCGAGTACGTGCGTGCTCGGGCGCCGATCCCGATCGCCTGGACGGTTCGTCTGTTGCGCTGGTTCCACGGCCCCGCCGTAAGGACGATGGTGCCCACGCAGGCCATACAAACCAAGTTGACCAACCGCGGCTTCGACAACGTCGTCATCTGGTCGCGCGGCGTGGACACCGCGCTGTTCAACCCGTCGACGCCGCACGATTATGGGCTGGAAAGGCCCGTTTGGGTTTACCTCGGCCGCGTGGCGGTCGAAAAAAACATCGAAGCGTTCCTCGAACTCGATCTCGCAGGCAGCAAGGTCATCATTGGCGACGGACCAGACCGCGAAGGGCTCGCGCGTCGCTACCCGGACTGTCACTTCCTCGGTTATCGATTCGGCGCGGACCTCGCCAATCACCTCGCGGGTGGCGACGTCTTCGTGTTCCCGAGCAAGACCGATACTTTCGGGCTCGTGATGCTCGAAGCCATGGCCTGCGGGCTGCCCGTTGCGGCGCTACCCGTGGACGGACCCATCGACGTCGTCCGCCACGGCGAGACCGGGATTCTCGATGAAGACCTGAAGGCCGCCTGTCTCTCGGCGCTCCGCCTCGACCGCGACGCGTGCCGCCGCTACGCCGAAAAACGCAGCTGGCGACACGCTACCGAACAGTTCGAATCCTATCTGGCGCCGCGGGTCCTCGAGACGGCGTCGGACCAGCCGGCAAGCAGCTGACCGCGAACCTCCGAGGTCATCGCCGGAGCAAACACACGCTCGCTTTTCCAGCGCTCGGCCAGATGTTCGATGCCTTCGATCACGCCGCCCTGCAGGGCGGCCAGTGACGCCGCACCGAGCACGGTCGACTCGATGTTCACGGGTCGTTCGACCGGCGTGTCCAGCACGCCGGCCAGAAACTCGAGGAACCAGTCGTTGGCGGCCATACCGCCGTCGACCCGCACGACAGCCGGGCTAATGCCGTCCTCGCGCATTGCAACGACCAGATCATGAGTCTGAAACGCAATGGCCTGTAGCGTGGCGGTGACGATCGTTTCGCGGCTGCTGCCTCGGGAGAGCCCGACAATCGCGCCCCGGGCGTGCGGATCCCAGTACGGCGCACCCAGGCCGGCAAATGCCGGCACGACGTACACGTCGTCCACGATACCGGTTGCGCGCGCAATCGCCTCCGACTCGGGTGCGGTCTCGATCATGCGCAGTTCGTCACGCAGCCACTGCATGGCGGAACCCGCCACGAATACGCTGCCCTCTAGCCCGTAAGTCACTTGCCCGTCGAGATCGCTGGCAATCGTCGTGAGCAGCTGATTGCCCGACTTCAGCGCCTCACGGCCCGTATTCGCAATCATGAAGCAGCCCGTGCCGTACGTGCTCTTGGTCATGCCCGGCTCGAAGCCCGCCTGCCCGATAAGCGCTGCCTGCTGGTCGCCCGCAATTCCGCTGATCGGCGTTCCGTCGCGGAGGAACTCGACGCGGGTTTCGGCAAAATCCGACGCCGAGGACCGCACCTCGGGCAACAGCGCCTTCGGTATGTCGAACAGGGCCAGTAGCTCGTCGTCCCAGCAGCGTTCGTGAATGTTGTAGAGCATCGTGCGCGACGCGTTGGTTGCATCCGTCACGTGCGCCGTGCCCGCCGACAGCCGCCACACGAGGAACGTATCGATCGTGCCGAAAGCCAGCTCACCGCGGCTCGCGCGTTCGCGCGCACCGTCGACGTGATCGAGCAGCCACTTGAGCTTGGTTGCGGAAAAGTACGGGTCGAGGCGCAGCCCGGTCTTGTTGGTTACGGCCTTTTCGTGACCCTCACGACGCAGCGATTCGCAGTATTCGGCCGTGCGGCGATCCTGCCAGACAATTGCGTTTGCCAGCGGCCGACCCGTCTTGCGGTCCCACAACACCGTCGTTTCCCGCTGGTTGGTAATCCCTATCGCCGAGACTGCCGCAGGCTCGACGCCGGCGTTCGCGAGCGCCGCCTCCGTGACCGCCGCGACGGACGTCCAGATGGCCTCCGGATCGTGCTCGACCCAGCCGGATCGGGGATAGATCTGCGCAAATTCCTGCTGCGCCGATTCGATCGGCTCGAGCGAGCGATCGAAAACGACGGCGCGACTGCTGCTCGTCCCCTGGTCGATCGCCAGTATGACTCTGTCGTTCATCAATGTTCTCCGTAGGGGCTGATCCCCGTGTACAGCGGCTCACGAATCCGCATGCGCCGTCCCGCTTCCGCCGGCGCTTCGCCGCGCGGCAGCGCCGCCGAGAATAGCGCGATTTTGTCGAGGACCGGCTCGGGCCAGGGCGTAACCTTTCGCCGGCTGAGGTCGACGTGCAGGTTCATCCACTCGCAGGTGGCGGCCAGCCTCGAGTCTTCGGCTCGGAACATGCGCTGAAACTGGTGCAGACGCTTCTCGTCGTAGGCCAGTACCTGGGTCGTAATGACGAACTCGTCATCAAGCGCGAGCTCGGACTGATAGGTCACGTGACTCTCGACCGCGAAGGTCGATCCGTGGGTTCTCGCGATACTCTCTTCGGTAATGCCAAACCGAGTCCAGAGCGCATCGACCGCCAGGTCGAACGCGAGCAGGTAGTAGGCGACGTTCATGTGCCGGTTCACGTCGATCCAGTCGCTGACGACGGAACCGCGGTACACCTCGGTACCGGGCAGTTCGGCGCTCCCCGTCATGCCTCGGTGAGCTCCGCGCGACCTCGAAAGTGCTCCAGCGCCTCGGGATTGGCGAGTGCGTCGGTGTTCTTGACCGCCTCGCCGTGAATGATGCTGCGTACCGCGAGTTCGACAATCTTGCCGCTTCGGGTGCGCGGAATTTCGGCAACCGCAAGCACCTTGGCCGGCACGTGGCGGGGCGTCGTATTGTCGCGGATCGCTTTGCGAATCTTTGCCGTCAGCGCGTCGTCGAGTTCGACGCCGGCGGCAAGCACGACAAACAGCACGACACGCACGTCGTCTTCCCAGCGTTGCCCGACGGCAATGCTCTCGACCACTTCGTCGAGCCGTTCGACCTGCCGGTAAATCTCCGCCGTGCCGATGCGAACGCCCCCAGGGTTCAGCACGGCATCGGACCGCCCGTGAATCACGACGCCACCAGCGGCCGTGAGTTCCGCGTAATCGCCGTGTGCCCAGACGCCGGGGAAACGCTCGAAATACGCAGCCCGATAACGCTTGCGATCCGGGTCGTTCCAGAATCCGACGGGGGCTGACGGGAACGGCCGTGTGCAGACGAGTTCACCGCGCTCGCCACGAACGGGCTCGCCGTTGTCGTCGAAGATGTCGACGGCCATGCCGAGCCCACGGCACTGTATTTCGCCGCGGCGAACGGGCAACAGCGGGTTGCCGAGCACAAAACAGCTAATGATGTCGGTGCCGCCCGCTATCGACGCCAGCTGGACGTCCTGTTTTATCGCGTCGTAGACGTAGTCGAAACCTTCGGGTGCCAGCGGCGAACCCGTGGACAGCACGCTACGCAGGCTGTCGAGCGCAAACTCCTCGCCGGGTCGTCGGCCTGCCTTTTCCAGCGCGGAGAGATACTTGGCGCTCGTGCCGAACACCGTGAGCGACTCCGCCTCGGCCATGCGCCAGAGCATCCGGCCCTCTTCGAGAAACGGCGACCCGTCGAACAACACGAGCGTCGCACCGGTCGCGAGTCCGCTGACCAGCCAGTTCCACATCATCCAGCCGCAGGTCGTGAAGTAGAACAGGCGGTCGTCCGGGCCGACGTCGGTATGCAGCCGGTGCTCCTTGAGGTGCTGTAACAGCGTACCGCCGTGACCGTGCACGATGCACTTGGGCACGCCCGTCGTACCCGATGAGTACAGGACAAACAGCGGGTGATCGAAAGCGACCGGCTCGAACGCCAGCGTCTCGCCCGGTGCGGCAAACGCTTCCCAGGAAACGAAGCCCGTTGGCAGCGACTCGGCCGAGCCCGCAAACGGTATGACCACGGTGCTCCGGATCGAGGTAACGGCCGCCGCGATCCCTTGGGCGACGGAAAGTGAATCGTGCCGCTTGCCGTTGTAGTAATAACCGTCAGCGGTCATCAGCACGGCGGGTTCGATCTGGCCGAAGCGATCGACGACACCCTCGACACCAAAATCCGGCGAACAGGACGACCAGACCGCGCCAATACTTGCGGTCGCCAGCATGCCGATGACGGCTTCGGGGCAGTTGGGCAGGAATCCCGCCACCCGGTCGCCCCTGCCGACGCCGGCTCTCCGCAAACCGCCCGCAATGGCCGCCACTTCCGCGCGCAGCTCATCGAAACTGAGCGCCCGCCGTTCGCCCGACTCTCCGACGAAGACCAGCGCCTCACGGCTGCCTTCGTGAACGAGCAGGCGCTCGGCGTAGTTCAAGGTCGACCCCGAGAACCACCCGGCATCCATGATGTCGTCGGGGCGCGCGAGCACGTCGACGGCAGGGGTCGAAAAACGCACGTCCATGAAGTCCGCGAGCGCGGCCCAGAACTCGCCGGGAGCCTCGGTCGACCATCGATAGAGCGTGTCGTAATCCGTGTGACCAACGACCCGCATGAACGCCTGCATGGCCGATGCGTCCCGGCGTTCGGCAGACGGCTGCCAGAGTATCGGATTGTCCTGCATTGAGCCCCCGCGCAATGAAACCCTGTGGCCGACTGCCAGCTCCGCACTGGCCGCGCCCGAGTTGAGTTTGTCGCGCCTTACCGGTATGACGGGCTTATGGTCGCCGCCAAACACCGCACAATGCAAGCCGTCAGGATTTCGGAGCCCGGCGGGCCCCGAGTGCTCGAGCCGGTTCGCGTCGCCGTCCCGGAACCCGGAGATGGGGAAGTATTGATCCAGGTTGCCGCAGCCGGGGTCAACCGCCCCGACATTCTGCAGCGCGAGGGCCGCTACCCGCTGCCGCCGGGTGCAAGCCCGCTGCCGGGTCTCGAAGTCGCCGGCACGATTGCCGAACTCGGCAAGGGTGTCGACGGTTGGCAGGTCGGCGACCGGGTCATGGCACTGACCCACGGCGGCGGTTACGCCGAGTTTGCGGTCGCCAACGCCGGCCATTGCCTGCCCGTGCCCGAACGGCTGTCCCTCAGAGAAGCCGCGGGACTTCCGGAGACCGGTTTTACGGTGACCTACAACGTGTTCATGCAGGCCCGGTTTCGCGAGGGTGAGACGCTGCTGGTTCACGGCGGATCGAGCGGCATCGGCACGACCGCCATCCAGCTGGCCAGGCACACCGGCGGCCGCGTCGTCACGACGGCCGGCAGTGCTGAGAAATGCGAATTTTGTGAGCGAATTGGCGCCGACTTCGCCGTGAACTACCGGACCGGCGACTGGGCGGCCGACATTGCGGAGTTTCTCGGCGGCGCGCGCGTCGACGTCGTGTTCGACATGGTCGCCGGCAGTTACCTTGGGAAGAACCTGTCGCTGATGGCCCGCGACGGCCGCTATGCGCTCATTGCGTTCCTGGGCGGCGATACGACCGAGATCAATCTGCGTCCCATCGTCGGCAAACGCATAAGCCTTACCGGGTCGACGCTGCGCCCGCAGACGATCGCGGAAAAGACGGCCATTCGCGACCGTTACGCGGAGCTGGCGCTGCCGCTGCTTGAATCCGGCAAAATGAAACCCATTATTGATGAGGAGTTTGCGCTCGACGACGCGCGGAGCGCGCACGAATACATGGAATCGGGAAAGCACATGGGAAAAATTGTGCTGACCACCACGTTCAGTCGTTGAGCTTGATCGCCACGACACCGGCAAAACAACAGGCCTGACAGCATGACCGATATTGCCATCGTTTTCCTATTTGCAGCGCTGCTCGTCGCTGCAGCGTTGGGCTGGTGGTACTGGCAGCGCGGCGCACGCAAAACCCCGGACGCGCTGATTCCGGGCAAGCCACTGCCGCTGTTCATTGCCTACGACGAGCAGGGCAACAAACTCGACTCCAGCAGTCTCGACGGTTCGCCGGCAGTGGTGCTCTTCGTCCGCGGCGGCTGGTGCCCGTTCTGCAGTTCACAGGTCAAAAACCTGACGAGCTACTACAAGGAAATCACGGCGCTGGGTGCACGCCTGATTCTCGTCACGCCCGAACCGCTGGACACGACCCGCCGTGTCGCCGACATCTTCGAAGTCGATTTCGACTTCTGGCTGGACCGAAACCTGTCGGCCGCTCGCGCACTGGGACTCCTGCACTCGAGCGCCGTGCCGGGGAAATACCGCGACGCTTTTGGACAAGACACGATCTGGCCCACGGCCCTGGTGGTCGACGCCGCGGGCGTCATACGCCGCACGGAGCTGTCGAAACGTATTGTGGACCGGCCCAATCCGAAGATGCTGCTGGGTGCACTCAAGAGCGCTATCTGACGGCGCTTTCCTGAGCGATCTGCCGCTCAGGCGGTTTTGTCGGCCCGCTCCAGCGGATGCGGAAACATGTCCGATTCGTCTTCGCCTTCCCGGGGCGCCAGGCAGCGGAAGTCCTTTTCGATCAGCAGGGTCAGCACTTCACCTTCGTCGAGTCGCTGCTCGCCGCTCATCGATACCTGTTCGCTGCTGGCCCAGGCCAGCACAGCCGTTTCCGGCACTCTGACGGTCAGGCGATGCTCCGAGAAATGTGCCGAGGGCGCGACGCTCGCCGGGCTGCTTTCAATTTCGTAGTGCAGTTTTCGCCCGCCCGGAAACGCCGTGGCGGCGCTCACCAGGCCCTGGCGGTTGAGCGTTTCGACCTCGGCCTGCGTCAGACGCAGGCGGAGGCTGTTGTCGCGAATTCGAAGTTTCATGCGCAAAAACTCAAAAAGTACGGTCTTGTCGGGTTGCTGCCCGCGCAGCTCTCAGAACATGAGAACTCATTAGAGCATGAAAATTCCCGCCGCGGCAGGCAGCGGCCGTGCCTGACCGCCCGCTGCCGTGAGCAACGGCCGGGACGAAACAGTAGACTGCCGCGATGCTGATTACCGATCCCTGGTTTTATGCGGTCGCCATCCCGGCCGTGCTGTTGTTCGGTATCGCCAAGGGCGGTTTCGGCGGCGGCCCCGGCGCGGCCGCCGTGCCGCTAATGGCGCTGGTCGTGTCACCCGTGCAGGCGGCCGCAATCCTGCTGCCCATCCTGTGCCTCATGGATCTGGTGACCTTGTGGGCCTACCGGGGCCGCTGGGAACTCGACGAACTCAAAGCGCTGATGCCCGCATCGCTGCTGGGCATTGCCATCGGGACGGCCCTGTTCGGCTTCATGAGCCCCGATATCATTCGTCTTTGCGTCGGCATTGTCGCCATACTCTTCACCGGCCATTACTGGCTGAACCGACTGCGGCCAACCGCCGGGGAGCCCGCACACTGGCCGCACGCCGCAGCATGGCCTGCCGGCGCCATGTCGGGATTCACGAGTTTCATCGCTCACGCGGGCGGACCGCCGCTGAACATGTACATGCTGAGAAGGCCGCTCGACCGCACGCGTTTTGTCGCAACGACAGCGGTGTTTTTTGCGCTCGTCAACTACACCAAGCTCATTCCCTACGCGTGGCTGGGACAGTTCTCTGTCGAGAACCTCAAAACGTCCGCGGCGCTGGCCGTGTTTGCGCCCGCCGGCGTTTACCTCGGCGTGTGGCTGCACCGGCGGGTATCGGACCGGGTGTTTTACTCGGCCGTCTACGTGTTCCTGCTACTCGTAGGGCTGCGGCTCACGGGCCAGGCACTCGCCGGCCTCAGCGCATGAGCAGGCAGCGGAAGGACGTCCCGTCCGGCGGATACGCTCACGGTTAAGCGCGGGCCCGGCATACACCGGCCCGTCGCGCCCGGCGAACACCGGGCGACAAGGTAGGAACGATCTGTCAGACATCGTAACGTTGCCGCATACCCAAGCCGTTACGACAACGCCGATGATTCCGCGCGCAGCTGCGGACAGCGCGCGCAAGCGACCCGACGACGCCTATTCCGCGATGACGTTCTCGGCTTGCGGACCCTTCTGGCCCTGGGTCACCTCCATCGTGACCTTTTGCCCTTCTTTAAGGGACTTGAAACCTTCCATGACAATCGCGCTGTGATGAACGAAGACATCCTTGCCGTCCTCGCGTTCGATAAAACCGAACCCTTTGTCATCGTTGAACCATTTAACGGTTCCAGTAACTCTTTCTTCAGACATAACAACCTCAAAGACACCAGCCGGGCCGCCGAACGAATGACCAGCGTTCACCGGAAGCACCATCCTACTCGCAAATGGGCGGCCTCGCCCAGTAGGTAGAAATGCGACTATGCGGATGAAATGTTACAGATCCGATAAAGCCTGATTTCCAAGGCGCTTTGCTTGAGGTCGAGTTAGACCGAATATAAATATTTTCTGCAAGAATCTGCTATTTGACGGTAAATCGCGCAAATGAGGAGCCGGAGCCGCGATGGCGATGCTGTACGTACCGTCGCCCCAGCTTGTCGACGTCGTTGCAGCCGGCAAGCGCAAGAGTTCGTTCGAACTCGGCTCGCAGCAAACTGAGCGCGTGCCTTACGCCGGCTTCGCCGCCGGCGGCCAGACCGTACAGGTAGCCGCGGCCGATACTGCAGGCGCTGGCGCCCAGGGCAAGCGCCTTGACGATGTGGTTGCCCCGGCGGATGCCCCCGTCGCAAATGATCTCGAGGCGATCGCCGAGCGCATCCGCAACGGCGGGGATGCAGTCCACGGGCGCCGGCGATGACTCGAGCTGGCGCCCGCCATGATTGGAGATCATGACCGCCGTGGCGCCGGCATCCGCTGCCTTGCGGCAATCGTCCACGGTCTGTACACCCTTCACGACCAGTGGCCCGCCCCAGCGGCTCGCCAGCCAGTCCACGTCTTTCCAGGTGAGTGAACGCTCGAGTTCGTTGTCGATGAAGTCGCGAATGCTCCGATTCACGTCAGCCTCGTACGCGCCGTTGCTCGTAATGTTGACCATCTCGAGGTCGTTGCCCAGCACTGCGCGGTACAGCCAGCCCGGATGCCTCAAGAAGCTCGCGATCTGACGAATCCGGCTGCGCGGGCTCGGACTGTTCGGCCCCTGCGCAAAGCCGTAGACGAAGTCGCGCTCGCGGTTGCCCGCAACCGGGGTATCGACGGTCAGGCAAAGTGCCGCGTAGCCGCTGGTTTTGCAGCGCTCGATGAAGTTCTCGGTCATGCCGCGATCGCGAAACATGTAGAGCTGGAACAGCTTCGGGCAGTCGGCAGCGGCCGCCGCCTCCTCGATGGTGGTGGTCCCGAGCGTGGAGAGGCTGTAAAGCGTGCCAAATTCGGCCGCTTGCCGAACCACGGCAGGTTCGCCGTCTGCATGAAACAGCCTGGACGCGCCGGTCGGCGAGAGGATTACCGGCCACTCCAGCTCTTGGCCGAACAAACGTGCACCCGTGGTGAGCCGGCTGACGTCGGACAGCTGCGTCGGCAACAGTTCGTAGTCGTCGAACGCACGCGTGTTCCGGCTGAGCGTCAGCTCATCGTCCGCGCCGCCGTCGAGGTAGTGAAACACCGGCGCGGGCAGCCGGCTTTTTGCGACGGCCCGCAGGTCGGCAATGTTGTTGCACTTTGAAAGTTGCATTCGGGCAGATTACCATTCTGATTATTGAACTGAGGCGCCATTCCGGCGCCGGCCATTCTGCCAGTTTTCCAATGACTATGACTCAGGATGACGCAGCCCGTAACCGGCGCGTCGCTATTTGGCTGTTTTCGGTGTGCGCGCTCGTGTTCTGCATGGTCGTGCTCGGAGGCTTCACACGCCTGACGGGCTCCGGCCTGTCCATGACCGACTGGCGTCCCGTCACCGGCGTACTGCCGCCGCTCAGCGAAACGGCCTGGGCGGAAGAGTTCGCGAAGTACCAGCAGTCGCCGCAGTTCGACAAGGTCAACTCGCACATGGACGTGCAGGCTTTCAAGGGCATATTCTGGCTCGAGTACCTGCACCGGTTGCTCGGCAGACTGCTCGGTCTCGCGTTTTTCGTGCCGTTTGTCGTCTTCGCCCTGCGTGGCGACATTAGGCCCCGCGAGTACCCGAAGTACCTGGCCATGTTCGTGCTCGGCGGCCTGCAGGGTCTGCTCGGCTGGTACATGGTCAAGAGCGGGCTCGTCGACATACCGCAGGTCAGCCAGTACCGCCTCACGGCCCACCTCGCAATGGCCTTCTTCGTGTTCGGCTTCATGTTCTGGGTTGCCCTGTCGTTGTGGTTCGGCAACGATCGTCCGGGACGACACCCCTGGTTCCGGCGCACGATTGCACTCGCGTCACTACTCGTCGTCACCATCCTGTCGGGTGGGTTTGTCGCGGGCTTAAGGGCCGGGAAGATCTACAACACGTTCCCGCTCATGGGTGACCGTCTCGTTCCGGACGGACTCAACGCCTTGAGCCCGTTCTGGCGCAACACGTTCGAAAACGCGGTCACCGTGCAGTTCAATCATCGACTGCTTACTTTGACTACGTTCGCGCTGATCATCGCGTACTGGTGGCGGTCAAGGCATGCCGCGTTCCCGCGGCGGGCGGCCGTTGCCGCAACCGCCGTGCTGCATACCGCCACGCTGCAGGTTGTGCTCGGGATCAGCACGCTGCTCCTGAGCGTACCGATACTGCTGGGCGCAGCGCATCAGGCGGTCGCCATGCTGTTGCTCGCCTCGATGCTGTTTCTGGCGCATAGCCTGTCCCGGCAACCCGCTACGGCTCCCGTCACTGCCGGCAACCTGAAACCTGTCCCGGAACCTTGAGGGTACGCACATCTACCCATAGCGCCGGGCGCGGTTTCGCCCGATTATTGGGGGATGAACGCCAACGAAAGCCGGAGCGGTTTCGACGCCGGGCTCATCCGCCGCTATGACGGCCGGGGCCCTCGCTACACCTCGTATCCCACGGCGCTGCAGTTCACGCCGGAACTCGGCGCCGCCGAGTACCAGCTAAACGCTGTCGCCAGCAATGCCCGCGCCCTGCCGCTGTCGCTGTACGTCCACGTGCCGTTCTGCCACCAGCTCTGCTACTACTGCGGCTGCAACAAGATCGTCACGCGCAACGAGGCACGCGTTGAACGCTACCTCAATGCGCTGCACAGGGAGATTGCCCTGCAGGGCGCCCTCTTCGATCGCTCGCGCCTCGTCGAGCAGCTGCATTTTGGCGGCGGCACGCCTACCTATCTCGACCCCGCTCAGCTGGGCGAGCTGTTCTACGTCCTCCGGCAACACTTCAGCCTGGACGAGTCGAACGAACGCCAGTACTCGATCGAGGTCGACCCGAGAACCGTCGATCGCGATCGCCTCGACGAGCTTGCGTCGCTGGGCTTCAACCGGCTGAGCCTCGGTATCCAGGATTTCGATCCCCGCGTGCAGCTCGCCGTCAACCGGATACAGCCTCTCGATGACGTCCGAAACCTCGTCGACGATGCACGCCAAACCGGCTTCGGCTCGATCTCCTTCGACCTGATCTACGGACTGCCGCACCAGTCGCTCGAGGGTTTCGACCACACGCTGAGCAAGACGCTCGATATACGGCCGGAGCGTCTGTCGGTGTACAACTACGCGCATCTTCCCGAGCGCTTCAAGGGCCAGCGGATGATCCGGGAAGCGGATTTGCCCGATGCGGACACCAAGCTCGCGATACTCGGACGTACGGTCGAGCGGCTGACGGATGCCGGCTACGTGTACATCGGCATGGACCATTTTGCGCTGCCGGACGACGAACTCGCCGTAGCGCAGCGCGACGGCAGCCTGCAGCGCAACTTCCAGGGCTATTCGACACACTGGCATTGCGACCTGGTCGGACTCGGCGTGAGTTCGATCGGCAGCATCGGCAACGTCTACGCGCAAAACACCGTGTCGACGCAGGACTATGAGGAACGTATCGAGCGCGGCGAACTGGCCGTTGCAAAAGGGCTCAGCGTGGATAGCGACGACCAGCTTCGCGCTGCCGTCATTCAGTCCCTGATGTGTTACGACAAGCTGTCATTCGCCGACTTCGATACCCGCTTCGGTATCGACTTTCAGCGCTACTTCGCCGGCGAACTCGAACGACTGGCAGACATGCAGGCGGACGATCTGCTCGAAGTCGGCAACGACGGTCTCGAGATACGGCCCAGAGGGCGCTACCTGCTGCGCAACATTGCCATGACCTTCGATCGCTACCTGGATTCAGGGCCCGTCAAGCAGTTCTCCAGGGCCATCTGACACCCGGCCGGGCAAGCGCTACACCGTCGTCAGCCAGCGATGGGTATCGGCCGCTTTACCGTACTGGATGTCCTGCAGCGCGTCGCGAAGACGCGCCGTATTCCTGCCGGCCTCGCCATCGCGTACCGGCACTTCATCACCGCCGTATACGAGTGAGCCGACCGGCGACAGGCACGCGGCCGTGCCGCTCAGGGCCGCCTCGTGGGTCTTCGCGTACTCGAGCAGTTCCTCGACCGTGAAGTTGCGCTCATTGACCGTGTAGCCGAGGCCCTCCGCCAGGGTCAGGATGGACGCCCGGGTCATGCCGTGCAGGAACGACGTGTCGAGCGGCTTGGTCACGATCTCGTCGTCGCTGATCAAGAGGAAGTTCGAAGCTCCCGTCTCCTGTACGTCTCCTCCAGGACAGAACAGCACCTGATCCACGCCGTAGCGCGCCTTCGCGTCGAGCGTGGGCCCAAGCGCCGCCGCATAGTTGCCGCCAGTCTTGGTGCTGCCGAGCTGCTCGGTCGAGCGGGCGCGCTGATCGTCGACGAGCAGCTTCAGCGGCCGGGCACCGCCGCTGAAGTAGTCGCCGACGGGCGAAGCCAGCACATACAAGAGCGCCGAGGTCGACGGCGAGGCGGCTGCGCCGATGTTTTCGAGCGTGCCGATCAGCGTGGGCCGCAGATACAGCGAGCTCGGCGGCGCAGGGATCTGTTCGACCTCAGCGGCGACCAGCTCCGTCACCATGGCCGCCAGCAGATCGGCGTCGGGTACCGGCAGACGCAGGGATTGTGCGCTGCCCTGCATGCGGCGGACATGATCGTGCAGCCTGAAAATGCGCGCCTTGCCGTCAGCCCAGCGATACGCCTTGAAACCCTCGAAACAGGTGCTCGCGTAGTGAAAGACATGCGCCGCCGGATGCAGCGACAGGGGCGCAAGCGGCTCGATCCGATGGGCCTGCCAGGCGTTGTCTTCGAAGCGGGCGGTGGCAAAACTTGCGCAGAACTGGGTCCCAAAAGTTGTCATAACGGCTCGTTCTTTTCTATACGTTGCTGACCTGAGGCCGCGTACTTTGACCTAAACAGCGGCCAAAGGCTATACGTCAAAGCAGGTAGTCTCCCGGCGCGAAGCGGTAAGGAGACTGGCGCTCCGGCCCGTATTCGGCAACACTCTCGCCTCGATCCACTAAAGCGGAGCCTTGAGCTTATGAGAACCCGACTCCCGATTCTGGCGATTCTTGTGGCGGCCCTGCCCGCCGGCGTGGCGCTGGCACAGCAGCCGGTCACCGCCATCAAGGCAACCGAAGTAGTCCCGGGCATGCACATGCTCGAAGGCGCCGACGGATTTGCCGGCGGCAACATGACGCTTCTGAGCGGCGATGAACACGTCGTGCTGATCGACGACGGACTGGAATCCGTCGCCGAGCTGCTGCTCGAAAAAGCCAGTGAAATTGCCGGCCGCGACATCGATTTTGTCATCAACACGCACGTTCACGGCGATCATGTCGGCAGCAACGCTCACTTCGCCGACAACGGTTCCGTCATCGTTGCGCACGACAACATCAGGAAGCGCCTGCTCGAAAACCCCGAGTTCGCGGGCGGCGAAGGCGGACTGCCGGTGCTGACGTTCTCGGACGCCGTAACCTTCCATATCAACGGCAACGAGGCATACGTGTTTCACCTGGAGCGGGCGCACACCGACGGGGACGCCGCAATCCTGTTCAGGAACGTCAACGTGCTGGTAGCCGGTGACATACAGTTCCACAAGCTGTTCCCGTTCATCGATCTGGACAACGGCGGCAACGTCGAGGGCTACATTGCGGCGCAGCGAAAGATGCTCACAATGATCGACGACGAAACGCGCGTCGTGCCGGGGCACGGCCCGATCACCGACAAGGCGGGTCTTCAGTCAGACCTCGACATGCTCGTCGACGCGCACGCGCGCGTGAAGGCGCTCGTCGATGCCGGCCAGAGCGAAGAACAGATCCTCGCCGCCAATCCTCTGTCGGTCTATCACGACGACTACAACTGGGGCTTCATTACAACCGAGCGCATGACCCGCACGCTGATTCGCTCGCTGAGCGGGAACGAGTCGCCATGAACCACGACAAGACCGCGGACTTTGTGAACGGACTCTGGGACAGCGAGATCATCCCGGAGCTTTGCGACTACATCGAGATCCCGAACAAGTCGCCACATTTCGACCCCGACTGGGAACGGCACGGCCACATGGAAAAGGCGGTTCGCCAGCTGGAAGCCTGGTCCGCCCGTCAGCCGATCGAAGGCATGACGGTCGAGGTCGTCAAGCTCGAGGGCCGTACGCCTGTGCTGTTCATCGACATTCCCGGCCAGTCGGACGATACGGTGCTGCTCTACGGTCACTACGACAAACAGCCCGAGTTCAGCGGCTGGGACGACGATCTTTCACCCTGGGAGCCCAAGATCAAGGACGGCAAGCTATACGGCCGCGGCGGCGCGGACGACGGCTACGCCACGTTCGGCTCGCTCACGGCAATCCGGGCGCTGAAGGAACAGGGTATTCCGCACGCCCACTGCGTCGTGTTGATCGAAGGCTGCGAGGAATCGGGCAGTTTCGATCTGCCGCACTACATCGAGCTTCTCGAAGATCGTATCGGGGCCCCGAGCCTCGTGGTTTGCCTCGACGCTGAATGCGGCAATTACGAGCAGCTGTGGTGCACAACCTCGCTGCGCGGCAACCTGACGGGCACTCTGCGTGCCGACGTACTGACGGAGGGTGTGCACTCGGGCGGTGCCGGCGGCGTGGTCCCCTCCGCGTTTCGCCTGCTGCGCCGAGCGCTGTCGCGGCTCGAGGACGAGCGGACCGGGCAGATTACCCTCGACGCCCTGAGCGTGGACATACCCGAGCAGCGCCTCGACCAGGCACGACAGGCGGCGGAGACGCTGGGCGATTCCGTCTACCGGAAATTCCTCTGGGCCGTCCCGGGTGCCGAGGCCAGTGAATCGCCCTACGAGCTATTGCTGAACAACACGTGGCGGCCGACCCTGAGCGTCACCGGCGCCGACGGCTTGCCGGAGCTCGTCAATGCCGGCAACACGCTGCTGCCGCACAACACGATCAAGCTGTCTTTCCGCCTGCCGCCAACCTGCGACGCCGACCAGGCCGCGCAGGCCGTCAAGGAGTGCCTCGAGGGTGAGCAGGTCGCCGGCACGCGGCTAACATTCGAGCCGGATTCCGCCATGGCCGGCTGGAGCGCCCCACCGGTGGCACCGTGGCTCGAAGCGTCGATGCAGGCGGCGTCGCAGGCGTTCTTCGACAAGCCTTCGATGTACATGGGCACCGGCGGGACCATCCCGTTCATGGGTATGCTCGGTGAGCGTTTCCCTGAAGCGCAGTTCCTCGTCACGGGACTCCTGGGACCGAACTCCAACGCGCACGGGCCAAACGAGTTCCTGCACATCGATACCGGCAAGCGCCTGACGAGCTGCGTCGCGCAGGTGCTGATGGATCACTACATCGAGTTTGCCGGCCGCGCCAAAGCCGCCTGAGGCTCGGCGGCCCGGCAAGGGTTTTGCGGAGTCAGCCGGCGAACAGAATCATGATGCCGGCGGCTACCGCGGAACCGATGACGCCCGCCACATTGGGGCCCATGGCGTGCATCAGCAGTATGTTCTGCGGGTTCGCTTCCTGACCAACCTTGTTGGCCACACGTGCCGCCATCGGCACGGCCGACACGCCGGCGGCGCCGATCAGCGGGTTGATATCGGCTTTGGAAACGGCGTTCATGAGTTTCCCCATGAGCACGCCACTGGCCGTGCCAATGGCAAACGCCACCATACCCAGCACGAGTATGCCGAGCGTGCTGACCTGCAGAAACGCCTCGGCGGACAGCTTTGAACCCACCGCGAGGCCCAGGAAGATCGTGACGATGTTGATCAGCGCGTTTTGCGTCGTGTCGGACAGCCGCTCGACAACGCCGCACTCGCGCATCAGGTTGCCGAAGCACAGCATCCCCAGGAGTGGCGCGGCCGACGGCAGCAGCATACCGACGAGCATCAGCAGGATAATCGGAAACAGAATCCGCTCGGTTTTCGACACGTCGCGCAGCTGCACCATCTTGATCTTGCGCTCGGACTCGGTGGTCAGCGCCTTCATGATCGGCGGCTGGATGATCGGTACGAGCGCCATGTACGAGTAGGCGGCAACCGCAATTGCGCCAAGCAAATGCGGCGCCAGCTGCCCCGCAACGTAGATGGCGGTGGGCCCGTCAGCACCGCCGATAATGCCGATCGCCGCGGCTTCCCGCAGCGAAAAATCCATCCAGCCGAGTTCGGTCAGCGCGAGCGCGCCGAGGAGCGTGGCGAAAATGCCGAACTGCGCCGCCGCCCCCAGGAACAGTGTGCGGGGGTTGGCCAGCAACGGACCGAAGTCGGTCATGGCCCCGACGCCCATGAAAATGATCAGCGGGAACGCGCCGGTCTCTATGCCAATGACATAGACGAGATGCAGCAGACCGTCACCCGTGGCGATTTCGGCACCCGGTATGTTGGACAGGAGCCCACCGAACCCGATCGTCACGAGCAACAGCGGCTCGAATTTTTTGGCGATCCCGAGATACAGCAACAACCCGCAGATCGCGAGCATGATCAGCTGCTGCCAGCTGATCTGGTACAGGCCGCTGTCCAGCCAGATTTGCTTCACCATGTCCACGGCCCGTGCCTCCTATGCCGCAATCAAGAGGCGATGCTGACCAGCGGATCACCAACGGCCACGACGTCACCCTCGGCCACGAACACCTCGACGACGCTGCCGGCCGCGGGCGCCGCGACGACGGTCTCCATCTTCATGGCTTCGACAACCAGCAGCGGGTCGCCCTCCTCGACACGCGCTCCGGGTTTTGCGTGCACCTTGAAGATGTTGCCGGCGAGTACCGCGTTGACGGTCTCGGCGTTGCCGGCCGGAGCCGCGGGTGCGGGCGCGGCAGGCGCCGCGGCGGCGGCGGCAACTGGAACGGGCGCGCCCAGTGCGCCGCTCGCGGCAACCTCCACGGTATAGGTCTTGCCGTTCACGCGGACGTCGTAGCTGGCTGGTCCGGACGGTGCCGACGCAGCACTCGCCGGTGCCGGTGCCTCGGCACTCCCGGATTCTTCCCAGGGCGGCGGCTCGAACGCCGACGGATCGTCACGGTTTTCCAGGAATCGAAGCCCGATCTGCGGAAACAGCGCGTAGGTCAGCACGTCGTCCACGACCTCGTCCGCCGTTCGAATACCCTTTTCTTTCGCCAGCCGCAGGAACTCCTCGGTCTGTGTCTCGACCTCGGGTTCGAGAAGATCGGCCGGCCGGGCCGTAATCGGCTCGGCACCTTCCAGAACACGTGCCTGCAAATCCGCATTGACATCCGCCGGCGTCGCCCCGTATTCGCCCTTGAGCACACCTGCGGTTTCCTTGGAGATGACCTTGTAGCGCTCACCCGACAGCACGTTGATCACGGCCTGGGTGCCGACGATCTGCGAGGTCGGCGTCACGAGCGGGAGCATCCCGAGATCGTCTCGGACGCGCGGGATTTCTTCGAGCACGTCATCGAGTTTGTCCTCGGCGTTCTGCTCGCGCAGCTGACTCTCGAGATTGGTCAGCATGCCGCCGGGCACCTGCGCCACGAGAATGCGCGCGTCGACGCCCCTCAAACCGCCTTCGAACTTTGCATACTTTTTGCGCACGTCGCGAAAATACGCGGCGATCTCTTCTATCAGGTTGACGTCGAGTCCGGTGGCACGATCCGTGCCCTTGAAAGTTTCCACGAGCGTTTCTGTCGGCGAGTGGCCGTAAGTCATGCTCATCGACGAGACCGCTGTGTCGATTCGGTCAATACCGGCTTCCGCTGCCTTGACGCAGGTTGCGGTGGACAGGCCCGTGGTTGCATGACAGTGCAGCTGGATCGGGATCTCCACGGTTTCCTTGAGGCGGCTCACGAGATCGAAGGCCGTGTTGGGGTCCAGGAGCCCCGCCATGTCCTTGATGCAGATGGAATGCGCACCCATGTCCTCGATCTGTTTGCCCATATCGACCCACAGGTCCAGCGTGTGCACCGGGCTTACGGTGTAGGACATCGTGCCCTGCGCGTGCTTGCCGACGGCAACGGTCGCCTTGATCGCAACCTCCAGATTGCGCATGTCGTTCAGCGCATCGAAGATCCGGAACACGTCGACGCCGTTGGTTGCCGCACGCTCGACGAACTTCTCGACGAGATCGTCCGCATAGTGCCGGTACCCCAGTATGTTCTGGCCGCGGAACAGCATCTGCTGCGGCGTGTTCGGCATGGCGGCCTTGAGGCGCCGAATGCGCTCCCACGGATCCTCGCCGAGGTAGCGGATGCAGGCATCGAAAGTTGCCCCACCCCAGGATTCCATCGACCAGAAGCCGACCTGGTCGAGCTTCGGGGCGATCGGCAGCATGTCGTCGATGCGCATCCGCGTGGCGAGGAGGCTCTGGTGCGCGTCGCGCAACACCAGTTCGGTAATTCCAAGGGGGTTTGCAGCGGGCCGGGTATCGCTCATGCTCTTCCTGTCGGTGTGAGATGAATGGGAAACGTTCAGGCTCGACCTGAACGTCGGTGGTGTTCGACCGCCGCAGTGATCGCGACGATTTCATCGGCTGTAGGGCCGTCGACTGCGACGGGTGGTGGCGAGAACTTCATTACGGCGCGCGACAGGATGGACATTGCCAGAACCAGCAGGGTCAGGAAAACGAACACGGTCCCCATGCCCACCAGCATCAGCAGGACACCCTGATTGAGTAAGCCGCCTTCCATGTCCGTCGGAGTCCCGTCGCTGTCGAAGCGCCCGATTATACGGGTCAGCCTGACATTAAGCATCGAATGTATCGTCTGATACTGTTTACCTGAGTGTGGTAGCGTTAAGAGCCATTGGTTTTTCCGGCTCCGCAGCACTAGTGAATCGAAAACTGTTTGCCCACAGAAATGGGGTTCTACTGCTGGCGCTCGCCGTCTGCTCAACCCCGGCAGCGTCCGAGGAAGATCCCGACCGGGTCGGCTCGGATCGCCAGACCGTGAGCGCTCAGGAAATACCGGCGGACGCTGTCATCGGTGAACTGATCCTCGATCGGCAAAACGTCTTCGACCTGTCGAATCCGGACGAGAACAACTGGTTCTATGCGCTCGCCAACCGCTGGCACATCGTGACGCGCGAGTCGCTGATCCGGCGCCAGCTACTGGTCGCCGAAGGTGATCGCTATTCGCAGCGGCTCGTGGATGAATCCGAGCGTATCCTGAGGCAAAACGCTTTCCTCTTCGACGCCAACGTCAGGCCGGTTGCGGTGAACGGCAACAAGGTCGACGTCGAGGTCGCAACCCGCGATGTCTGGACACTCGTTCCCGACGTCTCGGTCTCCCGCAGCGGCGGCGAGAACCGCACAAAATTTGGCGTCGAAGACACGAACCTGCTCGGTCGCGGCCAGCTCATCCGCATTGCGCGCACCGACGACGTCGACAGGACGTCCAACAGCATCGAGTACGTCGACAACAACATCAGCCGTCAGCGCTGGTCGCTGGCCACGCGCATAGCCGACAATTCCGACGGACGCTCCAATCTGCTGCGCATCTCGCGGCCGTTCATTGCCCTGGACACGCGCTGGGCCGCCGGCCTGACCGCCCTCGACGACGTGCGCGAAACGCCGCTGTATCGACTCGGCGACGAGGCTGCCGAGTTTCAGCACAAGCGTCGCTATGCCTCGGTGTCCGGCGGCTGGTCCCGCGGGCTCAGACATACGAGAGCGCGGCGCTTCACGGCGGGTTTCGTGTACGACGACAATCGCTTCGCGGCAGTACCGAACACGGTGCTCGACACCGTCGTGCCGGAAGACCGCAAGCTCGTCTACCCGTTCGTGGGCTTCGAGATCGTCGAAGATCGTTTCGAGACCGGCAACAATCGCGATCAGATCGGCAAGACCGAGGACTTCTATCTCGGAACGCGCTTCAGCGCCACACTGGGCTGGGCGGACTCGAGCCTCGGATCCGATCGGGACGCCGCACTGGTTACGCTGGATTTCAGCAAAGGTTTCGGCAGCCTTTCGAGCCGCGCGCTGATCCTCAACCTGAGCGGCAGTGGTCGCCGCGAGAGCGGCCGCACCGCAAACGCCGTGGCGGAACTGTCGGCGCGCTACTACTGGCGCTGGGCGGACAAGCGCACGTTCTTCATGACGCTCGAGGCAACGTCCGGGCACAACCTCGATCTCGACAACCCGGTCCAGCTCGGCGGTAACACGGGCCTGCGCGGTTATCCGCTGCGTTACCAGAGCGGCGATTCCAAACTGCTGTTTACGGTCGAGCAGCGTTTCTTCACGGACTGGTATCCGTTCCGCCTCGTGCGCGTGGGCGGCGCCGTGTTTGCCGACGTCGGCAGAACCTGGGGACGCAACCCGATCGGCGAGCGCGAGCTGGGCTGGCTGCGCAACGTGGGTTTTGGCCTGCGCTTTGCGCCGACTCGCGCATCGGCCAACAAGATGGTCCATCTCGACCTGGCGTTTCCGCTCGACGGCGATGCCAGCATCGATTCTGTGCAGGTGCTTCTCGAAAGCAAGCGCAGTTTCTGAGCCCGGCCTCAGTTCGAAGGCGCCTCGACCTCGGGATCGACCAGGCGCGCTTCGGCAAGACTGTAGCGGCGAATGACGAACAGGCTCAGCACCATCAGCACGGCCGGAATCAGCGCCGCCGTAACGTAGATACCCGTAACGGCCGACTCGGGCTGCTCGGCCGCCGCGCGATCGAAACCCGTCAGCGCGAGAACCAGCCCCAGCACCTGCACTCCAATACCGGCGCTCAGCTTTTCGACCAGGCTGTAGCTGCCGGCGAACAGCCCGTTCTTGCGCTCGCCGCTTTCCCGATAGTCGGCGTCCATGATGTCCTGCAGCATGGCGTTGCCCATGAGTAACATCCCGCCCGAGGCAATGCCGAACAGTGCGCCGCGCAGCAGCACGAGCCCGAGCGGCTCACCGTAGTCGGCAAACAACCAGCTCAAGGTCAGTACGGAATAGCCCAGCGTCGCCCAGAAGTACCCCCAGCGTTTGCCGCGCGAGCGCACGAGCCGGGTCCAGACCGGCATCGACAAGGCCCACGCAAACGTCGTCGCCGCGCCGTACACGCCGAGGGTCTTGAGATCGTAGCCGAGTGCAAACCGGAAAAAGAAGAACAGGCTGCCCGCGCCGATCGCGAGTGCAAGCAGGTGACTGATCTTGATCAAGAGGAGCGTCCGAAAATGCGCATTGCGGAACAAGGCCTTGAGCTGCGCAATCGTCGGGCTGCCGCCGCGCACCGTTTCCGGTACCCGTGCCGGCGCCGTCAGCCAGACGCAGCCGAAAAACGCCAGCGCCACGACTATGGCCATCGTGAGACCCAACGTGGCGTACGCGTCGCTGCCGCCGCCGAGCGCACCGACGAGATACGGCGCAATCGCCACGCCGAACAGCGTACCCGCCGCAATGAACAGCGAGCGCCAGGCCACCATGCGCGTTCGGATGTGCGTGTCCATGCTGAGTTCGGCCGGCATCGACAGATACGGTACGTTGAACAGCGTATAGCCGGTGGCGTACAGAATGAGCGCCGTCAGCACCCAGACTTCGGGCGGCAGTGACGGCGGCGCGAACAACATGAACAATGCCAGCGGCGTCAGCACCCCGGCCGCAACGAGGTACGGCCGGCGTGCTCCCCACGGACTTCGCGTGCGATCGGTGATCCAGCCCATCGGCAGATCCGTCGCCAGGTCGTAGACCTTGGTTGCCAGAACGAGGCTGCCCGCCAGCGCGGGGTTGAGGCCAACCACCACCGTGAGATACGGCAGCAACAGCACGTTCAGCGTGTTGTGGATCACGGCAAGACCCAGCGAGCCCAGCCCCCAGCCGAACACGATGACCGCCCCGAGTTTTTTGCGCAATGCACTCCCCAAATGACTATCCACAGACGGCAGTCCCGTCGGGCCTGACGCCACTGCGTGCTTTAGACGACTCGCCCGGCGCCACCGGCTACAATGCAAGCTAACTCATTTCAGACACGAGCGCCCGGTTATGGCTCGAAACACGCGGCATCCGCTGGAACTCGAAACCGATCACGACGGCACGAGCCGCCGCCTCGCCGTGCTGGCGATGAAGACGGCGCTCAGGGGCACACTCCAGGAGGCCGTCAAGCGGGACTACGACAGCCTGGACGATCCGGCCGCAACCGACACGCTAAAAACCCGCGACAGCTACCGGCTGTGGTCGGGCATCAATCGCGCAAGCCAGGACCGCATGTGGCAGGTACTCGCGGCCCAGGCGGACGCCGACTACGCCCGCATCGAATCCGAGGCTGCCGCCAGTCGCCAACGCGCAAACGGCAGCGTGGAAACCGACTCGTCACTGGCAGTGCCCGAGTATCAGACCCGCGCGGCCATACACGGCCAGCCGGGCGGCTACATGCTCGATCGCGGCAACGACGATCTCGCGGCCGGCATACTCTACGAGGCGGGCGGCAATCTGTACGCCATGGGACAGGGTATTGGCCAGCGCGACTCCAAGGGCGAGCGGCTCATACGGCATATTCGAGAGCGTTTCCCGGCACTCGAGCCCGTGCGCATTCTCGAGATGGGCTGCTCGGCCGGCGGCCAGTCCGCAGACTACCCTGCCGCGTTTCCGGACGCCGAGTGCCACGCGATCGACCTGTCGCCCGGCATGCTGCGCTATGCGCACGCGCGCTCGGAGGCGCTCGACAGCACCGTGCACTTTCATCAGATGGATGCCGGTGCAACCCGGTTTCCCGACGGCCACTTCGACCTCATCGTCAGCCACAACCTGTTCCACGAAGTGGCGGCTGCTCACATGCCCGCCATAGCGGCCGAGTGTCATCGGCTGCTGAAACCGGGCGGCGTATGCCTGCATCAGGACGTGCCGATACAAACGGCGCGCCTCGACGGCTTCATGCGCTTCATCTCCGAATGGCAGCGCGACCACAACGACGAGCCGTTCTGGACCGACTTTGCGAACGCGGATCTGCCGGCGCTAATGTGCGAGGCCGGTTTCGGCAGGAACGCCGTGAGTGCCGACTACCTCGAGGCAGTAGACGGTCCGATCCCATGGTATGTGGTCACCGCACTACGGCAGGCCTGAGCTTCACCGGGCAAAACTTTGACGCAGCTCGTCGCTTCAGGGATGCTCGCAACCCGGCGAACTGTCCTTGGCAACGTCGCCACTGTATGAAGCCCGCAAACCCGGGCGGTAGACTCCCATGCCAACGTCTCGCCGGAGAAACCAGGAAACGCAATGAAATTCAGGATCATGATCTGCTTGTCGCTGATCTGGGTGGGCTGCTTTGCCAACGCGGCGTCCGAGGCACCCTCACCGGACCGCAAACCCACGATAATGGTTCTCGGAACACACCACTTTACCGGAGGCGGCTTCGATTACGTCAACCCGGAGGTCGACGACTACCTGGCGCCGAAGCGGCAACAGGAGATTCTCGAGGTCGTTGAACGCCTTGCACGATTCAAGCCTTCAAAAATTGCACTCGAAGTACATCCCGACGATGAGGCCGCCTTCAACGAGATCTACAGATCGTATCTCGATGGTTCGCACGAACTGAAGGTCAGCGAGCGCCAGCAGATTGGTATGCGCCTGGCCGCGCGACTGGGTCACGAGAGGATCTATGCCGTCGACTTCCGAAACGGTGGAATGGACATTGGGGGTTTGTTCGAACTCGGCAAAACAACCGGGCAAACCGAAATCCTGGAATACCTGGACAACCTCAGGGTTCGGATGTCCGAGCAAGACGCGGCACTGAACGCCGAGACCGTGAGCGTCCGAGAAAGACTCTTGCACGAAAACTCGGAGGACGTTCGAAATGCGCACAACGTGTACCTCACACTGGCACAGATCGGTGACAAGTCGAACCTCTTCGGGGCCCGGGAGATGGGGAACTGGTGGAGCAGAAACCTGCACATATTCGCCAACATAAGCTACATCGCCGAACCTGGAGACCGCCTTCTCGTAATTTTTGGCTCCGGCCACAAGTTCTTGCTGGACCAGTTTATCGACGACTCCCACGAGTTCATTCTTGCCAACCCTTTGGACTTGCTGGACGGAGACGAGTAGATCTCTGGAGGTAGCAGCGGGTCCGCCGTTGCAACGTGCGGACTCGCCGTCGCGTCGAAACGAATCAAAAAAACGCCACCGACCAGGGCCCGTGGGGAGGACCGTATCGGCCGGCGGCGCAAGCTTCACACGAATCCGCGGTTAAGCTCATGACAAGAGCTCGATCGCCGGGGAGCGCAAGGGGTTACCGCGGTCGTGTGATCGGGTCGTTTTTCGACTCGAGACCTTTTGCTGGAACTGCTTGCTAGAATTGCCAATCGAGGCCCAGCGTAATCTGCTGCGACTCGAGGTCGGAGAAGCGCACGGCATCGCCGTCTTCGTTGATACCGGTCTGGCCTTCGCCCCGATTCAAAAAACTGTACTCAAGGCGCAACGCCCAGCGGTTGGCGATCTCTCTTTTGAATCCCGCCGCAAAGCTCCACGCGAATTCCGAAGAGCTGCCTTCCGCAAAAGGCTGGTTGCTGATCGTGCGACCTTCGAACGCTGTCCCCTGCCAGATTGCCGAGTTGAAGTCGACGGACTGAATGGCATCCACCTCGGTATCGGCTATCCCCATGCCGCCGCGAAGATAGGGCTTGGCCCACCAGTTGAGATGATTGAAGTCGTAACCCAGGTTGATCATGAACAGCGTGCTATCGACGTCACCCTGTACCGCGAACACGTCGTCGATCCGTGGCGCTCTGCCGGGCACCGGTGCTGAGTCGATTTGTGAACTCAGGTAACTCAATTCGAATTCGAGGCGAAGGTCGTCGAACACGTCGGCGAAGATTTCCCGGCCGACCGCCAGGCTGTACTGGAAGCCGTCGTCCATTTCGATGAGCGGCGAACCGCCGTAGACGCTCTCCGTTGGCCCGAAGAACTGTCCGTCGCCGCTGATTGCCGGGAGAAAGCCCGCGCGGACGCTGCCGTACCACGATCCTTCGCCGAGCCAGCCGTATTCCTCGGCTTGTGCCGCGGACATTGCCAAGAGCAGCAGTGACGCAACGACAAGCGTTCCTGGTTTATCGAACATGATGATTACTCCCAATCTGCCAGACCCGCTTCGCTCGGGCCGTGAATTGGGAAACACGGTACGGGGGGACCGCGTGAGTGTCTGTAAAGAAAAGTCGCGTTGTGTCAGTTCGCGAGCGGCAAGGTGATGCGGACGAGCAGACCGCCGTCGTGGGCGTTTTCGGCCTCGATCCAGCCGTTGTGCAACTCGATCGCCTTGTGGGCAATCGCAAGCCCGATACCGTAACCGCTGAACTGCGGTTCGCGCGCGGGATCCGTCTGGTAAAAAGGCTTGAACAGGTGCTCGAGCTCTTCGTCCGCAACACCGGGTCCGTGGTCCCGAATCGTCAATTCAGAGACCAGCGACGTGCGCTCGAGTGTGACGTCCACGGCGCTGTGCGGCGGCGTGTAGCGCAGCGCGTTGCGCAGTACGTTCTCTATACAGCTCCTCAGGAGCTCGGCATCGCCAAGGACGGTACAGAACGGCATGACATCGAGCACGATCTGCCGATGCTCGGCGTCGGCCTCGATACGGGATTCTTCGGCAATGTCCGCCACCAGGCGATCCAGCCGCACCTCCGCCTTGCTGATACGGGCCTCGTCGGCATCGAGATGGGCGTACGTCAGGAGGCGGCTGATCATGCTGTCGAGGCGGTCCACTTCCTGCTCAATCCGGTCGAACTCCGGCGCCGTGCCGTCGCCGCTGGCCTTGCGCGCGAGCGACGCGGCCGCCAATACGCGCGCAAGCGGCGTACGGAGTTCGTGGGAAACGTCTCTCAGCAAGCGCTGGTGCGCCTTGACCAGGCCCTCGATCTTGCCGGCCATATGATCGAAGTTCGAGGCGAACTCGGCAATTTCGTCGCCCCGGTCGCCGAGCTCCGACGCAACGCGCACCTCGAGATCGCCGCGCGCAAGCTGCGTACCGGCACGCTCGAAGATACGCAGCGGCGACACGAGGTAGCGGGCGATCAACACGCTCAGCAAGACGCTCACGGGGATTGCAATCAGCAGCAGCAGCCACAGGAGCTGCGGCTGAAAGGCAGCTCGGGCAATGCTGCGCTGCACGGGCGAGATGCGGAACGCCTCGACCGGCACTATCTTTACGAGATACTCGTCCTCCGCGCGTACGATGCGCACGGGCTCGAACGGAATCGTCGGCTTCATTATCGTATTGTCCGGGTGGCTGCCGGCGGGGGATTCATACAGGATTTCACCGTCGTCGCGCGCAATCGTGACAAACAGGCGATTTCTGAACATTGCGTTGCTGCTGAACCACTCGATGAAAGCGGCCTCACCCTGGCCGCGCGTCTGCATGCTGCCCGCCTCCACGATATTCGAGACGATCTCGCTCGGGTTGATGGGACCAAAAGAATCGCTGGGGCCCACGCTGAAGCTCGACCTCACGACCGCAATGGCGGCCACTGCCGACAGGATCATGACAGCCCAGATCGCCACGACGATCTTGATGTACAGCTTCTGCACGATGCAGGGACTGCTAGGCCGTGCTGTCCGCGTCGACGACCAGCCAGTAACCGCCGCCGCGCAAGGTGTTGATGCGAACACTGGTCGCGGGCAACGCCGCAAGCTTTTTGCGCAGGTTCGCAATGTGCATGTCGATGCTGCGATCGGTCGGATGGTGCTCGCGACCAAGCGCGGCTTTCGCGAGTGTTGCCTTCGTCACGGGCCTGCCGGCCATGCGCGCGAGGCAAAGCAGAACCGCGTATTCGGTGCCCGTCAGATTCAGCGGTAAGGACTGGTAGCTGGCCGAGCGCTCCACGAGATCGAGCGCAAGCTCCCCAACGGTCAGGTGACGGCTCTGCGACTCATCCAGCGGCGCCCGGGCACGCCGCAACACGGCGCGAATGCGGGCGGCCAGCTCACGCAGGCTACAGGGCTTGGCGAGGTAATCGTCGGCACCCGTCTCGAGCCCGACAACCCGATCGATTTCTTCACCGCGAGCCGTCAGCATGACCACCGGGAGCGTCTGGTTGGGCGACGGCGTCATGCGCAGCTGCCGCAGCACGTCCTGCCCTCCCATCTCCGGCATCATGACGTCCAGCACAACAAGGTCATACTGGCGCGCGCCGATCGCCTGCAGACCGTCATTGCCGTTGTGGACCGCGCCGGCGCGAAAACCGTCATCGCGCAGGTAACGCACCACCATTTCGCAGAAATCGCGGTCGTCGTCGATCATCAGTATCGAGGGCATGCTCATCTAACGCACGAGCACCGTTTTCGTTGACTCGAACTCAAGCAAAAGTCTGCGCGAGCGGGCCACCCCTGTAAACCCGCCCTCGCACTCCGCAAGCGTTCAAAATACAAAGGGTTGCCGGCGGCAACATCAGTCGCGCTGCTCTCCGCCTCCCCAGCGCTGGCGCATCTTCTCACGCATCGCCTGCGCAGAGGCCTTGAGCGCCTCGAATTCGGATTCGTTGAGCAGGCCATCCCCGTCGGCATCCGCGTCAGCATACAGTTTTGCAGCGCGATCACCACCGGGTTTGCCGCCCGGGCGACCGCCACTTTGAAATCTCTCACGCATCCTTTCGCGCATCTGTTCGCGCATTTGCTCGGTGAAGCGGTCGAATTCCTGTTTGTCGATATACATGTCGGCATTCGTGTCCAGCTCGGCAAAATCTGCCGGCTCCTGCGGGCCGTTTGAATCCGCGGCTGCGCCGCTTGCCGAGACCGCAAATACGGCTGACACGATCAGTTTCAAGGTCGTTTTCATCGGTCTGTCTCCTGGGGTTTACCGGGCGCTGTTGACTTACGAGCTGAAGCATAGAACCCGACGCCGTGTTCTTCTGTAAGGAATCGTCAAGATGCGCACGCTGGCCGGCGATGCAAAACGCATGACAAATTCGAGCCGTCGCGCGCGGCCCGCGGCTATGTAAACAGCTTCGCAACACTCGCTTACACACGTTTACAAATCTGCCGCTTAGGATGTCGCCCCTGTTTCATTGGCCCATACACCGACGCCCGGAGGCTCACGATCATGCGAGGACCAAAACGTTTCACTCTGCTGCTGCCTTTGTTTGTTGTCCTGCTCGCAGGATGCTCGAGCAGTAACGATGACGAGGTGACGGGTGAAGGCTCCATACGCGCGCTGCATGCCATCCCGAACGTCGGCACGGTCAACTTTCTCATCGAAGAAACCATACTGGGATCGATGAGTTTCCAGGATGCGACCGCGATCTCGGAGTACGACGATCTCGAATACGAATTCAGTTTCGAGATCTTGCTACCGGATGACGACGTCGACGAACCTACCGTACTCGCCACTCGAACACTCAGCGTCCGCTCGGACCAGGAGTACACGTTTGTTCTGAGCGGCTCGCTGGAGAATCCACAGCTGTTTCTCTGGGAGCAGTTCGGCCGCGACTGGCTGGATGAAATCGAGGATGCGGAAGACAACGATACGGAAGTGACCGTAATGGAGGTTGCGTTCGCTCACATTTCCAACGTGCTGGGCGAGGTGGATATCTACCTCGAGGCACCCGGCACGAGTCCGCTGGCGGCGACTCCGAAAGCCACCCTGAGTTACTCCGAGTTCAATTCGGCAGTCGAACTGAGCGCCGACGATTACCAACTCGTCGTCACACCCGCGGGCGACCCGAACACATTGTTGTTCGCTTCCGATCCGTTCCCGATATCCGCGGCTACGAGTACGCTCGTCACACTGATCGACGACGGCGGCTTTACGACAGCGGACTTCTCGGTCGAGCTGATCGGCTCCGGCACCGAGTTGACCGACATCAATACGTCGGCGGTCATTAGTGCGACACATCTTGCCAGGGGCACCGACACGCTCGATGTATACGACTCCAGCGATTTCAGCACACCGCTCTTCGACAACCTGGAGTTCGAGGCACTCTCCGAGGAGATCGACGTCGAGGAAGGCACGCTTGACCTGGCCGTGACGCCGGCCGACAACCTCGGCGTTTTTCTCTCGCAGCTTAGCCTGACGGCGTTCAACGGCACTTACACTCGCCTCTACTTCATTGGGTTGCCCGGCGATCTACAGGTGATTTCCCGGCGCTATGACCGATCCACGCTCGCCACCCACGCGCGCCTGCAGATGTTTCAGGCGGCGTCTCGATTTCAGACGGTCGACCTGTACGTGGTCGACACGGACGTCGACATACAGCTCATCGGGCCCAGCTACTCCAACATCCTGTTTGGCTCGGGCTTCAGCTACAACATCTTCGAGGCGGATGCCTACAACATCTACGTGACGGAACCGGACACCAAAAATGTCATTGCCGGCCCCTTGCGAGTGGATCTCCAGGAGGGTCGAAACTATTCGCTCCATGTGCTCGATTCGCAGAATCTCTCGGCAACGGACCTGATATTCTTCGAGGAATCGGCTCCGTAAGTGTGGCAATTATGAGTCCAGCGATTGTGCCCGACGTGTGAGGAGCCGCCACGGGGAACACCATGGCGCAAACTGCGGTTGTCGGCATCACCGAGCACGGTAACTCGGCCGTGCTCGTGACCGTCGCATCCGATCACGCGCTGCTGGACCGCCGGCGCGTCGATCTGACGACCGGCGACCTGCCGACCCACCCGCATCACCACGAAGGTTCGTGGGCCGTGGGCCGCTACCTCGACAGCCCCTGGGCACGACCCGTGTCACTCGCCGAAGCGATAGCGCTCGTCGAGCAGGTGCGGGAAGCCGCCGCGCGCGGTGCAGACGAAGCACTTTCAGCCCTGGACGCATCGGTACCCGTCACGATTACGGGCGCCGCGATCCGCGTATGTCCCGAACTGCCGCCGACGATCGAGGAACGTATTGCGGACAACCGTGCGCAAACATTCGCCGACTCGGTCATGTATCGCAAGGCACTTGCGACGGCGGCCGAAAGCCGCGGCTGGCGGGTTTACTGGTACGACCGTGAACAGGTCTTCGCGGATGCGGCCAGGGTACTCGGCTGCGACGACATCAAGGCCGCTCTCACGACGATGGGCCGGACGACAGGTCCGCCGTGGCAGGCCGGACACAAGCTCGCCGCGGCGGCAGCGCTGGCAACGATGTAGCCCGGAAGCGGGTCAGCTACTCGGCCCTGAGACGGTCTGCACACGCTCGAACAACTCCGCGAAGTACCGGCGATGTCGCTCGAGCCGCTCGCTGACGAGTTCGGGCGAAGGCACGTACGCATCGATCGCATCCGGAATCGGCGCGCTACCGGCTTCGAGCAACCGCTCGACGCTGTCGAGCCGATCACGCAACACACAGACCTCTTCAGCCTGGCGCAGCAACTCCGCCACGACAGCCGCCAGCAGCGGATCGTCCATGTTGCGCTGCAGAGCCTGCTGCTCGGCGACGATGTCCTCGAGTGTCGACATTGCTATCTCCGTCAGGGTCTCAGATCGACGACCACCTTGCCGAGGTTGCTGCCTGACAGCAAATACTCGACGGCCGTCGCCACGTCTTCGAGGCCGTAAAAACGCCGCTCGTCGACGAGCGGGCGAATCCTGCCGTCTCGCCGCATTGTGAACAACTCGGCGCGCGCCGCGGCCGCATGAGCGGCAAATCGATAGTTCATGAAACCGCGAATCGACGCCGCCTTCCAGTACAGCTTCGTGTAAATGCGCTCCGCCAGCACCCGTTCGGGCGGTAACCGATCCGAGGTGTAGCCGCAAACGACGAGCCTCCCGAGCGGCGCAAGATTGTCGACCAGCAGATCGAAACCCTTTCCACCAACCGAATCCATGACGAGATCGAGGCGATCGCAGTAGTCGGATCTAATGACATCCTCGAGCTGTTCCTGACGATAGTTGACGACGCGCTGAACGCCGGTGGACTCGAGCCAGGCCGCCTTCCGTTCGCCGCCGCAAACCGCAACGACGTGATTGCCTGCCGCAAGCGCCAGCTGAGTCATTACGTTGCCGAGCCCCCCTGCCGCGGCCGTGATCAGCACCGTTTCACCACGAGCCATGTTGCCGACCTTCGTCAGCGCCAGCAGCGCCGAAACACCGCTCGGCACGAGTGCGAGCACCTCCGGCGACGCCTCTTCGACCACTATGGCGTCCTCCGCGCGGCAAATCTGCCAGAGCCGATAGGCCTGTCCAACGTTTACGGTTGCGACCGCCTCGCCCACCCTCGTCGGCGGCACGCCTTCGCCGACAGCCTCGATGATACCCACAGCCTCCACGCCGGTATCCGCGGGCGGCACCACTTTCGTGTGTTCGACCCGATCGAGGCACATCATCTGGTCGTAAACACCGTTGATACCCGCGTAGTGGTTGCGCACGAGAACTTCGCCCGGTCCGGGCGCGGCACAAGCATCGCGAACGATCGACGTGCAGTCGGCAAAGGACTCACCCAGCCGGTGAATGACAATCCGTTGGTTTTCTCTCATCATACGGGCGTTATCGTAGCGGAGATTGTCAATGCCGGTCGCTGTAATTACGGGTGCCAACCGCGGTATCGGGCTGGAGTTGACCCGACAGTATGTCGGGGAAGGCTGGACCGTGTACGCGCTCATCAGAAGCTCGTCGGCCGCACTCGATGCACTGGCTGACAGCCAGTCCCTCGAACTCATCCACTGCAACCTGACCGACGACGGTCAGCTCGCGAAAGCGACCGCTGAGATCGCCGCGCCCGCTATCGACCTGCTCCTGAACTGCGCCGGTACGATGGGTCACGGCAGCTTCGAGGAACAGGGACTCAAATTCCAGGCCTTCGGCAACTTCGATCGCGAGGAATGGCGGCAGGTGTTCGATATCAACGTCTTCACGCCGCAGGCACTGACGGAGCTACTCGCCGACCGCCTGGCCGCGGCTGAACGCGGCGTCGTCGCAACGCTCACGAGCATGCTCGGCAGCAACCAGCTCAACACGGCCGGCAGCCTGTACGGCTACCGGGCCAGCAAGGCTGCCGTCAACTCGATCATGAAATCCATGGGCATCGATCTCGGCAAGCGCGGCGTCATTGCGGTTGCACTGCATCCGGGCTGGGTGCGCACCGACATGGGCGGCAAACATGCCGACGTCGAGGTTGCCGATTCGGCAGCGGGTCTCCGCAAGGTCATCGCCGGCCTGACAGCCGACGACGCGGGTGCCTTCGTCGCCTACGACGGCACCCGCATGCCCTGGTAGCGAACCTCAGCCGCGGGCCGCGCCGGCGGCCGCGGGCGCCCGCTTGCCGGACAGGGCCAGGTACAGCAGCGGCCCGATCGAACCGAGGAACAGCGTGGCCACCACCCACGGCCAGGGATTGCGGCCGGACTTCCTTGCGTCGACGATCAGCCAGCTCAACACGAGGATCAGTGCGACGACCAGATCCGCAAACACCTGCCAGCCGGCGGGGCTGTGGCGGTGATAGTCGAAGATGCCGATGTAGCCGACCTCGAAGACGGCATACAGCGTCAAGAGCGAAAACGGGATCAACAGAACGATGGCGAGCGTGCGGCGATTCCACATGGGAGTTCCTCCTGGACGGGCAACAAGCGTTATCCTCCAGACCTGAATCAATCCCGCAATGACCTCGAAGGTTATTGATCGCGAACCGCCAAGCGTTTGATATCGCCGTATCAACGGCAGAGCCAGCAACAGGAGACACGCATGCAAGCCGCCGGACAGGAACAGTTTCAGAGCGTGTGTCGTCAATGGCGGCAATACCGGAAGCTTTCGCAGCTCGACCTTGCGCTCGCGGCCAACGTGTCGCAGCGACACGTAAGCTGGCTCGAAACCGGCAAGAGCCAGCCGAGCCGCGAGATGGTCATCCGGCTCTCCGAAGCCATGGAAATTCCGCTCAGGGAACGAAACCGCTTGCTCAAGTCGGCCGGTTACGCGTCGGTCTATGGCGAGAGTGCGCTGGACGAACCGGCAATGGCGCCCGTGCTCGACGCGTTGAACCTCGTGCTCGACCACCACGAACCGCTGCCGGCCATTGTGGTCGACCGCAGCTGGAACGTCCGGAAGAGTAACCGCGCTGCCGGGCAGCTGTTTGCCTCCGCAGGCGTATCCGCGGAGATGCTGCAGCGGGTCGGCGCCGGTGAAGGCCTCAACCTGGCGTTGCTGACGGTGCATCCTGAAGGCGTCCGCCGTTTCATCCGCAACTGGGACGAAGCGGCGCCGGCGTTTGTGCGGCGCCTGAAGAGCGAGGCGGTGGCCACCGGGGATCCGGAACTCAAGGCCCGCTTTGCCGAGTACATCGAACTCGCCGGGCCCGTCGCGGACAACGAGCCGGCCGTCAGCAACCTGACGCCCGTGTTGCCGCTGGAACTCGACCTCAACGGGCTCAGCTTGAGCCTGTTCTCGGTCATTTCGACGTTCGGCACGCCGCAGGACATTACGACCGACGAACTCAGAATCGAAGCGTTTTATCCCAACGACGCGGCAACCAAACAGTTTTTTGCGGGCGCGGCCGCGGAAACCGGCTCGGCGTAGACTCAGCCGTCGTCGGTGAGTTGCAGCAGCGCGCCGCAGGCGCTCGGCAGGTCGGCGATGCGCCAGTCGAGGATTCCGCTGCGTACCTCGGCCGGGGCAGCCAGCGCTCCGCGGTCCGCCAGCTCTGCGAGATGACCGTCGAAATCATCGCTGCCGACCGAGAGCAGGAAGAAACCCTCGCCGTGTTCGGCGAGATGCCTGCCCGGCACGGAATCCGGATCGTAGGGACAGACCAGCACGAGCCACGACTCACCCAGTTTCGCGCGCGCAATGTGCGCACCCCGGGGAGCGTGGTCGATCCGTTCGAATTCCTGGAGTTCGAGCAGCACGCGGAAACGCTCGCAGGCTGCGTCGAGATCGCGCACGACGAAGTTCAGGTGATGAATGCGGGTAGCCGCCATCAGGCTGCCGGCTGGCCTCCCGCCGGAAACATGCCGGCCTTGGGCAGCAACGCGGGTACGCCGCGGCCCAGTTCACCTTCGAGCCAGCGGCTCGTGTCGATGATTTTCTCGAGCGACACACCCGTGTGCACGCCGGAGCGCTCGAGCATGTAGACCAGATCGTCCGTCGGGATATTGCCCGTTGCCGCCGGCGCAAACGGACAACCGCCAATGCCGCCAATGCTGGCGTCGAGGTAGGTTACGCCGGCTTCGACGGCAGCTTGAGCGTTGGCAAGCCCGGTGTTGCGCGTGTTGTGAAAGTGGCAGCGCAGCGGCAGGTCCCCGGTCAACTCGCGAACGCGCCCAAGCAATTCCGTCACCTGCGCCGGTACGGCCACGCCAATGCTGTCGGCGATACCCAGCTCCGCGGGCTCCGACTCGAGCACCTGCTCGGTGAGTTCCAGGATGCGCTCGACCTTGACCTCGCCTTCGTACGGGCAGCCGAAAGCCGCTGAGATCATGACGTTGGCCTTGAGGCCGTTGTCTTTTGCGCGCCCGCTGATGGCGTGCCAGGCGGCAATCGACTCTGCCGTCGTGACGTTCTGGTTCTTCTGGTTGTAGGTATCGGTCGACACGACGACCATGCCGATCTCGCCGATCTTTGTCGCCAGCGCCCGGTCGAGGCCGCGCTCGTTCATGATGAGCCCTATGTACGACACGTCATTGCGATCCGGCAGCAACTCGATCAGCGCTTCGGCATCCGCCATTTGCGGCACCCGCTTCGGATGCACGAAGCTTGCAACCTCCAGGCGGCGGATGCCCGCCTCGATCGCCAGCTCGATGTAGCGGGCTTTGGCTTCGGTTGCGAGGATTTCGGGCTCACTCTGCAGGCCGTCCCGCGGCCCGACCTCGACAATCTGAATGCTTCTGTCGCTCATGCTTGCATCGCCTCCAGGTGTTGGATGACGTCGGCCTCGCTGACGACGTCCGCGTATTTGGCGTTCATGTCGAACAGATTGGCCTCGTGCGGACCCTCATGCCTGTCGCCGCACGCGTCGGCAACCACTATCGGAATGAAGCCGCTCGACACCGTGTCCACACAGGTTGCCCGCACGCAGCCGCTGGTTGTCAGTCCGGTAATGATGAGCGTATCGATACCGTTTGCCGTCAGGCTGGCCGCGAGGCTCGTTCCGAAAAAAGCGCTCGGGTACTGTTTGGAAATGACAAATTCGTCCCCGGCGGGTTCCAGACCTTGTGCCCACGCTCCCATCGGATGTCCGGCAACCATCACTTCGAGCGCCGGGACCTTGCGAAAGAACACGCCGCCGTCGGCACCGCCGGGATGGTACACGACGTTGGTGTAGAACACGGGTATCCCGGCCCGCCGCGCCGCCGCGCGGACTCTCAAGGCCGAAGCCAGTGCATTGTCCACGCCCGCGTACAGCGCGCAATCGCGATCGAAGTAGGCCTCCACAAAATCGATCAATATCAATGCGGGAGCAGCACCAAAGCCCAGCCGGCCATCGAACGCGCCGCGGTAGTTCTCCTCGAGATCGTTGTCGATAGGATCGTAACTCATGCCGTCAGGCCCGTGGCCGTCCGTTAACGCCGTGTGGAACCGGACCGGCACGCCGCCCGGCGCGCCGGTCCTCGGGTTTCAGTCAGAACGAGTATTTGAAGTCCAGGCCATAGGTGGCAAGCCCCGCCTCGTGCAGGAACGAACCGCCGAACTCGGGCGCCGGAATCACTTCCTCGAGATAGTCCTCGTCGGTGATGTTACGGCCCCAGGCCGTCAGCGACCAGCGCTCGCCTTCGAGACCAATACGCATGTTGACCGTGCTGTACGCATCGCGCTTCGACTGCGAGAAGTTCTGGCTGGCCGGATCGGGAATCAGGCCAAACGCGTCCCAGATCGTAGGCGTTTCCTCACCCTGCAAGGTGTGGAACCAGGTGTCGCCTATGTGCTGTACGTCCGCACGCGCAAACAGGCTGATCGATGCGTTGATCGGCACATCGAACTGCGCGCCGAGGTTGAACGTCTCGCTCGGCGCCTGCGGCGCGTCGTTGCCGACCGACAGCGGCCGGTTGACGTTTTCCTCGATCTCCGAGTCCAGGAAGCCGAATCCGCCGTACAGCGAGAATATGTCGGTCGCCTGCCAGTTGAAGTCGGCCTCGATGCCGCGAATGTACATTTCGTCGATGGTGGTCACGACGCGCAGAATGCCAAACGGCCCGGCAAAAAACTCGAAGAACTGGTTGTCCTCGACTTCGGTATTGAACACGGCGGCGTTGAGGGTCAGACGGTTGTCGAGCCAGGTCGTCTTGACCCCAAGTTCGAACGCGTTCGAGACCTCTTTCTCGTATTCATCGCTGATGACCAGCTGAGCGTTCACGGCTTCACCCGGGCCGCCGTTGCCGGCGTTGAACCAGAAATTCAACAGCGCCGAACTGCCGAGGTTGTTGAAACCGCCGGAGCGAAAACCGATGCCCCAGCTGGCGTACGCCGTCACGTTGTCCGCCGCAGCCCAACGCGCCGTGAGCTTCGGCTGCAGTTGATCGAAGGTTCTGGAGCGATCGGGTATGCCGCCAGGGTTCGCCGTAAAGCCCGGATTGATCGGGCCCACCTGACCGTTGAGGATCGTGTTTACGTTTAGACCAGAGGCCGTCACGTTGGGCACGTTGTTCGACACCGAGCGGTCTTCCTGATCCCAGCGCAGTGCGAGCGACAGTTCGACGGTGTCGGAAACGTCGTAGGCCAGTTCGCCGAACAGCGCAATGACGTCCGTATCGAAGGTGTCGTCGAACAGCAGGTCGGTCGGGTTCGGCCCGGTCGGATCGACATACGGCTGGCGCAGGAAGCCCTGGCCGGTATCCGCGCCGTAGGCGACAACGACCTGGCGCTCGATCTGCGCGGCGTACAGACCCGCGATCCAGCGCAACGATTGATCCTGCGGCGACGTGAAGCGAATCTCCCCGCCGATGTCCTCCTGGTTTCTCTCCTGGTACTGGTAGCCGTCACAGGACGTCGGCGTATACGGGCCGTAGACCCCCTGGAACTCCGTGCCCGGCGGGAACACGCCGAACGGATCGAAGAAACCGCCGAACAGATCGTCGCGACCGGCACCGCCGAGGCCCGTCGGGAAGTTGTTGAGCGTTGCGCGGTCCGCCTGGCAGGCCGGCGTCAGCTCGTAGCCATAGAACGTCGCGCTGGTGCCGTCGGAGAGCAGATACTCTTCGAGATTGTTGTAGGACACGAGCGCCGTCACGTCGACGTTACCCCAGCCGAAGTCCGCTTTGATGGCAAAGTCTTCGGTCTCCTGCTCGTTCTCGCCCGGCACGTTGAACGCATAGCGGAACGGCACGTCGTTGACGTCGGCGTCGAAATTGGGGCTGCCGAACGCACCTTCGAACGCCGGAATGGCAAACCCCGCGTTGAAGTTGATGGCGCCGCCGTCGACGCGGGACATGCCGGCGCGAATGTCGAGCTTCAGGTTGTCGTTCGGAGTTACGATGACCCGTCCGCGAATCGTCTGGTCTTCGAGATAGTCGACGGCATCGTCAGCACCGGTCAGCAGGTTCGTGAAATGCCCGTCTTGCTCGCGGTAGCTTCCGGAGAGGCTGGCGCGCACGGTTTCATTGCCGCCGCTTACGCGGGCCGCAATACGCTGCTGACCAATGTTGCCGGCACCGACTTTGATCTCACCCGTCAGCTCTTCGGTGGGCTCCTTGGTCGTTACGAGTATCGCACCGGCAACGGCGTTACGACCGTACAGCGCACCCTGCGGGCCCTTGAGGACCTCGATCTGCTGCACGTCGACCAACTCCTCGTTGAAGCTGTTCGGGTTTGTGCTCAGCACGCCGTCGACAACGTAGGCAAAGGTCGATTCAGCGTCGCGTGTCGACACGATGCCGCGAATGCTGACCTGCGTGTCGCCAACGTTGGCCGTATCGACGATCGTGACGTTCGGAATCATCGAAATGAAGTCCGAGGGACGTTCGATGCCGGCCTGATCGATCATGGCTTCCGTAAACGCCGTAATCGCAATCGGCACGTCCTGCAGGCTCTCGTCGCGTTTACGCGCTGTAACGACAACCTCTTCGATGGCCCCCGCGCCGCTCTCCTGCGCACTGGCGCTCGCGACGGGCAGCAAAGTAGCTGCCGATGCCAGCAGCAAAATTCGACTCTTGATCTTCATAGTGACGTTCTCTTGCGTATTGATACTCACAATCCTGCCGGCTGGTGCCGCTCCAATCAGCGGACGATCAGCCCTTCGCGACGCTGCCGACAATCTCTCGAGCGGCACGACGGCCGGACGTCAACGCGCCCTCCATACCGGGCGCAACCAGTTCGGTATGTTCGCCCGCAAAATGAAGCCGCCCAACGGTCCTGGGTATGTCCGCGGCGTAGCGCGTCATCTGCCCCGGGGCGTAGTGCGCGTAAGCGCCTTCGGCGTAGGATTTCCCCCAATCGTTGCTGTACGTTTTTTCCACGAGCTTCCGGCTCTCGGGCCAGATCTTCTCGAGCTCCCTGACGGCAAACTCGACGCGCTCCTCCGCGTCGAGTTTCTGCATGGCTGCGGTGCCCGCGCCGTTTATCCAGTTTACGAGCAAACCTCGTTCGCCCGACATCCTCGATGATGCATTAAACAGCCGCTCGAGGGGACCGTCTGAATACACCGCCAGCACATTGTCCTCGTTCGACCAGAAGCGGCGCGACAGCTGCACGTAAGTTTGTACAACCTGCGTGTACGGTAACTCGTCGACGATCTGCTGACGGGTGGCCGGCAATCCTGGCGCAAAGCGAACTTTTCTCAGCGCCGTGAACGGCATGGCCAGCACGACGGCTTCAGCCTCCCACACTTCCCGGCCTGCTTGTGTTTCGAATTGTAACGTAACGCCGTTGCGGTCCTGTTCGACCGCCTGTAGCGCGCAGCGATAGCGCACGCGATCCCCGAGCCGGGCGGCAAACGCATCGGTCAACGTCTGGTTACCGTTCTTGAGGTTCAGCGCCTGCCCGCCCGACGCGAACAGTGCTCGCACGGCATCGCGAAGCGCGCTCAGCGCGGAGACGCTGTCGAGGCTGTTGTAGTTGAGGGTATGCTCGATCAGCTTGAGCGCAGGCTCGCTCGCGCCGGCGCTTTCCAGCAGCTGCTTGAGCGACATTTCGTCGTAGTGAGCAAACTCCGGCGCCAGCACGCGCTCGACGCTGCCAATCTGCTCGGCAATGGGCTTGAGGTAATGACTCAGAAGCCGCATGGGAGCGAGCGGGCGCTCGTCGCTGGTCAACGCCAGCGGCCAGCGATCGGGATCCTCGCGCAGCTCGCTGGCCGTGTACCGTTTGCCCTCGAGATCGAGTATGACCTCGGGGCGGCCGCGAAACACCGACTGCGGTTCGAACTCGAGTTCGAACAGCGTGGAGAAATAAAAGAAGTTGGCGTAACCCGGACCGCTCGTCTGACCGCCGACGTCCACCCAGGCACCGTCGTCGAATACATTGCGCAGCGTTTTGATGCGCCCGCCGGCACGCTCGGATTGCTCGGCGAGCTGCACGTCGAAGCCGGCCTCGACGAGATCGTGCGCAGCCGCCAGTCCGGCAAGGCCGGCGCCGACGACGGCAACGCGAGGCTGCGAGGCGAACACCCCGGCGGCGGAACCCGCGAGCGCAAGTCCACCCGCTCCCTTGAGAAACCGGCGACGCGTCAGCTCTTGCATGTCGTCCCCCACATCTTGTCGACCAGGAAACCGCGCCGTAACGACGCGCTTGCCTGCGGTGACATTGGCTACGGCGGGCTTACTTGCCCATAATGACATAAAAGCCTAACATTAAGTCATTTTCAGGTTAAGCGATTTATTCAAAGCGACGCGCGCTGCGCGCGCGGTCCGGGGAGAACGTCTTTGAAACTGATGCGCGCCGCCACGCTTTCCGTGGCCGACTTGAACCGCTCTGTCGACACCTACTGCGAATGGCTCGACTACAGTGTCGAGGAGCGCGGCGAACTCGATCCGGCGCTCGCCGCAAGCTGGGGTGCGCCGGCCGCGGCGGGGCGGCCCTACGCCGTGATACGCCCGGCTTCAGGCCACGACATTTTTATTCGTTTTGTCGAAAACCGCATCCACCCGGACTACCAGGCACTCAGAACCTTTGGCTGGGCCGCCATCGAGGTTTGTGTGCAGGACGTGCTCAAGGTCAACGAGCGGATGCTGCAATCCCCGTTCGAAATCATCGGGCCGCCCCGTGAGATCGACGGCTTGCCCGCCATCTATCCGATGCAGGTCAAAGGCCCGGACCAGGAGATCGTGTACTTCACACAGATCCGCGAGGATCTGCCGGCTTTCGATCTGCCGCGCGCCGACGCCATGATCGATCGGCTGTTCATCCTCGTCATGGCCTGCTCCGACATGGCCGCTTCGCTCGAATGGCTCGAGCAGCACGCGGACTTTGCGATCGGCCGGGAGCGCATGGAGATTGTCTACACGATGCTCGCCAACGCATTCGGCACACGCCTCGACGAACTGCACGCCATCTCAACCATGGTGCACGGCAAAGACGTATTCCTCGAACTCGATCAGATGCCGCCGCAGGCAACCGTCCGCCCGCACTACGACGACGAACTGCCGCAGGGCGTCGCCATCGGCACGTTTGTGCACCCGGATTTCGACGCCATCGTCGAGAAGAACTCGGGACTCTGGATTCGTGAGCCCGCCGTGCACGGCTCTGCCGTCTACGGTGGCAAACGCGCGGGCACGCTGCGAGCGCTCGACGGTACGCTCGTCGAGCTCGTGGAAATGTGAGGCTTCAGGCTACTTGAAGCCTCAGGCGTCTTTGTCCGCCGTCTCGATCGGTTCTTCGTAATCCCGGTACTTGCCCAGTAACAAGAGCGGCAGCGAGCCCGCGAGGAAAAGCACCGACGATATAAGAAGAATCTTGTCGTAGCTGCCCGTCACGTCGAACGACCAGCCGAAGACCGCAGGCCCAATGCCGGCCCCAAGTGCAAAAAAACCGTACAGCGCACCGTAGATCGCGGCGTAATGGAGTATCCCGAAGTAGCGCGAGGTCAGGTACGCCATGAGGTCGTATTCGACGCCGGCAGCCATACCGAGAATGAAGATCGCAACGGCGGCGAACCAGAACCCGTACTCGGGTTGCGCAAGCATGAAAGTCGAGACGGCCGGCAACGACAGGATGACCGCGGCAACCGCGGGCGCCCATAGGTGATCGATGATGTAACCGCCGAGAACGCGACCGACGATCACGGCGGGTCCAATCAGGGTCGCTAGGTTCACGGCCTCCGACGATGAGAAGCCCTTGCTCCCCATGATGGTTTCCATGTTCGGTATCGGGCCGCCGACCGCAAAGGAAATCGGCACAAACGCATAGGCCAGTAGCCAGAAACGCCAGTCCGTGGCGGCCTGGCCGAGCGTCAACCCTCCGTAGCGCACCTTGGGTTTGACGTCCTCACGCACCATCTGGGAAACCTTGTCAGCCACCTTGGGATCGGACGCATCCCGGAACAGCAGCAAGGCGACGGGAAACGCCACAAGCAGCGGTAGTGCGCCTACGCCGACATAAGCAAGGCGCCAGCCGACGAGTTCAATCAGAAAGAACGCGTACTGTTTGGCGATCAGGCCGAACAGGCCGGTGCCGATGAGCGCCAGCCCCAAAGCCAGTCCGCGTTTTTTGAAGAACCAGCTGGTGACGGCCCGGGTCCACGTTATCGGCAAGGTCCCGGCGCCGGTAATCGCAAGCAGGAACCACGTGAAGTAGTAGTAGATGAGACTGCCGTTCATCAGCGAGAACGACATCATCGTTAGCGAGAACAGCACCAGCGACACGAGCGCGACGGGCCGGGCACCGTACTTGTCGCTCAGCTGTCCCACCAGCGGACTCATGAACAGAGCGGTGAACGTGAAAATCAGGAAACAGAAGAAAATCTGTCCGGTCGTCCAGCCGAACTCGGCAACAAACGACGCCGCGAATACACCGATCGTATAAAACGGCAGCGGCGACATGCCGAGTCCGATACCGATGGCGGCCGCCACGACCGTGGGCCAGCCGAAACGAAACTCGGCGTACTGGGATGCCATAAGCTATGCCTGCATTGTTGTTATTGGACGCCGCGCTCGGCCGTCGGAAGATCGATCACGTCACATCATCGCCGCGTTTTTGAATACGCCAAAGTAGGCAACAGCGCCAATGACGATCCAGTATATGTACGCGAGACCGCGGCCGTAAGCCAGCCTTTTGTCGAGCCGTGCCTCGGCTTCGGCATCGGGTCCCGCCGCGAGTTTGCGGAACTGGATGACCCAGTCGCGCATGATGAAACGCAGTAACAGACCGATAATCAGCGCCACACCGTAGAGCGCCGCCTTGATGGCATACCAGTCCTGCGTAAACGGCCAGCCTTTGACAAGCGAGTAGACGCCGAAGACGATCAGCAGCGGGATGATCACGTAGCGAATAGCCTCGTCCGCTTTCGTGAGCGTCAGGCCAAGGTCGGTGCCGCGTTTGAAGAACGCGGAATACGTAATCGTGAGCCAGCCGGCCACGAAGACCCACATGCCGACTATCCAGGCGCCGTCCAGGGGGTGATAGTTGCCGATGGCGCCCATGTGCAGACCCAGCGGCAGTAACAGGATAATCCCCGTCCGCGGCAGTATGTCGATGCGGTAGGCCGTTTCCATGTGCCGATGGCGCTCTTCCAGGCTCAGTTTGGCGTTGGTGATGGGCCGGGAGGCATTGAAGACCCCCCACTCGCCGCCCAGCCAGTAGGCCATTGCAATAATGTGTGCCCACTTCAGGAACAGATAGGTACTCATTGACCGTCTCCCCGGTTCTTTATCGTTATCGTTCGATCTATAAGTTCAGGCCGTGAATTCAGGCCGTAGCCGCGCGAATCGCGTCGGCGGACTCCCAGATGACACCCCCGAGGTAGCTGCCGGCCGCGACGGTCGCTTCCTGGATGCGCACCTCTGCATACATACCGCTGCCGACGTAGGGATCGCCGCCAACGAAAGCTTCCGCGTCTTCCGCGCTGTCGGCCCGGACGAGGAAAAAGCTGCCGATCAGCTCTTCTTCCCCGGGATTCCTCAAGGGTCCGCACAAGAGATAGCGCTCGTAATGCTGCTCCACGTAGTCGAGGTGGCCTTCGAGATGCTCGTCGCGAAGCGCCGCGCTACCCGGGCCGTCATACGCCAAAACCAGAAAAACGGCGCCGTCGATACGCGGCACCGTGGGTGCGCTCTTCGCCATAAAAACTCCCCCACCAGGCTAAATTTCGATACTATTGCCCTAATGATATATCAAAATACCCTTTGAGGGGTACGCTGCCTGCAGAGGCCGTGTACCCGGGGGCCTGAAGGGAGACACACATGGGCAAATCACTCGCCGTTCTGACTGCGTTCCTCGCAATACCGTTACTCGCAGCATCGCCGGTCCACGCCGAACCCGTGGCGGACGAAGACCGCGTAGGCATCGACTTCCGGCGCACGACCCTGGTCGTCAGAGATATCGAGACGTCACTCAGCTTCTACCGCGACGCGCTCGGCATGCGGGTCATTTACGACCAGATGATTCGTAACCCGCGGGACGCCGCAACTGACGAAGAGGCGGAGCGTGCGCGACGGCTCGTGTTCCTGCGAGCCAACGACAACTACATAGGCGTGCTTGGCCTCCTGCAGTACACCAAACCCGTCTCGGTACCGGTGCACCAGGGCGACACGCCCTTCAGTACGGGAAGTTCGGTGCTGCTGTTCAACACGAACGATCTCGAAAACACCTTCGAAAAAGCGCGCAGAGTCCTCGGAGTCCGGGTGCTCTACGAGCCGACCCGCACCGAGTACCCGTCCTACGATGGCGGCGGGACGATACCGGTCATGGTGAGCTCGCTGACGGACCCGGACGGATTTGTCCTGGAACTCAATCAGCTGCTGGCGAGTCCTTGAGGTGAGCAACGTCATTCGCATACGGCGCGGTTTTGTCGATGGCGAATACGGCCAGATTCACTATCGCATCGCGGGGCCCGAAAAACCCGGGAAGCCGCCGCTGATCTGCCTGCACATGAGCCCGAAGTCCGGCCGCTCCTACGCCGACGTGTTGCCGTCGCTTGCGGCAGACCGCGTCGTCATTGCCCCCGACTACCCGGGGCACGGGGAATCCGACAAACCCCCGGCCGAGCCGGAGGTGACGGTTGCCGACTTCGCGCGGTCGGTCTGGCGCTGTGTGGACACATTGTGCGAGAGCCCCGTGCACATGCTCGGCTGCCACACTGGATCGATGGTAGCCGTCGAAGCCGCAAGGCAGCGCCCCCGGGACGTCGTGAGCATCGTCAGTATTTCGGCGCCGCTGTTTACCGACGACGAACTCGACACTTTGTCCGCCTTTTTCGAGCCCATTCCCATCGACGAGGAAGGCCGGCGTTTCGAGATCATGTGGCAGCGAATACTCGAGCACCGCGGCCCGGGCATGACGCTCGAGATGGCGGCGGATTCGATGGCCGAAAACCTGCGCGCCGGCGACGACTACGAGTGGGGGCATCGAGCGGCGTTCGCGTATGCTCCCGAGTACCGCCGGCAACTGGCCGATACCGGGCAGCCCGTGTTTGTCATGAATCCGGCGGACGACTGCCACGTAGCGTCGAAGCGAGCCGACGCGATACTCAAGAACGGCCACCGCAAGGACTACCCCGAGTGGGGTCACGGCTTTCTGAACGCATACCCTGAAGAGGCCGCTCGGGAGATCCTGGGCTTCCTGGAGCAATGTGAGCGCAATGACTGAGATGCTCAAGATTCGTAACCCGCGCACGGGCGAATCCGATTACACCATTCCCGTTGCCGGCGAGGACGAGATCGCAACCATTGCGGCAAGCCAGCGGAGCGCTCAGCCGGGCTGGCTCGCGCGGGGCGTCGACGGCCGTGTCGAGGTCATGAAACGCTTTCAGGCTGCGCTGGCCGCTCACGAAGAAGACATAGTGACCGCGCTCAGCGCCGACACGGGCCGCCGCACACTCGCCGCGGGAGAGCTCAAGGGCCTGATCGGCAGCATCGAGCGCTGGTGCGCCCTGGCGCCGGGACTGCTCGCAGAGTCCGCCCGGCCCTCGACGGCCATGCCGCAGGTCGAACTCCGGGAACAGCTCGACCCCTACCCTTTGCTCGGCGTCATTAGCCCGTGGAATTTTCCGCTGCTGTTGTCGTTTATCGACGCCGTGCCGGCGCTGCTCGCGGGCTGCAGCGTCATCGTAAAACCGAGCGAGGTCACGCCGCGGTTTGCCGCGCCCGTCGGCCGTGCGATCGATCAGGTACCGGAGCTTGCCGAGGTTCTCCGCTTCATCACGGGAGACGGCCGAAGCGGCGCGGCACTCATTGGCAACGTCGACGTCATTGCCTTCACGGGCAGCGTGGCAACGGGCAGGAAAGTGGCGGCCGCCTGTGCCGAAGCATTTATTCCCGCGTTCCTGGAACTCGGCGGCAAAGACCCGGCAATTGTCCTCGAAGGCAGCGACCTCGAGCGCGCCTCGACCGCCATCGTGCGCGCGTCGGTGTCCGCAACGGGCCAGGCCTGCCAGTCGCTCGAACGCATCTACGTGCACGCAAACGACCACGACGCCTTTGTCGACAAACTCGTTGCCAAAGCGGCCGCAACGCCGCTGAGTTATCCCGACCCGACGCAAGGCATCGTCGGACCGCTGATCTTCTCGAAACAGGCCGAGATCATTGCGGCGCACCTCGAAGACGCAATCGACAAAGGCGCCCGGATTCACACTGGAGGCAAAGTCGAGCAGAAGGACGGCGGTTTCTGGGTTGCGCCGACCGTGCTGACCAACGTCAGCCACGATATGCAGATCATGACCGAGGAAACCTTCGGTCCCGTCATGCCGGTCATGCCCTTCGGCAACGAAGCGGAAGCCGTCGAACTCGCGAACGACACGGCGTTCGGCCTGTCGGGCGCGGTATTCGGGCCCAGCGAGGACGACGCGCTGCGCGTCGCCAGACAGCTCAAGGCCGGCGGCATCAGCGTCAACGACGCCGGCATGACGACAATGATCTTCGAGGCGGAGAAAAACGCCTATCGCCATTCCGGGCTCGGCGCGTCCCGGATGGGCCCAATGGGACTGAGCCGATTCCTGAGACAGAAAGCGCTGTACGTCAACCGGGGCGAGACCTTGCCGATCCAGGCGATGGCCGAAAGCGGGACCTGAAGCCGGCTCGGCACGCCGATCCCGGCCTAATGGCGCTTGCCTAATTGTTATAAGTATATAACAATAGAACGATTGCCGGCGAGAGAAGCCGTCGCCGGCAATCACAAAAATCCGTCAGGGGGACAAAACATGAAGCTTGTTAAACGCATGGCGTTTCGCGGGGGAATCGCGACGTTCATCATTGGCGCGGTGGCGATCGGCGCTCCGCCCACGGCCTTGGCCCAGGACCCGGGCATACTCGAAGAAATCATCGTAAAGGCGAGGAAAAAAGAAGAGAACATTCAGGAAGTTCCGGTCGCCGTTACGGCACTTTCCGCGTCGATGATTGAATCGATGAACATCCAGGATCTCGACGACATTGCCAAATTTACGGCCGGTCTCAACTTCGACACCGAGTTCAGCCGCACCTCGAACCGGCCGATCATTCGCGGCCAGGCGAACATCCTGGGCTTCTCGGGCGTCTCGTATTTCATCGACGGTGTTTACATTACGGGCTCGATCAACGACTACGACATCAACGACGTCGAGCGTATCGAGGTTGTCAAAGGCCCGCAGAGCGCGCTGTACGGACGCAACACCTACTCCGGCGCGATCAACATCATCACCAAATCGCCGAGCGAAGGGCTCTCGGCCAGGGCCCGCGTCGAAGCCAGCGACGATGACATGACAGAAATCAGCGCATCCATCAGCGGCAAACTCAGCGACGCGGTCGGCTTCGGGTTGACCGGCCGCCACTACGAACTCGACAGCCCCTGGACGACAACCTTCGACAACAGCAAGGTCGGCCAGCAGGAATCGTCTTCGGTGTCGGGTGTCCTGACCTTCGAGCCGTCCGATGCGTTCAACGCAAGGCTGCGGGCCTACTACAACGAGACGGACGACGGCCAGCCGCCGTTGTTTGCACAACCCTCCGGCTTCAACAACTGCTTCGAAGACAACGGTTCGCTGTACGACGGGCTCGGCCGCTACTTCTGCGGCACGGTGCAGCCCCGGCCCATCACGACCGACGTAAGCCGCCAGGTCAACGACCCGCGCGACACCAACGAAACGCTGCAGGTCAGTCTGGCAATGGACTTCCAGATCACCGATAGCCTGTCGCTCACGTCGATTACGGGCGTCAACCAGGTCGACTCGGCGTTTGTCATCGACGGCGACTACGACGACGGCTCCTTTGCGGTGGCGAACTTCACGCCCAACGGCTTCCCGTTTGCCGGCTTCCCGGTCCCACCTTTCAACTATGCGTGGGCTGACTCCATTGTCGACTTTACGTTTGCGGGCGAAGACGAAACCGAGGACTTCTCCCAGGAATTCCGCCTGCGCTGGGAGAACGAACGCAGCGAGTTCCTGATCGGTGCCTTCTACTTCGACGAAGAAGTGGACTCGCGCGACGTCCGGGAACTCCCGGCTGACGCGCAGGCGCGCGCCTCCGCGGCGTACGCTGCCGAGCTTGCCCGCATGGAGGCGGTCTGCGCGGCCAACCCGATCTGCGCATCGATTCAGCCCACGTCATCGTTTCCCCCGCCGTTCCAGCCGAACGATACGATTGTCGTGCCGCGCAACGAAACGTATTCCGAAACCACCAACACGGCGATCTTCGGTATGGCGGCGTTCGATCTCAGCGACGCGACGCGGCTGACGTTCGAAGCCCGATTCGCGCGTGAGGAAATCGATCAAAGAGCCGTCATTCAGGACCTCGGTGACGATCCCGCCAGTGCCCAGGTCGTCGAGTCCAGTGCCGAGTTCGATTCGTTCAAGCCGCGCATTACGATTGACCACCAGGTATCGGACAATCACATGATCTACGCGCTGGTTGCCAAAGGCACCAAGCCGGGCGGTTTCAACGGCGCCACGGCCATCGAGGCAGGCCGCCCGACCTTCGATGAAGAGGAAGTGATTGCGACGGAAATCGGTTCGAAAGCCATTGCATTCGACGGCCAGATGGTTGCCAACCTCGCCATCTATTTCAACCAGGTAGAAGGCTATCAGCTGACCCAGAACGCGCGTACGGAAACCACGACGACCTCGGCCACCGTCAACGCGGGTGATGCCGACATTCTGGGCTTCGAGGCGGAGTTCCTGTATCGCCCCGCGAACTTCGACGGACTCACGCTGACGGCCAACTATGCGTACACCAACGCCGAGTTCGTCAGCGGTACCGACGAGAACCTGGGCCTGCTGCTGGACTTCGCTGACGACGGCGCCGCCAACTGCTCGACCGGCGACGAGTTCCCGGAAGAGACGGACTGTACGTCCCTGTTCGGCGATATCACCGGCAAGAAGATCCCGCGCACGGGCGAACACCAGCTGTTCTTCGACGCCGAGTATCGCGCCGCTCTCAACAACGACTGGGAGTGGTACATCGGCGCCAACTACAGCTACGAATCGTCGCGCTACGCCCAGGTCGCCAACTTTGCTGAGACGGGTGACGCTTCACTCATTGGCGCACGCCTTGGCCTGACGAGTGACCGCTGGTCGATCATGCTGTGGGGCCGCAACCTCGGCAACGAGGACTCGACTCCGCTGGTACTGCGTTATGCCGACGGTCTGGACAGCTTCAAGCGCTCGTTCGTAGGCACTCAGCGCCGACCCCGCTACGTAGGAATCACGGCATCGGTCAACTTCTAAAAACGTTTGTTGAGGTTCCACCATACCGAGGCCCGCAAGTTCATGCTTGCGGGCCTTTTTTTGACGAGGTAATCATGCACCCGAGATTCTGTTCACTGTTACTGTCACTGTTTTTCGTATCCGGCGCCGCGGCCGAGGAAATTACGCTGACCGGGAACGACGCGTTCCAGGCATCACAGAAATCCACCTGCGGAACACTCGAGCAGGGCGTGGTTCGCTACGGTGTTTTTGAAGGCCGCACGTGGAGCCGTGTCCCCGGGGAGAAAGACCGGCACCTGTTCGACGTGCTCGGTATCAACGTCCGGCACTGCCTGGTCGTGGACGATGCCACGAGAGGCAAAGGTTTCCGCAGCGTCTCGCGCGAGATCATGGTGTACTTCGATCCGGAGACGGGAGAGATCGCTGATGAATGGGAGAACCCGTGGACGGGCAAGACGATCAAACCCATCCACGTCGCGAACGATCCGGTCAACATGCGCAGCGTTCGCTATGAGCGCAACGAAGACGGCTCCGCCGCGGATCTGAGCAGAACCTATCGGCGATACGGAGACATTACGGCGTCGTCGGCCGAGATACCGCTGTTTTATCCGAACCCCCTGGGTGGTGACTACCAGCCTTACGTCGGCGGTATGTATCACGCCATGGAAATTTTCAACAGCTTCTACGACAGCGAGCGCCTGCTGGACTCCGGCATCCGTTCGGTCGGGGAATCGCACCTGGCGTGGAGCCGCGTCGCCCAGTGGTTGCCGTGGCTCGAGATGGGCGACAGGCCCGGCCTCATGATCTTCAACGCAACCGGTTTCTCGACGTTCGACAAGGCGCTCATCCCCGAGCGTTTGCGGACCATACTCGACGAGCGGTATCCGCTCTACTGGACACCGCCGCCGCTCGACGACGACCGGCCCAACGAAACCTCCTGGACCGTGTTCAAGAAGTTCCTGGAGGCCGCCGAGTAAGGCCCGAGTCCGTCGGTGAACGTCGAAGTACTCGTTGCAGGTGCTGGCCCCGTTGGTCTTACGGCCGCGCTGGCGCTCGCCAGCCAGGGTGTCGACGTAGCGGTTGCGGACGCTGCCGACGGCGTGGACCCGCGCATGCGTGCGTCGACGTTTCATCCGCCGACGCTCGACATGCTCGAGAAACTCGGCGTTGCCGACGCACTGATCGACGCGGGGCTCAAGGTGCGCTACTGGCAGCTTCGGCATCACGACACCGGCGATCACGTCGACTTCGATATGCAGCTCATCGCCGGTGACACGCGTCACCCCTACCGGCTGCAGCTGCCCCAGCAAGTACTGTGTGAACACCTGCTGGACGCGCTCGATCGGCTCGGAGTGGAGGTGCGGTTTGCGGCGCGGTTGACGGCGGCACGAGAATACGGTGACAGCGTCGAGGCACAGTTTGCCGACGGTGAACTCGGGCGTTGCCGCTGGCTGATCGGCGCCGACGGTGCGCACAGCACGGTTCGTGAGTCCGCGGGCCTCGACTACGGCGGCAGAACGTACGAACACGCTTCAGTGCTCGTTGCCACTCCTTTCCCTTTTCACGAATACCTCGATGGACTCTGCGACGTCAGCTACTGCTGGTCGGCGCGTGGGCCATTCAGCCTGATGCGACAGCCGACGCTGTGGCGCGCAAGCCTGTACCCGGGCGTGGACGATATCGAAACAGCCGCTGACGAAGACCTCGTCCGCGCGCAGCTTGCGCAAATCGTTGCGGAAGCCGGCGAGGCCGAGTTGCTGTCCATTAGCCCCTACCAGGTGCATGAGCGCTCCGCGCCGCGTTTTCGCAATGGTCGGCTCCTGCTGGCGGGTGACGCCGCCCATCTCAACGCCCCGAGCGGCGGCATGGGCATGAACGGCGGAATTCACGATGCTTTCAATCTCGTCGACAAGCTGATCCGCGTCCTCGACGGCGCCGACGATGAACTGCTGGACCGCTACTCGCGGCAACGGCACTTCGTCGCAACGCGCGCGGTCATTCCGCAGGCTGCCGCCAACCGGCGACGGATGGCGGCCAACAACCGGCAGGAACAGGAAGCGCATCTGAACGAGCACCGCGCCGTCGCGGAGGATCCGGCACGATGCCGGGAGTTTTTGCTCAGGGCGTCGATGATCACGGGACTCGAGGAGGCCGAGCGTGTCGAGTAGCACAATGCCGTTTGTCGGCGTCGCCACGCCGCAGGCGAACCCGACCGTCGAAATCGAACTGCGTCGCTTGCTCGAACACCGCGCCGTCCCGCTCGCAACGCGGCTGACCAGCCCGGAAGCGGACTCCAACGCGCGGCTCGTCGAGTACCTCGAACAGATCGGCCGCGCCATCCAGTCGTTCGACACTCTGCCCCTCGGCACTTTTGCCTTTGCGTGCACGGCGTCGTCGTATCTCGTCGGCCACGCAAGAGAGATCGCGTTGCTCGACGAAGCGCAACGCGCATACCGGATGCCGATCGTGACCGCCACCTTGGCCATTGCCGAGGAATTGAGGCTTCGCGGCGCCCGGCGTATCGCCATCCTCGCCCCCTACCCGCAAGCGCTCGTCGACGCTTCGATCGAGTACTGGCAGGAACTCGGCTTCGAAATCACCCGTCATGAGCGCATCGACGTCGGCGACGACACGCGCGCCATTTATGCGCTGACGGATACCCGGGTGCTCGAAGCCGTCAGCCGCTTCGACGACGGCGGGGCCGACGTTACGCTCCTGTCCGGGACCGGCATGCCGACGCTGGCTGCGCTCCTGAACGGATCGTCGGATTCGTTGAGCAGTAATCTCTGCCTCGCCGGTGCCGTGTTGCGGCGGGTCGACTACTGGCGGGCCGACAAGCCCGTCGACGTCAACATTCTTCTGGGCAGCTAGACGGCTGATGGACTGGCAGCGCACCCATATCGACTGCCCGAGGGCGCAGCAAAGCAGGTCGACTGCAAGCGCCGCCGCCGGGCCTCACGACGGAGACCCGTAATGGCCTATCGCTGGCGCATCGCGATCCTGCTCGCCATCATTACGACGATCAACTACGTCGATCGCTCGGTGTTCGGTGTCGTCGCGCCGATGATCACCGAGCTGTTCGCGATCAGCAGCGAACAGTACGGCCTGATCACGAGCGGCTTCCTGCTCGCGTACGGACTGGGCCAGCTCGTCTCGGGACCGCTGATCGACCGGCTCGGCACCAAGAACGCCTTCAGTCTCGCCGCCGTGCTCTGGAGCGTTGCAACGATCCTGCATGCGCTCGGTCGCGGTTTTGTCAGTTTCTTCTCGATGCGAGCCCTGCTCGGTCTCGCCGAGGCTGCCAACTTTCCGGCCGCGACCAAAGCGGTTGCGCAGTGGTTCCCCGCGAGCGAGCGCTCCACGGGCGTCAGCATATTCATGCTCGGCGCCGGCCTCGGCGCCATCATTACGCCGCCCGCAACCGTGTTTGTCATGACGACGCTCGGCTGGCAATGGGCGTTTATCCTGCCGGGCTCGCTCGGCCTGATCTGGGTCTGGTTGTGGCACCGCTGGTACCATCTGCCCGAAGACCATCCGTCGATCTCCGAGTCGGAGCGAACACTAATACTCGAACGCCGCTCGCCGCAGGTCAGCAAGGAATCCTGGCTGTCGCTGCTGCGCTACCGGGAGTTCTGGGGACTCATGGTCTCACGGCTCGTCAGCGACTTTCCGTTCTACTTCTTCCTGTTCTGGTTACCGCAATACCTGATGGACGTGCGCGGTTTCAACCTGCGGGACATTGCGATGTTCGCCTGGCTGCCCTGGGTTGCCGCCGATCTCGGCGCGCTCGCGGGTGGTGCGCTATCGAGTCACCTGATCAAGCGCGGCAAGACGGTCAACTACGCGCGCAAGGCCGTCATTTGGCTCGGGGCCGTGCTGGTACTCGTCACGATACCGGCAGTCCGAGCCGAATCCGGCATGCTGGCGCTCGGGCTGATCTGCTTCGGGATGTTCGCAATACAGGTCAAGGGCGCCGTGTTCTTTACCCTGCCGGCCGATCTGTTTCCCGCCGCCAAGGTCGCGACGGTGTGGGGCGTGTTCGGTGCGGTCGGCAGCCTGGGCGGCAGCGTCCTCGGCATCGTCGCCGGTATCCTGATCGGCAGCGCGGGCTACGAGCCCGTGTTCTTCATGATCGCCTTTCTGCACATTATTTCCGCGGCGCTGCTAATGCTGCTGGTACCCGACATCCGGCCGCTCGAGCGCTCGTAGTCGGCCGCGGAATTCGCCCCGACAATTGGCTTGCGCCCGCGCTTGATGCATAATGACCTATTAATATAACAATATAGTCAAAGGCCGAATCCGGCCCTGCGGGAGAGAATCATGCGAACGTTTCGAAACGCCGCCTTGACGGCCATACTGACGGCAACAGCGTTGCTCACGATCGACAGCGCAGCCATTGCCGCCGAGCTCGACCCCATGGACCCGGACGACGCGCTGACGATCGGCCGCAAGATCGGCTGCTCGACGGTCGACGGGGAAGCCATTACGTACTGGTGGCACGGCAAGGCCTACTCGCGCCGCCAGGGCGAACGCGACCGGCTGCTGTTTCTCGTCGAAGGGATGAACATCCGCGCCTGTTCGAGCGTCGAGGACGAGCAACGTGGCGAAGGCTACAAACTCGTGTCGCGCGAAATCCTGCTGTACAAGGATCCCGAGACGGGTGAAGTCCTCTCGAAGTGGGACAACCCGTGGACGGGCCAGACCGTCGACGTGCTGCACGTCGCGAACGATCCCGTGAACTTCACGGCCTACAAGATTGGCCGTGACGGCAAGCCGTCGACGTTCCGCGGCGATTTCCTGGGCGATCGCTGGTGGCAAACCAACACGTTCCCGCTGTTCTACCCCAACCCGCTTGCGGGTGAGTACCAGAAAGAGATCGGCGGTACTTACCACGCCACCGAAATGTTCAACTTCATGGGTGATACGGAGTCGCTGCTCGATCCCGAGACGACAACCGCCGAAGTCCAGGTCGGCTGGGTACGCATGTCCGACTGGCTGCCGTGGATGATGATGGAAGGACGCGAAGGCGTGATCTACATGCACACCGCGGGCCGTAAACTGGATTCGTTCGACGACATGTCGGCGACGATGAAAGCCGAGATCGATCAGCACTATCCGGAATACGTTTCACCGCCGCCGCTGGACGATCCGCGGCGCAATGAAACCAGCTGGATCTACTACCAGAAGATTCGTGACGGCGAGCGCACGGCACCGGATCGGGACTGAGCGTGGCGAGCATCGTCAAGCGCACGACCTTGATCGTGCGCGACATCGAAGCGTCCGTGCACTGGTACGAACAGGTGCTCGGCATGTCCGTGTGGATGGACACGGATTTTACGCTCTCGGGTGTTGGTCTGGCCTGCGGCAAGGCCGGCGACAAGACGCATCTCGTCATTCTGAAGGCGGACGATCCGAAGATCGGCATGATTGGCCTCCTGCAGTGGGTCGATCCGCCGCTGCCTGCCCCCGAGGAGATTCCTCGCTCGGTCGGCTACGGCAATCCTACCTTTGTGGTCGAAGCCGAGGACGCGCGAGCCAGCTGCGAAGCGGCTCGTGCGCTGGGCACCCACATTCACGCCGAACCGCATGAATGGTCGGTGACAGGACATGACGGCAAGCAGAAGCACTTCCTGAGCGTCTCGCTGTTCGACCCCGACGGCTATTTCTTCGAGTGTAACCAGGTCCTCTGGATCGACGATGACTGACCGTCGTCAGAGGCCGTGAAAGAGGACCGCAACTGCCAGTGGCGGATCGCGCGGCGGCCGCAGGGCAACGTCGTGCGCGAGGATTTTGCCTACACCGAGGAAGACATACCGACGCCGGGTGACGGCGAGTTCCTGCTCAGGAACTACTACGTAAACCTGGCGCCCGTCATGCGCATGTATATGAGCGGCGAAGCGGTTGCGGGAGAACGCGCGCTGGACATAGGCGACGTCATCCACGGCCGCGGCGTTGCCGAAGTCATCGAGTCGAGGCATCCCGACTTCGCGGTCGGCGATTTTGTGCACGGGCAAATGGGCTGGCAGACCTACAAAGTCTCTGCCGGCACAGTGCAGGAGAAGTTCCGCAAAGTGCCCGACGTCGGCCTGCGCTATACCGTAGCGCTGAGCGCACTCGGCATGACCGGCTTCTCGGCATACTTCGGTTTCATCGATTGCGGCCGCCCGAAAGCAGGCGACGTTGTCGTCGTCTCCGGCGCCGCCGGCGGCGTCGGTACACACGTCGTGCAAATAGCCAAGGCCATGGACTGCCACGTCGTCGGTATCGCCGGTGGGCCGGAGAAATGCGCGCTGATTCGGTCACTCGGCTGCGACGCCACGATCGACTACAAGTCCGAGGATCTGGCCGACGCCATTCCCGCGGCCTGTCCGGACGGCATCGATCTGTATTTCGATAACGTCGGCGGCGATACGCTATCGGTGTGCCTCGAGAATCTCGCGATGCATTCGCGGATTGTGCTCTGCGGATCGATTTCGGAGTACATGCTCGACGAACCCTATGGGCTCGAGAACTACACCCGGCTGCGGCGAACCAACTCGCTCATGCAGGGCTTCTTTATCTACAACCACGTCGACGATTTCGATCGCGCGGAAGCCGACATGTGCCGCTGGCTCGAAAGCGGCGCCGTCCGCCCCGTCGAGCACGTGTTCGACGGCTTCGAGAGCGTGCCCGACGCTTTGGCGAGCCTGTATTCGGGACAGAACACCGGGATGGCGCTCGTGCGCGTGCGCCGGGGGCCCCATGACGAGGAACAGACATGACTGAACAACCCGCCATGCGCTTTCAGCGTGCCAACTACATGGTTAGCGATCTCGACCGATCGCTGGAGCTTTATTGTGGCGTCTTCGGTTTCGAACTGGCTTTCAGAAAAGATTCGGCAAAAGACTCCTATTCCTACCCGGTGTTCGAGATCCCGCCCGACGACAACATCCGCTTTGCCGTGCTCAACGCGCCCGGCCAGCCCCGGGTCATGGCTCTGACCGAAGTGTCGTCGCCGCTGCCGACTCTGCCAATGCCTCGGCGCGGCGCCATTGTCCTCGACATTGCGGACATCGACGGCGTGGTCGACGGCGCAAAAAAGGCCGGCTGCCACGTCTACGAAGAAGGTGAGCTGCGCACCCACGACGGTCGGGTAGGACGCGAAGTCGGCATTGTCGACCATGACGGCAACCTGATCGTCATCTACAGAATCCTGTCGGCGGACCAAGCCTCATGAACACGACCGAAGAGCGGCAATACCCGAGCACCGCCTACGCCTGGTACATGGTCGTCGTGCTGACGATCGCCTACATACTGTCGTTTGTCGATCGCTACGTCTTCGGGCTGCTGATCGAACCGATCAAGGCCGACTTCGGCCTGACCGACCTGCAGATCTCGATGGTAGGTTCCACGGCGTTTGCCATCTTCTACGCCACAATGGGACTGCCGCTCGGCTATCTTGCCGACCGCACGCGGCGCACGTGGATGCTCGGCATTGGCGTACTCGTCTGGTCCGCGGCAACGGTCGCGTGCGGGCTTGCCAAGAACTTCGCGCAGATGTTCTTCGCCCGGATGGCCGTCGGCGCCGGGGAGGCGACGCTGGGCCCTTGCGCCATGTCCATGATCTCGGACAGCTTCCCGCGCGAAAAGCGCGGCACACCCATTGCCGTTTACTCGGCAGCTTTGTCGCTTGGTGCCGGTATTGCGTCGTTGGTCAGCGCCACTATCCTGGTGTGGGCAAATTCAGTGCCCGAACTATCGATGCCGGTCTTCGGTGTGGTCAAACCCTGGCAATTCGTGTTTATCGTCGTGGGACTGCCAGGCATCTTGATTGCCGCATTGATGTTGACGATCAAAGAGCCGCCGCGGCAGATAAAGAAAGACGACACCGACAAGCGCTCGATCCGGGATACGCTCAAGCACTTCCGCCGAAACTGGAAGGTCTTCAGCTGCTGCATGGCGTTCTCGAGTTTCATGGTCATCGTAGCTTACAGCCAGTTTTTCTTTGCGCCGATGTTCGAACGCACCTGGGGCTGGCCAGCTCAGCAGTATGCGTTATGGAACGGCATTATCCTGCTCGCCGTCGGGCCGGCTTCAGTATTCGTTGCCGGACTGATAAACGATCTGCTCTACAAGCGCGGCGTAACGGACGCTCCCCTGGTCATCATGATCGTCGGCGCTGTGCTGATCCTGCCGACCGGTATTGTCGCACCGCTGATGCCCACCCCGGAACTCGCATTTGCGGTCATCGTCTTCAACACCATCGGCATTGCAACCACGACCGCCACATCGGTCACGGCGCTCATGAACATTACGCCTTCCCAGTTTCGCGGCCAGACCGCGGCGCTCTACTACATGGTCGTGAGCATGCTGGGACTGTTTCTCGGTCCGAATACGGTCGGAGCGTTGTCCGATTTCGTATTCGGCAACGAGAACCTGAACCAGGCGGCCGCGGCGACAGTCGCGCTCTACGGCATTCCAGTTCTGTTCCTCATCGGACTATCGAGACGCCTCTACCAGGCTGAACACGCCGCCATTCGGGAAGAGGAAGCACGCGCGTGAGCACCATTCGCCGACAATACGCCAATAGCAGCCACGGCCAGATTCACCTGCGAGTGCTGAAAGCAGAGAAACCGGATGAATCGGCGCGGCCGCTTGTGTGCCTGCACGCCTCGCCCTACAGCGGCCTGTACTTCACGACGGTCATGCCGCTCCTGAATGAACGTCGTACGGTCGTCGCACCGGACTACCCCGGTTATGGGGGCTCGGACCCTGCCGGCGACCTACCCTCGATTACCGATTACGCCAACGCCATGCTCGAAGCGCTCGCCGACGCGGGCATCGATACACCCTGCGACGTGCTCGGGTTCCACACGGGCTGCCTTGTCGGCGTGGAGATGAAACGGCTGGCACGCGAGCGCTTCGATCACCTGCTGCTCTGCGACGTTCCCTACTTCAGCGCGGACGCGCAGGCCGGGTTGCGGGAGAAGATGGGGCAGCCGTTGCCGCTCGCGGCTGAACTCGAATGCCTTTCGGGCGCATGGGATTTCGACGTCAAAAGCCGCATCGAGGCGGCCGGCCTCAATCGCTCGATCGAGCTGTTCGTCGAACACCTCCGCGCGCTACCCGACGACCAGCTCGGGTTCCTGGCCGCGTTCAGCTACGACTGTGAGCAACACTTCGCCGACATTGGCGGTCGTACGACGGTCATTGCCACCGAGTCGGGCCTCAAAGCGGCGACCGAAGCAGCGGCGAGTGTGATCAGGAATGCCGCGTACGTCAGTGCTGACGACATCCAGGGTGCCGTGTTCGAAGCGGGCGCCGAGCGCATTACCCGATACATCCTCGACAGCCTGGACAATTGCTCATGAAGAGAATGCCCATGGAGAACTGCTCATGAACGAGATTCTGCTGATCCAGTTCCTGCACCTCATCGGCTTCGCCTACTGGTTGGGCGGTGACCTCGGCGTATTCCATTCGAGCTACTGGGTGGCGAATCCCAAACACTCGCCCGAGGTACGCGTCGCCGCGGCCAGGATCCTGTTCTGGCTCGATCAGATACCGCGCATCTGTATGACGATGATGCTGCCGCTTGGACTGCAGCTTGCATTCTCGATGGGGCTTCTGGGTTTTTCGGCGATTACCATGGCGCTGATCTGGCTTGGCTGTTTCGCATGGCTCGGCATGGTGCTCTACCTGCACGTGGCCGCTGCCTCACCGGCCAAGAGCCTGCTGACACAGTTCGACTTCTGGTTCCGTCTGCTGCTGTCGCTGAGCCTGATCGGTCTGGGCGCCGCGGCGCTGTTCGCAGGGGTATTCTCGCTGCCCTACTGGATTGCTCTGAAACTGATGATCTACGGCGGCCTCGTGGGGCTTGGCCTCATCGTGCGCATCAAGCTCAAACCGTTCGGGCCCGCGTTTGCGAACATTGCTCAGGGCAAGGGTACCGACCTTGACGACGCGGCCATCAACGCCAGTTTGGGCGGCACTCGGCCGTTTGTTGTGGCAATCTGGCTGGGGCTTTTTGCGAGCGCGGCGCTCGGCATACATCTCATTTGAGTACAGGCAATCATCTTAGGACAAGCGGATCGGAGGTAGCGCACATGGGCGCATTCATGATCATCCAGGCCGACATTACCGACCCCGAGCGGTTTGTGGAGTATGGCAAACATGCGGCAGCGCTGGTCGCCAAGTGCGGCGGACGCTATCGCGTCATGCGGGCGGAGTGCGAGCAGCTCGAGGGCGAAGCGGACACGCGCAAGATCGTCGTGTCGGAGTGGCCCTCGATGGACGCTGCGCGCGCCTTCTGGCACTCCCCTGCATACGCCGAACTGAAGAAGCTGCGCGACGGCGCCGGCGACTGCCACGTCTATCTGACCGAGATCACCGGAGACTGAAACAATGAGTCAGCTCCGCTACAGCGCTCTGGCGCTGCAGACCCGTTGCGACACCGTGAACCGACTGCCGGATACGGAAGTCCGCAGCGCCATGCTGGCCAGTGTCGACCGCGTGAACGACCAGGTTGGCGCGGCCAAGGCGTTTATCGGCCCCGATCTCAAGCTGGTTGTGCTGCCCGAGTACTTCATGACGGGCTACCCGCTGGGCGATACGATCGAAGGCTGGGCGAACAAAGCCGCGATCAGCGAAGGCGGCCCAGAATACGACGCACTGTCGAAAGCCGCCGAAGCGAACGGCGTGTATCTTTGCGGCAACGCCTACGAAACCGATCCCCACTTCCCGGGGCTGTATTTCCAGACCTGCTTTATCGTTGCCCCGTCCGGGGATCTCATCCTGCGCTACCGGCGGCTGATTTCCATGTTCGCGCCGACGCCGCACGACGTTTGGGACAAGTACCTCGACATCTACGGCCTCGACGCCGTGTTTCCGGTTGCGGACACCGAACTCGGCCGGCTCGCCTGCTGCGCTTCGGAAGAGATACTGTTTCCCGAAATTACCCGGGCACACGCGCTGCGCGGCGCGGAAGTCATCCTGCATCCAACCGGCGAAGTTGCCAGTCCGGACTTGACGCCCAAGGATATTGCCAAGCGTGCGCGCGCGATCGAAAACCTCGTCTACGTCGTTTCGGCCAACACTGGCGGTATCTATGACGCCGGCATGCCGCCTGCGTCGACCGACCGCATGTCGAAGATCGTGGACTATACGGGCAAGGTACTCTGCAATGCCTCGGGCGGAGAAACCATGGCGGCCAACGCAACCCTCGATCTCGAGGCCTTGCGCGCTTACCGGCAACGTGTCGGCATGCCCAACTATCTGGCTCGCCAGCGCCTCGAACTGTTTGCCGACACCTACGGCGGCAGCGTTTATCCGGCCAACACGCTGTTGAAAGGTGACGGCCACTCTGTTCCGGAGCGATCGCACTTCATCGAGCGTCAGATCGAGACCGTCGCGAGGCTCAGGGAAAGCAAGACGATCGAGTAGCCCCGCTCAGTCGCGAATATCGCCGTAACCCGGGTCGAGGTTTTCGTAGGCGGCCCAGTCCGCCGACACACGGCGCTCGTCAATGATCGTGCGTTTCAGCAGGCGGTCGCTCTTGAACCACTGCCACACGCGCGCACGCGCCTCGCCGTCGTCGCTCAGCTGAATCATCTCGTACAGGTACAGGTCCGGCTCGCCGTTGCGCGTCCAGTGCAGCATCATCGTGCGCTTGTGCTCGTCGAGATCGACCGCTTCCGCCCAGCCCGTGATTTCGTTCGTGAACACGAGCCGCGTACCCGACACCTCGGCCGGAAAATCGCGGGTTTCCTTTTGGCCGTCCAACCAGCGATAGACGTTGGTCTGGTGGTAATCCCGATCGTCAATGATGCGGCAGATCAGCCGCGATTTGTGTTCGTCGATCTTGTTGCCGCTCGGATCGTAGTAGCGATAGTAGCCTTCCCAGACGCCCTCGTTGCGCGCGAGGAACGGTAGCGATGCACGTAGTGACATGACAATTCCTTAGTATGTCCATAGGTCGCTGCCAACCGGCTGACGCCGGCTGGCAAAGATGTTTGAAAGAAGGCGCGCCGTCGGGCTTCGATTGACGCGGACTGCCCTCGGCATGAACTCGAGGTCGGCGGTGCGAGCCTAGTCGAAACCAAGGGCTCCCGGGTTGACGCGCCGGCCCGGATCCATGACCGCTTTGATACGTTCGACGAGCGCAATGCTGTCGGCGTCCAGGCCGCTCCGGTACGGATACGACTTGCCGATCTGCATGTGAACGCCACCCTCTTCCTCGAACATGTCGATCAGCGCCTGCCGGACACGCGCCGTCACCTCGGACGCAGCCGGGTTGCTCTCGAAACCCGGGAGTTTCTTCAGTACGTGGTCTTCGACGTATTCCCTGTGAATCTCTTCCAGCGAATCCGGTGTGAAGAAGACGGGTTCCAGCACAAAGCCGTTGGTCGACACCGCGGCAAACAGGAAGCCGGTACCGATACCGTGTTGCTCCAGCTCCTCGCGATGTGCTTCAAGTATTGTATGCGTCCGCTCCGTCACGCGACAAGCCTTGGAGTGCGGCAACAGGGTATGAATCGGCACCCAGCGCTCGCCGTTGGGACCCACCATGTTGTTGAGCGGAGTGAACGGGTTTGCCCGAATGATCTTCGGAATGCTGTTTTCGATCTCGCGGCCGCCACAGTCTTCGCAGATACGTCGGGCTTCGCTCAAACCCGCCGCGAGCGCCGCCTCACTTTTTTCCTCGATCATCACGTGCATCGAGAACTTGACGTCGTCCATGAACCCGCGGCCCGCCATTGCGACTTTTGCGCCGTCTTTGATCGAAGACACCAGCGACTTGCCGGACTTGAGCACGCCAGCCAGTTTCTTGACGTCGCTCATGATACTTTCGCGCTGCATACGCACCGACTGCAAATACGGGTCGAAGCCAAACACCTCGTCGGCGATTTCCGCGCGTGCGATACGGCTCATGGCGGCAATCAGCGAGGCATGGTCCTCAAAATCGAAGGACGCGGCGTCGCGATGTTCACGAACCGGTACGAGACGAAACGTCGCCACGGCTTTGAAGCCCAGCGCTCCGGCATCGCAGCTGAACAAACCCGTCAGATCGGGACCGTAATGGCGGAAGAACGGCGTACCGTTGCTTTGCGCGCCGGCGCCGGTCTTCACGATGCTGCCGTCGGCCAGCACAACTTCGAGGCCAATCACCGAGTCGGCCGCGGTGCCGAAGCGCGCGGAGCCCCAGAAGATGCTGTTCTGGGAAAGTCCGCCGCCAACGGTTGCGTGTATTCCGGATAGCGTTCCCCAGTACGGCGTCCGCAAACCGCTGCCCTCGAGCGCGTCGTTGAGTGCCTTCCAGGTGCAGCCGCATTCGACCGTGACGTACATGTCCTCGGTGTTCAGCTCGACGATGCGATCCATACGCTGCATGTCGACGACAACGCTGCCGGCTTCGACGGGCACGTAACCGCGCGTGTAGGACATGCCGCCGCCGCGCGGAATGACAGCGTGGCCGGCCGCCGCAACGGCGGCGACGGCAGCGCCGAGCTCCTGCGTGTTGCCGGGACGGATCACGGCCATTGCCGGAATCGACTTCGTGTAGACGTCCTGCGAATACAGGACGCAGCTCGCCTCGTCGCTCAGGACGTGCTCGCTGCCCAGCAAGGCAGTCAGTTGTTCAATCAGACTGTCGTCTTGCGACTCTGCCAACGACATGGTGGCCTCCAAAATCATCAAGGCGTGCTTCCGAGCAACGGGCGCCATTGCCTGCGCAAATACCCGTGCACCCGTATAAATGATCTATTATTATAACATTATAGCAGCCCAAACAAGTGAGCGACCATGAGCCAGAATACCCAAATCCTCCTGAAGAGGCAGAGCGAAGGCGTCCCGGTGGCCGAGGATTTCGAAACCACGACCGCCCCAATGCCGGCCGCGGGCGAGGGAGAGCTGCTGTGTGAAACGCTGTATCTCTCACTGGATCCGTACCTGAGAGGAAAGATCAGCGGACGCCATCTGTCGGGCGCCATCCTGCCCGGTGAGCTGATGGCGGGCGAAGCCATCAGCCGCGTCGTCGAGTCGAAACACGCGGACTTTGCGCCCGGCGACCTCGTCATGGCGCACACGGGCTGGCAGAGCCACAGCACACCGGCCGCCGCGGAAGTGCGGCGTATCGACCCGTCGCTTGCGCCGCTGTCGACTTTCCTCGGCGTGCTGGGTATGCCGGGACTGACCGCCTACGCCGGCCTGCTGCGGCTGGGTGAACCCGTCGCGGGCGACACCGTCCTGGTGTCGGCCGCCTCTGGCGCCGTCGGGTCCATGGTCGGCCAGATCGCCATGCAGAAAGGCTGTCGCGCGATCGGCATTGCGGGTGCCCCGGAGAAGTGTGCGTGGGTCAAGGACACGGCCGGCTTCGCCGACTGCGTAAGCTACAAGACCGGCGACCTGCGCGAGCAGCTCGACGCAGCCAGTCCAGACGGCTTCGACCTGTACTTCGACAATGTCGGCGGCGACACGCTGCAGGCCGCCATGGAGCGCCTGCGCCTCGGTGCACGGGTTGTGCTCTGCGGGCTCATGGCCCAGTACAACACGACGGAAATGCCGCCGGGCCCGAACCCCGCCTGGGTCATCAAGGCGCGGGCCACGGTTCGCGGCATGGTCGTATACGATCACGAAGATCTGAGAGGGACCTTCGTCAAGGAGGTTTCAGGCTGGCTCAGGGAAGGCAAGATCCACTATCTCGAAGACCGCACCTCCGGTCTCGAGAATGCGGCCGAGGCGTTCTCCCGGCTCATGCGCGGCGACAATGTAGGTAAAGCCATCGTCGTTGTGGGGGACGAGTAGCCCCGGCTGTTACGCGCCGCGTTTGCGCTCGTCGCACAGCGTACGCTGATACAACTCCCCGTTGCGAAACCAGTGCCACGTGCGGCCGCGGCTTTTACCGTCCGGCGATAACACGATGATCTCCGTGAAGTGTTCTCCGGGCCTGTCGTTGCGACTGAGGGTCAGCAGGACAAGATCGTCGCGCGTCGCCCAGCCGTAGCCGGTGAAGCGATCGTTGTCCCAGAGAATGCGGTCACCCTCGAGAGTCCCGCTGAATTCGGTTTCGAACGAGTCGCCGTTGTCCCAGTCGAAGCGGTTCTTCTGTACGTAAACCGTTTCCCCTTCATCGGGAAACTCGCAGACGACCCGGCTGTCGTGACGGTCCGTTACCTCGCCCGCAAGGTTGACGGTCGTGTACACCCCTTCCCAGGTGCCTTCATGGCGCAGCATGGCCGGCATGCGCTGTTCGAGTAGTGCCCGGTTGCCCATTGCGCCTCCCCTTCGGCCCGCTTACATGAAAGGCTCGACGTCTTCGTTCGACTGCATGTAGCAGTTCGCCAACATCCATTTGAGGTTGATGCCGATCCGATCCGCATGCGGAACGGTAAACGCGTAGCCGAGTTCCTTGCGCTCTTCACCGGTGTCCTCGCTCACGTAAACGACCAGCGAGTCGCGGGCAAACGCGCCGCGGTAGTTGTTGATGGGCCAGTCGACGAGCAACAGGCTAATGCCGATTCGCCGGCCCTCCTTGGAATCGAACCACACCTGCCCGCCGCGGTCGTGCAGGCGCAAACCGTCATAGCGGTCGAACGGTATGTCGCGCCCGCCGCCGACACCCGGAATATCGGCGTAACACTCGAACTCGCGAACCCGGTGCAGTGCAAAATCGCCCGCGTCGATACCGGCGATCGTCAGCCACAGCTGCTGCTCGCTCAGAACCAGCCGCTCGGGACTCCAGCGGCCGCAGCCCGACGCGGCGTCCGCCACGAACTCCGCGGCGCTGCGCCGCCAGATCAGGCGGCAGGCGCCGCCGTCGCCGCTGCCCCCTATGCCGGGGTCGACCCCCGGAGGATAGTATCGACTGGTCAGCACCACGGCGGCTTCCTCGTGATCGACGGCCAGCGACCAGACGTATCGCGCCGCGATCTCGTCACGCTTGTCGTTCCAGTAGCCCGTTACTCGAAAGCGGTGCGATTCGCCTCGATCCCGGACGATCTCGAGGTGCATTCGGCGATGCAACACGTCGCGTCCGCCGCGACGGTCGAAGTAGCTCTGGTTGCTGTTGTCGTAGCGGCCCGCCAGCATGGCGTCGATGACCTGAAAATCGCGTTCGTAGGGCTGGCTGTCCTGCCCTTGCGCAAATACGCAGGAACTCATCAGCACGATCGCGAGCGCTGCAAGATAACGCATGTCCCCTCCCCCGTTGTTTTTGAGTTAGTTGTTTTTGCGTTTTTGTCGGTCCGCGGATTTCAGTCCGCTGCGGGAATCTTCGCCTGCAGTTCTTCTATGAGCATGCCGACGTAGTAGTCGCTGCTCAAACCCTTGGCCTCGGCGAGATACGCGGCGAGATCAGCCGCGGGAATGTCCACGCCGCAGGTATCGAAGTCACCGCGCAGATAGTGCCGCGGCAGCGATACGAGCGCCGCCAGACGGCGATAATGCGCCGCCTTTTGCCACAAGCTCAGCGCCCGGCAGGTGTCCTGTTCGATCGTTACGCCAATGAGGTGCAGGTAACCGATGACAAACAGCGACTGCGGATACTCCGCCTTGAGCGCCGCCAGACGGTAAGGCATTGCTTCTTCGCCGCGTCCGGCGTAGCCGTAGGCGCGCCCAAGCTGATAGTTGAGGCGCGGGTTGTCGGGTTCCTTGCTCACGGCTTCAGTGCAGGCCTCAATGGCCGCATCGGTGTCCATCTCGGCCCGCGTGACAGGCGGACCAACATGCCCGGGATCGAGACCGTGCGCTGCCAGCCGATCGCATTCCGTCACTTCCTGAGACCAGCGGCTGAAATCGTAGTCGGCGAACTCGGCGGCTCGCGCATTCGAAAAACAGGCCGCGACCAGAACCAGAAACACCAGGGATCTACGCATGGAAAACACTCGTGACCATCGATCGGACGAGTGTACCGTAGCTCGGGATCGGGCGATATCGCAGCTAGAACGTACTCGCTTCGAGTTTCAGGAGTGCTGGAACATCGCTCGGCTTGTAGAGATCGATTTGCGACAGCGCCACCGGTTCGTTCGGCTCCGCCGTAATCACGAGCGTGTCCTTACCCTTGAGGAATTCGATGTACGGATCGATGACGTACTCATCGAACTCGATACCGTTTTCGACCCCGTACTGCTTGAACGCGTCGACCTGCGCCGTGAGCACTTGCTCGGCATTGAGCCCCTTGCGCTCACAGTTTTCCCGGATCCGCCGGTTCAGCGACCGGTCAGTGTATTCGAGCCGAAAGCGACTCATGCGCGGTTTGTAGGTGCCGGACATCGCCTGACCCGGCGAGAAGCTACCCGCCAGCTCGACGGTTGCATCGGCGTCCCACATATCGTCGATGTGCGTCTCGAAATCGACCAGCAGACCCGCCGCGACGCGCTGCACGCTGAAGCGCATCGAAAACACCTGCTCCGAGTAGCCGAGATCGGACAGCATGGCGGGTGTCAGGCCGTATTGCCCCGCGCAGGTCTTCTGCGGATCGTCGGGCATCTCCCGGCCGCTCGCTTCCTCGAGTACGGCGTAGGCCTTACGAAAATAGTCGGCATCCGCCGGGACTCGGGCGTTTTCGAGGATGAACCCGAAATAGTCGGGCACGTTCTGGCTCTTGAAGCTCAGGACATCGGAGAGCTTGAGCAGCGCAAAAAAACCACCGGTGTCGATGCCCGCCCGATCGATCGTCAGGGGATCGCGAAAATCGTTGAAATCGATCTTGATGTTCTCGACGGTCAGCTCTCCACCAAAACTGGAGCGCACGCCCGAGTATTCGATCTTGGCGAACGGCGATGCCATCATGATGAGCGAGTCCATGCTCTTCGATACCTTGGAGTGCAGGTGCCATTTGGCACCGCCGTAGGCAACACCGGCGGCCAGCAACCCCAAAATCAGAAATTTCTTCATGACCGTGCTCTCGGAGACTGTCGAACAGGCTGAGAGTAGTGGCCGCGTGTATCCCGGACGTGTAATGGGGTCACAGAAACGGCAATGCTGGTGCCGGTCGCCGCAAACTTTGACGAACAGTGTGAAGCCGGTCACACAAGGGACCGGTGGAGACCGGGGACCCGTTTAGTCGGCGTTGCGCTCCGTCGTCGGCCGGTTGGCGTGCGCCACCGGATAGGCATCGGCCACGTAGGCAGGCCCTTTCATGATCCAGACGACAATGCAGCCAATCGTCACCGTCAACACGGCCGTCACGAGTGTCGCGAGAATCGACCAGGCAAAGATGTCGATCGACATGACCGCCTTGGCGGGATTCGGCAGCTCGGCAACGCGCGCATAGAACCGTCCGCCGAACGCAATCAGCGCAGGCAACACCACGGCCGCCGCCAGCGCATACGGCATGGCGCGCAGTAAGCGGAACTCCAGCCCCGGCGGCTCGACCCGATTGTGCAGTTTCCGTAACCAACGCATGATGCAGAGGCCCTGAACGAGAGTTGAAGTACGGATAGTCTGCGCGATTTTGCAGGGCATGTCCCGCACTGTTTTGTAACCGTTTCTATCGGCGTCTCTGCAATTCATTGCCCATCCATAGCCAATCTATTGCCAGCGTGCCACCGCCACTCCCGCGGGCATTGCCTATCGGTCCCGTTGCCGTTAGGTTTGCGGGACTCGGGTCCAAGAATAACTACCCATTGAGCATCGAGCGCGTCCAGTCATTATCGAGCGAATTGCATGTGCCGCTGGTGGTGATCGGCGCCGGCGCGTGCGGCCTGTCCGCCGCGCTCGCTGCACACGATGCGGGCGCCCTCCCGCTGGTCGTGGAACGCGACCTGCATCCGACGGGCTCGACGGGCATGTCCTACGGCGCCATTTGCGCCGCCGGCACGCGGCAGCAGCAGGCGGCCGGGGTCGAAGACTCCGCCGAGGCACTGGAAACGGACATCCTTGCCATTACCGACGGCCGCACGGATCCGGCACTGGCGCGGCTCATCGCCAGGGAAGCGGGCCCCACGGTCGAGTGGCTGATCGAGAGTCACAATGTCGCGTTGACGGTGGAGACCAGCTGGACCGGCATGGGACACGCAGAGCCGCGACTGCACGCACCGCCCGACCGGTCGGGACAAACGCTCATGAATCTGCTGATGGCGGCGGCGGACAGCGCCGACATTGACGTGGTCACCGGTGCGCGCGCGAGTACGCTGTTTGCCGATTCCGACAACCGCGTGCTCGGCGTGGCGGTGACGCGTCCTGACGGGGCCGTCGAAACGATCGGCTGCGACGCGCTGATACTCGCGAGCTCGGGCTTCGGCGGAAACCGCGAACTGGTTCGACGGCATATGCCGGCTGTCGGGGAGGCGCGCTACTACGGGCACGAAGGCAACCAGGGGGACGGCATTCTCTGGGGTCAGGCGCTCGGCGGCGCCGTGGCCGACATGGGTGCGTATCAGGCCCTGGGCTCACTGGCCGACCCACAGGCGCTGGTCATGCCGCACACGCTGCTGATCGGGGGCGGAATGCAGGTCAACGCCAACGGCGAGCGCTTTCAGAACGAACTCGAGAACATCTCGGGCCAGGCGCTCGACATTCTCGAGCAGCCCGGCAGCCACTGCTGGATGGTCTACGATCAACGCCTGCACGATGCTGCACTCGAGCGCTATCAGGAGTACCGCGACGCCGATTCGATCAACGCACCCAAACGCGCCGCCACGATCGCGGGCCTCGCCGAGGCCTGCGGGCTTCCGGCAGCTGCGCTTACCCGCACGGTCACACTCTCCGCGGAGCTGGCGGCAGCGGGCAAGCGCGATACCTTCGGCCGTCTGTTTTCAGAGAAGGAGACGCTCGAGCCGCCGTACTACGCGGTTCGCGTCACCGGAGCGCTGTTCCACACCCAGGGCGGGCTGGTCGTCGATCGCCGGGCACGCGTCGTCGACGCTGAAGGCAAAGCGCTACCGAACCTGTTTGCCGGTGGCGGTGCTGCCCGCTCCGTGTCCGGGCCCGCCGAGTGGGGCTATCTGCCCGGTATGGGCTTGTGCACCGCCGTGACGCTCGGGCGCATCGCCGGAAGTGAAGCGGCCAGGCTGGTCGGCACATGAACAGCGTCGACTCGCTGCTCGAATTTGCGGCCGGCACACGCTTCGCCGACCTGCCGCCGCCCGCCAGGGACGCGGCCCGCTGTTTCCTGGCGGACGCCGTTGCCGTCGGCATTTCCGGCAGCCGCGAAAGTGATGCGGCAACGCTCCGCGATACGGTTGCCGGCTGGGGTTCGGGCGAGGCCGCGACGGTGCTCGGCAGCATGCAGCGTTTGCCGGCTCCGTCCGCCGCTTACGTCAACAGTTTCCAGGTGCACTGCCAGGAGTTCGACCCGCTGCACGAAGCCGCAACGGTTCATGCAATGGCCGTACTGACGGGTGCCCTTCTCGCCGTTGCCGAGACGCGCGAGTGCAGCGGTGAGACGGTACTGCTGGGTGTGGCAATCGGTGTCGAGGTGGCCGTTGCGCTCGGGCTCGCCGCACGTGAGGGCCTGAGGTTCTTCCGGCCGGCCACGGCAGGCGCGCTCGGCACCGCTGTTGCGCTTGCACGCATGGCGGAGCTGTCGCTCGATGACATGCGCAACGTACTCGGGTTTACGTACTCGCAGCTTGCCGGCACGATGCAGGCGCACGTCGAAGGCAGCATTGCCCTGCCTCTGCAAATTGCCGGGGCGGCACGTGCGGCCGTGTGCGCCCTCGACCTTGCAGAGCGCGGTTTTGTCGCGCCGCATGACGTGCTGGATGGGCCGTTTGGCTACTTTGCGCTCTACGAACGCGACGGATCGCTCGAAGACCGGCTCACGACGCTCGGCAGCACGTGGCACATCACGGAACTCGCGCACAAACCGTTTCCCACGGGGCGCGCAGCACACGCAATGCTCGACGCCGTGCGCCACCTCGCCGGCAAGAACGGCTTTGGTATCGCCGACGTCGAGCGCATCGACGCCACTGTCCCCCCGCTCATCAAGCGCCTCGTCGCGCGCCCGGCAACCGAAGACATGTCGGTCAACTACGCGAGGCTGTGCCTGGGCTTTCTGCTGGCCACCCTGCTCCGCGAGGGCAATATCGATGCGTCGAGCTTCTCGGAGAGCCGGCGATCGGATCCCGAATTGTGTGCATTCAGTGATCGCGTGCGTTTCGTGGAGGATTCAAGCCACGGTACGGACGTATTGAGCCCACAGTCGGTCGCTGTGACCCTCAAGAACGGCAGCGTTCTCGAGCAGGACGTGCCGCATACGCTGGGCTGCCCCGAAAACCCGTTGTCCCCGGAGCAGCGCGAGAGAAAATACCGCACGTGCATCAAAGACAGCGGTGTGCCGGGAGATGCGCTGGCCGCCGCGCTCGAGCGCCCCGACGAACTGCGTTCCGTTCGCGAACTGCTTCGCCTCTGCGTCCCCGCCGGCTGAAACGCCGGCCGGCTTCGGCCGTCTAGTGCATTTCCTCGCCGCCGCTGACGTTGATGGCTTCGCCGGTCATGTACGCCGCTTCGTCGGAACACAGGAACGCGCAGGTTTTGGCAATGTCGTCAGTGAGGCCGGGGCGACCGAGCGGAATCCGGGAGCGCATGGAATCCATGTACTCGTCCATCGTCATGCCGAGCGCATCCGAAAAGAAGCTGTTTTGCCATGCACCAAGTCCCGTGGTGATGTGGTTGGGACAAATGGCGTTCGCGGTAATCCCGTGTGCACCGAACTCGATGGCGGATACGCGGGTGAGCCCGACCATGCCGTGTTTCGAGGAGCAATACGCGGCGGCATAGGGAAACCCCGACTTCGCGGCCTGGCTCGCAATATTGACGATGCGACCACCCTGGCCGCCTTCGATCATGAGCTTTGCCGCGTGTTTGGTCACCAGGAACGCCCCGCGCAGGTTGACGCCGAGCACACGGTCCCAGTCCTCGGCCGAGGTCTCGGCTATGGGTGACATCAGGAAGCCGATCCCCGCGTTGTTGACGAGGATATCGAGCCGGCCGTACTCGGCCTTTGCATGCCCGACAGCGGCCTGCACGCTGGCCTCGTCGAGTACGTCGCAATGCACGGCAGTCGCCGTGCCGCCGTCCTCTGCGATTGCGTGGGCCACGCGATCGGCGCTGTCGTTCTCCGGAGATCCTCCTAGAGCAGCGGCATTCGCATCCGAAGCAGCAATATCCGTCACGACGACGCGGCAGCCTTCCGCCGCGAGACGGCGGGCAATGGCGGCGCCAATCCCGGCCTCGCGACCGGCGCCGGTCACGAGCGCCACGCGACCGGCCAGTTCGGGATAGCTCGCCACGCTCAGTCCACCGAGTCGGTCAGCATGAACACGGGCGCATCGGCAAAACCCTGAAACTCGCCCGCCACCTTGCGCATGGTTTCGGTGGACACGTTAGTGCCGAAGGTCTGCATGTCGTTAACGTCGATGATCTCGACGTATTCATACGGCGGCTGGTCGTCCTTGCCGAGCAGACCGGTCACCTTGTGCACCGTGAAGGCGTCCACCGATTCGAGTCCGTTGACCGTCGGCAAATCGGTGCTGCGAGCCCAGCGCTCGTATTCTTCGACGTCGACGCCGGGCTTCAGGTTGAACAGAACAACTATGCGGGTCATCGCTCACACTCCAGTAAGAGCCTCTAGGTAAAGGGTTTGGCGATACCGAGCCACGCGGCCGCAAGCACGGCGGCGTAGATCGCCAGAACGATCAGGTAAACCGGGCCGATGGCGCGGGAGTATCTCTCGTTGAGTTCGTCGCTGGCGCCAGCCGTCGTGATTTCGACAAACGCCTCCACGGCGGGCTTGAACAAAACGTCGAGCAGAACGCCGCAGACGAATATGCAACCGACGAGCAAGACCTTGAGCGCCAGCCAGCTGGCGGCAGCACCGGTCGTCAGCAGGTAAATGCCGGCGGCGAGCACGGCAACCGCCAGCACGGCATTCATCGCAAAGTTGAACAGCATGGCCCGCTGCTCGGTTTTGCTCTGCGGATTCAGAAAGCCCATCCACAGTATGACCAGCCAGAGCAGCGCAAACGCCCATGTCGCGAGCACAAAACCCGGCGCAAGCGAGAGCTGCCCCGAATACACGGCGAGCCCGAGCCCCGACGGCACAATCAGCGCCAGCGCGGAGCGCGGCAGGCGATCCAGCACCATGCCGAGACCCAGCACGGTGGAACGTGTTTCCACACTCAGCTCCGCGCGCTCGGAAATTCGCGCGGCCAGGAAAACCCCAACGTCGGTGCCTAGCCAGAACACGAACAGCAGCACGTGAAAAAAGACTGCCAGTGAATATCCGTCCATGACGAAGACCTCTAGTACTTTCGGCAATAATGCCGAGCGCGGGCGCGCTCAGCTGTTCTTGATATTGCGCCCCGCTTCGATCACCGATTGAATCAGCTCGAAACTCAATGCATCCCAGCTGGCATCGGTCGCGGCATCCGCCCGATACTCGTCAAGCTCACCGGCCGCAAGCACGCCTTTGTCGACGAGCAGTTTTTCCAGCACCATCGCGCGCTCGCGCAGCGCCCAGTGCTCGGTGACGAGCTGCATGAGCATCGCCAGCAAACGATCACTCTCGGGGTTTTCGAAGAACGCCGCGCGCCCACCCTTGACGTCCCGTGACACTGCGTCAGTCATCCTGAGATCTCCGCAAACACTGCACCGCTAACGGCGCGCGCCGAAACCGTACCATTGAATCGCGTCGGAGAGGCGGCCCGTATCTTCATCGAACTCGGCCGGCGACAAAACGGCCTTTTCGAAATCGCCTGCATCCACGTAGGTGTATCGCGGCATGACGCCTTCGAAGAAGTGCTTGCTCTCGAAGCCCGCGTCCGTGCACAGCGAACGATAGTCCTGATCGCGAAACGCCTTGTAGAAAGGCTCGTTGTTGTAGTAGCTGTCCCAGTCCAGGTAGAAGGCATCGAACGGCGCGACGGCCGCGTTGGGCGGCAGCTCCATGTTGATCAACACACCACCCGGCCGCAGCACGCGATAGGCCTCGCTCATGAATCGCCCGATATGCTTCGCCGGGAGTTCATGCAGAAACATCGAGCTGAACACGATGTCGACGCTGGCGTCGTCGAACGGCAGTTGGTCCGAGCTCGCCTGCCGGAAGTGAGCATCCACCCCCAGCGACGTTGCGCGGGCGTGGGCATAGCGCAGACACGCGCCGGCAATGTCGACGCCGTAAACGTCGGCATCGGGATACGTTTGCTTCCAGGGCAAGGTGTTGTGTCCTATCGTGCAGCCCACGTCGACAATCGTGGCCGGCTCGACATCCGGAAACTTGAGTTTGACGAAGTTGGCCATCGACCAGCCGATATCGTTGTGCTCCTTGCCCATCGCGCCAAACGCGAACACATTGAACCCATTGTCGTATACGGCCCCCGGCAGAACGCCGGCTTCAGCCGCCGCGCCGTCGTAGTTTCCCGGCATCAGGTGCACGTCCACGGCCCGGTAGTAATCCGGCAACTCGACCGCATCGTCGAGTTCGAGCGTACCCGCGGCGCCACTCTTCTCCGCCAGTGCCTCGGCCTGCTCTTCGAGGGTTGCGGCCTGCCGATTGATCGAGTCGATGACCGTGCTCCACACAAGCTCCTGCGCCGTGCAGCGCAGGCTGCTGTACAGGCGAAAAGCCGGCCGCGGACGCATGGCCTTGTGCACGGCCACGCCGTCAGCCGGCGGCTCGTCGAGCGCGGGCTCAACCTCCGTTTCGTAGTCGGCGCGCAATTCGCCGGCGAGGTTGTTCAGAACGTAGGCCCGGAGGGACGACACGGCCCGTTCGCGCGCGCGATGCCATCCACTCTTTTCAATATCTAGGTCATGCGGCAGGCGTGTCTCCATCGAGCGCTCCTAGTGGTAGCAAAAGAACAGTTTAGTCAGCACGGCGGCTAACACGGGCGTATTGTGTCGGACAACGTTGTGTTGCGCTGCCACAACAGCCCCCGAGTAAAAATATCTTAACACCCCGACAAGTCAAAATGACTGCGATTCAGCAGCTTACGATAGCACTCGAGGCGTGGTGATCAGCCGCCAGCGACATTCAGATACATTTAGTGGTTTTGTTACGCCGACGAAATGTTATATTAGCATACCAATAGGGCTTAACACGTCATCCGTAGGGGGTTCGTCATGAGAAGCTATCCAGTCTGGCTGCGAGCGGGCATCGCGGCCTGCCTTGCCGCAGCACCGTTTTCCGGGGCACTTGCCCAGTCCGACGACTCGGGCCGGCTCGAAGAAATCACCGTTACCGCGGAGCGGCGTGAAGCGTCGATCCAGGACGTTCCCGTCGCCGTGACGGCGCTGAGCGACACCATGCTGGAAAAGCTGCAGATCGACGAGACGATTGAACTGGTCAACGTCGTGCCGAATCTATTCGGCGGCAACAACACCGGCCTTGGCACCGCCAACATGTACTACCTGCGTGCGCAGGGTAACGACGAGTCGATCGCTACCTTCGATCCGCCTGTCGGCACCTACGTGGACGACGTGTACATCACTCGCCAGAACGCCAACAACTTCACGTTCTTCGACGTCGAACGCATCGAAGTTCTGCGCGGACCGCAGGGCACGCTGTTCGGCCGCAACACGACAGGCGGCGCCATCAACGTCATCCTCAAAAAGCCTGCGGAAGAAATGGGCGGGTTCTTCGAAGTCGGTTTCGGACGCTACAGCGAGCAGATTGTTCGCGGCACGATCGATCTGCCAATCACGGAACGATTCCTCACGAAGTTCTCTGCGTTCTACCAGGAGGACGACGGGTGGCTCGACAATCTGAACGACGGTCAGTCGTACAACGGCCGCGACAACCAGGGTATACGTGCCGCGTTTCGTTTCCTCCCCACGGACAACGTCACGTGGGATTTTGCGTTCGACTACATGACGAGCGACGACGCTTTCGTGCGCGGCGTCATTGGCGACGACGACGACGACCGCTCGACAACGACCACGTTGCCGCAGACAGGCGTGCCGACGGCGCTCGGCACACAAAAGGCGGACTACGGCAACGAGACCGAAACCACGAGCATTGTGTCCGACCTGAGCTGGGGTGCGCTCGGCGGGGACTTCAGCCTGGTCCTCGGTTACCGCGACCTTACCCAGGACTTCCTGCTGAACTTCCCGGGTGCAACCGGTGACGACTTCTTCTGGATCGACAACAACGGCGAACATGAAATGACCACCGCCGAGTTCAAGTGGGTCGGCCAGATCCTCGACGATCGCGTGGACCTCGTGACCGGCATCTACTACCTCGACGAGGACAACACGACCGACTTTGCCGACTACCTGTTCGGAGCGGTCAGACTCGCGGACCGCGTACTCGGCAACACTACCGAGTCGTTCGCTTTTTACGCTCAGGGCGACATTGCCATCGGCGAAGACGGCACGCTGACCATCGGCGCTCGCTACACGGACGAGACCAAGGACATTACGCTCAGCGACAACACGGGTGGCGGTCTGACAACGGCTGGACTGGTCGCTGCGGGTATCCCGCTGAGTCAGGACGAATCGGTCGTTACGCCGCGTTTAGCGTATCGTCATCAGTTCACCGACGACCTCACGGGTTACGTGTCGGCCACGCGCGGCTTCAAGTCCGGCGGCTGGAACGCCCGTGGCGGCGCGGCGGCGGCATTCCAGCCCTTCGGTCCGGAAACCATCTGGTCGTACGAAGTCGGCGTCAAGGCCGACTGGGCGGACGGACGGCTGCGCACGAACGCCACCCTGTTCTACTCCGATCTCGAAGACCTGCAGACGACCTCGGCTACGTCGACCGGTGCGTTCCTGACGACCAATGCCGGCGGCCTGGAGAACACGGGTCTCGAGTTCGAAATGACCGCACTGCCGACCGACAACTGGGAGATTTTCCTCGGCGTAGGACTGCAGGACGCCGAGTACGTCAGCCTGCCGGGCGGATGTGTTGCTCCAAACGAAGACTTCGCGGCCTTCGACGAGAACTGCAACGTGGCAGACCCCAAGCGCTCGCCGGACACGACCGTCACGCTGGCCACGAACTTCAACATTCCCGTGAACTGGTTCGGCGGCAGCGTCATCCGGCCGACGTTCTCGGCCCGCTACATTGGTGACAACGTGGTAGGCACGCGCAACCTCGGTGAAAACAGCCAGCGCACGCTGTTCAACGCCGGCGTGTCGCTGGCGGACGCTGACGATGCCTGGTCGGTCATCGTCGAGTGCCGCAACTGCACGAACGAGGTCTACACGACGTCGTTCCTGTTTGTGCCTTACTTTACGCCGCCAGGCTTCTGGCAGGCGCGTGTCCGACTCAACTTCGGAGAACGGTAAGCGCTCTCGCGCAGACACAACCCGGCAGAGCTCAGGCTCTGCCGGGTTTTTTGTTGTCGTCATGAAAGCCCTACGCCCGTGAACGACGCACTGACAACAACCGCCCCGGGCAACACGCGGCGGCCACCCCTGCTCCTGCTCGGCATCGCAAGCGGTCTGTCGCCGTTTGGCATGGCGATTATCGTACCGGCCATGAACAATATTGCCGAACATTACGACGCCTCGCTGTCCATGGTGCAGTTCGTCGTCTCGGCCTATCTGTTCGGTCTCGCGACGGCACAGCCATTCATGGGCTACCTGTGCGATCGCTTCGGCCGGCGACGGGTCATGCTCTGGGGCTTTCTCGTCTTTGTTCTTGCCAGCCTCGTCTGTGCGATAACGCCGACACTCGAGCTGTTGATCGCAGCGCGCTACCTGCAGGCCGTCGGCACGAGCGCCGGTACGGTCGCGAGTCGCGCCATACTGAGAGATACCTGTGAAGGCGAAGAACTTGCGACGGCCATGTCGTATGTTGCTGCCGCCATGGGTGCGGCGCCCGTCATTGCGCCCATACTGGGTGGCGTTATCGTTACCCAGGCTTCGGTCGACGCAATGTTCGTCAGCACGGCTGTCATTGGACTCGTCGTGCTCGCAGCCATGCTGATGCGTTTGCCGGAGACGCTGGTCAAAGGAGCTCCGCAGACCCAGGTTCGCGGGCTGGTCGCAAGCTACGGCGTGCTGCTCCGCTCACGCTCTTTCCTGGGCAACACCTTCCTGTTCGGTTTCATACAGGGTTCGTTCTTTTCGTTTCTTGCCGTTGGCGCTGCCTACTTCTACGACAGCTACGACATGAGTGCCGAAGTCTTCGGGCTCATATGGGGACTGATGGCCGTTGCCTACGTCGTCGGCGCAACACTCGGGGCGCGACTGACCCGTCACGTCGGCTCGGCGCGGGTCGTGGGCTCGAGCGTTGTGCTGTCCGTGCTGACCGGCGTCGCGCTGCTGCTGTTCACGTCCGCAGAGCCCTTGCCGATACTGACGATCCTGCTGCCGCTCGCGTTGCTCATGGTGTTCTCGGGCATGGTCACGCCGGGCGCGATGGCCGGCGCGATACGGCATCACCCGGATATGGCCGGCACGGCTTCGGGGCTTTCGTCGGCGGCCGGACTCGTGATCAGCGGTGCCTTCACGGTTGTCGCGGGCGTCGTTTACAGCGGCAGCTTCAAGCCCATCGCAGGACTTGTTGCCCTTGCGTGCACGCTGGCCGTCGCAAGCTGGCTGCTCGCCATCAGCGGCGAGCGGAATGTTAGTGCTCTGAGTCGTCGCGTTCGAAGAACTGAATAGCGGCACCGTCCGGCGTCGTCAGCTCGATGCTCTCGACGACGCCGTACGGTTCGAGCGAATACGATTGTGGCGATGCAGTGTCCGTTCGACTGCGCGCCTCGAGCGTCTTTCGAAGCGTACCCAGGTCTTCGACCTCGAAGCGCACCGCCAGAATTCCCAGGTTGGGCGCCCTACACTCGGCCGCATAGTCGCGACCGTCGAGATCCATGATCTCGATCATTTCCATGCGCCCGAATTCACCGGGTTCTGGATAGACGATACCCGCCCGGTACCGCACCGACGTTGTCAGGTTGACCGGAATGCCCAGCGGCATGTACTCGGGCGTATCCGCGACGTACGGCGGACCGTTGTAGAAAGTCGCAAAACCCAGGACGTCCGTGAAGAAACGGTAGGCCACGTCCCTGTCGCGCACCATCTGCATGATGTTGAACGGCCGGGTCATGCGCTCGAAGTCGCCGACCGCCGCCGGCAACGCCGGCGACAGGCGCTCATAGCCCTGCACCTGCAGACCGTCCGGTCCTTTGAAAATGACGACGTTGAGTTTCGATTCGCCGAACTCGAGGTAGGTAATCGGCGTTTCGGTCCACCAGCCGAGCGCAATGGCGTCGTCGTAGATGGATTGCATGCCTTTCATCCGCACCATGAGGCTGAAGTAACAACCGGTATCCCACGGACGCGAACCCGGCCGCATCGGCGGGCGCCGGCCCACGCCGTCGAACCGTACCAACCTGACAAGACCGCTGTCCGCATCCGCCGGTCCCAGCAGCAATGCCTCGCCGCTCGCGGCGGACGGCAGACCGAACGCCGTTAGCTCGTCGCGATCCACGTCGCCGCGCCACCTGACCTCGTAGCCGCCAATCTCGATAAAAAACCGCGCACTGCGATCCAGATCCGTCACGCTGACAACCGCTTCCTGCCACGGCCGCTCTGTCACCGGGTTTTCGGCAAGCGCCGTATCCAGCGCGGCAATGACCGCGAGCACGGCCGCCAGTCCCAGCGGGCCTCGTTTCGATACCTTGAGCATTTCAGACGCCCTCGAATCTCTGGCTTAATGATATACTATTATAACTTTTAGGCGTCGAGCTCAGACCTTGGCAACAACGCTCTTCGACAAAATCTGGAACACGCACGAAGTCCGGCAACTGCCGGACCGGTCTTCGCTGGTCCACGTCGATCGCGTATTCCTGCACGAGCGGACCGGCGGCGTTGCGCTGACCTCACTCGCCGAGCGGCAGCGCGCGGTTCGTAATCCAGGTCACGTTTTTGCCACGATGGACCACATACTGGATACCTTCCCTGGCCGCGGTGACGAGACGCTGGTTCCGGGCGGCGAAATCTTCATCCGCACGATGCGCAAGAAGGCGCACGACGCCGGCATTGTGTTGTTCGACATCAACGACTCGCGCCACGGCATTACTCATCTCATTTCGGCCGAACAGGGCATTACCCTGCCGGGGCTCGTCGTGGCCTGCCCGGACAGCCACACCTGTACGCTTGGCGCACTGGGTGCCGTCGGCTGGGGTATCGGCAGCAGCGACTGCGAGCACGTGCTGGCCACGGAAACGCTGCGCACCGCAAAACCCGGACAGCTCCGCGTCTGGTTCGACGGCACCCTCGGCCCGGGCGTGACCGCCAAGGACATGGTGTTGCACCTGATCGCGCAATACGGAGCTGCCGGCGCTCGCGGCTACGCGCTGGAGTTCGCGGGCCCTGCCGTGACGGCACTCGACATGGACGGTCGTTTTACGCTCTGCAACATGGCCGTGGAGTTTTCCGCCTTCACCGGCCTCATTGCGCCGGACCGGAAGACCCTCGACTACATCAAGGGACGTGCGTACGCACCGGACGGCGACAGCTGGTCCGAATGCGAGCGGGAGTGGGCGGAACTCCGAAGCGACGACGACGCTCGTTTCGACCTCGAGTACCGCATCGACTGCGCACAAATCGAACCGACGGTCACGTGGGGAACGAGCCCGCAACATGCTGTGGGCGTTGGTCAGTGTGTACCCTCGCCCGCCGCAGTAGATGATGCGGAAACCCGCAAGACGATGGAACTCGCGCTGGACTACATGGGCTTGACGCCAGGGCAGCCGCTCAAAGGCCTCGCCATCGATGCGGCTTTCATCGGCTCCTGCACGAACGCGCGCCTCGACGATCTGCGCGCGGCGGCGGACGTCCTGCGCGGCCGCAGAGTTGCCCCCGGGATACGCGCAATCTGCACACCGGGGTCGCAGCAGGTCAAGAAGGCAGCCGAAGCGGAAGGCATCGATCAGGTGTTTACCGACGCGGGGTTCGAGTGGCGCGAACCGGGCTGCTCATTGTGCTTCAACGCGGGCGGTGAGGGTTTTGCGCCCGAAGAGCGCGTCATGTCGAGCACCAACCGCAACTTTCGCGGCCGCCAGGGCCGCAAATCGCGTACCCATCTGGCAAGCCCGGCCATGGTCGCAGCAGCAGCCATTGCCGGCCGCATTGCCGACAGCCGGGAAATGCGGACCGACAAGGACGCAGCATGAAAGCGTTTGCGCAACACCGCGGCGTCGCTGCCCCGTTGCTCGTCGACAACGTCGATACCGACCAGATCATTCCGTCGCGCGAGATGAAACGCGTGAGCAAACTCGGTCTCGGCGACGGCCTGTTTGCCGGCTGGCGCTACCGGTATGACGGCACGGAGCGGACCGGTGAAAACCCCGGGTTTGTGCTCAACAAGCCGCAATACCGCAACGCGTCCATCCTGCTGGGTGGAAGGAATTTCGGCTGCGGATCATCTCGGGAACACGCTGTGTGGGCGCTCGCCGACTTCGGCATCCGCGCCATACTGGCGCCGGGTTTCGGCCGGATTTTTCGCAGCAACTGCGCGCGCAACGGTCTGCTTGCCGTGGAACTCGGGCAGACCGACATCGACCGCATCCTCGCGGCTGCTGGCGACACCGCCGCCGAGATCGAAATCGATTTGGACGCGCAGGTGATCCGCCTGCGGGACGGCACGGCGATCGAATTCAGCGTCCCGCGAGGCGATCGCGAAATGCTGTTGAAGGGTCTCGATTACATCGACTACACGCTGCAGTACGAAAAGGACATCGACGCGCACGTCGCCAGGGACCGTCAGTCACGCCCCTGGGCCCACCTCTAGGAAGCACTGCGCGACTTAGTCGTCCGCGGACGTATCGGCAATGATGCCGCGCTCGAGCAGCCCGCGTATTTCCTCATCCTTCAAACCGGCTTCCGACAGCACGTCGTAGGTATGCTCGCCGGAGCGCGGCGGGTTTCTGAATTTGCCGAGACGCCGGCCCGACAGTTCGACCGGCATTGCCGGCAGACGTGTCGTTTGCCCATCGGGCAACTCCATTTCCAGAAGGCCGTCCGACGCCCCGAGGTGCTCGTCGTCGAACAGGTCTTCCGGCCGCGTGATCGGCGCAAACGGCAACCCGCTTTTTTCGAGCTGCTGCATCAACTCGGATTTACTCAGTGTTTTGAACCTCGCCTGCACGGCCGGAATAATGCGATCCCGGGCCGCCACCCGATTGTTGTTGGCCCTGAGCGTTTCGTCCGCGAGCAGATCGTCGAAACCGAAGTCCTTGCAGAAAGTCAGCCACTGCGAATCGCTGACGACACCGACAAATACGCGCTCGTCGTCGCCGGTCTCGAACACGTCGTAGATCGCCCAGGCCGAAATGCGTGTGGGCATCGGCGCGGCCGGCGCGCCCGTCACCGCAAACTGCGCCATGTGCTGACCGACTAAGAATACCGTGCTTTCGTACAACGCACTCTTGACGTGCTGCCCCTTGCCCGTGCGGTGGCGTTCCTCCATGGCGGCCAGCACGCCGATCACGGCAAACATGCCGCCAGCTACGTCGATGACCGAGGCCCCGGCGCGCAGCGGCCTGCCGGGCGGTCCGGTCATGTAGGCCAGGCCGCCCATCATCTGGGCTACCTCGTCCAGCGCGGTCCGATGTTCGTAAGGTCCGTTGAGAAACCCACGGTTGGAGCAATAAATCAGCCGGGGGTTGTCGGCGCTCAGGTCTTCGTAGCCGAAACCGAGCTTGTCCATTGCGCCGGGCCGGAAGTTTTCGACCAGGACGTCGGCATCAGCGACCAGGCGGCGCGCAATCGCCGCGCCTTCTTCCGATTTGAGATCCACGCGGATGCTGCGCTTGTTGCGGTTGTACATCACGAAGTATCCGGCGCCCGAGCCGCGCAGGCTGCGCGTCTTGTCACCGCTGATCGGCTCGACCTTCACGACGTCGGCGCCGAGGTCCGCGAGCAACAGTCCCGCCGATGGACCCATCACCATGTGCGAGAATTCGATGACCCTTATGCCGCTTAAAGGCAGTTCACTCCTTGTCGTCACGCATCCCCCACATGATGCCTCGATCGCCGCTGGCGGCGGCTGTTGCTTTGATATATTATTATATCTTTAATTCATCTTACAGCAAAGCGTCGGCACTCGCCGAGTACCGGACACCTCCGGAGCCCGCTGCCGTACCGGCACGAGTCTGCTGAACTACAACCTGTTGAGCCCAAGCCCCTCATGAGTGAGATTGATATCCTGGTCAGTGAAGTCGGTCCGCGGGACGGACTTCAAAGCCTTGAAACCGTGCTGCCGACAGCGACCAAGCTCGATTGGATTCGCGCCCAGGCGGCCGCGGGCTGCCGCGAAATCGAAGTCGGCTCTTTTGTGCCGCCCAAACTACTCCCGCAAATGGCGGATACGGCCGAGGTTGTTGCCGCAGCGCTCGAAACACCCGATCTGACGGTTGCGGTACTCGTACCCAACCTGCGCGGCGCCGGGAACGCGCTGGCCGCCGGCGCGCACAAGATCTCCATCCCGTTTTCGGTCAGCGAAACGCACAGCCTCAAGAACGTCCGCCGCTCGCACGAGCAGATGTTCGAGGAAGTGGCGCGGATCGCGGAGCGCGTCCGCGAGGTGGAGCCGGACAGACGACCCCATTTCGAAGCCGGATTGTCGACGGCTTTCGGCTGCACCCTGGAGGGCCCGGTCAGCGAAGACCTCGTGGTCCGATCTGCCGAGCGGCTCATGGAAGCCGGCGTGGCGGAAGTTGGGCTGTCCGACACGACCGGCTACGCAAACCCCGAGCAGGTCAGACGCCTCATCCGCAAGGTCCGTGCGGCCGTCGGCGACGAGCACCTGACGGGCGTGCATCTGCACAATACCCGCGGGCTGGGCCTCGCGAATGCGCTTGCTGCCATCGACGAAGGCATTACGACGATCGACAGTTCCCTGGGCGGCATCGGCGGCTGTCCGTTCGCACCGGGCGCCAGCGGCAACATCGTGACCGAAGACCTCGTGTTCATGCTCGAGGCCATGGGCTTGAGAACCGGCATCGATGTGGACAAGCTGCTCGAGGTCCGGTCTATACTTCGGCAGGCGCTGCCGGACGAGCCGCTGTATGGCTTTGTGCCCGACGCCGGCACGCCCAAAGGATTCAACACGGATCTGAATACCGCAGCCTGAGGTCCCCGATGTCCGAACGATCGTCTGAACAAGTGTCCGCACGAGAACACACTGGCGCCATCGACGCCGTCGTCAACATCTGGACCGAAGAAGCACTCAAGCATCGCCCTGACTGGGCCGAAGAGTTTTTCTCCGGCAAGATGCGCGCAAAAAACAGCCTGATGGCGGGCCTGAGCCTCGAGCAGATGATCGAGCGCATGGACACGGCCGGCATCGAGCACGGCTTTCTGATCGCCGCCAAATCCGGCCGGCCCGGGCTCAAGGGCTGCTATCACATGCCGCCGCAGGTGGTGGCGGACGCCGTAGCGAAGTATCCCGAGAGATTCTCCGGGATGATCGGCATCGACCCGTTTACGGGCATGGACGGCGTACGGGAACTCGAGTACGCCGTAAAGGAGCTGGGCTTCATCGGCGCGCACCTGTATCCGCACTGGTTCGAACTCGCGCCGGACGAAGCGAAGTACTATCCGTTCTACGCCAAGTGTGTCGAGCTGGACATACCGATACAAATGCAGGTCGGTCAATCGATGATCTACTCGAAAGATCATCGCTGCCGCAGCGTCGGCCAGCCGATCAAGCTGGACGCCGTTGCCTGCGACTTCCCCGAACTCAAACTGATCGGCATCCACGTCGGCATTCCATGGACCGACGAGATGATCGCGATGGCCTGGAAACACGAAAACGTGTTCATTGGCTGCGACGCACACTCGCCGAAGTACTGGCCTCAGAGTTTTGTCCACTACATCAACAGCTATGGCCAGGACAAGGTGATCTTCGGCACCGACTTCCCGGTACTCGACTTCAAGCGCACGATGGACGAAATCCTCGCGCTTGGCTTCAAACCCGAGGTCTTGCCGAAACTGCTGCGTGAGAACACCCGACGGATCTATCAACTCGACTGAGCAGGGTCGGTGAACTCATGAATCTCGCCAACATCCTGCGCATCAACGCAGCCAACCACGGCGAGCGCGCGGCAATCGTTTGCCGCGACGAGAGTATCAACTACGCAGAAGCTTTTGAGCGCGTACACAGTTACGCTACACAGCTCCGCTCAGCCGGTGTGTCCGTCGGCAGCAGGATCGGCCTGTGCATGAAGGACCATCCGACTCACCTGCTCGCGCATTTCGCCGTCGCGTACGTGGGTGCGGTCATTGTGCCGATCGATCATCGCTGGACCGCAGCCGAAAAAACGCGCGCGACCGACGCTTTCGGGCTCGACCTGTTGCTCGTGGACGACGCGAGCGGCAATTCAGAGACGGGTATTCGCACGCTTTCGCTCGTCGAACGCGCTGAAGGCCCGGCGACGGAAATCGCCGAAACCAAAGACACGCCGCTCTTGATCTCGCTATCGTCGGGCACAACGGGCCGCCCGAAAGGTGCGCTCGTCACCCACGAAAACCTCTACGAACGTTTTGTCAGCCAGTGGGTAGCTATCGGCTACGACTCCCGCGACTGCTTTGCGCTCCTGACACCGCTGTTTTTTGGCGCGGGGCGCTCGTTCGGGATGAGCATGCTGACGGCCGGCGGCACGGTATTGCTCGCGCCACCGCCGCTCAAGCCACCCGAGATCCTCGAAGTCCTTCGACGCCCGGAGGTCACGGCCAGTTTTGTGCCGCCGACGCTGTTGCGGCGTCTTTTGCCGCTGCATGAAAACGGCGCCCTGCTCCCGCACCTCAACTACCTGATCGTGAGCGGAGAGCCGCTCCACGCTGGCGAGGCCGCTGATTGCCTGGACAAGATTTGTCCCAACATCTACAGCTACTACGCCTCCAGCGAAGGCGGCGGTATCTCGGTCCTTCGAGCCGCGGAGATCCGCGACTATGCAGATACCGTCGGACTGCCAACCTTTCGCACGGACGTCGAGATTGTGGACGCCGAGGACAAACCGCTGCCGGCCGGAACGATGGGGCGGCTGCGCTACCGTGGCCCCGGCGTTGCCCGGCAGTTCCTCGACGAAGACGGCGAACTGACGGCAACGAACGACGACGGCTGGTTTTACCCGGGCGATCTTGCGGAGCGACTCGACAACGGAATGCTGGCTCTCCGCGGCCGCGACAAGGACGTCATCATCCGCGGCGGCGTCAACATTTACCCTGCGGAAATCGAACAAAACCTGCAGAGCCTGGACGGCGTTGCCGAGGTGGCAGTGCTGGGCCTCACGGACAGGGAGCGCGGTGAGGTCGTCGTGGCGTTTGTTGCCGGTCCGGGGGTGCCCGATACGGACAGGCTCATGAGCCATTGCAGGGAAACACTGGCCCCCTACAAGATTCCCCAAGAATTTCGTGTGCTCGACGAACTGCCAAGGCGCAGTTCCGGCAAGATCGATAAACGAGCGCTAACGCTGTGAGTGGGCTCGCCCGGGCAATACGCGCCGCACTGCTTACGGTGGGTGTATTGCTCTTCACCACGGCAGTGTATTCCGACGAGCACTCCGCGGAACATGTTGCCGAAGCCATGATCGGCACGTGGGTCGCGGACGACAACCAGTTTACGGATCGACGTGTCCGGGTACACGCTCCGGAGCTCGGAGCCGTCGTCGTCTACCTGCAGCTCAATCGGGGCGAAAACCGGGCACTCTACCGGCAGCGCATGCTGCTGCTCGAGAACGACCCTTATACCGGCGAAGTCCGCCAGCGCGCCTTTGCACTGCTCGAACCGGATTCGTTCGTTGACGCGGCTCCGGATCACCCCGGGTTCGCCACCCTGGAAAGGGAGGACCTCGCCGCGGGCTTCGATGAAGGCTGCGCCCAGTCTTGGGAACGGCGCGGCGACGGCTGGTTCGGCTACGTGGACCCCGAACGCTGCCGCATACACTCGAAACACGGCGGCGAGATCCGCCGCATCGAGGCGGAAACATGGATAAGCGGTGGCGAACTCAAACTCGCTGAACGCGGTTTCGATGCCGGCGGCGAGCGTCAGCTGTTCGGCACTTCTCCCGGCGAGTTTTTGATCCTCACCCGCCGGGAGGAGGGTCTCGGCGAAGACTAGTGCTCGTGATCCCCGTCGTGGTGATGGTGGTGATGTGTCCCGTCCGCGTGCGTGTGCCCGCCCCGCCGCAGCATCGTGTCCTCGAAATCCTCGGGGCCGTGCGGGTGATTGTGCGACTTGTTGACGCACCACTTGTAGAGAATCGGGTCGCGGCGCGCGAGTCGTGCCGCTGCGCGATCCTGGTTCTCGTCTGGCGTACTCCACGGGTTGTAGTGGAAGTGGTTGAAGAGTTTCGAATCGGTGCGGCCTATTGCAATACAGCCCAGCTCGCTCGCGAAGGCACCGTGGTTGATGTAGGGCGGGCGCCAGAAGTAGCCGCCGGTCGGCAGATCGCCGAACTGCATCATCCATGACGTGCCCCACAGGTGATAACCCTCCTCGGCACAATCGTGGTAGGAGATGTTGTCCTGGTGGAAATGCGGCGTCATGCAGTACAGGAACGTCATTGCGAACGTCTGCGGATTGAAGTTCAGGAGCTTGATCATGCAGCCGGAAGCCACTGACGGACTGACCAGATTGCCGGGCGCCCACACGATGTCGGCATACGTGTCGACGTCATGATAGAGCTCGGTCCGCGACAGAGGATGATGCTCGTCACTTTCGACCAGGCTCGGCTCACCCGTGTTGTACATCATCAGCAGCAGCGCACCCTGCTCGGAGCTGATCGCGGGCATCGAGTAGCCGGCCGGCACGAAAAAGTAGTGGCCGCGACCGCAGAGCTTGTCGCCAACCTGAATACTGCCCTCGACGACGATGAACTCCAGCTCGGAGTAACTGAAACCCGGCGGCTGGCTGTAGCCGCCGCTCAGCTGCACGGTCATTGTGCACGATCCGATTTCGGTGTCGAGGCTCAGCATCTTGAACTGAAAGCCACTGCCGAAACCCGGCAACGTCATGTTCTTGAAGTGTACGTCGCGGTCGCAGAACGGTTCGATGTGTGGTCTTGTCATGATTGGGCTCCCGCTAGTAGACGACTTTGTGTTCGCGATCGGGTTTGACCGGCAGTTCCTCGTCGGGAATCTTGACCCGGGTATCGCCATCCTGATTGAAACCGTATTTCTTCAGGCGCTCGAAGAACTCTTCGTACCACTGGTCGCGGGAAGGATCGAGCGCCTTCATTTCGGCGACGATTTTCGCGTAGCGCTCGTCCTGTTCCTTGATTTCCTCCTCGAGCCACGCCTTCACCTCGTCGGTGAGTTCGTGCTCGATTTCATCCGTCAGAAAGGGCATTGAGTTTCTCCGCTTTTGTCGTTTGATGTGTGAGCAGTACAGGCCGTCAGTGACTGTGGCCCAGCAGATTGATCGCGATCGCACAAACCGCGATCGCTGCACCCGCGACGGCATGCGTGTAGCGGTGCATGGACGGGAGCCGCAGCCGGTTCAGGCCGATCGTCGTTGCGGCCACGCACAGGAGCATGGTTGCGAGCGTCACCAGCCCGAAAACCAGCGCCACGGTCACGACGAGGCCGTTGCTGCTTTCGGCGGCCGGATACATGAAGAGTGGGATCAACGCCTCGCAGGGGCCCAGTATGAAGACGATAAACAGCGCCCACGGCGTAATCGATACGCGTCCGGGCTCCGTATGTACGTGGGTATGCTCCCCATGGTGATCGTGCTCATGCTCGTGAACGACATCGCCGTGCGCGTGCACATGCGAATGTGTCCGATTACGCATGGCCTTACGCAGCCCCCAGACCATGTACACGAGACCGAAGGCCAGAAGCGCCCAGCTCGCCAGGTCGCCGCGCACGTGTTCTATCGCCACGATTCGCGCCAACTCGGCTCCAATCAACAGGCCGACGAGCCCGAGCGCCACCGAGGCCAGCACGTGACCCATGCCGCAATACAGCGTGATCCGTAGAGTTTTTCCCAGCGTCCAGCCGCGTGCCTTGCCCATCGCCGTGAAGACGAGATAGTGATCGGGGCCGAGGACCGTGTGCAGGAACGCAATCGACGCCGCCGTAATTATTAGAATATCGGCTTCAGACAACGCCTCTCTCCCCGAGACGCAAGACTATTGTTATAACTTTAGTACTTTTGCTGGCCGACCTCAAGTCGGCATATTCCCGGATAGGCATTCGAGACGTTTACGGTCCCCTCCGGCGAGGGGTCAGACCCGCTCACGGCGGATACTGTGACGTGCTCGGTTTCGGAACGATGTACGGCTTGCGTACGGTTCCACGGTTAGCACTGAACCTCGGTCCCGGAACCCGCAGAACAGCAATGAAGCGACTCTGCCCAGACTTTGCACGGCTCCTGCGCCGTCGCGCCGCGACGCTCGTCGCTGCCGTTCTGCTGTGCCCGGGTATTGCGGCAGCGGCGCCCGGCGATATCCTGTTCAGCGACAACTTCGAAGACGGCTCGCTGTTCCCCTGGACCACCAGCAACGCGGCCAGGTCCGGCGTCAGCAATGCGCCGGGCTTCGCCAACGGCGGCGCATTCGGCGCGTTTACGCGCAACAACCCGGTAACCATCACCAGCCCGTCGTTCAATGCCAGCGTGCCGGAAGCCCGGCTTGGCGTCTGGGTCCGCCGCGGCGCCGATACATTCAGCGAAGACCCCGATGCGCAAGAGGATCTGGTACTCGAGTACCGGCGGACCAACGGCACCTGGGCGCCGCTCAGGACCTGGCTCGGCGCCGGTACGCCGGGCGAAACCTTCGACGAAACGTTTATTCTTCCGCCCGAAGCGCTGCATGGCACGCTGGCTTTGCGATTTCGGCAAACCGAAGGCAGCGGCGTCGACTTCGACTACTGGCACATCGATGACGTGGTCGTGACCGAGATTGCGCCGGCGTCGACACTCGGTGTCGGCGGCTGTGACGATTTCGAGTCCGGACTGTCGACAAACTGGACCATCGACCGCACGACAGGGTTCGCGGGCGTCAGCGATGTGACGTCCTCATCGCCGACCAGCTCGCTGTTCCTCAACGGTGGCGTCGTCAACGTCAGCTCCAACTTCATCGACACGAGCGGCACGACCTTCGGTACGTTGAGCCTGTGGATCCGGCGCGGTGCCGACAGTTTTTCGGAGGACACGGACGCCGGCGAGGATCTCGTCGTCGAATACCTCGACAACGGCGGCACGTGGATAGCGCTCGAGACCTTCGCGGGCGGCGGACTCAACGGACAAATACTCATCCGGGAGTACGATCTCCCGGCCGCTGGCCGACACGCGGGCTTCCGGCTGCGTTTCCGCCAGACCGCCGGATCCGGGGCGCCCTGGGATTTCTGGCACATCGACGATGTGTGTTTCAACCTGAGCACGGACCCGGTGCTCCAGGTCGTCAAGATCGCCCAGACGCTCGCGGACCCGATCAACGGCACCAGCAACCCCAAGGCCATTCCCGGCGCGGATGTCCTCTACACGATCAGTGTCACGAACGAAGGCATTGGAACGGTCGACGGCGACTCGCTGGCGATCACGGATACGGTGCCTGCCAATACCGCGCTGTTCGTCGACACGAGCGGCACTGACCCGATCGTATTCATTGACGGCACTACGCCGAGCGGCCTGACGTTTTCCTATGCTGCCGGCGCAAGCTTCAGCAACCAGCCCGGCGGCGGTCCACCCTACAACTACACGCCGGCACCCGACGCCAGCGGTTTCGATCCGGTGATCACCGGCTTTCGCCTGAGTCCGAGTGGCGCCATGGCGGCCGCGTCGACCGGCAATACGCCGAGCTTCAGCATGCGGCTGCGGGTTCGGATCGAGTAATCCGCGGCAGCTCGTATCAAATCCGGGACTGACCGCTCTGCGCGAGCGGCCGCGGGTGCTCAGTCGAGGCTCAGTACCATGGCGTACTGGAAGCGATTCGGGGCATACAAACCGTCGAGTACGTCCGCAACCTTGCCGTCAGCGCTGTACGACTGGCGGCGTATCGAGAGTAATGCCGCTCCGGGCTCGACGTTCAGCTCCGCCGCGATCTGAATGGAGGCGTTCTCGGCCGACAGCACCTGCTCGACGCGAGTGGGATCGATGCCGTTATCGCGCAGGATATCGAGACGGGGCGTACTCTCGAGTTTGCGCTTCGTGAAACCGCGGGTAATGCCCGCCGTATGGCTCACGTAATAGGCATACGGCTCACCTTCCTCGTTGCTGCGCACACGGATAACGCGGTGAACGAGCTCTCCGTCATCGAGTCCCAGCAATGCGCGGATGTCTTCGGGTGGAACGACTCGCTCGACCGAAATGACCCGGACAATCGAGTGTTTGCCCATTTCGATGAGGTTTTCGAGCATTCCGACCAGCGGCGCCCGCACGGGCTGCGGCTTGTACTGGTAAGTAACGTGCGAACCCTTGCCGCGAAAGCGCGCAATGAGCTGCTCGCCCGCCAGCTCGTCCATGGCGCGCTTTGCGGTAATTCGAGACACCTCGAACGTTGCCGCAAGCTGTTGCTCGGTCGGCATCTGCGCATCGTAGGGGATCGTGCCATCCATGATCGCTGCCTTGAGCACCGAATACAGCTGGTGATAGAGCGGCACCCTCGACAGCGCACCGCTCTGCGCAAGCGTCCATTCCGATTTGAGGGTTGCTAGGAGTTCAGACATAGTCAGGCGTTTGGCGACACAGGAGCCGGAAGGTGTGTCTCTTCCTGTGCCCGTGCCTTGATCTCGTCGATTGTACCACCGAAGTTGAAGAGCCCGGTCTCTCCCCGGCCGTCGGCCATTTTTGCGCGCAGCGCTTCGGTTGCCTTCGCGTCGACCGCTCCGGCGTCGTCAATGACGACACCGTAGCGTTTGGCGCCTTCCGCCGTCACGAGTCCGCGAGCTACATCCGTCAGTACCAGTTCGGGATCGCGCTCGAGCGGATCGCCCCAGCCGCCTCCACCCCAGGTATTGAAGTACAGCACGTCGCCTTCCTGGACCGCGATGCCGTCACACTTCGCCGGTAACCACTCTTCACTGCCGTCGGTGCGAACGATGCGTTTGGTCGAGCGCATGCCCGGCTCGCCGCCGCGCACACCCCACGGGTAAGTCAGCCAGCGCTCGTCGTGAATCGCAATCTCGCCGTCGACGAGGAACTCGTAGGCTACCGACAGTCCGTTGCCGCCGCGGTGCAGGCCCGCGCCGCCCGAATCCGCAATCGGCTCGTAGCGCACGATGCGCAGCGGGAAATAGGCTTCGATGAACTCGTTCGGCACGTTCGTAAAACCCGGCCACAGCGAGTGGCCGTCCGGGCCGTCGCCGACAGGCCTGCCTGGAATACCGCCGAAGCCGATCTGGAACAGCTGGAACCACTCGCCCTTTTTGTCGTAGCCCGAGTAGAACAGGTGCGGGCTGTCCGAGAAGCCGGCAGCGTTCATTGCATCAGGTGCGCCCTGACCGAGCACCCCGCCCATGACGTCGAAAATTCGGCCGAGTGCGTGCGTCCGGCCCGACAGTGCGGCCGGGAACTTCGGCTTGAGCAGGCTGCCATCCGGAATGCGTACGTCGACGAGTTCGTAGAAGCCGTCGTTGAACAGGATGCCCGGATCGAACAGGTTGATCGTGAACGAGCCGAAGAACATCTTGAACATGTCTTCGTTGAGGTAAAAGTTGATCGAACTCTTCGCCTGCGGATCCGTGCCCGTGAAGTCGAAGATTGCAACATCCCCTTCACGCCAGAGTTTGCAGGCAATCTTGTACGGACCTTTGCCGACACCGTCGTCGCAGACGTAGTCCTCGAAGTACTGCGGCTCCTCGGGCACGATCATGTTGATGATGGCCCGCATCGCTTCGAGGTTGCGATCGAGCATGATCTCCATGGTCGTATAGAACACATCGTCGCCGAAGCGCTCGGCAATCTCGACGCAACGTTTGCCGGCCGTGCGGCAGGCGGCGACCAGCGCGTTGAGGTCGAAGCGGTTCCACTCGGACGTGCGCACGTTGTGCAGGATCAGCTCGAGTACGTCTTCCTGGAGCTCACCCTTCTTGTAGAGCTTCGTCGGCGGAATGCGGATGCCTTCCTGGTAGATCGTCTCGGCCTTGATCGGTATCGATCCGGGCACCATGCCGCCGTTGTCCGACATGTGGCCGAACATGGCCGACCAGGCCATGTGCCGGCCATCCTTGAAGATCGGCACGAGCACAATCCAGTCCGGCAAGTGTGAGACGGCTGCGTTGCACATGTACGGGTCGTTCGTGAGGATGATGTCGCCCTCCTCGATCTCGCCGTCGTAAGCTTCCATGAAACCGTGAATGAACGAGCCGAACTGACCGACGACCATCTTGCCGTCGCGGTTGGCAACCATGGGGAAGCAGTCCCCCTGCTCGCGGATCCCGGGACTCATGGCCGTGCGGAACAGGACGGCGTCCATTTCCACTCGGACGTTTCTGAGCGCGTTCTCGATGATATCGACCGTAACCGGGTCGATATCGACTTTGCTGAACGGCGTGGAGTTCGTTTCGATGATTTTTGCGGACACTGAAAGACTCCTCGATTAAACCGGGTTGATGAGCAGGTTGCCGACGTTGTCGACAGTGGCGGAGTGACCGGGCAATACCAGCGTTGTCGAGTCCATCTCCTGAACGATTGCAGGCCCCGTCACGACGGCACCGACGCCGAGCTTGCCGCGGTCCAGAATCGGCGCCTCGTGCCACTCCTGCTCGTAGTAGAACTTCGTATCGTGAATGGTTGCCGCGGCGAGATCCGTGTCACCCTCGTGAACCTCCTTGAGCTCCGCCGTCAGGCTGCTCTTCGCCTTGACGATGGCGCGGATCATGACGATCTCGTGATCCTTGCCGTGCGCAAACGTAAACAGCTGTTCGTGCTGGCGATCGAATTCGTCGGTCAGAACGGCGAGCCCCTTCGACTGCAGTTCGTCCGCTGTGACGTTGAGCGACAGCTGGAACGCCTGGCCGGCGTAACGGATGTCCGCCTGGTAGGTCACTTCCTGATCCGCGACGGGAATTCCGTCCGCCTCGAAGGACTCGCCTGCCCGCGCACGCAATTCTTCCAGCACGCCGATGAATTCGTCGGTGGTAATGGCATCGACGCGCGCAACGTAAGTTTGCGACGCCTCGTCCTGCACCTGCGTCGTGGCGTCGCCGTAGGCACACAACACGCCCGGGCCCGGCGGCACGATGACGGGCCACGCACCGGAGAGTATGCCCAGCGCGTTGGCATGCAACGGGCCCGCGCCACCGAAGCCAACCAGCGCGAAGTCGCGCGGATCGTAACCCTGCTCGACCGACACGAGGCGCAGCGCACCGAGCATGGATTCGTTGACGATCTTGATGATGCCTTCCGCAGCCTCCATGAGCTCGATGCCCATGGCGTCGGCAACGGTTTGCACAGCCTTGACGGCAGCGTCGCGATTGATCTGCATGGCGCCGCCCAGCTTGACATCCGACGGGAGATAACCAAGCACAACGTTGGCATCACACACCGTCGGCACCTCGCCGCCTTTCATATACGCGGCAGGACCCGGTTCCGCGCCGGCGGAATCCGGCCCGACGCGCAGCGCCTTGGTCAACTCCGGCACAAACGCAATCGAACCGCCGCCCGCGCCGATAGTGCGTACGTCGACTGAGGGGGCGCGAACCGTCGTGTCGCCAACGCGCGTTTCGCGGCGGACGCGCGCCTGACCGTTCTGAATCAGCGCCACGTCGGTGGACGTGCCGCCCATGTCGAACGTGAGGATGTCGTCGAAACCACCACGCTGGCAGAAGTAGATGGCGCCGGCCACGCCGCCGGCAGGCCCCGACAGCAGCAGATTGACGGGGGATTCGCCCGCGGCGCGCGCCGAGGCGAGACCGCCGTCCGAGCGCAGGATCGCAAGGGCCACGTCGTCACCCAGCCGTTCCTCGAGCGACGACTGCAGGTTGTCGACGTACTTCGAGACCTGCGGCCGCACGTAGGAATTGACGACCGTGGTTTCGGTGCGCTCGTACTCCTGCATCTCGGGCACGACGTCGCTGGAGATGGATATCGGAATGTCTCCGAAGACCTGCTCGGCAATATCTCGAGCTTTGACTTCGTGCTCGCCGTTGACGTAGGAATTGACGAGGCAAATGGTCAACGCCTCAACTTCGCCGCTCGCCTTCAGCGTTTCGAGATCAGCCTTCAGCGCCTTCTCGTCGAGCGGCTTGACGACGTTACCGCCGGCGTCGAGCCGCTCGTCCGCTTCGATCGTCAGCTCGAGCGGCGCCATCAGCGGCGCCTTGACGTAACTCACCCAGCCGCCGAGCCCACCCGGACAGAAGGAGCGCGCCACCTGCAGCACCTGGCGATAACCTTTGGTCGTGACGAGCCCGACGCTGGCGCCCTTGCGCGTCAGCACGGCGTTGGTGGCGACGGTCGTGCCGTGCATGACTTCGCTCACCTGCTTCGGGTCAATGCTGGATTCGGCACAGATACGCTCGATGCCGTTGAGCACGCCGATCGAGGAATCCTCGGGGGTCGACGGCACCTTGGCCATAAAGGTTTCGCCGCTCGTTTCGTCAACCAGCAGCAGATCCGTGAAGGTGCCGCCGACATCGACTCCAAGACGATACGTCATGTATTTACTCCTCGACAGAGATTGTGTGCTTGTTCTTTGGTGACTTGCGTTCCGTGCGCTTCGACACCGCTCAGATGATCGATTTTTCCTCGAGCGCTTTCAGTTCTTCATCGCCGAGACCGAGCAGCTCCGAATACACCTCGCGATTGTGCGCGCCGAGTGTCGTGTTACCGGTCCAGCGTATTTCGCCCTGCGTTTTCGACATCTTGGGAAAAACGTTTTGCATCTTGAGTTCCGGCCAGTCTTCGGTCGGCGTATCGACGATCGCCTCGCGCGCCTTGAAATGCGGGTCCTCCAGCATGTCGGGCGCCCGGTAGATCCGCCCCGCCGGAACCCCGGCCTCTTGCATGAGGCGGTCCACTTCGTCAACCGTTTTTGTTCGGGTCCACTCGTTGATGATCCCGTCCAGCTCCTGCATGTTCGCGCCACGCGCGGTATGTGAGCTGAAGCGCTCGTCGTCGGCAAGGCCCGGCTGCCCCATCGCGGCCGTCAGGCGTTTGAACACCGTATCCTGATTTGCGGCGATCAGGAAAATTCCGTCGCTGCAATCGTAGATGTTCGACGGCGAGACGCCGGGCAACGTGGAACCCGATCGCTCGCGTATGTAGTTGCTGACCGTGTACTCCGGGATCGTTGCCTCCATGACGTTCAGCACCGATTCGTAGATAGAAGCATCGATGACCTGGCCTTCGCCGGTTTTCTCACGGTGATGTAGCGCCGCCAGCGCGCCCGTACAGGCGTACGAGGCGGCGAGCGTATCCCCGATCGACAGGCCGGCCCGGCTTGGCTGGCGATCCGGCTCACCGCACAGGTAACGCATGCCGCCCATCGCCTCTCCGATGGCCGCATAGCCCGCGCGCTTCGCATACGGGCCGGTCTGCCCGTACCCTGAGACGCGCACCATGATCAACCCAGGGTTGTCCTTTGCCAGCTCCTCGTAACCCAGGCCCCAGCGCTCCATCGTGCCGGGCCGGAAATTCTCGAGCACCATGTCGGCCTGGGCAATCAGCTTTCGCACGAGGTCCTGGCCTTCCGGCTCGCGAAGGTTGGCGGTAACGACGCGTTTGTTGCGGGCACACACACGCCACCACAATGGATACTCGCCGCGGCCCCAGACGCGCATCGGGTCGCCGCTGCCCGGCGGCTCCACCTTGATGACGTCGGCGCCCATGTCGGCAAAAAGCTGGCCGCAAAACGGCCCTGCGATGAGCTGGCCCAGCTCGATCATCCTGATGTCGGTAAGAGGCCCCTTGCGCGCCGCTTGTTCGTTCATTTCTTGTCGATGTCCCCAGGGGAGCTTTATGCCCGCTGCACTGATACGTTGTGGTTTGGTGACAGGTCCGGAGTCGGCCTGTATTGTCTTTTTAGCTCTATCAATATAACAATAGGACTAATTTGGCGCAATTGGCCTTTTTAATAAGGAGTCGAGACTCATGTACGTGAAATTCAGAATCGTCGCCGCCTGCAAATCCGCTCTCGTCACTCTGCTGGCCGCGGGCCTCGCTCCGACCGCCGGTGCTGTCGACATCGTGGGCGGCACCGAAGCCGATCGGCAGCGTATGGCTGAAATTTCTCAGGAATGGCTCGATGCCTATGCCAACGGCGATCTCGACGGAATCATGGCGATTATGCACCCCGACGGTATCCTCATGCCGCACAATCAGCCCACCTCGCGCGGCACCGACGCAATGCGGGCGTATTTCGAACCGCGGATAGGACGCCCAGGGATCAGCTTCGTCAACAACCTGCAGGAAATTCGCATCAACGGTTCATGGGCCATTGTGATGGGCACATTCGCCGTGGAGGCCGTCACGGCAGAAAACGCCGAACCCGTGGTCGTGCACAACGGCCGCTACCTGGTGCTCTACGAAAAAGTGGACGGCGAGTGGCTGATGCTCCGGGACATGGACAATCTCGATCCCGTCGACACGGCAGCCGGCGCACAGTAGCCCGCAACCGTATGGACTCCAACGCATCGGGCAAAACGCTGCCGATCCTCGACGACTTTCCGTTTCGGACCTTCGACAAGCTGCGTTACGCCGACACCGACCGCCAGGGCCACGTCAACAACGCGGCGTTTTCGACGTTCCTCGAAACCGGCCGTGTCGAGTTCCTCTACCATCCCGACAATCCGCTCGCCGCAGACGGTGCGTCGTTCGTCATTGCCCGTCTGGCGCTTCAGTTTGCCGCCGAGATCCACTGGCCCGGACAGATCGATATCGGCACGGCCGTAACCAGGGTAGGCAACAGCTCCGTCGGCCTTCACCAGGGCTTGTTTCAGGAAGGCCGCTGCGTTGCGCTTGCCGATACGGTCATCGTGCAGATGGACGAGCAGAGCCGAAAGTCCTCCGCGCTGTCGACCACAGCCAGGGAGTTTTTGGAGCGGCACACGTTCAGAGCCGGGAGCGAACATGCATAAGGTGTTCGTCAGCAACGTACTCGAGTACACCGGCCCGGGCGTCGTCGAGGCTTTGAGCCGCTCCGGCTACGGGGTGATCTGCCACGACCGCTCATTCGCTGATGACGACAAGAAGACCGAGTTCAGCCGGGCCAAAAACCTGACCGCAATCGGCGCACAGTCCGCCGACGACATTGCCGCCGAACTGGACGAGATCGGCTCTGTATCGAGGTTTGTGTTCAACGACGCACATCCGAATGCGCCGAAAGACTTTGAGGCCATCGATATCGAGGAGTTGCGATCGGCGCACGCCGCACTCGTCGAGTTTCCGTTTCGTTTGTGCCAGCTGATACTGCCGCGGCTCAAGCAGCGGGCGGCCGGTTCGATCGTGTTCGTAACCTCGGCGAGGCAGCTCAAACCCGAACCCGGATTTGCCGTCGCAACCAGCGTACGCGCCGGCGCCACGGCGCTCGCAATGGCCGTCGCGCGGGAAGCGGCGCCCCACGGGATTCAGGTGAACGCGGTGCAACCGAATTACCTGTACAGCGAACTCTATTATCCGAAGGCGAAGTTTATCGACGATCCCGAAGGCCGGGCGGAAATTGCCGCCACGGTGCCGTCCGGTCGTCTGGGCGATCCGGAAGAGTTCGGCGCGCTAATCGAGTTCTGTGTTTCCGGGCGCTCGCCGTTCATGACGGGGCAGGTAATCAACTTTACGGGTGGCTGGCCGTAAGTTCCGGCACCCGACGAAGGCCCGCGACCCACTCGCGGGCCTCCGCGTTTGTTCAGCGCTAGCGGAAGTACCAGCGGGCGCCAATCGTCAGCGTATCGGCATCACCCGCGAGATCGACGCTCAGACCGGCAGCAAACTCCGGCGTGAAGTAGTAGTCGCCCGCAATCTCGATGAACGTATCGCTGTCGCCGACGGTTACGTGATTCACCGATCCGCGCACTTCGAACTGCGGCGCAATGATGCCGCGTATCCCACCGGACAGACCGAGGCCGCTGTCGTCGTCGCTGCCGAACGGCGTGTCGACGTCAGTGTTCAGAAAACGTGCGGTGGCGACCAGATCCCAGTCCTTCTGAAACGGCCAGACGTAACCCGCGCCAATGTCGATCGTCAGCGTATCGACGTCATTGTTGAAATCGAGCGTCGTCAGCGATCCGACAATCAGCCAGTTACCCGTCAGCTCGTACGAACCGCCGAGGCGGAAACCGTCGCCGCCGTTAACGTCGACATCGACAAAACGCAGCTCCGCAAACGTGTACTCGAGCGATGGTTGACTCGGCGCTTGTGCAGCCGCAGTACCGGCGGCCAACAGGCTCGCCGCAATTAGCAAACTTCTCATAACACCTCCCAAGCGATTAAGAAGCGCGGCAGATGTTAACAGCCATACCGGTGCCGCAAACACTTCCCAATCAACGCAAAAAAATGCTAGGAGTTCGGCATCGATAACTGTCGCCGTTTGGAGACAGGCGGCGCGTCAGTCTTTCGACACGGCCTTGCGAAACGAGCGCGGTCGCACCCAGAACCAGCTTGCAACGACCAGCAGACCGAACAGGCTATAGGCGACCGCAAACACCCAGCCCGGTGCCTGGTAGTAAAGTATCGATTCCAGCCAGTGCGCAATAAACGCGCCTTCGTAAGTTGCACCGCCGCCGCGGTCGCGTAACGCCATCTCGATCGTGGTCAGCGGACAGACGACACCGAGCCAGGCTTGCGCGGCGACAATCACAATGGCAACGAGGTGCAGGCCGCGAAAGTAAGGATTTCGTACCCAGGCCCAGCCGAGAGGTTTGCCCAGCACGACGAGCAACAACCCGAACACGACAAACGCCACGAACAGGACGTGCAGCAGCAATACGAGATCGGCAAAAAACGTAAACAGCGCGGCGTTGTTCATCGACGGCTCACGAGTTCCTCGACGTCAGTACAGGCTCCCCGAAGCCGCCATCCCTTTGACGACTGCCGGCCGCTCGCCCACCTGATCGCGCCAGCGCCGAATCGCCGGATACGGTTCGAGTCCTCCGTCGAGCCGGCCAATCGAACTGACGGTGGACGGATACATGAGCACGTCGGCCAGCGAATAGTCGTTGCCGAGGAAGTACTCGTTGTCCTCAAGATGTCCGTCAACCACGGCCAGTACGCGATGAATCGTCTCGGCGTAGTAGTCCAGCGCCCATTCATCGCGCTCGGGCGCCAGGAAACTCAAGTGAAACTGACTGGCAAACGCGGGCGACAAATCGGTCATGACAACGCCGATCCAGTGTTCCATGGCGGCCAGTTTTTCTGCCGGCGGCAACAATCGGCCGGTCTCGGCTGCGGCCCAGCGGGCGATCGCCATGCTGCCGTACACCACCAGCTGCGGATTGTCGCCTGCCGGACCCGCCAGAATGGGCAGCCGGCCGAGCGGGTTCAGCGCCAGCACTTCCTCACTGCGGTGCTCGCCCTTCTGAAAATCGATCTCCCGAACAGCGTAGTCGAGACCACACTCCTCGAGCGCAACGCTCGCGCGCTGCCCGTTGGCCGTGGGAACGGTATACAGTTTCATTGCGGCTGCGATCCTGTCAGCTGGAACGACACCCGATATCAGAACTGAACGATGGCCCCGCCGTCAACATTGAGGCCAACCCCCGAGACGAACTGCGCTTCCTCGCTGGCGAGAAAGACGGCGGCAGCCGCAACCTCGTCGGGCTGGCCGAGTCTGCCGATGGGCGCTTTGGATTCCCAATACGCCTTGAATTCCGGATCGTCCATGAAGGGTTCGGACATCTTCGTGACGATGGAACCCGGCTGAAGGTAGTTCACGGTAATGCCAAACCGACCCAGGTCGACGGCCATGCCTTTCGTGAGACCGGCCACGGCGTGTTTCGACGTCCCGTAAACGGACAGCTCCGGACCCGCCAGGTCCGACATGATCGAACCGAGATTGATGATGCGGCCCCGGCCACTCTCTTTGAGCGCCGGCACTGCCTGCCGCGAAATGCGGAACATGGCGCGGACGTTGACAGCCATGATCGTGTCGAACTGTTCGTCGGTCAGCGTCTCGAAGGCGCCCGCTATGACGATGCCGGCGTTGTTGACGAGGATGTCGACGCCGCCGAGCTGTGCAACGGCCGCATCGACAATACTGGCGGGAGCGTCGTCAGCGGATACGTCAGCGACGAGCGTCGACACACGATCTTGTGCACCCAACGCGGCTTCCAGATCGTTTGCGTCCTGATCGACGGCCAGTACGGCGGCTCCCTGCTCGGCAAAGGCCCTGGAAATGGCAAGACCGATGCCGTTGCCGGCACCGGTAACGATGGCGCGTTTGCCGGAAAGATCAATCATGCTCGAAGACTCCTGTTGTACGACTCTCGTTTGCAACCGTCGGGTTAGCCAAGAACGCTCGCACTCGTAAACCAGTACGCACCAAAACCAAAAAGCGTCGCAGCCACGCCGTGCCGCAGCATTGGCCGTTGTGACACTCTAACCAGGGACAACAGCGCCATTGCCAGCAGCACGAATGCGATCTGTCCTGCCTCGACACCCAGATTAAAAAATGCGACAGCCGGCAGCAGGTGTTCCCTGGGTATATTACTGACGTCGAGGCCGCCGGCGAATCCGATGCCATGCAGCAGACCAAAAATCACGACCAGGCCGTACGCCGTGAGCGGCCGGGTCTTCCTGCCGGTCCCCGCGCCAGCAAGAACCGCAAGCAGGATGCCGCCAGCCGTCAGCCACCCGAGCGCGCCATCCGCCAGTACGCTCCAGAGTCCGACGAAGACCAGCAACGTGCACAACAGCCAGGCACGTGTCGTTCTGTCGCTCGGCGTCGCCCGCAGTCCGTGCAGCGCCACGACACAGATTGAAAACGCAATCAACGCCTCGACGGCTTCGGTGCGAACGGCGACGGTCCCGTCCACGAGTATCAACATGCTGACCGCATGGCCCAGCGTAAACCCGGTGACCGCAATGCACACGCGCTTGAGGCCGCTGAACGCGAGGACCAGGGCCAGCAGGAAGGCAAGGTGGTCATAGCCGATCCTGATGTGCGAGAACCCGGCACGGAAATGCGCCAGGGCCGATGTCCGCTGATCGGATGCGGCCTTGCTCCAGACGCGGGAATCCGCTGTGAGGACAGCCTGTGCCGGGGAGTCAGCGCCGCGCAGGTAATGGTTGTGTTCCGCGGCGACGTCAAAGAAAGCCGACATCAGGATGCGTTGCGGTTCCCTTTCACACTCCCAGGCAAGTTCGACGCGCAACCAACCTGTACTGGCCGGTAACAGGGATGCATACGGCGGGTTGCAGGCGCCGTCCTGTGGCCGGACCGTGCCGAGCAGGTGTCGCAGCAAACTGTCCGCCAGCCTGCGATCCTGGGCGGCAACGGGCAGGCGAGTCACCTCGCGCGTCTGGACCGTGTAGTGCATCGTCAAACGGCCGTCGAACCACCGCAGTTCGCTGAACGATTCGCTCGGCGTGTGCGCCACCGCCAGCGCCGGGAACAGCAGCAACAGTACTAACGCGCTCCGGCTCACGGCGGATCGAGTCCGGCCGATTCGTAGTCGATGCGGATATCGGCTCGGCTGCGCAACCAGGCCAGATACTCGACGAGCGCCTGATCGGACCGGTGCCTGAGATACTCCGCTCTGACCAATGGCTCCAGTTCGTCGAAGTCGGACGCGGGAGGATCGACGCGTTCGGTCAGCTCGAGGATATGCCAGCTTCCGCGCACGAATGCGGGCGCCGAGTACTCGCCCGGCTCAAGTTCCTCGAGCATCGACGTCAATGTGGCGCCGAGATAATTCGAAATCGTGCCAACGGGCAGGAGCCGATCGGGCAACTCGGCCACCAACGCCGTGTCCCGCAAATCGCCGTTCTCGATACGGGAACGAATACGCTTCGCTAGCGCCCCGTCACCGGCGTCGAGCCCTGGCAGCGTGAACCAGCGAGCCCGATACTGTGCGGGCGGCTGAAAAAACGCGCGGTCACTGCTATAGAAATCTCGAAGTGCAGCGTCGGAAGGCACGTCGGAACTCGCGTCGGCCACGATCTGCGCAATCACGGCGCTCGACATCGCCTTGCGGATTGCCGGGACGCTCCGGTCGAGCCTGAGCTCCCTGGCTCTCAGGATCAGCAACTCTTCGTCGATCAGCCGCTCGAGCGCAAACGCACGTTCGGTTGCATCGAGCGGCTCGCGACTATCGGTTGCCACGTCTGACAGTACCTCCCGATAGCGGCGCAGCGAGATGGAGGCGTCTTCCACCTGTGCAACCTCAGCCTCCCCGAAAATCTCGATCGGTGTGCGGTTTTCCACAACGCCAAGAGTCGCGAGCGACACACCAACGAGCGCCGCGACGGCATACAGCCCGTGAAACAGACGCCAGTCGTTTAGCCGAAACCTCATTCCCCTTCTCCGAAATCCACGAAGATTGGCGATGACCAGGCCAGACTCGGCAGCGGCTCGAGACAATCGTCATCCGCATCGGTGCGATCGTCACCGAAACACGCCCGCACCGCTATGCACTCGCCCTTGTCGTTGTACTCACACCGCAAACCGCCGGCGTTGATCGTCGGCCGCGCCTCCTGGACCGCGCGTGCGTAGTAGACGGCGTCGCGGCCTGTCTCCCGGAAGTCTTCGTCCTCGAACTCGAAGCGACAACCGTCGGTCGAGGCTTCGCAATCGATGGTTTTCCAGGGATCCTCGATTAGCGGTGCAATCGGTTCGCCAGCGCGTTGCTGAGGGCGGATGCGAACGATTTCGATCCGTTCGATGCGTTTTCGCGCGTCGCCCGGGTGGTAGCACTCACCGCGACACAGGCGCTCGATCCGCTCCGGGTCCGCCGCCTGCAGCGTCCACTCGGGACATCCGGGCTTCTGTTCGAACGACCCGAGCGCGCGCACGACGAAGCGTGGATTCTCGCTCAGTTCTACCTCACTACCCATCGGGGCCTGACCGTCCGGTGCGTTCAGAAGGTCGAACCACAGCAGCATACGTTTGCCCGAGGTCCCGTAGACTTCCTTGCGTTCGAGCGCATCCCAGACCGATCCCCGGTCCCGCCCGGCGGCGTGCACCGCCACGAGGCCACCTGTCGAGAAGTAGCTCGCCTGGCGCTCGAGCTCGAGGATGTTGAACAAGTCGATCTTCGAGACGTCGACCTCGCGTGCCTCGGCCGCCGGTGCACCGCGGTCGGTCGAATACAGCTCGCGCGAAGCCGCGTCCCGATAACCCCACCAGTCGACCATGGGATTGCGGGCGAACTCCTTGTAGCCGGTGCCCGGGCGCGCCGAATGGTTGTCGCTGGACGCGATGAAGCCGAAGCGGAAGCGCCTGGCCTCCTCTTCGTCGAAGTTCGAAATCGCGAGTCCGTACTGCGCCGACCCACGGGGCCGGTAGTTGAACGCAGGCAGATAACAATCGCGACACTGACCGGCATCCAGCCAGTCTTCGAGGCGTGTGCCCGGCACGGTATGCCAGCCCGGCAAACCGGTGGCCATGTAGCGCCGCCGGGTATCCGCCGCACGGGCTTCGCACCCCTCCGGCGGCAGACCCGCCTCGATACAGCGCTCGCGAATGATTTCGCCGGCTCGCCAGCATGACGGCAGGTAGTCTTCCGTTGGCTCCGGGCACTCGAGCTTGCCGTCTTCGTCGCGGCGCACGTCGTCCCAGTCGCGGTATACCTCGGAAGCACCGTGGCCCGAGTAGACTTCGATCAGCGTCTGACGCTCCGGATCGTGCATGTTGCCGACGAGCTGTTTGTCGAGCGACGTACCGGGCGGCGAATAGACACCCCAGGCCGTCCCGTGAGGAATGACCAGCGCCGGCAGCTCCCATTCGCGCAGAATCCGAAACAGGTCGGCGGGCGTCGCGGCCGTCTCGTAACACTCGGACGGCAAGTCCGGCGACGGCACGCCATCTTCGCAGGTCGGCACCTCGGCGATCGCCGACACCAGGCGGCCGAAGTCGTAGTAACGCTGCCGGTTTTTCAGATCACGCAGCGGCGGCAGCACCCGGAGCTTCGGCGGTATGCTCGCGAACGTGCCGCCGCGGACCGGTGAGGACACCGGGCGCGTCGGCAGCTGGTCGGTGGCGACGTCCCGAAAGATGACGTTCTTGTGGCCGTAGTGGGTCTCGGGTGTTGCACCCGACTGGGTCCACTCGTAGCCCAGAAACGTCACCATGTCCGGATTCGCAGGGTCACCGGAGACGGCGTTGCACTGCTGCACGCTGTCGATGGATCGGCGCCACAGCTCCGGCGTCAGGCTTTCAGCGTGATCCGTGAGCGCCCAGAAATCCAGCTTGGAACACATACGCGCGAAGTCGCAGGCGTCGGCGGGCGGGTGCGAGCCGTCGCCCTGGACCATAGGCAGAGACATTCGAAACGCGTCGGACGAGAAGGTCGTATGAACGTGCAGGTCGCCGAACAGGATCTGCTTGCCGGCCGTCGCGTCGAGATCGTTTGCGGCCGGGCTCAGTTGCACTTCCTCCGGGCGAGTGACTGCCGGATCCCTTGGCTGCGTCACCGTAATCGTGCCGGCATCTTCGAGTTCGCCGTACCAGCCCTCAAGTATCCCGATGACGTAGACGGCCGCCGCCAGGACGAGTACGAGTATCACGGAAAGCGCTTTTTTCATGCCTCACCTGCCCCAGGGTTTGCCACAAAAAAGGGCCGGCAAAGCCGGCCCCCTGAATCGTGCTGTTGATGTTCGTGCAATCAATCGATATGCCATCGGTGCGTGGAAGCCCCCGTCAGAAATCGAAACTGGCGCCGAATTCGACACCGTACCAGCGCGGCGGACCGTACGCCGACATGATCCACAGTGTGGCGACGGACAACGAACCCGTGCGATAGCGCTCGTCGGTCAGGTTCCGGCCGTACAGGGTGACGAAATACTTCTCGTCCCGATCGCGGTACGTCAGGCTCGCATCGACCAGCGTCTTGTCATTCAAGGTCGTGTTGAACGCGTCGCCGGCATCGGAGTAGCTGGCAATGGATTCGTCTTCGTAGGCCACTCTCACGTTCCAGTCCAGGCTGCCGGCGCTGCCGAGATCCTGAAAGTAGTTCCCCTCGACCGTGTACATGAATTCGGGCGCGCGGGTCACGGGCCGGTTGCTGAGATCGATGTCGATCGTGCCGTCGAAATCGGTGTCCGCCTCGAACCTGTCGAAAGTCGCATCGGTCCAGGCCAGGTTACCCGACAGCGTCAGATTGTCCGTTGCAGCCCAGCTGCCTTCGAGCTCCAGACCAACGACGTTCAGCTCAGCGGCGTTGAAGAACAGCGTTTCCTGGCCCGTCGGGAAGGTTGCGTTCAGCGTACGCTGCGCGTCGGTGTAGTCGACGTAGTAGCCCGTTGCGCCCAGGTAGGCGGCACCGTCGGCGAATGTGCCGCGAATACCCGCCTCGAAAGAATCCGCATACTCGGGATCGGTGGGCCGCGCCGCCGCCGGGGTAATCGGGTTGAGCTGGGTGCCGATCTGATCGTTGTAGCCGCCGCTCTTGAAGCCGCGCGAGTAGCCGAAATAGCCGAACCATTCGTCGTTGAAGTCGTAGCCTAGATTCAAGCGGTAGGTCAGCTCCTGCCAGTCCTCCGAGTCGCGCACGACGAGGCTCGGGAAACGGTCGAAGTCGGCGGCCGCGAGCGGCTCACCCAGCTGCTCCAGTGTCGGCGCACCGTCGAGCAGGCCCACGCCGATACGCGGTCGTCCCGCCCAGCTCTTCTCCTCGTTGGTGTAGCGCAGGCCGGCCGTCAGATGCAGCCGGTCGCTGATGTCCCAGGTGCCGTCGATGAACGCTGCCGCTGCGTCCGCTTCCTGTGAGTTGCACAGGATCAGCGGATTGTTGTTGAAGAATTGCGACGGCGCGCCCAGGAAGAAGTTGTCGAGGAAGCCGACCACCTGAAGGACGCAGAATTCGGTATCGTCGCTTTGCAGGAACGCCCCCGTGACGAAGTTCACGTTGCCGTCCAGGTTGGAAGCCAGACGAACCTCGAGCTGATTGGTCCGCCGGTCGTCGTCCCGGGTCGCGTCGAACAGCGACACCGGACCGGGTGAGCCGGCGTACGAACTCGGCAGCCGCGAAATCTGCTCCCGGTGTCCGGCGTTCGCGTACACGGTGTAGTTGTCGCTGGCTGCCCACTCCAGGCTCACATAGTAGCCGTTGACGTCGACACGGTGGCCGTCCGACATTCTCAACAGCAACCCGTCCCTGCCGGTATTCCCGGCGTTATCGAGCGGATCGCCGGTCGCGGCCGGATAGCCCCACAGCGGGAACAGATAGTTGTCGGGCGACTCGGCGACGATCGGCGGCGTATCGCCTTCGTCGCGGATGATTTCGTACTGGAACAACATGTTGAACGAATCGCTGGGTTCCCAGAGCAGTTTGGCACGAGCGGAGAAGACGTCGTCGCCGCCCAGATCGCTTCCGTCGCCCTGACCTGTGAGGCCATCGACGGCAGGATCGACGGGTACACCGTTGGCGCCGAGCGGACCGAACGACGCGTTGTTCTTGTAGAAGCCGTCCGAGTTCAGCTGCATACCGGCAAACCGAAATGCGAAGTTCTCGCCGAGCGGGACGTTGAGAGCAAGCTTGCCCTGCGTCGTTCCGAAGTCGCCGACCGTCAGCCGCGCGTCGATCAGTCCTTCACCAATGACGGGCCGCTTGGTGCGTACGTTGATGACGCCGCCGGTCGTGTTCTTGCCGAACAGCGTGCCTTGCGGTCCGCGAAGGACCTCGACCGCCTCGATATCGAACATTTCCAGGTTCGAGGTCTGGATGTGCGGCACGACAAAATCGTCGATCGTGACGCCGACCGGCGATTCCTTGTACACGATGATCGTCGTTTCAGAGACACCGCGCAGAGCGAATTGCGCCGAACGGAATGCCGACACCGTGCCGCTGGATAGCCCGGGTACCGACAGCGCAATGTCATTGAGGTCGCGCACTGCAAAGGTTTCGACCTGCTCGCCCGTTATCGCCGTAACGGCTACTGGCGTAGTCCTGAGGTCGGTGTCACCGCGTCGCGTCGCCGTAACGGTGATTTCCTCGAGCTGCTGAGCGATGCCCGCAGCGGGCACTATCAGTGCGATTGCTGCAACAAGCAACGCGCGCGCGCCGCCCTTGCCGATACTCTCGATAGAGCCTTTGATGAACCGCGTTTGCATAGGGCCCCCCTCCAAACGGTTTCCGGTCGATAGATGTTCAACGATACTCAACCATACACAAAAAAAAGTCAAGCAAGATTGTTTTTTTGTAACGCGACGTCACGCCTCCGGTAAGTGACTGAAATTACTTGTCTTCGGCAGGCTCGGACGGCGCGAATGCGAGCAGTACGTTGCCCGGCATGTGGAAATAGATCCCGTAGCCGGAGGTCTGGTACAGCATGCCGTCGTAAACCACAGGGCCGGCGCTGCCGCCAACGGACCCACCCTGCCCGCGTGCACCGCCGAGCGCCGCGAATTCACGGCTGCTGTCGAATTGCCACAACACCTTACCTGTCGCCGGGTCGTACGCGCGCAGAAGACCGTCCATGCCGCCCGCAAAAACGGCGGCATCCGTAACGCTCGCCGGCGCGGATACGCCCGGATCGCAAAACTCGCGATCGCCGCACAGATCCGGATGCGCGTAGTGCCACAACACTTCGCCCGTTGCCGCATCGAGCGCAAACACGCCGGGACGCGCCGGCAGCTCGTGTTCCTGGCCGTCGTCGAAATCCGAGATCGGTATGAACGCAACGCCGTCGCGCGCCGCCATGCCAAAATGGATCCCTGCCTGGATACCGCCGCGACCGAGGCGATTGCGCCACAGAAGCTTGCCCGTCGCGGGGTCGAGACCAAACGCCTCTCCCGACTTCTGTCCGGCAACGAGTACACGGCCCTTGTTCGTGTTCACGAGCATTGTGCTGGCGCCAAAATCGAAGTCCGGGCCGTCTTCCTCGGGGCAGTTGTATCGCGCGTCCGGCATCATGCAGGCGACGTTCCACGCATCACCCGCCGTTGCCTGCCACACCCACTGCTTTGCGCCCGTCTCGAGATCCATGGCAATGATTGCGTCGCTGTTGCCTTCCGCGGGACTCGAGTAGTTTTCCCCCGTGCCGACGAACAGCAGGCCCGCGTCGAGATCGACACTGGGTGTGTTCCAGATCGGCGCGCCCGACGGCGCCAGTATGTCCGTACCCACGGCCGTCTCACCCACCCTTTCGGGCGCCTCGTCGATCGTATGCTGCTTCCAGAGTATCTCTCCGCTCTCGGCGTCGATTGCCATCACGGCCCCCCTGAACGTGCAGCACGGGTACTCGGGATCGGCGGCCGACGTCACTTCCAGCGATGAGATCGGCACGAGTACGCGATTCTCCGCGAGCACGGGCGAGCCGGTGATCGTGGCATTCGGGTGATCATCGACTTTCACCGACCAGCGCAGCTCGCCGCTCACGGCATCGACCGCGTAAGCTCTCGCGAGCAGATCCCCGAAGTACAAGGTCGGCTGCGCCGTTTTGTCTCCCGGTGTCCAGGGGGATACGGCTATTGCCGTTCGCACCTCGGCGCTTGCGCGAAACGTCCAGCGCAGACAGCCCGTCTTTGCGTTCAGCGCATAGACCGTTCCATCCTGGCTGCCGACGTACAGACCGCCGCCGCCCAGCCCGGGCTGTGAACGCGCTCGCAGCGCATTGGGAAACGCCAGGGCCCATTTGAGTTCCAGCGTTTCTACAGCCGCCGCGTCCAGCCCGCCGGTGTTGGCATCGATATAGCGGTTGTTGTCGAGCCCGAATCCCCAGCCCGGCGTTTTCGGCGGCTTCGCGTAGTCGAATGCCGCCTCCTCGGCCGTACACGCCGGCGGCAAGGAAGGCGACGCATGGGCATCGAGGCTGGTCTTGGCAAGATACTCCGCCACGGCGACGCGTTCGTCGTCGCTCAGTGCCGCCGCCTGCGCCTGCATGATGCCGCTGACCAGCGACGCGTGGATGGCGTCGGGCGCCATCATCTCGAGGAACATCTTGTGCGGTGCCTTGGCAACGCCACCTTCGTGACATTGCGCGCAGTGTTCGCCGTAGACGCGTTCGCCCGTCCCGTCGTCCGCCACGGCAACTGAGCTCATGCACAGTGCAAAAACAAAGATAAGAATGCGCATGGCTGTTCCTTTCTTGTGAAGCCAATCAGAGCTTGTCGATTTCCTGTGCCAGCGTCGCCAGGAAGCGTGCTGCGTCGGCACCGTCGACGACGCGGTGATCAGCGGACAAGGTCACGGCCATTACCGGCTTGACGACGACGCCTCCCGCGGCGGCAACCGGCGTTTCGGTCACGGCCCCGACGGCCAGGATGCCGGTCTGCGGCGGCGTAATGATGGCCGTAAACGCATCGATACCCAGTACGCCGAGGTTCGACACCGTGAAACCGCCGGGCTCGAGGTCGTCCGCCGTCAGCGAATTGTTCCGCGCCCGCTCCGCAAGCTGTCGTGATGCAGCCGTCAGCTCAGCCGGGTCCATCGACTCGACGCCGCGAAGCAGTGGCGCGACGAGACCCTGTTCGGTATCGACGGCCATGTTGATGTCGACACTCGAGCGACCGACGATGCCGTCGTCGGTGTAGTGACTGTTGAGGAGCGGGTGCTCGAGCAGCGCACGGCCGACCGCCTGCATGATCAGCGCGTTCACGGCAACGTCGCCCGACTTCCTCGCCAGCGCGGCGCTCATGTCCACGGTCCGAGTCAGGTAGTAGTGCGGAACATCCTGCTTGGCGGCGACCAAGCGTCGCGCAATGCTCTGCCGACGGCTCGTCAGCGGCACGGCTGCCGGTGCCGCGGGTAGGTTGCCGGCTGCCGCCCGCTCGACGTCTTCGCGCGAAATCCTGCCGTTGCGCCCCGTACCCGAGACCGTGCTCAGATCAACGCCCAGCTGTTTCGCCAGCCGGCGCGCAACGGGACTCACCCTGACGGCGCCACCGGCAGCGGGAGGCGGTTCGGCGGCTTGCGGCGATTCCGCCGCAGCGGCTTCGGTGTTGTCCGCCCCGTCGCCGCCTGTCTCGTCGTCGATGCCGAAACTTGCATCCGCAGGCGTGAAGTTCGCGATAAAGGCATCGATCTCCGCATCGCTGACGTCGGCCGTGGCAATGACCCCCAGCAGCTCGCCGACCTTGAGCGTATCGCCCTCACCTGCAATCTGTTTACAGACGACGCCGGACACCGGGGCCTCGAGCGTATTGACGATCTTGTCGGTTTCGATGTCGATCAACTCGTCACCTTTGGTGACCTTCGCACCGGCCGGAACCTGCCAGCCCGTAATGGTCCCCTCCTGCATCTCGATACCCCATTTGGGCACGGTCAGCGGGTATAGCGGTTCAGCCACGGACCACCTCCTCGATGGCGGCCGCAATATCGCCCGGACCGGGCATATAGGCGCGTTCGAGTTCGCGCGCAAACGGCACGGGCGCGTGCGGCGCGGTCACGAGTTTGATCGGTGCCCTGAGCGAACCGAAGGCTTCGGAGGCCACAATACCGGCAATGTCGGACGCCGCGCTGCAGCGCGGCGGCGACTCGTCGACGATGACGAGGCGTCCGGTGTGCTCGAGGCTTTCGAAAATGGTTTCCGTGTCGAGCGGCGACAGCGTGCGCGGATCGATCAGGTCGCAGCTGATTCCGCTCTCCCTGAGACCGTCGATGGCCTTCTCCGCAAACACGACCATGCGCCCGATCGCAATCACCGTGCAGTCGTCACCTTCTCGCGGCATCGCCGCTTCGCCGAACGGCACCAGGTGTTCACCTTCGGGAACCTCGGCCTTGCGGTTGTAGAGCGCCTTGTGTTCGAAAAACACGACCGGGTCGTCGTCGCGGATTGCCGTCTTCAGGAGCCCCTTGGCGTCGGCTGCATTCGACGGTACGACTATCTTCAGTCCCGGGACACCGGTCAGTATCGGGTAGATCGTCTGCGAGTGCTGCGCGCCCATGTTCATACCCGCGCCCATGGCCGTGCGGATCACGAGCGGGCAGCTCGCCTTGCCGCCGAACATGTAGCGAAACTTGGCGGCCTGGTTGTAGATCTGATCCATGCAGACGCCCACGAAGTCGGCAAACATGATTTCGGATATTGGCCTCAAACCCGCCAGCGCCGCGCCCGCCCCCGCGCCGATGATCGCGGACTCGGAGATCGGCGTATCGATCACGCGGTCTTCACCAAACTCGAAGATCAGTCCTTTGCTCACGCCAAAAATGCCGCCGGACGCGTCACGTTCGCCCGAGCTGCCACCGGCTCCGCCCGAGACGTCTTCGCCCAGGATGATGACGCGCTCGTCGCGACGCATTTCCTCGAACAATGCGTCGTTGAGCGCCTGCCGAAAAGTCGTTTCTGTCATTGTCAGCGCGCCCTAGTAGCTTGCGTACACATCGGTGGTCAGTTCGTCGATCGACGGCGGCGGCGCAGCTTGTGCCTCGCTGACCGCTTGTTCGATCAGGGCGAGAACCTCGGCATCGACGGCAGCAAGCTCGTCGGCGCTCAGCGTTCCTTCGCGAGTCACGCGCGCTGCAAAAATCTTGAGACAGTCGCGGTTCTCGCGATGCGCCTCCACCTCGCCTTTGGCGCGGTATCGCTGCGGGTCGCCCTCGAAGTGGCCGAAGAAACGCGTCGTCGTGCATTCGAGAGCGCTGGGGCCCTGGCCGGATCGCGCGCGCGCAACAGCCTCACCCATGGCGTCATAGACATCGAAGTAATCGTCACCGTTGACCTTCGCAGCCGGCATGCCAAAACCTCGGCAGCGGCTGGCGATGTCCTTGCTGCCGACCGCATAGGAGACGCCAGTGTGTTCGCTGTATCCGTTGTCCTCAAACACGAAGATGGTCGGCAGCTTGAGCACAACCGCCAGGTTCATTGCTTCGAACACCGTGCCCTGGTTACAGCTGCCGTCGCCGCCGAACGACACCGTAATGTGTCCCTTGCCCGCATTGCGCGTCGCAATCGCCGCGCCGGTCGCCAGCGGCGGGCCGCCACCCACGATGGCGTTGGCGCCGAGCATACCCTTGTCGAAATCGGCAATGTGCATGGAGCCGCCCTTGCCGTTGCACAATCCGTCCGCCCGGCCGTAGATCTCTTTCATCATGCCGATAACGTCACAGCCCTTCGCAATACAGTGGCCGTGGCCGCGATGTGTGCTCGCTATGAGGTCGTCGTCGCTCAGATGATCGCACACGCCGACCGCCACGGCTTCCTGTCCCGAATACAGGTGGGTAAAACCGGCAATCTGCCCTTGCTGTATTTCGAGATGCAGCCGCTCTTCGAACTCGCGGATGGTCTTCATCCGCCGATACGCGCCGAGCAGCGCTTCCTTGTCGAGATTAGTCACTGCGTTTCCTCAAAGCGCGTCCGCGGGTTTTTTCCCGGGACCGTAAATGTAGTCGTCGATGGTCTTGTGAAAATGCCGGATGCGGAGCTCCTGGTTGCCGAGCCACAAGCCGCGGAAACCCCGGCTGTTCATACCGTCCTGCACGCCCGGCAGGTTGTACGCATCCTGATCGAGGACGAGACCAATACTCTTCTCACCGTGCTTGAACTGCTGATGCTCCGGGCGCTCCGGCCAGTCGTCGCCGTCCGGTACGAGTTCGAACGTCCAGATGTCGAAGAACATTTTGTTGGGATCGCTAGGATGCGGGCGCTGCCGGAACAACCAGTAGTCGTCCGCGTGCACGTTGAGCGTGACGTTCGGAAAGATCATGTAGTGATAGTCGTCGGTCAGCTGCGCGTCGTGCAGACGCGAATAGTCGCGTCCCTGCTCGTGACCGTGTTCGCGCTTGTAGCGCTGCACGTCTTCGCGGATCTCGTTGACGCGGCCGTCGTAGTCCGCGGGGTCCATGCCGGCCTGCTTCATGACGGCCTTGATGCCCTCCGGAATGGCGGGCGGCACCTTGACGCGCGGGCTCAGGGTGGCGAACTTGATGAGATAGCGGTTATGCTTGTCGTAACAATCGATCTGCAGGTTCAGATCGTCGAGATGCCACAACAGCTGCGGGTGAATACCCTGCACGTGATAGGACTCGTTGAAGGCGTCGACGGAGGCCTTCCAGTTGCAGTCCCATTCCACCGTAATGTCTCGCGTCATCGCCATGCGCGACATGTTGTACGGCTCCAGGTGCTGCGGGATGACGTTCAGGTATTCCGCCAGCGGCTCCACGTCGGGGTTGAGGCTGAACCACACCCAGCCGTTCCACACATCGCAGGGTATCTCCTCGAGACCCGAGCACGGGCCACCCTGCGGAAACGTTTCGACATCGGGAATGTTCTCGAACGACCCGTCGAGCTTGTACTCCCAGTGGTGATACGCACACTTGAAGGTATCAGCATGGCCAAGACCGCGATCACGCAGGCGGTTGCCGCGATGCTGGCAGACGTTGTAGAACGCCTTGATGCCGCCGTCTTTCTGGCGCACGAGCAATACCGATTCACTACCGATCTCGGTCGCGCAGTAAGCACCGGGCTCGTCGAGATCGCGCTCCAGGCAGCCGACCAGCCAGACCTTTGTCCAGATGGTTTCCCACTCGCGGCGCATGAACTCGACGTCCGTGTAGCGTTGCTTCGCAATGATCTCGTCGCCAAGCTCGGGGTCGGGTGCCTTTTCCAGCGGCGTGCCCTTTATCGTCGCGCTGTGTGTCTCGTCGCTCATGCAGCCTGCTCCAGCGGTTCGTTCAGCGACCAGCGTATGCCGCGCCGCAACAGCTCGTAGAAGGCCGGCTGTTTCCAGCTGCCGCGCTCGACCTCCGGATACTCGTCCATCAGCGGCTGCATGTCGTAGCGGCCGCGCGCGTGCCCCAGATTGAAATACAGCACCTCGCCGTCCCCCCAGGATTTGAGATACATGACGGGCACGACGCCGTTGTCGCTCCAGTCGCTCACCTCGAAACCGTCAGCCATGCCGGAAAACTCGGTTTCCAGCAGAAGCTCGTGTTCGCCGAAGAAACGGCAGAGATAAATTTCGTCATCCGCCTCGAACGGCTCGATGCCCGCCACGAGCGGGTGTGCGCTGCTCGCGCGCACGGTGAAAGGCTGGATCGGCGGGTGTGCAACAAACTGGCTGCCGAGCATCTCCATGAAGCGCGGCGCGTCATCCGGCGCGGTCCAGCCTTTTCCCTTGACGTAACGCAGCCGGGAATTGGTGCCGTGCAGCGCAAACCAACGCTTGCCCGCGCTCAGGAACCCGGCAAGCGCATCCTGCTCGGCGTCGGTCGGCAGCAGCTCGCAGGTGTAGGTAATCAGTGCGTCCGCGCTCTCGAGTGCCGCGACGTCGCTGTAGTCCGAACGCAGGCTGACACGATTGCGCTCGTCCTCGGCCAGGAGCTTCAGCAGCTCGAGGCGCGCAAAGTCGATGTCGTGGTACTTGCCGCCACAGATCAACAGTATGTCGCGCCGGCCGGACATCCCGTCAGAGCTGCACGCGCTTCGTGTAACCGTTGTCCGCGATCAGATTCGTGCCGGTCACGAGACTGGCCGCCGGGCTTGCGAGGAACGTGACGACCCGCGCGACTTCCTCGGGCGTACCCATACGGCCGGCAGGAATTTTGCGCACCGTGCTTTCGTAGAACTTCGGCATTGTGCCCTTGATCATCTCCCATGCGCCGCCTTCGAAATAGATCGGGCCGGGCGACACGGTGTTGACGCGAACGCCCTCGCCGCGCACGAACTGGGAAAGCTGGCTGCCGTAGTTGATCAGCGCCGCTTTCATGGCGTTGTAGGCCATGGGGCCGCCGAAGTAGTCAACGGCGTTCGTCGAACCGATGACAATGATGGAACCGTCGCCGGACTCCTTGAGCGCCGGCAGCAGGGTTTCGCAGCCGCGAACTGTGTGCAGCACGTCGATCTCGAAACAACGCCACCAGTTTTTTTCCGAGTCCATACCGCCGCCGCCGGAGACGTTCGGCACAAAAATGTCGCAGCCGCCGAGTTCCTCGACGGTCTTTTCGAGCCAGGCTTTGTACTCGTCGGCGTCCTTGACGTTGCAGGGACCGCCAATGGCCTGACCGCCCGCGTCCTTGATCGCAGCGACAGCCTCCGCGACCGCATCGCCGTCCCGCGCGCAAATCGCAACCTTGGCGCCCTCCGCCGCGAGTGTTTCGGCTATGGCCCTGCCGATACCCCGCGAGGCACCCGTTATAATGGCGCGCTTTCCGCTCAGCCCCAGATCCATCCTGCTACTCCCGGCAATTGACGTCGCTCAAGTATACGCGCCGGCTCGAAAAAAGAAAACAGTCATGATTGTTTGTTTTTGGGGTATAGTCCCCGGCAACATCGATGTCGTACAGTCCGTCGACCGACAGCTGAGGAAGAACACACACCATGAGAATCATCGTTACCGACCGCGAGGGCTCGGTGCAGGAAGCAGAAGGAGAGCCCGGCCTCAAACTCATGGAGGCCATCCGCGATCTCGACGACAGCGTTGACGCGATCTGCGGCGGCTTGTGCTCGTGTGCGACCTGCCATGTCTACGTCGACAGCGACTGGCTGAGCAAGCTGCCCGCCATCGAAGACGACGAAGAGGAACTCCTCGACTCGCTGGAGAACCGCCAGGGCAACTCTCGCCTGAGCTGTCAGATCGAACTCACACCGGAACTCGACGGGATTACGCTGACGGTCGGTCCCGAAGAGTAGCGGCCGATCCGACGCTCACTGCACCGACAGTGCGTTGTCGATAACGAGTTCCGCGCCGTTGACGAACCGCGACTCGTCGCTGGCCAGGTAAACGATCATTGCCGCCACGTCTTCGGGGCGGCCCACTCCAACCGGATCGTCGCCGGCGTCTGGGTCCGGCGCCGGCATACCCAGTTCCTCGTTGACCGCCTTCACCATCGGCGTGTCGATGGCACCCGGGTGCACTGAATTCACGCGTATCTTGTCACCGTTCATCTGGCAGCTCACCGCCAGCGACTTGGTCATGGCGCGAACCGCACCCTTCGCCGCTGTGTAGGCGAAGAAAATCGGGAAACCGAGATGCGAAGCGACCGACGACATGTTGATGATCGAGCCGCCGCCACGGCGCCGCATGGCGGGCATTACGGCCTTGCAGCCGAGGAACACCCCTTCGTTCATGACGGCGTTATGTAGCCTGAACTGCTCGAGCGTACACTGCTCGGGCGTGCCGACAATGACGATACCGGCGTTGTTGACCAGGATGTCGACGCCGCCAAATTCTTGCTCGACCTCGGCAACGATGTCTTCCCAGCGCTGTTCGTCGGAGACGTCCTGCTCCTTGAAAACGACCCTGGCGCCGGTCTCGGCTGCAATTTCGTCGGCGGCCTTCTGCCCGTCGGGGTCGACGTCCGTAATGACGACGCTGGCGCCCTCGCTCGCAAGCGCCCGGGCGTCGGCTTTTCCAAGCCCTTTCGCGCCGCCCGTCACAATTGCGACTTTCCCTGCTACTCTGCCTGCCATAGTCTTGCTCCGCGTCGACACGTCGTCGCGATGCTAACAAGCAGTCTTGACTGTTTCAATCACAAGTGATTGTTTTTTATTACCAGTCGGTTACCCTAACCGGTAGCCGCTAAGCAGCGCGTAAGCCAGCTGCTGAAGAACGATGACAACAACAGGCAAAAGGACAGCGGAGATGCCGGTGGCCAAACGCAGTGCAAAACCCAGTGGACCCGGAGAGCAAGGCTGGCAGGCGCAGAAGAGCGCGGCTACGAGGGATCAGATACTGAGCGCCGCCGTGCGCTGCATTGTCGAGCTCGGTTACTCGCGCACGACGACCATGAAAATTGCGGAGCGGGCCGGACTCTCGCGCGGCGCGACACTGCACCATTTTCCGTCGAAACTCGACATCATCCGTGCGGCCGTTGACTACCTCCACGAACGGCGGCTGCGGGCCTTTCGCACCTCGGTCACGTCCATCCCGGAAGGTACCGACCGCATCAAGGCCGCCACCGAGGCCTACTGGGCGCATGCCACCCACCCGATCTTCGTTGCCTTCTTCGAGCTGTCGGTGGCCGCGCGCACGGACAAGGAGTTGCGCAAGATCCTGCAACCGGCGCAAAAATCGTTCGACGAGGAATGGTACAAGACGGCCCAGGAAGTGTTTCCCGAGTGGCAGTCGGACAAGGCTGCATTCGACCTTGCCCTGAGCCTCGTACAGCACCTGATGGAAGGTATTGCCATCAGCTCGATGACCCACCAGCGCCAGCCGGACCTGGATCGACTCAAGCAGTACCTCGAGGATCAGCTAAGGGCGCTTGCGCCCGCATCAATACGCTAGTTGCGCTTGCGCCCGCATCAATACGCTAGTTGCGCTTGCGCCCGCATCAATACGCTAGTTGCGGTTCGTCGAGCGGCGGCTACTTCTTGCCGTCCATGTACAGATCCAGTTCGGCATGAAAGTGCCGCAGCCTCAGTTCCTGCTCCGACCAGATCGGCCCCTCGAACGCGCGTGAGCGTACGCCTTTTTGCACGACCGGGAGCAGTTCCGAATCCTGGTCGAGCACCAGCCCGAGATCCGGCTGCACCCCAAACGGCACGAACTCGCGCTCGGCCCTGACGTCGCCGCTCACGTCGGTCCCTTCGGGAAGACCCATCCAGTCCGGCACCTTCCAGCTCTCGTCGTCGACGGGGCGATACAGCGTGATCGTGTCGTAGTAGAAACGCTCGGGATCCTCGGGATGCGGCATGAAGCGCATCAGGAAGGCGCCCTCCGGGTGCAGACCAATTTGTACGTTCGGGAATACCCCGGTGGCCCAGCTGTCCGTCAGCTGGCCGTCGACCAGGCCGTCCCAGCCTAATTCGAGCTTGTCGGCACGCTTGCGTTTGAACTGCTGGATATCCTTGCGCACGGTCCCGGCATCACCGTCGTAGCCTTCAGGATCCATGCCTGCCTCGGACAGCATGTAAGCCAGCCCCGGATCGACCGATGCCTGATCGTCTTCCCGCGGACTTTTCTTCGCGAGCGGCACGATCATGCGGCTGTAGCCGTGCGGATAGACGTCGACCTGCGTGCCGTAGTCGTCCATGACGGTCGATGTCTGCGGGTGCACGGCGTGCAAATGATAGACCTCGTAGAACGCATCGACGCCGGTCTTCCAGTTCGCGCCCCATTCGCTGACGACGTGGCGCACGGTTTTCATCTTGTCGAGCTGATACCCCTCCAGGTAGCCGTCGGGCAGGCCGAAGCGTTCCTCGAGCGGCGGCGCATCGTCATCGAGGTTGACGAAGATCAGCCCGGCCTTTTCTTCGACGCGAACCGACCTGAGAGTCGGCCGGCCGTCGATCGCTCCCGGCCGGAACGACTCTTCGTCGGTGATTTTTTCGCAATGGCCGTCGAGGTCGAAACACCAGGAGTGAAACGCGCACGTGAACCGCGGCGTGGAGCCCATCTCGTTCAGGACCAGCCTGTTCCCGCGGTGCGGGCATACGTTGTAGAAGGCCCTGACCTCGTTCTCGTCGTTCAAAGTCACGATGATCGATTCGCGACCCAGCTCGAAGGTGAAATAGTCGCCGGGCTCCTCGAGATCGCAACGCGGCCCTGCAATCAGCCAGGTCCGGGTCCAGAGCTGCTCCCATTCCTTGTGCATCCAGCCGCGATCGTAGTAGCGCTCCGGCGCGACCCGCCCCACGCCGTGATCGACGTACGGCGCCTTGGCCTCCAGGGAATCTTCCGGCGCATCCGGGTTGACCGGGCTCGTGTACTCAAACTTTGCTGCCATCGTGTGCCCTCCAGACTGAATGTATGTACGGACCGTACCGTCTTTTGGTAAGGCCACGATAATACCGCTCCGAATCGAGAAAAAAAACAGGATGGCTTGCTTTTTTCTGGCACCGGCGGCTTAATGTCGTTCGGTTCGGAATCCCCGGAGCGGCCCATGCCGGCACTCATCCTGCACCATCACGACCCCTCCCCGTTTGCGGAGAAAATCCGCCTCGTATTTGGCCTCAAGCAGCTCGCGTGGTCGTCGGTCCAGGTGCCGATGGTCATGCCAAAACCGGACCTGACGCTGTTGACGGGCGGCTACCGCAAGGCGCCGGTTCTGCAGATCGACGCGGATATCTATTGCGACACGTCGCTGATTGCGCGCGAACTCGAAGCCCGCTTCCCGGAACCCAGCCTGTTTCCTTCCGGGCACGTGGGTCTCTCCTATGCGCTGGCGCGCTGGTCGGACAAGGCATTCTTCGAGCCCGGCGCCGGACTGTCGATGGGCGAGAACGAAGGCATACCGGAGGAGATCCTCGAAGACCGCTTCAAGTTTTTCAACTTCATGGACTTCGCCGACATACGCGGGCAGATGCCGCACTGCTACGCGCAGTTCCAGGCGCAGGCCCAGCTGCTCGAGGACGAACTCGCCGCGCTGACGACGCCGTACCTCGGCGGCGCCGCGCCGTCATGGATCGATATCCAGGCCTATTTTCCGGTGTGGATGGCCAACACCAACATACCGCGCGCGAGCGAGCTGCTGGCGCCCTTCCCCGCGATCGGCGCCTGGTCGCAGCGCATGGAGACCATTGGCCGCGGACAACGCAGCGACATCGACGCGGCGGCCGCCCATGAGGCCGCAAGAGCGGCCGAGCCCGTCGCTGCCGCCGGCGTTGCCGAAAATCCGTTTCACGATTTTGCGGCCGGCGACCGCGTAACGGTCATGCCCGACGACTACGGCTTCGATCCGGTGGCGGGACGGCTGACCGCGCTCGACACGCACGGCATCAGCATCGAACGGCAGACGCCCGAACTCGGTACGACCGCCATACACTTCCCGCGCAGCGGCTACCGCGTCGAGGCCGCCGAATGACGGCTCCCTCGCGCTACTTCGAGGATCTCGAGCCGGGCGAGTTCGCCGAATCGAGCGCCCTGACCGTCAGTGAAGCGGAGATACTGGAGTTTGCGCGACAGTACGACCCGCAGTACTTCCACGTCGATCCGGACGCCGCAAGAAATCATCCGCAGTTTGGTCAGGTGGTCGCGAGCGGCATACACATACTTGCCCTCTGGCGACGCTGCGACCACGAAATCACGGGTGACATCCGCTGGGTGTGCGGTATCAGCTGGGATAACCTGCGCTGGAACACGCCCATGCGCGCGGGCGACTCCGTGCGCGCACGCGCTTTGCTTCTATCGAAACGCCCGTCCGCAAGCAGGCCGGATCGCGGTGTTGTCGTCTACCGCTATGCGCTCGTAAACCAGGACAACGAAGAGCTGTTCTACTGCAACAGCACCAACTACGTGGAGCGCAGGCCGCTTCAGGCGGCAAACACGCAGTAGTCCTCCCGCTCCACGAGATCGAGCACAAACGACAGTTTCGCCATACCGCCAATGACGGCCATGACCGTGCCGAGCTCGCAGATCTCGGCATCGCTGAAGTGCGCGGACAGTTGTGCGTGCAGCGCGGCGTCCATCTTGCCGTCGTTGTTCGTCAGCGCCATCTGCTCGGCGTACTCCAGCACGGCCAGTTCCGCCTCGTCGAACAGATCGGCTGTGGGTTTATCCATCGCCGCAATCTGCGCGTCGCTGAAACCGCTGTTCTTCGCGCCGGGCACGTTCTGCTTGTTGCAGGTGCGGCAGCCGTGGATCTGCGAAAGACGCAATCTCGCCAGCTGCTTGTAGCGCTCGTCGACGCGTCCGCCAAAAAAGATCTGGCCGTAGAACTGCCGCATGACGAAGTCGAGCAATTCGGGCGCCTGCGCAAACACTTCGACAAACGTCGGTTCGCCCGTCAACCCGTTGAGAGTACTCCAGACCTGTTTGAGATCATCGGGCAAGGCGTCCGGCTCGATTCGGCTCAGTAGTGTGCCGCTCATTGATCACCCCTCCTGGTATTGCGCGTAGCCGCGCTATCGCTTGACGTTGAAATAGTCGGGTATCCCGCCCGGCCACACGTCGCCCCACTGGGCGTTGCCGCCGTCCACCGTCAGCACTTCGCCCGTAATGAACTTCGCGGACGGCGCGGACAGGTAGATGACGGCCTCTGCGATGTCGAACGCATCACCCAGCCGTTTCATCGGGTTGCTGTACGGGAATGTCTTTAGTGCATCTTCGCTGTAGACGTTGAAACCCTCGGTTTCAACGCTGCCGGGCGACACGCAGTTGACGCGAATATTGAGCGGCGCCCATTCGGTCGACACCGACTTCGTCAACCCGATCACGCCGGCGCGCGCCGCGCAGGTATGCGCGACCTGCGGCATGCCGCGATCGACGTTCGCCACGATCGTCACGATGCTGCCGGGATGCTCGTGCTTCTGCCACAGGCGCGCCGCGCGCTGCATCATGTACCAGGTGCCGTTGAGGTTGGTATCGATGACGGCATTCCAGCCCTTGTCACTGAAATCGATCGCCGCCTGCGGATACTGTCCGCCGCCGTTGTTTACGACGATGTCGAGTTTACCGAAACGCTCCCACGTGGCATCCATGAGCTCGGTGACGGCCTCGGGGTCGCGAATGGTCATTGCCCGGTAGGCCACGTCGGCGCCCAACAGCTCGGCCATCGAATCGCAGGTCGTCTTGAGCTTCTCTTCGCGGCGCCCGCAGATCATGATCCGCGCACCGAGTCGTGCCATCAGAAACGCCATGGCCTTACCCAGCCCGGAGCCGCCCCCCGAAATAATGACGACCTTGTCTTTCAGGAGATCGCTGCGATACACCGTCGGGGCGCTGGCCAACTCCTCGTCGGACATGCCGTAGTCCTGGTTGCGCAGCGGCGGTCGTGTTTTTGCGAACGACATAGCCTTACCTCGTTATGTCTTTGAGCCCGTAAATCGCGACGCTTGCAACGTTGCGATTCGGCACACCGCCCAGGTTCTGTGCGAGGCCGATACTGGGGCTGTCGAGCTGCCGCTCGGAGGCACGACCCAGGAGCTGCAGATAAATTTCGTACGCCATGCGCAAACCGCTGGCGCCTATCGGGTGCCCGAAACACTTGAGCCCGCCGTCGATCTGGCAGGGAATGGCGCCGTCGTGGTCGTAGCGCCCGTCGAGCACGTCGTCGATTGCCCGGCCCTCGTCGGACACGCCGAGATCCTCCATGAGCACCAGTTCGGTCACCGAGAAACAGTCGTGAACCTCCATGAGATCGAGCTCACTCTTCGGATCGTCGATGCCGGCCTCGCGATAGGCCCGTTCGGCGGCAATGCGCGTCGTCAGCGTATGCGCGCCGTCCCAGGCATCGTTGCTGAGCTCGACCCCGTTGCTCGGCGCAAGCTGCAGCGCTTTGATCGCAACTGCGTCGCTGCGCCCCAAACGTTTGGCAACCTCGGGAGTGCAGAGGATCGCGCAAGCCGCGCCGTCGCTCACGCCGCAGCAATCCAGCACACCAAGCGGATACGCAACGGTCGGTGCGTTCAGCACGTCGTCTTCGGTAATCGCACGCCGCAAATGCGCCTTCGGATTGTCGAGCGCATTGCGGTGACTCTTGACCGAAATGTGCGCCATGGCGCGTTTGAGTTCCTTGATGTCGCGCTTGTGCACGGCGCTGTACGCCGACGCCAGTTGCGCAAACGAACCGGGAGCAGTGCTGTTCGGCAGCCACAGGTCTTCGCCGCTGCCCTTGGTGCGTTCCGGCAACCCGCCGAAACCCGTGTCTTTGAGCTTCTCCACGCCCATGGCCAGCGCAATATCGGCCGCTCCGGCGGCCACCGCATACGCGGCGCCGCGCAACGCCTCGGTGCCCGTGGCGCAGAGGTTCTCGACGCGCGTGACGGGAATGTTCGGCAATCTGAGCGCCTGCGACAGAGGGAGACCGGACTTGCCCGTGCTCTGTTCCTGGAAAAAGACGCCGAGCCAGGCGGCGTCGATATCCTGCTTGGCGATGCCCGCGTCGGCCAGCGCCTCGCCGAACGCCTCGAGCATGAGCTCCTCGGGCCCGGACTCCCAGCGCTCGCCGAAGCGGCTGCAGCCCATGCCGAGAACCACCACCTTGTCGCGGATTCCCTCAGGCATTGCCGGTCTCCCGAGGTGGCGCGGGCTTCCAGAAGTAGCGGCGGAATGCGCGCCGCTCGTCCAGATCCTTGATGCGAAAACGCATGTCGACCGGCGCTCCCACTTCGAGCTGCCCCGGCTCCACGTCGGTGAATTCCATCATGACGTTGGCGCCGTCCTCGAAGCCAACGTTGCCGAACACGAGAGGCGGTTTTGGCGTATAGGCCAGCCAGTCTTCGGTGAACGAGCGGACCCGGCCCGTCATGTCCGCCAACCGTGTCGGCTCCTGCGTATCTTCCGCGCCGCAATGGACGCAAAGCCGGGTCGCGGGAAACTGCAGCGTGCCGCATTTCGAACACTTGCCGCCCTTGAAGGCCGTAATCGCTTCATGCTTGCGCCAGAACGCCGACAGCGCCGTGCGATTGTCACGTTCCGCGCGGATGCCCGCCTCGAGCGGCAGAAGTCCGCGCAGCGCAAGGTAGCGGGTGTAGTTGTCCTCGCAAACACCGGCGGCAATCGCGCCGGCCAGCGAGCGTGTTGCCGGTGGGCGAATGACTTCGAGTACCAGCGCGTCGACCCCCTGACCCAGTGCGAGCAACAGAAGCACGTCGCCCGCCTGCGCGGCTTCCAGCGCTTCCGCAAGCTTCAGCAAAGGCTCCGCCGTGCCGCAGAAGCCAACAGCGGTTTCAAGCTCGCTGCTGCCCGTGGGCACGGCCAGCACCTTGCTCAAATGTTTGCGCACGGCCGGCGCCAGACCACCCGGCGCGGCGATTGCCGTGGCGGTCACGCGATCCGCCGCAAGCCCGGCCGATTCCAGAGCCTCGCCCGCGGTTGCTGCTACCTGATCGCGATACCCGGCATCACGTGCCCAGCGAGGCTCCAGCGCGTACTCGAAGCGCTCGCCGGAGGCCCTGTAGTGATCGACAAAATCCTGGTGCAGGCTTGCGGCACCCACGAGCTTCGCAACCCGATCGCCTTCACCGACCAACACACCCGCGGCGCCGTGGCCAAACGAGAGCTCCTGAGCGCTGGCCGGTTTGGCATCGACACAATCCGCGGCCAGCACAAGCTCTGCCGCGCCGCCCTCGAGCGCAGCCCTGAGCGCCGTGGAGCCGGCCCTTACACTGCCGCCCGTATCGCTCAGCCGAATGTCCGCGGGCAGATCGAGCGCTTCACGGGCGACGCCGGCATTCGAGCGATCAGCAAACGGCAGCGACGTCGACGCCAGAGTCAGCGTCTCGATGCCCTCCACCTCTGCACCGGCAAGACAGTCGCGACCGGCTTCGACAGCCATCGTCAAGGCGTCTTCGTCCCAACTGCAGAAGCTTCGACGCTGGCCCGGTGCGGTGCGCAGACCCGGCGCAAACCAGGCGTTTGCGCCCACTGGCACATCACCCGGTAAGCGCCCGACCGGCAGATAGCAGCCGAGCGCAAGAATGCCGAATCCGTCACCGCTCACGGGGTCTCCACAAACTCGCCGAGCTGCGGCGACACTTTAAGTGCCGGATCGATCGCCAGATCGCCGATGCGCCGATCCAGTTCCTCGTGCCAGTGGTAAATCCGCCGCTCCTGGTAGTTCAGCGAAATGCCTTTGAAGCCCGGTGACTCCACGGACTCCTGGATTTGCGGTGCGAACTGAGTGTCTTCGTAGAGTATTCGCTCGAAGTTGTTGATGCGGGTTTCCCACAAGGGATCACGTTCGCCGTCACCCCAATCCGGGGCAAACCAGTGGCATTCGATGCGCATCGAGTTGCTGTTCACCGGCCAGAAGACCAGGAACGGCATGCCCGTGGGAGCAACGGGCGTCACGAGATTGGGATACAGGTTGTAGGAGAGATTGTAGCGCTGCGGCAGCTCGGTGACGGACGGGAACTCGGCCATGCCGCGAGTGCCCGGATCGACCCAGTCGTCACGGCGGTTTGGCGTCACCATGAGCGAGTGGCCGTTGGGCCACAGCATAATGTCGGTGCCGCGATGATCGAGAAAGCGGTCGACGGTGTCCTTGTGGATCGACTTCAGGTGGTACACCTCGAGGAAGGCGTCCAGCAGCACCTTGACGTTGCAGGCGACGTCGTAAGAGCGCGAATCGACGTGCCGTATCGTATCGAGGTCGAACTGCGCGAGATGCTCAGGGATAGGACCAAGGTGGTCGAGCAACGGCTCCGCCTGCGGGTCTTCATTGATGAACACCCAGTTGCCCAGGCGCTCGCAGCGCACCGTAACGAGTCCGTGTGCCGCAAAGTCGAGGCCGACGAAATCGCGACGATCGCGCAGGTTCACGAGCTTGCCCTCGAGATCGTAGGTCCAGCCGTGATAACCGCAGACGAACCCGCCGCGCGATTTGCCGCAGCGATCTTTCACGAGCGGGCCGCCACGATGCCGGCAGGTGTTGTAGAACGCACGAATCTGTCCGTCCTTGCCGCGCACGATCAGGATGGGCGACCCGGTCTTCTTGAACAGGAGGTAGCTGCCCGATTCCGGCAATTCGTCGACGTGGCACGCATAGAGCCAGGAGCGTTTCCAGAGCGCAAGCTCCTCGATGGCCAGAAAACCGGGGTCGACGTAGCGGCCGCCGGGAATCGGCGGGAACGCCGGAAAACCCTCAGGGGGAGCCTTTCTTTCGCGCTGGTACTGCACATTGCGCTTCACGCGCTCGATGAATGCGGCATCCATGTTCGGTATCCAGTAAGTGTCAGGGGCCGTTGCGGTTTTTTGAGCTGAACCCAGTATAGATACCCGGCCATAAAAAAGAAACAGTCATGACTGTTTTTTTTACGACCTCCCTCACAGAAACTCCGTAACGCTGCGGATCAGATAACGCCCATGTCGGCAAAACGCTCGATCTCTTCCGCTGCGTAGCCAGCCTCGCTCAGGATTTCGCGGGAATGCTGGCCGGGTGCAGGCGGCGGCGTCCGGACGCCGTGCGGGCTGCGCGACAACGTGAACGGCAGGTCGGCAACGGGAACCTGCCCTTCGCGGCCCGGAATCGCAACCGGTTTCAGCACATTCATTGCAGCGGTTTGAGCGTGCCCCAGCGTTTCCGCAAGCGTCAGCACCGGGCCCGCCGGCACACCCGCCTCTGCGAGGATCGAGAGCACGTCGTCGACATTGCGGCCCCGGCACCAGTCCTGCACACGTTCGCACAAGCGATCGCGCGCATTACCGCGTCCGATGTCGCTGTCGAGATCCGGATCATCCAGCCATTCGTCGGCACCGACAACCGCCGCAATCCGGCGGAACAGACCGTTACCCACAACGTGCATGAGCACCTGCCCGTCCGCACACTCGAACACGTCCGAAGGACCCGAAGTCTGCACGCGATTACCGGTCGGCTCGCGGCCGAGCGCAAGCCCGCCCTCCTCGATGAGGTGCGAGTTGAACACGGCCAGCGCCGTCCCAAGCAGGGAACCCTCCACCTGCTGTCCACGCCCGGATCGCTCACGCTCGAACAACGCCGCCAGCGTGCCGAACGCGGCGAGCACGGCCGTCGAGTAGTCGACGTAGGGCGCCGCGGCTTTGGCCGGCTTGCCCGGCGTGCCGCTCATGTACATGGCGCCCGACATGGCCTGGCCCACGCCATCGAAACCGCCGCGATTGGCAAACGGACCGGCCGTGCCGAAGGCAGTCAGGGACGTCAGCACAATCCGGGGGTTCAGTGCCGAAATGCGCGCATACCCGAGCCCCAGCCTGTCGAGCGCTGCGGGTGGGAGATTCGCCACGACCACATCCGCCGACTCGAGCAGGCGGTCGACAATGCCGCGACTTTCGTCCGCACGCAGGTTGAGGGTCAGACTGCGCTTGTTGCAGCCCGTTTGCATCAGCACGCTGCCCGCCGCATCGTCGCCGAGCGGGGCAATGAAGCGGTCTTCGCCGCCGCCGGGCCGTTCGATGCGGATTACGTCGGCGCCCAGGTAGCCGAGCAGCGTTGCGCAGTACGGCCCCGCCACGTAGCGGCCAAAATCCAGCACGCGTACACCCTTAAGAATTTGCTCCATCTGCCGATCTTTATGTGGTTGTGTCGAGAATCACTCGTTAAGTCATATATGGGGAAGTTATAAAAAAACAGTCGCGACTGTTTTTTTTATAGGGCTGCGTCTAGTATAGTCGCAGGCCGCAAGGAGCAGCAAAAGCCTATGGACTTCCAACTGACGTCTGAACAGCTTGAACTGAAAGACACCGTGCGCCGCTACGCACGTGAAAAACTGCCCCCTGTTGCGGCACATATTGAAGAAACCGGGGAGCCGCCCAGCGACGAGCTGATCCGCGAGTTTGCCGAAATGGGCTTCCTCGGCGTGAACATCCCAGAAGAGCTCGGCGGCCTGGGGCTCGGCAACCTCGAGGCGCTGATCGTCATCGAGGAACTGGCCAAGATTTCCGCGGCCGTTGCGTTTCCGGTGTTCGAGTCCTGTGTCGGTCCGGTCCGCGCGATCGAGCGTTTCGGCTCCGAGGCTCTTCGCCGCAAGCTCGTTCCCGCGGTCTGCCGAGGCGATCTCGTCATTGCCATCGCCATGTCCGAACCCGGTGCCGGCTCGGCTCTGACCGACCTCACGACACGCGGCGTCATCGACGGTGACAGCTGCGTGATCAACGGCAACAAGCGCTGGTGCTCGGGCGGCGGACATGCCGACGGTTATCTCGTGTACACACGGCTCGCCGATCACCCCGGCGCCAAGGGTATTGGCGCCGTCTACGTGGAAAAGAACACGCCCGGCCTGACCTTCGGCGAGCAGGAACAGCTCATGGGATTTCGTGGCGTTCCCTCTTCCGACCTCTACTTCGACAACGTGAAGGTGCCGGCGGACAACGTCGTGCTCCCCGCCGGCGGCTTCAAGAAACTCATGACCGCGTTCGATCTCGAACGCTGCGGCAACGCCACGATGGGGCTCGCGCAGGCGAGCGGTGCGCTCGAAGACGCCATCGAGTACGTGCAGGAGCGCAAGCAGTTCGGTAAACCGATCATCGATTTCCAGGCCGTGCAGCTCAAGCTCGCGGAAATGCAAATGCAGGTCGAGGCAGCGCGGCTGTTGATCTATCGGGCGGCGTGTAACGCGGATCAGGGTATGCCGTCGATGCTCGACTCGTCCGTCGCCAAATGCTACGCCAACGAAATTGCGCGCACGGTCACGGGCGCAGCGGTGCAGCTCCTGGGCGGCTATGGCTACTCGCGCGAGTACCCGATGGAACGGCGCATGCGCGACGGCTGGGGCTGGGGGATTGCGGGCGGTTCGATCGACATACAGAAGATCAATATTGCGTCCGCGCTCGTGGGGCGACGCTTCGACCAGCGCCGCTGAACGACGCGTCGATGCACGCCCTCGGACCCATCATGCAAAACGGCTTTGTCGTCGCTGACTGGCGCGAGGCGGCCGAGCACTGGGCAGAGACGCTCGGCACGGGACCTTTTTTTGTCGTCGAACATATCGAGTTTGCGGAGTGCCGCTACCGCGGTGAGCGCACGGCAATCGACATGAGCGTCGCCATTGCTTATGCGGGTGATCTGCAAATCGAACTCGTTCAGCAACACAACGATGCACCGTCCATCTACCGAGATTTCCTCCGCGACAACGCCCCAGGCCTGCAGCACGTCGGTGCCCTGACCGACAATCTGGATCGTGCACTCGACGAGAACCGGCTGCGCGAACGTATCGTGCAGGACGGCATTACGGCCAGCGGCCAGCGATTTGCCTATGTCGATACCGTGCTGCACAACGGCAGCATGCTCGAAATCATCGAGACCGACGCCGCCATGCTGAAGAGTTTCGACTACATGCAAAACGCCGCGAGAAACTGGGACGGCACAAACGCGATTCGCGGCTAGCCCGGCTCAGGCTTCGGTCGCTTCAGGCACATCGACGAGCACCCGGTCGCCTTCGAGCGTAACCGCAAAACTTCTGATCGGTGCCGATGCCGGCTTGCCGAGCACGCTGCCGTCGCGGATATCGAAACAGGCGCCGTGCAGCGGGCACATGAGCCGCGTGCCGCGCAGGCGGCCGTCGTCGAAACGCGCGAACGCGTGCGAGCACAGATTCTCGACCGCAAACACCTCACCCTTGAAGCGGGCCAGCAATACCTGCAGCTCGCCGTGGCTGCGCACAATGAAGCCTTTTTCCGGAAGCTCACTGACGTCGGCCAGATCGACGCGTGTCAATTCGTTCAATGTCTCTCCTCTAAGCCGTCCGCACCCGCGGCCCAAACTGCGCGACAATACCCGACCCGCCTCGAGCGTGCTGAGCTGCGTGTGCCCCGGCTATAAAAAAAACAGTCGTGCTTGTTTATTTTTAACGGCCGATGCTACCATGAGGATCCAAAGGGAGGGAATTGCCATGATGACGTTTCTGGCCAAAATGAAGGTCAAAGAAGGCCGCGAAGGCGATTTTGTGCGGCTCGCCAATGCGCTCACTGAGCAGGTGCGCGCCAACGAACCCGAAACGCTCGCCTACGAATTCTACAAGCTCAGGGACGAAGAGCGCGGCTACGCCGTCTACGAAAAGTTCACGTCGGAAGAAGCTGAACAGGCCCACCAGAACACGCCGTACTTTGCCGAGCTGGCGCCCGACCTCATCGACTGCCTCGACGGCACCTACGTACGAACGTACCTAGACCCGCTCGACTGAGGCCCGGTTCATGAGTGTCGATCTCTCGGCCGTCAGGATTCAGGCCACAACGCTCGGCGACCTGCTGCTCACCGCCGCCGATCGATACCCCGACACGGCCGCGGTTGTCCTTCCCGACAAACGTCTGAGCTATGCCGAACTGGCAGAGCGTGCCATGCACAAGGCGCGCGCCTTGAGAGCGCTCGGCATAGGTCCCGGCGATCATGTCGGGCTGTTGCTGCCGACCAGCATGGACTTCGTCGAAACGATGTTCGGCATCGCAATGCTCGGTGCCGTCACCGTACCGATCAACGCACGCTATATGCCACCCGAGCTCGCATACGTCATCGACAACGCCGACCTGGTTGCCGTGCTGACGACCGACGAGTTCGACGCTGCCGTCAATTTTGTCGAGCGCCTGCACAGCGCTTTGCCGGAACTCAAAACCGTGGAAGATCCGAACGCACTGGCGCTCGAATCGGCACCGAAACTCAGGAACGTCGTCGTGTTCGGCAACACCGAAGCGGACGGTATGCTGACGGAGGCAACGTTCGATGCGCTCGCGGCCAACACGCCGGAGGATGAAGTTCACCTAAAGCGGCTGCAGACGCGGCTCGGCAGCACCTGCCTGATCCTGTACACCTCCGGTACGACCGCAAACCCCAAAGGCTGCATGATCAGCCATGAAGCGATGGTCCGGAACAGCATGGCGCTCGCCGATCGCTATGCGCTGACGGCTGACGACAGCTTCTGGTCGCCGCTGCCGATGTTCCACATTGCCGCCATCCTACCGCTCGCGGCATCCACGGCGCGTGGCAGCACCTACGTCACGACGCCACACTTCAAAGCCGGCGAAGCGCTCAAGATGCTGGAAGCGGAAAACGTCACCTGCACCTACCCGTGCTTCTGGACGATCATGGGCGACCTCATCAACCATGAGGACTTCGAGACCGCGGACCTCAGGAAGATCCGCCTCATGAACGCCAACTTCGCCGTGCAGCCCGCCGTCGTGGGCGAGACGATGGAAAAGGCCATGCCGGATACCGTCTACGTCGGCACTTTTGGCATGACCGAAACGGCCGGCACCGTCACGACCAGCGCCCTCGACGCCACGCGCGAGCAGCGCTTCACGCGCCTCGGCACGCCGCTGGCCGGGCTTGAGATTCGCGCCGTTGGCGAAGACGGCAACGATGTGGCCGCGGGCGAGCGCGGCGAAGCACTGATTCGCGGCTACAGCCTGTTCGATCGTTACTACAAGGCACCCGAAAAAACCGCGGAGGCCCTGGACGAAGACGGCTGGTTTCATTCGGGCGACATGATTTCCATCGACGAAGACGGCCAGGTGATGTTCCATGGCCGCATCAAGGACATGCTGAAAGTCGGTGGCGAAAACGTCGCCGCCGTGGAAATCGAATCACACCTGCAAAAACACGAGGCCGTCAAACTCGCACAGGTGGTCGGCATACCCGACCCGCGGCTGCAGGAAATTCCGGCCGCTTTTGTCGAACTCAACGAAGGCTGCGAAGTCAGCGAAGACGAACTGATTGCGTTTTGCAAAGGCAAGATTGCCGGCTTCAAGGTGCCCCGCCACGTGCGCACAGTCACGGAGTGGCCGCAGTCGTCGACCAAGATCCAGAAGTTCAAACTCCAGGAACAGATCATGGCCGAACTCGGCCTAGGCTAAAGGAACGACATCATGACCGTATTCATCGCCACGCTCACCGTCAAAAACGAAAAGGCCAGCGATTTCGAAACCCTGCAAACGGAGCTTTCGAAACTCACGCACGAGCAGGAGCCGGATACGTTCGTCTACGATGTGATCAAACACCGGGAGAAAGCCGGCACCTACGTCGTCTACGCGCGATTCAAGGACGAAGCCGCTTTCGATCACCACATGCAGACGGAATTTCACGATCGACTCGTGCCGCCCATCATGGAATGCCTGGACGGCGAAATGGTGCTCGAGTTTTTCGATCACATCGCCTGATAAAACCTGCTGACGGACACCGCCGCCGTCGCCCCGGCAAGCAGATGGACCTGCTATATTCCGGCGCATGAAAACACTCCTGCCCCTGGCGCTGACCGCGCTGTTATTGATCGGCTGCTCAAGTGATCGCCCTGGCGACCGCCCGAGCGACGGCCTGTCCCCCGAAACATCCAGAGGCGCGGAGTACGAGCGCCTGGCGGCTCGCGCCGAGCGGATCACGATCATACGAGACGACTTCGGCGTGCCGCATGTCTACGCCGGCACGGACGCTGACGCCGTCTTCGGCATGCTGTACGCGCAGGCGGAAGACGACTTCCCGCGCATCGAGCGCAATTACACGTGGGCGATCGGCCGGCTTGCCGAGGTCGAAGGCGAAGCGGCACTAATGAGTGACCTGCGCGCACGACTGTACATGAGCATGGAAGACGCCAAAGCCGCTTACGCATCGGCGCCAGACTCGCTCAAGGCACTGTGTATGGCGTTTGCCGACGGCCTCAACTGGTATCTGCTCACGAACCCCGACGTCGAACCGAAGCTCCTCGATCGCTTCGAGCCCTGGATGCCCATGTACTTTTTCGAAGGTTCGATCGGCGGCGATATCGAGCAGATCCCGCTCGAGGGTATCGAGGCGTTCTACGGCGGAGAGCGTCCGCAGAACGTAGCGGTCTCGGCGAGACCCAGCGACACCGAAGAACCTTCCGGCTCGAACGGCTTTGCGCTGTCGGGCTCGCTGACCGCCAGCGGCAACACGCTGCTGCTGATCAACCCGCATACCTCGTTCTACTTCCGGCCGGAGATTCACGTCGTGTCGGAAGAAGGACTCAACGCCTACGGTGCCGTCACCTGGGGACAGTTTTTCGTCTACCAGGGTTTCAACGAACACACGGGCTGGATGCACACCTCCACCTACGTGGACTTCATGGACGAGTTCGTTCAGGACATCGTGGAAGACGAAGGCACGCTCAAATACCGCTACGGCGACGAACTGCGCGACGTGGCGGTTGGCGAGGTCACACTGCGCTACAAGGACGGCACCGGCACGAGCGAACGCGCGTTTCCCACCTACCACACGCACCACGGCCCGATTACGCACATGATCGACGGTCGATGGGTCTCCACAAAAATCAACTGGGACCCGGTCAACGCGTTGACTCAATCGTTTATCCGCACGAAGCAGAAGGACTACGCGGGCTTCCGCGAGATGATGAACATCCGCACGAACTCGTCGAACAACACCGTGTTTGCGGATTCTTCAGGAAACATTGCGTATTTTCACGGCAACTTCGTGCCGCGGCGCGATCCCTCTTTCGACTACTCGAAGCCGGTCGACGGTTCCGACCCGGACACCGACTGGCAGGGCCTGCACACGGTCGACGAGACGGTTACGCTCCTGAACCCCGGCAACGGCTGGCTGCAGAACGCCAACTCGACACCGTTTACCGCCGCGCTCGAATTCAGCCCCAGGCGCGAAGACTATCCCGTGTACATGGCGCCGGATCCGGAAAACTATCGCGGCATTCATGCCGTCAAGGTGCTGACCGGCGTCGAGGACGTCACGCTCGACAGCCTGATCGAGCTAGCCTACGACCCCTACCTGCCTGCGTTCGAGCGGCTCGTGCCGCCCCTGCTCGACGCTCACGACGCGCGAGCCGACGCAGACGCCGACACGGAGCTTGCCGCGGCATTCGACGTGTTACGTGACTGGGACTACCGCGTCAGCGCCGATTCCACCGCAATGACCATCATGCACTTCTATGCGACGAATCTGCAGGAGCGTATCGAGCTGCCGGAGACGCTCGAAGCGGCGTCACGCGTCGCGCGGCTCGAGTACGTCGGTATCGAAGCGCCGGCCGAAGACCGGTTGCGCGTGTTCGCCGAGACGCTCGCCGAGCTCGAGAACGACTTCGGCGATTGGCGGATTCCGTGGAGCGAGGTAAACCGTTTCCAACGACTCTCGGGTGATATCGACCTGCCCTTCGACGACGGCAAGCCGTCGCTCGGCGTCGACATGGCGTCGGGCCGCTGGGGTGCGCTGGCGGCGTTCGGTTCACGCCGTGCGGAAGGGACAAAAAAGCTGTACGGCTACCGCGGCAACAGCTTTGTTGCGGTTGTCGAGTTTGGTGACAAAGTGAGAGCAAAGTCCCTGCTTGCCGGCGGCCAGAGCGGCAACCCCGACTCGAAACACTTCGATGATCAGGCAGAAGCCTACGTCAACCGGCAATTCAAAGACGTGGCGTTCTACCGCGAAGACGTCGAAGCGCGCGCGGTGAAAACCTACCGGCCGGGGCTCTAGTCGAACGACAGCCGGATCGCTGAGACCCGGCTACGCCAGGCGCTCGGCGATCCACCCGGCTGCGAGTTCGCCAACGGTCGCCAGTACCGCGCTATCCTGCGGACGCATTTTCTCGTAGTGACCGTCCGCTTCCGCGTACGCCGCAACGACGAACAGGCGGTCTTCGAGCCAGACCGTCGCCACGTCGTTGGTGCGGTTCGGCATTAACGGCGCAATGCCCGTACCGGTCTTGTCGCCGGTAAGCCAGTCCTTCGGCAAGCCGGCGCGCAGCCGGGATCTTCCGGTTCTGGTTTCCACGAGCCACGACTCCAGCTGCTGCCGTGACGCCGCGGACAAGTACGACCGATCCAGCAGGCGCGCCACGGTAACGGCCATTGCGGCTGGAGTCGTCGTGTCGCGAACGTCGCCCGGCTTGACGAGGTTCATGGCCGGCTCGTAGCGGTCGAGCCGCGTGTACTCGTCACCGAGCTTACGCAACCGCGCCGTAAATCCGGCGGGTCCGCCGAGGCGGCGCAGCAGCAGATTTGCCGCTGTATTGTCGCTTCTCTTCTGCGCCGCTTCCGCGAGTTCGACCACCGTCAGACCTTCGGTGCCGACGTGTTTTTCGGTGACGGGGGCATGGAAAACCATGTCCGCCTCGCGTATCGGGATTCTCGAGTCCGCCGCAAACTCTCCGTCGTCGATGGCTTTGAGCACCAGTGCCGCCAGCGCCAGCTTGAACGTCGAGCACATGCCGAAACGTTCGTCGCCCCGGTGGCTGACGCTAAAACCCGTGTGCGCGTCGAGCATACAAACGCCCAGACGACCTCCCGAGGCCTGCTCCAGCGCCGCGATATCCGCGGCAAAATCCCGGCTGCCGGCCTGCACGCCGCCGGCCGCCAGCGCGGCCAGCCCCGCGAGAACACGCCGCCTGTCGATCGTCCGCACGGTCACGGAGTCATTCACTGACGGTGACGCCTTTCCAGAACGCCACGCGACCCTTGATCTGACTGGCGGCCTCCTTGGGCTCGGGGTAGTACCACGCCGCGTTTTCGTTGGTCTCGCCATCTACCTGCAGCGAGTAGTAGCTGGCCGTACCTTTCCACGGACAGACCGACGTGTGGCTCGACTCGACGAGCACCGACGCATCGACCGACTGCAGCGGGAAATAATGGTTGTTCTCGACGACAACCGTGTCGTCCGATTCGGCAATCAGTTTGCCGTTCCAGTGTGCCTTCACGGGGTTCTCCTCGCGTGTTCGTGCGGGTCAGCTCGCCGCCGCCAGCGGCAGCACGCTCGTGTGTTTGGTCTCCGTCAGCACGATACTCGAATTCACTTCCTGAATCCCCGGCAATTGCGAGAGCTTCTCGAAAAAGAAACGTTCGTAGGCCTTGATGTCTTCCGTCACGATCCTGAGCAGATAGTCGACGTTGCCGAGCAGCACGTAACAATCCAGCACTTCGGGAAAACTCTCGACCGCGGCCGAAAAATCGGTAAGGTTGCTGCGGCCATGAGAGGTCAGTTTGACGTGCGCAAACACCATGGTATTGAGCCCCACCTTTTCGCGATCGAGGCGGACGCTGCGCTCGCGAATGACGCCCTGCTCGCGCAGCGACTGTATGCGCCGCCAGCAGGCCGACTGTGAGAGGCCAATGCGTTCGCCAATGGCCGTCGCGTTGATGCCGGGCTCCGACTGCAAAATATCGAGAATTCGACGATCTATGTGATCGAGGCTAATTGCGGACATAAAAAACTCGTTGAATGCAACTGATTTGAATAAATTATGCAGGATCTTGGGATTTTTACAAAGAATTAGCAACAAAAACCCCCTGTTTTGGGCTTATATTATGGCGCCATCTGACTGACCGGCCCCAAGGATCAAAGGACTCCAATGAGCGTCTTCGAGCATCCCGAGTTTGACCATCATGAAGGTGTTCACTACTTCGAGGAGCCCGACGCCGGTCTCCAGGCCATCATTGCAGTGCATTCGACCGCTCTCGGGCCGGCGGCTGGCGGCTGCCGTCTCTGGCAGTACGACAAGAGCGACGATGCCGTCACGGACGTTCTTCGGCTGTCGCGGGGCATGACCTACAAGAACGCCGTCGCCGGTCTGCCGTTTGGCGGCGGCAAGGCCGTAATCCTGAAAACCCCGGCGCTGGCCGCCAACCCGGAACTGTTTCGGGCCTTCGGCCGCGCCGTCGATGCGCTCGGCGGCCGCTACGTAACGGCCGAAGACGTCGGCGTCAGCGTCGACAACATGCGCAACGTGCGCGAAAGCACCCGCCACGTGTCCGGCCTGCCGCAAAGCGGTGCATCCGCCGGCGGCGACCCGTCTCCGTGGACCGCACTGGGCGTGTTCTTAGGGATAGAGGCCGCGGTAGCCGTCCACCTGGACCGCGATTCACTCGACGGACTTCGGGTTGCCATCCAGGGTGTTGGCCACGTCGGGCTACACCTCGGCCGGCTGCTCAGCGACGCCGGCGCGGAGCTGACGATTGCCGACGTCAACCGCAGAAACCTGGAGGCGGCTCAGGCGGCGTTTCCGGCCAAGGTCGTCGCCGCGCAGGACATTCTGTTCGCTGACGCCGATGTCCTGGCCCCCTGCGCGCTCGGCAACGTGCTCAACTCGGTCAGCATTCCGAAGATCCGGGCGAAAGTGATTGCCGGTGCCGCCAACAACCAGCTCAGCACCGAAGCGGACGGCGACCGCCTCGCCGAACGCAACATCCTGTACGCACCCGACTACGTCATCAACGCCGGCGGCATCATTTCCGTCGCGCGCGAATACTTCGAGAAGGGTTCCGAAGACGAAGTCCGCAGCGACGTCGGCCGCATTCCGCTGCGCCTCGAGGAAATCTTCGCCGAGGCTGCCGCCAGCCACAAGGCAACCAACCGCGTTGCCAACGAACTGGCCCGGCGACTCGTAACGGCCGCCAAAACAGACTGACAGGGCCGACTGATTCGGCCGGGCGGCTGCTCTGAGTCGCCGGGCTACAACGACCAACAAGGAACAACGGCACATGGCAAAAGAGTCACGACTGCATATTCCGCGGCCCACGGCGCGGCCCGGCGACGAGCCGGACTTCAGTTACCTGAATCTGAGCCCGGCCGGCGCCGTCGACAAACCGGGTACCGATGCCCGCGTGCGTGAAATCGAACACCTGAGCGCAGGCCTCATCCGGGTGCTGGACGACGACCACTCGGCAAAAGGCCCCTGGGATCCGAACCTCGAGCCCGCCGACCTGCAGATTGCGCTGCGCTGGATGCTGCTCAACCGCGTTTTCGACGAGCGCATGTGGCAGATTCAGCGGCAGGGACGCATTTCCTTCTACATGGAGGCGCTCGGCGAGGAAGCTGTGTCCATCGGGCAAGCGATGGCACTGCGTCATGGCGACATGTGTTTCCCTTCCTACCGCAACCAGGGCCTGTTCATGTATCGCGGGGTCAAGCTCGTCGACATGATGTGCCAGTGCCTGTCGAACACGCGCGACATGTGCCAGGGCCGCCAGCTGCCGATCATGTACCACTCGAAGAGCGGCAACGTATTCTCGATTTCCGGCAACCTGGGCACGCAGTACCCGCATGCCGTGGGCTGGGCGATGGCCTCTGCCATCAAGGGCGAAGACCACGTGGCCGCCTCCTGGATCGGCGACGGCTCGACGGCCGAGGCCGATTTTCACCACGCGCTGACCTTCGCGGCTGTCTACCAGGCGCCCGTCATCCTCAACGTCGTCAACAATCAATGGGCCATCTCCACGTTCCAGGGAACCGCCGGCGGCGAGCGCCGCCCGTTTGCGGCACGTGGCCTTGGCCTCGGCATCCCCGGGCTAAGAGTCGACGGTAACGACCTGCTCGCGATCTATTCGGCAACGCTCTGGGCGGCCGATCGCGCGCGGCGCGGCGGCGGACCCACGCTGATCGAACTGGTGACGTACCGCGGCGGTGCGCACTCGACCAGCGACGACCCCTCCAAGTACCGTCCGAAACACGAGTGGAGCGAGTTTCCGCTCGGCGATCCGATCGAGCGCCTCAAGCAACACCTGATCAGCGAAGGCCACTGGTCGGACGCAAAGCACGAAGCGCTGACGGAAGAGCTCAAGGCCGAAGTACTCGCCGCCTGGAAGGAGGCGCAGAAGCACGGAACCATGACCGAAGGACCCTGGCTCGATCCCGCCACGATGTTCGACGACGTGTACGCCGATCCGCCGAAACGACTCGAGTCGCAGCGCCGCCGCATGCTGGAAACGCAGCGCATGAACGGTGACGGAGGTCAGGGCTAATGGCACAGATGAACATGATCGAAGCGATCCGCTCGGCGCACGACATCGTCATGGACCGCGACCCGAACGTCGTCGTGCTCGGCGAAGACGTCGGCTACTTCGGCGGCGTTTTCCGCTGCACCGACGGACTCCAGCGCAAGTACGGCGAACACCGGGTCATCGACGCGCCGATCGCCGAGGGCGGCATCATTGGTGCCGCTATCGGCATGGGCGTCAACGGCCTGAGACCCGTTGCCGAAATTCAGTTCGCGGACTACATCTATCCGGGCTTCGACCAGATCGTGTCGGAACTCGCGCGTCTGCGCTATCGCACCTGCGGTGAGTTCTTCTCGCCGGTCACGATCCGCACGCCCTGTGGCGGCGGCATCCGCGGCGGCCAGACGCACTCGCAGTCGCCGGAGGGTATTTTTACGCATGTCAGCGGCATCAAGGTTGTCATGCCGTCGAATCCCTACGACGCGAAAGGCCTTCTGATCAGCGCCATCGAATCGGACGACCCGGTCGTGTTCTTCGAGCCCAAGCGCATCTACAACGGGCCCTTCGACGGCGACCCCGACAAGCCGGCGGTTTCCTGGAGTTCACATCCCAAAGGGGAAGTCCCGGAAGGCTACTACACCGTTCCTCTCGGCGAAGCGGAAGTGGCGCAGAGCGGCAGCGAACTGACCATCGTGACTTATGGCACACTGGTGCACGTAGCCGTCGCCGCGGCGGAACTCACTGGAGTCGACGCGGAAGTCATCGACGTACGGTCGATGTCGCCGCTCGACGTCACGACACTGGCCAACTCCGTGAAGAAGACCGGCCGCTGCCTGATTGCGCATGAGGCCACGCGCTTCAGCGGCTACGGCGCGGAACTGGCCGCCACGCTGCAGAAGGAGTGTTTCTATTATCTCGAAGCACCCATAGGCCGCGTCGGCGGCTGGGATACGCCTTATCCTCACGCGTTCGAGTGGCAGTACTTTCCGGGGCAACGCCGCATGGCTGCCGGCATTCGCAGAGTGATGGAGGCGGAATGAGCGAATACACCTTCAAACTACCGGACCTGGGCGAAGGCACGGTCGAATCGGAAATCGGCGAGTGGTTCATCAAGGTTGGCGACGACGTCAACGAAGAGGACGTCGTCGGCACAATGATGACCGACAAGGCGGCCGTCGAGCTGTCCTCCCCGGTCTCCGGCAAGGTTGTCCGCCTGGCAGGCGAACCGGGTGACATCGTCGCCGTTGGCGCGCCGCTGGTCGTATTCGAAACCGGTGCTTCGGGTGCTGCCTCGGACACGCCCGACAATGCAGGCGAACAACCGAGCCCGGAAGAGCCAGCCGCAACGCCGGAGCCCGCCGCGCCCGAAGCCGTCACTGCGGCGACGCCCGCCCCTGCGCAGGATAAGCCGCGCGGCACCCGCATCATTACGTCACCCGCTATTCGCCGTCGCGCAAAAGAACTCGGCATCGACCTGTCGCGTGTCGAAGGATCAGCACCCGGCGGCCGCATTACGCGCGCGGATTTCGACGACTTCATTAACGACCGGCAGCAGTCGGCCAGACGCGCCGCCGACAGAGCCAAAGACACCGTGCGGGAAATCAAGGTCATTGGCCTGCGCCGCGTGATTGCCGAACGCATGTCCGCCGCAACGCGCGAGATTCCGCACTTCTCCTACGTCGAGGAACTCGACATTACGGAGCTCGAAGCGCTGCGCAAACACCTGAATCAGCAGAACCCTGAGCGGCGGCTGACCTTGCTGCCGTTCTTAGGCACTGCGCTCGTCCGGGTCCTCAAGGAATTCCCGCAGTGCAACGCCACCTACGACAAAGAACGTAACGTGCTGCTGCAGCACGACGCCGTGCACCTCGGAGTCGCCACGCAAACGCCGGACGGGCTCAAGGTGCCGGTCGTGCGGCATGCCGAGACGATGAACCTTACGGTTCTCGCCGCCGAGATTCGCCGGGTTGCCGAAGCCGCACGTGACAACAGCGCAAAGAAAAGTGAGCTCACGGGCTCGACGATTACGATCACGAGCCTCGGCAAACTGGGCGGGATTGCATCGACACCGGTCATCAACATGCCCGAGGTCGGAATTATCGGCGTCAACCGGGCGGTCGAGCGGCCGGTCGTGCACAACGGTCAGATTGCGGTGCGGCTCATGATGAACCTGTCATCGTCATTCGATCACCGCTTCGTCGACGGCTACGACGCCGCCCAGATGATCCAGCGCGTTCGCGAACTGCTGGAACACCCCGCGACGCTATTCATGGACTAGCTACCGACCAGACGTCGAAGAAAGGCAGCCGGCCTACTCGTCGACGGCCTGGAACTGGTACATCGCCTCGACAATCGGCGACAGCGGTTCGCCGTAGCGACCGAACCACTGCTGGTAGAGGCGCCGAATCTGCGCGCCCCGGTAGACGCTCGCCAGCGCGCGATCGGCGATCAGGCGAAACTCCGTGTCGCCGCGCCGCGTCATCATGGCGTACGGTTCGAAGGATATGACCTGCTTGCTCATCCGATACTGGTCAGCCTTGTCGGGATCGCGGAAGATCTGTCCCAACAGCATTGCCCGGTCGGAGGCATACGCGTCGACGTCACCGGCATCCAGCAGCACCATGCCTTCGTCATGCGTCGCCACGAAACGAAGCGTCAGATTCATTTCGTTGTAGTTCGCAAAACGACGCATGACGTCCTCTGTCGTCGTGCCCTTGAGCACGGCTATCGTCTGGTCGCTCAGCTCGTCGATACTGTCGACGGGCGTCTCCCGGCGCGAAAGAATCGCCGCACCAGTGATAAACGTCATTAGCGTGAAATCGACACGCTCGCGACGCGACAGCGTCACGGTCGAAGCGCCGCACTCGATGTCGACGTCGCCGTTCTCGACGGCGTCGAGGCGCTCCGGCATGCTGTTGAGCGGCACAAACTCGAGTTCCAGCGCGTCCAGTTGCAGTTCGTCACGAACCGCAACGGCAATGTAGCGGCAGAGATCGATCGAGTAGCCCGCCGGATCGCCGTTGCCGTTGTCGAACGACAGCGGCGCGGCATCCGGCACGTAGCCGATGCGCAGCGTGCCGCTCTCGGCAATTCTCTCGAGGGTCGTCGATGCGGCGTCCGCCGTGGACGGCAAAACGAATGCGAAGATGGCCAGCGCGGCAAACGGCATACGCAGCATGAGCTTTCCCCCTTTGAAAGAGACTGCGGTCGTGGTGGCGAAGCTATCGGTTTAGTGCCGAAAAATCGGTTTCGGTTCCGGCAGTCTTCGCTCGTTTCGAGTCTCGCAGCATACCCGGGGCTTGTCCAGAAGGCCCGGCCGGCCTCAGGTTACGCCGCCATTGCCGCCAGGAGCGCGCCGGCGCTCGTAAACGCCGCTTCGACGCGGCCGCGAACCCACCAGTCTCCGGCCACGCCGAGTCCACGCTCGGCGTCGTAAAAACACCGCGGCCCGGACTGTTTGGGCAAATTGGCGAAGCGCCAGCGGTGTACGTCGCAGTGCTCCGCCGTATGGCCGTCGACGCCGGTAACGCGCTGCACCTCGCTCAACATGTGCCCGGTCACTTCGTCGAGGGGCGTTTGCATATTGGCGTCGGCCCAGCGATTGGTCGCGTGCACGAGCATGGTCGGCGCCGAGTTGCGGCCGGGTTTGCTGCTGTTGATCGAGATCCAGCTCACGTCTGCCTCACGAACCAGCGCGGCGTCGAACGCAACGGCTGGCGGGCTCGCAAACCCGAGCATCAACGCATAACACCCGAGCATGTCGTGACCGGCCGCGGCCTCCGCCAGCGCGCGTTCCTCCGGCAGGAGCGCCAGGGTCTGGGTCAGCGGCGCCGTCACGAGCAGCTGGTCGAAGACACCAAGCGGCTCGGGTGCCCCGCCGCCCCGGCTGCCGGTCAGTGACCAGCCGTCCTGCTCGCGGACCACGGCGGTTACCGCCGTTTGCAAACGCACGTCGAGACCCTCGGCCAGCGCCCGGCCAACACCGTTCATACGCGGTACGCCAACATAATGCGGGTAGTCGTCGTCCCAGCGGCGGGTCGCCGTCACCTCCGGGCCTGAAAACTCGGCAAAACGCGCATGCCACGCCGCCGCGTGTCCCGCGGCGACGAGCGGCTCGATAAAGCGGCGGAAAGCCTGCGTGCGGGTCGTAAAAAACTGTGCGCCGTGGTCGAATTCGTAGTCACCCGCATAGCGGGTTGCCATCCGGCCGCCAGCCCCCCGGGATTTCTCGAACAGGACCACTTCACGGGAATCACGAAGCCCTCTGCCCAGCACCAGGCCTGCGAGGCCGGCACCGATAATCGCTACTCGGGCCATGCCGAAACGATGCCGAGCAGGAGCGACGGCACGACAATGGCCGTAACACGTTGCCGCAAAACCCAGTAGTCGCGACCGATCAGCCCGGCGGCGAACAGGCGGCCGTCAGCCCACAGTAACAGTACGAATACGATGGCCTGGACGGCCAGCGCAACGACGCCCGGCGCTGCCAGCGCCGAAATAAAGACGACCAGCACTAAGACGTTGCTCAACGGCAGCAGCGGCGGGACGCCCCTCCCGGGCTCCCTCAGGCCAACCGCCCATAAGGTACCCGCCATGAAACTGGCTATCACCAGCCCATAACTGAACAACACGTCTTCAAGCTGCATGTACCATCCGGAGCCCGGCAGCGGCAAGCGTTCGATGCCGACAAACGGCAGCAGCGCACAGGCCACAAACGGCAGCGCGCCGGCGTAGGTCAGTACTGTCGGGGTAAGAAAACTCAGGCCCGTCGGCGAGTCGGGATTCGTTGGTTCATGCACGCCAGTGAATGCCTCGTTGCTGCTTCGGCGCGACACTAGCACACGGGCCTCGCTCATGGCGATCTTCCCGTCGGTCCCCTCGCGGATACCAAGTGTTACAAATCGGGACTGTGCATTCGAGGTGCCGCGTAAGATGATTTGTCTTCGGACAGGGCTTAAGGATAGCCTTGAGCCCTCTGTCCCTTCCCCATTCCAGGAGCGTTTCATGAAAAGGCTGGTTGTACTGCTTGCCATTACCCTGACCGGCACGGCGGCTGCCGAAAACGCGGCGCTGCTCGACCACGAATTCCGCCGGCTCGCGTCGGACGACACGATCAACCTGAAGGACGAATTCGGCGGCGACGTCGTGCTGCTCGTCAACACAGCGTCCAAGTGCGGCAACACACCGCAATACGACGGCCTCGAGAAGCTGTACCAGGAATATGGTGAGCGCGGCTTCACGGTTGTCGGCATCCCGTCGAACGACTTCCTGGGCCAGGAACCCGGCACCGAGGAAGAAATCCAGGAGTTCTGCCGGCTGACCTACAAGGTCAAGTTCCCGATGGTCGAGAAGACCGTGGTCAAGAAAGACGACGCACATCCGTTGTTCCATGCACTTGCCGAGGCCTCGGGCACCTACCCGACCTGGAATTTCCACAAATTCCTGATTGGCCGCGACGGCGAGCTCATTGCCGAATTCAGCCCGCGTACAAAACCCTACGACGAAAAAGTCGTGTCGGCGATAGAAAAGGCGCTGGACGCCTCCTGACGGCGGGCGCAAGAACAGCACCGGAAGCACCGTGCACCGAAAGGCGCATCTGCCGTCGAAGCCCTGCGCCGTGTGCGGCCGCCCGTTCCGCTGGCGGCGCAAGTGGGCAGCATGCTGGGAGTCGGTACGCTATTGCTCTGAGCGCTGCCGGCGTCAGCGCCATACGTTGAGCTAGGCGGAATGCCGGAGGGCCCGGAAATCCGCCTGGCGGCGGACAAGATTGCACGCGTGCTTCTCGATCAGGCGCTGGTCAGCGTCGAATTTGGGCTGCCGCGGCTGCAACGCTTCGCCAAACGATTGACGGGTGCCGCCGTCACGGCCGTCGATACCCGCGGTAAAGCCATGCTCACCCGGTTCGACAACGGGCTGACGCTGTACAGCCACAACCAGCTGTACGGCCGCTGGTACACGACGCGGCGGCCACGGTTGCCCGACACGACCAGAAGCTTGCGCGTCGCGCTGCATACGGAAACCCACAGCGCCCTGCTGTACAGCGCATCGGATATCGAAGTGCTCACGAACCAGCAGCTCGATCGGCATCCGTTCCTGAACCGCGTCGGCCCCGACATACTCGACAAAAGCCTGAACACCGACGCCGTTGCGGAACGGCTGCTCGAACCCCGCTTTCGCAACCGCAGCCTGGGCGGTCTGTATCTCGACCAGGCATTCCTGGCCGGTAACGGCAACTACCTGCGCTCGGAAACCCTGCATGTCGCGCGTGTCCATCCGGCTGAAAAGCCGTCGGAACTCGACCTGCGACGCCTTCGTGAACTCGCCCGTCTTACCCTGACGATTAGCCGCCGCTCTTACCGCACGCGCGGCGTGACGGTCACGCCGGAAATCGACAAGGTGCTGCGCACCAGGGGTTTGCCGTTCGAGAAGCGGCGGTTTTTTGTTTTCGGCCGTGCCGGCCAACCCTGCCGACGATGCAAGACCCGCATCCGCCACACGACGGTTAGCGGGCGTCGGCTGTACCTCTGCCCGAGCTGTCAGCCGCAACCGGAATGACCCTCGAATAGCGTCGTCAGCGCGTGTACCGTCGATGCGGCGTGCGAAAGTGCACGAACAGGGAGACAAGCAGTGCTGCCAGCGACGACCACATTGCGACGCGCCAGCCGCTCAGGCCTTTCTGCGTAATCGCAAACTCTTCAACGTAGATCGTTTCGCAGGCGCCGTCACCGGTGTCCTGCCGTGTTGTACTCGTGCCGCGCTCGTTGCCCGTGCCAGTCCCGTAACTGGCGAGCCAGCCCGAAATCCGGATCTGATCGCCGATCTTCACGTCTGTCACCCGATCACGTACCGCGGCCTCGTCGCTGATCAGGTGGTTGTTCGACAGCGCGTACATGTCGAAAGCGTCCCAGGCCGCGCGGTCCCTCGTCTGCACGTTGCAGGTGAAGATGCCGTTCCAGAACTTGAGCTTCTTGAGTAGTGCAGGGTCGGCGTTGCTGCCCCATACGACACACACGTCGAGCATGTTCAAATGATCGTTCGACAGTCGATGCATGCGGCTGTTGCCGTCGTGATGACGGAAGGAGACGACGACACCTTCGATGGCGTAGCGGTACTTCGGCCTGACCTTGTACCGCGTGTCCTCGAACACGACCTCGAACGGCCGGCGGCGCGTCGGCGTCTGCGAAGGCTCCTCTTCCACGCCGGGCATGAGTTCGAGCGTCCCCGGAATGCTGTTGCGATTCCAGGCGGATATGACGAGCACGAGGCTGCTGAGTACAATGACAATGCTATTTAGCTTCACGGTATCGAAGAACAGATTCTGCGAACTCCCAGCATATCGGCCACGGGGCTGTATGCACGCGAACGGTTTCGCAGTTTCGGCGTCTTAGATCAAGGACCGTGAACGAACGAGGACGAGGAAACGATGGCTGGACCGTCGCCTGTACGCAGGATTACCCAGGCAGGAGCAGCGCTGCTCTTCCTGGCCGCTGCCGCCGGCCTCTGGCACTGGGCCGACAGCCAGAGACCGGTCGACCCAGCCAGCCAGAGCGAGCTGGATCAGCAAATGCTGCTCGCAACGGAACAGCTTCAGGAACGACTGACGACCGACATCGACCAGCGCCAGCTTGCACTCGAAAAAGAGCGTGCGGAATCGGAAACGGGGCTGGGGCTCTACGGCCTCTGCACAACCTGGGCCGAGTTCTATACCAATCACCCCAGCGAATCGTCACGCGCGAACCGGGACCGGGCCTGCGGTGAGTACCGGCGCTACGTCAACACGGGCGAGTTGCCCCAGAGCGACGTTGACGATGCTGACGGCGCATCGGGTAGTGAGCAGCAGGAGACGCCTTAGCCAGGGTCAGTCGGTGCTGCCTTCTGCCAGGAACGCTGTCGATAACTCGGCAAAGTAAGACGATTGCCCGGCAACGACGGCCAGTCTGAGCACACCGTCTTCGCCAACGCTGTCCCCGGCAGGCAGGCTCCACAAGACCCCGTCGTCGCCAACAGGCTCCATCGCCTGGGGCCCGGACAGGCTCGCGACGGAAACCCCGATCGCAAGGACCGCTGAACGCAGCGCGTGGCGGGATTCAAGTTCGAGCGTCTCGATGCCGTCCCTGTTTCCGCGCGCCAGGGTCAGCTGAAAGTCCGCGTTGTGGAGATCGCAGCGACCGCTTGGATAGCGGCAGTTGGAGCGCGCTGCCAGCGTGTAGACCGCGCCCGGCTTTGCGGCGTGCGGCTGCTCAGCCACGAGCTTGTCGACGGCAAACCAGCTCAGTACGGCGAGCACCGGCGCGACCAGCAGCGCCACCACAACGTGTTTGTTCTTCCACATGAGTCAAGCCCTCGATGGACACCGCAGTGTAGCAGCCGGCCAACCCTCAAAACGACGGCGGGGCCTCGACCGGACGTCGAGACCCCGCCGCGAGGACCAGGCTTAATGCGCCTGCGCGCCGCCCGCACCCGCGGGAACGCGGATGTCTTCGACGAGATGGATGATGTGCTCCGGCGGTGATGCCGTCAGCCTGCTGACCGCAAAGGCGACCAGGAAGTTGAAGATGGCACCCACGGCGCCAAACGCATTCGGTTCGATACCGAAGAACCAGTTCTCCGGCAGATTGCCGAGGAACGCCGTGCTCGGCACGAACATGATGCCCTTGTGCTGGAACACGTAGAACAGGGTGACGCTAATACCCGCAATCATGCCGGCAATGGCGCCCTCCTTGTTCATGCGCTTGTAGAAGATCCCCATCATGAGCGCCGGGAAGATCGACGACGCCGCAAGTCCAAACGCGAGCGCCACGGTCCCGGCCGCAAAATCGGGCGGATTGAAGCCCAGGTAGCCCGCCACGGCAATGGCCCCCGCCATGGCCACGCGGCTCGCAAGCAGCTCCTGTTTTTCCGTAATGTCGGGCCGGAACACGCCCTTCAGCAAGTCGTGCGAGATGGCACTGGATATGGCGAGCAGAAGCCCCGCCGCAGTGGACAACGCCGCCGCCAGGCCACCGGCAGCCACAAGCGCTATCACCCAGTTGGGCAGGTTCGCAATTTCCGGGTTGGCAAGCACCATGATGTCGCGGTCGACGGTGGTCATTTCGTTCGTCTCGGCATCCGACGTGTACTGGATGCGGCCGTCGCCGTTCTTGTCGTCGAAGCCCAGGAGACCGGTCTGCTCCCAGTTCTTGATCCACTGCGGGCGCTCGTCATACACCATGTATTCGCCCGGCGTCGGCTCGATCGTCGACATCAGGTTCAGGCGCGCCATGGCCGCTACCGACGGTGCCGTCGTGTAGAGAATCGCAATGAACACCAGCGCCCAACCGGCTGAGCTGCGCGCGTCCTTGACCTTCGGCACGGTAAAGAAGCGAATGATGACGTGCGGCAGCCCCGCCGTGCCGATCATGAGCGACATCGTGTACATAAACATGTTCGTTGCGCTGAGCCTGACGTTCGTCGTGTATTCGGCAAAGCCGGTATCGCGCAGCACCTGGTCGAGCTTGTCGAGCAGGAACACGTCGCTGCCGGCCATTGTCGATCCGAGGCCAAGCTGCGGCAGCGGGTTTCCGGTCAGGTTCAGGGATATGAAGATCGCGGGAATCGTGTACGCGAGAATCAGCACGCAGTACTGTGCGATCTGCGTGTAGGTGATGCCCTTCATGCCACCCATGACGGCGTAGAAGAACACGATGCCCATGCCGACCGACAACCCGACGTTGTAGTCGACCTCGAGGAAACGCGAGAAGGCGACGCCAATGCCTTTCATCTGTCCGATTACGTAGGTTACCGAAGCGATGATGAGGCAGATCACGGCAACAATACGCGCGGTCTTCGAGTAGTACCGATCACCGATGAACTCGGGCACCGTGAACTTGCCGAATTTGCGCAGGTACGGCGCCAGCAGCATGGCGAGCAGCACGTAGCCGCCGGTCCAGCCCATCAGGAACACGGAACCGCCGTAGCCCATGAAGGCAATAAGGCCCGCCATCGAAATGAATGACGCCGCCGACATCCAGTCGGCAGCCGTCGCCATGCCGTTGGCAACGGGGTTGATGCCGCCACCGGCAACGTAGAATTCTTTGGTCGAACCGGCGCGTGCCCAGATCGCAATGCCGATGTACAGGGCAAACGTGAAGCCGACGACGAGGTAGGTCATGGATTGCAGTGTCATGGCCTAGTCCTCTTCGACGCCGTGCTCGCGATCGAGCTTGCCCATGCGGTTCGCATAGAAAAAGATCAGCGCGACAAATATGTAAATCGAACCCTGCTGTGCAAACCAGAAACCCAGTTTGTAGCCGCCGATCTGGATGTTGTTGAGCGGTTCGACAAGGATGATGCCGAACAGATACGAGCAGACGAACCAGATCACCATACAGATCGCCACCAGCTTGAGGTTGGCGCTCCAATAGCTCGCGTTCTTGGACATGGGTTCCCCCCTTTCTTCTAAAGGTCATGAGCGAATAGGCCCACTCGCAATCTAGCAAAGCGCCGCCTTCCCGCCGTACCGACTTTAGTCGTACAGCGCGCACTACCCGGCTGGGCCACGGCCAGGGACCAGACCCGTTTTTTCCATTGTGTTCAGCCACTTGAGGGAGCCCATGTGGCCCGGCCGGCGATAAACCCCTATTCGCCCGCTTGCGACCAAGGTAGTAGACTCGGGCGAATTCGAGCGGCCACCGACGTGGCCGCGACGAGGGGGGAAATACGTTTGATCGACTGGTGGACTCTGCTGCTGTTGTCCATTCTCTACGTCGGTCTCCTGTTCGCGGTAGCGCGCTGGGGAGACCGCGTCGGGGCAAAGCGCCTGTCGCCGAAACTGCGCGCCCTGATCTACAGCCTCGCGCTGGGCGTGTACGCGACCTCGTGGACCTTCTACGGCGCCGTGGGCAGCGCCTCGGTCGACGGCTGGCTGTACCTGACGATCTACCTGGGCCCGATACTGGTATTCGTGTTCGGCTGGGGTGTCATTACCCGCATGGTGGCGATCAGCAAGCGGCAGAACCTGACCTCGATCGCCGATTTTATTGCGGCGCGCTACGGCAAGGCGCGCAGCCTCGCCGTCATCGTGACCTTGATCGCAACCATCGGATCGGTGCCCTACATTGCCTTGCAGCTCAAAGCGATTGTTGCGGGTTTCGATATCGTCTCGAACTACGGCGCAAACGGCGACACGGGCATCGAAACGGCGCTCGTGGCCGCGGCCGCGCTCGCGCTGTTTGCGATTCTGTTCGGAACCCGCAAGATCAACGTCACCGAGCACCACGACGGCATGATGCTGGCCATTGCGTTCGAGTCGCTCGTCAAGCTGCTCGCGTTCATTGCGGTCGGACTGTTTGCGCTGTACCTGCTGGGCCCCGGCCAAAGCGCCATACCGGCGCGGCCACCCGGCACCGAACTCGGCAGCGTGTTCAGCCTGGCCAGCCTGCCCGACATGTTCATTACCCAGCTGGTCCTCGCCGGGGCGGCCATTCTCTGCCTGCCGAGGCAGTTTCACGTCATGGTTGTCGAGGCGCGGGAAGACGCAAACATTGAATCCGCTCGCTGGCTGTTCCCGCTGTACCTGGCGCTGTTCAGCGTGTTTGTTATCCCGATTACGCTGGCCGGGCTCAGCACACTCTCGACCGGCAGTTTCAGCGCCGACAGCTTTGTGCTCGCGCTGCCGCTGACGGCGGGCCAGGACTGGCTAACCCTGCTCGCCTTCCTTGGCGGGTTCTCGGCAGCAACCGGTATGGCGATTGTGGCCTGCGTGGCGCTATCGACCATGATCTCGAACGAAATTGTGCTGCCATTGCTGCTCGAGCGGCGCGCGGACGACGGCGATCCTGAACAGGACTACTCGCGACGACTGCTCGTGATCCGGCGTATTGCCATTGCCGGCATTGCGGCCATGGCCTACGCGTACTACGCCGCCGCCGGGGAGTCCGCCGCCCTCGCGGCGATCGGATTGTTGTCGTTTGCCGCGGCGGCGCAGTTTGCCCCGCTGATCTTGTTTGGCCTGTACTGGCCGCGCTCGACCCGCCACGGCGCCCTGACCGGGCTTTGCCTGGGCTTCGTATTGTGGGCCTACACGCTGTTTCTGCCGGCGCTCGCCCGCGCCGGCGCGTTGCCTCGCGATTTTGTGGACAACGGCTTGTTTGGACTCGCGTGGCTGCGTCCCGAAGCGCTGTTCTTCGATCTCGGCGCGCAACCGCTCAGCCACGGTGTCGCCTGGTCGCTGGGTCTCAACGTTACCGCGCTCGTGCTGGTGTCGCTGTTTACGCGGCAATCGCTCGTCGAGAAGATCCAGGCGCGCGCGTTCACGACGCCACCGACGCCGCGCAGCCGAATGCTGATAGCGGACGTTGGTACGGAAATCCGCACGGCCGACCTGATGGAGCTCGCGGAGCGCTTCCTCGGCGAGCAGCACGCGCGCCAGTCGTTTGCCGATTTCGCCGCCACGGAACAGCTCATACTTACGCCCGCGGCGCCGGCGGATCGCCAGCTCGTGCAGTTTACGGAGCGGGTGCTCGCGGGCGCCATTGGGGCCGCCTCCGCGCGCGTCGTCATTACGACCGCGCTCCGCCGGACGGGTATGGAGATCGCCGACGTCGTCACGCTGCTCGACGAGACCTCACACGCCATTCGCTTCAACCGTCAGCTGCTGGAAGTCACGCTCGAAAACATCCCGCAGGGGGTTAGCGTCGTCGATGCGTCGCAGCGGATCATCGGCTGGAATCAGCGCTACAAGGAACTCATGGGGTACCCCGCCGGCATGGTGCACGTCGGGCAGCCCATTGCCGAGCTGATTCGCTACTCGGCCGAACATGGACGCTTCGGGGATCGTAACCCGGAGCAGGAGGTTGCCAAGCGGCTGCAGCATCTCAAATCCGGTACTCCCTACGTCTATCAGAGCAACTTCGATGACGGCAAGGTCGTGGAGATCCGCGGCCAGCCGATGCCCGACGGCGGTTACGTCACGACGTTTACGGACATTACCGAGTTCAAGGCGCAGGAGGCGGCACTCGTCGACGCCAAGGCCATGCTCGAGCAACGCGTAGCGGATCGCACGGCGGAACTCGAAAACGCCATGGAGCTTCTGACCGACGCAAAGAAGGAAGCCGAGGACGCCAACGCCTCCAAAACCAAATTCCTGGCCGCCGCCGCGCATGACCTCTTGCAGCCGCTCAACGCGACCAAGCTGTTCGCGGCGCTCCTGCACGAAGACCGCAAACAGCTGTCCCCGGAACAAAGCCGTCTCGTCGAACGGCTGCAAAGCGGGCTCGGCTCGGTCGAGGACCTCCTGAGCGCGTTGCTCGACATCTCGCGGCTCGACACGGCTGCTCCCGAACCGGACATTGCCGCCGTTTCCGTGCGTGAATTATTCGATGCATTGAAGCTGCAGTTCAGCGAGGCCTTCCGCGAGGACGGCCTCGAACTGCGAATTGCCGAAACGGACTACTGGGTGCAGTCCGACCCTGCGCTCCTGAGACGCATACTGCAGAATTTCCTGAGCAACGCGCGGCGTTACACCGAAAACGGCGGTGTGCTGCTCGGCTGCCGACGCCGCGGCGACAACCGTATTGCCCTGCAGGTGGTCGATACGGGCCGAGGTATTGCAGCCACGGACCAGGACCGCGTGTTCGAGGAATTCCAGCGGCTCGCGGGCAGCGACAAGAGCGCCAAGCGCGGTCTCGGGCTGGGTCTCGCGATCGTGCGCCGCATTGCGCGCTTGCTGGACCATCCCGTCGACATGCGCTCGGAACCCGGCCGCGGCAGCTCCTTCGAAGTACTGGTGCCGCTGACCCGGGCAGTACGGCGTGAAGAGAGCGACAAACCCGTGAAGCAGCCCACTCCGTCGTCACTGGTCGGCGAACACATCCTCTGCGTCGACAACGAACCCGAAATCCTCGAAGCCATGGCTGGGCTACTGAGCAAATGGGGTGCGCTGCCCGTGACAGCGAGCAACAAACACGAAGCGCTCGAAGCCTGCACGGCGCTGAGAAAAGACCGGCAGCGCAAACCCTCACTCATGCTCGTCGACTACCACCTCGACGACGGTGCCATAGGCCTCGACGTGATCGACGCCGTACGCGAACAGGTTGGCCAGCCCGTCCCTGCCCTCATACTCACGGCTGACCACACCGACGCGGTCGACGACGAGATCCGCGAGCGAGGTTTTCCCGTGCTGCGCAAGCCCGTCAAACCAGCGGCGCTCAGGGCGCAGATTACGAGTTTGCTGGGGAGGCGGGAGGTGGCTTGAGTTGCAGGCTGTGTTACTGCCCTTTCATGGCGGTAACGGGGGTTCGAATCCCCTGCTGTCGTTTTACCCGTTGCGGCAACCTACACAATCGTCCGAAACGTCAGATTGATACGAGGGGACGAAACGGACTTGGTGGGCGGCAGGCGATGCAGCCAGTGGCTCTGGGTTTCATCTTTCATGACCAGCAGACTGCCATGCTCCAGCGCCCGTGAGACCGTCTGCCCTGTGCGCTTGTGTTTGAACGCAAACTTTCGCTCGGCGCCGAAACTCAGTGAGGCGATTGCGCCGTTGCGTTTCAGGTCCTTCTCGGCATCGCTGTGCCAGGCCATCCCTTCACTGCCGTCGTGATAGAGATTCAGCAGGCAGGAGTTGTAGGTCTCACCGCTGCAGAACTGGGCCAGGTCTTTGAGCCTCAGAAGAACCGGCACCCAGGGCAATGCCGTCCTGGTAACTCCCGAGTACGTATAGTTTGCCGGCCTGTCGGCATACCAGGCGACCTTTCGTTTGGTGACAACACGCTTGCCGAACATTACGGCTTCGTCGTGTCGCCAGGCGATTTCCTCCAAGAGACTCTCGCAGTAGCGATCCGCATCGGCCGCCGGCATCACCGTGCCGTGGTAGTTCACAGTGCCGTCGCGGGGCAGCAGGTTGGCGGACTCGTCTACCAGCTGATCGAAGAGATCCATCGTGCGAGGGCCCATCAGGCGGCGTCGTGAAAAATGAGGCCGAGCGTGTGGCGGGTTCCGCTCAGCACCTTGCTGACGCCGTGACGCATCTGGTTGCGGCGCCAGCCTCGAGCGCCTCTTACGGGGCGATCCCGGGCCGGAACGACTACGGCCGAACCCTGATCGAGTCGCAAGACCATTGGGCGCGATTGCATCCGCGGGCGTTGCTCGACAAGGACGAGTTCACCTCCCTCATAGGCCTCCGGCGGGCTCAGCTGGATGATGACCTGCAAGGGAAAATGAATCTCTCCGTAGAGATCCTGATGCAGGCAGTTGTAGTCGCCCTCCGTGTACTGAAGCAGCAACGGAGTCGGCCGCGGCTGGTTCGCCTGATGGCAGGTTTCGAGGAGCTGTTGCAACGACGCTGGCCAGCGCTCAGCCAGGCCCAGGAGCTCCGCCCACTCGTTCGCAATTGCCGCAAGATGCGGATAGAACGCGGTGCGCAGGCGAGCGACGATATCGGGCAGCGGGTAGCTGAAATACTTGTATTCGCCGCGCCCGAAGTTGTAGCGCGCCATGTGAATATGCGAACGGAATCGGGTCTTCGGATCTTCGTAAAAGCCGGCGATCCGTTTGCAGTTGTCCTCGCTCAGGATGCCGGGAAGACGGACATAGCCGTCTTCGTAAAGCGCCTCGCGCGCGGCGGTCCAGTCAAGGCCATCGATTGGTGCCGCAACGCTCACGAGGCTGCGCGCCGTTGTCGCTCGCCATCGAGCAAAGTGCGTTTGCGGTCGACACCCCAGCGATAGCCGCCAAGACCGCCATCGCCCCTCAGCACCCGATGACACGGGACGAGGACGGCAATGCGATTCTTACCGCAGGCTGACGCCGCTGATCGCACCGCGCGGGGCTGGTCGATGGCGTCAGCCACCTCGCCGTAGCTCATGACGTCTCCGTCGGGAATGCTCAGGAGAAACTGCCAGACTTTGATCTGAAACGCCGTGCCGCGAAGATCGAGAGGAATATCGGGGCGCGGGGCGTTCTGGCTCAGGTGATCGTCAAGGGCCGTCATCCAGCTGTCGAGCTGCTGACCGCCGTTGCCGGCGGACTGCACGAGGTCGGCTTTGGGAAACTCCGCCCGCAGCTGATCGAACAGTTGCGGCTCGCTGTCTCCGAACATGACAAAACAAACGCCTTTCTCCGTGGCCGCCATCATTAACGCGCCCAGTGCCGTGTCGCGGCACGCATAGGCAATGACTTCACCGCTGGCCCCGCTGCGATAGGACTTGGGAGTCATACCAATCTGGCGAGCGGCGTTCTCGTAGAACCGGCTGGGCGATCCGTATCCGGCCTCGAAGATCGCGCCGGTAATATCGTCACCGCCTTTGATCAGCGTTTTGAGGGTGTTGAGCCGGGCCGCGTCCTGAAAAGCTTTGGGCGAGATCCCGAACACCGCTTTGAAGCTGCGCTGTAAATAGCCGGGTGAGACGCCATGTCGGGACGCCAGATCCTTGAGCGGCAGTTTTTCATCAGCGTGGGCTCGAATGTAGCGGGCAAGCTCGACCAATCGGGTGACGTCATAGCTGGGATTGTCCGGCTTGCAGCGTTTGCACGCACGAAAACCCGCGTGCTCCGCCAGGGCAGGAGCGTCGAAGAAGCGGACGTTCTCCCTGAGGGCGGGTCGAGCCGCGCAGCTCGGCCGGCAATATACGCCGGTCGTCAATACGCCGTAGACAAACCGGCAATCCAGGCTTCTGTCGCGCCGGGTGATCGCCGCGTACTTCATCTCTTCGGTGAGGAACTGTTGTGTATTCATGGGACGAAGAGTAAACCGTCACCCCTCCTGCCCGCATTCCGTTTCTTGCTGTCTTATTCGCTAAAAACCGCGAAGGACAATTGACCCGTCAGGACAATCCGGTTGCGGCTTGCGCGCCGGGTTACCTTATTCTCGGACCGTCGCGATTCGCATCCATGGCAATGTAGGCGCCGTACACATTGGTTGCTGCGACGGCAATATCGTGCTGTTCCGTTCTCAGCCGGAACAGGAACACCGGCCGTCCCTGTTCGTCGCTCTGAACGGTGACGTGAATGGATCCGGCGTCCCCGTCGTCGAGCACGCCGTGCCAGCTGGCCTGGTTGTTGACTTCCCACACGCGGTACTCGGTCTGTGTGGCTTTGAACGACAGCTGCGGGAATGGCGATATTCGGAATTCCGACGCGACGGCGCCCTCATCCAGATGATTGCCGGCCACCAGGTCGCCCTCATCAATCCAGACCGGCTGCCATCGGAGCACGGAGTTGCCGTCAGCGTCGAAATCCTGGATGTAACGCTCAACCTCGGCGAGTGCCGAATCTCGAAAGCCCCGATCCGCGTCGTCGAGAGACCGAAGGATCTCTTTGGGTTCGCTCGAACTCAGCATCAGTGACGCGATGGTCAGCGTAGCGGCAACGGCCACGATCAATATTGCGGTGCGCGGAAGGACTCTCATAGACATCCCCATAACGACCATCGTGCAAGACCGGAAGCGCAATTGTGTGCCGGGCCGGCGCCTGGATCAAGATGTCTTTCGGGCGCCCCTCACCCGCACGTAAACCTCTTTACTCACGCGCGCGACCGTCTCCCCGCCCTCGTCCATCAGGTCAACTTCGAAGTGGTAGGTGTTCTTGCCGATATCGTCGATTTCGGCGCGAATTTCATCGAGGCGCTCACTATCGATCTCGAACACGCCAGTGATGGTGCCTTTTGCGGGCCGGATGAAATCGATCGATGCGGACTTGTCCCAAACGATGTAGTTGCGGCCGAGGTTCATCGTCACGATGAACACAAAAAACGGGTCGCTCATGGCGTAGAGTGAACCGCCGAAGTGTGTACCGAACAGGTTGCGGTTGTACCAGCGCGTTCGGAGTTCGACGGCAAAACGCGTGAAGTCCTCCTCGAAGGAGCGCACACGGACGCCCATGCCGAGGAACGGCGGGTACCAGTTGATCATCCTGATCATTCTGCCGAATTTCCGATTTTTCATTGAGCCGCCTCAGTGTTTGCCCGCTGTTTCCTGGGCGATATGCGCATCGTAATGTCGGCATGGAAGACTTCGGTGCCTGTCACGTCATACACACCGACGGGCATCACGACGTCCTGCGGCGTCTCCCAATCGTAGCTGTCGATCTTGCAGACCGCCTTGAGATCCGTTTTTGCCATCTTGAGGTATTGCACGGTCATGCCCACGGGTATCCAGCGGAAGTCGGCGTGCAGCGACGCGTCCAGGCACGTGCCGCCCGCCAGCTCGGCTGCGTTGCACATCGCAATCGCGTGCACCGAGCGAATGTGATTGCGCACGGCGCGGCGGTTTTTGAACCCGAGCTCAACGTGCCCGGGTTCCAGTACGGTAAACACGGGCTTGATCGTGTCGAAGTACGGCGCCATGAAACACAGCACCCGCGCATGCAGCCAGCGGCCGGCCGAGCTGCCCTTGAGCCGCCGCCACAGTTTCAGGTTCGGGCTTTTCGAAGGCTTGTAAGCCATTAGCCGACTCCCCCCTGTGTCGAAAACACGGTTGTCAGGTGGTCTAAGTATCGCGCGACGATGCTGAGCTCACGCTCGCTGAAACCGCTGGTCATCAAACGATTGGCCTCGTGCAGCAGCCGCATGCCGTCAGTCAGCACGGCGCGGCCCTGGTCGGTCATGCGGAGGCGAGTCACCCTCGAGTCGTCGCTGCAGGGCTCTTTTGCAATCAGGCCGTTGTCAGCCATTCGCCCGGCAAGCCCGGTAACGGCGGATTTGTCGAGCATGAGTACAGTCGCGAGATCTTTCATGACGCAGCCCGGCTGTTCGTCAAGCACCATGAGCGCGCTGAGCTGGCTAACCGAGACGCCGAGCTCCGATCGGCAGCGGGCGTTCATGGCTTTCATCATCGTGTGCCGGGCGAGGTTGAGCTGGTAGATCAGGCGTCTTCTTGCAGTCATGAAGACAGTTCATCGCACAATAGTTGATATGTCAACTATTGTGCCGTCGGGGCCTGAAGCTGACAGTTGGTCGCCTGCTTTGGTTTACAATGCTGTCTGCGGCCCGTATCCATCGTCTTGTCGTCCTTCGCCAAACGGAGGTGTCTGATGAAAAAGCTCCAGCTCGTTGTTTGTTCGGTTGCTCTAGTGGGTTTCGGTCAGTTTGCCGAGGCCGAGGGAAGCTGCCCCAGCACCGTTGGATCCGATCTCGCAATTGCTGAATCGTGGCCAAAAACAGATACCTGGCACGGTTCCGAATCGCTGGCGATTATCCTGCCGAGGAGTGGAATCTGGCCGACAGGCCCGGCGAGGCTGACCTGGTATTCCTCGGACTTTCAGCCCGGGCTGGAGCGCGAGTTTGTCGGGCGCATCGAAAGGCTGGACGAGGGGCCGAATGACGCCGCTTTCCTTGGCGCAACCAATGCCCGCCTGGCCGACGAGGCCTGGACTATCCTGACAGCCTTCGAATTCGGGAGCGAAGGGTGCTGGAGAATTGTCGGAGAATATCGAGGCCGGAACCTCGAGTTCGTCGTACGAACGGTCGACTACGAAGCTCTGGACAACAAGCGACCTGACGACTAGCGGCTTCGCGCGTCAGCCACCACCGTCTACCGCACCCATCTCTTTCATGACCGATCCAGCCACTTCGGTCATGGCTTCGTCCAGCGCGCTCAACACTTTGTCGATCGTAAGGCTCTCCGTACTACTGTCGACGGTTTTCGAGTACGACTCACAACAACTATCTGTATATTTGGGCAAACTATTGCTCGACCAGGCTGGATCGGCATGTCTCCAATCGAAACGCTAAAAGTGGATATCGAGTCTCAGGGCGTGGAGCTTGACTCGCGAGCCTGGTCTTCACTCTGCCAGTCGTTCACGGAAACGCGCACGGACGCTGGAGACTGTATCTACACTCAGAACCACATTGGTAATCACTGGCTGTTTCTGACAGAGGGAGTGGCCGCGTCGCGCCAGAGCAATATCGACGGCAGCCTGTCGATAGCGCGGTTTTTTGAGACCGGCGACTTCTGCGCAAACCTGACAAGCACCTGGAAGAAAGATTACTCGAGTGATGACCTGGTTGCGCTTACCGATGTTGCGGGCGTCGAAATTCCCGATCGCGTGTTTCGTCACGAGTTTCTTAACGGCGATGCATTCGGCTTGTTTCTACGGCTCAAACTGATGGCCACACTGTGTTTTGACAAGGAGGTCATTTGCATAAAGACAAACGCCAGCACCGAAGCACGCTATGCGTTTCTCGAACAGCAGCATCGCAACGTCGTGAAGCGGGTGCAGCAGAAGGACATCGCGGCATTCCTGGGAATTACGCCACAGGGACTAAGCAGATTCCTGAAGAAACGATCCGGCAACGATTAACCTGGGTTAACCGGTAATCGTCCAGCAGCTGCTAGCATTTTGCGTGTATCCAATGCGGCAAGGAAGCAGGCGAAGTGTCATTATCAGCGATCAGGGCCGCCTGGCCGGTGCTGAGCCAGGCGGTGAAGTCAGGACAGCTGTTCAGGCCGCAGTGCAAGCTGGTCGAGCCGAGCCCCGACATTGCAACGTATTACGACGTTGAAATCCCGATCGGCGAAGGCTTCTCCCTGACCGCAAATATATTCCGCTCAAAGAGCGGGGACGCTGCCGGGCGAAAATCACCGGTCGTCATGTGCGCGCACCCGTACGACAATCACTTGATCCCAGCCTTGAACAAAACGCCGCTTGGAGGCCCCCCTCAACAGTACCGACTGCTACCACAGGCAGGTGGAGCACCGCGTTTCTCGACGCTGACCAGCTGGGAGTCTCCGGACCCGAACTTCTGGGTGCCGGCGGGGTACTCCCTGGTCAATCTCAACCTGCCCGGCTTTGCAAACAGCGGCGGCCCCGCGTCAATCATGTCCGCTCATCAGGGCAAGTGTTACCGGGAAGCGATCGAATGGGTGGGGAAACAGGACTGGTGTACGGGTGCCGTGGGCCTTTGTGGCGTCAGCTTTCTGTGCATCAGCCAGTACCTTGCAGCAGCGCCACCCGATGGAGAGAGCACGCCCGAAGCATTGAAGTGCATTATTCCGTGGGAAGGCGTCTCCGATCTCTATCAAGACCTGGCCTGTCGCGGCGGCGTCCCTGACACCGGGTTCCTGAACTTCTGGTGGCACACCGAAGTGATAAGCCCTATGAACAACACGCAGGCGGACTATCTGGCGACAGAAGAGGCAATACCGCCGGACCTGCTGGATATTCACGCCTTATACGACGACTACTGGAAGGCAAAGGCACCCCCGTTGGAAAACATCCGAGTTCCGATGCTGCTGTGCGCCTCGTTTTCCGATCACGAACTACATACGTTCGGTTCTTTTCGGGCTTACGAGAAAGCCCGCTCAAAAGACAAATGGCTGTACACCCATCGAAACGGCAAGTGGTCTGAGTTCTATAAGCCTGATTGCGTAGCCCTGCAGAAAGAATTCATGGATCACTTCCTGAAAGGCGAGCCAACGGGTTTCGACGATCGGCCCCCGGTGCGACTCGAAGTACGATCCAGCGCGGATGTCGTAAGGGAGGTCCGTTGGGAAAGCAGCTGGCCACTCGCAAGTACGGTATACACCCCACTGTTCCTGCAAAACTCCAGGGGCCTGGGTCGGGAACCCACGGACCACCCGTTGGAGCTTGCCTACGACGGCAAGACCGGATGCGCCGAGTTCTTCTACCTGTTCGACGAAGACACGGAGCTCAGTGGCTACATAAAGCTCAAGATCTGGGTCGAAGCGCGCGCAACGAACACCGACACTCCGGATGACATGGTGCTGTGTTGCTATGTCGACAAGCGGGACAAGAACGGACGGTCGGTGCGTTTTAACGGCGCCGTCGGGCAACGTAACGATATGGTGACGCGTGGCTACGGGCGTGCAGCGCGGAGGGCTCTGCACACGGCACTTTCCAGGCCCTTCCACCCCGTGCTGCTCGGCTCCCGGCACGAACCGCTTTCAGCGGGAGAGATCGTGCCGCTGGAGATCGCATTTTGCCCAAGCAGCACGTTTTTCGAGTCGGGTGAACGGCTTGTCCTCATCGTGTCGGCAACCGACAGCGTCCATGCGCCGATTTTTCGTAAGGACACCAGTATCAACCGCGGCGAGCACGTTCTGCACTACGGCGGAGAGTACGACTCCCACCTCCTGGTTCCAGTGATCGACGACAACTAGAGCAAACGCGGCACACCGCTGAAGGAACCAGGATGAACCGGGCGTAAAAACGATCAGTGCCGCTGAGGTACACTACGATCCTGATGCAGTGGCAATTAGACGGTACTCGCCGATGAAACTGACCGTGTTTTTGGTCACGACGGCTATCGTGGCACTCGGCGCCCTGGTCTTTACCCCCGAGTACCTTGTTCGGTATCGGATCGGCGGACTGCCGATCCTGAACGCAATAACAGCTATTGGTTTATGCACGGCAAGCGCCGCCGCCATTCGGCTCAGCCCGAGCGGCAGTATCCACGAGGCGCTGTCCGTCGCGGCATTGATCGCCGCGGTCCTGTGGCTCCCCCTGTCGATCGGCCTTGCGGGTAACTTGAGACTCAACTTCAGCGGCGTTCGGGGCGACACGTGGATCTGGATGAACCTTTTCACGTTCCCCGTCGTTCTGATCACGTTCGTCTGGGCGCTGCTACGATCCGCGTTTGCGCTCGTGCTGTCCCGAGACAAGGAACCGTAGAACGCATCGCGAAACCTTCGCTGCCCGAGATTGTCGTATGCCATCCACCCAGACGGAACGGCACCTTCGATACGAGGACGCAGCGCGAAATGAATCCCATCACCCAAGGTATTGTGTTCGGTACGGCACTGGGTGCCGCACTCGGAGCCGCGACGGACAACATTGGCACCGGTATTGCTATCGGTGTTGCGATCGGCGTCGCGATCGGTGTATCGAGGGCAAAAGGCGGCGGCTGAGTCCGGGCGTCCCGCTCACACCCCGGCCGACGTGTACCCACCGGGACTCGCTGCGGTGTTCCCTTATAGACCTGCTCCAATCGCCTAGGCGTTTCTCCTGCTGACACGTCTCGTTCCTACGACGTATAGTCTGTGGGGTGAACGCAAGGCGAGCTTATCTCAGTCTGCAACGGCAATTCGACGAAGACCATCCCGCTTTGTCGGCTGCCGGCCCGTGGTTCTGCTTTGTCCTTTTGATAACTTTTGCGTTGCTGTTCCGCCTGTCCACGATAGTCCACGGTACGGTCGCGCGCTGCGTCGAAAACGACGAATTCTGGTATACCCCCGCGAACGGCAGCTGGCCGCTTTTTGCATCGCTGTTCTTCGTGTTCTTCCTGTTATTCGTGTGGAACGCGCTGCTGGCTGTTGACGGCTGGCGGCGCTCCGCCGGCAACAAAGCGCTGCTGGTCGTAAACGCCGTTGGAATACTGTCGATGCTCTATGTCTTCCTGCCGCTGCATGACCGTGCCTATCATGAGTACCATGCACGAGAGGGGTACTACGAGGACATCCACTTCCGGCTTCCTCGATGGTATCCGGTGTCGGCCAGTGGCGAGAACCCCTGCATCACGATGGAGCGTTTTGCCGGACGCTGGCAGGTTGTCGACCGCAAGCTGGGAACGCGAGGCCTCGATATCCCTTACGCCTGGATTGACCTGAAACCCTGGGGCCGGTTTACGACGGAAAAACAGCTGCGGATCGGCGAATACGAGGGTTGGTGGTCGCCGCCGTACAGGCCCCGATACCGGCACAACGAGCGCTGGCTGGACGGCAGGATTACAGTCGACGGACCTAACGGGTGGTGGGATTTCGATGTGCGGCATGACACGCTGACGTTGACCACGTCGGAATACTTCGCCGAGCAGGAACGCTCAACGATTGTATTCCAGCGCATCGAACCCGATTAGTGGGGTCACTCAAACTGCTTCCCGCACGACCTCGAGAAACTCGGCGCCGTAGCGCTCGAGCTTGGTCTGACCAACACCCGATATCGACAACAGCGCGTCGGGCGTCTGCGGTTTGTCTACGGCCATTTGCAGCAGGGTCGCGTCGTGGAAAATCACGTAAGGCGGGACATTGTTTTCGTCGGCAAGGCGTTTTCGACAGGTCCTTAGCGCCTCCCAGAGATTCTGGTCTGCGTCCCCCAGTGCCACGGTTCGCGAGGCCTTTTTCGACTTGCCGGCCTTGCGACTCACGAGCAAATCTTTCCTGAGCGGCAGATCGACCTCGCCGCGCAGCAACGGGCGACTCTTTTCGCTGAGCTTGAGAGCGCCATAGCCGCCCGTATCGACCGACAGCAGACCAAGCACGAGGAGCTGACGCAGTATCGACCGCCACTGCTGCTGGTCCAGCTCGGTGCCAATGCCGTACACACTCAAATCCGCGTGACCGTGCTGGCGCACCTTTTCGCTGTCTTTACCGAGCAGTACGTCGATGACGTGCATGGCGCCAAAGCGCTGCCCGGTTCGGTACACCGCCGAGAGAATTTTCTGCGCAACCTCGGTGCCGTCGAATACCTCGGGCGGCGTCAGGCATACGTCACAATTGCCGCAGTCCTCGTCCAGTGTGTCACCGAAGTATTCCAGCAGCGAGCGGCGACGGCACGATGTGACTTCGCACCAGCCCAACAGGGCATCGAGTTTCGTGCGCTCGCGGCGTTTGAATTCCTCGTCCGCCTCGGATTCGTCAACCATTTGCCTCAGACGCACAACGTCCTGCAAGCCGTACACCATCCAGGCGACCGACGGTTCGCCGTCGCGGCCCGCGCGGCCGGTCTCCTGATAATAGGCCTCCATGCTCTTCGGCAGATCGAGGTGCGCGACGAAGCGCACGTCCGGCTTGTCGATACCCATGCCGAACGCCACGGTGGCAACGATGATGACGCCCTCTTCCCGGACAAACCGCCGCTGGTGTTCGGCGCGGGTTTCACTGTCCAGGCCCGCGTGATACGGCAAGGCGTCGAAACCCTGTGATCTCAACCATTCAGCGGTCGATTCGGTTTTCTTGCGAGACAGGCAGTAGACGATGCCGGCTTCACCCCGGCGCTCGGACAAAAAACCGAGCAGCTGGCGGCGGGCGTCCAGCTTGCCCTGCACGAGGTAGCGGATGTTCGGCCGGTCGAAACCGGCGACAAAACGCTCGGGATCGCTCAGCGCCAGGCGCTCGACAATCTCGGCACGGACCTGCGCGGTTGCGGTTGCCGTGAGCGCCATGCGCGGCACGGCCGGAAACCGCTCCGCGAGCGCCCCCAGCAGCAGGTAGTCCTCGCGGAAATCGTGTCCCCACTGCGACACGCAGTGCGCTTCGTCGACCGCAATCAGCGAGATGCGGCAGGCCGACAGTCGTTCGAGCGTGCTGGCCTGCATGAGCCGCTCGGGCGCCACGTAGAGGAGTTTGAGGCTGCCTCCATGCAGTCGCTCGAGAACCCGACGCTGCGCCTCGGCATCCAGCGTCGAATTGAGATACGCCGCCTCGATGCCCAGCTGTTCGAGCGCCGCGACCTGGTCCTGCATGAGCGCAATCAGCGGTGAGACGACAATGGCCGTGCCGTCGAGCATGAGTGCCGGGATCTGATAACAGATCGACTTGCCGCCACCCGTGGGCTGCAGCACCAGCGCATCGCGGCCGCTCGTGACAGCGGCAATCACCGCTTCCTGATGACCTCGAAACCCGGGATAACCGAATACGTCGTTGAGAATACTCTTCGCGGTCGCAGGCATCGCGCGAGTATACCGGCGAGTATCCGTAAGGCACTAGACCCGTTTTTGCCGGCCGTTGACGCAATCGTGCAGCTTGCCAGCGGGAGTAGCCTCGAGAGCGGCCTCGTGAGTAAAATTGCGCCGCCGGCCGCTTGGCGCCCGCCATGTTCGCTGGCGGATCGGCAACCGGCGAATCCCCATCACCTTGCAGAGTGCCACGATGAAAAATGCACTGATCCGCCTTTGTCATGCGGCAGTATTGATTGCGCTGACCGGCACCGCCGCCGCAAACGAAAAGACCACGGGCATTGGTCTCCTGCTGCAGCAATACCACGACCTGGGCCAGTTCAACGGCGCCGCCCTCGTGGCCGATGGCGGCTCGATTGTGCTTCGCAAAGGCTACGGCATCGCCAATCGCGACTGGCAGATCCCGAACTCACCCGAAACACGGTACCTGGTTGGGTCCCTGACGAAGTCCTTTACGGCACTCGCGGTCGTGCAGATGGCGCACGAGGGAATGCTGGACCTCGACGCGAAGATTTCCGATTACCTGCCGGACTATCGGCCCGACACGGGATCGCGTATTTCGCTCCGGCAGCTCCTGACCCACACCGACGGACTGCCGAGCTACACGGCCGACGTCCGTTTCTGGCAATCCTACGAAGGTGACGTGCCCTATTCGGCATCCGAGTTCGTCGCTCGATACTGCAGCGGCGATCTTCAGTTCGAACCGGGCTCACAGTATCGATACGGCAACTCCGGCTACTCCATTCTCGGGGCGATCATCGAGAGGGTCGATGGCGGGAGCTATGCCGAAGCCGTTGCGCGACGAGTTCTGGAGCCGCTCGACATGAGCAGCACAGGCCAGCACAACAGTCGCCTGACGCTCGACAAGGGCGCGACAGGTTACGAGGTATCGATTGACGGCTATCGCCGGGCCGCGCCCGTATATAAGAACCTGCGAGCGGCGGGATCGATGTATTCGACGGTGGACGACCTCCTGAGGTACGTGCGTGCGTTGGCCGGCGGAGAGTTCGTTCCGGAGGACGTCAAAACAACGCTTCTCGAAACGCGCGAAGGCGCTGTGCCAGGGACCTTTGCGTACGGTTGGAACGTCGGTGAGTGGTCGGCGGGCGGTGCCGCGGCAGGCAAACGCTATATCGCGGTAAACGGCGAGATCAACGGGTTTAACGCGTTGCTTCTGCATGTGCCGGCCGACGATCGCACGATTATCCTGCTGAACAACACGGGCGAGACGGACCTTACGGGCATCGCAACCAACGTGCTGCGCCTCCTCGACGATATCGAGGTACCGGATCCGCAGCCGCTACTCCGCGATCGATTCTACGCGTTGCTCCGCGACGAGCCTGCCGAAGCAGCTTATGCCTTCTATCGAGAGCACCGCGCGAAGCAGCCCAACGACTACCTGTTCTTCCCGTGGCCCATGCGGATCGTCGCCGGCCAACTCCTGCATGAAGGTCGCTACGACGAGGCAATCGGGCTTTTGCAGCTGAATCTCGAAACCAACCCTAATGATTCGAGATCGCTGATTGCACTCGCACAGGCGCAGACACGGACGGGCGATACAGAGGCGGCAATCGCAAGCCTGCGCAGAGCGCTGTCGATGGACGGCTCCGATAGCTACGCTGCTGATCTACTGCGACGGCTGGTTCAGTGAGATGTGGTATGGCGACGGATTCAGCGGGGCCCAGTTGGGCAGATCAGCACAAGACGTGTAAGTGTCTGCAAAAATGAAGCTCACTTCAGTTTGTGCGTGAAACGCGCTCAGCAGCATGCTGTACGTGGCTTTGCACGTCTCCGGTGTAAAGAGGCCCTGATTCTGGATTACCGAACACAAGTAGTGAACACCGTACCCGTAGTCTATTTGCACAGTCCCATACTGCGGACTCAGGGCTAGTTTCGACAACTTACCTGCACACGGCAACTGTGCGTACGCCGGCGACACCAGAGTGACGACGGTCAGAACAGCGAGAGCGGCGCTGACGAGCCGGCTTTTTACAGTCATGGTCGTTCTCCTTTTTACTGGTACTGCTGATGGAATTGTCAAACCTGGCGTAGTGCACGCCACATTCACTCGCGAAGATGAATCTCCAGTCTTGCTGACGTGCCGCCGGACCCGACAAGGGGCTGGGCACAGTCCGGTCGAACGAGCTAGCCCGTCTCCCCCTCCGCCAGCACCGGCTCCGCCACGCCGAGCTGCTGTACCGCCAGCACGGCCTGCGTGCGGTTGGTCACACCCATCTTGCGCAGTATCGCCGTAACGTGCGCCTTGATCGTCGCCTCGGAGACGTTCAGCTTGTAGGCAATCTGCTTGTTGAGCAGCCCTTCGCCCAGCATCATCAGCACGCGGAACTGGTGCGGCGTCAGCGTACTCAGCGCCTCCGCCACGCCGGCCTCTTCGGCGTCGAGGTTACCACCGTCGGGCTCGACGCCATCGGGCAGCCAGACTTCGCCATCAAGCACGGCACCTATGCCGGCTTCGATATCGCTGATCGAAGACGACTTCGGGATGTAGCCGCTGGCACCGTGCCTTAGCGCACGACGCATCACGGCCGGGTCGTCGATCGCGGACACGACTATCGTCGGCAAAGCGGCCTGATTCTTACGTATCCACGCAAGCGCCGAAAAACCGCTGACGCCCGGCATGTTGAGATCGAGCAGCAGCAGGTCGGCATCGGCGTTGGTCTCTACCGCCGTCTGTAACGACTCGAGACTTTCGGCCTCAATGACCGCGGCGCCCTCGAGCACCTTTCCCACCGCGTGAATCAATGCTTCGCGAAACAGCGGATGGTCGTCGGCAACAATGACTTTACTGCGGCTTGCGGGATCCACGGGCGTGTCGGTGCTCCTTGCGGTTCATGCCTATCGGTTCATACGATTGTCGATCAGCTCGTCGACGACCGAAGGGTCGGCAAGCGTCGACGTATCGCCAAGATTACCGTATTCGTTCTCGGCAATCTTGCGCAATATGCGGCGCATGATCTTGCCGGAGCGGGTCTTCGGCAGCCCGGGCGCCCACTGGATGAGGTCCGGCGTTGCAATCGGGCCAATTTCCTTGCGTACCCAGGTACGAAGCTCTTTCATGAGCTCGTCGCTCGGCGATTCTCCCTCCATCAGCGTGACGTACACGTAAATGCCCTGGCCCTTGATGTCGTGGGGGTAACCAACAACCGCTGCCTCGGCGACCGCATCGTGCGCCACCAGCGCGCTCTCCACTTCGGCGGTGCCCATGCGATGGCCGGAGACGTTCAGCACGTCGTCGACACGTCCCGTAATCCAGTAGTAGCCGTCCTCGTCGCGCGTTGCGCCATCGCCCGTGAAGTAGCTGCCCTCGAACGTGGAGAAATAGGTATCCACGAAGCGCTGATGATCGCCGTACACGGTGCGCATCTGTCCGGGCCAGCTGTCCAGCAGAATGAGGTTGCCTGAGGTCGCGCCTTCCTGCACAACGCCGTCGGCGTCGACAATAGCGGGCTGCACGCCGAACAGTGGCCGGCTGGCGCTGCCTGGCTTAAGGTCGGTAGCCCCCGGCAGCGGGCTGATCAGCGCGCCACCGGTTTCGGTTTGCCACCAGGTGTCGACAATCGGGCAGCGGCTCTCGCCCACCACCGTGTAGTACCACTCCCATGCTTCCGGGTTGATCGGCTCGCCGACAGACCCGAGCAGGCGCAGGCTCTTCCGCGAAGTGCGCTTGACGGGCTCGTCGCCCTCGCGCATCAGCGCGCGGATAGCCGTCGGTGCGGTGTACAGAATGTTGACCTCGTGCTTGTCGCACACCTGCCAGAGCCGGCTTGCGTCGGGGTACGTCGGCACGCCTTCGAACATCAGCGAAACAGCGCCGTTGGCCAGCGGCCCGTACACGATATAGGAGTGCCCCGTCACCCAGCCGACGTCAGCCGTGCACCAGTAAACCTCACCCGGCTGGTAGTTGAAAATGTACTTGAAGGTCAGCGCCACGTAGACGAGGTAGCCGCCGGTCGTGTGCAGCACACCTTTTGGCTGGCCCGTCGAACCGGAGGTGTAGAGGATGAACAGCGGGTCCTCTGCGTTCATGGGTTCGACGGGACAGTCGTCGCTGACCACCGCCTCGAGGTCGTGCAGCCACACGTCGCGGTCGTTGTCCCAGTCGACGTCGCCGCCCGTGTTCTTCACGACCAGCACTTTCGACAGCGTGTTGACACCGTCGATCTCGGCCGCACGATCGACGTTCGCCTTGAGCGGCACAGTGCGCCCGCCACGAACGCCTTCATCCGCCGTAATGACGACTGACGAATCGCAGTCGATGATACGACCGGCCAGCGCCTCCGGCGAAAAGCCGCCGAACACAACCGAATGCACGGCGCCAATGCGGGCGCAGGCCAGCATGGCGACGGCGGCTTCCGGAATCATCGGCATGTAAATCGTAACGCGGTCGCCCTTACCCACTCCGATGGCCTTGAGTCCGTTTGCGAAGCGGCAGACCCGTGCGTGCAGCTCGCGGTAGCTTATGTGCAGATCCCGATCGGGGTCGTCACCCTCCCAGATGATTGCGGTCTGGTCAGCGCGTTGCTCCAGGTGCCGGTCGACGCAGTTGTGGCAAACGTTGAGCACGCCGTCCTCGAACCAGCGAATGTGCAAATCGTCGCGCGCAAAGGACACGTCCTTGACGGTCGAAAACGGCTTGATCCAGTCGACCATGCCGGCCTGCTCGGCCCAGAACGCCTCCGGATCCTGCACCGACCGCTGGTACATCGCCGTGTACTCCGTTTCGTTCAACAGACCGTGCTCCCGGTAGTAGTCGTTAACCGGATGTATCTGGACGTCGCTCATTGCCGCCTCCCATGACAAAGACGTTCGGGAAATGGGCAGCACAGAGCTGCCCCAGGTGCAGGCACTTTAAGGAAACACGCCGAAGCTCCGGTATTAGACCTTCGTATAAATTGTGCACCGATTCGACTTTTGGCTAATGGAAAGGCATGCAGCCGTCATCGACCATGAATCCCGACAACGCCTATTCAGCCTTGGGGTAATCGATGAAGGGGGACCCGATGAACACGCACCGCAACAAGACGCTAAAGCTCGCCGTAGCCCTTGCGCTCGCAACGAGTGCAGGCGTCGCCAGCGCCGCCACCAACGAGGAACTCGAGGCCCGCATTGCCCAGCTCGAAGCGGCACTTGCCGAGCTCATTGCCGAAAAAGAAGCCGGGCCGCAGCTGGCCCAGATTGCCCGCCCCGAATCGAAGTGGCCAACGCTCGACGACGACGACGGCACCCGCAGCACCTACAGCTTCGGCGGCTATATCAAGGTCGACGGCATGTTCACCGACGTGGGCGCGGGTGACCTCGCACCGAGCAGTGCCGGCACGCAATTCTACATCCCGGGCACGATTCCGGTGGGCGACGCGGAAGGTGAAGGACCCGATTTCATTGCGCAGGCGCGTGAAACCCGCCTGAGCTTCAAGAGCGAACATCAGCTCGCCAACGGCAAGCAGGCGTCTACCTACATCGAGATGGACTTTTTCCTGAGCGGCTTCGGCAACGAGCGTATCAGCAACTCCTACGCACCGCGCATGCGGCACGCGTATCTCACCTACGACAAATGGCTGATCGGACAGACCTGGACGACCTTCCAGGACGTCGGCGCGCTGCCCGAAAACCTCGACTTCATCGGCCCTGCCGAGTCGACCGTGTTCGGCCGGCAAACGATGGTCCGCTACACCAACGGCGCACTGGAGCTGGCGGCGGAAAACCCCGAAACGACGCTGACGCCGAACGGCGGCGGTGCGCGCATCGTGTCCGACGACGGTCCGCTGCCGGATCTGATAGCGCGCTACACGTTCAGCCTCCCGAACGGCTACATCAAGGCCGCCGGCCTCCTGCGCAGCCTCGACTACGATATCGGCGGGCAGAGCGACAACACCGTGGGCTGGGGCCTGACCGTCTCCGGGAAGCACAACTTCGGGCGTAACGACATCCGCTGGATGGCAACCACGGGTTCCGGCATGGGCCGTTACTTCGGTCTCAATACGGCAAACGGCGGCGTGCTGGATCCCGGCGGCAATATCGAGGCCATCGATCAGTTCGGCGCGTTCGGCTCCTACCGGCATTTCTGGAACGACAAGTGGCGTTCCAACTTTACGCTCGGCTATCTTTCCAACGACAACCCGATCGATCTGACGGGTGATGGCGTTACCAAGGACGTGTACAGCGTGCACGTGAACCTGCTGTATTCACCCTTCCCGAAAGTCACCGTGGGTGGCGAGCTTCTGTACGCCAATCGCGAGATCGAATCCGGGGCCGACGGCGACCTGACGCGATTCCTGTTCTCGGCGAAGTACGCCTTCTGAAGCCGCGCAATACGACCATCGAGACCGGTAAGGGCTGGTTCGGAATGCAGAATTCCGGGCTGGCCCTTCCTCTTCATGTCCGTGGCCCGGATGCCGGCGGGCCGCCTAGGGAGTTCCCGCAGGTGCCAGCCGCGCCAGCAGGGCATACACTGAGCGCATGAACGAGCTTCCTGAAATCGAACGTTTCCTGAGCGGGCTTCCGGGATTCGACGCGCTCGACGAAAGACAGCTGGGGCTTGCCGCCCGCGCCGTCAAGGTAGCCTACTACCCGAAACAGAACGACATTCTCGTCATCGGGCGCAGCAATTCGGAACTGCATATTGTTCGCAGCGGCGCCGTCGAGCTTCGCGACGAGGACGACGAACTCGTCATCCGTGCCGCCGAAGGCGAGTGTTTCGGTTTTCCGTCGCTAATGAACAGTGCGCCCGTGCGCAATCACTCGAGGGCAATCGAGGACACGCTGATCTATCACCTGGCCGGCGACACCTTCGCCGAGCTGCGGCGCGGAAGTTCGGACTTCGATACACATTTTGTCCGCGCGCTCTCCGATCGCCTCGCGCAGCAGCCGCAAACGCCGTCGCTGCGCGGCGTAGCGGGCCAAACGGTCGGCGAACTCGTGACCCGGCCGCCGGTCACTATCGATGTCGGGGCAAGCATTCGCGAAACGGCAACGAGCATGGTCAACAATCGCGTGTCCTCCATGCTGATCACCGACAACGGGCAAATGGTGGGCATCGTGACCGATCGCGATATCCGCAGTCGTGTTGTTGCCGCAAACCGCTCGGTCGACGACAACGTGGCCGGGATCATGACGGACTCCCCCATTCGCCTGGACGCCGACGCACATGCCTACGAAGCGGCGCTCCTGATGATGCAGAGCAACATTCACCATCTGCCGGTCACGCGCGAGGACACGTTGATCGGCATGGTGTCGCGCAGCGACTTCATGCGGCTCGAAACCGAACACCCGCTGTATCTCGTCAGCGATCTCGGCAAACAGACGAGTGCGGCCGGCCTCGTTGCGGTCTGCGAGCGGCTGCCGGGGTTGATCGCCGGACAGATCGAGTCGGATGCCAGCGGCGAGCAGCTCGGCAAGTTCATCACGACTATTACGGACACCGTAACGAGGCAGCTCATCCGCATTGCCGAAACGGAACTCGGCCCGCCCCCGTGCGATTACGCCTGGGTGGCGCTCGGCTCGCAGGGGCGCCACGAGCAGTCGGCGAAGAGCGATCAGGACAACGCCCTTGTGCTCGAGGATTCCGCGGGTGATGCCGAGCGCGAGTACTTCGGTCGCCTGGCGACCATCGTCAACGACGGCCTCGATGCCTGCGGCTATGTGTACTGCCCGGGCGACATCATGGCGAAGAACCCGGAGTGGTGTCAGCCGCTGTCGAGATGGCGCGAATACTTCCGCCGCTGGATTACGATCCCCGAAGAAAAGGCGCTGATGCATTCGAACATCTTCTTCGATCTTCGCGCCGTCCACGGCAACGCAAGACTCGTGGACGCACTCAAACACGACATTCGCAGCACGGCCCGTGAGAACACGATCTTTCTCGCGCTGATGGCGAAGAACGCAATGAGCTTCCAGCCACCGCTCGGCTTTTTTCGGCAATTTGTGCTGGAGCGCTCCGGCGAGCACAAGAACACGCTGGATCTCAAGCTGCACGGCATCATGCCCATCGTCGAGATTGCCCGGATACGCTGCCTTGCGGCCGGTGAGTTGCGGGTGGGCACACGCAACCGTCTGAACGCGGCAGCGCGCGCCGGCGAGATCACGTCCGCCGATGCCGCCAACCTCATCGACGCCCTCGACTACATCGAGAAACTCAGGCTGGAGCACCAGAGCCGACAGATGCACGATGGCCTCGCGCCGGACAACCATCTTTCACCCGACGAGCTGTCGCCGCTGGCGAGGCAGAACCTGAAGGCCGCATTCTCGCAGGTGCGGATCAGCCAGTCCGCCATGCTCAATCGTTTCCACGTCGCATGAAACAGCTGGCGCTGAGCCTCCAACGGCGCCGACTGAACCGTCGTGATATCGCTGAACCCATGCGCTCGCTGCTGTCGACGCCGCTTCCCGCGAGGAAGGCTCGCTTTGTCGACAGTGAAATCCTGAGCCTCGACATCGAAACCACCGGGCTGGACCCGGCTACGGCCGAGGTCCTGAGCATCGGCTGGGTGCTGGTGAACAACAACCGCGTCGATCTCGGGAGTGCAAGCCGCTGTATCGTGCAACCGGACTCTGCGGTTGGCGACAGCGCAACCGTGCACGGGTTGACCGACACGGTCTGTGCGGAGGGACAACCGCTAGCTGTCGTACTCGACCGGGTCGTCGAAGCGCTTCGCGGGCGCTTTTTGCTCGTGCATCACGCCGGCCTCGACAAGCGGCTGCTCGACCGGGTTTGTCTCGAGCGTTACGGTACGCCGCTGGCCGTGCCGGTGATCGATACCCTGGCGCTCGAACTGCGTCGCCGGCGCCGGCGCTCGCAACCGAGCGAACGTGATTCGTTGCGGCTGCCCGCGCTCCGCAAGGCGTATCACTTGCCCTACTACGCCGGCCACGATTGCCTTGCGGATGCCGTTGCGACCGCCGAACTGCTGCTGGCAATGGTGGCCAGACACGGCTCGCCGCATTCGACGCGGCTTTCTGAACTCCTCTGACACGTCGTTTCCGCTTCTCGCGAACGCAGCTAAAGTAACGGGCCCGCGGGCCGATACCACGGGCATGGACAAAGGCACTCACATTGGCGACACCGTGCGCATTCGGCGACCGCCGAAAGTCACGACCGACGAACTCGGCCACAACGTGTGGATGAGCGGACTCGAACCCGTGGAACTGGAGCTCGAAGGTGACACCGTCAGCTTCGATCCTTACGACACGGCAGCAGGCCGCCACTGGAGTCAGAAGGTTCGCGCCCTGCTCGGCACTTGAGTGACGTCAACATAAGCTGCCTGCACTGCCTTTGTGCAGCGTCCATGCGGCAAGTTCCGTGACCGTAGAAAATTCCTGAACAAAAACAGTGGCTAGCAATGGCAGCCAGGCCAGGGTGACACTGGGGGTCAGAAACTGACACGCCCGCGTCTCTCATGACAGACAGGTTTCGGGCCCGCTATATGTGAATCGGGTCACGGCGATTTTTGTGACGTGGGTTCATGATTCCCGCAGTCGCTACGTCGCCACGCAGTCCACTTGAAGGAGCAAGTCATGAGCCATCCGTACGATATGGGCGAGAAGAAGAAGGCATCGATTCTCGGCCCGACCTTGAAGTTCAAAGGGGAACTCACCGCCAACGAAGATCTCGTCATCCAGGGACAGGTTGAAGGATCCATCAAACACACGTCGAACCTGACGGTCGGTGAGGAAGGTAAACTGAAAGCCAACGTCGAGGCCGACCACATTGCAATCGAAGGTTCGGTAAGAGGCGACGTTCAGGGCAAGACTTCGGTCGTCGTCAAGGAAAGTGCCGACGTCGACGGCAACATCTACAGCCCGACAGTCACGCTGCGCGAAGGCGCCACGTTCAATGGCCGCATCGACATGTCGGGCAAACCGGTATCCAAGCAAGACAGCCCGGCCAAGTCCGGCAAGGCAGGTAAAGACGCCGTTGCCAAAAACGACGATCAGGCCACTAACGCGGACGCTGACAAGAAACGTTCAGCGGGTGCCGCCTGAACATGTTGAGGAGATTTGGCATGAGTGACACAGAGATTATGAAGAAGCCGCGCTTCGACAATGACGAGGCTCACACGGAATCGCAGGTGATCCAGTTTTCCGACGTGCCGGACTCGGTGCGCCGCAATCAGGATTCGAGCGACAGCCCGGTGTCGGTCATTGGAGAAACGCTGCACTTCAAGGGCGAGCTCTCGGCCGGCGAAGACCTGATCATTGAAGGTACCGTCGAAGGCACGATCAACCAGGGCAAATGTTGCCTGACCTTGCGGCCGAACGGGAAGATCCTTGCCAACGTCAATGCCACGAAGATTTTTGTCGAAGGCAACGTCGAAGGCGACCTGCACGCCACGGTCAGCGTCACCGTACGCAAGTCCGGCGTCGTCGCGGGCAACATCGTTTCGCCCACGATTGCGATCGAGGAAGGCGCAACCTTCAACGGCTCGATCGAAATGCGCAACCCTTCAGGGAAGTAACGGGCACCACCGGCCCTCTGGCGACCGGCTCGTGTTCAACGCGGCGTATCGCTTGGGCGCCATGCCGCGCAAATGAAGCCTCCGAGTGCGGGGGCTTTTTTTGTGCGGCGAATGATCTGCATTTCTCCCGTTTTTGCGGACATCTGGGGGACTCATTAGCGCGCCGCCACCGGCAGAATACGTTGAGACATGGAAACGGGGCATCCGGCTTACTCTGTTGCGTTTTAGCAGGCTATAGCATATGCTAAGGCATATGCTAATTACTGAGAGAATTCGGCATGCCTGAAAAGCGCGAAGCCAGTCTGTTTCGCAACGGCCGCAATCAGGCGGTACGCATTCCACGTGAATTCGAGTTCTCAGGAGATAGGGTGATGATGCAAAAGATAGGTAATCAACTGATCCTGGAGCCCGCGCCCAGGCGGAAGCTGGCTGACGTCTTGTCCACACTGAAACCGCTTTCGCGTGCCGACCACTTTCCGGATGTCGACGATACGCTGCTGTCGCCAGATTCTGACCCGCTGGCTTGATCCGTGTACCTGCTGGACACCAACGTCATTGCCGATCTGGCGCATAACCCGCAGGGAATCGCGGCATCACGGCTCGCGAAACTATCCGATGATACATTCGGCATCAATGCGGTCATTGCATCCGAGATTGAGTATGGACTCGAAAAGCGCGGTTCCATGAAGCTGCGCCGGCAAGTCGAAGCCATCCTCTCGACAATGCCGCTGTTGGAGTTCCCGGCCAACATTGCGAGACACTACGGCCGCATTCGCGTGGAGCTGGAACGCAAAGGCTCGCCCATCGGCCCATACGATCTGCTCATCGCCGCCCACGGTGTTGCATCCGGCATTACCGTCATTACCCGTAACGACCGCGAGTTTCGGCGCGTCAGGTCATTGAAAGTGGAGAACTGGGTCAAAGCATCCTGAACCCTGCCGGCCGGAAGCGGGTTTGTCAGCTATAATCCGTTCGTTCCGACAGGTGTAAAGACCAATACCTGGCTCCAGACCGCTTGACCACCACCAGCAGTGTCTCGGGGGGAGATCTTAGTGTCGAAGCTAATCGCGGGATTCGTGCTTGGAGTCATCATGACTCTGCTTGCCGTTTACTGGCTGGACGGACCTTCGCGAGAGACTCAACCTGCACCGGCAGATGACGAGCTGTCGCACAGCGAAATGGCTGCAACGGAGCGTGCGCGCTCGGAGGCAACAACGGCAACACCTGGCTCAGATGCTGAATCCATAGGCTCAGCGGACGCTGAAGAACCCGTACACGTGGTTTCTGCAGAAGCCGAACGCGGCGATGCGCCGCTGAGTTCGCAAGGCTCTGTCAGCGAGACTGCCACTCAGGGGCTGCGTCCACCGACGTCAAATCCCGAGCCCGCGACTCAAGGCACTACGGGAGACAGCCCGTACCCGCCCGAAATCGCCGAGATGATCGAAAAAAGTGTCGACAAGGAACTGCAGGCACAATACGAAAACGACCAGCGCGAAGATTCGTGGGCGGCGTACATGGAAGGCCTGCTTTCCGCTTACTTCGCGCAACAGCCGTCGCTGGCGCAGTTCTACATTTCGCTGATCGATTGCCGCACGTCGATCTGTTCGATTCATGCGATCGGCTACGGTCCCGATGCACTGACGCAATGGAATCTGGGTACGGCGGATCTGGTAGGTCAGCCCTGGTTTGAATTCAATAACATGTCGATGAACCGGAGGAATCCCGCGCCGGATATCCTCGCGATCGTGTTGATAGTGACCAAAAATCCGTCGTCCTGATCTGCATCGACTCGCGATTCGCATTCAGTAATCTTCGGAGTGTGCGATATGGAGGGCGCTGGACGAACTTATCGGGGAGCCTTGCTTGCAGGAGACCTTGGCATGGAAAAGCGACGCGGATCAGACAAGGCTACAACCGAGGATTGGCTGGCGGTGATACTCGCTCTGGTTGTAATGCTCGCTCCCATTATCGCGATAGTCGGCTTCCCGACGAACAGGGTTGTACATGCACTGTTTGGCGAGGGCCGAATAGTGATTTTTTGGGCCGCGATTGTTGCGGTAGTACTCACTTACCGTCGAAAGATCGATGAATTCGCGTCGCAAAAGATCGCCCGGTACAAGAAGAAATAGCCTGCCGGCGAGGCACGGATAGTACCGGCCGACAGAGCGCTTCATTTGTCATCCAGGTGGAAAGCGTATAAGAACACCGCTGTAGCAAAGCACATTGAATGATCAAGCAAACCTGCTCAAACTGTGGATCAGCGATCGGCGTGCTCAGGTCGGTCGTCGCAAGCCGGACCGTCCCGGTTCGATGTCAAAACTGTGGCGCCCGACAATTCAGAAACCACACCGTATCAAGGTTGGTCACTTACCTTGCGATGTCGATAGGGCTTATCGCCTCGCTACTCACCTTGATGGCTAAAGGCCCTCAGGCTCTGGTGATACTGCTGAGTGTGCTCCTACTGCTGTTCGCCGTTACGTACGCGGTCGAGTTTTCGGTAACTGACCTGTCCGAGTTCACCGAGGTGGAAGCACAGCACGCTGCCAGCCGGTCCCGCAGAGCCATCTGGTTTGCCGTTGTTCTCCTGCTTGTCGGCGCGATCCTGTATGTTTTCGATATCTGAGTACTGTGATTGCTCCGACGCCGCGAGGAGGACACAGCACGCCTCGGGCAGCGGCGGTTTTCACACACTCACTCTATCCTGCTGCTAGCGACGGTGGCGAAACCGGCCTACACGTCCTAAACTGATTCAGTCGCCGCAGCCCAAATCGGTTCTGCGGCACCGATACACAAGCACGCTGACGGAACACCATGCTGCAGGAACTCATCGAGAGCGGTCGCATCGTCGACGTCATGCTCGTTTTTGTCATTCTCGAAGTCGCGCTGCTGCTCGGCTACCACTGGATCACGGGCCGGGGCATTCCCGCACGCTGGCTGCTGATCAACATTGGCGCCGGCGGCAGCCTGATGCTGGCATTGCGCGCCGTGTTCGCCGAGGCCGAGTGGTGGGTCGTGGCAACGTGCCTGATTGCAGCGCTCGTGTTCCACGTTGCCGATCTTGCGCAACGCTGGCGAGGTGCCCCCACGGGGCGCTGAGCGCCTACGTCGAAACCGGCCGGGCCGTCAGTCGACGGCGCGCGCGTGTGATCCTGGCCTGGTGATACAGCAATACGCCGACGCCCAGCACGGTGGGCGTTGCCCATACGACGGGATTGAAGGCGTAGGCAGGCAGCAGGTTGACCGCGCCGAATGCGAGGAAAGCCGTATACACCGAAATGCCGGCACCGACGAGGCCGCGGGTATGTTGAATCAGCCACTCGTTGACCGGCGGCTCCCGCTGCAGAATGAAACGCGTGTTGAGTACCGCGGCCGTCAGGCCCACGACGGCAATCCCCATCATGAGCGGCTGCTCGAGCCGATAACCCTGCACCATGCAGTTGGCCGCCGCTACGAAAGTCAGGAACTGCAGCACGAGGTTGACGGCGTTCAGATTGCGCGCGTGCGCCCGCTTGTTGCGTATACACAGCAGGCCGTACCACGCCAGCATGATGGTCATGACCGCAAGGTACAGCATCATCCAGCCGAACACGCCGCGAACGAGCGCGGCGTCGTCCCAGAACGGGTGAGTTTCCAGCGGCGAATGCAGCGTGCACAGGCTAATGCCAATCGCAATGCTTCCCGTTATCAGCATCGACCAGGCGAACACCTTCCCCCAGCGCTTGTGGGTTGCCGAGCCTTTCCTGCCGACCACGGGCACCCACATACAGATCAGGCCGACGCTGCCGGACACGATGTGCATGGCGATCAGGATCTCGAACAGATGGGTAACCATGGTTTGCCCGGAACTCTCCCTGGAATACCGTTGTAGCCGTGTTGGTGCCGTCCATTTTATACTACATCACCGGTGTCATGCCGGCGTTACAGCATCTACCTGGAACACGCTTTGAGCATTGATAAACAAGCACATGCCGTCGTCATCGGCAGCGGATTCGGTGGCCTGGCCGCGGCGGTCCGGCTCGGCGCCCGCGGCTACCGGGTGACCGTGTGCGAGAAGCTCGACAAACCCGGCGGCCGCGCTTACGTCTACGAGCAGGACGGCTTCGTATTCGACGCCGGGCCGACGATCGTGACCGCGCCGTTCCTGCTCGAAGAACTCTGGGCATTGTGCGGCCGGCGCATGTCCGACGACATCGACCTGCGCGAGATCAATCCTTACTACCGGATTCGTTTCGACGACGGCAGCCACTTTGATTACAGCGGCGATCACGATGCCATGAAAGCCGAGATTGCGCGCTTCAACCCCGACGATATCGAAGGCTACGAGCGATTTCTCAAGGCAAGTGCCATGCTCTACGAGGTGGGCTTCGATCAGCTCCTGAACTTTTCGTTCGACACCTTCGGCAAGATGGTACGGGTACTGCCGGATCTTTTGCGCGCACAGTTTTACCGCTCCGTGTACGGCCTCGTTGCACGCTACATCAAGCACCCCAAGCTTCGGCGTGTGTTCAGCTTCCATCCGCTGCTTGTGGGGGGTAACCCGTTTCGTACAACGGCCGTGTATGCGCTGATAGCCCAGCTGGAGCGCAAGCACGGCGTGCACTTTGCCATGGGCGGCACGGGCAGCCTCGTGAAGGGCCTGGTCCGCCTGATCGAATCGCAGGGCAACAGCGTGCGCTGCTCCGCCACGGTCAGAAAGATCTGCGTCGATAACAACCGCGCAACCGGCGTCGAACTGGAATCGGGGGAGCGGCTGGAGGCGGACATCGTCGTGTCCAACGCCGACTCGGCCGCAACCTACCGTTACCTCGTCCCCGAACAGAACAATAAACGCTGGTCACGGCGCAAGCTCGAGCGAGCGCGCTATTCGATGAGCCTGTTCGTCTGGTACTTCGGCACGGACAAGCGCTACGACGACGTCCCGCATCACATGATACTGCTGGGCCCACGCTACCGGGAACTCCTCGAAGACATCTTCGACAGCAAGACACTCGCGGACGACTTCAGCCTGTACCTGCACCGGCCCACGGCCACCGATCACTCACTCGCGCCGCCGGGTTGCGACGCGTTTTACGTCCTGTCGCCCGTGCCGCACCTCGACGGCAACACCGACTGGACCGAAGCGGCCGAGCGCTACCGGCGGCGAATTGCATCGACACTGGAGGCTACGGTACTGCCCGACCTGGAAAGGCACACGGTCACGTCACGACTGTTGACCCCCATCGACTTTCGCGAACGGCTGTTCTCCTACAAAGGTGCGGCGTTTGGCCTCGAACCCGTACTGACCCAGACAGCCTGGTTCCGCCCGCACAACCGGAGCGAAGACGTCGCCGGCCTGTACCTGGTGGGTGCCGGCACACACCCGGGCGCCGGCCTGCCCGGTGTCATCTCCAGCGCAAAGGTGCTCGACGGCGTTGTCCCGGATCCCGGGTCTGCGTCCTAGGACCGCAGGTCTTCCAGCAAGGCGCCCGCCGCAATCCGGCCCGACAGAGCCGTCATCGGGACACCCGGCCCGGGGTGTACGCTGCCGCCGGCAAAATAGAGCCCCCGCAGCTTCGAGCGCGAGCCCGAGCGGCGAAACGAACCGAACATGCCGTGTGTCGGCCAGCCGTAGACGGCACCATCGCTGTCGGGAAAACGTGCGGCAAAATCCGCCGGCGAGAAACGGGTGACGGTATCGGCGCCGAGATCCAGCGTAAGGCCTGCCTGGTCCAGCAGCCGTTCGACGTTGCCCTGGACCTCGAGCAATGCCGTCTCGCTCAGTGCGCGAGGCGGCGCATTGACGAGAACAAACAGCCGCTCGATGCCGTTTCGCGTGGCGCCGCCGGCACCGCGGTCCTGCGCACAAACGTAGGTTGTCGGCGATGCACAAACCGACTGCTCGGAGAACAACGCGGCAAACTCCGCAGGATAGTCCTTGCCGAAGAACACCGTGTGATGGTCCAGCGGACAGTCTCCGGCACTCGCTTCGAGACTCCAGGTCAGCGCCGATAGCGATCGCGGTTCATCGTCGCGAGGCCGTAAAGCAGCGCGCGCGGCAGCGCCGAGGGAACCGCGGGTGAGCGCCTGCACGTCCCCGTTGAACACTATCGCATCGGCGTGGATATAATCGCCGCTGTTGGTGACGACGCCCGTTACGCGATCCCTGTCCAGCCTGAGTTCGACGGCCGCTGTTCCGTAGCGGAATTCGGCGCCCGCCCGGCGCGCGACGCGATCCAGGCATTCGGCCAGACGCTGCATGCCACCGTCGACGTAGTAGACGCCGGCCCGCTCCACGTGCGCAATGAGCATGAGCGTTGCCGGCGCGCTGAACGGCGAAGAACCGCAGTAGGTGGCGTAGCGCGCAAACAGCTGCCGCAGGCGCTGGTCGCGAAAGTAGTTGCCGAGCTCGTTCCAGAGGCTCCGGAACGGCCGTGTGGCGTACAGGCGCGGCAGACCGCCGAGCCCCATGGACAAACTCAGGCCAAGCGGTCCGGGTCGCTCGCGCCGCATGAACGTCTCGTCGAGCGTCAGAAAAATCTGCTCGGCATCGCGCGCAAATCGGCGGTAACCGGCAGCCTCTTCGGCGCCCGCAAAGGCTTCGATCGCCGCCGCCGACGCGTCGACGTCGCAGAACAGATCGAGCGCAGCGCCATCCGGCCAGACGTGCCTGGCAAGGGTCGATGCCTGGTGCAAGGTCAGCTCCTGCTCGAGCGAGGTTCCCGCACTAGCGAGCAGCTCGTCGAACACCCAGCGCATCGTGAACACGGTCGGGCCGGAATCGATGGCCGCGCTTCCCGCACGAAGCTCCCGCATCTTTCCGCCCGGTTCGAGAGCCTGCTCGAGCACGGTCACGTCACAACCGCTCGCGGCCAGGTCGATAGCCGCGCTCAGGCCGCCCATTCCGGCGCCTATGACGACAACGCGGGGCGCCTTGCTCACATCGCGTCCGCTCTGCGTCGCACTCGGACCCGAATGTCTTCGGCCGGCCGGGTCGTCAGCCGCGCAACGGGGCGCACGGCACCGGGGTCGAGTATCTCGAAGTCGTAGCGCCGCATGAGCCTTGCGAGGATCAGCCCGCTCTCGACCGTTGCAAAGGCGGCACCAATGCAGACGCGCGGACCAAGACCAAACGACATGAGCACGCCTTTGTCTTCCTGACCGCCTGCGTCGAACCGATCGGGATCGAAACGATCGGGATTTCGCCACAACAGCGCATTGCGGTGCGCGGTCCAGGGTGAAACCATAATCATTGCGCCTTTCTTCACGCGGTACTTGCCAATTTTGGTCGCCTCGGACGCCACGCGCGGAATGAACGTGATCGGCGGATACAACCTCAGGGTTTCGCGAAACACGTTGCGCACGAACGCCATGCGCTTCACGTCGTGGATGCCGACTTCGCCCGCTCCCGCACACTCCGCAACCTCGGCACGCAGACGCTGTCGCAGCTCTTCGCGTTGCGACAATACGAAGAACGCCCAGGTCAGTACGCTGGCGGTGGTCTCGTGACCGGCCAGGAAGAACACGCCGAGCTGGTCGATCAACTCCTCGCGGCTGAAGCCCTCACCCGTCTCGGGGTCTTTCGCCGCCATGACGGCTTCGATGATATCGTCGGCTGCCGGATCGCCGCCGTCGAGGCGCGGATCGACGAGATCGCCAATGTGCCGACGGATACGCTCGCACGCGTCGAGCACCGCGGCGGGCTGCCGGACATCCGCCCAGGGTTTGCCGAAAATCAGCTGCTTCAGGTCGACGCTCGCGACGCTGCTTTCGAACTCGGTGAACGAATCGCAGACGTCGCGCGCCGTCTGTGACGCCAGCGAACGGGAGAAGATGGTTCTGCAAATGACGTCGGCCGTCAGTTCGCTCATTGCATGATCGAGGGAAAACACTTCTCCGCTTTCCGAGCGGCGGTCGAGTTCGTCCTCGTAGTCGTCGACGGCGGCCTGCATCGAAGCAAACGCCGTATTGATGCGCAGCTGCGAGAACGCCGGATCGATCATGGCCCGCTGCCGCCGCCAGCGCTCGCCGCTCGATACAAAAATCGAATCGCCGACCAGCGGCTCGAGTGCGCCGACCATCAGGTCGTTCTTTGGAAACACCTCGAGCGGATCGGTAAGGATCTCCCGCGCGATGCCGGGATCGTTGACCAGCAGGATCGAGCGGCGCGAGTAGCCAAGGTAGGTATACGGCTTACGATAGGCGTCGATGGGCACCAGGCTCAGCAGGTCGCCGTCTCCCTGGCGCAACACGCGCAGCAGCGAGCGGATCGGCGTTTTCGGCTGTGGCGCCGGGGGACGATACAGATCGTTCACGGCTGGTCTGGCTTCCATTGTCTGCGCGTACCCCACTACCTCTAGTATACGCATTTGGCTTGAGAGCGGCTCCAGCGAGTATCATTGACGCTCACCGGAACTGCGGAATCTGCGTTTGCCCTCATCGTGCGTCGTACTGACACTTGGCCGCCTGCCCGTTGCCCTCGACCTTGCACGCAGCTTTTCCTCCCACGGCTGGCGGGTTGTCGTTGCCGAGACCAGCGGCATGCACCTGTGCCGCATGTCCCGGTGTGTGCATCGTAGCGTCCGCATCACGAGCCCCGAGAAGGCACCGGACCGCTACCTGGACGAACTCGAAGCAGTCATCGTTGAGGAAGGAGCGACGCTGGTCGTGCCCGTCTCCGAGGAGACGCTCAGGGTTGCCGCATTACGCGACCGCCTGCCGCCCGACGTGGAGATTTTCGGTTCCGACCAGCCGACGCTGCTCGAGCTCCACGACAAGTACCGTTTTGCACAGCGCGCCAGAGCACTTGGGCTCGACGCGCCGGAGAGTTTCCTGCCGAAGGACGTGGCCGCCATTGCCGCCACGATGCCGTTGATCGCGAAGCCGCGGCACGCGTGTTCCGGGCGCGGCGTTCGCCACTTCGATCCTGACTCCCGGCCGGAGCCCGGCTCGCTTTCGTCCGCCGACCTCATTCAGCAACGCATCGACGGCCGGGAAGTCTCGAGCTTCGCAATCTGTCGGTCTGGACGAGTGCTTGCCCTGGTTGTTTACGAAGCGCGCATACTGAGCGGCAGCGTGGCGGTGTGCTTCCGTTCCATCGCGATACCGCCGGCTGTTGCCCGCTGGGTCGAACGTTTCGCCGAGGCTGTTGCCTATACGGGATTCCTGGCCTTCGACTTCATCATCGATTCGTCGGAGCGCGCGTTCGCGATCGAGTGCAATCCGCGCGCAACGAGCGGCATACACTTCGTTCCGGCTGCCGTGCTTGCGGAACTCATTACCCAGGAAACCCCTGAACGTGCCACACTCGAGCACGGCATTACGCTGGCCGAATCCTGGTCGTCTCTGACGGTGTTGCTGGGGAAACTCTTCGAGCCGGCGGCGTTCCGGAGCACGCTCGCAGAACTCGCGCGCGCACGCGACGTCAGCCGCAGCCGTCGCGACCCATGGCCGTTCCTGCTCATGCCGGTCAACACGGCACCCATACTCTGGCGTTCGATCCGCCGCGGGTCGACGTTTGCCGAAGTCGCCGTCAGCGATCTCGAGTGGCGCGAAGCGCAGCAAACCGCGCGCAGCGGGCCTGGCGCGCAATGATTCGTTTCCGGCAGCTCCTGCAACCCGATAGTCACTTCATCGAGCTGCTGGAGTCGACGCGCTTCGGCAGCGACGGCTTGCAATACCGGCGAGCGGACGTCGAGCGTATGCTCGAGGGTGCCCGGGGGCTCCGGTGTTTCGCGGCGTACGACAACTCGTCACTCTGCGGCGCGTACGTGCTGGTGTTATCGAAGGCAACGCTCGCACAGCGGGACGTACTCGTCGCTTACCGTGGCCTGCTTGCGGTCGACGCGGCTCACCAGAACCGCGGCGTGGGACGCGGCCTTGTCGAACACGCAATGGCGTGGGCCGAAGAAGAGAGCGAACGGCGCTCTGCGCCGATACTGTCTTTTGGCCTCATCGAGGAACACAACCGGCACTCCCGGCGCCTGCTCGAAACGCTCGGCGCCGTCGAAAGCCGCATCCTGGAAACCCGGCTCGTGTACCGGCAATGGCCACGTCCGAGTGATCGTCTCGTTGCCCTGGACGAGGGCCGCTGCAAAGCGTACGACGAGCAGCGCCTGGCCGGGGCCCGAGGTCTCGCGCTGACGGCGGCCTCTCCGCTGCCGGCTTATGGCATCGACGGCGACGCCGGACTGCTTGCGGCGGCCCGTGTGAGCCTTCAGGAGATCGATCTGGGTTCGGGCAGCCGCTTATCTCAGTTCCTGCAGCGGCACGCTTACGAACGTTTCGAGGCGCTGGGCAGACGCTACAACCGGCGCGCCTTTCGCTACCTGGGCATCCACGATCCGCTGGTTGACGCAAAGCACCCCGAGGCCTGGCGTACGCTCGTGCCGGCATTGCTCGCGCACTACCGAGCCCACATGGCGCTGTTTACGCTGGACCCCGATACGGAGGATGCCAGGCTGCTGAACAGCGTTGGCATCATGGGACTCTTCTCGAAAGCAACAGGTAACCGCCTCGTGCTGGCGGCCAGGGGAATACGCTGCGGATCGGACTGGCAGACCGCACTCAAAGCCGGTGGAGTCGTGGGCGGCCCAGTTCTATAGATGCCGATGGCAAAAAAGGACCGGGCAGCCCGAACGTTCGGGACTGCCCGGTTACGGTGCTCGTCGCGTCAGCGGTTCGCTGCCCCCAGCGAGGGGTAGGCGGATACGGCGTCTGCTCCTCCCAGCGGCTTGGCCGCTCCCTGATGACAGGTTGCGCAGTAGGCTTTCGGTGCGTCACCCAGCTCTTCACCCAGCCGGTTTTCCGGATACACGGGACCGAGCGGAACCAGGTAATTGGCATTGAGATCACGCACCATGTTGAGGCCGTGATGTGCCGTCATACGCTGCGGAGTGCTCTGCTCCCAGTTCTGGAACGCCCGCGTGTTGTGACAATACGTGCAGTTCACACCCAGCGCCTGCGACCAGTTGGTCATTAGTCCGTAGGTGTACTCGGCGTCCTTGATGGACAAACCCAGCTCCGGTCCTGAAAACGCTTCGGCTGAAGCCAGCCGTATCGACTGGCTGCCTTCCGTTGCGGTCAGGAAGTCGGTGTACGCATCGGATGGCAGGCTGGTGTAGCCGACACCCACATCGGGCATGTTCTGCCCGTCGCGCCAGCCGACAAAGTGCTGATTACCGAACGCCGACATGCCTTGCGAGAACCAGATGTATTCCGGCACGTTGTTGCCGCGGTGGCAGGTGTAGCAGTTCACGCCGTTGTCGCCCACGTGATCCGACCACGAATCGTTGATGTGCTGCGTCATTTGAATCATGCGCCGCGACACAACCTTCGTGTACACGTTGTCGTCAGCCAGATCCGCCGGGTTGTGGCAATAGTTGCAGCCTTCTTCAGGCGACACCCACGCCGTCATCGACGTCATGAGCCGAGTGAACTCCGCCACGGAAAGGTCACCCAGAACCTGAACGTTCTGGTAGACCTCACCCGCTTTGGGCCCGGAGGCCGAAGCGGGCGGCAGAGCGGCGGGATAACCCTGCTCGGCTTCGGGCGCACGCGGATTGCTGACCTCGATCATTGCCGTGCCGCGATAACCGGTTTGTTCCGTTTCGATGGGTGGCCGTTCGCAAGCCGCCGCGAGCGCTGCGAGCGCTGTGAGTGCGGAAAGTCTGAGTAGTGTCATTGTCGTCCCCCTCACGGTGCCGCCGCCGGGTCGCCGCCACTGGACTGATCGGGATACTCGGGCACAAACCCGTGTTCGAGCCCCCACTGATACCAGTTGTCGACGACCGTACCGGTCAGAAGTATGCCGATCCCGCCGGTTAGCGTGGTCAGTACCGCAAACCACCAGGCCCAGCGATGAATCGACTCGAACGTGGCGTTGAAACCCATCGTCCAGCGCCAGAACAACGCGCCGCGTTCGGCGGCCGTCCCTCGATCGACGATCTGCTCGATTTCGCGATGCGAACCGTAGTTACCGGACGCAATGATCGTTGCGCCGTGCATCGCGAACAGCAGCACCGACCCGTACAGGAAGGTGATCGACAGCATGTGGAACGGGTTGTACAGCAGGTTGCCGTAGCGCAGCGAAAATGCGGTGGTCCAGTCGAGGTGCGGGAAGATCCCGAACGGCACCGCCTCACTCCAGCTGCCCATCAACACAGGGCGAATGAAGCCCAGTACGAGGTACAGCCAGATGGCCGACGCAAATGCCCAGGCAACGTGCGTGCCGAGCCCCAGCTCGGTGGCTCGCCGGTACATTCGCACCCACCACAGGCAGATCGACAGCGTGAGAAACGCGCCGGCGAGCAACCACCAGCCGCCCTCGTTCAGCGGCGGAATGCTGAGGCCCCACTCGGGACCCGGCGGTTCGAGTGCAAGCCAGGGCAGCAGGCGGATAAACTCCACCGGATCCCAGCCGACCGAAGCCCACATGTTGAGGCCGATGATCTCGAAGGCGGCAATTCCGAATAACAGCGACAGCAATCCTGTCGTACCCAGATAGCTTGGCCCCACCTGCGCTTCGCCGAAGCGACCGAGCAGCCGCGAGAATCGTGCCCTCGTGCGGTCCCAGATACCGTCGGGCAGGGGCACGCCCATGTCCGCTTCGCCGTGAACCTGGACCCTGTTGAAAATGTTCTGATATTTGGCCATAGCGACGTCCCCTAGCTCCAGATCGGCAGCGACAGCCACCAGTTCCACCACTCGGGCCAGCCCCGAGTCCAGAACGGGCCGCTAATGATGATGCAAATGGCGCTCCAGAATCCCGCGTTCAAAGCCAGGAACAGGCCAAGCCGATGGATGCCGAGCGAACCGATCGAATACGCAATCGTGTCGCGGAAGAAACTGTTCTCGTGATACGCGCCTTTGACGGTATCGCCTTTCTTGTGCGGATTGGTCGCCGAGAGAATGGCGCCGCCGTGCAGCCCGAGCGCAAGCACGGTCGTGAAGAAAAACGTCACGGCAATCATGTGCGCGGGGTTGTAGTGAAAGTGCAGATACTGATAACCGGTATTCGACACCCAGTCGAGATGACTCATGATCCCGTAAGGAAAACCGTGTCCCCACGCACCCATCAGCAGCGGCCGGATAACGACCAGGCTGACGTAGGCGAACACGGCAACGCTGAAAGCGATCGGCACGTGATAGTTCATTCCGAGCTTGCGACTGATCTCGGCCTGTCGCAGCGCCCAGGACACAAAGGCCCCCACCGCGCAGATTGTTATCAGCTGCCACAACCCACCTTCGTTTAGCGGCGCAAACCCGAGACCATAGCTAATGTCGGGCGGAGCAATGCTGATTTGCCAGATGTTCCAGGTCGGCCCCGTGGCGATGCCGTAGAAGATGAGTGCCGTCCCCAACAGTGTAAAGAACACTGTAGTGACGCCGAAGAAACCGACGTAGAACGGTCCAACCCAGAAGTCGAACAGATCCCCCCCGATCAACGTGCCGCCACGCACCCGATATTTTTTTTCAAAGCTCAGCATGGACATGTCGATACCTCAAATGCCGAAAGCACGATTTCCCGATTCCGGGTCACGAGGGGCGTCCCCCTCGAAACCCGAACCGGTGAAGCGCATCAGCGCCTCACGACTAGCGTTCAGCTACAAGGACTTCTTCGTCCTTGGTCTGAACCGCAGCCGTTGCCCCAGGGGGCGCCTCAGACAGCCAGCTGCCGTAACGCGGCGTGCTGAGCTGTACAAAGTGATTCACCAGCACCATGAAGAACGCAAATGCAAGCACTGCGATCAACCCACGGCGTGGATCTACCATTAGCCAGATTCTCCACATAGTCAGGTACTCCTATTCAATTGTTCGGAAGGAATGGGCTAGAACCAGGGACGCCACATCCAGATCAGGATGTGAGCTACCAGGGTTAGTGCCACGAAACCTAACGTCCCTTGCATGAAGTACTTGTGGAACTCCTTGGCCTCCCTTGATGTTAGACCTGAAGCAGATCTATTTTCGTCAGACATGATTTTTTTCTCCTCAACACAAAGTCGACTTGGTTGTGGTCGCCGCGAAACCCTCGCGACATGGGTTGCCGACAAGAAACTGCCTTGCCGACAAAACTAAAATCTCATTGCGAAAACACCGTGCCTGCAATCGTTGCCGACACGCTGTTTGCCTCGGCAATCGCGGAGCCATAGCCGTTGCGGCCGCAGGCCGGCCAGGGCCGCCAGCGCCAGCCCGACAATCTTGCGACGACGGCGACGGGCAGCAGCACGGCAAAACACACGACCCAGACGAAACGGCATGACCAGACTTCGTCTTTTCGCAAGCCATGAGTAAGGCGGTTTTCTGTATTCACTGTTGTCCCTCCACGATTACCGTGTTCCCTCTGTTCCGGCGTGCCGCCGGATGCTGTTTGTCTGTTGCCGGCGCATGCGTTTCCACCGGTCCTTTCCAATGCAGAGGCTGCTCATGCCGCCCGCCCCTGCTCGGCGAATCCCTCTACGCCCGACAGCAACTCCAGGTTGACCTCGTCGACGCCAAGGCGCCTTGCCTCGAGTTCCGCTGCATCCCGAAGCCGCCGGGCCGCCGAGATCCGGATCAGCACCGGCTTCTCTGCAACGATGGCGTCGAGCCGTTCCTGTGCCTCCGCCGTCCACTTGAGTTCGCGGTCGACGTTCGCCGGGGTGCTTTCGATATCGTCGAGTTGTGAACCCAGCGGAAGAATGTTGAACAGGGCGTCGAACAACGCGTTGCACACTTCCTGCACGACGTAGGTCGCGCCGCCATATCCCATGAACGGCGTGCCGGTGTGCCGCCGCACGATCGAACCCGGGAACGACGCCGGTATGTACTGGGCGGGTGACCCGGCCTCGGCGAGATACATGCGCTCGTTGTAACTGCCAAAAACCACAAGCGGGTTGTGCTCTTTCAGCGCCTGCCTGACACCCTCGTTGTCCGTCTTGCTGCCAGGCTTTCGCTGTACGACCAGCGGGCACGGCATACCGAGATCCGTCTCCAGGAAACGCTTCAAGCCTCTTGCGTAGGTTTCCCCCGCGACAATCGCGACGTTTGCCGTGCTGAAGAAGTCCTGCGTGACGGATCGCCAGAGGTCCCACAGCGGCTTTATCGTCGTGTGCTTTTCGTTCTCGATAAACGGCTGGGGGTCGAGATCCAGCAGTTCCCCGAGCTCTTCCAGGAAACGTGTAGTGCTCGACAGTCCAATCGGAGCCTGCAGGTACGGGCGATCGAGACCTTCACAAAGCTTGCGGCCGAACTCCCGGTACATGCACACGTTGACGTCGGCGTTGGCGAGCTGTTTGATGTCTTTCAGGTCGGAGCCGAGCGGGAACGTCAGGTTGACCTCGGCGCCGATACCCTCGATCAGCCGACGGATTTCCGCAAGGTCGGACGGCATGTTGAAGGTGCCGTACGCCGGTCCAATGATGTTGACCCTGGGTTTCTCGCCGTCTTTGCGCGGTCGCCGCGGCGGCACCTTGCCTTTCTTCGGGCCGTACTCGGTCCACAGCCAGTACAGCGCCCGGTCGGCACTCTGCCACTGATCCTCGTCGATCGTGCGCGGCAGGAAACGCTTGATACGCGTACCTTCCGGCGTCACGCCACCGCCGATCATTTCGGCAATCGATCCCGTCACGACAACAGCGGGTGTATTGGGGTCCAGCGTGCCGTGCGCACGCTTCATGGCTTCCTCGGTACCGGTCTGCCCGAGCTCCTCTTCGGCAAGCCCCGTGACGACAATCGGCAGCTCGTGCGGCGGCAGCGCATCCGTATAGTGCAGTACCGACGTCACGGGCAGGTTTTCACAGCCGACCGGGCCGTCGATGATCACCTGCATGCCCTTGATCGCCGTAAAGACGTAGACGCTGCCCCAGTATCCTCCGGCTCTGTCGTGATCGAGAACCAGCATCAGGCTTGCCCTCCCGCCGCCGATGGCCGCTCCTGCCAGATCCCGCTGGTCGCGCCGCTGCCGACGCCCTCGAAGAAAGCCTGCATCGTGTCGAAACGCTGCCGCTGTCCGAGTGCCGCATTGACGACCTGAGCCAGCGATCCCGGTCCGGGCACGCCCATGAGCGGCCGCGCGGAAATCAGGTTCGTGAAGTACAGCGCCGGCGTGGAAGCCTCTTTGGCTTTCTGCACAACCGGCGTCGTGCCGATCGCAAGATCGGGCTTGAATTCCTCGAAGGCCGCCAGGTCTTCCTCCAGCGAAGCCCGGTAATTCACCTGCACGCCCTTTTCGGCCAGCCACTCTCGATCGGGATCCGACCATCGAGTTCTCGGGCACGCCGTGCCGACGTAACGGACGTCCGCGCCACTTTCGACGAGCATCCTTGCCACCAGCAGCTCGGAGCCTTCGTAGCCGGACAGCGTAATCCTGCCCTTGATTGGCGAGCCGGCAACCGCGCCCGCGATCACCGGAAGGAAACGGTTCTTGGCGCGATCGATGACACTTTGCGAAACCCCTGCCGCCTTTCCGACGGCCTCCAGCCACGCGGCCGTGCCGTGCTGGCCAACGGGCGCGGAGCCCACAATTTTCCGGCCCGCGGCCTCGAACTCCCGAATCGACGCCGTATAGAAAGGATGAATCGCGGCGGCCACGGGACTGTCGAGCGCGGCGTACAGTTCACGCCACTCGCGCGTCGGCACGGTTGGACCTGCAGCAAGGCCCAGGGGCTCCAGCAGCTGTCCAATGCTGACGGGATCAACCGGGAACATTTCGCCGAGCAACGCAACGGTCGGCAGATCCTTGCGATCGCTTGGCGCACGCACCGGACCCGCCTCGGCTTCCTTGCGCGCATAAGCGAGCATAGCGCCGGCCAGTATGTCTTTTGCCTCTGCGTGCGTCGGCACGCCAAAGCCCGGCACGTCGATACCGATGATCCTGACGCCGTTAATGTTGTCAGGCAGCATCTTCAGGGGCACGCCCGAAGCCGTCGGTACACACAGGTTGGTGACGACTATTGCGTCGTATTGTTCAGGATCCGCCATCTCGTGCACGGCGTCGCGGATGTCTTCGTACAGCTTGCCTGTAACGAGCGTCTCGGAGTTGAACGGCACGTAGCCCACGGTGCGGCGCGCGCCGTAGAAGTGTGAGGTGAAGGTCAGGCCGTAAACGCAACAGGCGGATCCGGACAGTATTGTCGCCGTTCGCCGCATGCGAAGCCCAACCCTGAGCGAGCCGAACGCGGGGCACATGCTCTGCGGCTGGTCGTGCGGGCCGCTCGGATAGTCTTTTGCGTAACGTTCGAGCACGTCGCCCTTGCCGGCTTTGGTTGCCGCCTCGCGCAACTCTTCACGGGAGTGACACACGCCAGCCTGCTCCCCGGGGGGAGCCGCTTCGAGTGTTTTGTCGCCGTTTTTCATTTCCCCAAATGCCGTTTCTTGTAGTCGTCGAATTGGTTAGCAAACAGGGCCGGTCTATCTCAGCCTTGTCTGCTATGCGTCGTCATACACCACCTCGAGGGAAGGCCTCTCCACGTAAGCCTTGCCGTTCATATCCGCCGCCGTGGCGGGTATCAGCGGAGCTGCCTTGCCGTCGTCATCGCTGTCGAACAGTCCGAGCAGGCCGTCCTGTTCCAGCGGTGTCGGCAGCAGCGGCGGTGCATCGGCAACACCGGCTGCCAGTTCATCGAACAGCGGCGCCCACTCGCCGCCCGGCATCCCGACAATTTCGTAGTTGGCGCTTTTGCGCCGAATGTCGTCATCAGCCGGTATTGCCGCCAGCACCGGAATGCCGACCGACCTGGCAAACGCCTGGGCCTCACCCGTGCCGTCGTCCTTGTTGATCACCATTCCTGCCACGCCGACGTTGCCGCCGAGCTTGCGGAAGTACTGAACCGCGGAACACACGTTGTTGGCGACGTACAGCGACTGCAGGTCGTTCGAACCGACAACGATGACCTTCTGGCACATGTCGCGGGCTATCGGTAGGCCAAAACCGCCGCAGACGACGTCGCCTAAAAAGTCGAGGAGTACGTAGTCGAAGTCCCAGTCGTGGAATCCGAGTTTTTCGAGCAGCTCGAAACCGTGGATGATGCCGCGGCCGCCGCAGCCCCGGCCCACCTCCGGGCCGCCGAGCTCCATCGCAAACACGCCGTCGCGCATGAAGCAGACATCACCGATCTCGACCTCCTCTCCTGATGCTTTCTTGGCCGAGGAAGTTTCGATGATGGTTGGACAACTGCGTCCGCCGAACAGCAAAGAGGTGGTATCGCTCTTTGGGTCGCAGCCGATGAGAAGCACTTTCTTGCCCTGCTGCGCCATCATGTAAGACAGATTCGACAGCGTGAAACTCTTGCCGATGCCGCCTTTGCCGTAAATCGCAATGACCTGCGTCTCCTTCGCAGGCTCGGCAGTGACTACAGGGTCGGGCTCAATTGCCGCTTCGCGGCGCAGCCGGTCGCGATGTTCGATCTGAACGTCGACGCGATGTTCTACGGGTTGGGGACGATCGAGCATTCAGCCGCTCCTCCAGTCGAGTACCATCTTGAGGCAGTCCGGGTCGGAGAACGCAACGGGGTACGCTTGCTCCGCGTCGGACGCCGGTAGCTGGTGGGTGATCAGATCGGTCAGATCCAGTGCACCGTCATGTATGAGGGACGTCACCGACGGCAAGTCGTCCGGTGACCACTCGGCGGCAATCCGGAACCGCGCTTCGCGCATGAAAGCCGGCGGAAACGTGAACGACAGCGGCTTCGAGTAGAAGCCCGCAAGCACGACCTCGCCGTTGCGCGCCAGATGCTGTACGAGCATGTCGAGTATTTGCGGGTCGCCGCTTGCGTCGATGATGCGCGCGTAGTCGCGACGCGTATCGTCCTTCGGATGCAGCACCTCGTAGCCCTGCGCGCCCGCCGATCGCTGGGGATGGGTCTCCCAGACCGTGGGCCTTTCCGCACCCAGAGCCACACTCAGCCGGGCGAGCAGACGCCCGAGCACACCATGACCGACAATCAGCTCCGGCAACGCCAGAGCGGTCCGGTCATGCAGGGCATGGTAAGCAGTCGCCGCCAGCGCGAGCAGGATAGCGTTCTCCTTGAGTTCTGCCGCGACCGGCAAGAGCTTGTTCTCGTCGACAACAAGCCGCGATGCGGCGCCGCCGAACAACCCACGAATATCCCCGAAACAATGCGCGCCCGTGACAAAGACCCGGTCGCCGTCCTTGAAGCGGCGGCTGCCGCCACAATCGGCGACCCGACCCACCGTTTCGTAGCCCGGCACGAGCGGATAACCCATTCCGGGGAACGCCGGCATCTCACCACTGAAGAGCAGCTTTTCCGTCCCGGTACTGATACCGGTCCACTCGACATCGACAACGAGTTCACCGTCCGCGGGCGGCGCCAGGGACAGCTCGCGAAGCTCCAGCGCTCCGGGCTCTCGAAACACGACAGCCTGCGCTGGAACGGGGGTCGACCGCCCCCGGGATGGCATCGGGATGGACATAAAGTGTCAGTTTACGCTGACTCTATTTAATGTCAATATTTATTGACACTGATCCAGTGTCACGCCGCCTTAACGGGTCGCCAGCAGCACGCCGGTGATCATTGGAACCTGCGTCCGCCGGCGCCGGACACGGCGAAAACCGGCCTCTGAAATGAGCTCGGCCAGCCGCTCCGGCGTCCTCGGCCGGCCGCTACCCATCGCCAGCAAATAGATCTGGAAATAGGCGTCCACGAGCCGCCCGGCGCGATTCTCGCCCGCCATCGGCTCGGCCACCAGCAACGTCCCGCCGCGCTTCAGCGCCCGACGCGCGGCAGTCAGCAGGGCCATGACACGGTCGTCGTTATGGTCGTGCAGGATCCTGATAAGAGACACGAGGTCCCGCTCAGTCGGCAAGGGGTCGGACGTCGCGTCCGCGGCGCACACGTCAATGCACTGCCCGAGCCCGGCTTCGAGCACTGCGCTCCGGGCCAGATCGGCAACGGCCGGCAGATCAGCCAACGTAATCTCGATATGCGGCCAGCGACGGGCCGCGGCCATCGAAAAAGCGCCGCTGCCGCCGCCTATGTCCAGAAGGCTCCGGTAGGGTTTGAGCGATACGGCGTCGAGAATCTGTCCGGCCAGCATGGACTGGGACACCGCCATGAGTTCGCTGTATTCCCGTGCCGCATCGGTATCCGTTTCGACATCGATACGAGGCGCGCTGGAGGCGCCGGCGTAAGTCCACAGCCGCGCCATGCGGGTTGGCTCCGATGATCCTCGAAACAGGTCGAGCGGCTTCTGCAAGTCCTCGTACAACAGGGCGTGATGGCGCACCATCGCCAGCACGGGCTCGTTGTCGAGCAGTGCAGCCCCATGCCGCCCGAGCGCAATCCGCCGGTCAGGGCGGCTCTCGAGCAGTTCGAGAGCCGCCGCCGCGGCAAACAAATGCTGAGCCCGATCGGCCGGTAGCGAAAGTTCAAGAGCGAGGCTCGCCGCATCCCTGGGACCGTCCCGAAGCCGCTCGAACAGGTCGAGACGTACGCAGGCCGCCAGGATTTGACTGTGAATGAAGCCACTGCACAGCGCAAACAGCTCATTCGCCTGAGCGCGCGCAAATAGCTGAAAAACTGGAATTTTCTGTGCCACGGCGCGAAACCGGGCAGACCCGAGCAGTCGGTTTCGCCAATTCGAAAATGCAAAGCTCGCCACCGCCACGGCCCTCCTGGAATCCGGCCCGGACCGGTCAGGTCAGGCCGCGCGTTGTGCGCTCAGGGCACTATTGAGCAGGCGCGACGCCTCGTAGTGAATCATCATGCGCAACCGGTGCTTGCCGCGGCAGTCCGGCACGGTCTCCACGGCCGCCTCAATGCGATCCCGGAGCAATTCCGTCGCTGCCTTGACGCCCATTTCGCGAACAGCGCTCGGCCGATCCAGCCGGTCGTCCTGACCGACGGGCTTGCCGATCAACGCCGGGTCGCCGAGTCGATCCATGAGGTCGTCTGCAATCTGATAGGCGGATCCGATGACCTCGCCGAGCTGCCCCCATGAGGGATCGTGCGCGCCGGCAACAGCCGCACCCGCAAGCGTCGCTGCACGAAACAATGCGCCGGTCTTTGCACGCTGATACTCCTTGAGCGGCACGGCCGGTTCACACTCCCAGGCCTGGCCCGCCACGATCCCGTGCGGCACGCCAACGGCATCACCGACAATCGACAGGAGCTGTCCCGACCGCTGCGGCGCTGACGCCGCGACACTGGCAATGCTCTGAAACGCCAGCACGATCAGCGCGTCCCCCGTCATGAGCGCCAGCGATTCTCCGAAGGCCACGTGCACGGACGGCTTTCCGCGGCGCAGCTCCGCATCATCGAAACAGGGCATGTCGTCGTGAACCAGCGACGCACAGTGCAGGAACTCGATGCTGGACAGCGCCGCGGCGGTCAAGCGATCGGTCAGGCAATCGTCGCCGCCGCCGTGCGCGGCCGCCACGGCGAGGCAGAGACGCGGCCGTATCCGGTGACCGCCGGGAAATACGGCATAGCGCATGGCTTCCGCCAGGCGTGGCGGACACCCGGATGCCGTGCCCACGGCCATTGCCGCCTCGAGCGCCCGCTCGATGGCAATGCCTGCTGCCTGCTTGTCTGCGCTATCCGTCAATCGATGCTATTGTCAATTTATCTTGTCAAAATTATGTGTCATGTAGAGTAGACAGTATGCCTGTTCACGTCAACTGCCGCGAGGTGTGCCGCGCCTCGTTCGGTGCGATGATTAGGGCCCTATGGCCTCCCCTGACCCCGTGCAGCATCGAGACCCGCCGATAGGCTTCGATCCCGACGTTCCACCCTCCGGCTATCGGTGGTGGTACCTCGACGGACTCAGTGACGACGGCCGTTTCGGTTTTGTCGTCATTGCGTTCGTCGGTTCGGTGTTCTCGCCGTACTATTTTCATGCCCGCCAGCGCGGCCCCGTCGACCCCGAAGACTTCTGCGCCATTAACGTATGCCTGTACAAGCCCGGAGGCGACCGCTGGTCGATGACCGAACACTCTCGACACGCCCTCACGCGGGAGCAACACCGGTTTCAGGTGGCGAACAGCCGGCTGGAGTGGCGTGGCGATGCGCTCGACGTCGACATCGACGAGCGCACGGCGCCTTTTCGAAGACGGCTCCGCGGTCACATTCGCTTGTTGCCGAAGGTATTGAACAACCGCCGTTTTGAGCTCGATAGCGGCGGCCGCCACGGCTGGCAGCCGGTTGCGCCCGTCGCCCGCGTGGAGCTCTGTTTCGAGCATCCGCGCGTCGAATTCGAAGGCCACGGCTATCTCGACAGCAATGACGGCAACCGCATGCTCGAACTCGACTTCAACAACTGGCACTGGAGTCGCTCTTCGGAGAGCCGTGCGACGACGCTGTACTACGTGGCCGAAGAAAAGCGCGGCAACTCGCAGGCGCTTGCACTGCGGTTCAGCGAACAAGCCGGCTGCGAGCCTCTCGAGCTTCCTCGGGAACAGCCGCTGCAACGCTCCGGCTGGCGCATCGAGCGAGTCGCCCGGGACTCGGACGATCTGTCGATAGTGCGTGCGCTGGAAGACACGCCGTTCTACGCCCGGACGCTACTCCGGGCGGGAGGCTCGAGTTCACGACTTAGTGTCCACGAAAGCCTCGACATGCAGCGTTTCCAGAAGGCCTGGGTAAGAAGCCTGCTGCCGTTCAGAATGCCCAGACAGGGTTAAAACCCGCGTACGCAGTTTGCTGCCGTTCTGAATGCTGCGACGGCGCTAGCCTTTCGAATCAGCGGGCGGGCTAGAATCCGGATGTGACGACTCGCCATCATTACCGTGATGGCCGCCGCCGCTCCGTGACGGCGTTTGCCTGAGCTCCGGGTCGCGGTGCAGGCTCAGGATCTGCCAGACGATGTAGCCCAACACCGGCACGAACAACAGAACGGCCTTGAGAATGCCGGAGTCCACGGGCTTTCCGTCGCCTAACCCGCTATTGCGGGGTGCGCCGGTACCGGCTCCGCAATGCGGCAGGCATCGATCAGGAAACGGGTTTCGGCAAGCGGCGGCGCAAAACCTTCGTCCCTCTCCGACAGCGTCATGCGCAGCGCATCGAGCAGCAATCGCATCTTGCGCCGCCGGCCGACGATGGCGCGCTGATTCACCGAATCACCGCCCCGGCGCTCGATCTCGCGACCAATTTCCGCGTAGATTGTGCGGGCCGCAAATATCCCGGGACGCACGCGTGCCGGCAGCTGCGCAATACCCCACTCGGCGCGTTCGTAAAGCCCGTCGGCCACGGCGAGCAGGCTCCGCACCGCCGCTTCGATGCCGCCGTTGAACTCAGGCTTCGTGAGCCAGCGTTCTGCATCGACGCCATGTTCGGCAAGCGTCTCCACGGGCAGATAGAGTCGGCCGCGACGGGCATCCTCGCCGACATCGCGGGCAATGTTCGTGAGCTGCATGGCCACCCCAAGGTCGCAGGCCCGGCTCAATACGCGCGGGTTGCGGACGCCCAGGAGGATAGCAATCATTGCGCCCACAGTGCCCGCAACCCTTGCGGCATACGCGTAGGTATCCGATAGCGTCTCGTAGCGGCGGCCGACCACGTCCCACTCGAACCCCTCCAGGAGCGCCAGCGGCAGCGCCTTGGGCACTTTGTGGCGAAGCACGACGTCCGAAAAAGTGCGGTCCACCGCATCGTCCGCGGGCCTGCCCGAATAGATGTCGTCCAGCCTCCGCTTGAGCGCAGTCAGGCCGGCTCCCGGATCGTCGACGTCGTCGATAGCGTCGTCCGCCACTCTGCAAAACGCATACAGCGCCGTAATCGGATGGCAGTAGTCGTCGGGCAGCAACAGCGATGCGGCAAAGAACGAATGCGACCCGTGCCGAAGCAGCTCGCGGCAATCCTTGAGGTCAGCGCCATAACGCAAGACGGATTTCAGATCATGTCCGTGCATACACAGCTCGATGTGCGATACCAACAGCGCGCGCTGCGAGTAGACAGCATACCGCCTTCAAGGCAGCGCTGGACGTTTGCGGGACACTTTCTGTGCCCGGGTTCGAGACGTCGACGCAAAGCATCATGACGACGTTCCTGCACGCGCCGGCCCCAACACAAAATCACGAATAGCCGTCGCAATCTCCGCGGGTTTTTCTTCGTGCGCAAGATGGCCACAGTCAGGCAGCACCATCACCGAGGCATCCGGCACATGTCCCGCCACTCGCGCGGCCTCGGCAGGATTGACCGCGCGGTCTTTTGCGCCGCTGACGAGCAGCAGCCTTGGCGTCAGGTGCGGGAGGTCGCGCTTTATCGTCGACAAATCCCACGCCGCCATCATCGCAAGCACGGCGGCAATGTGCTCCTCGCGGCGAAACAGGCGCTGGTAGAGCGCAAGGCCCGAGTCGCTGATCGTCGAACCCGTCCCTCGTATGACGCGCTCAACGGCCCGGCGGTCCGTTGCGCGTCTGGCCAGCATGGCGGGCATGAGCCGGGTGCTCGCAAAAAACAGCGCCAGCGGCGAAAACACGCTATTCAGAACACCGCCGAAAGGCAGCAGCGCCGCATTCAGCCCGACGATCGCGTTTACGTCCCGCGTGCGGTCGAGCGCCAGCCGCAACGCTATGGCCGCACCGGCCGAGTGGCCCACGACATACCTTGGCGACAACCCCAGCGTGTCGAGCAGCCCGGCGATGCCGCGGGTAATTGCGGGCAACGACATTGCGCGATCGGGCAGGCGTGACGTGTAACCATGCCCCGGCAGATCGATCGTCAGTACGTCGAACGCCCGCGTAAGCTCAGGCATGAGATCCCGAAAGCTGTGCGTCGACGCGGCCGTACCGTGAATCAACAGCAGCAGCGGGCCCGAACCCGATCTCTGAACGTGCCAGCAGGTGCCGAACGATGTCACCATCCGGCTGCACTGGCGGTTGGGCCAATCCGCCGGCACGTGGCTGGCCGGCTGCTCGGTGAGTGCCGCCGCTAACCCCGTTTTTGTCAACGCGGCCATCACGCGACCTTGCTCTGCACCGTAGCCGATATGCTCGCCGCATCGGCAAAAGGCAGCGGTGCGTACCTTGCCCCCATCGCCGCCGCGAGTTCCTTTGCGCTCGCGCGCGGCCTGCGCGACGTATCGACCAGCAAGGTCCTGAATCCCTCGGCCCGCAGCACCCTTGCAGCGGAGAGTGCATCGGCGCCGGCGCGCTCCGCGCCCTGTTCACCGTTGCGATCGACGTTGGCGCGGCCGTCCGTCAGCAACACGATCACAGGAATCCGTCCCTGGCGCGCAACACCCATTGCCAGTTCCCGCGCTGCGTCGAGCCCGCTCGCGAGGGGTGTTGCACCGCCGCCCGGCAGGGAAGCCAGCGATTTCTTGGCGCGCGCGAGCGCTCGAGTCGGCGGCAGCAGGGTCTCCGCCGTATCGCCCCGAAACGCAATCAGCGCCACCTGGTCGCGGCGCACGTAACAATCGTTCAGCAGTAGCTCGATCGCACCTTTCACTTCGGCAAGACGCTGCGCGGCCTGCGAACCCGAAGCATCCACGACAAAAATGGTGCTGGTCTCGACACTGTCCTGATACCGGTTGACGTGCAGGTCTTCACGTCGAAGCAAAAGTCTCGGCGCTTCGTTGTCCGCAAACGACGCCGCCGAAGCCTGCCCGGGCTCACGCCTGCGCAGAGTCTGCCAAGGCGCCGCCGCCTTGAGCGTCGCCAGGAGGTTGAGCCGCGACGTCGTCAGATCGCTGCTCGGCCGGACCCCGACGGGTCGGCCGCGCCGCCGGCTTTTCGTTTTCTCGTTGCTGCGCCCGGCCGATGCCGCTTGCCGCTCGACACGGTCGCCCGCCAGTTTTTCGAGCAGACCTTCCGGAATCGCCGCACGCACCGCCTCGACGATCATTTCATCCGGCAGCGACGTCGCCGACGACTGTGACTCGTCATCGCTGGATGTATCGTCCGGCGGAGTGGCGTCGTCACTCGGCGGCGACTCCTCGGGTGTTTCGGCCGGCAGGCGGATTGCACGAGGCGCCAGCACGAGTCGCGCGGCCAGCGCCGCCTCTTCGTCGCCAACTTCCGACTTTTTCAGTAGTGCCGCCGCCGTTCTTGCGGCCTCGGCCGCAAGCAACTCGGCGCGCACCGAACTGACACCAAACGCGAGCGCCGTTTGCACGAGCAGCACGAGCACTCTCTCGGGCACGGCGACGTCGTCGAGACGGGCGCGTGCGGCGAGGATGTCGTCGCGGCTAAACGTCGCCCGGCGCTGGCCGGATTCAGGCTGAAGTTCCCGGCGCATTTCGGACAGCATCTCCGCCGTCACGTACAGGGCCAGCCGCTCGCGGAGCGCAGCGCTTACTGTCTCTTCCGCTTCTATTCCTTCATCGAACGCGAGTACCCCGATGCGACTCGCTCGATTTTCTGTCAGTCCTTCTCTTTCGACGCGGACGACTCCCGTATCCAGAGCCTGCGCAACGATCGTTGCCGCGCCGTCTTCGATCCGCTCCGCCATCGCCAGACAGAGCACGCCATCGTCAGCCGCCTCGATCAGGCCGGTCGCGAACACTGGCTTGCCGGAGCCGACAGTGGCGACAAAATCGAGACCACCCAACAGGCGGTCGAAGCCGACATTGACGGGCACTTTGACGATCGGCGCAGTATCCGGCAGCAGGCGCCTGAGTTCGGCCACCCATGTGTCCCTATCCGGACCCGACAGCGAGCGCAGCACAACGCCGCCCAACCCGTTCGGATTGACGGCAAACAGCAGCAAAGCCGTCAGTGCGTCCGACTCGGGAAATTGACGGGGCATTGCTCAGAACTCCTGCTCGAGCACACGCTGCACTCGCGCCGCCGCGCTCGAGTCGTCCAGCGGATTCCGCCTGAGTCTGTGCGACAGCGCCATCGGTGCAACGTCCCGCAGGTGTTCCAGGGCAACGGCTTTGGCACCCGACAGGGCGGCGTACGCGCGTGCTGCCCGAATCAGCGTCAGCTCGCCGCGCGAGCCATCGGTTCCGAGCGCCATGCACACCACGGCGGCTTTCTCCAGCAGCTCATCACCCAGTTCGATCTCGTCCAGGCGCTCACGCGCCTTGACGATCTTGCGCCGCAGCGTGCCGTCCGCTCGCGACCACTTTTTTCGAAACGCTTCATCGTTGCGTTCGTAAGCGTCGCGCCGCTTGATCACCTCGACGCGTCCCTTGACGTCGGCCGACGTCCTGACGTCGACGGCCAGGCCGAACCGGTCCAGAAGCTGCGGCCTGAGCTCACCCTCCTCCGGGTTGCCGCTGCCGACCAGAACAAACCGCGCAGGATGACGGACGGAAAGTCCCTCGCGTTCGACGAGGTTCTCGCCGGACGCCGCGACGTCGAGCAACAGGTCGACAATGTGATCTTCGAGCAGGTTCACCTCATCGATGTACAGGAAACCGCGGTTGGCGCGCGCGAGCAATCCGGGATCGAAACTCTTCTGGCCGTGCACGAGTGCCTTTTCAATGTCGAGCGCGCCGACGACCCGGTCCTCCGTCACGCCCAGCGGCAAATCCACGACCGGCACCGGCACGAGCCGCGTTTTACGCTTCGTCGCGTCGCAAAACCCGCACTCGTGCAGCTCACATTCCGGATCGGCGTTGTAGGGACACCCGGGCACTGCGCGCATCTTCGGCAACAGCGACGCCAGCGCGCGAATCGCCGTGGACTTGCCCGTTCCCCGATCGCCAAACAGCAACACGCCACCAATGCTGCGATCGACGGCCGCAATCATGAGTGCCCGTTTCATCTCGTCCTGGGCGACTATGGCCGAGAAGGGAAACATGATCAGCGCGCTGCTGCCCCGCCGTCGCGCCGCGAGCGCAACCCGAGGCGCCAGAGTACGCTGTCATCGATATTCACGATCAGCAGTCCATGCTCGATGATCGCAAGGCCAAGCAGCGTCGCCAGAAGCGTCGCGCCCAGCTGCCTGAACGGCTCGTCGACCGCCCCGGCGGCCGTGACGATCAACGCGATAAAAAACGCCAGCGCCATGCTGATCGAAAAAGGAAAAAGTTCGTTCATGCGACGGTGCCGGACAAACGACTTGAGGTAAGCCAAATGTTCCGGCCAGTATTCGGCGTGCAGGTTGCGCACGCCGAGAAAGATGTTGAGTTTTACGCTCCAGCGCATCAGCCAGAATATGCAGAACGCCCAGAGCGCCACCTTGTTGGGCGCGTTCCAGCTCGCGACGGCGAGCAGAGCGGCCGTGAAGATGATCGCGAGCTCGTGGTAGGCGCAAGCCCGCACGCCGAGCACAAAGCGCCGCCAGTGACCCACACCTTCGGGACACGCCTCGGGCCGCGGGCCCGTCACGAAACCGAACAGGTAGCTGACTTCGTGCCAGGCCCAGATTGCGAGTGCCGACACGAACGCGACGTAAACGCCGAGCGCACTCGTGTTGCCGCGGCTCCACCAGAAAGCCGCCGCGCCGCCGAGCATGACGACGGTTGCGCCGGCGAGCGTCGCAACAAAGGTGCGCCGCGGCAGGCCAGCCCGGTACATCACGAGCACCGTGCTGGTCCACCAGGCCAGCACGGTGAAGACGATGGGCAGCGCAAAGTCCAAGGGCCCGGCCAGCCGCTACCAGGTCGGCGCCAGGCGCACGTTTTCCGGCATCTTGTGGCTGACGGCCGGCAGCGTGTACAGGCGTGCAAACACGAGCGAGGCGCGCGCCGAATACCACGCGCGTTTCGCCAGGCCGCCAAGCCCTCCTTGCCGTTTCGCCGCATCGATACCCGCACTCAGAATCACGAGGCGATCGAGACCCGACTTGAAGCGTGGGTCCTCGAGGTTCAGCGTGACCGGGAAGATCTGTTTGCAGATTTCGTTGGTAATACCCAGCACTTTCATGTCGTAGTCGGTCGGATCGAAACCGAGCGCCTCGTGCAGCGCCGGACGCGTGTGATCGCGGACATACATCGTGGCGTACACGGCCAGAAGGAAGAACCGGATCCACAGCTTGTTGTGGCCCCTGAGCAAATGCGGATTGGCCTTGAGAATCAGGGCGAAGACCTCGCCATGCCGAAACTCGTCGTTACACCAGTCCTTGAACCAGCGGAACATCGGATGGAAGCGCTTTTCCGGGTGCCGCTCGAGCTGCCGGTAGATCGTAATGTAGCGCGCGTAGCCAATTTTTTCCGACAGGTAAGTGGCATAGAAGATGAACTTCGGCCGAAAGTAGGTGTACTTCTTCGCCTTGCGCAGGAAGCCCAGGTTCACGGGTTTGCCGTAGTCCTTGAGTGAACTGTTGATGAACCCGGCGTGCCGCGACTCGTCCCTGGCCATGTAGCCCATGACTTCGCGAACGTCCTCGTTCTTGATCGCCTTGCGAATGTCGGCGTACAGCACGTGCCCCGAATACTCGGAGGTGACCGACGACACCATGAAGTCCAGGAACTCGGCTTCGAGCGCCGGCGGCAACGCCTTCAGTTCCTCTTCGAACGCGTCGTCGCGCTTGAAGTGATTCTGGTTGTTGTCGTCGCGAAACTCGGCCATCAGCTCGTCCCATTCCTCCCGAATGGCACTCATGTCGAGCTTGTCCATGGCGTCGAAGTCCGTCGTGTAGAAACGAGGAGTCAACAGCGTTTCCGTGCGCGCCTTGGTCGTGGATTCGTTCGTACGTGTGTCAGAAGTAGTCATTGCGTGGACTCCTTGCGCGTGAGCGCAACCTGGGTTTCGTCGCCGACTGCGGCCTCTTCGATGGGCTTGGGCCCGCTGCCGCTGTCGCCGAGAGGCGTTGCGGAGCGTTCCGCCAGCCGCAAGTAGCGGCCGAACGCCTGTGCGTTCGTCGGACCGAATGCCTTGAGGTCAATCTCGCGTTTCGAGACCGGATCGATCAGCAGTATGCGGCCGTCTTCGGTTTGCGCGATCGCAAACGGCTCCTCCGCTCCGGCGCCTACGGTCCCGCGGGCACGCACGAGCGTGCGAAGCGTCGCCCGCAGGAAGCCTCCGGTACCGGGATCGAGCGTATCGACGACCGCGCCGGTGCGGGCTTCGCGAACGAGTACCGATCCGTCTTCCTGGTCTTCGAAGTACAGCTCTATCTCGGCGGTCAGCACACGATCGGGCAAAGCGTCGACCCGGGTATCTTCCGTCACGTTCCAGGCAACCCCGACGAGCGCAATGACGACCAGTGCCGTCATTGCTGCCAGCGGTATCGTCGGATAGGGGCGCCAGCGCGCTCGTGGTTCGTTGCTCCGTGCCGCTGGTGTACGCGGCTGCTCGCGCACGACCTCGTTCTTTACGGCAGCACCCGCCAGCTGTTCGGCGAGTATTTCCGCGACGGATTCTGCGTTCTCGACGCCGCGCAGCACCGGCCGCACTCTGAAGACGCGCCACGGGTTGATCATGGGCCACAACAACAGCCACGACACGCGGCTGCCGGCTTCGGGCAGCAACGCAAAATCACCCGTGCCGTCTGCGCGGACACGAAGATCGGCGCTCTGGATTCGCCGATACGGCAAGTTGACGGAGATCGGAAGAGCAACACCCGTGCGTATGACAACGCGCTTCGACGTCAGCGTGTACAGCGTTGCCCGCGACAGCAGCCACGTATACAGCGACAGTACGCCAAGCGCGAAGAGCGACAGCACGAGGAAACCCGCAGTACCCGCGATTGCTTCGGACACTTCCACGCCGGCTCGCAATTTGAGTACGAACTGGACCAGGAGCGCAATCCCGAAGTACAGCGACAGCTTGCGGAAATGGAAGCTGCCGTTGAGCAGGCTCTGGAACGAGGCGCCGCCCTGCCAGAGCAGGCGCTCGCCTTCCGGCATGGCCTCGGGTATGCCGGGCTCAGGCTCGCGATTGTGTTCGAGTATGGTGCTCAAAAGTACGGCTCCGCACGTTTGTCATCGGCGAACAGCAGGCCGGCGCCGAAGTAACCCATGATCCGATCCTCTTCCCGCGGCGTGATCTGATCCGGACTCGCAATTTGCGGGACGCCCGCGAACTGCCCCGCATACAGCGCGTCGACCTTGATGCGGCTGTTGCGCTTGTCGATCTGGGCGAAACCAAACGGCACCATGGCTTTCGCTCCCGAGGACAGATTCACTTCGAGGAAGTAAATTTGCGGCTCGGCCAGGTCGATCCACAGATCGTTCACCGTACCGACCTTCTCGTTGTCGGCCGCGACCACGTCGAGACCGCGCGGATCCAGGTCTTTGCTGTCGACGTGCAGGGTCTGGTCGGTGCGCATCGGCACAATGCGCGGCTTGCCGTCGAGAGTCTTTTCGACAACCTCGGATCGATTTGCCCACGCGCCGCTGCCAAACCCGGCCTTCAACACGTCACCGGTCGGATTCAGGGGCGCTCCCGGATGTCCGGCTGCCGGTTCCGCGGAAAAATGTGACTCCGGGGCCTCCTTGCGGGGCGCCTGCACGGTCCGGCCGTCCTCCAGGTGGTAGGTCTTGGGACTCGGTATTGCCGGGAAACCCTGGACAGTAATGTGCTCGGAGCGATCCGACACGAGGGGGTAACCCTCGCGCTTCATTTCACGCTGCAGGTAGTACACGAGCCCGATGAAGAAGATCCAGAACAAGGTAAACAAAACCTCGACCAGATCGATGCCTCCTATTCCGCTAGACATGGCGGACCTCCCGTTTGTTACTCAGTTGTCTTACTCAACTTGGAAATTCGGCCAGGCCGAATCGACGATCGCCGGACGTATCGGACCGCTGCGAGAACGCAGCCAGCGGACCTATGACGACCAGCGTGATAAACAAAAGAATCCATTCCAGGTGATACACGACGGCGTAACCGGTGGCCGGCCCTGCAAGACCCGCCCCCAGTGAGCCGCTGACAGCCAGCGCCGACACGACGTCCCTCAGGATGCCGCCGACCGCAATGGCCACTCCGGTGGCTGTTGCCTGAACGGCACCCCATGCGCCTAGCGCAAGACCGCGATTGTGTTCGCGCGACAACGCCATGGCCGCTGTGAGCGTGCCCATCGCAAACAGGCCGCCGCCGACACCAATCAGCACGACGCCCAGCGCAAACAGCGCGAGCAGTTTGAACGCGCTGACAAAACCAATGAGCGCAAAAGCCACGACGCCGATCAGAGCGCCGTAGGCCGCCAGCCTGTGTGGATCCATGCCGCGCGCGAGGTATCTCGCCGCCGCGGCAAACGCGATCAGCATGCCGCCGGCGAGCAGCGCAGTAAGCGCGGTTGTCGCCGACACGGTGAGACCCAGGATCTCGCCGCCGAAAGGTTCCAGCAGTATGTCCTGCATCGTGAAACCCGCCGTGCCGAGCGCAACGGCGATCAACAGTCGTTTTGCGCGCGGATTCTGCAGGAGCTCCTTGAGCCCCGCGCGGAACGTCGGGCCCGGCGCCGCTTCCACGGGACGGCGGCGGCCTCTCGGTTCCTGCTTCCACAACGCAACGACGTTGAGGCACAGCGTAATGACGGCGGCGCTCTGAATGACGCGAATCAACGTCAGCGGCGTGAAGTCGGTCAACAGCCAGCCAAACAGGAGCGCGCTGAAGAACATGCCGATCAGGAGCATGACGAACAGGAGAGCCACGACCCGCGGCCGCACCTCGGGGCGCGCGAGATCGGACGCCAGCGCCAGTCCCGCGGTCTGGGTCGTATGCAGCCCGGCGCCTATCAGCAGAATAGCCAGCCCCGCGCCGAGCTGACCGAAGATGATTGGGCCTTGCCCCGTACCCGACAGGATCAGCAACGCAAACGGCAGAATCGCAAGTCCGCCGTATTGCAGGGTCGTCCCGATCCAGATGAACGGCACGCGACGCCAGCCAAAGGCTGATTCATGCGTGTCCGAGCGATAGCCAATGAGCGCGCGAAGCGGCGCAAACACAACCGGCAGCGCAACCATCAAGGAAACGAACCAGGCGGATACGCCCAGCTCGACAATCATGACCCGGTTCAACGTGCCCGTAATCAGCACGAGAGCCATGCCGACCGAAACCTGGAACAGCGACAAACGGAAGATCCGCTGCAGTGACAGCTCACTATCGGCAACGTCCGCAAACGGCAGCACGCCCGGCCCGAGGGCACTCAGGCGCTGGCGAAGCTTTTCGGTTGCGGCCCGCATGTTATCGCTCGACTCCTATCGCCTGCGAAATGTAAAAACCGGAATTGACCCGCGCCGTTCGCGCTGCGTGCCAGCCTTCCGCGCCCGCAACTTCGCCAACTCCAGTCATGAGCGACGCCGTACGCAGCGGCACGATGGCGGGCGCGCGATGCTCCTGGCGCGGCAGCAGGCGGCCGACAAAGTGCATGGCACCGAGCAGCGGCGTCCACGGCGCGCTCGTAAACAACACTGCGTAGCGCGCGCGTGCCGTCAGTTCCTGCACCATCTGCAACACGTCATCGCGTTCGTAGTGGATCAGCGAATCCATCGCGACGATGTAGTCCACTTCGGATGGCGCGTCGGTCAGCATGTCGCCGACGCGAAACTCGGCGGAACCGGGCAAGTAGTGTTCAGCGGCGCGTTCTCGCGCAACTTCGATCAGGTTCGCCGCCACGTCGATGCCGACAACCGTGGCCCCGCGTTCAGCCGCCTCGATCGACAGGGAACCCGTGCCGCAGCCAGCGTCCAGCAAGGTCTTGCCGGAGAGGTCTTCGGGCAGCCAGTCGAGCAGTGTCCGCCGCATCTCGTCGCGCCCTGCCCGCACAGTGCGCCGGATACGATTGACCGGGTCCGTCGACGTCAGCGCCAGCCAGGCCTTCGCCGCCGTGCGGTCGAAGTAGGTCGTCAGCTCGTCGCGCCGTTCGAGGTAGGACTCCCGCATCAGTCGAATCCCAGGAAGTCGAACAAGTCGCGGTCGCGCATGGGTGCGGGCGCCAACGCATCGGTGCCGTTCCAGAGATGGGTTGCCAGCCGCATGTACTCTTCCTGAACTGCGTCGAGTTCCGGCGTCGATTCCATCTCGAAAAGCGTGCTCTTCTTGAGCCGGCTCCGCCGGATTACGTCGAGATCCGGAAAGTGCGCCAGGCGCTTCATGCCAATCTGTTCGTTGAAGCCGTCGATCTGATCCGTTGCGGCACTGCGATTCGCAATCACGCCGCCCAAGCGAACCTTGTAGTTCTTCGACTTGGCCGAGATGGCGGACACGATCCGGTTCATCGCAAAGATTGAATCGAAGTCGTTGGCGGCGACGATCAGCGCACGATCTGCGTGTTGCAGCGGCGCCGCGAAGCCTCCACACACAACGTCGCCCAGCACGTCGAAAATCACGACGTCCGTATCTTCGAGCAAGTGATGCTGTTTGAGCAGTTTGACGGTCTGGCCAACGACGTAGCCGCCGCAACCCGTACCGGCCGGCGGGCCACCCGCCTCGACGCACATGACGCCGTTGTATCCTTCGTAAACGAAGTCGTCGATATCGAGCTCTTCGGAATGGAACTCGACAGTTTCGAGGACGTCGATGACGGTCGGCATCAGTTTCTTGGTGAGCGTAAACGTCGAATCGTGCTTGGGATCGCAACCAATCTGCAGGACACGTTTGCCCAGTTTTGAAAAGGCAACCGACAGATTGGATGAGGTCGTCGACTTGCCGATACCGCCTTTGCCGTACACGGCAAACACCTTGGCACCGTCAATGGCATCGTTCGGATCGAGATGCACCTGCAGGCTGCCCTCACCGTCGGGACGGCCCGGCTGTACGTTGACCGGCACCGGAAACGGCTTCCGCGCTGTTGCGGCGTTGCTTGCTGTCGTCATGCTGCTGCTACCTCGCTAATGCCCTCGAGGGCATCTTCAATTTCTTCGCCGGCACGCTCGAGCGCCGCTAGTGTTTCCGGATCGGGCGACCAGTACTGGCGCTCGTGAGCTTCCAGCAGGCGGTTCGCCACCTTCGCGGATGCATGGGGATTGAGGCTCGCGAGACGCTTGCGCATGTCGCCGTCGAGCATGAACGTATCGCTGATCTGCTGATACACCCACGGAGCCACCTTGCCGGTCGTCGCTGACCAACCCATTGTGTTCGTAACGTGCGATTCGATCTGTTTGACGCCTTCGTAACCGTGTTCGAGCATGCCTTCGTACCATTTCGGGTTCAGCATGCGGGTGCGCGTTTCCAGCGCCACCTGCTCGGACAGCGTTCGTATCGTGTTGCGATCGCCGGTCTGGTCGCCAATGTAGACTTCGATCGATTCGCCTTTTGCGCGCTGCACGGCGCGGCTAATGCCGCCGAGCGTGTCGAAGTAGTGATCGATGCTCGTCACGCCCAGCTCGGCGGACTCCAGGTTTTGATAACTCAGATCGACGTCACCCAGCGTGTGCTGCAAGAGCTCGGATTGACGGGCGGGTTGTCCGTCCCGACCGTAAGCAAAACATTTGCGGCTAGAGTACTGCTCGGCAAGCTTCTCGTCGTCCTCCCAGTTGCCGCTGTCGACAAGCTGGTTGACGTTGGAGCCGTACGCGCCGCTCGCGTTGCTGAACACGCGCAGCGCGGCGGTCTCGAAGTCGCAGCCGTTCTGCGCCTGGTATTCGAGGGCATGCTTGCGCACAAAATTCTGTTCCAGCGGCTCGTCGGCGCTGGCGGCAAGCCACGCTGCGTCGGCAAGCAGTCGGGTCTGATTGGGCAGCAGATCGCGGAAGATGCCGGACAGGGTCATTACGGCGTCGATGCGCGGCCGGCCGAGTTCCTCGAGCGGCGTCAATACGGCGCCGGCCAGGCGCCCGTAAGCATCGAAGCGCGGCTCGGCCCCCATGAGCCTCAAGGCCTGGGCAACGGGCCCACCCTCGGTTTTCATGTTGTCCGTTCCCCACAGCACAATGGCGATGGACTCGGGCAGGCGATTGTTGTCCGCCACGAAACGCTCGACGAGTTCGTCCGCCTGCGCAGCGCCGGTCAGCATCGCAAACCGGCTCGGCATCCGGTACGGATCGAAGCTGTGCAGGTTACGGCCCGTGGGCAGGATCTCGGTGGTGCGCATCAGGTCGCCGCCCGGCACGGGACGTATGAAGCCGCCGTCCAGCGCGTGCACGATTGCGCCGAGTTCGCTGTCGCGGCCGAGTTCGTCGTTGACCCGAATGAGATCGTCCGCCAGCGCGGGATCCAGTCCGGACAGCGCCGCTGAACGATCGCCTTGCCGTGCATCCGGCTGTTCGATCGCGGCAAGCTGCTCGGTCGTCAAACCGTCAGCACCACCCGCCTCCGCAAGCGCCGTCAACCATTCGCGACGCGTCGTGTCGCGCGGTGCCTCGCCAAGTACGTGCAGACCCGTCGGGATCAGCGTCTCGCGCAGTTCGTCGAGCCTTGCCGTGACGGCCTGCACACGTTCCTCGCCGTCACTGTCGTCCGTGAGTTCCAGCGCCTCGGCCTGTGCCGCAATCAGGCCTTCCAGATTTCTCCGCTCGAGTTCCGCCTCGGGATCGAGCGCACGCCAGCGATCGATCGATGCCTGCAGCTCGGCCAGCTCCTTGTACAAACCCGCATGCGTGACGGCCGGTGTCAGGTAGCTGATCAGCGTGGCGGCGGACCGTCGTTTGGCAATGGTGCCTTCCGACGGGTTGTTCGCGGCGTACAGATAGAAGTTCGGCAGTTCGCCGATCAGGCGATCCGGCCAGCACTGGCCGGTCATCCCGCTCTGTTTGCCGGGCATGAACTCGAGTGCGCCGTGGGTACCGAAATGCAGAACGGCGTCGGCATCGAGGTCGTCGCGCAGGTAGCGATAGAACGCCGAGAACGCGTGCGTGGGCGCAAGTCCGCGATCGAACAGGAGCCGCATCGGGTCGCCCTCGTAGCCGAACGCAGGCTGAATGCCGACGAATACGTTGCCGAACTCGCGGCCGAGCACGAAGATGCCGTTGCCGTCAGCCTGCGCGCGCCCCGGCGCGGGACCCCACTCGGCTTCGATCTGCTCGAGCCACACTTCGTCGCGGACGTGGTCGTCCGTTGCGATACGCGTATGCACGTTGGCGTCGGTGCCGTACTGCGCGGCGTTGCCGTTGAGTACATGGTCACGAAGCGCATCGGCATCCGCCGGCAGCTCGACCGTGTAGCCTTCCGCCTTTAGCTTCTCCAGTGTGTTGTAAAGGGACTGAAACACCGCAAGGTGTGCAGCCGTGCCCAGCGCACCGCCGTTCGGCGGGAAGTTGAACAGCACCACACCGATGCGGCGCTCCCGGCGCTGTTTCGTGCGCAGCCGTACGAGCCGCGAGATGCGCCGGCACAGCATGTCGACGCGTTCCCCGTGCGGCAACATCTCGCGACGTTGTGCCGCGCTTGCCTTCTCCGAACGACCCGCGAACAAGGTTGGACCAATCGCGCCGTCCAGCTCCGGTATCGCCACCATGAGCGTCATCTCGATCGGCAGCATGCCGCCTTCGGAGGCCTCCCACGATTCCAGCGACTGAAACTCCGTGCCGTGCGCGGCAATGTAGGGTACGTCGAGTTGCGTAAGTATGTCTTCGGCCGCCCGGGAGTCGTTGTAGGCCGGGCCACCCACGAGCGAAAAGCCGGTCAGAGACACCACGGCATCGACGATGGGCCGGCCGTCCTGCATGAAAAACTGCTCGACCGCCGGCCGCGAATCCAGCCCGCTCGAAAATGCCGGAATCACCCGCAAGCCGCGTTTCTCGAGGCCGTCTATGACGGCGTCATAGTGTTTGCTGTTGCCGGCGAGTACGTATGAGCGCATGACCAGCAGGCCGACGGTGCCTGCGGGTTTCCGGGGTGCCGGTAACGCGTCGGCGGTTGTTGCTACCCGCTCGCGCAACTTCGGATGATAAACGCCGACGTCCGCGTACTCCCTGGGCGCCGCGACCGTGACTTGCTTGCGGAACTTCTCGCGGGATCCCTGCGCATAGCGAGACACCATGAGCGCAACGAGACTGCGGATGTTCTGCTCCGAGCCTGCCAGCCAGTACTGCATGGCGAGGAAATACGCGCGCACGTCCTGCGCCGTGCCCGGAATGAACTTGAGGATGCGCGGCAGCCTTCTCAGCACCGCCATCTGTTTTGCGCCGCTGCTTTGAGACTGCTTCTTGTTCGAACCGCGAAGACGCTTCAAGAGGGCCAGCGGGCCCGACTGCTTGCCGTCCATCTTGAAGCCGCCCATCCGGGTCAGCTTCATGACCTCGCCGGCGCACATGAAACACAACATGGCATCACAATCGTCGCGCCGGGCTCGCAGGTCCTCGAACACGGGATTGATGTGCTCTTCCATGAACAGCATGCACACGATGATGATGTGCGCGTTGCGAATGTCCTCCCGGCAGGCGTCGAGGAGCGGCTCGGCGTTGCCCCACTCGCCCGCGCTGTGCAGCGTCACCTCGAGTCCGGGCACGTCGTTCTCAAGGCTTTCGATCGCACGGTCACCTGCGCCGGCCAGGTGACCGTCGAGGGTCACGATGGTGACGCGCAACGCTTCGCGCTTATTTGCCGAAGTGCGCTTTGGCATCGTACAGAGTCTCCGACGTGATCGTTTGTATGCCGCGTTCCCTTGCGAACGTCTCGGTGTTTCGGCGCGCCTTGCCGCGCACGAAGAACGGGATGCGGCTCAGCGTCTTCTCCGCGTCCGCGCTCCAGGACAACGCACCGTCGACGTCGACCGCCAATGCGTCGACGGACAAGGGCCGTTCCGCCGGCTCGGGCTTGCTCGATGTACCGCCCCCGAGGTGCGAGGGTGTTGCATCGTTGTGGAACTCGAAGTCCTCGCTGAACATGCCGAGCAGGTGCTCCTCGAGCCCCATCATGAGCGGGTGCACCCAGGTATCGAACAGCACGTTCGCACCTTCGTAACCCATTTGCGGCGAATAGGCCGCCGGGTAGTCCTGCACGTGCGTGGGTGCAGAAATAACGGCGCAGGCTATGCCGAGCCGCTTTGCAATATGCCGCTCCATCTGCGTGCCGAGCACCATCTCGGGCTGCAGTTCCTGCACCCGTGCCTCGACTTCGAGATAGTCGTCGGTAATCAGCGCTTCGACCCCGAGTTCTTCAGCAAGCGCTCGCACCTTGCGCGCGTATTCGCGGCTGTAGGTGCCGATGCCCACGACGTCGAAACCAAATTCGTGTTTACACATCCGCGCCGCAGCCATTGCATGACTCGCGTCGCCGAAGACGAACACGCGCTTGTCGGTCAGGTAGGTCGAGTCGATCGAACGCGAGTACCAGGGCAGCCGCGAGTTGATCGTGTTCAGCACGGGCAGCGGGTCGACGCCGGCCAGCTCGGCCACTTCGGTCACAAAACGGTTGGTGGCCGTTACGCCGATGGGCACGGTGTCTATGTACGGTTGCCGGTAGGTCCGCTTCAGCCAGCGGGCCGCCGTCTCGGCGATTTCCGGGTACAGGCAAATATTGAAGTCCGCATCGCCCAGTCTCGCAATGTCGTCGGGCGTGGCGTTCCATGGCGCAACGACGTTGATTTCGATACCGAGCTGGGCCAGCAAGGTCCTGATTTCCTGCACGTCGTCGCGGTGGCGAAAACCGAGCGCAGTCGGACCCAGCAGGTTGCAGCTTGGCGACCGCGGCACATGATCGCTGTCGTCGCGTGGCGTCGCCAACGTCCGGACCACGTAGTAGAAGGTTTCCGCGGCGCCCCAGTTTTCCTTGCGCTGATAGGACGGCAGCTCGAGCGGGATGACCGGAATCGGCAGCTTCAGCGCCTCGGCAAGCCCTCCCGGATCGTCCTGAATCAATTCCGCCGTGCAGGAGGCCCCGACCAGCATCGCTTTGGGCTGGAACCGTTCGTAGGCATCCGACACTGCGTCCTGGAACAGCTGTGCCGTGTCCGCGCCGAGATCGCGTGCCTGAAACGTCGTGTACGTCACGGGCGGGCGGTGGTCGCGCCGCTCGATCATCGTAAACAGCAGGTCCGCGTAGGTGTCACCCTGCGGCGCGTGCAGCACGTAGTGCACGTCGCGCATTGCCGTCGCCACGCGCATGGCGCCCACGTGAGGCGGTCCTTCGTACGTCCACACGGTCAGCTGCATGTCACACCTCCAGCCGCCGCTTTCGGCGCAGCGGGCGTGCGAACAGTTCGGCACAGTCGGCCGCCTGCTCGTAGCCGTGGATGGGCGTAAACAAAAGCTCGATGGACCACTTGGTCGTATAACCTTCGGCTTCCAGCGGATTCGCGAGGCCCAGGCCACAGACGATGATGTCCGGCTGGTCTTCGCGCGCCCGGTCGAGCTGGCGTTCGACATCCTGGCCTTCGCTCAGACGTGTGTCCGCCGGCAGCGCCTCGAGTTCTGACGCCAGGTGCTGCCTGTGCAGGTACGGCGTGCCGACCTCGGTCAGCTGCATATCGAGTTCGTTGGCGACAAAACGCGCCAGCGGCACTTCGAGCTGCGAGTCCGGGAAAAAGAAAATCCGCTTGCCGCCGAGTTCCTCGCGATAACGTTCGAGTGCACCCGCCGCACGCGCGCGGCGCGCCTCGGTCACGAGGTCGACCTGGGCCGCGGCAATACCGAACTCGGCCGCTGCGGCCTTGAACCATGCCGTCGTGCCCTCGACACCAATCGGAAACGGCGCGTCGATGCGCACGGCGCCGCGCTCTTCGAGCGCATGGGCCGTATCCCCGAGAAACGGCTGTGCCAACAGGTAGCGTGTGTTCGGCCCGACCGTCGCAAGCTCGGCAGCGTGTTGCGGCGGCAGAAAATCGACGGCGTCAATGCCAATCTCGGTAAACAAGCCTCGAAACTGGTCTTCCACAATGTCCGCCAGCGCACCCACGACCAGTAGCCGGCGTTCGTTGCTTTCCGGCATCTCCGGCACGAGCGACGCGAGGCAGGCATCTTCGCCCTGCGTGAACGTCGTCTCGATACCGCTGCCCGAGAAGTTCAGCACCCTTACGGCGGGCATGTGATGCTTCGACAGGCGCTCCGCGGCGCGCCCGAGGTCCAGCTTGATGACCTCCGACGGACAAGAACCCACAAGGAACAGCAGCTTGATGTCGGGCCGCCGCGCCAGCAGCTTGCCGACTTCCCGATCGAGCTCGTCGTTCAGATCGGCAAGACCGGCCAGGTCGCGCTCGCCAATAATGGCCGTCGCAAAACGCGGTTCCGCAAAAATCATGACGCCGGCGGCCGACTGAATGAGGTGTGCGCACGTGCGCGAGCCCACAACCAGGAAAAAGGCGTCCTGAATCTTGCGATGCAGCCAGACAATACCGGTCAGGCCGCAGAACACCTCGCGCTGACCGCGCTCACGAATAACGGGCCGCGCCTCGGCCGAACTCGTGGATCTTGCGAGTGAGGTCGGGTTCACAGGACTACCGCACGCTGGCCAGGGAAGAGGAAGCCGCGCCCTGCCGGGCCATGCGGAACTTGATCAGGAACTGTGCCGCGTTGATCACGTAGGCGGCGTAGGCAATCAGCGCCAGTATCATTTGACCCTCAAGGCCAAACCAGCCGAACAGGAGTGCCCCGAGGTACGCCGTGTGCAGCGCAATGACGCCCATGCTCACGACGTCCTCCCAGAAGAACGCCGGTGCAAACAGGTAGCGCCCGAACACGTCCCGCTCCCAAAGCGCGCCGGTCACCATGATCGTGTACAGAATCAGGGTTTTGATCACGACCGAAACGTGCGCTGCCAGCGCACCTTCCCCGGTCGCAAGGCAACGCCAGACCAGCGCCGCACTGACCAGGAACACGGCGAACTGCAGCGGCGCCAATATTCCCTGCACGAGCGTCCACCGTGACTGGTCGCGACGGCGACGTTCGTCACTCGTGTACAAAGGCTCTGCTACGCGTCCGGAGGACCGGGTTTGTACCATCGGAAGGCAAACCTCTCATCGTTCTTTTCGGCTGTCTCGCCCATACGAGCCACCGACGATTCGAGTATAGTGTCAATTTTGCCTTACGTAAATATATCTTGACATCACTCGTCAAGAGGAGTCTATTTACTCGTGATGCGCGACTCGGGAATGGCAGCGTGTATTGCTGTTACAAGCTGATACGAGTTGCAGGGACGGGTGCATCCGGGCGGCATGCCGAATGAGGTATGATCGTGTCTCCTTGGGGGGATGCGATAATGACAAGAAAAGAGCCGGATCAGACCCCGAAGCCAGCCGCGCAGGGTTTCTTTCAGGATTTCGGCCATTCGGACTTTTCGAAAACGAAAAGCGAGATTTCTCGGCGTATAGTCAGCAGCAGTATGCTGACGAGCCTGGGCCGAACGATCGAGAACGATCTGATACCACGTCTCATGCTTGCATTCGATTCCGTACCCAGCGCTGTACCCGTCACGAACCTCTCGGATCACGTGGAGGACTTCGTGCTGCTCCTGGTCGAACAGGAAGCCGATGTGGCTGTGCGCTACGTGGACACGCTGCGCAGCGAAGGCTCACCACTCGCCTCCCTGTACCTGGACCTGTTGACGCCGGCCGCCCGGCGCCTCGGGGAAATGTGGGAGGAAGACCGCCTCTCGTTTGCCGATGTCACGATAGGCGTCTGCCGGATGCACCAGGTGCTGCTCGAGTACAGCCGCTGTTTCGACGCCCCGGAAGGACCCGAGGTCAAGACACCCAGTGCGTTCATTGCACCGGTTCCCGGGGAACAGCACACGTTCGGGCTGTTCATGGTGATGGAGTTTCTGCGCCGCGACGGCTGGACGTGCTTCAGCGCCACCCCTGCCAACAAGCGTGAGTTCCTCAAGTATGCCGTAGCGCAGCGCTTCGACATGATCGGACTGTCGGTCAGCGCCGATCGCAATCTCGAGGATGCCAAGCGGCTCATTGCCGAGCTGAAACGCAACTCGCGGGCCGTCATCGTCGTCGGCGGGCGCTGCTTCCTGGAGCACCCCGAGCTCGTGGACGAGACGGGCGCGGACGCCATGGCAAAAGACGGCAGGGACGCAGTTCGGATCGCGAAGCGTTTGGTCAAAAAAATGCCTGAAAGTGCGCGTAGTTTGAAATAGACTACGCCCCACCTCGGCGAGCCGGCTCTGGCGGCGCGCTGGCACCAAAGGGATCTGACATTCGTGAGCAAGCCTGGGTCATCCGGCGCGTTGGCGACGAAGCTGACGGCCGAATCGGCGTCACAGCTGATTATGGAAGCCAACGACGTTTGCCTGATGCTCGATGACAAGGGCGTCATTACGGATGTATTCCTCGGCAGCGACGACCGCTCCCTGGGCCTCGTGGAAGGCTGGTTAGGGCATCAGTGGGCCGACACGGCAACCATCGAAAGCGCCAGCAAAATCAAGGATCTGCTCGACCCTTCTAACAATGGTTCGACATCTCGCTGGCGACAGATTAACCACCTGACCGACGCCGCTGACGATCTCCCGGTAACCTGGAAAACCATGCGCCTCAACGGGCACACGGGCCTGGTCGCGATTGGCCGCAACCTCAAGCAGGTGTCGCAGCTGCAGCAGCGGCTCCTCGACGTCCAGCACTCGCTCGAGCGGGACTACGCCCGCCTGCACCAGGCCGAAGTGCGCTATCGCATGCTGTTTTCGATGGCCACCGAAGCCATCCTGTTCGTGGATGCGGACAGCGGCAAGATCGTCGAGGCCAATCCCGCGGCGGGAAAACTGCTGGACCGACCCGCCAACAAGCTCGTCAACCGCAGCTTCCCCAGGGGCTTCACCGACAACAGCATCGACGCCGTAAACGACCTCCTGCTGCGCGTTCGCGCCGCCGGCGGAGCGGAAGACCTGATCATCAAGACGGCCGGCAGTAACCTGACGATTCGCCTCAACGCCACGCTCGTGAGGCGCGACGACGGTCCGTATTACCTGATTCGCATGCACAGCGCCGATCAATCGGGCTACAAGGGCTACTCCAACCAGGTCATCGACATCATCGATCGATCGCCCGACGCGTTTGTCGTTATCGACCCGCAGGGCCACATTCAGGCGGCCAATCAAGCGTTTCTGAACCTGACCGCAATGGCGACCGAGCTGCAAGTGACCCGGCAACCGCTCGACCGCTGGCTGGGCCGGACGGGCGTCGACGTGGCCCTGCTGCTGCGCAACCTCAAGGAACGCTCCGAAATCCGCCAGTACGACACGACCTTGCATCCCGAATACGGCGACCCCGTGGACGTCGAATTGTCGGGGGTTTCAGCGCTCGACAGCGACGAGCCGTGCTACGGCTTCGTGATCCGCCGCCGGCTCCGGAAAACGACGAGCAGCGACGACGCCGAGTCGGTGCTGCCGCACTCCCTCGAGGAAATGACCGAGCTCGTCGGGCGCGTGCCGCTGAAGGAGCTCGTGCGCGAAACGACGGACATCATCGAAAGGATGTGCATCGAAGCGGCACTCAGCATGTCGGATCAGAGCCGCGCGTCCGCGGCTGAGATGCTGGGCCTGAGCCGGCAAAGTCTGTACGTCAAGTTGCGTCGCTACGGGATTGGCGACGACGAGTCCGACACGGCCGAGTAACCTCTTACACCCCCCAAAACACGCCTGCCGGCCTCGAGAATAGATCTTTTTCCCGAGTTTTTTCTGTTCGAGAGACCGTAAATTCCGAACGGACGGGCACGTCCGGTTTCAGATTGTAATTTTTTGTTGACGCTTTGATGTGTCAAGTATTATTGTCAGCAGATGGGACGTGCGACGACGAGCGTAATGCCGGCCGACCGTCCGGTGTGGACAGCCTACGTTGAGCTGACGAAACCGATCACCTGGTTCCCGCCAATGTGGGCCTTCGGCTGCGGCGTGGTTTCCGCCGGCGGGGCAATGCCGGAGCGGTGGCCTTTTGCCCTGGCCGGCATACTGCTGGCCGGACCGCTGGTCTGCGGCGCCAGCCAGATTGTCAACGACTGGTTCGATCGCAAGGTCGACGCCATCAATGAACCGCACCGGCCCGTTCCGTCCGGCCGTGTGCCCGGCCGCCGCGCACTGTATTTTGCGCTGATCTGGTCGGCCCTCTCGCTGCTGGTCGCCTCGTTGCTGGGGATCTGGGTCTTTGCTGCCGCCGTGGTTGGCGTTGCGCTTGCCTGGGCTTACAGCGCCCCGCCCTTCCGACTCAAACAAAACGGCTGGTGGGGCAACCTGGCCGTCGGGCTGTGTTACGAAGGGCTGCCGTGGTTCACGGCGGCCGCCGCCATTCTGGGCGGCCTGCCGCCGCTGCCGGTCATCTTGCTGGCGCTGCTCTACAGCATCGGCGCGCACGGCATCATGACGCTCAACGACTTCAAGGCCATCGAGGGTGACAAGGCCCTCGGCATCCGCAGCCTGCCCGTGCAGCTCGGCGCACAGCGCGCCGCGCAGGTTGCCTGCGCGGTCATGCTCGTGCCGCAACTCGCGGTTGTTGCGCTGCTGACCGCATGGCTGCTGCCAATCGCCGCTGCGGTGGTTGCCGCGCTGACCCTCATTCAGGCCGGCATGATGCTGCGCTTTCTCGCAGCTCCGATTGAGCGTGCGGTCTGGCTGAGTGCGCTGGGCGTTACGCTGTACGTGCTCGGAATGCTGACGAGCGCCATTGCCGTTCGGGGACTCGTGCTGTGAGCAGAACGGTGGGATGGTGGGGCGTCGTTCGCCTCGGACTGGTCCAGACCTCGTTGGGTGCGATTGTGGTCCTGACGACCTCGACCCTGAATCGCGTCATGGTGGTCGAACTGGCGTTGCCCGCCATGTTGCCCGGGTTGCTCGTCGCGATTCACTACTTCGTGCAGATTTCCCGGCCGCGCTTCGGCCACGGTTCCGATGCAGGCCGCCGCAGGACACCCTGGATTATTGCCGGAATGGCGCTCCTCGGTACCGGTGGCGTGCTCGCTGCCGCGGCAACCGCCTGGATGGCCACTGCACCCGTCGCCGGCACGGCGCTCGCCATCATTGCTTTTGTCATGATCGGCTGCGGAGTCGGCGCCAGCGGCACCTGTCTCCTGGTTCTGCTCGCCGCCAGCGTGCCGCCTGAACGGCGTGCGGCCGCGGCCAGCATTACGTGGATCATGATGATCATGGGATTCGCGCTGACCGCCGGGATCGTGGGCGCATTCCTCGATCCGTTCAGCTACGCACGTCTCGTTGTCATATCGGCCATCGTCTCGCTGACGGCACTCGGCGTGACGATCATTGCCCTGCACGGCCTCGAAGGTGAACCGGTCGACGTTACCAGCGAGCAAGACAATGCCGGGCCGGGCTTCCGGGCGGCACTCGCTGAAGTACTCGCGGAACAGCACACCCGTCGTTTCGCGCTGTTCGTGTTCGTGTCGATGCTGGCCTACAGCGCACAGGACCTGGTCCTGGAACCGTTTGCCGGTGCCGTCTTCACGCTGACGCCCGGTGAATCCACGCAGCTTGGCGGACTGCAGCACGCGGGCGTGCTGCTCGGCATGATACTCGTTGCGATCATCGGCACGCGGCTGGGACTTAGCCGGGAGCGCTTCATGCGCGCGTTTGTGGTGACGGGCTGCCTGGCATCTACCGCGCTGCTCACGGGCCTGGCGGTCGCCGGATTTTCGGGCGGCGACTGGCCGCTGTACACCAACGTATTCCTGCTCGGCATCGCCAACGGCGTGTTTGCCGTTGCGGCCATCGGCGCAATGATGGGCCTGGTGTCTCAGGGAGCCGCACGTCGCGACGGCGTGCGCATGGGCATCTGGGGCGCAGCGCAGGCCATTGCGTTTGGGCTCGGCGGCGCGCTCGGCACGGCGGCGGTCGACCTCGTGCGCTGGCTCAGCGGCTCGGTGCTGTACGCCTACTCCACTGTCTTTCTCGCGCAAGGGCTGTTGTTCGCGTTTGCCGTTGTGCTCGCCATACGCCTGAGCGGCCGGCCGAAAGCCGGCTTCCAGAACCTTCCACAACAAGCGACCGGCTGAAACGGCGGTCAGGGACTGCGCTCAATGAAATGTTATGACGTGGCAGTAATCGGGGGCGGCCCTTCCGGAGCGACCGCGGCCAATGAGCTCGCTGCACGGGGTTTGTCGGTGCTGCTGCTCGACCGCAACGGCCGGATCAAACCGTGTGGCGGCGCCGTACCGCCCATCCTTCTGCGCGAATTCGAGGTTCCCGAGTCCCGGCTGGAAGCCAAAGTCAGTTCAGCCCGCATGGTGTCGCCTTCGAACACGGAGGTGGACATGGACATCGGCGGCTTCGTGGGCATGGTGGATCGCGGCAGTTTCGACAACTGGCTCAGGCAGCGCGCAGCAGACGCCGGTGCCGACTACGTCGAAGGGCACTTTGAGGGTCTCGAGCGAAGCCGCCACGGCCAACTGTCCGTGCTGTACCGGGCCGGCGGCAAGTCCGCACCCGTGAGCAAGGCGCGCGTCGGGGCCGTCGTCGGTGCGGACGGCGCCGCATCACGAGTCCGCAAGCAGGCCATGAGCCAGCAGGAAACGATGAAACACGTGTTTGCCTATCACGAGATTGTGCGCTCGCCGGACGGCAAGACGCCGTGGTTCGATCCGGAGCGCTGTGACGTGTATTACCAGGGCAAGGTATCGCCCGATTTCTACGGTTGGGTATTTCCGCACGGAGAATGCACGAGCGTGGGAGCGGGGTCCGCCATCAAAGGCTTTTCCCTGCGGCACGCCGTAAAGATCATGCGCGACAACTCGCGCCTCGACGACAACGCGATCGTGCGCACGGAGGGTGCGCCGCTGCCGCTGAAGCCCCTGAAACGCTGGGACAACGGCCGCGACGTCGTGCTGGTCGGAGACGCTGCCGGTGCCGTGGCGCCGTCGTCCGGGGAAGGAATCTACTACGCCATGTCGAGCGGCCGGTCCGCGGCAAACGCTGTTGCCGCCTTTCTCGAGAGCGGCGATGCGCGCCAGCTCGCGAACGTGCGCAAGGACTTCATGGCATCCCATCGCTGGGTGTTCTTCATTCTCGGGATCATGCAGTACTACTGGTACTCGAGCGACAAACGGCGCGAAAAGTTCGTCGAGATCTGCCGCGACCCGGACGTCCAGCGGCTGACCTGGGAGGCGTACATGAACAAGAAGCTCGTGCGCGCAAAACCGGCCGCGCACGTGCGCATTTTCTTCAAGGACCTGGCTCACCTCGTGGGACTGAATCCGCGCTGATGGACGGCGCCGACAACAAACTGTGGGTCATCGGCATTGCCGCCGTGATTGCTATCGTCGTCGCCGTGCTCGGCGCGCTGTTGACCGACATTGGCGAATGGTACCTGTCGCTCGACAAACCGGCGTGGCAGCCGCCCGACTGGGCGTTCGGCCCGGCCTGGACGCTCATATTCGCAACCACGGCTGCCGCGGGGGTGCTCGCGTGGATGGCGGATCAGGATCGCCCGGCGCTGATTGCCGCTTTCGCCGTGAACTCGGTCCTGAACGTGGCCTGGAGCGCATTGTTCTTCAGGCTGCGCCGTCCGGACTGGGCGCTGCTGGAAGTACTGTTCCTGTGGCTATCCATTGTGGTGTTGATCGCGGTGTGCGGCCCGATAGACAGCAGGGCCGGCTGGCTGTTGCTGCCCTACCTTGCGTGGGTGAGCTTCGCCGCCGTGCTGAATGCCGCGATCGTGCGGCGTAACCGGCCGTTTGCCTGAACGCAGTTCAGGGCGAGCGGCAAGAAGAGTGAATAAGAAACGGCCTTTGAGAGCCGGCCAAATTGAAAGGGGCGAACGATGACGACTACAACATCAGCCAGGTCATCCCAAAGTTCGGCAATAGGCCTGAGCGGCCTTGCGGTCTATGTACCGCCGTTCAGGGTCCAGCTCGAGGACTGGTGCGACTGGACCGACAATCCCTGGTCGAAGATCCGGAACGTGGTCGGCAACAGCTTCCGCCTGCGCGGACCAAGGCAGAGCGTTTACACGATGGCAGCAACCGCCGTCATGCGGCTCATCGATCAGTACGAGCTGGACCCGGCTGAGATCGGCTTCCTGGGACTCGGCACCGAATCGAGCACCGACAACTCCGCGGGCGCCATTATCATCAAGGGGATGGTGGATCGCGCGCTCAGGGCCAGCGGGCGCGCGCCGCTCTCGCGCAGCTGCGAGGTTCCGGAATTCAAGCACGCATGCCTGGGTGGCGTATATGCCATGAAGGGTGCGCTGCGCTACCTGGCACTCGACGGCGCCGGCAGCAAGGCCATTGTCGTCTGCGCCGATATCGCCGAATACGCGCGCGGCAGCACCGGCGAACCAACCCAGGGCGCAGGCGCCGTTGCGATGCTGCTCGAAAGGGACCCTGCACTCGCGACGATCGACCTCGCCATGTCCGGCTCGGCATCGGACTACCGGGTCATGGACTTTCGTAAACCGATGCTGCGCTTCTGCGGCCAGGACCGCAGCGAAAGCCACCACGTGCAGGACTTCCCGGTATTCAACGGCAAGTACTCGACAACCTGTTACATCGACGAAACGCTGCACGCGCTCGACCAGCTGTACGAGAAACGCAACGTCGTGCCGAGTGACTACCTGCGTTCGCTCGAGCACGTTTTCATGCACCGCCCGTACCGGCGCATGCCCGAAAACGGCTGGGCCGTCGCGTGGCTGTTTGCGCTGGCTCGCGGCAACGACAGCGACCGGCGCGAACTCGCGGGCTATTGCGAGACGTCCGACATCGAGTTCGACGCACTGCAAAGGGAAATGGCCGCCGTCGTGGACGTTCAGGAATTTGCGACGCCGGAAACGCTCAACCTCGACGCCTACCCGCTCACGATGGCGACCTTGCAGGCATTCCGCGCATCGCCGCGTTTCGCACCGGACACCCTCGACAAGCTGTCGCTCGGCGGGGATGCCATCCGCGATCTCGGCAACCTGTACACGGCGGCGCTGCCCGCCTGGCTCGCCGCGGGTTTCGAAGAGGCGCTTGCGGCCGGACTGCCGCTCGCAGGGAAGGAACTGCTGACGATGGGTTACGGCAGCGGCGACGCGGCCGAAGTCATTCCGTTTTTTGTCGGTGAACGCTGGCAAGAGGCAGCCGGGCGCATCGGTTTCGCTGAAGCCATGCAGGATGCCGTCGACCTGACTCGCGAGCAGTACGAGGCGCTGCACGACGGCCGTCGCGTCGCCGGACTCGAATGGCTGCCCGCGGACGAGTTTGTCATCGAGCGTGTCGGCAACTCGGAAGAGCGGCATTTCCAGGACGTCGGTATCGAATACTACCGTTACGTATAGATCGACCGCCCCGCGGCGCAGCGCTTTTTGCGGCCCGACGGTGCCGGCTTGCGGCCGGGTTCGTAAGGCGTTAGAACGTCAGCCATGCTGCTTGCCGACATCGAAACCTGTTCCAGCCGGACGGCGGCGACGCGAAGTCGCCTCAAAAAGCGGGAAATACTCAGCGAACTACTGATCCGCGCCGACGCCGGCGACGTCCCCATCGTGGTCAGCTACCTGTCGGGCGAGCTGCCGCAGGGGCGTATCGGGCTTGGCCCTGCGATCGTCAGGCGGGTGCTGGACGGGTTGTCCGAACCGGGCGCCGGCGGCACGCTGCTGCTCGGCAAGGTGCATGAACAATTCGACCGTATTGCCGCTGTGGAGGGCAAAGGCGCCAACGCGCGTCGCGAGGCCTTGCTCACGGAGCTGATGCTCGAAAGCTCCGGGCCGGAACGTCAGTTCCTCGTGCGTCTCATCATGGGCGAATTGCGCCAGGGCGCACTCGAGGCCGTCCTGCTCGAGGCGATCGCCGACGCAGCCGAAGTCGGTATCGACGCCGTCCGCCGCGCCGCCATGCTGTCAGCCGATCCGGCCGCCGTTGCGCGTGCCGCCTTCTCTGAAGGGGAATCCGGCCTTGCCGCGTTTCGCCTCGAACTCATGACACCCGTGCGCGCCATGCTTGCACAGCCGGCCGAATCGATCGAAGCGGCTTTTGCCACGGTCCCGGCTGCTGTCGTCGACTGGAAACTCGACGGTGCCCGGGTCCAGGTACACCGTCAGGACGATGTTGTCCGCGTTTTCAGCCGTCAGCTCAACGAGTGTACGGGGGCCGTCCCGGAGGTCGTCGACGCGGCTCGCGGCCTGCCGTGCGACAACGTCATTCTGGACGGCGAGGTCATTGCACTGCGCGACGACGGGAGACCCCATCCGTTCCAGGTCACGATGCGCCGCTTCGGCCGCAAAAAACCGGGCGACGAGATAGCAACCCAGCTGCCGCTCAGCGTGTTCTTCTTCGATTGCCTGTACCTGGACGGCCGGGAACTCATCGACCGGCCCCTGACGGAGCGGCTCGACAGCCTGGAGCGCATCCTCGGCGATCAACATTGCGTTCCCCAGATTCGCAAAGCCGACGGCGAGGAAGGCGCCGCGTTTCTCGCGTCCGCGCTGGCGCTGGGACACGAAGGTGTCATGGTCAAGAATCCGGACAGCCTGTACGCCGCCGGCAGCCGCGGGGCCGACTGGCTGAAAGTCAAACACGCCCATACGCTCGATCTCGTGGTGCTCGCCGCCGAATGGGGCAGCGGCCGTCGCAAGGGTCTTCTGTCCAACCTGCACCTTGGCGCGCGCGATGGCGACGAGTTTGTCATGCTGGGCAAGACCTTCAAGGGGCTGACCGACAAGACGCTGCGCTGGCAGACCCAGGCGCTCCTGGAGCGCGAACAAAGCCGCGACGATTACACGGTCTACGTTCGCCCGGAACTCGTCGTCGAGATTGCGCTCAACGAGATCCAGGCCAGCAGTCAGTATCCGGCCGGCATGGCGCTGCGGTTTGCACGCGTAAAACGCTATCGAGACGACAAACCCGCCGCTGAAGCTGATACGCTCGATACGGTGCGACAGCTATTCCATCGACAGGCGCAGCCATGAGCGGCTCATCCATGGCCGACGCGGGTTTCGGGCCTGCCACCCGGCGCTGGTTCACGGAGAACTTCAGCAAACCCACCGACGTTCAGGCGAAAGGCTGGAACAGCATTCAGGCGGGCCGGCACTCGCTGCTCGTCGCCCCGACCGGCAGCGGCAAGACGCTGGCGGCGTTTCTTGCGGGTATCGACCGGCTTGGCCGGCTACCGGACGACGCCGCCACGGGCGTGCGCGTGCTGTATCTCTCCCCGCTCAAAGCGCTGGTTTACGACATCGAACGCAACCTGCGCGCACCGCTCGTGGGTATCAGTCGCTACGCGGAACGTGAAGGTCTTCCGTTTCGTCAGCCGTCGGTTGCCGTGCGCACGGGCGACACGCCGCAAAAGGAGCGCCAGCAGCAGGCAAAACGCCCGTCGGATATTCTCGTCACCACGCCCGAATCACTGTTCCTGATCCTCGGCTCGAAAGCCGCCGCCACGCTGGCAACGGTCGACACCGTCATTGTCGACGAAATTCATGCACTGGCGCCGAGCAAACGCGGCGCACACCTGGCGCTGTCGCTCGAGCGCCTCGAACAGCTGACGGAAAAACCGTTTCAGCGTATTGGCCTCTCCGCGACGGTAAGACCGCTCGATGCGGTTGCCCGGTACCTGGGCGGTGCGCGCAAGGTCGATATTGTCGACTGCTCCAGCAAGCCGTCGCTGGACCTCGAGGTGACGGTGCCCGTGCCCGACATGGAGCAGCCCCCCTCGCCGGCCGTCGAAACCGGCGACGGTTCGATACTGGGCCAGCTGTACGCGCGCGAGGTCGGCACGCCGCAAAAGGAGCGCGGCATCTGGCCGTCGATCTATCCGCAGTTGCTCAACGCGATCCGCAACAACCGCTCCAGCATCATTTTTGTCAACAGTCGCGGCCTGTGCGAACGGCTCGCGCACAAACTCAACGAGCTGGCGGACGAAGAGCTCGTGCGCGCGCATCACGGCAGCATCTCGCACGGCAAACGCGCCGAGATCGAAGAGGGTCTCAAGAGCGGCGCAATCCGCGGCATCGTCGCCACGAGTTCGCTCGAACTCGGCATCGACATGGGCGCCGTCGACCTGGTCATGCTGGTCGAATCGCCGGGCTCGGTCGCACGCGGACTGCAGCGTGTCGGCCGTGCCGGTCACGGCGTGGGTGAAGTCAGCACGGGCAAGCTTTACCCCAAGTTTCGTGGTGATCTCCTGGAGACGACCGTCGTCGCGTCGCGCATGCTCGACGCCAGACTCGACGCGATTGAAATTCCCGAGAACCCGCTCGACGTGCTGTCACAACAGGTTGTCGCGCTGTGCTGCGAGCGGCCGCATACCGTTGACGAGATTGCGACGATCGTGCGCGGCGCCTGGTCGTATCGAGGGCTGACGGCCGGATTGCTGGATGCCGTGCTCGACATGCTCTCCGGGCGCTATCCGTCGAGCGACTTCGCGGATCTTCGCCCGCTCTTGTCGTGGAATCGGGCCAACGACACACTGTCGCCGCGACGCGGCGCCGCGCTGGCAACGCGCATGAACGCCGGCACAATCCCCGACCGTGGCGCGTTTGGCGTACACCTCGGCGAAGACGGCCCGCGCGTCGGCGAACTCGACGAAGAGATGGTGTTCGAGACTCGCGCCGGCGACAACGTGACGCTGGGCGCCAGCACCTGGCACGTCGAGGCGATTACGCGCGACCGCGTCATCGTCACGCCGGCGCCCGGCGAACCGGGGAGACTCCCGTTCTGGCGCGGCGACGGCCCCGGACGGCCGATCGAGCTTGGCCGCGCCATCGGTGCGTTTCTGCGCAAGCTGGGCCGCATGAGCGAAGCAAAGGCCTTGAGCTGGCTTCAGGCCAACACCCCGCTCGATGGCTACGCGGCGCAGAACCTGGCCGCTTACGTAGCCGAACAAAAGCGCGAGACCGGCACCCTGCCGACCGACACCGACATTACGATCGAGCGCTTTCGCGATGAGCTCGGCGACTGGCGAATCTGTATTCTGACGCCGTTCGGCGCGCGCATTCACGCGCCCTGGTCCATGGCGCTGCAGCGGCTCGTCGGCGACGACGGCGATTACGAAATCCAGGTCATGTACACGGACGACGGCATCGTTCTGCGCTTTGCCGACGCCGAAGAGCTGCCGCCGCTCGACAACCTGATACCCGATCCCGACGTGGTCGAGGAACTCGTGCTGGAGCAACTGGCCAACACGTCGCTGTATGCCGGTCTGTTTCGCGAGAACGCCGTGCGCTCCTTGTTGTTGCGCCGGCGTCGACCCGGTCAGCGCGCACCGCTATGGGCGCAGAGGATGAAGGCGCAGAACCTGCTGGCGACCGTTCGCAAGTATCCGTCGTTTCCGATCGTCATGGAGACCTATCGGCAAGCCATGGCCGACGTCTTCGACATGCGGGGCTTGAAGGCGCTGCTCGGCGAACTCCGCAGCCGAAGCGTGCGGATCAATGACGTCGAAACACAAAGCGCTTCACCGTTTGCCCGCTCGCTCGTGTTTGCCTACGTCGCCGCCTACCTGTACGAGCAGGACGCGCCGCTTGCGGAACGCAAAGCGCAGGCCCTGACCCTCGATCGCAAGCTCATGTCCGAGCTCCTCGGTCAGGGTGAGCTGCGCGAGCTGATCGACGCGGAAGTTCTCGCCGAACTCGAAGACGACCTGCAATGCTTGAGCGATCGGTATCGCGCACGCGACGCCGACGAGTTGCACGACCTTCTGCGCCGGCTCGGCGATCTCGATCCCGAGGAGCTTCGACATCGGGCCGACTCGGACCCGGGTGAATGGATCGACACACTGCTGCGCGAACGCCGGGCCATTCGGCTCAAGGTTGCCGGGGAACATCGCTACGCGGCTGCCGAGGATGCCGGGTTGTTCCGCGATGCGCTGGGAGTTGTGCCGCCGGGCGGTGTGCCGGATGCATTCCTCGAACCGGTCGAAGATGCGCTGACGGCACTCATTCGCCGCTATGCACGGCACCACGGCCCCTTCCTCACAACCGATCTCGCCGCGCGCTACGCACTCCCGGAAGGGATGCTGACGCCGGCGCTCGAGGCGCTGACAACCGCAGGTTTGCTGACCCGCGGCGAGATCCGCCCCGGAGGCGCCGAGATCGACTGGTGCGACGCGGAAGTGCTGAGGCGTCTCAAGCGGCGTAATCTCGCGAAGCTACGCGACGACGTGGCCGCCGTGGACGGCGCCACGCTGGCGCTGTTCCTGCCGCGCTGGCACGGCATCAACGAGGGCCGGAGCGGTCTCGCCGCGCTCAGGGAGGCCATTGGCAAACTACAGGGCCTGCCCTTGCCGTGGCCTCTGCTCGAATCGGTCCTGTTGCCGGCCAGGGTTGCGGGCTTCAGGAGCGAAATGCTGGACACGCTCGCCGCTTCCGGCGAACTCGTATGGACAGGCACCGGCGGCCGCAAGAGCGGGCGCATCGTGCTCTATCTTCGCGAACAGGTTCGCGACCTTCTGCCGCGCGACGACGAACACGACAATGATGAACCGCCGTCCGGGCTGCATGAGCATATCCTCAACTGCCTGGACGATCGGGGAGCGTCGTTTCTTGTCGACATCGAGGACTGGGTTGAGGACGAGCAACCCGGTTTCGATCGCGGTGAGCTCAGGTCGGCGTTGTGGGACCTCGTCTGGGACGGCCGGATCTGCAACGACACGTTTGCGCCGCTCAGAAACGCGGATTCGAAAATGCGCCGGCGCGGGCGCGCGCGCATGCTTGCACCGTCGCCCGCCGCCGGCGGCCGCTGGTCGCTGGTTCGAAAGCTCGCCCGGAGAACGGCGAACCCGACGCGCGAGACGATTGCGCGGGCACGTGTGCTGCTCGAGCGTTACGGCGTCGTCAGCCGCCGTGCCGCGACGGCCGAGAACACAAGCGGCGGCTTCGGTGCCCTCTACAAGGTGTACCGCGAACTCGAAGAGCAGGGACAGGTGCGCCGCGGCCATTTTGTCGACGGCCTCGAGGGTGCGCAATTCGCCTACGCAGGCGCCGTCGACCGCCTGCGAGGCTGCCGTGAAGAGGCCGAAGACCGCGATCGCGCCGTCGTCGTCGACGACGTGGTGACGCTCGCTGCCATGGACCCCGCAAATCCCTGGGGCGCCGTGCTGCCCTGGCCGGACGTCGCCGCGCCGGAGCGCGCGACGCCGCGTCGCGTTGCCGGCGCGTGGCTCTTGTCCGTGCGCGGCAGGCCCGTGCTGTACGCCGCGCGCAATGGCCGCACGCTGATTTCGTTCCCCGCCAGCTTCGATGCCGCAAGCGGTACCCTCGAAGCCGCGATCGAGGCGCTCAGAAACCTCCCGAAGGGCACGCGTAAAGGGCTCCTCGTCATCGAAAAGATCGACGGCATCAACGTACTCGAATCGCCGCTGCTTCCGGCGTTCAAGGCCGCCGACTTCGGCACCGACTACCGTGGACTCGTGGACGTGCGCCCGCCAGGACGAAGCGCCGTTCGCGATTCGGGACGACGTGCCTGAGGGCGACACGATCCACAAGATCGCGGCCTACCTGTCGCCGCGGTTGACCGGATGCGAACTCTCGGGCGTATCGTTCGGCGTCGACGATCCCACGCCCGCGTTTAGCGGCGAGCGCGTCGACGACGTGCGCGCGCACGGCAAGCACCTCTGGGTGAGCCTGAGCGGCGGCCGCGCCATTCGCAGCCATCTCGGCATGCACGGCTCGTGGCACACCTACTCCGCGGGCGCGGACTGGCAAAAACCCCGCTACCAGGCTTCGCTGATCATCGACGTGGGCGAACGGCTGTACGTCTGCTTCAACGCCAAGGAAGTGGAAGTGGTTGCGGCCCGGGGGGTGCGCAGCCGCGTGCTCCGCTCCCGGCTCGGCCCGGACCTGATTGCCAATGAGCCCGACGGCAGCATGCTCGTCCGGCGGGCCCGTGAATTCGACGACGGCAACATGCTGTTGCTCGACGCGCTCCTGGATCAGCGTATTGCGGCCGGGATCGGCAACGTCTACAAATCCGAAGTGCTGTTCATCGAACGGCTGCCGCCGACGCTAATCCTCGCGCAAAGCAGCGACGATGAGATCGAGCGCTGTTATCGCACGGCGGCAACGCTGCTGCGACAGAACCTCGGCGGCGGCAAGCGCGTGACGCGCAGACAGAGCGACAACGCCGGTCGATTATGGGTTTACAACCGCACGGGCAAACCCTGTCACGAATGCCAGAGCCCGATTCGAAGCCGGAAAATGGGTCGACATCATCGTGCAACGTACTGGTGTTCGCACTGTCAAAGTTCCGGGTGATCTGAATCCTGACTTCGGCGCCGCGGCGCTGTGCGCTAGAATAAAACCCGACGCGGCGACCTCGGAAATCTCCGAATCCGAGCCGGGAATCCAACCATACAGAGGACGACTGTCTTGAAGATTGTGCGTACGTGCCGGACTGCCTTCGTGGGTCTGCTGTCCATTGGCGGACTGCTGGCGACGCCCGTTGCAGCGGCTGCCGAACCGTTCACGTTCGAGCTTGGCGCCGCCTACGATCATAGCGAGTTCACGTCATCGGGCGAGGTCATAATTGGCCTGAACCCGATACAGCGGCGACCGTTTCGAATCGTCACCGACGACGACGCCACGCGCCTGTCCGCCGTCTGGTATTACGACGGCGCCCATGCAGGCGACGGTCCGTTGAGCCGCGCGGCGTTCACCAGCCGCGCGTCGTCGCTGGGCCTGTCGTTTGTCGACTCGGACGGCGGCGGGATCGGTGCGTTCAGCGTCACGCCGATCGCGGTGCTTCCGGACCCGCCGATTGTCGTCCCGTCGCTTCCGGACCCGCCGATTTTCTTACCCGACCCTCCACCTTTTACCCCGATTGCACTCGATCCGCCGAGCACAGACAGTACGCAGCTCTCGCTGGACGCTCGCCACGTCTTCAAATCCTCGGGCTGGTACCTGTTCGGCTCGGCATCTCATGAGGACATTGATACCGGCGGCTTCGACAGCTCCGCAGAGTCCACGCGCCTCCTGGCGGGTTTCGGCAGATACCTGGGCAAGACGACAAGCCTCGATCTTGCGGTGCTGCACGTCGACAGCGAAGTGCAATTCGGACTCACCGAGTTCAGCGACAGCACGACGGAATGGCTCCTGGGGCTCACGCACATTGGCGACTGGGGCGGCAGCTGGCAGTACGGAGTCGATCTCGCGATTTCCACTGTCGAGCGATTCGGCGACGACGGCAGTGTCAGCCTGCGCGGGTCGCTGTACCCCAACCGGTCCGTCGCCGTCGGCATCGACGTCGTTACCTCGATCGAATCCGCGCTCGACGAAGGCACGAGATACGGCGCTTTTGTGAGCTGGTTCGCCACCCCCAGGTTCGAGGTGTTTGCCGAAGTGTCGACGATCGAGCCGCTGTCCAACCTCGGCCTGAAGTCCGAAGAGGACAGCTACGGTATCGGTATTCGCCTGCGGCTGTAGGAGTATTCGCCCGCGGCTCCGGGAAAACGCGCTAGGAACTCTCCTCCAGTTCCCGCAGTAGTCCCCTGACCTGTCCGCGCAGCTGGTCCGAACGCTCCGCCATTTTCAGATACTCGCGGGCTTTGGTGTGCTCGCCCGCGCGCATGGCGGTGAGACCAGTAAGCATTTGCAGGCGGTGCCGCGCCTCACCCTCCGCCTCCTGCATGGCCAGCGTGGCCTCGAAGGCTTCGAACGAGCGCTGCCATTCGGCATCTTCGAAATGGATACTTGCGAGAAACTCCCAGGCCTTGGCGTCCGGTCGCAGCTCGAGCGACTTCCACAATGCCGTCTTGGCTCGCTCACGCTCGCGGGCAAGCATCCACAGGTCGCCGAGCCGGCGCCAGGTGTCGGCGTCGCTCTCGACGCGCTGTTCCTCGAGCCAGAGTTCCAGTTTGCGCGCGGCTTTCTCCGGCACGGAAAGATTGCCGTACAGCGATGCAATACGGCGAAGATCGGATTCTTCGGTCAGCGCGCCGGCATGACTGGCGACCTCGAGCGTCGCGAGAGCCGGCGCGTAGTCCTCGAGCCGCATGTGATGGCTGGCCAGCAGCCGCCAGTATTGCTCTTCGTCCGGGTCACGGTCGAGCAGCTCCACCACAACCCGCTTTGCAGCCGCGTAGTCTTCGAGGTCGAAGAGTATCTGGTAGTACAGACGCAGCCAGTTGTTCGGCGGGTTCGACGATTCCGTGACGGCGCGGCTAATGAAGGTCTCGGCTTCATTGAGGTAGCCCGACTGGTAGTTGGCGTAGGCCACCGAAAACAGCTGTGCCGGCTTCGGCGGCTCCTCGACCACGGCCAGCCAGTCGTCGAACATACGGCGCGCGAGATCGAACTCCTCATCGGCCAGCACGATCTGCGCATAGAACATCTTGAGGCTGCCGACCAGTTCGTCGGGCAGTCCGGACATCCCGAGCGCAGCCTCCAGCGGCGCTCGCGCTTCCTCCTGCTTGCCCATCATGACGGCCGTGTGTGCCAGATACTGATTGGCAAGCGCAAAGTCGTGCGGCTTCGAGCGCGTCGCAGCGATCAGTTCGTCTAGTTTTTCGACAGCCTCGTCGTAACGCTCTTCCTCCCAAAGCTCCTGCACGTCCATGAGCTTGACGAAGGTTGTCCTCGACGCCTTGGAGTCCGCCACGGCGTCACCGCCGGCGAGCAGCAGCAGGACGAGCAGCAGCAGAACCCTCATCGGTCTTCCTCCGCGAGCACAAAGGTCACTCTGCTGATTGCCACGACGCGGGCGGCCTTGCCGTCTCGGATCTGCGGTTGAAACTTCCAGCGCAGCACGGCGCGCAGCGCCGCGCGATCGAAAATGCGCGGCGGGTCGGCGCGCAGCACTTCGGGATCTTCCACCGAGCCCGTCTCGGTCACGATGAAGCGCAGCAGAACAAACCCCTCGATTTCGTCAGCGAGCGCCTTCATCGGGTATTCGGGCGGTACGCGCACGAGCGGCGTCAGCTCGCGGGCCAGCGCAACGCCGCCGAGATCGAGCCCAATGTCGATGTCGAACTGCGGCACGTCGAGGGTCAGATCCCCCAACGTGCCCGAGCCGGCCGCCGACAACCGTTCGAGATCCTTCTGAACTTCGCTTTGCGGTTTTTGCGGCGCGTTCGGATCGCGACGCGACCGCACCTCGCGCGACTCTTCCTGCATGCGAATGAAGTTCGCAATGTCGAAATCTTCGGTTGGCGTCAGCCGCACGCGCTTGAAGCCGACCATGAGTTCGATCGCCGTAAACAACACGACGTTCACGAGCAGTGCGCTCAATATGATCATCGGCAGTCGCGCACCGGGTTTGAGTACGCCCTGCACGACTACTGCCCCGGCGGCGTGGCGGCAACCGCCACGTTCTCGACGCCGGCGAGGCGCGCCTGGTCCAGCACCTCGATCACGAGACCGGTTCTCGACTGGTCGTCGGCCAGTATGACCACTGCCCCTTCAGGGTTTTCGGCGTGCAGCCGCTCGACGTGGCCGCGCACGCTGCGCGGGTCGACGCGCTGCCGGTCGACCCAGACCTCGTCGTTTTCGGTCACGGCAATCATGATGTTCGCCTGCTGTTTAGTCTGCGCCGTTCTGGCGCTGGGCCGTTCGATTTCCACTCCGGCCTCCTTGATGAACGAGGCGTTGACGGCGAAGAAGATCAGCAGGATGAACACCATGTCGATGAGCGGCGTAATGTTGAGCGCTGACGGCCCAGCCTCGGATTTGAGATGATCGCGCGTTGCCACTATTGACTCTCCACGAGTTCCGCCTCGAAACGCCGCGCCATGTCTTCAGCGCGGTTCTCGAGATCGGACACAAAATACAAACCCGACAACGCCGTGAACAAACCGGCCATTGTGGTTACGAGCGCTTCCGAAATACCCGAAGCCATTCCACGGGTGTTACCCGTACCGAATACCGTAATGACATCGAACACCTTGATCATTCCGGACACGGTACCGAGCAGTCCCAGGAGCGGCAGAATGGTCGTGAGCGCGTTCAGCGCAGGCAGATTGCGGCTGGCTTCGGCGCGCAGGTCGGCCACCAGGGCACTGATCCGGCTGAACGAACGCCGCCCACCCGACGCCGTTGCCGCCATCCACTCATCGAGCAGCGCAGCCCGGAACGCCGGCAGCTCGCGAAACAGCGCCCAGTAGCGCTCGACGATCAGGAGCCAGAGCAGAATCGATGCCAGCAGGATAGCCCAGAGCGTGTAGCCGCCCTGGTCGAAGAGGCTCGAAAGGCCTTCGACGTAGTTAGCCCAGACCATGATTCGTCAGCATGTCGCTGTTGTGCTTGCCGAGTTTCTCAACCAGCCGGTTGACCTGGCCGGTCAACAGCGAGTGCAGCAGCACGAGCGGGATCGCAACGGCCAAACCGAGCTGCGTCGTTACCAGGGCCTGCGAGATGCCGCCCGACATGAGTTTGGGGTCGCCGGTCCCGAACAGCGTGATCGACTGGAACGTTTCGATCATGCCGGTGACGGTCCCCAGCAGCCCCAGCAGCGGGCTGACGGCCGCAAGCACGGCCAGGGTCGGCAGTCCCCGGTTCAACAGCGAGCTTTCTTCGGCCAGCTGCTCGTCGAGGCGAATCGCCGCGGCTTCCTGGTCGTCATCCTGGTGCTCGGCCATGATGCGCTGCAGGCGGCCCAGCGGGTTGTCTTCGCTGGGGTCTTCCGAATGTGCCTGCTGCTCGACGGCGCGCTTTGCCAGGAGCAGGCCAATTGCACGGCGTAGCACGATCAGAACACCCACGCCGCCGAGTATCAGGATCAGATAGCCGATCCCGCCACCCTGCTGCACGCGCTCGCCAACATCCGGCGACTGCACCATCAGGCTCAGAATGGCGCCTTTTGACGGATCCAGCGCCATGGCTGCCACACCGCTGTCCGTGCGCGACAGGTCAGCCGCCATACGCTGAAATCGCGCCGGCGGCTGGCGGCTCAGCTCGACGAGCTTGCGTGAGTCCGGGAGGTAGCGAAGGTAGGCGCCGTTGCTTACGGCCGTAAACACGCCAACGCGCGTGACAGCCTGTTGTGCCTCCTCACCCTGCGGCTTGATGACCGTGTTGTTGAAGGTCACGACCTTGCCCGACTCGCTGATTTCCGAGAGGACGTTGGTCCACAGCTGCTTGATGTCGTCGATGCTGGGCGGTTGTTCCCCTTTGCCCAAACGCTCGAGAAATTCCGATCGCCCGGCCTGCTCGGCCGCGACAAGCGAATTCTTGAGCACGCTGTTGGCGTTCAGCGCAGTCTGCCGGACTATCGCAAACAGATCGTTGAGGTCACCTGCCCGCTCGCGCAGCTCACCCTCGTAGCGGGTCAGCGTTTGTTCGTTCGTCTCGTATTCCACACGCAGCGCGTCGGCGCGCGCGTTCGCGCGCGCGAGGGCATCGCGGGCTTCCTGGAGCAGATCCGCCTGCTCCTCTCTTGCTGCGAGAAAACGCTCGATGCGGGCTTCGTCGAACTGCGCTTCCCGGAAAGCCTCCTGACGAACGGACTCGACCAGCTGATCGATGTCTTCAATGCTTGCGTCGGCAGCCGACACGAAGAGCTGGCTTGCAACCAGCGCAATACAGAGCGGAAGCCTCATTGGCGCACCTCCGGAGCGGGAACGGGAAGTCGGACCAGATCGGGCGGCAGCTGCTTCCTTGCGATACGGATAGCGCGCTCGAGCGGCTGCAGGTACTCACTGCCCAGTTGCTCCCAGCGATCGCTGACATTGTCGTAGTAGCCGATCTCGAGACCGTCGAGCGTCATGTAATAGAGCCCGAGTCGGCCGAAGCGCAGGAAGTTCACGGTTCGCGGCGTCGCTCCGTCATCATTGAGCTCTGCTTCATACGCCTCGATCGTATGCCCGTAGTCGAGTTCGATCTGGTAGGCCTCGCTGACCCGCCGATACTTCTCCGACGTTGGCACTTCCGGGCGCCCCATGAGCTTCCTGAGTTCCTCGATCCTGAGCGAGCGTTCGCGCTCGAGAAACGGCATGTCGAGCGCTACAAATTCTTCGAGCACTTCGATCTGGCGGACAATCAGCGGCAGGATGCGCCGTTTTGTCACTTCGATATCGTCGAACTGGCGCTCGTAGTCCGCCAGCTCGACGCGCTGGGTTTCCACGAGCTGCTCCAGCTGCGCGTTGTAGGCATCCAGGTCGGAAACCTGCGCCATGGCTTGCCGGTATTCTTCGAGCATCTCGCGGGTGGCGTCGTCGAGTTCGTCGATACGGCGCTGCGCAGCGGCACTGGCGTCGATGCTGTCGGACTGCACGTCGACGGCGTCGGTGACGCTTTGCTGGGCAGCGGCAGGCAATACGACTGAATACGCGGCAATTGCGCTGGCGAATATGGACAGGAGCCGCTTGTACGCGGTGTTCATGCTGTTGGCCCTCGTGTTGTTGCCGGCTTCCGTGTCCGTCGGGTTTTATCGGCATCGCCTTCTGGCTTCCCGCCAGCGATGTCTGGCCTTGTTGCTCTTTCAGTGTAGAAGGACGAATGGCGCAAGAGCCTCAGGGAAACTACCTAGCGGCACTTCGCATGGCGCTAGCGACTTGAATTCCACGGAAGAAGGCAGCAATTTTGTGGAAATACCGTCACGAATTCGTCATCTGCGCTTTGTAGGGTCGCAGACCGGCTCAAAAAGATGCTCGAGAGGGAAATCGATGTCCGACAAGGAAGTGGTCTCTGCCAACGGAATGCCGCAGCTGGTGCCGTCGGATTACAACCTTACGTTCTTAGGGACAGGCGGCCCGGGCGCCGAGCTTGGGCCGGTGGCCGTACTCGAGCGCGGCGCTCAGCCGCTCCTGACGATCGACTGCCCGCCCGGCATGCTCGATGCCTATCTTGACCGCTACCGGCGAATACCCCGCGCGCTGTACATCACGCACACGCATCTCGATCATATCGGTGGCATGGAGGAACTGTTCCACCACGCGATCGAAACGGTCATGTCCAACCCCGGGCAACGCATACGTCTGTTCGCGCACGCGAGCATCGTGCCGTCCCTGCAGGACAGGCTCGTATGCAATCGCTTCATTCGCGCCGAGGGTGGCGTCAACTTCTGGGATGCATTCCAGCTCGTACCGGTCAGCCGCGGCTTCTGGCTCGACCGGCACTGGTTCGACGTCTTCGAATCCCGGCATATGCAGCCGCAGTTCTGTTACGGGCTCGCGCTGGAAGCCTGTTTCGTCTACACGGGCGATACGCGGCCCATTCCCGAGGTGCTCAAACACGTGGCCGCAGCGGGGGAAACGGTGTTTCATGATTGCGGCGTCCGTGCCAATCCTGCTCACAGCGGCTTCGTCGATCTGCTCGACGAGTATCCGGAGGATCTCCTGAACCGCATCGTGTGCTACCACTACGGTTCCGCGGCGGAGGCCAACACGCTGCAGAGTCACGGGTTTCGTACGGCGCCTGCCGGTCAGCGCATCCGACTGCCGGAGCCTTCGAGACTGCGGAGGCTCGAGGAACGCCGCGCGTCGTAGATCAGCAGCGTTTAGTGGAGCGGCAGCACGTAACCGTAGACCGCAACAAAGTGGCAGACGCTGCCGCCCAGCACGAAAACGTGAAACACCGGGTGTCCCCAGGGTAGCCTTGGTACTGCGTAGATCAGGGCCCCGGCGGTGTAGACAAAACCGCCGGCGACGAGCCACCAGAGCCCTGCGCCGCTGAAAGCGTCCAGCAGCGGCTGAATAGCAAACAGAATCATCCAGCCCATCGCGACGTAGGCAAGCGTCGACGCGGTTCTGCAGCGCCCCGCGTAAAACAGCTTGAGGACCACGCCGATCGCCGCCAGCGACCAGCTCACGGCAAACAGCACCCAACCGACCGGGCCGCCCAGCGTGATCAGCGCAAACGGCGTATAGGTTCCTGCAATCAGCAGATAGATGGCGGCATGATCGACGGCGCGCCAGCGGCGGCGCAGCGTATCCGTTCGCGCGCTGTGATAGGCAGTCGACGCGCCGTAGGCCAGTATTAGCGTCAGGCCGAACGCGCAGACACTCAATACATGCAGCAGGCTGCCTTGGGGGGCCGCGCGCAGCAGCAGCAGCACCAGCGCGAGACAACTCAATACCAGGCCAACCGCGTGCGACGCCGCGTTGAAGACTTCCTCTGCGTGAGTGTAGACGGGCTTGCGGGAGACCACGGCTGGCACGAGACCTTTCTTGAAGCTACGGCAGCAGCTTAACCCGCAGCCCGGCGGGCATGATTTGGAAATCGCGCCAACCGGCTCTCAAAGCCGACAAACGGTAGCGCAATGCCGGTATTCCGGGGCGCCGCAAATCGTGCGCCGGGGATATCCGCTGGCCGGGTCAGGCTGCGACCCGCGTCTCCGCGTCTATATTCAGTGACGGGAGCTTCGGGCTGGCCACGGAATCCTCCGCGACGGGGGCAACGATGTAACCGTCGACAATCAGGCATTCGTCCAGCGCAACCTCGGTATCGGAGCCGCGAACCCGAATAACCGCGGGGAAAAACGTGTCTTCGTAGTTAGTAGCCATAAGCTTGCCTCAATACGCTCGAATAGCAGTAGACCGGACAACTCCCGGCATCGACTCGCCGGTATGGTCGCAACGATCCGTTACGGTTTAGTGTCTGCAAGGGTTATGCCACACGTCCCCGGCTCGACCATTCAAGCACTTAGCGGATGACTGACGGTTTCGGTGCCCTTTTTCTGTGCTTTGGAGCCGTCACCTTGCGTCAGCGCAGTGCAAGCGCCCGAAATGGCCAGGGAAATCGCGGAATTTTGCGCCGCGAGAGAAGCCCTCTAGAGAGAGAATACTTAAATTATTGTTTTTATTAAAAATAGAAAATATTCGCCCAATATCTGCATTTTTCTGTTGCAATGCAAAATCATTTTGCTATTATTTTGCAGCGCAACAAAACAACGCCCCCTTTTTTAGCTTTATTCGAATTTTCAGGAGTCTCTCCAATGACAGCTTTTTTTGACAGCTTCGATAAGTTCGCCGACCTGTCCAAGCAGGGCATGGAGCCGGTCCGTAACTTCACGACGGCTTACGTCGACGCCTTTGAGAAAATCGCTCGCAAGAACTATGCACTGGCAGGCGACATGGTTGAATTTGCGGTTTCGCAGGCCCGCCTGCCGCTCGAGATCGACGAGCCCAAAGCCCTGATGGAACGCCAGATCGAGGCCAGCAAGGCATTCGCCGAACTGCTCACGGAGCGCGCCGGCGAGTATGTCGAACTCGGCAACGAACTCAAGGACAGCACGACCACGATGCTCGACAAGGACTTCGTCGAGCCCGTCAAGAAGGCCGCCAAGGCCGCGACGAAAAAAGCGGCTTGAACCTCGAGCCCGCGACCACTCGGCAATTCGATCGCCGACAAAAGGCGCCCGCAACCGGGCGCCTTTTTTTTGGCCCCGGCCCTGTGCCGGGAGCGCTTTCCACCTAAGGCGTATAGGCCGACGGGCCGCGACGGCGCTATGATTGGGGCCCAAGAGAGATCCGGGAGCTGAACCCCGTGGCCGAACCACACCTCATCAAGAAATACGCCAATCGCCGCCTGTACGACACGGTGACGAGCAGCCACATTACGCTGGAGGGCATTCGCGACCTCGTGGCGTCGGGGACCGACGTCAGCATCGTCGACGACACCAACGGCGAAGACATTACCCGCAGCGTGCTTCTGCAAATCATCGCGGAGCGGGAACTGGGCGGAAAACCGATGCTCGATTCCGGCTTCCTGATGAGCATCATTCGTCTCTACGGCAACCCGATGCAGGATTTTGTCGGCGAGTTCCTGAGCAACAGTTTCGACACGTTCCTGAACCAGCAGGCCAAGTACCAAGAGCAGATGCGCGAGGCCCTCAAGAACACCCCGCTCTCGACGATGCAGGATCTCGCGGAGTCGAACATGAAAGCCTGGCAGGCCATGCAGGACGTCATGCTGGGCAAACCCAGAAGATCGGCAGATACACCCGACGATACGTCAGATAACAAATCGGAGTAGTGACGTGGCTGAAGATCGCAGCAGCGCAAACGATTCGGCGAACTACGAGGCTCTGTCCCGGGAATTCATGGACATACTCGCCAAGAATCAGGAAACCCTCAAAAAGATGATGGCCGCGCCGCAGGAAACCCTTGCGTCGATGATGGACCCGTTCAACGTGATGGATTCGTTCGTCGAGGGTGCCAAACAGCTCGCCGGAAATCCCGAGAAGCTCGTCAAGGCCAACCTCGAACTCTGGCAGCAGCATCTCGAACTCTGGGAACATGCCGCCAAGAAAATGCTCGGTGCCGAAACCGAACCGGTAGCCACGCCGGAAAAAGGTGATCGCCGCTTCAAATCGGCCGAATGGGACAACAACCAGGTTTTCGACATCATTCGCCAGTCGTATCTGATTACGAGCCGCTGGCTGACCAAGACGATGGCGGACATCGACAACCTTAGCGAAGAAGACGCCCGCAAGGTGCAGTTCCACACCCAGCAGATGGCGGACGCGCTGTCGCCGAGCAACTTCTTTCTCACCAACCCGGACGTCATCAAGGAAACCGTCGATAGCAGCGGCCAGAACCTGATCCGCGGCCTCAACAACCTGAAGCGGGACCTCGAGGCGGGAGACGGACAGCTCAAGATTACGATGACCGATCAGGATGCCTATCAGATCGGCAAAAACATCGCCACGACGCCGGGCAAGATCGTTTTCGAGAACGACGTCGTGCAGCTGATCCAGTACGAGCCGACGACCGACACCGTCTTCCGCCGGCCGCTGTTGATCTTCCCGCCGTGGATCAACAAGTACTACATTCTCGACCTGCAACCGGAAAACTCGTTTGTCCGCTGGGCGGTCGAACAGGGTTACACGGTGTTTGTCGCCTCCTGGGCCAATCCCGACAGCGCACAGTCCGCCAAGACGATGGCCGACTATCTGAAGGAGGGCGTCATCGAGTCGCTCGATGCGGTAGAGCGGGCAACCGGAGAGCGGGAAGTCACGACCATCGGTTACTGCATCGGCGGCACGCTCATGGGCGCGGCCTTGGCCTACATGGCGGAGACCGGAGACGACCGGATCAAGGCCACGACGTTCTTCGCGGCACAAATGGACTTCTCCGAAGCCGGCGATCTCAAGGTCTTCATCGACGAACAGCAGCTCGAGAGCCTGGACAAACGCATGGCCGAACAGGGCTACCTCGACGGCAATGCCATGTATTCCGCATTCAATCTGCTGCGCGCCAACGACCTGATCTGGTCGTTCTACGTGAACAACTATTTGCTCGGCAAAGACCCGCTGCAGTTCGACCTGTTGTTCTGGAATTCCGACACGACCCGCATGCCTCGCGAACTGCACATGTTCTATCTCCGCGAGATGTACCTGAAGAACAACCTTGCGAAACCCGACGGCATCGAGCTGGCCGGCGTGCCGATCGATCTCCGCAAGGTGCAGACGCCCATTTACCTGCAGGCCGCGCGCGAGGATCACATCGCTCCGTACCCGTCGGTCTTCAAGGCCGTCAACCTGTTCTCGGGACCGGTGCGCTTCATGCTCGCGGGCTCCGGCCACATTGCGGGCGTCATCAATCCGCCGGCTGCCAACAAGTACAACTACTGGATGAACGAAGACCAGCCGAAAGACCTTGACGCCTGGGTCAAAGGCGCAAGCTCGTTCCCGGGCTCATGGTGGAACGACTGGCACGCCTGGCTCAGCGAATACTCCGGTGAGCAGGTGCCGGCCCGCGTTCCCGGCAGCGGCGAGCTCGACGTCATCGAAGACGCCCCGGGCAGGTACGTACTTACGAGGAGCTGACGGACCGCCAGCGCCCCACACCCGAAGGGAGACTTGCGCGTGCAGAGAGTATTTATTGTCGGTATCGGACAAACCCCCGTCAGCAAGGGCAGGGATCAGCGCGGCCGCTACATGGCGCGAGACGCCATTCAATCGGCGATCGCCAGCGCGGCAATCGATCCGGGCGATATCTCCGCACTGTTTGTCGGCAACATGATGGCCGGCATCCTCGGGCAACAGCAGCAACTCGGTCCGCTGTACGCCGATGCCGCGGGCTTGCGCGGCATCGAGTCGATGACCCTGGAAGCCGCCTGCGGCTCGGGCGCCGCCGCTGCACGAGTGGGTTTCGCGGCTGTCGCAGGCGGACTGCACGATCTAGTCGTCGTCTGTGGCATGGAGCGGATGACGCAGGCACCGCGCGAGGACATTACCCTGGCGCTCGCCACGGCCGCGGACTGGGAACTGGAAGGCGTGCGCGGCGAATCGTTCATTTCGCTGAACGCGAGACTGATGGCGCTGTACATGGATCACTACGGGGTCGATGCGGCACAGTTTGCGCCGTTTGCCATTGCGGCGCACACGAACGCAATGAACAACCCCAATGCGCTGTTGAAGAAGCCGCTCGACCTCGATACGTACCTCGAATCGAAGATGCTCGTGCCACCCGTCAAGCTCATGGACGCGCCGCCAACCTGCGACGGTGCCGCCGCGCTGGTGCTCGCCAGCGAAGACGTCTGCAAGAGCCTGAAGCAGCAAGGCATGCAGCCGGTGGAAGTTATCGCCTCCGCCGTCGGCACCGACTCGCTGGCCATTGATCGGCGCGGCGACAAGCTCAAGCTGGCCGGCGCGGAGTTATCGAGCCGGCGCGCCTACGAGCAATGCGGACTGGGGCCGGACGACATGGACCTGTTCGAGCTGCACGATGCGTACACGATCATTACGACGCTTAGCCTCGAAGCCGCGGGTTTTGCCAAACCGGGCGAAGGCACGCGGCTCGGCAAGGAAGGCGCCACGAACATCGACGGCCGCTTGCCCATTGCCACGATGGGCGGGCTCAAGGCGCGCGGCCATCCCGTCGGCGCAACCGGTGTGTATCAGCTCGTCGAAACGACGCTGCAGCTGACGGGCCAGGCCGGCGAGAACCAGGTGAAAGGCGCCGAGACGGCCATGGTGCAAAACATCGGCGGCACGGGTGCCACGGTCGTGACGCACGTGCTGCGCGCCTGACGGAAACGCCGGCGCGCAGCAAGAGCGCTCAGTTCGTCAGAAGTTCATCTGCACGCCAACTGACCAGTACGCACCGTTGAAGCCGAACGGCGCCGAGCGCCGCGAATAGCGGAACACGGTTGGGCTCGCCAGATCCTCGGCACCGGGCGCTGATTCGAACTGGCCACCGCGCGAACCCGAGTTCGTCACCTCGTCCGGCGTGACGTCGAACACGTTGATCCCGGAAACGAACGCGCTGATGCCGTTGCCGAAATCGTAGCTGACGCGCAGGTCCACGAGCGTTTCGGCACCGTAGGTTTGCGGGCCGGAGTCCACGGTCGTGTACTCACCGTAGTTCTGCAGCCCCACGTTGACGGACCAGTCGTCGCGAATCCAGTTACCGGTCAGGCTGATCCGGCTCTCGGGCTGCCAGGTCTCGATGACCGACGGCTGGAAGCCGCCGAAGATGACGTCAGGAGCAATCGCACCGAGCGTCGGTGAGTTCGAGAAGATCCGCGAGATCTCGGTGTCCGTGAAGTTCGCCGCAAAGGTCAGCGAGAGGTCGCCGCCGAATACGCCAATACCGTCGAACGTGGAGACGATATCGACACCGTCGGTCTCGGTATCGATCGCGTTCAGGAAGAACTGACCACCGCCGGAACCGGTGGCATCGAGCGCCGCGTCGAGTGCCGGCGACAGTCCCCGGCCCAGGTTGTTGCTAATGACGATACGGTCGTCGATATCGATCGAGTAGTAGTCGATGGCGATATCCCAGTTGTCGGTGATGTCCCACACGACGCCGACGCTGAAGTTGGTCGACTCCTCTTCCTTGAGTTCGGGAATGCCGATCGCCTGAGCAACGGCACTGTCGTTGCGGAACGTGCCCGTCTCGATCTGCTCGCCACCAATGAACTGCGTGCTGATGTTGTTGAAGAACAGCTGCTGCATTGACGGTGCCCGGAAACCCGTGCTGACGGCGCCACGCAGCCTTACCGTGTCGCTGACGGCCAGGTTGGCGGCCAGCTTGAAGTTGGTGGTGTCGCCGAAACCGTCATAGTCGTCGTAGCGCACGGCGCCGTTGACGAGCAGGCTGTCGGTTGCCTGCCATTCCGCGTCACCGTAGAACGAGATGACGTCGCGGGTTTCGTCGACCGCGCTTTCCGGGGCGATACCGCCGAAGCCCTGGGTGCCGCCCGGGCCGTCCTGCGCGTACAGCGAGACACCGTCTACGGTGTCGAAATCCCGGTAGGAATACTCGTCGCCCGGGATGATCTTGTACTCGTCGGTACGCAGTTCGGAACCGATGGCCACGAACACGTCGCCGAAAGCCTTGCTGTAGTCCAGGTTGATCGTCTGCAGATTAAGCTCGATGCCGTAGGCAAACGCTTCGCGCGGTATGCTGGAGCGAATATCCGCGTCGGACAGCGAACGGCCGAAGTTCAGCTCGTTGACGAACGAATAGTTGACCGTGTTGCTCGTCGTGTAGTCGATGCGATTGCGGCCGTCCGTAATGGAGAGATCGAGGTACGCGCCGTCGTCGAATTCGGTTCTGTAACCGACGTTGACGGACTGGTCGACGATGTCCGAGTTGATGTTCGGCAGGAAGCCGTCGACGATGACATTCTCGCCGTCGTCGAGTGCGGCACTGCCGCTCGAGGGATTACGATAGAACGCACCGGAATTGTTCTCACGACGTGCGTAAGTCACAAAACCGTAGAGCTCCCCGTCGCCGACCCCGTAGGCCGCATTGATCACGGCCGCCAGCTGCTCGGAGTCCGCATCGCCGATCCGGAAAGGATCGCGCCCCGGGCCGCTGACCTCACGCGTTTCGTTACCCGGTGCCGGCTCGAGAAACCCGTTCCCGTCGGTGTCGACGCAGCCGCCATAGAGGCACACGCCCTGCGGATTGGCGCGGTTGGTTCGTTCGCGATCGCGATAGTTCAGCGACAGGTTCATGTAGCCGTCATCGCCCAGCGACAAACCCTTGTTGAAATCGACGTTGTAGACCGTGCCGTCACCTTCCGTCGTCTGCCCGGCGGAAACCAGTGCAGAACCGCCCTCGGCATCGTCCCGAAGATTGATGTTGATCACGCCGGCAATGGCGTCGGAGCCGTACTGTGCCGCCGCGCCGTCGCGCAGCACTTCGATGCTCTTGATCGCCGCCGCCGGAATCGCGTTCATGTCGGTGCCGGCCGTGCCGCGGCCAACGGAGTTGTTGATGTGAATCAGTGCAGCCTGATGACGCCGCTTGCCGTTGACGAGCACAAGCGTCTGGTCCGGCCCGAGCCCGCGCAAGGTTGCCGGGCGCAGTGCATCGGTGCCGTCCGAAATCGACGAGCTCGAGAAGTTGAACGACGGCGCCAGGGTTTGCAGCATGCGACCCACCTCGGTCTGCCCGGTCGCCGCCATGGCCTCGGCCGGCAAGGTATCGACGGGCACGGCAAGATCGGCCGACACCCGTCCGGGTGCGCGCGTGCCGAGCGTTACGATCTCCTCGATCGGCTCGTCATCGTCCTGCGCATGAGCGAGCTCGGCGTCGGCAAACACGACGCAGCACGACGCAAATGCCGCCGCCGCGGCGAACGATCGCCGGCCGGACCTGGGCAGTCGTATCTTGAGAATAGGATGTTTCATGAGTGTCTCCCCCTTCGGATGTCATGGCTCGTCGCAACCCAAACGTTTGTGCAAATAACAAGACTCGGCCGAAACCGGCCCCAACTGTCTCATCAAAACAACGAACCTTCACGAACAGTCTAGAGGAATTATGTCGCGATTGCCTATTTATCGCCGTTTCCGACGCCAAAAAACGCGACAACCAGTCCGCTTGGACGCGAAGAAAAATGTTGCGCTTGTACAACATTTGAACGGGGGCAAATCCCCTGCCCTGCAAACAGAGCGTCCGTTCGCGTGCTATCGTGCCAGCGGCCGCTATTGGCCCCGATCAAACATGCCCAGGCGGATACGCCCTGAATGCGAACCGAAATCCGAAGAGAAGTAGAGTGCATCGCGCCCCTCGACGACATCGAGCGCGCGGCCAAACTGGACGTGCTGGACTGGATCGATTCAGGCGTGGAGGTTTGCCGGATCGAAAAGCCGAGCACGCCTCCGAAACACCTCGTCTCCTACTTTGCCCTGGTCGACCACGAGTACATCCTGCTCGTCGATCACATCAACGCAGAGTTGTGGCTGCCCACCGGGGGGCACGTGGAACCGGGCGAACACCCCAGGACCGCGGCCTTGCGGGAAGCCAGGGAAGAACTGTCCATCGAGGGTGAGTTCCTGTTCGACGAACCCGTGTTCCTGACGGTCACGGAGACGGTTGGAAAAACCGCCGGGCACACGGACGTATCGCTGTGGTACGTGCTGCGGGGAAATCGGAACGAGCGCGTCTCTTTCGATGATTCGGAATTCCGATCGGTTGCCTGGTTTCACAAAGACGACGTGCCCCTGGAGCGAAGCGACATTCACATGGGCCGATTCCTGAGCAAGCTGTACAGCCGCCCCCGGCAGGATTGAGCTAGCACGGCACACGGCTAGCGGCTATTCGATGCGTTTCCCGCGCAGATCGCGTTTGCCTTCGAGGATGTCGAACACTTCGGCGACGCGTTTCGACTGCGTCGCTTCAGTCTTTGCGCTGGCCACACGGTAAGCCAGTGCACGCCGCTTGCCCGGCGTAATCGCGTCCCACAACGTGTGTATGCGGGCATCCTTTTGCAGAGCCTCGTCGAGCGCCGTCGGCACGTCCACTGCGTCCTGATCGGCGACCCTGAATCGAACGGTCACCGTGTCGCCAATACCTGCATGGATGGCTTTGAGTACGCGCCGCGAAAACAGCAGGTACGAGACACCTTTCGCCGGAGTGATCGAGGCCTCGAACGGGTGGTCGTTCACCTCGCCCGCAATCCTCAAGCGCGGATACTCGGCCATCGGAAGCTCAGCCAGGATATCTTGCGGTACGTAGACGACCGTGTACCGGTAGCGATCGCTGCCGACGTTGTGCTCGGCAATCGGCGCGTCGAACTCGTGATCGAAAAACAGCGACATCCGCCGGACTCTCAGCCGAAGAACGAGTTCCCAACGCCGCGCAGATCCACTCCGCTCACTTGACGGGCTTGACGACGAACAGCAGGTCGCCGGCGTTCACCTGTGCGCCGTTGACCTGGTTGACCCGCACGATCCGGTAACGTTTGTTGGCCGGATACAGCTCCTCGTCGCCGTTGAAGCTCGCCAGCGAGACCGAGGTAAACATCTTCATCGCCTCGATCTGGCACAGGGTCTGATCCACGGTCACCTTGTCGCCCGGGTTGGCGTACGGCGGATCCGAAGGCGAAGCCGTGGAATAGAAGATACCGGTCTGGGGCGAGAGCACCTTGAGTTCGGACGAACCTTCGATCGCGATCGACACCTGCTCTCCGCCGGCGCCGGTGGCCTCCATCTCTTCGAGCATTGCGTCAGCGTCGGTGCGGCGCAGGAACTCGGGCAAATAGCCGGTATCGAAATCACCTTTGACAAATACGGGGTCCTCGAGAACGCGGATCAGCAGCGGAATGTTCGTGCAAATCCCGCGAATCTCGATCGACTCGAGATACGCCTTGAGTTTCCGTATGCCGTCCTCGCGATTGTCGCCGTAGGCAATCACCTGTGCGACGAGACTGTCGTAGAACGGCGAAACCGTCTTGCCTTCAGCAATGGTCGCGATGATCTCGACGTTGTCGTTGTTCGGGAACACGCAGCGGCTCAGTTTCCCGGGCGTCGGCACGAAGTCGATTTCGCCGTCGGCGTCCCGGGCGCCTTTTTCTGCCGTAATGCGTGCCTCGATGGCGTAGCCGCGGCGATTGATCTCGAGACCCGCAATGCTCTCGCCTTCCGCAATCCGGAACTGCTCGTCGACGATCGAGATTCCCGTGGTCCACTCCGTGACGGGGTGCTCCACCTGCAGGCGCGTGTTCATCTCCATGAAGTACAGCGCGTTGTTCGGCAGATCGTAGATGAACTCGACCGTGCCGGCACCCAGATAGTCGATCGCATCGGCCAGCTGGCGCGCATGTGCGTAGGCCGCCTCTTCGAGGTCGGCGGGCAGCATTGTGGACTCCGACTCCTCGAGCACCTTCTGGTTGTTGCGCTGCACGCTGCAATCACGGAGACCGAGAATCATTGTGTTGCCGTGGGCGTCGCGCAGGATCTGCACCTCGATGTGGCGCAGCGACTCGACGAATTTCTCGAGATAGAGATCGCCGTTGCCAAACGCACTCTTCGCTTCGGCATACACGGTCATGAACGACTCACGAATTTCGTCGGGCGTCCGGACAACCTTGATGCCTTTGCCGCCGCCGCCGTGCACGGCTTTGAGGAGTACCGGATAGCCGGTCTCTTCGGCAACCTGGGCAGTGGCTGCCGCGCTCGTCAGAATGCCATGGCTGCCCGGTACGACCGGAACGCTGTGCGACAGCGCCGTGTTGATGGCGTTGGACTTGTTGCCCATGACGGCCATGTTGCGCGCCCACGGGCCGACAAAATTGATGTCGCGATCCCGGCAGGCGCGGGCAAACTCTTCGTTCTCCGACAGAAAACCGATGCCCGGATGCAGCGCCGTCGCGCCGACGCGCGCAGCGATGCTGAAAACGCTCATGGCGTTCAGATAACTCTCGTCGGGCGTCTGGCCGCCGAGGCTAATGACCTCGTCGCCTTCGCCCAGCAGGTCGGCCGCCACCGAGTCCATGTCGGGGTCGGACTGCACCAGCACGACCGACGTGCCGCGACGCTTGGCGATTCGCGTCAGCTTGACGGCCGTGCAGCCCCGCGCATGGATCAATACCCGATCGATCGGCCCCATCAGATGCCGGCCGTCGGGCTCCTCGTCGTCGTCACCCGCAACCGCTTCGGGCAGCCACGAGCCGCGGAACACGCGCTCGATGACCTTTTCCACGGTTTCGGTCGGCACCGGTATCCCCGGATCCACCGCGCGGAGCTCCTGATCGAGTGTTTCCGCGAACGGGTGCTTGACGAGACCACGCATCGAGCCCGGGTTTGTCGAGAGGTAGTTGGAAACGATGCTTTGTGAAGGCAGGAAGGACGGTACGACCACGCGTCCCGCAAACGGCATGTTCGTGCCGCTCAGGTAATAGGTCTGCGCCATCGGGTGCGTCACGAAACTCGCCTGCGACCCGCCAGTGCAGTCGCCGAAGCCAAAAACGACCACGGGCAAATCGTTGTCGCGAACGAAGCGGGTGATCCGGTCGTTCGACACGGCCATGGCAAACAAGGCGCTCGGCCCTTCCTTCGTCTGCATGCCGCCGGAAGACACGAACGCAATCACGGGCAGACGCTGCTCCACGCATTCGGACAGCAGCCGCGACAGCTTTTCGCTGCTCGCCATGTCGAACGCGCCAGCCTGAAACCCCACGTTGGAGATCAGCACACCCACGCGCGTTCCCGGACTGAAGGCAAGATTCGCAATGCCGGTGACGACACCGCAGGGCGTCTGGCCTTTTTCGAGCGCACGCTCGACGGACAGGCGAAACCCGGGGAAACCAACGGGATCGGCGGTCATCAGGTTGTCGTCGAGCTCTTCGAAGTCGCGAAAGAAACGGTCGCGAATCGCTTCGACGGTGGTTAGCTTGCGCGCCTTGTGGGTATCGATGACCCGCTGCACGAGCACGTCGTTGTAGGCGATATCCAGCTGGTTCCAGAAATCCTTGCGCTTGCCGATGCGCGTCGGTTTGATCGCGCCCTCATAGCTGCCGCGGCCTTCCTGCGCTTTGAGAAAATCCGGGATCAGCGATTCGAACATGAACGTGATCAGGACAAGCAGCGCGTCCGACAGACGCGTGAACGCCACGCGCTTCCACTCCTCGACGTCCTTCAGGAAAGCGCCGCGCCCGTTGAAACGCACGAAATAGCGTATCCAGTCCGAGAACGCGTCGGCATTCGCGGCGAGAAAGCGCCCCGTTTCGCCGGTCTCCGCATCCCCTTTGACCTGCTGAGCCGCGCCGGCCAGAGACCGGTCGAGGAGCGAGTGCAGGAGTTCCTGGGAGATCTTGTGCGTGCGACGCGCCTCCTCGGCAATGTCGGCAAACTCGTTGACGATCGAGTCGTACAGGGCGTCGAAGATCAACAGGTTGACGAACGTGCTCGTCAGCGCCTCACGCAGGCCGGTATCGAAGACGACGTCGCGCACCGTTACCTCGTTGGGGGCTATGTCATCGACCCGCTCGCTCGGGATTTCGCGGGCCCGGCTCGCCAGCAGTTCGATCAGGCGGCGAAAATTGTACGGCGACGAGGTTTTCCAGCGGTTGTAGAGATACAAACCGATGCGAAAACACAGGTCGACACGTGCGTTCTCGAAGTTTCGCTGCGGCTCGCCGAGCAAAATGGCGGTCAGCCTGTTGCGCTCCTTGTCGAGCCCCTCCTTGCGCTGCCGGTAGTTCTTGAGGGCCTTGGCCAGCGGCTCGTTGTAGACGATCCGGTCCGGATCCTCGAGCCAGTCGTCGAACGCCGTCTCGCGCAGGCTCTGGGTCCGCTGCTCGAGGTCGCCTGCGGGAATTTCGACGTCCGCGAGGCGGCCATAGGTCTCGATCGTCGAGGTCCGGATGCGGCGCCGCAGGCCGACGTAGCGCAGATGCCGCATACTGAGACCAAACACGTCCGGCACGGCCCGCTTCGCGTCGGCGAACGAAAACGCCGACATCGACTTGACCTGTTCGAGCTCGGGCGGGGGATTGAGGTAGCGGCCCACCGCGCGATCGTACTGCCGAAGCACGACGGGCTCCTGCGCCGCAAAGTTGCGCGACGACTGTTCGATCGACTCGATGGCGCTGCAGATTGCCGCCTGCAATCGCGAGATATCGGGATCGGCATCGTCTGGCGCGTAGTCGACGACGCCGTCGACGACACCTTTGCTCAGGAGTTCGTAAGAGGACAAACCCACGTAGCGCGCGCACTCCTGCCAGGACAGGTTGAATTTGCGCGCAATACTCGCGAGCCCCTTGGGCTGTATCGTGTTGAAAACGGCGCTGCGCACACACAGGAGTACGTTCGTGGCGGCAAGCGGAATCGCGCCGCCCGAGTAGCCGAGTCCGTAGACAATGCCAACGGTTGCCACCTGAAGATTGCACATCTCGGCAAGCAGCCGGGAAATCGTATGCGCCTGGTTGTGGCGGTTGGCGTCCGCGCCGGCGTCAGCGCCGGGTGTGTCCATGAAGGTCACGACGGGCATCGACAGGTCGCCGTAACCGCGCACCAGCTGTGCGGCCTGCTCGTGGTGCTCCGGCCCCCAGACACCGTTGTTGATCTCACGATCCTGTGCAATGAAGCCGACGCGTCGGGTACCCGAATCGAAAACCAGGTCGATTTCGGCCGCATACAGCGGCCCGTTGCTCAGTTCGACAATGAGCTTGCCCTTGAGCTGGTTGACGACCTCCCTTGCGCTGCTGCGCGACGGCAGCTCGGCCGGCTCCAGCACCTGGCTAATGTAGTCGTCGACAGCCAGCGCCTGTAGCTCTTCGGCCCGGGCGTTGCAGAACTCGGGCTTGAGCAGCGCCTCTATCGGCGTACTGACACTGGGCGGCCGGTTGCCTGGAAAGACGGAATAATCGCGGGCATCGTGTTCGGCCTTGCCGAACATCTCGTCCGGCAGCCACTCTTTATTGTTAGTCAAACGCGTCTTAACCCGGCGGGCACTGCCCGCGTTGATGATCCAGCGGGCATTCTACATTGTGCAAAGGTTGGCGACACGTGCGCCGGATGGCAATAGCGCCCTAATTCGAATCCTGGCGCCAGATCTCCACCGTGTTCGAGGCCGGCTCCTCGATGATGATGCTGCCCTTGCGGCACGGATACACTTCCCTGCCTTCCTCGCATTCCGGCACGACACCCAGGCGCTCCTGGTGCGCTGCCTCCAGAAAATCGGCCTGAACCTGCTCGCGGCTCGGCGGCTGGTAGTCATCGCGTCCCGCAGAGGCCGCGTTTACGGCCGCCAGGCTCGAAAAGCTCTCGCGCTGCCGTGCCGTCGCGACGCAGCGGGTGGCGTCGGCATTGACGATCACCGATTCCGAGGCCTCCTTGAGCTCAATGAGCTGCTCGCGGGCCACCGCGCAGTCCGCTTCCGTCAGAAAAGTCAGTTCGAACTCCTGCTGCTGGCAAATCGTCTTGCCGGCCGGCGCCACGCACTCACTCACGGTCAGCACAAAAACCTGTATCCAAGACATATCCATGCCGTTCCTCCTGTTCCCGGCCGGTGTTCACGGGCCTTACCCGGATTGGACTGACTGCACCGGATGGTGTTCCAGCCTACCATAGCCGGCAGCAGTCGCCTCAAACGACGGTTGCCGCTCGCGGGCACGCGCGCTAATGTGTGCGCCAGCCGACGCCAGACGAACATCCTGTCAAAAACAGCCCCTGTCAAAAAGGGCGAAAGGAGCCGACATGCCGGCCATGCAAACCTCCGACCTTACCCCCCGGCAATACTGGGAAGAAGTCAGGGCCAACCCCAACCGCGCCAGGTTCGGTTTCGGCGACAAGGCCGCGATCATCAACATCGACCTGCAGCGCGCCTACACGGACATCGACACCTTCAAGACGGCCTACCAGACCGATCCGAAGCAGATCGATTATGTCAACGAGGTTTCGGCGCTGGCTCGCGACAAGAACATGCCGGTCATCTGGACTTATGTTGCCTATATGGACAATGCCGACGACGCCGGCGCCTGGGGCACGAGAACCAACACCCCGGACTCACTGCAAAACATCAAGGTGGGCGACGAGCGCTCGGAGATGGACCCCAGGCTCGACATCGATCACGGCCGCGACGCGCTGATCAACAAGCGCATGGCCAGCGTGTTCCATGACACGATGATTCCGTCGCTCCTGGTCTGGCACAAGGTGGACACGGTCATTCTGACGGGCGGCAGCACGTCCGGCTGCGTCCGGGCCTCCTGCGTCGCCTCTCTCTCGACGGGCTACCGCACGATCATTCCCGAGGAGTGTGTTGCGGACAAACACGAGATACCGCACTTCGCCAACCTCTGCGACATGATGCTCAAATACGCCGACGTGGAGCCCGTGGATACGGTGCTTCAATGGCTTCGGGATCATCCCGGCTGCGAGCCCATTCGTCAGGCACGCGGAGCCGGCTTCTAGAACTAAAACGGCCACAACGCGAGGCTTTTGAGCAATGCGAGAAGACCCCGGCCTTTACGATTACTGGCCTTACGAAAACAGGCCCCGAATACGCTGGCCCAACAACGCCCGGGTTGCGTTATGGGTGGCGCCGAACATCGAGTTCTACGAGCTGGACCCGGCCGTCAACCCGCATCGCGCCGCCTGGCCCAAACCCGTCCCGGACGTCCACGGTTACGCCACACGGGACTACGGCAATCGGGTCGGGCACATGCGCATGATGCGCGTGCTGGACAAGTACGGCGTGCGCGGCTCGATCTCGCTGTCGACGGCATTGTGTGAGCACCACCCGGAGATCATCGAGCTCTGCAAGGAACGCGACTGGGAGCTCTTCAGTCACGGGATCTACAACACCCGCTACACCTACGGCATGGACGAGGCGCAGGAGCGGAGCATGATCCAGGACGCCGTCGACACGATCCGGAAACACACGGGACAGCACTGCGCAGGCTATCTTGCTCCTGCGCTGACGCACACCGAAGTCACGATGGATCTGTTCGCCGAAGCCGGCGGCCTCTACACCTGCGACCTGTTCCACGACGACCAGCCGACACCCGTGCACGTCCGCTCGGGGAAAAAGTTTATTTCGGTGCCCTATTCGCTCGAGATGAACGACACGATTGTCTACGTCGTGAACAAGATCGAGCCACGTCGCTACGGCGAGATGATCAAGGCCAACTTCGACCGGCTGTACGCTGAAGGCAAGGACAACGGCGTTGTCATGTGCGTGCCGCTGCACGCCTACCAGGTTTCTCATCCGCATCGGCTCAAGGCCTTCGAAGAAGCGCTCGAATACATCACCGGGCACCCCGAGGTCTGGGTCACAACGGGCCGTGAGATTGCCGAGCACTATATCGAGCATCACTACGACGAAGCCGTCGAGGACATCAACAAGCGGGGTGTTCAGTCATGACACTCGACAAGTCCTATCTCGAGTACCCGCAGCGCGGATACGGCATGGACCACGAGCGCTACGACTGGTCGATGTTGAGCGACCGCAAGGCGGTCCGGTGGCCCGACGACAAGGCCGTCGCGCTTTGGGTCAACGTGGCGTTGCAGCACTTCCCGCTCAACCAGAAGGGCAAACCGTTTCCCCCGCCGGGCGGGATGAGCACGGCTTACCCGGACCTGCGGCACTACACGCTGCGCGACTACGGCAACCGCATCGGTATCTTCCGCTTTCTCAAGGCGTTCGATCGGCTTGGCATTCGTCCGACGTTTGCCGTCAGCGCCCGACTCGCACAACGCTACCCTTATCTCATCAAACGGATCGCCGAGCGCGGCGACGAAATCCTCTGCCATGGCTGGGACATGGACACGCCACACTACGGCGGCCTCGACCCCGACGAAGAGGCAACGCAGATTGGCCGCTCGCTCGATGTATTGAGAGAGTCGACCGGCCAGGCCGTGACGGGCTGGCTCAGCCCCGGCAAGTCGCAAAGCGGCAATACGCCGGAGCTCCTGGTTCGCCACGGCGTCGAGTACATGTGCGACTGGATCAACGACGACATGCCCTACGCGTTCCGCACCGAACACGGCGACATCACTGCGATGCCGCTCTCCACGGAACTCGAAGACCGATTCATCCTCATGAACAATCTGCACTCCGAACACGAGTACGCCGATCAGATCATCGACGCCTTCGACTTCCTGAGCGCGGAAGCCTCAGCCGAGGGAGGCAGGCTCCTGGCACTGAACCTGCACCCCTGGCTGCTCGGGCAGCCGCACCGCATCGGGCAACTCGAGCGTGCGCTCGAACACGTACTCGCCAGCGATGGCGTGTGGACGGCAGGCGCGGCGGACATCCGCAAAGCCTGGCAGGCCGCGCAGGACGGCTGAACGAGACGAGGTTCGTCTACACCGACGTCAGTGCGAATGCCCGTGCACGGCAACGTGCGGGACGGTAAAGATCAGCAGCAGACCCAGCAGAATACCGACGCGGTAAGCCCAGCCACGGTGTTTGCCGCTGGCTTCCTCGCCCTGATCGTGACTCACACCAAACGCCACGATGTGTACGAGGGAACCCGACACAAAAGCCTGGAACCAGGCGACACTCCTGGCTTCCGCCAGGGCCACGGCCGGGCCGGCGACGAAATACGCCAATGCGGTCACGACAATAATGAGCCCAAACGCGGCAATCGCGAGCGGCGAACCGAAATTCGGGCGTAGCGACCACCAGATGGCCATGCCGACGGGCAGGCGGTGCAGAATGACGCTCAGGGCAAGCTGGCTGTCTTCCCAGTTGCCCCATGCAAACGGACCGCCCGCCGAATCACCCGCTGGCAACAGAGCAATGCCGTCGATCGCAGCATGCACGGCCATGCCCAGGGCGGCCAGCAGCAGGATGAAGCCGTGCGCCTGCGGAACGGCGTCGTGAAAGCGACGCTCCAGCAGGACCGGAAACGCGAGCCCGAGCAGCAGGAAACCCACGGCAATCAGGCCACCCGTACCAATGGCTTCCGGGATGATGTGGATACAGATAATGCCGGCGATCGTAATGAACACGAGGCCGTCGAGACCCTGCCTCAGGTGGGGCCGACGCCGGCCGAACTCGTAGACAAACGGGCCGAGCAGAAGCGCAATGGTGCTGAGGAGCAAGGTCACGCTCCGCCCCGCCCGCTATTGCATGCGATGGGACGCTCGACGGCAGAGCCCGTCGAGGAGTCGAAACTCAATACCACTGCCATCTTGCCGCTTGCCCGCCACCGAGCGCGGAGAGTAGCAGGCTTGGGCTCGCACAGGAAACGTCGGAACGACGTGTTATGCTGCGCACTCCTGTACTTTCCCCCGACGACTTACCTTCATGCATCTGCGGGCTGTCGCACCGGTAAAGCCCGCTCGAGCGTTGTTTTGCTGGTCTCTTGCCGGCCCGTCACCACGGAGACCACTATGAGCCAGGCAGCAAGCGGCGATACCGTCCGCATTCACTACACGGGCACACTCGAAGACGGGACCGAATTCGACTCCTCGAAAGGACGCGACCCGCTGGAATTTGTGCTCGGCAGCGGCCAGGTCATTCCCGGCTTCGACAAGGCCGTGACCGGCATGGCGGCCGGCGAGAGCAAAACCGTAACGATTGCCGCAGCCGACGCGTACGGCGAACGGCACGACGAGCTGGTTCAGGAAGTCGCGCGCTCCATCATCCCGGCCGATCTGAAACCGTCAGTCGGGATGCAGCTGCAGGGACAGAGCGACAACGGTCAGGTTCAGCACTTCGTCGTCACGGCCGTCAGCGACGACACGATCACGCTCGACGCCAACCACCCGCTCGCGGGCCAGCCGCTGACGTTTGCGATCGAGCTGGTCAGCGTCGGCGGCTGATCCGGGTCCCGCGACGGATCTCGAGAGGTTGCGCTCAGTTACAAGCGCCTGCCGGCCTCGCTAAACTGCCTGGCTAGTCCTCGCGCAAGACGTCATCAAGCGCTGATGGCTCGATCACGTAACCGTTCGGCGTCGGCAATCCCAATATTCTGAGCATGAGCGGATACACGTCGACGGCGCGAATAGCGCCGATCTCCCGACCTTTCGGCAGGCGCCCGCCGGCGGCAATGAAGCTTGCGCCCATCGCCTCCGATTCCGGCGGCCAGCCGTGCGCGCCGCTGTGAATCATGCGCCCCTTCGTCGGATCCGAAATGATCGCATGGCCGGCGTCCGCCTGGATGAAGACGTCGGGATAACGTCCGTCGTTGGTGACGCGCCAGTGTTCGGGCGTATCGCCCCGCGCATAGGCCCGGCCGTGCTCGAAGCTGCGGTTGACGTCGGCGACGAGTTTGTCGATGGCCGCCTGGTCCGGTGATTCGTAGAACAGCAACGCGTAATTGCCGCCCTCCACGATCATTGCGTCGCCAATGTCCACATGTTCCGAGAGTACATACGGCTCGTCGGGTTGCAGGTAAGCCTGCTGGCCATGATCGGAGACGACAATGACGTGGACCTCGTCCCGGAACGGCAGCTCTTTGATCCCTTCGAGCAGCAGTCCGACATAGCCGTCGACCTGGCGTATCACGGCCGCGGTTTCCGCCGCCTCCGGCCCGTAATCGTGCGAAGCCTCGTCGACGTGCTCGAAGTACAGCGAAATCATATGGGGGCGCTCGGCTTCCGGCAGCTCGAGCCATTCGATGACCTGCATGACCCGACGCCTGCCCGGGACACTCGAATCGAAGAGAAAAAAGTGACTCGGCTGGATACCCTGAACGGGTGCTTCGGTGCCGACAAAAAAGTACGACGCCGACACCATGCCGGCCTTTTCGGCGCTCACCCAGATCGGCTCGCCGCCGTACCAGACCGGATCCTGAACGCTCGTGCGGTCGTGAGGCGTGTACCAGGCCGTTCTGTCAGCGCTCGGGAACACGTTGCCGACGAGGCCATGCCGGCTCGGATACAGGCCAGTGGCTATGGTGTAGTGGTTTGGGAACGTCAGGCTGGGCCAGGCCGGCTGCATCGTGCGAGCGACGACACCGCGTGACGCCAGACTGTCCAGCGCCGGGGTGTCGGTCCTGCCCCTGGCGTCCCAACCAAAACCGTCCACCGAAATCAGGATCAGGTACGGTTTGTCACGATGCTCGGGCGCGTTGATGCCGCCGCTGCCCGCGGCCTGCGGCGACACCGGAACGAAACACAGGATCAACAAGAGCCATAGCGCGCCGGCAGCGTTGTTACACGTCATAGAGGTCCCATTGCAAAAACCGGACGCTGCGGCCCGTCATCCCATGGCGGCATCGTGCGGCCATGAGATGACGATTCTATGACTGGAAGGATCGCGCCGCCTAGTGGCTTGTGCGCTCTACCTCGCGGATCTCGAAACGCAACGGTGCGTTACGGGGCGTCACGGTGCACACCGTGGAATACTCCCGCGTGCCGCCGTCGGACGCCTCGGCAAGCAGCTGTGTCGAGATATTGAGCTTGTGGCCCACCGACCGACGAGGTTCGATTTCGACCCAGTGCTTGATCCGTACGGCATCGCCGAGCCCCGCGTGCTCGAGAATTTTCGCAACGCAGGCATCGATCGCCTCCGGTGCCGGCGCCACCGGCAAGAGCGGCTGCGCGTGCGTGGTGCCGCTGATCAACAACAGGGCTGCGGACAGCCCGCGGATTGTATTGGACAACTTGGACATGACTCTCTCCCTTTCGCTGGGCGGACCTTCTGTGTCCGCCGAATGCAAAACAGAATTTTCATTCTGCTTTGCGCCAAACCGAACCAGAATCACTATTCTGATTTGGCCAAAAAAAATGCTCAGTGCCGATAGGCAGCCAGCGTCGTTTCCACAATACGTTCCAGTGCCGCTTTGTCGAAGCCCGAGCGCCCGAGTACGGCAAGGCCGAACATTGTGCTCGTGAGTTGTTCACCGGCCGCGCGAACGTCGAGATCCTCGCGAACCTCACCTGCGGCCTGGGCGGACCGAAGCCCGGCCGCAAACGCCTTGCTCGTCCCCGTCATGAATCGCTTCAGGACCCCGCGCAATTCATCGTCCCTCGGCGCAAGCTCCATGGCTGTATGAACGAACAAACAACCCCGGTTCTCATGGAGATCGCACATGTCCGCTACCCGATCGGCAAAAATCGCTTCGATGTGATGAAACCGGGCGCCGGGTTTTGCCAGACGCTGGAATGCGCGCCGCCCCATCATGTCGGCGTACACATCGAGCGCCTTTTCGAATAACTCCCGTTTATTGCCGAAAGTACCGTAAATCCCGTAGCGGCTGACGCCGGTTGCCTTCACGAGATCGTCCATCGACGTCTCGGCATACCCCTTCGCCGCAAACAGGTCGACCGCCGTGTTCAGCGCATCCTTGGGATCGAATTGCCGGGTCCTCACCATGAAAACAGAATACTCATTCTGATAAGGCCCGTCAAGCAACAAAAATACCCTGCGCCCCCGTCCTGCCCCGCCGCCGAACGAGCCGAAACCTCAAGTTCACGTGCCTGTCACGCCCCTGACGTCATGACAGGCAACGCTCTCGGGAGGGGAAGAACCAAGCGAGGGATGGAGATGACAGACGAATCGAACGACAACAGCCCAGGCGACACCAGCCGTAACCCGCGCGACACATCGCGCCGTACGTTCCTGCGCAACACGGCGGCGGCGGCAGGCGGCATTGCGCTTGCGGGTCCGCTGTCCGAACTCGAAGCAAGGCAGATCGAGGGCTACCGGCCGAACCCGAGAAACGGCTATGGTGACCTCGAACCGGTCCTCGACGACAACACGGGGCTGCCGCTCCTGAAACTGCCGCAAGGTTTCCGCTATGAAAGTTTCGGCTGGACCGGTGATCTCATGGACGACGGCACGCTTACGCCCGACCGCCACGACGGCATGGCCGTCATCGACGTCAAATGGCGGCGGCGGCGCGGGCTCGAGCTCATTCTGATGCGCAACCACGAGCGTGGCGGCACCGAACCCGGCAACCCGCTCCCGTTTGTCGGCAACGCCGACACCCCCATCTACGACAACTTCGTCGCACCGGGAGTGATCGAAGGTATCGGCGGAGGAACGACGGCGTTGAGCTTCAGCCGCGGGCGCTTTCGTGGCTCGCATGCGACGCTGGCCGGCACGCTGACCAACTGCGCGGGCGGACCCACGCCCTGGGGATCGTGGCTGACCTGCGAAGAAGTCATGATCCGCGGCTCGCTCATCGGCGCGCGCGATCACGGCTACGTCTTCGAAGTCCCGAGTCCCGCCGACGGCACGGCGAGCGCGCGCCCAATCGTCGACATGGGCTTCATGTCGCATGAAGCGGTGGCCGTCGATCCGTACCAGGGCTACGTGTATGTCACCGAGGACAACGGGCCGCACTCCGGCTTTTATCGCTATTGCCCGCATCGCCGATGCAGGCGCCCCGGAGACCTCGAAGCCGGGGGAACGCTGGAAATGCTCAAGGTCGTCGGCCGCACGAACGCGGACCTGAGCGCCGTCCAAACCGGCGATACCTTCGATGTCGAGTGGGTTCCGATTGCCAATCCCGATGCCGAACCCGAGGCACTGGTCTCGCCGGAACCCGGCGTCCTGCCCGACATTGCCGGTGCCGGCAAGTCCGGTCCCTATTTGCAGGGTGAGGCGCTGGGCGCCGCGCGGTTTGTTCGCGGCGAAGGTTGCTGGTACCGATACGGCATCGTGTACTTCGTCGATACGACCGCAGGGCCTGCCGGCAAGGGCGTCGTGTGGGCCTACCGGCCTTCGCGCCGCTGGCCCGGATACGGCCGCATGAAGGCGCTGTTCGTTTCGCCGGATGAAGCCACAGCCGACAACCCGGACAACATTACCGTCAGCCCGAGGGGCGGCATTCTTGTCTGCGAAGACGGTGGCGGGATCAGCGAAGGCGGTCAGTTCGTTCGCGGCACCCGGCTCATCGGCATCAATCGCAACGGCAGTTCCTACCCGTTTGCAGAGAACAACATGCTGCTCGAGTCCGCCATCGAGGGAAAACCGTTTATTTCCCCCGACGACTACCGCGGCCGCGAGTTCGCCGGCGCAACGTTCTCACCGATCGGCCGTTACCTGTTCGTAAATATCCAGACGCCGGGCGTGACCTTCGCCATCCGCGGACCCTGGAGGCGTGGCCGCCTCTAGGCGGACCTGCAAGCGGCGGCGCGGGTCTCTTCGCGCCGCCGCAACCTCACGACGTTTCAGACCGACTACACCCTGCTGTTCGATCCGGAGTCTCTCGACCCGCATACGTTCGTCACGCGAACTGCGATACGATCCCTGACGCGTCGCAAATCACGTTCGGGAGAACAACGTATGCAGTTGGGAATGATTGGGCTCGGCAAAATGGGCGGCAACATGGCCCGCCGCCTGCACGCAGGCGGCATATCGATCCACGGCTTCAACAAGGACGCCACCGTCACCGATCAGCTGGGAGAAGAGATCGGGCTTGTCGCCGCCGACTCCATCCGTTCGCTCGTCACCTCCCTCGACGCACCGCGCCGACTCTGGCTCATGCTGCCCGCGGGCGAGGTCACCGAAGCCGTGGTGCGCGAATTGTTCGACGCCTTGTCGCCCGGCGACCTGATCGTCGACGGCGGCAATTCATGGTTCAAGGACTCGATGCGGCGTGCCGCGGAGGCGCTGGAACTCGACATCGGTTTTGTCGATGCCGGCGTCTCGGGAGGCATATGGGGCCTCGAGAACGGCTACACGCTCATGGCCGGTGGCAGCGGCGACGCCGTTGCAGCGATCGAACCCTTGCTCAAGATCCTCGCACCACAGGCCGACAAGGGCTGGATACACACCGGACCGGCCGGTAGCGGGCATTTCACGAAGATGATCCACAACGGCATCGAATACGGGATGATGCAGGCTTATGCAGAGGGTTTTGCGTTGCTCAAGGGCCGAGACGATTTTGAACTCGACCTGGCCGGCATCGCCGAAACCTGGAGGCATGGCAGCGTCGTCAGGAGCTGGCTCCTGGACCTGTCCGCCGGGCTGCTCGCAAAGGACCAGCAGCTCGACGACATAGAACCGATCGTCGCAGATTCCGGCGAAGGCCGCTGGACGGCGCTCGAAGCCATCGAGCAGGGTGTACCGACCCCCGTCATGAGCCTTGCATTGATGACGCGGTTCGCAAGCCAGGGACAGCAGGACTATCCCGCCCGCCTGCTCGCCAGGATGCGGCAGGAGTTTGGTGGTCATCCAGTGGTTGCTGCCGAAGCCGACTAGGCCTCCTCGCCAAACTCCGCAAGGAAACGCGCAACGCTGCGGCGCAGCTCACTTTCCTGCATTCGCCAGCGCTCGAGGGCCGACTGCATGCGCGGATCGGCGCGCAACGATTCGAAATACGGCTGAGCCAGCTTGTCCTCGTAACCCAGGAATACGGTTACGTGCTGGCTTAACACTTCCTCGAGTGCCAGTGTTGCGGCGCGTTCCGTCTCACCCGCGATGGCCAGGTTTCTCAGACGGGACTCCGGGCTCGCCAGCGGGTCCACGCCGCGCGCCCGCGACAGCTCGTCGAGCCGTTCGAGCCGGCGCGCAAATTCTTCTTTCGGTAACGTGGCGTGCCAGGCGTCGCTCGCCGCGAGCTGCGCCGCACGGTATTTGGTGGGCACGGCCTCCGCATCGACGTTCAGCATGTCGGGCGCCGTTTGTTGCAACCACTCGAACTCCTCGTCGAGCCTGTCGTTGACCCGCGCCACGTTGAGCAGATACTCCACGGCACTCGCGTACGCATTGTTGCGATTGCCGATATCGTCCTCGATGGCGCGGCGAGCTGCCGCCACGCCGGCGTCCTCATCACCAGCGGCCACGGCCCGCAGCCGGTCCAGCAAGTAGGCAAGATCGCTCGTGGGCGCCTCGGTTGCGACGAGATTGCGAAAGTCGTCGCCCTCGGTGATCAACTCCAGGCGATACAGGAACATCGCAATGAGACCGGGCATCTCGTAGTCGCGGGGATCGTCGCGCATGGCCTCGAGCTGCTGTTTGAGAAACTCGACGCCGTCGCCGGTGCGGAGCGCAATGATGCCGAGACGGAGGTGAGCGTTGGGCTGATCCGGCTCGTACTCCAGCGAGCGATTCAACGCTTCCCTGGCCTGTTCCAACTCGTCCATGTTGAGATACAGGCCGCCGACTTCGTACAAAATCCGCGCATTCAGCGGATCGCGAGCAAGGGCTTCGAGTTGCAGCGCCAGGGCCCGGTCGTAGCGCTCTACGGCGACGAGCAGGCGCGACAACAGCGAGCGAACCTCGTATTCGTCCGGGTGGGCGGCCACGAGTCGCTCGAGGCCGTCGATCGCGTCGAAGACGGCAGCCGGCTCACGCTCGTTGCCGTCCGGCATTCCGTCCAGGTAATAGCGAATGGCGAGGCTCACGGGATCGTCCGGCATGGCGTCGAGAACCTGCTCCGTCAGCGCGCCGGCCATGGCGAAAGCATCCTCGGTCGCCATCAGGCCCGTTTCCTGTTGATACACGTAGTTGTTCGCCAGCTCGGCCTTTGCGCGCAGGTACTGCGGGTCGGTCCTCAAGGCCGCTTTCAAATACTTTTCGGAGGCCTCGAGACTGCCGTACGAGTAGTTGACCCGTTCGTTGCGCGCAAGGAGATACAGATCGTAGGCTGTGGTATTGCGGGTGTCCCGAGCCGCCAGCATTGTTGTCGTGTCGCCCAGCAAGGTCGCGGACAGCGCCTCGCCGACCCGCGTCGCGATTTCGTCCTGAATACCGAAGATGTCCTCGATCGTCCGGTCGTAGCTCTCCGACCACACGTGGAAGCCATCGTCCGCCCGAATGAGCTGCGCCGTGATTCGGACGGTATTGCCGGCCTGCTGCACGCTGCCTTCGAGCACGTGGGCAACCTCGAGCGTGCGCGCAATCTCCCGGATGTCGATGTTCTGACCCTTGAACGCAAAACTCGACGTCCGTGCCGCCACCTTGAGTTCCGGTGACTGTGCAAGCCGATGCAGCAAGGTTTCCGTCAGGCCGTTCGAGAAGTACTCGTTGTCGGGATCGTTCGAAAGATTGACAAACGGCAGTACCGCGACCGATTGCGGCAACGCCTCGCCGACGAGCGCGTTTGGCGTATGCTCGGTACGAGTCGCGCTGAAAAAGCCCGCCATCAGGACCAGCAGCACAATCCCGATAATCGTCAGGTAATCGAGCTTCGAGATTTCGCGACGCCGGCGCCGGCCCTCACTGTCCAGCGACTCCTGCGTCCTGAGTCCCTCGGGGGTCAGCTCGAACACCCAGGACAGGATGATTGTGGGTATGAACCCCAGCGCAAACACCCAGATAACCGCGTTGGCCACCCACTCCGGCGCGCCGAGCGTCGGCAGCACGGCCGTCAACAGTTCGGTGAGCAACCAGCCGACAACCAGATAGGCCGCCGCTACTCGGAACACATTGCGGCGCTGCAGTTCGGAAACGAGGGACATACTGAGTAGAGCTGATCTCAACAATCGGCGCGCAGGCTATGTTTGCACAGGCTCGAGCGCCGCACGTGCGGTGACGTGATTCTACACAAGCACGCCGCGACGCGGCATTGCCGAAGATCGCCGAAGACGGTCGCCTCGCGGGCTACCGACACTTGCGATTCAGGCCACCTTGCGATATAAATGAGAATCATTCTCATTTAAAACCTGAGGCAATGCAGACGCGTACCCAAGACGTGGAAATGGCCCGTTTGAGCCCGGCCGGCCAATGGCTCGTTTGGGCAGCCCGGCGCTGGGTCCGCTCGTTCGTGACCGGGCGGATGTTGCCCGCCGAAGTCCGGGAGCGCCTGCGGGCCGACATGCTGAGTCGGGCCTGGTGCGAACTCAGCGAGTTGCTGTGTTTACTCGTGCCGCAAAACCTCGACCCGCGCGGTTTCGCCAGCAACGACGCCACGTCGCTCGCGCCCAGCGAGACGGCGTTGCTCCGCCTGCTGCACGTTGACTTGTCGCTGCTCGATGCCGCCGGCGTCGCCGTCCCCGAGATGCCGCCCGCCATTCGAAGAGCAGCGGACCGCAACGGTACTCGCCTTGTAGACGCCTTGCTGGCTGCAAGCTGCACACCGGTTTGCCCCTGTTCGGTGCACGCCCTCCCCGAACACGGCACGCATTCTGTAACAACCGGTAACTCGGCTACGGGGCACAGCCTATTTTGATACGCTGGTCTATAAGGGGTTTGCGCCGGTCCGCAACAACCCCGGTAACGACTGACGGAATCAACCATGGCAACAACCGGCCCTGAAACAGAAACGGCCCTGCGACAGAGCAGCGCTTCCGACCTGGGCATCACGGTCACCGACGACGCGCTGGGTGTTACGGATACCTACTCGGGCGAACGCATTGTCGTTGTCGGCGGCGGCGCAGGCGGTCTCGAACTCGTCGTCAAGCTGGGCCGCAAATTCCGCAGACGTGACGATATCGAAGTGCTGTTGATCGACAAGAACCCGACCCACATCTGGAAACCGCTGCTGCACGAAGTCGCGACCGGCTCCATGAACAGCTATCACGACGAAGCGAGCTACAGAATGCTCGCCAACAAGCACGGCTTCCGTTTTATCCTGGGGCGGGTCGAAGAAGTCAGCCTCGACACACAAACGCTGACGCTCGCGCCGGTTGCGGATGGTTCCGGCAACGAGATGATGCCCGAACGTATCGTCGCGTATGACACGCTCGCGGTGTCGGTGGGCAGCCACAGCAACGATTTTGGCATTACGGGCGTCCGGCAGTTTTCGAAACAGCTCGACTCCCGCGAACAGGCCGAGCTGTTTCACGCGGACTTTGCCAGCGCCCTGCACCGGGTCAACTCGAAGCGCGACTCCACGTCCGTGCTGTCGGTCGCCATCGTCGGCGGAGGCGCAACGGGTGTTGAACTCGCAGCCGACATGCACAATGTCGTCAGCCGCCTGCGCGAATACGGTTTCGAACACTTCTCACCCGACAGCCTCAGAGTCAGTATCGTGGAAGCCGCCCCGGGGCTGCTGCCGCGGCTTCCGGACCGCATTGGCGTCTCGGTCAAACGGGAACTGGAACGCATTGGCGTCGAGGTGTTTGTCTCGACGCGCGTGGCGGAGGTGACGGAGAACGCCGTCATCACGAGTGACGATGAGTCGATACCGGCCGACATTAGCGTGTGGGCTGCCGGCGTCAAGGCACCAGCCTGGCTCAAAGCCAGCGGATTTCCCGTCGACGGGCTGGGCCGCGTGCAGGTAGATGCCGACCTGACCGTGAAGGGATACGAGCGCGTGTTTGCACTGGGCGATTGCTGCTCCTGCCAGACCAAGGACGGCACCGAAGTGCCGCCGCGCGCCCAGGCCGCTCATCAGATGGCGTCGGTGACGGCACGCAACATCATTGCCATGCAGAAGGGCAAGAGCAGCAAGGCTTTTGTTTACCGCGACTTCGGCAGCCTCGTCAGTCTCAGCAAGTTCTCCACGATCGGCAACCTGATGGGCAACCTCGTGCGTGGCACCGTGTTTGTCGAAGGCTGGGTGGCTCGGCTGGTTTATCTGTCTTTGTATCGCATGCACCAGTCCGCCGTGCACGGCCCGTTCTCGACCCTGCTGATCATGCTGGGCGACAGAATCTACAAGGCAACCCGGGCGCAGGTGAAACTGCACTGAGGTCGGACGACAACGCGTCTCGGGCTACGCCAGATCGAAGCGAATGTGATTCTTTAACGGCAGCTCGCGAATTCGCTGACCCGTGGCCACAAAAATGGCGTTGGCCAGCGCCGGTGCGGCCGGCGGTGTACCCGGTTCGCCAATACCGCGAATGCGATGCCCGTTTTCCAGAATTCGCACGGCAATTTGCGGCGCCTGCGGCAAACGCAAGGCATCGTAGTTGTGGAAGTTGCTCTGCTCGACTTCGCCGTCACGAATCGTGACCGCGCTCATGATGGCGGCGCTCAGGCCAAAATTGATGCCGGAATGCAGCTGCGCCTCGATGTTTGCCGGATCGAGCGCCGTACCGACATCAGCGGCCGCCCACACGTTCAGCACGCGAATACCCTTCGGCGTATTGACGACTTCGACCACCTCGGCGGTGGGAACGCCGAACGACAGCACAAAAGCCAGACCTTTGCCGTGCCCGGGCGCCGAGCCGGTGCTGCCCCATCCCGAGAGGTCGGCAACGGCCTCGATCACGGCGCGGCTGACCTCGTCGGTCAGCATATCGAGCCTGAAGTCGAGCGGGTCCTTGCCGGCGGCATGCGCCATCTCGTCGACGATGCACTCGTGAAAGAAACCGTTCTGCGATGCCCCGACCGAGCGCCAGGAGCTGACCGGCAGCATGAGTGGAACACGGTAGCCCGTTACCCGGTGATTCGGGATGTCGTAAGGCTGATCCCAGGCGGATTGCACGATCGAGATATCCGGCCCGAGGACCGGCACGTCGAGGCGGCCGAACTGGGACTCGAAGACCGAAGGCGCCGATAGCTCGAGGTCGAGCGCCGTGGCGGCGCCCGCCTCGACGTTTGCCCGAAACCGCGCGGCCGCCAGCGGTCGATAGGCATCGTGCGTCATGTCTTCTTCCCGGGACCAGGTGGTCTTGACGGGCGTGCCCTCCATGGCCACGGCCACGGCCACGGCGGCTTTGATGAAGTCCATCTCTGCGCGCCGCCCGAAACCGCCGCCCATGTAGCTGGTATGCACGTGCACGTCTGCGTCGTCGATGCCCGCCAGCACCGCCCCTTCCCTGACGGCCTGCGTCGGCAACTGGTTGCCCGCCCAGATGTCGAGCCGCCCGTCTCGCCACCAGGCCACCGCGTTCATGGGCTCCATCGTCGCGTGCGCAAGGTACGGTACGCGGTATTCGCCTTCGAGATCCGCACCCTCGAGAAACGCGTTGTCGACGTCACCTTCGTCGCGGAACCGGCTGTCGTGGTCGCCGTCGAACGCGGACAGTACGGCGTCGAAATGACCGTCGGTATCGGCGGGATAGTCCGCCGGCTGCCAGTCGAAGCGAATGGCCTTCGCGGCCTCGAACGCATACCAGGTGTTGCTGGCCACGACGGCGGCGCCGTCCGGCAACGCAATGACGTTTCGAACGCCGCGCATGCCGCGCGCCGTTTCGGCGTCGAAGTCCAGCACGCCGGCACCCAGCTGCGGGTTGCGCCGCACCGTGGCGTACAGCATGTCGTCGAGCCGTACGTCGATCGAAAACTCCGCCGTTCCGGTGCACTTGGGGAGCATGTCCACGCGCGGTTGCGAGCGTCCCAGAAGCTGCCACTCCGCGCTCGGTTTCAGCGGCGGATCGTCCGGCGGCTCGATGTCAGCGGCGGCCATCGCCAGCTCTTCATAGCGCACTTGCTGGCCGGACGGGCTGACGACCGCCCCGCTGCTGGTGCTGAGCGTCGCCCGGTCTTCTCCGAGTTCGGCAGCCGCCGCCGTCAGCAACACCTCTCGCGCGGCCGCTCCGGCCCTGCGCATCTTGACGTAGGCATCCGGGATCGACGAAGACCCGCCGGTCACCTGCATACCGAGAAATTTCGCCGGCACGCGGGTCAAACGCCGCATGCGTTCGGCCATTGGGCTCGTGTCGGTAGCCGCAAACGGCACGCCCTCCTCGAGCACGGCCGCGTTGAAGTAGGCGCTGGATGCCGGACCATGCTCGATGTTCACGGCATCGAGATCGACATCCAGCTCTTCGGCAAGCAGTGCCGCCAGCGTCGTGTGCACACCCTGCCCCATCTCGGCACGCGGCGTGATCAACGTGACGCCGCCGGCATCGATGCGCACGTAGGGTGTCAGTGCTGCCTCGCCCGGCCCGAGACTCTCGAGCAGCGGATTATCGTGCGGCCGCTGGTAGCGCCAGTAGCCGAACACGACACCGCCGGCAACGGCGGCGGAGCCGACCAGGAGGACCCGACGCGTAATTTTCCGCGCGCGCCCCATCAGTCCGACTCACCGCGCATCTCGCTCCGCGTCTCGTCGCGCACTTCGCTATGCAATCTGGCTGCCGCCGCGCGCACGGCTTCGCGGATCCGCGGATAGGTGCCGCAGCGACACAGGTTGCCGGACAAGGCGCGATCGATCTCTTCGTCGCTCGGCGAAGGTGACGTCTCGAGGAGCGCCGCCGCCGACATGATTTGCCCGGGCTGGCAGTACCCGCACTGCGCCACTTGCGTTTCGATCCATGCCGCCTGCACGGCGTGCAAGGCGTCGGGTGTGCCGAGGCCTTCGATCGTGCGGACTTCGGCGTTCACGGCCGCCACCGGCAGCACGCAGGAGCGCACGGCGCGGCCGTCGAGGTGCACCGTGCAGGCGCCGCACATGGCCATACCGCAGCCGTATTTCGGGCCCGTGATGCCCAGTTCGTCGCGCAGCACCCAGAGAAGCGGCATGCGCGGATCGACGTCGATCTCGTATTCCTGTTCGTTGACCGTGAGCTTCATGATCTGTCGTGCCGCCCCGTTAATCGCCCGTGCCGACAGCCTAGTACGTTCGCCGAAGGTCTGCGACCTCTGTTCGCCCGTAACCTCCGTTCGCCTGCATTGAATACCACTATAGCGACATATTGACTTGTCTTTCTGTAAAATAAACTTGACTTTTTGACATGTCGAATCGATCATAATGTCAAGCTTACTTTACTTACAGCAGAAGGAGTAAAAGAATGTCTCAGAAACCTCTCGAGTCCAGCCAATGGACGACCCGGCAGAACAGAAACGCCCGAGCTCTCGCCCGGTGGACCACAGCCTGGGTTTTGAGCCTTGCCCTCGCCCAGTTCGGTCCGAGGTTTCTCTGGGACCAGGCAACACTTCTGAGTAGCCTCGGCATTGCCCTGAACCTGGCGATCGGCATCGGCATGATTCTCGCCAACCGCCGGCTCATCATGGACCTCGACGAAATGCAGCGGCAAGTGCAGCTGGAAGCCATGGCCTTTGCGCTCGGCATTGGACTGGTCTTCGGACTCGCCTACGCCATGCTCGATACGGTCAACCTGATTTCATTCGACGCCCAGATTCCCGAGCTTGCCGCGTTCATCGCACTTGTATTCATGGCGTCCGTTTTTCGCGGTACGCGGAGGCTTAAATGAAAAACCGCCTGAAGGTCCTGCGTGCCGAACGCGACTGGACGCAAGCCGACCTCGCCGGGGCAGTAGATGTATCTCGACAGACCATCAACGCGATCGAGAAGGGCAAGTTCGACCCCAGCCTGCCGCTCGCGTTTCGATTTGCACGTCTGTTCGAAAGGAGTATCGAGGAGATCTTTGAAGACGACGCTGTTTGATTACCCTCTGGAATGCAAGCAGGCCGCCCGGCACAGCCGCCCGCACTTCGCCGGTAGCAACGACTTGGGCTACACTCTCGGTCCCTCGAAACGAGCGTCCCGACATGACCCATCGATCCAGTCTTGCAGTTCTGTTCCTCGCACTCATCCAGCTCCTCCTCACTCAAGCCGCCCTCGCCCAGCCCGCAGCCGACGACACGCGGCTGCTGCGCTTCCCGGACATTCATCGCGATCAGGTTGCGTTCGTGTACGCCGGAGACATCTACATAGCGTCGAGACACGGCGGCACTGCCAGACGGCTGACGTCACATGAAGGCCTCGAGTTGTTCCCCAAGTTCTCGCCCGACGGCAGCCGGATCGCGTTCTCGGCCGAGTACAACGGCACGCGACAGGTCTACGTCATGCCGGTGGCGGGCGGGTCGCCGAAGCAGCTGACCTGGTACAACGATGTCGGCCCCATGCCGCCGCGCGGCGGCTTCGACTACCGTGTGCTCGACTGGACACCGGACGGTGAACACGTGCTGGTGCGTGCCAACCGTCTGCCCTGGGGCGTGCGCATGGGGCGTTATTATCTCGTGCCGGCGTCGGGCGGCGACGAGCAGGCTATCGAGGTCCCCGAAGGCGGCGGCGGGATGCTGTCACCGGACGGCAGCACCCTCGTCTACACACCGATCGATCGCGAGTTTCGTACCTGGAAGCGCTATCGCGGCGGTCGCGCGCAAGACGTCTGGACCTACGATCTCGAAGCCGGCACGGCAACGCAGCTCACGGACCACGAGGCCACCGACCACCAGCCGCTTTGGGTTGGTGATGACATCTATTATGTCTCCGACCGCAACTACACGCTGAACCTCTACCGGCACGCGGCCAATGCCGAGCCCGAGCAGCTGACGTCGCACGAAGACTTCGACGTTTTGTGGCCGAGCGCCGGCCCCGAGGCAATCGTGTACGAAAACGGCGGCTGGCTGTATCGCTACGACCCGACGGCCGGCACGACGTCACGGCTTCGGATCGGCGTCGCCGGTGACTTGCCGGGCCGCATGCCGCGCATCGTCGAGGCGGCCGGGTTTGTTCAGGCGGCGGACATTGCGCCCGACGGCCAGCGCGTCGTCTTCAGCGCGCGCGGCGACGTATTCACCGTGCCGGCGGAAAACGGCCCGGTCCGAAGGCTGACCCACACGCCGGAAAGCCGCGAAATCGACGCTACCTGGTCTCCCGACGGCAGCCGCATTGCCTATCTTTCCGACGAAAGCGGCGAATACGAGATCTGGCTGCGTTCTCAGGACGGCACGGGTGACGCTCGTCGAATCACGCGCGACGGCGGGATCTGGCGATTCCCGCCGCTATGGTCACCCGACGGGCAGAAACTGTTGTTCGGCGACAAGCGCCAGCGGCTCAACATCGTCGACGTCGACAGCGGCCGCGTACGCGTGGTCGATACGTCACGGCATAACGACATCCAGGACTACGCGTGGTCGCCCGACAGCCGTTTTGTCGTCTATACAAAAGACAACAGCGCCGGTTATGGCAGTCTGTGGATATACGCGACGGCTGACGCTTCGACCCGGCAAGTCACGAGTGACCTGTACAACGACTTCAACGGCGTGTTCGATCCCAAAGGGCGCTATCTGTATTTCCTCTCTTCCCGCGATCAGGATCTCGAGTTCAGCTCGGTCGAATTCAATTACATGGTCACAAATTCGTTGCGCGTCTACGCCGCGCAGCTGAACGCGGACCAGCCTGCGCTGTTTCTGCCGAAAAGCGACGAGGTTACCGAGGGCAGCGGCGGCGAGAACGGCGAAGAATCCGGCGACGGCGACGCCGACCGGGACGTTCGGATCGACATCGAGTTCGACGGTCTGTCGTCTCGCGTCGTCGCGCTGCAGCATGCCGGCGGCAACTACAACCAGCTGAGTGCCGCGCCAGCGGGCCCGCTGTACCTGTCCGGTGGAAACGGCGACGCAACACTGCACTTGTTCGACCTCGACGCTGAAGAGGAAAAGACGGTCCTCGAGGGCATCGGCAATTACACGGTTGCGGCAAACGGCAAGAAACTGCTGTTCACGAAGGGTGATGCCTGGGGCATTGCGTCCGTCGAACCCAAACAGGATGCGGACAAAGGACATCTCGACCTCGGCGACCTCGAGTTGCGTATCGAACCGATGCTCGAATGGCGCCAGATGTACACGGACGGCTGGCGAATACTGCGCGACTGGTTCTACGACCCGGGCATGCACGGCCAGGACTGGCAGGCCATACACGACCGCTACCTGCCGCTCGTCGATCACGTCGCGCACCGCGCCGACCTCGACTACATCCTGGGCGAGATTGCGGGCGAAATGAACGCGGGTCACATCTACGTGCAGACCGGCGATCAGCCCGCGCCCGAGCGGCGCAACGGTGGCCTCCTCGGCGCAGAGGTCGAGGCCGCTGACGGCTACTATCGCATCACCAAGGTGTTTGCGGGTGAACCCTGGCACCCGGCGTTTTATTCACCGCTGTCCGCGCCCGGAGTCAACGTCGAGGCCGGCGATTACATCCTTGCGGTCAACGGCGTGTCCACGCAAACCGCGGACAACTTCTACAGCCTGCTGGAAAACACCGGCGGCGACGTAATCACGCTGCGGGTCAACGACGAGCCGCGCGACCGCGGAGCGCGAGACGTTCTGATCAGAACCATCAGCAGCGAAACCCAGCTCCGCTACCTGGACTGGGTGGAAGACCGTGCCCGGCGCGTCGACGAACTGTCCGGCGGGCGTATCGGTTATGTGCATCTGCCGAACACGGCAGTGGCCGGAAACCGGGAGCTGTTCAAGCGGTTCCTGCCGCAGGTAAGAAAAGAGGCACTGATCATCGATGCCCGCTACAACGGCGGCGGCTTCATCCCGGACCGTATGATCGAAATCGTCTCGCGCCTGCCGCTCAACTACTGGAAGCGACGTGGCCTCGATCCGCAGTCGACGCCCGTCATCTCTCACACGGGTCCCAAGGCAACGCTCATCAACGGCTATTCGTCATCGGGCGGCGACGCGTTCCCCTACTACTTCAGGAAGCTGGGTCTGGGACCGTTGATCGGCACGCGGACGTGGGGTGGCCTGATCGGCATTTCCGGCAACCCGATGCTCGCAGACGGCGGCGGAGTCCTGGCCTCGACCTTCCGGTTCCTCGACACGGACGGCAACTGGGCTGTGGAAAACGAGGGTGTTGCGCCCGACATCGAGGTCGTGGATCGCCCCGAGCTCGTCGCAAAAGGCGAGGATCCGACCTTGGAACGGGCGGTGCAGTACCTGCTCGACGAACTCGGGCCGGAGCCGGCCGAGGCCATGACGGCTCCGCCGGCGCCCGTCGACTTTTAGGCTGGAAACACGGCGGCAACATCCAGGGCTGGCGGCTTCGGCCGCCGGCCCGTCACGTCACGGCCGTCCGTCCGGCTAAGTGCCGCTATGGCCGCAACGGCCGCCACGGTTATTGAGCGATCGCTCAAACAGCTCTTTCTGGGCGCCGGGCCAACCCCTGCGGTTGCGACGGAAGCCTCCAGGATATCGCGTTTGCTGCTCCCGCGGCTTGTCATAAACCGCGAATGCGACAGATATACCTAATATTCTCGAACACTGTGTTCGCAAACCTTAAGTGTGTCGGTGCGACTTCAATCACGTCGCCATTTCACGACAGATCTTACTGTTATCGACGGAATGACCATAAGCTTGAAGGTTGGGAACATGCTACGAAACATTCTCGGCGGCGCCATTGCCTTTGCGCTCGTGGCTGCCCTGGTATTTCTGGTACAGCAATCGAGAACGGTCAACGAAGACTACTATCTCGGTCACGCGGCCCGCAGCAATCTCCTGCAAAACGCGGACGCGGACCGGAGTGCTGTGACGCAGGGTTTGCAGAGCGCTTACAAAGACGGCCGTGCCGTAGCCACGCCGGTCGAAAACACACTGGGCCGCCTGCTCGAGGGACAGTCGTTCCTGCAGAACTCCCTCGCGGAGTTTGCCGTCAACAACACGCAGATCGCATCCGCCTTCGATGAATACTCGCAGGCCCTGACGAGTTTCGTGAGCTCCAGCCGGATCTTTATCGATCACCAGGAGAAGGTCACGACTGCCCTCTCCACGTTGCAGTACGAGTCCCCCGAGGTCGTGAAGACGCTGCGCCGCTTCAAGCGCGACGCGGAAGCGCAGAACGTTTTTTCGCTGACGCTGGACGTCATCGACTACGCCGCCGGTAACTCCCGTGTACGCGAAGGTGCATTGCGCCAACGCATTCTGGCGTTCCGGGACGACACGACGCTGGATGCGCAGATGGCGGGCCGCATGGACGCCTTTCTCGTCGCTGCGGAGACCGTCATCGAAGAACGTACCGACGCCGAGCGCGCGCTGGAGGCCGTAAACGACGCTATCGCCGCCACGACCAGCCGCAATCTACTGAACCTGCTGCAGGCGAGTAACCGCGTCACCGTCGGCCGTGCCGAACGCGCGCGGCTGCTGCTCGTGATGTTGTGTGTGTTTCTGCTGGGCGGCGTTGCGTTTGTCGGCTTGCGCCTGCGACAAAGTTATCGGGCTCTCAACGAAAGCAACGACGCGCTCGAGCGCGTCAACAGCAGCCTCGAGGAACGCGTCCGCGATCGCACGCGCGAACTGTCCGAGGCGTTTTCGGAACTCAAGGAATCGCAGGTACAGCTCGTACAGGCAGAAAAAATGTCGTCGCTCGGCTCATTGGTGGCGGGCATTAGCCACGAGATCAACACGCCGCTGTGGTACCTGATCAGCAACGCCAGCACGATCCAGGAACGTCTTGCGACAATCAAGGACCTGTCGAAAGTCAACAGCGACATGCTCGACGGTGTGCGCCAGGGAGATAACACACGGCAGGCACTCAGTCAGGGCCTCAAGGCGCTGGATCAGATGTTCAACGACGGGCTGGAGGACGACATCGACGAAGCCAGGGACCTCATTGGAGACTGCATCGACGGCCTCAATGATCTCACTGAAATGGCGCAGAGCCTCAAAGACTTCAGCCGCCTCGATCGTGCACCGGTTGGCGATTTCGACGTCAACGACGGTCTCGACAAGACCCTGCTGATTGCCAAGAACAAGCTCAAGCAGAAGGTGACGATCAACAAGGAATACGGCGAAATCCCGACCGTGCGCTGCTCGCCGTCGCAGATCAACCAGATTTTCCTGAACCTGATCACGAACGCGGCCGACGCCATCGAATCCAGCGGCGAAATTACGCTCCGGACCTCGCGCGACGGCGACCGGGTTCTCGTGAGCGTGAGCGATACCGGTTCCGGCATCCCGCAGGACATCCTCGACAAGATTCGCGACCCGTTCTTCACGACCAAGGAGGTCGGCAGCGGCACCGGACTCGGCCTGTCGATCGTGGACCGGATCATCAAAGCTCACAACGGCAAGCTGGATGTCGAATCGACCGTGGGCGAAGGGACGACGTTTACCGTTGCGCTGCCCATAGAAGCCGCCGAGACCGCCGCGGACGAGGGCACGGCGGAAAACGTCGCGCTGGCTGAAGAAGCAGCACCGAGCAACGACGACCCGTTCGAGCCGACCGATACCGTCGTTCTCGACACGCCTCCGGCCATCTTGTCCGAAACGACGCCTAACCTGACGGTACCCGCCACATGACGGACAAGGCCCGCATACTGTTTGTCGACGACGAGCAGCGCGTGCTCAACGCCATGCGCGGCCTTTTCCGGCGCGAGTTCGAGCTGTTCCTGACGACGGACGGCGCGGAAGCCGTGCGGATTGCCGAGAAGGAAAACATCGACGTGCTGGTTGCCGACCAGCGCATGCCCGGCATGACGGGCGTCGAAGTACTGGGTCAGGTGAAACAGGTGTCGCCGACCACCGTCCGCATTCTGTTGACGGGTTACGCAGACCTGGACGCGATTGAAGGTTCGATCAACGTCGGCGAGGTTTTTCGGTTCCTGAGCAAACCTTGTCCACCGCCGGTACTGAGAGAAACGCTGACCCAGGCCGTCAGCACGGCTCGCGCCAGCGCAGCGGCCGTTGCTGCCAGCGCAGCGACCCCGACGCCGCCGGCACCGCAGCCGGCCGCGGTCTCCAAACCTGCCCCGGGCCCGGCCGAACGCCGCCCCGCGGCGGATCTCACGGACAGCGCGGATCCCACGGAACCCTCGCTACCCGTACTCGACGATGCCGTACCGGGGGTAACGGACACGGTGCCACCGGCCGGCTTCGATACTGAAATTGTCCTTGCGGGCGACTCCGCCTCCGAGAAGCAGTCACCCGCCGAGGCAGCGGGCGGCGTGGTTGGAGACATAGGCATTGCGGTATTCAGCATCGACCCGGGCTTTGCCGAAACGACGGTGCGCGCACTGTCTTCGAGCCGCGAGGTCAGTCTTGCCACCAACCTTGCGCGTGTGCTCGACGTCCTGGAGCAGCAGCGAGCCGGCGTTCTCGTGACCGACTACACCGACAACGTCAATCAGTTGCGCAACATGATCGGTTCACTCAAGCAGGTCCTGCCCGAGCTCGTCACGATCGTCGTCAGCGAGAACCGCGACGCAAGCGACATGATTGCGCTGATCAACTATGGCCAGGTATTCCGCTACGTCGACAAACCGCTGGACATGGATCGGTTTCTGAACGACGTAAACGCGGCCGCACTTCGGCATATCGAACTCGTGAATCACCCCGAACTGCTCCAGAGGCATGCCGTCGTGGAGCAGCAGGCAGAAAGCGATGCCGACGCTGGGTTCATCCAGTTCATCGGCCGCATCAAGCAGCTGGGCAATCCCTGGCGCCGAATTAACCGCTGAGGCGTTTCCAATGACTGTGGCCAAGACCGAAAACTCAATCAACGCACTCCTGATCTACGCTGCGATTGCTCTTGCGTGTCTCGCGGCGACCTGGCTGTACTTCGACTATCAGGATTCCACGGCGGAACTCGTCGTGCCGGAACCGTTGCCGACGCTTCAATCGCTGACCTCGACAGCCAGCGACGATATTGCGCCGGTACTGAACGAAGAGCTCGACGCCAGCCTGGGTAAGGCGCGCCTGGCTGCCCAGGCAAACATGCTGACGGAGCCGGCCGGTGAAAACGCGCTGTACTTCTACGGCCTGGTTCTCAACGAGGACCACATGCACGCGGAAGCCAACGAGGAGATCGACGTAATCCTGGAGACGCTGTACGCGGAAGTCACCGAGAATCTCGAGGCCGACGAATACGCGGCGGCGCACCGGGTGGCCGAACAGGTTGCCTATCTGCGTCCGGAACATGCGCTCGTCGCCGACACGGCGCGCGTGCTGCGACAGCTTCGCACCGAGGGTTACACCGAAGCGATTGAACACGCGACCCGGGGCGACCGGGATGCGGCGCTTGCGCGCCTCGAAGAGGTTGCCGCACTACCGGGCACCGACCCGGACGCAACGGCCGAGGTTCAGACCGATATCGAATCGGAACTGGAGACGTTTGCGGCTAATGAAGCGGAGCAACTTGCCGAACGGCAAAGGGCCGAGACAGCCGCTGCCGCACGGGAGCGCGAAGTGCCGTCCTGGCTCGTCAATACCCGGGCTGCGATTGCCGAAGGCCGACTGATTGCGCCGCCGGGCAACAACGCGCGCGAGTACCTGACGCAAGGTGACGACGAGAAAGCGGAGGAGCTGCAGGCCGAACTCGTGACCGCGCTGCTGAACAGCAGCGAACGGGCTGCGCGTGAAGGTGACGTCGACACGGCAACCACCTTGTTCGACGCGTTGAGCGAACTGGAACCCGACAACCCGCAGCTGGAGTCGGCTGCTGAGTCGATCAAGCTGGCGCGTGTCCGGGCACTGGCCGAAACGCCGGTGTCGCCGCGGGACCTCACGCGCCTGAACCGGGTTGCGCCCGTCTATCCGCGTGCCGCGGAACGCCGCCGTATCGGCGGCTGGGTCGACATGGCGTTTACCGTGACAAACGAAGGAAGCACGACGGATATCGAGATCCTGAACTCGGATCCACCCCAGGTGTTCGAACAGGCTGTCATCCAGGCCGCCAGTCAGTGGCTGTTCGAACCGCCCGTCATCGAAGGCATTTCGGTCAATCGCCGGGTCATGACCCGCATCGTCTTCGAAATTCCCGACTAGGCTCTGTCTCGACGTGGATCGCGCCCGCGGCAGCAAAGCGCGCTCCGGTGGACACAAAAAAAACAGCCTGCACGTCTCGAGAAGACGTGCAGGCCAATACGGTGTGGCGCAAGAGGTCCGGCGTGCCGGCCACACCGAAGGCACGCACAAACGCAATGTTTGAAAGGCGCGTTACCCGATCGAGTTTATCAATTGCCGGCGCACGCAGGATCGAACACAGTGTTCGTATGACGCGCGTGATGCCCGTCACGAGCCGCCGGCACGAGAAGAGGTACACTGGAGCGACTTACAGACTCAAACGTCTGTGATTGTCAGTGCCCCTCGGGAGCTTTCGATGCACAAAACCTGCGATGAAGATACGACGATTGTCGAATACATTCCTGAAGAAGAGCCCAGCGAAGAGACGGAGCCCTGCACCGATACGCAGATGGAAGCCTGCGAGAGCCACGACACCGGCGACGCCGACAGCAGGTTCATGCCCGACCCGTCGTACACGCTCGATGCACCTTTAGTGTTGTAACTGCCGCCGGCACAGACCGATCAACGGCCTGCCGACTTATCGCGGCGGGTCGCCACCGTCGAGAGGATAGCGGCCGGACGACTGCAGCGGAGCCCAGCGATCCGTGTCGACCAGCCGGCCCAAGCAATCGTCCACGAACTCGACGAATACCCTGACCTTCGCCGGCGGCTTCGGCTGCGGGTAAACCGCAAACACGCCGAGTTCATGCCCGCTTACGCCGTCCAGCTCGATCACCTGAAGCCGTCCGAAGCGGACCTCGCTTTCGATGAGCAGGCGCGGCGCGTACAGGATGCCGTGCCCGAGGCAGGCCACGAGAATCAGCGCAAGATCGTTGTTGGCCGCAAACGTCGGCTTCAACACGATCTCCGACTGCGTGTCGTCACCCTGGAACGCCCAGGTCATACGTGCCTCGGAGCGAAACCCCAGGCCCAGGCAGGAATGCCCGGCAAGGTCTTTTACCGTACGCGGGGTGCCGTTGCGCTTCAGGTAGCTGGGTGACGCCGCCAGAACACCCTGGGTCGTAATCAGTCGGCGGGCCGTCAGCCGTGAATCCGGCAGCTTGCGGGCCACGCGAATGACGGCATCGAAACCCTTGCCCACGACGTCGACGTGCTGCTCCCGAAAATCCAGGCTCATCGTCAGCTCCGGCCAGGTTTGAAGAAACTCGGCGACAAGGGCGGGCGTCAATGCGGCGCCGAGGCTCGAAGGCATGCTCACGCGCAGGCGCCCCATCGGCGTCTGGTCGGCACCGCGAACGGCCGCCAGCGCATCCCCGATTTCCAATTCGATCGTTTGCCAGTGTTCGTACAGCGTGCGGCCCGCATCCGTCAGGCTTATGCGCCGCGTACTGCGATTGAACAACGTGACGCCGAGTTCTTTCTCCAGCCGCCCGATGCGCGTGCTGACGGAGGAACGTGCCATACGCATTTGCTGCGCCGCCTGCTGGAAACTTTCTGCCTCCGCCACCTGCGCAAAGATGTGAAGGTCCGGCAATTCTGTGAGCATGATCGTTATTCTTGTTGTGAGAGCTTGCGACGAACAAAAGGATGCCTATCTTTCGTATAGGCAGTGGGCGAGTCAACAAAAAGCGCGCGCAAGCAGGCTTCGTGACGTCAGTGTTTTGTGAGATGACGGTAACTACATAACTATGTTAAACAATGCCCGCAAGAGTCAGTCTAAAGAACCGCGTCGTTGCCGAAAGGCTTTGTCGTTGGACGAACTCCGCAGTGTTTGTCGAGGGTTCTGCTGGCCATCACGATCAGGTCCATCGCCGCCGCTTTCCGCCGCAAAGGCAAAGCGCGAATAGCGTTGGGCAGTGCACCAGGCGCAACCTGACAATCCCAGAGAGACGCACCGACAACCGCCTGGACCTTCTCATAGAGTACCTGACAGGAGCGCGGCATGTCTTCCGCACGCAACGGCGATAGCGCAATGATCGATGCCAGCAGGCGATCGGTCGCGTCGCGGTCATGTTCGCACAGCTCTCGACATGCGTGCGTGAACCGTTCGCGCGCAAATCGGTACGGTTGCAGATCGTCGTCCCGCATATCGATTCTCTTCTTTGAGCAAGAAAGCGCGCCTGTCGGCGCGGGTCGATACTCCTGCGGACAGTCTGGCAAGCGAAACGTCGATCGTTGCGAACCACCGTCACACTGTGCGAACGAACACTGTGTACCGCCAGCGCCGCAGCACGGCGGCAACTTCGGCTTCAGCCGCAGTGTTTGCCGCTCTCCGTCTGCAAGCAAAGAACCGCAGGGATACGACCGCGAATAGCGGCTCGAGGCTCCGCGGGACAGCCACTGCGACGACAAAACGACAAACTGTTCGAGTGGTCAAGGCTGCCGGTCGGTTTCGTGCACGGCGCTGCTCGTATCACGAACCAAAGCCGATACACAGATGGTCTGCCGGGCACAGCAGCGTAGCCCGGAGGTCGGCATCTTCATGCCGACCCCGGCAGCGTGGAAACCGTATTAGTGCAATATTCACCAGAACTCCGGGCGCGTTACCCGCCGTCCAACTCGACGATGGGAAAGCCCAGCGCCTCGAGGTCGTCGAGTATGACCGACTTGTCGCCTACGACGAGCAAGATCATGTCGTCGATATTCAGATGTTTCGCTGCGAGACGCTGCGACTCCTCGACCGAAAAGCCCTCGAGGATTTGCACCTGCCGGGCGACGAAGTCCTCGTCGAGGTCGTAGGTCAGCATCTGCGAAAGCAGGCCGAGTTTCTGCCTTGGCGTCTCGTACGCCCTGGCGTCGCGCTGACCGATCGCTGCCTGCGTAAACTCGAGCTCCTGGCCGGTCATGCCGTTTGCCGCGAATGTGTTGATCTCGTTGACAAATTCCGAGATCGACGCCGCCGTGGCATCGGTGCGAACGGCGGCACTCGCGACAAAACTTCCGGCGTATTTTGTACCGCCGAAACCGGCGCGCGCACCGTACGTATAGCCTTTGTCCTCGCGCAGGTTCTGGTTGATACGGCTGTTGAAGTTTCCGCCCAGCGGAAACACGGTCAGATTGGCGCGGAAGAATTCGCCGGTCGCGTCGTAGGGAATGGCGCGCCGGGCAATACGGATCTCGGACTGCGCGGCGCCCGGCTTGTCGAGCAGGTACAACGTGCCCGTATCGACCTCGGGAAACGGCGCCACGGCAGCCGTTTGCACGGCCGCGGGCTGCCACACTTCAAAGCGGCTCAGTTTGGCGAGCAGCGAGTCGCGCGGCAGATCGGATACGATGCTGATGTCGGCAATTGTCGGCGAGTAGTTGCTCGCGTAGAAACGCCTCACGTCGTCAACACCGATCGCCGAGACCGTGTCGATCGTGCCCGCGCCCGGGTACGCAAAGGCGTTGTCTTCGCCGTACAGCAACTGTCTTCGAGCCGTGTCGGCAAGCTGGCCGGCGTCTTTTGCAGCGTGCCGGATGCCCTCGATCGTTTGTGCCTTCAGGCGCTCCAGGTCAGCGGCATCAAAACGCGGCTCGAGCAGTTTTTCGACCGCTATGTCGAGCGTTGCATCGAGATTCGCGCTCAACGACCGGACGCTGAGCGTCGTGTAGTCGTCGCTCGCAGAAACCGACACGGAAGAGCCCAGTTTCTGCAACTCGTTGCTCAGCTCCTCGCGCGTGGAAGATACCGTTTGCTCGTTCAGCATTGCGGCCGTCAGAGCGGCGAGGCCCAGCTGGTCCAGCGGCTCGTCGCGCTGCCCCGTTGCAATGCGCAACCGTAGCGTCGTTGTTGGCACCTCGTCGTTGGCGGACCCGAGAACGGCCACGCCGTTGCTCAATTCACTGCGCCAGATCGCAGGCAGGCGCGTTTCCGGATTCGGCCCGGAGGGCGGCACCACGCTGCGGTCGAAAACGTCAACCGCGGCACGATACTGAAGCTCGCCCTCGGACACCGGAGGGTACTCGGGTATCGTGCGCTCGTAGCGCTGCCAGTTGTCCTCGCGTGCGACGGCATCACCCTGCCCCTCGGGCACGACGCTCAGGACCACCGCCGGCCGGCCCTTGATGTACTTGCGGTAGACGCGCATGACGTCCTCTTCCGTGACGGCTTCGTAGCGCTGAACCTCCTCCGCCATCAGGTTCGGCGTATTGAAGAGGGTTTCGAAATACGCCAGCTGAGAGACCTTACCGGAGACACTCTCGAGTCCGTAGATCTGCCCCGATACGATCTGCGCCTTGAGTCGCTCCAGATCGTCATCTTCGACGCCGCGAGCCTCGAACTCGTCGTACGTCTCGCGCGTGATGAGCTCCAGATCCGCAAGCGTCGTGCCAGGCTTCGGCAATGCCTGCACGGCAAACGTGCAGGCCAGCTCCCGGCAGCCGTGACTCGCCTGAGCCTGAACGGCCAGCCCTTCCTTGATCATGTTCTTGTAGAGCAGTGAGGTGCTGCCTTGCCCAATGATCGACATCAGCACGTCGAGGGGCGCCTCGTCGGGATGACGCGCGTGAACCGTGGGCCACGCCATGTACAGCAAAGGCAGGGCAATGCGATCCTCGAAGGAAATGTAGCGATCGGCCGGCAGCGATACCGTGACGTATTCCGGCTCGCTTACCTCGGGTCCGCGTGGGATCGAACCGAAGTACTTGACGATCCACCCGAGCGTCTCGTCGACGTCGAAATCGCCGCCAATCGTGAGCGTGGCGTTGTTGGGGCCGTACCAGCGAAGGAAAAATTCCTTGAGATCGTTGACGTCGACGCGGTTCAGGTCCTCGATATAGCCGATCGTCGACCACGAGTAGGGGTGCCCTTCCGGATACAACGCCTCACCAACGCGCTCGAAGACGCGCCCGTACGGCCGATTGTCGACCCGCTCGCCCCGCTCGTTCTTGACGGTCTCCCGCTGTACTTCGAACTTTCGCTGCGTCACGGCCGGCAGCAGAAATCCCATACGGTCCGCTTCGAGCCAGAGCATGCGCTCGAGCTGATTGTTCGGCGCGGTCTGAAAGTAGTTCGTGCGGTCGCTGTTGGTCGTGCCGTTCAGCGTGCCGCCCGCTTCCGTGATCAGGCGAAAATGCTCCTCGTCGGCGACGTTTTCCGAGCCGTTGAACATCATGTGCTCGAAGAAGTGTGCGAACCCGGACTTGCCGATGTCCTCCCGGCCCGAACCCACGTGGTAAGTCACATCGACGTGCACCAGCGGATCGGAACGGTCCGCGTGAAGGATGACGGTAAGCCCGTTGTCGAGCCGGTATTTCGTATACGGGATGACAATCTCGTCGGACTGCCGCTCGATGCGCTCGACCAGCGTCACGCCGGCAATCGGGCCTGCCGATACGGACCCGTCCCCTTGGGTTGGCTGAGACGGAGTGGTGCAGGCAGCCAGCGCGAACGCGGCCAGGCAAAGTAACAAACGGGCTTTCATGTGAGTCGAGTTCCTTGGATGGCGGGTTGTCCGGGCGTAATTTTGCGGTTCCGCGGTAGAGAGTGCCATAGATGCGAGCCTGGCTACCTTTTGGGGTTGGCCTATAAGCAAGACCGCAAATTGCCGCGGGGGTTTCGATATCCGGCAAAAAAAAGGGCCGGCAGCGGTGCGAGACCGCTGCCGGCCAGTCGTAAGCGTACACGCCGGTGCAAAAGCGTGAACGAGCCGTCTTCAGGCTGCATTTGTTACGCGCCCGCCGGCGACGAACATCGGCGCGTACTGGATTATGCGTTGCCGGTAGGGCGGTCGGATTGACTGAACGAGCTACCCTCGATGCTCGATATCCGGTTCTCCGGGTGGTGTTTCCGCCGGACACAGCGCCAGGCAGGCGTCCTGAATTGCCGCACGAGCTTCGTCGTCCACCGGCAGGCCCAGCTCTTCCAGCGCATGCGCAATACGCGAGCGGGCAATCTCGAGCCGATGCCGGCCGAGTGCCGACAGCGACGTAATCTTGAGGCGCATGTCGCCACGCACGATCTTGCAATCGACGAGGCCCAGTTCCTCGAGTTGCGTCAGCCAGCGCGAAACCGTGCCTTTGTGCGCCGCAAGCGCCGTGGCCACCCGGCCCAGGGAGCGCGGCCGCTCGGCAACGACCTCCAGAACGAGCCACAGCTCGGGACGCAGCTGCGTTGCCCTCAAGGCATTCGAAACCAGCCTGGCGAGGCGTCGCGTGCCGCTCAGCAGCAACAGCGTGTCGTCCAGCGCAAGCTGGCCGCCGGCAGCGGCGCCGGCATTCGGCATTTCGAAACGCCTCACGGTTTCGCCCCCTGAGTACGCGAGTATCCGGGTGACACCGCCGGACGGCCCGATCGCCGGTCGGCGGGCGGCACCTTGATCGTTTCGGGTATGCGAGCGTTCATCTTGTTCACCGTGCGGTCCGCGGAGGTTATCTGCTCCTTAGAGTCGTTACCGCGTCGTTTTGGCTACCCGGACGGACGGATATCGGATCGCCACCACGGAACCGGGTTTTGTCAAATATCCCGGGTAAACCGATTTCGGCGGCACAGCACTAAGAGGTCAGGAAGGAGGAATCCGCTATGCCGACAGACGCTTCTACCCGGCGACGCTTTGGCGCCGCAATGCTTGCCGCGACGCTCCTGGCGCTAAACGCATGCGGCGGTGGCGGCTCATCAGCGCCGCCCCCCGCCCCGCCCGTGCCGCCGCCGCCTCCGACGGTCTCCGAGCTCAATGAGGCATCCCGGTTTGCCGCCAACGCCACTTTCGGCCTCGATTACCCGGCGATTGCGGGGATCGCCGCGGAGGGCCGCGAGGCATGGCTCGAGCGGCAATTCGATCTGCCGGTGACGACGCACTCACCTCTCGTCAACGAGCTCCTCGAACGCCGCGACAACGGAGAATTCGAAGCCTTCGAGGAGGACATCGAGTATCTCGTCATATCGCGTCGCATGGCCTGGTGGCATCACACGGTCACTGCGCCCGACGAACTTCGGCAACGGGTTGCGTTTGCGCTCAGCGAGATTTTTGTGGTCTCCGACAACGTGGACACACTGCTCGTTTACCCGGGCGCGTTGAGCAGCTACTACGACATGCTGCTGAACAGGAGCTTCGGAAACTTCCGCGACCTGTTGCGGAGCGTCACGCTGCACCCCGCCATGGGCTTCTACCTGAGCCACTTGAACAACGGCAGGTCCAACCCCGGCAACAACACCTTTCCCGACGAGAATTACGCCCGCGAGGTCATGCAGCTTTTTTCGATCGGCCTGTTCGAACTCAACAACGACAGCAGCCGCGTACTCGACCGCGGCGAGCCCGTGGCAACCTATTCAAACGTCGACATACGCGAATTTGCGAAGATCTTCACGGGGCTCTCCTACGGCGGCCCGAATGCCTTCTTCGGCAGCGACACGCCCAATTTTGCGGTCCCCATGCGAATGTTCGACGAAGCACACGAACCGGGCCCCAAGACCCTGCTCAACGGCGTTGTCGTGCCTGCCGGACAGAGCGGCATGCAGGACATCGAATCCGCCATCGACAATCTGTTCATGCACCCGAACGTCGGGCCGTTCATTGGCCGGCAACTGATCCAGCGACTCGTGACCTCGAACCCGTCTCCCGCTTACGTGGAACGTGTTACCAATGCCTTCAACGACAACGGCAGCGGGGTCCGTGGTGACTTACGGGCGGTCATCCGCGCCGTGCTTCTGGACCCCGAAGCGATAGCGCCGGTGGACCGGACATCGAATTTCGGCAAATTGCGTGAACCCGCCGTTCGCTACGCGGCAATGCTGCGCCAGCTCGGTGCCCGGAGTGATGACGGCTTCATCTTCAACACGGGTTACCTGTTGCAGGAGCTCGGCAAGCAACATCCGCTGTCCTCCCCAAGCGTATTCAATTTTTACCTGCCCGAGCACTCTCCCGCCGGCGACATTGCCGCGGCCGGGCTCGTCGCGCCGGAATTCCAGATACTGACGAGCAACAGCGTGGTCGGCCTCACTAACCTCGTCGACTTTGCGGTCTCCGCCGACTTCGTGACGGATGCGCCCGAACCGTTCGCAACCGTCACGCTCAGTTACGCCGATTACCGGCCGCTTGTGAACGACGTGACGGCGCTGGTCGAACGTCTGTCCATTGTGTTTACGGCCGGCACCCTCGACGCCGAAACGCAATCTCGCGTCGTATCGATCCTGAACGGTATCGCCGACCCCGAATTCAGACTGCGAGCCGCCGTATATATGGTACTCGTCTCGGCCGACTACGCCGTCAGGCTCTGAACCCTGGAAACTCAACATCAGGAGTATCAACATGATGACTCGACGTGGATTCCTGAGCCACAGCTGCGCTCTCGGTGTCGCCTCGGCGACAGTGTCCAGCAGCCTCATGACACTCGGCCTTAGCCGCAACGCCGCGGCACAGAGTGCGCCGGGTTATCGCGCGCTCGTGTGCATACTGCTCGCCGGCGGCAACGACGCCTACAACATGCTCGTCCCGTACGATGCAGATCAGTATGACGAGTACCGCGGCATACGCTCGGATCTTGCGCTGCCGAGGGAGAACCTGCTGCCGCTCCCCGGCACCGCCACAAACGGCCGGCGCTACGCGCTGCATCCCGGCATGACCGAACTCCAGAGCCTGTACGAGCGCGGCGACGCAGCCCTCCTCGCCAACGTCGGCACCCTGCTTGAAGCTTTCGATCCGCTCGCCGTCGAAAACGGCACGGCACGTCTGCCGCTTGGCCTTTTTTCGCACGCAGATCAGATCAATCAATGGCAGACCGCCGTACCCGGCGCGCGTATTGCCGAGGGCTGGGGCGGCCGCATTGCGGATCTGATGCGCGACGTCAACCTGGCCAACGGCGTTTCGATGAACATTTCGCTGTCCGGCAGCAACGTGTTTCAAAGCGGCAGCGAAATCGGCGAGTACAGCATCGAAGCCGCCGGCAGCGGTGCACCGGGCGTCAACGCGTATGCTGACGGTACCGATCTCGGCGCATTGCGCCAACGCATGATCGACGATCTGCTCGGCGTTCCTCAGGCCAACATCCTGCGGCGCGAGTATTCAGAGAGACTGCGCGCGGCCATCGACGCTCAGGCCGTATTCGTCGATGCCATGCAGACGGCGCCCGAGCTGACGACCGTGTTCTCCGACAACACGTTCTCGCAAAGCCTGCGCCAGATTGCCCGCGTGATCGGCTCCCGCGGCGCTCTCGGCGCCAACCGGCAGACGTTTTTCGTGAGCGTCGGCGGCTGGGATCACCATGACGATGTCGTCGAAAAACAGGCCGTGATGCTCCCGATGATCAGCCGCGGCCTCGACGAATTCAGGAGCGCGCTCGGTGAGCTCGACGTGTTCGACGAGGTAACGACGTTTACGACTTCGGATTTTGGCCGCACCCTGACCTCCAACGGCAAGGGCTCCGACCACGGCTGGGGCGGCCATCACATTGTCATGGGAGGTGCCGTGAACGGCGGCCAGATGTACGGCACCTATCCCACACTGTCCGCGGCAAATCCACTGGACCTCGGGCGTGGCGTGTACGCGCCTACAACGTCCGTCGACGAGTACTTCGCTGAACTCGCGAACTGGTTCGGCGTGCCGGCGTCGGAACTGGACCGTGTCCTGCCTAACGTGAGATCGTTCTATTCGCCCGGCAGCGCGGCACCGCCCATTGGCTTCCTGTCCGCATGAGCGGGCCGCGCCGACAGTGCCGGTGACGTACCGCGAACAAGGCGAGACAGCGCTCGATGAACTGGGAAGACCTATCCGACGCCGAGCTCGTCAAACACTTCAAAGCGGGCAGCTCCGCTGCGTTCGACGCCATTGTGCTGCGTTTCCAGGATCGCATCTATCGGCTCGCGTCGACGATGCTGACCGACGCACAGCAGGCCGCCGACGCCACCCAGGAAGTGTTCCTGCGCAGTCACAAAGGTTTGCGCACGTTCCGCTTCCGGGCCGAGCCGTTTACCTGGCTGTATCGGACCACCCGCCTCGTGTGCCACGAATTCAATCGCCAGAAGCGCACGAAGACCCTCGTCGACGAACTTGCGGATACGGGGAATCAACCGGAAGCCCTGGTCGACGAACTCCTGTGCGCAACCAGGATACGCCGGATCGTATCGGCTCTGCCGAAACGGCAGCGTGAGGTCGTCATGTTGAGAATATTCGAAGACCTGTCGGTACGCGATACCGCAAGAGCAATGGGTTGCCGGGAGGGTACGGTCAAGGCGCTGCTGCACAAGGCGACCACCCGACTCGAAGCCAACCTGCACATACAGGGGCTGCGCGGAACGGTAACGGCGTCGGATGAATCCACTGGATAAGAGCTATGAACGATGAATTTTCGGAACTCAGGAAACGCTATCGACAAATCGAGGCACCGCCGCATTTGCTTACGCGAATCCGCGCCAGCACGGCAGGACTGCCGACAAAGCATCGCGGCTGGCAGCCGGTTGTGGCGACCGCCGTGCTGACGGCGGCAATGCTTGGCCTGCTGCCGGTACTCTGGCAGTCGTCGTCGCTGCCCGAACCCCCGAACACCCGGCCGTCACTGGCAAAACTCGCTTCCCTTTCGGTCGAGCGACCGGCCGTCCGTCGGCCGAGCCTCTCACAACTCAGAACACTGCCGGCGCCGCGCATGCCCGATAAGCCTGCGATGAAGAAGCCCGCTGACGTTGACGATTCGACAACAGGAATTTCCAAGGAGAACGACCATGCACATTCTTAAGAACTCGGCGCTGGCGCTGATCGTGGCCGCAGGGCTCGGTACGGCGCCCTTGAGCCATGCCCAGAGCCCGGACGATATTGCGCTCATGCAGAGTTTCCTCGAACTCATGACCGACTACTTCGGCATCATCGAGGCGACTCACGACATCAGCTCGGATCCCGAGAAAGCAGCCATCATGCAAATGCAGAAGATTCAGGAGGTCTACGAAGACCGCGGCGACAAGGCGCAGTCGGTAGATGTACTCAAGAAGGTACTCGAAGACAGCAATAGCCGGACGATTCGCAATGCTGCCTACCTGATGCTGGGCGACACGCTAAAAGATGCCGGGCGCGCGAGCGAGGCACTGGAGTACCTGCAGCGTGGGCTTGCGGAAAACATCGAGGCCGCGGACTGAACGCGCGTGTCGCGGCGTCACAAAAAAACCGCGATACGTGACTCCGTATCGCGGTTCAAGTGGGTCGGGATCGTCTGGTTCCCGACCCGGATTTGCTGCTGGCCTACTGCCGGCGGGCCAGGTGGTATTGCTCCTGCAGCAGTGCTACGTCCATCGAATCGGAGGACAGACCCAGCCGGTCCAGGCGGGACGCACAGTCCGCGGCACAATCGTTGCTGACCGTATAGTCGTCGACCGTGCCGTTGAACCCGTAGTAGCCGGAATGGAACGAGGTTTCCAGCGAGACCGTACCGACGTACACAGCGTCGTGATCGTCGGAGACCGCAAACGTGAAGCTCGTGTCCGCCTGCTTGTGCTCGCCGCGGTTGTCGAAGCCGATAGTGACAACTTCGTAGTTGCCCGGTTCGAGTGCCCAGGCAAACTCACCGTCGCGGCCGACCCGGCCAATGGTGTGTTGGCCGCTGGCCATGTTGACGAGGTGCAGCTTGGCGCCACTCGCAAACATGCCGGAGCCGAGCTGTGCTTCTTCGCCGTTGCGAATCAGCTTCAGCTTGCCGAACACTACGGCGTCGCCGGGGACAACTCGCTTGGACAGCGCTTCACCCGACTCGATGCTGGCCGTCGTCGAGCAGCCAGCCATGCCGGCGAGCAGCCCAAGACCGAACATCGTGATAAAAGATTTCATGTAAGGACGGTTCATAAATCCGCTCCTGTATCTCAAACGTATATACACTGTACATCATTTGTTTAGCGGAAGCATACCCTTTTTGAAACTTTTTTTGCACTTTTATTACGGTTTTGTGACAAGCTACTTTTTGCCGTCTGACGCACACACCTTGCGTCCGCAGCGAAAAGGCGACGCAACAGGAAGCCTCGAGCACAGCCGAACGCGCCGGCCGCGCAGAACGTAGCCGCCAGAAGTTAAAAGGAGGATGCAGACCCGCGGGGCCTGACGAGGATGGAACCGCTCAGCGGTCGTCGAGTTCGCCCTTGTCGTAGCGTTTCAGAAAACGCTTGATGTGCCGGCGTACTTCCCTCGCTGCCGTGGTATCGAGGTCTTTGCACGCGCTGACAAACCGGTCCCTGAGTTCCCTGTCCAGACGGAGGACCAGCTGCGCATCCTTGTTCTTTTTCTTGTCTTTGGATTTCGCTGTCACGCTCTCATACCGTTCAAACGCGGCGCGCCTTTTCGGGAGCGCCATCCAGAACCAACAAGTGTATATACAGACGCTACCCAGCGTCTATCACGTGACTGTTAAAAATGACGTCCCCGAGCGCAATCGCATGCCAGCTTATGTGAAAGCTGCCACGAGGCTCCGGGGCCCGACAGCGCGCGGGAGGCTCGACGAGCCTCATGCAACAAGCGTCTCGGAACTTGCGTAATACTCAACCGCTCGAGACCCGAAGCACTTTAAGCTAGCCGGCAGTTTACGGAGAACGCCATGTTGCGATTGACGCTATGCCTGCTGCTGGCCCTGCTCGTCGGCTGTCAGCCCGATTCGAGCGAGCGGGTCGAACCCGACCTGACGGCAACGGGTGCCGACAAAGCCCTGCCAACCGCAACCCCCGAGCTCACGCCGGGCCTCAATCATTTCTATTTCCTGAGTTACCCCGGGCCGGAGATACCGGTGTGGGTCTACGTGCCGTTGAACGTCGATGTCTCGAGCGCACCGATCCTGTTCATGATGCACGGCGCCAAACGTGGCGCCGCTCGCTATCTCGCGGAGTGGGATCAGATTGCCGAGGCCGAAGGGTTTATCGTGGTTGCGCCCGAATTCAGCCGGCTCCTGTTTCCCGGCTCCGCCACCTACAATCGCGGCCGGGTGTTCGACAACGGATCGCTCGATCGCAACGAGACGGCCATCTGGACGTTCTCGGCGATCGAACCCATCTTCGACCTGGTAGTCGACAGTCTCGACAGCGGTCAGACGGAGTACACGCTCTACGGGCATTCTGCCGGTTCGCAGTTTACGCATCGCTTCATGTACTTCATGCCCAACGCACGCGTGAAGCGTTTTCTACCCGCCAATGCCGGCTGGTACACGATGCCCGACCTGGACATCGACTATCCCTACGGCCTCAAAGGCACCGGGGTCACTGAGGACGAGCTCAGGGCGCTGCTCGAGAAGGACGTCGTGGTACTGCTCGGGGATCAGGACAACGACCCCAGTCACGACAGCCTCCGGCGTTCGCCTGGCGCGGACCTGCAGGGCCCGCACCGGTTTGCACGCGGACAAGCCTTCTACGAAACGGCAAAAGCCTCTGCTGAAAGCCTGGGCGCGGAGTTCGCCTGGCAAATGCGGGTCATCCCCGGTGTCGCACACAAGAACGGCGGCATTGCCGCCGCCTCGGGCGATCTGGTCGAGTAGCGGAAACCTAAAGCTCTTCGACGGCCAGCGACGCCACCACAGCGTCCGCCTGCTCCGGCGAGACCCGGCGCAGCGCGTCCTCGAACGACAGCCTGTCCCGCGTCATGGCCAGCGCCACCTCCGAAGCGGCGCTGTAGCCCAGCTGCTTCGCAATCAAGGTTGCCCTTGCGGGACTGGCGGCGAGGAGCGCCCTGCAGCGATCCGCGTCAACGTCGAGGTCCTTGATGCAATTGTCGACGAGCGTATCCACGGCGGCAATGAGACTGCTGGTCGCTTCATAGATCGACCAGAGGATCACGGGCTCCATGGCGTTGAGCTGCAGCTGACCGGATTCGGCCGCAAAGGTTACGGTCGTGTCCGCGCCGAACACACGGTAGCAGGTCTGGTTGACGACCTCGGGAATGACGGGGTTGACCTTACCCGGCATGATCGACGATCCCGGCTGTTTCGGCGGCAGCCTGAGCTCGCCGATGCCGCCGAACGGTCCGCTCGACAACAGCCGCAGATCGTTTGCAATCTTGCTGAGCTTGGTGGCGAGCCGTTTGAGCAAGCCACTGTAGAACACGAAGATGCCGGTATCCCAGGTCGCCTCGATGCGGTTTCCCGCCGCACGAACCGGGAGACCGGATACGGCGGCCAGCTCTTCGACAATGTGTTCCAGGTAGTAGTCGCTGACGCCGACAGCCGTGCCGATCGCCGTGCCGCCCAGATTGACTTCGAGCAACAGCGGCTGCATTTCCCGGAGCCGGTCTACGTCTTCGGCCAGTGAAATCGCAAACGCGCTCAGTTCCTGGCCCACCGTCATCGGCACTGCGTCCTGGAGCTGGGTACGGCCGAGCTTGTGTATGCCGTTGAAGCGCCTTGCCTGCTCTTCAAACGCGTTCAGGCAGTTTTCGACGGCGGTCACCAGGCGCTCGTTGAGCTGCACGATCGTCAGCCGGATCGCCGTGGCGTAGACGTCGTTGGTCGACTGACAGCGATTGACGTCGTCCTTGGGATGAATCACACCGTAGCTGCCGCGCGGGTGGTTCAATATCTCCAGGGCGCGATTCGCAATGACTTCATTGGCGTTCATGTTCGTGGACGTGCCTGCGCCACCCTGGATGACGTCTACGACAAACTCGTCATGATGACGGCCACCGAGCAACTCGTCGCAGGCTTCGGTAATGGCCGCTCTGCGCACCGTATCGATGTCGCCGGCGCGCTCGTTGACCGACGCGGCGGCCTTCTTGATCCACGCAAGCGCCACGATGAGCTCCGGCATGGCGGACACGGGCGTACCGGTAATCTGGAAGTTCTGGCAGGCACGCAAGGTTTCGATACCAAAGTAACGGTCGGCCGGCACTTCGACCGAGCCCAGGAAATCGGTTTCCGTTCGGGTACTCAATTCGAAGTGGCGCTCCTCACGCCTCGGCAGGGAGCCTCAGGGCTCCGGTAGGAATCCACTTGCATCACGTTCTCAGCGCCCGATCCACGAAAGCCTAGGGCGTCTGCACGAGATGCTCGACGCTGTCGCCGCGAACGACAAACTCGTGCAGGCGTGCGCCCTCCACGATCGTGTAGCTTCTCGACAGTCGGCCGTTGACGAACAGCGCCGCCACGCCGTCGTCCAGCGCGTAGGCCGGCAGAGCATTGCGATCGGTATTGACGAGCGAGCGCAAAACGTCGCGCCGCTCCTCGCGGGCGTTGTAGTGCGCGCACACGGTGCCCGGGAGCAAACCGATACCGCACACAGGCCGGATCTTGGTGCGTACGGAGTCGCTGATGCACTGCTCGAACAGCATGCTGATCCCGGCGCTGGCACCGGCGATCAACACGCCGCGCCGGTACGCGGCAACCAGCGCATCGATGGCGTCCCATTCGCGCAGCAGCGCCAGCAGGTTGCGCGTGGATCCGCCGTCGATATAGATGACGTCGGCGCCGTCGAAGTACGCGGCAGGGTGATCGGAGGTCATGTGGAAAACGCGCAACCAGCTTGCCTTGCATTCGACACGCTCGCAGAGCGCGGCGAAGTCGACCATCCTCTGCGGATCATCGCCGCTTGCGGCGCCAACATAACACACGGTGGGGTGCTGCTTGCGGCTCAGGCGCACCATGAGTTCCATGTACTCGGGCTGCTTCCACGCGGGAACGATCACGGACTCCGAATTGCTGATGCCCAGTATGAGCTTGTCCACGTCAATCATGCCGCGCAAGCCGGTTGCCGGTGAGCGGGCCAGACGCCTCGTCGCCCGGGCTGCGTGGCGGCAGCGCCGTTACCGGTCCGCATCGTCTGCGTTGACCGTTGCCGATTCGGCGGGTTCATCAGCGTTGGTGTCTTCGCCCGGGGGAAGTTCGGGATACGCCGGTTCGTAGGACGAACCCAGCGCATGCTCTGCATACCACGCCAGTTCCGTGTTCATTTTGAACAGCTGAAACGACGGCTTCGAGTAATTGTGTGGTTGCCCCTTCGCCAGGTAGAGCCTTGTCGGCGCTCCGGCGGCACGCACGGCGCGGTGCATCATGATCGACTGCGTCGGCGGGACGCGTATGTCGTTTGCGCCGGAGAAAAACAAGGTCGGCGTGCGAACGCGCATGGCGGAATAAAGCGGCGAATCGCTGCGATACTGCTCGACGGGCGGGTTCTCCTGCCAGGGAAAGCCACCGAAGTTCCATTGCCGCGTGTGCCGCACGTCGCTCTCGGCGTGCATCGACAGCCAGTCGGCCGCACCTGCGCCCGACGACGCGGCTCCGAAGCGATCGGTCATTGTGATCACTTTGTTGACCATGTGCCCACCCGCGCTCCAGCCCATTTTGACGAGCCGGTCGGGGTCGGCAATCCCTCTTTCTATCATGGCGTCGACGCCGGCAAGCACGTCGTGGTGTGCGTTGCGGAAATACGCACCGTACATATCGCGCATGAAGGCGTCGCCGTAACCGGTGCCTCCACGGTGATTGGGCAGCAACACCGCATATCCCTGCCCCGCCAGCACAGCCACGTATCGTGACGCGTTCCACGTGCCGAACTGCGAGGACGACCGCGGGCCGCCGTGCGTTATGGTCACCAGAGGATAGCGACGGCCTTCCTCATAACCCACGGGATACGCCAACAACCCCTCTATCTCGACATTGCCCGGACCGGTCCAGCGCACAGCCTGCTGGCGCGGCAATCGGAAACGCCCGTCCCAGTCCGCGTATTCATCGGTCACCCTGACGAACGTATCGTCGGTCGAACGCTTGACGTAAACGTCGCCGGGATTGTGCGACGTGACTATGCGCGCCACGTGGATGTCGTTTTCTGCGTCGTAGGCCCAGTCGTCGACGACATGATCACCTTCGGTCAGCCGGCGCAGCTCGCCGCTCGCGAGAGTCAGGTGATACAGATCGGTGCGCACGCCGGTATTGCCGAGTATGTACAGCCCGTCGCCGCTCTTGTCCCACGCATGGTCGAGCGCTTCCATCGCGGCATCCGCCAGTAGACGCCGTGGCGCGTTCAGCTTGCGATCCTGGATAAAGACCTTGTCTTCGTAGTAGGGCTCGAGCGCCTGGTTGACCGTCGCAATGTAGGCAACGCGGCGATTGTCGGGAGACAGCCTCGGAGACGATTCCCGGTAGTGATTATCGGTCCAGCGGCGCTGTTTCCCGCTGGCCAGATCGAGTGTCCAGATCTCGCCGTCGTGTGTGGCATCCGGTTCGTGATTCGGCGCGCGGCGATACACGAGCTGCCGACCGTCACGGCTGAGCGACATCGAGCGCACCGAAAAGTCACCCGAGACGAGCCGTGCCGTTCCGGACGTCCGGATGTCCAGGCTCCAGATTTCACGGTGCCTCGATGTGTCATAGGGTTCGATCACCCAATCCCCGTCGAGCAAGCGGCTTTCTTCCTCGCTCCTCAGGCGCGGAGCCACGAAGTACAGCGTCTGCCCGTCCGCCGACCATCTGATACTGGAGATCGAAGCACCGTGACTGGTGAGTTTCCTGAAGCTGCCGTCGTCGAGCGCGTAGAAGTAAACCTGGTCGTGTTCGTCACCCTCACGTTCCAGGAGCGTTGCAAACCCCGAGCCGTCAGGTCGCCAGGCAACGTCGCCGAACGATTCGTCTGCTTCTTCCGGCTCGGGCACGGGCAGCGATTCGCCGCTCTCGAGATCGAGCAGTCGATAGCGCCGCACGATCCTGTTCTCGGACCAGTCCGTCAGCGAGCGCCGATAGATGAGGTAGCGCCCGTCGGGCGACAGGCGCGGCGAGGACAGCCTCGGCATTTCGACGAGGTCCACGGCCGACATGGGCTGCGCCGCGTTCTCGGCGCGGACGTTCATCGCGAGCACCGTCGAGGCGGCAAACACGAGGAGGACCGTCGACGTGCGCGCAGGAGTGCGGCGCAGCCGCCGTGGCAGGCAGTTGTTGCGCAAACTGGCTTTCATAAATGTGTTATCGGCTTAACAGAACTAAAACGGGCAGCCCCGGGCTCGTCGGGGCTGCCCTGTCGGTACGTGTGGCTCCGTCAGAAGCGTACGCGAATCCCTGCGAAGAACTCGCGGCCTACGACATCGTTCAGGCTGTTGACGATGTTCCGCGTACTGCCGTTGTCGAGTCCCGACGGCAGGAACGGCCCATGGTTGTCGCCAATGTTGTTGACGCCGCCGTAGACGCGGTAACGATCGTCCTCGCCGAAGCGATAGGACAGGAACACGCGATGGAAAGTTTCGCCGCCAACCTCGAAGAAACGGTCGTCGTCGGGGTTCGGATCGTTGAGCAGATCGTCCACGCCGCCGGATTCATAGAGCACCGTGTAGGTCAGCCGGAAGCCACCGAGCGAGTAACGCAGTCGCGCACGCCACTCTTCCTCGCCGTCACCAATTTCGCCGAGCGGAGAACTCGTCAGCACGACGCCGCCGATACCCTCGAAGGACACTTCCTGATCGAAATACTGCGAATAACGCCAGTCGAGATCGAGGTTGCCGATCCGGCCCGGTAAATCGAAGTTATACCTGAGCGTAACGTCGACACCCGACACCAGTTCCTCGTTGAGGTTTTCCTGGAAATTGATGACTTCCACGACGTCGCCGTTCAAGGGATTACGCGTAATCACGTCGCAGAAGCGGTTGTTCGGAAAATTCTCGGCCGAGTAGCACAGATCGACGGTGTTTTGCGTGGATATCGAGGTAATCGCGTCCTCGATTTCGATGCGGAAATAATCGGCCGTCAACGAAAAGTTGTCGAGGAAACGCGGGGTAAACGCAAATCCGACGGTCATCGTGTCGGCCGTCTCTTCCTTGAGGCTCAGGTTGCCCGCATTGGGCCCCTGCACACCGCCGTCGAACTCGAACGCTTCGCCGGCATTGTCCGGGTTTGCAAAAAATGCCTGAATACCGGGCTCCGACAGGCAGTTGGCCGTCAGGACCGCAATGTCGGCGTTTTCACCACCGTCACCGTCGGGCGCCGAAAGACCCGAACCGTCAGCCTCGAGATTGTCGCAAGGATCGCGCAGGTCATCGTTGTCAGGCCGGGGCGGCGAGAACAACTCGGTCAGGTTCGGTGCCCGCTGCGAGCGCGAGTACTGCGCCCGGAACAGGATGTCCTCGGTCGGTATCCAGATCAGTCCCGCGTTGTAGCTCGTGATCACGCCAACGGTGTCGTAGTCGCCGACGCGGGCCGATGCCTGCAGAAACGCCTTGTCCGTCAGGAGCGGCACCTCGATTTCGCCGTAACCCTCGTAGACGTAGTAGCTCGACTTGACGCTCGGAAACGTCGCCAGCGAAGTGACGAACGCGTCGTCGGTCGAGGGATCGCCGTCGATACCGCCGACCGGATCTCCGTCGGGATCGCCGTCGGTCTCCTGCGCTTCGCGGCGATATTCGACACCAGCCGCCGCCTTGACTGCGCCCGTGGGTATCGAGAACAGGTCGCCGCTCACGAAACCGCCGACGGTCACCTGCTCACGCTCCTGCTCGGCATAACCGTTATAGCGAATGTAATCGGCCGCCTCGGGCGTAACCGAACCTTCGCCGAATAAATTGAGCGGTACACAACCGGCTGCCCGGGCCGCCGCATTGACGCACCGAAAGCCACCGTTGCCGTCGGCTTCGATGTTGAGCGCTTCCTGAATGTTCCTGTAGTGCATTTCGTTGGGATTGTTCTGCTCCTGCTTGAACCGGCCGTACGTGCCGAACAGCTCCCAGTCGAAACCGTTATCGAAACTGCCCTGAAGGTCGGCAATCATGCGCACGGTTGTGCGGTTGCTGATGCGAGCCTGCTCGCCCAGCTCGATGAGTCGGCGGTCGTACGACACGGAGCCGCTGCGCGTTTCCTCGACTTCGGGCGGGATGAACGGATGGTCCGACGCCATGTTGCCCACTTCGAGCAGGTCCTGCGGGCCGAAGGTGTCGTCGCTGTTGAGGGTTTCGGAGCCGCTCGCGGTCCGCGAATCGATGTCCGAGTACATGACCGTCAGGCTGCCTTCCGTCCTGTCGGTGAACTCGAAGCTCGTCGTCGCCGCAATGTTCAGTATTTCCCGCGAGCCCTCGAGCGTTCTGCCCGGGCGGAAGTTGAAACCGTCGAAGTCGCCGAAGAAGTCCTGACTGCCCGTACGATCGTCCGGCTGCAGCGATTGATCGTTGAACCACTGGCCGTTGACGAACCAGGCGTCACCGCCCTCGAACACGCCACCCGGCGTCGTATCGCTCAGCGACGGCAGGAAACAATGCCGCTCCTCGTTGGGTCCGTCGCAACCCGGCACTTCGCGTTCGCGCGCAAACGAGTTGGACGACGAAGTACTGGGGTCGTCGAATTCCAGGGCCAGCACCGTGAGCGGGCGCGAGTCGTCGGCCACAATTTCGTCTTCGTCCCGCCAGCTCGCCGCGAACAGGAAGTAACCACGGCCTTCCGCGTACTCCTGCCCGGCGCGGAAATTGACCCGCGGCTCATCACCGCCGTCCGCCTCCGGCGCACTGGCGCGCACGTCAAGCTCGAAGCCTTCGAAATCGTCTTCGAGGATGAAGTTGGCAACGCCGGCAATGGCGTCCGAACCGTAGATTGCCGACACGCCGCCGGTGAGTACTTCGGTGCTCTCGACAAAACCGACCGGGATCGTCGACAGGCTCACGCGATCCGAGTTACCGGAGTTCGAGACCGCGCGCTTGCCGTTGATCAGGATCAGCGTGCGATCGTCGCCGAGGCGGCGCAAGTTGATCGTCGACAGGCCGGCGTTCTGGATACTCGTGTTGCTGTTCGAAGGCGATATGGCCTCCTCGACGCCAGGCAGCTGAGTCAGTGCCTCGGCAAGGTCGGTGGTACCGATCTCCTCGAGTTCGTCGAGCCCGAACATCTGCAAGGGAATCGACGAATTCAGGTTGCTCCTGCGAATGCGCGAACCTGTCACGACAATTTCCTCCAGGGAATCCGCTTCGTCGTCGCTCGTTTGCTGGGCTGCTACCGGAACCGGTATCAGGCAAACTGATGCGATTGCTACGCCCAGCACGCACAGCGATCGATAGTTGGTCAATTTCATGCTCCCTCCGCCTAAAGGCTTATTGTTGGTTCTCTGCCCCACCCCTCAAGGTTGAACCGATGCGACTTGACATGAAAATCGTATTTGGACAGTCTTGATGCAAAAATCGCAAGACGCTGATTGGGAAGCAGATTCTGGACATCAAGTGGTTAGAAGATTTGGTGAGCGTCGTGGAGAAAGGCCATTTCGCTCGTGCGGCTGAGGCGCGCAACATCACTCAGTCCGCGTTTAGCCGGCGAATCAAGTCGCTGGAAATCTGGGCCGGGACCGAGCTCATCGATCGCTCCCAGCACCCGGTTTCACTGACTCCGGCCGGGCGGGACTTCCTGCCGCACGCCCGCGAAATGATTCGCATTTCCTACCAGGCGCGTGGGGAAGCCAGCGAATATGCGCGCATTGCCAAGTCCGGAGTGACGATTGCCTGCCTGCACACGCTGGCGCTGTTTCAGATCCCGTCGCTCGTTGCACAACTCCGTCGCGATGTCGGGCCGTTCGAAGCCTCGATCATTGCGGAAACGCGCAGCATCGAGGAATACCTCGAGAGCCTGATCAACGGCGGCAGCGACTTCTTCGTCTGCTATCGGCACGAGGCATTTCCGTTCGATATCGACGAAGCCGATTTCCCGCGGATCGACATCGGCACCGACCGGATGCTGCCCTACCTTGCCGCTGACGGCGCGCGAATCGATTTCCAGTCGGCCGAAGGCCCTGCCATCCCTTACCTCGAGTACGCCGGCACATCGTTCCTGTCGCGCGTGGTCCAGCACACGATCAAGTCCGTTCCGTTTCGTACCCGGCTCAGAGGCGTCTACCGCGGGTCGCTGGCGGAAAGCCTGTGCACGGCCGCGGTCAGTGGACTCGGGCTCGCGTGGCTACCGGAAACGGTGGTGGCCTCCAACTCGCGCGCGCAATCGCTCGAGTGCGTCAGCGAAGACTGGCAGGCGCCGATGCAGATCTCCGCGTTCAGAGCAGCTTCCAACAACCGCGCGGTGGTCAACAGGATCTGGGCGGCTCTGTCGGGTCGCGGTCAGGAGGACCCGTCCGGGCCGGGTTAGCTGTGCGCTGAACGAACGACGGCTACTCTCTGATTTCGATGAAGCTCGCAGTCGAGCAATCGCTGCCTACCGGAGTGAAGGCACGAACTTTTACGCTCTGCGTCGTGTAGGCTGTCAACGCAATCGCAAACATTCGATTGAAGAATCCGTCACTTGGCGAGAGTGACCGCGGGAAAATGATCGTCCCGTTTGCGCACGGGCCGGAACCTCCCTCCACCTCTATGAAGAAATCGTCCGACGTGCCGTTCGAAGAACTGGCCAGTCTCGTTATCTTGGCGTTGGTCACCAGGTTTTCGGCGTACGTCGATGGCGGAATCAGCAACAGAATGGCAGCAAGTGCACACAGGCAGATCGAAAACACTTTCTCGAGCATTGGGTCAACCTCCGTATTCTCGTTGAGAAATCAGCAGTTAATTCCAGACTGGAGTCCGGCGGATCAGTTCGAAAAAAAGCCGAACTTTGCCGTAAGCCGGCTGTTTTCCGCATGCACTGAGCGGTAGTGGTCGATCCCGGCCAGCTCCGCCGCGGCGGCTTCGTCCACGATAAAACTCGCGTTCGGATGCAGCTGCAACGCAGAGGCCGGACACATTGCGGATACCGCCCCCTCGATCGCGGCGCCGACCGCCCTGGCTTTTTCCGCTCCCGTAGCAAGCAACAGGGTGTAGCGGCTGTCGAGAATCGTGGCGATACCCATCGTCATGGCCATGTCGGGCTGAGCTTCACCTTCAGCGAACAGACGGCTGTTGGCCGCGACGGTATCGGCCGTCAGCGTCTTGACGCGGGTTCGCGATGCGAGACTCGAGGTGGGTTCGTTGAAGCCAATGTGGCCGTTCCTGCCGATGCCGAGCACTTGCAGGTCAATGCCGCCCGCGTCGCGGATACGGCGCTCGTAATCCGCGCCCGCATCGCGGGGGTCGTCGTGTTCACTGCAAACCGGCAAATGTGTGTTGCGCGGATCGATGTCCACTTTCGCGAACAACTCGCGCTGCATGTATGACCGGTAGCTCTGCGGATTGTCCGGCGCCACACCCAGGTACTCGTCGAGGTTGAACGTGCGTACGTCGCGGAAACTGATCTTCGCGGCGCGATGCAGTTCGACGAGTTTTGCGTACAGCCTGAGCGGAGTATTGCCGGTGGCCAGCCCAAGCACGGCGGCCGGCTTGCTGGCGAGCAACTCACAAACCCTTGCTGCCGCAAAGTCGGCAACCGCGTTCGAATCTGGCAGTACGACAATTTCCATGCTGCGCCCTCAGGCGGCCTCCGCGTTTACCTGGCGCTCGCCGTCGATCCAGACGCCAACAATGCGACGATGCCGGTCGACGGCAACGATGCTGGCGACGTAACCCGGCCGGATCGAGCCAAACCGGTCGTCGATGCCCAGCGCCGCCGCCGGGTAGCGGCTGGCCATTCGCACGGCCTCGAGCCAGTCCACGCGAGCGTATTCTGCCGCGTTGCCGACAGCGGACAACATGTCGAGATCCGAGCCGGCCAGTGTGCCCTCTGCGTTTCTTAGCGCGCCGTCAAGGTAAGCGATGCGCTCGCCGCCGAGCAGAAAACTCTTGTTCGTGACACCAACGCTCGGCATGGCGTCGGTCACGAGTATTGCACCGCCGCGTTGCTTGCTGTTGACAGCCGCAAATACGGACGCGGGATGCACGTGCTGGCCGTCGGCAATGATGCCAAACCAGCTGCTCTTGTCCTCGAGTGCGGCGCCCACCATGCCCGGCTCGCGGCTGGTCAGCGGCGTCATTGCATTGTAGAGATGGGTAAATCCGGTCACGCCGGCTTCGAATGCAGCCTGCATCTCGGCATAGCCGGCCGTGCTGTGGCCGGCGGCGACCACCACGCCCGCATCGCGCAGCCGGCGGATCGCCTCGAGGCCCGTTTGCTCCGGCGCCAGGGTAACGAGCGTCTTGCCCCGTCGCAGCGACGTGACGACGGCAAGACCGGCCTCGTCGACGTCGCGAATCTTGTCGGCATCGTGGATGCCGCGCCTGGCGACGTTCAGAAACGGGCCTTCCAGGTGGATGCCCAACACGCCCGGCACGCCCTCGGCAATGGCGAGGTCGACGGCAGCAACCGCCTCCCGCATGACCTCGAGGTCGTCGGTAATGAGCGTGGGTAGAAATCCGGTCGTGCCGAAAGCGCCATGCGCAGCGCCGATGCGGCGGATCGTGGCGATCGACGGCGCCGCGTTGAACAACGCGCCACCGCCGCCGTTGACCTGCAGATCGATAAACCCGGGCACGAGCAGGCAGTCGTCATCCAGCATCGTCCGGGTCGTCGCATCGGGAGCATCGCGAGGCTCCACGACAGCAACGATGCAGCCCTCTTCGATGACCACGCTGCGATGCCCCAGCACCGCGTCACCGTCGAAAACCCGCGCGCCTTCTATGACACTCCGCATGGCGCGCGTCCCGTCACCCTGGCGGGCCCGGTGACGCCACAATCCGGGTGCTCGAGGAGCTGTGCACGGCTTCCCTACTCCTCGCCGAGATGCAGCTCGGTAATGAAGGCATAGCGGTCGCCGCGATAGGCCGAGCGCGTGAATTCGACGGGCGTTCCGTCCGCGCTGAAGGTGTTGCGCTCGATGCGCAAAATCGCGCTGTTTTCGCTGATCGACAGCAAACCGGCTTCCGTTGGCGTCGCCAGCGCCGCGCGAAGTTTTTGTGTGCCGGACACCGGGTGGTTGCCGGTCCTTCTGAGCGCATCGTACAGCGACTCCTGAACGGCCCCGGGATCGGGCAGCATCGAGGCCGGCACAACGGCGTGTTCGATCGCCAGCGGCTCGTCGTTCGACAGGCGCACTCTGCCCAGTCTCACCACGCTGTCGCTGACGCCGAGCCTCAGGTGCTTCGCTTCGTCCTCGGTCGGCGACGAGATACCGCGCACGAGCCATAGGGACGTGGGCGACTCGCCGCGATCGCGAGCGTCGTCGGTAAAGCCGGTCAAATCCTCGCCGGACTGCTCGATCTGCTCGGCAATGTAGGTACCGGCACCCTGACGCCGGAACAGGAGGCCCTCCTCGATGAGCTGATCGATCGCCTTGCGAATCGTGACGCGCGACGTGCCCGTGATTTCGATGAGTTTGCGTTCGGAAGGCAGCGCTTCACCGGCGACGATCTCACCGTCGACGATGAGCTTACGCAGGTTGTCCGCCATTTGTTTGTAGAGCGGAGCCTCGGCGGACGGGCTCGGTTCGAGTTTCTTTAGCTTGGAACGCATAGCTTTAGTTATCGTTTTGTACGTTGTGGTTTTCGCCACCGTTGGCAGCGTACGGCTGACCCCCGATCGGGCCGGTCTCTTCGAGAGCGCGTCGAAGACTCCCTTTCGCTTTCTCGAGTAGGCGCCGACTGTCGGCGGCGGGAAGGCCCCGCGCAATCAGCACAGCCTGCTTTATGTTGCTCCCGGCTGCAATCAGCGATTCCGCCGCGACCTCGACCGTGCAGCCGCTGATATCGCTGACAATCCGCTCGGCTCGATCACGCAGCTTGTTGTTTGACACGATCATATCAACCATCTGCCCTTTGTAGACACGATCGAGCCGCAGCATGATTGCGGTCGACAGCATGCTGAGGAGCGCCTTCTGTGCCGTCCCCGCTTTCATCCGCGTGGAACCGGCCAGCAATTCGTTGCCCGTTGCGGCCAGTATCGGGTGGCCTACGCAGCGCAGAAGCCTTGCACCGTCGTTGTTCGCAACCCCGATCGTCAGCGCCCCCTCACGGGCTGCCGCATCCAGCGCTGCGACGGTGTACGGCGTCGTGCCGCTGGCCGCCACGCCGATCACGACGTCGCCGGCACCGATGGCGGCATCGATAATCCCGCCGCGACCGGCCTCTGCATCGTCTTCGGCGCCTTCGACGCTAACCGTCAACGCGTCGGGCCCGCCCGCAACCAGGAACACCAGTCGATCGTTCGGCCAGCCGAAGGTCGGGCCAAGTTCCACGCCGTCGAGCACGGCAATCCTCCCCGACGTCCCTGCCCCGACGTAAACCAGGCGGCCGCCGCCTTTGAGCACCGCGGCGGCGGCTTCGGCGGCTTCGGCAAGAGCCGCCATCTGCGACCCCAGCGCAGCCACCGCCGACAGCTGACCTTCGTACATGGCGTCGAGCGCTTCGGCTGTTGGCCAGCGATCGAGCTCGGCGTACCTTGCGGACAGATTCTCGGTCATTAGCTTGCGTACCTCGGAGCCGTCTTCGCGGGCTGTGCGCGGCCGGCTCCGGCGCGGCACGCAACACCTGCGGGCTCGCCTTGTTCCAAAGCCTTGCGAACCGGGATAAAACAGGGGCGCCCGCCCTTCCGGGCGGGCGCCGTCTCGAGACTAGTAGCGAATACGCAGTGACGCGCCCAGCGTTACGCCAATGACGTCATAGTCGCTGACCGTACCGAACAGGTTGCCGTTCGACGCCGGTATGGGAGGCTCTTCGTCGAACAGGTTATCCACGCCAAAGGTCAGGAGATATCGCTCGCTGGCGTTCCACGACACGGCAAGATCCACGTAGTCCTGCGCCGATATCGTGTCCGTTTCGTCGAGCACGTTAGTGACCTCGCCGATGCGACGCCAGGACAGCTGTACCTGCCAGTCGCCGTTGTACCAATCGACGTTCGCGCGATGCCGGTAGTCGGCCTGCAGGATGCTGGCGAAGTCTCCCGTGCACGACGTGCCGAAGGTGCCCTTGCAGTCGAGCGGCGCTACCGTCACGTTGTTCTGCCGAAGCTGATCGACGACGATGTTGCCCTGATAGCTCAGCGCAATGCTCTCGCCGAAACCGGCGGGCGCGTCGAACTCGTAGCGCAGACCGACATCGAAGCCCTCCTGCTCGAGTCGCGCCAGGTTGAAGTCATTGACGAGCGCCTGGCTGATCAGTCCCGTATTCGGGTCGCGCAGGACTGCGCCACAGAGCGGGTTGCCCTCCACGGGATTGTCGATGTAGCAGTTGGTCAGCGCTGAAATCGGCTGAATCTGACTCACCGCATCGGTCACTTCGATCTCGTAGTAATCCACGGTCGCCGAGAAGTCCGGCAGGAACGCAGGCGTCAGTACGAAGCCGACGGTCAGCGACTCGGCTTCCTCCGGCCGGATATCCGGGTTGCCGCCGAACGAATAGATGGCTGCTGAGGTATCGAACGGCGTGCCCGGTGCCGCCGCGCCGAGGCGCTGGCACTGCGCCGCGTCGCCGCGGCCGTCGAGGCAGGGATCGCCGTCGAAGCGGCCGCCGAGACGCGGGATGAAACTCGGGCTCGTGGGATCGAACAGCGCGAGCGATAGCTGCGTCTCGGGGCTCGCGAACTCGCCGAAGTTCGGTGCGCGAACCGCCGTCTGCTGTGTCGCGCGGAAACGCAGGTTGTCGTTGACCGCCCAGCTCAAGCCGAACTTGTAGGTATCGTCGACGTCGGTGTTCGTGTAGTCCGACGTGCGCCATGCGGCCTCGACCGACAGCTCCTGAACCAGCGGCAGATCGCTCAGCACCGGCACGAGCACCTCGGCATACACTTCGTCGGAATCGAAGCCCGCGTCGATGTCGGGAATTCCGCCGAGGCCAAACGCAAGCCCTTCCCTGAGCGCCGTACCGGGACGCTGCACGGCGTCCTCTTCGCGACGCTCGAAACCGATGGCAAAGCCGACCGGGCCCGCAGGGAGTTCGAACACGTCGCCCGAGTCACCGGACAGCGTAACGGCCGCCACGACTTGCTCACGCTGTCGCTCGGAATGCAAGAGCGGCGCGCTGAGCGAACTGAGATCGGCGTCCGGCCCGAAGATGTCGACAGTGTTGGCAATCGCGCCGAAGCGGCTGTTGCCGCTGCCGTCGTTGCGAATCGCATTGTTGAACACGGTGGCGCGGCCGTCAGTGCGGCCGTACTGACCGTACAGATCCCAGCCGATGTGCGGCGTCAGGTCGCCGCGCAGACCGACCATCAGCTGCATCGTGTTGCGCACGGTCTCGGTTTCCTGGAGACCCAGGCCGAGGTTGCGCTCGACGTTGACCTGGGCTTCGCCGTTGCCGTCGAAGGTCAGGAGCGCCGCGGCCTGTGCGGGCAGGAACGGGTTGTCGTCGGTAATGGTCACTTCCTCGTTGACCACCAGCGGCGTCTGACCGGTCGAGCCCGCGCCCGTAATCCGCACCTGCGTGTAGGTGGAGCGTGCATACAGTTCGACCGAGTCCTCGAACAGATCGTAGTTCACGAACACGCCGCCCGAAATGCGCTCGAGCGGCTGTATCAGATAGCGCTCGGGCGTTACGTCGACCGTCTGCCGTTCGGTCGTAAACGCGCCGTTTTCATCAAACGCAAAGAAGTTTCCGGAAGTCACGTCCGTGAAGTTGCCGCCCTCGCCCGCAATCACGGTAGGTGTCGCTGCCGTGAACGCCCGGTCGCCCGCCAGCAAACCTTCGCGCTCCGCCCAGCCAATGTAGCCGGTCACGTGGCCGCGACCGTCCTGGAACTCGCTGCCAAAAATGGCGTCGAGGTTCAGAAGTTCGCCACCGTCTTCGGGGAACTCGTAGCTCAAACCGAGTTCGAGGCCTTCGAAGTCGTCGTCGAGCACAAAGTTGACGACGCCGGCAACGGCATCAGCGCCGTAAACGGCTGCCGCGCCTCCGGTCAGTACCTCGACGCTTTCGATGAGCCCCGCCGGAATGGAGTTGACGTCAACGGCGTTGCGGAAGCTGAACGGTACGGCACGCTTGCCGTCGATGAGCACGAGCGCGCGGTTCTGACCCAGGCCACGCAGGTCGAGCGTCGACGAACCCAACGAGTCACCCACCGTGGCGCCCGTGCTGTTGGCGCCACCGGCAAGCTGTGGCAGCTTGCGCGCAATGTCCTCGACCGTTACGGCGCGATCGAGCTGCAGCTGCTCTTTGCTGGTCGTGTAAACGGGGCTGCTTTCCGTGAGCTCCGTGCGCGCGATCCTCGAGCCCGTGACCAGGATCTCTTCAATCGTCTCCGCGTCGCTGCCGCTTTGTGCCTGTAGCGGACCGGCGCCGAGCGCCATCGCAACGGCGGTGGCCGTTGCGGTCCAACGGATATGGCTTTTCATGACTCCCCCTTTTCTGTACAGATATTTGTCGGTACACGCAGCCGCGGTCGCCGCAACTGGTCTTATAAAAGATATACCATTCGAAAATTGGTATCAAACCTCATCCATTTGCAATGTCTCCGGGAAGGCTGGATCATCGCGTGTGAGTGCTGCCCAACAGCCCTGAAAATAAAGGTTAGTCGACAGAAAACGTCGATCCGTCGCGGGGGCGGCGCAGGGGCCGGGCGCACTCGGACAATGGTTTGATACCACTGCAAGAACGCCGAGCTTATGACAAATGCGCCGTCAGAGCCGCGGCGATGAACCGGGGGAACAACAGAGAATGACATCGGGATTCGCGCCGGCCGACTGGCTGGTGGTAGGCGGCTACCTGCTGGTGCTCGTAGCTTTCGGCTGGTTCTCCAGACGTGGTGCACCACAGGACGCGAGAGACTACTTTCTCGGCGGCAATCAGATGTCGCTATGGGTGGTCGCCGTATCCGTCCTGGCTACGACACAATCGGCTGCGACGTTTCTCGGCGGGCCGGACCAGGGTTTTCGAGGCAGTTTTTCCTACGTCGCGGCCAACCTCGGCGCGGTCATCGGCGCCGTGTTCGTCGCCCGTGTACTCATTCCGAAGTTCTACGCCATGCGGGCCGCCACCGTTTACGAACTTCTAGGCCTGCGCTTCGGCCCTACAGCCATGCGGGCAGCCGGCGGCTTCTATCTCATCGGCCGGATATTCGCGAGCGGCGCAAGACTCTATCTGGCCGCCATTGCCGTTTCGATGATCCTGTACTCGAACATTGCGCCCGCCAGCATCATTACGGGCTCGTTCGTAATGATGCTGTTGGGCTTCGTCATTACGTTCATGGGCGGCATACGCTCCGTGATCTGGAGCGATCTGCTGCAGTTTGTCATCTACACGGCCTCCGCGCTGACGGTCCTGTATTTCCTGTTGACCCGGATACCGCTCGACTTTGCCGACATTACGGCAGCCCTCGAAAATGCGCCCGGCGGCCAGGACAAACTCGAGTTCTTCAATCTCGCGTGGGACTTCTCGGATCCGTTTGCGCTGATCTCGATACTGACCGGGCTGGTGCTGCTCAACATCGGCAATTTCGGCATGGATCAGGACACCACACAGCGGCTTTTGACCTGCGAGAACCAGCAGAAGGGTGCGCGCGCGTTGATCGTTTCGTCGATAGCCGCCGTGCCCGTCATTTTCATGTTCGTGCTGATCGGTCAGCTGCTGCACATATTCTACGAGCGCCCCGACCTGATGGCGGGCGCCGCCGGCAGCGGAGTCAACGCCGAATTTGCGGGTGAGCGCATTACGGTGTTCATGCGCTTCATACTCGACGAGATACCGACGGGCATCAAAGGCCTTGTCACCGTTGGCGTCATAGCGGCGTCCGTATCGACGATCAACTCCGGGCTCAACTCGATGTCGTCGGTCATCGTGCAGGATTTCTACCGCCCCTGGCGCGAATCGACAAGCCGGCCCGGCGAACACCACTACGTGCAGGCGGGCCGGATCAGCATGGGTCTCGTCGGCCTGGCGCTGTTCGGCATGTCGGTGCTGTGCTTTTACTGGCAACGCTACACGGATATGCCGCTGCTCGAATTTGCGTTGTCCGTAATGGTGTTCGCGTATTCCGGTTTGCTGGGCGTGTTTTTCACCGCGGTATTCACGCGCCGAGGCTCTTCCAGGTCGGCCGTGGCGGCCCTGCTCACGGGTTTCTTTGTCACGGTATTGCAGCAGAGCTACGTCGTCGACACGTTCGGCTTACCGTCAGCCTGGAAAAGCACGGCGTTCTCCTGGCAGCTGTGCATCGGCACCGCGGCGGCATTTGCAGTCTGCCTGCTCGGAAAGACCAACACCGACAGCACCGCGGAAGGCGGGTCAAACGGATAAAAACAGGCCGCGCCGTTGCAGCTGGCGCAAGACCAGCCATTGCAGCAGCAGCAGCGCTACCGTAACGGCAATGGCCAGCGGCAGGTTCGACACGGTCCGGTCGGTGCCGAGATGAGCAAACAGCGGATAGATGAAGAACCGCGCTGCCATGTAGATGCCAATGGCGTTCATGCCAATGGGCACGCAGACCGCGAGCAAGAGGCGGTTACGGCGGACGTCGCACAGGCCGTAAAAAACCACAAACAGGAGCAACGAATACCCGGCGGCAAGCATGGTGAACGGCACGGTCCAGACCGCTTTGATCACCGGATACACGCCGGACAGCGCGCTGCCGAGCGACAACAGCAGTGCAGCCGGAAGCAGCAGCAACAGCACCCGCTTCGGCCGTTCGCCCTCGCCCGCCGACAGCAGCACCCGCCCGGCCACGAGCCCCGTGACGGTGACGCTGATACCCGACAGCATCGACAACAGGCCTTCGGGGTCGTAAGCGCCGCCGTACAGTCGCCCCGGCAGGAAGTGCCGGTCGAACCAGCCGTTTGCGACGCCTTCGGGCGTCATGACACCCGCGCCCACGCCCGGCACCGGAAACCAGAGCTGCCAATACGCGACGAGCGCGTACACGCAGACGATCGCGTACAGCGGCAGCCGAATCGACGAAGAGTAAACCGCAATCCATGCCGCAGCCCAGTACGCCACGCCGATCTGACCCAGCACGCTGGCAACCCGAAACCGCTCCGCGCTTACGTCCCAGCCGTAGTTGTAAATGATGCCCAACAGGAGCAGGAGAACAGCGCGACGAGTCGCCTTGGCGAGGAACGCCTGTCGCCCGCCGCCGCGTCCGTTGTGCGCACGCCAGGAAAACGCCAGCGACATGCCCGACACGAACATGAACACGGGGAACACGAGGTCATAGGCGTGCAGGCCTTCCCAGGGCACGTGCCGCAATTGCCCGGAGATAATCTCGAACAAGCGCCAGCCGCTCCATTCCGCCAGAAGATGAAACAGCAGATCACCACCCAGAATCCACAACATCGTGAAGCCGCGAAGTGCGTCGAGCGACGTCAGCCTGTCTGTCGTATGCAAAGTACTCCCCCCGACTGTGCTGGCCGCCGCACGGAATGCGGTCGCCCTGTCCGGACCCAGCGTAATACCACTTTTCCTGCTTCCGATCACGTAAACTGGGCGAAGAGTTATCGCAGCTCGCGCCTAACTAATTGTGTATTCTGGAGATAGCCCGTATCGCAACCGACATGGCTGCGGCTTCGACGGCGCCTGTGATACGCTCGTGTGAATTGGTCTGATACCTATTTGCATCGATGCCGGGGCACCTGCTCGCCGCTTTGCGCCTGTCGTCAAACGCCGAGGCAACATGAACAAAAATCTTTCGAGCCTGAACCGGCTCGCCGAAAAACCCGAACGCCTCGTGATTGGCCTCATGAGCGGGACGTCGCTCGACGGGCTCGATGTGGCGCTGTGCAGGATCGGCGGCGCGGGTGGGGGCACGGCGGTCGAGGTGGTCGAATTCGACACGGTGGAATACGACGACGACTACCGTGAACGCGTGTTATCCGTATTCTCCCGACGCGATGCGGACCTCGAAACGCTCTGTCTGCTCAACGCCTGGATCGGACTGCGGCACGCCGACATGGTGTTGGCATGTCTCAGTCAATGGCAACGCTCACCCGTCGACGTCGACCTCGTGGCCAGTCACGGGCAAACGGTTTATCACGCTCCGAGCCACTTCCATCAACGGCCTGAGTACCCGAACGCCACGCTGCAAATCGGTGACGGCGATCACCTCGCCCACCGTACCGGGATCATGACGATCAGCGACTTTCGTCAGAAGCACCTCGCCGCCGGCGGCGAAGGTGCGCCGCTCGCGGCGTACGGCGATTACCTGATTTACAGCAATGTCGAGGAAAGCCGCATCCTGCTCAACATTGGCGGTATTGCAAACCTGACCTGGCTGCCCAAAGGGCAAAACGCCGCCGAGGTCATGAGCACCGACGTCGGCCCCGGCAACACAATGATGGATGCGCTGGTACAGGCGCGCTACCCGGGCCGGCGCTACGACCAGGACTCGAATCTCGCCCGACGCGGTCGAGTCTCCGACACGCTGCTCGAAGCGCTCAGGTCGGACCGTTTCTTCGACATGCCGTTTCCGAAAACGATAGGCCCTGAGTTGTTCAATCTGCAGTATCTGTCGGCGGCGCAGGCCGCAAGCGGCACCGTCGACCTGTCCGCCGAGGATCTGCTCGCGACGCTTTGCCGCTTTTCCGCCGACGGCGTCGCGGACGCGATTCAGCGCGTAGCCGGAGACCAGCCCGACGTTCAGGTGTACGCCAGCGGCGGCGGTATCCACAACGGGCTGTTGATCGACAACATTCAGGCAGCGCTTCCGGATACCCCGATTCACTCCACAGAACAGCTGGGCGTCGACCCGGACGCCAAGGAAGCTGTGGTCTTTGCCGTGCTGGCCAACGAGTGCGTCGCCGGAAACGGCATTGGGCTGGGCGCCATGGCGGGCGATAACAGCGCGGTCACGCTCGGCAAACTCAGCTTCCCGACGTAGCGTCGTCCGGCACGCAGCCACCCGATGTGTGTTACGGCCGCGTTAAACCGGCGTGCCCAGCGCCGGACAACGATCCGGCCGGCGCCAACGGACGGTTTTTCTGCTCGCGCAATCTGACCAGGCGCTCGAACCGCGTTATGCTCTGCGGTTTGACTCGGAGAGCGAAGCGTATGTCAGGCGCAGAGTCCTTGCCGTCAGGGGAAGTCACCCGCCTGCTCCGGCACTACGCTGAAGGAGACGACGAGTCGCTCGGCCGCGTCATTCCCATCGTCTACGAGGAACTCAAGTCGCTCGCCCACTCGCAACTGCGTAAATCCGGCGTCCGGGGACAGATGCAAACCACGATGCTCGTGCACGAGGCGTACGAGAAACTGGCCGCCGGGCAGACTCAGGACTTCGCGGGCCGGAGGCACTTTTTCGCCATTGCGTCGCGTGCCATGCGACAGATAGTCGTCGACACCTATCGACGGCAAATGTCGGCCAAGCGAGGCGGCGGCATTGCCGTCGAGGAACTCAACACGCGGCACCTCGCCGAGTTCGTCGACCCGGAACGACTGCTGCGTCTCGACCAGGCGCTGGACACGCTCGGCAAGGAAAGCAGCGAGCTTTCGGAAATCGTAGATCTCGCGTGTTTCGGCGGTTTCTCGACCGCCGAGATTGCGGACATCAGGGATGAAGACGTGCGAACCGTGCAGCGCAAACTCAAGCGCGCCAAAGCCTGGCTGGGACAGCTGCTCGACGGAGAGGATTGAGCGCATTCCGATCGCCGGCAGCGCGCCGCCCACGGGTTGCGCTGCCGGGGGGATGGCGCAGACTGGAGCATTCGAGGATCTGTTCGATTGAGCGACACCCAACCCATGAAGCTTGACGGTTTCAGCGAACTCGACGCGCTGCTCGATCGTGCGCTCGAACTCGAAGGCGAGGCGCAGCGCTGTTTCCTCGAAACCCTGGACGACAACCAGCGATCCCGGGTAGCGGCGCTCCTGGAACGCGCGTTGTCGACCGACGTTGACGCGATTGCGGGTAATGCAACCCGTTCGGCGCTCACGGCGGATGACCCCGACAAACGAGATGGCATCGACAACGCCGGGCGCTGGCAGCTCAAACGCGAACTGGGTTCGGGCGGCATGGGGCAGGTGTTTTACGCCGTTCGCGAGGAAGACGACTACGCGCAGCAGGCTGCCGTAAAAATACTCTGGTCGCACCGCGCTGACGCCAACTTCAAAGCGCGCTTTTATCGCGAGCGGCGGATCCTTGCGTCTCTCGATCATCCTGGACTGGCGCGCTTTCTCGACGGCGGCCTGCTCGCTGACGGACGACCCTGGTTCGCCATGGAGTACGTCGACGGTGAGAGTATTACCGACGCCTCGGCAAGACTCGACGAGGCCGAACGTCTCGAGCTGTTCCTTGCGGTTTGTGAATGTGTGCAGTATGCGCACGAGCGCCTGATCGTGCACAGGGATCTGAAGCCGCAAAACATACTCGTCAACACGGCGGGACAACCTCGCCTGCTCGACTTTGGCATCGCCACGATACTCGGCGACCTGGACGATGCCGTGCGGACGCGCACGGGCGGCAGCCTCGTCACGTTGCAGTACGCAAGCCCGGAACAGGTCAACGGCTCGGTCATAACGGTCAGCAGCGACGTCTACCAGTTGGGCTTGCTGCTGTACCAGATGCTGACCGGTCGACCGCCGTTTTCGGTTGCGGACAAATCGCTGCGCGAAGCCGTCAGACAGATTGGCGAACAAATGCCGCAACCGCCGAGCGAATTCGACGGCTCGATCAGTGCGGACCTCGACGAAGTGGTGTTGTGCGCTCTGCGCAAGGATCCGGCGGAACGCTATCACTCGGTGGCTGCGCTTGCGGAGGACGTCCGCCGTTACCGCGACGGCTATCCCGTTCGCGCCCGACCGCAGTCCCGCTGGTACGTGACGAAACGCTTTCTCGCCCGCAACGCCGGTACCGTCACCCTCACTGCCCTGGTTGCACTCGCATTGACGAGCGCAACGATAATCTCCGTGCGCATGGCCGACGAAGCCAGGGCCGAAGCCGAGCGCAGCCAGAAAACCCAGCAGATCCTCGCCGATGTCTTCCAGCAGGCCGACCCTTACGGGAATGCCGGCGCGGACGTGACGCTTGCAGATGCGCTGCTTGCCGCTACGCCGTCGATCCATGCGCAAGTCGACAACGACCCTCGGCTCACCTGGGAAGTCAACAACACGCTGGGTGAGATATTTTCGAGCCTCGGACTCGTCGCTGAAGAACGAGCAGCCTACGAGACGGCGCTCGACGCCGCGCGCAAACTGCGCGGCGACAACGAGCGCGAACTCATGACGGCGGTCGCCGGTCTCGGCAACACGCTGGTCCGCGAAAACCCCGCCGAGGCCGTCGAGTTCTTCGCCGCGGAGCTGCCGGCGGAGATCCGCTCACAGGACGCCGCGCGGGCATGGCGGTCCGCAAAGTATGCCGAGGTCAACGCGCTGACCCGGCTGCGCCAATACGAGAGCGCGGACGAAGCCATCGGCCAGATGGCCGCGGCATCCGAGCGACACCCCATAGAAGACGCGAGAGGGCGCGGTCGCTTGAGCCAGTTGCTGGCCGGTCGCGCGACAAGGGCGGGCAACACGGAGGCCGCGGACCGGCATTGGCGGGACGCCGTCGCCCACATGCGCGACGCGGACAACCCGTTTGCGCTTGCCGTCACGCTCAGCAACCGGGGAATATTCCTGGGGCAAAACGGCCGCTACGATGAATCAGATGACGCGTTCCAGCAGTCGCTCGCCGTGTTCATGCAGCACGCACCGGACGATCCGACCCACGCGAGCGTCCTGCGCACCTACGCGGGGCTCCTCGTTCGCATGGGCAATGCAGACGCGTCGATACTGCGCCTTCATGAAGCGCTCGAGATTCTCGACGGCGGAGAAGAGCACTACACTCGCTACGTCGTGCTGGTCAGCCTGGCAAGTTATGCGCTGACCGCAGACCGCACGGAAGACAGCCTCGAAGCCGCCGTCAAAGGCATGCAGCTCGCCGTGCAGGAGTTCGGCGCCGAGTCGTCGTTGACCCGCCGCATGCTGCCGTTGTTTGCCAGACTGCTCAGCCTGGCTGGTGACCGCGAGACGGCTCTGTCTCTGTTCGAACTCGACACGGCGGAAGGTGGCGACGCATCGCTGCTAAATTTTGCCGAAGCGGCCCTCGACATCGGCAGGCTTGCGCTTGCGGAGGCCAGCCTGGAGCAGCTCGAAAACCACGACTCCCTGAGTGCGCAACGGATCAGGCTCAGGCTTCATTGTGAACAGGGCGACGAAACGGCGATGCGCCGTTGGCTCAGCGACACACCCGTTGACGACGAAGCCACCGGCAATGCCGCACGCCACTATCGCATCTGGCGCGCACTGGCCGTCGCTACGCTCGACGCCGACGGGCCTGACGGCCAGCTGTTGCTGGAAGAGGCCCTGATGACGTATGCACAATCGCAGCATGTGTTCGTGGACACGCTGGATCGGCAGCGCATGCTCGGCGTGCTCGAACGCCTGATCCAAAACTCGACTTACCCGCATCCGGCCGCACACCTCGAGGCACTCAGGACGAGCCGGGCCGCCGCAGCGAGCGCCCGGGAGCTGGTTGCCGATCGATACGAGGCGCCCGTTGCCGAAATTCTCGAAGAGCTGCCGATCCCGGAAGCCGCCTTTCGGGAAGGCGGCAAGACGAGTGCCCCGCCCTCGACTTGCGGAATCCCGATCCGCTAGCCGACTCGCCCGGATCTGTCCCTCCCAAAAAAAGAGAAAAAAATTTTGCGCCCGGCTGTCGTTTCCGTTCGCGGTTTTCGCTTCTGACAATACCGTTACCCATTACACGTTGTCAGAAAGGAAACATCATGCCCAACAGACTGTTGATAGTGCTTGCAGCTCTGACGCTGCTCTCTGCCGGAACCGCCAGCGCTGACGCGCCGCTCAAGAGCTCGCTAGGCCTCGACACCGATCAGGCCCGTGAGGTCGCGGCCGTGCAGAAAAGCTACCGACGCAGCTTCTCCGCCAAGCGCGGAGAACTGAACCGCGAAAACCGCAAACTCAGGCGCGCCCGCATCGACAATGACGCGGTGCTCATTGCCGAACAGGAAGCCATCGTGGCCGGTCTCGAAGCCGAACTCAGAGCGATCCGCGAGGCCGAGAACGCCGAGATCCGCACGTTCCTGACGCCTGAGCAAAACCTCAAGTTCGACGAGGTGATCGAGAAACGGCGAGCGATGGTCGGCAGCTCTCGCGACGCAAACATCTTCAAGAAATAGACTCGCGCACGGTAAAACGGCACCAGGGTTTGAACGTCCCGGCAACACACCGGGCAAACCGCTCCTTCAAACCTCGAGCCCTTGGCGGCCGGCGATGCTCTCCAATCGCCGGCCGTCCTTTTCGCGACCGAGGAAACCAGCATGGATACTTCAGCAAACTCGCTTTTCGAGCGCCTGGGCGGCGAAGAGTCGCTCAGAACGGCAGTGCAGGCGTTCTATTTCAACGTCTTTCGCGACCAACGGGTCGCCCACCTGTTTGCCGACGTAAACAGCGAACGTCTGCTCCGACATCAGCAGGATTTCATGGCCTATGCCTTCGGCGGCCCGGGAAACTACTCCGGCCGTTCGCTGCGGGAGGCACACGGTCACCTCGTGACGGAACGGGGCCTCAACGATCAGCACTTCGATGCGATCGTCGAAATACTCGCGACCACACTGCGGGATCTCGACATCGGCACGGACCTGATCGCCGAAGTCTGCAAGATCGTCAACAGCGTCCGCGGCGACGTGCTGGGCAAGTAGCGTGGGTCGGTAACAATCGACTGTTGTCCCTGTTTTAGGTTACATGCGCCCTTGAGATAGCAAGGATCGGGTTGCGCACCGGTATCGATGTCGTGGAGTATCCTCGCGAACGCCGCACGGCTGTCCATTCGTGGTGCAAGCCGCCACGCTGACAACAACGGCGGCGGCAATACTGACCGCAAGCCAGGGCCTGCCATGAACTCTTCTGAACAACTCGCGCAGGAAACGACGATTTTGGCACGAGACGGTTTCCCGCTCGCGGCCAGGATCTACCGGACCCACCCTGATGCGCGCCGGGTTGTCATCATCAACAGCGCCACCGCCGCACCGCAGGGTTTCTACCGGCATTATGCGACGGCCCTGGCCGACGCCGGCTACACCGTCGTCACGTACGACTATCGCGGCATTGGCGGTTCGCGGCCCGCGTCGCTATCGGGCTTTCCGGCCAGGATGCGCGACTGGGCGTTTCTCGACATGGCGGCCGTCGTCGACTGGACCCGATCCCGCTTTTCACCCGAGCGCACGTTCATGATCGGCCACAGCGTTGGCGGTCAGGTCGCCGGTTTGCTCGACAACACCCGGTATATCGACGCAATGATTACGCTTTCCGCACAGAGCGGTCACTGGCGGTTACAGGGCGGCCTGCAGAAACCGGCCGTTCTGCTGCATGTATACGTCTCGCTACCGCTGCTGTCCCATCTGCTCGGTTACATGCCCTGGAGCTGGGTCGGTTCGGGCGAGGACCTGCCCAAACACGTGGCGCTCGAGTGGTCCGGATGGTGCCGTAGCCGCAACTATCTGCTGGACGACGACACGCTGCCGCTCGATCGGTATCGGAGCTTCGACGCACCGGTGCTCGCCTACAGCTTCGACGACGACAACTGGGGCACCGCGCGAGCCGTGGACGCCATGATGTCGGCCTACCCGAACGTCGAGCGGCGCCACACGGCGCCAGCGGAATACGGCCTCGAGGCCATTGGCCATTTCGGCTATTTCCGTCCTCAGTCGAAAGCCCTGTGGGCGGAAGGCTTCGAGTGGCTGGACGCGCTCGGCTGAACGACGAGCAAAGTACGGCTATCCGATCTTGAAAAACACGAATGCAACGTGCGCATCGGTGCTCGCCGCCCCGCCGGACCACGCCGCTTTGTTGAGGTAGCCGAACTGCAACGCCGAGCGTGCGCGCAGCGGCAACTCGACGCCCAGTGTCAGGCGTGTCTGCCCTATCGCCGTCGAGGAGTCGGTCCGCGACGGCGACACGTTGATGAACGGTTCAACGTAGGTGAACCAGCTCGCCCTCCACAGACTTTGCTCCCGGCTTTTGTAGCCGAACCTGAAGCGCAGCCGGTAGCGGGTATCGACACCGGCCGAGAAATTGCGGCTCTCCAGTCGCGTACGCAGGCTGCACGAGCCCTCTCCGCAAAACGACGGCCGCCATTCCACCTGCTGCCACAAGCGGTGTTCCTTCCGCAGCGACTCCCGCGAGTGTCTGCTCAAAATTCGCGAGTAGCCGGTGCTGAGCCGCAGCTCGGGTGAGAGATCGAACCCGACAACCGCCAGCACATGCCTTTCCGTTCCCAGCGATCCCGAAAATCCCGACCGGTGCTCACCCACGAGGGAATACCGCCAGCGCCCCGGTTCACCCTTCGAAAAGAGTGTGTCCGTGAAGCTCACTTTGGTCCATATCTCGCCCGGGTCGCCGGAGGCGAACGCAGCCGCGCCCGGCAGCAGCGGCGAGAAACAGGCGATCAGGATTGCAGCCGGAGCCCGCAGGCCCCGTTTGAGCAGAGTCAGAGACATATCGTTTGCTAAGCGAGGTGGGTTTTCAGAATCTTCCGGAGCTTGATTCGGTACTTCGGTTTCTTGGTCCAGAATCGATTGGCCAGAAATCGAAGAACGTCGACCAGCAAGCCGCAAAAGCCGGCGATGATCAGCGTGGTGACAACCACCCGTAACCAGTAGGTCCCATCCACGCCGGGAGCGCCTCCCGCGGATAGCGACACGGACATCATGATGAACAGCTCGATGCCCAGGGTGCCCAACAGGAACACCAGCGTGACCGGAAAGCTTCTTGTGCCCAAAGCTATGTAATTCACATCAAAGACCTATACAACGTATAGGCGTTAAATATACCTTTGGGGTGACTGTTTTTCTAACGAATTCGTAACATTTTCGTAAAATAGATAAGAAAATGATTGATAAACAATGTCTTGGACGGCAATCTGGAGGCGCAAAGACGGGAGCGTTATGTCAAAAAGGCCCGTCACGCGGTGGGCCGGATCTGTTTTCGTCAGGAATGGCGACGAGGCTGGCATCCCCATCATTACCCCCTCCGCGCAGCAGCGCATCCCGCCGTGCGGCGAGCGCCTCCAGCTGCGGTTCCCCCAGAACGTCGCCCAGGGCGCGCCGCAGCCGGTCGTCGTCCAGGTTCCGCAGCAGCGTTTGCCACTCGATGTCCAGTTCGTCCCGATCACCCGGCACTTCGGCATCTCGCGCATGACCGAACGCGCGACCGTGATCGACGAGCATCAGCCGCCAGTCATCGTCGGCGTAAAGCATCGATTCGGCACTTCGATGAACGTTGCCAATGAGCGCATCGAAAACGCGCATGGCGTCGAGCTGCTTGTCGACGGGACATGCCTGACTGTCGTCGGCGTACGTAGCGGCGCGCTCGGACTCGGTGATCGGGTCCGCGGCAACCCACTGCAAGGTCCCCTCGTAACCCTCGATCCGCCGGCGCACCGTGACGGGCACCATGTCGAGACCGAGCAAGCGGTCCAGCTTGTAGGCCGCAAGTTCGGGCTCGAGCTTCCCGCCCGGCGGGGAGCGATCGAATACGGCCAGCAGCGTTTCACCGCCTGCCTCCACGCGCACCCGGCTCCGCTCCGGGGAGCGGGCCAGCGGGTCCAGCACGACGCCGGTCGCCAACAGCACGGCGAGATCTCGATAGTCCGTGTGCCGAAAAACCCCGGCAACACGCCGGGGCGCCGGAACGGGCACGAACCGCTCCCTGCCCTGCTCGCTAATCACTGAAAGCACGCCGTCCTCGATCACGAGTGCCTGACCACTGCCGCCGTAGCTGGCTTTCAGCATACCCGTGTTGACCGCGATAACCCGCCCGTCAAGACGCGTCTCGACCTGGCGAGTCCACGTCGTAGTGTGACCAATGACAACGCGGCTCGCATCGAGTTCGGCAAGCGCCGTCCGCAGCAACGCCCCTTCGACCGGACCGCTGCACACCGCGCTGCCCCGGTACCACAAGGGACCTTCCGGTCCGTGCAGTGGGGATTCCTTGAGCGTAATCACGGTATTCGCAAGCTTTGAGAGCGCCGGGCTCAGGCGGCCGCCGCCAAGTTCCGCTTCGAGTATTCCGACGTGCTCGCGGAATCCGTCGGTCGGGCTCAGAACGCCGCTGTCCTCGAGTTGCTCCCTGGCGGTGAGATAGCCGACGAGATGCTCTTTCAGGTTACGATTGACGCCGTCAAGACCCTGCTCGACTACGTACTCGGGCAGACCTCCGTGGACATACGCCGTATCGTTGATCACGATGAGAAACGGTTTGTCGAGCAGCCAGCGGCCGTATTTACCCTCTGTGCTGAACGCGCGCCGGTGCGCAAAGAAACCCGGCGGAGCGCGTTCGGCAAACTCGGATCGCAGCGTCTCGCCATCGGCGTTCGGCGCGCTCGCGGAATCGCTCCGTGCCCGTGCGAAGTGCCTGAACCAGAACTCGCGTTCCTCGGCACGCTCCTCGGCGGCAAACGCCGCGTATTCGCCGCGCACGACGTAACGCAGGTCGCCGATCATGTTCATGACGTCGTGATTGCCGAGCAGCATGTGCACCCGGCCGCCGGAGCGGACCGCCTCTTTCTCGAGGCGCATCAGCAAATCGAGCACGCGTCGCGAGTGCGCACCGCGGTCCAGCAGATCGCCGGTGATCACGAGATGGGTATCGTCGCCGCTCCACGCCAACTTCTCGTCGATGACCGAGGCGCTCTGGAGTGTTGCCGCCATCGCGTCGTAGGCGCCGTGCACGTCGCTAATGACGACAACCCGCCCGACGTCGGCAAAGCGCCACTCCCCGGCCTGAGCGGCCGTGGAAACGGCCAGCGCCAGCACCGCCCCGAGCAGGGCGGCGCTGCGCTGCGCCACTTTACGGTCGAGCATGGGTTGGGCGGAGCGTAGGGTGACTAGTTGCCAAAGCGAAGTTCGGCGCCAAGGTAGTAGTAACGTCCAATACCGCCGTTGAACTTGCTGTCGTAATTGCCGATACCGTTTTCGGCGTTGTCGCCGGAGCGCGGAACGAACGGATCGTCGTCGAAGATGTTGCGCACACCAGCCGATAAGCGCATGTCGATATCGTTGCCGATCTCGGTGGAGTACGCCACCGATAGGTGGTGCCGGAACGTCGAAGGGTAGAACAGGAAGTCCGGCACTTCCGGGTTGGTGACACAGGAGTCCGCCCCGGCTGCACAATCATCCACGTTTTCGGCTAAGCGCTCTTCCCATTCCTCGACGCGATCCAGACGGTCGAAAATCGGCCCCTGCCAGGTCGTGCGCCAGCGCACTCGCCAGTCGTCCTTCCGCCAGGTCAATGACGCTCTCGCCACGTCCTGAAAAATGCCGAAGTCGAGCTGGTTGTTGAAATCCTGGGCTTCCGGACCGTCGACGCCGGGAATGATCGCCTCGTGCTCGTTGATGCGCGTGTAGTTGCCAGCCAGCTCCAACTCACCCCAGCGGCCCACGTCGAACGCATATTCCAGTGTCACGTCGTAACCCCTGGTGCTCACTTCGTCGAGGTTGAAATCCTGCTGGAGAATCTCGCGAATCTGTCCTTCGTCGTCCCGCGTTACCGCGTCGCAGAACGGATTCGCATCGCCGAACGCAATGGAAGAGTTGTAGCATTGCGCGAGGATGACCTCGTTGTCGATCTGGTCGATGGCATCGTCGATCGTAATGTCGTAGTAGTCGACAGCAAGCCTCAGACCTTCGAGGAAACCGGACGGCGCGATGCTGAAGCCAACCGAAAACGTGTGGGCGGTTTCCTCGAACAGGTCCGGGTTGCCGGCGTTTGGCGAATAACTGTTGTTGTCGTCCTCGAACTCGCCTTCGGCGGCAATCGCTGCGGCAACGAGCGGATCCAGGCGACAGTTGTCGTGACCGGGGTCCGTCGACGTCGCGGTGGCGCCGTCGCAGATGTCGTCGTAGCTGTCGAAGTCGCCGCGCGGCGGCGAGCCCAGTTCCTCGATCGTCGGCGCCCGCTGGGCGCGGGCAAAGTTCGCCCGCAGGCTGTAGCCGTCGATCGGCTCCCAGATGAGCCCTGTCGAGTAGCTGAACACCGTGCTGATGCCGGGCGGGCTGTAGTCGGCGACGCGCAGGCCCGCCTCGGCGGACAGCCTGTCAAACAACGGAAGCCGCGCCTCGGCGAACACCTCCGACACGTCGATCTCGCCGGAAAACGCCGGCACGATATTGAACGTTATGCCACCGTTTTGATGGCCTTCGTCCACCCGGAGATCCAGCGTGTCGCGGCGAAACTCCGCGCCGAGTACAACGCCGACCGGACCGGCCGGCAGCTCGAAGAGATCGCCGCTGACGTAGCCGATCGCCGTGAACTGTTCCAGCTTGGTGCTGATCGTCGGCGTAGCGCGGATCCAGTCCGCCATTTCCGGCGTTATCGAGCCGATGCCGAAAAGATTCAGCGGTACGCAGCCCGCCGCGCGGGCGTCCGGATCGGCACACTGTACCGTGACGCCATCGGGTGCCAATTCAGCATCCAGCGCCTGCGCCACGCGAATGACGTTCAGTTCGTTGGAGCGGATCTGCTCTTGCTCGAACTCACCGTAGCCGAACGACACGTCCCAGAGCCACCGGTCGTCGGAGAAGCTGCCTTGCAGGCCAGCCCAGGTTCGGATCGTCTCGCGCGTGTTGTCGGTGGTGATGTTGCCCACCTCGAAGAAGCGACGGTCCCAGTCCAGCTCACCCTCGGCAATCACATCCGGATCGTTGGCAATCTCGGCCGGGACGAACGGGTTGTCCAATTCGATGTGGCCCGGCCGCACTTCACCGGGCTCACCCGTCACCGGATCGAAGAACGCAACGTCGGAGCTTTCGCTGTCGTCTTCCGGGGATTTGAAATTGAACGACGTGTCGCGGCTGTACTGCACCTGGAAATAACCGCGAGTGGCTTCCGTAAACTGGTAGTCGAGCTTCGCCGCAACGGCCGTCGTCTCGCTGGGAATCTTGATCATGTCCCAAATACGGCTGTAGAAACCGTCGCGTTCCTCGTCCCAGTCGGTTTGCAGACCGTCCTCGTTGTACCAGAAATCGCCGTCGCGCTCGGAGAACACACCACCCGGCGTCCCGTCGCTGCGGTCCCGCCAGTCGGCCGGCGTAATGTCGCGCGCGCATTCGTCGTCGACGGCGGTCTGGAAGGTGTTGCACATCAGCTCGTCGTCGTAACCATAGACCGCTTCGAGCCCGGCCCGCTCACGGTCGGAATGCTCGATACCCTGCTCCTCCTCGTAGCTGACGCCGACGAAGAAATACCCGCGATCGTCCGCGAACCGCGTGCCGAAGTCCGCGTCGATAGAGTATTCCTCACCGCCGCCTTCGTCGGTCGTGCCGCCGCGCGTCTCGATCCCGAAACCGGTCTTGTCACGCTCGGTGATGATATTGACGACGCCCGCCACGGCATCGGACCCGTAGGTTGCCGACGACCCGCCGGTAATGATCTCGACGCTGTCGACCATCGACGACGGGATGGTGCTCAGGCTGACCGCAGTGCCGCTGTAGCTGTTCGGCACTACGCGCCGCCCGTCGATCAACGTGAGGGTCCGGTTGCTGCCGAGACGACGCAAGTTGACCGTCGACAGGCCCGTCTGCGAGACGCTGGACTGCGAATTCGTGTTGCTGGTGGACTCGTACAGCGAAGGCACTTCGTCGATCAGGATTTCGGCCAGTGAGCCGATCCCCGAGTCCACGATGGCTTCGCCGTCTACCTGCACCAGCGGCATCGGTACGTTGAAACTGTCCCGGCGAAGGCGGGACCCCGTTACGACAATCTCCTCGAGATCGTCCGCCTCCCGGTTGTCGTCACCGGTTTGCTGTGCCCAGGCTGTTGATGTTCCGGCTCCCGCTATCGCGAGCCCGCAGAAAAAGGACGATAAGAATCTCGCGGCGCCCATGGTATCTCCCCCGAAATAAAATGTGATTGCCGGAGGCTGTTGTAGGGTCGCGAGTGGGGTGTGGGCAACAAGCTCGCGCTCTAATTTCCCTCTTTTCTCGCTCTATGCGAATAGAGATGCCGAATATTCAGCGATAAAGTGGGAAATCCGGGCTATTCAGCCCATGCGTCGCAGGACCGGGCCGACTAGTTGTCGGCCACACCGAGCGTCAGCGGATCCGGCGCCATCCAGATGTCGATTTGCTGCGGCTCCATGTGGGTGAAGAACAGCAGGCCGAGTTCTTCGGCATAACTGATCATCCCGAAGCGGTGGATGGTCCTGCCCGGGTGCCTGAGCATGACCTCACGCGCACCCGTCGCGAGGTGGTAACGAACGATCTCGGAACGGCCGCCCTTGCGGCGCGCATACAGGATCGTATCCGGACTCGAGAACACCCAGTTGCCGAAACCCGATGACACAATGTCATCGATGACCAGTACGTCGGCGCCCCCCGCTGCCGGCATGCGGAACAAGCCGCGCCGATCTGCCTTGTTGAAGTAGATGTGCTCTCCGTCGGGAGATTCGCGCCCGAACTTGGCCCCGGTGCGGGTCATCCGGGTCAGCTGACTGCCGTCGATGGCGACGCGCCACAAATCTACGGCCGAACCCTGCCAGACCGGCACAATCAGGGACTGGCCGTCCACGGCCCAGGTCGGGAACCCGAGATCGCCGAAACCGGTTGCCAGCGCCTCGACCTGACCCGAGCCGAAATCGTACAAATGGATGACCACCGCTTCCGTATCGGCATCTCTCGCGAGGAACGAAAGCCTCGTTCCGTCCGGAGACCAGCTCGGATCGATGGCACTCGCCTCGAACTGCGTGATCTGGCGGCGTCCGCTCCCGTCGGCGTCCGCCGTCCAGATTTCGTTGTGGCCGCTGATGTTCGAGTAGTACACCAGCCGGTTGCTGGCCGCCGAGTACTCCGGGCTGCGCTCCGCGCCCGATGTCTGGATGACGGGGCTCGGGAAACTCTGAGCCGAATCCCCCGTGTCGAGCGGCACCGACGCCACATACGAATTGGCCCGGCGGCGATAGAACATGATGGCGTCGTAGTCCGGCAGATACGCAGGGAAGCCTGCGCCCTCATGACCAAGCTCCCGCTTATTCCCGGTTGCTATATCGACGGCCCATATGCGCCGATCGAGTGAGTGCTTGTCGGACACGTACAGGAGACGGCTGCCGTCCCGACTCCAGGCGTGTCCTTCTATGCTCGGCTCGCCGTACGTCAGGCGGCGAAACTGCCAGCGCTCGGTATCGAAGAGATAAACGTCTTCCGACATCCGGTTCCTGGTCCGCGTGACCGCCAGCATCCGACTGTCGGGCGACCAGCTGACTTCCTTGTCGGTCAGTGGACAATCCGCACAGCTGATTCGCCGTGGCGCCAGTTCCTCGTTGGGTGAGAAACCGGCCCCAATCGGAGTCACATACAGTCCCGGCCCCGCCTCCGCATCGTCCTTGCGATACACGAGCGAGCGCCCGTCGGGCGACCAGCTCAAGGTTTGGTGCGACAGATCGACGCACTCGTCGACAACGCGCTCGACGTCTTCGAACGTGTCCCGAACGACCACCTCGCAGTCTGCGTCCCCGTTCCCCAGTCGAACGTAGGCAAGGTGCCGACCGTCCGGTGCCCAGGTGGGTGAATAGTGACTGGCGTCCCCCGATGTCAGCCGCTCGGGTTCCGCGGACGATGCCCGCAAGTCCTGCAAGTAAATATGCTGCTCGCCGGCCGGGCTTACGTGCATGAACGCAAAACGCGTGCCGTCGGGCGACGGCGCCGCGTAGACCTCGCGGCCGGGCAACTGGGTGGCCAGCTCGGCGGGTCCGGCGCCGGGGCGCGGCGCCTGACTGGACATCCAGAAGACGGCAATACCCGCCGCTGCAACAAACGCGACCGCTGCCGGCACCAGCCACCGCGGCGCTGCGGCTTTCGTCGCGTGATAGGCGTCGTCGGTTTCCGTTTCGTGAAACGTCGGTTCCGGCAACAGCTGGTAGCCCGTCTTGGGAACCGTCTTGATGGCCTCGCCGTCCTCACCGGACTCGCCGAGTATCTGCCGTACGCGCCAGATGGCGTTGTTGAGCGCGTTCTCGCCGACGTACTCGTTGCCGTCCCAGACGGTATCGATCAATTCACTTCGGGTAACGAGTCGGCCGTGATTCTCCGCCAGGGCGACCAGCACAGCCATCACTTTCGGGGGTATTGCCGTTTCGCGTGAGCCGTCGTTGACCGTGTGCGCGAGGGAGTCGAACCGCAACGGGCCAATTTCAAACACCAGTTGTTTATGGGTCGACATCAGGATCTACCCCGAGGCGCGCCAGCACCGCATAACCACATCGTGAATCCACTGACCGACGCCCTCCTGGCGGTCGCACGGCAAGCCCAGGCAACGATCGACAATGTACTAACGGAGTAACTGCTGGCGCAACAGGGTTCGTGCGCATTCTTTGGAATTCGGCAAGTGGATGCCGTTTTTGGCAGCGCGAACTTTATCGGATGCCGGTCACCCGGGTTTCCGGCCCGAAAGCGCTGAAACTCGATATTTGTTCGGCGATTCCCGAGCCGCTCACGCGGAACGTCCGCAACACGAGATCGACGTGCAGCTCGGCCCACTCCGACCCGGCTTCGCGCCGAATACTCAAGACCGAATCGTCGCTCGGCAGACAACGAAACGAACCGCCGAAAGCCGGGTGGCTGTTACGAAACCGGATCATGTCGCAGAGATTGCGGACTACGGGCCGCTCGAGGGCAGCGGCAACGTCGGACTCGCTGAAATACCCGCGGTTGATCTCGCGGCCGTTGACGCGGTCTTCGAACAGTTGCTCGTCGTTCGCTCCCGCCAGCAGCCCGACGTAGTACACCTGCGGAATACCCGGCGCAAAAAACTGTATGAGCCGAGCCAGCAGGTAGTCGGTGTCGTTACCACCCAGTGCCGAATAGAACGCGCAGTTCACCTGGTACAGATCCAGGTTGCCGACGTCGGATCGGGAAGCCCGCCGGCTCGCGCCGCGGCTGTTCGAGTGTATGGTCTCGACCATCGAATCGATGTAGCGCGGCTCCAGCAGGCCAGGGACACGACGATCCTGCTCGTCGGTGCCGACGTCCATGACGCCAATGCCGTCGTGGGTATCGAGTACCGTAATGACGTTGTCCGGGCAGATCGAAAACCAGTGCTTGAGCGCACCGGCACTGTTTTCGAACAGGCTGTGCAGCACCAGCGGAGGCAGCGCAAAATCATAGACCCAATCGACGTACTTTGCCGTCTCGAGCTGCCGGCCGTAGTGGGTATGGGTCTCCGCCAGTACCTGCATGCCGAGATCGTGACACCAGCCCGTGATCTCCTCGATGAAGGCGTAGGTCTCGGGCGTCATGAAACAGCTCGTGCCCCGGGTTTTCACGGCGTAGCCCACGGCATCGAGGCGCACGAGTTTGACGCCGTTGTCCGCAAGGGTGGCCAGAATCGTCTTCAAGTAGTGGACCGTTCCCGGGTCGTGTATGTCGAGATCGATCTGCTTGCTCGTGAACGTCGTCCAGAATCTCTGTTGTGTGCCATCGGCGAGATTGAGCGTTATGTACGGCGGCGTCGGTCTCGGGCGATAGACCCGGTCGAGTTCCCCTCGAGTGGCGCCGCCCTCGAAGACCGAATCGAGTTTCAGGAACATGCCGTCGTATTCGGAACCCGCACCGCGGCTGAGATAGTCCTGAAACTGCCGTGAATCCGCTGATATGTGATTGACGATGAGGTCAGCGCACAAATCCAGCTTTTGCGACAGGGTACGGACGTCGCTCCAGTCGCCGAGGCGCGCGTCGACGGCAAGATGATTCACGGGGTCGAAACCGGCGTCCGAACCGTCTATCGGATCAAAAAACGGCAGCAGGTGCACGCCGCCGAAGAGATCCGACAGCGCCCCCCGGAACAGACGTTCGAGGCCGCTGATATCGCCGCGGCCCAGGCGGTCGACGTAAGTAATGAGCTGAACCTGATTGTTCATCGTTGTTATTCGAATGCTGGCACGAGGCGCTGCGTGCCCGTGGTTGTCATGCGGTAAAACCTACCGTATACATCCCGGGCTTGCAACCGATTGCAAAGATTGTAGAATTCTACCTGAAAATCAGCAAAAATCTCTATAAATACGGCACTTGCATCGGTTTGAGACCAGTGCCGGAAAGGCATCTGAAGAGGCCACGATTGACGCCAGCGAGCCAAAAAGTGATCTGTGTCGGCGAAGTCCTCTGGGACGTGTTGCCAGAAGGCCGCTACCCGGGCGGGGCGCCGCTCAACGTGGCTTATCATTTGCGCCGGCTGGGCATCTCGTCCTGGGTATTGAGCGCCGTCGGCGACGACGCACCCGGCAAGGCTTTGCTTCGCCAGATCGAGGATTGGGGTGTCGGCATCGACCTGGTCGCACGCGATCCGCAGCTTCCAACCGGTTCGGTGCGGGTTTGCCTGACGGACGGCATCCCCGAGTACACGATCGCCGAGGACGTGGCGTGGGATCGGCTGCCCGTTCCGGGCACCTTGCCCCCGCGCTTCGAGAACACGGACGCGATCGTATTCGGCAGCCTCGCGCAGCGGCGTGCGGACAACCTTCAAAGGCTGCTGACGCTACTGGACGCCTGCCCTTCCGCGCTCAGGGTTTTCGACGTCAACCTGCGCCCGCCTTACGACGACCGGGCGGTGCTTCGGCAGCTTGCCGAACGCGCCGACTTCATCAAGCTCAACGACGAAGAAGCGGCGTTCCTGCTCGAGACCTCGACGGCTGCGGGAGATCTCGAATTGGCGGCCAGGGAAATTGCGGAGTCGACGGCTACAGACCGTGTGTGTATTACGGCCGGCGCCAGCGGCGCCGGCTTGCTGTCTGCCGGAGACTGGCGCTGGGTTGACGGCCAGCCCGTCGCCGTGAAAGATACCGTCGGGGCTGGGGATTCGTTCCTCGCGGCGCTGATAAAAGGGATGCTCCTTCAACCGGATCGCGTACAGGAAAACCTCGAGACTGCCGCACGCCTTGCGGCCTTCGTGGCATCGCGGGACGGCGCAACGCCGCGTTACGAGGTCATGCCCGACGGCTCCGTTCGGGCAACCGCTTAGCCACGGGCCTGGCTTCCTCGGGGCCACGAGTCTGGCCTCGCGGCACGTGGACGGATTACTCTACCCCTGCCGGCAATCATGGATCGCGGATGAACACGAGTAAGAACGTCGTCGACATGCAGCACCTCGCCGACCTCGCACAGGTGTCGAGGTCCACGGTGTCGCGCGCGCTCGCCGACAGCCCGCTGGTCAACGCAAAAACCAAGCAGCGTATCCAGGCGCTCGCGGCGGAGCACAACTACGTGCTTAACGAAGCCGCGAGAAACTTCCGCCTCAAGAAAACACGAATCGTCAGCGTCGTGCTCATGATCGATCCGGGCTCCGAGCAACGTACCTCCGATCCCTTTTTCCTCGAAATGCTCGGCAGCGTTGCCGACAGCCTCGTCGATGCCGGCTACGACATGCTGCTGTCGCACACGGCGATTCAGACGGCGGCGGAATTCAGAAATACGCGGGCCTACCGCCAGTCGGAAGGTGTCCTGTTTGTCGGTCAGGGCAAAGTGCATGACGAACTGAACATGCTGGCGGCCGGCGAGCGCCCCATTGTCGTGTGGGGCGCCGAAATCGACGACTCGCAGTACTGCATCATCGGCAGCGACAATCGTCAGGGCGGTTTCCGCGCCACGCAGCATCTCATCGACTGCGGCCGGCGATCGCTCGCGTTCTTCGGCGACCGGCGGCTGCCGGAACCACGACTTCGCTTCGACGGGTTCCTGCGCGCAATCGATGCGAGCGCGCTGAACTTCGACGCGGCCAACGAACTCGCAGTGCCTTTCGAACATCAGCGCGCGGAAGCCATGATTCAGAACTACCTCGATACCAATCCCGATATCGACGGTATCGTCTGCTGCTCCGACGTCATTGCCCTGACGGCCATTACGCAGCTCAATCGACGCGGACTCAGAGTGCCCGACGATATCTCGGTGACGGGCTACGACAACATCGGCATTGCCTCCCGGGTAAGCCCGCCGCTGACGACCGTCGATCAGCACATCCGCGACGCCGGCAGAATCATGGTCGAACGGCTGCTCGAGCTGATCGAGGGCAGACCGGCCTCGAATCACACGCTCGAAACGAGCCTCGTCGAACGCGGGTCCAGCCGACCGGACTGACGCGGCCTAGTCCTTTTTCGCGAGCCCCCTGTCATCCGGCAACAGCGTTTTTGCCGAAAGCAGCAGGAACAGGCCGGCAAACACGGCCATCCCGAGATACGTGTTCGCAAAACCGATCTCGTCATAGAAGTGCCCGGCGAGCGGGGCGAACAGGATCGTCGTGGACTGCGTGACAAACGCGAAACCGATCAGGTACAGGGTTGACGACAGCCGCGCATCGAAATGCAGATTCAGGTATTTGAATACCGACACCATCAGGACCGGTAGTTCGATCGCGTGCAGGAGCTTGATCACGGAGATCAACACGGTCGACTCGACGAGCGCGGACCCCAGTATGCGCGTCAGCATGATGGCGCCGGCGAGCAGCAGGCCGTTCTTGGTGCCGATTCGGGCCACGATGAACGGGGCAAGAAAGAAGAATCCGGCCTCGAGAAAAATCTGCGCTGAATTCAGGTAGCCGTACATCTCGTTGCCTAGTTCGACGCTCGAATACATCGACGCGAAGAACACCGGAAACTGCTGATCGTAAATAACGTAGATGCCGGACACGCCGAACGTAAAGACGGCGAGGTAGCGGAAATCCCGGATCCGCAGCACCTCGAGCACGTCGCTGAATCGCACCTTTTCGGTCTTTTCGAACGCGGCTACCGCCTTTTCGGATACGGGTATCCGGACGAACAGAAGAATACACAGCGGCACCAGCGCAAAACCGCTTGCGAACCAGAAGTTCAGGTCCGGGTTGATGTTGATGAGTATCCCGGTGAAAAACGACGCTGCCGCCCAGCCGAGCGACCCCCAGGTTCGGACCTGACCAAACTCGAGTTCGTTGAATCTCGAAATTCGTTCGATATAGGTTTCGACGGCGCCGGCAATGGCCAGGAACACCATGGCGATGAATACGGCACCCACGGCCGCACCCATGGCGAAGTTACTCATCAACAGCGGCTTGTAGACGAACACCATGAACGGCGCCGTTGCCATGAGCGTTGCGACGTTGAGCCACAAGAGGTGCTGGCCGGCCTTGATGCGGTCCTGAATGAATCCCAGGAGCGGCTGGATGCTGATCGCCGCTGCGGCATTGACCGAAAACAGAATCCCGATCTGCCGGCCCGAGAGGTCCGCCGCCTGGCTGAGCCAGATCGCGTACATTGCGTACACGAACGCGTAGCAGATGAACAGCGAGAACAGGAAAGCGCTGAGTATCCAGTAATCCCTGGAGTGTGATTTGTTCATGAGCGTGTGTTGCCTGACTGATGCCTGGTCAGCGACCAGAATCGAAGGTCTCTGAGTTCGAACGGCAAACCCGGTGCCGTCAGCCGCACCGAGTCCGCCCCTTCCGGAGGAAACACGAGGCTGCTGAAGACAACCCGGCCTTCGTCGACGAAGACCTCGAGCGTGGAACGATCGACCAGCAATCGAATGTTCATGCCGTCGAGAGACCCCGGGAGCGGCGCGGACACCCGCCGCGCGAAGCGCTCGTCGAACGGCTCTCCGGCGTCGCGCCGGTCCAGCGACACGGTGCCGGCATCGGCGTCGATCAGCACGTGGGTTGCGAAGTCATCGTCGGCGAGTACGCTGATACGGAGCGAACCCGCCCCGCTCTCGAGCGCGAGCGCAAGCTCGAAGCAGGTGCCCTCGATACCGCGTTCATCGAGCGCAAGGCTGCCCTCGATCCTCATGCCGCCAAGACGGATTTCCTTGCCGCGACAGGCGTCAAGTTCACGAACGGGTTGTTGCCGCAGCCGGAAACCGTGCTCATCCCGGCCGAGCACGAGTTCTCTCGGCAGCACATGGCATCCGCGCCAGCCCACCGTGGGCGTGACGGGTGCGTAGTCGCGATTCGACATCCACGCCGACATGACGACTCGACGCTGATCCAGCGGCACGTCGCTCCAGCTTTGAGCAGCATAGAAATCCGGACCCCTGTCGACCCAACAGGTACCCGTACCGGGCTCGCTCTTCAAAAACCGCGTACCGTCGAAATCACCGACAAAGTACTGCACGCCCGATCCGCCGGAAGGCAGCCCTTCGGCGACCGACACGAACAGAACGTGCTTCGTCTCGTCGCTTCCCTCCACGAGGAACTCGACGAGATCGGAGCACTCCCACTCGCCTTCGTCGCAACCGTGGTCACCGTAAACGCTCAACGGAAGCCATTCGATGAGATCGGGTGAGCCGTAAAAACCGACTTCGTGACGATCGGCATGCACGAGCGTCATGACCCAGCGGCGGGTCCCCTCGTGCCAGAACACCTTCGGATCGCGTATGTCGAAGCGCGGGCTCGGCAGCACGGGATTCGCCGGGTGTTTGACCCAGGTGTTGCCACCGTCATTGCTGTAGGCGAGGTTCTGGTGTTGATCGATGTAGTTGTCGTGCCTGGCGCCTGTGTACAGGGCAACCAGCGGTCCGCGCCCGTCCACGCCGAGACCGCTGGTGTTGTCACGGTCGTATACCACACAGCCGGAAAAGCTCGCTTCTTCGGCCGTATCGGGTATTGCGACGCCGTGGTCGCGCCAACGGATGTAATCGTCACCCGTGGCATGTCCCCAGGATATGTTGCCCCAGTCTGTACCGTGCGGATTGACCTGGTAGAACAGGTGCACGGTGTCGTCGTGAACGATCAGTCCGTTCGGGTCGTTGATCCAGTGGCCGGGCGCCGTGAAGTGCAGCTCTGGTTGCCAGTGATCGTCGGGTTTCATTGTTCGAGTTTTCCGAGCACGGACGACAGCCTATCGCCGTGCTGTCACCTGGACAATCGCAGAAGCGGGCGGCGGTGAGCGAGATAAGGTACCGGAGCAGCGCCCGAACCACCGGTCACACCGCCATCGGCGACGGCGTGACCGGAAGTACTGTCGAAAAGACAGTGGGGGGTTCAAAAATCGTAGCGCAGCTGCAGGCTCGAAGAACGCCCGGCAATCGAGCGCGCGCGGATCACGTCGAAGCCGTTGATCGTCTGCGGATCACCGCCCTCGGCCTCGGTCAAACCGATTTCGTCCGTCAGGTTGTTGATCGCGAGTCTAAGGCCCAGGCGATCACTCAGCCGGTAATTGACGAACGCGTTGAACGCCGTGTAGCCGTCGAGCTTCAGCGTGTTGTCGTCGCCAATGAACGAATCGTCGCGACCGTAGAAACTGATGCCGAACACGTGTTCGTTCAGGTTATAGGCCACTGTCGAGGAATACACGAGGTCCGGCTGCCGGCGCGGCGTGTTGCCGATGATTCCGGGATCGTTCGAGCCGACGATCTCCGCGTCGGTAAAGGTCAGGCCACCGAAGATCGAGATATCGCCGATATCCGCGACGACCTCGACCTCGAAGCCCGAGGACTCGAACTCACGCACTCTTGCGGGCGTCTCCAACCCTCGCGCCGCTTCCGAGTTGACGTCCTCGGTCTCGACGTAGAACGCCGTGGCGAAGATACCGTACCAGTCGCTTTCGTGCTTGACACCAACCTCGAAGGTCCGCAGCGAGTTCTCGACGGAATTCGGCTGTGCCTGACCTTCGATGATGAAGCCGCCGTCCGCCAGTCGATCGAAGTTGGCGCGGCCACCCTCGCTGAAGTTGCCGAACACGGCCCAGCTGTCGTTGATGATCCAGTTGCCACCCAGCGCAAACGACACATAGTCCCAGTCGTAGCTGAACGAGCGCCCTGCCCGGTCGGCCACGGTAATGGTCTCCGCGTTACTCTCGGCAAAGGTGATCACGCCGTCGCCGTCGAGATCGATCGCGGCGGGCGAACCCTGAACCCAGCTGCCGCGTCCTTCACCTTCGTCGTAGCGAAGGCTCGCATTCAGGCTCAGGTTGTCGGTTGGCGTCCAGTTGAAGGCTGCGTACACGGCGTCGACATCAGCTTCGAGCTCCGTATCGCGCGTACAGCAGTTGCCCCAGACCGGGGCGCCAAAAGCCAGCTGGCCATTCGACGTCAGCCGTTCGGTACCGCTGAAGACGTCGATCAGGCGCGGCTCGTCGCTGACGTCGGCGAGATGCGTCTGCCAGTACCAATCGATGTCGAGTTCCTGCGTCGACGTGTAGTAGCCCACGGTCAGATCAGCGTCATCGAACAGGAAGGTCAGGCTCAGATCGTTGCTGAAGTTATCCAGGCTATTGATGTCGTTGTCGAACGTGCGGATTTCCTGGATCAAACCGTTGCCGTTCAGATTGGCCAGTTCGGTCGCCGACAGCGCCTCGGTGGCGTTGGAGCCCGACGCAAATCCAAAGCCCAGCGGCTGCGCCGGATTTACGAGATACTGCTCGGTAATCGGATTCTGGAACGGCCCGTCCACGCCGAAGAACCCGGCCGGATCTGCCGCATCAGCCACCCGGACGCTGAAAGCGCCAAAGAACTTGCCGGAATTGCGCGAAACCCGGAAACGGTCGTTGAGCAGCAGATTGTCGCGGATCTCGAGTTTGATCTCGCCGCCGAACACGTTGGACTGCGTGCCGTTGCCGTCCCGGATGCTGGAGCGGCGAATACCGCCGTCGCCCGAGTTGCTCACGTTGGCAATGAGGTCCGCCGGTATGTTCGATGCAAACCGCGGGTCGAGCCCCGGCAAGGCATCGTTTTGTGCAGTCACGGGCATCGGCAGGATCGTGGCCGTCTGATCGTCCAGCACCTTGCCGTACAGCCGCACGCTGCCTTCTTCGAAGTCTTTCGTTACGCTCAGGCGGATCTGGCCGCCGTCTTCGGACGTAAAGCCCGTCGGGCGCACGCCCTCACCGCTGCGGTAGAAGCCGCCGACGTGAAAACTCCAGTCGTTGCCGAACGGCTGGCCGTAGGCGAAGTCGACGCGATTGCTGTCGTAGTCGAGGCCGGTCGTAAACGCAAAGCTGCCGCCTTCGTTGGCGCCGGTCTTGGTAATGAAGTTGATCACGCCCGACGGCGAGTTGCTCGCAAGCGTTGCGGCGGTGCCGCCCTTGACGGCCTCGACGCGATCAATCGTGAAATCGTAGGCCATGTAGTTGTCGGCGTTACCGACAATGATGTCGCCGAATTCGAGGATCGGCAGTCCGTCTTCGTGCAGCTGCAGGAATTTGGAACCGCCGCCGCCAAGCGGCACACCGCGCACGGTAATGTTGCCGTTGCTGTCGCCGCCTGACGACTCCGCGCGTATGCCGGGGATGGACCGCAGGACGTCGACCGCTCCCTGCGGGACGAAGTTTTCGGCACGATCCGCCGACACGGTGGTAATCGACAGGCTGGTGTCCATCTTGGAGACACCGCGCGGCGTTGCGGTCACGATTACCTCTTCGAGGAAACCCTGCTCCTCCTCCTGTGCCTGGGCGAGCCCGGGCAACATACAGACCGTTGCCACAACCAACGTCAGACCGCGACTAAAAGGTATCGCCCAACCCCGGGCCTCACTTGGCAACCGCCGTGCAGGTAATCTGCTCATATCCCCCTCCAAAACGATGTGAACGTTATTCGAGGCCGCCGGCCACTGTCATGCCTTGCAGCCCCGGATCTAAACTACTCCTACTTGCAATCGATTGCAAACTATTTTGCAATCGATTGTTTCCTTGATCGATTTAGCTGATACTGACGTGATCGGCGGGTTTCAGGAGTTCCCTTGCCGCCACAATCGACTGACAGGCCTGGCAATGAACAGAGATGACGACGCGGCCCGAACTTAAGCTTGGCGAGAAGCTGGGCTACGGCCTCGGCGACATGGCGTCGAACTTCTACATGGGGTTCTTCGCCATCTTCCTCCTGTACTACTACACGGACATCTACGGAATTGCGCCCGCAGCCGTCGGCACGATGTTCCTCGTCACCAAGATCATTGATGCCGTCAGTGATCCGGCCATGGGCCTCATTGCCGATCGCACGGAGTCTCGCTTCGGCAAATACCGCCCCTATCTGCTGTGGATGGCCATTCCCTACGGGCTGCTGGGTTACGCGCTGTTCCTCGGGCCCGAGTTGAGCGACACCGGCAAACTCATCTACGCCTACGTGACCTATTCCGCCGTCATGCTCGCGTATACGGCCATCAACGTGCCCTACTCGGCGCTGCTTGCCGTGATCTCACCGCTCGCCGAAGAGCGCACCAAAGCCACGACCTATCGCTTCATGCTGGCATCGCTGGGCACGCTCTCGGTTGCGGCCTTTGCGACGCCGCTGACTCGCTGGCTCGGCGGCGGCGACGAGCTCCTGGGCTTTCGTCTGACGATGGCCGTGTTTGCCCTGTGTTCCGTGGCGCTGTTCTGGGTGACGTTTGCGTCGACCAAAGAGCGCATCAGGCCACCCGCCAGCAATTCCAGCGTCCGCGAAGACTTTGCCGCGCTCAAAAAGAACGTGTCCTGGATCGTGCTGGCAATCGCCGGCATCCTGATCGTCACCGGGCTCATTACGCGCATGTCGTCGATCGCGTTCTACGTCAAGTATTACCTCGCCGACGACGGCGAACTCGTGTTCCTGATTTTCGACCGTATGGCGGTGTTCACGTCCTGCGGACTCATTGGCCAGCTCATCGGTGCCTTCCTGACGAGCCGCCTCTCCCGACACTTCGACAAACACCGGCTCGTGCTTGCAATGTCCGTGCTGCACGCTGCGCTGCTGGCCGTGTGCTTCGTGCTGCCGCCCGACAACTACTGGCTCGCGGTCGTTGTGCATTCGCTCGGCATGCTGACCTTCGGCGTCACGATTACGCTGTTGTTTGCAATGTACACCGACTGCGCGGAGTTCGGAGAGTGGCAAAGCGGGCGGCGGACTTCCGGGCTCATCGTCTCGGCGTCGATGTTCTCGCTCAAGTTCGGTTCCGCCGTCGGCGGCGCGATCCCGGGATTTTTTCTCGCCGGTTTCGGCTTCGTCGCGAACGCGGTGCAGACCGCCGAAGCCACGCTCGGTATCCGCATCATGTTCAACCTCGTTCCCGCTGCGCTCATGGTCGCGGGCGGTCTGCTGATGCTGCTCTACCGCATCGACCGAGGCACGCTCGGACGCATCGAGTCGGAACTGATCGCGCGCCGCGCCACCGTATCGGCTTAGACGCCGACATCAGCCCGACGTCGCCGGTTATTGTCTCCGGACTGCCTTCGTCCCCAGCAGGACGGCGGCGGCGATCAGGCTCGTGCCGGCGGCACGCTCGATCCACGCCCGGTAGCGTTGTCGTATCCGCGCAGCGATCCAGCTTGCGCCTTTGCCGTACAGCGCGAGAAAACAGCCGTCGATCACCAGGTACGTGCCACCAAGCACGGCGAGCTGCACGGCCAGCGGCTCTGTCGGACTCAGGAACTGGGGAAACAGCGCCGCAAAAAACACGACCGCTTTGGGGTTTGCGGCCGACGTCACGAAACCGCGTAACCACAGGCTCCGGATCGAAGCACGCCGGGCGCGGCCGGTATCCGCTTTTGCGCGGAACGAGGCGACAATCTGGCGTACGCCAATCCAGACGAGATACACTACTCCGGCCCACTTGATGACGGCAAAGCCGTGGCGTGAAGCGGCGACGGCGGCGGCAAGCCCAAACCCCGCAAGCATCATCTGCAAGGCATTCGCCGACAGGTCGCCGGCTGCCGTGGCCAGCGAGCGCCCAAAGCCGTTGGACATGCTCACCGACAGCATGAGCAAGTGGCTCGGTCCGGGCGTACTCATGAAGATGAGCACCGTGCCGACGTACAGCAGCCAGACATCGATACTCATATCGGCACGGCTTCAGTGTTTTTCGGATCATTCATGCGGACACTGTAGCGCATTTACCCACGCGAACGCGCCGGGCCAAAGCACCCGGCCGCCGACGCATCACTCCGACCGCAGCACGTCCGACGGCAGCTGTCGAGCGGCGCTATAGGCCTGCCCTCCTGCCGCGAGCCAAGACAACAGCACGCAGCCCACTACGGCGATCAACCACGGAATCACGGACACGTCGATGGCATCGATGAAACCGGATAGGTAGGCCTCGGTTGCCCAGTAGGCGAACGGCAACGACAAGAGGCAGCCGGCAACCACCGGGATACTGAAGTCGCGCAATATCAGCATGGCGACCTGGTAGCTGGAGGCGCCCATGGTCTTGCGCACACCGATCTCGTGGCGGCGACGATGCGTCTTGAAGATCGCCATGCCGACAAGCCCAAGCACGGCAATGACAATCGCCAGCAGCGAGAGCAGCCTGACGGCCGCCGTAAACCGCTCTACCGGCGCAAACCCGCGCCCGAAGGCATCGTCGAACATTTCGTAACGAACCATGGCGTTCGGCCGCCGCGAAAGCACGGCATCGGTGACCGCGCGCACGGCTTCCGCGCCGCCGCCGTCCGCAAGCTTCACGACCGGGTGGAAATAGGACGCATCGTTCAGCATGTACATGTTCGCCTGGGTGCCGCTCGCGGACAGGACGAGTGGCCGCGTCTCAACCACGCCGACGATGGTCATGACCGCGTTGCTGTCCAGCACCTGCCGGAACTCCCGGCTCAGATACAGATCGGCGCCAACGGCGTCCTGTGCGGAGTCGAAACCCAGCAGCTGGACGAGCGTCACATCCACGACGATTTCCACGGGATCTCCGGCCGCAGAAGCGTCGGCCAGACTCGATACGTCCGTATCACCGCGTTCTTCAGTGAACGTTCGCCCGGCAAGCAGGCGCGTCCCGAATACCGAGAAGTACCTGTAACCCACCTGATTCAGGAACGCCTGCTGCACACCTTCCACTCCGGTCTCATCCGTCGATACGCGAAGGAAGTTCTCGTGATTCGACCAGGGCAGAAAATCCATGCTCGTAACCTCTTCAACAAGGCGCTTTTCGCGTAGGGCCTCGGCAAGGGTCCGGTAACCCAGACCACGTGAATCGTCGTCGGTCAGTATCAGCAGCGATCCCGGGTCTCTTCCGAGCGCCGAACTCTGCACGTGGTTGTTCTGCAGCTGCACGACAATCAGCAGTGTAACGAGCGTACAGGTAACGGCAAACTGGAACACGACCAGGCCCGAGGCCACAAACCGCGAGAACGGCGCGACGGCACCGTGCCTCAGCGCCTGTATCGGCTCGATCCGCATCATGCGCATTGCCGGCAACAGGCAGCTCAGCGTAGCCACGGCGAGTACGACAATCAGCAGCAGCGGCCAGTGCGCCAACCGCTCGGATATCCCGAGCAGCAAATCGATACCGGTCTCGCGCTGCACGGCCGGCGCAATCACGAGCAGCGTGCAAACGGCGAGAACGGCGGCAACGACCGACTGCGCCAGCGACTCGATCCAGTACTGCTGAAACACCTGCAGGCGTGTTGCACCCAGCACTTTGCGCATGCCCATCTGCTTGATGCCGAGCGCCGCCTGGGCCGTTGCCAGGTTGGCGTAGTTCAGTCCCGCAACTGCTAGCACCATGAGTCCGAGCAGGTTGAGTATCCAGGTAATCGACAGGCTGTCGGCACGCGATTCGAACAGCGCCAGATCGAGCATGCGCGTCGGAAGCTCGTTGAGCGGAATGAGATCGAGGCGCGTCTTGGCCATGCTGGCCTGATCCGGCGGCAGGTGCCGGGCCACGAAAGCGTCCAGCTCCGCGCGCAGTATCTCCGGCGTCATGCTCGAGACAGTCGGATCGAAGCGCACGTAAGTAACCGGATCGATGCTGAGCCACCACTCAGGCTGCCCCGACTCGTCCGGCCACGCGTACAGGAAATCGAAATAGCCGGAAGCCTCCTCGTCCGGACCGAAGTGCGTAGGTCCGCCGGGCAGCGCTACGACAGCCCTGACGACGGGCGAGAAGTCTTCGCCAACGCGAATGCTGCGACCGATCGGGTCTTCAGCGCCGAACAGTATCTCAGCCGCCTTGCGGGTGATCACTACGTTGTCCGGCCCTGCCAATGCCGTTTCGACGCTGCCGGCCACAACGTCGAAATCGAACACGTCGACGAGAGCGGCGTCGGCGCGAGCCCCCGTCAGGTGCTGCTTCTGGCTGCCGTAGCTGACGGTCCAGCGGCGCTTGTTGCCGACACGAGCAACCGCCCCTAGGGTTGGAAAGTCGCTCTGCAGGTAGCGCGCAATCGGCGCCGTAACCCGCGGCCGAAACCCGGTGCGCTGGGACCCTTCGCCGTACTCCTGCGTGAGCACGTAAATGGATTCGCTGCCTTCCAGGGCACGGTCGCTCAGGGACCAGTAAGCATTCACGGCAACGGCCGCGAAGAAGCACGTGAAACCCAGCGCGAGCGACACGATGTTCATCTCGGCCGTAAACGGCGATCGTTTCAGCTGCCGCCCGGCATTTCTCAGGTAGTGCAGGTACACGTCAGGACTCCGTGCTCACGGTGCCCTGCCGGTCGGTCTGCACCCGGCCGTCTTTCATGGCGATGACCCGCCCGGCCAGCGCCGCCTCCTCGGTCGAGTGTGTCACCATGAGAATGGTGGCCCCGTCCTGATTCAGTAGCGTCAACAGATTCATCACCTCGGCACCGTTCGCCGAATCCAGGTTGCCGGTCGGCTCGTCGGCAAGAATCAGCTTGGGATCGGCAATCACGGCCCTGGCCACGGCAACACGCTGCTGCTGGCCGCCTGATAGCTGCGTGGGCCTGTGCCGCCCCCGACCAACCAGGCCCACGAGTTCGAGCGCTTCGCGTACGCGGGACTTGCGCTGCTTTCTCGGAATGCCCCGGTACAGCAGCGGCAGCGCAATGTTCTCCTCGACGCTCATCTCGTCGATCAGATTGAAGTTCTGAAACACGAAACCGAGACTCTTTTTCCTGAACTCGACGAGTTCCTTCTCGGTGAACCGGCTGACGTCGTTGTCCTCGAACCGGTACTGCCCCGCGGTTGGCCGATCGATCATTCCCAATACGTTCATGAGCGTCGACTTCCCGCAGCCTGACGGCCCCATGACGGCGACGAACTCACCAGTCCGTATGCTGAGCGAAACGTCTCGCAGCGCTCGCGTTTCCGTTTCCTCGGTCGTGTAGGTTTTACTGATGCTGTCCAGCTCGATCATACTCAGGCTTCCTCGTTACCCAGCGCGCGACAAAGTCCGCTCACCGAAGGCTTATGGTGTCCCGGCTACTCAGGCCGGCATAACTCGATACGATCACCGTCTCGTTGGCACGTAGCCCCGAGACGACTTCGATACCCTGGCTCGTGCGCCGGCCCGCCGTAATGTCCCGGCGTGACGCTTTCCGCCGGTCGGGTGACACGACGAATACCCAGCGGCCACCCGTGTCCTCGATATAGGCTCCGCGAGGAATGACGATGGCGTTTTCCTGCCTGCCGAGCTCCAGTGTTACGGGCACGGTCTGGCCCAGGCGCAGCGGTTCCGCAACCGGATTCTGAAAGCGCAGCTCAACCTCGAACTGGCGGTTCTGGACCTGCGGAAACACTTTGTCCAGGCTGACCGTTACCGGCCGGCCCTCGAGCGTAGCCCTGCCCTCAACGGCCGTATCGATCTGATTCAGGTAAAACTCGTCGACGCGTGCAGAGAGCTTGAGATCCTCGGTTCGATCGACGCGCCCAAGCCGCGTTGCTGACGGCGCGACGGCGCCGACTTCCACGAGCAACTCGGAGAGCTGTCCGTCGATGGGTGCTATCACGGTCAGCGCATCGAGTTCGGCTCGGACAACCGCCAGACTCGATTCCATGCGCACTAGGGACTGCCTAAGCTGTGCAAGGTTGGCCTCACTGTGTTCGAGGCTCGTGTTCTTCGCCGCAACCGTCCTCGCGATCGAGTTCCGCAGATGTTCGACCTCGCGCTCGAGATCCACTACGTCGATCTCCGGCACGGCATTGCCGCGGTAAGGGCGCAGTTTCTCGAGCAATGTGCTTGCCTCGTTGAGCTCGAACGACAGCTCGTCGATTTGCTCGCGGTAATCGGTTTGCGATCGGTCGAGTTCGAGGCGCGCGCGCGTGAGATTGCTCAGCTGCTCCGCGTAGGTGCCCTCCTGGCGGATAAGCGCCAGCTCGAGGTCGGTATTCTCGATCCTCAGGATGGTCTGGCCTTCACTCACGGTTTCGCCCTGATCGACGAACACCTCGGCGACCCGTCCCCCCGATACCGTGTCGAGATAGACCGTGCGATCCGGAATGACCCGCGCATCGACCGGCAGGTCGAGCGTCAAGTCCTGTTGTGTTACGGCGGCAAGCTGCAACCGGTCCACACTAACGGCGCGCCATTCGCCAGCGGCATACAGAACGACGACAACAGCCCCAAGCACGACCGCAACCAGAATGGACAAGCGGCGAATCGCGCGGCGGCGACGAACCCCACCCGGAACACGGGTGTCCATGCCCGTCGGGGCTTCTTCGGCGTCCTTCTCGCTCGCGGACTCCGGTGTGACAGCTGCATACTGACGCATTTTCGACGGTAGGGGCCTGAGCATCTCGTTACCCTGTGTACATGTAGACAGGTACAGTTGTACACATATAGTGTGGTATCGTCAAGCCTGCCGACGAACACGCGGCCAGATTCTTACGTCAAATGAGAGATTTCGAGTCAATTCAATGAGTTCAGAGTGGCGAGCCGACATCCCGATTTACCGGCAAATTGTCGACAAACTGCTGGAGGGGATACTCGACGGCACGTACGACGAAGGTTCGCTGCTGCCGTCCGTGCGTCAGATTGCGGAAATCTTCGACGTTAGCGCCATCACGGGGGCCAAGGTGGTCCAGGAGATGGACAAGGAAAACGTGACGATCAAGAAACGCGGCGTCGGCACACATGTAAAAGCCGGCGCGCGCGACGCATTGCTTGCCAGGGAACGAAAACGTTTCTGGAGCGAGGAGTGGCCGGCGTTTCGCGATCGCATCGAGCAACTCGACATCGCACCGGGCGAGGTTATCGCACTCCTTGAAAAAAACACTGCGTGAACACACGTTCTCCGCTGCTCGCGATCTGGTTCCAGCCGGCGAAAACGATTGCCCGCGTTGCGCATGAGAATCCCGGCTACCGTCTGTTTGCGCTCCCGCTCCTGGCCGGATTTGCTACCTGGCTCACCGCCGAACTCGACGGCAGGGACGCCGGTGCGTTCGACTACGGCTTGCTGCCGTCGGCCCTCCTGTCCTTCGGACCAATCGGCGAACTCGTCCAGGTTTTTGCCGGCGCCTACCTCCTGCGCCTGACCGGAGCCTGGCTCGGAGGAACGGCCGGAAGTCGCAGTATTCAGACCGCCATTGCATGGGCCAATGCCCCGATTGTGGTGATCGCGGGCGTGGGCCTTCTGATCGCCATCCTGCTCAACGTCGGCGATTTCTACACCGGCGCGCTGCTCGCTTATCATCCCACCACGTATTTCGTGGCGGGCTGGGTACTGTTCGCACTGCAGTTCGCACTCGTTGCGTGGTCGTACGTCATCTTCCTCAAAGGTCTGGCTGCGGTGCAGGGCTTCTCGTTAGCGCGGGCCGCACTGAATACCCTGCTTGCAGCCGCAATTCCGGTCATAATACTGGTCGTGGCAACCGTTGCACTGGGCTCCGTCGACGACTTGCTCTGGCTGTTGTTCAACGGAATGGAATACGCATTACCCGAGCACCGATGATTCCGGCCGACGACACTAATGAATGACCTCCGGCGGAGCAACGTCCATCTCATTATGGTGACGGACCTGAGCCAGACTCTGCGCTCCACACTGGAGATGGGCGCCGCGTTTGCGGTCTTGATGGTCCTGACCGCTCTGGCCGTCAGCTATGCCAGCGGGTATTTCGCGAGAGCGCAGATCGCTGAAGCATTGGCGGTGTCGAGCAACGTTCGTCAGGAGATGGTGGTGTACCGCGCGGAGCACGGCGTGTGGCCCACCTCATCAGCGGAGCTACCCCACTCCGACCTCAGTGGGGACAAGCCGCTCGGCAAATACGTCGCACGCCTCGACATGGGTGAGCACGGCAGCCTCACGGCTGAGTTCGACGAGACAACACCCACCGAAGAACTACGCGGCACAAGACTCACGTTCCGCCCGGTGAGCCTCGGCGAACACCCCGATGCGCCCGTCTCCTGGATCTGCGGCGCACACGGTTTTGCGTACGGGCTCACCACTCGCGGCCGCGACGAAACCACGATTGATACACATCTCCTGCCATCCTTCTGCAGAGGCTACTGATGGAAATGTTCAGTTCGAGATCGACGGAGCACCTGGCGTTCGTCAGCAGACAGCTGGCCAGGCTGCTCGAGAGCAAACCCTTGCCATCCGCGCTCAAGGAGCTCAAGGACGCGAGTCCGGGCGAATACACCGAGGACATCGAGTATTTACAGCAGCTACTCGATGGTGCAACTACCGGGCAGCGCCGCCTGCAACCCGATCCGTATCGCGCGATTCAGAAACTGCTTCCGGCGGTCGGCGATTCGAGGGAGACGCTGTTCCGCGAGTTTGTCGCCTACATACGGCAAAGCCGGATTGTTTTCGAAACCTACTGGGCCGGCGTCATTGGGCTCATCTGGTACCTCGCCGCCGTGGCATCGGTTGCCCTCGTCGTGGCCCTGATCTTCGCGAACTCGGTGATTCCGTCTTTCGACGGCATGTTTACGGAGTTTGGCGCCCGGCTGCCGGAATTCACCGAGTTCGTGTTTGCGCTGAGCGGCGCCGGCGTCCCCGCCTTCGCCGCTTTGCTGGCGGTGACGGTAGCCATCGTCGTGTTCTGCGTATGGCTTTTTCATCGGCGCATTCAGCAGATGGCGCCACTGCCGCGCTGGCCCAAATGGGCGCCGATACTCGGCAGAATTGCCGAGACCTACAACTTCGGGCTGTTCCTGAACTACGCGCGAATCCTGAGGACCTGTGGTGTCGAGCCGCAACGGGCCGTAAACGAAGCGGCAGCGCTTACGAATCAGGCCGCCGCGTTGCCTTTCGACACATCCGGCGAGGGACCGAGCAGCCACGAACAGTTCCCGGCGCTGACCGAACTGGGTGTTGCGGCACGACTTGGCCAGTTCGACGCCGAGATATCGCACCAGTGCGAGCAGCATCTCGGTGAACTGACGCTTGCCCTCGTCAACACACGGGACCGTTTCTCCGTCGTTCTGAAACTCGCGCTGTATCTTTTCGTAGGCGGGCTGGTCGTGGCCATGTACCTGCCCATTTTCAAGCTGGGCTCCGTTATCTAGGTGACAACATGAAACAGACAGGCTTTACACTGATCGAACTGATGATCGTCGTCGCAATCATTGGCATCCTGGCCTCGATTGCGATACCCGCGTATCAGGACTACACAATACGCGCACAGGTTGCCGAGTCTTTCTCGATCACTGGCGAGCTAAAGTTATCGATCCGGGACTTCTACAAAGACCGCGGCCGGTTCCCGGCCGATAACAAGGAAGCCGGCGTTCCCGCCCCCGAACACCTGATCGGCAACTATGTCACGCGTGTCGACGTCGTCGACGGCGCCATGCACGTGAGCTTCGGCCACTACGTCAACAGCGCGCTCGATGGACAACAGATCACGATCCGACCGATATTCGTGACCGCAAGTCCAACGAGTCCCATCTCATGGACCTGCGGCTACCGCAAGCCGCCCGAGGGGATGCAAAGCGCCGGTGAGGACAGAACGAGCCTGCAAGACAAGCACATGCCGGGCGCTTGCCGCCAATGAACGGAGATGAACAGCGGCACGGCAATCACAACCGGCGCTACCGGATGTAACCGCCGAGACTCGTGAAACCGCTGTTCCCTTATATTGTTCTCGCGGTACTCGGCACGGTCATCGTAACCTGCCTGGTATCGCTCATGGTGGTCTTCATGGGCGGCCCCCAGGGCGCGAGTGACTTTCGCGCGCTGCTGTCGCTGCAACTCGCGGCAATTCCGTTCGGGCTGCTTGCGGTCGCTGTCTCCCTGGCGACAAGGGGAATCCGGGAAGGCTTCGGCCCCGCCGTAAGATCGATCTGGCGGGCACTGCCGACGTGGATGCTGCTGGGCTTCCTCGTGCTGAACTCGTTGTGCGTATTCGGCGAAGTGTCGCTGTTGATCGTCGCTTACGCGACCGAGGCGACAGTGCCGTGGCAGGACCACGTTCCACTGATCTCCATGCTCTTCTGCTCCATCGCCTTCATGATTGTTTACGCACACGGCCGCCTGAACAGAACGAGTGAGCCGGCAATGTCGGGTCGATGGTAAGGCGCTAAACAGTCGGCGGCGTAATTACATGCAGGGCGCCGGTCTTGATCCAAACCCTCGCGCCGCCGTCGCCGGCTCGCGCGACGCAACGTGCGCCCGCGGGCACTCGCAACCAGGAGTGGCGCACGAGCGTGTCGCCACCCTCTTCCACGCTGCCATCGAGCACGAGAACTTCCAGGCCGCCCGCCGTGTCGAGCTCGACGTCAACGCCCGGTGCCCAGACATCCATCGTTACCGTTTCGCGCGCGTCCCGGTGCAGCAACAAGGTATTCCTCCCCAGCTGTCCGGCATCCGGCCGAGCGTCCCGCTCGTTCATGTCCGAAACCACCGTCGTACGATCCGATAGATCGAACTGCCACAGCTTTACGAAAATGGTGCAGCCGGGCTCGGATCCCGGCGTGTGCCTCGACTCCGGCGGATTGCGTACGTAGGTGCCCGGCGGATAGTCGCCGTGCTCGTCCTGGAAAACGCCCTCCAGGACAATGAACTCCTCCCCGCCCTTGTGCACGTGCGGGGAGAAGTGGCTGCCCGGCGCGTAGCGAACGATCGACGTTGCCCGCGCCACTTCATCACCAATGCGGTCCAGCATACGGCGTTCCACGCCCGCCATCGGCGACGCCTGCCACTCGAGCTGCTCGCTGTGCACGAGTACCCGTTCGTCGAAGTTGGCGTTGAGCTGCATCGGATATCCCCTCCCGGGACAATTCCACCCGGTCTGCGCGTTGCCGGACAGTATTGCACAAACGCCTGAAATTCCAGAGGTTTTAGGGCAATCGTGAGTTTATCCGCATTTGGTCAGGTTTCGGTCAGGACTCGGAGAAAGCCGTTCGGCAGGGTACGCCTGAATCCGCGCGCTGCGCATCACTCACAAACGGAGTTCAGCAAACATGCAAGACCTAACCAAGACGCCGACGAGTACGGTATCAAACAGTCCAAAGAGCGGCCTTGCCGCAATCGCCACAATTGGCGCCCTGGTCGGCACCCTTCTGCTGGCCGCCCCGGCGCAGGCGGGCGAGCCGGTCTTTGAGCAGCTGACGGACCTTGCCGACGAACGCCGGCAGGTCGAGATGCTGTGGCAGACGCCCGACGCCGGCAGCGGTCCCCGGGCCGCCATACTGTTTGTCCACGGTTTTCAGCCCCGCGAAGAGGACATGCCGTTCGCACCCGGCGCCAAAGCGATGCTCGAAGTACCGCCGAGGTATCCGCTCTACGAGATGTTTCGGCAGAAAGGTTTTCTCGTGGCCGCCGTGTCACAGTCCGGTTACGGCAACACGGATGGCCCGCTCGATTTTTGCGGCCCGTTCAGTCAGCAGGCCATCGCCACGGCGGTGGCCGCGCTCAAGGATCATCCGGATGTCGACCCCGACCGGGTCTTCCTGCACGGCCGAAGCCGCGGCGCCGTTGCATCCAGCATGGTTGCGCTGGACGACATTGGCCTCGCCGGAGTCATACTCGAGAGCGGCGTTTACGACATGAAATCGGAGTACGAGAATCTCCTCACGAAGAACACCGACCCCTACATCTACATCGCCGCCAACATCGAACTCGAGGCCGGCAAGACAGAGGAAGTTTTCATCGACCGCTCGGTGCTGCTGAGCGACCGAAGCATCCCGGTGCCGGCACTGGTCATCCACGGCACCGAGGACCCGAATACGCCAGTGACGCAGGCGATACGTCTCGAGGAACACCTGAGGACGCGCGGCGCCGATGTCCAGCTGGCGATCTTCGACGGCGGTCCACACCATGTGCCCGCCGAGCAAACCGCGCCGGTCATCGAGGCGTTTATTGCGCGGGTCTTAAGCGAGGCTTCGACGCTGTCCAGCCGGGAAGCCAGTAAAGCGCACAACAGCCGCTAGGCCACAGCGAGCAGCGACGGCCGTTTGCAGCGGCCGTCGCCTTTTTGCGCCTTACGCTTCGGAAACGTTCACGACCGATGAGCGAGCGATAACCTTCGCCTCGTCGATGTCGATCCCGATCCCGGGTGAGTCCGGCACCGTAATGTAGCCGTCGCGAATATCGAGGTATTCCTTGATGACGCCGATCTGCTCCGGGAAGCGGTCGCGGTCCGGGTATTCGAAGAACGGTCCGACAGTTGGCGAGGACGCCGCCAGCTGCAGTGTGGCGGCCGTCGAGATCGTCGGCCGCGTGTTGTGGAAGATCAGCGGTTTCTGGCGCATCTGCGACAGCGCCGCGATCTTCTTCATGACCGTGATACCGCCCGCCTTGATGACGTCGGGATTGAGGTAATCCGGGTTCGCGTAGGTGATCAGTTCATCGAGCTGAAATAGCGTGTATTCCTTCTCCCCGGCTATGATGCCGAGATCGAGCGCCTCCACGACCCTGGCCGTTTCGACATGGTTCTGATCCGAGCACGGCTCCTCGAAGAAGCGGTGACCGTACTTGTCCTGGAGTATGCGCCCGATCTGGATCGCACGCGCCGCACTGTAGCCGTTGTTGATATCGACAAACAGCTCCGCGTCCCGGCCGATTTCCTTTTCGATGGCATCGACGTAGGCGATCGTCTGATCGTTGGCCGGGTTCAGATGGTCTTCGCGTATCTGCATTCGGCACTTCACGGTCTTGAAGCCATCCCGTACGAACTTCACGGCCTGCTGAACCGCCTCGCGTTTGTCGAGGCGTGCCCAGCGCCCGGTGCCGTAGCTGCCGTAGATCGGCATCCGCTTGCGGTAAAGACCGCCTAACAATCGATAGAGCGGAACGTCCAGCAGCCGCGCTTTCAGGTCCCATAGCGCAATGTCGATGCCGGCAATGGAGTTCGATAACGCGCCGCCCGGACCGAAGTCGTGTGCCCGATAGAGCATGTCGTCGTAAATCGGTTCGTTGTCGAACGGATCGCTGCCGAGAACGTGCTGCGCATGTTCGGAGTGGATGAAGGCATCCATGACGTCATTGCTGCCCGCGTCACATTCGCCCCAGCCGGAAACGCCGGAATCGGTCGTTACGCGGACAAAAATGCCGTCGTCCATGAGATAGGTCTTGACCTCGGCAATGCGCAAGTCCGACTCGCTGGGCGCCGCAACGGCCTGTGCGACACCGCCCAGCACACCCGTGGCCGACGCCACGGCTGCCCCCGAAAGCCCTTTCAGCACGCGGCGGCGCGCGCGGAATTCGTCATGACGATGCTTATCAACCATAGTTCCCCCTCGATTGATTCGGTGAGTGATCAGGTCCTGCACCTTTTGCAGACCCGCTTGTTCTGATTGCCCGGTTCCTGTTTACAGGTTCCCGCCGGTTCCGGAACGCCGCCGTACCTTGCCGACCCGCGGGTTACACATCGTGGTCAGGCTGCCAGGGGATGACGGTCTTCCGGTCCATTGCATCGATCGCCATTTGCACCTGGATCGACGCAAGTGCGCCGACGCGTACATCCGACGCTGGCTGGCGGCCGTCGAGAATTGCCGTGCGGAAATCGCGAAGCGCATCCGCGGTCGGATCGCTGTCGGGCGCGTCGATGCGCCACGCCGCCTGGTTTGCCGACCGTCGCCAGTTCGACTGCGAGCCGTCCGCCATCGAGGCGCCGGAAACCAGGTCCAGGCCGTTTTCGAGAGTTGGTCCTTCCCCCTCGGGAATGTACCAACCCTGCCGCGTCGTCAGGACGATGGACCCGCCGCTGCCGAGTACGGCAATGCGATAGCTGTCCATGCTGTTGGCCGTCAGGCTCGTGAACGTCGCGGTAACGCCCGAGCGATAGCGGCAAACGATGTGAGTGTTGTCGTAGGTCTCGCGGCCGTCCTTCCAGTAGTCGATACCGCCGGTGCCCTGGATCGTGTCGGTCTCACCGCCGAGCAGTGTGTTGCAAAAATCCACCTGGTGCGCCGACAGCTCGGCCACGAGTCCGCTCGAGTAGGCCCGGTACATACGCCAGTTGATTTGCCGTTCGTACTGCGGATCCGGCACGGGGCGGCGCCAGTCGCCGTTGCGATTCCACTGGCAGTTGACAGCGACAAGCTCGCCAATGTCGCCCCGCTCTATGATCTCGGCCGCGCGCCGGTACAGCGGCGAGCTGTGATACTGAAAGCCCGCCTGGAATATCTGCTCGGGCCGTTTCCGGGCTTTTGCGACAAGGGTCAGCGCCGGGTCGATACCCTTGACGACCGTCTTCTCGCAGTAGACGTGCTTGCCGGCATCCAATGCGTCGAGCGCAATCTGGTTGTGTTCGCTGAAGGTCGTCGCAATGATGACGGCGTCGACCTCATTGTCATCGAGAACCCGCCGATAATCCGCAACGGCCGACGATCCGGGTGCATCGGATCGGGCCTCATCCAGCCGAAACGGCAGGACGTCGCAGACCGCTGCAATGCGGAAGCCCGGCAGCTCGTTCAGAAAGTCCATCAGTTGCCGGCCCCTGGCGCCGGTGCCGATGACCCCGATCCGAACGGTATCGCTGGGTGCCCCGGCCCCCGCAAGCCCCGGCGACAAACCGGTGATGGCGACGGCGCTTCCTGCGCCCAGAAACTGACGCCTGTTCATGCCCTGTCGCCTTCCGTGCCGTCTTTCGTGTCGACCTGATTGATGCTGGTCACAATACGAGCCCCCCTCAAATTGCGGACCTCGTAGTTTATACCTTGGGCTCCCATCCCGGCGCGTACTCGCGGCGCCACAGACGCATGGCCTTGCGGTTGTCCTTGATTCGCCCCGTGGCGGGATCGATATCGAGCGCACCGCCATTCACCTGGGCAATATTGCCGAGGTGACACATCAACGTGCTGATACGGCCTTCGTCGATCGGCGAGTTCAACGACGTGCCGTCGCGGATGGCCGCGAAAAAGTTGTCGAGATGCAGGTTGGTCAGCGCGCCCGCACCGACGACATCCGTTGTGCCGGATTCAGCACGTTCGTTGACCTGCTTGATGAGCGCGCCGCCATGGTCGTACAGACTGTAGCCGTTGCGGTCGAGCAAGATGGTGCCATCGGTGCCGTGAATCGTCGCGCCCCGGCCGCGTCCGAAGAACGGGTGGCCGTTGCAGCTGCGCCCTTCCCAGGCGATCTGCTTGCCGTCCTCGTATTCGTAGGTGGCAATCTGCGTATCGAAGAATTCCCAGTCGTCGTCGAAGTGGTAGCGACCGCCCGAAGAGGTGACGCGGTTCGGGATGTCGACGCCCAGCGCCCAGCGGCAGATGTCCAGTTCGTGCAGGGCGTTGTTGTTGATCTCGCCGGTGCCCCAGTGCCAGAACCAGTGCCAGTTGTAGTGCACCAGGTTGTCCCGGTAATCGACTCTCGGCGCGGGACCCTGCCACAGCTCCCAATCAAGCCAGTCGGGCACGTCGACTACCTTGCCCTTGCCAATGCTGCCGCGCGTATTCGCATACCACGCTTTGCCCATGTAGGCTTTGCCGATCAGCCCGTCGTGTATGTCTTTCACGGCTTCCATCGACGTGGGCGCCGAGCGCTGCTGATTGCCCATCTGCACAACCCTGCCGTAGCGGTCTCTGGCCTTCTCGAGTAGCTCGCCTTCGTGGGGATTGTGGCTGCACGGTTTCTCGAGGTACACGTCCTGGCCCGCTTCCATCGAATAAACGGCGAACGGCGCATGCGTATGATCGGGCGTTGCAATGACGACGGCGTCGACGTCCCGATCCTCGACAACCTGCCTGTAGTCCATGACGGCCTTGGGCGCGCTGCCCGTCGCGTCCGAGACAGCGGCCGAAATCTCAGCCAGCACGTTGCGGTCGACGTCGCACAAGCTGTGCACGTTGACCGAATCGCCGCCGACGGCAACGGCCGACTCGATCAGCGCTTTGCCGCGGCTGCGGACACCCGCAAACGCAAGGTTCAGGCGGTCGTTGGCGCCGAGTATTCTTGCGTAGCTTGCGGCGCTGGAAAGCCCAAGCGACGCACCGGCACCGAGCGCCGCGGAAGCACGAAGAAAATCGCGACGCGTGTGCTGTGTAGTCTTCTCGTCCGAGTTACTCATATCACCCCCACGTTCAATTACAGTTCGCGAATCTTGATGCTGCGGAAGCTCACGGTGTCGCCGTGGTCCTGCAGCAGGATGCGGCCTTCCGGCCACTGACCAAAACCGGGCCAGACGCGATACTTGCTGTACGCAACCAGCGCCCGGAACATCTGGCTGTGGCGGTTGTACTCGATGACTTTTTCGTTGTTGAGCCAGTGCTCGACGTGGCCGTCGATCGAGACGATGCGGCCCTGGTTCCAGGCGCCGATACCTTTGAATTGCTTCGCACGCCCTGCGGTCGACAGGTTCTCGGCCGTCATCAGGTCGTAGAGTGAGCCAAGCGTGCGGTTGCCTTCGACTCCCTGCTTCGCGTCGGGATGGCGCTTGTCGTCGAGGATCTGGAATTCGGCACCAATCGCCGAACCCGGGCCGCGATTCAAAGAGGGGTCCACGAAGTACTTGACGCCGCTGTTCGCACCCTCCGTCATCCGGAATTCGAACTCGAGTTCGAAGTTGCTGAAGCTCTCGAGCGTTACGATGTCGCCCGGACCGGTCGACTCGCCGCCGTCGGTGGCCTCGACCGTCAGCACGCCGTCGTCGATTGTCCAACCCGATTCGGGAAAATCGTCGAGCTTTGCGCCACGCCAGCCGGCAGTGGATTCGCCGTCCCACAGCAGTCGCCAGCCATGCCGCTTTTCGTGTTCCGTCAGCCGGTTGACTAGGAAACTGATCTGCGGCACCTCCGGATCGCGGCGCAGGCGCTCCTCCTCCAGATCGTCGGTCAGGATGCGAATGTTCCGCCAGCGTACGATCCGACCCACCTGTTCCGGTTCCTTGATGCTGTGCACCTGCAGACCAATGAACCCTTCAGCCGTCATGTCGTCGACGAGATCGGCCGTCTGCACGCCGTTCAGCCAGACGCGGATGGAATCGCCAATCGCCTCGACCCGAAACTGGTTCCATTGCCCGTTCCGCAACGCGCGGCGACCCTTCTCGTTCCGGGACAGCGGATATATCCAGCGTCTGCGCTGTTCGTCATAGATGCCCCCCGAGAACGCACGCGGCGTCGGATCGAGCTCCACCTGATAGCCGTGTACCACCTGTCGATCATTCAGATTGCTGCGAATCTGTACGCCTGAATTCAGCAGTGGATCGACGAACACCTCGTATTCCAGGATGAAATCGCCGTAGTTTCGCCGCGTCGTCAGGAAACTGTTCGGCGAGTCGGGTACCGAGACGCCGACAATTTCGCCGTCCTCTACGCGGTACTCGGCCTGTCCGCCCACCTGTCGCCAGCCGTTCAGGTTCTTGCCGTTGAAAAGCTCGCGCCACTCCGCCGCACTTGCCGTGCCGGCAGCGGCCGTCAGTAGCAGGGCCACCAGGAATCGTTTAGCCATGTCGATGATCCGCTTGAGAATTATCAGGGGCGTGATGATGGCACGCAAAATCGGTCTTGCCAATTCTGATCGCGTATCCTGCCCACCCGCCGCTGCCGTAAAATCAGCGAAACAATGTGGTGGATTGATCTTTGGTGAGTATTTTTTCTTATAATTCATATAATTGAGCAGCAACTCATACGAGCGAGCGCTCTCGATGCGGCAGTGAACAGCGTAACCCGGGAATCGGCTTTGCCATACTGGACTGACCGATTAGCGGGAATTTTGCGATGCTCAGCGAATCGCCGCTACCTGCTCGAGTTCGTCCATCACGCCTTGCAGCAGCGTGTCGCCGAACGCCTCGGTTGACGCGTCACCGCCGACATCCGGCGTGCGTGGGCCGTCACCCGCCAGCGCGCACTCGATTCCCGCCAGCACGGCCGCGGCAGCTTCGGCCTGGCCCAGGTGCTCGAGCATCATTGCGCCGGCCCAGACGGCGCCAACCGGGTTGGCGACATGCTGTCCGGCAATATCCGGCGCCGAACCGTGCACGGGCTCGAACATCGACGGGTGGGTCTTTTCGGGGTTCAGGTTGGCGCTCGGCGCGACGCCAATGCTGCCCGTCGTAGCCGGCCCCAGATCCGACAGAATGTCGCCAAACAGATTACTGCCGACCACAACGTCGAACTGCCTGGGACGCTGTACGAAGTGCGCGGCAAGTATGTCGATATGGTAGGACTCCACCCGAACGTCGGGATACTCGCTGCCAACCTCCGCCACGCGTTCGTCCCAGTACGGCATTGTGTGCATGATGCCGTTGGACTTCGTGGCGCTGGTCAGCTCGCCCCGACGCGAACGCGCGAGTTCGAAAGCGAACCGCAGAACCCGGTCCGTTCCCGTGCGCGTCAGCACCGTCTCCTGCACGACCATTTCCCGATCGGTGCCGGCAAACATGCGGCCCCCGATGCTGGAATACTCGCCTTCGGTATTTTCGCGCACGACGCAGTAGTCGATGTCGCCCGCGGCAATACCTGCAAGCGGCGATTGAACGCCCGGCAGCATTCGACAGGGCCGCAGATTGACGTACTGATCGAAGCGGCGGCGGATCGGAATCAGGAGCCCCCACAGCGACACCTGATCAGGCACCCCCGGGTAACCCACCGCGCCCAGGTAGACGGCATCAAAATCGGCCAGCTGTTCGATGCCGTCAGCCGGCATCATTTCACCGCGGTCCGCGTAACGCTCGCAGCTCCAGTCGAAGTTCTGCCAGCCAATGTCGAAACCGCATCGTTGAGCAACGGCATCGAGGATGCGAATGCCGACGGGGATCACTTCCCGGCCGATACCGTCGCCGGGAATGACCGCAATACGATAACGGTGAGGATAATCGTCAGACAATTACGCACCCGGCGGAACGTTCAGCCGATGCCCGGACGGTCACGCCTTGTCGGCGTCCAGCTTGAGCTGCATGGCTGCTTCGGGCGCGCCTGAAAAGCTGCGGCTGCGCGAACGTGCGCTTGCACCGATTTTGTTGCGGACTTCGTTCAGCACGATCTCGGCCGAACACAGCGCCGCGGAAAGACTGGGCGAGTCCGCCGTAACACAATTGTCCGCCAGCACGATGTGCTTCGCGTACTCAGCTACCGGCGATTGTTCGAAATCGGTAAAGCAGACGACCGTTGCCTTGTTATCGAACGCAAGCCTCGCAAATGACGTTGCGGTCGGATCGTACGGTTTGAAATCGAACAGGATCACGAGGTCGGATCGGCCAACGTCCATCAGACGCTCCGCGCGCTCCACCGGGTTGTTGCTGACGAGCTCGACGTTTCGCCGGAGCCTCAGCAAATGCGCGTGAAAGATCATGGCGAGCGCATGGCTCACTCGCCCGCCCAGGCACAGGACGCTGGACCTGGTGCGCGCAATCGTCGCCGCGAGACCGGCAACGTCGGAGTCGAGTGTTTTTTGCACGGTCTTGCGAATACTCTGGGTATAAGCGAGCTCCGTGTCCGATGACTCCACCCGCGGAGCAGCTGCCGGCGTCTTGTTCGAAAAGTATTCGAAGCTGGCTTGAATCTCGTCATGCAGCTCGCGTTGAAACTCCGGATAGCTGCTGAAGCCGAGCTTCTTGACGAAGCGAATGACCGACGGCGCGCTGACCCCCGCTTTGGCGGCGAGCTCCGCCAGTGTCTTGAGGCCCGCTGACGGATACTCCGCAAGCAGACGCCGCGCGACCACGCGATCGCTCTTGGTTAGCGACGACCAGCGATCGCGCACCGTGTTGGCGATCTCAGACTCAACCATTGTGGGGCCTCCAGGAACCGGAAATATTGGATTCAAATTTTGCGAACACCGCAATATTTGTAACATACATTACAGAATCTCGCCAGCCGGCGGCCGTCAGTGAACCAGCAGCAAAACCGCTGTCGACACCACAAACGCGCCAATGATGTTCAGCACAAAACCTTCGCGAACCATTTGCGCAACCGTGAGCCGCCCCGAACCAAAAATAACCGCGTTGGGCCCCGTCGCCACGGGAAGCATAAACGCAAAACTGGCACTCATTGCGGCAGGCACCATGATCAGCCGAGGATCGACACCAGCAGCGACGGCGCCTGCCGCCAGGATCGGCATCAGGAGCGCCGTAGTTGCGGTATTGCTGGTGATTTCCGTCAGGAAACTGACCGACAGACAGATCGCGATCGTCACGAGAATCAGCGGCAGATCGCTGATTCCGACCAGTCCGTCACCCACCAGCGCACTCAGGCCGGATTGTGCGAAGGCCTTGGCAATGGCAATGCCGCCGCCGAACAGAATCAGGACTCCCCAGGGGATCGAGCCGGCGGTCTCCCAGTCCAGCAAGCGTTCACCCTTGCCGTTCGGAATCAGGAACATTGCCACGACGGCCAGCAACGCAACGCTGGCATCGTTTGCGGATTCGAGGCCAAGCAGCGTGCTCCAGCCGCCGAACGGCTCCTTGCGAGTGATCCACAAGAGGGCAGTCACTAGAAACACGGCCAGCGTCCGGACCTCTTCCGTTCGCCACGGGCCCGTGTCCGGCAACTCGATCTTTTCGCCTTTGGGCAGCCCGCGCGAGAGCCATAGCGCCGCTATCGGCACCATGACGATTACGACCGGCAGCGCCCAGCCCATCCACTCGGTAAAGGTGGGTTCGTAGCCCGTCGTCTCGCTGAACACGCGCATGAAAATCAGGTTCGGCGGCGTGCCGATCGGAGTGCCGACGCCACCGATGCTGCAGCCGTACATGATGCCAAGCAGCAGCGCGACGACCATACGCGGGTTTTTGAGCTTGTCGCAAACGGCAAGCGCAATGGGCAACATCATTAGCGAGGTTGCGACGTTGGATATCCACATACTCAACACCGCCGAAGCCACCATGAAGCCGAGTACGAGTTGAGTCCCCGAGTGACCGCCGAACAGTGCCACCATCATGAGCGCCAGGCGGCGATGCACGCCGCTGCGCGCCATCGCGGTGGACAGCATGAAACCGCCCATCATGAGCAGAATGAGCGGACTGCCATAGGCGGCACCCACTTCGTTTGCCGTCAGGATACCCAGCAACGGGAATGCCGCCAGCGGCAAGAGCGACGTCGCGGGAATGGGAATCGCCTCGAAAATCCACCAGACCGCGCACACGAGAGTGACGGCCGCCGTCCACGCCATTGCAACCGGCAGGCCCGCTGACGTCATTGCCGACCATACAACCGCCGCAGCGACAGGTCCGCTCAACAGAGCGACACGCTTTATCACCATGCTTTCTATTCCGTTTTGTTATTCGCGTTTCGGGGAACCAGGCCACGGACGACAATCTCGTCACCGGCTACTTCGAGTTCGGCACCGCCAGCCCCGTTGACCGAGCGAAGATAGCCAAGCAACTCGCGGCCTTTGTCGCTGTTGGGGGAGTGCAGCCGTACGAGGTTCGTTTCGTCGCGCCAGGACGGCACGAGTGAGATGCCGGCCAACTGCCGGTCGCGAACCAGGAGCCTCACGAGCAGGCCTTCTTCGTGTTTGCCGAGACGCAGACGGTCGTCGAAAACGAATTGTCCGATGCTGTGAAAGATCGGCCGCCCGCGATGCATTTCGATCTCCTGATACGTGTGTGGCCCATGCCCCATCACGACGTCGGCACCGGCATCGATTGCGGCACGCCCGACGACGCGCTGGTAGTCGACGACGTCCGTCGAGTTCGATATTCCCCAGTGGTACGAAGCGACGACGACATCGGCGTTGTGCACGAGCGCCTCGATATCCGCACGCATCCCGGCCAGCGACGTGTCGTCCACGCGGGTGATCACGATCGGCGGCTGACCGGGCTTGTCCAGGTTCGGCGGCGGCTGATAGGCGGTCGACACGTGGATCGCCGCAATGCCGGGGCGTGCGTCGCTAGCTGCGTGATTGAACGGAAATACCGTGGCCGCGTATTGAATGAAGCCGACCCGCGTCCCCTTGACCTCCACGATTACGGGTTCACGTGCAGCCTTGCTGTCGGGCCCACCGCCCGTATACGCAATGCCGGCACGGCTGAGGACCTCGATGCTCCTCTGCATCGCCTGCCAGGGGTAGTTGACGTTGTTCGCAACACCCACGGCGCTCATGCGGACCGACTCGAGCGCCGCCACCTGATCCGGCTCGGAATGTATCCAGCGCTTGTGCGGGATGTCGTCGATCAGCGGGTCCTTCGAGCTGCCGGCAAGCGCGCATTCGAGATTCGCGAAACGCACGTCGGCGGCGAGCAAGGTATCGCGCACGTAGCGGTATGCCTCGGCCGGATCTTCCCTGCCCTGCAGGTTCGTGTCGCCCATTAGCAGTATGGAGACTTCGCTGGCGCCGCTGCCGTCCTCGACCCACGGCCAGGGGTCAGCCCGCAGGGGGCTTGCGTACGCCGTCGATAGTGCGATGCAGAGGATCAACGACGAGGCACGACTCCACATGGCGATCGCTCCCGACCCTAGAGTAGAACGAGGCTCATGGCCCAGACGACGGCGGCAGCCGCAAGCCCCTGCACGAGCGTCCCCAGGGTTTGCAGCCGGTAACCTTGATTAACCGTCATGCCGGAGAACTGGGTGACAACCCAGAAGTATGAATCGTTTGCGTGCGACACAACCATGGAACCCGCGCCAATGGCCACCACGGTCATTGCGCGCGCAATGTCGCTGTCGAGCCCGAGTGTACCGAGCATGGGCGCAATGATGCCCGCGGTCGTAATCATTGCCACGGTCGACGAGCCCTGCGCGGTCTTGATGGCGGCAGCGACGAGAAACGGCAGCAGGACGCCACCGAAACGCACAACGGTTTCAGCGCCCAGGTCTTCTCCAACACCCGAAACCTGCAGCACGCGGCCAAAGCCACCCCCGGCGCCGGTTATGACGATGATGGTCGCCGCCGACTTTATCGCCTCTCCGAACAGGCCCGAGGTTGCGAGCATGCGCGTTTCGAAACGCTCCGGTAAGGTCAGCGCGAGCGCCGCGCCAATGCAGAGCGCAATTGCGGGTTCCCCCAGGAATTTGAGCGAAATCGCAAACGTGCCGCTGCCGAAGGGCGCGGAAGGCAGGTCGGCGACGGTGCGGCCGACGATCAGCAGCATCGGCAGCACGATCGGCAGCAGCGACTTGGCAACGGACGGCCCCGTATCCTCCGCCTCCTCGACAACATCGGCAGTCGGTACCAGGGATTCGGACTCGATGTTGATCCGTGAGGCATAGCGATACGCGAATATCAGCCCGGCAGTCAGGGAAACCAGGCTTACGATCACGCCGATGCCAATCACTACGCCAAGATCGGCACCAATGATCCCGGCGGCCGCCACGGGCCCTGGCGTTGGCGGCACCATCGTGTGCGTTGCCAGCAAGCCGAGGCTCAGCGCTACGGTGCAGGCGGCAAGCGATACTCCGGCGCGTGCCGCCAGCGCGCGATTGATGGACGACAGCAGCACAAACCCGGAGTCGCAGAACACGGGCATGGACACCACGTAACCCACGGCGCCCATTGCAACCGGCACTCGCGGACGGCCGGCGAGACGCGCAAATCCGCTTGCCAGCCGCATCGCAGCACCGGAGTGATTGAGCAAGGTTCCGATGATCGACCCGGCAATAATGACGATGCCGATGGCGCCCACTGTCTCACCGAAGCCTTCGTTGATAGCGGCGACGATGTCGAGCGGCATGAGTCCGTCGAGCGTGCCGAAGAAGAACGCGGCGAAGAGCAGTGCAACAAATGGGTGGAGCCGGAATTGCGTCGTCACCAGCACGATGAGCGCTATGGACGCCGCCAGCAACATTATCGACCACACTGTCCGCTTCCCCCCAGCAGCGAGTTCTTGGATACTGTCCTAAATATTACAGATAATCAATTCTTGTTCAGTCTTGGAATTTTTTTGACATGCTTGCCGTAAAGTCCAAAGCGCTTTGGGTTCTCCTGACCGCTGTTTCACCCCTGGTTCCCGTGGCGGCAGCAGCCGAACCCATACGCGGTAGTGTTGCCGAATTTGTAGCACGATACCCGGAACGCGCAACCGCGCTTTGCGTCACGCTGGACCTCGAGAGGCCATCAATGGCGTCCGTCAGGGACGCCTGTCAATCCGGTGACTGGATCGGCGCGGGCCAACACCTGCTCGACTACTATCGCCGATCCGGGAACGGTCGCTGGCTTCGCGGCCGCCTCGGCGTTCACGACCCTGGCGGTTTCGATGTGGCGCTCGAAAACCTCGCCGACGACACTGTCAATGACATTTACCTGCTACAGGGAGTGCGCGGCAGCGCCCGACGCGACAGCAACGGCAAGCTGGACTGGATGTATCGCGGCCCCAACGGCGACCGCGAGTGGGCCCTGTTCATGAATCGTCATTTTGTCCTGCTTGGCCTCAAGAAGGCGTACGCCGAGCACCGCAAACCTGAATACATGAACTACGTCAACGCCTTCCTGGCCGACTGGATCGAGGCCAATATGCCGCCGCCGGAAGGCCCCGACGAATACGCCATGCCCGAACCGTGGCAGCCTATGTCGACCGCCAGCCGGCTGCTGCAGGTCTGGCCGCAGCTCTTCTACTATTTTCTTGACGAGCCGCTGTTTGACGACTCCACCCGGCTCTTGATGCTGTCCAGCGTGCACGCGCAGGCGGAACATCTCAAACGCTACCATCGTCAGAAACACAACCACGCGGTCAAGGAGATGGTCGGCCTGGGACACGCGGCGGCGGCGTGGCCGGAGTTTCGGAACGCAGCCGATTGGTCGGCGTATTCGATCGCCACGCTGCAGGCGGAAATCGAACGGCAGGTATACCCGACGGGCGTACAGAAAGAACTCTCCAGCCACTACCAGCGAACCGTGCTCGAATACGTCGCTCAGCACATTGCCTTCTCCGATTCAGCCGGTGTCGACGTGCCCGACGACTTCGTGGCACTCGCGGAGAGCATGGCGGACTATCTCGCCCGCTCGATGAAGCCCGACGGTCACGTTATCGTCAACAACGACGCCGATGCAGATTTCGTTCGCGACACACTGCTCGGATTTGCCGAGCAGTTCGACCGCGACGACTGGCGCTATATCGCCTCTGCCGGAGCCAGTGGCCTCGTACCTCGTGGCCTGCCTTCGAGCTACTATCCCTACGCGGGCCAGCTTGTTTCTCGTAGCGACTGGACCGATGCCGCCCAGTGGAGTTTTTTCGACGCCGGTCCGTGGGGCATTTCCCATCAGCACAACGACCGGCTGCACGTCTCCCTGTCGGTTGGCCAGCGTAATCTGCTCGTCGACACCGGACGCGTCAACTACATAAAAGACAACCCCCTGCGCCGCCACATCATCAGCTCAGCGGCACACAACGTCGTACTGATCGACGGTGCCGGTCAGGGGCCGCAACTACCCGAACGCGAGCAGCCGGCCGTCGAGTCCGCGATGGTTACGCCGGACTACGATTTTGCCGTGGCATCGACGGGAGACAACTTCCCGGCTATCGAGGGCACGGCGGTGCACACCCGGGCCTTCTTGTACCTGCGCAACCGCTACTGGCTCGTCGTGGACCGAATCGAGACCGACCGGCCGCGCCGAATCGATGTGCTGTGGCATTTTCATCCCGACATAACGCTTGCACAGGCCGACGGCGGCAGCGTCAGGAGTGTTGACCCGGGTGTTGCAAACCTCAGGATTACGCCACTCGGCAATGAACGCTGGTCCACGGAAATTATCGCCGGTCGCGTAACGCCCGAACCGCAGGGCTGGTACAGCCCCGTTTACAACACGGTTGTTCCCGCACCCACCGCCGTCATGACCGCCGAGATCGAGGGCAACCGCATCTTTGCCTGGCTGTTGACCACGGCGACAGGTGACGTCGAAGCACCCGCCGCCGAGATCGAGAACATCGAGGCCAATACCTCGGTCCGTATTGCAGTCGGCGGACGCACATGTCCGCGCGAGCACATGGAAATCCGACTCGAGGCGCCGGAAGCTGCCAGCGACGACCCCGCATGGCCCGCGCGGCAGGCGCTGCGCAGGCTCGATGTGGAAGCCGGCTGCTGAGACACAAAGCCCGGCAAAAGTAAGGCCGGCCGTCACACAGCGACGGCCGGCCTCGGGGGATGCCGTTCTTCCCCTCCCGGGCTTTGGCTACTGTGACCAGCGAACGCCGAGGTTGTAGCTGCGGCCGCGGAACTCGAGTTCCGTAAACCGCCGCAGGCTCTCCGAGCCCAGGAAGAAATTGCGCGAATCTTCTTCGGTCAGGTTTTGCACGTCGAAGAACACGGTCAGCAGACCATCGCCGATCGGCCGGCGATACTGCAGCGCGAGATCCCAGGTTTCTTCGATATCGATGCCGAGGTCGTCATCGGGATCGTCTTCCAGCTGACCCTGGTTATCGAGGGCAAGGCCAATCGATCGATACGTCACGCCGCTGCGGTTGTATGCAAGCCGCGCCGTAAACGATTCAGTTTCATAGAACAACTGGAAGTTAAATGCGTCCTCGAACTGACCGACGACAAAGTCTCGCGTTACGTTGGTCGTCACGTCCGAGTCGCCGTCAACCGTCGTGTAGTTGGCAAAAATACCGAAGCCGTCCCAGGGCGCCGGCAGCATCGTGAACTGCTGCTGGAAATTGAACTCGAAGCCGAGAATCTCGGCCGTGTCGCCGTTGACCGGGCGCGCAAAGTTAAACCGGGTCAGCGTGTTCAGATCCACCGGTATCGACGGCTCGTCTTCGCGCTCTTCGGCAATGGCCTCCAGCGCAATGTCCTGAAGGAAAGTCGGCAGCGCACTGATCGTGACGCCGGTTTCCTCGAGCTGCTCGGTGAACTCGAAGTTCTCGATCTCCTTGTAAAACGCACCGACCGAAATCACGCCGTTGCTGTTCGTGTAGTACTCGTAGGACAGATCGAAGTTGACGGACTCGAAGGGCTCCAGGTCCGGATTGCCGCCGTTGACGAACAGCTCTCCCTCGAGCAGGTCTTCGTCCCAGTTGAATTCGTTGTCGAACAACGGCCTCAAGTCGTCGAAGTCGGGTCGCGACAAACTGTTGGTCCAGGCCGCGCGTACGATCTGATTGTCGTCGATCTGGAAGCGCGTAATCACGGCGGGCAGGATGTTGTTGTAGTCGTTGTTTACGGTCGTACCGTCGCTCGCCACGACGTCCGCGTCCGTATCCTCGAAGCGCGCACCGAATACGGTCGTCCAGCGGCCACTCCTGAGCGTCGCCTGAAGGTAGGCCGCATGGATTTTCTCTTCGACTTCGTAAGAGTTCTCGAGATTGTCGCCGTCGGCGCTGAACTGGCTGGGATTGTCGCGGAAATACTGGTCCATCGTGAACGCGTCGTTCCACAGCCCCATGTCGTAGCCGAACGGCTGCCACGCAATGTTCGGATCGTCGGGGCCAATCACCTGCGACATCAACACAGGATTGTCTTCGTCACCCTCGAACTCGAAGATGCTGTAGTTGGTGTCGCGCTCACGGAAACGGCCCTTGTAGCCGAATTCGAGTTCGAGCTCGTTGTCGCCGGCAAGATCGAAGCGTTTCCGGATATCGAAGCGAACCGAGTCGATCTCGTCGTCGGAATTCTCGTTACGCCACTGCTGGAAGTCGCCCCTGTTGCCTACCTCGAGTATGTCGAGATCCTGTGACCAGCCGGGCTGTGTATAGCGCACGACGCGCGAGGTACCGTCAGTGAACGTCCAGTCCGCCACGCCGTCGTCGCACAGACCGATATCGCAACCGCGCGCTTCGAAGCGTGCACGGGTCCGATTGACGGCGGTATCCGAGTAGCTGCGCGACAGACGCCAGTTGACGTCCCAATCGATGAACGGGGAATGCTCGCCCTCGACGAAGTAGTTGTACGACGAGCGCTCGTTCGTGCCCTCACGCGTGCGGCGGCGGACGCGCCCGCCGTCGGTCGAACCGCTGACGGCAACATTGTCGTCGTTGAATACAGTATCGGTCGTGAATTCAGCGCTCGCACCGGGACGCATTTGCAGCCGGCGGCGCAGTTCGTCGTCTTCGAAATCGGACAGCCAGCCGCCGAATTTGATGAGGTTGTTACCGGACTGGTAGTCGAAGGTCAGGTTGAGTCCCTGGCGGGTCCGCGTGAAGCCGCGCCAGATGACGTCGTACGTTTCGATCACGTGGCCTTCTTCTGCAAGCTCGACCGGCGGGCCGCAGACTCCGCCAACACAGGTAGAAAGATCGAGGAGCTCGTCAACGGTGTCCCATTCAGCCTGCAGACCCGAGATTCCCCTTTCGTCCTCTTCCCACGACAGCGTGCCGATGACACCCCAGTTGCCGCGGGCACCCAACCGCGTGCCCCAGGTGATCTCGCCGGACAGAAGGTCGCCTTCGTTGAGATCGTTGTACCCGTAGCGCCCGGTGAACTCGAGGAAACCCTCATCCAGTTCGGTGGCCGTCTTGGTCTTGATGTTGACGGCTCCACCGATGGAATCCGCGTCCTGACTCGGCGGCACGGCCTTCCACACTTCGATCTGGCTGATCAAGGTCGCCGGCACCGTGTTGAGCGATGCCGAGCGGGCGCCGCGAAAGCCGCCGCTCGCGAGTGTGCTCTCGGGCGACGGCAAGCGGTCGCCGTTCATGCTGACGGCATTCAGCCGTGCGTCGGCACCGCGGATCGTGATCGCCTGCGCTTCGCCTCGATCACGCTGGATCGATACGCCCGGGAGACGCGACAGCGCCTCACCCATGCTTTGCTCAGGAATCGTCTCGAGCGTTTCTTCGGATACGATCGTGACGATCGTGTCCGAATTTTTCTGCTGCTGAATCGCGCGGGCGGCGCCATAGGCCACACCCTTGACGACAATTTCGTCGAGAATGGGCTCTTCGTCTTCATCCTCGTCGGATGTCTGCGCAAACGCGCTCGTGAACAACGTGCAGGATAGAGCGATAAACGCCAGCCGCAAACCGCGGAACCGGCGTACGGGATTCGCAAAGTCCATAGTCCTTCTCCCCCCTTTGAACTGCGATACAGGTGCAGGTCGGCAAAGCCGGCTGCTTTTGTTCGGACGCGGCCCGTGTAGCGATCGACGCGCCGGAGATCTGCCCGGTTTGCAGACTCCGACGATCAACCGGGAAACGTGCGCAGCCCGGTAATTTTTTTGTCATTCTGTACTATTCATTACAAAGGTACGGCTGGTCTGTCCAATTGTCAACGCCTGAGTGCCGCAGGAACGGCCTCCCGAACGGATGCCGGGGGTATCGATGCTGACCGATTATTCTGCGCAACAGCAGGGTTTTTTCCTGCCAGACCGTACGCTCGCTGCCCTGATCGGCACCATCGCTTCGGCAATCGAGCTAATCGGCCAAACCACATGACAGTTCAGGGCGGAGTGGGTTACGGTTGCCTCGCCCAAACGCTCAACTGTTATTTTTCTTTCAAAACGGCGTACCTCACCCGATCGGGTGACGCCTGTCTGGAGACATCGTGAACGCTTTCGAATGCAGAAGATCGCGGCCAACCGCGGGCAGATCCAACTATCCTGGAGGGAAGACGAACAGGCATTGCGTCGTGCTGTTGCTCGCCTTGTCCGCTCTGATCTCGACAGGTCTGAGCGCCTGCGGGCCTCGCGATCAGCCAGCAGAGCCGCCCGATTCGAGAACCACGGGCAATACCGGGCTCACGCTGGCTCCCGGTTTCGAGGCCACGGTCGTGTTCGAGGGCACGGGTGAGAGCCGCGAGCTCTTTATCCGGGAAGACGGTGATCTGTTCGTCAGTCTGTCAGGCATTCGAGACGACAATACCGTGCTGGGGCTTCGTGACGAGGACGGCGATCATGTCATTGACACCGTTCGACCCTTTTTCCGGGTTACGACACCCGACGAGCAGAAGGTGCCGCGTGTACACATTGCGTATGCGGACGACTATCTGTACGCGGTTACGAACGAACAGGTCGTGCGCATGCGTCTACCGCTCGGCAAACTCGAACCCGTCTCCGGCCCGGAGGTTGTCGTCGCCAGCATCCCCTACCAGTCCAGTCACCGCGGCCGCACGCTGTCGGTCGACGGCAACGGCTGGATCTACGTCAATATTGGAGCGCCGTCCAACGCCTGTCAGACCCAGTCGAAAACCATGGGCTCACCCGGGCTCGACCCCTGCCCGGAACTCGACGCGCACGCAGGCATCTGGCGCTGGCGCCGCGACCGCTTGAATCAGTCGCGCAACGAGGGCGAGCACTACGCCAGCGGCATCCGCAATGCGATTGCGCAGACCTGGGACCCGGTTTACGACGGGCTGTACGTCGGCCAGATGGGCCGCGACCGACTCGACTCGCTTTGGCCCGAGTTGTTTACGCCCGAACAAAACGCCGATCTGCCTGCCGAGGAGTTTTTTCGCGTGGAGCGGGGACAGCAATTTGGCTGGCCGTATTGTTACTTCGACGCCGCAAAGGGCAGACAAGTGCTGGCGCCGGAGTATGGCGGCGACGGCAGTGCCGTTGGCCGCTGCGCCGATGTGCCGCCGCCGCCGGTCACCTTTCCCGCCCATTACTCGCCGTCTTCGATCGCCTTTTATCACGCGGACCAGTTCCCGGAGCACTACCGGGGCGGCGCTTTCGTTGCGCTCAAGGGATCCTGGAACCGGGCGCCGCTGCCGCAGGACGGGTACCTCGTGGCGTTTGTACCGTTTGCGGACGGGGCGCCGACGGGCGCCTGGGAAAACTTCGCGGACGGTTTCAAAGGTTTCGACGTACTTTACGATCGCGGCAACGCCGTGTACCGCCCGCAGAGCGTCGCCGTTCATCCGGACGGTTCGCTGTACATACTCGACAACAACAAAGGCCGCATATGGCGGGTCCGCTACACGGGCAAAACCGGGGAGCGTGCGGCGCGTCCCGCGGAACCGCGCAGCGACCGCGACCTGATCGTCGCCGCCAACCAGGATCGCGGCGGCGAGCTCTACCGCCAGTTCTGCGCGGCCTGCCACCAGCTCTCGGGCGGCGGTGTTCCCGACGAGTTCCCGCCGCTGACCGGCACGGACTGGGTGAGCGGAGACAAAGGGCGACTGATCCGCGCTGTGCTGCACGGTATGCAGGGCCCGCTGACGGTCAACGGCAATCAGTATGACGAAGTAATGCCCGGGCACGCGTTCCTGAGCAACAAGGATATTGCGGCGTTGCTGACCTATGTGCGTGCGGCATTCGGCGACGGTGCCGGACCCGTGCTCGGATCCGAGGTGCTGCTCGTGCGTAACGCCGAGCAACGCAGCACACCCTGGCCGGCCGCCGTTCTCGAGAACCGAACCGGCCTCACGGCGGGCGGGCCCGACACCGATGAACACAACTCAAGCGGAGCAAAACCATGATCAGTCGTCGCCAGATGCTGCAACTCATCCCGGCCGGAGCCGCCGCGCTGACGGCCCCCGCCGCAATGGGCCGTCCGGACGCCGGGGTGTTGCGTTCCCGGCTGCGCGAGGCGCGCAGCCGCCCGGTTCTGGACCGGAATCCACTCAAGACGCCGATCGTCATCGATCGGATCGACATGCTGCGCCGCGACGGCCAGTACTTTGTCCGCGCCACCTGCACGGAGGGTGTGTCGGGTTGGGCGTTGTGCAATCCGGAACGCATGCCGTCCGCGTTTGCCATTCTGCCGCGGCGCGTCGCACCGTTTCTGCTCGGGAAGGACGCGCGCGACCTCGACTCGCTCATCGACGGTGTGTTTCTGCACAAGAGCAACTACAAGTGGCAGGGCCTGGCATTCTGGATCACGGTTGCGCGCACCGAACTTGCGATTCTCGATCTCATTGGCCAGCGTAGCGGCCTGCCGGTGCATGCCCTGCTCGGCGGCAAGGTACGGGATTCGGTGGGTGTGTATTACGCCAACGGCGACCGCGAACACTCCGCGGAGTGGGTGGTCGATCGGCTCAAGGCATCGGTTGCGGAGTCCGGCGCGAGGGCCGTCAAATTCAAGCTGGGCGCGCGCATGCGGACAACCGCAAGATCGACCGCGCGCGATCTCGAACTCGTACCGATGGTTCGCAAGGCGTTTGGCGACGACATGACCATCTACGCGGACGCCAACGGTTCCTACGACGTGGCCACGGCCGTCCGCATCGGCCGCCTGATGCAGGAACACGACTACGGTTTCTTCGAGGAGCCCGTGCCGTTCGACTACCTCGAGGAAACCCGGCAGGTCGCTGACGCGCTGTCGATACCCATTGCCGGCGGTGAACAGGAATCGAGTCAGTGGCGCTTCGAATGGATGATCGCCAACGGCGCCGTCCAGATTGCCCAGCCGGACCTGATCTACTTCGGGGGGCTACTGCGCTCGAAGCGCGTTGCAGCGATGGCGAGTGAGGCGGGTATTGTTGTCGTGCCGCACATTTCGCCGCGCGGGCTGGGCGCGCTGTACATGACACACTTTGCGTGCACGGTTTCGAACACGACGGATTTCCAGGAATACAAGGGCGATCCGGACACCGTGCCGTACGAGATCGTCGGAACGGGCGAGCGATTCCACGCGGTCGATGGCCGGCTGACGGTGCCCGACGCGCCGGGCTTCGGCGTGCAATTCGATCCGGACTACCTGCGTGGGCTCGAACCGGTAACGGCCTGACCGGCGGCGCCCGTCACGTCAGCGCGTTTGGTCACCGAGCAGCGGGCCGGCAACGTCCAGCACGTGCACCGCAATCATACCCATGACGCCTATGGCGGTCAGGTAGTACAGCGTTGGCAGTAGCGTTCGTCGGAGCGTGCGCCCTTCCTGGCCGAGCAGGCCAACGGTCGCCGACGCAGCGACGACGTTGTGAATCGCAATCATGTTGCCGGCCGCCGCACCGACGGCCTGCAACGCGACAACCAGCACCGTAGAAATTCCGAGGTTCTGCGCAACGCCGAATTGAAACAGCACGAACATGAGGTTGCTGACCGTATTGCTGCCGGCGATGAACGCGCCAAGCGCGCCGATGGTCGGCGCAAACAGCGGCCAGACCGCCCCGACGTTGGCCGACACCCACTGCGCCATGACGATCGGCATGCTGCCGATCTCGCTGCCGGTGTCCGAGTTGATGTAGATCCGAACCATCGGCACCGTGAAGATCAGCACAAAACCGGCGCCCAGCAGCATGCGCGATGATTCCGTGAACGCGCGGCGGAATTGTGCGCCCGGCATGCGATGCAGAAAGACGGTCAGGCACGCTACGACAATCAGGATGGACGCCGGCAGGTACAGAGGCGTCGTGGCTGCGGAGATGCTCGTGTCGAAAATACCGTTCCATTGCAGGCGGACGGATTTCAGCCAATCGCCGAACGGCAGTTCCCGAACCCGCGTCAGCACGAGCAGTGCCGCGACCAGCAGGTACGGCAGCCACGCTTTCCACAAGGGTATCGACGCGCCACCGTTGCTGTTGGCGCCGTGGCCGTCAAGATCGATGTGCAGACGCCCCATCCAACCCGCGGGCCAGCTGTCTGGCGGCGCAAAATCCCAGTGGGTTTTTGGCACGAGAAATCCGGCCCGGGCCGCCGTCGTGACGATGCCCATACCGATCAACGCGCCGAGAATCGAAGGGAACTCCGGGCCCAGGAACACGCCCGCGAGGTAGTACGGCACGGTGAACGCAAAGCCGCCGAAGATCGCAAACGGCAATATCGCGAGACCCTCACGCCAGGAACGGTTGGCGCCGAAGAAGCGCGTCATCATGACCACCATGAACAGCGGCATGACCGTGCCGGCAATCGCGTGCAAGGTGACGACGTTGACGGTGACCAGCTGCAGGTACTCCGACGGTTCGAGCCCGCTTGCACTGAGCGCGGCAAGCACTTCGGGGCTGTCGAGACCGTTCTGCACACCGACCAGAATCGGCGTACCTACGGCACCGAAAGTCACGGGCGTGCTTTGCACCATCATCCCCAGCATGACCGCGGCAATCGCCGGGAAGCCCAACGCAACGAGCAGTGGCGCAACAATGGCGGCCGGGGTACCGAAACCCGAAGCGCCTTCGATGAAGCAGCCGAACATCCAGGCAATGATTACGACCTGCACGCGCCGATCCGGACTGATCTCCGAGAAACCGTGACGGATGACCCCCAGCGCGCCCGAATACTTGAGGGTATTCAGCAAGAGTATCGCGCCGAAGATGATCATCAGGATGTCGAAAGTCACGAACAGGCCCTGCACGGTCGCAGCGGCCAGCGCAGATGCCGGCATGTTCCAGACGGTTGCGCCGATGACCGCCGTCAGCACGAAAGTGACCGGCATGGCGGTTCGCGCCGGCAGGCGGAAGCCGACGATGAGCACTCCCGCGAGAACGATTGGCGCGGCTGCGAGAGCCGCAAGTAGCCCCAACGACACGGCGCCCCCTGCTTGTATTATTTTTTACAGTAATTCTGATCTTGCGATATTCTGTAACGAATATAAACACGATGCAACCATCTCAGGGGGGACACTATGGCTGCTACATCACCCGTGACGCGGCGCGAAGCACTGAAGTTTGCCGCTGCCGGCAGCGTTGCCGCGGTCGCGTTGCCGCGTTACGCCAACGCCGTGGAAGACGTATTGCGGCAGGTTCGAATTACCCGGCTCGAGTTCATCGACCTGCGTTTTCCGGGAACACTGCCGCTGAAGTGGAATGCCATCCGCAGTTACGGTGGCGGCTCACCCACCGACAGCATTCTGGAAGTGCACACGGATCAGGGCATCGTCGGCAGGAGCCGACCGAAGGCCCCTCGCGAGGTCATCGAAGGTGAAGCGTTCAGCCGCCTCGAGGGGCAGAATCTCCTCGAGCCGGAACGGCTCTGGGACCGCATGTACCGGCACAACCGCAAGTCGATTGCCAAGGGCATTTACATCAAGGCCATGGGATCACTCGACGTCGCCATATGGGACATCATTGGGCAGGCGCTGAACCTGCCGGTACACAGAATCCTCGGCACGTTTCGCACCCGGATTCCGGTTTACGCCGCAGGTGGTTACTACGCCGAAGGCAAGAGCATCCGCGATCTCGTCAACGAAATGGAAGGCTACGTCGACGAAGGTTTTTCGGTCGTCAAGATGAAGGTGGCGGGTGCACGCTTAAGCGAAGACGTCGAGCGTGTCGCTGCCGTGCGCAAGGCACTCGGCGACGACATTGGCATCATGCTCGACGCGAACAACGGCCTCAAGGCCTACGAAGCGATTCGCCTGGGCCGCGCCGTCGAACAGTACCGACCGTACTGGTTCGAGGAGCCCGTGATGCCGGACGACTTCGAAGGCTGCGCCGAGGTCCGGCGCGCGCTGGACATGCCGATCGTCGCGGGAGAAAACGAATTCACGCGCTGGGGCGCCCGCGACCTCCTGACCGCCGGCTCCGCCGACATCCTGAACCTCGACGTCGTCAAGGCGGGCGGTATTACCGAATATCGCAAGATCGCGGCGCTCGCCTCCGCGTTCCATGTACCCGTTGCGCCGCACGGCACCGTGCACATGTCGATGCAGACGATGGCGTCGGTCGACAACGGGCTCATCATGGAGGTCTATCCGAGCGCGCGCTCGCACTTCAACCCGTCGTTGCCCTCGGTCCCGGTTGCCGACGGCCACACGGTCGTGTCCGAGCGACCGGGCCTCGGCCTCGAATTCGACGAGGAGATGATCCGGAAGTACCGCGTCTAGCGGGCTGCTGGCCGGTTGCTACTGCTGCCGATAGCGCTCCCGCTGCTGCCGTCCGATCTCCTCGTGCCGCCTCGAGTTGATCGTCGGATCATCCGACATGAAGGTCCAGAGCTGCACGGTGCCGTCCTGGTGTGCCGTCGTCAGCAGCGTCCCCGCACGGTTGAAGTGCATGTATTCGAGCGCGTCGGTCACTTTTGCGCGCAGTGCGTACGGCAACGCATCGTTGCTAATCTCCGAATCCAGCAGCTGCGCGGTGCGGAAGAAATCGATGGTTGTGCCGTGCCCCGCAACGAGCAAATGCCGGCCGTCCTTGGTCCACTCGACGGTCTCGGTCTTCTGTCCGGACTTGTTGAAACGGCGCAGGAGTTCACCGCTCTCCACGTCGTAGAGGTAGACGAAGCCGTGCGTGCCGCCGACCGCCAGCATGCTGCCGTCGGGGCTGAACTTCGTGTTGATGTAGATATGCCGCAGGTCGCCGAGAAGCGGCGCTTCGTCGATTTTGCTTTCCCAGTGCAGCGACCAGTCGTCGACGTTCCAGACCCGTGCCGACTTGTCGCCGACGGTCGCCATGTACTTGCCGTCCGACGAAAAATCGATCTCGTTCACGGTTCCCGGATGCTCGAGGGTCTCGACGACTCTCCACGTGCGGGTATCGAAGATCCGCGCCGGGCCAATGCCGTCGACCCGCTCCTGGCCGCTCACCATGTAGCGGCCGTCGACCGACAGAGCAAGACCGTCGATGCCGTTCTCGTGTTTGTGGTCGGCCACGACTTCACCCGTGGCCGTGTCGAACACGCGCATCATAAAATCTTCGCTCCCCGACACGACCTGCCGGCCGTCGGCGGTAAACGCTACGCGCTCGATCTCGTCGGGCACGGTTCGCATCCACATCTCGTAACCGTCGGAAACGCGAAACAGTCGAACGGTAAAGTCGAACTTGCTGCCCGTGACGATGTAGTTGCCGTCCGGCGAAAACTCGGCCGATTCGACCGAACCCGGTTCACCGTAAATGTCGGCCATGCGCGACCAGACATGATTGAGCGCAAGCTCGCCTCCGGCATCCGCCGTCGAGGTGAACAACAGTGAGAATACGAGGGTACTCGCAGCAGCGAGCCGCAAACAGAATGGCATAGGAATGCTCCCGTGGTTTCAACCAGCGACAGTGTCTCGGCCTGACCGGACCACCAGGCAGCGGGCGCTAGAATAGAACGAAAAACCGCACAGCACAAAACGGTGCAAACCCGCCGCATCGAATTCGCGTGTAACCATCTCTTGCTCGAATGACGTTCGCACCGGGTTTTCAGCGCAGCGGCAAAGCTGTGCTACTGTCGCCCGCCTCCACGATTGTTCACCCGGCGGGAGACACACGATGTCCGAGTATTTTGGTCATGCGGTTCACGGCGACGACTGTGCTGCGCTGGCGCTGGCGTCGCCGAACATTGGCCGGCGCACCAAGCGCGTCTGCCGCGAACATGCGCGGCTGATGCGCATGGGATCGGTACTGCGGGCCGGCGCGACGCTGGTGACGCCAGCGCTCACTGCCATTCGCGACGTCGATTCGGCAGCAAACACACGCACGGCGGATCGCCGTCTCGCGATTGCGCTATCGCAGCTTTCGCATCGCGCGGCGGATGGCTATTTCAAACCCGTGTACCGGCAGCTGGCACCCGAGTACTACGACAACGACTACGCCGTAGCGCCGGCTGATATCCGCATCATGCATGACATTGCGCTGTATCACGAACGCAGGCACATGCCGCTCGCCGACGGTGACCCCAAGTACGATCCGCTGACGTTTCGGCATGTCGTGCCACTCGCAGCCGACGTGGATCCTTCCGAATCGAGGTTCGTCGAAACGGCGTTCGGTGCGCGCGTGCTGCAGGAACTTCTGGGACTGCACCAGCTTTTCCCTCCCGGTGCCGACAGCGAGAGCAAACTCCGCGCGTACATCATGGCGCTCGATCCGGTGTACCTCGACACGGCGCGCTACGCCGACATGGCGGCGCAGCCGTACCACAATCTCGTGCAGCGCTACATCGTCGACCCGAACTTCTACGACCCCGACGATCCCTACATATCGCTGGCCGTCGACATCCAGAACGGCGCCCGGCCGGACGCGAAGCGCTTCGAAGCGGCCCGGGAAACACCGCCGGACGAACTCAGCCAATGGGGTGTATCACTCGCGATGGGTATCGACTACTACGAGGCCGCAGAGGCCTACATGAACGGCGACATCGGTGAGCAGACGTTTCGCGAGAGGGCTTTGTCATGAACCGCCGGGAAACGCTCGCACTGCTGATCGCGGGTATCGCCGCGCCGTTCACAATGAACGGCAGGGCGCATGCAATACCGGCGTCCTACGCCCGTGCACCGAACGACCGTGCCTGGAACACACCTTGCCTCACGCGGGCCGCTGCCGTACACGACGCGCTGACCTTGCTGATCAGCGACGCCGACGTTACCGGAGAATGGCAGGATGCGCTGATACCGCTGCCGGTATCGAAACCGTGGGAGTTCTCGTACGCCTACGGCACCGCAAGCCTCGAGGACAGCGGCCAACTGTTGAAGGACGTCGTCGCCGAAGTGCTCGACGGCTGGACAGGCCGGCAACCCGCCTTCATGGATTTGCAGCGCTACAAAGGCGGAATGCTCGAGCGCAAGTTAATGATCGCATTGGGCTGGGCCGCGGACCGCGGCGCCGCGGCCACTTTGTTCGAGGACCTCGAGCCGGGCGACGCGTCGCCAGCCGACGTCGTCGACGGGGTTTTCCTGCGCGCAATCGCCGGCGTCGACGAGCTGGACGAGGCTCATGCCCGGCGCATATTCCGCATCCTGTACGAACGCGCCCTCATGGGAATGCACACAATCGAACCGGATCTCGACGGCTGGGGAAATGCGGACATTGCCTCGATGCACGAACTCCGGAATCCATCACCGGCTGAGGTCATCCGCTACGTCGATGCCTACGCCGACTGGATCGAGGGCATCGACGAGCAGTGTGAACGCCTGGCATTGGCGAGCAGCAACGAAGCGCCGGCCGGTTACCCGCAAGGCGGCAATTTCTACGACCGTTCGGAGGTGTTGCTGGCAACCGTTACGCGGTTGCGGCACGGAACCGGCACGGCCCGCGTTCCCGACACCTGGCATGCCGGAACGGCATCGAGCCGCTACGCGCGGTCGGTGGCCCGCGCATACCGCAACGTGCGACGCGTGTTCGACGTCGTGCGCGGCGACAAACCCGCCAGCACACTCGACGCGCTGGAACTCTAGCCGCCCGGCGGCTCCCGTAACCCGCATATTTGCCGCCAGCGGCGTGGCGCGTGGGTTGCCGCTGATGGAAAATTCGTAATATTTATTACAATACTGCTAGGATATTGCCAGGTTGTAATTTCTAGAAAGCTGTCATGCCAAATCCGCCCATGGGGGGTATGGGAATCGTGCAGTCCGCGCCGGCCGTGCCGGCAACCGGCGAAGTGAGAGGAGGAAGGCGTATGGTCTCTTTCAAAATCAATGGTGTACGCCGCAGTTTCGACGGCGACCCCGACATGCCTATCCTGTGGTACGTGCGTGATGAACTGGGGCTCGCCGGCACCAAGTTCGGCTGTGGCCGTGCGCTCTGCGGCGCCTGCACCGTGCATCTGAACGGCGCCGCCGTGCGCGCCTGCGTGACGCCGATTTCGGCTGCGGGCGACGGCGAAATCACGACGATAGAGGGCCTCGACCCCACCGGCGAACATCCCGTGCAGCGTGCATGGCGGCAGCACAACGTGCCGCAATGCGGCTATTGCCAGTCCGGCCAGATCATGCAGGCCGCTGCTCTGCTGGCGACAACACCCAAGCCGAGCGACGCGCAGATCACCAACGCCATGCAGGGCAACATCTGCCGCTGTGGCACTTACCAGCGCATCGTTGCGGCGGTCAAGACCGCCGCGTCGGAGGTGTGACATGGCCACGATACGCAACATGAGTCGGCGGCAGTTCATTGCGTCGTCCGGCGCTACGACCGCCCTGGTTCTGGGCGCGCAGCTTTCACCAAATCCCGTACTTGCGGCCCTCAAGGGCAACCCTGCCGCGATCCTCAATCATTTTGTGAAGATCGACCTCGACGGCACGGTGACCTTGACCTGCAGCCGTTCGGAAATGGGCCAGGGAGTACGCACGGGCATGCCAATGATCCTGGCCGACGAACTCGAGGCGGACTGGGATCGCATTCAGGTCTGGCAGGCGCCCGGCGACCCGGAAAAATACGACCCGGCCGGCAAGGATGCACAAAACACCGACGGCTCTCGCAGCACACGGCACTCGTTCCAGGTCATGCGGGAGCTCGGTGCCGCGGCGCGCGACATGCTCGAACGTGCCGCCGCTGAGCAGTGGGGCATCGATCGCGCCGCCGTGTACGCAAACCGGCACCGTTTGCATCGGCGCGACACGGGCGATTCGGTCGATTTTGGCGATGTCGTCGAGACCGCCGCGGACATGGACCTGAACCCGGGCCCGGATGCGCCGGCGCCGCGCCTCAAGGACCCGTCCGAATGGCGCTACATCGGCAAGGACATGCCGGTCATCGACAATCAGGACATGAGCACGGGACGTGCTGTCTATGGCGCCGATGTGGATGTGCCGAATCTGAAAATCGCCGTGATTGCACGGCCTCCCGTGTATCGTGGCCGCGTGCGCCGCTTCGATGCCCGCAAGGCTCTCGAAGTCGACGGCGTGGACACAGTTGTCGAGGTGCCGGCCTTGCCGGCCGACACGCCGGCGCAGTTTCGGGCTCTCGGCGGCGTCGCCGTCATTGGCAGCAACACGTGGTCGGTCAGCCGAGGTCGCGATCTGCTCGACATCGACTGGGACGACGGGCCGTTCGTGACACATGAATCGGCCAGCTACGATCAGGCGCTCGTCGAGGCCGCGAGGAAAGGCGGCAAACGCATGCGCGACCGCGGCAGCGTCGACGACGCATTCGCCGCCGCCGATAACGTCGTCGAGGCGGAGTACTTTGTCCCCTACTTTGCGCACACGCCCATGGAACCGCCCGTTGCAACGGTCGATGCCACTTCGAAGCCCGTGCGCATCTGGGCACCGACGCAGGCGCCGAACGAAACCCGCCAGTACGTTGCCGAAGCGCTCGGCATCGATACGGCCGACGTCGAGTGCCACATTACGCTGCTGGGCGGCGGCTTCGGCCGCAAGTCGAAACCGGACTTCGCCTGCGAAGCAGCGCTGCTATCGCGAGAGATCGGTGCGCCGGTACGCGTGCAGTGGACGCGTGAAGACGAAATTCAGAACGGCTACTACCACGCCGCGAGCGCGCAGCACGTCAAGGCGGCGCTGGACGCTGACGGCAAAGTCACGGCGTGGCATCACCGTATGGCGGCTCCGACGCTGTTCGCACTGTGGAACCCCGACCAGCGCGACAGCTCGAACCTCGAAGTCGGTATGGGCCTCGTCGATCTGCCTTACACGCGTATCCCGAACATCCGGATCGAAACCGGCCAGACGGACACGATGATCCGGGTCGGCTGGTACCGCTCCGTCAACAACATTCAGCACGCGTTTGCGATCAACAGTTTTGTCAACGAGCTCGCCGTTGCCGCAGGACGCGACCCGCTCGAGTTCATGCTGGAACTGATCGGCGACGACGACGAGCTGGATCTCGCCGAGGACGGTGTGGAGGAATTCTGGAACTACGGCGACACCGTGGAAGAATGGCCAGTCAGCCCGAACCGCCTGGCCAATGCGCTGCGCGTCGTCGCGGAGCGCTCGAACTACGATGCGGCCCTGCCTGAGGGGCAAGGCATTGGACTCGCCTGTCATCGGTCGTTTCACAGCTACGTTGCAACCGCCGTTCGAGTGGCTGTCGACAAGAACGGCTCGTTTACGGTGCCGCGCGTCGACGTTGCCATTGACTGCGGCCGCTACGTCAACCCGGAAGGCATCCGTAAACAAATCGAAGGTGCCTGCGTCTACGGCAACTCCATTGCGAGAAACGGCAAGATTACGACTCGTCGCGGTGCGGTCGAGCAAAGCAACTTTCACGACTACAGCGTTTCGCGCATGAGCGACGCGCCGCTCGACGTGCGCGTGCACGTTGTTGACGACTTCGTTCATTTGCGGCCCTGCGGCGTCGGCGAGCCGGGTGTGCCGCCGTATGCGCCGGCGCTCGCCAACGCCCTGTACGCGGCAACAAAACGACGCATCCGCTCGCTGCCGATCACGTCCGGACAACTGAGCGCCTGATGCCAGACATTAACGAGCCAACCTGAGCCTGTCGCCGGCCGGACCCGGCGTCATCCCAGCAATGGGTTACGGCTCGGGTTGGCTCGGCCAGCATCGCCTCCTTCGAATCGACAGCCGCGGAACATACGCAGAACAGTGAACAGACTACACAAGGATCTCCAACGGCTCACCGTACATCCGACCTTTCGAAGCTTTATCGAACAGGAGCTGCTGCCGGCGGTCGACATTTCGCCACACGGGTTCTGGGCCGGCGTTCAGCATATCGTCGAGACGCTCGGACCGATCAACCAGGCTTTGCTCGACAAGCGCGAACGCCTGCAGTCCGGCATCGATGCCTATTGCCAGACGAGCCGCCAGGTGAACCGTCAGGAACATCGAAGTGCCGTTGATTCACAAAGCCACCGACGGTTCCTCGAGGAAATCGGTTACCTGAAGCCACGCGGCGCCGACTTCCTGATCTCGACCGAAAACGTCGACCCGGAAATCGCCAGCGTCGCCGGCCCGCAGCTGGTCGTACCGGTCAACAACGCGCGTTTTGCGCTCAACGCGGCCAACGCACGTTGGGGCAGTCTTTACGACGCGCTGTACGGCAGCGACGTGATCGACGACGGCGACGGCAAACAGCAGGATGACGACTACAATCCCGCTCGCGGCGCGGCGGTCATCGAACACGCCGCCCGTTTTCTCGATCGGGCCGTACCGTTGAGCGACGCGGAGCACCGCGAGGTTGCCCGCTACGAGTTGAGCACGGACAGCGGCACTGCCCGGCTCGACATGCTGCTCACGAGTGGCCGGCGTGTTCGCCTGGCCGACGAACGTCAGTTTGTCGCGCATGCGAGTAGCGAATCGGCAACCACGCTGCTGTTCAGGAACCACGGCCTGCACGTCGAAATCCGCGTCGACCCGGAAAGTCCGATCGGCAGTACGGCGCGAGCCAACGTTGCCGACGTCGTCCTGGAATCGGCGCTGACAACCATCCAGGACTGTGAGGATTCAGTGGCTGCGGTCGACGCGGAGGACAAGACCGAGGTCTATCGGAACTGGCTTGGCCTGATGCAGGGCACGCTTGAAACGGCGTTCGAAAAGGACGGTAAAACGCGCTCGCGGCGGCTGAACGAAGACCGCCACTACACGGCTGTCGACGGCTCGGCGCTGGTACTGCCCGGACGAAGCCTGATGCTCGTCCGCAACGTCGGGCACCTGATGCGAAGCGACGCGCTGCTCGACACAAAAGGCGAAGAGGTGTTCGAGGGTATTCTGGACGCGATTGTCACGGTGGGTTGCGCCCTCAACGACATACGCGGGCAGGGTCGGCTCAGGAACAGCCGCTCGGGTTCGGTCTATATCGTCAAACCCAAGATGCACGGCCCCGATGAGGTGGCCTACTGCAATACGCTAATGGCGGCCGTCGAAGATCTCTACGGCCTTGACCGCAACACGATCAAGGTTGGCGTCATGGATGAAGAACGCCGAACGACGGTAAACCTCACAGAGTGTATTCGCGAGGTGCGAGAACGACTGGTGTTCATCAACACGGGGTTTCTGGACCGTACCGGCGACGAAATACACACGAGTATGCACCTGGGACCCATGCTGCCCAAGGAGGCGATCAAACTCGAGGCATGGATCCGGGCTTACGAAGACTGGAACGTCGACACGGGCATACACTGCGGTCTGCCCGGCAAAGGTCAGATCGGCAAAGGCATGTTCCCGAAGACCGACGCCATGCGGGAAATGCTGGACAGCAAACACTCGCACCCCGAGGCCGGCGCAAACTGTGCCTGGGTGCCCTCGCCGACCGCCGCGAGCCTGCACGCCATGCACTACCACGACGTCGATGTCAGGGCCCGGCAACGGCAACTGGCCAGCAGACCGACGGCCAGCCTCGACGACATTCTCACGCCGCCGCTGGGCAACCCGGAAGCACTTACGCCCGAAGCCATCCAGACCGAACTCGACAACAATGCGCAGGGGATCCTCGGCTACGTCGTGCGCTGGATCGACCAGGGCATCGGCTGCTCCAAGGTACCCGACATCAACGGCGTCAACCTCATGGAAGATCGCGCGACGCTCCGAATCTCGAGTCAACACATCGCCAACTGGCTGCTGCACGAAGTATGCGATGAAGCACAGGTCAGAAAAACGTTGCTGCGCATGGCGGCGGTCGTCGATGAACAGAACGCCGGCGACCCGGCGTATCGACGCATGACCGACAACCCTGCGGACAACCTCGCTTTCCAGGCGGCCTCGGCGCTGATTTTCGAAGGTGCCCGACAACCGAGTGGCTATACCGAACCGCTCCTGCATGCCTTTCGCCGACGGCGCAAACAAGAGCTGGCGGCAGGCTAACGGCTCATGACGAGTGAACCCACCTCGCAGCGCCGGATACTCGAAGCCGCTTTTGCCGCGGCCGTAACGCGCTGCCAGGCGGACGATTCCATGCGGCAGTACCTGCCCGATCCTCCGGCAAACGGCCGCCTGCTGATACTGGGCGCAGGCAAGGCGACGGCGCGGATGGCGGAAGTTGCGGAAGCGCACTATCGCGCGGAGTTTCCCGATGCTGCAATCTCGGGGCTAATCGCCATACCCGACGGCGAGACGGCGGAACTCGATCTCATCGACGTGCGACGAGCGTCGCATCCGCTGCCCGACGAACGCAGCGTGCGCGCTGCCACGCACATGCTTGCTCTCGCTCACGACGCAACGGCCAGCGATCGGGTTGTCGTGCTCATCTCGGGAGGCGCATCGGCCCTCCTCTGCGCGCCGGTCAGGGGCATTACGCTCGACGACAAGCGCCAGCTGGTGGAGTCGATGTTCGCGGCCGGCGCGCGGATCGATGAGCTGAACGCCATTCGCAAATTCCTGTCAGCCATCAAGGGCGGCGGATTGGCCAACGCCTGCAGGCCGGCGCCCGTCACGACACTCGCCGTTTCCGACGTCGTCGGTGACAACCCCGACATTATCGGATCGGCCCCGACAGTACCGTCTTACGTATCGCGCGACGACATTCGGGATCTGTTCTCTCGGTACGGCATCGCGGCGCCCGCGAACATCCGGAGACTGCTTTCGGCCCCGGAGGAAAAACCCGGGCTTCCGGGCAACGATCTCGACTACCACATCATTGCCCGGCCTATCGATGCGCTGCGAACGGCCGCCGAGGTCGCCGAAAACCACGGTTACCGGACCCGGATTCTCGGTGACGACATTGAGGGCGACGCGGCCGAGGAAGGAGCCCGCATGGCGAAGCTGTGTGCAGGCCGCCACGGTGAAAAACTGGCTCTGCTGTCGGGAGGCGAAGTCACGGTTGCCTTTTCGAACGGCCAGCACGCGGGTTACGGCGGGCCCAATCGCGAATTTGCCCTGGCGCTGGCTTTGAACCTGCAGGCGGTCGAACCTGTTTCAGCGCTTGTCGCCGACACGGACGGCGTCGATGGCCAATCCGGCAAGAGCGGCCCCATTGCGGGCGCGCTGGTCGACGGAGCCACGATCACCCGGGCGGCGGAACAACGTCTCGATGCCCTCGACTGTCTGTCCAGGCACGATTCCGGGAGCTTCTTCGAATCGCTCGGCGACGAGGTCATTACGGGACCGACGCGCACCAATGTAAACGACTTTCGTATGATCCTGATCAACTGAGTCACTCATCGAAGGTTCAGGATCGATCCAATGAATACCGGAGCCATTGTCAAAGCGAGGTGTTACCAATGCCATCCGGCCTGAAACGCTATTACCTCGCCGCCTTGTGCCTGCCGTTGCTCGCGGGTTGCGCCGGACAGACGACGCCGACGCCGGAAACGCTTGCGCTGCGCGAAATGTGCGACGAACTGAAACGCCAGCTCTTTCGCGATCCGGTCGTGCGCTCGTTCCTGATTTATCCCCGCTGCGAGCCCGGTATCGTGACGCTGAACGGATCAGTACGCGATTACGACGGCTGGGAAGAAGCGGGGCGCATCGCGGCTGGCATGCCGGGCGTCAGGCGAGTGCAGAACAACCTCCGAATCCTCGAAGAAGACAGCCTGTACCCGAATGTCGAATAGCCGTAGAAACTCTGCCGCGAGCGCCCGCGAGCAGTACGCAGCTCAGCCAGCCGCTGCCCAGGCGTCGATACCGGCCTGCGCGCAGGTCATATCCTGCTGTGGCGTTCCGGAACTCAGGCCAATGCCGCCAACGACAACACCGTCCGACATGACCGGCAGGCCGCCGCCAACCGAACTCAATCGCCCGCCGACTTCGGTGTGGATGCCGAACGCGAGCTGCCCGGGAATATTGGCCGCGTTGTACTCGTGGGTTGCCTTGCGCGCCGCTGCTGCGGTAAACGCCTTGTCCTGTGCAATCGTGACGCTCGTGGCCTTGCCGCCGTCCATGCGCTCGAAAGCAATCAGATGACCGGACTCGTCCACAACGGCAATGCACATCGGCACGCCGATCTCGGCCGCTTTCGCCGCGGCTCCGGCAATGAGTTTCCGCGCGTCCGCGAGATCCAGGCGTTGAATGGTGAGCATGTTGAACCCCTTGATTAGTATGGCTGTTGATACATTGGCTACAGGTAGCTGGACTAGTTCGCTTCGATGACGACGTTTCGAAACTTCAGCACGTTCTCGCCCGCGTACTGCAGCGCAATGTTGCCCTCGAGGGATCGGTCGCTGTTCAGCACGGCCGTCACCCGGCCGTCGAAACGAGCTTCGATTCGATCACCCGCCGCAACAACCTCCACGTGCACCCAGCGTTCGAGACCGTCGATCTTCACGACCGGCTCGACAAATTTGACGATGCTGCCGGTACGAGAGGGCTGGTTCGGATGATTGTCCCAAATATTGATTTCGTAGCAGGTATCCGGGTTGATGTCCTTGCTGCTCGAACAGCGGATGTAAACGCCGCTGTTGGTGTCGTCCTCGACCCAGTACTCCAGCGTGAGGCGAAAATCTCCGTAGGCCGCCGGCGATACGAGAAAGCCCGTTGCCTCGACCGGACCCGCCTCAATCACGCCGTCCGCGCTGCTCCAGACATCCTCGCCAACACGATCCCATCCGGACGGATCGACCCCGGCCGCGGAGCTTGCCAATACGCCAGCCACCGCAAGGGCGGCCGCTAATGCCAAAACGCTTTTTTTCACGATGCAAATTCCCCATCTGGTCGGCGCTCGGCATCATGTCCGTGATCATCGCAATACCTGCCGCGCCGGTGACTCCGGCACATTCAGCCGATTATCCGGACACGCTGCCGGACCAGCGCGACGCTTTCGATCATCTCATCGACGCGAACAAGGCACAAATTGTTGTACTGCTGGAACGGGGACTCATCGATCCCGAACTCGCGCACCGAATCGCAACGGCGCTGGCGCACTACGCCGAGACCGAGTCGGTTCCGGGTGCTGAACGAAACCCGGGTTACCTGGTGCTCGAGGCAGCACTGACGGAGCGCATTGGCCCCGAAGCCTCGAACCTGCACCTGGGCCGCAGCCGCAACGATCTCGGCGCCGCCATGAACCGGATGGCGTTGCGCCAGGACCTGCTGCGGGTTGCCGCTGCACTTCACGAGGCTCGCGCGATTGTGCACGACATTGCGAATCTGCACGTCGCCACGATCATGCCGGGATTTACCCACGCCGTGCAGGCGCAACCCACAACGCTCGCACATTTTCTGCTCGCGTTCGACGGCGCGCTCACCCGGGACGCTGAGCGCCTGCGGCAAACCTATACGCGGCTCAACCGGAGTCCGCTCGGTGCCGCGGCAATTACCACCTCCGGCTTTGCGCTCGACCGGCAGCGGCTGGCTTATCTGCTCGCGTTCGACGGCCTGGTTGAAAACGCCTACGACGCTATCGTCGTATCGACGGCCGACAGCAAAGTCGAAACGGCAACGTTGCTGTCGATCTCGGCGATTTCCGTCGGACGACTAGCGCAAGACCTGCTGTTTCAGTACGACGATCCCGCGCCTGCTATCGTTCTGGCGGAGTCCGCGGCGGGTCGCAGCAGCATCATGCCGCAGAAGCGCAACCCGAGTATGATCGAAATGCTCAGGGTGCTGGCTAGCGAGGTCGTGGCCGACGCGCACAAAGCCACGGTGTATGCGCACAACACACCGCTGCACGAAGTTAGAGACTCCCGAAAGTACCTGTTCAACGTCGTTCACGACGTATGCCTCGATGCGGAGGCCATGTACGAACAGCTTAGCCTCGTACTCACATCGCTCGAATTCAGAGTCGATGCCCTGCGGGAACGTGTTGACCAGGACTACTCGACCATGACCGAACTTGCGGACGCCCTGTACCGCGAAGCGCGCATCCCGTTCCGCGACGGTTACCGCTTTGCGTCCGCGCTTACGAGCTACGGTCGGGAGCGTGGCCTGCGTCCCGCCGATATCCGCTACGAACAGGCAGTGTCGGTGTACGCTGAGGTACTCGACGGCGGGCAGCTGCCGCTCAGCGACACGCAGTTCGAGGCAACCCTGGATGCGGCGGCCGTGGTTGCAAATCGGGCGGGCCGTGGCGGGCCGCAGCCCGCCGAAGTGCGGCGCATGCTCGAGGAAGCCATGAAGGACAATGCCGCTCTCGGCAGCTGGTTGGAGAGCGAGCGGCAGATCGCCGAAGAGCGGCGTGGGGAGCTCGACGCACTGTTCGTTGCGCTTCTGAGCCCATGACGATAATACCCATTCACGTGGACCAACGATCCCGCAACATGGAGTCATCCCGGTGCCATCTCTGAAAACTGCTTGTGCACTGCTCGTCGTACTCGCGGCGCTGGCTGCCTGCGACCGGCCGGACAACGCCGAGAACCAGCAGCGCTCCGCGGAGCGCGCGCCCGACATTCTGCTGATACTGGTCGACGACCTCGGCTGGTCCGACATCGGCGCTTTCGGCGGCGAGATTGCAACGCCGCAGCTCGACGAACTTGCCAAACAGGGTTTGCGCTTCAGCCAGTTTCATACGACGGCAAAGTGTTTCCCGTCGCGCGCGGCGCTGCTGACCGGCCTCTACGCCGAACAGGTTGGCATGGACGAGTCGCCGTTCTCACGCATCGAGACCGGCGTGACGATCGCGGAGGCGCTCGGACCCGCCGGCTATCAGACCTTCATGGTGGGCAAGCACCATGCGCTCGACAACCCGGTGGATCGCGGCTTCGACCGCTACGTCGGACTGCGCGACGGCGCCTCCAACCACTTCAACCCGGGCCTGACGCCGCGCGCGGGCGAACCACCTCCTGCACGCAAACGCGGACGGGCAAAAGACGGTCGCTGGTTTTGTTTCGACGATGACTGCGTGCAGGGCTATACGCCGGAGGACCCCGACTACTACAGCACGGACTTCTACACGGATCGAGCGATCGAATTCGTCGAGCAGGCCGCAGAAAACCCGGACGCGCCGTTCTTCCTTTATCTTGCCTACCAGGCGCCGCACGATCCTCTGCACGCCTGGCCCGAGGACATCGACAAATATGCGGACGCTTACGCGAACGGTTTTGAATCGGTTGCGGCGGCGCGCTACGCGCGCATGCGCGAGCTGGGGGTGATCGACGAGAATACCTTGCGATCGGCACCCACCTTCAGCGACTGGTCCTCGCTCAGCCCGGAGGCGCAAGCGGAGTCGAGCCGCAGGATGGCCGTATACGCCGCAATGACGGACAGGCTGGACCAGAACCTCGCCCGCCTCGTGGAAGTACTTCGCCGCACCGGACGCTACGACAACACGCTGATCCTGTTCACGTCTGACAACGGAGCATCCGCCGAACTCGTTCGCGAAGACGGCAGCAACGCCGACATCGGCGCCGAGTATCCCATCGGAACGGTAGGCCGCTGGGCGAGCCTCGAGGAGGACTGGGCCAACGTCTCCAACACGCCGTTCCGCTATTACAAGAACTACCCGTATGCAGGCGGTTCGGTATCACCACTCATTGTGCACTGGCCCGCTGTCATTGCGTCACCCGGGCGCGTCGTTGCGTCCAACGCGCACCTGATCGACGTCTTCCCCACGCTGCTCGCCGCGAGTGGCGCCGCCTATCCGGACAGCCAGCCGGATGGCGCCGCCGCGCCCGCCCTCGAGGGTATGGACCTGGGGCCCTACTTTCTATCGGACGCAACCGTTGACCGGGGCAAGCCCGTGTTTCAGCGCTGGCAACGCGGCCGCTCTGTGCGCACCGAACGCTGGAAACTGCTGTCGTACGCCGCACCGGGTCAGTCAGCGGAGGACGGAACGTGGGAACTCTACGACATGGCGCGAGACAAGACGGAAACGCGCGACGTTGCCGCGGAGCATCCAGAGGTTGTCGCTGAACTCGCGGCTGCTTACGCCGCGTGGATAAGCCGTGTAAAACCGGCAGCAACGAACGAGGAAGGATCGTGACCCGATTGACACTACAAACGGCGTTTCTGGCGTTGGCACTCTGCACCCCCGCGTTCGCCGGGGACAGACCCAACGTCCTCGTGCTCATGGCCGATGACGCCGGCTGGGACGACTTTGGCGCCTACGGTCATCCGTCGATCGAGACCCCAACGCTCGACGCCCTTGCGCGCGACGGCTGGACGGCGGACAACGCGTTTCTGACCACACCGCAGTGCAGCCCGTCGCGCATCAGCATACTGTCGGGACTGTACGCGCATCAGACAGGCGCCGAAGACCTGCACGTGCCGCTGCCGCCGGGCCATCGACTGCTGCCCGACTACCTCAGCGAGTCCGGTTACTTCACGGGACTCATGCAGAAGTCGCACCTTGGCCCCGAGGGCAACCGCCAGTTCGACTGGCAGTATGACGGAAACGACTTCCGCGCCGACTTCAGCACGTTCCTCGACGCCGCGGGCAACAGACCGTTCTTTCTGTGGGTCGGCTTCCGCGATCCGCACCGCGATTACGGCGACGCACCGAAGCGGCACTCGGCCGAAGACGTCAGGTTGCCCCCGACCGTCGTCGACACGCCCGAGACGCGCGCCGATTATGTGGCTTACTACGACGAAATTGTCCGCATGGACGGATCGATTGCGGCCTTCCTGCGTGAACTCGACGAACGCGGACAGCGCGACGACACGATCGTGCTGTTCCTGAGCGACAACGGTTCACCGATGCCGCGCGCCAAGGGCACACTGTACGACGCCGGCATCAAAACGCCGCTGATTGTCGCCGGCCCCGGGGTAACGGCAGGAACCCGCTATCAACCGCTGGTCAGCGTCATCGACCTGGCACCGACGATCCTCGACTGGGCCGGTCTGGACGTGCCGGACACCATGGCAGGTCAGTCCGTTGCCGTGAACATCGCCAACGGCGCGGCGGCAGGACGCGACTACGTCTTCAGCGAACGCAACTGGCACAACGCCGACGAGCACATGCGCAGCATCCGCGGTTCGCGCTACAAGCTGATCTGGAACAACTACGTGCACCTCCCGCACGGCACGGCGGCCGACATTACGTCGAGCCCAACCTGGCAGGCGCTGCGCCGGGCCCGGGATCGTGGCGAACTGACGGAAGCCCAGGCCCTGCTGTTCATGGCGCCGCGTCCGCGGATCGAACTCTACGATGTCATCGACGACCCGCACGAACTCGACAACCTCGCCGCGGACCCCGCGCATCGGGAGCGCATCCAGCGGATGATGGCGCGCCTCGAACAGTGGATGGCCAGCACCGGCGACGTGCCACCCGATCGCCGGCGGCGCGACGACAACATCGATCGCTTGACCGGGGTGAAATTCACACGGCGCAATCCGCCGCTGATCGAGGAAAACTGACGTAGTCGTCATCCGTTTTCTCCAGCATGCCGCAGCTGACCTGACAGGCCGCCCGCCCCGTTATAGTCCGGCGACATCGACTCGCGTGTTGGCCCACGCGCGCCCCAGGCGTTTCCGTTTATTTCTCGAAGATTCGTTGGTACCGCCAGGCGTTTAAAGGTGGTGAAGTGCAATCCAAATGCAGGCGCGTCCGCTGGCAGGGGCGTGATAATTGATACGTATCAGATATCGTAGTAGGCTACACGTGATTGCAAGCTTCAGACATCGGGGGCTGGAGAGACTCTACAAGAACGATGATCGTAGCGGCGTTAGTCCGGGGCAACACAAAAGAATCCGACGCGTGTTGGCCAGTCTCGACGCTGCCGGGACCATCGCTCACTTGCGTCTGCCCGGCTACAAGCTACACGCGTTGCGCGGCAATCGACGCGGTTTGTATGCGATCAGCGTGTCAGGGAACTGGCGCATAGTGTTCAGGTTCGAGGCCGGAAATGCCCACCACGTCGATTTGGTGGACTACCACTAGCCGCCACGGAGTATTCAGAATGCCCATGAAAAATCCACCGCACCCCGGGGAGCATGTTCGAGAGGAATGCCTCGAACCTTTGGGCTTGTCCGTAACGGACGCAGCACATGCACTGGGCGTAGCCCGCCACACGCTGAATCGACTCGTTAACCGGCATTCGGGCATCTCGCCGGAGATGGCCATTCGTTTAGAAAAAATGGGCTGGGGCACCGCTGATGGCTGGCTTCGTCTGCAAATGAATTACGATCTCAGCCAGGCGCGAAAAAAGGCGGACCAAATCAAGGTTGCGCCGGTCAACGCATCAACGTAGGCGGAGCTAGTCCGCGGTAAGAAGCGCCGCGCCTTTATCGAGACCCGCAACAATCGACTCCGCATACAGCAGGTCGCCCGTCAACGCGTTGTAGAACTGGATGACAACCTGCGGATGCTCATAGGCGATCCAGTAGTCCTCGGTGCCGGATATTGCGTTGTTGTGCACGTTGTTGACGCTGGCAACCACGTACACGGGTGTTCGCAGGTTGGCGCGCGGCGACCCGGGCAGCGCAAACGTCGACCAGCGTATCGTGACGTCGCGGTTGCCGGAGCGAAACACGCCGTTGGACGGGCGACCGCCTTCCTGTCCGAGCCGGTGCTGGTTGTCGGAGTTGATCGGGCTTGCCGTAAATTCCCAGACGTTGTCGGTAATCTGCGCGGAAAATGCGTTGTGCAGGTCGGCGTTGATCATGAGCACCGGCTGCTCGAGCCGGTCCCATAGCTCGATCAGCTCCTCGCGCTCCTGCATGTAGCCGGTCCAGGCTTCGTCGGGGCCAACGTAACGTTGCAGCTCGTCACTGTAGTGAAGGTGCGGGATGCTCAGGTTGACCGAAGACAGCAGGACAAAAATGTCGGCGTCGCTCGCGCGCATCGAATCCATTAGCCATGCCTTCTGTCGCTCGCCGAGCATCGTTGCGTCGGCCGACAGGTCGAAGGTCTCGCCGGGCGCATCCCGGTTACCGCGCGTATCGAGCAGATAAAACTCCACGTTGCCGACGCGGAAGCTCGCCCAGTTCTCGCGACCGATCGAATAGGCGGATGCGGCACGAGTGGCCGGCGTCGGCTGGCTGAGCCTCAGCGTATGCCGGTCGACAACCGCCTCGATGCCGTACACGCCGGCGTTCGGGTCTGCCGGACCCAGTGCCGTATCGCTTGCCCTTACGTCGCCGTCGGAAGCCCTGCCCCAGTGTACGTGCAGGATGTTCTGCCGTTCGAGATCGAGGTTGCGAAAATCCGCGTTGCTGTCGCGCAGCAGGAAACCGCCTGCTTCCGTCGAAGCCGTTCCAAAACGGGTTGCCAGGCGATCTTCAACGGGGTTTGCCCAGGCCAGGTAATCGTCCCAGGCTTCGAGTCCAATATCCCGATATACGGCATTGCGAAGCCGTTTCGGCAGTGGATCCGAGAATCCCGCCGTGCCGGCCCCGTAGACGTTGTTGATGATCTCGTGATCGTCAAACACGTAGTAGGTCGGCACCCGCCGATGCCACTCCGCAAGGTGATTACTGCGGTCGAGATAAATCTTGTAGTTTTCCCAGGCACCCACGAGCGCCGGTGCGGCCGCAACACTGGCGGGTGGTTTGTCCTCGCGCACATCCATGCCCATGCGCCACAGCCACTCCTCGACCTGGGTTGTCCTGCCTTCCTCGTAAATGAAGTCGCCGGCATGCAGCGCAAACAACACTTTATCAGCGTGATTCTCGACCATGGTCCGCTGCGGCGTTATCCCGGCGGAACCGCCGCGATTGATGCGCGCGCAGCCGGACGCCGCGAACGAAAAATTGAAGAGACCCTCGGGATTGTGCTCCGCGTTTTGGTACTGCGCGGAGGACGGCAGCGTGCGAAACGAACCGGACAGCTCGGGCTGATGCCAGACGTCGGCGAAGCCGACGGCGTAGTAGTAGCGGGTGTCGGGTTCGAGCCCGTTCAGCTGCACCCAGGCCGTGTTGTCGTCGTCGAGCCTTGTCGTGACGCCTTTCGAACGCTCGGTCAGTTGCTTTGGGTCGGTGCCGTAAAACACGAAGAACTCTGCCGGTTTGTTGGTCCGCGCCCAGACGCCAATGCCGGTCTCGGTCGGCCGCCCGAGCATTGGGCCGTGACTGATGTAAAAGCCGCGCGCCGATTTCGGTTCGCCAACGAGCCGCGTCAGCGGTGGGCCGTCCTCGGGCTGTGCCAGCGGCTCGGTAGCAAAGGCGGGAGCTGTCGGTGTCAGCAGGGCAGCCGCAGTGACGAGCAACAATACGTGCACCGCTCTCGAAACAAGATCCATAGCCCCCCCAAAGGTGATGTGGCCTGCAAGTTTGAAATATTTGAAACAGAAAACAGGCGATATTTCTATTGTGTTTTTATTATTACACAATGGCCGCCGGAAGCAATTGCCCAACACGCGACGCGCTCGAAACGTCACACCTTATATATAGGAATCTGTAGAGAAACCGGAGCCATCGTTCCCTGCTTAGCCCATAGCCTCGTCGACCACTTCGATCCAGTGCGCAAGGGGCAACTGCGACTTTGTGGACAGGTGCAGCTGGCAACCCACGTTCGCCGTGACGATCCGATCCGGATTGTCGACAGCCAGCGCCTCCAGCTTGTTGTCCAGAAGCTGCTGGCTCAGGGCGGGCTGCAGGATCGAGTAGGTACCCGCGGAACCGCAGCACAGGTGTTTGTCTTTGGTGGCCGCCAGCTCGAAACCCAGCTCGCGCAGGATGTTGTCGACGGTGTCGGGCAGCTGCTGTCCGTGCTGCAAACTGCACGGGCAATGCACGGCAAGTCTCTGCCCGCTGCCCTCGAGTGCAAGCCTGGACAGATCCTCGCCGGCGAGCACTTCGCTCAGGTCTCTGGACAGCCTGCTGATCGCCCTGGCCTTCTCCGCGTACTCCGCATCACCGGCGAGCAGATGGCCGTAGTCCTTGACCATCGTGCCGCAACCGGATGCCGTTATGACGATGGCCTCAGCGCCCTGCTCCACGACGGGCCACCAGGCGTCGATGTTGCGGCGAGCAAAGTCCAGACCCGCATCGTGATCCGACAGATGGTAGCTTGCGGCGCCGCAGCAGCCGGACTGGGGAACCTCCACGAGCGTAATGCCCAGCTTGTCCAGTACACGCGCCGCTGCCGGATTGGTATTCGGGGTCGCTCCCGGTTGAGCACAGCCTGCAAGCGCCACCATGACTCTCGGATGTCTGTTCCCAGGCCAGGGTGACGGAGCCTGTCGACGCGGAATCTTGTTGCGCAAAACCCGCGGCAAAAACGGTCTGAACAGTTGTCCCATGCGCAGCAACGGCGTGAAGCGCCTCGAATAAGGCAGCACCTTCAGCAAGGACCAGCGCAACACACGCGTCTTCAGCGGTCGTTCGACCTCTTGTTCGACGACGTGCCGGCCGATGTCGACGAGGCGCCCGTACTGCACGCCGGACGGACAGGTCGTTTCGCAAGCCCGGCAGGTCAGACAACGATCCAGGTGCTTTAGTGTCTTGTCGGTAGCGCTGCCCTCTTCGAACAGTTGTTTCATCAGGTAGATCCGCCCCCGCGGACCGTCGCGCTCATCGCCGAGCAACTGGTAGGTAGGGCAAGTCGCGTTGCAGAAGCCGCAATGCACACAAGCGCGGAGTATCGCTTCGGCCTCACGGGCCTCGGGCTGGTCGCGGAACTTGGCGTGAAAATCAGTCTTCATTGCCGGGGGTTCCTTTCCGCTTCGATTCCACGACGAGGCTTACAGCCAACTGTACAGCCGGCCGCGATTCAGCAACCGGTCGGGGTCGAAAGCCTCTTTGAGGCGAATATGCAGTGACTTGACGGGCACCGCCAGCTCGGGAGAAACCTCTCCCCGGCGATCGCCGCGTCGAAACGCGGACACTTCTCCCGCACCGGCGGGCAGCAAAGCGTTCAGATCGTCGAGCGAGTACGCGCTACCCCGCAGCCAGCGTTGCGCGCCTCCCCAATCGATCAGCCACTCGTCCGCGGAGACATCCGGCATAAGATCCCGGGCAGCGCCCACCGAAAACCGCCACAGCGTCTCTTGTGTATCGAAGAACTCGAGCTCGTGTTCACGCAGCCGGTACCAGAAGTTGTCGTCCGCCCGTAGCGATTCAGACTCCGGGAATTCCTGCCGCAGTTGCTCGACCGCGCTGTGTACGGCGTTGCGCGCACCCTCGAGACGAAGGTACAGCCGGCCCACGCCCTCCTCCGCCAACCAGCAGGCTCCGCTCACGGGCAGCGGCCGCGCGGACAGGCGATTCATGATCGAAATTGCGGCGCCGGGCTCTTTCCCGCCAATGATCAGCGTGTGCGACGCCGCCGGCCCGGGCAACACCTTGAAAGAAATCTCGGTAATCACGCCAAGACATCCCATGGCGCCCGCCTGCAGGCGCGACACGTCGTAGCCCGCAACGTTCTTCATGACCTGGCCACCAAAGCGCAGATGCTCACCCTTGCCGTTGATCAGTTTGAGACCCAGCACCATATCCCGAATCGACCCCATCCAGGCGCGCGCCGGACCTGATTGGTTGCAGGCCAACGTGCCGCCAATGCTGGCACCGCCAAAATGCGGCGGCTCGAAGGCCAGCCGCTGGCCTTGTTCGTCCAGTGCCTGCTCGATCTCCGCTAGTGGAGTACCCGCACGCACGGTCAATACGAGTTCCGCCGGCTCGTAATCGACGATCCCGCGATGCTCCCCGACTTGCAGCGCTTCGCCGGCGGGCTCGCGACCGTAGAACGATTTGCTGTTCCGCCCGACGATCTCGAGTGCGGTCCCCGCAGCCCGCGCGTCGTTTATCTGCTCAATGAGCTGTCGGCTAATGTCAGGCATCGATTCGAATCCCGGGCAGTGACGGCTAATTGCCCACGACGGGCCGATCGTTCGGCTCCAGATCCGGGTTCAGGCTGCGATACTCCTGACAGTGTTTGAGCATTGGCACTCCCTTACCGGGATTGAGTGTGCCCCCCGGATCGAACGCCGCCTTGACCGCATGAAACTGCGCCAGCTCGAGATCGCTGAATTGCACGGCCATCTGGCGGATTTTCTCCACGCCCACGCCGTGTTCGCCGGTAATGCAGCCGCCCACGGCCACACACAGCTCCAGTATCTTGCCGCCGAACTCCTCGCTCTTCTCGAACTCGCCGGGAACGTTTGCGTCGAACAGAATGAGCGGGTGCAGGTTGCCGTCGCCGGCGTGAAAAACGTTTGCCACGCGGAGACCGTAGTGCCGGGACATGTTCTCGATCTCGACCAGCACGCGGGCCAGCTGGCTGCGAGGTATCGTCCCGTCCATGCAGTAGTAGTCCGGGGATACGCGGCCGACCGCGGGAAACGCGGACTTTCGACCTTTCCACATCAACAGCCGCTCGGCCTCACTGGCGGACACGCGCGTGGACGTGGCCTTGAGCTCGCGAAACAGTCGATCCACGATGTCGATCTGCTCCTCGACCTCGGCCACGGAACCGTCCAGCTCACAGAGAAGCAGTGCGTTGGCCTCTTTCGGATAACCGGCCTGGCAGAAGTCCTCAGCGGCGGAGATCGCTACGCTGTCCATCATCTCCAGCCCACCGGGAATGATGCCGTTGGATATCACGGCGCTGACGGCATTGCCGGCGTCTTCGACATTGTCGAATGCCGCCATGACGACCTGCGCCTTCTCGGGTGCCGGCAGCAGTTTCACCGTGATCTCGGTCGTGATCCCCAGCAGTCCCTCGGATCCGTTGAGTAGCGCCAGCAAATCGAAGCCGGCGCCGTCGAGGCCTTCACTGCCGATCGTCACTCTCTCACCCTCGACCGTCAGTATCTCGATCCTCAGGACGTTGTGTACCGTCAGACCGTATTTGAGGCAGTGCACGCCGCCGGAGTTTTCCGCGACGTTGCCGCCAATGGTGCAGGCAATCTGTGAAGACGGATCCGGCGCGTAGTAAAGCCCAAAGGGCGCTGCCGCTTCGCTGATGCTCAGATTGCGCACACCCGGCTCGAGCCTTGCGGTGCGCGCCACGGGGTCGATGTCCAGAATCCGCTTGAATTTTGCCATCGACAACACGACACCGTCGGGATGCGGCATGGCACCGGCGCACAGCCCCGTGCCGGCGCCACGGGCAACGACCGGAACGCCGTGCTGGTGGCATATCTTCATGACCCGCTGCGCCTGTTCGATCGTGTCGGGAAGCACGACGAGCATTGGCTCTTCGCAGTACATCGACAGACCGTCACACTCGTACACACGCTGGGTCTCCCGGTCCTCGATCACGTATTCCGGATCGATGAACTCGCGGAACAGCGCGGCCAGCCGCGCGCGATCGAGACCCGTACCAGCAGGCATTTTGGGATGCGTACTCATGAAGACCTCTGCGTGAAGACCCTCGTCGGAAGACCTGGCGTTGCCCCTCGGAAAGCGGGCGCAGAGCGTGCCGCGGACGTGCCGTCAACGAGACGACCGGCGATCGCAGGCATTAGAAACTATCTCAAAAGCGTCGCGGGATTCAACTCCGGGCCGCACGCACGCCCACGCTTTGCGGTCGAGCGAAAGCAGAACGACCGCGGATCAGGACAGTTTCACTTGTGTCTATCGCTGGACACGACCCGATGCATCGCCGCCCATGAGCTTCTCGACCTCGGCAACGGTCACGCGATTGAAGTCGCCCAGGATGGAGTGCTTGAGGCAGCTCGCCGCCACCGCGAACTCGAGGGCATCCTGGCGATCTTCGTAGGCGTTCAGCGCGTAGATCAACGCTGACGCAAAGCTGTCGCCGCCGCCCACGCGGTCGATGATGTCGGTGATTTCATAGCGGCGCGACAGCCGGAAACCGTCCCGATCCCGCAGACACGCCGACCAGCCGTTGCGGTCCGCGCTGCGGGATTCGCGCAGCGTGACGGCCAGCACACCGAGATTCGGAAACTCGCTCATGACTTTTTCGGTCAGACGCTCGTAGCGCTTCGGATCGAGTTCACCGCTTTCCACGTGGACGTCATCGACACTGATGTCCAGCGACTTCTGACAGTCCTCTTCGTTGGCTATGCCAACGTCCACGTACTTGACCAGCTCGCGCATGACCTCGGGCGCCGATTTGCCGTACTTCCACAGTTTGCCGCGAAAGTTGAAATCGCAGGAAACCGTAACACCCTTGGTCCGCGCGGCCCGAACCGCATCGAGGCTCAACTCTGCCGCGGACTGGCTCAGCGCAGGCGTAATGCCCGTAATGTGCATCCACTTGGCGCCGTCGAAGATGCTCGACCAATCGAAGTCCGCGGGATCCGCTTCGGCAATCGACGAGCCCGCACGGTCGTAAACGACGTTCGACGGCCGCTGGTTGGCGCCCGCTTCCAGGAAATAGATACCAATGCGATCGCCGCGGCGCTGTATGCGGCTGACGTCGACACCAAACCCGCGAAGTTCACGCACACACGCCTCGCCAATGGGATTGTCCGGCAGCGCCGACACAAAACCGCTGGACAGTCCGTAGTTGGCCAGCGCAACCGCAACGTTAGCTTCGCCGCCGCCGAAGGTCGCTTCGAACGAGCCCGATTGAAAAAACCGCTCGTGACCCGGCGATTTCAGCCGCAGCATGATTTCTCCGACGCTCAGGTATTCAGCCATTACCGTTCTCCTCTTGCCGCCGCGATGGCAACGGCTTCGCGGGCAAGCCGCGTGACTTCGTCATAATTCCCGGCCGCAATGTCGGACTTCGGCGTCAGCCAGCTACCGCCGCAGGCCAGGACGCTGTCGAGCGCAAGGAACTCGCCGAGATTGGCGGCCGAAACGCCACCGGTCGGCATGAATTTGAGATCGCCGAACACGCTACCGAGTGCCTTGAGCGCAGGGATTCCGCCGGCGATTGACGCCGGGAAGAACTTCACGGTATCGAGGCCCAGGCTACGCGCCTTCATGACCTCCGACGGGGTCATGACGCCGGGAAACACGGGAACGTCGTTGTCCTGGGCAACACCGACGACGGCCTCATCGAGACCGGGGGAAACGACAAATTGCGCGCCCCGCTCCAGCACCTCGGAAGCCTGTGCTGCGGACAAGACCGTCCCGGCACCGACAACGAGATCGTCGTCGAGGGCGCAAATTGCGGCCAGGCATTCAAGAGCCGCCGGTGTGCGTAGCACCACTTCGATAACGGTCAAGCCACCCGCTGCGAGCGCCCGCGTCGTCGCAATCGCAACCTCAGGATCGTCAGCCTGAACGAGTGGTACGACGGGCGCCTTCTCCAGCCGTGATTGCAAATCGGCCATTCTTCTTACTCAGTTTTTGAGTTGATAGTCTGTTCCAAATATGGAACACTGTTCTGTATTTAGGACTATCTTTGCCAAAATTTCGGGCAATGTCAATCGGGAGCGAATGTGAGTTCGACCAGAAAATCTTTTCGACTCATCGAAGCGGTCGTCGGCGCGGGCAGTAGCGGCACTACGTTTTCCGACGCGGTCCGCAAGAGCGGCGTTCCAAAATCCACGGCACACCGCTTGCTCAACGAGCTTACCGACATGGGCGCCCTGCGCTTCGACGCGGATTCGAAAACCTATTCCGGCGGTTTGCTGCTGGCGCGTCTCGGCTCAGCCGTTGCCGCGGGTTACGACCTCAGAAAAGTGGTCCGGCCGCATCTGGAAGCCCTGCACGAGAAAACCGGGCACATTACGACGCTCGGTATTCGCGACGGCCGCCATGGGATTTACCTCGACAAGGTCGAGTCCGGGGATTTTGGCATCCGCCTGCACTCGGAAATCGGCAAGGCATTTCCCCTGCACTGCACGGGTATCGGCAAAGTGCTCCTGTCCGCCGTCGCCAGGGGCGAACTCACGGCAATACTGCGCCGCAAGCTGGACGCCATGACAAAAAATACAATCACCAGCAAGTCGCAGTTGCGCGCCTCGCTCGAGGACGTCAGGCGGCGCGGCTATGCTGTCGACGACGAAGAGATTACGCGCGGCCTCGTGTGCGTCGCTGCGCCGGTGCTGGGCCCGGACGGACAGCTTGCCGGCGCTTTGAGCTGCACATTCCCGACCTGGATGAGAGACGAGCGCGGCATGGACGCCGAGATCGCAGCGGTAATCGCCGCAGCGGCCGCAGCGTCACATCAGGCTGAGCCGGGATCGTCGCTTCCCGGCTGAGCATTGTGCGCCGACTTCAGGCGGTTATCGTCTCGCCCCAAAGTTGTACCGAAACCGGGCCTCCCAGCGGCCAGGCGCGTTGTAGTAGAAGTCTCCGGACCCGAACGTCGACACCACATAGCGCTCGTTGTCGCAGTTGGCGCACTCGAGTACGACGCTCCATGTCCCGTCATCAGCCGTCAACTCCGCTCCCGCGTTGAACAGCTGGTAGTCACCCGACGAGCCTCGGTTTCTCGACGTCGTGATGTGGTCGGGAGTTGCGCTGAAACTTGCGCGCAGCTGCAATGTGGAATTGAGCGCCGCAACGGGAATGTCGTATGCCCCTCCAAGAATTACCGACCACTCGGGCGACCGCTTGACGTCGGCGACGTTGCAGTCGGCATCGAACGCGCCGAATGACGTATTCGGAACCGCGCAGGCCGCAATCTCCGATGCATCGGGTTTGTATTCCGCATCCTGAAGACCGCCGGCGAGAAACACGTTGACTCGCTCGGTCGGCTGGTAGAACAGCTCCAGCTCCAGGCCGAGGTTTTCCATCTCACCGGCATTGCCTATGAGAAAGGTACCGCCGCCGGTGGACGTGTTGATCTGCAGCTCCTCGATCTCGAGAAAGAAAGCCGTCAGGTTGACATTCAGCTTATCGGAGGGGGTCAGCTTTGTACCCAGCTCGTACGACCACGCAGTTTCCGACTCGAACGGCAGCAACCCGGCCGCAGTGTTGCTCCTTGCGTTCCAGCCGCCCGTTCTGAAACCGCGCGTTGCTGATCCATACACCATCATGCGTTCCGAAGGGGTGTAGCGCAGAGCAAACCGAGGCGTCACGATATCCTCGTCGATGGTTCTGGCGATACCGAGTGCGTCGAGATTGGCGCTGGTCAGGTCGGTGATATCACCGGCGGGGCGGTTGTCGGACACGTCGAACTCCTTTTCTTCGCTGGTCAGACGAACTCCTATGGTTGCCGACCAACGCTCCGAGAGTGCAATGTCGCCCTGCGCGTAGACGGCGAGGTTCTCCGTCGTATTGCTGATGATCCGGTCTCGCGAAGGTGTAGCCGACGCAAAGTGCGCCGCCACGTCCGTCGTGTTGTCTTCGTCGAGATAAAAGATCCCGGATACCAGGTCGAGTCGCTCGTCGAAGAACGAATGTACCCACTTCAGCTCAACGGAAAACTGATCGTGCTCACCCAAGTTGTCGATGATAAAGACGTCTTCGGGGCTGTTCGGCAGGAAGGCGCCGAAATCCGGCAGCGGGAAATTGACGAGAAAATCCTGGTCCAGCTGGCGGCTTCCGACGATCAGGTTGAAGTCACCCGCCCCGGTCTCCCAACCCAGGTTGGACGTCAGGTTGATCGACTCGGCCGAGTTTCCATACGGCGCCTTCGACACGGCCCCGGGATAAACGGCGTCGAGACCTCGCGACAGTATCGACGTCGATACGACATCGTCGCCAACCAGCGTACCCGTAATGTTGGTCTGGGCGTCGTCGACGTAGTCGGCCGTCAGATACCACGTAACCCGACCGGAGAGATCCAGCAGCAGCGCCCCGCGGACACCCTTTGCGTCCTTGAAGTTGACGTCGTCTCCGGTCACCGAGTTTTCGGCCCAACCGTCGTCCTCCACGTAGAACGCGCTCAACAGAGCGCTCGCTTCCGTCGAGATCGGCAGGTTGACCGAACCGCGAAGGCTGCGTCGATCGAATCGGCCAAAACCGGCTTCGATCGATGCACCAAACTCCTCGGTCGGCTTTGCCATAATGATGTTCACGGCACCGCCGGTATTGTTCTTGCCGAACAGCGTCCCCTGCGGTCCGCGCAGTATCTCGATGCGCTCGACGTCGAAGAAGCTGAAATTGTTGGCGTTCTGTCGCGAGACGAACACCTCGTCGACATAGGTACCGACGGCCGGGTCGAAGGTCGGGAAAGATTCGTCCTGCCCTTGTCCGCGGAGGTAGTACATGGTCGCTGAGCCGAGCGCCGTGTTGTTGCCGCCTTGAAGGTTGGGTATCAGATCCACGAGGTCGACGGCGGTCTTGATCTGGAGATCCTCCAGCGTCTCAGGCGTAAACGCGGACACGGCCATCGGCACATCGGTGATGTCCTGAGAACGTCGCTGGGCCGTCACGACGATCTCCTCCAGGCCTTGCGCCGTTGCGTTTTCGGGAAGCGTCGTGAGCAAACCGACGGCGGTTGTGACGACAATTCGTTTGATGATATTCATAACCTTTCCCCCGGTTTCTGAATGCGCGTCGTGCGTTTATGCGGACGACTTTTGAAGAACGTGATGGATCACGCCGTGCGGCCCTTCGATCAGGCACGAGATGACCGGCCCGTACGGCGGATAAGTCAGTACGCTGGGCCCCGCAATGATGCTGGCGTTCCAGCGGGTCGCCGCGTTCACGATGTTGTCGACACTCTCTACGGCGAACTCGACGCCCACGAGTCCGCGCATTGGTGGCCGCGATCGACCCGCGAGGGACGCGCCGCGACTGGCCGTCTGGCCATAGTCGATCACACCGAGGTAAGGCGCACGAAGATCGGTGCCAATGTTGATTGCCGACAAGTTGATGGGCTCGTCGGTGCCTACCATGGCGTCGAAACTCGGATTGGCGATCTGATAGCGATACAGTTCCGTAAACCCGAAGACGTGCTCATAGAAATCCACGACGGCGGACACGTCGCTGACGGGCGCCGAGATGCTCTGCGGCTCACTGAATTGTCGATCCCGAGCGGTGACAAAATTTGCGAAGAAGTCCGCCGGACCGGATATCACGGCGCAGACGACGTTGTCCGGCCGCCAGAAATGCGCTTCGCAGAACTCACCTTCGGGCAATGTGTAGCGAGCGATCGAGTCCTTGGGCCGATACCCGGCTGTGTTGAGCGCGTCGATCGAGTCGTCGAACTCCGCCGCGTAGAAATCGATCACCTTCAGCGCGTCGAGGTCGGTGCCCCGCTCGGGCTCGCGAACCGTTTCGTCGTGAGGTGGATCGATCTGCCACAGCCGTACCCCGAAGTCCGTCGGAACCCGCTGATAGAACACCGTCTCCATGGCACAACCGTCGACACCCAGCAGGTGACCGGTTTGCGTAGGACAGAGCTGGCCTTTGGCTGTCGACTGCATGGCGAAGGTCTCGCCGAAGAAGTGCTGGTGATCCGACAGGTGTTTCACCGACAGGATCGGCCCGCAAATTCGGACGTCTTGCATAGCGGATTGGGCTCCCCGACTCGCCGCGCCAGTTGGCGGCGTCCGACGTCGACTATGAGATTTCGGGGAGATGTCCGCCAACGACTCTGGCGACTCGAGTCACAACCGATGGTTGTAAAGTGAAGTGTTCGAGCTAGCCCGGGTAGTACTTTTTGCAGATTTCACAGACGATGTCGCGAAAAACCACCGCGGCTGGTTGTAGCTCGGCGCCGCGACGGGTGGCTAACAGCGCCGGGCGGCTGAGCGGCAACTCCTCCAGCCTGTAGGCATGAAAAAGCCCGGCCTTGAGCTCAGGGGCTACCAGCTCCTCGGACAGGAGGCAGACGTAATTGCCGCGCACGAGCATCGACTTGGCCAGGGTCAAGGAATCGAGATCGATGATGTCGGTGGGCGGCTCGATGCCCCGTGTCGCAAACGCAGCGCAGATCGCATGCCAGCGATCCGGCAGCGACAACGCAACCAGCCACGTACATTCACTCAAGTCCTTGAGACTGACCGAGCCTTTCCTGACCAGCGGGTGTTCTGCCCTGAGCACAACCGCGTCATGCTCGACGTGCAGTGTTGTCGTGTCGATTGCCGGGTCCGGCTTGAATTCCCCGGGAGGTGCGCTCACGACAAGATCGAGTTCCCCCCGTGCAAGACGCGGGTACAGTGACGCGGAGGTGCCGCCGGCTACCTGCAAACCCACACCGGGGCGTTCGCTTCGAAATCGCGAGATGGCGTCAGGCGCAATCCGCGGAAAAAACGACCAGCCAATACCGACCTGCACGAACCCGGCACTCGATCCCCGCATGGCGCTAAGCTCCGCCATGGCAAGACGTGACTCGGACGTAATGATCTTTGCGCGTCTCGCGAGCGTGTGCGCGTAAACGGTCGGCTTTGCTCCGTTCGGCGTTCGCTCGAACAAAGGGACTCCCAGCTGATGCTCGAGTTTGGCCACCGCCTTGCTCACGGCCTGCTGAGTGACGTGACTGGCCTCGGCAGCCACACCAAAGTTCCCATGCTCGTAGACGCCGAGAAAATGCTGCAGCTTTTGCGGATCGACGGTCTGCGGCACGAAGCGCTGGCGGCGAATGTCGGGTTTGGGTTTTCTAGCCATGCCGCTGGTGTCGCTTGCGGGAACTGGTTCTTACTGTAATCGAAGCCCCGCTGAGTCGGAAGAACTCACGTGCGCTGCGCTTGGTCCCTGGCCGCCAGCTCGGTGACGCGTTTACCCAGCCAGCGAATCGCGCCCTCCGTCCGTTCGCTCCAGGGATGGCCAAAACTCAGACGAACGAAGTTCGTGTAGCGCCCGCTCGGCGAGAAGATGTGCCCCGGCGTAATGCTGATGCCCGCCTCTATCGCATCGTCGAACAGTTGCTCCGCGTCGACGCCGTTTGGCAGTTCGAGCCACAGCACGGAACCGCCGACGGGCTTCGACAGGCGCGTCTCTTCCGGAAAGTACTCGGCAATCAGTCCGGCCATGCGCTCCGCGTTGTACTTGAGCTCCGTCCTGAGCGTTTTCAGGTTCCTCGCATAGTCACCGGTCGCCATGTATTCAGCGAGCGTCAGCTGCTGAAGCAAACCCGAGGTGCAGGAAAACGCCCGCTTCAACTGCTCGATGCGCTCGCTGAAATGGCGGCTGACGAGCCAGCCGATGCGATAGCCGGGTGACGCTGTCTTCGAAAACGAACCGCAGGTCATGACACGCGCGTCGCTCGTCAGGAACTGAGCAGGCATCGGCCGCTGGCCGTCGAAGCGCAGGTCACCGTACACGTCGTCTTCGATCAACACGACGTCGTGTCGTGCCAGCAGGTCGACGAGTCGCTGCCGATCTTTGTCGGGCATCGTTACGCCGAGCGGATTGCCGAGCGTCGTCGACAGCACACACGCCTTGACGGGGTGCGCCTCGAGCGTGCGTTCCAGCGCCGAGATCGTGATCCCCTCCTCCGGACAGGTTTCGACCTCGATGGCGAGCATGCCCAGGCTGTCGATCAACTCCAGCACGCCGTGATAGGTGGGCGTTTCGACGGCAATCACGTCGCCCGGCTTCGCGACGGCGCTCAGCGCAATCAGGAGCGCTTCCTGCGCGCCGTTGGTGATCGCAATATCCTCGGGGTTTACCGTCACGCCGGTTGTGTCGAGGTAGTGAAAGGCCAGCTGCCGACGCAGACCCGGCTCGCCAATGGTTGGCGAATAGCCGATGCTGCGCTCGGCAGTGCGCGCCATGACGCGCTTCATGGCGCGGTGCAAACCCTTGACGGGCGGCTTTGCCATCGTCGGATTCGCAATACCCAGCGGCACCAGGTCGGGATTGTTGATGCCGTCGTAAATGCGCTTCATCAGCGACCGGCACGACAGCTCGACCGGATCGCAGCAGGCCGTGCTGATTTTCCTCACCAGCCGGTTGGCTCGAGAGGACCGCACGTAGAAGCCCGACTGCGGCCGCGACTCGACGCGGCGCTGTTTTTCGAGCTCGACGTAGGCTTGCCTGACCGTCGGAATACTCACCCCGGCCGACTTGCTCATGCGGCGCAGGGACGGCAGCCGATCACCCGGCTTCAGCGCGCCGCGATCGATATTTTCTGTTATGAAATCAACAACCTGCTGATACAGGAACGGAGTTTCGCAGGCATCGGACTTGTCGATCGTCAACATAACTGTACAGGTCCTATTTCATGTGAATTGTATCTGTTATAGATACAAAATCGGCGTAAAGTCAAGTCCACGTTTGCACAAAGCTGCGCCATCGGGGAGGAAGGCCATGCAACATTGTCACGTGAACAATTGCGATACCGCCTATTGCAACGACTCAAAATCCGATTCGTGGCTGGCGCGAACGCCGTTCAGGACAGCAGGCATCAAGGCGCTGGTTTGCGCGGTCGAACATCTGCATCGCTACCGTGACCTGCGCGGCCGGCTGCTTTCTCAGGCGATGCGCTGCTTCGAGTGTGAGGACCGCTCGTGAACCCCTCCATCAGCAACCGACTGCTGTACGTCATAACCGTACTGATCTGGGGATCCACGTGGTTTGCGATCGAGTTTCAGCTCGGCACGGTCGCGCCCGAAGTCTCGCTGGTCTACCGCTACGCGTCGGCCGCGGCCATCCTTTTCGGCTGGTGTTGCCTCAAGGGCCTTAGGCTCAAATTCCCTCTGCGCAATCACGTCTGGTTTGCGCTGCTGGGACTGCTGCTGTTCGGCCTCAACTACGTGCTGGCCTACCGCGCGCAGGTGTACATTACGTCGGCGCTGACGGCCATTGCGTTTTCGACGATGGTCTGGATGAACATCATCAATGCGCGGCTCCTGTTCGGCGTGCGCGCGGGCCGGCGCGTATTGTTCGGCGCCCTGCTCGGCATCATCGGCATCGTCACGCTGTTTGCGCCGCAGATTGGCGATCTTACGTTTAGCGACAGCGTATTCCTGGGTTCGCTGCTTGCCGCCGGCGGCGCGCTTGTCGCCTCGTTCGGCAACATGGCATCGCAACGTGCGCAGAAAGCCGGACTGCCGGTCGTGCCGTCCAATGCCTGGGGAATGTTCTACGGAGCGCTGTTCAATGGCGCCGTTGCCGTTTACGGGGGCCACCCCTTCAACTTCGAATGGTCGGCCGGTTACGTCATTTCGCTCGTGTACCTGTCGGTCTTCGGCTCGATCGTTGCGTTTGGCGCCTATCTCACCCTGCTCGGCCGCATTGGCGCGCACCGGGCCGGTTACAGCATGGTCATGTTTCCGGTCGTCGCGCTGATCCTGTCCGCGCTGTTCGAAGGGCTGCGCATCGACGCCACGATTATCATTGGCACGGCGCTGGTGCTGACAGGTAACCTGTTCGTGCTTGGCGAGGGGCGGACGAAACATGAAACGGAGTTGAAGTCCGAGGCGAAGCCCGAGCCGGAAAGGCCCGCATGCTCGGTGACAAAAACCAAAATACTCGAGGCTGAAACGTGAGGATTTACGGTAACTCTCGCTCCGGGAACTGTCTCAAGGTCAGCTACACGGCCGACTACCTCAAGCTCCCCTACGAGTGGATCGAGGTCGACATTATGCAAGGCGAGTCACGCGCTGAGCCTTTTCGCGCAATCAATCCGCAGGGCCAGGTGCCGGCCGTCGAACTCGACGACGGCCGCGCACTGGCGCAGTCCAACGCAATCATTCGGTACCTTGCCGCCGGCAGCGAACTACTGCCCGGCGACGCCTATCAGCAGGCGAAGGTCGACGAGTGGCTGTTCTGGGAGCAATACAGCCATGAGCCCTACATTGCGGTCTGCCGTTTTCAGATGCTGTTTCTCGGCAAGTCGGCCGAAGAACGCGAACCGTGGCGCGTCGAACGCGGAGAGGCGGCGCTCGATCTGATGGAGCAAACGCTCGAGCGGAACGAGTGGTTCGACGGCCGCGGATTCAGCATTGCGGACATTGCGCTCCTCGCTTACACCCGGGTTGCGGACGAAGGCGGCTTCGATCTCGGACCTAGAAAAGAGCTGGGGCGCTGGATTGCAGCTTGTGAAGAGAAGCTTGCAATCCGGCCCTAGCGGCACCGCGTCAATGCTTCATGTTGAGTGCTCCACCCGTTCCCATGATGTTGTAGTTTGTCGGTGCAGCGGAATACCAGATAACCGTATCGCACGAGTGGATGTAGAACTGGAGCTGTTTCCCGGCGCTGAACGCCGTGAGTACTGCTGAATAGATCTCTTTGTACTGCGGGTGAGTGGACCGTACATAGACCCGATCATCGACCACACAGTCTCCCGGGTCACCAAAGCTGCTGTAAATCATCAGGCCGTTGCCTCTTTCGATATCCACCTGCGTGGGCACGGCAAATTGAGTCCACCCTGCCGCGTAGGAAGTGCAACAAACAAATAGTGCAAGAATTACCATAGCGTATTTCATTGATACCTCCTTACCGGTTGTTTGCGCGATCGTGAACGGCGATTGCGCGTTGCGAACGTTCTGCCGCGAGTATAGACGCCCAAACAAATGGGCGCTCGCGCGCCGGGTTTCTTGAATAGCTGAATGCGCTGCAGCCGCTTTGGCGGTTTGCAAGCCCAAAAAAAGACAGCGGCATCAGATAATGCCGTGGACTGTCGTCAGGCTTTCGCGTCCACGTAGGGCAGAGCCACGGCGATTGCGATTACCGCAATCGTCAGGATACCGAACAACAGTGTCAGCCCAATGCCGACCCCGTAGGCGATTGAACTCAGAATAGCCGCCATGAGTAACGCAATAGATCCGAGAATCTGTAAGCCCCGCGCGCGAGTCAGCGACAGATTGGCAGTGGCAAACAGTTGTCGCCAGTGTTTCCGTCTTGCAAGGCACAACAACCCCATGCCGACGAAGCTCAGAATGAAAATCAACGCCAACATCATGATGCGGCCTCGCCGAGGGGCTCCATTTCCAGTGCTCCCTTTGCTGGCCGCTTGCGCCCAATAGCGCCGGCAAGCCCGGCAAAACACAGGCCGATGAACAGCGCAGTCAGGTCAAAGGCCATCATCACCCAGTCGTGTCCGGCAATACTGTTCACCAAGTGTGCGTCGGTCGTCAGCGCATTGACTAAGGGTATGGCAGCGCAGGCGAACGCCGCTAACCAGGCCAGCTCGCGCCACGCCGCGCGTCGCGGCCGAACCAGTGGATAGAGCAGGCAGACAGCCCAGGCGATAAACATCGTGTGGACCTCCCACTCGGCCCTGCCTTCGAAACCGAGGGGCAGCAGCCGGTTGGCCCAAAAGTACGCCGCTATCGCGACCGGTAGCCCGACAATCGTGCCGATATTCAGGCACTCGACAAACCGGAAACCGCGAGACTGCTCTTTGTCCGGCAGGTCCTTGCGCCGCTTCGCGGTCCAGTAGATCGCACCTGTCGCCACCATCGCCGTGCCGACTATGCCGGCCAGGAAGTACAGCCATCGAAGCAACGGCCCTGCAAATAACCCTTCGTGAAGACCGATGAATACGGCCGCAGCTCCGACCGCCGCGTTCGGCGCACCGGGACTCGAGCTCAGGCGCTCGCCGCTGATGCCGTCATAGGTAATCTGGCCGCCAAAGCCGGAGACACCCGTGGTCACGTGCTGGTTTGCAACAATTCGCGCGTTGGCGTCGCCGGGCAAATGAATATTGAGCGACCGTAGCTGGCCCTCACCCCACTCGGCCTCCGCGTCGCGGACGATAAGACCCAGGTCCACGAGTTCGGCGTTTTCGTCTGAGCGCTCAGGCGGCGCATTGTTCAGCAAGGCACCAAGTTCGGCCTGGACTTTTTGTGTGTCGAAGCCGTAACTCCCCAGCGCAATACCGGGCATCCAGGTCGTTACCATGAAGATCAGACCGCTGTAGGTGATCATCAGGAGAAAGGGCAATGACGAAACGCTCAGCAGATTGTGCATGTCGAGCCAGGAGCGCTGTCCCCTGCGAGGCCGGAACGTAAAGAAGTCCTTGAATATCTTCTTGTGCACGACGATCCCTGTGATCATCGCGACAAACATCAGCAGCGTAATGACGCCCACAACCCGAAACGCCGTATCACGATCGAGATAATGCAGTATGTAGTGCATCCGGTAGAGAACCTGTCCGCCGCCGGTTTCTCGATCGAGTTCAGGTAGAGGCTGGCCGGTCTCCGAATCGAGTTCCACGTTCCCCCGAAGCGACTCCGGATCGACATCGTCCGCGTCTTCGGGCCTCGGCAGCTGCCAGAACACGCGCAGTTGCGGCTCTTCGCGGCCGGATGCGTGCGCAATAAACCAGCGATTCGCGCCCTCGGCTTCTTGCGCCAGGTACTGCGTTGCGAGCGTATAGGCTTCCGCCACCGGCACCTCGGCGGCCGGAGGGAGCTCCGGCTGCATCCAGTGATCGATCTCGGTGTCGAAGTACCCAAGGGTCCCTGTAACAAACATGAAGTACAGGATCCAGCAGAACACAAGACCGGACCACGTGTGCAGCCACGTCATCGACTGCCGAAATGCGCCTTTCATGCGGCGGCCTTCAGCGTGTACATGAGCCATGCACCCGCGCTGGTGACGAATATGCCGCCCAGAAGACCTATCCAGACGGTTCGAAGGCGCTTGACGCTGAAAATCCACATGATGATCGCCGTGTAGATTGCAAAACTCAGCAACGTCGCCGCGGCAACACCGTCGACTCGCTCACCCGGTAGCACCAGCGCCAGGAAAACTCCGCTTGTATTCGTCAGTATGAAGCCCGGTATCGCGGCCGCAAGAACGCGTGAAGTAACGTGCCATCTGCCAGGGCGCTTAGCTGTTGCTGTCGTGCTCATACGATCTCCGTCACCTCAATGTCGGCCACGCTCGTCGTTCAATAAGAATAGCGAATCTCCAGTCCATAGATACGCGGATCGTTTACCGCAAAAAATGGCTGTGAGTTGGGTTCGGCAATGCCGGAGGACGTGCTGACGGTCGACAGCCCCCGGCGGCCCACAAAGCGCTCGTCGAACAGGTTGTCAACAAAGGCCGTAACCGCCCAGTTGTCACGCCGATAGCCGGCGCGTGCGTTGACCAGCGTGTAGTTGCCTACCTTATTGTCTCGTAGATTGGTCACATCGGAAAACTGGCTGCTCGCATAACTTGCGTTGCCGCTTACAAAGAACCCACTGGGTGATTCGTAAGACATGCCCAGTGCCAAACTCGTCCGCGGTGCACTGTTGAACTCGTTGCCTGCAAGGTTGGCGTACGTCGGATCGTCTGAATTGACAGGGTCTCCATCTGAGTCGACGGCAAACGGAAAGTCCTGAAACTCGGTATCGACGAGACCCAAGGTCACGAACATATCCAGCGTGTCGGTAAACTCCTTGCGCAATTCGACTTCAAGGCCGTAGATCTCGGAAGACCCGACATTGAGAATCAGCGTGTCCAGCACCGTATCCGAAGGCCCCGGAATCGTTACCTGCTGGTCTTCCCACTCCGAAAAGAACAGGTTGGCATTCAGGGTGATATCCTGCTCGGGCCACCGTGAGCGAAACGCGAATTCGAAATTGGTCAGGAACTCGGGGTCGAAATCGAGAAGCTGCGGCGTCTGGCCCGGGACCGCGCGCAGGTAGCTGCCGCCGGCACGGTAACCGCGGGCAACGGTGAACGACAGAGAGCGCAGTTCATCAAAGTTGTAGATCACCGCGCCGCGCGGCAGAAACGCGCTGAAATCGGCCGACGTGGGTGCGTCAGCCGGCGGCGGAAACAGCGCGGTGCAAGGCAAACCGCCAATCTGCGGCACCGCTGGATCGAAAATGCAGTCGGGAGGGTTCGACGTCGTCGTTCCGGTCAACCCCGTGTCGCGGAACTCTTCGCGGTCGTAGCGTGCGCCGACATTCGCCGACCAGGTTCTGTTGAACTCATAGGTGACGTCCGCGAAGATCGCCTGATTTTCGGTTGAGTCCTCCTGGAACGTGTCGAAGATGACGATGGCGTCCGTCGGCACGCTTGGAGCGCCAAAAACCGCGGGCGCAAAAGAGAAGACGCTGGCAAACGAGCCCTCCGTGTCGAAGTAGTACGCGCCAACCCAACCACTCAAGCGGCCGTAGTCGAAAGCGACGCGAAGCTCGGCCTGATAGGTATCGTCCGGCGCGTCGGCGGTGCCGGACGCGCCGAAATCGGTGTCCCTCTGCGAATCCTCGTAGGTCGCGAGGCCAAACAGGGTCCACGCTTCGTTGATGTCGTACGTCAGATCGAAGACGAAGCGGCTGACCTCGTTGAACTCGAAGCGCTCGCGGAGGCCGTAGGTCACGTCGCCGAAGGGATCGAACGCCTCGAAGTCCGGCGTACCCACCGGGCCCGGCGCGTTGACCTGGTTAAACTCCCCGAACTCGGTGTCCACGTACTGGTAGCCCAACTCGATGCGTAGAAGATCCGTCGGCTCCCAGAGTAGCTTTGCGCGGGCCGTGAGCGCCTCCTGGAAGCGGGTGTTGTTGCCGGTGTTCAGGTTCAGAATCTCGAAATCGATCTCACGGTAGTCCGCCGCCAGTCGAAACGCGAGCCGGTCATCTACGATAGGCACGTTAAGCACGCCGGAGTACTGCTCGTTGTTCTCGTTGCCGGCAAGCAGGCGAACGTCGGCGCCAAATTCATACTCCGGATCTGCCGTGCTGATGACGATCGCACCCGCGAGTGCGTTACGGCCCTGCACGGTAGACTGCGGGCCGCGGAGAATCTCGACCTGGGCAACGTCCCACAAGTTCGCAGCCCCCTGGTTGGCGTTGAAGGTGTTCGGTGAGCCGTCGACGTATACGTTTGCGGTTGCACCGGTGCCCGTGAAGCCTACACCCGTCAGGGTAATGCCGCGAATCGACAGGTTGTTGAGCGCGCCGCTCGCATCGGTCGATACGTTGGCCGTTCGGAGCAGTACGTCCTCGACGTTGATCAGGACCTGTTCCTCGATATCCTCCGCGGTTACCAGCGCTACGGACGTCTGCGTCTCCTGTAGCGTCAGGTTGCGCTTGGTGCCGATAACCACTACTTCGTCGATGCCGATATCGTCGTCGCTGATCGACTGCGCATTCGCCGGCAAAGCTGCCAGTGGCAGTACGCCAATAGCGGCGGCTGCGATGAACCTCATTGTGGTTACTCCCTTTTTTGGTCAGCCTTGATTGTCGATGCTTGTGCCCCGGCTACCGCAGGCGGAACCAGCCGACTAGTCGATCGCCAGCGTCGCCGTCAGATAGACACCGCGCGGCTCACCGTTCTTGATGAATCCGGCGTTGAAGTTGTTGCGCCACCACCGTTTGTCGGTCAGGTTTCGCACCTCGAGATCGACGTCCAGTTGCGTGTCGCCGATACTCCAGTCGCTGCGCAAACGGAGCTGGTGCAGAGTTCGACTCGGTGTTTCGAAACTGCCGTTAGGGTCGCCGGGGCTTGCGTCTTGATAGTCGAGGCCGTAACCGACCGACCAGCGCTCGGCGAACGACCAGAAGCCCCAGAGGACCAGCTTGTTTTCCGGTATGCCAGCAAACGGCAAGCCGTTGTTGGCCGCTCCGAATCCGCTATCGACAACCTCGGTATCCGTGTAGGCGTAGCTCAGGTACAGGTCGAACTGATCCGCAATACGGCCGCTGGCCTCCAGTTCGAGCCCTTCGCTTTTTTGCTCGCCATCGAGCACGGATACTCCCGGTGTTCCCGTCGCAACCGCCACGTTGTTTTTGGTCAATTCGTAGAGTGCAAGCGTGACGCCACCGTTATCCCAGAACCAGCGGACGCCCGCCTCGATCTGTTCCCCGCGCTCCGGGTCGGTGAGCGGATTGCCATCAGCATCCTGCGGCGCGCCAAATTGTGCGGCGAACGACTCACCGTAGCTGACAAACAGGCTCGCGTTGTCGACAAAATCCCATACAAATCCGACTCGAGGAATCCAGTCGTCTTTCTTCGAGCCCTGGAACTGCGACTGTGGCAGACCAAACCAGTTCGTGTTGGAGTTGATCTTGACTTCGGTTCGCGCGTACCGAAGACCGAGCAGCACGTTGAGGTTCCACGGTTCGTACGTAATGAGGTCTTGCAGGTTTATGCCCTCGTCCGAGTAGGTCCAGTCGAGGATTGAAAACGGTGGCGAGTCCTCGAAGTCGGTGCGGTGCGGATAGTCGCCACGCACGGGGGCGAAGATGTTTGTAGGTGTGACTGGCGCCTGGAACTCGGGTGGCAGCAGGATCGAGAAACCGTTGTTGTTACGCATGTCGTTCTCTGACGCGTTGACGCCGAAGAGTGCCTTGTGTGTGAAGTCGCCACTCTCGCCGTTCCAGGTCAGGTGGAGCCCGGCGTATCGTCCTTCGGACTGCCGGCGCTGGTCGAACACGAGCCTCGGCAACGTTCCGTCGTCAGCCGGCGGGCCGAAGAACGCCCAGTAGCCTGTGGCGCCGGCGTCGCGTTTTGTCGTGTTCCAGCCGAACTGCGCCAGCACGCCGAGCGAGTCGTTGAAACCGTGCTCGAGAGACAGCTGAACCTGCTCGGTCTCCTCCTCCGAGTAGTCGTTGTCGTGTCCGAGATAGGTCTCGATCGGGAGATCGAGAATCTCGCCGTCAACAACGGTCGTGTCGCTGTTTGCGGGATTGCTGTCGACCTGTATCAGTTCCGCCAGCACGGACAACGACGTGCGCTCGCCAAGGTCCGCGCGCAGCTGCAGGGTTGGCGCCAGCTTCTCGTTGTAGACAAAGTCCTGCCAGCTGTCGGAATCCTCCCAGCCGAGCGTAAACCGGTAGCTCAGCGCGTCGGTTCCCGGGATGCCACCGGTGGCGTCGAAATCGGCGCGGCGCGTGCCGAATTCACCTACCGTTGCGCGAACGCCGAAGTGAGGATCGCGTTGCGGCGCGCGATAAACATAGTTGATAACGCCCCCGGGCTGTGCGGACCCGAACAACAAGCCGGCAGCACCTTTTAGTACCTCGATACGTTCGAGAGCAGACGGATCCGCAACGGGCGCGTCCACGCCGTAGAACGGTATACCGTTTTTGAGCGCTCCGTTGGTCTCGCTGTCAGCGGAAAAACCGCGGATGTAAATGTCCTGGAAAGTCTGGCTGTGGACGGAGCCTGTGACGACACTGGCCGACTGTTCGATGAGCTGCCGCGTAGTCGTCGAGTTGACGGCATCGATCAAACCACGAGAGATGACGCTGATACTGAGCGGCAGCTCACTCAAGTCGGCGTCGACCAGGGTCGCGGCGTTCGAGCTGGTGTTTCGCAAGGGCGCACGGCGTTCCGCCTCGACGATGATTTCGTCGACCGGAGCCGCAGTCTCGTCACTGGTTTGAGCGATTGCGCTCGTAAATGAAAGGCAAGCTGCCAGGCAGGCCAGCAGGCCGTCAGAAATACGTGGGCGTAGCATTGGGGCCTCCCCGGGCCAGAGAGAATGGAAATCTATTGAATGAGAATCATTATTATTAGCATTAGCAATATTAATGAATTATCCGGTGAAGGCAATAGGTAGTTGACGTAACACACACGGGTATGGGTCCCGCAGGCTGCGGGAGCGCACAGGATTTTCGGTTACGGCGAAATGAACAAGCCCTGCGGCTTCGACTACAGATCCTGCTCCTCAGCCCACACGCGCAGCTGGTCCAGCACGTCGAGCGCTGAGCGCCCGAAGTCGGTAATCACATAGGCAACGGCAACCGGGCGGGTGTTCAACACGCGGCGCTCGACGAGTTCCATCGCCTCCATTTCCTTAAGGCGCTGGTTCACCATCTTCTTGCTTGCGCCGCCGAGCTGCCGGGCAAGATCGTTGAAGCGTACGGGTCCGTCTTTGAGATGCCAGAGGATGGAGCCTTTCCATTTGCCCCCAATGAGACGCATACCCCGCTCGATGGGACAGGGTTCGAGGCAGGGCTCCAGGACGCGCTTTCGCCCCCTGGAGTCGTTGGTAATGGTGGCTTTCACGATCTCTTAGGTTACAAAAAGTATACTGGTTGCAATTGGTCACCTACTATACCACCATGCCGACTTTGCGGCGTATCCGACAGCGCGGAGCACTCATGAAGACAACAAAACTGCATGCAGGCACAAGTTTTCCAACGCTCACCGTGCGTGACTCGGCAGAGGCTCCGGTCGATATCAGCCAGCCCGGCGGCGACGCCGACTGGCAGCTGGTGATCGTCTACCGCGGCCGCCATTGCCCGCTGTGCACGAAGTTTCTGAACAAGCTCGCGGGCTTCCGACAACGACTGCTCGACATTGGAGTTGACGTTGCCGCCGTCTCGGCAGACAGCAAGGAGCAGCTCGACGAACACCGGGCACGGCTCGACGTCAATTTCCCGCTGTTTCACGGACTGACGCTCGAACAGATGCAGGATCTGGGACTGTACGTGTCGGTACCGCGATCCGAGAAAGAGACGGACCACAATTTCGCCGAGCCCGGCTTGTTCGTCGTCAACGCCGCGGGCGAACTCCAGGTGGTCGACATCTCGAACAACCCTTTCGCCAGACCGGATCTCGAGGTACTCGTCAGTGGGCTCGAGTGGATTCGCAATCCTGAAAACAACTACCCGATTCGCGGCACGTTCGCCCAGACGGCCAGCTAACAGCCACGGGCAGCCACGGGCAGCCACGGGCAGCCACGGCAAAAAGGCAAACGCTCAGACAGGCTGCAAGGCATCTTGCAGCCGCTGTAGCTGCTCTTGTGTCAGTTCGTCCAGCAACTGGAAGCGCGGCGGAGAAAGATCGTCCATCATTTTTAACGTGTCGCTTCCCAGGGCCTCCGCAAACTGTGCCCAGGTAACCGCTCCCAGCACGGGCTCTTTGTTGCCCGCATCCGGATCGACAAGCGCCACGATGTCCGTCCCGGGCAGATAACTCGGCAGATTGAGCGTATAGGTTGCGACACTCTGCAACTCGCCTCCCCGTTCGTACACCTGGTACGAGGCAACAAAACTGTCTTCACCTCTTTCCTGCAACAGGGACTCGAGGTACTGCTGCTGATCGTCGTATTGTGCAATACGCTCTCGCACTTCCTGGAGCACAAGCTCGGCGTGGCCGTCCTCTCCCGGGTTGGTTGTCCATCGAGACCATGTTCCGTCGGGCAGCAGCGTCCAGAACAACTGGCTGAAAGGCCGGTGCGACTCTGCCGCCTTGTTGCCGATCTCGGCCATCTCCGCGAGCGCGGCACCCGTCGGCGTGTCGGTCGCGAGACACACGGAATGGGAGGGCGAAAAGACGACGGGCAGACCGTCGAACGGAAACCGCGCGGACGAGCCCGCGGCGACAAGACGCGAAAAGTCGTAATCGTCCTCGTAGGTCGACGCCCAGACGTGCTCCGATACCTTCATCCACTGATTTTCGCTGGTGGCACGCACCAACGTCGCGGCGGCGGTCTTGTAGGCGTCGTCAGCGGAGATCGACGCTTCCGAAAGTTTGTCCGGTGACACCGACATGATCGATTCGTCGCCGTCAGCGACGAGTTCGAGCAGCAGGTCGCCGTCCCCGTAAGCAACGGTCTCGAAAGGGGCGCCACCGATGGCCATCAGGTTCCTCCGCAGCTCCAGCTCGAAGCGAGTCCTGGCACGCAGCGCCAACGCCGCAATCAGTTCGTCCGCCGTCAGCTCCTTCGGGAACAGAACCTCGCTGAGAAACGCCTCGATCGACTCGCTGCGCTGCGCGCGAGTCATGTCTTTCAGCTTCAGATACAGGTTGCCGAGGTAAATATTGTACGGAGCGGCTTCACCGTCCGAGACCCGGTGCAGGTCAACGGATCGGGACTGGGGATCATAGGTCGAGGACAGCCCGCTATCCAGGCGCTTCGCAATTCTGCCTATGTCCTTCGCCAGCTTTTTTTCTGAGTAACCAAACAACGCAATGCCTCCGCGGTCTTCTGGAAACAGGTTCTAACGATCGAGCCTCTGATGCAATTCGCGCACACCCGGCATCTGATCGTTGCTCGCCATCGCCTCGGCACACGCCGCACGCGCGCCATCGAGATCGCCGGTAGCTTCGAGGGTCAGGGCGAACACCAGGATATCCGTCGGTACCTGATGCTCACTCGAGTACGCCCGCCGGGCGTACTCGAGCGCAGCATCGGCGTCACCCGCGTTGAGCTTGAGAGTCGCCAGCATGCGCATGGGAGCCGTTTCATACGTCGCGTACATCGTCACCTTGTCGACATGACTCGTGAAGTAGGTTTCCAGGAGTGTCGCCGCTCTGGCGGACTCACCGGCTTTCGAGAGCATCTCTGCACAATCGGCCCACCGCTGCGGATTGACTCCCATACCCTTGTGAGGGCCTTCGGGTTTGTCCTCGAGGTCCTTGAGGCAGTCTTCGGCGGCGCGCTGATATTCGCCCAATGACGACAGTGCACGCCGACGCCAGTCCAGCGCGCCCGGGTATTCGGGGTCGATGTCGAGCGCTCTGGAGAAATCCGCCACGGCATCGGCGTTTTTATCCAGGTTCATGAACACCATACCCCGCTCGAAGTAGGCCTGTGCGTTGCCGGGGTCCGCTTCAGCGGCTCGCGTCAAGAGTTCGCGCGCACTCTCGTAGCTCCCGGCGTCGGAAAGGTCGATGGCCTGCTGCACCCATCCGGTGACTTCTGTCAACGTGCTGTCCTCCTGAGTAGAAACGGCGGCAGAGTCTTCATCAGCCGAAGCCCCGTAAAACGAGGGCGAGGTGATCGCTGCCAGTATCAAAACGAGATGCGAACTCAAACCGCCGTTGCTGTCCAAACCTCTGTTCCTTTATCTGAATGAATACGGCGCACGCGGCGTTCCGTAACCGTCACAAAATCAATACAACTAGCGGGTCTCATTCTGTCTGAGCGTGTGCAATCATTGAGCATGCGATCCGGCTCACCGTAGACCCGAATACGTCGACGGCCCGTCGCTCGTACTCCCTACACTATACAGGTAGCGCTCATGTTGAAGTCCCTGGGAATCCTTTTTCTGCTTTCGATCAGTACGCTCGCGATGGCCGACGAGCCCGTGAGATCCATTACCGTCAACGGAACCGGCACCGCCGAGATCGAGCCCGATCGCGCCACGATACGGATGTCGATCGTTGCACGCGACGAAGAAGTTGCGGAAGCCCAGAAAGCGGCCGCGGAGGTGAGCAACCGGGTGCTCAAGCTGGCACGCCGCCTGGACGTCGACCGCGACGACATCGATACCACAGGCGCCGCGGTGCGGCCGGAATACCGCTGGAACCAGGAAGACAACAGGCAGGAACTGCTGGGCTACATTGCCGAGCGACAGATGCTCGTGAGAATCGATGACCTCGAGAATCTGGGCGCCATCATCGAGGGCGCCGTCAGCGCCGGCGTCAACCAGGTCTCACCTCCGGTGCTCGACTCCAGTCGCCGCAAGGAGGCCCACCGCGAGGCACTTCGCGCCGCGGCCAAAGACGCCCAGGCCAACGCCGAGGTGCTGGCCGATTCACTGGACGCCGACCTGGGCGACGTCATCAGTATCAATGCGGCCCCGAACGTGCCGGAACCGCCGATGCCTCAAAGGGCCATGTATCGCATGACGGAAAGTGCCGATCAGGCCGAGAGCTACAACGCGGCGGACCTGAGCTTCACGGCATACGTTACGGTGGTGTTCGAACTGGACGACTAGTCCTGGCGCCTCGCTTTCGGGGCGCCTTCGCAATCGCCAGACATCGCTATTCCCAGTGCCAGGTCACCGACGCCCGCACGCTGCGAGGCTCGAGCGGATGAAAGTGCACGTCTTCGACACCCGCTGGCGGTTCTCCGGGCAGCCGTGAGGCATAGAAGTAGGCAATGTCGTTGTCGTTCGAGTCGAAGACGTTGAATACGTCCACACGATACTCAAGCGGCCCGCCTCGCCACGCCAGGCCTGCGTTCACGAGCAGCGAAGCATCGGATCGAACCGAGTTGTCCTCGACGAGCGGTGCCTCACCGAGCCAGCGCAGCCGTGCGCTGGCCGACCAGCCGTTTGCCCACTTGGCGTTCGCTCCCAGCGAAAAGGTCGACTCCACGGCTCCGGGTATTTCCCTGCCGTCACCAAGATCTCTTTGGAATCTCGCATCGGTAAGCGCATAGGCTGCATTGATTGCCAGCCAGTCGGCTGGTCTCCAGAACAGGGTGGTTTCGACTCCCAGTCGCTCCGAGCCCTGGTTCGCTTCAGTCGTACCGGCGTCACCGACATAGACCAGCTCCGAATCGAGTTCGAGCCAGAAGACCGACAGCGTCGCGTTGATCGCCCTTCCCCGCTCAAAACGCAGCCCGAGCTCGCCGCCGTTCGACCGCACGAGCGCGGGCACAGGATCGACCGGCGTCCCGTCGCCAGGGTCGACGGTAATTGTCGCACCGCGGACATCGTTGGAATGAAAGCCGCTTCCCAGGCTTGCATACACCTCGACGGCGTCACTCAGCAGCCAGGCCAGGCCGAGTTTTGGCGTAATGATTGCGTCGTCACCGCTTCCAGAGTTCTCGACCCTCGACGCCGTGACGTTCCAGTCGTACCAATCGGCGCGCAGGCCGAGAATGACGCGCAGATCTTCGGTGGCCTGCCAGCGCGATTCGCCCCAGGCGGAAAGCGACAGCTGGTCAACCTGATCGGCACGTATCGTTTCGCTGCGCTCCCTCGCAACCGTGCGATACAGACCGACTTCGTCGATGTCGTCGAAACGCAGATCCGAACCCCAGGCAAACGTCAGCGGCCCGCGGATGCTCTCGCGATTCGAACCGCCCTGGATGCCGATACCGTAGATCCGGCGCTTGTCGCGCTGTTCGAATTCGTCACCCGCATCGGGATCGTCGAGGAAGTAGGTGAAATTCGAGAACAGCGTAAAATCGTAATCGACGGCGTAGGCGGCAACCGAGAGGCCACCGAAATCGAGCGAACCGGTCAGCGCGTGACGCGAAGTCTCTCCGCCGAGGTCGTCGTCCAGGTTGCCGAGCGGGCTGATCAGGCCCGAGTCGACGGCCCTCTCTGGAATCTGATCGGTCGATGTCCAGATGTTGTCATAGCCCTGTAGCGTCAGGCGAAAATCGGCCTCGCCAACGCTGCCGTTGTAGGCGCCAAACAGTTTGAACTGCTCGAGGTCTTCGCTCAGGTCCCAGGGTCCGTCGTACGCCGTGAAATCCACGGCGCCGGTTGCCGAGCCGCCGCCGAGATCCACACTGGCCGCGCCGAGGGCGCGGTAGAAACCGTATTCGCCGAGCGTAGCGGAAAGCAGCGCTTCGTCGAGCCGGTCGTACAAATCGAATTCGACGCTGGCGGCGGACGAGAAATCGCCCACACTCGCCGAATACGGCCCGCGGCGAAAACGCGTCGTCTCGACCAGCTCGGGGATCAGGAAATTCAGATCCAGGTAGCCCTGACCGTGGCCGTGGCTGCGCATGTTGATCGGCACGCCTTCGACACTCACGGCAAAGTCGGTGCCGTGATCAAGGTTGAAGCCGCGGATAAAATACTGGTTTGCCTTGCCGGTGCCGGAATGCTGCGTGGCCACCATGCCGGGCACAGCCTCGACGAGCTCACCCACCCGCAGTTTGGGCGGCGCCTGGATGTCGTCGTAGCCCACGACTCCCTCGGACGCGGTTGCCGCCTGCCCCAGTTGCGGCTCAGCGCGACCGTAGACGACAAGTTCTTCGACCACACTCGCGCGTCCGCGCTCGTCCGAGGCGTGCGCGCTTGTGGTGAGCGTTATTGCACCGAATATCGTCGCCGCCGACAGCAGCCCAAGGATGGTTCTCATACCCTGCCCTCATTCCGTCGTATTGCTTGATATACGAAAGCGGAGCGCTTTCGGATGCACGGGCCGACAAAAAAAGGCCCGAACCGCCGTGGTGGCGGTGAGTACGTATATGTTACAACATTACGCCACTGTGACCAGTGTGGGAAACCACGATTACGTTATAAGACGCCGCCCGCGGGTCAGACGTCATCGGCGGACGCGGCGATCAACGAATACCCGTTTCGATGACCACCTTGCCGTGCGCCTGCCTGGGCTCTTTCATATACCGGCAGGCCTCAACGTACTCTTCCAGCGGATAGACGCGGTCGATGCTGGGTGAGAGATCGCCCGCGGCCAGGGCGTTGTTGAGCCACTCGATACCCTTGGCACACATCTCGTCGTCTTCGAGGTAGTTGAACACGGAATACGCCTGGAACAGCGCATTGGACTGAAACAGGGCCGCGTAAGGAATGTCGGGAAAAGTGCTGTCGAGCATGCCGTAGAAGAAGATCCGGGCGTTTTTTGCGAGCGCGCCAACGTAGTGGCTCATCATTCCGCCCCCGATCGCGTCGTATGCCGCATCGATGCCACGCCCGTCCGTTAACTCCTTGAGTTTCTGATCGAATCCTTCATAAGACGAACCGGTGACGATGACGTGGTCGGCTCCGGCGTCCTTCAGGTAAGACTGATTGTATTCATAGCGAGTCGTGCCGATCATCGTCGCGTCGAATAGCCGCCCGATCTGAAGGGCAGCCGTTCCCGCGGTGCTCGTTGCTGCCGTCACCAGAATGACGCGCCCGGGCCCGGCTTTGGCAAGCTCCACAACCGGGTAGTAGGCCGTCAGATACTGCATCAAGATGGACGCGCTTTCGACGGCGCTCAGACCGGCCGGTGCCTTGGTCAGGTAGCGGGCCTTGACGATGAGTGACTCGGCGCTCGCACCGCGATTGTCGTAGAAATGCGGCAGCGTGCAGTAGCGCTCACCGACTTCGATCCCATCCACGTCCGCACCCACGGCATCTACAATGCCGGCCGCCTCCATGCCGATCCGGGCGGGAAAACTCGAGAAGCTGTACGAGTAACGATTCTCCATGAGGTCCATGTCACCCCAGTTCAGAGCGAACGCCTCGATCCGGAGCCGAACCTCTCCCGGGCCCGGCTCCTCATCAGGAAACTGTTCCAGGCTCAGTCCCTCGAAGCCGCTGTAGTCGTGAATCACCCAGGCTCTATGCATTGTTGTTACCTCAGATGCTCTAGCATTCGTACCGCTCTTCCCCTATCAAAAATTAAATGTACTTAAAATTTTAAGTATTGCAACTTTTTTTGGCGGATTCCGGTAACGCTCGTTACCAGGGCTTTGATTTAGAGTGGTGACAGACACCTGCCGCATGCAGCCGAAGTGACAATCATCGAGTCCTCATCCGAACAAACGCGAGCACCGGAAGACTCTCCGCGGTCGGGATGGCGAGCCTGGTCGCGCGCCATTGTCCTCATGCTAATGCTGGTTGCGGGCTACGTCGCGATCCGCTACACGCCTCTCGGGGACTGGACAAGCGAGGAGCGCATCCAGGCGGCACTCGTCGACATTCGCAGCCTCTGGTGGACACCGGTTGTGCTGCTGCTGCTCTACGCCATCGTTGCGCCTTTTGGTATTTCAATGTTTCCGCTGACGATCGCCGGCGCGGCGTTCGGCCCCTATGCCGGCTCCGCCCTCAATACGGTTGGCATCGTGATTGGCGCGGCGACCAGTTTCTTTGCCGCCCGTGCGCTCGGCCGCGACTTCGTGCTGCGGATAACCGGCAAACGTATCCGCAAGGTCGAGCGAACGGTCAACCGCCAGGGATTCTGGCCGCTGGTGCAGCTGCGCTTCCTGCCGATCCCCTATCCCGTCATCAATTTTGCGTGTGCGCTCGCGGGTATTCCGGCAAGGCGCTTTCTCACGGCCTCGGTGATTGGACTCATTCCGGCAACCCTGATTCATTCCTACTTCATCGCCCGGCTGATTTACGCAAGCGGCGACGAGCGCGTGACTCAGGGCCTGCTCTACGCCGCGGTTCTCATCGCAATCAATCTGCTGATAGCGCTGGCCTGGCTGCGCTCGCGGATCGAGCGGCGCAACCGATACCGGGAGCTGATGGCAGAACGGACGTCACGTGCGACCAGCCGCCGCATGCGTCATTGCCTGAATCGCGACCGGAATACGTAGTTACTATTACGAGGCCTGTCGCGGGTGAGGACATGCGCGCCGATGGCGTTTGCTCACATCTGGCGTAGCCGGAACACACGCGAGTGTATTCCGGCGCCTTGCCGTGTGATTATTGCTACGATGCGCAGAGCACAGCCTGCGCTCAACAACCGCTCGGAGACGAACGATGAAGAAAACCCTCCTCCCACTGATCTGCCTGCTATCGACGCAGGCGTACGCCGGCAACGTCATGGAACTCGTGACTCGCGACATGAGCGGCAATGTACTCGACCGCATGACCTCCTACACGGACGGCACTCGCTCACGCATGGACCAGAGCAGCGCGGACGGCTCTTTTTCGATCATTTTTCTCGACGACGAGTTCCTGTATCTCGACCACGGGGAGAAGAACTACATGGTCATGGACGAAGCCATGCTCGAAGGCCTTAGCCAGCAGATCAACGAGGCAATGCAGGAAATGCAGGCCGAACTCGCCAAAATGCCCCCCGAACAACGCGCAATGGTCGAGGAAATGATGAAAGGACAGATGGGCGGCATGGGGATGGATGTGCACATTCCGGTCCTCGAATTCCGCGAGGCTGGCTCGGGCCGTTACGAGTCCTACGACTGCACGCTCGTCGAAATGCTTGAAGACGGCGTCAAGATCCAGGAGATCTGCACGGTGGACTTCTCCGAAGTCGACGGTTCCGGGGAGTTGCGCGACTCGTTCGTGCGCATGGGGACCATGTTGAGCAAGCTGTACGACTCGATACCGTTCGCCGGAGAGGGCGTTCGCAACCCCATGGAAATGCTCGACGAACTCAAGGGTTTTCCGGTGCGCGCGGTTGAGTTCGAGGACGGCAGAGCCGCAACCGAAACGGTTCTCGAGTCGTCCAGGGAAATGGACATCGACGCTGACAAGTTTGAACTGCCGTCCGGGTACTCGCGCATTGATCCCATGGCGCCGTAAGCCTCGATAAAGCGATATGCCGTTGGCGAACCTTCCGGCCGTGACGCGGCCGGAGGGCTCATCAATACCGTCACGGGATACTCAATAGCTCAAAGACTGCCAGCCGCTGTGACGGTCAAATCGTAGCGAGCGCACAGACCCGAGGCGCTCCACATTGATCTGGTTGATTTGCTCCGGCCAGTTGTCCTGCAAAGCATCAAAGCGAAACCACAGCGTCTGTCGGTCCTGCGGGATAGGCAGTTCCTGGTAGACCCAGATGAATCTGCCGTCCACCTCCTGACCGACATCCAGCAGCGCAACGGGCTCCGCCTTGCCGAGCCCCATTGCAAAGTGCTCCGTGACATAGCGGGCAAATTGTCGCTGGGCGTGCGGGTTCTCCAGCAGATACACCTGGCTACCGGCTGCCTCGCTCAGAGTGTGCTCGGCATCGTGCACATAGAACCGGTGCATGATCTCCACGTTGCCGGTGCGTTCGTTAAACAACACTCTCGTAATGGCGGTTTTCATTTGATGGGCTTGCGCGTAGCAACCCGTCAGCATTAGCGCCAGCAGCAAACAGCCGCGTATCGAGTTCATTTCTTGTGGAAGCCCGGTGTTGGTTCTTCTGTTTCCGTCGTGCTGTCGTGCATGATATCCCGTTCGACCGGATCGTCGGACTCCTCTTCCTTGTAGGCCTCGATGCGCGACTTGATAATCCGGCGCGGGTAGTGGTTGTTCTCATTGTCCACATCGGCGGTCTCCCAATGCGGGTCGACAACCACCTGCACGAGTTCCTTGTCGGTTACCACGAGTTTCGAAACCGCCTCGGGCGAACGGCGCCAGATTTCCGCCGGAATGTACTGGTCTTCCACGGTCCCGTCTTTGTAGGTGAGCTGTAGCAGAATAGGCATGACCAGACCACCGACGTTGGAAAAATCAATCACGTAGTAGTGCTTGTCTTCCTCGAGCGCACGCGCAAGTGTCTCCCGCTCCCAGGGCTCCAGGTCCTCAAGTAACTGCGCGTACTCGTTGCGCTCCTTGTTGGTAACGGTGAAACGATCGTTTTCATCGTAGAAGTCGCGGACGTCTTTGTTGTTTTCCACCCAGGTCTTGTTGCCGGCCTCGCGCTCGCGTTTTTCGAACAACGGCTGGGGCTTGTCAGCCTCCTCGGAACGGCGACGCTCGAAGTCGATGTCGGGGTTTTTGGTATCCAGGCGAAGTGCGTAAACCCGGTCCACGCTGATATCGACGTGATCGGTAGAGTAGAACCAGCCGCGCCAGAACCAGTCGAGATCCACGCCACTCGCCTCTTCCATGGTCCGGAAAAAGTCTGCCGGCGTCGGGCGCTTGTACTGCCAGCGAATGGAGTACTCCCGAAAAGCGAAGTCAAACAGTTCACGCCCCAGGATAACTTCGCGCAGGATATTCAGCGCAGCTGCCGGTTTGTGATAGGCGTTGGGGCCCATCTGCAACACTGAATCCGACTGGGTCATGATGGGTACCTGAATGTCGGATTTCATGTAATCCACGATATCGCGTGGCTCCACGCCCCAGGGTATCTCGGGGTCCCATTCTCGACCGGCCACACCGTCCAGGAAACTGTTCAGGCCCTCGTCCATCCAGGTCCACTGGCGTTCGTCGGAATTCACGATCATGGGGTAGTAGATGTGGCCAATTTCATGGATCACGACAGCAATCAGGAAGCGCTTTTCGGCCTGCGACCAGGTGCGGCTGCCGTCTTCATGCAACGTGGTGCGCGGGCCATTGAACGTGATCATGGGGTATTCCATGCCACCCACCGGGCCGTTTACGCTTTGCGCCACCGGGTAGGGGTAATCGAAGGAAAAGCGCGAGTAGACCTCCATGGTGTGGACAACGGCTTCGGTGGAGTACTTTTTCCATAGATCGCCGCCCTCCTTCGGATAGAAGGACATGGCCATGACTTCGGGCTGGATGTCGCCGCCCTGCTGGTAGCCCTTCGCATCCCACATGAATTTGCGCGAGGAAGCCCAGGCAAAGTCACGAACGTTGTCCGCCTTGAAGCGCCAGGTCCTGGTCTCGCGGGTGCCGGCCTTTTCGTTTTCCAACGCTTCGGCTTCGGTCACGACAAACACTGGCCGCCTGGCGGTACGCGCCCTTTCCAGGCGGGCACGCTGGGTTTCCGTGAGCACCTCCGTGGGGTTTTGCAAGACGCCGGTAGCCGACACGATATGGTCGGCGGGGACGGTCAGGTTGACCTCGTAGTCGCCGAACTCCAGGGTAAACTCGCCGCGTCCCAGAAACTCCTTGTTGGTCCAGGCCTCGTAGTCCGTGTACGCATGCAGGCGGGGAAACCATTGGGCCAGCAGGAATATGTCGTTACCGCCCTTGCGCGCGTCGTCGGGAAAATGCTCATACCCCGCGCGCGCCGATACGGCATCTTCTTCGACGATGTTGAAGGCAAAATCCATGCTGAAGCTGACCGATTCGCCGGGCTCGAGCGGTTGTGCCAGGTCCACGCGCATATTGGTGCCCACTACCGTGGCGCGCAGTTCGTTGCCGTCAGCGTCCCTGAGTTTACTGATCCGGTAACCCACCTCGTTGTCAGCAAGCCATTGCTGGCGGCGCAACTCCTGCAAGCTGACCCCCGCGGGTTTCTCGTCGGATTCCCGGCGCGTAGCCGGGCCGCGCCGGCCCAGTCCACCGAAGGCGAGTGTGGTCGTGGCCATGGAATCGAGGCGAAACCGGTTCTGATCAAGCTGCATCCACAGGTACTTCAGTCTGTCCGGCGAATTGTTGCTGTAGCGAATCGCCTGGCTGGCGATCAATGCCCGCTTGTCCTCATCCAGTGTTACATCGATACGGTAGTCCACTTGCTGCTGCCAGTAAGCGTGGCCTGGTTCACCGGATGCACTGCGGTAAATTGTCGCCGTGGGCAGCACTTCATCCAGTTGCCGGAATTTGTCTTCGAAAGAGCCCTTGGTCTGAGCGATTTCAGCCTGTACAGACATCGAAAAACACGAAACAGAGACGGCGATAGCAGCCTTGAAGAGTAAGTGCATGAGAGTTACCAGTTGATCAAGCGAATGGTTCTTGTTGTGAATTCTTGTTGTGAAACCAGCCCCGGAGGAATAGGCCGGACAGCAACGCCAACCGCAGATGAAGGCCGGCATCGGTGACAACCAGAAGGCTGTTACTGCCGCGCAGCGCCCGGATGTTACAACATAACGCCTGTGCTGTCTGTACAGTGCACGGATTGCCGGGTACCGGGTAAAGACGCTCGATAAACTGGGGGTTTTCGGGGGCGTGCGGTTGCCCCCCCCCGGGGAACGGCGCGGCAGCGCGGGAAACGGTCCTCGAGCGCTTTTACATTCGTGCTCTCGGTTCCATGATAGAGCTTGGCACCTTCGACAAGACGTTGGCCGCGTGCATCGTTATCAACGCGTGAACAGACAAAAGAATCTGCGGACTGTGCCGTGCCAAACCCGGTCGGGAATCAAGAGAACAACAGCCCGCCGTTGATGTCGATACTGGCGCCCGTCACGAAGCTCGAGCCGGACGATGCGAGGTAGAGAACCAGGTCCGCCACCTCGGTTGCGGCGCCTTCGCGCCGTAACGGCGTGGCGGCAGCGACGTTACCGCGCACTTCGTCTTTCGTGAATACATCGTGGAAGGTCGTGCTGATCATCCCCGGGCAGACACAGTTGACGCGGATGCTGGAAGGTCCAAGTTCTTTTGCCATGGCGCGCGTGAACGTCATGACGGCCCCTTTCGACGTGGCGTAAGCCGACGCACCGGGTCCGCCGCCGTCGCGACCGGCTTGCGACGCAAAGTTGACGATCGATGCGCCCGACTTCATGTGCGGCACGACCGCCTGGGTGGTCAGAAACGTGCTCGTCACGTTCAATCGCATCAGCCGATCGAAGAACTCGTCATCCATCTCGGCCAGAGATTTCCGCGCCACGAGGCCTCCGACGACGTTGACCAGTACATCGATCGAATCACCGAAAGCTTCCCGTGTCTTGCCAACGAGATTGTCCACGTCGGATTTCGACGTCATGTCGCCGGCAACGGCTATTGCCGTGCCACCGGCCGCTTCGATCGCTGCGACCGTCTCTTCTCCGTAGGCCGGATTGCTGAAGTAGTTGACCACAACCTTCGCCCCTTCGGCCGCGAGTCTCTCCGAGACGGCACGTCCGATATCTCTGGCACCACCAGCGACGATTGCTACTTTTCCTTCAAGGGTATTCATTTGGCTTTCCTTTGTTATCGCGTTACGTGGAGCCGGTCGAAGGCGGATTGAGGGGCTGAATTCGACCGCAAAGAATCCAGACCGAAAGTACCGACAGAATCGCAAGCGCCGCACCAACGGCAAACGCCGGTGCATAGCTGTTTACGGTAATGACGGGAATCAGGAAGTTCAGCCCGACAACGGCGAGCTTCGCAGCCGTGCCGGCGTAACCTGCCAGCGTGCCGACGGACTTGCCGCTGTAGAAATCGCTTGGCAACGTCTGGATGTTACCAACAGACGTTTGAAATCCGAACAGAATGGCGGCCATGAGCAGCACGGCGAACAGCGGCGTCGCGGCTTTGATCGTCATCAGCAGCGAGATCAGCATGATCAGGCCGCCGAGGCCAATAACAAACTTCCGTGCCTTGTTGACGGTCCAGCCGGCGGCGATGCGATTTTGCGCCAGCAGCCCGCCAAACCAGGCGCCGAACATGGCGCCTACGTAGGGCACCCAGGCATACAGCCCAATTTCTTTTACGCCGAAACCGTAGGTCTCGGCCAGGTACAGCGGCAGCCAGCCGACGAACAACCACCATATCGGGTCCAGGAAGAACGAGGCCAGTATGACACCCCAGCTCTCCTTGCGGGACAGGATCTCCGCGGAACCCGGCGCATAGGTGGCCACTTCGTTGGTTTCGACGTTTCGCTGCCCGGTCAGGATGTATTCGCGCTCTTTCTCCGATACCCAGGGATGGGCGTCGGGCCCCGACTTGTAGACGATAAGCCAGGGCACGAGCCAGAGAAAGCCGAGCGCGCCAATCGTAATGAACGTGGCCTGCCAGCTCTCGAGATAGACGAACAGGTACGCAATGATCGGAGCTGAGACGATACCGCCGATGGCCGCACCGGAATTGAAGATACCTTGTGCCAGTGCCCGCTCCTTGATCGGGAACCACTCGGCATTCGCTTTGGTCGCACCCGGCCAGTTGCCCGCCTCGGAGACGCCGAGCAAGCCGCGGAAAATTGCAAAGCCGGTCAGGCTGGTGGCCACCGCGTGGAGCATGGTGGCAATCGACCACACGGTAATCGAGAGGACAAACCCGAGCCGCGTGCCGATCCAGTCGAAAATCCGGCCGAACAGCGTCTGGCCGAACGCATAAGCGAAGGTAAAGACGTTGAGGATGATTGCGTAGTCGGTTTTCGTCAGCCCCAGGTCTGTCGAAATTTCCGGCCAGAGAAAACCGAGCGCGCCCCGGTCGATGTAGTTGATGACGGTCGCTATCGCAACAAGCGTTACGATACCCCATCGAAGTCCGCTAATTTTCATCTGCTTATCCGCTCCTCACTCATTCGTCCAGCAGCACTTCGCTGATGCTGAAGTTTGCGAACCGCACCGTCTCTTCGTCGGCGCGCAAATTGTCACCGTCAAGGATCGAACGGTAAATACCCCACTTCGGACGAACGAAGTGACCGGGATCTTCACCCCGCCACAGGTCAAGACCAGTTTCGTCGATGTCGAATATGACGCGATCGTCACTCATTCGCGTAACGATGAGGCGCAGGTCGCCGGATTCAGCAAACGTGACGCGGCAGTAGGCATCGAGCCACTCTCCGGTGACCAGGCCCCACGACTGCCGCTGAAGAATCGTGTCCTGCTGCAGCGGACTGTAGCGCACCTCGATACCGTCTTCGCCGCTGCGTTCCGCACCGGAGATGGTTAGCACCGGATGGCTGTCGTCACCGCCAACTGCCTTGAGCTGAAACAGGTGCGTGAACCGTCTGGAAACCTCCATCGATGAGTTGATTCGAAATTTCCAGCGATATACAAACGTCTCGTTCTCAAATCCCTTCACGTCGTCACTGGAACTCGAGTAGGTTTTTATCTCATTGCGCTGCCGATCGTCGTTCGCCACACGGTCACGGTCGATATCGATGTCGCGGTGAATCTTGAATACGAAGTGATTTCCTACGATTGCGTCCGTATCCTCGACGATATGCCGAACGCCGGGATGATTGATCGGATAGAGGTCGGGCGATTCGATGGGGTTCGGCCCGGCGAACGCTCTGATCAGGTCGTAAGCGTCCAGCCCGACCTGGTCCCCGTCCGCGTCGAGCGTACGCGTCGTAAGCACCGTGTAGCGGGCTTCGTCGCTTGGCGGCGCCGCGACGGGCGGCGGCGCAATGATGGTCACGGGCCCGCCGGAATCGCCTCCGCCGCCTCCTGAACTGCAAGCGCAGAGCACCGCGGCAGCCGCCATGCCTGACCACACCCGGCAGCTTTTTCGAGAATCAGTCTGCATAGCGGCCGTGACTGGTCTCGAGCTCGTAGAAGGTTGCTTCTACGTAGTCTTCCGGTTTCCCCGTGCTGTTCTGGTTGTAAACACCGGCCTTGAAGTACATATAGTCGTTGGCGACATCGTAACCGCTCTCCGACATGTCTATCGTCTCCGAAGCCAGCGGTTCTCCGGAACGCATGATCCTGACGAACAGCTGATTGCCCTCCGTCTCGATCTCGTAGCTGAACTTCTCACCCAGTGCAATGCCGTCCGCCGGATCGGCCGCATTGCTGGAACGACTACCGATCAGTTCGAAGTAAACGTCATCGCCGTCGGAGACCTCGTGTGCTGCGTAAATCGATCCACGGGTATTTCCGGGAAGCTTTCGGTAGTAGAGCCGGATGGGCTCGTCGACGGCGGCATGAATTTGCCCAACGATGACGCGACCAACCTGGTTGTCGTCACCCGTTGTCGTTACGTGATTGACGGCCAACGTTGCACGCAGCTTGCCGTCGACACCACCCGCGGCCCGTTGAGCCTGCGGTGGTGCACTGGAGAAAACCCAGTTGTTCTTATTGGGTGTCCGGTCGTCGGTCCTGGTTCGAATGTCACTGTTGCCGCGACGCAGCATCTGGCGGAGCTCCGTGCGGGTGTAGCGCGTGTTTTTCGACGTGCGGGCGCCTTCGATGGTTGCTCGAAACACCATGCCGCCGTCGTCTGCCGTCCAGAAATAGCGATCATCGGTCACGCCGCGTGCAAGCTCTACCTCGGAGAAACGATCGGACAGGCCGTTCCCGTCATCGTCGGCCGGTGTGTTCAGGTACCAGCCGAGCAAATCAAAATTCCGACCCGGCGGCAGGTCGGGGGATAGACCATATCCGCCGGACCGGGAACTGATGATGCGCGCACTGGTTTGGCCTTCCGCCGCATCCAGCGCCTCGAGGCGAAAATCATCGAAGCGAACTTCGACGCCACCGCAACTGGCAAACACCGTCGCGCTGTCCGATACACCGCTCGAAAACGTCACTTCGATCTCACGCCATTTGTTGCTCTTCTTGCCCTGCTGCTCGAAGTACATCTCTCCCCCGAGCTTTGCACCAATGCTGCCTGCGCCCCGCAACCACGCGCTGAGCCGGTAACGGGTTTGCGGCTCGACGGCAACCGTTTGCGATACGAACGCGCCGTTTTCGGTCAGCTTGATCGACTGACTGCCGTCATGTGCCACGTCGGATAACGCCGTTCCCTCGCCGCTGGGGTCTCCGTCCGTCCAGCCCGTCCAACCGGCTTCGAAACCGGGATTGACGATTGCATTGCCAATCGGAGTCGCCGAAACCGCACTGGACGTCATGAAAAGCATGACCAGTACGATGTGGCCGGAAATGCAGCGCGTCGCCACGTCTCTCTCACTTCAGGGAGTCCAGGTAGAACCCGGACCCACCTGGGTTTCCTCGATGAGGTTCAGAGTCGATGTATCGACGCCAATACCCGCGTCGGGACCCGAGCCGTTGACGAGATCGTTTGCATCCTGGGTAAAAGTGGCTCCGTCCTCCGCTCCTGAAACGTTATCACCCGGGGCGCCGTTGAAGTCGAAGGTTCCGTTCTGCGACAGGCTCGACGAGTAGAAATGGTTGTTGTCGAAGTCGGAAGCGGCATCGAGGCTGCAGCCCGCGCCCAGGAAGTCGCCGTCAGTGATGGCATCGCGGCCCTCGCCGTTCGTGTTGCCGTTGATGGACAGTGCGCTCGACTGATTCATCACGAGGTTGTTGTCGAAATCGAGGATCGGTGAGAGCACTGCGCAATCGGCGTCTTCGAACTGAATCGCACGACGCGCGTTGATCACGCTGTTGTTCGCGACGGTCACCGTGAAGTCGAGGCCGCCGGTTCCGATGATGCTGCCGTTGCCGGATCCGCTCAGTGGGTCCGGGTTGATGAGCAGGCCGGCCCGCTGGCTCGATGTCGTGCGCAGATTGTTGATGTAATTGCCGGTGATCGTGTGCCCCAGCGGCGCAAAGCTGATGCCGCCATCGTCGCCGTCGCCACCACCCGACAGAATGATGTTGGAAGACACGGTGTTCGCGTAGCCGTCCTCGAGCGCGATCAGGCCGAGTGAATTCACGACCGTGTTGCCGTGAATCGTGTTGCCGCCGGACTGGACGCGCATCAGGCGGCGTTCTGACTGGATCGAATCGAAGCGGTTGTACTGCACTGTGAACAGGCCCTGGCCCTGCGCATCGCCACCGGTCGTCCGTCCCATCTGCAAAGCATGCGCCGTCGAATCGCGGTTACCCGATACACCGGACCCGCCCAGGAAGTTCCGGAACAGGTTGTACTGGATGATGTGGCTTCGGTTCGCGTCGGGATCGGTGTTCGCAAACAAGGTAATGGCGGAACCTTCGTTGTCCATGTCCTTGCCTTCGAACAGGTTCCGCTCGATGAGGTTACCGATGCCCTGCACGGCAATGTAGTGATATGGATCGCTGGAGGGCACGGTGCGCGGGAATGCTTCGCCGCGGAACTCGCTGTTGCTCAACGTAATGCCGTCGCCGTCCAGGAACACCGAGGCATCGCCGTTGCTGTCACAGGTGCCGCCACCGATCCAGTCGAGATCGTCGAAGAGGAGCCCGTCCGCAATGATGTTGTCACCGCTGAATACGATGCAAGTGGTTCCCGATATCACGGCCGTGCTGCCAACGGTACGTTGGACACGCAGGTTGTTCGCCGCAAAATCGACCTCCGCCATGTCGGCATAGTCGTCACCGGAAGGATCTGCGAGGCCAATGATGTCGCCATCCATCGCGGCAGCGGCGGCAGCCTGCAGCGTCGTCTCGCCGACGACGATCGCCGTGTAGATGATGTCCGCCGCCGTATCGGTGATGGGCCCTTCCATGAACCCGTCGTTATCCGTGTAGTCGGCGGTCACCGACATGACCGCGCCGAGTTCAGCCGCGGTCAGCGCAAGCGTTGCCGACGTCGCTCCGCCTACGTCGACACCGTCCGCCTGCCACTGGTAGTTGACCGCAGTCGTACCGTTGGGGTCGGTCACCATTGCGGTCAGCGTCTCACCGACGACCAGGGTTCCGCTGATAGCGATTGTGCCGGGTACGTTGGTTGCCGTCGTGGATACCGGGCCGACCGGGGCAGAGGTTACGTCTTCCGCGTAGCCGTCGTCGTCGGTGTATACGACGTTAACGGTAATCGTCGCATTAACGTCGCCGGCGACGAGCATGTAGGTTTGCATGGTCGCTCCGGTAATGTCCGCTCCGTTCGCCAGCCACTGATAAGCCAGGGTGCTGCCGCTTGTACCGTTGTCGTCGACCAGGTTTGCCGTGAGTGTCTCGCCCACGGTAGGCACGCCCGAGATTGTGGCCACGCCCGCCACGTTCGGCGGCACGGTCACGGCCGCAGTGGGCGCCGACGTGATGTTTTCGCTGAAACCGGCGTCGTCCGTGTAGTTTGCGGTCACCGTGATCGCCAGGCCCACTTCCGCCACGGTGACGACGTAGGTACTCGAAGTGGCTCCGGCAATGTCCGTGCCGTCAGCCGCCCACTGATAAGTGATTGCCCCGCTGACGCCGTTGAAATCGGATACGTCCGCGGTCAGCGTTTCCCCGGTCACGGCGTTGCCGGCAACACTGACGGTGCCCGCCGTGTTCTGCAAGGGTGTGGGTGTATTGTCCGGGACCGGGGGCAGGTCGTCGTTGCAAGCCGAAAGCAGCAGCGCCGCAGAAAAAAGCCCCAGCAGCCGCGTATTCAGCTGCCTCCTGATCCAAGCGCCTGCCGGTAGTGTCTGAGTAGTCATTGATCCCCCCAATGGGCTGCTATCGAGCAGTCTGTCCGCCCGCGAATGCGGACGGACAGATCGTCTTTATTAGAATTTCGCCTGTACGCCGAAGAAGTACCGTGGTCCGTAGGAATTGACCTCGCCGAGGTCGTCCCTGACGAAGAAGAACTGATCCTTGGGTTCGTCGAACAGGTTGATACCCTCCAACGTAAACCGGATGTTCTTGTTCCACCGGTAGGAGGCACGAGCCTCCCATACCCCGACGTCGCCGACGAAGCGCAGGCGCGTGCCGTTGCTGGTGTACGGCTGGAAATACTCGCTGCGGTACTTGTAGATCAGTTGCAGATCGACAGGGCCAATGTCCCAGTAGGCCTGGCCCGAGAAAACGTGCTCCGAGAAGCCGGGCACGTTGCCGGGCGACACGATGCGCGACGTGCGCGAGAACTCGCTGCCGTCATCGTTGCTGATCACAACGGCGCCGTACAGGCTGTCTTCGAACACGAAGTCCGAATCCGCGTAGTTGTAGCTGATCTTCGTTCCCAGGCCGCTGAAGATACCCGGCAGCCGCGAGAAACGATAAGCGCCCGTGAACTCGAACCCGTACAACTCGCTCTTGTCGTTGCTCGTCTGGGTTACGGTGAAGTCAGCATTGACGGGCTGACCGTCGACAATGAACGTCTCGGTCGTGCGCGCCTGCTCGAACCCGCCCTGGAAGCGCTTGTAGTAGACGCCGGCGGCGAGAATCGAGTCCGCGTTGGGATACCACTCGAGCGCGAGATCGTAGTTCCACGACGTCAGCGGTTGTGTGCGCGGGTTGCCGAAGCCGGACACGTCGTTGATCAGATCATCGACGTCGGTAATGTCGTCCTCGGTATTGACGTTGAACGAGCGGCTGAAGCCCAGATCGCTGGGATCGGCTCTGGAAAGCCCGCGGAAGATACCGCCTCTGAGCAGGACGTCGTCCGTCATGTCAACGACAAAGTTGAAGCTGGGCAGGACTTCGGTGTAGTCGTCCTTGACGGATACCTCTTCGAGGTCCCCGCCGGCAACCGGCACGAGAGACAGGAATCCGCCGGCGTCGGTGACAATGTCGTACTCCGTGCGCCAGCCAATCGCCTCCACTTCCGTGTTGACGACCCGAACACCAAAGTTACCGGTGACGAGGCGGCCGCGGATCTCCGTCTGGAAGTTTGCCATGACGTATGCCGCCAGCGTGGTCTCGGTGACGTCCGTGGTGTTGCCGCTTTCCCTCGGCTGTTCCGGATAGGCGAAATCCGTGCCCTGGAATTCCAGGATCATGTCCAGAACGCACTGGGTGTCGAACGTTGCCCAGCTGCTGCCGGTACCGGAGGTCGCCTGCCCCGTCGAGGAGTCGATATTGGTGATCAGCGGACCACTGCCGACTTCGGACAGGAAGTTGCTCTCGGGAAACGCCGTATCGCGGCAGGCCTGGTTAATCGCGAGGATCGTGTCGCGTTCCTCCTGAGAGCTGTCGTCGAGGTTGCCGGTCGTGAATCTCGTCGGGCCGAGATTGAGGTATTCGAGTTCCGAGTAGCGAATGCCGCCTTCGATGCTCGAGATGCTCTCCATCCCGAAATCACGCAGCTCGAAGTCCGTGCGCAGCGCCGAAATCGTGTTCGTGCGATCGACGTCGGAGTCGATTCGTACGCGGTACTCATCCGAAAACAGCGTGTGATCGGTCACGTCGAAATCGAACAGCGTGTACTGGGGAATACCCGTGTCCATGTTCCAGGAGACGAGGGGCCGATAACCGCCGTCGCCGAGGTTGCTGATCTCGGCAGGCGTCGCGTTGTTGAAAATGTCCTGATCGTCCGACTGCGTGCGCAAGGCAATCTGCCGCTCCACCCGGGTTGTTTCGGAGAACGACGCATCCGCCGACAAGGTCAGGCGGTCATTGACGTCGTAGGCAATCGTAAGGCCGCCGCCCACGTAGTCCTCTTCACGCGAGTACAGCTCGCTGTTGGACTCGATCGCGGTTTGCCCCGCCCAGCTCGTAATCGCGCCGGTCGGCGAGACGACGAGCGCCGGGCCGGTCACGCCGACGGTTGCGCGTTTCTGATTCGCGAAGTTCAGGTCGTTGCGCCGCTCCGACTGGATGCGCTCGGACACCTGCACGTCGAGATTGATGTCGAGCTGATCGTTGGGCTGGAACTGGAAGGCGCCGAAAAACGCATCGCGCTTGTCGGAGGTGTCGTTCTGACGGTAGCCGCGAGACGATGGCGCAAACGCCCAGGCCTGTCCGTCGCTGAACGGCAGCCCGGTCGCCGGGTCGATTGCGGTCTGATAACCCTGGTTGTCCTCCTGGAAATCGCCGTCACCATCGGGATCGTACGGCGCATCCGAAACCTGGTCTTCACAGTCGTCCGTCGAACTCGCGTAGAACCCCTCCCAAAGGATGTTCGGCTCGTTGATGCACGCAAATCGCGAGCTGCCGCTGGGGCTGGAAGAACGCACTTCAGCCTCGGGTTGAGAGATATCGCTGAATTCGTAGCCGAGCGACAGACCAAACCGCGCCCCGCTCTCGCCGAGGTCGAACTGGTCAACGTAGCTCAGGGTGCCGCGCTGTCCGTAGTCCCCCTCGAGGGTATCGTCGATGTCCTGCTGGTCCGGGTTGTAGTTCCCTTTCAGGCTCGCCTGGAAGCGCCGCTTGTTGTGGTCCAGCGGCTTCAGGGTGCCGAGCTCGATCAGGCCCGCCACGCCGCCTTCGATCATACTCGCATCCTGCGTCTTGTAGATTACGAGCTTGTTCATGAGCTCGGACGGAAACTGCGAGAAGTTGACGGCGCGGTCGCCACTGCCGTTTGTCGCCTCGCGACCGTTGAAGTGGGTTGCGCTCAGGAAAGGGCCAAGTCCGCGGATGGAAATTTCCGTCGCACCGCCGTTTTCGCGATGAGACGAAGCACCGGTAATCGTCTCCAGCGCCTCGCCAATGGACAAGGCAGGCAAGTCCCCGATGTCGTCCGCGGAGAGACCGTCGGCGATCGTAATCTCGCTGCGTTTGATCTGGATCGTGCTCTGAATCGTCTGCCGGGTACCGATAACCTGGATTTCTTCCAGGGTTTCGTCAGCCGACTCGCCCGAGTCGGCACCGGCGCTCTGCTGCGCTAATGCCGGAGCGAACCAGCCCGGCAGGACTGAAATCAACAAAGCCAGAAACGCGGTTTTTATTCTCGTCGAAGCATGGCCGCGAGCGACCACAGTGCTGGACACTGTCATTGGATCCCCCCCAAGGAAATGTCTGGTTGACGCTTAGTATTACCAGATGATCGACAGAACGTCAACCAATTAGCATTACCACTTGTTCATCCAATTGTTGTAAACTCTGTCTTACCAATTAACGCGAAACGGTGTCTACCGTCAGCTGTATCCGGCACTCACTCTACAACCATTCTGAATTATCCTATTGATTAGAATAAATAAATCACGCCCGATACAAGCTCTCGGATTTTATGGCAGAAGATCATAGTGACCAAATCTGTCACTACGGGTTACACTGCAGGCATGGGCGGCAACACCCATGAACGACGGGTTCGAAGGAGATAAGCAATATGGCCAGCGAAGGACGCCTTTACCGAAGTGTCTTGAACAAGATGCGTGAGCTGATCGACAGCGGCGAGTATCCGCCAGGCGGCCGCCTGCCACCGGAGCGCGAACTGGCTGAACGATTCGGCGTGAGCCGGCCCACAATCCGCGAAGCCATCATTGCGCTCGAAGCGCTGGATCAGGTCCGCGTCAAGACCGGCTCCGGCGTCTACGTACTCGAAACCAAGCCCGGTCTGCACGACATCGACCCAACCGTAAGCCCGTTCGAACTGACCGAAGCCAGAGCGTTGATCGAAGGTGAGGCGGCCGCGCAGGCGGCTTCCATGATTACCGATGAGCAACTGGAGCGACTCGAAACGGCATTGAATGACATGGCCGAAGAGTCGGTAGACGGCCATTTGACCTCCGAACTGGCTGACCAGCAGTTCCACCAGATCATTTCCGAGGCGACCCAGAACAAGATGCTCGCAGCGGTAATCGACAACCTCTGGTACGTGCGCGACAACTCACCCAAAATTCGCAGAGCGCATCAGGCCATTTGCGAGACGGACGGACGGACCCGCGTCAAGGAACACCAGGAGATTTACGACGCGCTCAAGCGTCGGGATCCTTCGGAGGCCCGCAAAGCCATGCACGCGCACTTCGCGCGTCTCTTGAACAAGCTGATTGCCGCGAATGAATCGGAGCAGATCGAAGAGGCTCGCCGGCGGGCTGTCGAGAGTCGGCAACGATTTTCGCTGGACCACCTCGTTGCCCAGCCGCAGTCGACGAGATAATCGCGGCCGCTGGAACAAACAGGTTCAAAAAAAGCCCACAGGCTGTACGAAGGAGCCCCGGCTCAGTCCCACTCCGCGTAGTAGTACGGCCCCTGCCAGCTGAATTCCCTGTCGCCCGCTCTCACGCGATGCATCGCTGACGGTGAGGGTTCCCGATTCGACAGAATAAACACGCTGCTGGAATCCTGACGATCGGTCAGCAGCACCGCCGTATAGTTTTCGTCGTCGCGAATCACCTGAATCTCTGCAAGACTGCCCCTCGGGTTCACGGTCAACTCGGACACGGGGCTGTAGCTTCCATGTGACTCTATGACGGTCGCAAACAGGCTCGTCGGAGCTGCGTCGCGTCGGACAATGAGGGCTGCGTCCCGACGCAGATTGAAGTCGGGGTCGTTTGCACCCAGGCGCGTAAACAGCAGTTCATCATCTGCGTCGACGACCGACGTCAGCGTGTAGAAAGTGCCTCCTCCGATCCACTGAAACTGCGCGTTGTCCGTCGAGGGCCTGGCCCTGGCCTCGACGAACAGATGCTGGTAGCCGTTTTCTTCCCCGAGAGCACGGAGCTCCGCTGCGGCTTCGAACGCAAAATTCGTTTCGAGATGCTGCCCCATGAACCAGAACGGCAGGTCGTATTGCTGGCTCTCTTCGGCCGACGCCCGGAACAGGTCGAGCACAAACGGCCGTTCAAACCTCGAGTCCGTAATCATGGCCATCGTCCTGTGCATGACGGTGCCCGGATAGGCGTTCACTTCCGTGGCGCTCACAACCTGTACGTCTGGATCCGATACATCGAAGAAGTACAGCTCGGAATGATGCTGACTGCCGATTTCGTACTTGCCCTCGAAGTGTGACGACTCGTTCTGGGTCAGCGTGTTGTGCGCAATCGTCTGCTTGGCCCAGCTGGTGTTCTCGGGCAGGTAGTTCCCGCCGCCTTTTTGTTCGATGTTGACGAAGCGGACCAGGCCGTAATCCTGCAGCACTTCGTTGCCGTTCTCATACAGGGAAAAGGACAGCTTGTCGTAGTGGCCGTGGCTGAGCCCCTGGGCGGAGTACTTGAAAACCAGTGTGAAGCCTTCGTCAGCACGCAGGATCGCAACGCCACCCTGCTGACCGCGCGGTCCGTCCGACAGATTGACGGAGCGTTTTGTGAACGATTCCGTCCTGCCCTCCCGGATACCGAGCGCAACGGCAAAACCGGCGTCGTCCAGGGTCACTTCTCCCTGCCGCCCGGCAATGTCCAGCAACCGGGGATCGTTGCCGCCGGCATGGTAGGCAATGTCAACCGCGCTAACCAGCGACCGGGAGAAGTACGACATCCCTTTTTGCGCATCATTGAGCGGGAAGAATTCTCCGTCGGCATCCGACAGGTTCAACAGGGCGTCGATTGCCTTCAGCAGCACGCCGTCTTTGTACTCGAGAATGCCGAGTTCCGGTTTTACGTTGTTCAGGCCCTGCGCGAACATCAGGAACGGATACATGGCGTAGCGTTGATAATAGGGTCCCTCGGTGTAGTAACCGTCCGGCGAAAACGGTTCCTGCAGGTTCGCGAAGAATCCTGCGGCCTGACCTTCCCGTTTGATGAAACCGCCGTCGTTGTCTCGCGCCGCAAAATCCAGCCCGTCGTCATCCAGTCCGTACAGCGCGCGACGTATGAGCTCTTCGTCGTCCATGACGAGGCCAATCATGCCCACTGCGGCGTTCCCCCAGGTGCTGTGGTTGTGAATCCGATTAAAAAACTGCGGGTTCTCCAACGAGAGAAAATCAGCGAACGGCCGGAACAGGTTGTTCTCCAGGCGGTCGCGCTCATCGGCAGACAGCCATTCGTAAATGGCGTCGTACGCCTGGCTCGCATACAGCAGCCAGTTGGCGTCGTTCAGGCACTGCCAGAACAGTTTCCCCCTCGCGTAAGATCGTGTCTGCGGATGTAACGGCAGATCCTTGTACATCGCCTCGTACTGAAACAGCATGTCGCGCACGTAGACAGCGTACTTCTCGTCCTCGAGAATCTGGTAGAGCGCCCCGGCCTTCGGCAGGATCAGGAAGTTCCGTTTGTGGCGTTCGTGGGTGTAGCCGCCCGAAAAATCCCTGGGAATCGGTGTGTCGATACCGAGTTCGATCTCCGCGTCGACCTCTTTCCGAACCGTTGCCACGGTCGCATCGAAAAGCGGTACGTTGCCGAGTTCGGCCCGTATTTGCTCGACGCCATCCTTCGTCAACACCAAACGGGGATGCCCCGCGGATTGAGCGTGTGCCGCGGTGCACCACAAGAGCAAGACGGTGGCCCAAAAAAGCAGATTCAGACGTTTCATTGTGGTCTTCCTTCGGCTCGGGTTCAGCACCTCTACCACTCAAAAGCGCCACTCGAAAAGCGGCCCGGCGTTGGTGTTTCGACAAGCCCCAACTGTACATAGCAATTACTCATAATTGAACAGTCCAATGTGCATAACCAGATTGTAAGCTAATGGTTTATTGGAATTTGCTGCGGATACGATTTTTGGACTTGAATCGAGCCGGCTAGTAAGATTGTCCATACCAATTGGCCCTGGAGATGACCAATGGCGGATCAAAGGCTCTACCAGTCCGTTGCAGAGCAAATAAAGAAACGCATTTTCGACGGCACATACCAACCCGGTGGCCGACTGCCCGGCGAACGGGAGCTCGCCGAGGAACTCAATGTCAGCAGAGTGACCATCCGGGAGGCCGAGATCGCACTGCAGGCCATGGGCTACATTCAGATCAAGACGGGCTCCGGCGCCTACGTGACGGATCGCGCCGACGAGGATCACCAGGACATCCCATCGGTCAACGCGCTGGAACTGACCGAGGCACGACTCTTGTTCGAATCCGAGGCGGCAGCACTCGCAGCCCGAGCCATCAACGACGACACCCTCGATCGACTCGAACAACTGGTTTCCGTCATGTCATCGACCAACCCGGACGATGATGAAGCGTCGCAGGAAGCCGATCGTGAGTTCCATCTGACAATAGCGGCCGCGTCACGCAACCTGGCCGTTCAACACACCGTGGAAACGCTCTGGCGGATGCGAACGGAGCTGCCCGCCGTCAGGGAGGTGCATGCAGCCGTTTGTGCCGGCGAAACCGCCTCCGAGCGGGGCCAGGAGCACGGCGAAGTTCTGAAAGCGCTGAAGAATCGCGATCCGGCCGCTGCCCGGCGCGCGATGCAGGAGCATTTCACGCGCCTGCTCACGGCAATGATCGACGTTACCGAAGCCAGGGCAGTCGAAGAGTTGCGCACCAAAGCCGCCGCCAGCCGCCAGCGTTTTCTCAACTCCCGCCCCCACAGCGGCACGGTCTGACATCATGAAACCGAAGCTTTACCCGACGCTTGCTTTCCTGCTCTTTGTCACGACGCTGCTTCCAGCGTGTTCACCCTCCGTCGACGGTCAGCTCGTTCGCAACATTGACGAGTTCAACGCTGCGACCGGCTCCCTGGCTCCCGGCGACAGGGTGATCCTCGCAAACGGCACGTGGTCCGACGTGGAGCTCGTGTTCCGGGGAGTCGGTACGGCCGAAGCGCCCATCCTGCTCGAAGCGGAGGAACCCGGCAAAGTCATCATCTCCGGACAATCCAACCTCGGTATCTCCGGCGAGTACATTGTTGTTTCCGGCCTCGTCTTCAAGAACGGATATACACCGACCAGCGAGGTCATCTCGTTCAGGACCTCGAAAGACGAGCTTGCCAACAACTCACGGGTAACGAACACCGTCGTCGACGGCTTCAGCAATCCGGAGCGGCACTCGTCGGATACCTGGATAGCCATCTACGGAAAGAACAACCGCTTCGACCAAAACTCGCTGCTAAACAAGGGCAACCGCGGCGTTACGCTTGCCGTAAGAATGAACACGGAGGCGAGTCGGGAGAACGGCCACATCATCGAGCAAAACTACTTCGGGCCCCGGCAGACGCTGGGCTCAAACGGCGGCGAGACCCTGCGTATCGGCACCAGCCACTATTCAAGAGAGTTTTCGAACAGTGTAGTTCGCCGGAACTACTTCGACCGAACCAGCGGCGAGCTGGAGATCATCTCCAGCAAATCCTGCGGCAACGAGATCAGGGACAACGTGTTTTTCGAAAGCCAGGGCACGCTGACGATGCGGCACGGTCACTACACACTGGTCGAAAACAACTACTTTATCGGCAACCGCAAACCCAACACCGGCGGGATCCGAATCATCAACGAGAACCAGACCGTGCGAAACAACTACCTGTTCGGACTCACGGGACACCGATTCCGGGGCGCACTGGTCATCATGAACGGCGTGCCGAACGGGCCGATCAACCGCTATGACCCGGTCATAGACTCCATCCTGGACAACAACGTCGTCATTGACAGCGATCACATCCAGCTGTGCGCGGGCGCCGACGCCGAGCGCTCGGCGCCGCCGACCGGCACGACGATGCACAACAACATCATTCTGTCGAACACCAACCCGAACCCGTTTACGGTATACGACGACATTTCAGGCATCAGCTTCCGCAACAACTCGATAAACGAAGGCGCAAACCCGCCGCTCGAAGACGGCTTTGTCTCCGTGCCCTACTCCGTGGCCGAGAACGAGCACGGTCTGCGAATCCCCGACCAATCTCTGCTCGATGACATTGGGTTTGGCGAAGTCAGACTGCCCGTCACGAAAGAAGAAACAGGGGCCAGCTTCTACGCAAAAAATGAACTCGCCGCGGACTTCCGGAGCGGGAACGAGATCGCCGTCGCACCGGGTACCAACACACTGCTCGACGCACTGGAGGCCAGTAAACCGGGTGACACCCTGCTCCTGGAGAACGGCGGCGAATATCTGCTGACCAAATATGCCTACGCACTGCACCCGATCTCGATCGTTGCGAGGGAAGGTGACAAGCCGGTCATCCGTTCGGAAAAATCGAGCTTCTTCATCATACGCAACGGCGGGTCACTGGAACTCGATGGCGTCAGGATCGACGGGGCAGAATCACCCGACCTTGCCGGCAACAACGTCGTCAGCACGGACCGGTATTCCATGAACCGCAACTACTCGCTGATCGTCAGGAACTCGCGGATCACCAACCTCGACGTCAACCACAGTTTCGATTTTCTGAAGGTGTTCAGAAGTACGTTCGCCGATTCGGTCGAGATATTGAACACCGAAATGACCAACGTAACCGGCGCCGTGCTCGCCATGGACAAGGAAACGGACGATCTCGGCATTTACAACGTAGAGAACGTCCGCATCGAAAACAGCTCGTTCCAAGACGTCCAGGGAGCGGTCGCAAACATATACCGCGGCGGAACCGATGAAAGCACGTTCGGACCCATCGTCAACATTGCGAACAACACGTTCAGCAACGTAGGGCTCGGTTCACGCAACAAATCGGGCGCGTCAATGCTGTTTCACGGTGTCCAGAAGCTGAACATCGCGGACTCCGCATGGAAAGACAGCGCGCCGCTGGAGCTGTTCCTGACCAACGGTGAGCCGATCACACGAATCCGGAACGTCGTAATGACGGGCACTGCGCCCATCCGAGCGAATAACGACGGTTACGAGATCGACAACGTCAGCTACGACTAAACGCTTCGAACCGAACCTCGAACCATCCAAAAGTCCCAAAGTCGACACGCGCGAGCGATCCCGCGCGAACCGCATGAGCACCGGTCAGGAGCCCTGTCGAAATGAGCGTTCCGCGAGGCAGTTCGATACCTTCGCGAGCGCAGTGATCGATCAGGATTCGCAGGGCCTTGAAAGGCTCTCCGGTAATGGGACCGGGCTCTGCCTCACCGACGACCGCGCCGTCGACCGACACCCGGACGCTGTGCGCGTCCGCAGGTAGAGCGGCAAGATCGGGAATCTCCGGCCCCACAACCACACCCGTGTTGAGGCCAAGATCCGACACTATCGCCGTTGCCCCGAGTTCGATGACGTCAGGCAATGGACTGCTCGCAATTTCGGCGCCGCCGTAAGCCTTCGAGACGTGTTGGGCTATGTCCGCGTCCGACCACGTTCTCGGCTCAGGGGGAATCGCGGTACTCAACTCGAGCACAAACTCCGCCTCGATGACCGCAAAACCGCCGTCGAGTATCCTGCCGACCGCCGAGGATCCGACGTCCACGGCACCGACAAACGACCGAAACACCGGTCCGACCAGGCGCTCCGCAGAAAACCGCTCTCGATCGTGTGGCGGCAGCCGCGCGACCTTCCAGCCGACCACGTCATCCGGCCATTTCCGAACCGACGCGGCCTGTATGCCGTAGGCCTGTTCGAGCGTCGTCGGCAGCGGCCCCGGGAACTCGCCCAGCACGCGAGCGCCCCGACGTGCGTCGACGAGCCGGCCGGAGAGTGTGTCGTCATCCGCGGAGATCCGCTCGAACGGGTCGGGAAAATCGATTTTTGTCAGGCCTTCAGTCACGTGTCTGCCTTCGTGCTTTACGTCTCACTGGAACGCGGATCATTATGCGATGAATTGCCGCGCAATTCGCCAGCCGTGGTGTCGGCGACAAAAAAAGGCAGCACCCCTCCCAGAGTGCTGCCTTTCTACTGCTCGTCATTGCGCTCAGCGACCGAAGCACTCAGCGACCCGACGATCTGTTCTCGCCTCTAGAAGCGGTAGCTGGCACCGAAAGTGACCCTTCGATCCGGCAGCCCCTGGAAGCACAGCTGCGCGTTGTCGTTGACACAATACTGCTCGATTTCGGACTCCGTGAGATTCACGGCTTCCACGCCGACGCTGAAGTTCTCGTTGATGGCGTAGTTTACGCTGGCGTTCAGCTGTCCTCGATCAGCCGTTACGACCGGGAAACCGAGGGTGCTGTTGCGACTGGCGCCGCCCGCCGTGTCATCGGTGCGGAACGCTTCGCGCCATGTGTAACGCATCCTGGCCGAAAGGCCGTACTTCTCGTAGAACAGCGTAACGTTGTAGGCGTTTTCGGAGAAATCGAGCAGGCCCTGTACCTCCTCCACTCTGACAAACTGGGCATCGTCGTAAATGCCGTTTATTGCGTTGAAGATATCCGTGCCGCGAGAGGCCGAGGTATCGGTGGCTTCGCCGCCGCTGAAATCCTGAACCGTGTAGTTGGCCAGAATGCCGAAACCCGACGCCCAGCCCAGCTTGTCTTCGAAGCTCGACAGGTCGTACTGAAACGCGATCTCAAAGCCCTTTTGTTTCGTCTTCGAAGTGTCGTTGATCTTCGTTTCGATCGGGACACACAATCCATTGCCGGGCTGATCGGATAGAACGTTGCGATCGGGAACCGGGTTGAAGATACCACCGTCTTCACAAGGCGGAGTAATGTCGCGAAAACCGTTGCCGTCTACCGGAGCGTCTTCCAGCTGCGTGACGAATATGTCCGAGCGCTCCTTGTAGAAGTAACCGACACTCAGTATCGCGGCCGGCGCAAAATACCATTCCACCGCGAGGTCGATCGACGTGACCTCTTCAGGATTCAGACCCGGGTTGCCGATTTCCACGGCGTTGTTCGGGCCGGTCGGAAATTCCACGGAAGTGGACAGATCCTGGAAATCCGGGCGCCGGATGTCCTTGCCCCAGCCAAACCGTACGAGCAGATCGTCCGTGGGTGTTGCAACCACGTTCAGACGGGGAAGAAGGAAGTCGTAATCGCCGCTGGTCACAACCTGCGAGACGACGCCGTCGGCCACGGTGTTGCCCAGCGAATCGATGTCCGTCTCCAGGTACCGCACGCCGAAGTTACCGCGGAAAATCCCTTGTTCGAAATTCGCCTGTACGTACAGCGCGTTGGTCTTTTCCTCGATATCGAAGAAAGCCGTCGTGCTGGACGAAGGGTCGTTCAGAACTCGCGCGCCCGGCTGTGCCAGCAGTGCTGCCTGCAATATGTCCAGCGTGCCGTCCGGATCCGAAAACGCTCGATCCGGATCGATCAGGAGAAAGTTGCGTATCGCAAGCGCCCTGCCGTCCGCGGCGCCGAAGTTCGACGGCCCGCGAACGAGAAGCTCTTCGAACAGGGAGCCGTTCGGGCTGTCGGCGATCTGGCTCAGGCCGATGCTGGAGCGCACCTGGTCGAACGTGCTCTCGGTCGTGTTGTGCCGAAAACCGAAGTCGATCGACGTAATGGCGTTCCAGTCGAGGTCATAGGTGAAGTCGAGACGGAACGCATCTTCGGAGTTCTCCGTACGGTTTCTGCCAACCGTGACCGCATCCAGCACCACGTTGTTGGGGTTCGTCAGGTCTTCCACCGTGGGAGCAAACGGCGAGTTGAAATCGATACCGAACGTCAGTGCGCCACCCCTGAAGTCGTAGATGAACGGCACGCTGTTGTCGTTGCTCGTGCCGTCCAGCGGCGTCAATGGGTTCGGATTGATGAAGTTCAGCGTCGTGCTCAGGTTGGGATTTACCGTGTCGGCGGATGACGTCGATACCTCCACCCGGCCCGACCATCTGTCTCTTTCCCAGTCAGCGCCAAGCCGGAAAATCTCGCTGTCCGTGACTCGGGCACCCGTGTCGCTCGAAAAGCGCAGGTTGGGATCGTCGTCGTCAACGCTCAGATCCGGCTGGATCGTGCCGCTGCTGGCCGCCTGGATGCTGCCCAGGGATACGCCGCCCAGGGAACCGTAGTTGATCGTCTCGAACGTATCCGGAACGTTGATGTCCCGTACGCTGCTCACACCGGAACCCTGAACCCTGGAACTGTCCTGACGACGCTCCTGGTCGTTGATGACGGTATCGAAGAACAGCTTCACGCTGTCGTTCGGCGCCCATTCCAGCGTGGCGGCGATATTGGTGGTTTCGTACTCGAAGTTCTCCAGCTCCTGGTTTAGGAACTGAATACCGAGGAAGTCGAAGTCCTGCGCGGCGGGGCGGTCAGCGGGATCCTGCAGGTTTCCATCCCGGATAACGTCCGCGTTGACGTTCTCGACCAGGCCGCCGTCGCGGTCCACCCGGGGGCGAAACGACACGGATTCCTGCTCCGTGTAGCTACCGCTGATGACGAAGCCAAAATCGCCGGAATCGGTTTGCCAGTTGTCGCCAAAGGCGCCGGAAATTCTCGGCTGCACACCGTCGGTGGTCAGGCTGCTGTCTTCTCCCTGCAAGCGAAGGGACAGCAAGGTCTCCGGCAGTTCGAGCGGGCGGATTGTTCTCAGATTGATCGTTCCGCCGACCGAACCTTCGATCGTCTTCGCCTCGGGCGCCTTGACCACTTCGACCGCGGAAATGATGGCCGCGGAAACATCTTCGAAATCGATGCCCGTGCGCCCGGTGCCCGAACCCACGGTGGACACGCCGTTGATTTCGGTCCGGTTTGCGTTGGTGCCGCGGATCTGAACGCCAGTACCAACACCCGCTGTACGAGTAATCTGAATACCTGGAACGTTCTCGAGCACCTCTGCCAGGTTCTGATCCGGCAGCTTACCGATGTCCTCTGCAATGATGACTTCGACCAGGTTGTCCGAATTACGCTTCTGCTCGATGGCACCTCGGAGGGACCCGCGGATGCCGGTAACGACAATTTCCTCCAGCGCGTCATCCGTTCCATCTTGTGCAACGGCGGCCGGCATTGCGGATAACACAGTTGCGGACAATGCGAACAAATAGATCGCACGCTTGATTTCCATGGTATTTCCCCCCGGAAAAGTACAGATGCCTTGTATGGCTCTAGGCCACCCCCGAGTGCATCTAAACCAATTGGATAACGTATGTCAAACCTTTAGTTAGCTCCAATGATCAATAATTGGTAATAACAATTTATAACCTATTGTAAAAATTGACTATTTATTTGCACCATACTGGCACCCTATTCCGGAAGGGCTAATCCTGTTGTTCAGCTATGCTGGTATGCAGATATTGGTATAGACACTGGCCAGTGCAATTACGACGACAAGATCAAACCCTGTCGAAGTCGGCGCGGTCCGCCACGCGGGTGTTGACCTGTCCCGATTCACCGCCTCAGACTGTTGGCGGTTTCACCCGTAGTATGAGGACACCCTATGATCAGGAGTAATGACCACAATCTCCGTCTTTTCCTGGCTGCCATCGCCGCGCTTTGCGTCAGCGCTTGCAGCTCCGACACGCCGGAGCCTCCGGCAGAATCACCCACGGCTGCCGAGGTCCAGGAAGAGGCCACGGACGCAGCAGAGGCAGCTCAGGATGCTGCTGAGCAGGCGGTGAAAGATGCCGAAGCGGCTATAGACGAAACTCTCGAAACACTTTCGGAAGCAGTAGATCAGGCCGGCGGCGATGCCCCCGCCAGCGAAGGCGATCCGTGCCGGCTCTCGGTCGAGGTGGGCGACAGTATTGCGTTCAGCACCAATGCGCTGTCGGTACCCTCGAGCTGCTCGGAGGTTACGGTAACACTCACTCACACCGGCAAACTCCCGGCAGCCGCAATGGGCCACAACTGGGTGCTGTTGCCGACCGACGCAATCGAAGCGATCTCCATGGCCGGCATGAACGCAGGGCCCGAAGCGAACTACCTACCCGACGACGAGCGTATCGTCGCGGCTACGAAGATCATTGGTGGCGGGGAATCCGCCAGCGTTGCGTTTTCGCTCGATGCACTCGAAGACGGCACCAGCTACACCTATGTCTGCACGTTTCCGGGGCACTGGTCGGTTATGAGGGGCTCTTTCACGGTCAGCGAATAAGCGCCAGGCCGACCGCACTATCAACGGACCCGGGCGCGCCGTTCAGCGTGCCCGGGTCTGTTTGTCGTGGTGAGGCTAGGTTTTCTTGCGATCTTGCGTTTTCTTCCAGCGCAGTGACTTGGCGGTCTCTCTGTCCAGCGCAACAATCGACTCGATCGGTGTGCGCCAGCCGTCGGCAATGACGCTCTCAAATTTTGTGATGCGACCGGTGTGTGAGGTTACGCCAATGGCTTGCGCAAAGCGCAGGTTCGGATTTCGATCAGAGAGCGTAATCAGGTAGGGGCGTGACGGAGACGCCCATACGACAATTTCATCGCGACTGATCGCGCGCCAGCTGTGCAGGCGGCCATAGCTGCCGATCCAGATTGAGTCATTCCTGACGGACGACTCCTTGTGAGTCGCGTACGACGGCGCTGCAAACGCTATTGACGCCGACGCCACGGCGATAGACAGCCACTTGATCTTGCCTTTCATGTCCAAAGGCCTCCTTACATCCTGCTTCGATATCCTGACGGGATACCAGAATGCAGCAAACAAGATGAAGCGGAGCTGAATGAGCGGACGACAATTGCACAATTGACCAGCGCGCCCGGTACACTTTCCACCTGCGACCTTTCACCAGGGCAGACGGGAGATCCGATGAGTCGACAGTACGTTCATGGTTATGAGCCCTCCGAGGCCATTCGCCTGCAGGACCAGGCGAGCACGCTTGTCGAGCTATTGCACTCTGATACACATTTCCCCGAAGGCAGCACCGTCCTCGAAGCAGGCTGCGGGGTCGGCGCCCAGACCGTAACACTTGCAGAGAACAGCCCGGGAGCGAAGATAACCTCGATCGACGTTTCGGCCGAATCGGTTGCACAGGCGGGCAGGAACCTGCAGTCAGCGGGCGTTGCCGGAGTCGATCTGCGACAGGCCGACATATTCTCGTTACCGTTCGAACCTGAATCGTTCGATCACGTATTCGTCTGCTTTGTGCTCGAGCACCTGCCGAATCCCGTCGAAGCACTCGTTAGCCTGAGGGCCGTCCTCAAACCGGGCGGCACATTGACCGTGATCGAAGGCGACCACGGTTCAACGTATTTTCACCCGGAAAGTGATGCGGCGAATGCGGCAATCAACTGCCAGGTCGAGCTGCAACGCAGAGCCGGCGGTAACGCCCACGTCGGTCGGCAACTATATCCGCTTCTCGATCGTTCCGGGTTTGGCAACGTCCGGGTTTCACCGCGCATGGTCTATGTGGATTCCAGCAAACCGCATCTCGTCGATGGCTTCACGCGGAAAACCTTTACGGCCATGATAGAGGGCGTTCGGGCTCCTGCGCTTGAAGCCGGCATTATCGATCCCACAAGCTTCGACGACGGTATTCGGGCCCTGTACCGGACCGCCGAAATGGACGGCACGTTCTGTTACACGTTTTTCAAGGCGTTTGGGGAGAAGGCGCTGGCGACGTGAATGACCGACATTTCGCCTAGCGACATCTGCTCATTGCATGCTCGACCCGCCCCGCTGGCACCGATCCGCCACCCGATATATCCTCGTCAGCTCCTGATTGTCAGCGACGCTGTATGAGTTCCGAGCCTACCTTGTTCGACAACCTGATCAGGCGCCGGGTCTTCCCTATCGTGGGCATGTACATCGCCGCGACCTGGCTCGTCATCGAACTCGGCGACTGGATTACCGAGCGATTCGGCCTGCCCGAGAACCTCACGTCTTACGTGTTCGTCGCAATGGTCGTCATGCTGCCGGCCGTCGCGCTGGTCGCCTACAACCACGGCGCTCCCGGCAGGGATCGCTGGACCAGAACCGAGCGCGTTTTTGTGCCCGCGAACATGCTGGTCGCGGCCGCCACGATCTATCTGTTCAACCCGGGTATCGAGGCCAGCGCCGCTACCGAAATGATGGAGATTGCCGACGAAACCGGTCAGATGCAGGTCTTCGAGGTTGCGCGCCGGGGCTACCATCAGGAGGTCATCGGCTACTTCTGGGAAAACCTCTCTGCGGATGACGAGACCGACTGGCTGTCCTACGGGCTGCCCATGGTGCTCGCCCACGATCTCGAGCGCGTATCACCGGTCATCTCCGTGTTGACGCCGTTCGACTCCGACTGGATGATGCGCCGCCTGCGCAACCAGGGCTTCGAGCACATGCGGGACTTGCCGCGCGGACTCGCCGTCGAGATTGCCCGCGACCGCCGCAGCTCGGCCTTCATTCTCGGATCCTACAGTGTAGACGGCGACACGATCAGCTTGAACGCATCGATGTATGCCGCCGAGTCGGGCGACCTGATCGGTGCCCACTCAGTGACAACGGACGACTGGCTGTCGGGAATCGACAGCATCAGCGAGGCAATACTGGGCTTTGCTCGCGTCGAGCCCGCCGACAACCAGAGCGACGACCCGGTCAGCGAACATCTCAGTGATTCGATCGAGGCCATCCGCCACTACACGAGCGGCAATGTCCTCATCGAGCTCGACAACGACTATGCCGGCGGAATCGCCGAGCTTCGGGCGGCAGTCGACGTCGACCCGGCTTTTGCCGAAGCTCGCAGCAGGCTTTCCATCGCCGAGTACCTGAGCGGCGACGTCGCGGCTGCTCGCAGAAGCGCGTCGCGGGCACTGAACAATAGTTACCGCCTGTCGAATGCCAGTCGCTTCGGCATGAAAGCGCAGCAATATCTTTACGACGGCGATCTCGACAAGAGCATTCAGGTCATCGAAATCTGGTCACAGGTCGAACCGGACAGTACCCGCGCCCTCGAGACGAAAGCCCGTCTGGGCAGCGTCATGGGTACGGACGAGGCACTTGAATCGGCGATCAGCGCGTTCGACCAGCTGCTCGAACTCAACCCCGACGACGTTTACGTTTATCGCCAGAAAGCGTTGATCGAGCAGCAGCGCGGCAACTACGACGCAGCGGCGGATCTATTGCGGCAATTCCTGACGGAGATCCCCGACAGCAGCGGCGCGCACATCCAGCTCTCCGAGGTCTACCAGGCACAGGGCAGGCTCGCCGACGCGCAGGCGGCTCTCGAGACGGCCTCGATTCTGTCAGAGACGACCGTAACGTCCGAAGTCGGGCTCGCGCGTCTCGAAGCGCGGCGCGGGATGTTCGACGATGCGAACCAGCGTCTCGACGATGTGCTCTCGCCGGACGTCAACGGTCAGCAGCGCCTGGAAACCCTCGTTGGCAAAGTGGAAATCGCGGTGGCACAAGGAAAGATCTCCGAGGCCATCGATTTGCTGACGGAAACCAACGAACTTGCCAAAGACCTGGTCCCGCCCGCGATACGCCTCGTCAGCATCGAAAGCCAGCTCGGCATGATGCTCAGCATGGCTGGCGATACGGAAGCGGCCATCACCTTGATGGACGGTATTGTCGCTCAGCTACAGCCACCCATGTCGGACTACATGAACTTCTCGTACATGGGCATTTACAACGTGGCCGATATGCGCGAGGAAACGAGAGCGATTGTGGAGAAAATGATCACAATCGAGTCGCAGTTGCCTGCACCGTTTTTACCGTTCGTGGAAATGGGGCGTGCGAGGCTGGCTACGTGGGATGGCGACAATGCTGCTGCGCTCAGGCATGTCGATAGTGCCTTCCAGCTGCTCGGGCAGTCCCATCTCGCCGTTGCACTGAAGGATCTCAGCGGCTCCGACATGTTCATCAACGCGGCGGAGCTGTACGTCGACGCGGGAGCCCCTGCCAGGGCTCGCGAACGGCTCGAAGGCATCCTTACGGTTTATCCGGCGAGCGCCTATGCCAGGCTGGTGCTGGCCAAAGCCCTCCTCGCTGAAGGTGACACGGCCCGAGCAAAAACGCAGCTCGAAGAGGCTGTTTCGGTATGGTCAGGGGCCGACAGTGGCTTTGTCTTCCTTGTCGAAGCAAAGGAACTGCTCGGCGGCCTGTAAGCCAAGACTCGAAAGCGAGTCCCCGAACCCGCCATCCACAATCGCAGGTTCTCCGACCGAAGTCGTAGGTTACACTTCGGCACTCAGAGGGTCGGTACCAGGCTCTAGCCTGCTCCGCTACTTGTCAACGTCGAATCAGTGTCGCTGCTCGGCAGCCGATTCTTCCGCCGAGGATCACTATGTCGCCCCGACCCGAACCCCGCAACGAGGACTCACACAGCGCCGAACTCGATCGCAGTCTCCAGGCCCTCATCGATAGCAAGACAAAGCCCGTCGGTTCACTCGGGCGCATCGAGGGTACTGCGATGAGTCAGGACAAGTGCAGCGCGGCGCTCGCGGCTGGAGAGTTGATCGGCGCTGAGGCGCGGCATCGAGTTGGGCTAACCGGTCCTAGCCGATGAGCCAGACCAACGATGCGCAACGCATGAATCTCAAGGGCTGGATCGCGCTGGGACTCTTGCTGGCCGTCTCGGTCGACCTATCCCTTACCGAAACCTACTCGTTCCGGCTGCCGTTCGAGCTGTTCCTGCCGCTTGCCACCGCAGTGATTGCACACCGCTACGGTCTGCGCGTATTCGGCTTCCTGTTCGTGATGGTCGTGCCCACGGTTGTTACCCTGGAGTGGTTCCTGAACGACAGGGTCACTCTGCAGTTGCACATTCCGCAGTGGAGCTTCCTGCTGTCCGTGGCCGTTGTGTTCGTTTTTTGCCGCGAACCAACGGGGCTGTCCGCGGACAAGCTCCTTAATGCGCGCTGGCGCGTTGCACGCTGGCTAGTGCCGGTCGCCGTCTGGCTGATGCTGCACTACAAGGCATCGATCGATTTTGAACCCGCCGACTGGGCCAGCGTGCACGTCAAAGCCGGCTCAGTGCTGCTGCTGGTCATTCTGCTGGCCAGCGTCCGCTGGGCCGCCGTGCGTACCCTGCTTGGCCGACTGCGGAACGCCTCGCCGGGCAACGCTCGCCACTACGGCCGAATCGCAATGCTCGCGCTCCTGGCCACCGGCCTGCTCGCGAATGTCAGCATCGATGACGGCTACATCGTCGCCGCGTCCCTCGCGTTCTCGGACGGCAACAGCCTGTTGCTGCTATTTACACTGTTTGCCGTAGCAATGGGCGCTGTCGACTGGCGTCTCGCTGTCGTGATCATTGCGGCGTTGCTCGTATCGGAGGCCAACATTTGGCGACTGTACGAGTTTTTCGAGGAACCGCGTGCACCGCCGCAGGTCACCAATGCCGACGACTCGGGCCTCCAAAGCATTGTCATCTCGTCTACCCGAGTCACTAGACATTCGGATTATCCGGGCTATTCGGGTTACTGGTATTACCCACTCACCTGTACCTGCTTCGCCATCCTCGGGCTTGCGCTACGCCGCAGTTTTGCCGAGCGCTCACCCGTATCCCTCGGATCGAGGCACTGCCTCGCACTCCTGGCTTTGGCAAGCGGAATACTGCTGGTTGCGGTACCGCTCACGTTGCTTACCGTATCGCCACCCGCAGCACTGGTGATGGCCGTCACGGCACTCGCCATCGGTTATCGCTGGCGCATGCGCGGCTTGTTCCTGGGCCCCGCCGCGCTGCAGTTCGCCTACCTCACCGGCGTCATGGTTTTAGCCCCTACCGACGGCCATCCGGCGAGCGCCCTGTATGCGATCGATATCGGCCTGATCGCCTTTTTGGCGGCGTTTTTCGGCATGCTGCTCAACCGGGAGGCAACGTACGAACCCGACGCCAATGCGCCCCGAGGGATGCCCCCGTGACTATCGACGTTTCCGGTATTGCATGGATGATTCGCCGCATGGACGTGTCCGCGACGATCAAGAACTTCGTCGCCGTGTTCTCGATACTGTCGGTGCCCCTGTATCTTGTCGCCGCTTTCGCTTCGCTCGCTGGCATGATCGCTTTTGGACTGGATCTTGAGGATTCGGGCGATGCCATCTTCCTCGCGACCGGCATTGTGGTCGCGGTGCTGTCCGCCTTATCGCCGCTGTTGTTCATTCTCTGGGACTGGGTAGCGAGGCAGCCCTGGCGGACCTGGGCGGCCATCAACGGCGCGCTGATGGGCGCGCTGCTGTTCGCCGCAATCGGCGCAGCGATCGGCTTCGGCATCGATAGGTATCTGGAAGAGTCTTTTGACGTCGGCTTGGCGGAGCGGGCTATTGGCGGCGCAGTGTTCGGTACGGCCCTCGCACTGCTCCTCGCCTGGCTGGTTATCGAATCGGTCGTCGCGCGCCGTATCATGAAATGGATCTGTATCGTCGCCGCGGCCCTGGCATTGGTCTCGGGCGTCGCGCTGCTCGCCGTCGATGCCTACAGGGACGAGTACGACGGCGGGCCCGAGGCGGCTCTGCTTGCAATCGCAAGCGTTGTGGGCGGCGTGCTCTATGTCGCGCTGTTCCTGCGCGCAATCCGCAACCGCGTCGTACTCTCCGGTCCCGTCCCGCGCGAGCTGCTGCTCGGCGAGATTCACCGCGGAGGATTCTGGCCGCGGCTCGCTTTCCTGACAGGATTACCTTCCTCGCTGTGGCACGCCGCCGCTATGAAAACGCCGGCGTTTTGGGCGTTCCTTTTCGCGCGGCCGCTGGTCTATGCCGGTATTCTCGTTCTCGCCGGCGAACTGTTTCCACTTTCGGGGCTTCCAATGCAGATCGTTCTGGCGATCCTGCTCGTGGCCGGCGGCCACGTGCTGTTCTGGGGCGCCAAGCGTCTGGCCACTGCCTACGCCTGGGATCCGGAGCGATCGCCGGACCCGAGGCCGCCGGTGCTGTTCCTGCGCAGCTTCGAGGACGACCAGCTCAGCTTTCGCCGGCCATGGTGGCAACTCATCAGCCGCTGGCTGGACCTGTGGTCGTTTCGCACCAACGCGGACGAGGCGCTCATCGACGAGATCGCACAGTACGGCCCGGTGGTGGCCCTCGGCATGCCGGGCGAGAAAACAATACCGTTCGGTGCCATGCGCCACTACGCGACCCACGAAGACTGGCAGCGGATCGTTGCAGACACCGCAAAAAGCGCCAGCGCGATCGTGATCGCCGCCGGCAACACACCCGGCGTGCGCTGGGAGTACGAGTTGCTTGCGCAAGAAGGTCTGCTGGACAAAACGCTGCTGCTGTTTCCACCGGTCGACGACGAGGCGACGAACCGCGCGGCGCTCGACGCGTTCTTTAAGGCGTGCGGGACGCAACCGAGGTTCGATGTGCCGAAGGATGCGCGGTTGATCGGCCTTTTGCCTGGATCAGACTCCCGCCCCATATTGCTGACCGCAGGAGAAACGGCTGCGTCGGCCTATGTCGCGGCCATCCGGGGTTTTTTCCAGAAAAGCAGCATCGACGAACTGTCGGATCGACTCGCGGTCTGAATCGGTTCGCGGCTGATCGCAGCTCGCTTCAGCCCCACCTTGAGACGCAGAATTTGTGTCTCACAAGCGTCCGCTCTTGAATCTCAGTCCCGCGACAGCAGGTATTCCGCCACAGCCTGGTAAGCCGGCAGCGAGGTTGGATCGATCATTGCGTTCTTGGCGGTCGGGTAGGAGGCGAAGCGGACGAGCACCATGTCGGCTTTGGGATCAATGTAGATCGTCTGGCCGTGCACGCCTCTCGCCGCGAACGCGTCATGTTCGTTGTGGAGCAGCCACCACATGCTGCGATAACTGCCACCGCGCAGCGTCGTGTAGCCCGCTTTCTCGAACGCCTGCTTGCTGCCTCCCTTACGGATGTGAGCAACAACGTCGGAGGAAAACAATCGCTGTCCGTTGATCTCCCCTTCGTTGAGCATGAGCAAGCCGACGCGCCCCAGATCACGCAGGCCGGCGCTCAGACCACCGCCGGCAAAAGGTGTACCTTTACCGTCGACGGTCATGTACGCGTCCTGCTCGGCACCGATGCGGCTCCAGATCCGCTCCGACAGCAACTCCGTCACCTCTTTGCCGGTGACTCGCGAGACAATCCAGCCGAGCGCGTCCGTGTTTATCGTCTTGTAGTGAAATGCGTCGCCGTGCTCACCTTCGGGTTGCACGGTCTCGAGGTACTCGAAATACCCGTCCGGACCATCGTAACCGGCCGGCTTCGGTAAGGGGCTGGCCGCCCGCGAGTAAATCCAGATATCCGCATCGGGATTGGAGTAGTCCTCGCTGTACGCCAGGCCGGTCGTCATGTCCATGACCTGCCGAACGGTCGCGTTGCCGAACGCGCTATCGGCAAGCTCGGGAACGATCGAAGACACGAGGGCACCGTCGTCCAGTCCCTCCTCTGCGACGAGTATCTCGGCGAGCAAACCCGTCAACGACTTCGTCATCGACATGGCGCCGTGTTTTCCAAGCTCGTCGAGGCAACCGAAGTACCGCTCGTACACGATCCTGCCCTCGTGAATGATGAGCATCCCGTCGGTGTAGTTGGCCGCCAGCGACTCTTTCCACGTCATCGAGTCACTGCTGCCCATAGGCACGAACGTGAGCGCGTCGATGGCCGCCTCGTCCAGTTCGTATTCGAGTGGTTCCGGCGCTCCGATACCGCGGCTGACCTGCTCGGTCGGAAGCAGCTCGCGAAAGTGGCAGACAGACCAGCGAAGTTTCGGGAAGCTGAAGAAATTGGAATCCGGCTGCATGATCAACTTGTCGGGCGCCGGCGGTACACCCTGCATCCAGCCGAGTTCCCTCGGATCCGACTCCGCTGCGTCGAGGGGGGCGTTTTCCGCCGCAAAGCCCGCAGAAAACAGGAATGGGAGAAGCAATAGTGAGAGTGGTGTTGTCTTCATTTGCTTACGGTCACCGACGAGGCTTACCCCTCCTTTCTGATAGCCAGCACGCTGGGCCGCGGCGGCACGCCGTCCTCAAAATCGGGCCACCGGGTTCGTGGTGACTCGAAGGTGGCATCGTCGCCGTCGCCCGGATGCTGGACCGCAAGAAACAGGCTGCCTCCGTCCGGTGTGAACCTGGGACCGCACACCTCGGCGCCAACCGGCGCCCTGAAGAACGCCTTGCCGGTGCCGCGGCGGTCGCCGGCCACCGACATTGCCCAGAGGCCGTCCGCCGCGCCGGTGTCCTCGTTGCCGTCGGTAGCGACCCAGAGGCGGCCGGAGGGATCAATTGCGCAATTGTCCGGACTCCCGAACCAGCCGTTTTCGCTCGTCAGCGGATTCCAGGCGGCGCCTACCGATCGATCATCCGGATCCCCACACTTCACGAGGATCTCCCAACGCGATTGTGTCGATGTGAAATCGCCGTCGGGTTCCACGATCTGCACAATGTGACCAAAAAGGTTTTCCGCGCGAGGATTGGCCGCGTCCACCTGCTCAGGCTTCCGCTTGTGATTGTTCGTCAGCATGACCCAGACCGAACCGGTACGCGGATCCGGCTCCACGTCCTCGGGTCGGTCCATCGGCGTTGCGCCCAGTAAGTCCGCGGCGCGCCGGGTTTCGATCAGCACGTCCGCTTGCGTGGCAAAGCCGTTCTCGGGGGTGAGCGGGCCGTGGCCGTGAACGATCGGCAGCCACTCTACCGAGCCGTCGACGTCGAATCGCGCGACATAGAGCGTGCCGTCATCGAGCAGATCCACATTCGCCGCGGGATTCTCGGTATTCACGCGCGCGCTGGACACGAACTTGTACACGTAGTCGAAACGCTGGTCGTCCCCCATGTAGATGACGAGGCGGCCATCGGGTGCAATCACGTTCTCGGCGCCTTCATGTTTGAAGCGTCCGAGTGCCGTGCGCTTTCTGGGCGTGGATTCAGGGTCCATCGGATCGACCTCCACCACCCAGCCGTAGCGGTTCGGCTCATTGGGTTCCTTCGAAAGCTCGTATTGATCGAAGTGTCTTCCCCAGTGGAACAAGCCGGCGGGTACGCCGTAGCGCTCGTGGTTTTTAGCCTCCGGGTGGCCATCGGGAGGAGCGCCCAGGAAATAGTAGTTGAAGTTCTCCTCCGCCATGAGCCAGGTGCCCCAGGGAGTGATACCGCCCGCGCAGTTGTTCAGCGTTCCCGCGACCGTTCGGCCGGTCGGGTCGTCGCTCGTCATCAGGCGCGGCGAGCCGGCCGCCGGACCAGTGAACTCCATGGGCGTTCTGTGCGCCGTGATTCGCCGGTTATAGCGCGAATCGATGACCGGCTTCCAGCCATCGGTGGTCTCAACGATCTCGACCACCGTTCCCCCGTGAGCGGCCATTTCGGTCAGGCACAACTCGGCGGTCATCGACTCGGGGTAGTCCTCTGCCACGTTCGGCAGCATGAGCTCCGTCGATACGTACTCGTGGTTCACGCAGAGCAAACCCCGAGCGCGCCCGGCGGTGTCCGGGGGCAGCGCGACAAAACCCAGGTAGTCGTTGTTGTAACCGAACTGACGGAGCTGGGCGGCTTCACTCTGGCGCAGGGCATCGAAAACCGGGCTGTCCTCGAAGAGCGGGTCGCCCCAGCGGATCACGATGTCGGCGGTGTACCCCCGTGGGACATGGTGAGTAGCGTCCAGACCTCGGCGAATTTCCTCGAAATCGAATTCAACCGCTCCGGCTTCCGCGGGCACCGACCTCTCGCTCGTCCCGCAACCGCCCAGCGCAAGGCCCACGGTTGTTGCCGTCACGCCGCCGAGAAACGCTCTGCGGCTCAAGCGAATACCGATGATCTCGTTGATCGTCCGCTCGCCTTCCGCAATACGCGGATTGGATGTGATGTCTTCGGACTCGCCGATCGCCATGAAAACCTGCCTCCTGAGCGCCTACAATCGCGTCGCTGTGAGACCGGATTGTCTTGCAAAGTTGCGGGCGGTGTCTATCGTTGAAAGGCGCATACGGCTTGCGCCCGGCACAACGGCTGTTTCGGTTCAGGATTTCGACAGGCTATGGACGGACGTCCGGAACCGGCGGGACAGGACTGCCTCGCCCGGTCAGAGGATTCGTTGCCCCACTTCGGCTTCGGCGCGCTCAAACCAGCCGATCACAGCGCGCCAGTACGCGTCGCCGTACAGCCGACGGAAACGTGTCGTTTCCTGCGATTTCTCGTCCCTCCAGACGCCGAGGCGCTGCGCAACAAAGTCAGCGGTCAGCGGGATACCACACTCGACGGTGATGCAGTGCTGCCACTGCTCGTAAGTCTCAGGGATGGTGTCGTACGTCATCTTGCTCGGCCTCCGGGGATACTGGCGACAAGGTACCACGTTGCTCGCCCGGGAATGACGTCGATCTTCCTCATCTCAACGTCCGGCTCACTTCGCGCCCAGCGTCTCTGCCCCATGCATGATCATTTTGACCTTGATGACGGCCGCGTTGATGTGCCGGTCACGATCGACGTCAGTGGTACTCAAAAGCGCTATTCCGGTAGTGAACATGATCGATAACATGGCGTTGGCGGCCAGTTTCGGATAGCCGATGGGCACTCCGCGCTGTTGCGCCTCCCGTTCGAGATAATCCGAAAGGTCGCCCGCCATCGCCAGGAACACGCCCTCCGAGGCCTCGCGAAACGCAGACTCGGGCGACATGCTCTCCTGCACGATCATTCTCGAGACGCCCTGGTTGTCAGAGATGAACTCGTAAACGGCTTCGACGGACGCCCTGATCAGCGATCGCCCGTCGGACACCTGCCCCCTGACCCGCTCCATCAGGGCAAACAGCGCCTTTCGGTGTTCCTCGATCAACGCGAAACCCAGATCGTTCAGGTCATGAAAATGGCGATAGAAGGACGTGGGCGGAATGCCGGCGAGCTTGGCGACCTCGCGAAGGCTCAGCGTGTCGAAGCTGCGGCCTGACGCGAGCGTTTGCGCCGTCACGGCCAGGAGGCGTTGCCGGGTCGCTTCTTTTTTCTTTTTTCGTGGGTCCATCGAGCCGTACTGGGTGTCGCGCCGTTGAATTGTCGTGTATTGAATTCTAGCAGATTTCTGGTACAGTTGTGCGCACAAGTGTACGCAAACTGTCGAGAGGCCGCAGATGACCCCGTACAAAGCGCCGCTGCGCGATATCCGATTTGTCACCCAGGAACTCCTCAACTACGAGAAGCATTACGAGTCGCTGCCTGACTGCGAGGAGGTCAACCTGGAGCTGTTCGACTCCATCCTGGACGAAATCGCCAAGTTCACTGAAGAAGTGGTGGCTCCGCTGAACGCCATCGGCGATCAAGTGGGTTGTGAGTTGCAGGAGAACGGCGAAGTAGAAACGCCGCCCGGATTCAAAGAGGCCTACCAGCAATACGTCGAGGGCGGCTGGCCCACGCTGGATCAGCCCGCGCGATACGGCGGTCAGGATCTCCCGATGTCGATCGGCTTGCCGATGCGCGAGATGAGCGGCACCGCAAACTGGTCATGGTCCATGTACGGCGGGCTGTCTCACGGCGCCATGGAAACCATCAACGAGCACGGTTCCGAAGAGCAGAAAGATCGGTTCATGGAACCGCTGGTCAGCGGCCGGTGGACCGGCACGATGTGTCTTACCGAAGCACACTGTGGCACGGATCTCGGTCTGCTCAAAACCAAAGCAGAGCCGACCCTGGACGGTGCATACAGGATCACGGGCTCGAAGATTTTTATCTCCTCGGGCGAACACGATATGGCCGAAAACATCGTGCATATCGTGCTGGCCCGACTCGCGGACTCACCGCCGGGCACGAAGGGCATCTCGTTGTTCATCGTTCCGAAGTATTTGTGCAATGAGGACGGCTCGATCGGTGAGCGCAACGGTGTCACTTGCGGCGCGCTCGAACACAAGATGGGCATCCACGGCAACGCAACCTGCGTCATGAACTTCGATGGCGCAACGGGCTACTTGATTGGCGAACCCAACAAGGGCCTCCAGTACATGTTTACATTCATGAACTTCGCGAGACTGGGCACAGGACTGCAAGGGCTTGCGCACAGTGAGCTCGCATTACAGAAGTCGGTCGCCTACTCGCGGGACCGATTGCAGATGCGCTCTCTGTCCGGCCCCAAGAATCCTCAAGGACCGGCCGACCCGATCATTGTTCATCCCGACGTCCGCCGAATGCTGCTGACGCAGAAAGCACTCACGGAAGGTGGCAGGGCCCTGATCTACTTCACGGCCAAGCTGGGCGACATCCTCACGAAGTCCGACGATCCGGCGGCTCGCGAGCTTGCCGACCAGTCGCTCGGCGTCCTGACGCCCATCGTCAAAGCGTTCCTGACCGAAACCGGGTTCGAATGCGCCAATCTGGGCCTGCAGTGTTTTGGCGGTCACGGCTATATTGCCGAATGGGGCGTCGAGCAAAACGTACGCGACGCGCGAATCGGCATGCTGTACGAAGGCACGACGGGCATCCAGGCCCTCGATCTTCTGGGTCGGAAAGTGCTTGGCACACGAGGCAAGTCGCTCGACCCGATTATCGGAGCCATCCTCGAGTTCTGCCGGCGGTCCCAGGACTGCAAGGAACTCCGTCCGCACCTCAAGACGCTGCGCCAGCTGACCAAACAGTGGAAATCGCTGACCCGGAAGATCGGTTTCGCGGCAATGCGTGACAGGGATGCCGTGGGCGCCGCCTCCGTCGACTACATGATGTACTCCGGCTACCTGCTGCTGGCCGTTGCCTGGGCCGCGAGCGCCAGGGTTGCCCACAAGAAACTCGCAGAGGGCACGTCGGAAACGGCGTTTTACGAGTCGAAGATCCGAACGGCCGACTTCTACTTCGCCAAGCTGCTGCCGCGGACGACGTCGCTGTATGAAACCATGATTGCTGGATCAGATACTTTGATGAGTATTGATGAAGACCAGTTCGTCTTTTGAACCATGCCCGTCATATCCTAAGAAGGAACCACAATGAAGTTTTCAGGTAAAGCGATCACGGTAAAGGTCGAGGACGGCATCGCGGAACTCTGCTTTGACCTTCAGGGCGACTCCGTCAACAAGTTCAACGCCCTGACCCTCGGAGAACTCGAGGAGGCGACGGCAGCCATTGCGGCCGACGATTCCATCAAGGGTGTTATTGTCACGAGCGGCAAGCCCGTCTTCATCGTCGGCGCCGACATTATGGAATTCGGCAGCCTGTTCGCCGGCGGCGAAGACGAACTCTACGAAAAGATCCTCGGCATCAATACCGGGATCTTCAATCCTTTCGAGGACCTCCCAATGCCGACCGTCGCGGCCATCAACGGCATTGCATTCGGCGGCGGTTTGGAAATGGCGCTGGTCTGCGATTACCGCGTCATGGCGGAATCGGCAAAGATCGGACTGCCGGAGACGAAGCTCGGCATCATCCCGGGCTACGGCGGCACGACGCGCCTGCCCCGCCTCATCGGCGCTGACAACGCGATCGAGTGGATCGCTTCCGGCCAGGAACAGCGAGCGCCACAGGCGTTCAAGGCGGGGGCCGTCGACGCGGTCGTTCCGCTGGAGCAGCTACGCGATGCGGCCATCTCAACCGTCAAACAGTGTATCGACGGCAAGCTCGACTACCGGTCGAGGCGAACCGAGAAGCAGACACCGCTCAAGCTCAACAAAATCGAAGCGATGATGGTGTTCGAAACCTCCAAGGCTTTTGTTGCAAGCCAGGCGGGCCCGCACTACCCGGCCCCCGTTACGGCGATCAAAGTCATGGAGAAAGCGGCAGGTATGAGTCGCGACGATGCGCTGCGTGAGGAAGCGCGCGGGATCGCGAAGATGGCCGGAACAACGACTGCCAAAAACCTCGTTGGCCTGTTTCTTGGTGACCAGGTGCTCTCGCATACCGCCAAGGCCCTGGCAAAACAGGGCGGTAAGGTAGAACGTGCCGCGGTGCTCGGCGCCGGCATCATGGGCGGCGGCATTGCCTACCAGTCGGCCTACAAGGGCACGCCCATCATCATGAAGGACATTGCGCAGGCCGGCATTGACCTGGGGATGTCGGAAGCGAGCAAACTCCTGGCCAAGCGGGTCGATCGCGGTCGCATGACGCCCGCGGAAATGGCGGCTGTCCTGAGCAAGATTCAGCCGTCACTCGGCTACGACGGCTTTGAGCATGTCGACATTGTTGTCGAAGCGGTCGTCGAGAATCCGAAAATCAAGCACGCCGTGCTCAAGGAGACCGAAAGCAAGATTCGCGAGGATGCCGTGCTGACGTCCAACACATCGACCATCTCGATCGACCACCTGGCTGAACCGCTTTCGCGGCCGGAGAACTTCTGCGGCATGCATTTCTTCAACCCGGTGCACCGGATGCCCCTCGTGGAAGTCATTCGCGGCGAAAAGACCAGCGATACAGCCATTGCGAAGACCGTGGCCTACGCGCTTGCGATGGGCAAGAAGCCCGTCGTCGTCAACGACTGCCCCGGGTTCCTTGTGAACCGCGTGCTGTCGCCCTACATTGGCGCTTTTCTCGGGCTCGTGAAGCGAGGCGTCGACTTTGTAGCGATCGACAAGGCCATGGAGCGATTCGGCTGGCCCATGGGTCCCGCCTACCTTTGCGATGTCGTCGGTATCGACACCGGTGTTCACGCGGGCAAAGTCATGGCGGCAGGCTTTCCCGATCGTATGAAATACGACTTCACGACGAGCCACGACGTCATGTACGAGAACGACCGCCTCGGCCAGAAGAACGGCCGGGGCTATTACGCCTACGAACCGGACAAAAAGGGTCGACCGAAGAAGATCGTCGACGAATCCGTCGCCGCGTTGCTCGCGCCCGTCGTCGACGGCAACGAGACGCTCAGCCCAGAGGACATCGTGGACGCCATGATGATTCCGCTGTGCCTCGAAGCGGTACGTTGCCTCGAAGACGGCATTGCGGCATCAGCGACCGACATCGACCTGGCGCTGATCTACGGCATTGGTTTCCCGCCGTTCCGCGGAGGCGCGCTGCACTACATGGACGACACGGGCATTGCGAAATTCGTAGCACGCGCCGATGAACTTGCCGAGTCCGCGGGGCCACTAAAGGCAATGTACGAACCCACCGAAAAACTTCGCGAGATGGCGGCCGCTGGCGGCGCCTTCTTCGGATAGAGAGCGACCAGGAGTACTGAGATGAACCTGAATCCGAGAGACGCGGTCATTGTCGACTTTGCACGCACGCCCATGGGGCGCTCGAAAAACGGCTGTTATCGCCATACTCGCGCTGATGACCTGTCGGCGGCACTGGTCGATGGCCTGTTCGCACGCAATCCGAAACTCGATCCGGGCGAGGTGGAGGACGTCCTCTGGGGCTGCGTCATGCAGACCCTCGAGCAAGGCATGAACCTCGCGCGCTTCGTTGCCGTGTTGTCGGTGTTGCCGAACGAAGTGGCGGGCCAGACCGTCAATCGCCTTTGCGGCTCGTCCATGTCGGCGCTGCACTCGGCGGCGCAGGCCATCATGACCGGCAACGGCGATATGTTTGTCGTCGGCGGTGTCGAGCACCTGGGGCACATCGACATGATGCATGGCGTCGACATCAACCCTGCCCTGTCGAAACATGCGGCCAAGGCTGCCGGCTCGATGGGCCTGACCGCAGAAATGCTCGGCAGGATGCACGGCATTTCGCGCGAGGCGCAGGATGAATTCTCCGCGCGCTCGCACCAGCGCGCGCACGCAGCGACCGAAGCGGGTCATTTTGATGACGAGATCATTCCCATGGAGGGCCACGACGCAAATGGATTCAAAGTCCTGGTAGAGCGTGACGAGACGATTCGTCCGGACACTACCGTGGAGGGCCTCGCACAGCTCAGACCGGTATTCGACCCGGCCAACGGCACGGTCACGGCAGGCAGTTCCTCACAGATTACGGACGGCGCATCCTGCATGATCGTCATGTCGGGTGAGCGAGCCCAGGCGCTCGGCGTCGAACCGCTGGCGCGAATCCGCTCCATGGCGGTTGCCGGTGTGGATCCGTCCATCATGGGCTACGGTCCGGTGCCGGCGACCCACAAGGCGCTGACGCGTGCGGGACTGAGCATGGACGAGATTGACCACGTCGAACTGAACGAGGCGTTTGCAGCTCAGGCGTTGCCCGTACTCAAAGATCTCGGCCTCCTCGAAAACATGGACCAGAAAGTCAACCTCAACGGCGGCGCGATTGCACTCGGGCACCCGTTCGGCTGCTCCGGCACGCGCATCACCGGCACCCTTTTGAACGTCATGCGGCAAAACCAGGGCAAGCTCGGTGTTGCAACCATGTGCGTCGGTCTGGGACAGGGTATTACGACGGTGGTTGAGCGGCTGGGCGACTGACCACGCTCAGCGGGTGGCGCGGGGCGCAATGCGCGCCCTTTCTCCTAGGCGGCAGTGCGCCCGGCTTTTTCGAGGAATGCTCTGCCTTTACCGGTTACGGACACCGTTTTCCCGGACCCGCCATCCGAACCAACGCTGACAAATCCCGCGTCGACCGCATCTTCCCAGATCGTCAGCCGAGGACACGAGGTGCGCCAGGCCTCCATCACGTCGTCATAAGCGCGGGGCTGCCCGGCGATCCACTCGACGAGGTCAAGCACTAACGGTTCGTTCTCCACTTGCGCCTCCCAATCTCGCGTATCAGCGAATGCAGGTGAATGGTACCGCGCGCCCGTAAAGATTCGAACCTCCGACCGTCGGATTTTCATCGCACGACGGCAGCGCACGGGCGAGATGCGCATTCGAAGTCTCCACATTTTTTCCGTATTTCGAGGTGCACCGGAGTCCGGGGCGGCCGTTCTCAGTATGGAAAGCAGTTAGACCACGGAGGAACGATCATGAAAAAGCGCTATGCAGCCAGTATTGTGATTGCGGCAGCGGTTGCCGTTATCGCAGTCATGTTGCCTTTCGAAACGCAGGCCCAGGGCCGCGACGCTCACAAGACCGAAGCAGGAGTGCCCTACCGCGCTGTCCGGCACCCTCAGGTTGGGCACCGGGTCCGGACACTCCCCCAGGGTCACCGGACGATCCGCGTGGGCCGACAGAGCTACCGTTACCATAACGGCAGCTTCTATCGTCCTGGACGCGATGGCGTCTACGTCGTCGTCCGCGCCCCGATCGGCGCTCGAATTCGCACGCTGCCGCCGGGTTACGTCAGCTTCGGTATTGGCCCGCGTCGCTACTTCTACGCGAACTTCACCTACTACCTCTGGGACCGTGACAAAACCGAGTACATCGTCGTCGAGGAACCGGTGGGCGCCGAGGCGGCGCTCGTTGCTGCGAGCGAAACCACGTCAACGCAAATCTTCATCTACCCCAGGCAAGGGCAAAGCGACGAGCAGCGGAGTCGCGACCGATACGAGTGCTATCTCTGGGCTTCCGAACAGACCGGGCACGATCCCGGTGCCGGGAGTGCTGACATCGAAAAGGCCGGCGACTACCGGCGCGCAATATCGGCCTGCCTCGAAGGCCGTGGCTACACCGTCAAGTAGAAGGATACGTCTCATGAGCATGACTGTTCGGATTCTCAGCGCTTGCATCCTCGTCACAGTACTGATCTTGCTGATTCGACCGGCGAGCGGCCAGGACATCTACGTGTACCCCGCGATGAATCAGTCGGACGAGCAACTGGCCAAAGATCGCTACGAATGTCATCGATGGGCAGTCACGGAAAGCGGCTTCGACCCGAGCCGATTTGACGGCGTCGCGCTGCCCACAACCGTCAGGGTGCCTGTACCAGAAAACGAGGCGGAAGGCGCGACGCACAAAGGCGCCATCACCGGCGCAGTGATTGGCGGCGTGGTCGGTTCCAACGACGGCGACGCCGCTGAAGGTGCAGTGATTGGCGCCGTCCTTGGGACCATGGCCGGCGCCGCGATCGAGGCTCAGGGCCAAAGTGAGGCTCGAGAGAAGGCCGAGGCCGAAGCGCAGCGCAGGGCTGATGAGATCGCAGAAAACAAGGCGGAACTTGCCCTGCGCCGCTCCAACTATCGGCGCGCGCTGACGGCCTGCCTTGAAGGCCGCGATTACACCGTGCGATGAGGTTGATCCTCCCCAGGGAAAGTGGTTAAACCGGGATAGGCTTTTACTCTAGAATCGACCGCGGGAAGATCTCCGAAGGAACGGCAGGGGCGGCCATGCCAGGGCAACACGAAATGATCCGGTCGCTCAGGAGTCTCATGTGAAGTTTCTAACCAAGAGTACCGACATCATTCACCTCCACATGCTCAAGGATCTACTGGAGGCGAACGGAATACCCGCAGTGGTCAAGGGTGAAAACACGGCGAGAATGATCTCTCCGTTCCTGATGACCGAGCCGAGTTTGTGGGTGTACCTCGACGAACAGGGGGCTGAAGCCGAGAAGCTCATCCTGGACCCGAGCTATGAGGTCGAAAACGGAATCGACGTGGACGAGTTTTATCGCCTGACGAAGGACGTGTCGGAAAACCCGAAACACATGTACAACACGCTGCTCAACTGGGTCGTCGGTTTCGGATTCGCCATGATCGCTCTGATTCTGCTGCTCCGGCTGTTACTGTAACCAGCAACGGGAGGAATTATTGGTCACCACCTCTGGTCGTCTTGAGACCGTGAACTTCGACAACAGCTACGCGGCCCTGCCTCGGATATTTCATGCAACGGTCAATCCCGACGAGGTGCCGGCGCCGGCTCTCCTCGCGTGGAATCGGGAACTCGCGCTCGAGCTGGGCCTTGACTCCCTGCAGTACGACGAGGAGCGGCTCGCCGGCATTTTCAGCGGCTCCGTCGCGCTGGAAGGAAGCCAGCCGATCTCCATGGCTTACGCGGGCCACCAGTTTGGATATTTCGTACCCCAACTCGGCGATGGCCGCGCCGCCTTGCTGGGTGAGATCGTCACTGGCGCCGGTCGGCGTTTCGACATCCAGCTCAAGGGCTCCGGCCGTACGCCATTCTCGCGAGGGGGAGATGGCAAGTCCTGGTTGGGCCCGGTGCTGCGCGAGTACATTCTCAGTGAGGCGATGCATCATCTTGGTGTGCCGACCACGCGGGCGCTCGCAGCCGTCGGAACCGGGGAAACCGTGTACAGGGAATCTCCAGTGCCCGGTGGCGTGTTCACACGAGTAGCCGCCAGTCACCTGCGCGTCGGCACGTTCGAATACTTTGCCGAGCGGAACGACGTGGAATCGCTCAGAACACTCGCCGACTACGCAATCGATCGTCATTATCCGGAAGCAAGGGACGAGAAATCAGCGTATATCGGATTTTTTGGATGCGTAGCGGAACGTCAGGCCAGGCTGATTGCGCACTGGATGTCGGTAGGTTTCATTCATGGCGTCATGAACACCGACAACACGGCAATTTCCGGTGAGACCATCGACTACGGTCCCGCGGCGTACATGGACGAATTCCGCTTCAACAAGGTATTCAGCTCCATAGACACTCATGGCCGCTACGCGTACGCAAATCAGCCGGCCATTGCGCAATGGAATCTTGCCCGTCTCGCCGACACTTTGCTTGCCCTTGGCGTCGACAAGGAGGAGCTGGAGGCCGTGTTGGCCGACTTCCCGGACCGATACGGGGTTCACTACCTTGCGCTGATGGGGCCGAAGCTGGGTTTGTACGATGTTCAGGAAACGGACGCCGGGCTCATTGCCGAATGGCTGAAGCATCTCGACGACAACGGGCTCGACTACACCTTGAGCTTTCGTGAACTGGCGTCACGAACAGACGCGGCTGATGACAACCGGTTCGGACACTTCGAGACTAAATGGCGGCGGCGACTTGCCAACCAGGGCAAGGCCCCCACCGAGATTTCGTCTTTCATGAACTCGGTAAACCCCCTCTTCATTCCGCGAAATCACCGCGTCGAGCAGGCGATCGACGAAGCCGTTGGCGGCGATCTCACGGTCTTCAACGACATGAATACCGTGCTGGCACAACCGTTTACCGAGCAACCGGGCCTCTCTGACTACGCGAAAGCACCAACCGTGCGTGAGCGAGTCACCCGCACGTTCTGCGGAACCTAGTCAAAAGATACTCATATCCTGAAATGCCTGCCGGAGTCAGCCACGTTGGTGACCGGACAGATCCCGATATCTTTAAGGCTCCGCCGGAGGCAGCCACGTCAGTGAGGAGTGGTGCAACGAGATGAGAACGCGCCCGTTCATTTTGTGGTACGCGAACGTATAGTCGGCGCGTGTGGCGTTACCGTCGCTGTCGACAAACGTGTAGTGCCCCATGTCCTTGTAGCCCAGCCCGCCCGCCTTCAGGATCGGGCCCGCGGCGCTCTGGAATTCCACGCGTTTCCAGCCTCGATTGAGAAAACCCTGGTCGTGGGGGTAATCCGGGTCACCGCCCACGAAGTAGGCGCGCGCACCGGCGCGGTCGAGGCGAATGACGTCCGCCAACGTGGGCTTGAACAACAGCGGTTCATCCGGTGAGCCGAAATCGTAGAGCTCCAGGAGCCGATCGACGTCACGCTCGGTGACGTACTTGGCCCATTCGCGCTGCGCCGCAATGACCTCCGCTTTGGTCATGGGCTCGAACGTACGCTCGGACATTGCAGACTCCCCCTGTTGCCCAACTGCAAAAAGCAGGGTTGCAGGATGCCACCGAGCCGGTCGGGCAGCAAATGAATCCGGGAAATGTCTGCTATGATTTCTATTCCTGACCCGTAGCGAACAGTCATTACACTTCGATTTCGAGAAAATCTCCTGGGGACTTCATGGACGAATCACTCAACGTGTTCGACGAGCCGCTGGAATCTTGCAGCACGGATCCGATCACGGGCTTTTTCCGGGATGGCTGCTGCAATACCAGTGAACAGGACGGGGGCTCGCACACGGTGTGCGCCGTGCTCACCGAGGAATTCCTCGAATATTCCCGTACACAGGGCAACGACCTCGTCACTCCGCGTCCTGAGTTTGGTTTTCCGGGGCTGAAAGCCGGGGACCGGTGGTGTCTGTGCGCCAGCCGCTGGCACGAGGCGGAGCGACATGGCGCGGCGCCGCGGGTTTACCTGAGAGCAACCCACCGGCGAGCACTGGAGCGGGTGCCCCTGGATACGCTCAAGCCCTACGCGCTCGACCTGTCGTGAAACGTTCGCTTCGCGGCTTCGCCGATGAAATCGCAAGGCCGCCCGGACGTGGTTAACGCAACGGACACGATGCTGGTGGGTAGCTAACAGTCTTTGTGTCAGGCTCCGGGCCGAAAGGCACGGATGACGTCGTCGTCGGTTTCGAGCCGCGGACCACCAATCAGGTCGATGCAATATGGCACAGCAGGAAAGACGGCGTCGAGACACTCGCGGATCGCCTTCGGACGGCCTGGCAGGTTGAGAATGAGCGCTCGTCCACGAATACCTGCCGTTTGACGCGAGAGAATCGCAGTCGGTACGTACTGTAACGACGTCGCGCGCATCAGTTCGCCGAACCCGGGCAGCATTTTCTGACACACCGCCTCGGTCGCCTCAGGAGTGACGTCACGCGGCGCAGGACCTGTGCCACCCGTCGTAATGACAAGACAACACTGGCGCTCGTCGGCCATCTCGATCATGGCTGCCTCCAGCTCGGACTGCTCATCGGCAATCACGCGGTACTCAGGCTCGAACGCGGTAGTCAGGTATTCACGCAGAGTCGCCACCACGGCCTTGCCAGGGACATCGTCGTAGACACCTGCAGCCGCGCGATCAGAAACGTTGATCACACCGATATGGATCGTGCTCATGCCTTGTTAACCTCAAACACCGATCGCCCGATACTTCACAGCATCTTCCTTAATCCGATAACGACTGCATAGCGGTACCCGCCATAGGATGTTACATTATAACATCGCGTTACGGTCGCAACGTCAGCCAGCGAAATGTCGAGTCCTTCAATCCAGTCAACACCCTGTAACGATTCCAGCGGCCGCGGGCAGCAAGCACCGGCTGAGCGAGTAGCACTGGTAGCGTCCCTTTGCGGGGCGCGGGGGGTGCGGCTAACGACACTCAGGCGGGAGGTCCTTGAGCTGCTTTGGGAGGTTGGCCGCCCGACGGGCGCCTACGCGCTGATCGAAGCGCTGGAGCGCAAGAGCTCTCGCCCGATCGCCCCGCCCACCGTCTACCGGGCGCTTGAATTCCTGATGTCACAGAGGTTCGTCTCGAAGATTGAAAGCCATAACGCGTACGTCCCCTGTGCGCATCCGGAGCGCCGCCATGATTGTCTGTTTTTCATTTGTCGAGACTGCGGGGTATCGGTTGAACTGGAGGACTCACGACTCGAGCAGCGACTCGCTAAGGATGCCGCCAGGCTGGGCTTTCAGATGACGCGGCGCGTGGTCGAAGTACAGGGCATCTGTGCGAGTTGCTCCGCGGCTCACCCGGCCTGAACTGGCGAGGTGCCCCAATGGAGAGCGGATCATCGCTGCGACTGCCGGTTTCGGTGCTGACGGGCTTTCTTGGCAGCGGCAAGACGACCGTGCTGAACCATCTGACCCAGCAAGCCGGGATGAGCCGGACGCTGGTGCTCATCAACGAATTCGGCGAGGTCGGCCTGGACCACGATCTCGTCACGTACAGCAAAGACGACGTGGTTATCGAAATGTCGAGTGGCTGCCTCTGCTGCACGATCCGGGGCGACCTCGCCAAGACCTTGCGCGAGGCCCCCGGACGCTTTGCGCGCGGTGGCAAACTCTGGTTCGATCGCGTGGTGATCGAAACCACCGGGCTTGCAGACCCGGCACCGATCCTCCACACATTGATGACCGACCCTGCCGTCGCGCAACGTTATCGCCTGGATGCGGTAATCGCCACGGTCGATGCAGTCAACGGCAGCGACACGCTCGACCGCCAGACCGAGGCCGTCAAACAGGCGGCGATGGCCGACCGGTTACTGCTGACCAAGGCCGATCTCTCCGACCGCGATGGTTTGAGTAGCTTGCAAGAACGTTTGCGCACACTCAACCCGGCCGCCCCGCAAATCATTGCAGAGAACGGTGCCGCCGATCCGGCTCTGCTATTCGGTGCCGGTCTTTATGATCCGAAGACGAAGAGTCCTGACGTGCAAAACTGGTTACAGGCAGAAGCCTATGGCGAGCCGCATGCTCACGGCCACGGATCCGACGGACACAACCACTCTCATCATCAGCATGACGTCAACCGCCATGATGCGCACATCAAGGCGCTTTGCCTCACGATTGATGATCCGATCCGCGGCGACACACTCGATGCCTGGCTGGAGCTGCTGCTCCTGTTCCGGGGTGCGGACTTTCTGCGAATCAAAGGCATCATCAATGTCGCCGGGTGCGATGGACCGACGGTCATTCACGGGGTCCAGCACATTTTTCATCCGCCGATTACTTTGGACGAATGGCCGAGTGAAGACCGTCGTTCCCGTATCGTGTTCATTACGCGCGACATCGACGAATCAGTCCTCCGGGATACGCTCAGGACGTTAACCAGCGGCAAAGCCCGGCTCGCGGAACACCCGACCGAGTACAACTTCGCGCACATTGGCAATGCCCATGGGTTGAAAACGGGCAGGTGAACCCCATCAATTGCCCTTTGCGACAAGCGCCGGGGTTGACCAATTGGCCCGGCAATTGCTTACGTGTATCAGCTAGTAAGAGAACAGTAAGGAACGAGGTATGACAAATCGCAACGCCGTGTTGGCGGCAATGCCCGACATTGCGTCCAGCGAGCACCTGCACCCACAGGGCACGCTGGACTGGGTTGGTATGAGCAATGTGCACTTGCCGCTCCGCGTGTCGGACAACGGCACCACGCGTGACGTGGCGGCCAAATCGCAGATCTACGTCAATCTCGAGGATCCGCAGGCGAAAGGGATCCACATGTCTCGGCTGTACCTCATGCTGGACGCGAGCGCCAGTACCCGCGCGTTCACGCCGGCCGTCATGACCGAACTGCTCGATGACGTTCTGAAGTCTCACACCGGGCTCAGTTCCAGGGCCTTCATCCAGTTCGACTTCGACTATTTGTTGCGTCGGCCGGCTTTGCTCTCGGACAACTCCGGCTGGAACAGCTACCCGGTGCTGCTCAAGGGCACGTTTGTCGATGGCGAGTTGCGCCTTGAACTGGGTGTCACCGTTCAGTACTCGTCGACTTGCCCCTGCTCTGCCGCCTTGTCGCGCCAGATTATCCAGGCTCAGTTCGACCAGGATTTCGCCGGCCAGACCGAGGTATCGGCAAAGGACGTGAGGGCGTGGCTGGGTACTGAAGAAGGTATCGCTGCGACCCCGCACTCCCAGCGCAGCGAAGTACACATCCTTACGCGCCTGGAAGCCGGCACTGACGAGTTCCCGATCTCGGAGCTGATCGATCTGACCGAAGACACGCTTCAGACCGCCGTGCAAACCGCGGTCAAACGGGAAGACGAACAGGAGTTCGCGAGGCGCAATGCAGCAAACCTGATGTTCTGTGAGGATGCGGGGCGCCGCGTCCAGAAGGCCCTGAACGAAGAATCCCGGTACGCCGACTTCTGGGTGCGCGTAGAGCACATGGAGAGCCTGCACCCTCACGATGCCGTGAGCGTGTTTACGAAAGGCGTCGAAAACGGCTACCTGGCGATCCCCTGAATCGGGGCTCTGCGGCCCGGGTGGGGGTGCGCCGAAATCGCATTGACGCTCGACCTCGAGGGGCTTGCCATCGCCAGCCCCTTTTCTAAACTGTACGCTTCGCCGAAATCCCCCGGGGGGAACCATGCGCCATTTAGCCTGTGTCACCGTCCTGCTCGTCCTCGCAACGCCAGTCTGCGCGGAACCGTTTACCGCGGAACACCTTGTCATGATCGACAGAATCGGCGCGCCTGCCGTCTCGCCGGATGGCAGCACTGTGGTATACGCCGTGCGGCATACCGATCTCGATGCCGACAAGGGCCGTTACGATCTCTGGATAAGCCCGGTTGCCGGCGGTGACGCGCGGCGCCTGACGACGCACGAGGCGAACGACACGTCGCCAGCCTGGTCACCTGATGGGCGCCACATCCTGTTCCTGTCCAGGCGCGGTGACGCAACGCAGGTGTGGCGCCTGCCCGTCGACGGTGGCGAGGCGCAACCGGTGACGGACCTGCCGCTGGATGTTGCGACTTTCCGCATTTCCCCGACGGGAGACAAACTCATTGTTTCCATGTCCGTGTATCTTGATTGCGACGATCTTGCCTGCACCGTGGAACGTGCTGCCGCTGAACAGGGTAGTAAGGTCTCCGCGAAGCAGTACGACCAGCTTTTCATGCGCCACTGGGACCATTGGCTCGACGAGAAGCGCTCACAGCTGTTTTCGGTCGCGCTCAATGACGATGGCGTGGCCTACGACGTTGACGATCGTCCGCCCGTTCGCGTAAGCCTGCTCGACGCAGACGTACCTTCGCGAGTATGGGGCGGTAACGAGGAGTACGCGATATCACCGGACGGCAAGACGCTGTTCTTCGCGGCACGTTTGCGCGACAACGCCGAGCCGACGTCGACCAACTTCGATATCTATTCAGTGTCGCTGGGCAAACCCGGCACGCCGAAAAACCTGACTGAAGACAACAAGGCCTCGGACACGGCGCCGGTCGTCAGCCCGGACGGGCGCTACCTCGCCTACAAGGCAATGTCGCGGCCCGGTTTCGAGTCCGATCAGTACCAGGTCGTTCTTCACACCCTGCGATCCGGAAAAAAGGAGACGCTCACCGAGGGCTGGGATCGCTCGCCGTCATCTATTGCGTTTACGCCCGACAGCCGGTCCATCGTGATGGCCGCGCAGGACGTCGGCCACAAAACGCTCTGGCAGCTTGGCATCGATGGCGCTGAGCCACTCAAACTGGTTGGCGGTGGAACGGTCGCGTCGTTCGACGTCGCCGATGATCACATTGTCTACGCAATGAACAGCCTGACGTCGCCGAACGAGCTCTACGTGTTCGACAACAACACGCGTGACAGCCGCAAGATCACCGACGTAGCCTCCCGCACGCTTGCCGGCGTGGCAATGGGGAATTACGAGCAGTTCTCCTTCGAAGGTGCCGGCGGAGCAACCGTCTACGGGTTTGTCGTCAAACCCGCCGGGTTCGAGCGTGGTGAATCCTACCCGGTCGCGTTCCTGATCCACGGCGGACCGCAGGGCAGCTTTTCGAACAACTTTCACTACCGTTGGAACCCGCAAACCTATGCGGGCCAGGGCTTTGCGGCCGTCATGATCGATTTCCACGGCTCGACAGGGTATGGCCAGGCATTTACCGACAGCATCTCGGGTGACTGGGGCGGTAAACCCCTGGAAGACCTCGAGCTAGGCCTTGCCGCTGCGCTGGCGCAGTTCGACTTTCTCGACGGTGACCGGGTCTGTGCGCTTGGCGCTTCTTACGGCGGCTACATGATCAACTGGATTGCGAGCCAGTGGCCCGATCGATTCCGTTGCCTCGTGAACCACGACGGCGTGTTCGACAATCGCTCGATGTACTACACCACCGAGGAACTATGGTTTCCCGAGTGGGAGCATGGCGGTCCGTACTACCGGAACCCGCAGGGGCATGAAAAACACAATCCCGCGCTCTACGTCGATCAGTGGCGGACACCGATGCTCGTCATACACGGCGAGCTGGACTACAGGGTGCCGGTCACGCAAGGCATTGCCGCGTTCACCGCGTTGCAGCGCCGGGGCATCGAAAGCCGCTTCCTGTACTTCCCCGACGAGAATCACTGGGTGCTGAAGCCGCACAACTCGATGCACTGGCATGAGCAGGTCAATGCCTGGTTACACCAGTACCTGCGCGAGTAATCCCCTGCGCCATCTCCGACAAGCGCGCGCGAACCATTGGACGCACGCGGCGAGGACACATCCGACTACTTGAGATGCGTCCCCGCCCCGAGCGAAACCGGGCGTTAGTCGCGCGCGTCCGCGCTGGCGTCGCGCAGCGCCTTGAATTCGCTGCCCTCCGCCCAGTTGGGCCACTTGCCGCTATTGCCGAGCCGTTTGGCGACTGCGTAGATCAATTGGCCATCGCGAACCATACCGCTCAGATCCCAGTCCGGCGACCATTCGTCGCTTTGCTGGTGATAGTCTTCCGCGGCGTAAGCTTTCTTGATCTGCGCGCCCCGCTCGGTACCGCCATCGACAAAATCGCTGCCCGACTGGAAGCTGACGGCCGGTACACCCGCTTGCGCAAAGGCGAAATGGTCTGAGCGGAAGAAGCTGCCCGCTGCCGGGTTGGGGTCGGGTGAGTAGCTCCGCTCCATCTTTGCCGCTTCTTCGGTCAGGATATCGAGCAGACCCAGCTTGGCGCTGCCCGAGATCGAGAAATCCCGTGTCGGGCCGTGAACCCCGGGCGCGTCGACGTTTATGACGCCTGCCGTCGTTTCCAGTGGGTAGACGGGATTGGCGGCATAATATTTTGCGCCCAAGAGCCCGCTTTCCTCTGCGCCGACGGCAAGAAAGACGAGGCTGCGCTCGGTCCCTCCGCTCTCTACGAACGCGCGGCCCATCTCGATCATGAACGCCAGTCCCGTGGCGTTGTCGATTGCGCCGTTGTAGATCGTGTCGCCCGCCTCGTCGGGTTCACCAACCCCCAGGTGGTCATGGTGTCCAGTGAAAACGACGTATTCATCGGGGCTTTCGCTCCCGGGCAGTATACCGACGACGTTCTTTACGGCGATCTGTTCACTGCGGGAGATCAGAGTGGCATCGATAGTTGCGCCCATATCCATCGGCTGAAAATCGCGGAGCCGCGCCATGGCCTTGGCGTCTTCGTAGCTCGTGCCTGCCGCCTCGAAGATCCGGCTGGCGATATCCACATGCATCCAGCCCTGCAGCGCCGAATGCGCCGCCGCGGGATTCTCGTGGACGATATCCAGGGTCACGTCGTTGCCGTTCGAGATGACGCCCCAGGGATAGCTGGCCGGTTTGGTCTCGTGAATGACCAGCACACCCGCCGCGCCGCGCCGCGCGGCTTCCTCGTATTTGTAGGTCCAGCGACCGTAATAGGTCATTGCCTCGCCGCCAAAATCGCCCTCGCCGCCTTCGAAATCAGGGTCGTTGACGAGCGCCACGATCACCTTGCCCGCGACGTCGAAATCCTTGAAATCTGACCAGTTGCGCTCGGGCGCGTGGGTGCCGTAGCCAACGAATATCAGGGGCACGTCTTCGAGCCGGACTTCCGTCATGCCGTTGACGGGTGAGCGCACCGCAAGGTCCTGGTTCTGCACCATCGCGACGTTGTCGCCGCCAATGTTGATGGAAAGCTCTGGACCGTCGACCATGGTCGAACGATTGAGGATCACGTCCTGCGTCCAGGCCCGCGAGCCGTCGGGCCGCAAATCACCGCCCGGCTGAAGCCCAACGCTGGCGAAGGCGCCAGACAGGTAGGCGACCGTCTTGTCCTCGCCCGGCGTGCCCGGCGCGCGACCTTCGAACCAGTCGTCGGACAACGTGCGAATATGCTGGTCGAGGCGCTCAGCGGAAAAGTCCTGCGCCGCGACCGGGAGCGGGACGGCAGGCGCGATGGCTATGGCAATGACGACGGCAAGCAAGCGGGTCATAAAAGTCTCCTGAAAATGGATCGCCGCGACTCGATGGGCCGGGAATTCGGTCAAAAGTATCAGTCGCTACTAATTCACGTGAGCGGATAATGCCCATAAGAGACCGTTTTGTCAGTAGCAAAACCATCGGAGCGGGCTGAAAGCGCATTCGTCAGCTCAGATCGAGGCTGCCATCGGGCAGGTCTGGCGCTACCGTTGCCTGTGCTGGGGGTTGATCCTTGCCTACGTGATGGAGACTATGGGTTGCCCCTCGGGTCCAACACTCAACAAATGAAACACGGAAGATCAGTATGACTTTGAAAGCGATTCTCCTCGGCTCCATCGGCACTGTCGCCGAGACCTCAGACATCCAGCGTCGCGCATACAACCAGGCGCTCGCCGAAGCCGGCATCGAGTGGCAGTGGGACCCCGAAAACTATCGCGAACTGCTCAACGAACCAGGCGGAAAGCGGCGCCTTGCGCGGCTAAGCTCAGCCGCCGGCGACGTTTTGTCCGACGGGCAGATAGACGCTATTCACGATCGCAAGACCGACATTGCCTGCGCCGAGGTTGCCGGCGGCGTCGATCTGAGGCCGGGTGTTGCAACGCTTGTCCAGGAAGCATTCGATGCGGGAATGTCGGTCGCCTTTGTGACCTCGACCTATCGACCGAACATCGACGCGATTGCGACAGGCGCAGGCGGTGCGCTACCGCTTGAGCGCTTCGCCGCCGTACTTACGACTGAAGACTGTGAACGCGGCAAACCGGCACCGGACGTATACATTGCCGCGCTCGACCGTCTGGGCGTCGACGCAGCAGAGGCCATAGCAATCGAAGATAGCGCGGCTTCCGTCAGCGCGGCGAAAGCGGCTGGAATTTATACAGTCGCGACGCCCGGGCTGTTCACAGCCGGCCAGGACTTCAGTGCAGCAGATCGCGTGCTTGAGTCGCTTGAGGGCGAATCAATCGCAGAACTACGGCGCACGTAGTCGGGCTGCCCACTTTCCGGTGAAAGAGACGGATAACCTCCGCACATGTTCACGTGATCGGACAATGTACATAAGAAACCGTTTTGTCAGCAGCGAAAGCGTCAGAATTCTGCGCTTCGATGGCGCCCCCTCCGGATCTATGAGGCTTTGCCCGAAAATGAGAAACAGCCAGACACCGTTAAGTGACTGGCTCTCTTTACTTTCGTGGTGCGAACCGGCTACCTGTTCGGACTGCCGGTTCGACCGGCCGGCGCAGCACGATCGAGAATCACCGGCCCGCTACCCTCAGCCGCCAGCTTGTCGTCCTCGTTGTATATCGGACAGTTTTTCATCGACAAACAACCGCAGCCAATACAGCCAGTAAGAGAATCTCGCAAACGCTGCAGATAAGCGATGCGGCCATCGAGCTCGGCTTGCCAGGCTGAGGAGAGTTTTTCCCAGTCTTTCGCTGTGGGTGTGCGCCGATCCGGCAGGTTGGCGAAGGCTTCCCTGATCGCGGCAAGGCTAATGCCCATCTTTTGCGCTGCCTTGATCACCGACACACGCCTCAATACGTCCGCCTTGTAGCGGCGCTGATTGCCGGCGTTGCGCCAGCTGTGGATCAGCCCTTTTTGTTCATAGAAATGCAGGGTGCTGACTTTCACCCCGCAGCGCTGGGCAACCCTGCCCACTGACCAGTTGGCGCTTTGCATAGCGGTTCACACAAGAATCGACAATTCCTCATCGTAGTGAGGAAAACGCTTTACCTCAAGTATGGTTGAGGTATTAGGATAACGGCCAGTTCAGGAAAACCTGTGTACCGGAGAACAACATGATCTATCTCGAACATCTGAACCTGGTGGTAAAGGACATCCCTTCGGCCCTGACCTTTTACCAGGCGGCCTTCCCCCACTGGCGGGTGCGCGACTCTGGTGAAAGCGAGTGGTACGGAAAACAACGCAAATGGCTGCACTTTGGTGACGACTACCAGTACCTGACCTTCAACGACGACGGTGACGGCGACAACCGGGATCTCACTGGCCATCAACCCGGCCTGGCTCATTTTGCGTTCGTCACCGGTAATATCGACGCAGTCGTCGAGCGACTTGCCGCGGCGGGTTTTCCGGTCGACAAGGATGGCGCCGATGAGCCCTTCCGCAAGAACGTCTATTTCATCGACCCCGACGGTTTTGAGGTCGAATTCGTCGAATACCTCAGTGACGTCCCGGAACAGCGCAACCTGTCGAGTTAGGCGCCCGCGTGACGGTTCTGTCTGCCGGCAACCACCGCCTGGTCGATAGCGTTAACCGGACGAAGGCTCGAGAGAACGGCGCTGCCTGTCCATGTCCTCGCGAATGAATTCGAGGAGCTCCTGAAACTCGGGTTCGTCGTGTAGCGATTCGAATACGGCCTCATGCTGAAGCTCCCACCACCACTGGTGACGCCATCCGTCCTCTGCGGCAGTTTTAAGCAGCTGAATTGCAGACGCGCCGTTACCGCGAATCGCCTCGATCTTCGCTCTATACAGGTCGGATCTGCCGTAAGCGCTCGACTGCCGGTTAACCAGAAAACCGGATACGCCATCGAGGAGCGCCGCAGCTTCGCGACGCTTACCCAGCCGCTCGAATACAAGGGCAACATCGATCGCCACCCGAAAATTCCAATCGTCGATGGCAGCAGCCTCGGGCACGTCGTGCAAATCCGGGCGGGCTTTGGCATACATCGCCAACGCCTGCTCCGGCTCGCCGTCCGCCAGGTACTGATCGCGCAATACACGCAACGCCACGCGGGCGTACGGCACATCCGCCAGCACGGTGAGCGCTGACTGCCGTGCCTCGTCCGAGTTATTGTTGAACGTGTGCAAACCGAGGCGAACGTGCTCAGGCCAGGCCTGGTCAGGCGCCTGTAGCCTCGCCCGATCCAGGTAGGCTGCGGCTTCGCTGGGGTTGCCCAGATCGAGGTGAGCTTCCGCCAGGTGGGTAGCCATGTACGGTGACTCCGGTGCCAACGAATAGGCTCGTTCGTACAATGCAACGGACTCTGCTACCCGACCGAAATTCAGGTGCAGAACCGAGGCCTTACCCTGATAGGCGACGTAGAAGTCGGGATCGATGCCGAGAGCCACGTCGTATTGGCGCAATGCTTCGTCTTTCCGGCCGGCCATACCCAGGACTTCGGCGTAGTCGGAAGCAATGATCGCCGACCTCGGATCCAGGTCGGCGGCAATCCTGGAATAGTGCAGCCCCTCTTCGGCCCTGCCGGTGAAACCCAAGAACTCACCCAACCACTGGTAGCCCGCCGCGTAATTCGGATTCAGGGCCAGGCCTCGCCGGTACGAAGCCTCGGCAGCCGTCAAATCCCCGTCCCGATCATAGAGCGCGGCAAGCGCTACATGCGCCTCACCGAGTTGGTCATCGATCTCCAGGGCCCGATTGACGGCGTTCATCGACAGTTCCTTTGCCAGCATCTCGGGAAGCGAACCGTAACCGGACAGATTGATGGTCGAGTCGGCCAGCGACACGTAGGCCAGGGCAAAACCCGGGTCGATCTGCGTCGCTTCGCGAAACAACTCCACCGCTCGCTCCAGATCGACCGGATCGCGCGACTCCGCCAATCGCCGGCCCGCGTAATACCTCTCCAGCGCGGCCAGGCTCTCCGTCGGAAGACGCCCTGAAGATGCAGACGTCTCCTCACCGGCCGGCACCATGGCCGCAACGGCCGCCGCAATATCGCCTTGAATCGCGAACAAGCTCGACGCGGTCAGCTCCCGATCGAAGCGCTCCGTCCACAGATACTCACCCGACTCCCCGTCGACCAGCTGTACGCTGATGCGAACGCTGTCGCCGTCCTTTCGAACGCTGCCCTCGAGCACGTGGCTCACGTTGAGCTGCTCTGCAATCGTCTCGACGTCGAGGTCCCTGTCGCGGAAGGAGAACGACGATGTCCGGGCAATAACGCGGAGCTCACTACGCCGCGCCAGCATATTCAGAATCTCCTCCGACACGCCATCGGCAAAATAGGCCTGGTCCCTCTCGGGGCTCATGTCTTCGAAGGGCAGCACGGCAATCGCCTGGCGACCTGAGGCGACCGAGGCCTCCGGCTCCGTTGGCGCTTGCGGTAACAGCCAGAACGCGGCAGCGGCCACGATAGCCGCAACCAGGGTGGCCGCCAACAGGCCCCGGACGAAGCCTCCGCGCCGCTCCGGGTTGGATTCCCCCGCCGCCTCTGCGGCGGAGTTACCGGGTTCGACGGCCAGTTCAAACACGTAGCCGCGACGTGTAACGGTTCGAATGATCTCCTGGGACTGATCTCCAAGGGCCTTGCGAATATCGATCAGGCACTGGGTGACCGTGTCGTTGGTGACCACAGTGTCGGCCCAGACCGCATCCAGCAGTTGATCGCGGCTGACGAGCTGCCCCGCGTGCTCGACCAGATAACACAGAACCTCGTAAGACTTGGGGCGCAACCTGATTTCGGTGCCGTCCCGAAAGAGCGCGCCGCGGTCGACGTCCAGCGTGAACTCACCGAAGCGATAGGTCTCGTGTTCGTCGTAAGTCATTGTTTGTTATTGATGATCGCTCTATTGACCCGGGGATTCATGGCGATTTAGTCCATTTATAGCAGTTTTTTCGCCCGAGTTTCGTTACTCGAAATCGCCCTGTGGCCAGGCTCGAGATTCAAGCGGCGCAAACATCGTTCGCGTCGTGTCACCAACGACAATGAAGGGAGAAAGACAATGAAAACGAAAGCGCTGACGGGTTGCCTGCTTTTGCTGTCTGCAGTACTGGCGAATCCGGCCTGGGCCGATCGTGGCTGTTCGGTTCGCGATGTTGCCGGCAAATGGATGTTCGCTACCGGGATCGGACGGCAGATGTTACCCGGCTTCCCGCCCGATAAGGACATCACCGCCATAGGCACGATGAACATCGCCCGCGACGGCAGTCTCGAAGGCACGTTCGACGTTACGGTCCAGGACACGTTCTTCCAGCCGGACATCCCTTACACTGGCTCGGTTATCGTCAACAGCGACTGCACCGCGACTATCGAGTTCGTAACGGCGCTGGGTTCCGCGCGAACCGACAGCGTCGTCATTGTGAATCGACGCGCGATGACCGCTATGTCGCAGGATCCGCTGAATCTCTGGACCTACGAGATCCGGCGCGTTGCCGCTTCACTTCGCTGGAAGCGCGACGACTAGCGCACCACGCCAACGCACGAGCGGGCCAGGCCGCGCGCCTGGTCCGCGCCTGTCATTACCGCAGTCTGCGCGCGGAGACCCAATGGCATCGCCAGCGACTCCGTGTCTGCCAAGTATCGTTGGCGATCACTGATGGCTAATGGGAACGGCTTCCGTCAGGCCCAGTACTCGCAGCGCAAAAGCATAGTCGTGAGCGCGTTCTTTCAACCTCTCGAAACGCGCGGCCGAGCCAGCATGACCCGCGTCCATGTTCGTCTTCATGAAGAACGGGCCGCCGTCGGCTTCGTCGCGCAGCCGAGCGATCCACTTGGCCGGTTCCCAGTAGGTGACGCGGTAATCGGTTAGCCCTGCTGTAGCGAGTAACGGTGGATACTCGACGTCGGAACGTATGTTTTCGTAAGGTGAATACGCTGCGATTGCCTCGTACGCTTCGGGATCGTTGATCGGATCGCCCCACTCAACCCATTCCGGCGGTGTCAGCGGCAAGCTGGCATCGGAGATCGTGTTCAGTACGTCGACAAACGGCACTGCGGCAATGACGCCCGAAAACAAATCCGGCCGGAGATTGACCGTTGCACCAACGAGCAGGCCGCCCGCGGAACCGCCGTAAATGACCGTTTCGCCCTTTCGACCGTAACCGAGGCTCTGAAGCTCCTCGGCGGACCGGGCAAAATCCGTGAACGAGTTGATCTTCTTCTCGTACTTGCCATCGAGGTACCACTGGCGGCCTTTGGCGGAACCGCCACGAATGTGGGCTATCGCGTATACGACACCGCGATCGACGAGCGAGAGAACGCTGCTGTTGAACGACGCCTGCATCGTAATGCCGTAGCTGCCGTAACCGTACAGAAGCAGCGGCGCACTACCGTCAATTCTTGTCGTCTTTAGCCGCAGTACCGTAATCGGAATTTCGGCACCGTCGTCAGCCGTGACAAAGAACCGCTCTACAACGTACAGATCCGGGTTGTGGCCGCTCGGAATTTCCTTCGTTTTCCTGAGTTCCCGCTCTCGGGTCGACATATTGAAGTCAAACGTCTGATCAGGGGTCGAAGGCGACTCGTAGGTATAGCGAACCGTTTCGGTATCGAACTCGTACCCGGATCGCAGCCCCAGGGAATACGCGTCCTCTTCGAACTCGATCTCGTAAGACTCTTCCCGATCGTAGTCCGAGACGACAATCCGGGGCAGTGCGTTCCTGCGCTCGAGCACGACGATGCGATCCGCGAACGGTATGGCGTTTACGATGTAGACGCCGGCTCGATGGCCAAGCCACTCCTCCCACTGATCGCGGCCCGGGTTGTCGACGGGAGCGCGTACGATTTTGAAATCGACCGCATCGTCTGCGTTCGTCTGTATATAAAAGTGATCGCCGTGATGTCCGACGTAGTAGAGCTGGTCCTCGACGCGCGGCGCGATAAGAACGGGTTCGGTTCCAGGCGCGGCATCCGCGCGAACATAGCGATACTCACTCGTTGTGCCCTTGAACGAGCCGATGAGGATGTACTCTCCACTCTGGCTCTTGCTGACGGACAGGAACATCGTGTCGTCGGGCTCTTCATAGACGAGCATGTCGTCCGACGGGTCCGTGCCGAGGATGTGTTGCTTGACCCGTTTGGGCCTTTGATTGTCGTCACGCTCGACGTAGTAGAAGGATTTGGAGTCAGCGGCCCATACCGACGAACCGTCAGTAGAGGGAACCGTCTGCTCGAATTCCTCGCCGCTGTCGACAATCCGAACACGTATGTCGTAGTACTCGGAACCCACGCGATCGACGCCGTAGGCAATCATTTCGTGGTTCGGACTGTGATCGACCGATATGACGCGAAAGAACTCTTCTCCTTCTGCTTCGATATTGCCGTCGAAGAGAATTGTCTCGTCGTCGCCGTCACGAGTCGTGCGTACGTAGATCGGATACTCTCCGCCCTCACGGTATCGTACCGAGTAGGCGTAGGGACCGTCGGGCGTCGGCACGGAGCTGTCGTCTTCCTTTATGCGTCCACGCATTTCGGTAAACAGCGTTTCGCGCAAAGACTCCAGGTCGCTCGTTGCCGACTCGTAATACGCGTTCTCGGACGTCAGATGTTCGTGAACGTCCTCGCGCAGCACCGAAGGATCGCGCAACACGTCCTGCCAGTTCTCGTCACGCAACCAACCGTAGTTGTCTACGCGCGTTTCACCGTGCTGCTCAATCTCGACAGGACGTTTCTCCGCAACCGGCGCTTCGCCGGCGACTGTGGTAAAGGGACGGGGCGACTCTGCTCTCATATCTGGCTCCAAGGTCTCGTCGCTGGTTTTCTGGCCGCAACCGGCTGCACTCATCACGGTGAAGGTCACCAAAAACAGGACTCTCAGGCTTTTCCGTGGCATAGAACAGATCCTCTTGACAAAAATTCGTTCATCAGGAACAGCAATCGAAAGACTCAGTACGGCCCAATGCTTGCCGCTGCCTTGATTGCCCGCTATGGGTCATAGTGGGCAGCCGAGACTCTAGCATCACTGAGTCTGCATGGGGGTAAGAAGCAGGCATTCATGCCCTGTGTCGGAAGGCTACATCCATAGCTCTTCTTAGGCCTCGATCGCGATCTAAGCTATTGATTGCATTAAATATGTGATCCAGCAATTTCGAGTTTCGCTACGCTCTCGATCAACCGGCAAGAGCTGCCCGCCAGTTAGACCAGATCAGCAAAGAACTGCGCCACATCGTAGTTTCCAATAGACCGGGCTAACGAAGCGGGTGAAACGCCATGGTTATTCTCTCGTAGCGGATTTGCGCCGGCCCTTCTAAACACCAGAATCATTTCGCCGTTTCCCTTCGATTCAAAAGTCGCTCGAAACAGCGGCGTGTTTCCGTGCTCGTCAAGCGCATCTACGATGGCGCCAGCTTCAATCAGATATCGAGCCACATCCGGTTTCCCAGATTGAGCCGCAAAGTGGAGAGGCGTCCAGGCTTTGTTGTCAGGTAGGGAGACATCCATTCCCGTTTCGACTAATCGACGGACTTCATCCAGGTTTCCGTCTGCTGCTGCGTAATGAAGCGCTGAACGGCCGAACTCATCCAGATTTGATTTCACAACACTACTCTTCAGGCAGATGGTTTTTGAATGAGTTGAATGCGCTTCCATATGTCGTCCGGCATCAGGTACTGCCAGGCACCTTTGACCATTCTTGCGAACTTTGCGTCCGCGGCAGCCTTTTTCTCGACAGTGTCAATGAATTCCGCGCCATGACGTCCGAGCAGACTCTCGAATGGCCCAGCTGCAATATGCGCAAGGTGTTCGTCTGAGGTAGCCAACGACACGCAGATCTCAATGAACTTCCACTGCAACGATGGTTGAGCGGAAAAACTCATCAAAACGACCGTTTGTCCGATATCCGTCTCGGCAGATTCGCCCGCTTCCAATTCAGCGAGCCAGTCTCGCGCCAATGCATGCCATCGATCGTCCGACAGCGCAGCCCATTTTGATTGAATTGAGTTACGTTCTGCTTCAGGACTCTCTTTCATTTGCACGCAAGGGTTTTCATAGCAGATATCGGAAATTTGCCGGAAGCAGAGCCGGTTTTAGAGCTTGATGCGGGCCCGGCGCTGCTGTGCCGAATCTCCTTCGGGCAGCCGAGGCAGACGCCGGGCTCGTCACGCGAACGAATAAACGGGAGGCACAGGTGCCAACGGCCGGTATCCCGGAAGGTAGCGTTCCCGATACGCAATCAATCTCGCTTTAGCTGGAGAAGGCGGTAATGTAGCTCCAGTTACCGTAACGATTTGAACCGCACTGCTCGCCATCGTTTAGTGAAATCCGAACTTCCTTGTCGGCCATCAGCGCAGCCAGAGCCACGGCGAAATTTCTCTCGAGCCCGGTATCGTTGTCGGTTGCTTGTATGGCGGTGCCATCTTCGAACTTGAAGTACACGATTCCAGTGGTTTTGTTGGGATAGATTTCCTTAACCTTGGTTTGGCAAACGACATAGGCGTGCGCATCAGATATTGCAAAAAACGTAACGGCAAACAGGACTGCTGTACTCCAATTCTTCATTTTCGTCTCCTTACGTGTCTATGCGTGCAATTCCGCCGCTTGCGGAATGTTTTCAAAGTATACGCTTTTGGACGATGAGAGACTCACGCTCGTGCAGAGCCGGTCGGTGACCGGCTCTACACGCAGGTGTATCTCGCGACTAGAAACTTAGCCTGAACCTCGCGCCGAATTCGCTGGCGTCGTTGCTCAAGATGCGCAGGACGTAGTCGCCGGTGTTCAGGCGCGCGTTGTCGTAGCGTTCGTCGGTCACGTTGCGGCCGTAGATGCCCGCGGTCCAGCGACCGTCGCCCGTCCGGTACGAAAAGTCCAGGTTGAGTAGGCCGCGGCTGTCGATCCGGGTGAGGCGGCCGGGATCGGAACTCGGCTCGCCGAACATGTCGTCCCGATACGAGTAATCCGCACGGAACACCCACTCGTTGCCGCCCGGCGTCGGAATATGCAGCTCGGGGCTCAGCGAGAACGTGAGCTCCGGCGTCAGCGGCGCGACCGGCTTCGTGCCTCCCTGTTCGTCGACGTCCACGTCGATGTAGCCGAGCGACGCCTGGAACAGGAAGTTCTCGTTGAAGTAGTACGTGTTCTCCCACTCGAAGCCGATCGATGTCTGGTCGACGATCAGGTTGACCGTGTTGAAGCCGCCGCCCTGGGTCGTGCTGACCTGATAGGGGAGGTCCGAGTAGTTGGTCAGGAATACCGCCGCGCTCATCTGGAAGTTATTGGTCGGCGCGCCCTTGACGCCAACTTCGTAGTTGATGGCCGTAATGTTGTCGCTAGCGACGAAGCAGTTCGGGTCGCCGAACAGGCAGAACGGCCGCGCCGGGAACTGGCCTGACTGGTAGCCGCTCTGGATGCTGCCGTAGACGTTCATGCCACCGTCGAACGTGTAGTTCGCCGACAGGTCCCAGGTCACCTCGTCGAAGTCTTCGCTGCCCGGCGTCGGCCCGATGCCGACATTGGCGACGGCGTCCTTTTCGTCCTGCGTGAAGCGCAGGCCGGCCGACACGCGCAGCGCGTCCGACACGTCGAAGCCTGCATTGCCGTAGAGGGCAATGCTGGTCACCTCCTGGTCCAGTACGAACAGCCCGCCGGTGCCGCCGTTGAACGTCGTCGGGAACTGGAAGTTGCCGCCGTCCTCTTCAAAGTAATAGAAGCCGGAGACGAAGTCCCAGTTGTCGAAAGCGCCGTTCAGCTGCACCTCGAACGACGTCTGATCGGCGTCGCCGAACTCGGGGAACGACAGAAAGTCGTCCTCCAGGCTGTCGTCATCGAGACCCGCCTTGTAGTCGGACGAACGGTGGCTCAGGATGACCTTGCTCGTGTAGGTGTCGTTGATGTCCCAATCCAGCGTGACGGCAATCCCTTCGGCACTGTTCTTGACGATGGTCTGGCTGGCCTGGCCCGTGTTGCTGTCGTACGGGTCGGCGGCGAGGTCCGCATTCGTGAAGCCCGCCTGGCGGAGCGCGCTCGACGCAGGCAGTTCGTCGATCAGCGTCGTGTACGGCCTCAAGCCGCCTTCGCCGTCGTTGGCGTCCAGGGCGACGGTAATCGTCGCGTCCTGACTGAGATCGAAGCGCAGCGCGAGCCGGCCGAAGACCTCGCTCATCTCGCCGACTTCGACGCCGGCGTTCGGCAGGTTCAAGAAGTCGCCGATTCCGTCGCGGTTCTTGAAGCCGCCCGTGAAAGACACGGCGAAGCTGTCGCTGACGCGATAGTCGCCGTAGAAGTCGCCATTCAGCCGGCCGCGGGTACCCGCCTCGATGCCGATCTGCGCCGTGTCTTCGGCTCCGGGCGTCTTCGTGATGATGTTGATCGCACCGCCGATCGAGTTGCGGCCGTACAGCGTGCCCTGCGGACCGCGCAGGACTTCGATGCGCTCGATATTCGTGATGTTCCAGTTCTGGCCCACCTGGCGGCCGAGGTAGACGCCGTCGACGTAGACCGAGACACCCGGATCGGTAGTGATCAGGTGGTCCTGCAGGCCGATGCCGCGGATGAACGCGTTGGCTGACGACGTATGCCCAGCCGAGAACTCGGTGATGTTCAGGTTCGGGACAAATTTGCCGACGTCGTAGATATTGACGATGCCCTGCTCGATGAGCTTGTCGCCATCGAATGCAGACAGCGCGATCGGTACTTCGTAAATGCTCTGCTCACGCTTTGCGGCGGTGACGGTGATTTCCTCGACGAATGAGTCGCTGCCCTGGCCCAGGGCCGTGATTGGCAGCAACAGCGAGGCCGAAACGGCCGCGACGACAGTCGAAAGGATGCGTTGTTGGTTCATGTTGTTCCCCCTATGAATACTTGCCCAACGAAACTTTATCGAAACAAAATGGAAACACTCTCGAGACAGACCAGGAGACCGGTTCCGGCTTCGCAGTACCCCGCAAGGTAGTGCAAAAGCATCGTTATGTCATCGAAAAGCAACGCGTCGAAGGTGTCTGCCTACGCAAAAAAAACGACGACATGCTCGCCGACCTGGACCGTGCGGGCATCGTGATCCTTACCGATAAATCAGTAAGTTAGATGGCCCGCCCTCTCCATTCTTGCCGCCAAACGCCGCCAAGAGCCGCGAATCGCCGTCTCAACGCTACGTTTTCGCCGCGATGGCAATCACTGCGGCCCCTTAAGAAAAAGCTGCCTTTGGGTTCGGCGCCGCTGACTTCGTATGCTGTTAGACTCGTTGGATGAGATCTCAACCCACGATAATGAGAGCAGCCGCTGTAGTTTTTCTTGCATCGCTGGCGGCAGGTTGCGTGGCGACCCCTTCCGACGAACACGAAGACCTGACGAGTATGCCCACGCCTGCTTACTGGAGCACAGAGACCCCCTGGGCATTTACGCTTCTCGACAGCGATGGCCGAATCGAGACCGTGTTCATAATGCAATTCACGGACTATCCCGCGGAGACCTGCTCGAGCGGCGAATCCAAACAGGTCGATATCCTGCACGAATCACCGCCACCGCCATTCAGATCCGCTCGCGAAAAAGCCTACCGGCTCTATGGGCGACTACTCGTCATTGCATTGACTGCAGACCTGTGCGACGTGCACAACCAGCTACAGGGCGAGCTGACCGAGAACGGATTCGTAGGAACCCAGATCGTCGGAGATATGTTCGAGTTTACCGAGATCGGCAAGGTATACGGTGTTCCAATCCCACCGATTCCGTGATCGCTGGTATTCGACTGCAGTAGCCGGCCCTCCACCTCCGTTTTCGATACGTCTTTCCGCTCAGTACACGTAGTCCATTATGTGATCAGGGTTCTGAAGTGCCTGCGGAGTACCCTTCATTTGCTTGTAGACCTTTAGATTTTCCGGCTTATAGTACTTGTAGGCGAAGATCTCCTTTTTGTTCACGTCTACTATGTGCTGATCGCTCAATCCAACGTAGAAGGAATGGAGCGATTCATGTCCGATGATCCACTTTCTATGGCTTACGTCCTTCCAGCCGACGGAGTCAACTACCACATACATTGAAAAACGGTCGGACTTCGGAACGAACGCCGCTGCGTTACCCGTTCCCTTCCTCCATATGGATTGGTAGTCAGCGTGCGTGGTCGCGTGAGCGTAGAAGCCTCGCGAACCGTCATCATCGAGAGCGGCCGCGCCCTGGATCAAATGGTTCGCGACGGTCCGGAGGTCATCTCCACCCGCCTTGCCTTTGGTGTCCCATTTATCCGCTTTGACCATGAGCTTCTGGCCTCTGGTCCGCATGGCATTCGCGACGCGACGCTGCACATTAGCGAACGTGTTCCACTGCTTGTCGGTCCAGCCCTCGCCTCGTGCGTAGTTGCCGTCAGGATCGACATAGCCGAACGGATTGTTGTAGGCGTACGCATACCTGTTGAACGTCTGGCTGTTCGACGCTACGACCGGTACGGGGTCGATACCGAGAAATCGTCCCAGCTCCGGGTCATAGTGGCGGCTGCCAAAATCGACCAGGCCGCTGGATGGGTTCTGCGGCGCGCTGGTGAACCAACGATTGTTGTCGAACGAGGCGGAACTCGACGTGAGTCGATCGCCGAACGGCGTATACGATTCGCTCCATATGACGTTTCCGTTCGCATCGGTGGCAAGCGCCGGCGAACCCAACACATCCGTAGTGTAGTAAGTTCGCGATTCCTGAGCGTATCCGGTGGTTGCAAGCGCGACGAACACCAGGGTCGGCAATGCATATAGTCTTTTCGACATGTTAAGACTCCTTCTCGCAGCGCCTAGCTGAGCAACAGGTAGATGATGGGGACCAGAAGCGCTGGATTGAACAGCGGATCCTGATCCAGGTTGTCCGGCACTCCGTCACCATCCGTGTCGGCATTTGTCGGGTCGGTACCTGCTTGAAACTCCTCCAGATTCGTCAGCGAATCGCCGTCTGCATCCAGCCCGGAGTCGTTTACCACGACGTTGAGTCCGTACTGGTTCTCGTAGCCGTCCGACAGACCGTCTCCGTCGATATCGGCGATGTAGACATTCGCACCCAGCTGAATCTCCTCGGCGTTCGAAAGACCGTCACCATCCCAGTCCTGGGCTGCATCGGCAGCATTATTCCTGTCGAGCCCGTTCTGGTACTCCTGACAATTGCTCAATCCGTCCGCATCCGAGTCTATCGCCGACGTGCAGCGCGAGCGTGTCGAGATCAGCCGGTTGCTGACGTAGATGTAGTCCTTCCCGATGCTGTTCGCAATGTCCTCTTCGTAGAGCAGCACACCGGCCATCCCGTACGCCTTGTAGCGGTGCGAACTCCCGTCCAGGATTCGTTCCAGAATCGTCCTGCGATTTCCATCGTGTGCATACGAAATACGATCCGTTCCGTTCGCGTCTTCAACCAGATTCAACAGCGACGCATCGTCATAGGCATAGTTTCCGTAGGTAGCGCGTCCGGAGAACGTTACGTTGCCGTAGGTATCGTACCCGAACGATAACGCGCTCGACCCCGTTGTCGAAGCAAGACGATTCGTCGACCCGTTGTATTGATAGGTAAGCGAATCGGAACCGAAAGAACGCGTCTGAATATTGTCGTTGGCATAGTAACTGATCGAACCCGCACCCCACGGACCGTTGGTGGTACGCAACCGGTTGAGCCCGTCGTAAGACATGGAGCGAGTGTTGCTGCCATTGAGATAGTCCGTAATCGACGTCAGGTTGCCGGCCTTATCGTACTGATGAAGCCTGTCGACCAGCATCTCGGTGCCGCTGAGCAGGGAACGCGAGGTGCGATAGGTTGACAACCTGAGGCGTGAGTCCTGACCGTAGTTGACCTCGACGCCGTTGCCTGCCGTGAAGGATTCAAGCTGACCGTTGGGGTGGTAGGAGACACTCGTCGCGAAGTCGGTCGCCGGGGAACCAGAGACCTTTGCCTTGACGGCGGTTGCCCGGCCGTAGGCGTTCGGCTCATATTCGATTCGCAAAGCGCTCGGGTAGTCAACCGTACTCAACGAGTCGCGGCCGTCGTAGCCGTAGTCGAATCTGAAGATTCGGTGTGCGGGAAAGTCCGTCCCGGTCACCGTCAGAGTCAGCTGCTCCTGCCGGAGGTTGTTGTTCTCGTCGTACAGGTAGTCCCACGTCGAACTGCCCCGCGACACCTGCCGCAGGCGGTCGTTGTCGTAGTAGTCGAAATCGATATTCTTTCCGTCCGGGTAGTTGATATCCGTCAGCCGGTCGCTCCGATCGTAGAAAAACGTCGTCAGGCCGGAGGACCCAACTTTTCGAGAAGCGACGTTGCCGACGTTGTCGTGCGTAAGGGTGACGATCCCTACTTCAGGATGAAGCTCTTCGAAGCGGAAGAACCGGCGGTCGTACTTGAAGCTGCGCGTCAAGCCCTCTTGCTGGATACTGTCGACAAGCCCGATCAGGTTGCGATTGATGTAAGTCGTCTGCGTCAGGCTGGAGCCGGTCGTATCACCGCGGTTGCGCTGAATAAAAACCAGCTCCCGATCGAACGGGTCGCCGAATGCTCTGTAGCCCAACAGCGTACGAAAGCCCCTTTCGTCCGTCACCTGGACTTTGCCGCCAACCGAATAGTTGTACGCAACCTTGTCGGTGCTCCCGGGGTGTACGATTTCGATCGGCCGGCCAAGCGCATCGTACTCGGTACGGATGAAATTCGAGGAGTTCGGCAGGAACCGCTTGATGAGCCTGCCGGCGGGATCATACTCGAATCTCTGGTAGATCGGATCGGCGCCCCCAGTGGCCGTGTCCGACCAGTCCTGCCGAATCAGTTGACCGAAGCCATCGTACTCGCGGACCTCCTGGTACGTGCCCCGGGTGACTGTTTCCCTCATGATTCCGCTGCTGGTGCGTGAAATCGTGACGTTGTTGTCGTTCGTCTTGTTCGTCGTAATCGAAGTCAGCCGATTGAGATTGTCGTACCCGTAGCCGGTTGTCTTGGACTCACCGTCGGTGTACGAGGCGATCGTACCGGTGACGTTCGGCACCTGCGTTATGGTCTTCGTGTTCGTGGCGTCGATCTGCGTCACTATCGATTGCGGCTGATCGCGCAGGTAAGACGGATAAGTGGTCAGGTGTCCGTTTGCGTCTTCCACTTCGAGTAGCGCACCGCCGTTGTCCGACCCTACGTGATAGTCGTACTCCGTTTTTACGCCCCCCGTACACACGGCCGCGTTCATTGTCGAGGGCATGTCGGCGAGCAGACACTCCGCCGTCGTCAGACCGACGCGGCTTCCAGCCGTCGATATGATTCGTCGCAGCGAAAAATCGCTGAGAACGCCCGACGAGGTTGGCGTTGCGTACGTAGTGCCCGCGTTGACAACTTCTTCTTCCCGCACGGAATGGATGATCCATTCGTCTTCGTTGGTCGTGTAAACGTAGTTTGTCGTACGCGTGACGTTCGCGGGAGAACCGGCTGAATTGATCGTTCTCCCTCTCTCGACGATCTGACGCGGATTGCCGTAGGAATCCGGGTTGTTGAACTCGGTCTCGAAGGTCCAGCCGTCGACTACGATCCTTCGTTCCGCGAGCCTCGCGGCATTGGTAACGGTGTCCTCCTCGCTATACGGCGGCCTATACAGATCCTGCACCGCGATCTGTTGCGGGACCCAATCGTTTGTCTCAGTCAGAACGGCGCTGCCGTTGTTGCAGGTCGTCGTAGTCGGCGAGGAGTTCGGCTCTCGAACGACTCTGCTCTCAAGCGCGCCGACTCGCCAGACGGTCCCGACGCTATGGCCTACATAGTGTGTGTAGGTCACGCATTCAGTCGGGCCGGATACGTGGGTGACGTCGTAGTTATCGCTGCCGGTGGTCGAGGGATCGTAGTGATAGGTCCATGTATCGGTACTATTGGCGCCGGAAACCTTTCGGTTGACCACTTTCTTGTCGATGACCGACATCACCTGATTCAACTGGTCGCGTGTTTCGAACTCCACGGTGTCGTATTCGTAGGATACCTCGCCGCCTAAAGGAGTAGTTATCTTCTCGATCGAGAAGTGACCCGCAACTCTACCACCGGAAGTGATTTCACTGACGTATTCGTATTCCGTTCTTCGCCCGTCCGGGCGAACGACGTTGTCCAGATACTCATACGGACCGATGTTGCCGACACCGCTTCCTATGGCATCGACGTAGTTGAACGTCCAGGTTCGTCCCGTTCCGAAATGCGTAAACGATCGTAAATGGACATCGTTGTTTACCGGTGACGGCGTCAGGTTGGGGTCGTTCGTGCCTAGGTAGTTGAAGTCGATCCGGGCGCTCGTCGCCTCACTGTGCCGTACGTCGTCGAGCTCAGTGTAGTACGTGGTCGTCTTGTCCTCGTAGTTGACGTCGATGTAAGTGCCGTTCGGATGTTCGATTCTCGTAACGTGGTACGCCTGGTCCGTGTTCGCGCCGGAGGGAAACCCGTTTATCGTCGTATTGGTAACGCGATGAAAGTAGTTGAAGATGTATCTGACACCATCGGGGGAGATAACGATCGCGCCACCGTTGCCGGTCCCCCCTTGCGAAGTCGTATCGAGTGCCGTAGGCAGGCAACGGAGAATCCACCGGTCCCTGGAGATGAACGCATAGTCGGAAACGCCATTGTCACTTCTCGTAAACTGGCGCCGGCTGCCGTCGGGCAGTTCGAGGACGGGATTGCTCCCGCTGTTGCCGGGATCGCCGCTGCCGCGACAACTGTTGTCATTCGTTGCCAGAAGCTGTGTCGCCGCCAGTCCGGATTTCCAGAGCCTGCCGAAGTGAAGGTCCCACCCGATGCCGGTGACGGTTCTGCCGGCCTGAAAGCTTCGCGCCGGCTCCAGTGGCTGTGGAATCTGAAAGGACTGGTAGTTTCGAGTGACGGCCAGGTCCAGTGGTCCGTTTGTCGGTATGACCAGATCCGTAACTACGATCTTCAGCGAGCCGGTGAACGGGTCGATCGTCTCCACTCCGAAACTGCTATCCCCCACCCTCGCAATCGCGCCTCCGGGCTCATCGTAGACCTGGGGCATGTTGAGCGTTTCGTTCTGGGCCAGCGTCATCGAAGCGGGAGTCAAGGCGATGATCGTTGCCCAGACACTTAAAGCCGTGCTCGTTCGAATATTCACTTTCACCGTCGCTTCCTCTGTTAGCGGGGACTCTAGTGGGGCTTAGGCTGAGGCGGCCTTTGTGGCGTGCGCACTTGCGTTTTGCCTCTGGAAACCGATGCACGAATCGCGATTCGGCGGTGTTCTTCCAAGCACCGTTCGCCGCCGACGGCGGGAACGTAGATCGATCCACGCGATCATGGCTCCTCCCTGTCGCTTTGGGCCCGCGCATGGAGCCGTGCCCGGATGACGGCGACCGCTGCATCGAATCGGACGCCTCAACCAGCCGGAAACCGGCTTACGTGAGACTTTAGATCTTCGAACCGCACGGTGTCAATTATGGTAATCCCTTACCTCAATATCTCTTTCGGACCGATGAGGCGGTATATTTGACCAGAGTGCACAAACTGAACCGGATGGGGGTTTACATCCTTTTGACACACGCAATATTCACGACCGTATGCTGCAACGTCAAAGTCAGGAAAGGACTTAATGATGCGCGCCTTTCGTGATGCGGGACCGTTAGTTCAACTTACTCCTATGTCGAAAACAGGTGAAGAAGACGAACAGGAGGGCTATCGTTTTCTTTTTGCAGGCTCGATCATCGCGATAATCATCGTGGCAGGATGAAGCTGCTGAGACACCGCCGACCCGCCATAAGATTTGCTCGACTCGGCTTCGATGAACTCGTCACACCCTGTAATGCTGTCGACATGCAATACATCTCGCCATCGAGGCCAAATCTTCGAGGCCAGCACCCAGAAAGAACGGTCGGTCCGCGAGAGCTAACGTCAGGTACTCGATCAGCGAATCGTTGACACTGGCCCTCGGCGCGAACAACCTGCTCCCTTATTGCATTAGTTGTTCAGAAATTTCTGTATCCAGATCAAGGCTAAAAACGGAGGAAGCGTTGTGAAAATTGTTTTAGCTGTTGTACTTATCTTTATTTCCATGGATTCGTTTGGGGTGGAGTGGAATATTAAAGATAATGTGAATGTAACCAGTATTAGAGCTCAGGGGCAGCGGGACGTTATCAGTTTTGTAACGACAGAGCCCATCTTCGACCCTGGCTCGTGTGGGTCTGCCGACCACTATGTGATAAAGCTTACCGAAGAAGTGAGCGATCATATGCTGTCGATATTGTTGTCTGCGGCGGCCTTGGGCAAATCTATAGGTGTCAATGTTCACTCCGGTGAGTGTTTTTCCGGTCGCCCAGTGGTTCTTGACGTTTGGATCAACTATTAACTACAAAATATGAGTATCGTGCAGTGTAATTTTCCCATCTGGAACACCACGTAAGGCTGTTGCTCTGGGAATGGAGCGGTGGCAGTTCAGAGATATTCGGCGGAAGTCCGCGAGTGATGAAGCTGACGAGAATGTTGCTCAGCAGCGGTTGGGTCACGCCAGCCCAGCAATTACGCGGCGCGTCTATAGGGTTAAGGCGAAGCGCGTGAAACCTTTGCTCTAGCCTATGAGACAGGTCGTTCTGCAATCCTTACAACTTCGGTCAAGACGCGAGCTGTGACAAAATGCGCGATTCCGCTTGAGGCAGTACCTCTCAGAAGCATACCCACAAGAAGTGGATACTCGACGAATTCGCCTTCCTCTAGCACGCGCTTCATGTAGAACACTGGGCTCCCGCTCAACCCATCGAGGGAGTTCAATTCGATAGATGTCTCTATGCATAAAGTGTGGCAATGGTCGGATATGCTTTCGCCGTCATAAAGCGCCCTGATCACTGCTCTCGTACTTCTTATTGTTTCCCGCTCATAGTCTACGAAATTGCTTTCAGCCGGATAGCCGACAATCCACAGTTCATCCCCGCGCTTAAGGTTCTCCGCGTAGAGGAGCCCCTGGTCCAAGTCTTGCGCTATCAGAGGGCTGTCGCCTGCTACAGCAAAATCATCCAAATCAATTCGGAGCGCAAAGACGTCTTTGATCTCTTGGTCACTCGCGTCGTTCAGCTTCACCGAGTACTGCTCATTAAACGGCAAAGATATTCGGGACCCGTCAGAGGGAAACACCCTGAGACCCTCGGCCGTGCCGCCCATGTTCTGAATAACATGTGCTGCAGTTACCCAGTAGTAGTGCCTAGAATTCGCCAAGAGTATGGAGGAGCCTTTTCCCCAGTACGGAGCGTCGGTAGAAGGGAGCTCAAAAACTACCGGACGAGAGACTTGTTCGAAGAGATTCACTTTCTGAAATGAGCGGCTTTATTCCCAAACCCCTAGTTTATTTCCGAAGCTAGGGGAATGAAAAAAAACGGCCACTCGTAAGTAGCCGTTTTTATTCAGAAAATGGCGCGCCCGGAAGGATTCAAACCTCCGACCGCCTGGTTCGTAGTTAGCCCAATAGACTGTAAGTTGTTGTAATCACTGGATAGTCGCTGGACGCCCGTTGTGTGAAATGCCCTACTCTGCACAACCGCGTAGCACCGAATCCCGCAAAGTTCCCGCGTGCGCTCAACGGGTATTTGGCCGAATAGCGACTGCAACAAAGCCGTCGCGCGGCAAAGGTGACGTCAACGGGTGAACGAAATTCGGCAGCTCGTCGATGCGCCGCGAAGTCGTTAAACACCAACAACCCGACAACTAAACGCGCCTCGGTAACACCCCGGCAATGTAAAACAGGATAGCGACAAACGACCGCGCCCGTGAGTTTTAGCGACCCTAGTTGCCTTTCGACACGGCGTCGGATGAGGGGTAGTACTTTGCCAAAATTTCTTTTTCTATTTCACCCGTAAACGTCACGAGACACTTTATCGCCAAAGCTTCCCGCCCCCCTTGTTCCGTTTCCGATAAATACAGCGCTGTACCCTGAATTGCTTCAACACACCTGGCTTGCAGTAGAGCCACAACCCTTTCGAAAAAAGGCTTTGCTGATTGAGGGTCGTCTTGAACGTTCAGGTGGTAGTACCCCAATTCGAGTAGTGCATCTATGCTTTCTGGGTCGATCAAAAGAGCATCGGTGAACGCTTTATGACTTTCCTCCAGAGGCACACTTCCATCGTCGATAAGTTGTACGCACCGGCCCTTTAGGATCAAGAGCGTTGCATTAATCGGATCATGGTCTTCGACAGATGTAACTAAACCGTAGCAATCGTCGTACCTGCCTTGCTGATATGCAAGGCGAGCTTCATCTAACATCGTCCTGAGAGCACTCGTACCTAAGCCAGACAATCCGTCAACCTTGCCAATTTTCTTGCCTCACGCATCCAGCTTGTTCCAATGGCTTTCCCATCACCCCCGGGGATTACGTCATCGGGTACTTCTTATAGTTAGAGATCAACGGGTCCACGGTCAGCCATCGATAGCCGTTCATAACAGTTGCATTTGCCGAACGATCTGCGCCGAGTTTGTGCGCGATTACTCAGATGCCTCTTTCTTTCCCTCAAGATGCTTCTGTAGCATCATCGCGATCTCTCGCACTGTCCCCGACCTGCTCCATTCTTCTACTGAAGTGCGGATATTGAGATCTCGTTCCAGCGCTGGAATAAACGAAAAACTCCAATCATCAGTGTCCACATCGAGTTTGTGGAGCGGTTGGTCCAGGCCGATATCGTCTGTGGAAATCGCTAGTTCCCGCTCCATAACGCGGTAGATAAGCGAGTGAAGGTCATCCAAATTCACTCCGCCGTGCATTCTCATTCTATCTTCGCCGCAAGTGCCAACGTTCCCAGCTTACTGTTTCGGAAGGCCGTTCGATAACCTGTATCTTCTGCTCCACACATCTTCCAGTGAGTGTTTGGACCTATGATTGATCTTCGCTCTTGGGCCACTTCTTTTGACTTGCGGCATTGATCAAGTCGTCAATCGAAACATCGTTTACTTCGGGAGCCGCTTTCCTGGTAGTCAGACTAATCAAGAAACTAAATGGGTTGAATCCTGTTTCAATCGTAAAGTGATTGCTGAATATGAAGTTCGATAAATCAACTTCGAATTCCCTTGCAAAGTCCGCCATGAAATCATCTGCATCGTCACCGTCAAATCCAAGATCAACCCCAAGACACGTCTTTGCAGATAGTGCGCGTTTAGGTTTCCCCGAATGAATCGATACAAAGCCTAGAATATCGTCTTCCAAATCTCGCTTATCCAGCATCACACTGACCATCCCTATCATCATCCAAACATTTGCTGGTGCACGCTCGAATGGCGTTCGCATCGTAGGTCAGGATACCCCAGCCCAAAATTGGGATCCAACGTGCAAAAAACCTTCCAACAAAAGGAGTCCTTGCGAGAGGCCTTGCATTCGTCGGCGCCCAAGGTCTCATACCGCCAGCAAATCTCTTCTTGCTATTTAGCGCATTTGATAGCGGAGAAGTAGCCGAAGACGAACCCGGGGTCACGAATCGCTTGGGAGTTATCGGCTGCCCCGCCGCAACGGCGCCTGCAGCAGCCAACGATTGCAGTCCGAGCTGCTGACCCATGCAACTCCAGAAACACTCCTCAAAAGGACTTAGCTGGTTGTCTTGATTCGCTCGAGCTTTATCCTGCCACTCCTGAGGCAGCCCAGTTAGCCGACCACTGTCATTAATCAACCCGAAACTGTCAGATTGCACCGTAGGCATACTTCCTACGTATGAGTATGTATTTAACCCGGCAATCAAACCGATAGGATCGCTCTCTAGGTATCTGCCTGTGGATGGATCATATGTGCGGTAGTAGTTGTAGTTAAGCCCTGTCTCCTGATCATAGTACTGCCCCGGAAACCGGAGATTCATCGGCGCCATCATTGGGTACTGACCATAGGTCACAGCGGAGCCTTCGCCAAACGCCGAATCCTGCTTCCAGCGCCAGCTTACGTTGCCGCTCGACTCTGTCACCAATCGAACCGTCTGCAGATGGTCCGTATGCAGATAGTAGACATCGCTTGTACTGCTCTGCAAATCGACCACCCGCATCGCTACCGGGGTATCGTCAAGCCAAACATAGCTTCTCTGCTGTAGCAACAGTCCGCCGTTCGAAATCAGTTCACCGATCAGCCGGCCGTTGGGATCGTAGCTATACAGCGTCACATCACCGCTGCCGCCTACCTCTTCCTTTGCCACCCGCGCGCCATTCGTTCCGTAATCGTAGTGCGCCAGATAGCTGCCAGCGCCGCTATCGTCGCGAGCTATCCGCAGCTGACCCAGACCGTCGTGATCGAAGACCTGGCCGGCAAGACTGCTGTCAGAGTCTATTAGCCGCCCGGCAGCATCGTGGCTTGGGTACTCGAAAGTCGGAGTCTGGGCCAGCAGATCTTCGATACTCTGCAGCCGGTTGCTGTTAGCCGTATAGCTATAGCGATCAGATGTACTCTGAACGCCGGTAGCGATGTCGGTCTCGGTGTACTGCGTACGATTGCCGTTGGCGTCATACTGGTACGTAATCCGTACGTCGGTATCTTCGTCGAGTTCCAGCCGGTCAAGGCTGTCGTAGCCGTAGCCGCGGGCCATGTTGAAGTAGTACGCATCATCCACACTTAGCAGGTTGTCGTCGGCGCTCCATTCGTAGACCGAAGTTCCACCAGAACTACCGTTCAGGCTCAGGCTGCTGAGCCGATAACGCTGATCGTAGACGCGTGTCTCCTGTAGACCATTGCCAAAACTCACCTGCTTGCGAGGCCCGAACGGTGCGTATGTCACAGAGCTCACAATTGACGTGGCGCTGCTGGTGACGTCATCAATGGCGGAAGTTCGGCCGGCGCTGTCGTAGCTATACTGGAGTTTGTACAAAGCGGGATTCGCTACCGTACCTTGTGTCAGGCTCGTGATCCGGTCAGCATCGTCATAGCCATAACTGATCCGTACCGTTTCGACGCCGTACTGATAGTCGAGCGTCTCGGTCGCCAGGCGTCCAAAACCGTCATATTCGAAGCCCTGATCGACCGTCCTGTTGCCGGTTTGAGCGCGCGCCAACCGGCCGATACCGTTCAATGCTATATCCCAGGTCAGTTGGATCTGTTCCGTGGTACTGACGCCGTTGTCGACGTATACGTTACTGATTGTGAGCGGACGGTTTAGAGCATCGTACGTAGTAGCAACCGTTTGGCCAAGTGCGTTCGTATGCTGTCTTGGATTATCGGCTGCATCATACACATAGCTCGTTACGCCTCGGTCTGGACTGGTTTCCCGAAGTAATCGGCCGAAATCGTCGTATTGGTAGGCGGTGCTCGCACCGTTCGGCGCCGTCACTTGGATCAGTTTGTCTTGGACGTTATATGCGTAAGTCGTCACGCCAGTGGCAGCATCAGTCGTCTGACGCAACCGGTTCAGCGCGTCATATAGCGGAAAACTGGTAGTGCGGCCCTCAGGGCTCACCAAGGATTGCTGAAGGCCGAGCTTGTCTGCAACGCGAATATGCTCATGATCCGCTCCGCCCAACGGGTTTGGCAGATACGTCCGATCCATCATGCCGTTGGCATCGTATCGCCACCCAACACGGAACTCGGCGGCGCCACCGCTGAGAGAGTACAACTGCTCGATCAAATTGCCGCGAGAATCGTAGTTCAGGTCGATACGATTGCCGACTCCGTCTTCGACATAGTCCAAATCGCCGGCTGGCGTGTAGTGTAGAGTGTAGGTAAGACTCTCAGGGTCAGTAACCGTCTTGAGCTGACCAGAATTGCTGTACGTGAAGTGAGTAGTCCTCGCGCTTACACCCGCTGGATCTTCAGTAACCGTCAGAAGTCGGCCACGGTCGTCGTATGCATAGGTTGTGACGATCTGATTCGCGTCCACAACTCGAGTCGGCCGACCCGATACATCGTAAGCCTCGAACCTCGTAACCTGGTTGAGCGCGTTTTCGACCTCACGAAGCTGGCCGCAATGCTGTCCTGTTGTGCACTCGTGGTAGCGAAACACCGTAATGTCAGCAACGTCGGTACGAGGCCCGTTGATCTCAGTGAGCTGCCCGTACGAATTGTACTGAAAGGATGTCGTCCGGCTAATCGAAGTACCATCAGGCTCGTAACCCGTCTCAACGATCTGCTCAACCAGCGCGGTTCCCTGCTTGTACGTGTAGTCGACCACATGGGCCTGCCCAGCCACGACACTTGGGCGCGTAATCATCTCCGGTATCCTGTAACCAAGATTCCAGTTGATGGTGGTAGACCTCAATTCGCTGCTGCCATATCCCTCGGTGAGAGTTTCTGTGAGACCAGCGCTGTTTCTCACCGTCCTTGTACTGTTGCCGTTCCAGTCCGTTGAGATGTCGAGATACCCGTTGTTGTCATACGTTCGCGACTGGATGCCCCCATCCGGGCAATCGGCGCACGGTACGCCGCTCACGCTCTCCGTTCGGTGTGCACCACGCTTGACCGCGAAGTCGTATACGCGAGTTGAGCCATCAGACAAAGTGAGAGTGGTTGTACCATCCGGGTTGTAGGCGAATTCGACGCGCTCCTGACTATCCGCACGCTCAGACAGCACAGCCCGTCCAGCATCGTCGTAGTCCCAACTGGATTGACGTATACCATTTTCGTCAATTATGCCGGTAAGATGGCCGAACAGAGTCGGATGCTCATAGAGATATTCCCGCACAGACGAATCGGGATAGGTGACGCTGAGAAGATTCTTGACACCCGATAGCTCGTAATCGAACTCGATGTCACCGTCTGGTGTGGTCACGGTCTGCAACATGCCTGCCTTGTACCAATTACTTGACGGAAAGTAGTGAAATCTCAGCTCATGGCCGAATGTACCTACCACACGATCCAGTGTGTCTGAATCACCATCTCCTCCCTCAGCAACCGGTACGTCGTGGTCAAGCGTTTCGGTGAGCCCATCTCGGTAGGCTATTAGAATTAGCTGCCCTGCCGCGTTGTAGGTCTCCTTTGTGCCGTCGCTATCGGTGAATACCCAGTCAGTCCCTGACGATTCCAGTTTTGTCGCGGGATTCAGCAGGCTGATCCAGTCAGAGCCGGATTCTTCAAATCGGTACACGTTACCGTTTGGCCGAGTTACAGTCTTGATTGTTGAGGGCGGAGTGTACCCAGCTGTCCAACTGGCTGTATTCCGAACAGTGAAGTAGGCGGAAACTACACCGCCCGAAGATATTTCGCAGATGTTTCCGCCCATGAACGTCGCGCTTGCCCCCGACAATTCGCCGGACCACACGACATTCTTAACCTCATCCCAACCCATATTGCACGCTTCGGCGGCTGTCGTATAAGAGGAAGAACGGCCAGTAGTTGAGGAAAATCGAGGAAACGGCCTTGCGTCAGGCTCCTCGTTCAACGTTCGCGAGTAGGTATGCCGCCATCCTGCTCCCACCCGACCTGCCGATCGATACGCACCTCGACTATTGTAGTATCGAGTGAATGAAGGACTTCCCTGCGCTGGCGAAGCGTAGTCCGACTCCACCTGGTACTTGTTCCCGTCTGCGGGATTACATGGGTTGGATTCGTTGTTGACCGACGATGTGCATTCGGTTGGTTCGGCGAGGAAATGCTGCATACCGCCGTAGCTTCGGCCAATTGTAAAGGGCGATCCAAAGTTGTTGATCCAGCCGACGCAATTACCGTTGGCGTTTACCGATGTTGCGTATCTAATTCGAATTCTCTTCCAGTCGGTTGGACCTCTTACAACGAATAGGCTGGTGTTCGGGCCGTTGTATGTCCAATCCTGGCTTGTTGTTACTTCTACACCGCATTCCGGTATTGGCTGATCTTCGAATTGCGCTGTCAAATAGTCCACAAGGGCCTGTGTAACTTGCTCCTCAGAGGAAAACCGCGGTGAATCGTAAGTAAAATCGGGCGCTCGCTCAGCGTAAAAAAACGGTTCGCCTATCGCAATGTTGCTCACAAAAAGAAGGGTCAAGGCCAATGTTACTTTTGTGTTAAGAAGTCTAAGTATCATGAATCTACTCACCTTTTAGGTTTCCCTGCTTAACGCTTCCTTACCCACCTGGTCTGTTTGGCCAAACTTCACCGACGCGTATTCCTGATCGCGGAGTGCCGAAGAGGGTTCACGTATGTTCGACTGGAGTTGATGCGTTTGCTGACCGCAAGTGGAACGCTTGCCGTCGGCAGTCGTCGAGCTGGCCAAACTGATTCTTTCAAAACTGATCTTGTTCGCGTTGGTATCAGTCGATTTCGATACCAAATTACACATGGGATTTGTGCCGCGCTAATTATGAGCCAACCACCATACCGGTCACCTACTCGAACAGGTAGGTTGCGCCTACGCGCTTCGAAGGCTAGTGAAATAGCCTCCTAATCCCCCGTTCTTGACGACAATAGTTAGTGGAGCTCAATAGGAGCTGGGGTGCTTACACAAAAAGCGATACAGCTTCTGACCAAGACGCTCCCGCCTCCATGCCCGGGGTCTTGGTTGAAGGCAGCGTGGTTACTAACCATGCAATTCAACAAGCCAACATCGCGAAAAACCAACAGGCCCTTTTGAACTTGCCGATTAGATTGGGAACAAGAGACATAGCTCGTTACTATGTCGGCTGTAGCATGACACTAATAGCTGCATTTCTTGTTGTGGGACCTTTGCGTTATTCCCGAAGAGCCGGGTGAACTGAGACCATAGAAAAAGGGCCAGCCAGAAAATCCGACTAGCCCTTTGGCTTTGATTGGCGCGCCCGGAAGGATTCGAACCTCCGACCGCCTGGTTCGTAGTTAGCTCAATAGACTATAAGTTGTTGTAATCATTGGATAGTCGCTGGGCGCTCGTTGCATGAAATGCCCTACTCTGCACAACGGTGCAGGACCGAAGCACGCAAAAGTCCCGCAAAGAAATCGCTACCCAATCATCCTCATTTCAAACGCCTCGATGAGTATAATGCTAGTCGTATACGCGGCATACACAAGAATGATTATGCGCATATTGAACCCGCCTCAGAAGTGCGACAAATACCGTAACCTTTTCTTTTTCCGAGGTTACTGAAGAACGTACCCTCGCAGTTTGTCTTCTTCTCTACACCGGTGATAATTCCAAGTAAGTCTTCTTGGACCACCCTACTACAGCAAGCAAGTCAAATTGCTGAAGCCTATCGGCAAATGTTTGCATAAACTCCCGAAGTGCGGCGATATCATCGTCATTCTGGATTGAGATGTAGTCATCAAACACGACCACGAGAGCCGTTCTAGCCGGATAGTCCTTACCGATTTTTCTTTCGATGGCATCTCCGATACGGCCTATCTCCTTATCTCTTTGTGCTTCGTGGGATACGGCTATGGTCTCGACATCGACAGTTATCCCAGTTGCTTTGGTCCCTGACTTTTGGACCTCTCCAACGGTACTGACATGACCCTTTTCCTCGAGGACTAGCATGCGGAGGTGCTCGTCTTCACCTTCGTGTGCCTGCGTCACTTCTATAAACGAAAATTGGCTTTCGCAACCTTGGACCTCCGCATCGTAGTTTTGATTCCCCAGCACGAGACGAATCGACACGTCGTTTGTCGCGCCGAAATGATGCATCCCGAAAATTCCGATTGGTAATGCCTCTTCGACCAATGGTTTGGCTAGACCTTGTCGCAACCGAACTGATCTTCTCCCTTCATTAGTCGAACCAATCTGCGCAATGCAGCTTTCGACCCATGGAAGAAGTTCTGCCACAGATCTAACTTGTTGGAGGTTTTCCTCTGTAAGATCATAAGTCATTGTTCGTCGCCTGCAGTGAGTGTGCGCTTTTCTAGTTGCCGGTCTATTTCTTTGATAACCACTGACCGAATACGTTTTCGGTAGTTGCGAACCTGACGGTACATGCGCTGCCCTTTGCCCTGGAACTTCTCGCTTGCCCTTTTCACGTACGTCCAAAACGTCCAGTCCTTTCGGTCACTATGCGCCTCAAAATCTTGGACACGCCCGTACTCAGATTCGAACACAGAAAAATTGAAGTTATCTAGAAGCCACTCCCGTCCCTTTCCGGGATACCTGGAAACATGCCGTATCGCTTGACCTCGCGCACGACGTGTAATTTTGCGGAAGAAATTGGCTAGAGTACTATCCCGAATAAACACCCGCTTACCGTCAAATCGAAATCCAAGATACTCCAGTCCATTGTGACCAACGTTTCCTTCGATAAGCTCGAAGTTCGCTGATTCTGTCCCCATCTGTTCATACCGGACGATTGAAGTTTTTTCCTTCTTAATCGTCAACTCTGCCCCATATTCGGCGATGATATTCGCCGCATAGTCGCGAGCCTCTTTGCCCACCTCTTCGCTAGCGGGAATAACCAATACTATGTCATCTGAGTATCGCCAATATCTTCCTCCGAGACCCTCGGCGTAGGTGTTAATCTCCAGATCGAACTCCATGAGGTATGCATTCGCTAGCAGATCGGATATTGGCGCGCCCTGTGGGATTCCGAACGTTTCTGTATTTGGCTCGCGCAACGACGAAAACTCTTTCCCCTGTCCCATAACCTTTCGGCGAAAGTCTTGCGGGGAACACAACTGCTTGGGAATCTTTCGGAATGGCAGTCGATATTTTTTTCGCGTAGAACCGTCCTCTATTTCGATGACGTCCAAATAGCCCAACCTCTCGTATAGAGCGTCGTGATCAACTACTACGTATTTCGTAATCGCCTTGAAAACGGCGAGGTGATCTTTTGGCAATGATTCTACGTTTAAGAGTTCGCACCAGACTTTGTAGAGTCGGGCATGATCAATGCATTCAAAGAACTTTGAGATATCTAGTGTGACGACAACGCAGTCTTTTTGCGTTGCTATTTCCTCAAAAACGTCGCGAGCGAAATCGATATTGCACTTTCCCCCCGCGTGTCCATCTCCAACCGGAATTTTTCTGTACGCGGTGGGGCAATCTTCTATTCCAAGCTCCCGAAGGCGGGCCTCGTATTGGGTCGCTAAAAGATACCGATAGTATGAAAAGATCGCGGCGTCTCGCCGGGATGCGTAACGAATCAGTCGGCGCTTAGGTTCTGGTTTCTCCGCCTTAGTCCGAAAAGGCTGAAACTGCTTCGTGTACTTGATAAACGGATAGAATTTATTTTTTTGGACCCTCTCCGGATCGAGGACGATCGTCATGAGTTCGTCCGCTGGAATGGGCGCGTCGAAATGAGGGTATTGTTTAAGGTCTTTCTCGAGAATCTCGAATGGCATGGAATTTACTCACTTCAGTGAGAGAGGGCCAAGGAATCGCGCACATACGATTAGCCCCTGGCCCTACACCATTTTCAACGAGTACTTTCGTACTCTAGGTCTGTGCAAAGCTTCATAACTTCAGCAGTTATACTGTTATTAGCGCAGTTGGCGCTTCCGCATCGTCACTCTTCAACAGAGGAACATCTTGCTACATGTTCATATTCAGATTGACATTGATACTTGACAGTATTAACAACCAACTCCTGCCCTATTCCGGGCGGATTACAAAGAGATAAGGGCACATACAGAAAATTCAAGCCGAAAGTCAAATAACTTTATGAAGCTTCTCATCATCATCATTACTGGGAACACCAGCTATCGTCACGGAATCTCGGAAGGTATTAAATTAAACATAATGCGTATCGTACGCTGTTGATCGGGCTCCCAGTGGCATCGAGTTCCATCAAAAACAGTGCGTTTCTTTCTTGTCTGCATCCGCTGCCAAACCGGAATCCCATCAAAGAACCGAAACAGCGGGTTCTTGGATGCACTCATAGTAAACATATGCAGGAGTCTCTCCGTACGTATAATTTCGACATAGAATAGACGCCTAGCCTGCTCCAACCACTCGTCCTTTGGTGCTTGTCGTCCGCTCGGTGAGCCTTACTACGAGACAATTGGACGAGCTCAGGCAGCGGTTCAGTAGATGAGGATCGAGAACCTAAAGTTCGGCTTCAACCCTCTCCTGTAGCGGTCGACCTCAGTCGACCATCAGCAATTTGCAGGGTGTCGGGTCGACCGCAATCTGCATCGGCCGATACATCGACGTGAAGGACACGACGGCCTGACCCGGTGCAAGTGCCGGCAACGTTCTCCAGAGCGACGCATCGATTCCTCCAACTGATTTCTTCAGGCGGTTGATGACACCCTCGTCGGCGATTTTATGGAATACCCAGTTGTTCACCAACCCGAGTACTTCGTCGGGCAGATGCTGTGGCAGCTGCGTGATGAAACCCAGACCGAGCCAACGCTTCCTGCCCCTGCGTGCGATCTTCGCGACCTGCTGGAATAGCGTTTCCATTTTCTTAATCCTCTGCGCCGACAGGAACTCATGTGCCTCCTCGACAAATACCATTGTCGGCGGAGGGTTGGTCCCGGCCAACATTGCGGTCTGGTAGTTCTCCTCCTGCTGTTGCTGGATACCACGCAGCATTTCCGAGATGACGAGATTGCGAATCTGCGGTGACTCGGTGTCACTCAAATCGATGATGCTCACGCGGCCCGGCTGCAGCATCTGCTCGTAGTTCAGCGAAGGGATACCAGCCACATCGAAGACCTTCAGCTTTCGCACCTTGTTGAGCTTGCCGATCAGAGCGAACCAACTGAATTTCTGTGCAGGGATCGTCTGACGTGCCTCGATGATCTCCTTCAGCTTCTTCTGATTTGTCTGAAGGACGGTGGTCTGAAGATAAGGATCGTCGTCCTTAGCCTTGATAGCCGCAATCTGCCGCACAACATCGTAGAGGAATTGCAAAGTCAGGTTCGGATACCCCTCCTCGAATTCATCCCAATCGAGTAAACGCTTGTCGTCGTCGGTGTTGCCTTTGCGTGGCCATATACCCAGCCGGTCCATCGCGATCTTTGCTACATCGTATGCAGCAAAGAAGCGGTCCTGCTGTGCATCATTTAGGTTCAGGACTTCCTGCACGATGTACGGAGACAACTGTTCGAACGAAAGCGCAAACGTTGACACATCGGGGTGGGACGGATTCTTCGTTTCTCGTCCTACGAGGTGCATAACGTGCGTGTCATCGATTCCGCCAGGCGACAACCCATAGTTTTTCAAAGCCCCGAGCATCTTGGGATCCTCAGTCGGATCATTGATCGCGCAGTACTCACCTTCGGTGTCAACCAGCACGACAGCAGTGCCGGCCTGCTGAAGCTTAGCGATGACGCCTGAAATCGTCGTGGACTTACCGCCACCGGTCGTTCCGAGGACGGCGAGGTGCCTCGGCAAGACTGACTTTTTCTCCGGCGGAATACACACGGGCAGTTCGTCGTAGCCCTCGGCCAATCCGAGCCTGAGGGAGCCGCGGATGTTCAAGATGTTGGCTGACTCGTCCGCCGACAACAGGAACGCAGGGCTGTTCGGCTTTGGCCGGCGCCTTGGCGGGACTATCGTCCCATCCTCCAACTGCTCGCCAATTAACGCGATCTGAGCGCGTCCGTGGTATTTCGGCGTCAGCAGGCCGCCCTTGATTGTCGTTACAACTATCGGCGTAGCGTCAGCGCGGAGCCCGTCTGGCTCTGCGAACGGCCCCTCAACGACAGCACCGAGATAAACCCTGCCGTCACCCCTGCTGTTTATCCTTACCAACGCCTGACTCGACATCTCATCAATGTTTTCCTGCGGAAGGAGCGCAGTCACCGATCCGTCTTTGCTGCTCGGCGAGTCGAACATTGTCGTCGCGATGCTGCCAACAAACTCCTCAGGCATCTCCCATTCGCCACCAGCCGCTTCGCTGTCTTCGTCGAGCGAAAGAAACGCCTCGTTCGGGACTTCCTGGATTCCATCGGAGTCGCCCTTGGCTTCCTCACGCGCGTCTTCGACATCGCGGCAGGGTTCAATTTGATTCGTATTCATAATCTGGACCTCAGTTACCGCGCGTAGACCGCTCGGCCATGTATTTGAATGGTGCATCTGTGTCGGCATACGCAAGTTGAGCAGATGCAGCGAAATGATCGGGCGAAAAGTTCGCCGTGCATAACTTGTCAGCCAAATCGATCAACATAGGGAAGCCTCGATGCTCCTGTAGGATGCTGTCCGCTAGGCAGATCAAGGCGGCTTCATGGACGTGATCAGCGTGGGCGTAGAACAACTGACAAGGCGACACCGCAGACGCTTTGAATACGCCCATCACCACATTGTCGCCGACGTCGTTTACAAAGTTATTGACGTCATTGCCAACCTTACCCCACTCATCACCCCGGTAACCCCCGGCCGCAATACGGCTCAAGTCATCCCGGACGGTCTTTATGACAGCATACTCCAGCGGCCGAAGTGCATTGCCGATGGTTATGAGCCATCGGTGTTGCGACGCGCTGGGAACGAATACGAACTTTTGATGATCCAGCAACAAATTTCTCAGAAGCTGAAGGCTCGCTGTCGCCAGCTCTGGCATTCCGGAACCGGTAACCATCTCCCATGGCGTCGGCGAACCGTGCCCCATGCGCCAGATGGCGTCTGAACGCTCAAGCAGCACGGCCCGTTCGGCGTACGCCATCACTCCTCGGCGCGCCAGCGACGTGAAGTGATCGCGCGCGCTGGTGGTGTCGACGGCAGCCCGCTCGTGTCGCTGTTGAAGCACATCAAGTACCTCTTCAACCGGGTCCTTCCCGCGAGAGTGCATTTCCCGCCGAAAAATTCGATGTACCCAGTTACCAAGCTCGCCTTGATACGAAGTGAGACAAACACCGATCTGCGTGATCGTTACAGGAATTGTGTCATGCGACACAACTGTTCCATCGGACGCCTCGACGCCGCCGTTAAACAACAGTTTTTTATGGACGCTCTCCACCTGATCGACTGTCGCCCGGAAAACGCCGGCACACCTCGGTTTGTTAGCCCCCTTCTTCTGCAACTCAGGAAAAATGTGCTTGCGAATACGCGCCTCGATCAACTGCTCCTGTCGCACGGAGTCGGAAACTTCATACCTGAGCCGCTCGTACATTTCGTCGAGGTTCGCACCTGAATTCCATTTGGAAAGATCCAGGGTTTCAGCCAGAGTTTCGCCGTGGGTAGTCAGGTAGTCGTCCTTGGTAACGATAGGTACCGAATCGATGGGACCATCTTCACCGAGCGATTCGAGTTCACCGTCGTAAGGATTTTCGGTCGGTCTGTTCATACTCGCCTTCAGCTTTTCTGTGCCGTTACTACCTATTCCCGTGCCGTGCCAGAAGTTCGACAACTACATGTCAAGAATCTGGCGAATCGACCGCGAGGACTTTGCTCGCATTGTGTAACGCTCTGCAAGCCTGGCGGCAATTCTTGCGGGCAGGCCGAATGCTGCGATCGCCAGTTTCGCTGTGTGCTCGACTGCGTCGGGAGCATCCAAATCAATCCTCGATTTTTTCCGCAATCTTTCGAAGTCTCGACGCGGCGCGAGTAACTCAAGAGCAACTTGATCTGCAACGTCTTCTCTCGCTATGGCATGCCTTGTGTCTGCTAGCCCGTCTTCGTCTCGATCCATGAGGTTGCTGAATGCCGGCAGCGGTAGCCCAATAACGAGACCGTGTACTCGCTCTTCTGTTGTCGGTGGTCTGAATCCGTCGAGTACTGGCTGGATGCTTTCACCCATGCGATGCAGGACCGATACACGAGGTAACCAGTAGTCGGCGAGAAAATGCCCCGCGTCATGCGCAACAGAGAACCGCCTCTCGTCCTCAGAATCGGCGCCGTCGACAAAGATCACGCCATGGCCTCCTTGCGCTACCACGCAAGCGCTCAACCGCCGATCTGAAAGATTTATTGGGCAACGAACCTGCCGTTCACGCAGCCAGCCTTCGATTTGCGAAACGGTCAAGCTTGGCAGTGAAACAATTGTCACCGGCAACGCCATGGCAATGCTCCCTTCGAGCCGCCTCGGGAATGGTTCGGTGTTGCCGACCAAACGCCAAAAGTAGTCCGCGATAGCTTCGGCATTGCTGCCTTCAGGTAACTGGTCGAGGAGCGCATTACTCACCGTCGCCGCTGTCCTCGTCATACTCACGCTTCTTGTCGCGTGCAGCCATCAGCATGGTTTCATGCGGACTATCGCTTGGGTCATAGCGCCGCATGGCCGCAATGGCCTGGTATTCGCGCACCAGATTCGCCAATAGATCAGCATCGCAATCCGCGAAGTCGCTGATCTGTCGCACATCCGTCGAGAAATACTCTGTCTCTGTGCGCGGAATCTTGCATAGTACGAGACGTGGCATGTTTTCAGTGGAACAGCCGATACTCGACACGATATCTGCGACCGTGGTCTCGTTGGCCATCGCGATCGCATTTAGTACCGCGCCAATGAAGCCGTCTTGATTGCCGGCTTTGCGGGCGAGGACCTCAATTGCGTTTACATTAACCGCCATCGTCGTTCGCTCTCTGTGCCCGTTTTAATCTCGCCTTGATTCTATCCTTGTGACGTTTCACCTCAGCTCGCTGCGACACTTCATCGAGGTGTTCGAGACGCAGGACAGATACGTACTCCGACGTCTTTCGAACGTCGTCAAGCACGAGCGTCACTAGCTCCAGGTCCATCGGATCAGCGAACGTCTCGCGCATAAAGGCCTCCAGCTTTTCTTGGGCTGCCAACGCCCTGATCTCGTCGAGAACAGGGTCAACATGCCCCTCTGTATCTTTATTCCCGTCAGATTCGGAAAGTTCGACAGGATCAGTGGCGTCGAATCGATCATCTCTCCGCTGCCCCTTGGCCAACAAGTTCATCATGTCACCGTTGGCGGCGGTCCTAAGGTAAGTCAGTAGCTTGGATTTTGATGCGTCGTATTTCGATGGATCGCAGAGATAGTCCATCAGCGCATCAGTTGCCGCCTCAATTCGGAGATGTTCCTCCTGTCCCCCGTAGCGTCCCGCGAGAAACTTTTCGATTACTGGCAGTGCGGTTTCGGCAACTTCGGCAGGGGCTGTCGGATCACCGGCAACCATTCGCTCATGGAGAGCCTGAACCTTGTCCGCAGTCTCGTTCAATTCTTCGCCGGATTCCTCAACGCAATCATCAGCTCTTGCCGCATCCGTTTAGCCAGCGGACTGTCGCTGTCGGGCGTTGTTGGGAATGGGAGTGACCTCCCGCCGCCAATCTCTCTCGGGATTGCGTCGACGAAATGCAGCCCAGCCTGCCTGCTCAACTGACGGATTGTCTGGGCTGTGTCATCAATGTCAGAAGTCAACAAATTCGGGCCGAATACAAGAATAGCCGCGCCACCAGGTTTTAGGACGCGCTTGACCTGACTAAACACCTGGCGAACATCGGATAGGTAGCGACGAAAGATCGCTTGCTTGCGTGGCACCATGATCTCGGACGAAAGACGCGATTCCAGTCTCGAGGGCAGACCGTCGATTTGGTACATACCACGCACCGACCCGCACATCGTTCCGCGCAGTTCTCGCAAGTCCGCGAGATCATGCCCCATCCATACGAGTGACATCTTGTGACTACGTAGGTAATCGATTGCACTGAGATAGGGGGGCGAAGTCAGTACGAAATCTACGCTCGCGTCGGGGACCGACAGCGCGCGCGCATCCGCTACGGAGATTCTGCATGGCGCACCGGTGGGTGGCTTCTTGCCGACGAAGGGCATCCGCGCCTCTGCTTCCCGGAATCGGCGATGCCAAGCGTCGAGCGGCAAAACCACGTTTTTTTCGAAATTACGCCTCGGGCGCGTTCTCGACGTATCTGTCGCATACGACGCAGTCGCCGTTTTCGCGATTATCAAGCTGGAGAAGACAGCCCACGCCAGTCGGGAGTCGGCGGCACTATCAATCTCACCTATTGCGCGGGCGAGCGCGAGGAGTTGTGCTTGCGAATCCTCGGGAAACCAGTACTCAATGAACGCCTTACTTTCCTCTGGCATCTTCAGGCGTTCGAATGAAACACAGTACGGCTGTTTGGCCAGCAGCTTGTTAGCGCGGTCGAAAACGCTATCCCTGACACGCTCGAACGTGTTCTTTGAATAATAAGACGTCGCCGCTTTGCTCAACGTAACAGCCATGGGGTCGAGGTCTGACCCGAAGCACGGTCTTCCCAACTGCCTGGCCGCAATGGCGGTAGTGCCCGAACCCAACATCGGATCAAGAATTTGAGCAGTGGGTTGAGTCAGTTGGGAAATAAGTGTCGAAGCCAATTCGAGCGGCATTCGCGCCGGGAACGGATGAAAAGCCCGATACTTCGTTTCGAATTGGCCCTCGGCCGCCTCGCGAAGTACCAACCTGGTTCGGTCCGCACCTGCCACATGGCTTTTCGTTCGCACTGCACCTACCCCATTTGTTTTTAGAATTTACTCCTCGTCGTAGGTTACCGTACGTGGGGCCCAATCGGTACGACTATCAACCACTTACGACTTCGCCCGCCCAAATAGCAACCGTTTTTACAACCGAGCACGAAACAAGCCGAAGACAGAAGCATTCTGTTTTCTCCTGGCAACTATCCAGATCACCTCGGACGGTCACCCGCGCTCACGGCGTATCGCTGTGAGATATCTGCATGGCCGACTCAGCGGCCCAGAAAAGTCCGCCGACCGCAGCGTTTACTTGGAATGGCGCAACCTCACTCCAGGACCGCCGCCGTTCTCATCAATAAACTCGACACCGGCTTTTTCCAACGCTCTCTGGATATTGGCAACGGTATCCGCATACCCACGCGACTTCCCTGTCTCGAAACGGGTAATCGTATTCGCCGCAACGCCAGCCATCTTCGCAAGCTCGCGCACGCTGATCTTGAGCGCGGCTCGGGCCATACGGCATTGCGAAGGTTGCATCATTGCCATGAAAGCTGTTGACACTGTACACAAGTTACTCTAACTTGTAATCACAGTACCCAAAGTTGGAGGCACTGACAACGTCTGTGCCTGGCGGCTTTCTGTGCCTCCCGGATAGCGATCGAACGGTACTACAAAGAAAACGGGCCACGCCGGTGCGTGAACACCGACATGACCCTAACCAAACCCACCTACAAAGGAGGTCGGCATGGCTACACCACCATTTAGCACAATCCACAGGCAATTGTTATTCAGCAGCACCCTGGCATTCGCAGGCAGCCAGATCTACGAAGTGTCGAGGCGAGGGAGTTCAGCATGAACGAAGACGTCGCAGAAGCACTCAGGAACGAACCGGAAGTACGCATCGACCGAGCGGTCATCCAAAGAGAGCAATCCAGCGACGGCTTTCCCGACAGCGACGCATTCCTGGCGATGGAAGAGCCGCTAAAGCGACTTACCGGCGCTACCGTACTATTCACCGATCTGACTATCGCCAGCTACAAAGGACCGTCGCCCGCCGTCATGGGGCTGACCTTCCTGGCTGAGGCCATGAACCGCGAGGCCATAAGACTCTTCCGCCTCTTTCACGGACACCCGCCCAGATACGAGGAGTATTAGTCGGCAACAACGATAGAAAGTAAGTGGGGCAGACCGGCTGCCCCACTTACCGCTAGTCTGTCCTCGGCACTCGTGGTAAAGGTCTTCCCTGAGCACCGTTGTCGTTGCGGACTATCAACGGCACCCAAAAGCGCCGCAAGGGATCGTGCTGCCGGCGCTGCGGCGAAAGCCGTCGATTCCACATTCTACAAATCGCTGTCTGCGCCATCCATCGGCCAACAGCACCTTTAACCGGCGGCGCTTCTGCGCCAGCTTTTTGGTCCTATTGCGCCAGCTCTTGGTGCAACCCTCCTCTGTACGCCGCAACAATGCGACGCCGGCCTCGCTGCCGTCACGCCGGATGCGTGACCCAGGCTTCGCCGGTGTCGATCCCCTTTTGCAACTCCGCCCGTCTCTGTGAGCGCGTCCGCGCCGCACAGAGACGGGCCTTCGTGAACTGGCGCAGACCTCCGTCTGCCAAGGCTTCTGCCGTGTCTCCCGCGGTGCAAAAGCCATCAAAACCCGTTGCCCGGCGGCCAGTCGATGGACTGACTGGTGCAGCCCACACCCGATTCCGCGGCCCACAACGGGCCGTTCCGGGGTGTGACGGTCAACGGGAATACAACACACAGCGCCTAGCCGCGCCCAAGTTGCCTCATCCATGAGGCCATCACGCTGCGACCGCCAGCTTATCTGCGGTTTATCACTCACCGGATACCAGGAATCGGCGTGAGCACGAAGAAGGAGAAACGCAACAGAAACCTAACGATATGAGGAGAAGGTCATGAGCAAAACAGGCAGTCGCCGTAACTTTGGTTACGGCAAACAGATGGCATGGGCAGGCAAGCAGGCACTGAGAGATCGGTACGGCAACGGGCATCATGGGACAACGGCCGGCCACGCCGAGCGCTGGCGGCGGTTCGTCGCGTGGTGTCGTAACGAGCACAACATTCGCGATGCACGATTGGTTGATCTCGACGTTGTTCAGAGCTACGGGCAGTCACTGGCGAGTAAGGTCGCGGCCGACGAACTTGCCGTCAGCTATGCGCAGAACCTGCTGTCGACGGTTAACGTCGTGCTGGAAACAATGCGGGGGGATCGGCAGGTTCGCGTTGCGCCAGCAGCCCTCGTCGGCCAACGTTCACACGCGCGAACAGACCCGCCGGCGGGCCTCGATAAAATGATCGTGCATCAGTGTGCCAACCAACTGCGCCAGAATGGACACGAGCGGATCGCGGCAGTCGTGGAAGTCGCTCGGGCGCTTGGGCTACGTCTTCGGGAAGCTTCCCTGCTCGATGCACGAGTCGCCCTCAATCAGGCCGAGAAATACAAGGCCGTCAATATCACGGCTGGCACCAAGGGCGGCCGAGGGCATCGCGTGGATCGCTGGGTCCCGATTTCCCGAAGTGGGATCACCAGCCTGACCCGAGCAGTCCTGGCCCAGGGAGAGTGTCGTAACCTGCTTCCGACGGACCTCTCCTGGAAACAGTGGAACTCGTACGTTCATCATGTCTGGTCCACCGTCAGACACGAACACGGTTTGAAGACAATTCATGACCTGCGCGCGGCTTACGCCTGCGAACGCTACCAGCAGTTGACCGGAGTACCCGCACCGGTCGTCGCCGGCAAACGGCAGGCCAATCGCGAAACCGATCGGGCAGTAAGGGAAACCATCGCACTCGAACTGGGTCATGCCCGCGTTGACGTGGTCGCGGCGTACGTCGGCGGCGCCCGATGAGCCGCCCGCCGAATCAGCGAGCGGCGGCACGTCAGGCACGGTCCCTGCTGGCGAACCGACTGCCAGGATCACGACGCGGTACGGTGCGCCAGCACCTCGCCCGGGCACAACGCCTTGCCCAAATCATCTGGCAACGTTGGCAGGTTGGGCCCTATCAATGGCGATTGAAGCACCTGCGCTGGTATCTGCAGGAACGCACCGACGACTACACGACCGGCACGCGTTATCGCCACTGGCTGACCGTGAGGCTGTTGATTCTCGCACTCGATCATGACGGCTGGATCGAGCGGCTCGACGGGCCGTGGGTACGACCAACCGGGGTGCGCGGGGCGCTCAAAGCCGGTCGGCCCATTTCTGAACCCAGCCCCCCGGTCAGTCGAGGCTCGGGTTAGTGATCGACAAAGCCGCAAACCGTGGGCTGCCAGTAACGCGGGTGCTGGTGCCCCGGCTCATCCGCCTGCGCGATGCCGCTTACTACCTCGGCATGGACCGCAACCGCTTCAACACCGAGGTTCGGCAGCTTCTTACCAACATTCCCATCGGCCGGCAGGGCATTGCCTTCGACCGGCTTGAACTGGACGCCTGGGTGGAGGACTATGTTTCTCGCAACGGGCGTCCCGCGGCGACAAGGAGAAAGCCATGGGACGTAGAAGAACGCCAGGCCTCGTCAATCGGGACGGTGTCTGGCACATCGACAAACGAATCCGAGGCCGCCGCCTTTGCGAAAGCACTGGCGAACACTGCCTCGAAAAAGCGGAGGACTACCTAGCCAAAAGAATCGAAGAGACACGCAAGGCGCTGATCTACGGCGAGCGGCCGAAGCGTAGCTTTCGACAAGCGGCAACGAAGTACCTGAACGAGAACCAGCACAAGAAACGCATCCGCGATGAAGCGCTGCACCTGAAGCAGCTCGATCCATTCATCGGGGATCTGGATCTTCGTTCGGTTCACATCGGCACTTTGCAACCGTTCGTTGAAATGCGACGCAAGGCAGGCATCAAGACCAAGTCCATCAATCTGGCCCTGGGCGTGGTGCGACACATCCTGAATGTGGCCTCGTCGGAATGGCTGGACGACTCGGGTCTGACGTGGCTCGAACATCCGCCGAAGATCAAGCTGCTCAAGGTGACCGATGCGCGTAAGCCCTATCCGCTGTCCTGGGATGAGCAAACGCGGCTTTTCAAAGAGCTGCCGGACCATCTGGCCCGGATGGCACTCTTCAAAGTGAACACCGGTTGCCGCGAGCAGGAAGTCTGCGGTCTTCGCTGGGATTGGGAGATCGGCGTACCGGAACTCGATACGTCTGTGTTCCTGATCCCGGAGGAACGGGTAAAGAACGGCGAAGAGCGTTTAGTCGTTCTCAACCGGGTTGCAAAATCCGTCGTTGAGAGCGTCCGCGGTCAGAACCGGATGTACGTCTTTACCTACTGCGGCCGGCGCCTGAGGAACATGAACAATTCGGCATGGCGGCGAGCCAGAAACAAAGCCGGATTGTCGCAGGTACGGATTCACGACCTGAAGCACACCTTCGGTCGTCGGCTCAGAGCTGCAGGCGTGTCATTCGAGGACCGGCAGGATTTGTTGGGACACAAGTCGGGACGCATTACGAGTCACTACTCGGCAGCCGAGTTAGGCAACCTCATCAAGGCTGCAAACAAGGTCGTCGGAGAGGGGTCACGCAAAAGTCCCGCACTGGTGGTGTTAAAGAAAAAAGCAGCTAACGCCTGAGGCGCTAACTGCTTGATCTAACTTCGAAAAGTTGGCGCGCCCGGAAGGATTCGAACCTCCGACCGCCTGGTTCGTAGCCAGGTACTCTATCCAGCTGAGCTACGGGCGCTTTTTTCGGTGCCTTTTTGGCAGTTTCGGGAGCCTGATTGGCATCCCTCAGCCGTGGCGAGCGGCGCATTATAGGGATTCATCCGGGGTTTGGCTACGGCTACGCCAATTCCGGCCTTTTTACTCCTTAACTTGACTGAGTCTAAGCTCAGTCTTAAAATTTCAGGAATTCCTGAAATTACGAGAAAACCGTGAATGTCACCCCCCTGAAACAGCGATTTATCCTGCATTTTGGCGAAATGGGCAGCCGATGGGGCATCAACCGGACGGTCGGGCAGATCTACGCACTCTTATATGTATCGGACCAGCCGCTGAACGCGGACGAGATCGTGGAGGCCCTTGGCCTCTCCCGCTCGAACGTCAGTATGGGCCTGAAAGAGCTGCAGTCCTGGCGGCTGGTGCGCTCGCAGCACCTGCCCGACGACCGCCGCGAGTACTTCAGCGCGCCCGAGGACATCTGGGAGATCTTCCGCATCCTCATTCAGGAGCGCCGTAAGCGCGAGATCGACCCTACCCTGTCGATGCTGCGCGACGCGATCATGGAAGAGCCCACCAGCCGCGAGGACAAGTACGCGTCCAGACGCATGAGCGAAATGCACGAACTGATCGAGCTCACGACGCGCTGGATCGACGACGTGCAGGACCTCTCACCCAACACGGTCATTCAACTCATGAAGCTCGGCGGCGGCGTCAGCAAACTCCTTAAGCCGATCGCCGGGCGCAAACAGGAGGCCGCGGAGTAAACCGCGAGCCCACAACAAGGTTACCGAATCATGCTCGATGCACTCCTACTCGCTCGCATCCAGTTTGCGGCGAACATCAGTTTTCACATCCTGTTCCCGATGATCTCGATTGCGCTCACCTGGATGCTGCTGTTCTTCAAGTGGCGCTACAACCGCACGGGCGAAGACTACTGGATGAACGCCTACCGGCTGTTCGTCAAAGTCTTCGCGCTGAGTTTTGCGCTTGGCGTCGTCAGCGGCATTACGATGAGTTTCCAGTTCGGCACCAACTGGCCGGGCTTCATGGAAACCGTCGGCAACATAGCCGGACCGCTCCTGGCCTACGAAGTGCTGACCGCCTTTTTCCTCGAGGCGGCGTTCTTAGGGATCATGCTGTTCGGCTTCAACCGGGTCAGCAACCGCGTGCACACCTTGGCCACGTTCCTCGTGGCGGTCGGCACGACGTTCTCGGCGTTCTGGATACTCGCGCTCAACTCGTGGATGCACACACCTGCCGGATTCGAAATGATCGACGGCCAGGCGCACGCCACCAGCTGGTTCGAGATCGTCTTCAACCCGTCGTTCCCCTACCGGCTCGTGCACACGCTGCTGGCTTCGGGGCTGACCGTCGCATTCCTGATCGCCGGTCTGTCAGCCTATCGCTGGCTCAAGGGTGACCGTTCCAGGTCCGTCATGGCGGGCATCAAGAGCGGCCTGTGGCTCGGCGCGGTCCTGATACCGTTACAGATTCTTGCAGGCGACCTGCACGGCCTCAACACGCTCGAGCACCAGCCGGCGAAGATTGCGGCCATGGAGGGGCTATGGGAGACCGAACGCGGCGCACCCTTTGTGCTGTTCGGCATCCCGGACGAGGAAGAAAAAACCAATCACTTCGCAATCGAGATTCCGAAGCTCGCGTCGCTGCTTCTGACCCACGAACTCGACGGCGAGGTCAAAGGCATCGATGCCTTCGAGGGTGAGCACCCGCCCGTGGGCCCGGTGTTCTGGGCGTTCCGCATCATGGTCGGTATCGGTTTTCTCATGCTGCTCGTCTCGTGGGCTGCACTGTGGCAGCTCCGCAAGGGCCGCGAGCCATCTCCGCTATTGAGCCGCGTGCTCGTCGGGATGACGTTCTCCGGCTGGATTGCTGTTCTCAGCGGCTGGTACACAACCGAGATCGGCCGACAACCGTATCTCGTGCAGGACGTCATGCTAACGGCTGACGCCGTGGGCCCCGTGGCAGCCGGCACGGTCATGACCACCTTGATTGCCTGGCTTGCACTGTACGCATTCCTCGTGAGTTCGTACATTGCCGTGCTGTTTTACCTGGCGCGCAACGCCGGCGCGAAGGAGCAGAGCGAACGTGGCGTCAACGCTCACGGCCCGCGGGTCGGTCCGCTTATCGATCCGATGAGCACACCACGAGGAGCAGAAGCCAATGCCTGATTTACCTGACCTGACGACAGCCGCCGGCTGGCTGCCGCTCGCATTCATGATTGTCATGGGCCTCGCCATGCTCGCGTACGTAGTGCTCGACGGCTTCGATCTCGGCGTTGGCCTCCTGCTGCCGTTTGCCAAAGACGACGACAAGGACCTCATGATTGCCTCCATCGGCCCGTTCTGGGACGCCAACGAGACCTGGCTCGTCATGGGTGTCGGTGTCCTGCTGGTCGCGTTCCCGATGGCACATGGCACGATACTCACGACGCTCTATCTTCCCGTATCGCTCATGCTCATCGGGCTGACCTTGCGCGGCGTGGCGTTCGACTTCCGCGTCAAGGCGCGCGCGGACCACAAGGTGTGGTGGAACCGCGCGTTCTTCGGCGGCTCGTTTCTCGCCGCGTTTTCTCAGGGTTTCATGCTGGGTGAACTCGTGCTCGGCTTCGAGCTGAGCGCGTTTGCCGTGGCGTTTTCTTGCTTCATTGGCCTGTGTCTCGCGTCGGGTTATGCCCTTCTCGGCGCCTGCTGGCTCACGGCCAAAACCGCGGGCACGCTCCAGCGCCAGTCCATCGTGTGGGCGCGTCGCAGCGTTCTTTTGACCGGGCTTGGCGTAGCCGGTGTCTCGGTGGTCACACCGTTGTTGAGCAACAGCATTTTCGACAAGTGGTTCAACGTCGCCAACCTGATTGTCGTATGGCCCATGCCGGTCATTACGCTGGTTCTGTTTGCCGTGCTGTGGCGATCGCTCAAACGGCTGCCCGTACGGCTCGATCAGAGCAACGAGTACGGCATCTGGGTGCCCTTCTACTGCGGCGTCGGCCTGTTCATGCTCGCCTTCCACGGCCTCGCTTACAGCCTGTTCCCCTGGCTGGTCGTCGACGAAATGACGATCTGGCAAGCGGCCGCCGCACCCGAATCGCTCATGGTGATTTTTGTGGGTGCGGCCGTGGTTCTGCCGGTCATCGTGGCTTATTCCATATTCGTCTATCGGGTGTTCCGCGGCAAAGCCACGCCGCTCGAGTACTACTAGGCCCGCCAGCGACGCTGCCCGGCGCCAACGGTCAGCGTCGCTGCATCCAAACGGCTTTCGGCGTGCATCTCTTCCGAGTAGAGGCCCAACACCGCCACGCTCCGGAGGATTCGTCATGCGAACGACCCTGCTACTGGTACTGCTCTTTCTTTGCGCCCCGGCACAAGCCGGCTGGTACAACCACGCCGAGACCCGCGAGTTCTCTCTGGCGAGCGACAAGCTCACCGAGTTGCGCATCAAGTCCGGCCACGGTTTTGTGATCGTCAACGGCAGCGCCGAGGCCACCTCGATCGAAGTGAAAGCCGATATCCTGCTGCCGGTCACGAACCGAGGCAAAGTCGAGCGAATCCTCGAAGAGGACATGCGGTTGTTGCTGGATTCCACAGGCAGCACGGCACGGCTCGAGGGTACGTTCACCTGGACCAATCGTCTGTTCGGCCAGGGTCCGCGAGTCAGCATGACCGTCACGGTCCCTGCATCGATGAACGTCTTTGTCGACGACGGCAGCGGCTTCATCGAAATCAGGAATGTCGACGGCAACGTCACGGTCGAGGACGGCTCCGGATCAATCGATCTTAGCGAGATACGCGGCAACGTGACGATCGAAGACGGCTCCGGCTGGATCGACGTCGACAACGTGACTGCCAGCGTCAAGATCAAGGACCGCTCCGGGGGCATCTCGGTATCGCGGGTCAAAGGCGACGTCACGATCGACGACGGCGCCGGCAACATGGCCGTCCGCGACGTCAGCGGTGATCTCGTCATTGTCGACAGCGGCAGCGGCCGCCTGAGGTACTCAGGGATCGGCGGGCAGATTACCGACCGGAGTTAGCCCCGGCTTTGTGACAAGCGTTCATGAGCACGACAACGTTCGTGCTCTAGAATGCGCTGCTGTATCCGTGTTTGGAGAACGGCAGATGTCGACGATGCAAACGCTGTGGGAGCGTCTCGAAACCTGGGCCAAGGACAACGCGCCCTCCATGGCTGAAGATCTCGCGCAAGGCGCAACCAGCGCCGAGATTGAGGAACTCGAGGCAATCGTGGGTATTGCGTTGCCCGTCGAGCTGCGGGATAGCCTTGCCATTCATAACGGAGAAAACGACGGCTGGCCGTGCAAGATTTTCGCGGACCGTGGCGCCTACCTCTCCACGCAACGGATCGCAGAGCAGTGGAAAAGCTATCAGGAAATTGCGTCGCAGCTGGATGCAACGTACGACAGCGATCCCGACGAACTCATACGCGACGGGATCATTAATGTAGAAGGCCCTGTTCGCCCCGTCATGTTCGATCCAGCCTGGCTGCCGATCATGGAGTGTAACGGGGATGTGTTCTGGGCACTGGATTTTGCACCCGGCGACGGCGGCACAAACGGCCAGGTCATCGAGGTCGACTGGGAAGGGTGTTCGTGGAGGGTCGTGGCGACCTCTTTTCAGGCGCTGGTTGAAGACTATGTCGACGAACTCGAATCCGGTGCGTTCCGGCTGGAAGACGGTCAGCCGACCAAAGAAGCCCCTTACGGTGAGTAAGTGCGTCAGCCCCTCTACGGGCTGAAAGGTCGCTCCGCGTTCTATTGAGTGGTCTGGCGCGGCAAACCCGGTTTTACCAGCCTGGAAAATCCCCATTGATAACGATTCTTATTTGCACTAGGATTTGATTTGCGCTCAAACGCAAATAATTATCGTTATCAATAAGCGGGCGAATACCCCGCTCTCAGGGGAAATCCGCCATGAATGCAGGGAAGTTCAGCAGCCTTCTGCTGCTGGGAACGACGCTCTTGCCCACGTTTGTCGCCGCCCAGGACCAGGAAAGCGACGCCGTCGAAATCGATGAATTGATCGTCAGCGCCGCCCGCACGGGCCAGCCCGCCACATCAATTGCCGGAACGGTCACCGTGGTCGACCGCGAAACCCTTCGCCAGCAGGCCGAGATCAGCGACGACCTGGCGAGCGTCCTGTCCAACACGATCCCGGGGTTTGCGCCCAGCTCGCAAAAACTTGCCGGGCGCGGCGAAACTCTGCGGGGACGTAACCCGCTGTACCTGATCGATGGCGTACCCCAGCACAATGCGCTGCGCGACGGGCAACGTGACGGCCACTCGCTCGATCTCGACTTTGTGGACCGCATCGAAGTCATCAACGGCTCCAACGCCATCCAGGGCGTCGGCGCAACCGGCGGCGTCGTCAACACAGTGACCCGTTCACCCGTTGCAGACAACACCTGGCGAACGACAACACGGGCACGGTTTACGACGTCGGACGACTTCGACTCGGACGCTTTTGGCTACAAGCTCAGCGTACTGACGGGCCGCGGCAGCGAGAACTTCGATTTTATTGCCGGCATCGCGCTGCACGAACGCGGCCTGTTCCTCGACAGCAACGGCGATCCCGTCGGCCTGTACCCGACGCAGGGCGACATCATGGATTCGACCTCGTTGAACCTGTACGGCAAAGCCGAGTGGCGCGTGACCGACGAAAGTGCTTTGACTCTCATGATCAACGATTTTGATCTCGAAAGAAACGGCGACTTTCGCAGCGTGGCGGGAGATCGAGACCTTGGCGTACCGACAGGCACCGTGGAAGGCGACCCTTCGGCCGATGTCGGCAGCCCGGCCCGTAACGAAGTTACGACGGTGTCGCTCAGCTACCGCCAGGACAACCTCTTCGGCGGCTCGCTCGAAGCGCAGGTATTCGATCAGAGTTTCAGCGCACTGTTCGAGGGTGGCACCTTCGGCGGTTTCTTCAGGCTTACACCCACCGGAGAACCGTTTCTCGACCAGTCCGCCGTCGTTTCCGACAAGAACGGTCTTAAGCTAACGTTCAACCGCAAGTTCAGTGATCCCTCGCTCAACGTTTCTGGCGGCATCGATTTCTTCCGCGACGAGTCGGCCCAGGAACTGGCGCGCAGCGGCCGCGAATGGGTGCCGGAAACGAGCTTCGAGACAATCTCGCCCTTCCTGCAGCTCGGCTGGGACATCTCGGACGCAATAACGCTCTCCGGCGGCGCACGGCATGAAAATGCCACTCTCAAGGTCGACGATTACACAACCATCGCTTCGGCCAACAGTACGTTTGTCGCAGGCGGCGAACCTGATTTCACGGAAACGCTGTTCAACGTCGGCGCGATCTGGCGCATTACGGGCGACTGGTCCGTTTACGCTGCGAGCAGCGAAGGCTTCACGATGCCGGATGTCGGCCGAGTGTTGCGTGCCGTCTCGACGCCCGGTCAGGACGTCGACAATCTGCTGGCCGTCGAACCCATCGTCACCGACAACCTGGAGTTCGGAATCGAGTTCGACGACGGCGCTCTGCGTGGCCGCCTGACCTACTATGAATCGACAGCGGACAACGGCGCTCGCCTCTTCAGCAACCCGGACGGGATCTTCGAAGTGCAGCGCCAGCGCACCGAAATCGACGGCTTCGAGGCGACGCTCGACTACCGCTTCAGCGAAGGCTTAAGCATTGGCGGCAACTACAGCCTTACGAACGGCGAGTTCGACTCGGACGGTGACGACAGTGTCGACAGCGACCTCGACGGCCTCAACATTGGCCCGGATCGCCTGAACCTGTACGCCTACGGCCTGTTCCGCGACGACTTCCGATGGCGCGTACAGGTATCCAATCTCGAAGACCGCAACTTCAGCGGACCGGGTGCACCCGTCGACAGGGACTTCGACGGCTACACGAAGGTTGATGTGTTTGGCGGCTGGACGACGAACGTTGGCGAGTTCACGCTCGCGATCGATAACCTGTTGAACGAAGAATACTTCACCTATTTCGCACAAACAGAGCCGGCAGCGCGAGCCGATACGTTCTTCGCCGGCAACGGGCGCACGATTACTCTGGGCTGGCAGAAGCAGTTCTAGTTCGTGCTGGTCCGGCTCCACCAGTGGCTCGGGGTGACGCTCGCGGCGTGGTTGGCGCTCGCGTGCATCTCCGGGTTACTGCTCCTGTGGAAGGACGAATACTATGGCTGGCGTTATCCGGCATTACCGGAAGCGCCAGCCACGTTTGCGCCCGATCCCGAGCTCATCGAGCGCATTCTGTCACAGGCAACGGTATCGACGCTGGGCATGCCAACCGCTACCCTGCCCGCCTACCACGCATACCTGACGGACGGCGGGGAAGTGCTGTTTCACCCCGAAACGGCAGAACTCGTCGCTGAATGGAATACGCTGGATGCCCTGCCCGCGTTTCTGTTCGAGCTTCACACCTATTTGTTTCTCGGGGAAACCGGGCATACGCTCGTCGGCGTGCTGGGCATCGCCGTACTCATCAACCTTGTCATTGGCTTTACCCTGTGGCTCAGGAAACGCGGCGTCTTCCGATTGCGGTTTGTCCTTCCGAAAAGCGCAGCCCGCCCCCAGCTCATCCGCGGGCACGCCGCACAAGGCAGCCTGCTCTCCGCCGCATTTTTTTTGCTCGCGTTCTCGGGCGTCGCAATGGTGTTCGCGGCACCCGTTCAGGCCAGCTTTGACGCCGTATTCGGCGCCGCGGATTCACTGCGGCCGACGCCGCTAAGCCTGCAACGCGATTCTGTCGCTGTCGACTGGCACAAGGTGATTCTGAAATCCGCCGAGGTGCTCCCAACAGCCGAGCTGCGGTTCCTCAGTATTCCGGACACGCCCGGGAAACCCGTGATCGCCAGGCTTCGCAACGGTGGTGAGCTGCACCCGAACGGCCGCAGCTACGCCGTGTTACACCCCGAGAGTGGCCAGGTTTTCGAAACGATCGACGCCACGCAAAGCGGGCTCGGCCCGTCGCTGTTCGATTCGCTGTATCCGATTCATGCAGGAAAAACGGGGTGGCCGTTTTATCGATTGCTGCTCACCGCGCTGTCGCTCTCGCTGCTCTACATCGCAGGGAGCGGGGCGCTCCTGTTCATCACACGACCACGACGCAAGTGAACTGGATACCCGCCACGAAGTTCACGATACCCACTGGGCGTCACCGCTGACGAATCATGTTGACCACCAGCTCACGACCAGCGCTGACACGTAGAGACCCAGCCCAAACATCAAGTGATTGACTAGACTTTGGATCCGGGCTGCCGTCGGGTGTGGCGCCCGGGACGCCGCAATCCCTGCCCCCATGCCGGGCTGCATGACAAAAAGCGGCGCAACCACCGTACCGACGCCCACGAGTAGCGGAGCGGCCACTGTCGGCTCACGAAGCCAATCGGTTCCTACGATCGCAGCCAGTAATGCCGCGTAAGCAACGCCAATCAGATAGTGCGCCGTCCAGCCTACGAGCTGTTCACCGCGGATCGGTCGTGACGCGGCAATCGAATCATGGAAAAAGCGGCCTTGCGGCATGTGGCCGATCCAGCGTCCAACCATCCCGTAGTCGGGTGCTGGTGCACCCTGGAGCAGTCTTCGAATAAGCCCCCACGGATCCATGACGGCGGTGGCGCCGACGCCTATGACGAAAATTGAAATGGGCAAGTTCAAGGGATGCTCCAGAATTCAGCATATAGAGGCTGTTATGCTATGACCTCAAGTCGACTTGAGGTCAAGAACTGAATATGGACATTGGTGCGGTCGCAGAACAAACCGGGCTGCCGGTCTCGACGCTGCGTTTCTATGAGGAGAAGGGGCTCATCCGCTCGATCGGCCGCAACGGACTCCGGCGTGTGTTCAGCAATGACATCCTCGAGCGGCTGGCTCTGATCACGCTGGGGCAGTCGGCAGGCTTCTCACTCGACGAGATCGCACCGATGCTCGGCGCGTCCGGAACGCCGCAAATCGATCGTGACATGCTCGCTGACAAAGCCAAAGAGCTCGACCGCCACATCAAGCGGCTGACAGCCGTGCGGGACGGACTCTTGCACGCTTCGGTCTGCCCCGCGCCAAACTACCTCGAGTGTCCGTCATTCAGGCGCCTACTCGATCGGGCGGCGGCCGGTTCAATCGGCGGGCTCAGAGAAGCGTCGTCGCGACGGAGGCTCGGTGGAGAAAAGAGCATGCATACATAATCTGCGCTGACTCGATTATTAGGACTTTGCCAAAACCGAGCACCAGACAAAACGTGGTTATACATTCGTCGATTCCGATAACGAGCGGAATACTTGATCTTCCGCCGGTCATTGAAACACCATCAGAGTGCTGTTCTTGTCCGCATGGAACAGTGTGAACCGAAGAAGCATAAAGCAAAGGCAACGATGTCAATAAGCCGCCCGTTAAACACGTGACCTTCTTTTATGACTGGGCAAGCTTCGCAATGTTGCCTCACGATAATAGAAAGTAGTGCGCCGGCCGGCAACTACGCTCAAATTCGACGAATCTCGATAGGATGATAGCAGTTGTAGCAAACCCCGGCAGTGGTAACGGACGGATGGTTTAACACGATGGAACGATCGCAGTTCGAACAGACAACAGACTCAAAATCTACCTCAGCTGCGTGTATTGTATAAAGCTCAATATCTTCCAGATAGGCAGGATCTGACATATCGATAGCTTCCAGGGTGTAACTGGTATCTTTGTAAGCGCCTGTTACATCCAAATAGGTACCGTAATCCAGCACATAAACACGAAAATGACGATCTACATCCGTGGGGATTATTCTAATATCGACATTGTGTATCAGTTTGAAGTGAAAAAGATCGCTGATTATGTCCGCGAACAGCTCGCCCTCGTTTCTCGGCACAAAGAATACTCTTTGGTTTGTTGCGGCAGCGATTTCGCAGGTCCTCTGGTAGAAACCTCTAAACCTGTCCATCCTTTCCACTTCTTGCCTTGCGCGAAACGATCTACCCACTATTTCGCTCAGCAGCCTGTCTCTCGTCCATGGCTTACCTCGCACATAGCCTAGCTTCGCGGCTATTTCGGTGAACAACTCAAGAAAAACTCTAGGGATCCTCCCACTGGCCTCCACCAACATATCAAATAGGTTTTCTTCCTTAAAGAACGAGCGAATAAAGCCGTCTTTGGGTTCGAATGTCGCCTTGCCTTCTTCTGTGACTTTTGAGTAGTGCAGCACAGAAGCATCCGCTTCTATCATCTTCTTGTAGATCAAGTTTTCAAAGAAATCATTCCCATGAGCGTTCGATGTATGTAACTCGTCCAAATCATGGGCTTCGTATATGTCGTCGCCGGGCTCCAGCCCGATCTGAGTGGCAGCATCCTTCCTGAAGAAAACGGTGGTACCGCGAATAGCCGATATCTTTACGGTTACCCCTGGGATTTGTTTGAACGTCCGGTTTAACAACTCTGCAAACAGAGGTTGAATTTGCAACTTCCCCGATTTGTCCAGACTTGTCCATTCATCTATCAGTATATAGATCATATCGAGCTCAAGAAGCTCCCTAAATCTTTGAATGCTATCGGCCAGCGCGCCATACTTTCCGGCCTCTATTGCAACGAACGTCGAAACTGCTCGTTTGTTACCTGTTGTTTCGACATCCTCCTCACGAATACCGGTCGAGCTTATTGATGTTTCTCTTGGATCTGACTCTCCGTTAGCTTTGGCCGAGCGCACTGCGTCCGTCATATCGGAAAACGAAGCAATGTCTAGTATTACACTCTCGATAAGCCTCTGACGGTCCTTGCCACTTCCAGCCAGCTTCTTATGAATAAGCCTTTCGCTCGGCTCTGTACAGAGATCGAGTAACTGCAAACCGAAGGCGCGAACGAAGTCCTGAAAATACTTAGTCGCCGTAATTCTCTGTGCATCAATCTCAGTAGATGCCCCGGTTTCGGAAGGCATCGAACGACTGAGGTCAATGTATATTGCCAGGGAGTTGGTCGGATACTTCGAACTGTTAATTTCATCGATCATCGACAGAAAGTTGGTCGTTTTGCCAGCTCCTCGACGACCGTAGATCACCTGCCAATTGGCAGTCTTGAGTGACTCAGTAAGGTGCTCGTCTACGAAATACTTGCGGTCAAAAATCGTAGACTCCTGTCTCAAGGCGATACGCTTGAGTTTGCGAAACACTCTTTGTAGGTCAATTTTATCTGCCACTGACTAGCCTCTTATTTTTTTGGGTGCGCCCTTGTCGTGGGTTCGGTACCAGAATCGCATGCTGACCCCAAACTCGTTGAGCAACTCTCTTCACGCTCTAAACCAGGAACTCTTAAGCACTACTTCCACCATCCGGCCGCCTCTCCCACGTAGAACGACTGCTCTACAATTACAACTAGAATGAGGACGATTCCAACAAAGTACAAAGAGGCGGCTACTGTTATCGCCGTAGGGTTAGCCTCGGCCTTCGAGTTGTAGTAGTGTCGACTTCCTGCTTCGATGGTGTCCAACTCCCAACGCTCAGGAGAAGGAATTATCTTCGCAGTATCAGAGAGCGCTGGATCCTCGTTACTCACCGTCTTGCTGTGTCGAAGTGCGGATAGCGCCTCTTGAAGCACGCGTGGAGTTGGGTTCTTTGAATACTCAGACTTCCTCTTAGCTACGTAGTCATCAATTCCAACCTCCCGAACTAGGGGCGGCGCGAAAGACTGATAGAGAAGGTGTGCGAGAAAAATCGACAGCGACGCGAAGAACAGGAAAGCCCATGACTGTGGCAAACTGCTGTCCTCAACGTAGGATTGCACAAGCAGCTCTCGTAGCGATTCGGTTTCGGACCTAACCTCGCCTAGGACATGCTTCAAATCGTCGGCAATGGATCCTTCGGCTAATTCCGCCGAACTTGACTGCTCCTCCAACTTCCGTGACTGAAACTCTAGGACGGAGGCTGTGTATTTCAGTGCGTTGACGGATGACCCAATAGCAAAATTGTATTGGCTGATGCCAACTTGGATCACGGGCCATAGCGCAGCCAGCATGGGCACGATGAACAACAGAAAGTAGGATGCTCGAGTTAGAACTTGCAGCTCGCCCAAGCCACGAATTCTTGTCCAGCGTAAGATTTTTTTTCTTCGCATATCATTTTTCTCGTTGGACGGAATGAGGAGTGTTGACAGGTTTAGAGCACTAGATCTCCCTGGGTAGAGGTACACACTCGCGCATGTGCGGACTCTATTGGTCGCTTTTTATCTGGAAATAGTCGGGCGCTTCTTAATGCGGACCAAGCAATCGAAACCTTTCGGATAGCAGCTGAGTCGCGCAATTTGAAAGTGATGCGCTTTAATTGCGCTGGTTGGAGGATGCCCCGAAAGCATTGCACGGCAGCCCAGCTCTGATTGTTTTGCCTTAGTACCAAGCCAGCCGACTTCTTTTTATTCTTAGAGAAATTCTCTAGCAACCTACATCAATAAAGCTATTTAAACCATATACAACGATTGCGGCAAGCTAACACGTTTTATGCCACTCTGATGTTTGCGCACCAACAAAGCCGGTTATTTGGTGCAAATCGGAAAAATTTGCGGTTTGGACAGCTTTCCCGGGGCTCTATTTGTGCCGTAAGGGCTCAAGATGCAGACGAGATTTCCAAGGCTCGCTCTATACTCTCTTGCCTTCCTCAAGGCATAGACGCTTGGGAGCCGCTTTTCCCACAAATCAGTCCGCGCGTCTTTTCTGAAAGGCGAACGCCGCAGCGGGCAACCGATCATCTGCACCCTGAGGACAGCGATGGTTAAGTGGGCCCGGTCAGCGCCTGTCGAAACTTCGAAACTGCCTGGGAAGTGGGTATAGAAAATGCAGAGCGAGCGGAGCTAGCGCGCGTCGCTGAGTAGCTCAGGCGTAGTCATGCCGTATCGGCCTTGACTGGAGGCGGCCTAACCGCCGACGGGGCAGTTTCGGCCAATAGTCTCGGCGCGAACGAGCTATGCGCTCTGTCCGCCGACTTCGGCACTATCGCCGCAAGCAGTATGACGCTCTACGCTGCCGGAGTTGTCCGACTGCGGAAGCAAGAAATGAGGTGCGCGCGTAAGACTGGCGCACCCGATTCATACTTTCATACATTCTTGTCACCCACCCGATTGCTGGTATTCTGCCGGCCGTTGCGAGGCCGGCAAGGCGCTACGGCGGCTGCGCGTGAAGACAAAAATCGTGGAGGCGTGAGAGAGAATGAAAAAGACCGATAGCTTCTGGGCAAAACACGTAAACGTCCTGCTTGTCGGCGCAGCCATCGTGCTGGCGGGCTGCGGGAATTCACCCAGGGATTTCCGGCAACTCGATGCGCTGATCGAAGACGCCCGGGCGCGCTCGCAGATGTCGGCGGGTACGGCCATTGTCGTACTCGAGGACAATCGGATCGTTCACGAAGCCTACTTCGGCCTCGAAGACGTCGAGGCGGACAAGTCGGTCAACGAAGATACGGTGTTCTACATCGCCTCGACGACAAAAGCATTCCTCGCTCTGGCGGTTCTCCTCGCCGAGTCTCGCGGCGAGATCTCGGAAGACACGACGCTTCAGGAACTGTTTCCGGATCTGGCCTTTCCTTCGATCGATGCCGAGAGCATTACCGTCAAACACCTGCTGACGCACACGTCGGGCATCGACAATGAACCGCTCACCTGGAGCATGTCGTACACGGGCCTGCACACACCAGCCGAGAAACGTCTGGCCATGATTGCGGCGTCTTACCCGAGCGAAGGCGCCGAACTGGGCGAATTCGAGTACAGCAACATCGGCTACAACATTCTGGCCGTCTGGATGGATCAGCACTACGGCCGGGACTGGCGAACCGTAGTCGAAGACACCGTGGTTTCGCCTCTGGAGATGTCCCGCACAACCGGATTCATCAGCGTTGCGGGTGCAGAGTCGTGGCCACTCGCAAAACCCTATTCGTACAAAGTGGGACACGGCCGCGAGGAGCTGTATCTCAAGAAGACCGACGACACGATGTACTCGGTTGGCCTGCTCGCCACGGCGCACGACACAGCCAGGTTTGTGCTGGCCACGATGAACGACGGCGAGATCGACGGGCAGCAGGTGTTTCCCGCCGACGTCCTCCAGAAACAACGCACCCAACAGATCGAAACCGACGGCGGGTACTTCGACGGCTACGCCTGGGGCTGGATGACAACGGAGCAGTACGGACGCCCGCTCTTGCTGCATACGGGCGGCTTTTCGGGCGCAACGGCCGCGATCAGCTACATGCCCAGAGAAAGGATAGGCGTCGTCGTGCTGCACAACGAGAATGGCCTCAAAGCCAACACGTTGAACAGCATCGCGCAGAAAGTAGCGTACGGGACGGCGCTGGGGCTAAGTGATGAATCGGTCCACGCTGAGGTTGCGGACACGATCGACTGGCTGGAGAAGGCCGCGTCCGATGCGCGGGTCAGACTGGAAGAGCAACAGGAAGCGCGAGTGTCGAAGGCCTGGAACATGAGTCTTCCCGTGTCCGAGTTCGCGGGCGTGTACGCGCATGCGCACGCCGGCGAGATCGTTGTCGAGGAAAGTGATGACGAGCGGCTCGAACTCCGCTGGGGACTGCTGCGAGGAACCGGTTATCCCGCTGATGAGCGAGATCAAATCATCGTCGACTTCCGGCCCGGGTCGTTTGACGGTCTGAGCTTCCGAGTCGAAGACAACGTGGTCAGCGGATTGTCGTTTAACGGGGTTTATTTTGAGCGTTGATCGGACATACGAATCCCCGCGCGTCGAACCTTGATCCGGTTACATTTCTTATCAGGTTGCTCCTATGGCTGCTACTCCGTTCGTGGGCGATAGAATCTCTGCAAGTACCAGGTTACCAGGCCGGGAGCGATGATTGCCTGGAGTGTAAAGAACAGCAGAGTTACCCATTCGCTCTTATAAATCCCTTCACCCTGCTGAATCAGCCATTGCTCACCGATCGGGCCGGATGAAAACACCACGGCGGCCACGAGGTTCCAGCCCAGGTGAAGTCCTACTGGTGCATATAGAGACCGGGTTTTGGCGTAGGCAAACGCAAACATCCAGCCACCAGCCCCGGTCACCAGGAAAATGTAGATCATTAGTACCAGACGCGAGCCGAACACTTCGTAGCTGAACCAGTGGTACACGCCGAAAGCAATGGAACTGACCAGACACGCCTTCACAACTCCGATGTAACGGATAAGCAGGTAAAGCAGCGCGCCGCGAAAGAGCAGTTCCTCGTAGAGCACCGCCGACAGTACCCAGAAAGAACCACCAAGCAGCTGGTACAGGTCATAGTCGGGATTGACTTGGTAAGAAATTTCCTTGAAGTGGGCCTGCCACGTAAAGTTGATGACTCCTATGAGCGCCATAAAAATCAATCCGGCCACGAACGCGATCAAGCGTTGTTTGGTCGGAACGATACCCAGAACTGTCAAGGGTTCGCGCACCATCACACGGAGCAAGAGCCACGAAAGAAAGAGCGCAATCAGGGTTCCGATAATCATCATCGTGTTCGCAGGCTTTAAGGGACCTTGGAGTGGATAAGGAAACTATCGAGTTCAGCACCGGCCACAAAGATCAATCGATGCTGTTCGGGACTTACGCTCGCAGTGTGGCAACTGACGGGTTGCGGGAGGCCGTCTCTAAGCTCGACTTCGGCTTCTGACGCAGGCTTAGGTGTGATAACTCAGACCTGACCGTATAGTCGTTGTCAGATTTGATCAAGACTAGAGGCCGCTTTAGACGGGTTAGCAGCCGCTAACGCAGAGAAGCACTGTGCGACGGCACAAGACCCATTGCGCCCGGTCACCCTTACCGTACTGGCGCCGCATCGAAGACGAAATGCTCTCATCCCCTCAAGACGTTCGCAACCGGTCAATAATCTCGAACGCCTCCGCATAGGCAGGGTTGGCTATTTTGATAGCATTGCGCGTACGGCATGCCCGTTATAAGCTGGTTTCTGAATCTCTTCCTGCTTTGAGTAGCACGCAGATTCCGTACCAAGCCCTGAGGTCCCTTACCGTCTTCCAGGGCTTGCGAACCACGCTGACCAAAAGGCACGCCGACAGTTCCGCGGTCAGCCCGCACGACGTATTCATCTAGTCACACAGAGGAGCCGCCGTCATGCGTTTCGCTATCCTGATCATTGCACTGCTCATCGCCGCAGACTCCCAAGCGCAGGAATCAAAGCCGTCTCCGGATGATGGTTCCATTCGATCGCACCAAACCGGCGCTGAATTGCCCGATGGTCTGGCTTTCAACATCTGGGTGGAATTGCTCGCCGCGGCCGCGCAGGGCGAGCACCCTGACGCGGCGCTGTATCTGGAAGATCGTATGGGCCTGACCGAAGACCGCGCAAAAGCACTTTTGGATGCGCTGTTGGCCTCTCGTACGGCGATGGCCGAGGAGTTGGATCAGGCAACGCAGCAAGTCTTGTGTGGAGGTGGGTCGAGTCGGTCCGATGAGGATCTCTATCGTCGGTATGCGGCGGTCGACGACTTGATAGAACCGATCAGTGAAAAGCACCGACTTCTCTTCGTCAGCAGCATTTCACCGACAGAAGCGGAGCGACTGCAGCAGGTCCTCCGCATCGACAAAGCAAATATGAGCGCCGTCAAGCTTAACCATGAACGAAGGAATGCCCGAACCGGCTCGCAACCGGCCAACGCTGTCGCGGACATATGCGGTGCTTTGATTCAACCATAGTATTCCTGAGGAACGACGAGGTATCGCAATGAGGAACTATCTGATCGCCACCTTCGCTGTAGCTACGACGTTGCTCGCTCCAACAAGCGCACATGCCCTCTACATAGTCGGACATCTCTTGATTACGAACGATCGGCATGGCGGATCTGTCTCGTACACCGTTTCCATAAGGGCGACCCGCGATGAAGAAACTGATGCGCTTTGGGCCTACGCCCGGATTGAAGTCGAGGGCCAGCTGGCCAATCAGGCACAGTCTACTTGCGCGTCGCCCGGGGTGAATGGCCCCTACCCGTACAGTTGTCTCGCGCGCGCCGTGGAGATTAACCTGACCGAAGGTTGCGAGTACTGCGGCTCCGGCCTAGTGCGCGGTCTGCGATACAACCCAAATGAGGTCGTTTACGAAGAAGCGACAGGTACTGAATGCTGGACCTACACCTGCCCGGCTGGAAATTGCGGCGGGGGGACTTTGCCCGGCGACTAGTGTTTCACTAGCGGCGAGCGCGGAATGTGCCCCCGTCGCGTGACTCACAAGGTTTCGAGGCGGGGACCATTACTTTCATAACACAACCTAAAAAGCCCCACTGCGGGGGCTCTTTAGTTTGTGTGGCGGAGAGAGAGGGATTCGAACCCTCGATACGCTATTAACGTATACTCCCTTAGCAGGGGAGCGCTTTCGACCACTCAGCCATCTCTCCACAGTAAGCCGCCACGGGCGGACGCCCGCGCGGGCCGCACATGGTACTGGTCGGGTTTCTCGAGGTAAAGCCCGGGCTTGCTATTTTTCCCCGTCGGCCGGCTTGTCGCCGTCCGACGCTTTTTCGCTCTGAATCCGCTCGAAAATCTCTTCACGGTGGACCGCCACATCTTTCGGCGCGTTGATTCCGATCCGTACCTGATTTCCTTTCACTCCCAAGACAGTGATCGTTACATCGCTCCCGATCATCACCGTCTCACCAGCGCGTCGCGTCAGAATCAGCATGAATCCTACTCCTGCCTGCCAGGGCTTGAATGCCCGGTTCTTGTGCGCGTGGTAACTCCTTAACCGCTTGTAATACTAGCGTATTTTTGTCCCATATGCGCGCACCGGCCGATAAAAGCGCCAGTGAGGAGTGGACTGTCGGAATTCTTTGCAGTTCAGCCGCTGGCGAGCTGCTCGGCAACCCAGCCGCTGACCGAGTCGAGTGCCCGGTCCAGTGCAGCGGGATCGCTGCCGCCGGCCTGCGCAAAATCGGGCCGGCCACCACCCTTGCCGCCCACCTGCTCGGCCACGGGTTTGATGAGATCGCCAGCCTTGATGCGGTCGACATTGTTGCGCGTAACGCCGGCCGCCAGCCGCACCTTGCCGTCATCGACCGAACCCAGAACGACAACGCCGTTCTTGAGTTTGTCCTTGAAGCGATCCACGGCGTCGCGGAGCGTTTTCGCATCCGCGCCGTCCATGCGCGTTGCCAGCACCTTGAGGCCGCTGACGTCGACCGCTCTGTCGGTGACGTCGCCGCCTGCACCGCCCGTCAACAGCGCCTGCTTCGCCTGGGCAAGTTCCTTTTCGAGTTCCTTGTTGCGCTTCAGGAGCTGCTCGACTTTGCCGAGCACCTGATCGGGCTGGCTCTTGAGCGCGGCCGACACTTCGCCCAGTGCGGACTGTTTTGCGTTCATCCACGCCAGCGCATGTTCGCCGGTCATCGCTTCGATGCGGCGAACGCCGGCCGCCACGCCACCTTCGGAGACGATCTTGAACACGCCAATATCACCCGTGCGCTCGACGTGGGTGCCGCCGCACAGCTCGACGGAAAAATCGCCGAAGTTGAGCACGCGCACTTCATCGTCGTACTTCTCACCGAACAGCGCCATGGCACCGGAAGCCACGGCGTCGTCGTAGCCCATGAGCCGCGTCTCCGCCGAGCGATTCGCGCGAATTTCCGCGTTCACGAGATCCTCGATGGTAGAGAGCTGCTCCGCACTGACGGCCTCGTAGTGCGAAAAGTCGAAGCGGAGTTTGTCGTCGATCACGAGTGAACCCTTCTGGGTAACGTGATCACCCAGCACTTCGCGCAACGCCGCGTGCATGAGGTGCGTCGCCGAGTGGTTCAGGCGAATGGCTTGCCGCCGTTCAGCGTCGACCACGGCATCGAGTGTGTCTCCCACCGCAAGCGTGCCACTCTCGACGAGACCGTAGTGAACGTTGGCGTTGCCGCCCTTTTGCGTATCGTTGACGGCAAACAGTTTGCCGTCGGCAACGAGGATGCCCGTGTCGCCCACCTGGCCGCCGCTTTCCGCGTAAAACGGCGTAGCCGCGAGTACCACAGCACCTTCCTCGCCGGCCGCCAGCTCTTCGACGGCGGCGCCGTCGCGAAACAGCGCTACGACCTTGCCTTCACCCTCGGTACCTTCGTAACCCAGGAACTCGGTTTGCTCGTCGAGCTTCAGCCCGTCGTTGTCGATCGCCGCGAACTTGCTGGCCGCTTTGGCCTTCTCGCGTTGCGCCTGCATGGCTGCCTCGAAACCCGGCTGATCGACCGTCAACCCGCGCTCGCGCGCTACGTCCGCCGTCAGGTCCACGGGGAAGCCGTAGGTATCGTAGAGCTTGAACACGAGCTCCCCCGGCAGCTCCGTGCCGTCGAGTTCCGCAATGGCGCCTTCGAGGATGTCCATCCCCTGATGCAGGGTTTCTGCGAAACGGCGTTCCTCTTTCTCGAGCACTTTTTCGACGTGCGCTGCCGCTTTGCTGAGCTCCGGGTATGCCTCGCCCATCTCGGCCGCCAGCGGCGCCACGAGCTGACCGAAGAACAGGCCGTCGTGGCCGAGCTTCTTGCCGTGACGAATGGCGCGACGAATGATCCGCCGCAGCACGTAGCCGCGCCCTTCGTTGCCGGGCAGCACGCCGTCGACGATCAGGAAAGCTGAGGCACGAATGTGGTCGGCAATGACGTTGAGCGAACTCGAGCCGTCGTTGGGGACTCCCAGCGTTTTGGCCGTCGCGTCGATCAAAGCCGCAAAAAGGTCGATCTCGTAGTTGCTGTGCACCTGCTGCATGACCGCAGCGATACGCTCGAGGCCCATGCCGGTGTCGACCGACGGCTTCGGCAGCGGCGTCATGTCGCCGTTGGCCGAGCGGTCGAACTGCATGAAGACGAGGTTCCAGATCTCGACGTAACGATCGCCGTCCTCGTCGGGAGAGCCCGGCGGGCCGCCGGCCACGTCGGGACCGTGATCGTAGAATATCTCGCTGCACGGACCGCAGGGGCCCGTATCACCCATGGCCCAGAAGTTGTCCTTCTCGCCGAGACGCGAAAAACGCTCGGGATCGACCTTCATCTCCTTGAGCCAAATGTCCGCGGCTTCGTCGTCGTCCTCGTAAACCGTAACCCACAGCCGCTCCGCCGGCAGTCCCAGGGTTTCGGTCAGGAACTCCCAGCCGTACTGGATCGCTTCGCGCTTGAAGTAGTCGCCGAAACTGAAGTTGCCGAGCATCTCGAAAAACGTGTGATGGCGCGCCGTATAGCCCACGTTCTCGAGATCGTTGTGTTTGCCCCCGGCACGCACGCAGCGCTGCGAGCTGACCGCACGCGTATAGCTGCGTTTGTCATCGCCGAGAAACACGTCTTTGAACTGCACCATGCCCGCGTTGGTGAACAGGAGCGTCGGATCGTTGCCGGGCACCAGAGGGGAGCTGGCGACAACCTCGTGGCCGCGCTCGGCAAAAAAGGCAAGGAACGCCTCGCGGATTTCATTGCTGGTCATGCGTTGCATTGGAATGATCTGGGTGCAGGCCGGGCCGTTTAAAGGGCGCCAGTTTACGGGGTTTCGTAAACGGGAGTAAACGGCGGTAGCGGATTGTCGCGGGCGCCTTGGCCCGAAGGCTCCAGACCTCAAGGGTCCATTGCCGCCGAGATATGCTCCGCCTCGAAGCCCCGGTACTGCAGAAAACGCATTTGCCGGGCCTTTTCCTTGTAATCCCCGGGCCGGGCATCCCCGAACTTCTGCACTCGCGTCGATTGCGCCAGCGCAAACCAGTCGATACCGGCCGCCTCCAGCATCTGCCGCGTCGACGACTCGGCCACCCCTCGCTGGCCGAGTTCTGCCCGAATTCTCACGGGCCCTTTGCCCTGATTGGCGCGCGATTGAATAAATGATTCCACAAAGCGTTCGTCGCTTTGCAGGCCCTCACGAGTGAGTTCAGCGACGGCGTCCTCTGCCGTGTCGTCACCAAAACCGGCTTTTAAGAGCTTCCGTACGAGTTCGTCCGCTGCGTGCTCGCGGCGCGCCAGAAAGTCCATCGCTTTCTTGCGCGCCGCTACGGGATCCGAGGCGCGATCGTCTTTGCTCGCTTCCTCGCTTGCCGCGTGTAGTGCGCGAATCTCCTCGTTGAGGATCGACCGTTCGGGCATCAGGCCTCTTTGGCCACCGTCTCGTCGTCAGCGGAATCGGCCGGCACATCCACCGTGTCAGGCAGCAGCTTGGCGCGGATCCTATGCTCGATCTCTGCCGCAATGTCCGGGTTGGTCTTCAGGAATTCGCGAACGTTCTCTTTGCCCTGGCCAATGCGGTCGTCACCGTAGCTGTACCACGAACCGGCCTTGTCGATCATGCCGTGCTGCACGCCCAGCTCGATGATCTCGCCTTCCCGGGAAATACCCTGCCCGTACAGGATCTCGAACTCCGCGAGCTTGAACGGCGGCGACACCTTGTTCTTGACGACCTTGACGCGCGTCTGGTTGCCGATGACCTCGTCGCCCTTCTTGATCGCGCCGATACGGCGGATGTCGAGGCGCACCGAGGAGTAGAACTTGAGCGCGTTGCCGCCCGTCGTCGTCTCCGGGCTGCCGAACATGACGCCGATCTTCATGCGAATCTGGTTGATGAAGATGACCATGGCGTTCGAACGTTTGATATTGCCCGTCAGCTTACGCAGCGCCTGCGACATCAGGCGGGCCTGCAGGCCGACGTGCGAATCGCCCATTTCACCTTCGATCTCGGCTTTCGGCGTCAGCGCGGCCACCGAGTCGACGACAATGACGTCCACGGCCCCGGAACGCACGAGCATGTCCGTGATTTCCAGCGCCTGCTCACCCGTGTCCGGCTGCGACACGAGCAACTCGTCGACGTTGACACCCAGCTTCTCGGCGTACTGCGGATCGAGCGCGTGTTCAGCGTCGACAAACGCGGCGGTGCCGCCCGCCTTTTGCGCTTCGGCAACCACTTGCAGGGTCAGCGTGGTCTTACCGGAGGACTCGGGGCCGTAGATTTCGACGACCCGCCCTTTCGGCAGACCGCCAATGCCGAGCGCGACGTCGAGACCAATCGATCCGGTCGATACCTCCTCGATATCGCGGGCAGCGCTGCCGTCGCCGAGCCGCATGACGGACCCCTTGCCGAACTGTTTTTCGATCTGGCCCAGTGCTTGCGCGAGCGCTTTTTTGCGGTTGTCGTCCATTATTTTGCCGTCATCCCGTTTACTGTGAATTTAACCAGTATTCTGCCACAAAACCCACGCCAGACAAGCCTTTGCGGGCGATCAAAACGTGGCGGAACATGAAGAATGGAGTCAAAGCGGTTGTTTCAGCGGCACATAGCGGACCTCGCCGCGCTCGCGGGTCGACTCCATGAGTTCGAAGCCGCGCCATTCGACGGTCAGCGGCTGCGCGAGACGCTCGGTCGTGAACGGTCGCGCACGCTGAACCATCGTCATGTGCGGCCGGTAGGTTCGGTCTTCGGGCAAAAAACCCAGATCGAGCAGCGCCGCGTTCAGCTGATCCACGAGATCCAGCAGTTCCTGCGGTACGGTCGAGGGCACGAGACAGGCTATGCGTGGCCTTGCCCAGAACTCCAGCCGGTCGAACCGCAGCCTGAACGGGGTCACCGGAATATTCTGCGTGCGCTCGAGCAACAACGGCACGCTGGCGGCAGGCGCACTGCCGATGAACGCCAGCGTCACGTGCCAGTTGCCCCGGAACGTCATTGCGCCCTCCACGGTCTTGGCGTACGGCAGCGCCACGTCCCGCAGACGCTCGCGCTGACCGTGATCCGGCCACAGCGCAAAGAACAGCCGCCGCTCGCTCATCGCTCGGCCCTTCTCATCAGGCTCTCGAGCGCGTGGTTGACCGTCGCCAGCCGCACCGCCTCGCGATCACCCTCGAAGTGCCTCGATTCCGCCTCGGTTTCCGGCCCGTTTGAGGTGGCATGGCTGAAGCCGAACCACACGGTACCCACGGGTTTCTCCGCGGTACCGCCGTCCGGGCCGGCAACGCCGCTCACGGCCACCGAATAGTCCGCCCCGCTCAAGCCGAGCACACCCTCGGCCATTTCACGGACGACCGCCTCGCTGACGGCGCCGTGCTGCCGCAGGGTCTCGCTGGATACGTTCAGAAGCCGCTCCTTGGCTTCGTTCGAATAGCTCACGATACCGTAGCCGAAACAGGCCGAACTACCCGCGACGTCTGTGATCGCCTTGGCGATCCAGCCGCCCGTGCACGATTCCGCCGCAGCCAGCGTCCGCTTGCCGGCAGTCAACCGCTCTACGAGCGCCGCGGCGGCCGCCGCCGGTGTCGTCATGAATGGCTCACGAGTCTGCGGAGGCGAGCACGGAGCGATACAACTCGAGGTGTTGCTCCACCATCGCGTCGATCGAGAAGTCGGCCTGCATGCGCTGACGGCCGGCGCGCCCGTAGCGATCACGGCGCTCGTCGTCGTTCATGAGCGTCGCAATCGCCCCCGTGAGTGCCGCAACGTCCTCGGGCGGCACGAGAATGCCGGTCTCGCCGTCGACGACCGCTTCCGGCAGCCCGCCGGCCTTGAAGCCGATGACCGGCACGGCAGCCGCAGCCGCCTTCAACGCGACGATCCCGAGCCCTTCGGACAGCGCCGGATGCACCAGGAGGTCGAAACAGCCGATGAGCGCGTCGAGATCCTCGCGATAACCGGCGAACTGCACGATGCGCGTAAGGCCAAGTCGTTCACTCTGCTCGCGCAGCTCGGCGGCGAGCTCTCCCTCACCAAAAACCACGAGCTTGAACGCAGACTGGGTTTCCTTGAGCGCGGCAACGGCCTCCAGCAGAAAGCGGTGGCCTTTGCGCGGGATCAGCTGGCCCGCCGCTGCAATCGCAAACTCGTGCGGCTGGATGCCAAAAGCCGCGTCGATGTCCGCACGCGCGTAGTGGCGGTCGAAGGGCGCCGCATCGACGGCCGAGCGGATGACTTCGATGCGCGCCTCGTCCACGCCCACGTCCACGAGCGCCGCCGCCACGGCCTCGGAGATCGCAACGATCTTCGCAAACGGCCGGTAGCGAATCGCCGCCAGCACGCGCATCTCGGTATTGTCCACGCGCCGCGACACGATCGCCGGCACGTCCGCAAACGAGGCGGCCAGGCCACCCAGCACGTCCGCGCCGCGACGGCTGTGGCAGTGCACGAGATCGGGCTGGCTGTCGCGGATGTACTGACTCAGACGGTAGGCAAACGGCAGATCGATATCGCCCGCGCAAAACAGCGAGCGCACCGGGATGCCGTTTTGCCGCGCCTTGCTGTCCGCTCCGGACCCGGGGGGACAGACCAGCGTGCAGTCGTGGCCCCGGTCGATCAGGCCACGCATCAGGTAGATCACCTGCTGCGGTCCGCCCAAAAGTTGGCGCCCGGTTTCGACATGCAGTATTTTCATCGCCTCGCGCACGACCCTTGAACTGACCACACATCCAAACGGCACGTCATCGTCGACAGCCGCGCTGCCGCGGCGAATACCTGAAACATTGACTGGAGCGTTGACTGGGGTGTTGACTGGAATCTCAATGATAGCCCGAAACCGGGCCTCGACGCCCGCCGCACAAAACGCCCGAGGCCAGACGCCCAAAACGCCATGACCGCCAAAGTCTCCCCCGCCCATACGCCGATGATGCGCCAGTACCTGGCGATCAAGGCCGACTATCCGGACATGCTGGTGTTCTACCGGATGGGCGATTTCTACGAGTTGTTCTACGCCGACGCCGAGCGCGCGGCCACGCTGCTCGGTATTACGCTGACGGCACGAGGCAAATCGGGGGGCAATCCGATCCCGATGGCCGGTGTGCCCTATCACGCCGTCGAGGGTTACCTTGCGAAACTCGTCCGCCACGGCGAATCCGTCGCCATTTGTGAACAGATCGGCGATCCGGCGACCAGCAAGGGGCCCGTCGAGCGGCAGGTGACGCGCGTCGTCACGCCGGGCACGCTCACTGACGAGGCCCTGCTGTCGGAACGCCGTGACAACCTCGTAGCGGCCCTGTACGCCGACGACAAAGCCGTTGGCGTCGCCTGGCTCGACCTGGCGGGCGGCCGCTTCCGGCTCACCGAGGTGGCCGACCTGGGCGCGGCGGCCGAGGAGTTGCTGCGGCTCGCGCCCGCGGAGCTGATCGTCAGCGAGGAACAACCTCTCGGAGACGACGGAGCCGCGGGCAGCCTGCTCGACGGCGAACGCTATCGAATCGGCAAACGCCCGCCCTGGGATTTTGACCTCGACAGCGCAACGCGGCTCTTGTGCTCGCAGTTCGGCACGCGGGACCTCAAGGGTTTCGAGTGTGACGACTATCCGCGCGGCGTCGTGGCCGCCGGCGCGCTGCTCGCGTACGTGAGCGCCACGCAGAAAACCGCATTGCCGCACCTCGACCGCCTCAGCGTGGAACGTCACGACGACGCGGTGATCATGGACGGCGCAACACGACGCAACCTCGAACTCGACCGCTCACTTTCAGGCAACGACGCGCACACGCTCGCCGGGGTCATGGACCGCTGCAGGAGCCCGATGGGCAGCCGGCTCCTGCGCCGCTGGATAGGGCGACCGCTGCGCGAACACGCTGTCCTCGCCGCCCGCTACCAGGCGATCGACGCGCTGCTCTCGGCGCCGGCGAACGTCGCCGGGCAGCTTGCCGATGCGCTGGATCGTATTGGCGACGCTGAGCGAATACTGGCGCGCGTCGCGCTCAGAAGCGCCCGCCCCCGCGACCTCTACCAGCTGGGCCGGACCTTGAGCGTTTTGCCGTCCCTCAAGCAGACGCTCGCGACTCTCGACTCCCCGCTGCTGGCTGAACTCAACGACACGATCGGCCGTCACCGCGAGGAAAGCCGGCTCCTCGAGCGGGCGATCGTCGAGAATCCGCCGGCGCTAATACGCGACGGCGGCGTGATTGCCGAAGGCTACGACGACGAACTCGACGAGCTGCGCGGCATTGCCGATAACGCCGATCAATATCTGTCGGACCTCGAGGTGCGCGAGAAGGAACGCACGGGTATCCCAACCCTCAAGCTCGGCTACAACCGCGTGCACGGCTACTTCATCGAAATCAGCAAGGGCCAGGCCGACAAGGCACCCACGGAATACGTCCGGCGGCAAACGCTGAAAGGTGCAGAGCGCTACATTACCCCGGAACTCAAGAGTTTCGAGGACAAGGTGCTGTCGGCCCGCGAACGCGCGTTGTCGCGAGAGAAACAACTCTACGAATTGCTGCTCGACGAACTCCTGACCTCGCTCGCCGAACTCAAGGCCAGCGCGGCTGCCGTCGCCACGGTCGACGTGCTGAGCTGTCTCTCCGAGCGCGCCGAGACGCTGGGTTTGAGTCAACCGGTATTGACCGATCGAAGCGTGATCGATATCGAAGGCGGCCGGCACCTGGTCGTCGAGGAAGTCATCGATACGCCGTTTATCGCCAACGACCTGTCGCTCAACGACGCGCGCAAACTGCTCATCATTACCGGGCCCAACATGGGTGGTAAATCGACGTTCATGCGCCAGACCGCGCTGATCGTCATCCTTGCGCACATCGGCAGCTACGTGCCCGCCACCGCCCTGACCCTCGGCCCGGTCGACCGGATTTTCACGCGCATCGGCGCCTCCGACGACCTCGCAGGCGGACGCTCGACCTTTATGGTCGAGATGACCGAAACGGCGGCGATACTGAACAACGCCACCGAAAACAGCCTCGTGCTCATGGACGAAATCGGCCGCGGCACGAGCACGTTCGACGGCCTGTCGCTCGCGCTCGCAGCCGCACAGCACATGGGTGAGGTACTGCGCTCCTACACGCTGTTCGCAACGCACTACTTCGAACTCACGGCCCTTGCGGGCCAGCTCAAGGCAGCCGCCAACGTCCACCTCGACGCGACCGAGCACAACAACGAACTCGTGTTTCTGCACGCCGTGCGCGACGGCCCGGCGAACCAGAGCTACGGCCTGCAGGTCGCCGCGCTCGCCGGAGTGCCAAAAACCGTCGTGCAGCGCGCAAGACGCGTGCTGCGCTCTCTCGAAGCCGAGCAGGCGGCCGGCAGCACCAGCACTCCGCAGGCGGAACTCGCGCTGGCCGTGCCCGACGAAGAACCCGAAGCGCTCTCGCACCCTGCACTGGATGCGCTGGTGGAGCTCGACCCCGATTCGCTGTCGCCGCGCGCGGCGCTCGACGAACTGTATCGCCTCAAGTCGCTGGCCGATAAGGAATAGACGATGAAAAACACACTGGTGCTGATCGGTTTGGCCTGGACTCTTGCTGCCTGCGGCAACGCGGACACACCGCCCCCGGATGCACCGGAAGCACCATCGGCCGAAGCGGGTGGCGGCCTCGATGCGCTGGCACGCGACTACTTGTTCCTCGAGCTTGCCATGGGGCAGATCGACGCGGCGCACGTCGACGCCTATTTTGGTCCTCCCGAGATCGCTGAACACGCGGAGGCCGCCGGTCTCGACCTTGCGGGCATCCGCGAACGCGGGCAGGCGCTATCGGCCAAACTCGAAACCTGGCTCGCGGCATCCGACGACAGCGCCGCCACGCGGGCACAGGGCCTGCTGGCAAGATTGACCGCACTCGACATGCGCATTGCCATCAACCTCGAGGAGCCGATGCGTTTCGACCACGAGTCGGCCGCGCTGTTCATGGCTGTGGCGCCCAACCACGACGACGCCCACTTCGACGCCATCCTGGCCGATATCGACGCGCTGCTGCCGGGCGACGGAAGTTTGAGCGAACGCGTCAACGCGTTCCGGGAGCAGTTCGTGATCCCGGTCGACCGCCTGCCGGCCGTGTTCGAGGAAGCCATGGCCGAATGCCGCCGGCGTACGCTCGACTGGATGGAACTCCCCGCAGGCGAGTCGTTTACGATCGAGTACGTCAATGACAAGCCGTGGTCCGGCTACAACTGGTACCGGGGCGGCTCGAAGAGCCTGATCCAGATCAACACGGACCTGCCGATTTTTATCGAGCGCGCCGTCGATCTCGGCTGTCACGAGGGCTACCCGGGCCACCACGCCTACAACGCGCTGCTCGAGCAGGATCTCGTCAACGAGGCAGGCTGGGTCGAGTTCTCGCTGTATCCGCTCTTCAGCCCGCAGTCGCTGATCGCCGAGGGCACCGCCAACTACGGTATCGAGCTGGCGTTTCCCGGCGACGAGCGTCTTGCCTACGAAACCGCAACCTTGTTCCCGCTCGCGGGTCTCGACGCTGCCGAAGCCGAGCGCTACTACGAACTCCTGGGCCTGCTCGCAAAACTCAACTACGCCGGCAACGAGGCGGCGCGTGCCTACCTGAACGGCGACATGAATCGCGACGAGGCTGCGGACTGGCTCGTGCGCTATGCGCTGAACTCGCCCGAACGGGCCGCGCAGCGCGTGCGTTTCTTCGACGCCTACCGCAGCTACGTCATCAACTACAACTTCGGCAAGGACCAGGTGCGCAACTACATCGAGCGCGGCGGCGCGGATCACGCCGAGCGCTGGGCGCGTTTCGAAGCGCTGTTGTCGAATCCGGTCCTGCCGGATGCGCTATGACGGCTGAACGGTCCCGTCAGCGAACCTCACGCAGGAACTCCCCGCGGCGTAAGAACGCCCAGGCCTGATCCGCAACGCGGCTGGACAGCACCATGCCGCGGTGGCTGACGGACATCACGAGGTGATCGCGCGCCCCTTCGAGCCGGGTTTCCGAGACAGCCACGGTGCCGTCGCTCGGCCCGCCAAAATCGGCGACCAGCCGGCCCACGCCGAGCGGCATGTTGCCGGCAATGATCCCCACCTCGCGCTGCTCGCACACATGACTGCCCCACTCGTTGGCCGACTCGCGCAATACGCCGGCCGTGAGCGTCGATCCCAGGAGCCCGTCGGCCCAGTCCTGCCGGCTCAGGTATTCGGCGGCGCGTGAACCGGTCAGCGGCGAGCCCAGGCACACGAGCCGGCCGGGGGGCGCATCCTCGTAGAGCGCCAGCATGCGCAGCGCAACCACGCCGCCCAGGCTATGGCCGACAATATGCGTGCGATCGAGTTTCGCGCGCTCGATGAAGTGTCTGAGCGACGCCGCGTTGCTGTCCAGCGTGCCGCGTATCGACGGGTAGTTGAAGAAGCGCACGTTAGCGCCGTACTCGCGTTCGAGCTGTCGGCGGATCACGAACATGCTGACGCCGTGCGACCAGACGCCGTGCAGCAACACTACGTCCCTGATGCCGTCCAGCGCATCGACAGCGTGCTGAGCGCGTCCCGGTTCGTCCATGACCACACGGTATCGATCGCGTCCTCGACTGGCAACCACCGATACGCCGAGTGCTCCTCGTGGGCGAGCTGTACGTCGCAGGGCGCGTCGACCACGTAGTGCCACTCGTACTCGACGTTTTCGACGACGCCCGCGGGATAGCGGCTTCGCCAGCGGGGATCGATCGTGAATTGACGCGCTACGCCCGAGTAGCTCAAGCGCGATCGCTCAGCAAAACCCGTCTCCTCACGCAGTTCGCGAGCTGCCGCCTGCGAATGGGTTTCGCCGTGTCCCAGGCTGCCGGTGACGGACTGCCAGAACTCGAAGGGCGCCCGCCTTTTCAGGACAAGCACCTTGGCATCGAGGCTGTACACGAGCACGAGCACCGATTCCGGGCGGCGCGGCTCGGCGTCCACGACGAGCGGACCTATTGCTCCGTGCGCGGCGCGCGAATCCGGATACCGGTTTCCTTCAGCTGCTCGGCCGAGACTTCGCCGGGCGCGTCGGTCAGGGGATCGTGCGCCGACTGCGTTTTCGGAAACGCAATGACGTCGCGAATACTGTCGGCGCCCGCCATGAGCATGACGATGCGATCGAGCCCGAACGCAATGCCGCCGTGCGGCGGCGCGCCGTAGCTCAATGCGCGCAGGAGAAAGCCGAACTTCTCTTCAGCCTCTTCCCTGCTGATCGCCAGGAGGTCGAACACGGCCGACTGCATGTCGGAATCGTGGATTCGTATCGAGCCGCCGCCAATCTCGGAACCGTTGAGCACCATGTCGTAAGCGCGCGACAGCGCTTCGCCGGGATTGGCCCGGAGCGCGTCCGCGTCGTCGACGGCCGGTGCCGTAAACGGATGATGCAGCGCGGTCCAGCGGCCGCTCTTGTCATCCTTCTCGAACATCGGGAAGTCGACGACCCACAGCGGCGCCCAGCCTTCGGCAACCAGGTTGCGGTCCTCGCCGACCTTGACCCGCAGCGCGCCGAGCGCATCGTTGACGATGCGTGCCTTGTCCGCGCCGAAGAAAATGAGATCGCCCGAGTTCGCGCCGGTGCGCTCGAGGATACCCTCGACGGCCGGGTCCGGCAGGAACTTGAGGATCGGCGACTGCAGGCCTTCGCGGCCTGCCGCGGCATCGTTGACCTTGATGTAGGCAAGCCCCTTTGCGCCGTAGCGGCCGACGTAGGCCGTGTAGTCGTCGATTTCCTTGCGCGTGAGCGAAGCACCGTCCGGCACGCAAAGCGCGGCCACCCGGCCTTCGGGATCGCTTGCCGGCCCGGCAAACACCTTGAAGTCCACGCCTTCCATGAGATCGGCCACCTCGACGAGTTCGAGGTCGATGCGCAGATCGGGTTTGTCTGAGCCGAAGCGCTGCATGGCTTCGCTGTACGGCATGCGTGGGAACGGCGTCGGCAACTCCACGCCCAGCGCCTCGGCGAAGACCTCGCGAATCAGGCCTTCCATGAGTTCCGTCACGATCTCCTCGTCGACGAAGCTCATTTCGATGTCGAGCTGGGTAAATTCGGGCTGTCGGTCGGCGCGCAGATCCTCGTCGCGGAAACAGCGCACGATCTGGTAGTAGCGATCGAGCCCCGACATCATCAGAAGCTGCTTGAAGATCTGCGGCGACTGCGGCAACGCGAAGAATTTGCCCGGATGCGTGCGGCTCGGGACGATGTAGTCGCGCGCGCCTTCAGGGGTGGCGCGGGTCAGCATGGGCGTCTCGACGTCCACGAAACCGTTGTTATCGAGGTAGGCGCGCATCGCACGCGTGACGGCGTGGCGCAGACGCAGATTGCCGAGCATGCCCTCGCGACGCAAGTCGAGGTAGCGGTGCTTGAGCCGCAGCTCCTCGTTGGCGTGTTCGTCGTGGTGGAACGGCGGCGTTTCCGAGCGGTTCAGGACCGTCAGCTCGTGGGCCAGTACCTCGACCTGCCCGGTCGCCATCTTCGGGTTGATCGTGCCCTCCGGGCGCTCCCGGACGACACCTTTGACGGCCAGCACGTATTCGCTGCGCAGCCGCTCGGCCTCGGCAAAAATCTCGGGACGGTCCGGATCGAAGACCACCTGCAAGAGGCCCTCGCGATCGCGCAGATCAATGAAAATCACGCCGCCGTGATCGCGCCGCCGGTGCACCCAGCCCGTGACCGCAAGCTCCTGACCAATCAGGGATTCTTCGACTTCTCCGCAATAGTGGCTTCGCATGCTGATTCCGTGGCGCTACTGGCCCTGACAAGAGCCCTAAAAAAAGAGGCGGAATGGTACGGGCTGGCCCCATACAGCGCAAGCTGCGGCGGGCGGGCTATCCCGTCGAAGCTTCGGGGCACGCCCCTGGCGGCCTTCCGAACGGCGGCTTCAACCACTGACAGGCACTCGTTCGTCTTGTTGGCACCGGTCGCGTAGCGGCCGGAAGCGGGCATTGTCAGACCCATATCTCGCCGTCGTGGTCGCCGGAATTGATCTTCGCCGCAATTACCTCTGCCTGACTTTCGTCGCGACAGGGAATCATGATCTTGTTCTTGCCGGATTTGTTGTTGGATACGGCGAAGTTGCCCGCTCTCGCGACAATCACAACGCATTGTCCGGGGTTTTTTGGGATTCTGATTCTCGCCATCCTGGTGAACCCTTGTGGTTGACGGCTGGCACGCGGAAGCGGCCGTTCGTTGCCGCCTCTACCGCTCGAGATTCGACAAGAAATCCAGGATATCCGCAGCGAGTTTCGTCCGCTCGGGATAGAGCGAAACGGATCTGAATCGACGCGTTAGACAGGCTTCGATCCACAGTGTTGGACTGTCCGGCATCCACAAATCCTGGTTCATCTCGTACGCCCAGAATCCCGACCGGTCCATCAGGCCAATGAGCTCCGCCCATTCTGCCTCGGAAATCTTATTCTGCGCGATTCCGCTTGCCCGCCCATGCTCGAACGTTCGCCTGGTTATTTGTGCACCACCTTCGATCCTTTCGACTCGCACCAATGCGAGCGGCCTGCCTGCAGCGTGTTCGAAGACGCGAATGCCGCTGTAATCGGAATCGCACTGCTCGAGCACCGAAGGTTCATCCGACACGCCAGAGCCACGCGACATGATCGGCGCATAGTCGATTCGATAGTCGGAATCTGACGATTGACCAAGGGCTGACAGGCCGGCAACAACAGCCAGGGTCAGCACTGTTAATCGTAGCAATGAAGTCAAAACTGAAGCCCGGTTCGCCAGCTGGAATGGATTACAGGGAAAGAACATCGTACCTCGAAAGCAACAGCGCGCGAACTCTCCCTTAACGCAGCACGTGAATGATCGTCTTGAGCGCCTTATCGCTCCAGTCGAAGTCCTTTGGATACCATGAACACAGAAGACCACGTCAGACTCGGTGACGAGGTGTCATCCGACGTCTCAATCCCGACATAGGCATCTTTACCGGGCAGGTAAAGAATGCCGAATGCGACGGGACACATCTTGTAGATAAAGACTTAGACCATCTTCGGTCTCAACGAGGCTCTCCTGTCGAGCATCGTGTTATCTGTTATGGGTTACTAGTGGATCGACATCACTGGCGGAAATCCCAATCCATCTCCGCGGCGAGGTAAGCAAATGCAGCATACGTCGCAATGTTCTGATTCAGTTTGCTCGGGTCGATCTTGTCGAAGGTGTCATCTGGCGTATGGTGTAAATCGAAATAGTCCCAGCCGTCTTGCCTCGGCGTCACCACCGGCACGCCCAATTTGGGGAGCATGGAAATGTCCGGCCCGCCGTACGCAAGGTTGTTGCCGGGCGCGATGCCAAGCGGCTCGAGTACCTCCTGTATGGCGCGCGCATAGGGCAAGGCACCGTCACCAAAGCGCGTCTCGAAGCGCCAGATCTTGTCCGCGCCGAAGTCGCTTTCCGCAGCGAGGATGTGCCGGTCCATCTCGTTCGCATACCGTTTCGCATACGCATGACCGCCCAGGAGACCGACTTCCTCCGCGCCGTACAGCACGACCCGAATCGTGCGTCGCGGCGCTTCATCGAGGGACATAATGAGATGAGCGGCGCCAACCACAATGCCGCAGCCCGCGCCGTCATCGACGGCGCCGGTTCCCAGGTCCCAGCTATCCAGGTGGCAACCGATCAGGACGATTTCCTCCGGCCGCTCTCGACCCACGACCTCTGCGATAACGTTGCCCGACTGCGCTTTTAATTTCGTTTCGACCTGGATGTCCAGCCGTACCGTTACCGGGCCGTTTTCCAGCAACCGCGTGAGCTGCTCGGCATCGGGCGGTGACAGCGCAGCGGCAGGTCCGTCGCCGACAGCTGCACTGCGCGCCATCATGCCCGTGTGGGCGAAACGCCGCAGCTGCGTGCCCACCGAACGAATCAGGCAAGCGACACCACCCTTGTCGCTCGTTGTCGTCGCGCAGTTGCGGCGCTTGCGCACGGCCATTCCGTAGCCTGAGCCGTCCTGCGTTCGAGTCATCTTCTCGTCGATAAAGACGATCTTGCCAGTGACGATGTCCGTACTCGCGGCGCGCAGTTCATTCATGTTTTCGAAGCGGATCACTTCGGCCTCGACACCGCCTGGAGGCGTCGAGGTCGAACCACCGAGAGCCGTGATCACCATTGACTGCGGCGCGGGTGAAACGATGCTGGCCCGGTCCACGCGTCGTGACCAATAGGGGATCGTGAAGGGCTCAATGCGAATGTTGGTGAATCCAAGTTCTGCAAGTTCCTCGGTCGCCCAACTTCGCGCCCGCGCCTCCGCTTCCGAACCTGCCAGTCGCGGACCGACCTCCGTCGTCAGGTCGCGAACGAAGGCATAGCCTACGGTGTCGTCCAGGCCGTTCTGGATCAGTAGCGCCACGTTTTCTCGGACTGCCTCGGGAATCTCCGCAACATCCTCGGCTTGTACGACCGAAGCCAGTAGACATAGGCTGGCCATCCATAGCCTACGCGTTAGCGCTCTCCTCCTGGATTTCATGTTGTCAGATGGATTCCCGCAGTGTCTGCAATGCCTGAGTGCCTGCGATTGTAACTCACATCCTTCGAGGGGCGGGAGCCACCAGCCAAGCGGTTAGAACGAACCCGGACGCGATGGATAACCCGGCTTACACGGGCGACAAAAGGGCAGTGTTTGCGCGCCGGACCTGGTGACGGCTTGTGACCGAAAGCGAACGCCCACGGGTAAGACGATTCATGCAATCCACACCAATTCCTTCTCTTCCAGTTTTCCGAACCGGAGGAGTTGCTGGCCCAGTTGATTTAGCCGAGCCGGTTCTGTCGGGATACAAAACTCTGAGATCTCTCTATCCGGAAGCGGTTCGTTGTTGTTGAATCGAACAGCGACCGCACACTGGCCGATCACTCCAGTCACTACAAATTTCAATCGGAAATGGAACGCGAATCGATCCTCAGGCTGCTCCGATCCCAATTCCCAGAGAATTGAGTGGGTTGCGGACAGGGGGAAATCTTGCAGCGCCGTGCCGTACTCCCTGAGATCGTCCGCGTTTGCATAGATTTCGAGTTCGGCGGTAGAACGACCGTTGGAAGCAGTGACAACAAGATTGACGTGGTGCGGCTCTTCGTATGGGTAGCGAACGATTCTTAGGCCAGCATCCATACCAGGGTCATTTTCCCTTTAGAAGCCAACGGTCACGCACGGGCTCGCATGGAAACATCAGGACATCATTTGTCATTCGTTGTTGTGGGCTTTGGTATCGTCTTCGGGCATTTCGAGCGGCAGATCCGGGTTCAGGTCGCCGTCCCAGTGCGGCACGACGACACCCAGCGAAATGATCATCTTGAGCGCCTCGTCGACGTCCATGTCCAGCACGATCACGTCCTGCCTCGGGACAAGGATGATGAACCCCGAGGTCGGGTTGGGTGTCGTCGGCACAAAACACCCGACCAGCTCTTCACCGCTGCGGACCTGGATCTCGCCGAGTTCCGTGGACGTCTGAAACGCTAGGCTGTAAACGCCTTTGCGCGGGTACTCGATCAAGAGCACTTTCTTGAACGCGTTCCCCGAGTCGGAGAACACGATCTCGGCGAAATTCTTGGCCGCCGAGTAGATCGAGCGCACGACGGGAATCCGCTCCATTAGCGACTCCCAGCCGCCGACAAATGCCCGGCCAATGAAGTTCGCGACCAGTACGCCGGTCAGCAGCACGACGAGGAGTATCAGTATGACGCCAAAACCCGGCACGTGTACCGGGGCGTCGGTCATGAACACCTGCTGCAGCAGCACACCCGGCTGGTACTTTTCCGGGATCAGGCCAATGGTCTTGTCCATCTGCCGGACCGCAAACGAGATCAGCAGAATCGTGATCCCGAGCGGAATCCAGACCAGGAGGCCCGCAACCAGGTAGCGGCGCAGCGATTTCACGGGACTATGCCTTTTCCTTGCCGGACGAGGCGGTGTCCGCGCTTTTTTCTCCACCAGACTTGGCCTTGTCGGTCTTGCTGTCGTCCGACTTCGGCTTGCCGGCATCTCCGGCGAGATTGCGCTGGTTGTCTTTCTTGAAATCTGTCTCGTACCAGCCCGAACCCTTCAAACGAAAACGCGGCGCCGACAGCTGGCGCTTCAGCTCCGGCTGCCCGCACTGGGGGCAATCGACGAGCACGTCGTCACTCATCTTTTGCAGGGCGTCCATCGTGTATCCACAGTTCCTGCAGGCATACGCATAAATCGGCATGCGGTCTTCTCCACGGCGTTGCCGCCGACTTGCTCTCTATCCAAAAGGGCCGGATCGTTCAGACCCGGCCCCACGGCGGATTATAGAACCCTCAGGCGGCGTTGCGAAACGCAAGCTGGTCGTCGTCCACGGCCACGTCGATCACGTCGCCGGGCTTGAACTTGCCGGACAATATCTCGTTGGCCAGCGGGTTCTCGACCTGCTGCTGGATCGCGCGTTTCAGCGGCCGTGCGCCGTACACGGGATCGAAACCGGCCTCGGCCAGCTTGTCGCGCGCCGCGTCGGACAGGGTGATGCGTATGTCGCGCTCGCGCAGCCGATCGTGCAGGTACTGAAGCTGGATGTCGACGATCAGGCGAATGTGTTCGCGGCTCAGGGGATGGAACACAACCACATCGTCGACCCGGTTGATGAACTCCGGCCGGAAGTGGCTGCCGACCACCTCCATGACGGCGGCCTTCATTTCCTCGTAGCGCTCCTCGCCCGTCAGCTCCTGGATGTGCTGGGAGCCGAGGTTGGAGGTCATGACGATCACGGTGTTGCGGAAGTCGACCGTGCGGCCCTGACCGTCGGTCAGGCGACCGTCGTCGAGCACTTGCAAGAGCACGTTGAACACGTCCGGATGCGCCTTCTCCACTTCGTCGAGCAGGATCACCGAATACGGCCGGCGGCGGACGGCCTCGGTCAGGTAGCCGCCCTCCTCGTAGCCGACGTAGCCCGGTGGCGCGCCGATCAGCCGCGCAACCGAGTGTTTCTCCATGAACTCGGACATGTCGAGGCGAACCATGGCGTCATCGGTGTCGAACAGGAAACTCGCCAGCGCCTTGGTCAGCTCGGTCTTGCCCACGCCGGTGGGCCCCAGAAACAGGAACGATCCGATCGGCCGCTTCGGATCGGACAGCCCGGCGCGGGAACGGCGAATTGCATTGGCGACCGCCGTGACCGCCTCGTCCTGGCCGACGACGCGCTCGCGTACGACGTTCTCCATCATCAGCAGCTTTTCTTTCTCGCCCTCGAGCATCTTCGCCACCGGAATGCCGGTCCACTTGGACACGACTTCGGCAACCTCTTCGTCGGTCACGTTGTTGCGCAACAGCGTCGTCTCGCGGCCCTCGGCCTGCACGGCATCCTGAAGCTTAAGCTCCAGCTCCGGAATGCGCCCGTACTGCAGCTCCGACATGCGAGCGAGATCGTTTGCGCGGTGCGCCGTCTCCAGCTCGAGCCTCGCGCGCTCCAGCTCTTCCTTGATGTGCGTGGTGCCCTGCATCGCCGCCTTCTCGGCCTTCCAGACTTCTTCGAGATCGGAGAACTCCTTCCCGAGATCTCCGAGCTGCGCCTCGAGGTCGCCAAGCCGTTTGCGCGACGCGTCGTCGGATTCTTTCTTCAGTGCTTCGCGTTCGATCTTGAGCTGAATGATGCGCCGCTCGAGACGGTCCATGGCTTCGGGTTTCGAATCGATTTCGATGCGGATCCGCGAGGCCGCCTCGTCGATCAGATCAATTGCCTTGTCGGGGAGCTGCCGGTCGCTGATGTAACGGTGCGACAGGGTAGCCGCGGCAACGATGGCCGGATCCGTGATTTCGACGCCATGATGCACCTCGTAACGCTCTTTCAAGCCACGCAGGATCGCAATCGTGTCCTCGACGGTCGGCTCGTTGATCAGCACCTTCTGGAAACGGCGCTCGAGGGCCGCGTCCTTCTCGACGTACTGCCGGTACTCGTCGAGCGTCGTCGCGCCGACGCAGTGCAGCTCGCCGCGCGCCAGCGCGGGTTTGAGCATGTTGCCCGCGTCCATCGAGCCTTCGGCCTTGCCGGCGCCGACCATCGTGTGCAGTTCGTCGATGAACAGGATGATCTGGCCCTCCTGTTTGGCGAGGTCGTTGAGCACGGCCTTGAGCCTTTCCTCGAATTCGCCGCGGAACTTCGCTCCGGCAATCAGTGCGCCCATGTCGAGCGACAGAATGCGCTTGCCGCGCAGGCCTTCGGGCACTTCGTTGTTGACGATGCGCTGCGCCAGCCCTTCGAGGATTGCGGTCTTGCCGACGCCGGGTTCACCGATCAGCACCGGGTTGTTCTTCGTGCGCCGCTGCAGGATCTGGATGGTTCTGCGAATTTCGTCGTCGCGCCCAATGATCGGATCGAGTTTGCCCTGCTCGGCGCGCTCGGTCAGGTCGATCGTGAATTTCTGCAGCGCCTCGCGCGTGTCCTCGGCGTTCGGGTCGTTGACCTGGGCGCCGCCGCGCAGCTCGTCGATCGCCTTCTCGACGGCGCCGCGGACGATACCCGCCTGCCCGAACACAGTTTTGAGCGGAGAGGAATCGTCGAGTGCCGCGAGCACGAACAGCTCGCTCGAGATGTACTGATCCTTGCGCTGCTGCGCGAGTTTGTCGGTGAGGTTGAAGAGCTTGGTGAGCGCGTTGCCGACGTGCACCTCGCCGCCCGCGCCTTCGACTTTCGGCAGCCGGTCGATGGCGTCGCCGAGCTGCGAGCGCAGCAGGTTTACGTTGCCGCCGGCCTTGGTCAGCAGGCCACGTACGCTACCGCCCTGCTGGTCCAGCAGCGCGACCATCAGATGCTGCGGCTCGATGAACTGGTGGTCCTGACCCACGGCCAGCGACTGCGCTTCGGCCAGCGCCATCTGGAACTTGCTCGTCAACTTGTCCAAGCGCATGCTTCTACCTCTTCGCAGAGTGCGTCAAATGATTGGTTGTCCCTTGAATGGCGCCGCAAGCTGCTATTTCAAGGCAGTTTTTTCCGAAACCCCGGGCTTTTGGCAAACGCTTTTGGGCGAACGTCCGCTCAGCGAATGAAAATGATCGACGCCATGCGCCCGCAGCGCGCTTCACGTCGATACGAGAAGAAACGATCCGCATCCCGGTACGTGCATTCCCCGCCCCCGTAGACGGCACCGACACCCGCCGCGGACAGCCGCCGCCGGGCCAGGGCATACAGATCCGCCTGCCAGCGGCCCGCCGCGTTGGGCAGAAACGCGGCGCCCGCGTCGGGGTCCGCCGCCACGAAAGCCGCGCGCACCTCGTCTCCCACTTCGAACGCCGGCTGCGAGATCGCAGGTCCGAGCCAGGCCAGCAGCGTTTCGGGCAGCACGCCAAGTCTCTCGACCGTCGCTTCGAGAACGCCCGCGACGAGACCTCGCCAGCCGGCGTGCGCGGCCGCGACGGCGCTGCCGTCCTTCGCCGCCAGCAGCACGGGAAGGCAATCAGCCGTGAGCACGGCACAGGCCCGGCCGGCGGCGAAGCTGACCGAGGCGTCTGCCTCGGGGGCGACGCTCCCGGTGCCGGTCGAGACGTCCGCCACGCCGGTGCCGTGCACCTGGTTGAGCCACAGGGGTTCCGCCGGCAGATCCAGCGCCGCGCGGAACGCGCGGCGATTTGCCGCCACCGCCTCGGCGTCGTCGTCGACGTGCGCGGCCAGGTTCATTGACGCAAACGACCCTCGGCTCACACCGCCGCGGCGGGTCGTCGTCAGCGCCGTCACTCCCGGCGGTGCTGGCCAATCCGGCTCGAGCCAGTCAGCCGCCACTGCCGTTACCTCTGAGTACCGTCATCAGGGCCTCGAGATCGTCCGGCGTGACGGCCTCCACCCGGAGCGGCTCGTCGGATACGGGGTGCGGAAACTCGAGCGCAGCGGCGTGCAGCGCCTGCCGTCGGAACGACCGCAGCGCCTCGATGACCGCATCACTTGCGCCCTTCGGCAGCATGAGGCGACCGCCGTAGACCGGATCGCCCACGAGCGGATGACGGCGATGGGCGAAGTGCACGCGAATCTGATGTGTGCGCCCGGTTTCGAGTTCGACGTCCACAGCCGTGTGTGCCGCGTAGCGCTCCCTGACGGTGTAGTGGGTCACCGCGGGTTTGCCGTCCTCGCGAACGGTCATGCGCTTGCGATCCACGGGATGCCGGGCAATGGGCGCGTCGATCCGCCCTCCACCCGTCAGCACCCCCGTGCAGACGGCAATGTAGCGGCGACGGATCGCGTGTTCGGCCAGGAGCCGGGTCAGCGCCGTGTGCGACTCGAGCGTTCTGGCCACGACCAGCAGGCCGCTGGTGAGCTTGTCGATGCGGTGGACAATGCCGGCACGCGGCAGGCATTCGAGCGCGGGATCGAGTGCCAGGAGGCCGTTCATGAGCGTGCCACTGGTGTTGCCCGCGCCCGGGTGCACGACGAGGCCCGGCGGCTTGTTGATCACGAACAGCGCCTCGTCCTCGTAAACGACGTCGAGCGGAATGGGCTCGGGAGAACTGGTCACGGCGGGCTCGGGTTCCGCGGTCAACCGGACTTCCTCGCCACCGTCGATGCGATCCCGTGGCCGCGGGCTCGCGCCGTCGACCTCGATCCTGCCGTCTTTCAGCCAGCTGGTCAGCCGGCTGCGCGAATACTCCGGAAACAACTTCGCCAGCGCCTGGTCCAAGCGCAGACCGGAGAGTTCTTCCGGGATCGTGCGTTTTGCGGTACTCATGCGCGTTCAGGTTCCTGCGGGGGCCAGGCGGATGGAAAGCGGAAATTTTACGCTATACTGCCGCGCCGGGAAGGGCTGTGAGCACCGTGCCCGGACCGGCGAGACGATGGGTGAAAGACCAAATATGAACAACTTCCGGATTTCCTGTGCCGACAGCGGCGGGCGGCGCAGAGCGTCGATGCTGCTGCCGGCCGCGCTGCTTGCCCTGCTCTTGGCGGGCTGTGCCAACAACGAGGAAGAACGTACCGTCGTTGCCGACATTACCGAGGCCTACGAACTTGCGCGGACCTCGGTCAGTCGCGGCAACTATCGCCGCGGTGTCGAGATCTACGAGGCCATTCAGGCCCGCTACCCGTTTTCCGATCTGGCCCGGCAGATTCAGCTCGAACTCATGTACGCCTATTACAAGGGTGGCCAGAAAGAGCTCGCAATCGAGACCGCCGAGACCTTCATGCGCGAAAACCCGATACATCCGCGAGTCGACTACGCGCTGTACATGCAGGCGCTGTCCTACTTCGAGGACGAACCCGGCTTCCTGGAGCGCTGGTTCCGCAGGGATACGACCAAGCGCCCGCCGAAGGAAGTCGAACTGTCCTACGTGACCTTGCGGCGGCTGGTCGAACGTTACCCGGCCTCGAGCTACGCCCCGGATGCGCAGCAGCGCATGATCTACCTGCGTAACCGGCTGGCCGCTTACGAAAACCACGTCGCTGACTACTATCTGCGCCTCGGAGCCTACGTTGCGGCCATCAATCGCGCGAAGCGCGCCGTCGAGGAATACAACGGCGCCGACAGCACCGCGCAATCGCTGGCAACCCTGGCCAACGCCTACGACGAACTCGGACTCGTCGACCTTGCCAGGGACACGAGAAGAGTGCTCGCCACGAACTACCCGAACGAGTCCTAGTCCCGCTCCGATCGGGGCCGCGCGCGTCAGCGCGGGAAGCGATAGCCCGAGGTGATCGGGTAACGCCAGTCGCGGCCGAATGCGCGGCCGCTGATTCGAACCCCGGGCGGCGCCTGCCGGCGCTTGTACTCGTTGCGCTTGACCATCTCCAGCACGCGAATCACGGTCGCACGATCAAAACCGCGGGCTTCGATCTCGTCGACCGACAGATCCTCCTCGATGAACGCCTCGAGTATCGGATCGAGCACGTCGTAGGCAGGCAGGGAATCGGAGTCTTTCTGATCCGGCCGCAGCTCGGCTGAAGGTTCGCGGGTAATGACACGCTCGGGAATGACCCGGCCGAGCGAATTCCGATAGCGCGCCAGCGCGTAGACGAGCGACTTGGAGAGGTCCTTGATCGGCGCAAACCCTCCGGCCATGTCGCCGTACAGCGTCGCGTATCCGACGGCCATTTCACTCTTGTTGCCGGTCGTCAGCAGCATGCGGCCGGTCTTGTTCGATATCGCCATGAGCAACAGCCCGCGTATCCGCGCCTGGATGTTCTCCTCGGTCACGTCCTCGTCGCGCCCCTCGAACACGGGTTCGAGCTGGGCGAGCGTCGCCTCGTAGATCGGCTCGATCGGCAGCACGTCATGGCGTACGCCAAGCGTGCCGGCCTGCTCCGCGGCGTCTTCGCGACTCATGGCCGACGTGTAGTGGAACGGCATCATGACGGCGCGCACGCGCTCCGCGCCGAGCGCGTCGCAGGCAACGGCCAGCACGAGCGCCGAATCGATGCCGCCCGACAGGCCGAGTATCACGCCGGAGAAGCCGTGCTTCTGCACGTAGTCACGCGTGCCGGTCACGAGGGCCTTGTAGATGCTCGCGTTGTCTTCGAGCAGATCCTCGACTCGGGCCTGCCTGACCCCGACCGTCTTCGGCCCGGGCTCGAGGACTACGACACCGAGCGCCTCGTCGAACGCCGGCGCCCGGTAACGGAGCTCCAGGTCGGCATCCATCGCAAAAGAGCCGCCGTCGAAGACGAGCTCGTCCTGTCCGCCGACGGTATTCACGTACAGAACGGGCACATTGGCCTCGGCGATCCGCTGCTCGACCACCCGCTCCCGGATCGTCTGGCTGTTCTTTTCGAACGGTGAGCCGTTGATCGCAATCACGACTTCCGCGCCGGCGCTGACGCTTGCCGCTATCGGGCCCGGCTGCCAGACGTCCTCGCAAACATTGATGCCGATCCGGACGTCCCCCAGCATGAACACGGCTGCGTCCCGGCCTGCCGAGAAATAGCGTTTTTCATCGAAAACGCTGTAGTTGGGGAGTTCCTGCTTGCGGTAGCGAGCCAGTTCCCGGCCTTCGTGGAATACGGCGCAGGCATTGAACAGACCGTCGTCGGCGTACTCGGGAAAGCCCACGGCGACGGCAATGCCGCGCACGGTCGATCTGATCTCCTCGAGTGCAGCCGAGACGGATTTTTGCAAACCCTTGTGGAAAAGCAGGTCTTCCGGTGGATATCCGCAAACGGCGAGTTCGGGGAACACGACAAGGTGGGCCTCTTCTTCGTCGCGAGCCCGCCTGGCCGTTTCGACGATTTTCCGCACGTTGCCCGCAACGTCGCCGACCGCAAGGTCGAGCTGCGCCAGCGCTACCCGGATGCCGTCAGTCATTGCCACATCAACCTTTCGGGCCCACGCGTTGTCGTGCCGACGAAAGCGCTAGCCGCCGAGAATCTCCTGCATCCTGCTGCCGAGTTCCGCGGGGGAGCGTACGGTTGCCACCCCGGCGGCGTCCAGTGCCTCGAACTTGGCCTCCGCGGTGCCTTTGCCGCCGGCAACAATCGCGCCAGCATGCCCCATGCGCTTGCCGGGCGGGGCCGTGACGCCGGCAATGTAGGCCACGACGGGTTTGCTGACCTTGTCCTTGATGAATTCCGCGGCTGCCTCCTCGTCGGTGCCGCCGATCTCACCCACCATGATGATGCCGTCCGTGTCGGGGTCTTCCTCGAACAACGCCAGGCAGTCGATGAAATTCATACCGCGCACGGGATCGCCGCCAATACCGACACAGGTGCTCTGACCCAGGTCGTTGGTCGTCGTCTGGTAGACGGCTTCGTAGGTCAGCGTGCCCGACCGCGACACGACGCCGATGCGGCCCGGCTTGTGGATGAAGCCCGGCATGATGCCGATCTTGCATTCACCCGGGGTAATGATGCCCGGGCAGTTCGGTCCGATCAGGCGGCAGTCGTAGTCGCTGAGCGCCGACTTGACCTTCACCATGTCGTTGACGGGAATGCCCTCGGTAATGCAGACGATGAGCCCCACGCCGGAGTCCGCCGCCTCGAGTATGGCGTCCGCGGCAAACGGCGCCGGCACGTAGATCATCGATACGTCGGCACCGGTCTCTGCAACGGCATCGCGCATCGTGTCGTACACGGGCACGCCCAGGTGCGACTCACCGCCGCGGCCCGGCGTCACGCCGGCAACAACCTGTGTGCCGTACTCGATGCACTGTTCGGTGTGAAAGGAGCCCTGATTGCCGGTGATGCCCTGGCAAACGATCTTGCTGTTCTTATTGACCAGAATACTCATGTTTGTCCTTAAAGCCTCAAAGCTCGTTCAGGAAGCCGCCGTGACGGCTTTCTTCGCCGCGTCGGTCAGATCATCCGCTGCAATGATGTCGAGTCCGCTGTCCGCAAGGAGCTGGCGGCCTTTGTCGACGTTCGTGCCTTCCAGGCGCACGACCACCGGAACCGATACGCCCACTTCTTTGACGGCCGTTATGATGCCTTCGGCGATCAGATCGCAGCGCACGATGCCGCCGAAGATGTTGACCAGAATCGCCTTTACGCTGTCGTTCGACAGTATGAGCTTGAAGGCCGCCGCGACGCGCTCGCTGGTGGCGCCGCCACCCACGTCGAGGAAGTTTGCCGGTTCGCCGCCGTGCAGCTTGATGAGGTCCATCGTGGCCATCGCAAGACCTGCGCCGTTGACCATGCAGGCAATGTCGCCGTCGAGCGAAACGTAGTTCAAATCGTGCTCGGCCGCCTCGCGCTCCCGCTCGTCTTCCTGCGACTCGTCGCGCAGCTCGACCAGCTTCGGCTGCCGGAACAGCGCGTTGCTCTCGATGTTGATCTTCGCGTCGAGCGCGACGACGTCGCCAGCCTTCGTGACGATCAGCGGGTTCACTTCGACGAGGCTCGCGTCACACTCGAGGTAGAGCCGGTAGAGCTTCGCGATCAGGTCGCCGAACTGACGCATCTGCTGCTTGTCGAGGCCCAGGCCGAACGCCAGCTGGCGTGCCTGGTAGGCCTGCAATCCGGCATCCGGAGCAACGGCTACGGTAAAGATTTTCTCCGGGGTCTCCTCGGCAACCTGCTCGATGTCCATGCCGCCCGCCGCGGACGCAATGAACGCAACCCGGCTGACCTCGCGGTCGACCAGCATCGACAGGTACAGCTCGCGGTCGATATCGGAGCCGGACTCCACGTAGACGGTGTTCACGGGCAGCCCTTCCGGTCCCGACTGATGCGTGACCAGCATTGTGCCCAGCATTCCGGCCGCGTGTTCCCGCACCTCTTCCGGCGATTTTGCGAGCTTCACGCCACCCGCCTTGCCGCGACCGCCGGCGTGCACCTGCGCCTTGACGACCCAGAGCTCTCCACCGAGCTGTTTTGCTGCGTCGGCAGCCTCGTCGGGGGTGGTAGCCGGTATGCCTTCGGGCACCGGGATACCGTAATCGGCGAATAATCGCTTCGATTGGTATTCGTGGAGGTTCATGGACTGACCTTGGTAGTTGTGAGGAATGTTCTGGCGGGGCCGTACGCCGGTCCGGCGCGCGGCCGGTATTTTGGAACAAAGCGGGTCGTTACGCAAAAAATGCCAAAATTGTGTACTCGGTCGTCCGCCGCGTGCGCGTTTTCTTGACCTCGATCCCGCACGACAAATGGGCTTGGTCTACAATCGCGATTCGATGACAGCACCGAACAGATTGATGAACAAGGGAAATACCGAAAATTTTGCGGACCGGACGTTCCGCGGAAACCGGGATGCCCTGCTTGCACTCAACGTCGACGAGCCCGACCTCACCTGGCGGGTGCTGATCACGACGAACGCCCTCCGCCTGCTCGTCGCTTCACTGCTCCTGATCTTCTTTTTTACGGGTGGCGAACCGCGAATCTTCGGCGAACGCTACCCAACGCTGTTCTCGGCCATCGCGGCGGGCTATCTCGTGTTTTCGGGCATTTCCGGAATAGCCTTGAGCCAGCGCTGGGCACCGGTCGGGACACAGGCAATGACCCAGTCCCTGACCGACATCCTGGTCATCATTGTGCTCATGCACGCGTCTGGCGGCATTTCGAGCGGACTGGGCGGCCTGCTGATCGTCTTCATCGGTGCGAACAGTCTCGTGCTGCCCATGCAAATGCCCGCCATCCTCGCGGCGCTCGCCACCTTCGCGATACTCGGAGAGCAGTTGTTCAGTCAGCTGACGGGCATCGTTCCCGACCCCAACTACCCGCCTGCGGGACTGCTGAGCGCCATTGTGCTTGCCGTCGCGCTCGCGGCGCGGCCGCTTGCCAATCGCATCCAGGCCAGCGAGGCGCTCGCTCGGCAGCGCGGCGTCGACCTCAAGAACCTGTCCGAGCTCAACGAGTACATCGTCCAGCACCTGCGTGAGAGCATCATTGTGGTCGACACCGAGGACCGGGTGAGGCTCAACAACACCTCGGCGGCGAAACTGCTGGGCAGGACGCAGGTCATGCAGGGAATGCCGCTGGCAGAGGCGGCACCGCCGCTCGCTGAATACCTCGCGGGCTGGCGCCGGCAGGAAAGCCTGTCGTCACATCCGGAATTCATGCAGGACAGCCCTGCCAACAGCGCGCGGATCACGGCGCATCTCGCACCGCTCGGCCGCGGCAGCGCCCGGCACGGCCCGGTGTTGATTTTTCTCGAGGACGCGAGCGAAATGAATGCGCGCGTACAGCAGTCCAAGCTGGCGTCGCTCGGCCGCCTTTCAGCCAGCATTGCGCACGAGATTCGCAACCCGGTCGGCGCCATGAGCCATGCGGCTCAGCTGCTTGCCGAATCGACGAGCCTTGGCGACGAAGACGTGCGCCTTACCGAGATTATCCAGACGCACTCGGACCGGGTCAGTCATATCATCGACAACGTACTGCAGCTTTCGCGGCGGGAGTCGAGCAGGCCGGAGCGGCTCGCGCTGGAACCCTGGCTCGAGGACTTCTGCGAGGAGTTCATCCGCACGCTCGAGCTGCAGGAGGGCGAAATGAGCGTGGCCTACGTGGAGCCGAAGACGGAAGTGCGCATGGACCGCAGCCACCTCCGCCAGGTGCTCTGGAATTTATGCGACAACGCGGTCAAGTATGCGAGTGAGACCGGCGGGATCCTCGTGGAAATCCGCGCAGGACGGCAGCAGGGCCTCGGCAGACCCTACCTCGAAGTCCTCGATCACGGCCTCGGCGTCGACCCGGCCGTCGCCGAGCGGATTTTCGAGCCCTTCTACACCGAACGCTCGGGCGGGACCGGCCTGGGCCTCTATATCTCGCGAGAGCTTTGCGAGCTCAACCGGGCAACGCTGTTCTATCTCGACCGCCCCGGCGGCGGCAGCATATTCAGGATCGTTTTTGCCGACCCGGATCGCTGGGAACCGGACGACGAAGGCCCACTCGACACGGACGCTTGAAGAAAACACCGTTAAAGGAAACACCGTATGCCAACGGCGCTCATCATCGACGACGAACCCGATATCTGCGAACTCCTGACCTTGACCCTGGAGCGCATGCAGATCGACACGCTGACCGCCAGTGACGTCGCGGGCGCCAAGGGGCTGCTGGGCGAGAAGGACTTCGATCTGTGTCTTACGGATATGCGCCTGCCGGACGGGGACGGCCTCGAGCTCGTCGAATGGATGCAGACGCATGCGCCGCGCGTTCCGGTGGCCGTCATCACGGCACACGGCAACATCGAAACGGCCGTGCAGGCGCTCAAACTCGGCGCGTTCGACTTCATCTCCAAGCCGCTCGACCTCAAACACCTGAGAAACGTCGTGGGCAACGCGCTCAAGGTCGAATCGGGGGGAGCGGACGGTTCGCGGCTGCTCGGCGGCTCCAGGGCCATCGAGCAGCTCAGGGACATGATCGATCGGGTCGCACGCTCGCAGGCACCGGTGCACATCTCGGGCGAATCGGGCACGGGCAAGGAACTCGTCGCTCGACTCATTCACGAGCAGGGTCCACGTGCCGAAGGCCCCTTCATACCCGTCAACTGCGGCGCGATTCCGTCGGAGCTCATGGAAAGTGAGTTCTTCGGCCACCGCAAGGGCAGTTTTACGGGCGCCGTCAGCGACAAGACCGGGCTCGTACAAAGCGCCGAGCGCGGCACGCTGTTCCTGGACGAAATTGCCGACCTGCCGCTGGCCATGCAGGTCAAGCTGCTGCGGGTCATCCAGGAAAAGACCGTGCGTCCGGTCGGCGCCTCCAACGAAGCCGAGGTCGATACGCGCGTTCTCTCCGCCACGCACAAGGGCCTTGCGGAGATGGTGAAACGGCAGGAGTTTCGGGAAGACCTGTTCTATCGCATCAACGTGATCGAGCTGCACGTGCCGGCGCTGCGTGATCGCGGCGACGACGTCCTCGTGCTCGCCGACCACATCATGAACAAGCTGAACACGAATGCGAGGCTCGACGACAGCGCACGGCAGGCGCTCCTGGGTTACGACTTTCCGGGCAACGTTCGCGAACTCGAGAACATGCTCGAACGTGCCGTGACGCTTTGCGCCAGCGGCGTGATCTCGGCGGACGACCTGCACATGCGTAACGACAAGGACAACGGCTCCACGACGCCCAGGCTGGCGGCGACCGACCTGAGTAATCAGATCGAGGACGTCCAGCGGCAGGCCATCATCGAAGCCCTCGAAAAAACGCACTACAACAAGACCGCTGCGGCGAAACTTCTCGGGCTGTCGTTTCGCCAGCTCCGCTACCGGATCAAGAAACTCGGGATCGATGCCTGAAGTCGAGCATGCTCGGCGCGCAAACTCGTGTTCCGCTCACTCGATCGGGTCCGGTCATCTAAAGGGGCCGTCGCTCGAGCGCAAACAGCGTTCTGCACGTTCCCTCGATCTCCTGCTCGTCGAGTATCGTGAAACGTTCCCCGAATGCCTCCCGGAAACTCTCGATCGTGTAGTCCGAAAAAATGTCGTCCCGGGTCGCGAGCAGCCGCTGCACCTGGGAGTCTTCTTTCGGCACGAACTCGATGACGAGTCTCGCGGCAATACCGGCGAAGAACTCGGCAATGATCTTCATGGGCACGTTGTTGCTGATCGCAATGTGATGAATCAATGCAAGCGCGAGTACGGCCCGACCGGCGATCCGAGTCGTTAAGGAAGCCCGCTCGTCCAGTGCCCAGCCGAGCGCCGGCGATGGATTGTTGATATCGAGAACGAGCGGCAACACGGCCAGCTCGGAAGATTCGGCGCCCTGCTGGTAGTTTGCCTCCACCGCCATCTCGTCGATGTCGTGGGCCACCACGTAAAAACCCTCTTCGGCAAGCAGGCGGCTGAATCGCCCTGTGTTGGCGCCCAGGTCGTGAACGAGTGGATCATCGCTCAACCATTTTTTGGCCAGGGCAACGACCAGCGACTCCTTTGCACTCATCGATTCCCGGGAGTAGTTGGTTTCGTCGTAGTAGGCGGCCCATTCGGTTCGCGATTTACGCAGGCTCGTCGCGCGGACGGCCCCTTCGAGACTGTCGACCATGGCGAGATGCATTCGGCTTGTCATGGCTCTCCCGCCCGCCGGCGCGCCGCCGCCGGCCGTGTCGTCGAAATGGCGCTGCTGGCTGGCGGCATGCATATGAATATGTGCCAGCGTGCTCCAGCGCAGCCGCGTCCGCCACGGCAGCAGTTTGCTCGTGAGATCCAGCGGCAGGCCGTCGAGCATACCTTTCCAGATGTGCCTGAGCCGGGGATCACGGTAGCTCATGACGAGCAACGGCCCGAGAAAATGCTGGCAGAACTGACGGTAGGCAACCCAGGGTTTGCCGTCCTCGAAGGGTTCGAACGAGAGCGTGTCGATAAACACGGGCCGGCAACCCCTGAACTGCACGTTGAAGGCGGATGCGTCCTTGAGGGACATACCGTGCTCGAGAGCAGTCCTCTGGATGTCGAGCGTCAGCAACGCTGCTGCCTTCAGCTGCCCGAAACACCATTCATACGGGTAGGAAACGTAAGCGACCGTCTCCGGTTTGATGGTTCGCCAGGCCCCGGCCGCGGCTCCGGGCTGTGGCACCTCCTCATGGGCCACCAGTCGATCGCTGCTGGTCAGCGCCTCGTACAGTCCCGACGACATTAGCATCTCGTAGTCAGAGGAACCGGAAGCGTTGATCTGGCGATACAGCTCTCCGTCATGCCGGTATACGAATCCCGCGGGATCGCGAAACGACGAACCCAGGGCTTCAGGCATTATTTGCTGCCCGCGCGAGGAAACCGGAACTCAACAGCGAAGAAAGGTTGAACTGGATCACAAACCGGACAGAATTTCTCATACATTCCTGTTCCAAGGTGCGGTGTTACGCTACGATTCCCGCGTGTTTCGACTCTCACTGGATGGGCACGATGATGCGTTTCGTATATCGGCTGGCCGCGATCATAGCACTCACGACTTTGACTATCAGCAACGCGCATGCCTACATCGATCCCGGTACGGGAAGCGCGCTGATCCAGGGTCTGATAGCAGCCGTTGCGCTGCTCGGCGTAACGCTCAAGGCTTACTGGTTCAGGATTCTGGCTTTCTTCTCGCCGGACAAGAAACAGGAAGACGAAGCACGCGCTGAGGAGACGGCACCCGACAAGCAGGCCTGATGCCCAGGGTCGTTACGGCAAAGGCCGTCACGGCGAGCCCCAGGCGACTCCGGTGAACGCAAACGGTGAGCATTGATACCCGAAAAGCGGGATTCCTCTTCGCGCCGGCGCTCTGCCTGCTTGCTCCCCTCTTCGTTTACCTCACGTCGAAAGACTATCCTCTCCTTACCAGCGAAGTCGCAATACTCGTCGGCGCTAGCGCGCTTGTCGGCGTCGTAAACCTCCTGCTGGCGCGCCACGTCAGCCTATCGCTTGCCAAAATTGTCGTCTGGCTGTGTCTGAGCTTCGGCGTCATAGCCCAGTACAAGCTGCTGACGCTTTACGGGGCCGTATTCGTCGTCACGATGGCCGCCGGTCTCGTCGTTCTTGCGCGGGCCAAATCAGGGCTGATCGTAGCCGTCGCCGCCGGCGCACATCTCGCCTCTACGCTCGTCATGCACGTTTTCCTGACCGGCGGTGACGGCGCTGGCACCGAAGCGGTTGCCGCTGCGCCCGCGGCGCACCCGGGACCGGACGGGCCGCCGGTGGTGCATTTACTGTTCGACGAGTTTGCGGGCCTGCACGGCCTGCCGATGAACATGGAAAGTGCGAGAGAAACCCGAGCGGTACTCACCGACTTCTTTACACGCAACGATTTTACCGTTTATCCGAAGGCCTACTCCGAGTACCTCCGCACGCGGGACTCCGTACCCAATCTCGTCAATTTTCGCTCCAGCGACAAAATCTACGACCGCACTTTTCTCAAGTTCGATGGCAACATGAAGCTCGTTGAAAACGAGTATTTCAAGGTCCTCACCGAACGCGGTTATGAGATAGACGTCTACCAGACCCAGTACATCGACCTGTGTAGTACACGCGGAGTCGCCGTCAACGAATGCCGCACCTACGCCAATTTCGATCCCAAATCGATACGCGCGGCGAACATCGGGGCCTGGCAACGCGCGGTTTTCCTGCGTAACGCCGCGCTGGATGCGTCTTCCACGCTCAGGATGCTGAGGCTGAGATACCTGCCGTTGCAGAACCGGTTTCCCGTACTACCCGACTGGCGCGCCCACAACGGCAATCCTGGGCCCCTGACATCCCGGCCGGCGATCGAGGCCGTGACGGAAAGACTGCGGACCATTTCGCCCGGCGACGCAGTTTTTGCTCACTTCATGATCCCGCATTTCCCCTACCTGCATCGCAGCGACTGCTCGGTGCGGCCGAAGGTCAGGGACTGGCTCAACCGCGTCCCTTTCGAGGCTGCCGGACTGCTCGACCTGCCCCGCCACGGCACCGAAGAACAAAACGATGAAAACTCGCGCCGGGTCCGCTACGAGCGCTATCTCGAACAACTGGGCTGCACAAAAGCCATCATCGAACAGTTCTTTGACGCGCTGCGGCAAAGCGGCCACTGGGACGAGGCGATTGTCGTCATTCACGGCGACCACGCGACGCGGATTTTCCGGCGCCTGCCCAACACGAGGAATGTCGACCAGCTCACCGGCGAGGACTTTCGCGACGCCTTTTCGACGTTCTACGCCGCAAAAACACCGTTTCTGGACGCCGGAACCGTCCCGGACGCTCTGCCGCTACAGCTTCTGCTCGCCCGGTCGTTCGATATTCCGGAGCCTGAGATTGCTCCGGGCTTCGCGTATTTGTCCAACTGGGATAAAGGCACGCTCGTTCGCACGCCGCTACAGGGCTTCTGAAACGGGCGCGGCTTTGCCATAAGCACAGTCACTAAACACCAACAGCACTGACAAAAATTGTCAGTTTTCGACAAAAAAATGTCAGAAAGTGTTGATGTCGGCTAATCCCGGGCGTCCATTCCGATCCGGCTCAAACGCGAATTTCCCTTTGAATGCAGCAACTTGAACCTGCGTCACACAATTTGGCACAGGCTTTGCTTAGAGTCTCCTACAGGCGGCAACGCCGTATCTGAAACACTCTCATTTTTTCATGGAGATAGAGAAATGAAGACCGTTCAAAAGGGTTTTACCCTCATCGAACTCATGATCGTCGTTGCGATCATCGGCATTCTTGCCGCCATTGCCATCCCGGCGTATCAGGACTACACGATCCGTGCGCAGGTTTCTGAAGGCCTCGCTCTGACGGGCGGCGCAAAAGCTGCCGTATCCGAGTTCTACCAGGACACGGGTGACTGGCCGGCCGACAACGATAACGCAGGTCTCGAAGACGCTGCGAACATCAACGGCCGCTACGTTGAAAGCGTAACCGTAGGCAACGCCGACGGCATCGTGACGGTTCTGTTCCGCAACGCCGCTCCCGTCAACCGCAACATTCGCGGCGCTCAGCTGACGCTGACGGGTGACGACAACGCTGGATCGATCGACTGGACGTGCGCGGGTGGCAACATCCTTACCGACGAGCCGAAATGGCTGCCGGCTGCATGTCGTCCGGCTGCTGGTGGTGGCACGACTGGCGGCACGCCGTAAGTAGCCATCGACCAAACCGCACTTATCGAAAAGCAACAAAGCGGTTAAGAAAGATACAATCCTCATTTCCGAGGACCAGAAGCCCCGGGAAGCTCTTTTCCCGGGGTTTTTTTTTCCGCACACTTATGTTCCACGCGCGGAGACAGAACGAGGGGTTGCTCGAGGAGCAGAGTCATGCAACGTGAATCGACATCACAGTTCGCCGGAGCGGCACAGCAACGCACGCCGCTGCAAGGCAACCGCGGCTTTACGCTGATCGAACTCATGATTGTAGTCGCGATCATTGGCATTCTCTCGACGATCGCAGTGTCGGCCTACCAGACGTATACGGTCCGCGCGCAAATTGCGGAAGGTCTGAACATGGCCGCCGCGGCCAAGACGCCTGTCGTCGAAACCTACACGAACGACGGCGTGGCTCCTTCGGACCGAACCGCGGCCGGCATGCCGCCCGATCCCTTGAGCACGAGCGGCGCGTACGTCCGCGGCGTGGACGTGAGCAACGGCCGTATCGACATCACCTTTGGCGGCCCCAGGGCCCATCGGGAAATCATCGGCGAAACCCTGTCGCTAACGCCTTATGAGACCGCCGGAAACACGATTGTCTGGCGCTGCGGCGTTGCCGCTGAACCGGTCGACAGCGCCCTGCTCGACGGTGGCGACGCGCATCTGCCGCCCTCCCTGGACTCTCGCTACCTGCCCGCAAACTGCAGGAACTAGCGCTCCCGGGATTCAAACCGAGGCCCGTAAATCCGCCGTGTGTCAGAGTTTGACTTAAGCGGATCCCCTAACTGTGACAAACCGCACAAAATCCAGTTGAATCGGCAACTTGGATCAGTGAGACTGTAGCGTCAACCGCAACTGATCAGAGTTCCAACCGCGTATGGCAGCCACGGCCTCACAAACCAACCTGGCGGGATTGCCGCGCCGTCTTGTACAGGACGGAATTATTGCGGAAGAGCAACTGACCGAGGCCTCGGAAACCGCTCGCAAGGAACGAACGCCGCTGGTGGCGTATCTGGTCAGGGAGAACCTTGCCGACGCTCGCGCCGTTGCGGTGGCCGCCGCCCACGAGTTCGGTGTTCCCCTGCTCGACCTCGATGCTCTCGACGACGACTACGATGTCGTGCGCGCCGTCGACAAGAACCTGCTCGAAAAACATCGCGTGCTGCCGCTCGTCAAGCGCGGCCAGCGACTGTTCCTGGGGATCTCGGACCCGACAAATCTCCAGGCCATCGACGACATCAAGTTCCAGACCAGCCTGAGAATCGACCCGGTCGTCGTCGAGCAGGACAAGCTCGAGGAACGCATCACCAGGGCGCTCGAGGCCGTCGACACGTCGATGTCGGGTCTCGGCGACGACGACGACTTCGACCTCGAAAACCTCGACGTCAGCGGTGACGAAGAAGAGCAGGACGACGATGTCAGCAACGACGTCGAAGACGCACCGGTCGTGCGCTTCGTCAACAAGATACTGCTCGATGCCATCAAGCGCGGCGCGTCGGACATCCACTTCGAACCGTACGAGAACGACTTCCAGGTCCGCACGCGACTCGACGGCGTACTGTCCGTTGTCGCCCGCCCGCCCTCCGTGCTGACCAACAAGGTCTGCGCGCGAATCAAAGTCATGTCTCGTATGGACATTGCCGAACGCCGCGTGCCGCAGGATGGCCGCATCAAGATGCGCCTGTCCAAGAAACGCGCCATCGATTTTCGCGTCAACACATGCCCCACGTTGTTCGGCGAAAAGATTGTGCTGCGTATCCTGGACCCGTCCAGCGCAAAACTCGGCATCGATGCCCTGGGCTACGAGGACCAGCAGAAACAGCTGTACCTCAAGCACCTGAACAAACCCTACGGGATGATACTGGTGACCGGCCCCACGGGCTCGGGTAAGACCGTCTCCCTGTACACCGGCCTCAACATTCTCAACACCGAAGACCGGAACATTTCGACCGCCGAGGACCCGGCCGAAATCAACCTGCGCGGCATCAATCAGGTCAACGTCAATCCGAAGGTCGGACTGACCTTCGCCTCGGCGTTGAAAGCCTTCCTGCGCCAGGATCCCGACGTCATCATGGTGGGCGAGATCCGTGACCTGGAGACGGCCGAGATTGCGATCAAAGCCGCTCAAACCGGTCACCTGGTGCTGTCGACGCTGCACACGAACGATGCCCCGAAAACGCTGACACGCATGGTCGACATGGGTGTGAAGCCGTACGCGATCGCCACGTCGGTGAGCCTCATCATTGCGCAGCGCCTGGGTCGGCGGCTTTGCGATAATTGCAAAGAAGTCAAAGACATACCTGCAGAAGCACTGCTCAAGGAGGGCTTCACCCAGGACGAAATCGATTCCGGGATGACCATCTTCGGGCCGAAAGGCTGCAAGGCGTGCAACGCCGGCTACAAGGGCCGGGTCGGTATCTTCCAGGTCATGGAAGTCTCGGAAACCATGGGCCGCATCATCATGGAGGGCGGCAACGCCATGCAGATTGCGGACCAGGCACTGAAGGAAGGCGTCATCGACCTGCGAAGAGCAGGATTGAACAAAGTCAAGGACGGGGTTACCAGCCTCGAAGAGGTCAACAGGGTTACAATCGAATAGATGAGACCCGCTTTTTTCGGACGCGACGATGGCTGAAACAGCAGTAATGAAGATGCCCTTCCAGTGGGAAGGCACCGATCGAAACGGCAAGAAGGTCAAGGGCAAAAGTATGGCGGCCGACGAGGCTGCCGTGCGCGCGGATCTCCGTCGTCAGGGCGTAGTCCCGTCGCGCATACGCAAAGAGTCCAAAGGTCTGTTCTCCAGCGGCGGCAAGATAACGCCGGGAGACATTGCGCTGTTCTCGCGGCAGCTCGCCACGATGCTGGCGGCAGGTATTCCGCTGGTGCAGGCTTTCGAGATCGTCGGAACCGGCCACGAGAACGCGGCCATGCAGAAGCTGATTCTGTCGATCAAGGGCGATGTCGAAGGCGGCAGCTCGCTCGCGGAAGCGCTCGCGAAACACCCGATCTATTTCGACGATCTGTTCATCAACCTCGTGGAAGCCGGCGAACAGGCGGGTGCGCTGGAGACGCTGCTCGACAAGATCGCCACCTACAAGGAAAAGACAGAGGCGATCAAGAAGAAGATCAAGAAAGCGCTCACCTATCCCGCCGCGGTACTGGTCGTTGCGTTTATCGTCATGACCATTCTGCTGATCTTTGTGATTCCCGCATTCGAAGACCTGTTCCAGGGTTTCGGCGCTGACCTGCCGGCATTCACGCGCCTCGTCATCGACCTCTCGATCTTCGTCCGAGAACAGGGCTTCTTTATCGCGGCCGCCATTGGTTCGGGTATTGGTGCTTTCATCTACTTCAAGAAGCGCTCCCGGCCGATGCGGCACTTCCTGGATCGTATGACCCTGAAAATCCCGGTTATCGGTCCGATCATGGAAAAGGCGTCCATCGCCCGCTACTCGAGAACGCTGTCGACGATGTTTGCTGCTGGTGTGCCGCTGGTCGAGGCCCTCGATTCGGTCGCGGGCGCCACGGGTAACATCGTCTACGAGGAAGGCGTCAAGGCCATGCGTGACGAAGTCGCTACCGGCCAGCGCCTGCAGCAGTCGATGGAGAATACGGATCTGTTCCCGAACATGGTCATCCAGATGATTGCCGTCGGTGAGGAATCCGGTTCTCTCGACGAGATGTCCGCCAAGGTTGCCGACTTTTACGAAGCCGATGTCGACAACGCGGTCGACAACCTGTCCTCTCTGCTGGAGCCTATGATCATGGCAATACTGGGTGTCATGGTCGGCGGGCTGGTTGTCGCCATGTACCTGCCGATCTTCAAGATGGGTCAGGTCGTATAGGCTGCTCCAGAAGCAACCGTCGTTGCATAGCCGTTAATTGCAAAACAGCGGCGTTCGGAGGACACTCCGGACGCCGTTTGTTTTATTGCCGGAAGCATTGGAGCCGCAACCATGCTCGAGCTGTTTGCCGATTCGCCACTGGTTTTTACGGGTGTGACCTTCGCCTTTACGCTGTTGATCGGCAGCTTTCTCAACGTCGTCATTTACCGCCTGCCGATCATGATGGAGCGCGAATGGCGCGAGCAGTGCAGCATGCTGGCTGCCGAGCCCGTAACCGACGTACCCGAAGAAGACTTCGATCTCGTCAGACCGCGATCCCGCTGCCCGGCGTGCGGTCACCAGATTACGGCCCTGGAGAACATTCCCGTTATCAGTTTCCTGACCCTGGGTGGCCGCTGTTCGGCCTGCGGGACCCCGATTCCCGCGCGCTATCCGCTGATCGAATTCGTAACGGCCCTGCTGGCGGGGTTTGTGGCGTGGCATTTCGGGTTCGGCATCGAGGCCGTCATGGGTGTTGTTCTGACCCTCATGCTGATCCCCATAACAATGATCGACTTCGACAAGCAACTCATTCCCGACTCCATCGTGTTGCCGCTACTCTGGATCGGGCTGATCATGAGTCTGTTTCATCCGCTCGACGGCGCTTCGACGCTGTTTATTCCGGCTCGTGACGCAATCATCGGCGCCGTCGCGGGATACTTGAGCTTCTGGACCGTCTATCAGCTCTTCAAGCTTTTGACCGGCAAGGAAGGCATGGGATACGGCGACTTCAAGCTGCTCGCCGCATTGGGCGCATGGCTGGGTTGGCAAGCGTTGCCGACGATCATCATCATGTCGGCGTTTGTCGGCGCGGTCATCGGCATCCTGCTCATCGTGTTCAGGGGACGTGATCACAAGGTCCCGATGCCGTTCGGGCCGTTTCTTGCCGCCGCGGGCTGGATCACGATGCTCTACGGCGAAGAAATCCGCGCCGCCTACGTCTCGCTGATGTTCTGAATGGGCTCATCGTCGAAATCGAAGCAGCTGTCGTTTTACGTCGGGCTGACTGGCGGCATTGCCAGCGGCAAGAGCACCGTGGCGGATATCCTGGGCAAGCTTGGCGCCGACATCATCGACACGGATGTGATCGCGCGCACTGCCGTGGAGCCGGGACAACCGGCGCTCGAGGAAATACGCCTGCACTTTGGTGACTCCTTCATCGCCCGTGACGGCACCCTGGACCGGCGCGCACTCCGCAAGCTGATCTTTACGGATGACGAGCAGCGGAAGACGCTCGAGGACATATTGCACCCGCGCATTCGCGAAATGGCGCTCGAACAGGCCGCAGCGGCAACGGGGCCGTACCAGGTTCTCGTCGTCCCGCTGCTGACGGGTTCACCGCTCGCATCGGCGTTGGATCGCGTTCTGGTCGTCGACTGCAGCGAAGAAACGCAGCTCGAGCGCCTGCTGTTGCGCGATTCGGAGTCCGAGCAACAGGCACGCAGCATCATTGCGTCACAGGCCAGCCGCGACGAACGCCTGGCCATTGCGGATGACGTCATCCTCAACGACGGCACACTCGAGGAACTCGAGGCGGCAACTGTCGCCATGCACCGACAGTATCTCGATCTGGCGGCAGCAGCCCGTTAAAAACGGGGCTGACGCATGATTTGCCCCACTCGATTTGGCCGCAACGGCCCCGATGATCTGCAACTACACATGATTTGCCCTCCCCGCGGGCAAAGCGCAGAATAGCGCGATGGCGAAACCTGCCGGCAACATCGTCGCCGGGGCCGTTCCCGGCGAGACCTTCTACGAGCAGCCACTCATCGAGCGGATGCGCACGTTTCTGCGCCTCGAATTTCTGTACCAACAGTTGCTGTACAACGGCGAGAGCGAAAGCGACTGGGCGAGCCGCGCCACAATCGCAACACTGCTCGACATCATGGCCATTCTGTCGCGCGGCGACGTCCGCAGCGACGTGCACAAGGAGCTGGACCACCAGCTTGCGGTGCTCGAACGCTTCATGAGCCTGCCCGACGTGGACCGCGGTCGGCTCGAGTCACTGATGGTCAACCTCAACGATAACCGCAACGCGCTGCTGAACGCCGGCACGCAATACTTGCAGCCTCTCAAGGACAGTGAATTCCTGAGCGCGGTAAAACACCGCAGCGCCATTCCCGGCGGCACTTGCGAATTCGATCTGCCCGTCTATAGCCATTGGCTCAGGCAGTCGTGGCAACGCCGCCAGGAAGATCTGGACCTGTGGGTCAGCAGCATCCGGCCACTGTGTGATGCCGTGCTGGAACTCCTCTGGCTGATACGGGAATCCGCTCAACCGCTCGACAAGCTTGCGGCCAGCGGCATGTACCAGCACAACGTCAGGAAAGGCGAACACTGTCGATTGCTGCGTATCGGGATTGCAAGCAAGAGCAAACTGTTCCCCGAGATCAGCGGCAGCCAGCATCGCTTCACCGTGCGCTTCCTCGAATGGACCAGCGTCGAGGCACGCGCCGTGCAGACCACGGAAGACGTCTCGTTCAAACTCAGCATCTGCTGAGCATCTGCGGACAAACAGAGCGGGCTAGCCGGCGCGCAAACCGTCGAGCCGTTCGCGATACTTCGACTGTAGCGCCTCGATCACGGGCAGGTCGGCAGGCAATAACTCTGCCGCTGCCAACTCGTGGATGGCCACCCACTTGAGTGCTTGCCCTTCGAGGCCTCGTGGTTCGTTTTCCCAACGCTCCACGAGGTGAAACTCGATACCAACGTGACGATCGGGATAGCGGTGTTCCAGCGAAAGAAACCGCCGGCTGGCCAGCACGGAAACGCCAATTTCTTCGCCCAGCTCGCGCACCAGCGCTTCTCCGGGCTGTTCGCCGCTATCGATCTTACCGCCGGGAAACTCCCAGAGGCCGTGAAACGGCCCGTCACCGAGGCGTTCCGCGATCAGCACTTCGTCGGCGTCATTCCAGAGAATGCCGGCAACGACGTCGAGTCGTTTCAATTCAGCCGGCCGTGGCACTGCTTGAATTTTTTGCCGGAGCCACAGGGGCACGGCTCGTTGCGGCCAACCTTGCGACCGTCTCGCACAAACGGCTGTGCCGCGCTCTGAGCGGCGGCCGCTGCGGCAGGGGGTGGCGGCGCGGCGCGTTCCGGACTGCCACCGGCGGCGGCAGGCGCCGCCTGGCCCAGTGCGGACGCTTCGGCATGGCGGTACTTGAGCTGCTCCGCCGCCCGGCGCTGGCGCGCAATCTCGGCCAGGTCCTCCTCACTCTGTATTCGGATTCGCGACAGGATGCTGATCGTGTCGTGCTTCACCTGCTCCAGCATCGAACCGAACATCTCGAAAGCCTCGCGCTTGTACTCCTGCTTCGGATTCTTCTGCGCGTAAGACCTGAGACCGATACCCTGACGCAAGTGATCCATTGCCGCCAGGTGCTCTTTCCAGTGATGGTCGAGCTGTCGCAGCATCACTTGCTTTTCGACGTTGCGGAGCAACTCGGCGCCAACTTCCTCTTCCTTTTCCGCGTAGGCGCCGTTTGCCGCCTCAACGCAGATATCGGCAATGCCGTCAGGAGAGAGGGACTTGTCATCGGCCAAGAGCTGTTCGACGTCGACGGCAATGCCGAAGTCGGCCTCGAGGGTTTTGCTCAAGCCCGCCGGATCCCAGGTGTCCTCGAGACTCTCGGGCGGTATGTATTGCGCCACCTCTCCGGCAACGACTTCCTCGCGAATCGCCGCGATCGCATCCGCGACTTCATCAGCGTCCATCAGATCGGCCCGCTGGTGGTAAACCACCTTGCGTTGGTCGTTCGCCACGTCGTCGTACTCGAGCAGGTTCTTGCGGATATCGAAGTTGTGCGTTTCGACCTTGCGCTGCGCTTTCTCGATTTGCCGGGACAGGAGCTTCGATTCGATCGCCTCGCCCTCCCGCATGCCGGCGCGCGACAGCAGTGCCTTGGTGCGCTCGGGATCACCGAAGATGCGCATGAGCGAGTCTTCCATCGACAGGTAGAAGCGGCTCGAACCCGGATCGCCCTGCCGGCCCGAGCGGCCGCGCAGCTGGTTGTCGATGCGCCGCGACTCGTGGCGTTCGGTGCCGATTATGTGCAGACCACCGGCGTCGAGCACCTGCTTGTGGCGCTCTTCCCATTCCGTGCGCAGTGCCTGCTCATCAGCACCCTCACTGGCGGTTTCGATGTCGGCCTCGAGACTACCGCCCAGCACAATGTCGGTACCGCGGCCGGCCATGTTGGTCGCAATCGTAATGTTGCCGGGCCGGCCCGCGTTCTGCACGATGTGGGCCTCGCGCTCGTGCTGCTTCGCGTTGAGTACCTCGTGCTCGATCTTTCGTTGCTTGAGCACGCCGGACAACAGTTCCGAAGTCTCGATCGACGTGGTGCCGACGAGCACTGGCTGACCTCGCTCGCGACAATCCGCAATGTCTTCGATGATGGCTTCGAACTTGTCCTTCTGCGTCAGGTACACGAGGTCCGCCGCGTCTTCGCGAATCATGGGACGGTGTGTCGGTATGATGACGACCTCCAGACCGTAGATCGACTGAAACTCGAAGGCCTCGGTATCCGCCGTACCGGTCATACCCGACAGGTTGTTGTACAGACGAAAGTAATTCTGGAACGTGATCGACGCGACCGTCTGGTTTTCCTGTTTGATCGCCACCTTCTCTTTGGCTTCGATGGCCTGGTGCAGGCCGTCCGACCAGCGTCTGCCGGGCATCGTGCGCCCGGTGAACTCGTCCACGATGACAATATTGCCGTCCTTGACGACGTATTCGACGTCACGCTTGTAGATCGCGTGCGCGCGCATCGCCGCGTTGAGGTGGTGCAGCAGGCGTATGTTGCCGGCGTCGTAGAGACTGTCACCTTCCTCGAGCAGACCGGCCCGCGTCATCAGGCCTTCGATTTTCTCCTGACCTTCCTCGGTCAGGTGCGCCTGTTTTGCCTTCTCGTCGATCGTAAAATCGCCGCGCGGAACGATGCGGCAGCTCGGTATCGTCTCCTCGTTGTCGGCCAGCACGAGATCGGCTTGCCGACTCTCGGCCAGATCGACGGCGTCCTCGAGGCGCCAGCTGTCGCCTTCGTCGGGCTCGAGCGTCTTGCCGGACTCGTCGAGCACAACGACGCGTTTCGCTGCAATATCGTAGTTGCTCGGTTCTTCGGGCTCTTTGTGTGCCTTGAGCGACGGAATCAGTTTGTTGATTTCGGCGTACAGCTCCGTGCTTGTGTCAGCCGGCCCGGAAATGATCAACGGCGTTCTGGCCTCGTCGATCAGGATGGAATCCACCTCGTCGACGATCGCGAAGTTCAGCTCGCGCTGGACCTTGTCGTCACTCGAGAACGCAAGGTTGTCGCGAAGGTAGTCGAATCCCAGCTCGTTGTTGGTTGCGTAGGTGATATCGGCCGCGTAAGCCGCGTGCTTTTCCTCGTGGGTCTGGCCGCTCTTTGCGACGCCGACACTGAGGCCCAGGAACTCGTATACGGGCCCCATCCAGTCAGCGTCGCGCTGCGCCAGGTATTCGTTGACGGTCACGATATGCACACCGTCGCCGCTGATCGCGTTCAGATAAGCCGGCAGTGTCGCCATTAGCGTTTTGCCCTCACCCGTGCGCATCTCGGCAATATTACCTTCGTGCAGCACCATGCCGCCGATCAGCTGTACGTCGAACGGCCGCATCGACAGCGTGCGCCAGGCCGCCTCGCGAGCCGCGGCAAACGCTTCCGGCAACAGCTCGTCGAGGCTCTCGCCGTCCTTGTAGCGCCGGCGAAACTCTGCCGTTTTCTCGCGAAAGTCCTCGTCGGACAGCGCTTTTAGCCCCTCTTCGAGCGCATTGATCTTTTTGACGACCCGGCCGTACTGGCGGACGAGTCGCTGGTTGCGGCTGCCGAAGAGACTGGTAAGGAAGTTGGCCACGTAAGACTCCTGTAAACGGGCTGTGGGCGGCACAAAGCCGTGTATTCTAAGGAAATGTGGAAGTTAATAGAACCTGTCTCACGATAGTTCCTGACCGCGCCGGCGGCCGCCCCCAGGCTGCCCGGGACAGGTCCCTTGGGCGCCAGTACTCGTATCTATGGACGATTCAACGCAAACCAAGCGCCGGGCGCTCAGCGCGCGCAAAAAAACGCGCAGGCTCGAGGATCGGGGGCGGAAAATGGTCCTGGCGAACGGCGAGCCGCCGGGACAGGCGGTCAGCGGCGTCTAGCGGCTGGTCTCGCGGATGAAATTGACGGGGTTGACGCGGCGGCCGTTGCGAACCACCTCGAAATGCAGGTTGGGGCCGGTAGCCCGTCCCGTGCGCCCCATGAGCGCCACGACCTGCCCTTTCCGCACTTCGTCGCCAATATCGACCTTGTTTTCGGAGTTGTGGGCGTAGCGGGTCACGTAGCCGTTGCCGTGATTGATTTCGACCATGATCCCGTAGCCGAAGCGGTCACCCGACCAGGTGACGACACCATCGGCAACCGCAACAATTTCGTCGCCCATTTTCCCGGCAAAGTCGATACCCGTGTGGTTGGCGGGTTTGCCCGTGAACGGATCGGTACGCTTGCCGAAATACGAGGAGATCCACCCGGATTTGACGGGCCGGCCGCGAGGGTACACGCGCTGCTCCAGGTTCTGGTGCATCAGCACACCTTCCAGCACGCCGAGCTGCGCTTCACGATTGTCGAGGTCGCGGTTCAGCGCCTGCATCGCTTCAACCACCTCGGGTACCGCAACGTTGGAGCCCGTCATCATCGGCTCCTCCGGACCACCCAGCGCGGGATCGGAGTCGAAGTCGAACTCGCCGTCGTCGATGTCGGCCATATCGGTCAGTCGCCGGCCGAGCGCGTCGAGGCGGATGATCCTGGCGTTGAGTTCGGCGATTCGTATCGCCATGGCGTCGAGGGTGTCTTCCTTCTCGCGGCGAATACCCTCGATCTCGTCGCGCTGATCCGAAATGGCTTCGGCAAACACGGCCAGTTCGTCGTTGCTGACGCCGGAACCGTTATGGCTCGAGTACCAGTGCCCCCCGGCAAAACCGATCAGGCCCAGCGACAGCGCTCCGGCCACACCAATGAAGGCCAGCGCCGCGGCAGACAGATCAAGCTGTCGGGGCTTGTTTCGCCCCCTGGAAAAAATCAGGATATTCATCGAGTTAACCCGAGCCGCGCATGTTTCGATTTGTTATTGTCGGGCGCGCGGGATTTGGTCTGGTAGACCCGTTGCCCAACGTGGCAGCCGGTGATGGTACTGGATTTTACGTAAATCTTCACTTTCGGTAGCCCCGCTGCCCTAGACTCAGTCCGAGCTCCCTGCTCCGACACGTCCTTAGACCGGTAGTTTTGCGCCCCTCGCTTTTCAGCGGGGTTGCCTTTGTCGATGTGCGCTAATATGCATAAGCTAAATTTTCATTACAAGAAAACCACTTTCGAACGGTGACCAAGGTCACCCGCGGGACCCTAAAAACGCCAACTCGGTCACAGTTTTCATGTCAGCCAAACACATCGGAGACCTGCTAAAACCCAATGATAACGGGGGCTTAGCCGCGACTCTCAAGCGCACCCGGCGCATAGCGGAGCTGACGTCAGTCCTGTCAGCGGCGCTGGGTGGCGATGCGGGCAGCAGCATCGTTTCGGCATCGGTCGACGAGCGGCACGTGCTGCACGTTAAAACGAGTTCCAGCGCCTGGGCCGCGCGTCTGCGTTTCGAAAGCGACAGGCTGCTGGCAGCCGCCAGCGAGGCGGGCTGGCCCGCCTCGAGCCTCAAGGTTCAGGTCGGCCGACAGTAAGACGTCCGCGAACAGGCTCGCGGCACAGGGCCTGGTACGAGTCGTCAGGCGTACGCGGGTGTTGCGTAGGAAATCGGCGCTTTGCGTTGGTCTTCGAACGTCACCTCTTCCCAGGCTGACGCTTCCGCAAGCAGCGCTCGCAACAGTTTGTTGTTGAGATCGTGGCCGGACTTGTAGGCGCGGTACTCGCCGATCAGCGAGTGCCCGAGCAGGTACATGTCGCCAATTGCGTCGAGGATCTTGTGGATCAGGAACTCGTTGGAGTAACGCAAGCCGTCCTCGTTCAGGATCCGGTAGTCGTCCAGCACAATTGCGTTGTCCATGGATCCGCCGAGCGTCAGGTTGCGCTCGCGCAGCGCCTCGACATCGCGCAGGAAACAGAAGGTGCGCGCGCGGCTGACTTCCTTCAGGAACGAGGTCGAGGAGAAATCGATGCTGGCGCTGTGCGCAAGCTTGTTGAACACGGGATGGTTGAAGTAGATCTCGAAGTTGACCTTGAAGCCGTTGAACGGCACCAGTTCGGCCCACTTGTCGCCGTCTTCGACGCGGACCGGCCGGTTGATCCGGATGAAACGCTTGGCCGCGTTCTGCTCTTCGATCCCGGCTGACTGCAGCAGGAATACGAACGGACCGGCGCTGCCGTCCATGATGGGCACCTCGGGCGCGGAGAGATCGACGTGCAGGTTGTCGATACCGAGGCCCGCAAGCGCGGACATCAGGTGCTCCACGGTCGCCACCTTCACGCCGTCTTTTACGAGCGTCGTGCCGAGCATGGTCTCGCCCACCAGCAGTGGATCCGCCGGCATATCGACGGGCTCGTCGAGATCGACGCGCCGGAATGTAATACCCGTGTTCTCGGCAGCCGGCCGCAAGGTCATGTAGACCTTCTCGCCGGTGTGCAGACCGACGCCCGTCGCGCGAATGGCCGTCTTCAGGGTCCTTTGTCGAAGCATTGCCAATGTAGTGTCTGTCCCTAATTCCACGCGCGGTCGTCGGCGCGAAGCGCCATTGCTGGGGGCGGGCTCGAAAAACACAAGCGGGATCGACTGCTTTCAAGCTCGTGACGCTCGCCCGCATCCGGCAAGCCGTGGGCGGCGGCCGATGTCGCCCCTCTTGCAAGCCTGTCTCGCCTGCCCGGCAGGAAGGCTATCATAGTGCGCGAAAACTCTTCAAATTTTTCAGTGGCTTAGCGCCACAGAGCCGCCGGCCCGGCAAACCGGGCCGGCGCGCTCGACGGCAACCGAAGCGCGACCGGTGAGTCGGCGGAGACGCATCGCGCTCCGGGCTCGCCGTATCGCTCAGTCAGCCTGACGACGAAGGAACGCAGGTATGTCGAGCAATTCCTCCTGCAGCCCGCCTTCCTGTATGCCGTCTCCAACCGCTCGCTGACGCTGTACCGTCGGTTTTTCGAGGCCGTGGTAATTCGGCTCCGCCTGGGCAGCCGGACGCCGCACGATGCGCATCGGGGCATCCGCCTGGGCGGCGGTCTGACCCAGCCCGGTAGCAACCACGGTAACGCGGATGCGATCCGTCATGTCGGGATCGATGACCGTGCCCACGACGACCGTTGCATCGTCCGATGCAAACTCCTTGACCGTGTTGCCCACTTCCTGGAACTCGCCAATCGAAAGATCCATGCCGGCCGTTACGTTCACGAGTATGCCGTTGGCTCCCGCGAGATTGATATCCTCGAGCAGCGGACTCGACACGGCTGCTTCCGCCGCCTCGCGTGCCCGGTCTTCACCGGAAGACGAGCCCGAACCCATCATGGCCATGCCCATTTCCGCCATTACGGTGCGAACGTCGGCGAAGTCGACGTTGATCAAACCGGGTCGCGTAATCAGTTCGGCAATACCCTGCACTGCGCCTTGCAGCACCTGGTTTGCGGAACGGAACGCGTCCAGCAGCGTCGTCTCGCCGCCCAGTACCGTCAGGAGCTTTTCGTTGGGGATCGTAATCAGCGAATCGACGTATTTGCCGAGTTCGGAGATGCCGTGATCGGCAATCATCATGCGCTTGGCACCCTCCATCGCAAACGGCTTGGTCACGACGGCTACCGTCAGGATGCCGAGTTCCTTCGCCACCTGCGCAACGACCGGCGTTGCACCCGTGCCGGTGCCACCGCCCATGCCTGCCGTAATGAACAGCATGTCGGCACCTTCGATCGCCTCGTGAATGCGGTCGCGATCCTCCATCGCCGCCTGCCGGCCGACGTCGGGGTTGGCGCCCGCACCGAGTCCCTTCGTGATGTTGCAGCCAATCTGCAGCGACTTGCGGATACTCGAGCCCTTGAGGGCCTGCGCATCCGTGTTGGCGCAGATGAACTCCACACTGTCGATCCCCGAGTCGACCATGTGCGACACGGCGTTACCGCCGCCACCGCCGACCCCAATGACTTTGATCACAGCGCTCTGGCTGTGCGCGTCCATTAATTCAAACATTTACGACCTCCGCTTCAATAATCCGGGCACTCACCTGCCCGTCAAAAAAAATTGCGCTAACCGCTACGGCGTTTCGCCGCGCGCCTAGAACTGCCCTGAAAACCATCCTTTCATCCTTTCCCAGATATCCCCGATACCGCCGCCGATGGGGGTGGAGTGCCCGTCCCGTCGCGCCATGTGCTCGTAGCCGTACAGCAGCAAACCCACGCCGGTGGCGTGAATCGGGTTGCGCACGACCTCTTTGAGCCCTTCGACGTATTGCGGCGCACCGAGCCTGACCGGCATGTGGAATACCTCCTCGGCCAGTTCGACGGCGCCCTCCATCTTTGCGCTGCCGCCGGTAATGACGATGCCTGCCGCAATCAGCTCCTCGAAACCGCTGCGGCGAAGCTCGTCGCGCACCAGGCCAAACAATTCTTCGTAACGCGGCTCGACGATCTCGGCGAGCGTCTGTCGCGCAAGCCGCCGCGGCGGGCGATCACCAACGCTGGGCACCTCGATGGTCTCGTCGGGATTCGCGAGCTGCGACAACGCACACGCGTACTTGATCTTGATCTCTTCGGCGTATTGCGTCGGCGTGCGCATCGACACGGCAATGTCGTTGGTCACCTGGTCGCCCGCGATCGGAATCACAGCCGTATGCTGGATGGCGCCACCCAGGAATACGGCGATGTCCGTCGTTCCGCCACCAATGTCGACGATGCAGGAGCCGAGTTCCTTTTCGTCGTCCGTCAGCACCGAGTAGCTCGACGCCAGCTGCTCGAGCACGATGTCGTCGACCTCGAGGCCACAACGCTGCACGCACTTGACGATGTTCTGGGCGGCACTTTCGGCGCCGGTCACCATGTGGACCTTGGCTTCGAGCCGCACGCCGGACATACCGACGGGTTCGCGTATGCCCTCCTGACTGTCGATCAGAAACTCCTGCGGCAGGATGTGCAGAATCTTCTGATCCGCGGGTATGGCAACGGCACGGGCCGCGTCGATCACGCGATCGACATCACCGGCGGATACTTCCTTGTCGCGAATCGCAACGATGCCGTGCGAGTTGAGGCTGCGGACGTGGCTACCTGCAATACCGGTATACACCGAATGGATGTCGCAGCCGGCCATGAGCTCAGCCTCTTCGACGGCCCGCTGAATCGAGTGCACGGTCGACTCGATGTTGACGACCACGCCTTTCTTCAAGCCCCGCGACGGGTGCGAGCCGATACCCACTACCTCGACGTTGCCGTCCTCCGTCAGTTCGCCGACGATGGCAACAACCTTCGAAGTCCCGATATCGAGACCGACAATAAGACTCTTGTCCGTTTTCTTCGACATTCAGTCCGCACCTCGATGGGCCAGCATTGCCGGATCACTGCCCGGGGTCTCACCGTCGCCCGGCAGGCGGTCCGAGTTCCAGCCAATCGTGAAACCGTTGCTGTAACGCAGGTCGACGTACTCGATTTGCTTCGCGTTGGCCGTCACGATGTTTGCGACGACATCGAAGAACAGACGCGTGCGCTCGTCGACGTCACGCCGCCCCAGGCGAACGCCCACACCGTTGCTCAACGTCATTGCCCAGGCACCGCGGCTGTCCAGATCCACCTGGCGAACGTCGAGGCCGAGCGGAATGAGCCGTTTGCGAATCTCGAGATAGCGCTCGGCCACTTCGGCCGCGCGGTCTTCCGGACCGCTCAGGCGCGGCAGCTCCGCCGGTACGTGCCTTGCGTCGTGGACAAACAGCTCGCCACGCACGTTCAGGAGACCGTTGTCGTCCCAGATGGCCGCCGCCACCTGTTCGGTTACGCTGACCGCAATGCGATCCGGCCAGCGGCGCGCAACGGTGGCATCATCGATCCAGGCCAGCTCGCGGATCTTCTGCCGCATGCGGCCGAGATTCGATCCCAAGAACCCGGCGTCGAGTTCCGCCGAAATGGCGGCCTCGATCTGCATCGCCGAAACCCGCTCGAAGGGCCCGCTGATTTCGAGCGAGCGAATCTCGCGATCTAGAGCGTGCAGCGCAAGCTGGTAGCTCGCCACGACAAGCGCAATCGCAAACGCGGGCGCGAGCAACCGCTTCCAGCGAACGGTCGGCAGCGAGAAGTTCCGCTCCGGCTTGGCTTTACGCCGTCTGGCCTGCTTACGCGCCATTCGCAACACCTCTCGGTGGAGTCAATGCCAGCGGCTCGCGCATGCTCGTCTCGAGTATGCGCCAGCACAGCGATCCAAAATCCATACCGGCTTCGCGAGCGGCCATCGGCACGAGGCTGTGGCTCGTCATGCCGGGCACGGTGTTCACTTCGAGCACGTATAGCCCGCCGCTCTCACCGGCCATGAAATCGACGCGCCCCCAGCCACTGCAGCCCAGCTCGGTAAACGCGGCGAGGGCCAGCTCACGGCAATGATCCTCCTCGGCCGTATCGGCGGTGCCGGGGCAGTGATAGGTTGTCCGCTCCGACTCGTACTTCGCGCGGAAGTCATAGAACTTGCGCGGCGTTTCTATACGTATGCTCGGCAGCGCCTCACCTTGCAGAATTGCCACGGTCAGCTCACGGCCTTCGATGCAGCGCTCGACCAGCACCTCGTCGTCGTACTCGAACGCAAGCGTTACCGCGGCACCGAGTTCGGCAGGCGCCGCAAGCTTGCTCATGCCGACGCTGGAACCTTCGTGACAGGGCTTGACGACCAGCGGATAACCGATCGCATCCGCTGCCTGCGCGGCCTCGGCCGCCGTTCCGGCAATGCGGTACTCGGGCGTCGGTATGCCCGCTGCCGTAAACAGTCGTTTCGAACGGCCTTTGTCCATGGCGAGCGCCGACGCCATGACGCCGCTACCCGTGTACGGAATGTCGAGGTATTCGAGCAGCCCTTGCAGTCTTCCGTCCTCGCCTCCCGCGCCGTGCACGGCAATCCAGGCACGATCGATGCCGGCAGCGGCGAGTTCCGCCACGGTCCGTTCCGCCGGATCCCAGCCGACGGCGTCGACCCCTTTGGCGCAGAGCGCGTCGAGTACGGCAGCTCCCGTCTCGAGCGATACTGACCGCTCGCTGGAATCGCCGCCAAACAACACGGCCACGCGGCCGAACGCCGTGGGATCGTCCACCAGGGAACGGGCTTCGCGCGTCTGCCGCCGGCTGGCCACGACCTGCCCGCTCATGTGACGCGCTCCCCGACGATGCGGACTTCGTGCACCAGCTCGACCTCGTGCACGTCGCGAACCGTGCGCTGCACGTGCTCGATCAGGTTTTCGATGTCGGTTGCCGTTGCGTCGTCGCGGTTGATAATAAAATTGGCGTGCTTCTCGCTGACCTCCGCACCGCCGAGCATGAAACCCTTGAGACCGGCCGCCTCGATGAGCCGCGCGGCGTGATCGGAAGGCGGGTTCCGAAACACCGAGCCGCAGCTCGGCAAGCCGAGCGGCTGTGTCGCTTTGCGCCGCTCGAGCATGGCGTTCATGGTTTCGGCATCGGAACTTCCGGCCGGATCGAAGTGAAGGCGCGCTTCCAGGAACCACTCGTTCGCGGGGCCCGTCACGCTGCGATAGCCGATCTCGTAATCGGCGGGCAGACGCTCGTGAAGCTTGCCCTCGCGATCGATCGTCCGTACCGAAGCGACCCGTTCCCAGGTCTCGCCGCCGTGGGCGCCCGCGTTCATCGCGAGCGCGCCGCCTACCGTGCCCGGTATGCCGGCAAAAAACTCCGCGGGCCCAAGGCCCCAGCGAACGCACTGGCGGGCGAGCTGGGTGCACGGAAGACCGGCGCCGGCCGTGACGGCGTGGCTCTCGGTACGCTCGAGATTCCTGAGTATCTTTCCTGCCGAAATGACGACACCGCGTATGCCGCCGTCACGCACCAGCAGGTTGCTGCCGACGCCGTGCCAGAAAATGGGTTCCGCCTCATCGAGTTCGGCCAGAAAGTGTTGAAGGTCTTCGACGCTTTTCGGCACGTAGAACCAGTCGGCCGGGCCGCCCGCGCGCCACGACGTGTGCCGGCTCATCGACTCGTTCTGGCGCAGCTCGCCGTCCACGCGAATATCGGCTGGCGCGGCCATCACTGCTGCACCTTCAGGTTGGGTTGCTGAGCGAGCCGCTCGGGCAAGGTCTGCGCAAACGCGCCGATGTCGCCGGCACCCATCGTCAGCAGCAGGTCGCCCTCGCGAAGCAGATCCTTGAGGACCGGCAGAAGCTCGTCGAGCGTCTCCACGAACACGGGTTCCACGGCGCCGCGGCTGCGCACGGCCCGGGCAATGGCGCGGCCGTCCGCACCGGCTATCGGCGCCTCACCCGCCGCGTACACGTCGAGCACGATCAGCACGTCCGCGTCCGACAGCGCCTGGGCGAAGTCGTCCATGAGATCGCGCGTGCGGGAGTAGCGGTGCGGCTGAAAAACCAGCACCACACGACGCTCGGGCCAGCCGCTCTGCGCCGCGGCAAGGGTTGCCGCGAGTTCAGTCGGATGGTGGCCGTAGTCATCGACCATGAGCACCCGCCCTGCGGTCGTCTCGATTTCACCGAGGTTCTGGAAGCGGCGGTCGATACCTTCAAAGCTCTCGAGAGCGCGCACCACAGCGTCGTCCGCGATCGCCAGTTCCTCGGCAACGGCCACCGCGGCCAACGCGTTCTGCACGTTGTGCCTGCCGGGCAGCCGCAAGCTGATCGACAGTGCCGGCTTGTCGCCGCGCGTGACGTCAAAACGCGTCACACCTGCTTCGAACGCCAGGTTCTCGGCGCGCACATCGGCGGTCTTGTCGAAACCGTAGGTCACAACCGAGCGGCCGACGCGGCCGAGCACCTCTCGCACACCGGGATCGTCGACACACAAGACGGCCAGACCGTAGAAAGGCAGGTTGTGCAGAAACTCGACAAACCCGTCTCGCAGGCGCTCAACGCTGCCTTCGTAGGTGCTCATGTGGTCCGCGTCGATGTTCGTGACGACAGCAAGCATTGGTTTCAGATGCACGAACGACGCATCCGATTCGTCGGCCTCCGCGACCAGGTAGTCGCCTTGCCCGAGCCGCGCATTGGCGTCCGCGCTCTTCAGCCTGCCGCCAATGACAAACGTCGGATCGAGCCCACCCTCGGCGAGCACGCTGGCCACAAGGCTGGTCGTCGTGGTTTTGCCGTGCGTGCCCGCAACGGCAATGGAATAGCGGAAGCGCATGAGCTCCGCGAGCATTTCGGCCCGCTGAACGACCGGCAGCCGCAAGCCGCGGGCCGCCAGCACTTCGGGATTGGTTTCATCGACCGCGCTCGAGACGACGACGGCATCAGCGCTCGAGACGTGGTCCTTCGCGTGGCCGATGAATACGGTAGCGCCCTGCTCTTCAAGGCGACGTGTCTGTTTGTTCGCTTTGAGGTCGGATCCCTGCACGGCGTAGCCGAGGCTCAGCATGACCTCGGCAATACCGGACATACCGGAACCGCCTATGCCCACGAAGTGCACGCAGTGAATCCGCCGCATACGGGTAATCATGCGCGCACCCCCGCTGCCTCTAGGCAATAGCCGGCAATCACGTCCAGTGCCTCCGGGTGCGCCAGCTCACGCGCGCGTTCGGCGCGTTTCGCCAGAACGTCGCGGCTCTCGAGCTCTGCTTCGAGCAACTCGGCGAGACTCTGCTCGTCGAGGTCGCGCTCCTGAGCAATGACGGCTGCGCCCCGCTCGCTCGCAAGCGTTGCGTTGGCCGTCTGATGATCGTCCACGGCCGCCGGGTAAGGCACGTAGACGGCCGGCAGACCGACGGCACAGATCTCGGCGACGGTCAGCGCTCCGGCACGGCAAAGCACAATGTCGGCCCACGCGTACGCTTCGGCCATGTCCTCGATGTAGACCTCGATGCTGGCGTCGACGCCCGCCTCGGCGTACGCCTGCCGGGCGGCTGTCTCGGTTCGTTCTCCGCACTGATGACGTACGACCGGGCGGCTGTCGACGGCCAGTCGGGCCAGCGCGCGAGGTACCTTCTGGTTGAGCGCCAGCGCGCCCTGGCTGCCGCCGAGCACGAGCAGCCTGAGCGGCCCCTGCCGGTCGCGGTAACGCTCAGCGGGGGGCGGCACCGCCGCGATCTCGGGTCGTACCGGGTTACCCACGGTTACGGTGTTCTGCGACGCGGAAAAACTGCCCGGGAAGGCTTGCAGCACAACCCGGGCAAGACGCGCCAGAAGTCGGTTTGTCAGTCCAGCCGCCGCGTTCTGCTCGTGAATCACGAGCGGGCGGCGGGTCAGCCAGGCGGCAACCCCGCCCGGACCACTGACGAAGCCGCCCATGCCGAGGACGGCGGCGGGACGGCGGCGAACGATCACACTCAGGGACTGCCCGAGTGCCCAGATGAGTTTCAGGGGAGCAGCGAGGAGCGCAAGCACACCCTTCCCGCGCAGGCCCGTAACGCTGACCCACTCGATCTCGATGTCATGTGCCGGCACGACGCGTGCTTCCAGCCCGCGCTCGGTACCGAGCCAGAAAACGGGTTGGTCAGTCGCGCGCAGCGCATTTGCGACGGCCAGCGCCGGATACACGTGCCCCCCGGTACCACCGGCCATAATCATGATCGGACGAGGCATGGTCGGACGCGGCGACATCGTCTCAGCCGTCATGATGCCCGCCTCCGTTTCTTCTTTTTGGTCCGCTTGCGGTTCACCGGCGTACTGTCGACGGAGAGTTCGTGATGGATGCGGAACAGGAGTGCAAGCGCAACCATCGTGATGATCATGCTGCTGCGGCCGTAGCTGACGAGCGGCAAGGTCAGTCCCTTGGTCGGCAACAGCCCCATGTTCACGCCGAGGTTGATGAACGCCTGGATACCGAGCCAGCTGCCGATGCCCACGGCAAGGTACGCCTCGAAGTAGCGTTCGGCTGAAACGGCGCGCTTCGCGATCGCAAAAATTCGCCAGAGCAGCGCGAAGAACAGGCCAATCACAATCATCGACCCGAGCAGACCGAACTCCTCGGCCAGCACCGCGAACACAAAATCGGTGTGTGCATCGGGCAGGTAGAACAGCTTCTGCACGCTGTTGCCGAGTCCTACGCCGAACCATTCGCCGCGGCCGATGGCAATCAGCGACTGCACGAGCTGAAATCCGGAATCGTAGGGATCGGCCCAGGGATCCATGAAACCCGTCAGACGCCGCATGCGGTATGGCGACGACACGGCCAGCGCCGCCATCGCAAACACCGCCAGACCGGAAAACACGAGGAAATCGCGAAACCGCGCTCCCGCCACGAACAGCATGATCAGTGCGGTCGCCAGCAGCACGACCGCGGCGCCGAAGTCCGGCTCCGCGAGCAGCGCGATACAGGCGACCGACAGCAGCAGCATGGGCCGCAGGAACCCCAGGAACTCCTCGCGAACGGACTTCGCGCGACGGACCAGGTAACCCGCGAGATACACGATGAAACACAGCCTCGCCGGTTCCGAGACCTGCAGGTTCATGATCCCTAAGCGTATCCAGCGCCGACTGCCGTTGACCTCGTAGCCAATCCCCGGCACCAGCACGAGAAACAGCAGCATGAGGCCCGCGAACAACATGAGCGGTCCGAGCGAGCGCCATACGCTCATCGGAATGAACAGGCAGACGCCGCCCGCGACGGTACCGAGTATCGCCGCCACGATCTGGCGCTCGAGATAGAAAAACGGATCGCCGCTGCCGCGATCGGATATGGCGATCGAGGCTGACGTCAGGACAATCAGCCCGCCGAGCAGCAAGGTCATGCACAGACTCATGAGGACCGTGTCGATCTTCAGAGGCTCGCGCAGCCTGGCCGGAAACGGCATCGTCATGTTCTTGACGCTCATGCCGGCAGCTCCCGGACCGCGTCGATGAAGGCGTCGCCGCGCGCGCCGTAGTTGGCGTACTGATCGAGACTCGCGCAAGCCGGCGCCAGCAGCACGGTTTCCCCGCTCTCGGCCAGGTCGGAAGCCTCGGCAACCGCCGCATCCATGTTGCCTGCGCGCCGTATCGGCGCATGGCCGTTGAGCGCGGCCGCAATGGCGTCGGCGTCTTTGCCGATCAGGACGGCAGCGGCCAGTTTGTCGCTGATCGCTGCCGCTAACTCGTCGAAATCGCCACCTTTGCCGTCTCCGCCGGCAATCAGCACAACCCGGTTCTCGACCGAGCGCACGGCGGCAACGGCAGCCGCCACGTTCGTGGCTTTCGAATCGTTGACGTAGTCGACGCCGTGCCGTCGGGCCACAAACTGCATGCGGTGCGAGAGACCCGGGAACTCGATCAGCACTTCCAGCATGGCGTTGTGCCTGAGTCCCAGGAGCTCACCCGCCGCCAGCGCGGACAGCGCGTTTGCCTGGTTGTGCAGGCCGTACAGCGCCATCTCCTCGACCGCAAGCAGCAGGGTTTCGCCGTAGGCCAGGTACCGCCGGCCGTCGTCGATCCGAATCCCGAAGTGGCCGTCGCGGGGCTCGTCCAGCCCGAAGCTCACGACGCGAGAGACGTGCCGGACTTGAGCGGCCGCCTTCGGATCGGCGCGATTGACGACGGCGGCTTCGGCTTCGGCAAAGATCCGGTACTTCGAGGCCTCGTAGTCCTCGAAGCTGCCGTGCCAGTCGAGATGATCGGGCGAGATGTTCAGGAGCACCGACACGCTGGCGGGCAGATGGTGCGTGCGCTTCAGCTGAAAGCTCGACAGCTCGAGCACATAGACGTCGGGTTTGCCCGCCTTCAGCAAATCGAGCGCCGGCTCGCCGAGGTTGCCGCCGGCCAGCACCTTGCGGCCGTCCGCAACGCACATATGGTACACGAGCGTTGTCACGGTGCTCTTGCCGTTCGTGCCGGTGATGGCGACAAACGGAGCCTCCGCCTCTGCCGCAAACAACTCGATGTCCGAGACCACGTCGATGCCGACGCTGCGGGCCTCGCGAATCAGCGGATGGTGTTCCTCGATGCCGGGTGAGGCGATGACGCGATCGACACCCTGGGGCAGGCCGGCGCTGCCGAGCAGCAGTTTTGCGTCCGGCCACAGGCCTCGAAGCGCTTCCAGACCCGGAGGCTCCGTGCGGCTGTCGAAGAAGATCACGTCCGCATCAGTGCCTTTCAGGTGGCGCGCAATGGACAGGCCGGTCTTGCCGAGTCCGGCAACCAGGTTTACGGCCGCTGTGGATTGAACCCTGCTCATCGGATCTTGAGGCTCGCGAGCCCGACCAGCACGAGCACGACGGTAATGATCCAGAAGCGGACAATGACCTTCGGCTCCGCCCAGCCCTTCAGTTCGAAGTGGTGGTGCAGCGGCGCCATGCGGAACACGCGCTTGCCGGTCAGCTTGTACGACGCAACCTGGATCATGACCGACAGCGTCTCGATGACAAACACGCCGCCCATGATGGCCAGCACGAGTTCCTGCCGCACGACGACCGCAACGACACCCAGCGCGGCGCCGAGCGCCAGCGCACCAATGTCACCCATGAACACCTGTGCGGGATACGTGTTGAACCAGAGAAAGCCGAGCCCGGCCCCCGCCAGGGTGGCGCAGAACACGAGTATTTCGCCGGTACCGGCAACGTAGGGAATACCGAGGTAACCGGAAAAGTTGACGTTGCCCGTCACGTAGGCAAACACACCCAGCGCGCCGCCGACGAGTACGGTCGGCATGATTGCAAGGCCATCGAGTCCGTCGGTCAGATTGACCGCGTTCGAAAAGCCGACAATAAAAAAGTACGTTACGACGATCTGGAATACACCAAGATAGATCGCAAGATCTTTGAAATACGGGATGAGCAGCGAGTTCTGCGTCGCATCCGTCGCCGTAACGTACAAAGCAAGCGCAGCGGCCAGCGCCGCCGCAGACTGCCAGAAGAACTTCTGTTTCGCAGAAATCCCGGCCGGGTTCTGCAACACGAGTTTTTTGTAATCGTCCACGTAGCCGATGACGCCGAACGCCAGGGTCACGAGCAGGACGATCCAGACAAAATGGTTTTCGAGATCCGCCCACAGGAGCGTGCTGATCGCAATGGCCGTCAGTATCAGCGCGCCGCCCATCGTCGGCGTGCCGGCTTTCGGCAGATGCGTGACCGGGCCGTTCTCGCGCACCGGCTGGCCCACCTGGTTGACGCTGAGCCGCGCAATCATGCGCGGCCCGATCACGAACGACAGGATGAGCGCCGTGAGCGCACCGAGGATCGCGCGCATCGTCAGGTAGTTGAAGACGTTGAAACCGGACTCGAACTGCGCCAGGTAGTTGGTGAGATACAGCAGCACGTCAACTCACCCCGGCCGCAACGGGCGCGTCGGCCGTGAGCGCGGCAACGACGCGCTCCATGGCCATGAACCGCGAACCCTTGACGAGCACGGCCGTGCCGGCACTCAAACCGTCGTCGAGTGCCGTCACGAGTGCGTCGAGCGTATCGAAACTCTGCGCTCCGCTGCCGAATCCGCTTGCGGCATGCCGCGACAACTCACCGAGCGTATACAGCGTATCGACGCCGGCGGCGCGAATGTCGCGGCCACAACGCGCATGGATCTCCGCTTCGTCGGCACCCAGCTCACCCATGTCGCCGAGCACGAAACAGTGCGGACCTTCGAGCGAAGCAAGGAACGCAGCGGCAGCCACGACGCTCGACGGATTGGCGTTGTAGCTGTCGTCGAACAGCCGCAGGCCGTTACGGCCTTCGACAGCCTTGAGCCGGCCTCCGACGGCTTGCACCGCTCCGAGTCCTGCGGCTATGTCCTCGATCCCCACACCGAGGCCAAGCGCAACGGCGGCTGCCGCGCAGGCGTTGCGGACGTTGTGCTCGCCAGTGAGTCCGAGCCGGACGTCGACGGTGGCGCCCGGCGTGACCAGTTCGAAGCTGGAACCGTCCGCGCCGAGCTCGATGCGGCGCGCCGCGACGTTGGCTGCCGGGCTCAGACCAAAGCTCAGCACCTCGATGTCGCTCGCCAGGCCGCACCAGTAGTCGAAATACTGATCGTCCGCGTTGAGCACGGCGACGCGCGGCCTCGGGCTGCCCGAAAGAATCTCACCCTTGGCGCGCGAGACGCCCTTGATGGAGCCGAAGCCCTCGAGATGCGCGGGCCCGGCGTTGGTCAGCGCCACGACATCGGGCTTGACGAGCGACGTCAGGTACGCAATCTCGCCCGCATGATTCGCCCCCATCTCGATCACGGCGAAACGATGCCCGGCACGAATCCGGCTGAGCATGAGGGGCACGCCAATGTGATTGTTGAAGTTACCCTCGGTCGCCAGTGTCGGGCCGACGCGTTGCAGTATGCCGCTGATGAGCTCCTTGAGCGTCGTCTTGCCGTTGCTGCCGGTCAGACCCACGACATCGAGCTCAAAGCCATCGCGCCACGCGGAACCGAGCTTGCCGAGCGCCTCGTAGGTGTCGTCGACGACAATCTGCGGCAAATCGGACTCCCGAAGACGGGTAACGACGGCGGCGACAGCACCCAGCCGCGCGGCCGCGTCGAGGTAGTCCGCACCATCGAAGTTGGGGCCCTTGAGCGCAACGAACAGATCGCCTGCAGACAGCGAACGGGTATCCGTACACACGCCTTCGTACGGCGTGTCGACACCGTCGAACGCGCCGCCCATGGCGTCCGCCGCGAACCGGAGCGTCGCCTTCACGATGCGGCTCCGCGCGCGGCGAGATGGCGCGCCGCGACGAGGTAATCCGAAAACGGTCGCCGTTCGCCGCCGATATCCTGGTAGGTCTCGTGCCCTTTGCCCGCAATCAGCACGACGTCACCGGGTTCTGCGCTCCGCACCGCCCAGCCGATGGCGGCCGCGCGGTCCTCGATCACGACGGGTGCGGCACCGGCGGAAAATCCGCTCTGAATTTCCGCGAGTATGGCCGCGGGCTCTTCGCCGCGCGGATTGTCGCTGGTCAACACGGCAATGTCCGCCAGCTGCTCCGCCACCCGGCCCATCTCGGGGCGCTTGCCGGCGTCGCGGTCGCCGCCGGCTCCGAAGACGACAAACAGCCGGCCGCGCGTGTGCGGCTTCAGCGCGGACAGCACGGCGCTGAGCGCATCCGGCGTGTGCGCAAAATCGACGTAGACCTCGGGCGACACGTTCTGTCCCGCGCCCGGCACACGCTCCAGGCGTCCCGGCGGCGCGTTCACGGCGGCAACCGCCTCGCAGACCTCGGTAACGGAAAACCCTTCCGACAGCATTACCGCCATCGACAGCAGCACGTTGGCGACGTTGAAGCGCCCGGGTACGTTCAGCACGAAGCGGCCCTCGCCCCACGACGAATCGATCCGCACGTCGTAGCCGCCGCCGATTGCCTCGAGCGAGCGCACGAGCAGAAACCGCGCCGTCGCGACGGGACGCTGGCCCTCGACCGATACGGTCACTGCCCTATCACCTCTGCGCTCTGCGAGCGTCGCACCAAAACCGTCGTCGACGTTGATGATCGAGACCGCCGGCGCGTGTTCGAAAAACAAGCGGGCCTTGGCATCGGCGTACGCCCGCATGCTGCCGTGGTAGTCGAGATGATCGCGGCTCAGATTCGTGAACAGCGCGACACGGAAACGCACACCGTCGACGCGACGCTGATCGAGCGCGTGCGACGACACTTCGATAGCGGCAGCGGCAACGCCGTCGTCCCGAAACCCCGCCAGGAGCCCTTGCAGCTCGACAACGCCGGGCGTGGTGAGCCCGGGACCGGACTCGAGCCCGCCCAGCCCGCTGCCGAGGGTGCCGACGTATCCGCAGGAGCGACCGAGCGACTGCGACAGGCTGGCGATGAACCACGCAACGGAGGTCTTGCCGTTGGTGCCCGTAACGCCGTAGACGTCGAGCGCTTCGGACGGGTAGTCGTAGTAGCGATTGGCCACGTCGCCAAGCGCTTCGCTGAGTCCGGGGACGGCAAACACCGGCACCGTCACGTCGATGGCAGGCCTTGTGTCGCCAACCGGATCCCAGGCTACGGCCGCGGCGCCGCGGCGCACGGCCTCGGCCGCAAACTGAAGGCCATGATGAGTTTGGCCGGCCGCCGCCAGGAACAGGCAGCCGGGTTCGACGGATCGACTGTCCGCGGTAATGCCCGTGACGGTCACTGCCGGCACGTCGATGCCGGGAAACAGGCGCTGTAGCGCAACACCCGTGTTTGTCGCCTGGGCCGGCATGCTCATCGATCGCCCGCCATGGCCTGGATCACGCTGCCTGCGTCCCTCGCCGGCAGCGCGTCCGGCGGCACGGCAAGAAGACGCAGCGCTTCGGACATGACGTCTGCAAACACCGGTGCGGCGACGTCGCTGCCGTAGTACAGCTCGCCGCTCGGCTCGTCGATCATGACGACCGCGGCGAGCTCAGGCGCCGACGCCGGCGCGAGGCCCGCGAAGATCGAGATGTACTTGTTTTCGGAATAACCACCGGCGCTGGACTTCCATGCCGTACCGGTTTTGCCCGCGACGCGATAACCCGTTACCGATGCCTTGGTGCCCGTGCCGCCCGGGCGCACGACCTCTTCGAGCATGCGGCGCACGGCGTGGGCCGTGTCCGCGCTGATCGCCGGCTCCGCATCGGCGGGCTGCTCCTGCGCCAGTAGAGAAACCGGCGGGATGCTGCCGTCCCCGCTCAGCGCCGCGTATGCGTGCGCCAGCTGCAGCGGCGTGACCGAAATACCGTAACCGTAGGCCAGGGTTGCCTGGCTGATCGGCCGCCAGTAGCTGAAGTGCGACAGCGAACCGGTCGATTCACCGGGAAACGTCGAACTCGTGAGTTCACCGAGCCCGAAGCGCGTCATGGTCTGCCACAGCTGTTCGGGCTCGAGATCCATCGCCAGCTTGGTGACGCCGACGTTGCTCGAACGGGCCAGTATTGTCGTCAGGCTGACGCGGCCCAGGTTGCGGCTGTCCTCGATGCGCTTGGCGCCCACGTCCACGAACCCGGGCGCCGTGTCGATGACGCTGCTGGGACGGAACCGGCCGCTCTCGAGCGCGGCCGCAACGATCAGCGGCTTGATGCTGGAACCCGGTTCGAAAATGTCGGTGACGGCCCGGTTGCGATAGCGTTCCGGATAAAGCTGTGCGCGATCGTTGGGGTTGTACGCCGGCTGGTTGACCATCGCCAGCACTTCCCCGCTTTCGACATCGAGCACGACGATCGAACCGGATTCGGCGCTATGCGCCTGCACCGCGGCCTTGAGCGTGCGATAGGCGAGGTACTGCACGCGCAGGTCGATGCTCGCGACGAGATCCTTGCCGTGCCTCGGCGGCCGGATGCTCGCGACGTTCTCCACCGATCTTCCGTAGCGATCCTTGAGCACACGCTTTGCGCCCGGCTCGCCGGCCAGCCAGTAATCGTAAGCCAGCTCGAGACCTTCCTGGCCGCGGTCGTCGATGTTCGTGAACCCCAGCAGGTGGCCAGTGACTTCGGCGTGCGGATAGTAACGGCGGTATTCCCGCTGCACGTTCACACCCGGCACGTCGAGCGCCAGCACGTGTTGCGTGGAAGCGGGCGCAATGCCGCGCTTCACGTAGACAAATTCCTTGTCCATGCTGCGCGTAATCCGTCGTGCCAGCGACTCGGGATCGAGATCCAGCACGTCCGCAAGCTCCCTGACGCGCTCGATGGCCGGAGCAATGGTGGCGGGATGTACCCAGATGCTGTCGACCGGGGTGCTGATCGCAAGCGGTTCGCCGTTACGGTCGGTAATCGTGCCGCGATGTGCGTTGATGGACTCGACCCGCAGATGCCGCGTGTCGCCCTCGCGATTCAGGAAGTCCTTGTCGAGCACCTGCAGCTGGACCGCGCGCGCCACCAGGGTGGCCGCGACCGTCGTAAACAGCACGACAACGATCAGGCTGCGACGGGCAAAGCGATTCGCCGTTTGCTGCTTGGTTTCGGCGCCGCGCTTCATTGCCGCTCGATGACGTAGATGTCGCCCGCCTCCGGGCGCGAAAGCCTGAGATCACCCGTGGCCAAGGTCTCGATCCGTGCATGCGTGGCCCAGGTGCTCTGCTCGATCTGCAGCTGACCCCACTCGATATTCAGCTCGTCGCGCTCGTCGCTCAGACGCTCGAGTTCGACGAACAGCTTGCGCGCCTCGTGCTTGGTGTACACGAGCGCCACGGCACTGACGACGCAAACCAGCGCAAACGCGATCAGGAGCCCGGTCGGTTGCTGTTTGCTCAGTGTCTTCATGCTGCCCTCTCCGCAATGCGCAGGCGCGCGCTGCGCGCGCGTACGTTGTCGGCTATCTCTTCTTCGGTCGCGACCTGTGCGCGGCCGAGCAAGGCCAGCTTCGGCCGGTAGGCCTCGGGAATGTCCGGCATGCCGCGATACGGCTCCGGCGCTCTCGATGCGTCGCGCATGAAGCGTTTGACGATACGATCCTCGAGCGAGTGGAAACTGATGACGCACAGGCGCCCACGCGCGCGCAGCACGTTGATCGCAGCCGACAGCGCGGCTTCGAGCTGCCCGAGCTCGTCGTTGACGGCAATGCGGATCGCCTGGAACGTGCGGGTTGCCGGATGGATCTTTTTGCCGCTCCGGCTCGCGCCTTTCGGCACGGCACCCGCGACAATCTCGGCAAGCTCGAGGGTCCGGGTAATCGGCGCCACGTCGCGAGCCGCGCAAATGGCTTTTGCAATACGCCTCGCCTGCCGCTCCTCGCCGTAGTTTTTGAGTGTTCTGGTCAATGTCGTCTCGTCTGCACGAGCCAGCCACAGACTGGCCGGCTCCCCTCTGTCGGGGTCCATACGCATGTCGAGCGGACCGTCCCGCATGAAGCTGAAACCGCGCTCGGCTTCATCGAGCTGCGGGGACGAAACGCCGAGATCGAACAGGATGCCGTCGACCTCGCGGCTGAGGCCGCGCGCTTCAAGAAGCGTTTCCAGCGCTGCGATTTCTCCCCTGACGAGTTCGAAGCGGGTGTCGCGGCGGAGTTCGTCGGGTGCGCTGTCGATGGCGCTCGGGTCGCGATCGATCGCAATGAGTCTTCCGTCGCGCCCGAGTCGCTCGAGAATCGCGCGGCTGTGCCCCCCTCGACCAAACGTTCCATCCACATAGTTGCCGTCTTCCCTGATGTTTAGCCCTGTTGTGACCGGCCCGAGCATCACCGGTATGTGTGCGCCGCCGTTCACAGATTGATCGTCAAGTCGATCGTCATTTGATCGTCGAGTTGTTCGTCGAGCTAGAACGCAATGGTTTCGAGGTCGGCCGACAACTCGCCCTCATCCTCCTCGGCAAGCCATGCGTCCCGTTTTTCGTTCCAGCTCGCTTCGTCCCACAGTTCGAACTTGTTGCCCTGCCCGATCAGCATTGCCTGCTTCTCGAGCCCGGCGAAATCCCGCAATTCGCGGGAAACCAGGATGCGTCCGTTCGCGTCCATGTCGACCTCGGTCGCGTAACCGACCATAATCCTCAATATGCGACGCGACGCTTTATTCATGCTGGGCAAACGCACGAGCTTGCGCTCGAGCTCCTCCCAATCCGGCAACGGGTACACGAGCAGGCAATGGTCCTTGTCCACGGTCACGATGATTTGCCCGTCACAACGGCTCATGAGCCGCTCCCGATACCGGGTCGGCATAGCAAGACGCCCCTTGGCGTCCAGGGTGACTTTGGTGGCCCCGCGAAACACGACTCTTTGGACTGACCGGGTTTCGCTCTTCTGGCGCGAAATCCGGGCTGGCTGCCCATCTCCTCCCACTTTTTACCACTTTTCAACACTATAGGACCGGTACTTTTGAGCGTCAACAAGGCGCCGTCTTTTACGTTGTTCTACAGGTACTTAAGTGCGCTCGCGTGGCCGCAAAAAGGCAAAATGTGGCAGACGCCGAGGTATATAAATCAGCGACTTAAAGTAGCTATCTAGAAGTTAAGTAAAATTAGCGTCTGGAAACGGCGACAGGGCGATTTCGGCGGCCTTGCCGGCGTCGATTTGCGCAAGCCCCGGCGCATTTGCGCAAGGCGGCGAGCAGGAGCTGCTCAAGCCGCTGATTTCAAAGGAAAAAGGGAAAACCGGAGCCGGCAATAAGCCGGGTTCTGTCTAAGACGACCATTCATCTGGGACGGCCGTCGCCGGCCGCCTCTAGCAACCTACCCGGGAGCCCGCTCGGTACCGGCGGCGGGCACGAGGCCCTGCTCCCCTATTTGGTCTTGCTCCAGGCGGGGTTTACCGTGCCGCGGACTGTTGCCAGCCGCGCGGTGCGCTCTTACCGCACCTTTTCACCCTTACCGGGCAAGACTTGAGAGCCTGTCCGGCGGTTTGTTTTCTGTGGCACTTTCCATGGGCTCGCGCCCTCCAGGCGTTACCTGGCGCCCTGTCCGAAGGAGCCCGGACTTTCCTCCGGGGCAAAACTGCCCCGGCGATCGCCTGGCCGACTCCGGCTTTCCCAACCGGACATGGTAAACCATTCGCCGCCGGACCGCCGTCAGTCGCTCAACTCGATCGCCGAGCTGCCCTCGAGACTCGAGGCAAACTCCTTGCCCATGAGCTTCGAAGGCGTCTGGCTGCCGGCCGGGACGTCGTGGCCGAGCAAGTGCTCGATGATCGCGACGGGCGCGAGTTGCGTCACGGTGTATCCGTTGGCCGTGGAGAGGCTCGCCGACACGCGCCTTCCGGCCGCATTGCCGACTTCACCCCACACCCGGGTCTCGGCTTTGGCGCGTTGCGACTCGTCCGGTCCCTGGATCTTTGCCTCGACTTTACGCTTCAGATAGTTCTGCACCGGCCCGGTCCTGAGCAGCGGCCGAATCCACGCTGCGCGCCTCGCATTGGCAATCATCTTCGGGCTCGCCGGCACGTACACAGTGATGTTGCCGATGCCGGTCGTGTAGTAGGCCGTGGAAATATCGCCCCACGAGATGCTCATGGCCATGCGGGGACCGCTGCCAAAATCGATTTCCCGCGTCAGTATCCCGGTGCGCTCGAGCCTGCCGTTGCGGCGCGCGAAGGTGCCGAGCCCCAGGCCCTCGACCATCGTTTTTGCCGTCCCCGGACTGAAACGCCCGGCGCTCGCAAAACCGAGTTCGAGTTCGGTGGCATCCGGCAGTGCCTCGACCAGGGTTCTGGCGACACAGTCGGTCGGCACCACATCGAAACCCACGCCGGGACACACGACGATACCAGCCTGTTTTGCGCGCTCGTCGATCGCGGCGCTGTGCGCGTGCTCGAACACGAAAGCCTCTCCGGTGATATCGAAATAGTGCGCACCCGTGGCGAGGCAGGCCTCGATCATGGGCCTGCTCGTGCTGGAAAACGGCCCGGCGCAATGTACGACGGCACCGATCCCCCGAAGCCCGTCCCGAACGGCGGCTTCATCGTCGAGCGCAAAGACTCTGTGTTCGAGACCGAGCGCCGTCGCAAGCTCGCGGGTCTTCGCTTCGCTGCGACCCGCGACGACAGGACTCAGGCCGCGGTCCCGCGCGAACTCGGCGATCAGCCTGCCGCTGTATCCGTAGGCGCCGTAAATCATCCACTGGCTTATCGTCATTGTTTGTCCTTCAGCTCGAGCATGCGTCGATACATTTCGTTGCGGGGCCGGCCAAGCACTCTTGCAACAATGGCGGCCGCCTGCTTGCCGGGCAGCACGCCGGCCAGCTCGGCAAGCCACTGGTCTTCTTCGCCCGTCGCCGCGGCCGTTTCGGCGCCGGCCACGACGATGACAAACTCCCCTTTGCTGGCGATGTCGCCTGCGGCCATGGCCGCCGCCAGCTCTCCGAGACTCGCCCTCGACAGCTCTTCGTGCAGCTTGGTGAGTTCCCGCGCGAGGCAGGCTTCGCGGTCCGGGCCGAACACGGCCGCGAGATCGGCCAGCGTGTCGGCGACGCGGTGCACCGACTCGAAGAAAACCAGCGATCGCGGCTCGCTCCGCAGGCCTTCGAGTGCTGCCCGGCGGGCCGCCGCCTTCGCGGGCAGGAAACCCTCGAAGCAAAACCGGTCCGTCGGGATCCCCGCCACCGACAGCGCCGCCGTGACCGCCGACGGGCCGGGCACGGGAACCACGGGAATGCCGGCGTCCTGCGCCGCCCGCACGAGCCGGTAACCGGGGTCGCTGACCAGCGGGGTGCCTGCGTCGCTGACCAGCGCGACGCGCTCACCCTGACCGAGCCGCTCGACCAGCGCCGCGGCGGCCGCTTTTTCGTTGAAATCGTGCAGCGCCGTTTGTGGGGTTCTTGCACCAATATGCGTTAGCAATCGGCCGGTGTGGCGGGTATCCTCCGCAGCAATACAATCCACATCGGCCAGGATTCGACGCGCACGTGGCGTCAGATCCTCGAGGTTACCGATGGGTGTAGCAAGGACGTACAGAACACCGGACATGGTCAGCGGTGCTCCTGTCCGCTGAACCGAACTATATGCCTGGATCGCATTTCATGAATTTCCGACTGCCGCTCTCTCGCCATCCTGCCCGCGTTTCGAACCTGACTGCAAGAATCGCGACCGCACTGTGGATCGTGCTGATAGCGGCCGGCTGCGCCACGCCGAATGGCGGCGGACTCGTGGTTCAGAGCGGCGAGACGCGCGCTCTGAATCTTGCCAGCAGCGGTGACGCGGAAGGCGCCGCCGCGGCCTACATCGGCCTAGCCAGCGAGGCACTGGGTGCCGAGCGCGACCGTCTGTCGCTGCTGGCCGTCGAACAGTGGCTGATCGCCGGCGACTACGGCCGCGCCACCTCGGCGTACGCCGGCATTGCGCAGCCACCGCCGGCCGAAAACGCCGCGCTTGAGCGCTCAGTGCGCGCGCGTTTCCTGCTGCTCGACGAGCAGCCCGAACAGGCGCTCGCGCTGCTGGAAACGCTCGGCGGTCAACCCTTGCCGACGAGCCGCCGGCTCGCGGTTCAGGCGTTGCGCGCGGAAGCCTACATTGCCAACGGTGAAGCCGCCCGCGGCGTGGAGATCATGCGGCAGCGCGAAGCGTGGCTCCAGGACGACGACGATATCCGGCGTAATCGGGAGATGCTGTGGCAATCGCTCTCCGTGAGTCCGGCCGAGCGACTGCGCAACTCCGCGGGCGGTGTGCTCGACCCGGAAACCCGCGGCTGGCTGTCACTGGCGGCCCTCGCGTCCGCCACGGGCCAGCAGGGTGTGGGCTGGAGCAACGGCGCCTACCGCTGGCGGGAGCGCAATCCGGAACATCCGGCAGTGGCGCTGCTCGCCGGACTGCCCGAGACCGGTGAGACGCTGCTTGCGTACCCTCGGCAGATCGGCCTGCTGTTGCCGCTGTCGGGCCGGGATGCGCTGATCGGCAGCGCCATTCAAAACGGCTTCTTCGGCGCCTATTACGCCAACGCGGGTGGGCTCGACGATCGTCAGGGGGTTCGTGTCTACGACATCAATGCCGAGGGTGGCGCCGCGGCGGCGTACGACAGTGCAGTAATGGACGGCGCCGAGTTTGTCGTGGGCCCGGTGCGCCGCAGCGACGTCACCGAACTCGCCAACAACAGTCTCGTCCCGGTGCCGGTGCTGACCTTGAATTATCTGAGCGATCAGACCGTGGCTCCGCCCGGCCTGTTCCAGTTTGCGCTGGCTCCCGAAGACGAGGCCGTTTCAGCCGCCGAGCGTGCTATTGCCGACGGCTATACGCGGGCTGTTGCGCTCGTGCCGAACAGCCCCTGGGGGCGGCGTTTGCTGACCAGCTTCACGGCGCAGTTCGAAGCTCTCGGCGGACAGCTGCTGGACACCCGAACCTATGCATCCGGCAACCCCGATTTCTCCGGAGCCATCGAAGACCTCATGGCGCTTTCGGGCAGTGTCCGCCGCTATCAGCGGTTGAGAGCCAACATTGGGGGGCCGCTGCAGTTCGATCCCAGGCGGCGTCAAGACGTCCAGTTCGTATTTCTTGCGGCGGATGCGGCAACGGGAAGGCTTATCAAATCTCAGCTCAAGTTCCATTACTCGGGGGAACTCCCCGTGTATTCGACCTCACTGATATACGCAATGGACGGGCGGTCGGACAGCGATCTCAATGGAGTGCGGTTCGCCGACGCCCCCTGGCTCATTGCGCCACAACACTGGATTGCTCACCTGCCGGATGCGTTTGCCGAATACTTTCCGCAAGAGAAGCGATTTGCGCGACTGCACGCGATGGGGTTCGACGCCTATCAGCTGATCGGCAACCTGTTTTCACAACGAAGTGCGGAAAACAACGTGCTGGAAGGCGCCAGCGGAGAACTCTATGTCGACGTGGACGGTCGGGTGCACCGGCGCCTCGCCTGGGCGGAGTTCAGGGACGGCGAGCCGGTTGCGCTTCCGGCGCCCGACGCTGAAGCGGATGTTGGCGAGCCTGACGAAAGCGATATCGATACCGGGGAGATGCGCGAATGGAATCGCCTGAATCCCGAGCCAACACGGGAAAGCTCACGACGGCCGGGAGATCGCGGACGCAACTAGGCCGGCGCGCTGAGGGACTGGCGCTCGAGTGGCTCCTCCGCCACGGGCTCGAACTGATTGCGCGCAACTTCCGATGTCGTTACGGCGAGCTCGATCTCGTCATGCGTGAAGGCGACTGCGTGGTTTTCGTCGAGGTCAGAAGCCGCGGCCTAAAGACCCCGGTTCCGGCGGCGCAAACCGTGGACCGCCATAAACAGCAACGATTGAGCCGAACGGCGCGGGTGTTTCTCGCCACTTACCCCAGGTACGGCGAATACGGGTCACGCTTTGACGTGCTCGGTGTCGACCGTACCTGCGATCATGCGGCTACGGTCAGCTGGATACGCGACGCCTTTCGGCCCTCCGATTGAAAATCAAGGGTGGATCAGGGCGATGCACCGCAAGCTTCATCGGGGGCGCCCTCGCTGTGCAAACTGCTACACTACGCCCGTCGCGACACCGTGCCATTGGAATCCGGATGAACTCGCTAGAACGTGTCCGTGGACACTTTGAAGACAGCATCGCCGTCAAGAAGACCGCCGTGGACAGCATTGCGGAAAACATCGCCGCCGCCGGCCAGCTCATGAGTGAAGCGCTGCTGGCGGACGGCAAAATTTTGAGCTGCGGCAACGGCGGCTCTGCCGCCGACTCTCAACACTTCTCGTCCGAGCTGCTCAATCGTTTCGAAATGGAACGCCCCGGACTGCCTGCGATGGCCCTGACGACGGACAGTTCGACACTCACGTCGATCAGCAACGACTATGCCTACGAAGAAATCTTTTCGAAGCAAGTTCGCGCACTCGGCAGAGCCCCCGACGTGTTACTTGGAATTTCCACCTCGGGCAACTCGGAGAACGTCTGTCGTGCAATCGCGGCAGCTCACGAGCGCGACATGCGGGTAGTGACATTAACGGGTCGTGACGGCGGTCGAATGGCCGATCTGTATCAAGAGGGCGACGTGGAAATCAGGGTACCTGCGAATCGCACAGCCCGAATTCAGGAGGTGCACCTGGTCGTCATTCACTGCCTGTGTGATCTTATCGATACGCGCCTGCTCGGCGGCTAGCCGAGCAAAAAAATCGGAACGACGTATTCCTAACGCCGGGGTGGCGTGCTACTTCACGAGCTTGAGGTGTGCTCTCGACGGGCGCGATTCGGCCGGAAGCGGACGAGCCGCCGCTGTGTCTTCGGCGCTTTCTTCGCTGTCGTGCGAGAAAATCATGCCCTGCCCGGTTTCCCTCGCGTAAATACCCAGAACGGAAGGCATTGGCACGACAACGTCGAACGGAACCCCGCCAAAGCGCGCACGGAAGCTGATCGCTTCGTTTTGCATTTTGAGATTGTGCGCTGCGGATTCGCTGATGTTCAGGATGATCTTACCGTCCTTCACATGCTGCGGCGGTACGTCGACGCCATCCAGCGTCGCGTCGACGACGATGTGCGGGGTGTTGCCGTTGTCACCCATCCACTCGTGCATGGCACGAATCAGATAGGGACGCTTGGATCGGGTTGTATTGGTCAAGGATTGCTGGTGGTTGGTAAGACCGCCCCTCTTGTTTAGCGAGAGCTTATCATCGTTTGCACCGCTACGGCCAAACATGACATAAGCTCTCTCGCGCCGGCTGGTCTCGACACGTCGTCAGCGACGTGCCTGTTGCACTAGCGGCCTACTAGATTCGCATCTCGTGTTCGAGTTCGGTAAGGCTTTGCTGGAACGAGCGGCGCTCGAACACCCGGTTCATATACTCTTCGATAGGCTCTGCCTGACTGCCCAGCTCGATGCCGTACAGCGGCAGGCGCCACAGGATGGGCGCAATACTGCAGTCCACGAGCGAAAACTCTTCGCTCAGGAAATAAGGCCTCGCGCCGAACAACTCCGCACTTTGCAGAATGCTCTCACGAAGCATCTTCCGAGACTTGGCACCCAATTTACCGTCCGCTGCATCCGCTTCCTCGGCAAGGGAGTACCAGTCCTTTTCGATGCGAAACAGCGCCAGTCGAAACTGTGCACGCGTCACGGGATCGACGGGCATGAGCGGCGGGTGCGGGAAGCGTTCGTCGAGATACTCGATAATGACGCGCGAGTCGTACAGCGTCAGATCCCGATCTACAAGCGTCGGCACCGTGTGGTACGGATTGAGATCCATGAGATCTTCGGGCAGCTCCGGCCCCGTGACGTTGGCGATTTCGATATTGATGTTCTTCTCGGCCAACACCAGTCGCGTGCGATGACTGTGAATGTCGGTTGGACGGGAAAACAACGTCATTACTGAGCGTCGATTGGCAATTACTGCCATGGCTAGATCCTTCGTCTTTGGTGTATCTTGGGTGTATCTTGGGTGTATCTTCGGTACTTCTCCGGCACGCTTCTGGCCGCATGAATTGCCGGCCGGCATGCCGCTATCCGCGTTGCCGAACGGGTCGACTACTTCACGTCTTTCCAGATTTCCTTCTTGAGCATACGCGCAACGATCAGGAACACCGTCAGGTAGATCAAAACCCAGACGCCCAGCGTGCGGCGCTCGGAGCGGACGGGTTCGGCGATGTACACGAGGAAGTTCGTCGTGTCGCGCACAAATTCGTCGTAGGCCTCAGCGTCCAACGTGCCGGGAATGTACGGCTCGAAGTTCTCGAAGGTACGCTTGGTTACGCCGTCCACCGTTTCCTCGCTGAACACGGCCTTTTGCAGTCCTTGCAGCTCCCAGAGCACGTGTGGCATCGACGTGCCGGCCAATATGGTGTTGTTAGTGCCGTGGCGATGGCTCGGGTCGACGTAAAAGCCTTTCAGGAAGTTGTAGATGTAGTCCGCGCCGCGCGAACGGGCCAGCAGCGAAAGATCCGGCGGCGCCGCGCCAAACCAGCGCTCCGCGCCGTCCATTGGCATGTTGATCGTGATCGTCTCGAACGTACGCTCGGCATTGAACATCAGGTTTTCGATGAGCTGGGCATCGCTCAACTCGAGGTGCTGGCCAATGGTCGAATAGCGGACATACTGGGCAGAGTGGCAGCCCGAGCAGTAGTTCATGAAGTTGGCAGCGCCACGCTGCAGTGAGTTGATGTTGTCCGGGTCGATACCGGAAGGCTCGAGATCGAGCTTGGCACCCGCCGCAAACAGCGGTGCGGACATCAATACGAGGACAGCGGCCGAGAGGCGCGACAGCAGCACGGTTTTAGCCATGATAAACCACCCTTTCCGGCACGGGTTTTGTCTTGTCTATGCTCGTGTAGTACGGCATCAGCAGGAAGAAAGCAAAGTAGATCACGGCAAAAATGCGCGTTGCCAGAACGTAGATGCCCTCGGCAGGCTGCACGCCGAGCCACCCCAGCGACACAAAACTAATGACAAACAGCGTCAGGGCCGTCTTGTACATCCAGCCGCGATAGCGAATCGAGCGCACGCGCGAGCGGTCCAGCCACGGCAGAAACAGCGGCAAAATCACGGAAATGCCAAACAGGATGAAGCCCCAGAGCTTGTCCGGCACCGCTCGGAGAATCGCGTAGTACGGTGTGAAATACCACACCGGCGCAATATGCTCCGGCGTCACGGACGGATTCGCCGGGTCGAAGTTCGCGTGTTCCAGGAAGTAGCCGCCCATCTCCGGCGCGAAGAACAACACCGCAGAAAATATCATCAGGAACACAATGATCGCGACCAGATCCTTACTCGTGTGGTAGGGATGAAACGCGACACCGTCGAGCGGCACGCCGTTCTCGTCCTTTTTCTCCTTGATCTCGATGCCGTCGGGGTTGTTCGAACCGACCTCGTGCAGCGCGACAATGTGAACGAAGATGAGTCCGATCAGCGCCAGCGGCAGGGCAATCACGTGCAGCGCAAAGAAGCGGTTCAGCGTAATGTCCGATATCGAATAGTCGCCGCGAATGAATTCGACGAGCGCGTCGCCGACAAACGGGATTGCACCAAACAGAGAAATGATGACCTGCGCGCCCCAGTAGGACATCTGGCCCCAGGGCAGCAGGTAGCCGGCAAAAGCCTCGGCCATGAGCACGAGGAAGATCAGCATGCCGATGATCCAGATCAGCTCACGCGGCTTCTTGTACGAACCGTAGAGCATGGCGCGGAACATGTGCAGGTAGACGACAATGAAGAAGAACGACGCCCCCGTAGAATGCATGTAGCGAATCAGCCAGCCCCACTCGACGTCGCGCATGATGTACTCGACGGATGCGAACGCTTCGGCCGAAGACGGCTTGTAGTTCATCGTCAGGAAGATGCCCGTGACGAGCTGGATAATCAGTACGACAAACGCCAGCACGCCAAACACGTACCAGAAGTTGAAGTTCTTGGCGGCGTAGTATTCGGTGACGTGATACTTCATCGTGGCGGTCCACGGGAACCGCGCATCCACCCAGTTGAGAAAGCCGCCTTTGGCTTTGCCTATTTCCGCTTCTACTTTGGCCATCTAAGCTGCTCCCGTATCCTGGCCGATCAGAATCAGGTCGTCGTTTACGAATCGGTACGGTGGCACCCTTAGATTGGTGGGTGCAGGCACGGATTTGTAGACGCGTCCCGCCAGATCGAATTTCGAGCCGTGGCACGGGCAGAAAAATCCGCCGGCCCAGTTCTCGGAAGGCCGGACTTCGAAGTCTTCCAGCGGTGCGCAGCCGAGATGGGTGCAGGAGCCCTCCAGAACGAGAATTTCGGGTTTGATCGAGCGAACCGCGTTCGCCGCATACTGGGGCTGCTGCTCCTTGGTGGAATCCGGATCAGCCAGTCGATCGAGGTTGTCACCGAGCCGTGCGAGCATATCCTCGGTGCGTCTGAGCACGTACACCACTTTCCCGCGCCAGACGATACGTACCATTTCGCCCGGCTCCAGCGAGCCCAACGGCACTTCCACGGGCGCGCCCAGCGCCTGCGCCCGAGCACTGGGCTTGAGCGACGACAGGAACGGCACCGCAACGGTTACCGCGCCGACGGCGCCGACGGTTGCTGTGGCCAGGGTGAGAAAGTGACGTCTATTGTTATCAACGTCGGCTTCGTTCATCGGATACTCCAGTGTGCGCAGGCGGTATCGGACCGGCCTCGAAGGCCGGTATTATAGGCCGCAGGGCATACATGCGAGGCGGCGGAAAACGACTTGTTTGCGCTTTCCGGCCGCATCCTGTGACGGGCTCGCTCCGTTTGCTCTTCAGCCTTCGTGCAACGCAGTTTTTTTATGCTCGGTTTGGAACCTGTTAGATTTGCAGCAGGCCCGCCCGGACGTCAGGATGACGCCTGCCGGGGCTGAGGTGCTGTGAGCGCGAAGTATACACGGGGCCTTGCGGTATTGGCTAGAACCTTGCGGTATTGGCTGGAAAGTATTGAGAAAAGCCCGAAGGTAGTCCCGTTTGAAACGTCTCAAGTCAGCTCTGGTTTTTCTCCTGCAGTCGATCGTCGTAGGCCTGGCCGTCGCGTTCCTGGTGGTGCTCGTGCGCCCGGATCTCATGCCGCTGATCGCGCGCGACAGCGGCAGCGAGCCGGTGACCTACGCCGACGCCATCGACAGGAGCGCGGCCTCGGTAGCCAATGTCTACATCAAGCGGCTCGTCGCGGATGCGGATACGACAGCCGGGCGCACCCGTTTCCAGGTCAACACGAGCTTCGCCTCGGCGGTGGTCATCGACTCGGACGGCTACCTCGTGACCAATTATCACGTCGTCGCGCAGGCCGCCGAAATCCGGGTACAGCTGGCCGACGGGCGGCTTGCCGAACCGGAAATTGTCGGTGTCGACCGGGAAACCGACCTTGCACTCTTGAGGATTGGCCTCGACTCGCTGACGCCGATTGCGATGGGCAACTCCAGCGACCTGCGGATCGGTGACGTCGTACTGGCCATCGGCAACCCTTACGGACTCACAAAATCCGTGACTTTCGGGATCGTCAGCGCCACCGGCCGCGGCGTCCTCAACCTTGCCACGTTTGAAAACTTCATCCAGACCGACGCCGCCATCAACGCCGGCAACTCCGGCGGCGCCCTCGTCAACAGCCTCGGGGAACTGGTGGGCATCAATACCGCCGTCCTCGCCCAGGACCCGGGAACCGAAGGCATTGGCTTTGCCATTCCGGTCGACCTGGTCCGCGGCGTCGTTGCCCAGATTCGGGAAAACGGCCGCGTCGTGCGAGGCTGGATGGGCCTCGAACCTGACGATCTCACGGCCGCCGAGCAGGCGGCGCTGGGGCTCGAAGCGAGCCAGGGCATTCTGCTCGTGGACGTGTACGAGGACAGCCCGGCCGCCAGCGCGGGGCTCAGACGCGGCGACATCATCCTGTCGATCAACGGCGAGGACATCGTGTCGTCGAGACAGGCACGACTCCTGGTCGCCGCCAACAAACCGGGTGATGAAGTGACAATCGTGGTGATTCGCGACGGCGTCCGCATCGAAATTACGGTCGTTGCCGGCGAACGGCCCGAGGAAGCACCCGTTTTCGTGCGGCCCTAGTCGAACAGGCTAGTCAAATAGGCCACTCAGATAGGTCACGGTCTGTCCTGCTCCGACTTTGCCCGGCGGCACCGAACCCCCGCCGGGGTGATCCGCCGGGGCCTACAGTTCCCCGGGCGTCAGCGCGCGGATCGAGAGCGCATGAATCTCGTTACCGACCAGCGAACCCAGCGTTTTGTACACCAGCTGGTGACGCGCCAGAGGGCGAACACCCTCGAACTCGGTGGTTACGACGACCGCTTCGAAGTGCGTGTTGTCATCGCTTCTCACCTCGACCCGGGCATCGTTGAAGCCGGCTTCGATGAGACGGGCTATCTCTTCGGGATTCATGTCGTTTGTCGACCCTCGATCGGCGTGTATCGGCAGCGCCAGTGTACCCGGAACACGGCCCCGCCCCAACGACTCCGGCCCTTGGTCGGCTCTTTGTGTATGATTGTCCGCTGATCTGGCTTGCTGATCGGGCTGGCTGATCGGACGGTACCGGCCTGAAGAGATCAGCCGAGAAGAACAACACTCTCCCAACATATGCTAATCGACAGTATCGAAGTGATTGGCGGCCTGGTGCTGCTCATCTGGGGCGCGGACCGTTTTGTTCTGGGCGCCGGTGCCGGTGCAAGGAACCTGGGTGTCGCGCCGCTCCTCGTCGGCCTGACGGTTGTCGCCTTCGCGACGTCCGCGCCCGAAATCCTCGTATCGATGGTTGCGGCGCTCAGAGGCGAGCCCGGACTCGCCTTCGGCAACGCCATCGGCTCCAATATTGTCAACATTGGCCTCGTGCTCGGGCTGGTTGCCGCCATGAAGCCCATTCGGCTGGCCTCTGCAACGCTGCGGCGGGAGATGCCAGCCCTGCTCGCAGTGACGCTGCTTACCGTCTCTCTGTTTCTCGACACGTTCATGTCCCGTATCGACGGGATTGTCATGCTGATCGGCCTGATCATCGTCATGATCTGGCTGACGCGGCTGGGTCTCCGATCCTCAGCCAATGACCCCATCGTTGCCGAGTTCGAGGCCGAAATCCCCGACAAGCTGAGCATGAAACTGGCCATATTCTGGTTCATCATAGGCCTCGGCACGCTGCTTCTGGGCGCGGAACTGCTGGTGGACGGCGCCATCGGCATTGCCCGGGAAATTGGCGTCAGCGACGTCGTGATCGGCATTACCCTCGTTGCGCTCGGCACGAGCCTCCCGGAGCTCGCCGTGTCGCTGGTCAGCGCCTTCAAGGAAGAGCACGGTATGGCTATCGGCAATATCGTCGGGTCCAATATCTTCAACTTGCTCGCCGTGATAGGGGTCGCGGCGGCCATCCAGCCCAGCGCAATCGCGCCGTCGGTGCTGTCGCTGCATCTGTTCGTCATGGTGGCCTTTACGCTCGTGCTGTTCGCAATGACCTACGACTACGACGGCAAGAGTGAACTGTCTCGCGTGGAAGGACTCTCACTGGTTTTCGCGTTTCTCGGTTATCAGAGCTATGTACTCCATACCTCGCTCTAGGAAGCCCGGGTTCCGCAAACCGGTCGGTACCGCCGGCCAGCGCCGGTCATAAACCCGGATCCCGCGAAACGTGCAACGGACCTGACGGCAGTCCCGCAGGCGGCGGGCAAAACGATTAAAATCCCCGAAACCCCTGGTGAAACGGCGGCTGGACCGCCTGCGAGTTGACGGATTGAGCAAGAACTACACTGATGACGACCTGCTGACCCTGGCGCGCCGGGTGCTCGACATCGAATCGCGCGCCGTGAGCACGCTGGCGGCCAGGCTGGACGCCGAATTCGCGAAAGCCTGCCGGATCTGCCTTGCCACCGAGGGCCGGGTCGTCGTGACGGGCATGGGCAAATCGGGCCATGTCAGCTCCAAAATCGCAGCCACGCTGGCCAGCACCGGCACCCCGGCGTTTTTCATGCACCCCGCCGAGGCCAGCCACGGCGATCTGGGCATGATCACCGCAAACGATACCTTGCTCGCGATATCGTATTCCGGCGAAACGGCGGAAGTGCTAACCATACTCCCCGTCGTCAAGCGCATGGGCGCCAACCTGGTATCGATTACGGGGAAGCCGGGATCGACGCTTGCCAAAGCCGCGGACGTGCATCTGAACGTTGCGGTCGACGAGGAAGCCTGCCCTCTGAACCTCGCGCCGACGGCCAGTACCACGGCAACCCTTGCAATGGGCGACGCCCTGGCGGTCGCGCTGCTGGAAACACGAGGCTTCACCGCCGAAGACTTTGCGCGCTCTCACCCGAGCGGCAGCCTCGGCAAGAGACTGTTGCTGAGGGTCAGCGACATCATGCACAGCGGCGATGCCATCCCGGCGGTCACGACGGACGTGAAGCTGCGTGACGGTCTCATGGAGATGACCGCCAAGGGCCTCGGGATGACGGCCGTCGTCGACGAACGCTTTCGCGCCATTGGTGTGTTTACGGATGGCGATTTGCGGCGGGCGCTGGACAATGGCGCCGACGTGCACACGACGCAAATGAGTGCGGTCATCAAGGCTGGCTGCAAGACGATCAGCCAGGACGTTCTGGCGATCGAAGCCGTGCGCAAGCTCGAGGAGAATCGCATTACGGCACTGCTGGTCGTGGACACCGAGGGCACACTCGTCGGTGCGCTGAACATTCACGATTTGTTCCGTGCGGGAATCATGTAATGAGCGACGACCTGTACAGCAACCTGCCCGACGACCTGCTGGCTCGCATAGCCCGCATCGGGCTGATCGGCTTCGACGTCGACGGCGTGTTTACCGACGGTCGCTTTTACCTCGCTGACGACGGCACCGAAAGCAAGGCGTTTCACACCCAGGACGGCTACGGCGTTCGCTCACTGCTTCGCGCCGGGATCGAGGTTGCGATCATTAGCGGTCGGCGTTCTGAAGCCGTCTCCCGCCGGATGCGGGAACTCGACGTGCGACACGTCGTACTCGGCAGCAGGAACAAGACCGGCGACTTCGCGGAAATTCGCGAGGGCCTCGGACTCGAGGCTGCCCGGACCGCGTTTGTCGGCGACGATCTGCCGGACCTTCCGCTGCTCGAAGCCGTCGGCGTTTCGTTTGCGGTTGCCAACGCCGTCGACGCCGTGAAAACAAAAACCGACTGCACAACACGCCGGAGCGGCGGCGGCGGCGCCGTTCGCGAGATTTGCGACCTGCTTCTTCGCGCACGCGCGGAGAAGACGCCGTGAGCGTGAGGACGATAATCGTTTACGTGTTGCTCGTGCTTGCCGCGGCAGGCAGCTGGTACCTCGCACGCGAACACAGCGACGATACGGAAACGCAGGCCGGCGCGGCGCCGATCGAACGGGGCTTCTATCTGAGAAACGCACGCATTTTCGGTACGGGCGAGAACGGCGAGCTGGTCTACCGAATCGAGGCCGAGCGCGCCGAACAGGTGCAGGACGAGCGCATCGATCTGAGTAACGTAACGCTGCTGTATGCGCCGGACGGCGCTGTCCCCTGGACCGTCGATGCGGACAGCGCCAGCATCCGCAACGACGAGCGGCGCGTGTTGCTGAGGGGACACGTGCGGGCACTCAACCAGGGCGACGAAAATGCGCCCGACACCGAAATCCGCACGGACTACCTCGAACTCGATCCCGACAGCTACACGGCGGAAACGGACGAGCGCGTGCAGATCCGTATTGGTGAGCGCAGCCTGACGGCAACGGGCATGCTAGCATCGCTCGACACCAACCGGCTCGAACTCAAGTCCAACGTCAGCGGCAAGTTTTTCCCGTGAGCATTCTGAAACATCAACATCGGTCCACACCCGGAAGGCTGTTCCGGTTTCTGGCAGTTGCGCTACTGCTCGCGGTGTCCACGGCGCCTCGTGCGCAGTTCAACGATTTGCGCCTGCCGATCTCGCTCGATGCCGAATCGACCTACTACGACGGCAAGCTGTCGATGATCATGTTCCGGCAGCTCAAGCTCAGTCAGGGCAGCATCGGCGTCATCGCGGATCTCGGCCAGGCCAGCGAACTCGATTTCGAGGCCAGCACGTGGCAATTCTCCGGCAACGTCCGCATCGACGTGGAAGGCGGTGTCATCGAGTGTGATGCGGCCGACCTGCAGTTCCAGGACCATGTTCTGACCTTGGCCACGATCAAGGGACAGCCGGCCACGTTCGAGATGCAAAGACCCGACAGCGAGCAGATCACCTACGCAGAAGCTGAACTCCTGCGCTACAACCTCGAGAGCGGCGTCATCGAGTTTTCGGGCAACGCGAAGATCGCTGAAGGCGGCAACGAGATTGCATCGAATACGCTGGTTTACGACATTGTGGAACGACGCATCAACGCGCAATCCACGGGCGAGGACGGCGATCGGGTCAAGATCACGTACACGCCGCCGGCCGCGGATGGCGTGTCGGAAAACCTGCCGGAGGAGTTGCGGGACGAATTGCCGGACGACGGATCGGACGACACACCCGAAAGCGGCGGTTCGGAGAGCCCATGAGCATCCTGAGCGTCCAGGACATCTCGAAAAGCTACAAACTCCGCAAAGTCGTCAAAAACCTGTCGGTCGAGATCAAAAGCGGCGAAGTCGTGGGGCTGCTCGGGCCGAACGGCGCCGGCAAGACCACGGCGTTCTACATGATCGTGGGCCTGGTGGCGGCCGATTCAGGCAACATTCTGCTCGACGGCCAGGATCTCACGGCGCTGCCGATGCATCGCCGCGCCAAACTCGGACTCGGCTACCTGCCGCAGGAAGCGTCGATTTTCCGCAAGCTGTCGGTAGAGGACAACATACTCGCCATACTCGAAAACCGTCCGGACCTGAGCCGCGCCGGACGTGAGGAAGAACTCGAAAAACTCCTCGACGAACTGCACGTTGGCCACGTCCGCAAGAGCCTCGGTATCAGCCTGTCCGGCGGCGAGCGTCGGCGCGTCGAAATTGCCCGGGCTCTGGCCGCCGATCCGCTGTTCGTATTGCTGGACGAACCGTTCGCCGGCGTCGACCCTATTTCGGTGCTCGATATTCAGCGCATCATCAAGCACTTGTGCGCACGCGACATTGGCGTACTGATTACCGACCACAATGTGCGCGAAACACTGGGGATTTGCGAACGAGCCTATATACTGAGTGATGGTAGCCTGATTGCGTCCGGCGCACCGGATCAGATCATCGAAAACCACCACGTCCGAGAAGTGTATCTCGGACAGGAGTTTCGCCTGTGAGGCATACTGGGCCCTGCTAACACTCACTAAGACTACATGCTAAAACCGTCGCTGCAGCTAAAACTTGGGCAAACGCTGACGATGACCCCGCAGCTTCAGCAGGCCATCCGCCTGCTGCAGTTACCGGTCCTCGATCTCAACGCACAAATCCAGGATGCTCTCGAAGAGAACATCATGCTGGAGATGGAAGACCTGCCCGACGTGCCGCGGACCAGTAGCGAATCCACGGCCGAAGTCGAGGCCATCAAGGTCGACGACACCTGGCAGTCACGAGCCGGCGAGCGCTCAACGGATTCCGGCTACTCGGGCGAAGGCCGGCCGATCAGCGAGTTTGCGGACGAATCCGGCAAGACGCTCAGGGATCACTTGCTGTGGCAGCTCGAGATGGAGCACTTCACGGCGCGCGAAGCCGTCATTGGTGAGGCCATCGTCGATTCGATCAACGACGACGGCTATCTGACCGATGAACTCGACGGCATCCTCGACGGCATCGACGCAGAGCCTGCCGTCAGCTACGAAGAAATCGAACGCGTGCTGGCCAAGGTGCAGAATCTCGATCCCGTCGGCGTCGGTGCACGCTCGATTGGTGAGTGCGTCATTTTGCAGCTCCGGCAGCTCGACCACGACACCCCGGGACTCGACCTCGCCATTCGCCTCGCCAGCGACCACCTGGATCTGGTGGCAACCCGCCAGCACGGCGAACTGCGGCGCAGCCTGAGGGCGTCGGAAGAGGAACTCCACTCGGCGCTGGCACTGGTCAAAGGCTGCAACCCCAAGCCCGGGCTTGCGGTCAGTCCGGCCGCGGCGGAATACGTAGTGCCCGATGTGTTCGTCCGCAAGGTCGACAAACGCTGGCAGGTGGAAATCAGTCCGACGGGTGTCCCGCGTCTTTCCGTCAACCAGACCTACGCCAACCTGCTGCGTGGCTCGGGCGACCACGCCGTCCTCAAGTCGCAGCTCCAGGAAGCACGCTGGCTGATCCGCAGCCTCGAAATTCGTAACGAGACCCTGCTCAAGGTGGCCACCTGCATCGTGTCCCGGCAAACCGGTTTTCTCGAGCATGGCGACGAACACATGAAACCCATGGTACTGCGTGACGTGGCCGAAGAAATTGGCATGCACGAGTCGACCATTTCGCGAGTGACGACCAACAAGTACATGCACACCCCGCGCGGCGTATTCGAATTCAAGTACTTCTTTTCCTCACATCTGTCTTCGGCGAGCGGTGAGGACCAGTCGTCCACGTCGGTTCGCGCAAAAATCCGCAAATATATTGCGGCCGAGAACGCCCGGAAACCGCTAAGTGACAGCAAGATCGCGAGTTTATTGGCCGAGGAAGGCATCAAGGTTGCGAGACGCACTGTGGCGAAGTACCGTGAGGGTATGAACATTGCGTCTTCTAGCGAACGGCGGCAGAGACCGGCGCGCTGATGCACACGATCCAGCAGCGACGATTCGACGATCGCCGCAGGGTTAGCGCCGCCGGCAGCGGCAGATTCCAGGCACGCACCGTGCCGGCAGAGCACCGTACAACCTGCAAAGGAGGATTCCCCCAAATCGATCCCTTTGAAGGCACCTCATCCACGGCACCACCCGGCTGCGTCGGCCCCGACCGCCGCGACCGGCGCCGTCAGCCCACGCAGCACGGGAGAACAACATGCAGCTAAACGTTTCTGGCCATCATATTGACGTCACCGACTCCCTCCGAGGTTATGTCGAACAAAAAGTCCAGCGAATTGAACGCCACTTCGACCTTGTGTCGGGCGTCCATTGCATCCTGACGGTGGAAAAGTCGCGTCATAAGGCCGAAGCGAAAGTGAACGTAAACGGTGGTACGATTTACGCCGAGACGACCGAAGACGACATGTACGCCGCGATCGACGGCCTGGTCGACAAGCTCGACAGAAAGGTCAGAAAGCACAAGGAAAAGCTGTCCGACCACCATGCGAGAGACGCGGACAAGCGTAAATTCATCTAAAATCCCGCAGGCCGCCGCGAAACGCGGCGGCCTGCACTTCTCACCGACGCCCATCTACGACGATGCTATTCCAAGAAATCATCCAACCCGATCGAGTGCTCTGCAACGCTCACGCACGCAGCAAAAAGCACTGTCTCGAGATATTAAGTGAACTGCTGGTTCGCTCCAGCCCGGACATTCCGAGCGACACGATTTTCGAGGCGCTGATCGAACGGGAACGGCTGGGATGTACGAGCCTCAAGAAGGGGCTGGCGTTTCCGCACTGCCGCATCGACGGTCTCAGCGACAGCTTTGCGGCAATGATCAAACTCTCGGAGCCCATCGACTTCGACGCCCCGGACGGTGAGCCGGTCGACCTCGTGTTCGGCATGATGGTTCCCGCCATGCTCAGCGACGAGGACTATGCGGACGTCAAGGCGATGACCGGCACACTGGCCGACGAGGGTCTGCGCGGACGGCTGCGCTCGACGAACTCGAGCTCGACGCTGTACGAAGCGCTGGTCGACGGCACCGATCTGTTCTCGAGCAACGAGCCCCGAACCGCCACGGGCGGTTAGTCTCTCTCCGTGTCCGCTGGATCAGACGCGCAGTCTGACGAAAAGCGCCTGATTATCGTCAGCGGGCTTTCGGGTGCCGGCAAGAGCGTGGCGTTGCACACCCTGGAAGACCTGGGCTACTACTGCATCGACAACCTTCCGGCCGGGTTCCTCAAAGCCGTGGTCGACGATATCGTCATGGCCGATGACCGGCCCAATCATCTGCTGGCCGTGGGCATCGACGCACGTAACCGTGCAGCCGACCTCGAGGCGTTACCGGAACTCATTGCGGAGTTCCGCGAGCGCGAGATTACGACGGACGTGCTGTTCATCCAGGCAAGTCAGAGCATACTGCTCAAGCGCTACAGCGAAACCCGCCGCCGACACCCGATGGCCGAAGAGACGTCCCGCATTCGTGAGGCTATCGCTGCGGAACGCGGCATCCTCTCCGAAGTCATCAATTCCGCCGATCTGATTATCGACACGTCGCAGACGTCGATATACGAACTCGCCGACCTGATCCGCAAACGCGTCGATCGCCGGAAGCGAGACAATCTGTCCGTGCTGATCGAGTCTTTCGGCTTCAAACACGGCATACCGGCGGACGCCGACTTCGTCTTCGACCTGCGCTCGCTGCCGAACCCCTACTGGACGCTGGAACTGCGCGGTCTCACGGGGCTCGATCCGGAAGTCGAAGACTTCCTGGATGCCGCCGACAACGTGCAGAAAATGCACGACGATATCTTTTCGTTTCTCGAACGCTGGATACCCGAATGGCAGAAAGCGGGCCGCGGCTATCTGACGATTGCACTGGGCTGCACGGGCGGTCAGCATCGCAGCGTGTACATGACCGAACGGCTTGCGCGATCACTACGAACCGTACACACGCCGGTGGCTATCCGGCATCGCTCGCTGAAACGCTACGAGACGGCAGCCATAGAGGGTGTCGCCGACGAGCCTAAACCTTGAGTGTGCTGAGATCCCGTTTGATCCAGTCCGGAGCGAACAGGCGCGGCACGGGCTCGCCGGTGGCGAACGCCAGCAGTTCGTCTTTGACCTGCATGGCGTCGCGGTAGCCCAGTCGAATCAGCTCTTCGGTGTAAGCGCGCTCGAAGAGCAGAAAGCTCAGGAGCCGGCTCTCGCCGCTGCTCTTCCCACCCACACCCCGGAGCAGCATGCGAATCGCAAACGGCAGTTCCTGCTGATAGCGGCTCGCCACCTCGCGCAGGTCCTCGCTCGGCACGATCAGCATCGTGTCGATCGGCCGCATCGAGGAGAAGCGGCCGCGATCCTCGCCTGCGGGCACGGAGTCCAGTAGCTGGTTGACGCGCGTCAGGCGCTCCAGGTCCGAATACAAGCCGTCCATGAACAACGTGTCGAGCATGTAGCCGGCAATCTGCGCAAAACTCGGAAACGGATCGGGCTCCCGGGGATCGGACGACGGTTCGACCAGCTTCTCGTCGCGAATACCGATCACCAGAATCCGGTCCGCCCCCAGGTGGACCGCGGGACTCAAAGGCGTAGCCTGGCGCATCGCGCCGTCGCCAAAATACTCGGCGCCGATACGCACGGGCGGAAACACCATTGGCACGGCCACTGATGCCATGACGTGATCGAGATTGATCCTGGTTGCCTTGCCGTGCCGGCGGGTTCTCGACCACTCACTGTGCTGCTCGGCCGCTTCAAAAAAAGCGATCGATCGGGCGGAGCCGTAGCCGGCGGCCGTCACGGCGAGCGCCTCGACCCAGCCATTTTCGATGGCGTGGGCAATGCGCGGAAACCGCACGTTGCGCGACAACAGCGACCGCAGCGGAGAGTTGTCCAGCAGGGACCGAGGCATCCCGACCAGGAGCCCGCCCAGCGCCAGTGCGGTCATCCAGTGCGCACTGCTCTTGAGCATCGTCCAGTGATCAGTGCGATACACGTGATGGCAGCGAAACGCCCCCCACACCCGCTCGAGCTCGGCGATGGCGAGTTTGAAGCGACGCGCCTTGGAAGCCAGAACGACCGAGTTGACGGCGCCCGCGGAAGTGCCGGAGATGACTCCGAAGGGGTTCGGCGTGCCTTTGGGGAGCAATTCGGCGATCGCTTTCAGAACGCCAACCTGAAACGCACCACGTGCACCGCCTCCGGGCAACACGAGCGCTGTTTTCGCACGAAGCGGGTTGTCGGTAGGGCGCGTTCTCATACTGTCTTGCGGCAAACCCCGCGGCATCGGACTGGCGGGACATCGCCTGCCTGCCTATTATAGGACGCAACGCGCCATCATTCTGCAGTCCGTCGCACGTCGCGTGCATCAACCCGTGAGTAGCTCATGCCGTTTCGCTGTCTGGCCCGGATCACGATGCTTTTGCTGCTTGTCACGGGCGTTGCCGCCGCGCAGGTGCCCGGCCAGCCAGCGCCCGACTTCGAACTCGCCGATCAGCACGGCAGGCTACACGCGCTCGAGGATTATCGGCAGCGCTGGGTAGTCCTGTACTTCTTTCCGGAAAGCGGTGCCCCGGAGTGTACGGCGGAAGCCTGTGCGTTTCGCGACGCCGTTGACGAGTTCCGTCAACTGAACGCTCAGATTCTGGGTATCAGCCTCGATTCCTCTGACCAGCAACAGGCCTTTGCCGAACACCACCGGCTGCCGTTCCCCCTGCTCGCCGATCGCGACGGTGCGGTTGCGATCGCCTACCGGGTCAGGACACACCGGCACGGCAGGACCGTCGCGAGGCGCCAGACCTTCCTGATATCCCCCGCGGGCAAAATCGTCAAGCACTACACGGACGTCGTCGTGGAAGCGCATAGCCAGGAGGTACTGGCCGACCTCGAGGTATTCGTGCGCGCGAAAGCCACCGAGCCCAAGGATTGAGCGGCGCGAGGCGCGTACTGACGGAGACTGCTCAGTGCAGGGCCCGGATGCCCTCGTCCAACCCGGCAAGCGTCAGCGGATACATACGATCATCCATGAGTTCGCGGGTCAGCTTGATGGACGGCGCATAGTCCCAGCGGTTTCTGGGTTCGGGATTCAACCAGATCGCTTTGGGGTAAGTGTTCAGCAGGCGCTTGATCCATACAGCGCCGGGCTCTTCGTTCCAGTGTTCCACGCTGCCACCGGGATAAACGATTTCGTACGGGCTCATCGTGGCGTCGCCGACGAATATCAGCTTGTAGTCGGCGCCGTACTTGTGCGTGATGTCGAGTGTCGGTACGCGCTCCGAATGCCGGCGGTGGTTGTCCTTCCACACCGACTCGTAGATGAAATTGTGGAAGTAGAAGTACTCCAGGTGCTTGAACTCGCTTCGCGACGCCGAGAACAACTCTTCGCACACCCGCACGTGATCGTCCATCGAACCGCCGATATCCAGGCATAGCAGCACCTTGACCGCATTGTGCCGCTCCGGAACCATCCGGATATCCAGCAGTCCCGCATTCCGCGCGGTCTTGTCGATCGTGTCTTCGAGGTCCAGCTGGTCCGCCGCCCCCTCGCGCGCAAACTTTCGCAGACGCCGCAGCGCCACCTTGATATTGCGCGTGCCAAGCTCCACGGAGTCGTCGAGGTTGCGGTACTCACGCTTGTCCCACACCTTGACGGCACTGCGGTTGCGGCCGGACTGCTGGCCTATTCTGATACCTTCGGGATTGAAGCCGTAGGCGCCGAAAGGCGACGTGCCCGCAGTGCCTATCCATTTGTTGCCGCCCTCATGGCGCTCCTGCTGCTCGTTCAGGCGCTCCTCGAGCGCTTTCATGAGCTCATCGAAACCGCCCAGCGACTCGATCAGCGCCCGCTCCTCCTCCGAGAGATGCAGCTCCGCCTGCCGTGTCAGCCAATCCTCGGGCACGTCCTCGAACAGATCGCCGAGAGCGTCGTCTATGCCCCTGAAATAGGCGCCGAAGATACGATCGAAGCGATCCAGCTTTGCCTCGTCCTTGACCAGCGCGGCCCTGGCGAGCAGGTAAAAGTCGTCGACGCTCTCCCCGGCCAGGCCGCGTTCCAGCGCCTCGAGCAAGGTCAACAGCTCGGTGATCGACGTCTTGACTCCGCCTTCGCGCAGCAGGAAAAAAAACGGGATCAGCATGAGGGTTACCGGGCGGCCCTAGGGATTGGTGCGCCGGTCGAGAAACACGAGCCGCTCGAACAGATGGACGTCCTGCTCGTTCTTGAGCAACGCGCCGTACAGCGGCGGGATCGCGGCGCGTTTGTCATCACTCTTCAAGGCCTCGGGCGGAATGTCTTCCGCCAGCAGCAGCTTGATCCAGTCCAGAAGCTCGCTGGTCGACGGTTTCTTCTTGAGACCGGCCACGTCGCGGATCTTGTAAAACGCGTTCAGCGCCTCACGAAGCAGTGCCTTCTTCAGCCCCGGGAAATGCACGTCGACAATCGCCTGCATCGTCTCCTGATCGGGAAACTTGATGTAGTGAAAGAAGCAGCGGCGCAGAAAAGCATCGGGTAGCTCTTTCTCGTTGTTGCTCGTAATGACGATGATCGGCCGATGCCGGGCCCGGACGAGCTCTTTCGTTTCGTAGACAAAAAACTCCATACGATCGAGTTCCTGCAGAAGGTCGTTCGGAAACTCGATGTCGGCCTTGTCGATTTCATCGATCAACAGCACGGGCTGTACGTCGGACTCGAACGCCTCCCACACCTTGCCGCGCAGGATGTAGTTGCCGATATCGTGCACGCGCTGATCGCCGAGCTGCGAATCGCGCAGCCGCGCGACGGCATCGTATTCGTAAAGCCCCTGTTGTGCTTTGGTCGTCGATTTGATGTGCCATTCGAACAACGGCCTGTCGAGAGAGCGCGCAATCTCGACGGCAAGCTGGGTTTTGCCCGTGCCGGGCTCACCCTTGACGAGTATCGGACGCTCGAGCGTCACGGCAGCGTTGACCGCCATCTTGAGGTCGTCGGTTGCGATGTAGCTGTCAGTGCCTGAAAAACGCTGTTCGGCCATGATGAAATATCGTTGAGAACGACTGTTCAGTGTACCCGCTTGCCGCGCCGGCACAAACGCTTAATGCAGAGGCTCGAGAACCAGGCGATGCACTGTGGTCTCGGGCAGGAAAGGACTCGGCGCCCCCTCTACCCACGCCCTGTGGCCCTTGCCGTAGAAGTCGGACAGCGGGTGCCCGCTCTGTCCCGTCGGCATGTGCATGATGCCGTTGGCGCGATCGCCCGGCGACACGGCAAACCGCTCCGATGCGCCGAAGCGCGGACCCTGCGCGAGCGGTAGATCTGCGTCGCCGGCCAGCGGTTCTCGCGGCATATCCAGCCACGGCGACAGCTGCGGCACGGCAAGGCTCAAGGGGTGCTGGATACGCGCCGTGTTGCGTTCACCCCAGACGCGCTCTGACAACGGCGTGTCGTAGTTCTGCTCGAAATACTCGATCGAGCCCGCCACGGCGTCTGCCAGCAGCGCATCCCAGCTATCGTAGTTGACGGGCAGAAGATGCGGCGGGTGCTCGGTGACGAGCTGCCAGAGCGCCGCTTCAAACTGCGGGCTGCGCCACACGTTCACGTCGTCACCGTACTCCGATCGGATCGGTGAGCTCAGTGCCTGCCAGACACGCTGTTGCACCTGCAGGCGAAAACTGCGAACGAGCCGGTAACCTGCCGACTCCGGCGCCGCGCGCGGCAACCAGTCTCTCGCGAGGCCCAGGTACTCGGCCGTTGCCGGCGTAGCGGCGCGTCCCGGCTGCTCGAGCAGATCGACCAGAAGCTGTTGCCAGCGGCCGAGGAAGAGAGCGCGATCATCGATCTGGATCGCCAGCATGTCGGCGGCGTCGAACTGGTCGCGCGCAAACAGGCCGTCACGGATTTGTCCGGCGCGGGCGCCACGATCGTAGCCGCCGTCACCAATCAGTTCGAGCGCCGCCCCGTCCGCAACGCGGGAGTTGGCCGTCCAGATTCTTCCCGAAGGCGGATTGACGATGCGCGGATAGTCTTCCGGCGGCAGCCAGCCCTGCCACCCGGCGCCGGCACTCCAGTCCGCGGGCAGGGCAGGATCGAAACCCTGCTTCCGCGGAATCCGCCCCGCGATTGTCCAGCCGATGTTGCCTTCGCTGTCGCCGCAGACAAAATTCTGCGGCGGGATGCCCATCGTGTTGGCGATGGCCAGCGCCTCGTCGACGGATCGCGCGGTTTCGAGCTTCAGTACATTGAAGTTGACGGCCTCGACATGATGCGCAATCCAGCTGACGGCCACGTCGCCGTGCGGATACTCGAGCTGTTCGTCAACCGGTCCCCATATCGTTTCTCGCACGGTGTAGTCGACGGGGCCCTGGCCTTTGACCGCTATCCGCTCCGTCACGATATCGAATGCGCGGTCCCCATCGGGCGTGCGGTAGGTGCCGGGCTCGCTACCGGGCTCGAGTAACACGGCATCGGACCAGTCGCCATAGCTGTTGGTGTAACCCCAGGCCATGTGCTCGTTGCTGCCGGCGACAATCAGCGGTCCGCCGGGCAGGCTCACACCCATGATGTCGACGGGCTGGTCGCCGGTCACTACGAGGCGCAGCTGGTAGTAGATATTCGGTACGTCCAGCCCCAGGTGCATATCGTTGGCGACCATGGCGTGGCCGCTGGCGGTCAGTGCACCGCTGACCGCCCAGTTATTGCTGCCGACAAACGGGGGCTCGCCGTACGGATCGTCGAGCGGAGCGTCCTGCTGCCCGCCGGCGGCAATCAGCACGGGTGTCCCGCGCAGATCGATCTCACTGGACGGCGGTATCGGTTGGGTCGCTCTGGCCTCGCCGAGCAACGGTGCGTCCCACGGTGTGCCGTCCGGGTACAGCCAGCCGTAGACGGCATCGCTGAACACGTTTCTCGCATAGCTGCGGCGCACGTCCCGGGAAGCGCGAGGGTCGTTCAGGGTCATGAACATCGCGTACAGGACCAGCAGCGAGTCCTCGGCAAGCCACGGTTCCGGTTCGGCACCCAGCAGCCAGTACTCGAAAGGTTTGCCGGCAAGGCTCGCAAGCCCCGCGTTGGCACCATCAGCGTAGCGTTCGAGCAGGCGCCTGTCCGGATCGGGTAGTTCCGCCAGCACGTGGCGAGCGCGGGCGCGGAAGCGATGAAAGCGATGTCGTTTGTCGGAGTCCAGCGTAGCGGCGCCAATGAGTGCCGACAGCTCACCCGCGGCGCGACGGCGAATCAGGTCCATCTGGAAATACCGATCCTGGGCATGCGCATACGCGGTCGCAAACGCCAGGTCTTCGCGATTAGCGGCCGTAACGGTTGTGATTCCCTCGGCGTCGCGCTCGATGCTGGCCGCGGCGGACAGTCCGGTCACGCTCACTTCGCCATCGAGCGTCGGCAGGCTCGCTCGCAGCAGCCACCATGCGGCGAACACAGCAGTGACGGCGAGCAGCACCGCACCCGCGGCAATACGGAGCAACCAGCGTTTCATTCCGGACCTGCGCTCACTTTGGCGAACGCGCCCTACTCCGGCGCCGTCACCTTGAGGATCTTCATGGCGTTGGTGCTGCCGGTCACGCCGTCCAGATCACCTTTCGTGAAGATCACGAGATCGTCGACCTCGACGAGTTCGTGTTCCAGCAGCGTCTTGAAGATATCGGGATACAGGCGCCGGGAGTCCGTGTGATTGAGCTCGAACGCGACCGGATAGACGCCGCGGTACATCGTGACCCGGCGGCTGGTCGATTCGTGTGCGGTAAATGCGTAGATCGGAATATCCGAACGAATACGCGACATCCAGCGGGTCGTGGAGCCGGACTCCGTGAGCGCAATAATGGCGGTTACTTTCAGGTGGTTGGCCGTGTACATGACGGCCATGGCAATCGCCTCGTCGACTTGCTCGAAATAGTCGCCGATACGATGCCCGGTCCGGCCCGGCGGCAAGGGGTAGCGCTCCGCGCCCACACACACGTCGGCCATGGCCTTGATCGCCTTGATGGGGTGTTTGCCCACGGCGGTTTCACCCGACAGCATGACGGCGTCGCTGCCGTCCATGACGGCGTTGGATACGTCGGAGACCTCGGCGCGGGTTGGAATCGGATTCTGAATCATCGACTCCATCATTTGTGTCGCGGTAATGACGATCTTGCTCGCGCGGCGGGTCGCGCGGATCAGCTTCTTCTGCACGCCGATCAATTCCGCGTAACCGAGCTCGACACCCAGGTCTCCGCGCGCCACCATGATCACGTCGGCCGCGTCGATTATCGAGTCGATGTTGTCGATCGCTTCCGTGCGCTCGATTTTCGCAACGATGAGCCCCTTGCCGCCGGCCTCTTCGAACAGGCGGCGCGCCTCGCGCACGTCGTCACCCGTGCGCACGAACGACACGGCCAGGAAATCCATGTCGAGTTCCGCGGCCAGGCGGATGTTCTGTTTGTCGATGTCGGTCAGCGCCTTCGCCGACAGGCCGCCGCCTTTCTTGTTGATGCCTTTGTGATCCGACAGGATGCCGCCGTTGACGACACGCGTGTGGATACGGGTCCCCTCGACCGACTCGACCTCGAGTGTAATGAGTCCGTCGTTCAGGAGCAGCGTATCGCCGGGCGCCACGTCCTCGTGCATGGTTTCGAGGGCCACGCCGACGCCTTCGACCGTACCGTCCTCGAGCCCGAGAGTGTTGTCGAGGAAAAACGATGCACCGTCCTTGAGCCGCACGCTGCGCTCGCGAAAACGTTTCACACGTATCTTTGGCCCCTGCAGATCGCCCAGAAGCCCGATATCGCGACCTTCATCGAGCGCCGCTTTCTTCAGGGCGGCCGCCCGACCACGATGCTCGTCGGCGCTGCCGTGAGAGAAATTGATTCTCGCGACATCGAGTCCGGCGCGAATCATCTTGCGGAGTGTTTTGGGTCGCTCCGACGCAGGGCCGAGGGTCGCGACAATTTTCGTTCTTTTTTGCATGCTGCGGATTATTGCACAGCAAGCCGCAGGTTTGATGACTCGACGCACCGTCTGTCGAACACCGTCGAGAATAGGTAACACTGCCTACGGAAGAGGCATCTTTCCGTAACACGCCCGATCCACGATTTGAGGTAGTCTTCGCCAATGCGCATACCACGGCGACACTTTCTCAAGAGCATCGGCGCCCTGGCGCTGCCGGTAGCGGCCGCGGCAGACAAGCGGACAGCCGTCGGCCAACTGCTGCCGGACCACAACCAGTTGCTCGATCTGCCCGAAGCATTCAGCTACCGGGTGGTCTCCAGGGCCGGCGATACGATGAGCGACGGACTCAAGGTTCCGCCGGCCCACGACGGCATGGCAGCCTTTGCTGGCGACGACGGCCGCGTCATTCTCGTCTGCAACCACGAGATGCCGCCTTCCCACACCGAATACAGCGCGTTCGGCAATGCGTTTGCCGAATTGCCCGATCCGATCAAGGCGCGGGTGTATGACGCCGGTGGCGGCCGCACACCGGGTGTCGGCGGAACCACAACCAGCGTGTACAACCCGACCATCGGCCGGACCGAGCGGCAACACCTGAGCCTTGCGGGCACCGAAATCAATTGCGCGGGCGGACCGACCCCGTGGGGCAGCTGGCTGTCCTGCGAGGAGTGTTTTGAGGATCCGGGCGAAGGCTTCAGCAAAGGCAAACCCGTCACCCGGGAGAAACGCCACGGCTATGTCTTCGAGGTGCCCGCCCGGGCAATCGGCCTGGTCCCGCCCAACCCCATCCCGGCGATGGGCCGCTTCGAACACGAAGCGTGCGCAGTCGACGAGCGAACGGGCATCGTTTACATGACCGAGGATCGCCACCACGGCCTGTTTTATCGCTACCTGCCCGACGTGCCCGGCCAACTTGGGAAAGGCGGCCGCCTGCAAGCCCTGGCCCTCGTCGCGGCCGACGGCTTCAAGACCCACAACTGGTCGGGCCCGGCGATAGAACGCCATCACCCGCTGGCGGTTCGCTGGATCGATCTCGACAATGTCGACGGCGACAAAAACGACCTCAGAGAACGCGGCGCCAGAGCCGGAGCGGCCAGCTTCGCGCGTGGCGAAGGCCTGTGCGTGACGGAAGACGGCGTGGCCTTCACCTGCACAATTGGCGGGCCGGATCGGCTGGGACAGGTATTCAGCTACTCACCGAGCCGCTTCGAAGGCCAGGCGGACGAAAGCCGCGAACCGGGCCACCTGACCCTCATCGTCGAAGCGGGCCCGGACTCTCTGCTCCGGCACGCGGACAACATTACGATGGCACCGTGGGGCGACCTGTTCGTCTGCGAGGACACGAGCGATCACTGCGGGATCGTCGGCGTGAAGCCCGACGGAGAGCAGTACGCGGTCGCGGACAATCCCTACAACGGTTCGGAGCTCGCCGGCGTGTGTTTCTCGCCGGATGGACAAACGCTGTTCGTCAACATTCAGTACCCGGGAACAACCGTGGCGATCACGGGACCGTGGGAGCGCTTTGTCGGAGCGGGCTGAACAATCGCCCGAAAAATCATCTCAACAATCAGGCGCCACGCTGTTCGAGGATCTGCACGGCGGGCAGCGTCTTACCCTCGACGAACTCGAGGAATGCGCCCCCGCCGGTCGATATGTACGAGATGCCGTCGCGGACACCGAAGCGGTCGATCGCGGCCAGCGTATCGCCGCCGCCGGCAACCGAAAACGCGCTGCTGCCGGCTATCGCCTCGGCGAGCACCCGGGTCCCATCGGCAAACGGATCGAACTCGAAAACACCGACGGGGCCATTCCAGATGACGGTCCCGGCGCTTTCGACGATGCGCGCAAACTCCTCGGCCGTCTTCGGGCCGATGTCGAGTACCATTTCGTTCTCGCCAATCCCGTCGACACTCCGCGTTACCGCGGCCGCCTCGGCCGAGAACTCCTCCGCAACCACAACGTCGTGAGGTACGGGTATGTCCGCACCGTCGCCGGCGGCCAGCTTCTCGGCAATCGCGAGCATGTCCGGTTCGTGCAGCGATTTGCCGACGCCCAGACCTTTGGCCGCAATGAACGTATTGGCGATGCCGCCGCCGACGATGAGCGTGTCGACCACGCTCATGAGCGCTTCCAGCACGGTCAGCTTGGTCGATACTTTTGCGCCGCCGACAATCGCCACGACGGGCCGCGCCGGTTCGTCGAGTGCTCGCGCAAGCGCTTCGAGCTCACCGACGAGAAGCGGGCCGGCACAGGCAACAGGCGCATGTTCGGCAACGCCGTACGTGCTGGCCTGCGCGCGATGTGCCGTGCCGAACGCATCCATGACAAACACGTCGCAGAGCGCCGCCATCTTTTGCGACAACGCGGCGTCACACTTTTTTTCGCCCTCGAGGAAACGCACGTTCTCGAGCAGCACGAGCTCGCCGGGCGAGACGTCGATGCCGTCGATCCAGTCGCTCGCCAGAGGCACGTCCCGCCCCAGCAGTTCGCCGAGGCGGGCGGCAACCGGTGCCAGGCTGAACGCCGGGTCCGCGCTGCCCTCCTCGGGCCGGCCCAGGTGCGACATGAGCATGACGGCCGCGCCCTTCTCGAGCGCCTGCCGAATGGTCGGCAGCGCAGCCACTATGCGCGCATCGCTCGTGACCTGGCCGTCCTTGACGGGAACGTTCAGATCTTCACGAATCAACACGCGCTTGCCCGCGAGTTCGATGTCGGTCATGCGCAGGATCGCCATGGCGCCAGCTCCTTTGAGAACGTGTCGGAGACCGGGATCAGCCGGCTTTCATCAGCGCCGTTGTGGTATCGAGCATGCGGTTGGAGAAACCCCACTCGTTGTCGTACCAGGCAATGACTTTCACCATCGTGCCGTCGATCACCTTGGTCAGGGTCGAGTCGTAGGTCGACGACGCGGGATTGTGGTTGAAGTCGATGGACACGAGCGGACGGTCGTTGTACTCCAGCACGCCGGCCAGCGGGCCTTCGCTCGCCGCCTTGAGGATATCGTTGATCTCGTCGATCGACGTCGCCCGCTCAGCCACGAACGACAGGTCGACGGCCGACACGTTGATCGTCGGTACGCGCATCGAAAAGCCGTCGAGCTTGCCGTTGAGCTCGGGCAATACGAGGCCGACGGCTTTCGCAGCACCCGTGCTGGTCGGGATCTGCGACATCGTGGCCGAACGCGCGCGGCGGAGATCCTTGTGGAAGACGTCGGTCAGTACCTGGTCATTCGTGTAGGCGTGGATCGTCGTCATGATGCCGTGCTTGACGCCGATCGCCTCGTGCAGCGGCTTGACGAGGGGCGCGAGGCAGTTGGTCGTGCAGGACGCGTTCGAGATCACCTTGTCGTCGGCCGTCAGCGTGTCGTGATTGACGCCGTAGACGATCGTCTTCTCGATGCCGGCGCCGCCGGGAGCCGAGATAACGACCTTTTTGGCGCCGCCGTCGATGTGCTTGCCGGCCGTCTCGAGGGTACGGAACAAACCCGTGCACTCGAACACGACGTCGACGCCGAGGTCACCCCAGGGCAGCTTTGCCGGATCGCGTTCGGCGAATACCTTGACGCGGTCGCCGTTGACGACGATATCGCCTCCGTCCACGTCCACGGTCCCGTTGAAGGGCCCATGCGCCGTATCGAAGCGCGTCAGGTGCGCGTTGGTCTCCGGATCCCCCAGGTCGTTCAGCGCGACGACATCGAATTCACCGGCCCGCCCCTGCTCGTGGATCGCTCGAAGGATGTTCCGGCCGATGCGGCCGTAGCCGTTGATGCCTACTTTTATGCTCATTGGTGCGTCTCCCGCTAATCATCGTGTGCCGCCGTTTCCGGCAGCGCTTTTTTCTCGAAACCCGTCGAACTCGCGTCAGCGAGCCCGGCCGCGGCGGTCCGGCAACGCTCGGGCGAGCGCCATGTCCTGCCCGGACCTGAAGCTTGAAGGTTCTACTTGTTTCGCTCGAGGACCTCGCGTGCCCGCTCGACCACGTTGGCCACTGAAAATCCGTAGTGCTCGAAGAGTTCACTCGCGGGTGCCGACTGGCCAAAACCTTCCATGCCAATGACGTCGCCACCCGGGCCGACATAGCGCCACCAGCTGTCCGGCGAACCGGCCTCCACCGCAAGGCGCGCTGTCTGTTTCTCCGGCAATACCGACTCGTGCCAGGCTGCGTCCTGTTGCTCGAATACACTGGTGCTGGGCATCGACACAACGCGAACGGCAACTCCGTCCTCCAGAAGCGCGGCCGCCGCGTCCACGACGAGCCCGACCTCGGACCCGCTCGCGATCAGGATCAGCTCCGGCTCACGCCCGGAATCGACCAGTACGTAGCCGCCGCGGCGAATCGCGTCGATCTGGTCGCCGGTTCGCGTCTGATGCGGGACACCCTGGCGCGTCAGCACGAGGCTGGTCGGACCGTCGCGCCGCTCGATGGCGTCGACCCAGGCGACCGCGGTTTCCACGGTGTCGCAAGGCCGCCAGACGCACATGTTCGGCATGATGCGTAAAGAAGCCACGTGCTCCACGGGCTGATGCGTCGGGCCGTCCTCACCAAGACCAATCGAATCGTGCGTGTAGACGAGGATGTTCTGAATGCGCATCAGCGCGGCCATGCGCAGCGCATTGCGAGCGTAGTCCGAAAACGTGAGGAACGTGCCGGAGTACGGTACCAGGCCGCCGTGCAGCGCAATGCCGTTGCCAATGGCGGTCATGCCGAATTCGCGCACGCCATAGTAGATGTAGTTGCCGCCGGCATCGTCCGCCGTTACCGGCACCGATCCGGCGTGTTTCGTCAGATTGGACCCGGTGAGATCCGCCGAGCCGCCGGCCATCTCCGGCAGAACGGGCGCCAGCGCATTGAGCGCCACGAGCGACGCCTTGCGTGTCGCCATCGTCTCGCCCGCCGCGTCGATATCGCGAACCGCGGCTGTCACGGTGTCGGACCAGTTGGCGGGCAGCTCGCCGGCGATGCGCCGCTCGAATTCCTTTGCCAGCGCCGGATGCTCGGCCTTGTAGGCGCGGAAGCGGACGTCCCAGTGATCCTCCTCGACGCGGCCGCGTTCCCGACCGTTCCACGCCGATTCAATCTCGGCGGGAATCTCGAACGGTTCCGCTGCCCAGCCCAGCGTTTCACGCGCTGCTGCAATTTCGTCGTCGCCGAGCGGCGCGCCGTGCGTGGCCGCCGTGCCTTGCTTGTTGGGCGCGCCAAAACCGATCACGGTCTTGCAGCACAACAGGCTCGGACGCTCGTCGTCCGCAAGTGCCACGTCGATCGCTGCCGCAACGGCGGCGCTGTCGTGGCCGTCGACGTCGCGGATGACCTGCCAACCGTAAGCTTCGAAGCGGGCCGCCGTATCGTCGGTAAACCAGCCGCCAACTTCGCCGTCGATCGAAATGTTGTTGTCGTCGTAGAAAGCGATCAGCTTGCCGAGTTTCAGCGTTCCGGCCAGGGAACAGGCCTCGTGTGAGATGCCTTCCATCAGGCAGCCGTCGCCCAGGAAAACCCAGGTCCGATGATTGACGATGTCGTGGTCGTCACGATTGAACTGCGCCGCCAGCATTTTCTCGGCGAGCGCCATACCGACAGCATTGCTGATGCCCTGGCCGAGCGGCCCCGTGGTCGTCTCGATACCGAGATCCGCCTCGTATTCGGGATGGCCCGCGGTCCGGTAGCCGAACTGCCGGAAGTTGCGAATCTCGTTGATCGTCAGCGGATAACCGGTCAGGTGCAGCAGGCTGTAAAGGAGCATCGAGCCGTGACCGTTGGACAACACGAAGCGGTCGCGGTCCACCCATTCCGGATTGCCCGGATTGTGCTTCAGATAATCGCGCCATAACACTTCGGCAATGTCCGCCATGCCCATCGGCGCGCCGGGGTGGCCCGAGTTGGCGGCCTGGACCGCGTCCATGCTCAAGGCCCGTATGGCGTTGGCAAGATCTCGCCGGCTTGGCTGGCCGGCCACAGCATGCGGTTGTGACATTATGGCTAATGACTCGCGAGGTTCCCGGCCTCGTTAGTGGATTCGGCGTTTTTTGAGAGCGTCCGCGAATCGGAAGCCTGCTCAGGGAGGCGCGCATTTTCGAGCTTTTTTAGATGCGCCGCAAGCGCTGGCGGCGGGCCAGCCCCGGTATTGGGGGCGGAATCGTAACGAAATGCATCGGAACTCGTGGCAATGCCTCCGGAGCGTAGTGCCTGAGGAGCCATATGCGTTAAACTAGCGCGTTGCCTTCATTCAAACAGCTGTAGAGACCCAATGACTGATTCGTTCGTATTCACGTCGGAGTCCGTGTCCGAAGGACATCCGGACAAGATCTCCGATCAGATTTCCGACGCCATCCTCGACGCCATTATTGCCGAAGACCCGTCAGCGCGCGTCGCCTGTGAAACGCTGGTGAAGACCGGCATGGTCATCGTGGCCGGTGAAATCTCCACGTCAGCCTGGGTGGATTTCGAAGCCCTGGCCCGCAACACCATTACGGAAATCGGTTACACCGACTCGGACATGGGTTTCGACGGCGCAAGCTGTGCCGTGTTGAATGCCATCGGCAAGCAGTCTCCCGACATTGCCCAGGGTGTCGACCGCGACAGCGAGGAAGCTCAGGGCGCCGGCGACCAGGGCCTCATGTTCGGGTACGCCACCAACGAGACGGATGTCCTGATGCCCGCGCCCATTACGTTTTCGCACCGGCTGGTGCGCCGCCAGGCCGAAGTTCGCAAGAACGGCACCTTGCCGTGGTTGCGCCCCGACGCCAAGAGCCAGGTGACCTTCGTCTACGAGAACAATCGGCCCGTTGCCATCGACGCCGTGGTCCTCTCCAGCCAGCACCATTCGGACGTGTCGATGAGCGAGCTTCGCGAAGGCATCATGGAGGAGATCATCAAGCCGATCCTTCCCGAACAATGGATCAGCAAGGACACGAAGTACCACATCAACCCGACGGGCCGCTTCGAAATCGGCGGGCCCATGGGTGACTGCGGACTGACGGGCCGCAAGATTATCGTCGACACCTACGGGGGTTCGGCGCGCCACGGCGGTGGCGCATTCTCGGGCAAGGATCCGTCGAAGGTCGACCGCTCCGCGGCCTATGCCTGCCGCTACGTGGCCAAGAACATCGTCGCGGCCGGCCTGGCCGATCGCTGTGAAATCCAGGTCTCGTACGCGATCGGCGTTGCGGAACCCACGTCGATCAGCGTGCAGACCTTCGGCACGGGCAAGGTGTCCGACGCTCAGCTGACGGCGTTGATTCGCGAGCATTTCGACCTGACGCCTTACGGCATCCTGAAAATGCTCGACCTGCTCAAACCCATCTATCAACCTACCGCAGCCTACGGCCACTTCGGTCGAGAGGACATCGACCTCACGTGGGAACGCACCGACAAGGCGGATGCGCTTCGCGGCGCGGCTGCGGCCTGACCTATCTAGCTTCCAGGAGACTCAAGTAATGAGCACCGAACCAGCTGCCGTACCGAGCAGCGACTACAAGGTGGCCGACATTTCCCTGGCCGATTTTGGCCGCAAGGAAATGGCCATTGCCGAAACCGAGATGCCGGGCCTCATGGCGCTGCGCGCCGAATTCCGCGATCAGCAGCCGTTGAAAGGCGCGCGCATTGCCGGCTGCCTGCACATGACGATTCAGACGGCTCTGCTGATCGAAACGCTGACCGAACTTGGCGCGGAAGTGCGCTGGTCGTCATGCAACATTTTTTCGACCCAGGATCACGCAGCCGCCGCCATTGCGGCCGCCGGCATTCCGGTATTTGCCTGGAAAGGCGAAACGGAAGAGGAATACTGGTGGTGCGTCGAGCAGACCATCGTCGGTCCCGACGGCTGGACGCCCAACATGATTCTCGACGACGGCGGCGACCTGACGGGCGTTCTGCACGACAAGCACCCCGAGATCATGAAGGGTATCAAGGGCCTGTCCGAGGAAACGACGACCGGCGTCAAGCGCCTGTACGAAATGATGGCCGAGGGTTCCCTCGCCTGCCCGGCGTTCAACGTCAACGACTCGGTGACCAAATCGAAATTCGACAACCTGTACGGCTGCCGCGAGTCGCTGGTCGACAGCATCAAGCGTGCAACGGATGTCATGATTGCCGGAAAGATTGCCGTCGTCTGCGGTTTCGGCGACGTCGGCAAAGGCAGCGCGCAGTCATTGCGCGGCCTGGGCGCCACGGTCTGGGTCACTGAAATCGACCCGATCTGTGCCCTGCAGGCAGCCATGGAGGGCTACCGCGTCGTCCGGCTCGACGACGTGCTCGAAGAGATCGACATTCTGGTCACGGCCACGGGCAACTACCACATCGTCAGCGGACCGCAGATGGCGCGCCTCAAGAACCAGGCGATCGTCTGCAACATTGGCCACTTCGACAACGAAATCGATGTCGCCTATCTGCGCCAGTACGAGTGGGAGAACATCAAGCCGCAGGTCGATCACGTCATCTTCCCGGACGGCAAGCGCATCATACTGCTCGCCGAAGGCCGGCTCGTTAACCTGGGCTGTGCCACCGGGCACCCGAGTTTTGTCATGTCGAACTCCTTCACGAACCAGGTGCTGGCGCAGATCGAGCTCTGGCAGAACGGCGATCAGTACAAGAACGAGGTGTACGTGTTGCCGAAGCACCTGGACGAAAAAGTGGCGCGCCTGCACCTCGATCGGATCGGCGCAAAGCTCACCACGCTATCGAGCGCACAAGCCGAGTACATTGGCGTAGACGTCGACGGGCCGTACAAACCCGAGCTGTACCGCTACTGATCCGCCTCGACGCCGCAGACAGGAGAAAAGCCGGTGGGAATACTCACCGGCTTTTTTTTGGCCCGACCTGGCAGCTCCGGCAGGACAGTCCTGACCGCCATGCGGTTTTCCTGACGGCCTCGATACAGACCGCTATGATGGCGGCAATCGAGGACTCGTGAGGGCACCATCATCGTCGACCGGCCCAGTGTTGCTGAGCAAGCCGTTGACCCGCAGGCGGAGCGCACGCGCGTTCTGCAGCTCACCGACCCGCACCTTTTTGCCGACCGCGAAGGTCGCTTACGTGGACGGAGCAGCTGGCAGATGCTGTCGACCGTCATCGACCACTACCTGCGGCATTCCTGGCGCGCGGATCTGATCTACCTGACGGGCGACCTTGCACAGGACGAAAGCCGCGGTGCCTACCGGAACCTGCGTAGCGCAATCGACCCGCTGTCACTGCCCGTCGAGGCAATACCCGGCAATCACGACGATCCGGCATTCATGCGCGAGGAGCTGTCCGGTTACGGCCTGTGCGGCGTGCGCACGGTCAGCGGCTGGGTTCTGATTGGCCTCGACAGCCGGGAACCCGGGCAGGCGGCGGGCCGCCTGGGACCCGAGGAACTGAAGCGCTTCGACGCCGTGCTCGAGCGCAACGCAGACCGGCCGGTTGCCGTGTTCCTGCACCATCCGCCAGTCGATCTCGGTTCCGAATGGCTGGACCGGTTGGGGCTCGAGGACCGCGACGCGTTTCTTGAACTTGCTCACAGACACACAAACCTGCGATTGATTGTATTCGGCCATGCACATCAGGCTTTTGAAGCCTCCGTTGGCGCGCTGGATATCATCGGCACGCCGTCGACCGGACGGCAGTTCAGACCGAAGGCCGTCCAGTTCGAACTGGACGAACAACCACCTGCTTACCGGCGTTTCGAGTTTTGCGCCGACGGCAGTTTTTCCACAGAACTTGTCTGGGTAGAACAATGACGCGAATTCTTATTGCACTGCTGACGTTGCTCGCACCGCTGTCCGCCGCCGCCGACGCGGCGACACCGGTAACGCTCTGGCAGGTGGACGGCAAAAGCAACCAACTCTATCTCCTGGGCTCCGTGCACTTGCTCCGGGAAAGCGATTACCCGCTGCCCGACGTGATCGACAGGGCCTACGAAGACGCCGAGCACCTGGTCATGGAACTCGATATGGACGACCTCGACCCGCTCGGCACCCAGGCGGCCGTAACCCGCCTCGGGCTGCTCGACGGAGGCCGCACGCTCGTTGACGTACTGGGGCGGAACGACTACGGCAGGGCAAAGGCCCTGGCTGACGAACTCGATATTCCGCTCGACCTGCTCGCGAAAAGCGAGCCCTGGCTGGCGGCAGTCACAATCGAGCAGATGCTGCTATCGCGACTGGGCTTCAATCCGATCTACGGCGTCGAAATGGTTCTGACGGGCAAGGCTCAGAAAGACGGCAAGGGTGTCGACGGCCTCGAGACGGTGGAGGAGCAGCTGGGATTCCTCGATGGGCTGTCCGCCGACGCGCAGCGCGATTTGCTGCTACAGACCCTCGAGCAGGGCCGTGAGACCGAGGCGCTCATCGAAGGGATGATCGACGCGTGGAAAACGGGGGACACGGAATACCTCGAAGCCAACATACTCCGGGAGTTCGAAGACTACCCGGAGCTCTATTCGGCCATCGTCAGCGAGCGCAACGAGCGCTGGCTCGATACGCTGACCGAACTGCTCGACGACGATCGCGACTACCTGGTCGTGGTCGGCGCCCTGCACCTGATCGGTGACGACGGGCTCCCGACGCTGCTCGAGAAGCGCGGCGTCAGCGTGCGCCAGCTCGACCGTTCGTCGTCTCTGCCCGTCGACTAGGCGCTGAGCGCATCTACCGGTAGCATTCCCCATTTTTGGGAGTCCCTCATGAGTCTGTTCTCGGAAGCACGCGCCGTCATTGCGGGTGGCGTCAACTCTCCCGTTCGAGCCTTTGCCGGCGTCGGTGGCGAGCCGGTGTTCTTCAGAAAAGCACACGGCTCCTGGGTCGAGACCGAGGACGGCCGCCGCCTGATCGATTATGTGGGCTCCTGGGGCCCGATGATCCACGGCCACACCCATCCCGAGGTCATCAAAGTCGTCTGCGATACGGCAGCCAACGGCTTGAGCTTCGGCGCACCGTGTGTCCTCGAAACCGCCATCGCGAGCAAAATCACGGCGCTAATGCCATCGATCGAGAAGGTCCGCATGGTGAGTTCGGGCACCGAGGCAACCATGAGCGCCATTCGCCTCGCCCGCGGCCATACCGGCCGTGACAAGATCGTCAAATTCGAGGGCTGCTACCACGGCCATTCCGATTCGCTGCTGATCAAGGCCGGCAGCGGTGCGCTCACGCTCGGCGTGCCCAGTTCTCCCGGGGTACCTGCCGGGCTCGCGGAACACACGGTGACGCTGCCCTTCAACGACAGCGAAGCGGTCCGTGCGGCATTTCGCGAACTGGGCAGCGAGATCGCCTGCATCATCGTCGAGCCGATTGCCGGCAACATGAACTTCGTGCCCCCCGCCGAAGGCTTTCTCGAGACACTCCGCGAAGAGTGCAGCCAGGCCGGCAGCATCCTGATCTTCGACGAAGTCATGACGGGATTCCGCGTCGCGAAAGGTGGCGCCCAGGCCGTTTACGGCATACAGCCCGATCTGACCACACTCGGCAAGATCGTCGGCGGCGGGATGCCGGCAGCCGCGTTTGGTGGCCGGGCCGAGATCATGCGCTCGATTGCGCCGGATGGCCCGGTCTACCAGGCCGGGACGCTATCGGGCAACCCGGTAGCCATGGCAGCCGGACTGAAGACGCTGGAACTGCTCGACACGGAAGATTTCTACGAACGGCTGGGGCGGAGAACGCGTGCGCTGGTCGACGGCCTCAAGTCGATCGCAAACGACAGGAGCATACCGCTGGCGGTCGAGCACGAAGGCGGCATGTTCGGCTTCGTGTTTACGGCGGATGGTCCGGTCAGGAGTTTTGCGCAGATCGCCGCGGCGGATATCGAGCGATTCCGCCGGTTCTTCCACGGCATGTTGACGGAGGGCGTCTATCTCGCGCCTTCGGCTTTCGAAGCAGGGTTTGTATCCGCCGCGCACAGCGGCGAGGACATCGACCGCACGCTTGCGGCGGCCGAGAAGGTCATGGCAACGCTTTAGTCCAGCCCGCGCCGCGAATCCGGCACCAATCGGGCGGATCCCTATTGGGTCTGTCTTACAGTGTTCGGCACCAGTTCCGACACTTGACGGGTTTCTATTGAGTGGGCTTTACACTGTTCAGCACCTGGCTTACGAAGTCCAGGCGCAGCAGAGCATCGTCGTTCGCGAGCAGTTCCTGCTTCTCCTCGAGCCGGATCGGCAGGATCTCGAGAAAGCGGTTGGCTACCCAACCGGCGTCGTCGAGCTGTCTCGGCAGGTTTTCGTAGAGCTTGCCGAGATCATCCAGCACACCCGCGAGAATTTCCGCAAGCGGCTGAAAATCATCGGGCAGCGCCGTCCTGGGTTCGTCGGGCAACAGCTCGATCTCACCCACGTTGAGGCCATCGGCCGCACGTTCGGCGTTCCGTAATCGGAACCGCTGTCCGCCGATGGCGGTTACGCCGAGCAGGCCGTCGCTGCCCTGATAAAAATCGACAATTTTTGCGAGCGTCCCAATATCCCAGGTGGAGGCTGATCCGCCGGACTCGACTCCTTCGCGTATCAACAGCACGCCAAACGGGGCGTCATTGCGCATCCGCTCGCCGATCATGTCGATATATCGGGACTCGAAGATCCGGAGCGGCAGCGGCCCGCCCGGATACAAAACCACATTGAGAGGAAACAACGGTACCTGCACGTGTACTCCAGCCGGCAGACGACAGCCGCTCCATTATAGGGCGCGTCGCGGGATCATTCGCTCCGAAGGCGCTTCAGAAGCGCCGTCAGCGTTTGCCGCGCGCCACCAAAGCCGCCATTACTCATGAAAACGACCTGGTCGCCGCTTGCCAAGGTCGGCGCGATGCGATTGACCAGGTCGTCGTAGTCGCTTTCGACAACCAGACGCTCGCCAAGTGCCCCGAGCGACGCTGTCAGCGAGTCGCGGAGTTCGTCCGTCGCGTACAGGAACACGCTGTCCGCGGATTCCAGCGAATCAGCCAGCGACTCGTTGTGGTGACCCAGCCTCATCGTGTTCGACCTCGGCTCGAGGGCAACGACAATGCGCTTTCCGGGGGCATGCCGCTTGAGTCCTTCCAGGGTGCGGCGAATGGCCGTCGGGTGGTGGGCAAAATCGTCGTACACGGCAATCCCCGATACGGTTGCGGTGCGTTCGAGACGGCGCTTCACGCCGGCAAAACCCTGCAGGCACGACACCGCCAGCTCGAACTCCACACCCGCCGTAACCGCTGCCGCGACAGCAGCCAGCGCGTTCTCCAGGTTGTGCGTGCCCGGCATGTTCCAGCGCACTTCGGCAGACCGGCCGCCGGGCGCCTCGATGCGCACGTGCCGATGCCCCTGGTCCAGAAAGCTCGCACGCCAGTCCGCCTCGCCGTCGACGGCAAAACCAACCACTGGTGTCCAGCAGCCCGCTTCGAGCGTCGTGTCCAGGTTGCGATCGAGAGCGTTGCGGATAATGCGGCCCTCGGCAGGGACGGTTCGCAGAAGCTGGTGGAACTGCCAGTGGATGGCATCGAGATCCGCATAGATGTCCGCGTGATCGAATTCGAGATTGTTCAAGACCAGCGTTTGCGGGCGGTAGTGCACAAACTTGGCGCGCTTGTCGAAAAAAGCCGTGTCGTATTCATCAGCCTCGACGACAAACAGATCGCCGCCCAGGCGAGCCGAGATGCCGAAGTTGGCCGGCACCCCCCCGATCAGAAAACCCGGATCGAGTTTCGCCGCCTCGAGAATCCAGGCAAGGATGCTCGATGTCGTCGTCTTGCCGTGCGTGCCCGCAACGGCCAGCACGTGTTTACCGAGCAGGACGTTTTCGGCCAGCCAGGCTGGCCCCGAACGGTAGTTGAGCCCCTTGTTGAGCATGGCCTCGACCGCAGGGTTGCCGCGACTCAAGGCGTTGCCGACGACCACGCAGTCGGGTTCCGGGAAGAACTGACGGTCGTCGTAGCCCGAGTACACCTCGATGCCGAGTTCGGCGAGCTGGGTGCTCATTGGCGGATAGACGTTCTGATCGCTGCCGGTCACGCGATGGCCCGCCGCCCTCGCGAGCGCGGCCACTCCGCCCATGAACGTTCCGCAAATGCCCAGGATGTGGACGTGCATTGGTCTACGACACCGCCAGGGAGTGCGACACCGCAATCCGGGCAGCAAACACGGCCACGGACAGCATCACGCCGACGAGCGCCTTGACGTCAATGGCCGCCGCCAGAATGTAGCCCTTGACGAAGACGGCCCAGAACAGCAGCGCTTCGCGCACGAACAAATTGCCGCTGTTGTTGAGCAATATCGACAGCAGGTCTGCCAGAATCTGCCCGAACATGATCACTGCCCCCGCCCCCATAATCGCGGAAAGGGCCTGCAGTATCCGCTCCGGCTTCCCGGCTACCGATATGATGACGGCAAACAGGCCCAGACTGGCCAGCCAGCCCGCAATGGCCCGGCCCAGCGCGGCATACGACACGTCGGGCAGAATCAGCATCGTCACCAGGATACCGCCGAACCAGAGCGCCATGGCGGCGTAAAAGATCAGCCAGGATCTGGGCAGGTCTTGCGGGCCGCGTCGCAGCAACGCGATATCGAAGAGGATCTGTATTAGTTTAAGCAAGGCGGTTTGAACAAGGCGGTGGAGGCAGCGCAAACGCTAAGGCTGGGTCTTCGCGCGATCATCGCATGTTAACCTCTTCGAAAACACCAAGACTGCCTGAACACCAAGACTACCCGCCAATGAGTCCATTTACCCTGATGCCGAAAGCGGCCGATGCGCTGCCGAGCCTTGAAGGCTGCCGTGAAGTGGGCATCGACACCGAGTTTATGCGCGAACGCACGTTTTTTGCCGAATTGTGTTTACTGCAAGTGGCGGCCGGCGAGCAACTGTTGTGCGTCGACCCGCTGCTGAACGACGAGCAGGACAGCTTGTGGCGGCGGCTCTCGGAACTGGAATGGGTGGTCCACTCTGCGCGCCAGGACCTCGAGGTGATCTACCAGACCGCGGGCGTGCTGCCAAAAACGCTGTTCGATACGCAGGTTGCCGCAAGTCTTGCCGGTCATCAGCCGCAAATCGGCTATGCCGGGCTCGTGAAACACCTGTTCGACGTCGAGTTGCCGAAAACCCATACGCGCGCCAACTGGGCGAAACGGCCGCTGGAGGAGAAACTGCTCCGGTACGCGGCGGAAGACGTCGAGTACCTGCTGCCGGCACGCGAACGGCTCGCCGAAACGCTCGACGGGCTCGGGCGACTCGACTGGGCCATTGCCGATTCTGCGCTGCTGCTCGATACCGCGCTGTACACGGCGGATCCGGCCACGGCTATCGACAGGCTCAAGGGCGCCCGCGGTTTCCGCGGCCGACGCCGGAACGCGGCGGCGCTCCTCGCCAGCTGGCGGGAGCGGCGCGCGATCGATCGCAACAAACCGCGACAGTGGATACTGAAGGACAGCGTGCTCCTCGATATTGCCTACAAGCTGCCGAAGTCGCGAACGCAGCTCAAGGGCATCGAGGATCTGCCGCCTGCGGTCCTGAAGCGGTCGGGCGACGAACTCGTCGAACTCGTCGGACAGTCGGATCGGAACGACGGCGGTTATCGGCCGCCCGCCGCGCCTGACGAAGCGCAGAAAGCGTTGCTCGGCAAAATGCAGGCGCGGGTGGCGGCTGTCGCCGGAGAACTCGACCTCGCCAACGAAGTGATCGCCTCGAAGAAGGAACTCTCCGCCGCCGTCATGCTGGGCAAGCTGGATTCTCGAGTGTTCCAGAGCTGGCGTAAGCCGCTGATCGGCGACGAGCTCCTGGATATGCTCGAGCGCTGAGCGTCGCGTCAGGCGTTAATTACGCCGCGGCGGCGCTGCACTACGTCAGCGTGGCAAGCAGGCGCTCGTAGACCTCGTCAATGCTGCCTTCGGCGTCCACGGTTTTGAGGCGACCGCGCTTCTCGTAAAACGCAATCAACGGCTCGGTCTGTTCGCGGTAGACCTCGAGCCGGTTGCCGATCGTCTCTTCGTTGTCGTCTTCGCGCTGAATCAGCTCGCCGCCCCGGTCGATCACGGCGTCGAGATCCGCCTGCGGCGAGTAGTGGACGTTCAGGAGTTTGCCGGTCTTGGAGCAGGTCCGGCGGCCGGTCAGGCGTTTCATGAGTATGTCGAAATCGACTTCCATGAGCACGGCCGCGTCGAGAGGCGTGCCGAGCTGGTCGAGCAATTCCTGGAGATCCAGTGCCTGCTGCACCGTGCGCGGAAAACCGTCGAGTATGAAGCCGTCAGCCGCATCGCTCGCGCTCAGGCGCTCGGAAATGATGCCGAGCATGATGTCGTCGGGTACGAGGTTGCCGGCGTCCATAATCGACTTCGCCTTCTGGCCAAAACGTGTACCTTCGGCCACGGCCGCGCGCAGCATGTCGCCGGTCGAGATCTGCGGAATATTGCGCTCCGCCATGAGTTTCTTGGCCTGGGTTCCCTTGCCGGAACCGGGTGCTCCGAGCAGTACGATACGCATGAGGTTCTACCCTCTCTTGTTGAGGAATTGGACGGTGTGCCGGCTGGCAGGCCGTCGAACGCTACCGGCTACACCCGCTTACGTCAATCTCGGACGATGCAGCGGCCGTCAGCGCGATCGGTCGCGTCAATCCCGAACGGCCGCTGGCCGGTTGCCGCCCACCATGATCCGCCGAGCGCATTGCGTTATCCTCGCGGCCACCCGCCACAATCATCCGGAGAAAACATGTCTGCCAGGAACGCGTTTTATGCCCAGTCCGGTGGAGTCACCGCCGTCATTAACGCCAGCGCCGCGGGCGTGATCGAAACCGCCCGGAAACGTCCGAAGCAGATAGCCAACGTCTACGCCGGCAGGAACGGCATCATTGGTGCGCTCACGGAGGACATGATCGATACCAACCGCGAATCCGCGGCAAGCATAGAGGCGCTCAAATACACGCCGGGCGGCGCTTTCGGTTCCGCTCGCTACAAACTCAAGAGCCTCGAGGAAAACCGCGCCGAGTACGAGCGCCTGATCGAGGTGTTCAAGGCCCACGACATCGGTTACTTCTTCTACAACGGCGGCAACGACTCGATGGATACGGCACACAAGGTGTCGCAACTGGCCAGGGAAATGAAGTTTCCCCTGACCTGCCTCGGTATTCCGAAGACCGTGGACAACGACCTGCCGGTGACCGACAACTGCCCGGGCTTCGGCTCGGTAGCCAAGTACGTGGCCGTGTCCACGCAGGAAGCCGCGCTCGACGTCGAGTCGATGGCAAAAACCTCCACCAAGGTCTTCATCCTCGAGGTCATGGGCCGTCATGCGGGCTGGATCGCCGCGGCGGGAGGCCTCGCCGGCAAAGAGCCCGGGGACGCCCCGCACATCATTCTCCTGCCCGAAGTCCCTTTCGACGAGAAGGCCTTCCTGGCCCGCGTCAGGCAGTGTGTCGAAGACTACGACTACTGTGTGATCGTCGTCAGCGAAGGCGCCGCCTATCCTGACGGGCGTTTTCTTGCCGAAGCCGGGACGCGCGACGCCTTCGGTCATGCGCAGCTCGGCGGTGTGGCGCCGGTTGTCGCCAACATGGTACGCAGCAAGCTGGGGTACAAGTATCACTACGCGATTGCCGATTATCTGCAGCGTTCGGCCCGGCACATTGCGTCGGCAACCGACGTCAAGCAGGCCTACGCCGTGGGCAAAGCCGCTGTCCAGTTTGCCCTCGAGGGCAAAACTGCCGTAATGCCCGTCATCAAGCGCACCTCGGATGCGCCGTATCGCTGGCGTATCGAGTCGGCCGCGCTGTCACGGATTGCCAACAAGGAAAAGATGCTGCCGAAGCGCTATATCACGAAGGACGGCTTCGGGATCACCGAAGCCTGCCGGCGGTATCTCGAGCCCCTCATTCGGGGCGAAGATTATCCCCCTTATATCAAAGGCTTACCGAAGACCGCAAAGCTGAAGAACGTGCCGGTAAAGCCGCGGCTGGACACAAAATTTGTGGTATGATGCGCGCCGCTGCGGTGGGCCGGGCACGGAATCCGTGACCGACTCGCCGGGCAGCGCGGCATCAGAAGAATTCCGGCGGCCATCCTCACGGTGAAGCGCAGGTGCCGCGTCGCCCGGGTCGTTACCGACTGGCGGCGGAGTCATTGGGGAAATCAACCACTAATCAAAATGCAGCAAACTTGCGTCTTGCGAGCAGACCCGTACAGGGGAGCCGCCGGGCGCTTCCAGATCTCTGCACAAAAAAGAACATGCATTTTCAGGAGACTTACGGATGACTAACGATTTAGCGCTGGTGCTATCGATCGTCGCGGGTGCCATTGCCATTGTGTTCGGGGTGTTCTCGACGCTCTGGATTACCAAACAGCCGGCAGGCAACGAACGCATGCAGGAGATTGCAGGCGCCATCCAGGAGGGTGCCGCCGCCTACATGAACCGGCAGTACATGACGATTGCCGTTGTTGGCGTCGTGCTGACGATTGTGTTGGCTTTCGGCATCGGCATGGCATCGGCGATCGGTTTTGTCATCGGCGCGGTGTTCTCCGCCCTCGCCGGCTACATCGGCATGTACGTGTCCGTACGCGCCAACGTGCGCACGGCGCAGGCGGCCACCGAAGGCGTCAACCCGGCGCTCAACGTTGCCTTCCGCGGAGGCGCCATTACCGGGCTCCTCGTCGTGGGGCTCGGCCTACTGGGCGTTGCGGGCTACTACTACCTGCTCACCAAGACCGGTGCCAGCAGCGACGACGCCGTGCGCGCGCTGGTTGGCCTCGCCTTCGGCGGCTCGCTGATTTCGATCTTCGCGCGTCTCGGCGGCGGCATCTTCACGAAGGGTGCTGACGTCGGTGCCGACCTCGTGGGTAAAGTCGAAGCCGGCATCCCCGAGGACGACCCCCGCAACCCGGGCGTCATTGCCGATAACGTCGGCGACAACGTGGGCGACTGCGCCGGCATGGCTGCCGACCTGTTCGAAACCTACGCCGTCACGATCATTGCAACGATGCTGATCGGCTCGATGGTGGCATCGCAGTTCGGCGCCGCGGCGGTCGTTTACCCGCTGGTGCTGGGCGCCGTGTCGATCATTGCCTCGATTATCGGCACCTTCTTCGTCAAGACGTCGGACGGCGGCAAGATCATGGGCGCGCTGTACAAAGGCATGATTGCCGCCGGCGTCCTTGCGGCCATTTTCTTCTACTTCGTCACCGACATGATGCTCGGCGACAGCGAAGCATCGATGAGCGTGTACTTCTCGGCGCTGATTGGCCTCGGTCTGACGGCCGCCATGGTGGTGATCACCGAGTACTACACGGGCACGGATTACAAGCCCGTCAAGACGATCGCCAACGCCTCGCTGACGGGCGACGCGACCAACATCATTGCCGGCCTCGGCATTTCGATGAAAGCCACGGCGCTGCCTGTCCTGGCCGTGTGCCTGTCCATCTGGGGCGCGTTTGCGCTGGCCGGCGGCGACACGAGCCAGGGCCTCTACAACATTGCGATTGCGGCGACGACCATGCTGTCGATGACCGGCGTCGTGGTGGCGCTCGACGCGTTCGGCCCAATCACGGACAACGCCGGCGGTATTGCCGAAATGGCCGAGCTGCCGCCTGAAGTCCGCAACATTACCGACCAGCTCGATGCGGTCGGCAATACGACCAAGGCCGTCACCAAAGGTTACGCGATTGGTTCCGCCGGTCTCGCGGCCCTTGTGCTGTTTGCTGACTACACGCACCAGCTCGACATGGCAAACATCGATTCGACCTTCCTGCTCGACGATCACCTGGTGATCATTGGCCTCTTCATCGGCGGCCTCGTGCCGTTCCTGTTCGGCGCCATGGCCATGGAAGCCGTTGGCCGTGCCGCGGGTTCGGTGGTCACCGAAGTGCGCCGCCAGTTCCGCGAAATCGAAGGCATCATGGAAGGCACCGGCAAGCCCGACTACAGCCGCGCGGTCGACCTGCTGACAAAATCCGCCATCAAGGAAATGATCGTGCCTTCACTGCTGCCGATCGTGGTCCCGCTGGCGGTCGGCATCCTGCTGGGCCCCAAAGCGCTGGGCGGCCTGCTGCTCGGGACGATCATTACCGGCCTGTTCGTCGCTATCTCCATGACCGCAGGCGGCGGTGCGTGGGACAACGCCAAGAAGTACATCGAGGACGGCAACTGCGGGGGTAAAGGCTCCGACGCTCACAAAGCGGCCGTCACGGGCGACACGGTAGGCGATCCGTACAAGGACACGGCAGGTCCGGCCATCAACCCGTTGATCAAGATCATCAACATTGTGGCTCTGCTGATGGTTCCGCTGCTTGCCGGATAGCAGCAACAGGACCTTTAAAAAGCGAGGCCGCCCGGGGTTCCCCGGGCGGCCTTTTTAATTCCCGGCCTGACTCAGGAACCCAGGTTGCGATAGGTGCCCGTTGCCGAGGTGCCCTGGCCCAGCGCCGCCGGCGCATCGATGAAGTTGCCCTGCACGAAGTCGACGCCAACGTCGCGCAGCCAGTCGAAGTCCTCCTGCTGCTCGACCTGCTCGGCAACCACGCGGAACTCCATGGTGCGCGCCAGTTTGATCATTGCGGCCACCATTTCCTGATTGACCAGATCGGACTGCAGGTTGCGTGTGTAGGTGCCGTCGATCTTGAGGTAGTCGATCGGCAGGTGCTTGAGGCTCGAGAACGAGCCCAGCCCGCTGCCAAAGTCGTCGAGCGAGAACTCGCAGCCGATGCCGTGCAGCACCTCGATGAAACGCTGCGCATGCTGGACGTTCGAGAGTATCGCCTGCTCCGTCACCTCGAAACAGATGGCCGTCGGCACAATCCCGGTACGATCGAGCGCTTCGACGACAAAGCTCAAGAATGCCTCGTCACCCAGGGTCTGCCCGGAAATATTGATCGCCACGCTGCGCATGCCGGGCAGCTTGATCTCACCGCTCGAAATCGCCGCCAGGGTGGCGTTGATGACCCAGCGGTCGATCTGCGGCATGAGCTGGTAGCGATCGGCCGGGCGCAGGAATTCAGCCGAGTTGCCGACTTTGCCGCGCTCGTCCGGCAGGCGGATGAGCACCTCCGCGGACGGGCCTGAATCCGGCCGTTCGTTCATCGACAATATCGGCTGCACGGCCAGCTCGAAGCTGTCCTCGTGCAGGGCCGACTGCAGTTCACGCAGCCACTGGATATCGCCACGTTCGCGGGCGACGGCCTCGTCGCGCGCCGAGTACACGTGCACCTGGCCCCGCCCCTGCTGCTTCGCGACATAGCACGCCGAGTCCGCGGCACTCATGACGTCCTGTAGCGAACCGCTGACGTGGCTGATCTCGACGAGGCCGATGGAAATGCCGATGTTGAAGATCTTGTCCTTCCAGACAAAGCGATAGGCCGCAATGGCGTTGCAGATGTCCTGGGCGATCTGCCGCGCCTTGTCGATCGGGCAGCCGATCAGGAGTGCGCCGAATTCGTCTCCGCCCAGGCGCCCCACGTAGTCCGAATCGCGCACCTCGTCCTTGATCAGGGTGGCCACCTCGCGCAGCATGTTGTCGCCCGCCAGATGCCCGCAGCTGTCGTTGACGGCCTTGAATCGGTCGAGATCCATGTAGAACAACATGTGCACGGCCTCTTCGGCATGTGCCGTATCCATTGCCTCGTCGAGGCGCCGTTCGAACTCGCGGCGGTTGATCAGGCCGGTCAGCGGGTCGTGCGTGGCCTGGTAGCTCATCTGCCGGGTCAACCCGCGCAACTCACTGACGTCGTGGATGACCATGACGGTGCCCACAATGCTGCTGCCCGGGCCGCGCACCGGTGACGCCGTAAGCTCGACGCTGTGCTCGTGCTCGCCGTCCTGGGTAACGAGTACAGCGCGGCGGCCCATGTTGACGCGCCGGCGCATTGCCAGGCAGCGCTCGACGGGATCACCCAGCGAGCGCCGGTCGGCGTCGTCGACAAGCTTGAACAGCTCTCCGATCCGGTGGCCCGCGGCGTCGTCGCGATTGGTGCCGATCAGCGCTTCCGCGGCCCGGTTCATGTAGTCGATTCGCCCGTCGTTGTCGGTCGTGATCACACCCTCGGAAATCGACTCCAGCGTGTACTGGGCCTGCCGCTTGCTGCGGCTCAACGACACCTCGAGACTCTTGCGATGGCTGACGTCCCGCGCCACGGTCAGGACGGCCCGGCGACCCTGAAATTCGATACTCGAACTCTGCGCTTCGACCCACAGGCCGGATTCGTTGCCGTTGATCAGCTGAATCTCGAGCCGGCGCGGCGCCGTCTGCCCGGCCATGCGTTTGGCGAGGGTTTTGCGAAACAAGGCCCGGTACGCCGGCTTGACGAGATCGGCAACCTCGCGGCCGATGAGCTGCTCTGGCTCCAGCCCCACGAGACCGGCAGCCGGCAGGTTGGCGAGCATGATCTTTTCGTCGTGAATGAGCACAATTTCGGGCAAGGTTCGCGCAAAGTCGCGAAACAGCCGGTCGCGCCCCTGGATCTTCTGATCGCGCTCGCCAAGCGCGTCGAACAGGCGGTTGATCGTTTCAGCCAGCCGCGCCGTCGCCGGATCTTTGGGCACGCTGAGGCGCCGTCCAACGGATGCGTCCCGGGACGCGGCCAGCAACTCGTCGTTCAGGCGCCGGACGCGCTCCGCCATGCGCGCGCGGCCGCGCCACAGAATGCCGGCGCCCACCAGGGTCAGGAGCAGCGCAAAAGCGAGCAGAGTCGTAATGAAGGTAGCGGGCATGCTCTAAACGGGAGCCCGCCGGGCCATACATCCCCGGGTCGGCGCAGCGGACTGTGAATCCAGATCTTTGAGCATTGTCCTTCGGCCTCCCAGGGTGATACCGCGTAGGTGGCATTTGTTATTATTGCGGCCCGATTGGCGCGTGCTCCGGCCTACCGTGCGAAAGCGGTCTGGATCGAAATCCGGTGTCCACACAGGATAGCCCAGCGCGTATGTCTGACTGCGCCGATTCACCATAATTCGGCGGCTCCTACCGAGCCGGCTCGAGACGCGGCGCCAGAACGCCGTTCGAGCTGCTCGCCCGGCCGCCGCTTGTTTCACCACCTCATGTTTCAAGGATAAGCCCAAATTGATGAACATCGAGTTTGCCCGTCAGCAAATGGTCCAGCACCAGGTTCGCGCCTGGGACGTTCTGTCTGCAAACGTTCTCGAAGTGCTCGAAACGACGCCGCGGGAAGTCTTCGTACCGGCAGGATACGAGAATCTCGCATTTGCCGAGATCGAAATACCGATTGGCCGCGGCGAATCCATGCTGGCGCCGGTCATCGAAGGACGTGTTTTGCAGGCACTGGAGCTCAAGGAGAGCGATCGTGTACTCGAAGTCGGCACGGGAACCGGCTTCCTGACCGCCTGCCTCGCAAAGCTCGGCGCATCGGTGACGAGCGTCGACATTCATCCGGAGTTTATCGACAACGCGAGGGTAACACTCGACGAACTGGGGATCGGCAACGTCGACTTCGAAGTCATGGACGCAACCCGCAAACTGCCTGACGCGGAATTTGACGCCATAGCGGTTTCCGGCTCCCTGGAGCGCTTCGACCCGCGCTTTGTCGATATTCTGAGCCCGGGTGGCCGGCTGTTTGTCGTCACCGGAGATGCGCCGGTCATGGAGGCGCGCCTGGTGCGCCGGCTGTACGAAGGCGACTGGGAGAGCGAAGCGCTGTTCGAAACCGACCTCAAGCGACTGTCCAACGGCGAGCAACCGCCTGAATTCCGATTCTAGGCGAAGGCTGCCGCACAGAATGGCGGCAAAGCATTGCAACCGAAACGCCGACCCACGCATCCTAAGTAGCGGATACCCTGGCTTCCATTGAATGCTCTTGACGACAATCCGGATTTGAGCCCCTCGGAGTTCCTCGCCCGCCAGGCGGCCGGGGAGCGCTGGCAGCTTCTGGACGTTCGCGAGCCCTGGGAAATCAGCCTGGCGAGCGTGGACGCGGCCGTGTGCATTCCGATGGGTGAAATTGCCGCACGGCTGCCGGAACTGGACCCGACCCTGCCGGTCGCAGTGCTGTGCCATTCGGGCATCCGCAGCGCGCAGGTAGCCGCGGCACTGCGCGCGACGGGTTTCCGACGGGTGGCCAACGTCACGGGCGGGATCGATGCCTGGTCGCTGACGGTAGACCCGGCGATACCGCGGTATTGACACACCTTGACCCGAAATGGCTTGAACTGATTTAGTGATATAGTAGACTATAACACCTCAAACTTACCCGGCCCCCTGGGGAAGGACCTATCCTGATGAAAAACAAACAATTCTTTGCCTGCCTGACGATTGTCATAGGGACCTGGATGGCTGCTCCCGCCAGCGCCGCAACGCTGCTCGAGATCTATCAGCAGGCATTGCAAAGTGACCCGCTGATCCGCGAGGCGGACGCTCGGCGCCTCGCCGCGCTGGAAGCGAAACCCCAGGCGCGCAGTGCCTACCTGCCGCAGGTCAGTGCAAGCGGCAGCTTTACTCGCAGCAATAGCGACGGCACGAACGCCCAGGCTTTCAGGGACAGCAACGATCAGATTCAGATCGACGACTTCAGCTCGGAAACCGAGTCGGAGCGAACGGAATGGGGCCTCAACCTGCGCCAGACGCTGTTTCGCTGGGATCAGATCGTCGGCCTGCGCCAGGCCGACAAGCAGGTCCGGCGCGCCGAATCGGTCCGCGAGGCCGCGCAGCAGGACCTGATCGTCCGGGTCGTCGAGCGCTACTTCAACGTGCTGGCGGCCGAAGACAATCTGCTCGCCATCCACGCCAACCGCGTGGCGATTGCACGCCAGCTCGAGCAGGCCAAACAGCGCTTCGAGGTGGGCCTGATCGCCATTACCGACGTACAGGAATCCCAGGCGGCATTCGACCAGGCCACGGCTGACGAAATTGCCGCAAAGCGCAGCCTGGCGACTGCCCGCGAATTCCTCCGCGAGATTACGGGCGAGTACGTCATGGAACTCGCGGCACCCGTCGAGGCACTGCCGCTCAACAGCCCGGATCCCGTTAGCGAGAGCGCCTGGATCGAAGAGTCGCTGTCGCAAAACCTGGATCTCATGGTCAGCCGCATCGACGAACGCCTGGCGCGCGACGAAATATCGCTGCGCAAGAACGGCCACTACCCGAGCCTGGACCTCGTCGCGAGCTACGGCGACCGCGACACCGACCAGGACCAGAGCCTCAATGGCGGTGAGTTCCTCCCCGCCGACTCCGACGGCTCCAGCGACAGCATCGGCGTCGAACTGACGGTTCCGCTGTTCAGCGGGGGCTTCACGTCGTCCCGGGTCAAGGAAGCGGTGTACCTGCACCGGGCGTCGCGCGAAGTACTGCAGCGGGTGACGCGCGAGACCGAACGTCTCGCTCGCGACGCCTACCTTGGCGTCGTTACGGACATTAGCCGCGTACAGGCCCTGCGCCAGGCCGTGCAGTCGAACCGCACGGCGCTGGAGGCGACCGAAGCCGGCTTCGAAGTCGGCACGCGCACGATCGTGCAGGTGCTCGATCAGCAGTTCCAGCTCTACAACTCGATCGTGCAGTACTACCGCAGCCGTTACGACTACGTCCTCAACTACATGCGCCTGAAGCAGGCGGCCGGCACGTTGTCCGTTCAGGATCTCGAAGTGCTGGAGCCGTTCATGGAGTCGCGCAAGACGCCCGAGCAACAGTTCGAAGAGGAAGCAAGAGCGATCGCGGCGGGCGACGAGCCGCCGAAGTTCTTCGAAGGGCCGGCCGCGTCACCGGGCAGCGAGAACGAATAAGACTCGTGCCGAACGCCCGCCCCGTCGGGCGGGTGTTCGCTGCTTTCTTTGCTATCGGATCAGCGGGCGAATCATACCCATCAGGCGGTCGAGCGCGCCGCGGTTGTTTTCCAGCAGCTCCAGAGCCAGCCCGCGCATGCGCTGACGAGCGTCAGCATCCGCAAACAGTTCAACCACGCTCGCTGCAAGTTCGCTACTCGACTCGACACGGCCGCAGGCGCCGAGGCGAAAGAACATGCGCGCAATCTCCTCGGCGTTGAATACATGCGGACCCGAGAGCATCGCCACGCCGACTGCCGCCGGCTCGAGCAGGTTGTGGCCGCCGATCGGTACGAGACTGCCGCCGACAAACGCCACGTCGGACGCCGCATAGAACAACGGGACCTCGCCCATCGTATCGCCGAGGAACACCTGGCAGTCGGTGCCAGCCGGTGATTGCCGGCTGCGAAGCGTCTGTGCAAAGCCTTCCTTGTCGACCAGTTCCTCCACCGACCGGAACCGCTCGGGGTGGCGCGGGACGAGAATCAACAATGCGTCCGGAAACGTCTTCAACACCTCGCGATGGGCGTCGAGCACCTGGATCTCTTCACCTTCGTGGGTACTTGCCGCAATCCACACGGGCCGGTCCGGAAACAGCGTCTCCCTGAGCGCCTGCCCGTCCGCGTTGATGCTGTCCGGCAGGTCAATGTCGAACTTGATGTTGCCGGTCACCCGCGTGCGCTCCGGACTTGCGCCCAGCGAGAGAAATCGTTCCGCATCGCTACCCGTTTGCGCGGCAATGATGATGCCGTGGGACAGCGTATCCCGGAACAACGGCAGCAGACGCCGGTAGTTTTTAACCGACTTCGGCGAAATCCTGGCGCTGATCAGCACGAGCGGAATCTGCCGGACGCCGCAGCCGTGGTAGAGGTTCGGCCAGATTTCGGTTTCCATGATCATGGCGATCAGCGGCTTCTTTCTGGCGAAAAAGCGATTGATCGCATCCGGGTTTTCGAACGGGATATAGGCGTGATCGACGTCATTGCCGAAGGTGGCAGCAACCCGCGCAGCGCCCGTTGGCGTCACCGTGGTAACGAGCAGCGGCCTGTCCGGGTAGGCGTCGTTGAGCGCGCGAATCAGCGGCGTGGCCGCGACGACCTCACCGACCGACACGGCATGCACCCAGATACTGTCTTCGAGCTGCACGTAGCCCAGCCCGAAGCGTTCGCCGAGCTTGTGCCAGTAGCGGCGATTGCCGATGCCGCGCAGCAGGAAGTAGAGCGCGTACGGCAGCAGCAGCAGGTAACTCAGCAGGTTGTAGGCGAGGCGCACGGCGGGCTCGGCTTACGCACCGCGCAACCGGTCGATAATCCGTGTCGTGGAGTGGCCGTCACGAAACACGAGCACGCGCACTTCACCGCCGTTGGCCAGCACGTCGCGGCCGCCTGCAATGTCCTTCACCTCGTAGTCGCCACCCTTGACCAGCACGTCGGGGAGCACGTTTCGAATCAGTCGCTCGGGCGTATCTTCCGAAAACGGGACCACCCAGTCGACCGCGGCAAGTCCGGCCAGGACGAGCATCCGGTCGTCGAGTCCGTTGACGGGACGGTCCGGTCCTTTCAGCTCGCGTACCGACGCGTCGTCGTTGACCGCGACGATCAAGCGGTCGCCCAGACTCTTGGCCTCCTCGAGATAGGCAACGTGGCCTGCGTGCAGGATATCGAAGCAGCCATTGGTCATGACCACACGCTCACCGCGGCTCTTTGCTTCCGCCACGAGGGTCAGGAGCTCGTCCTCGGCCACCAGACCGCGGCCACCCTGCCCGCGCTGATGCAGCGCCATGCGAATCTCGGCCGGCGTCACCGTGGCCACGCCGATCTTGCGCACAACGAGGCCAGCGGCGAGATTGGCCAGCGCTGCCGCTTCCTTGAAGCCCTGGCCCGCAGCGACGGCAGCCGCCAGCGTCGCAATGACGGTGTCGCCGGCACCGGTTACGTCGTAGACCTCGCGCGCCTGCGTGGACAGGAACACGGGTTCGGCACCGGCCTCGAGGAGCAGCATGCCCTTCTCACTGCGGGTGATGAGCAGCGCGTCGAGTTCGAGCCGATCGAGCATGGCAAAACCGCGCGCGACGAGATCGTCGTCGTTGTCGGGCACGCCGGCTACCGCCTCGAACTCGGACTGGTTCGGTGTCATTAGCGTCGCGCCCGTGTATTTATCGAAGTTGTTGCCCTTCGGGTCGACGAAGACCGGTACGCCGGCCTTGCGGCAGTCCGCAATCATGCGGGTAACGTCCGTGAGTGCCCCTTTGCCGTAATCCGAAAGCACAACGGCACCGGCGGCCGGCAGGTGGCCTTCGAGGTCACTGGTAAGCCGGCCGTCGGACAACTCGGCAACGTTCTCGCGGTCCAGCCGGATGAGCTGCTGACCGCGGCTCTGCACGCGCGTCTTGGTAATCGTCGGTCGGTCGCTGACCCGGTTGAAGCCGCAATCTATGCCCTGCGCACCCAGGACCGTCTCCAGCACCTTGGCCGACTCGTCGTTGCCCACGACGCCCAGGAGCGTGGTCTCGATACCGAGTGCGGCAAGATTGACGGCCACGTTTGCCGCACCGCCCGGCCGGTCATCGGTCTCGGCAATGTGCACGACGGGCACGGGAGCTTCGGGTGAGATGCGCCCCGTCGAACCGAACAGATACTGGTCGAGCATGACGTCGCCGGCAACGACAACGCTGGCGCGGGAGAAATCCGGGATCGAAATAGCCACGCGCGGAATGTAGCAGATACCGCTCCGAGCCGGTACTTGAAGGCCGCGTGTGGCGTCTCCGCGCGGATACAACCCGGTCGACCTGATGCTCGGCCTCATCGTCGAGGCCATCGAACACGATTCCTCGAGCATGGTTGTTCACGCACGAATCGCCGAGCTGCTCGACGCCGTGCTGACGGGTCGCTTTTACGACGATGCGATGCCCGGCCACGTGGGCGGTTCAGAGAACGCCAAAGCCGTACTGATCTACGACACGAAGCGCAATACATACGTTGCACTGGCGCTCAACACCGCGGCGCCGGGTGAGGCGATCGTCAATCATTTGCTGAAGTCGCTCGATGGGTTGTCCAGGAACTAATGTCATCGGACCACAAGATGTTGACATTGCGCACCGGCATGAGCCAACATCTTGTGCGCGTCGGTTCGCCTATGGCGATGAATAGGGAACCCGGTGACCGCCAAGCCAGGCGGAAGTCCGGGGCTGCCCCCGCAACTGTAAGCAGCATGCGTTACCACGAGGCCACTGGAGCAATCCGGGAAGGCGGCAACGCGTAACACTGCAAGTCAGGAGACCTGCCGGCGCAATTCGTTAACTCAACGGACGGGGTGTGCCGGGAGGGTTGGTTGTTCCGCCGGCGTCTCGTTCCGGAAAACCACTGCCTTTCGACTCCGTCCCCTTTTGGAGACCGAGGTCACGATATGGCGCAAACCGCAGTTTCACGTCTTCCCGAATACGCGCACGCCCACGAGGCTCATCCCGATACGGATGCCGACGGGTCGGGCGCAATACGGATCGATCGCTCACGCGACGATCTGCTGACGCCGTTTGGCAAAGCGACGATGCGCGATCGTTATCTGTTGCCGGGAGAGTCGTTTCAGGATCTGTTTGCCCGCGTCGCGATAGCCTACGCGGACAAGCCCGACGTCAATCCGGGCCATGCCCAGCGGCTCTACGACTACATGTCGCGTCAGTGGTTCATGCCCGCAACGCCGATTCTGAGCAACGGCGGCAGCGATCGCGGGCTGCCCATTTCCTGCTTCCTGAACGCCGTTGACGACAGCCTGGACGACATCGTCGACACGTGGACCGAGAACGTCTGGCTAGCGTCCAACGGCGGCGGCATCGGCACCTACTGGGGCGACGTGCGCTCGATCGGCGAAACGATCGGCAATAACGGCCAGACGTCCGGGATCATTCCGTTTGTCCGCGTCATGGATTCGCTGACGCTGGCGATTTCACAGGGTTCGCTCCGACGCGGCTCGGCGGCCGTCTATATTGACGTGCACCATCCGGAGATCGAGGAGTTCATCGAAATCCGCAAGCCGTCAGGCGATTTCAACCGCAAGAGCCTGAACCTGCATCACGGCATTGCGCTCACGGACGAGTTCATGACGGCCGTGCGCGACGATACCGGGTTTGCACTCAGGAGCCCCGTCGACGGCCACGAAGTACGGACCGTGTCCGCCCGCGAACTCTGGCAGAAGATCCTCGAGACCCGCCTGCAAACGGGAGAGCCTTACCTGCTGTTCGTTGACAGCGCGAATCGCGAACTCCCCGAACATCAAAAGCGGCTGGGGCTCAGGGTGCGACAATCGAACCTGTGCAGTGAGATCCTGCTGCCGACCGGCCGCGACCATCTGGGCAAGACGCGCACGGCCGTCTGTTGCCTCGCTTCGGTCAACTTCGCAAAGTGGGACGAATGGAGCGGCGACGACGGTTTTGTCGAAGATCTGATGCGCATGCTCGATAACGTCCTCGAAGATTTTATCGAGCGCGCACCCGACAGCATGCAAAACGCAAAGTACTCGGCCTCGCGCGAACGTTCGGTGGGTCTCGGCGCCATGGGCTTTCACTCGTTCCTGCAGGCACGCGGCATAGCCTTCGAAAGTGCGCTGGCCAAGAGTCACAACCTGAAGATGTTTCGCCACTTGCGCGCGGCTGCCGACCGGGCATCGAAGCGGCTCGCAGAAGAGCGCGGCGCATGCCCGGATGCTGCCGAGTCCGGCGTCGCCGAACGCTTCAGCCACAAGCTGTCGATCGCTCCGACCGCAAGCATTAGCATCATCTGCGGCGGTGTCAGCGCCTGCGTCGAGCCAATACCGGCCAACATCTACACGCACAAAACGCTGTCGGGCTCGTTTACCGTCAAGAACCCCGCACTCGTCGAACTGCTTGCCGGCAAAGGCCGCGACACCGCCGAAACCTGGGCCTCGATCCTGCAGCACGACGGCTCGGTTCAGCACCTCGACTGTCTGAGCGAACACGAGAAAGCCGTCTTTCGCACCTCGTTCGAGATCGACCAGCGCTGGGTCATCGACCTGGCGGGTGACCGGGCACCGAGCGTTTGTCAGGGTCAGTCGATCAACCTGTTCCTCAACGCGAACCTGCACAAGTGGGATTTGCTCATGCTGCACTGGACCGCCTGGGAGCGCGGCATCAAGAGCCTCTACTACTGCCGTTCGAAGTCCGTGCAGCGCGCCGGCTTTGCGGGCGTCGAGGCCGACAACACCAAAGCCTGGCCCGAGCGCGAGCTTGCCGGCGGACTGGCCGACTACGACGAATGCCTGGCATGCCAGTAGCACCCGTCGCCGAAGACCGGAAATCGGAGACCGCAATGACGACAAAAACAGCAATCACGGACGCACAGATCGACCTGCTCGGGAAGCCGGGCCTCATGACGCCGAGCAAGACCTACAAACCGTTCCGCTACCCCTGGGCCATCGACTACTGGCGCCTTCAGCAGCAGATTCACTGGCTGCCCGAGGAGGTTCCGCTCGGTGAAGACTGCAAGGACTGGACCCACAAGCTCTCCGACGCGGAGAGAAACCTGCTTACGCAGGTGTTCCGGTTCTTTACCCAGTCGGACGTCGAGGTGCAGGACAACTATCTCGAACGCTACGCGCTGGTATTCAAACCGACCGAGATCAAAATGATGCTCGCGGCGTTCTCCAACATGGAGACCGTGCACATTGTGGCCTATGCGCTGCTGCTCGAAACCTTGGGCATGCCCGACTCCGAGTTCGCCGCGTTCATGGACTACGACGCCATGCGCGACAAACACGACTACATGCAGGAGTTCGGCGTCGGCAGCGAGGCCGACATCCTGCGCACGCTCGCGATGTTCGGCGGCTTCACGGAAGGTCTACAGCTGTTCGCGAGCTTCGCAATCCTCTTGAACTTCCCGCGCCACAACAAGATGCGCGGCATGGGGCAAATTGTTTCATGGTCGGTTCGCGACGAGAGCCTGCACTGCGAAGGCGTCCTGCGCCTGTTCCACACGTTTGCCGAAGAAACCGGCGCGCTGACAAAAGACGTCAAGGACGACATTGTGGACTGCGCAAAGACCGTTGTAGGTCTCGAAGACCGCTTCATCGACCTCGCCTTCGAAATGGGCCCGCTCGAGGGTCTCACGGCCGCTGACGTCAAACAGTACATACGCTATGTTGCGGACTGGCGCTTGTCGCAGCTGTCACTCCCGGCCGTGTACGGCGTCACCGAGCACCCGCTCCCCTGGCTCACGGAAATACTGAACGGCGTCGAACACGCCAATTTCTTCGAGACCCGCGCTACGGAATACACCAAGGCCGCAACGGGCGGCAGCTGGCATGGAGAGGCAGGTGCCTGGAATGCATTCGACGCACGCGTTGCCGATCAACGCCAGGGAGCGTTGGGTCTTTGAGCCGGGGCAGAATGGGCCCCGTCCCGGGCGACCATGGCCAGGCAGACTGCCAGCGGTTGGCGAGCAAAGTCTGTTCGACGCGGAAGGATTGTTGTGCAACTGTGGACCATTGGATAGAGTGAAGACATGACGTCAGGCATCACTTATGCAACCAAACCGCTTACCCGCCCGGGCTGTGGCCCGACGGGCGGCAAACCGTTTGTAGCGAGGCACTGATCCCGACCACTCTCGGTGCCCCGGCGGCCTCGAGAGCAATCCTCAAGAGTTCCGCCGGACCCGGCTTGAAGGAACTCGAATGCACAATACGCAAACACGCTTTCACTCGGCAACGCGCGCGCCGCTTGCTGCCAGCCGAGGTGCCTCGTGACCGTTCAGCGGACAGCGTTACCGATTGTACTGGTGACCATTGGCGCCGTCTGCGGTCTCGCGGCGACAGACCTCGTGCTGCCCGCCATACCCATACTCCCCAATGTCGTTTCGGGCACGGTTCAGTCCGCACAGTGGGTACTCGCCGCGTTTGCGCTCGGGACTGGCGCCGGCCTCCTGATCTTCGGTGAGCTGGGGGCGCGATACCGGGTCGTGGACCTCCTGGTCGTGTCGCTGTTTGCGCTGGCCCTGCTGTCGCTTGCGGCAACGCAAGCCGGATCGCTCGTCGAAATGTCGGTGATCCGCTTCTTCCAGGGTATTGCCGCATCGGCATCCGCCGTCTACGCACCCGTCATGGTCAGCGTATTGTACGAAGGGCCCAGAGCGGTGGCGATGCTCGGCAGGATCGGGAGTATAGAATCGATTGCACCTGCCATTGCACCGATCCTTGGCGCCGTATTGCTGAGCGCCTACGGCTGGCAGTCGTCGTTCTACCTGGTGGCGGCAACAGCGGCGACCCTGGGCTTCACCTGGCTTCTGCAACCGGGCTTCAGGAAACGTCTCGGCCGGCTGAACGCCGCGCCGGGAGGCTATCTGGAACTGGTCGTAAACCCGCGGTTCATGCGTTACGCGCTGAGCCAGGCGCTGACCTTGGGGGCCGTTCTGGTGATCGTCTTTTCCGCGCCCAAAGTCATTACGGCAGGTTTGGGAGGGACCGTATCCGATTTCATCGTAATGCAGGTCATCGGTATCAGCCTGTTCATCACGGCCGCCAACATGACGGGTGTTTTTGATCGCTGGTGGGGAGGCGAGCGGACAATTTTCATCGGAACAGCGCTCTCAGCACTGGGATGCGCAGGTCTGCTCTCTCTGTCCATCTTCGGTGAAACGTCGGTTACCGCTCTCTGGTGCCTTTTCGCCATCGTGAACCTGGGCCTGGGAATACGTGGCCCCGCCGGTTTTTACAAGGCGCTGCTGGCTTCCGGCGGCAACGACTCCAGAGGGTCAGCCGTGGTGATCCTGGCCATAGTACTGACCGCGGCGGCCGGAACCGCAGTCGTGGCCCCCTGGATCGAGGACGGTCTGTTCCCGCTGGCTCTCACTGCCGCGATGATTTCGGGCGCTTCGGTGCTGATCCTCATGCTCCCCGCTTTACGTCAGGAGGACTCTGCCTGAATGCCCATCAGCACAAACCACACTTCGATGTAAGTCCTCTTTGCTGCTACCCTTTCGGGGAAAGGACCGTCAGTGGCGTGATTCGGGGAGGCACCCGCAAGACGAGATGAGCTGGATATACGTTGCTGTCGGAATCGCCTGCCTTATCGTGCTACAGCTGCTGCGCAGCGGCCTGTCGATTGTGTTCCCGACTTACCGCGTTCGCCCGATACGCAAACCGGACCCGGCGAGCTTCGGCGGCATCGAACTCGTCGACGCAAAAATCTCCGCCTACAACAGCCTGGGATTCAAGGGACCAGCCTGGCTGGGCTGTGACCAGGTGCCCGCGGGCGCGGACCCCGTTGCGGCACACGCAACCTTCCGCAATCAGGACGAGCACATCGTCGCCTGGCTGGGGCCGGCGGTCGAGCTCACCCAACCGAATCAGCTGCTTACCTACTACACCACGCTTCTCGAAGACGGCCGTTACGCCGTCACCCAGATAAGCGACCCCTACTTCGAAGCGGTCGCCGACCCTTTGACCCCCGCGCAAACCATCGCCGCCGGTGATGAAGCCGAGGAAATCGCCGCGCATCGCCGCTTTGTCGCGGAACTCGGCGTCAGGCCCGCCAACTCGACGCCCGGGGAAGACGTGCTGCGTTTTGCGGCCGAGCACATGAACGGAATCCGTCAGCGCCTGCTGGAACGCGGAGACCTGAGCGAAACAGACGGCATCGCCCGGCCGGGGTTCCGCTTCGCATTCCGCCTGCTCAAGGCGATCCAGTCCCGGCCCAAACCGAAGAAAGCCGCTCTGCCGGGCAACCCGACCGTCGCCCATCTGGGCGCCCTCGCCAAAGTCGTCGAATTCGCGAAATCGCGGGCGCCGGCGCAGCACGTGCAGTGGCAGTTGCTGACCATTAGCGTCGTGTTGTCCCTTGCCATCGGCTGGCCAATTTTTGGCCTCGAGTTCACGGCGATCGTCGTTGCCGTCATTGCGTTTCACGAGGCAGGGCACTGGCTCGCCATGCGGCTGTTCGGCTACGGCAACCCGCATATTACGCTGCTGCCACTCGTCGGCGGCGTTGCCATTGGTCACGAGAACTCGCCGAATGCCGCACACCGCGCGTGGGTAGCGCTCGCCGGCCCGCTGCCGGGTATTGTGCTCGGCTGGCTGCTGTTCTGGGCTTCAGCGTCGGCAACCGAAATGTATTTTGGCGATGGCGCCCTGTATCTCGCCGCCGTGATATTGCTGTTCGTCAACTATCTCAACGTCTTGCCGATTCCGCCACTCGACGGCCATCACGTCGTGCAGGCCATCCTGCCGCCACGCTGGGTGATGCTGCAGGTGCTGCTGATTGCCGTCGGCGTTGCGCTCGGTGCTTACGTGGCCTGGCAGCTCGACTTCTGGCCTCTCGCGTTGATCGCCGCGCTACAGCTTCTGGGCGTGCAGACGCTGTGGCGGCAGGCCCGAATCGTCAAGGACCTCCGGACCCGGCCGATCCCCGATACCAGCGATGAAGCGAGCGCGCGCACGTGGTTGTTCGACACGCTTCAGCAGATGCTCGGCCCCGCGGTCAACCCGGCGAAACGCGTCGGGCTTGCGAACGGCGTGCTGAATCAGCTGCGCCTCAAACCCATGGGCGCGGGACAATGCACGATTGTTGCTACCGTCTACGGCCTGTTGCTCATCGTACCGATCGTGGCGCTGGCGTTCGTGACCGGCCTGCCGTTCGGCACTGATGAGTACACAGAAGACCCGGAAATTGCGGCAATCTACGAAACTATCGGGGTCAGGTACGGGCAGTTGCTGGACGAAGCGGACCGCAAGGACGTCGGTACGTTGATCGGCGATCTGTGTGCAGGCAGTGCGCTACCACCGCCGGCCTCGGAACAGGCGCTTGCGGACCTTCGCGACCGGCTCGGGGGCGACATACCGGCAAATCTCGAATCGTTCTACGAGCAACACAACGGAGGCTGTCCCGGGTTGGAGCTGGATCGCGCCGAGGACATTGCGCCGCTGGACCCGTCGCTGCTGATCGGTGGCGACCTCGAGCACTTTGTGTTCGACGGCGACCTCTACTTCTTGAACGAAAGCTCGGAAGAGCGCCGAATACCGATCGGCGATACAGCCCGCTGGTGGCTGCTCGGCAACCGCGACTCGAACTACGCATTTCTCGATCCGGATCCCCCGGACGGAGCACCAACGATTTACGTCATGGGTGAACTCGCTATCGGCGCCGACATGTTTCCGACCGTCGACGCATGGCTGCGCGAACGCTGGTCGTGGGAACAATACGATGCCTTCAACCTGGAGCAGCAGGCTCTCATCGCCGAGATACGCCGCAAGAAAGTCGCTCACCTCAGCGTAAAGGAGCTTCTGGATCTTTACCCGAAGCCAAACCTCCTGCTGCGGCTGATCGTTCCGGAGTTGTCTTACCCCGGTCCGGCCAGCGCCGCTCAGCTCAGCGCGGTCGAGGCGCTGGTCGGCCGGCCGCTGCCCGAGGATCATCGCGAAGCCCTGGAAATACATGACGGCTTCGTGCCGTTCTCAGTGCTGGCGACCGGTGAGATCGTGGCGGCCGCGGAGATCCCGGCCAGTGAGCGGCAACAGGCCATCGAGCTTGCAGCAAACGCAGGCGTCGCCGGATTCGATAACCTTGCTCTGGCGTCATGCTGGGCCGTCGGTGGCTATGTGCTTCCCTCCGATGACGGCTACTCCACGGAGCTCTTCGCTTCGCTGCTCTGGTGCCCGGGGAACGCCTCGGGTCAGCGGTATCTGAGCCTGCGCGAGAACCGGGTATACGCTTCGTATATCGACGCGCTGCGCGACTACGCCGCCGTATTCGTCGGGTACTGACTGTCGCTCGCCGCCCGGCGCATCGGGCCTGCCACTTTTTGCCTTTTTTAGGTCACGGGGCTCGCACAATCGCGGGTTTCAATCTCCCGACAATAACAACGGGAGAGCAGCGTGCAGCAAGTAATGTCCCGACTACGGCAGTCGGCATCGGTCAAAATCCTGACGATCGGCTTCCTGATCCTCGTACTGCTGATCCCGCTCGGTATGGTCCGCGACACGATCAACGATCGCAGCAACGTCCATCTGACGGCCAAGATGGATATCCAGCGTACCTGGGGGCAGTCGCAGCTCATTGCCGGTCCGGCGCTGATCCTGCCCTACGATCTCGTGCGCATCAACGAACGCGGCGAGCGTCGGACCGACCGCCGCGAGCTGTACGTCCTGCCCCAGACGCTGGATATAGAAGCCTCCGCTGAATCCGAGATTCGCTACCGGGGAATACACAAGGTGCCGGTGTATTCGTCCCGTGTTGCGCTCAAAGCCCGTTTCGACGGCATCGATCCCGAGAAACTCGGGATCGGCGGCTACAACATTCACTGGTCGGAAGCGGCGATTGCCATCGGCATTAGCGACGGCCGCGCCATTACCGTGACACCAACCGCAAACGTCAACGGCCAGTCAACGAGCTTCGTACCCGGCGGGCAGCGCATCGATGCATTGCCGCCGCAGATCGAGGCGCCGCTCAGAGGCATCGTGGATCTGGCGCGAGCCGACGAACTGTCCTTTGACACGGTGCTGGAAATCAAGGGCAGCGAGTCGCTGTACTTCCTGCCGCTCGGAGACTCCACGCGCGCCAGGCTGACATCCGGCTGGCCCACACCGAGCTTCGCCGGCAGCTACCTGCCCGAAACGCGTGACGTCAGCGAGGCGGGATTTACGGCGGACTGGAAAGTGTCGAGCATTGGCCGCTCCCTGCCCTCGCACTGGACCGAAGGCTCGCGCGCCGCAGACTCCGCGCGCAGCGATGCGTTCGGCGTCGAGCTGTATATGCCGATCAGCGTCTATCGGCTGACACTCAGATCCGTCAAGTACGGCATTCTGTTCATCGTGCTGACCTTCGTCAGCTACTTCATATTTGAAGTCATTGCGGGCCTCAGGCTGCACCCGCTGCAGTACCTGATGGTCGGCATGGCCAACGTGATCTTCTTCCTGCTGCTGATAGCCCTGGCCGAGCACACGGGCTTCGGCTGGTCCTACCTGTTGAGCGCCCTTGCCGCAAGCGGGCTGATTGTCGGTTACAGCCGCGCTGTGCTCGGCACCCGTCGGCGCACGCTAATCATTGCCAGCGTCGCCTTTGCCCTGTACGCGTTCCTGTACATGACTCTCAAGGCCGAGACCTATGCCCTGCTCGCGGGCTCCATTGCCCTGTGGGCCGTGCTGGCCGCCATCATGTATCTGACACGCCGGATCGACTGGTACGAACGATCCGGCAGACCGGAAAAAGATCGTTCGGATGCGCCTGTCGAGGGAGCGGCCGGGCAAACCCCTGCAAGCAGCTAGAACAACCCTTCACGAGGAGTCCCTGCATGAACAGACGAACGTTATTGTTGAACATCCTCGCGGCGACGCTGCTTGGCGTTTCCGGCTGTGCGTCGTATACGACACCCGGCGGCCCCGTCGACCTGAGCGGTATCCAGTCGACCGACATCCGCGAACTGATGTCGCGCGAAGCGGCCGCCACGTTCCCTGCGTCCGTTTCGTTCGCTCGGGTGCAATCACCGGGATACGAATCACGTACGGCCGAAACCTACGGCGACGGGGAGTACGTTGTCGTTACCAACCGGGAGCTAATGTCCGACGCCAATATCGAGGACATGACGGCCTGGCCAGGCGTTCGCGGTATTGCGCCGATCAACCGTCTGCTCATTCCGGCGCGCCTCAGCAGCATCGACGATCTGCGCACCGCAAGCGCAAACTTGAGAGCCGATGTGCTTGCGGTGTTTACGCTGGACACGTCGTATCGAGTCGACGGCAAATCGTTCGGGCCTCTTAGCGTCATCTCACTTGGCCTCATGCGCGACCGGGAAACGGCGGTTACGACGACCGCGTCCGCCATGTTCGTCGACGTCCGGACCGGCTTCGTCTACGGCCTTGCCGAAGCATCAGCCAGCGAGAGGCAGGTCACCAGCGCCTGGACCAGCGCCGACGCCGCTGACCAGGGGCGGTTGAGAACCGAGCGCGAGGCATTTGCGGACCTGCTGCGAGAGCTGGAACGGACCTGGACCAGCATTGTTGCGGAACACACGCAAGAGACGACATAACAGCAGCGCTCCCGGATTCGGCTGCAGCGCTAGCGCTCCAGCGGCGCGTACACGACCATCTCGATCTCCACGATCCCGCGCGGGCTGAACAGGCCCGTTGTGCCGACGGCCGTCCACGCGGGATGCGGCTCCACGGCGTACTTCGCTTTGGTCTCGGCGATCACCAGTGCTTGTTCCGCAATGTCGAGCGTCGTGCTGTTCCCGTCGAGAACGTGGAAGGTATTGATCTTCACCATACCCTCGAGGCTGGCGTCAGCGGTCGACAGGTACCTCTCGATGCCTTCGAACGCCTGTTCGGTGTACTCGCGGAAGCGCTCTTTCGAGATCGGCAGGTTGTCGTCGCGGCTGGCGCCAATCACGATGCCCGAGATGTAGACAAAATCGCCCGCCCGGATGGCGTGAGAATACTGCCAGGGACTGTCATAACCCGTGCGCACTTTCGGCACGTCTTCCGTAAACGTCACCGAGCGACCTCCGCTCTCGATGACCTCGACGGCACCGCTCTCGACCTCCTGGCCGGCCACGGCGGTCGTTAACATGACGGCGACGACTGTGACGACAGATTTGTACATTGTGCTCTCCTCGCGAGATGTAGGTGTCCCGGCCAGGTGTGTCCCTGCGGGTAAGGGCCGAAAATGTAGCATGGACAACTCTTCCACCTGACTTCGGCGGATCTGGCTTTGCGGAGTAGGCGGTACCGGGAAGAACCGATACTATTGCATTTCGTCGTACTGCGGCGCGGCATCACTATGCGATTGAGTGTGCTCACGGTAGTTTTCTGCTTCGGCCTCCTGGGCTGCGCCCAACCGCAGCCCATTGCTGAAGATGCGGCGCTCGACATCTGCTTCTTCAGCGAAGAACAGGCCGGCTGGCGGCTGAGTCGAGAAGAGCCGGGCAACGCGCAGGAACACAGAACGCTGATCGTTGAGGAAACCGGCATCGATCTCGTTTTGAAACCCCGATATCGTCAGTTCTGGTTCGCTCATGACGACGGTCGCCAATACGTTTGTTTGCTGCTGGGTTTCCGGGACACACCCTCCCTGTGTGATCGCGTCGGGTATGAACTCGTTCCCGGGAACGGCGCCTGGACCGTCGAACATGCGGATATTGTCATGTGCCATGAACGGCGGCGATGACCCGAGGCGCTGATTGTCACAACACCCCGTTTTCGCGGCCCTCCTCCACTTGCCGTTTGTTTCTCCGGTAGCTGTCGTAGCTCTCGTTCGCCCGCTCCATGCAGCGGTCGTAATCGGACGGTGGGCCGCTACGGCATTCGTGCCGCTGGCGTTCCTGAGCCGCTTCGTACAGCTCCCGCGACGTGCACCCGCATAGTGAGACGATAGCGACAAGCGCCAGTAGTGCGCGTTGGGTGCTCATTCAGCAACCGCCCTGTTCTTCGAAGTACCGGATCACAACCAGCATGGCGTTCTTGTCGGCATATTCGGCAGCGTGTTTCTCCATGTAGCGAATAATCTCCGGCACCTTGAAAAGCTCCTTTGTCGGCTTGCAATACACCTCGGCAAGATAGTCGGTTTCCTCATCCAGCATCGCAATCAGGTCCAGTGCGCCGCCGACGTAGGCGTTCAGGATCGGGTGTTCGCTGCATGCCCGTCCCGACGATTCGCAAATGCTGACAAACTGATTCATTGTCAGCGCCGACGCCGAACCGGGCATCGTAAATAGTGCAATAAGCGCTGTGGACAGAGCTGTGATTCTGAGCTTCATGGGATCAATCCTCTTGCAGTAATTAATGTTTTACGATAATTTATAGCTGTCCAATGAGGATTTCAAGAGGCTTGTGGCATGACACGTCGTTTCTCCCTGCTCATTTCCTGGAGCTGTACGGCACTTCTCTTCGCCGTTCCGCTGGGTGCGATCTACTATTTCCTGAACATCCAGGCGTTTGCGGCATTTACTCGAAAGAGCCTTCGTCTGCCGATCGAGTGGGACACGGTGCTGGGCTGGCAATGGTATGCACTGGGCGGAATCACCTTTCTGTACATGAGCATCGGATTGATCGGGCTGTATTTCCTGCGCCGGCCGTTTGCAAACTTTGCCCGCGGTGAGTTGTTCAACCTCGCCAACAGCCGCGACCTGCGTCGGTTCTCGATGCTGCTGCTGATACAGGCGCTGATGAAACCCGTACACTTTGCACTGATGACGGTGCTGTTGTCCGCCAATCATGGCCCCGGGAACAAGATGCTCTCCATTTCGGTGGGCAGCGCAGAAATCAGGATGATTGCCCTGGCGCTCGTGTTCTGGATCGTCAGCAACCTGCTGATCGAAGGCGGGAAACTCGAGGCCGAAAACCGGCAGTTCGTGTAGGTGCCCGTCATGCCGATTCAAGTCAACCTGGACGTCATGCTGGCCAAACGGAAGATGAAGGGCAAGGCGCTCGCGAACGAAGTGGGTATCACCGAACAAAACCTGTCGTTGCTGCGCACGGGGAAAGTCAAAGGCGTCCGGTTCTCGACGCTCGAGAGCATCTGTGAGGTTCTGGCCTGCCAGCCGGGCGATATTCTCGAATACGTGCCGGATCCGGAAGACGGCGCATAAAGCCAACCTCGGACGCGGCTGCCCGGCTACCGGCGCACGGTTACCCTCCGCGGCCGGGCCGAACATCAGGCTGGCGGCTAGCGCACGATATGCCAGCGGGTCTGGCGGCCCGCCAGGTAGTGCACGGTCTCACCATCGAAACAGGCGCTCTGCTCGAGTTTGATCTGCACGAGCTGGCCGTCCCATTCGGGCATGGGCGTTTTGATGTTGCCCTCGATGGCGTAGCACGTGTTCACGTGCAGCGGCCAATCGCCGCGCACCGGCGTGCCGTCCTGATCGTCCCACATACCGATCGTAGGGCCCGGCGCATGCCCGAAGAAACCGATCGGGTGTGTATACACGCTGCATTCGATCTTCTTCCTGTCGCACTGGGCGCGCGTCGCGGCGGTAATCTCGTTGCCCGTGCGGCCGGTGACGAACTCGTCGGTCAGGAGATCCTGCCAGCGGTTGCCGACCTCCAGCGCGTCGATGAGGCCCTTCGGTATGTCAGTTTCACCGAGTTTCGGTACGTAACCCATCTCTTGCGTGTCGGTGCACAAGCGCAGGTAGCAGATACCCACGTCGGTGTGAATGACGTCGCCGGCCTGGATGATGCCGCTCTCGCCACAGAACGCGGTATCGCTGTCGCAGGTTTGTCCCGGGCGCTGCGCGTTGACATAGGGCATGAACCAGGCAGGCAGGTCGAGTTCCACGAAGCGTTGCCTCAAGTACCAGGCGACGTCATCGGTTGTCGTCACGCCGGGCGTAATGACGCGGCTGGAAAACGCCTCGGCAATGACGCTGCGTGCGAGGCTGACCGTATGCGCGTAGGTTTCCATCTCGTTTTGTGTGCGCGTCTCCGCCCAGCGCACGACAAGATCTTCTGCCGGCACCAGCCGAGACGCATAGTCTTCAGGCAGCACCTCGAGCAGGCGTTCATGCAGCGCGTGGGTGAGCCCATCAGCAACCGGCCAGTCGCGAGACACGTTGATGCCGATGCGCGCCGGATTGCGGGAGGCAATGAGCTCGCCCAGCGCCTGCCATTGCGCGTCGAGATCGCCGCCCTCCCAGGCCGACTCGTACGGACCGCCGAGTGGGTATCGGTTGACGGTCAGGCGATCGACGCCGTCGTTCGTGCGATGAAACACGAGCATTGTCGTGCGGCGCGCCGCAAACGTCGGCTGCGGCACGAGGGAAAAGTAGATGGGATCCTCCGCGTACTCGCGATTGAGTACGAGCCACATGTCGAGGTTGGTCTCCTCCATCAGCGCTGGAAGCAGCGTCTCGAGACGCTCTTCGAGGTGCCGATTCTCTACGGGAGGGCGATCCCGGTATTCCAGCACGGCGCGAGGGCCGGCAACTTCCCGCCCCTGATCCTGAGCTAGCAGCGCTTGGGCGGGTAACAGCAGGCAGGCAAGAACGGCGAGCTTACGCATGGAGACACTCCTGAATCCTGTGGTGACGCACGGCATACTGAAGGATTGTGCAGCGCCTGCCAAGATGTCGGTTGAGTGCGGGCAGTAGGCCCCATCATCGGCAAGCGGCTTTGCGGATCTGACAACAAGACCCGTTATGTTCCATCCGAGCCACGGCGCCCTGCGCATGGCCGGGAAGTCGACACTGCTCACTGACGACGCAATACCGTGTATGATTGCGAGCGAATCGAGGGATGTACATGCATTCGAAACTGGTAAGTGTCGCCGTTTGTCTAGCGCTCTCGGGCTGCGCTACGGTTACTCGGGGCACGACCGAAATGTACCGAATAGAAACCGACCCGCCGGGAGCAATCGCAACCCTTTCCAACAACAGGGTCTGCAAAACGCCTTGCGACATTCGTGTCAATCGCAAGAGCAGCTTCCAGGTCGACATCGTCAAACCCGGTTACGAAGATTTTTCGACGGTTGTCCAGTCTACTGCTGACGGCGCAGGGAAGGCTGGAATGGCCGGAAACATCATTCTCGGCGGCATCATTGGTGCAGGAGTAGACGCCGGATCCGGCGCCATGCATTCGCATCAACCCAATCCGTTGGTTGTCACGCTGGTACCACTCTCAGACACAGCTGTCGAGAATAAATCCACAAGCGAAAAAGAAGAATAGCTTCAATAAAACAGCTTCAATAAGGGGAGACTCATCAGTGAATAGACTATTACAAATACACTGTGCATTTCTGTTCGCGGTTCTGGGCAGCGGATGTGTAAACACGCAATTGGCCGGCGACGTCGACCCAAGCATCGACATCAACGCCTACGAGACCTTTTACGTCGTGCACAACCCGGACGACAAGCGTGAGCTTGAAAAGGTCATCGCCGCGGAGATTACGGCTATCGGCAAGACGGCGACGTTTGGTACGGAATCGACGGCGCCCGACGGCACGGAAGTCGTCGTGACCTATAACAGCAAGTGGATGTGGGACATAACCATGTATTTGCTCGAGCTGAACCTCGAGTTCCGCGACCCGGAGAACGACTACAAATTTGCATCGGGACGTTCGTATCGAACGTCGCTCGCGCGCAAGTCGCCTGAATTCATGACGCGCGAAATTCTCGGTGAGATATACGGCATCGTGATACCGGAGGACGAAGAATGAGAACAATCAAGCTCACGCTGGCACTGCTTGTCGTAGTGACGGCGTCCGGCTGCGCTGTCGGCAACCAGTATTCCTATCACAACGTCAATATTGCGTTGCCCGTGCAGGGATCGGGAGAGGTCGGCCTGGCGGTTGTCGAAGATCGTGCGGATGTACTGAGCGGTGACAAGAAACCCGATTTTGTTGGCGTACAGCGCGCAACCCTGGGCAACCCCTGGGGCGTCTCGACGGTGAGCGGCAACTCGCTCGTGCAGGACTTCTCTGAAACGCTGGAAATTGCCCTCACCAAAAGCGGCTTCGACGTGACGGTGCTGGACGGCATATCCAATGAGAACCCCGGCACCGCCGTTGCGGCGGTCGGTAAAGATCGAAATGTCATGCTCAAAGTCAGCGATTGGCGAACGGACATCTACATGAATATGACGTTGTTCTACGACCTGACGCTGAGTGTTCTAAGTGGGGACGGCGCTGTTCTCGCCAGCACGCAGTCTCAGGGTGAAGAAAAACTGAGCGGCGCGTCGATGACAGCCGCGGGCAATGCCAAAACCGCAACGTCGGCGCTGGAGACGAAGATCGCCCGGATGTTCAACGACCAGACGATTCGGGACGCTCTGCAATAGATCTAGCTGAGGCGAGGGCCTCCCGGCTCTCGCCCCGGTCGACGCCGCCTCATACCCGGCTTATTCACGCACGAGTCGTAGTGCGTTCCGCCCGGATGATCGATCTCCGCCTTCCGTACGCGGTGTCCCGTCGCGAAATCGCAAAACGTACGCATCGGCCGATGTGTGCGTCGTAGAGGACCAAAAGGAGCGATTCGTTGTCGTATCGGGAAAAACCGTTGAATTGATTGCCGGCGAAATGCACTGACGCTCGACCAGCGACAACAGTTCCTTCACATTGGGCACGCGCCAGTCGGTAGCGCCGGCAAAGCCCCCGCCACCGTTCAAGCTTTCGGCAAAGTTGAGTGCGTCCTGCCAGCCAAACTCCGTTGCGCTGTCGGCAACGCAGCGATCGTCCGTGTAAACCGTGCTGGTGCCGTTGTCGTCCAGCACGGCGCCCACGGCGCATCGTTGCCAGGTGAGGTTGGTCCGCAGATCAAGCACGGTGGCATCGGCATTGATCTGGTAGCGATAGGAAGGCGCGGAGCTGTTTATTCTCTCATCGCAAATTTCGGCAAACGCCGGAACAGCGAGCAGCGAGCTCGCAACCAATGCGCCCATTCCTGAGACTCTTGTTGGGTAACGTTTCATCAGTTTCCTCCTCGCACGAGGCGAATCGACTGCGCTCGCAGTTTTTGCTGGGTGCTCACGCCGTTCGCAGACAGGCTCCAGGCCTGGCCACCGTTACCGAACGCATCGCTGCCAGGTGTCGAGCTCCATGTCTGGCCGGTACCGCTGTTGCCAAGAGTCGTGTTCGGAAAGTAGGTGGTGTCGTGACGCAGCGATGCATTCCTGTTATCCACTATCGTATACAGCTCGTCGATTGTCGGTAATCGCCAGTCGCTGAAACCGCAATAATTTTCGGCGTTGACCGCGGCGATGTACTTCTCTGTATCGCAGTTGTCTGCATCGATGCAGCTGCCACCGTTGTCGGTGCCCGTATCCCCACCGTCGTTTAGACCGCTTGAGTTGTACCAGGTGTAGGTCCAGCGCGCGCTGTGCAGATCGTTGTCCTCAATGGGGTCGTTGATGAACAGCGACTTGACCTCCCAGACCAGCCCGGTTACTTCATCGACTGCACAGCTCCACGGATTTGTGAAGTAGCTGCCGCCTTGATTGGCGAGCGCATTACCGTTCGCGTCGAGCTTGGTAAACGAGAATCCAGCCAACCCGTCGCCGTTGCCGTTTGTTGCAGGGTCGGCATCCCGACCGAATTCGCCGTCCTGCCCCGGAAAACCGTTCTGCGGACATCCTGCTGTTGCAGAGACATCATTTGCGCATACCTGCACGGCCGTGTCGTTCAACGCAGCGTAACTACCCGGGCCGTCGTCATCGAGCAGTACGACCGCCTGCGTCATGAGGCCATCGCTGCCCGGCGCGAGTTTCGCACCGGATGGATTCGACAGGGTAATAGTAGCCGTCTCATCCGCTTCCAAAAGGTCGTCGCCAATCGACGTGAGCTCGATCGTTGCTGCCTGCTCACCCGCGTTGAAGACCAGGGTTCCTGCCGCAGCAACAACATCGATGCCGACCGCAGCCGTATCGTCCTCCAATACGTAGTCGACAGTGACGGTATGGACGGCCGGTCGATCCAGCAATACCGGCACCTGAAACACAGGATTCTCGTTGCTATCTCCTTCGACCGCCTTGGTGCGATAGCGAGCGAATTGCAGCACCGGTGAATTGTCGCGGATCGTACTCAGAGACCGCGCTACGGCGATGCGACTGTTTGCCGAGTTATCGCTCAATTGCAGTGCGACGGTCTCGTCACCCTCCACTTCGGCATCCGACTGCACAGTGACGATGATTTCCTGTCGGGTCGTACCGGCCGGGAATATCAGCGTATCTGCAACTGCGTCGAAGTCGCTGCCGGCCGTAGCGCTGCCGTCGAGATCCGAAACGCTGTAATTCACGGTCACCCGACCTGATGCGGGTTCCGACAGTTCAACCGGAATACGAAGTTCGGAGGGCCCGGTATCGGATTCGCTAACCTCCCCGCGGCCTGCGATCAGCGCGGGCAGTGATTCCAGCGGCCCGTTGCTGTCGTCACGAACAAGGCGCACATAGGCAAAATCGACTTTGTCAGTGCTACGAATGTCACCAAAGGAGAAATCGACCTGCCAGGCATTGAGCGCGTTCGTCGTCGGATTGTAGTCGGGCGTCGATGACCAGAATGCCCTGTTCAATGGGGTATCCGGGAACGCATTGGCTTCGATGGAAGGTGCGATACAGCTTGCAACCAGCGTTTCGAGTTCCTTGACGTTCGGCGACCGCCAGTCTGCGTAGCCACCCAGAGTGCTCTCCCCGCCTCTCTGCAAGGCGCGCTGCCAATCGCCGGTTGCCGAGCTGCCGTCCGGATCGCAGGTGTCGTCGCTCATGTCTGCAGGCGTTCCACCGTCGCTAAAGTCAAAGCCCACCGGGCAGCGCTGCCACATCAGACCGGTAACCCGATCGGTCACGCTGCCGTCGCCGTGATCGAGGTAGCGACTGGCATCGAAAACATCACCGCAGGATCGCGGAATGTCGTCGTCGAGGTACTCCTGGTGCGGTATTTCGAGAACGATCCCGCTGTCGTTGCCGTCCGACCCCAACGGATCGGCGAGATAAGCGTAGCCGGACATGTCCGACGGCACCATCGCTTCGGTCAGCAACGTGTATTCAATGCGGAACAAGTCGCCTTCACCAATATGACTTAGGTCGAACTCGTGCACATAGCGGTCGAGGTCGATCGCCTGGATTGGAGTCGGGCCGTTTTCTATCGTATAGAACTGGACGCTCATCTTCCCGGCGCTGGTGGACGACAGCGCATCGAACGGCCGATTGGCGTAGCCGATGATGTAGGCGCGCTGAAAGAACACGCGTCGTTTCGTGATGTTGTCGAGCAGTTCCCAGCGGACGCCCTCCAGGCGCGCTACGTGACTGACGGATATTTCGATCATCAGGTCAACGTACGGCCAGGTGAAATCCTCTCCCGGGTCGCCGAACGTCAGGTACGTATACAACCGGAGCTGGCTTGGCAGGATGGTCGCCTTCGTTGGCTGGCCGTCGGTACCCTTGATGAACGTTTTGCCCCAGACCAGCGTATTGCGAAACTGCGGAGGCACTTCAACCGTGTCGATTATTTGATTGTTGTAAATGGGGTTGCCGGACAAAGTAAGATCAACCAGTGAACGCACGCGGCCGGTCCGGTCCGCGTAGGTCCACATCTCTCCTTCGCGGTCTCGCTCGGGAAGAAACGCCAGCTGGCGGGTATCCGTAGTCATATCGAGGACCTGGTTGAGATCCCTGGTCGTCCCGGTCTGCACAGCGCCGTCGTTCACGTAGTGCATCGCTGTGGCTTCGTAGGGTACGGGTCCGTCCGACAAGACCGGTGTTGACAGAGCCAGGGTCAACGCCGCGGCTCCGGCGAAATGCACAATCCTGTTTCGAATATCCGGCATGATCATCTCCAGTCCCGCACGGCGCGCACAGCGTTGAAATCGCCGATTGGCACGCTGTTGGAGAAGCCGCTGTTGAAATTGATTGTCCGCTTGACCGATGCGCTGTACGCGGTCGTTGCGGTCCAGTAGTCCATTCGGGCAACCGTGTTCGGAAAGTATCCGGCGTCGATGTAAGGCAGTGTTGCGGCCCCGAAATCCACGATAGACAACAACTCACCTCGGGTTGGCAGGCGCCAGTCGCCCTGGCCGCACAGTGATGTATCGTTTAGTGCCTGCAGGAACTTCTCCGTGTCGCAGGTGGCATCGTCGATGCAGACGCCGCTGTTTTCCTCACCTGTAACGCCACCGTCGCGTACGCCGCGCGTGCTGTACCAGGAGTAGGTCCAGCCGCTGTCCTGCAATCCGCCGTCGTTCGTTTTGACCTCCCAGGTAAGCCCGGTCACTTCATCCCTGACACAGGACCAGGGTGTATTGTCGTAGTCGGCGCTCTGATCAGCCAACGGTGCGCCGGACGCGTCAAGCTTGGTGAATGCAAAGCCGGCGCGCCCGTCGCTGTCGTCGTTGTTGCGGGCATCGCGACCGCGCTCTGCGTCCTGCGCGGGATAGACGTCAGTACCGTCGCCGGGATCGTTGCAGTCGAGCCCAATGGCGGAAGCGGTGCTGCATTCAACAACACCCGTGTCGTTCAGCGCGTTTCCGGTCACCGGGGGCGGCGGCATGTCGTCGTTTTGAATCGTACCGGTTGCGCTGGACGTACCGAGGTTCAGTCCGCGCGACGGATTACTTAGCGCCAGTATCAGCGTCTCATCCGCTTCTTCGACGGCATCGCCATTGACGGAAACGACAATGGAGACTGAAGTCAATCCTGCGAGTATCGTCAACGTCCCATCGACAGCCACATAGTCCGTACCCGCTGTTGCGCTGCCATCACTGCTTGCGTAGTCAACCGTGACGTTGTCTGTCGCAGCAACACTCAACGTTACTGGAAACACCAGATCGCGCGTGCCGTTGTTGCCTTCCATGACGGTCGCATCGGCAATATCGATCGTGACGACGGGATCATCCGGCGGTGGGTCGTCCTGATCTCCGCTTCCGCCGCAGCCTGACAGCGGCGCCAGCAGCACCAGCAGCGCTATCGGACAAAGTTTGTCGAGCGTTCTTGTTCCCATCATGGCTTGTCGTCCCCATATTCGTCCGTTGTTGGGCCTCTAACTCTGCGTACAGAAAGCGCCTGCCTTCTCTATCAGGACCTTCAATCTATTCAAAAGAATCAGCTACTTAGCGCAATTGTCAGGAGGACGTGCAGAGCCCGCTTCGGCTATACTGGGAGCCGCGTCGACGACGCAAACCGGCGCGCCTGGGGAGGAGACGATCGCTGAGGAAATCACAACTCTGCTTAAAGCAGCCGGCGAAGGGGATGCCGGCGCCGCCGATAAGTTATTCAATGCCGTTTACCGCGAGCTCCGCCGCATCGCCGAATCGAATCGGCGGCATTGGTTCGGCAACCATACGCTGAATACGACAGCGCTCATTCACGAGGCGTATTTGAAGCTGAACGGGAAGTCAGACTGGAAGTCGCGCACGCATTTCTACGCGACGGCCGCCAAGGCAATGCGCCACGTGCTTGTGAACTACGCAGAAAAGAAGAACGCCGGCAAACGGGGTGGAGGCGTTGCCGCGATTCCACTGGATGACGTACTCGTCCCCACGGATGACGCCGTGGAGGATGCGCTGGCGATGCATCGTGCGCTGAAACGTATGGAGCGACATGATGCTCGCTGGTGTCGCGTCTTCGAATGCCGGTTTTTCGGCGGCATGACCATCGAGGAAACGGCAGTGGCCCTTGACCTGTCCACAGCAACCGTCAGCCGCAACTGGAAGTTGGCCAGCGCCTGGCTGGCGAGAGAGCTTAGAGAACCGAGCCTGGCGGCAAGCTGAAAACACGGCGGCTGCGTGCAAGTGACATGGAGCGCCCCGAATCGCAGGCGACAAAAAACAGCGGCGTTTCCTGTAAGTCATCAATAACAATGGCTAAAAGCTGAACTATGCAATGAGCTCCCTGGTTTCGCCCAAAGCAGAACGATTGTTTCAACAGGCACTCGAGCTACCGATGTCAGAGCGTAATACGTACCTCGAAGATCAGTGCGCAAATGACCCTGACTTGCTCGAGGAAGTGCAGTCGCTGGTCGAATCCGCAACAATGGCTGACGACTACTTCACCGATCTGGCCGATCGTTTCGGTTTGACGTCAGTGCTTGGCGGAGACGCCGAGCTGCCGGCGGACGAGCGCGTTGGCCCTTACCGTTTGTTGCGAATGATCGGTCGCGGCGGAATGGGTGCCGTTTACCTCGCCGAACGCGCAGACCAGCAATACGACCAGCAGGTGGCGTTGAAAATACTCCCGGTTGGCGTTGGCGGTGAGGAGGCCAGGCGGCGCTTTTTCGCCGAACGGCAAATTCTGGCGGATCTGTCCCACGCCCACATCGCTCGCCTGCTGGATGGCGGCATCACCGAGCAGGGCACCCCGTACTTTGTCATGGAGTACGTGGACGGAGAGCCACTCGACACGTACAGCGATCGGCGCAATCTTGATGTCGATGCGCGGCTCGACCTGTTTCAACAGATTGGTAATGCCGTTCAATACGCACACCGTAACCTGATCGTGCACCGCGATCTCAAACCCGCCAACGTACTGGTCGAGAAGAACGGCAACGTAAAACTGCTGGATTTCGGTATAGCGAAGGCGCTGACGGCAGACGGGCATCACGTCGCGACTCGCACCGGCGTCATGCCAATGACGTCAATGTACGCAAGCCCGGAAATGTTGCTTAGGGAACCGGTGACCACCCTGTCGGACGTGTACGCATTGGGCGTGCTGCTCTACGAATTGCTGACCGGTCGTCACCCGTACGGACTGGATACCGATGCGTCGGCACCTGAGGTCTGGCGACACGTATGCGAGGTCGAGCCGCTTGCCCCCAGCAAAGCGGTCTTGCGCGCCGCGGAGCCTGGCTCGATTGCGGCAGCCCGCGATACGACGCCACGCAGACTTTCGCAGAGACTGACCGGCGACCTTGATCTCGTCATAGCGAAAGCGATGCACAAAGATCCTGACAGGCGTTATGGCTCCGTCGAGCAGTTCCTGTCAGACATTGAGAACTTTCGCAATGGCCAGCCCGTTCTGGCGCAGCCGCCGTCCGTCGTTTATCGCGTTCGAAAGTTTGCAATGCGGCGCAAAGGCGTGGTTGTTGCCGGTCTCGCTGCTGTGGCGATGGTGGCGGCAATGGTCTATCAATCGGATCGGATCGCGCGAGAGGCGGAGCGCGCGAATCGCGAGGCGGACGTTGCGCAGCAGGTTTCGGAATTCCTCGTGTCCGTGTTTACAGCGGCCGACCCTGCGGTCGCCTCGGGTGACGCAATGACCGCATTGGAGCTGCTGGACCAGGGTGCAGTGGAGCTCGACAGCGGCAGCGTCGAGGACCCCGAAGTTACCGCGCGGCTCAAGAGTACTATGGCTTACGTCTATGGCCAGCTGGCAGCCTATTCCAAAGCAGAGGAACTCTACAACGAAGCGATCGTTCTGCAGAGAGAGCATCTGGGCGCCGAACATCCTGAGACGCTTCGCACACTGATGCGCATGGGACTGCTTTTCTCTGCGCAAGGCCGGTTCGACGAAGCCGTTGAAACCCTGGGCAATGCCCTTGTGTTGCAGCAGCGCTCTCTTGATGAGGCCGATCCGCTTACGCTGGATACGATGCACAATCTCGCCATCAGCAACGCGCAGCGGGGAAATTTTGGTGAGGCCGTGCGCATCGGTGAGACCTTGCTCGATTTGGGATTGCGATCGCTCGGCAATGGTGACCGCCGTACTCTCAGGTACATGGCGAACCTCGGTATTTACTACAAGCTCGATGGCCGCTGGCAGGATGCGGAAGGTCTTTACCAGCGCGCGTTGGCGGGCTTCCGAAGCATCCACGACGGAATGCATCAGGACACTCTCAGCGTCATGCAGAATCTCGCCGATCTGTACAACGATCAGGAACGAATATCCGAAGCAGAGCCTCTTTACGAGGCAACGATTGCCGGCAGTAAGCAGATCTTTGGTGATGAACACCCGAACGTCACGCGAGCGATGACGAACTTCGGCAATATGTATCAGTCGACGGGGGAATTCGAAAAGGCGGAGGATTTGTACCTCGATGCGTTACGGATACAGCGGGCAACGCTGGGCGAACGCCATTTTGAAACGCTGAACGGCATGATGAAGCTTGGCGAGCTGTATTCGCGGCAGCAACGTTTCGCAGATGCGGATCGACTGTTGCGCGAGTCTCTGGACGGTCACCGTGATGTCTACGGCGAGGGTCACCGAAATACCCTGGGCGTTCTCGGCCGTCTGCAGGAGCTCAACGTCATGATGGGCAATGATGTCGAAATGCTTCGTTTGGGGCGCGAGCGGTTGGCGCTGTGGCAGGCATTGGCCGAAGCGCCCGATGCGTCGTCGCAGGAAAAGGGAAGCTACGGCTGGAATCTCGCAACGATCAGACCGGAAAGTCTGCGCGAGCCGGAAAAGGCGGTTGCCATACTCACCGAAGTCAATCAGGAGATGCAGTTTAGCGAACCTCGTTTTCTGTCGGCACTTTCGGTTGCGCACGAACGCGCCGGCGAGCTCGATGCGGCAATCGAAAGACTGCAGCAAGCCATTGCGCTCTTACCGGACTCCGCCGATAGCACGCGCAGCAGTTACAAAGAAAGGCTCGCTCGACTTCTCGATGAACGTGGCGGCGCCGCAAATTAGCGAGTTAGTGAGGGATTCGCTCATGTGTCGATGAGCACGGCGGCAACAACCACAATCCCGAAGAGACCGTAAATTACGAGGGCAGGCTGCATCGCGAGTCGAAGCTCCCATTTCTTCGATCATCCAGATCACGCTCCGAGCAGGACCTGCCGATTGTCTCGCGTCCACTCATTGCAGCGAGCCGCCCATTCTGCCATTGAGCTACCCCCACTTGTCCGTGCCTCGTGCTGTAGTCTGACCTGCCGTCGCAATATCGCATCGACGACGGGCCCAACGGCCTGCTCTCCGTAGGTTTCGATAAACACCATCAGCCGCCGATGCTGATCACGCGCGCTGAACTTCCCCGAGCCCAAATCCAACCAAAGCCATGCCGCGTAGCCCAGGTCGTCAACACGCGTACCGGGCGCAGCTGCATCAAAATCGATGATGGCGATCGGCGCTCCGCCGCGGAAAACGAAGTTGCACGGCGAAAGGTCGTTGTGGCAAACGGTATCCGCGCCGGCATGTGAAGTCACAAAACCGGCACTCGCGTCGTGAAAGGAGCGGATCAGTAAAGCCGCGATGCGCAGAATCGAGTCTTCATAAACAGCAAGGTCTGCAGGTACCTCGCCGTCGATAAACGTGTATACGTCACGCCCCTCTGCGTCTTTGCCGAGGGACTCCGGAACTCCGGCAAACCCATGGGCCGCAAGGTATTGCAGCAGGCCATGCACAAATCCGGAGTTCGCCGTAGCCGGTCTGCGCACCGTGTCCCCGACACGGACAATTCCGTGGGTCGTGCGCCCGCCGGTCAGCGGTATCTCCCCCGCGTCATTGCTGGGCGTTACGCCGGGGGTATCGGCGCTGGATTTCCTCACCTCACTCCGAGATGACACTCACCCGCACTTACTGTCCCCGCAGGCGAGACACGTCATGCAGCCGTCCATCATGATCACCGCGGCCGTGTTGCACTTGGTGCAAAGCTGCGCGCCTTCCGGGTACTCGGCATCGGAGAAAGCGTCCTGCTGTTTCTTCGACTCTTCGAACTCGGCGCGCTTTTCCTCGATGAGGCGACGCTGATGCTCGTCGAGTTCGACGTTGGCCAGCATGCCGATCGTCTGCAGGTGCTTCTCGACAATGTAGCCGAGCTCGGCAATGATCGACGGCATGAACTTGCCGCCCGGTTGCCAGTAGCCACCACGCGGATCGAACACGGCCTTTAGCTCGTCGACGAGAAACGCAACGTCGCCGCCCTTGCGGAACACGGCTGAAATGATTCGCGTCAGCGCGACGATCCACTGGTAGTGATCGAGGTTCTTCGAGTTGATGAAGATCTCGAACGGCCGACGCTTCTCGTGCTCGGTGCCTTCGTTCAGGATGATGTCGTTGATCGTTACGTACATTGCGTGATCGGACACCGGCGTCTTGACCTTGTAGGTCGAGCCGATGAGGACTTCCGGGCGCTCGAGCTTTTCGTGCATGCGAATCACTTCGGCACGGTCGCCACCACCCTCGCGGCGGTACTCGGGCTTCTCGGTTTTCTCCGCCTCCGTCGACGGCTGGTTGACCGCGTAGCCCACGATTTTCTTGTCGATTTTCATCATGTTCGTTATTCCCTATTACCTGCCCTTGTACATACAAGCCTTTGTAGAGCGGGCAGGCGTTCAGAATTTTCCGTAGTAGCCTTCTTTCAGCGCGTCGAACAGGTTCGCGGCCGTGTGCACCTCACCGTCGTACTCGATCTCCTCGTCGCCCTTGAGATCGACCGTCGAGCCGTCGTCGAGCGTAAAGGTATAGACCGTATTCTTGAGGTCTTTCTCCTTGACCAGCACACCCTGGAACGCCTCGGGGTTGAAGCGGAACGTCGTGCAGCCCTTCAGGCCCTGTTCGTAGGCATACAGATAAATGCCCTTGAAGTCCTCGTAGGCGTAGTCGGTGGGTACGTTGGCGGTCTTCGAGATCGACGAGTCGATCCACTTCTGCGCGGCCGCCTGGATATCCACGTGCTCGCGCGGGGAAATGTCGTCCGCCGTAATGAAGTACTCCGGCAGGTTGTTGCTGGTTTCGTCGAAACCGGCCGGCATGGCGTCGTTGTCGATCAGCTCGCGGTAAGCCAGAAGCTCGAACGAGAACACGTCGACTTTTTCCTTGGTCTTGCGGCCTTCGCGAATCACGTTGCGGAAGTAGTGGTGCGCAAAGCTCGGCTCGATGCCGTTGGAGGCATTGTTCGCGAGCGACAGTGAAATCGTGCCTGTCGGCGCAATCGAGCTGTGGTGCGTAAAGCGTGCGCCGACTTCGGCAAGTTCGTCGACCAGCTCGGGCGCTTCGGACGCGACGCGCTGCATGTAGCGGCTGTAGCGCGCGTGCAGGATGCGGCCGGGCACCTTGTCGCCGGCGCGGTAACCGTCCGCGGTCATCTCCGGACGCTTGCGCAGCATCTCCTCGGTAACCTCGAAGTTCTCGTTCATGATGGGCGCCGGCCCTTTTTCCTTCGCGAGTTCGAGGGCCTCTTCCCAGCCGGCAATGGCCAGCTCGCGCGACACGCGTTCGGTAAATTCGACGGCGGCCTTTTCGCCGTACTTCATACGCAGCATCGTAATCGTCGAACCCAGCCCCAGGAATCCCATACCGTGGCGGCGCTTGCGCTGGATCTCGTTGCGCTGCTGCGGCAGCGGCAAACCGTTGATTTCGACCACGTTGTCGAGCATCCGCGTAAACGTCTTGACGACCTTGCGGAAGTTCTCCCAGTCGAAGTGCGCATCGTCCGTAAACGCATCGACCACAAACCGGGTCAGGTTCACCGAGCCCAGGAGGCAGGATCCGTACGGCGGCAACGGCTGCTCGCCGCAGGGGTTGGTTGCGCGGATGTTTTCGCAGAACCAGTTGTTGTTCATTTCGTTGACTTTGTCGATCAACACGAAACCCGGCTCGGCGAAGTCGTAGGTCGACGCCATGATGACGTCCCAGACGCGCCGCGCCGGCAAGGTCTTGTAGATCTTGCAGGCTACGAGGCCTTCACCGTTGGTCACGTAGTTGCCGGCCTCGGGCCATTCGCGCCAGACGATCTGACTATCGTCATCGAGATCGAGCCCGTCCTGTTCGAGCTCTTTGCGGTTGACCGGGAACGCAAGCTTCCAGTCGGTTTCGTTGACGACAGCCTGCATGAACTCGTCGGTGATCAGGAGCGACAGGTTGAACTGACGCAGGCGACCGTCCTCGCGCTTGGCGCGGATGAACTCCATGACGTCCGGATGGCCGACGTCGAAGGTCCCCATTTGTGCACCGCGCCGGCCACCGGCCGATGACACCGTAAAACACATCTTGTCGTAGATATCCATGAACGACAGCGGGCCCGAGGTGTAGGCGCCAGCCCCCGTCACGTACGCGCCCTTCGGGCGCAGGGTCGAAAACTCGTAGCCGATGCCGCAGCCGGCCTTGAGGGTCAGCCCGGCCTCGTGGACCTTGTTGAGGATATTGTCCATCGAGTCGCCGACCGTGCCGGAGACCGTGCAGTTGATCGTCGACGTGGCGGGCTTGTGCTCCTGGGCACCGGCATTGGAAACGATCCTTCCGGCCGGGATGGCGCCATGCTGCAGCGCCCATACGAATGCCTCGAAGTATTGCTCTCGTTTCGATTCGGTTTCCACGTTGGCGAGCGCGCGCGCCACACGCCGGTACGTATCGTCGATGCTCTCGTCGATCGGTGATCCGTCCTTGGCGCTCAGGCGATACTTGGTATCCCAGATATCGATGGATGCGGCCTGGAACTCGATATCTGTGGTTTTGTGCATGTCCAGATTAACGGCAGACTTCATAACGTCCTATTACTCCCCAAATGCTCCGTGCGGAGACGCTTTTTGCTGTTGTTGCGACCGATTTTTTTCGGAGAAATGGAACCCGCTCGCCTCGGGCGCAAGGCCGCCGGCGAGATTCAGAGGGGGCTTCGAATCTCCGCTGGATGGACACAAGATGTTGTGTCCGAGTGGGCACAAGATTATGCCCCGAGCGAACAACTGTCAAGCCTTTAGCGAAAAAAATGTGGCAAGGTATTGTGATTTCAAATCAATAGCTTACAACAACTAGCGCAAAATCTGGTTTAAGAATACGCCGAAAAAAATGACGCTTTTGTGAAAACGTCCGGACACTACATCTAGTGGCATTAAGTGAAACCGAAAACAGCCGGTTTTGCGGTCCCAAATACGCAGAAAGCGCAAAAAACAGCGACTTGAAACGCCATCTTGAGCCCCTACCTAGGATCCACGGAACGACGATATCGCACCATCTGGGGCGGCATCGTCCCCACTATCGAATGGAGTCTTTCTAGGAGATCACGATGAATCTGACCCGTTTCGAACCCTGGTCGCTGGTGGATCTCATGCACCGCGACCTCGACCGTCTGGCGAGTCGCCGCCTGAGCCACAACCACGACGAGCAGTCGGTGGCCGACTGGGTGCCGGCCGTCGACATCGTAGAGGAAAAGGACCGCTTCGTGCTGCGCGCCGACGTACCGGGGGTCGACCCCAAAGACATCGACGTCAGCATGGACGCCGGCGTGCTGTCGGTATCCGGCGAGCGCAAATCGGAGACCGAAAGCGACGCGGACGGCGTACGCCGCATCGAACGCTTCTCGGGCCGTTTCTACCGCCGCTTCACGCTGCCCGATTCGGCTGACGCCGAGAACATTTCGGCGCGCAGCGAGAACGGCATACTCGAAGTATCGATCCCGAAACTGGCGGCCGTGCAGGCCCGCAGGATTACGGTCGAGCACTAAGCGACCGACAGCCCATGCGAGCCCGGGTGCGACGATTCGCCGCACCCGGGCATCTTCTTAAATCGCAGGACAAATCCAGGATAAATCGCGAACGCCGTAACCTACGCGAGCGCGCCGGAACTTTCACCGGGCAGGACATGTCGACCGCTTAAGACACCCGGTTTTGGACCTTCGTTGGGCCTATAATCGGGAGGGCGCCGCCGCCGTCGGGCCTGGTCGGTCTCAAAACACCACGAGGACCGGCGCGAAAATCGGCATTAACGGTGCGTTCAGGTAACGCGCCCGAGAATCGGCAACGCCGGTTCATGAACCAACGTAGCTATGAGTAACGAAAGCCAGAAGTGAGATCCATGCTGAAACAAACCCGAATGATCCTGGCCCTCGTGGCACTTACCTTCGTCACGGCCGGCCACGCCGCGCTGCCGCTTGCGGTGGACGGGCAGCCGGTCGTCAGCCTGGCCCCGATTGTCGAAAAAACCTCACCCGCCGTGGTGAACATTCGCGTCAGCCAGACCGTTGCCGCCCGGCAGTTCGGCAGCGACGCGTTCAGACGCTATTTCGGTTTGCCGGACACGCCGCAGGGCGGCACGCGACAGGCGACGAGCGCCGGCTCCGGCGTCATCGTGGATGCCGACAACGGCTACATACTCACGAATCACCACGTCGTCGACGGCGCGGACGAAATCGAGATCTTTACGCTCGACGGCCGCGCCCTCGAGGCGACGATCATCGGTTCCGACGAACGCACCGACATTGCCGTCATCCAGGTCGAAGCCGACGATCTCGTGGAAATGCCGATCGGCGATTCCGAAGCCGTCCGCGTCGGCGACTTTGTGCTGGCGATCGGCAATCCGTTCGGCCTGCAGCACACCGTCACCTCGGGGATCGTCAGCGCGCTGGGCCGCATGGGCATCGGCCGGGGTGACACGCTAGAAGATTTCATCCAGACCGACGCGTCAATCAACCCCGGCAACTCCGGCGGGGCGCTCGTCAATATGTCCGGAGAACTCGTCGGTATCAACTCGGCCATCATTAGCCGTTCCGGCGGCAACGTGGGTATCGGCTTTGCCGTACCGACCGAAATCGCCAGCTCGATCATGCGGCAGCTGCTCGACTTCGGCGAGGTCCGGCGCGGTCTTCTGGGCGTCACGATTCAGCAGGTTAACTCCGACGTGGCGGAAGCACTCAACACATCGGTAGATCGTGGCGCGCTGATCACGAGTATTACGCCCGGCTCTGCCGCCGAACGCGCCGGTCTCAAGGTCGACGACATCATCGTCGAAATCAATGCGGAGCGGATCGACAGCGCTTCTGAACTTCGCAACACGATTGGCTTGATGTCGCCAGGCGATGAGATAGAAATCCGCTACATGCGTCGCGACCGCGCCGGAACGGCAACGGCGAGCCTCGGACAGTTCATCGCACAGAGCGCTCTCGGAGAAGACATTCATCCGGGCCTTGCTGGCGCGGAATTCTCGGAATCGAGCACGAGCAGTACGCGTGGTATAGAGGTTGCGTCCGTCGCGGAGGGCAGCCCTGCGGATCAGCGCGACATCCGCGCGGGCGACATCATTACGGCTGCCAATCGCAGGAGCGTCAACTCGATCGCGGAACTCTCACAAGTCGCCAGTGGCAGCAACATCGTGTTCCTTTACATAGTCCGGGGCGACCGAACCATCCTGAGACAGATCCGGTAAGGCAGACCCACACGACGGTCGCGCCGCAACAAGACCGGGGCTGCGAGGACACAGGATCCTCGCAGCCCTTTTTTGTGGCTGTCGCGGCATCGCCCGGCGCACCCGAAAGGATTTGTAACAGCACGTCGGGCCCGCTTGCAGAACCCAAAGCAGGTCAGTAGGGTCAGACGTAGAGTACGTGCCCTGGGATACCCTGATGCGGCTTCAGCGAAAACCTACGTATGCACTCCCGGCGATCCTGCTGCTTGGTCTGCTCGCGCCTTCCGCGGCCGTCGTTTCGACGGGGCATGCTGCGGAAGTCGACCGCAACACCGAGCGCGCACGCGAACTGTTCCGGCAGGTCTACGAGGACGTCGAGCGGGGTGACTGGTCGGCCGTTACCGAGCTGCCGGCTGACGATCGGCAGCACCTCGAAGACTATCTCCTCTGGCCGGATCTCAAGGCAGCGCAGCTCCGGGCCGAGTTGCGTGCGCGACCTGCGGGCGCAGCCAGGCAGGCGACGGAACAGGCCGTCGAACGGTTTCTCACCGACTACGACACGCTGCGCCTCGCACGCGAGCTGCGCTATCGCTATGCCCTCCATCTTGCCGAGAGCGGGCAGCCGAAGCGATACCTGAACGTCTACCAGTCCTACTACCAGGGACGCGACATTGCGAGGCTGGACTGCCTGGCACTCGACGCGGAAATAGCGACGTCGCGATCGACACGCATCGCCGGCCGCGCGCTCGCTCTGTGGCTGACCGGTCAGAGCCAGGCGGACGAATGCGATCCCGTGTTCAGCTGGTTACGGGAACAGGGCTTGCTCAACGATGAGCACTACCGGCAACGATTCGAGCTGGCTATCGAGGCACAGGCCTTCTCACGCGCGCGCTGGCTCGGCAAATCGATCGATCCCGAACACGTCGCCACGGCCGAGGCGTGGCAACGGGCGGCCGATCACCCGGAAACGTACCTGAGAAACTTTCGCAAAGCGCGAGCCTCGTCCGAGGAGCGTGCAATGCTGGTGTACGCCGTCAAACGACTGACCTACCGCGACCCGCAGCTCGCACGGACGCTCTGGGCACCCATGTCGGAGCGCTATCCGTTCAGCGCAACCGAGCGCGGAGAAACCGACCGCCACGTTGCTCTGTGGACAGCGCGTGACGGGCTCGACGGCGCACACTGGCTGCTGAGCCGCCTGCCCAAAGCCTTCAGAGACACCGAAGTCCATCGCTGGCGAGCCCGGGTCTCTCTGCGCGACGGCGAATGGCAGCAGCTGCTCGACGATCTCGACGCCATGCCCCCGGCGGAGGCCGAACGCGAGGAATGGCGATACTGGTACGCAACCGCGCGCATCAATGCTGGCGACGCGGAACGCGGCCGCAGTGAACTCGAGCGCCTTGCCGGGGAACGCAGCTACTACGGCTTCCTGGCGGCAGACGTTCTCGGCAGCCAGTACGCTCTGACCGAAATGCCGCTCGAGGCGGACCCGGAACTGATTGCCGAGATTGCCGCTCGCACGTCGATCCAGCGCGCGCGGGAACTGTTCCTGGTGGGACAGGACAGCCGCGGCCGCAGTGAGTGGGACGCCGCCGTTCGCGGTTTCGACGCCGTAGCCAAACAACAGGCTGCTCTGCTGGCACACCGTTGGGGCTGGCATTCCCGGGCGATTGCCACGGCCGCAAGCGCCGAACTCTACGACGACCTGACCTTGCGTTATCCACTGCCGTTTGCCGAACACTTCAGCCGCGGCGCCGAAGCAGCCAGCATTCCGGCCGATTGGGCCTACGGCATTGCGCGCAGCGAATCCCTGTTCATGCGCGACGTCCGCTCGAGCGCCGGCGCCATTGGCCTCATGCAGCTCATGCCGCGAACGGGGCGCGAGGTAGCCCGACAGCTCAACATTCGCTACGAGGGCCTGACGACACTCACCGACCCGATCACCAACATCCGGCTCGGCACGTCGTATCTCGGACAAATGCTAGAGCGTTTCGACGGCAATCGCGCGTTTGCCACCGCCGCTTACAACGCCGGCCCGCACCGCGTAGACGACTGGCGCGAGCGCCGCTCCGCGGCCGACCCGCTCGTGTGGATCGAGAACATACCGTTCAACGAAACCCGCAAGTACGTCCGCCGCGTGCTCGCCGCCGAAACCATCTTTCACTGGCGCATGACCGGAGAAACACGGCGTCTCACGGCATCGCTCGCGCCCGCATCCGCGCCGCGCAACGAAACGCTCGCCCGCCTTGGCGGTTCCGTCGACGAACACCACCTGGAGCGATAATGCGCACACTGGCCGGCATTGCGTCGCTGTTCCTGGCGAGCGCGGTCAGCGCCGAGCTGCCCGACGAACCCTGGGAACTCGAAAACGGTTACGACACCAAGTTGCTGTTCCTGCACGCGCTGATCAACTACTCGTTCGATCCACAGTGGCAACTCGACTGGGAGCGCGAGCAATACATCGACAACGCGCTGCGAGTGAACACGGGTAGCGTGTCCTCGGACGAACTGCTCACGGAAATCGACCTGAACATCAACGAAGCGCTCAACGACGACTGGCGATTCTTCGGACAGTTCCGCCGCGAAGGATTCAGGCGCCGCCCGGTTCGCGAGGACCAGGTTCTGCTGGGTTTCGAGCGCCGCTGGCGCGGTAACTCGGCCTTGTACCTGGGCGTCAATCCGGAGTTCGGCAAGGAATTCCTCGACATCGAGGCGGGTTTTGCGCTCTATGGAGATTCGCGTGAGCAATACCTGCGCCTGGGCCTGAGAGCCGTCGACCTGAACTGGGGCAGCAAGAACCAGCTTGCCGGTACGCAGGAACAGCGGCCGCTGAAACTCAACTGGGCGCTGCGCTGGCCGCTCTCGGAGCGGCTGTGGTTGTACAGCGAGGGGCTCGTCGGCAGCGGCTTCGAGCGGCGCTTTCCCGACGAGGAAGAATCACCGGAGCTGCGCTCGCAGGACCAAAACCAAAACCGCGCCGAGGTGCGTCTGACCTGGCAACAGGCAGGGCTCGAGGAACGGCTGTGGGCCATCACGCTCGACTGGTACCACTTCGAAGAAACCCGCCTGTTCACGACTCCGGGTTTCGACTACGACTACGACAACACGCAGATCAACGCCGGCGTGGAGCACGTTCGTTTGCTCGGTGATCGTCACAGGCTGAGGTTCGTCGCGCAATGGGTTGTTCAGGAGGCCTCGTCACGTGGATTCCGCGAACACGATTACGAACGTCAGGACATCCTTGCGGGCGCGTTCTACGAGTACCTGTGGCCGAACAGCCGCTTCACGATTGCGTACGCCGGGGGTATCCCGGACATCGACTACGACGCGCTGATAGCGGACGAAAGCTTCGAGGAAAGCCGCTACACCGATAAGCTCATCGTCGGCTGGGAGTATCGCTTCTCGGATCGCGCGAGCATTCGCGCCTCGGTCAGCCAGGAAGTCAGCGAGCGCGGCTTCGGCGGCGGCGCCGTTCAATACCAGATGTTTTTCTAACGCCTGGCAGACAGCCCGCTACACGTCGAAAACCGCGCAGGTGGCGGTTGCATGCGCGTAACGCTTGCCGGCGGCGTCAACCAGCCAGCCCTCCGCAAACCCCACCGAGCGCGATACGTTGAGCACTTTGCCGTATGCCTCCAGGGGCACGTCGAGGGGCACCGGGCGGATCATCTGCACGCTAAGGTCGACGGTGGCGTAGCCTTTGCCGGCGTCGAGCATCGTCTGAATCGCGCAGCCCGTCGACGTGTCGAGCGCAGTGGCGGCAAAGCCGCCATGTACCCTGCCCGCGGGATTCAGATGATGCTCACTGGCCGTCGCCACAAACATGACTTCACCCGGTGCAGCACGTTTCAGCTCGAGCGGGATGACTTTTGCGATCGGCGGCACCGGCAGTTTGCCCGCGAGCATCGCTTCGAGCTGTTCGAGTCCGCTAAGTGGATTCATAACGCCCCCAGGGATTTGTAAACGGCGACAAGATTGACGCCGACGGCCGTTTGTCTTGCGGCCAGCGCATCTTCCGCCTCGAGGCGGCGTCGATCCGCGTCCAGCACGGACAGGAAATCGCTCAGGCCCGACTCGTAGAGCTGCCGGGCTATCTCCGCGGCTTTTGCGCTCGATTCGGCGGACGCTTCGAGGTGCCGGCTGCTCTTTAGGGAACGCGAGTAACGCGTCAGCGCCGCTTCGGACTCCTCGACGGCCAGCAGCACGGTTTGTTCGTAGGCCGCCGCGCTGGCCTCGCGACGGGCATCAGCCGCGGCAAGCTCGGCGCGAAGTCTGCCGCCGGTAAACAACGGCACCTGCGCCAGGCCCAGCAGGCCGCCCGCCTCGGTCGGAGAGTCGAACAGATCACCGGCGTCGAAGGCCTCCCAGCCGAAACTGGCGGACAGCGACAGGCGCGGAAAAAACGCCGCAACGGCAACCCCGACGTCGGCCGTTGCCGCCGCCAGCGCGCGCTCCGCCGCGCGGATGTCGGGACGCCGGCGCAGGACGTCGCTCTTCATGCCGACGGCCGGCACGATGCGCGCCGTGGGAATGGGCTTCATGGCCGTGAAGTCCGCGTTGACCTGCTCGGGACTCTGCGCGGTCAGCGTGGCGAGGCGCAGCACCGCACCGCGAATGACAGCCTCGAGCTCCGGCAAGGTCGAGCGCGTGCCCTCGAGCTGGGCGCGTGCATTGAGTGCATCCAGCTCCGGCGACAGGCCGGATGCAACCCGCTGCTCGACGAGATCCAGCGTATCGCGTTGCAGCGCCGCGTTTTGAGTGGCTACGTCGAGACGGCGCTGCGCGCCGCGCAGTTCAAAAACCGCGCGGACAATCTCCGCGGTTACGCTCAGGCGCACGTCGTCGTACTCGGCTTCGGCAGCCTCGGCTCTTCCCCGCCCCGCCTCGTTGCGACGGCGGTTGCCGCCAAACAGGTCCAGCTCCCAGCTTGCATCGAAACCGGATTCGAACAATTCGCCCGAACGCGGCGCGAGGCCAGCCGGGTTCGCCTGGCTCTGCTCGCTCAATCGGAACCGCGTGTAGCGGCCGTCCGCACTCGCCTGTGGCAAAAGACTCGATCGCGCTACCCGGCTCAACGCGCGCGCCTCGGCGAGCCGCGCCGCGGCTATGTCGATACGCTTGCTGGCCTCGTGCCCCGCGAGCACGTACGTCTCGATCAGCGGATCGTCGAAACCCTGCCACCAGTCGCCCAGCGCTTCACCGGGCGACTCGCCGGCAAGGTCCGCGCCCTGCTCGAGCCAGCTCGCCTCGGATGGCGTTTCGGGCGCCACGTAGTCGGGGCCGACCGCACAACCGCCAAGGAACGCACCGAGCAACACGGTTGCCGGCGCAAGTCTTGCGCTCGGCGCGGCCGCGCGCTGCCGGCGCTCTGCCAGCAGAATGAACAGCGCCGGCGTCATGACCAGCGACAAGGTCACGGCGAATCCGACGCCGCCGGCAATGACCACCGCCAGCGGCGGCCAGAACTCACCGCCCGCAAACACGAGCAGCGGCAGAAAACCGCCAATCGTCGTTGCCGTCGTCGCCAGCACGTGGCGTGCTTCGTGCATTGTGACCGAGACGACCGCATTGACGTCGCCGGCGCGCGCTTCGGCGTTTGCCCGCAGGGCCGCCAGCACGACAATCGAGCCGTTGATCGCAATCCCGATCAGTCCCGCGGAGCCCAGCAGCGGGTTGAAGCCTAAGTTGTAGCCGCCGAGCCACAGCGAGAGCATGCCCAATCCTGCTGAAAGAAACGCAACCAGCCCCACGATCGCCGCGGCGCTGGCGCTGCCGAAACTCAGGATCAGGGTCGTTACCATGAGCATGATCAGAATCGGCAGGTAGGTCATCAGGTTGCCGACCGCCTCCTGCTGCGCGTCGCTGTCGCCCTCGAGCTGAAGCGTATAGCCCGGCGGCAGGCTAAAACCCGCGGCGTCGAGATTCGCCAGGATGTCGTTGCTGATCTCGATGGGCAGCGAACCCGGCGCCACCCAGCCATGAATCACGTTCACACGCTCGCCGTTACGGCGCGTGATGGACGCGCTCTCGGGTTCGACGCGCATATCGCCGAGCGTGTCCGCCGGCACCCATTCGCTGCCGGTCAAAAGCGGCATCGACGCAATGTCCGACAGCGAACCGCGCACCTCGTCGGAGTAGCGAATCCGCACAGGCAGGTCTTCGAGATCTTCGCGCACGGAACCGCCCGTGAATCCCTCGAGGTTACCCTGCATCTGAAAGGCAATGTCGTCGAGGCTCAGTCCGACCCGTTCCGCGTCGGACTGGTTGGCGGCGTACTTGAGCTTGGCGCGGCTCGAAATCGACGTGCGGGTATGAGTAATGCCTTCGGTCTCGTACATGACCCGCCGCACCTCCTCGCCCTTTTCGGCCAGGACGGCAAGCGACGGCCCGCTGATCCGGAATCCGACGGGCGCATCGACGGGTGGACCCTGCGCAAACGGCGCAACAATGATCTGCGCCTCGGGAAACCGGTTGTCGAGCTCCCTTTGCAGCTTGAGGACAATGCGGCTCGCGACATCCGCTGACTCCGCCTGGACCATGGCATGCGCGTACGCGGCGTTGCTGTCCTGCTGCATGATGCGGTTGTAGTAGATCTGCGGGTGACTGCCGCCTACGAGCCAGCTCAGCTGTCGTATGCCGTCAAACTCGCGAACCACCGATTCGATCTCCAGCGCCACGTCGCGCGTGCGCGATAGCGAGGCGTCGTCCTGCAGCCTCACTTCGATCTCGAACTGATCGCGATCGGCGGGCGGGAAGAACTGCAGATCCAGTGTCCCGGCCAGGAGGAAACCGCTGATCGGCAGTATCAGCGCGAGTCCCGAGGTCAGGAGCGGCCGCTTGAAAGCAGTCGTCAGCCATTGCTCACACAGCCGGTTGAAGGCCGGAAAGCGAATGCCGCGCTGCCACCAGTGAGCGGCATCCTCCTGCCCTGCTTCGCCTCGCTTGACGTAGCGGCCAGCCAGCGCCGCAATGATCGTCATCGAAATCAGGAACGACGCGAGCAGTGCCAGCACGACGCTGATTGCAATCGGGCCCACAAAATCCCCGGTGTTGCCGGGAAGGAGGAAAATCGGCATGAAACCGAGCACCGTAGTGACGGTGGATGCCAGCAGCGGCACGAACAGATGCGCCACCGATCGTGCGACAGCCTCCCCGCGGTTCTCACCGCGCGACAGCCGTCGCTGTATTTCGTCGGTCACGACAATGGCGTTGTCGATCAGCAGGCCAATCGCAATGATCATGCCGAAGATCGACATCTGGTGAATCTGCTGATCGAAGAACGTCAGACCAAACAGGGTTGCGGATGCGCTGAGCGGCAGCGCGGCGCCAACGATCAGCGCCGCCCGCCAGCCCAGGCCAAAAAACACGACGAGCATGACGACGCCGGCACCGAGCAGCAGGTTGTTGCTCAGTGAACTCAGGCGCTCCTCCGTGTATTCGTTCTGGCGGAACAGGACGTCGACGGTAATACCGTCGTCGAGCCCCGCCTCGAACTCCGCGAGCACGACGTCGGCCTGTGCCTGCCAGCGATCGATGCGCACGTTTTCGGCCGAGGCCGAGGCAACGAACACAATACGCTGCCCGTTCAGGTACGCGTAGCTGTCCGGCGGTTCGCGCCAGCTTTTCTCGACCCTCGCGACGTCGCCCAGACGAAGCTGCCGTCCGGCGCTGCCCTCGCGCACGACGAGATTCCGAATCCGGGCCACCGAATCGAGCTCCCCGCCGACCTCGAGGAACAGGTCGCGGTTGTTGCCGCGCAGCGCGCCGGCCGCGTTTTTGGGATCCGCCGCCGCAATGCGAGCGGCCACCTGCTGAGCCGACAGCCCCTGGGCCGCCAGTTCGCCGCGATCCAGCGTAATCGTGATTTCCTCTTCGGTATCGCCGTAGACATTGACCCGTTCGGCCCCGGGTACGCCTCGGAGGCGATCCGCCAGCTCTTCGCCGAGTCGCGTCAGCATGCCCATCGACGCCTGCGAACCCGGTGCCGCCGACAGGCCAACCAGTACCGAGAACGCCGACGCACCGCGTTCGTCGTCGAAACTCGGCTTGCCGGCGCCGGGCGGCAGCAGCGCTTCTGCTTCCGACAGCTTGTCGCGCACGCGCGAAAACGCCTGCTCGTTCGTTTCGGACGTAATGCTGTCCTCGAGCGCAATGCTAATGACCGAAATATTTGCGCGCGACGTGGCAATGATGTCCTTGATCTCCTCGACCTCGCGCAGCTCGTCTTCGAGTTTCTTGGTGACGAGCGCCTCGACGCGTTCGGCCGACGCTCCGGGAAAGGCCGTGATCACGAGTGCGTTGCGCGTGGTAATGCGCGGATCCTCGATGCGCGGCAGGTTGCTGAGCGCCGAAGCGCCGGCCAGCGCAATCACGAGAATCGCGAGTACCAGGAGGTGCGCGTTGCGGTAGAACAGGTCCCGCCAGGATGTGTTTTTCATGGCTGGCTACCCGCGGCGCCGTCAGCCGCGCTGGCCAGTGCCGAGACGGGTTCGAGCGATACCCTTTGCCCCGCAACGACACGATGTGTCCCTTTGCTGACCAGGAGATCGCCTGCCGCGAGCGTGCCGCGAACAAAGACTCGATCTTCGCTCGCGTGCAGCACTTCGATGGTGTGTTTGACGAGCACCTGCTCGCCATCCTGCTCGTCCACGACCAGCCCTTGCCAGAGACCGCGCGGCCCTTCGATCAACGCGGACGTCGGGACCCAGTAGCCAGTGGTCTCGACGAAACGCTCGATGTCGAAACGCGCCAGATCGCCGGGGCGCAGCGTCACGGACGCGTTGTCGATACTGAATATCGCGTCGACGGTGCGAGTTGCCTCGTCGCGCCGGGGCACAACGGTTTTGAGGACCGCCGTTACCGGCTGGTCGTTGACGAACAGCGTGTAGCTGTCGCCGGGCGTGAGACCGCCGGCCGCATCCGGGGCAACACCGATGCGAGCTTCGGGACTGTCCGAACTCTGCAGCGTGATCAGCGTCTGTCCGGGTGCCAGCACAACCCCGGGGTCGGCCGCCCGATGCACGACCGTGCCCGCAAACGGCGCGCGCAGCGTGGCTTTGTCGATGTCGACGCTGATCCGCTCGAGGCGCGCTTCGGCCACGTTCGCCGCCGCCGCCAGAGCCGCAACCTGCTGTCGGGACTCGTCGAGTTGCTGCTTCGACACGCCTTTGTAGTCGAATGCCTCGACGGTTCGCGCGTAGGTCGCCTCGGCGAGCTCCAGCTCGGCGCGAACCTGATCAAACGCCGCCCTGGCCTCGGCCTCTTGCGCCGACAGCCGCGCGGTATCGAGCACGGCCAGCGCCGCACCACGCTTGACGGCGGCGCCTTCGTCGACGTTTACCGACGCCAGCAGACCGCCAATCTCGAATCCGAGCTGGCTGTCGAGACGGGCCTCGACACGCCCGGTGTAGCTGCTGGAAGCCGGGTAACCGCTCGCCGCCTCGGCCGCTACGGTAGCGACGGGGACCGCTTGCACTTCGGTCGTGCTTGACTCATTCTCCCCGCACGCGCTGACCGTCAGCGCTATTGCGGTTACAAGGAAGCCAAGCCGTAACTGCCTGATCATTATTAGTTTTCCTCTGTCGGAAACGCCACTTGAATGTACTCTGCCCGATTTACTAGACCGAGCAGTTTGATATTAGATCAATAAAATACTAGACTGTCCAGTATGAATTTAAATCAAGATGTAACTGCGCGTCGCGGACGGCCAAAAAGTGAGGAGAAACGCCGGGATATCAGTAACGCGGCGGCGGAGCTTTTCCTGCGCGAGGGCTACGACCGCTGTTCAATGGACAATATTGCGGCGGCCGCGGGCGTCTCGAAGCAGACGGTCTATTCGCACTTCGCCAACAAGGACGAGCTGTTCCGCAGCTGCATCACGGGCAAGGCGGAACTCTACGATCTGCGTATTGACCCGTCGTTACATGACACCCTCGAATCCGGGCTGGGCAGTTTTGCCGACGGTTTCTTGCGCCTGATTTCGGACCCTGATGTCGTGAAGATGTGGCGGCTGGTCATGAACGAGGCCGACGCGCACCCGCACGTCGCGCAAATGTTCAATGAGACGGGACCCGAGGATTCACTCAACTCGCTCGCGCGATTCCTCGAACACCACGCGGATACTCTCGAGACGGACGACTACGAAGGCGCCGCCCGGACGTTTTTTGCACTGACGGCGGACTGCTGGCACTCGCGAATTCTGCTCGGCGTCTTCGACCGCGTGGAAGACGACGAGCGGCGACGGCACGTCGAGCGGGTTATCGGTCAGTTCCGGACGCTGTTCTCGAAGACATAGGCTTGAGCTGCGCCGTCGTACGCTCGGTCAGCGCATCGAGTTCACGGTTGCGTTCGGGCGCATCGAGTTCCGACAGGCGGCGCGATTCGGCGTAGAAACACTCGAAACGCTCGTCGCAGTCCGCGAATAGCTGACGAAACGCGGGCACTCGTGATTCGTACGCCGCCCAGTTAGCCAGTCGCGCGTTGTTCAACGGCATGTCGAGCCAGTCGGGCGCCGAAATGCCTTCGGCATCGAGAACTTCGCGAAGCTCGGAGCGCAGAAGCTCCAGACGCTCACGTTTCCGCTCGCGCATTTCCTCGGGTGACAGCGCCGATGCGTACAACACCTCAAGTTCGTCGCGGGCTGCAAGCACTCGCCCGGTCATCGACTTTTGCAGCGTATTCTGCCGCTGCCAGGCAGCAAAACGTTCAGCCTCGCCGCGTTGTTCGAGCCAGCGTTCGATGCCGAACTCTTCGACGGCACTGGCAAACGATTCGTTGAACGGCGTGTCGTCCTTGATATACAGCACCTGATGCGCGAGCTCGTGAAACAGCACCGCAACAATTCGATTGTCTTCCCAGCGCAGCATCGTGTTGAGTACCGGATCCTCGAAACGGCCCAGCGTCGAGTATGCGGTCACACCGCCGACGAACACGTCGTAACCGCGCCGTTTGAGCTGCTCCGCCTTCCGCTCCGCGGCGGCCTGACTGAAGTAGCCGCGATAGCCGACACAACCCACGACGGGAAAGCACCAGGTTTTTGCCGCCACTGAAAACTCCGGCGCGGCGCTGACGTTCCAGACCACGAAGTCCCGCTCCAGATCGGAGTAGCTGCGGTAGCTGTCGTTGTCGGGCAGCCCGAGTTCGTCGCTCGCGAAAGCCCGCGCTTCGCGAATCAGCTGGAGTCGTCGCGTGAGTTCGTCAGGTGTGGCCGGGTCCTCGATCACCTCGTCGATCGGCACGCGCTTGCCGAGTACCGAAAGCTGACCGCGCGCCGCCTGCATGTAGTAGCAGCCGGACAGGGAGACCGCAAACAGCAGCACCAACAAAGTACGTGTGACGTGCAAAACAGCCATGCCTGGTGGAGGTCCGTCCTGGGCCCGATCCTTTCGAGCGAGATTCCCGTTTGTCCGAGAGCTTATCGGCCCGCCTCAAGGCACGCTACACTTGCGGCATTCTGCAAGGACGTACGGCGACAGGGCCCGGTATCTCAGCATGCAAATTTACCTCGTTGGTGGTGCGGTTCGTGACGAGCAGCTGGGGCTGCCGGTTACGGAGCGCGACTGGTGCGTCGTGGGATCAACGCCGGAAGAACTCGAGGCGCTGGGCTACCGGCCGGTCGGCAAAGATTTTCCGGTGTTCATTCATCCCGAGACGGGTGAGGAATACGCGCTGGCGCGCACCGAGCGGAAAACGGCAGCCGGTTATCGTGGCTTCAGCTTCAACACCTCGCCTGAGGTGACTCTCGAGGACGACCTCGAACGGCGCGATCTGACGATCAACGCCATTGCCGTAGACCCGGAGGGCAATTTCCGCGACCCGTTCGACGGCCTCGGCGACCTCGAGCGGCGGGTGCTCAAACACGTCTCCGACGCATTTACCGAAGACCCGGTGCGTATCCTGCGCGTTGCCCGCTTCGCGGCGCGTTTCCACTCCCTCGGGTTTCGCGTTGCGGAGGAAACGCTCGACCTCATGCGCCGCATGGTCGAGAGCGGCGAGGTCGATGCGCTCGTGCCCGATCGGGTGTGGAAGGAAACCGAGTCGGCGCTCAAAGGGAACACGAGCCGGCGTTTTTTCGAAGTGCTGCGCGAGTGCGGCGCACTGCAAAAAATCTACCCGGAGGTCGACGCGCTGTTCGGCGTACCTCAGCCCGAACGCTGGCATCCCGAAGTCGATACGGGCGTACACACGATGATGGTCCTCGACCAGGCCGAGGCGCTAACGGCAAGCCCCGCCGTGCGCTTTGCGGCGCTCGTGCACGACCTCGGCAAGGCCGACACGCCGGCAGAGCGGTTGCCGAGTCACCCCGGACACGAAAGGAAGAGCGTGTCCCGGATCCGCAGGTTGTGCGAGCGCTACCCCGTTCCGAAAGCGTATCGCGACCTCGCCGTCATCGTTGCCGAATACCACACGCACTGCCACAAGGCGCTCGAGCTCAGACCCCGGACCGTACTCAAGGTGCTCGAGAAGTCGGATGCTTTTCGCCGCCCGGAACGATTCGAGGAATTTCTGCTGACCTGTGAAGCCGACGCCCGCGGGCGGCTGGGCCTCGAAACGCGCGACTACCCGCAGGCCGACTACCTGCGCGGCGCGTTGACCGCGGCTTCGGGCATCGACGCCGGAGAAATCGCGGCCCGGGCGGCCGATCCGTCGGAGATTCCGCGCGCCATTCACGACGCACGGCGAAAAGCCCTGCGGACTTACAAGGGCGGCTATTCGCCCGCGCCGTAGAAATACAGGAACACCGAGAAGAACGTCACATCGCCGTAGAGGTCCGAATCGTCGTAGCCCAGTCCAAACTCGATATCGCTACGCTCGCTCAACGGCATCAGGAAACGTACCGTTGCCGAGCGGGTGTGGTTGCCGTCCACGGCACCTTGTGAGCCCGACAACACGAGCTCCCAGCGCTGCGCACCCCGGTCGAGACCCAAACCGACGCTGGCGCGGTGATCCACGAGACTGTTGATGAGACTCAGGCGCGATGCGTTCAGGAGCCGGGCAATACCGCGGTTCTGATCGAATCTCAGGTTCACGTTGTACTCGTAGCGCATGCCCGTAATCGACAGGTCGGCCGACGAGCCGAGTTCGACGCGCAGCGAGGCGCCGTACCCTTCAGCGTCGAAGCCGACCGTCCGCCCGGGCAGCACAATCCCCGCGGGCACATCAAACTCGAAATCGCGATACTCGACGTCGCCGGACAGACTGAAACGCGGGTTGCGCCAGTAGAGACTCGCCCGCCCGTCGGTCGAATCGAGGACGTCGTTGTCGCCCCAGTAGGAAGCGGCCAGGCGGACGCCGAGCGGATCGAAGTGGTGATCGAGCGCCACCTCCCCGAACCAGGTATTCAGCGACGGCCGCCGCTCGATATCGACGTTCGTGTGCGCCACGGTCAGCGACAACCAGGTCGGATCCGTCATGGCGCGGCCGGCGCTGATCGAGGCCGCAAGCGTGCCGTCGGTGTCCGATTCGAGGCCGCCGGCGATCAGGTAATCGCCCTGCTCCGCCAGCGCGGACGATGCGATCAGCAGCGCAACGGGCAGAACAGGCACGGCGAAACGGAACACGGTCTACACCAGCACGTACACGATTACACCTGCCAGCAGCAGCCGGTAGACGGCAAACGGCAGGAGTCCAATGCGCGTCACGAAACGCATGAAGAACTCGATGCTCAGATACGCCACGATCGCGGACACGGCAACACCCAGACCCAGCTGTCCCCAGGGTACGACATCGTCGCTGGTCACGAGCGCAAAGGTCTCGTAACCGGACGCGAGAAATATGACCGGAACGGACAGGAGAAATGAAAAGCGCGCCGCATCCTGACGCGCGAAGCCCAGGAAGCGGCCGGCCGTAATGGTGACGCCTGACCGCGACGTGCCGGGTATTAGCGCCAGCGCCTGCGCACAGCCGATCAGGAACGCGTCTTTGATCGTGACGTCCGTTACATTGCGCGTCGACTTGCCCCAGCGGTCGGCAACAACCATCAGCACGGCGTAAAACGACAGCGTAAACACAATGACGTTCGGGCTGCGCAGGTTTTGCTCGATCCAGCCCGCCGCCGCCAGGCCGACGACAGCCGCCGGGACCGTGCCGAGTCCTATGCCGAGCGCCATGCGCGCGCCCGGTGTGTCGAGGTTGAAGCTCGCAAGCCTGAGCGTACCGGCCAGCAGCGCCTTGATGTCCTCGCGAAAATACAGGCACACGGCGAGCAGCGATCCAAAGTGCACGGCTACGTCGAAGGCCAGCCCCTGGTCCGTCCAGCCGAAGAACGACGGCACGAGCACGAGGTGGCCGGAACTCGAAATCGGCAGGAACTCGGAGATGCCCTGCACGATGGCGAGCACAACTACCTGTATCCAGGTCATGTATCAGTCCTTTGAACGAAGCAGCGTAAAAACCCGCTCAGAACCCGTGCGGGCGGGGAAAGAGCGTACGAGTTGGCGTCTGCAAATGCCCGGACGCCATTCGCACTTCCGGAACGACGTTCGAACAACAGGCGCGCTTAAGGCTACAGGCGATGACTTCGATCACCCATGGCAAACCCCGCGGGCGGCAACACGTCACCGGCGGTTAGCCCCAGGCATTTGAAGTGCTCACCCATTTCGCCGGGCAGGGTAAGTAATTTGACCTCCCGCGACAACGCCGGCGTGTCGCCGGTCCGATCGACAATCGCCTGCAGCTCGTCAATGAGGCCGCCGCCGAGCAGGAACTGCGCCTGTGCGCTGAATCCCGCCACCTCGAGCCCGGACTCGCGCGCGGCGTCGGCAGCCGCCGAGAAATCGACCCACGTCGTCAGATCCTGAATGCCCGGAAGGATCAAGGGGTCGTTATGCGCATGATGGCGAAAATGGCAGCGCAGCCAGCCGTCTGCGCGCTCCGGCGCGTAGTACTCGTGCCTCGGCAAACCATAGTCGAACAGCAGCGCCAGGCCCTCGTCGAGCATGACGCCGAGCTCGGCAACCCAGTGCCGCGCGGCGGGGGACACCTCCGAACAGTAGCCGTCGGCCAACGGGCTGCCGAGCGCATCCTCCAGGCGCTCGACTTCGGCCAGAAGAGCCGGCGGGGCCGCACGCTCCGACCAGACGAAGCGCTCGCCGTCGAGCGAAACCGTGCACTGACCTACGCCGTCTCGGCGCCGGACAAAACGCTCCACCGGCAAGGCGTCTAGCACTTCGTTCGCCAGCACGACGCCGCGAAACCCGGCAGGCCGGTCGGCGACCCACTGCACACGATCGGCCAGTTCCGGCACGTGCGCCTCGATGTATCTCTGCTGTCTCTCGGCGAGCTCCGGCGACACCTCGAGTATCGAATAGCGCGCGGGCACCGCCTCGAGTTCGGCCAGTTTGCGGAGCACCTGCACCGCCAGAACCCCGCTCCCGGCGCCGAATTCGAACACCTCCGCGCCAGCGATCGCCGCAATGACGGGCGCCGCCTGGCGCGCAACAACCGCCGCGAACAGCGGCGACACCTCGGGTGCAGTGACAAAGTCCCCGCCGGGCCCGAACTTGGTGTTGCCCGCCGCGTAGTAGCCCAGACCCGGAGCGTACAGCGCGTGCTGCATGAACTCCGCAAAGCTGATACTTCCCCCGGCTGCCGCTATGCAGTCGACGATGTACTCGCGGCAACGTTGACTGTGCAGCGCGCTGTCGGCGTCGGGCTCCGGCAAGGTGAGCGCGTTGGATGCTTGCATACGTTCGGCAGGGTTCACAGAATGCGTCTTTATAGCGCGAGTCGACGGCCGCTGAGAAGCGTGTCGGCCGCGGGAACTCTTGAACGACGGACCAGGCACGGAATGACTAGAGACGGATCGACGGGCGACGCGACGCCACCTTCGCTAAACGGCAAAACAGCCCTCGTAACGGGCAGCGCCCGGCGTATTGGCGCCGAGATCGTAAGAACCCTGCATGCGGAGGGGGCGCGGGTAGCCATTCACTACCGCTCGTCCGCCAGTGACGCCGAAGCGCTCGCCCGCGAGCTCAACGCCGTGCGCGAAGACTCCGCGGCGGCGTTTGCCGCCGATTTGCTCGACGCATCCGCATTGCCTCTGCTGGCCAACGCCGTGCTCGACTGGTCGGGCCGGCTCGATATTCTGATCAACAACGCATCGACGTTTTATCCCACACCGCTCGGCACGATTGACGAGGACCAGTGGGACGACTTGATTGGCAGCAACCTCAAGGCGCCGCTGTTCCTGTCGCAGGCCTGCCTGCCGGCGTTGAAGGCAGCGCGCGGCGTCATTATCAATCTCGTCGACATTCACGCGCGGAACCCGCTCAAAGATCACCACGTCTACAGCCCCGCCAAGGCCGCCCTCGCAATGCTGACCCGCGCGCTGGCGAAAGATTTAGGCCCCGAGGTTCGCGTCAACGGTGTATCACCCGGCGCCATACTCTGGCCGAGCGAAGGCATGACCGAGGAGGTCAAGGGCAAGATCCTGAAACAGATCCCGCTCAGCCGCGCCGGCGGACCCGAAGACATCGCCGGCTGCGTCCTGTACCTCGTGCGCGATGGCACGTACGTCAACGGCCAGATTATCGCGGTGGACGGCGGTCGCTCGGCCGGCTGGTAGCGCACGAGGCGCGGCACGACACCTGCGAACCGGGGTCAGTAGGCGCCCGTGTACTCGCGCCAGGCCGGACCGCTCAGGTCAGGCTTCGGCGACTCGAAGACGGCGGCCGGCTTCGTTACGCCACCAGGCGTGGCGACAACCGGACAGGCGTTGTTCTCGAGAAACGAAAGCGCGGTCACGACATTCGGATCGGTGTCGGCACCGACGGCCACGTTCAAATCATCCGCCGCGGGGCAGTCGACCGGCAGGCCCCCGAAAAAATCGCCGAAGTCGAGCGAATTCACGGTCTGGAAAGCCGTGGCGCGCAACCGCTGCTCGCAGAAGTCGAGTCCGATCTGACCGACGGGTTTGCCTAACGTGTTGTCGCCGACAATCGTCACGGTCGCGTCCGTGACCAGGCCGTTGACGATGAGTTCGCTCGCGGACGCCGTGTTGCGCGTGGCGATGACCACCAGGCGCTCGACATCGAGCGAGTTGGCGATCATCTGGAACAGGTCTTCCGTGTTGTTGTCGGGCCCGCGATCAGCGTTGAACAGCGTCCTCGAGAACACGAGGCCCGACGCGCCGGCGCCGTCGATGTAGTCGGCGAGCAGCTCGGCAATACTGACAAGGCCGCCGCCGTTGTAGCGCAGGTCGAGGATCAGATCGGTAACGGCCTGATTCCGGAACTCGGCAAACGCCAGATCGAGCTCTGGACTGGCCGTCGAAATGAAGGTAGCGAGTTCGAGGTAGCCAATCCGGGTCCCGCCCGCGCCGTCGATGACTCGCCACTGGGGCACGGGGTCGATCGTTACGAGTCCCTTGCTGATGATTGCCGGAAACTCGGAACCGTCCTGCCGCCGCATCAGGAATTCGATCGTGTCGTTGTTGTCGAACACGGCACCCACACCCTCCGCAGCTTCGATCTGATCGATCGTGCGGTCGTTCAGCGCGAGAATACGCTGACCACGGCGCAGGCCCGCCGTAAACGCCGGGCTGTCGGTAAACACGCGTGCCAGCCGCAGATCGTTCGTCGCCTCGAAACGGCTGTTGAAGCCGAAAGCCTCGAACTGGCCTTCGCCGAAGAACTGCTGATCCGCCGCTACCGTCGTAATGAAGCTGAACAAATCGACCGGCTGGCCGCTGCCGTTATCGGGACTAAAGCCTGTCAGGAAATCGAGCAGCGCCTCGGGCGTCGTAAACGAATCGAGGTTTACGTTCGCTGGCAAACGGTCGTTCCACAGGTACCAGAAGCGCATGTTGTCGAGCACAAACTGCTTCTGCCCGTTGATCGAACAGGCGCCGGTATCCGGCGTCGATACCGCGGCATCACCGCCGCCACCACATGCCGTGAGACCCACGACCGACAGAACCGCCGATACGACAATCGGGAGTTTTCGAACTGCGCGCATTATTGTCCTCTCCGGGCGGTGCCCAAGCCGTCAAAGAAAGATGACTGGATTCTATCTGAGCGTAGCCGTCGATGCGCTGTCTCGTGGCACGGATTCGAGCGACTTACGGCGCGACGCCCCGTAACAATTTGACAATAAACCGGCCGGCAGCCTCGAACTTCAGACGACGTCCGTCTCGACACTCGCGTCGATGCCGAAATCGATACCCAGATCTATACGTACGCGCGTCAACGGCTGCTCGCTGTCGTCAAACTCCCGCCAGTGGTCGGCAAAGCTTCGACCCGTCACCGGGTGCTTCTCTCCGGGTGCCAGGTCTGCAAGCGGTTTGAGCACAAACGCGTAATCGAGTACGTCCGTGCGCGGCACGCGCAGCGGCCGCTCGGGCGATACCAGGTCTCCGTACAACAGCAGGTCGATATCGAGCGACCGCGCCACCCACTTGTTGTCGGCGCTCCGCTGCCGGCCGGCCAGCTCGTGTATGGACTCTATTTTGTCGATCAACTCGAGCGCGGGCAGCGAGCAATCGATCCGCACGACGAGATTCAGGAAATCCTCACCGTCGAAGCCGACCGCCGGCGCGCGGTAGACGGGCGACACATCGGGCTTGCCAAAACGCCGCTCGATTTCGCGCAAACCCAGCACAATGTTCCGCTCGGGATCGATATTGCTGCCCATCCCCAGGTAAACCCGGGTCACGCGCGCACACCCCGCTCAATCACGACGCCGACGTCGCGGGAGCCGCGAATGGCGCCCGGTTTGTTGACCCTGACGCGAACCCACGGGACGCCGAACTCGTTGCGGACCAGCTCGGCAATACGCTCGGCAAGTGTTTCCACGAGCTTGAATCCGGAGGTTTCGGCGAGTTCGACGATACGCTTCGAGACGGCCTTGTAGTTGAGGGTGTCCTCGACGGCGTCGGAGGCGGCCGCCTTGCGAATATCAGCATCCATGTCGATGTCGATGACGACCTTTTGCTTGATCCTTCGTTCCCACTCCCAGATGCCAATGACCGCATCGACGGTCAGGCCATGAAGATAAATAGTGTCCATTGAGTCAATCGGTTTCCGGTGATTCAGCTTTGCGGCTGGCAGTCTAGCAGCGAGCGCCTGAGGTCACAGCGCAAAAAGCGGTGTGGCTGTTGCGCTCACACGCCACCTGGCGGCTCGAGCTTGTCGAGCGCCCAGCGCGCCCGGGCAAGTACGGGACCGGCCGGGCCGGCATCGGCATGGCGTAACGCCCCCGCTATCGCAATCATTGCGCCGTTGTCGGTGCAAAAGGCCAACCGCGGATAGTACACGGAGCCGTCAAAACGACGCGCCATTTCGGCCCGCAGTAACACGTTGGCGCCGACGCCGCCCGCCACGACCAATCGGGACAAACCCTCGCTGTTTGCCGCCTTGAGCGACTTGCCGACCAGGGTATCGACGGCCGCGCGCTGAAACGACGCGGCAATGTCGGCGCGCTCGGCGTCGAGGATGCCGTTGGCCTCGGCTTCCCGAACTTTGAGCATGACGGCCGTTTTGAGCCCGCTGAAACTGAAATCGAAGCCGGGTTTGTCGAGCATTGGCCGCGGCAACGCATGTGCGGCGCCGTCGCCTGCCTCGGCCAGCGCCGCAAGCGCGGGTCCGCCGGGATACGGGAGGCCCAGGAGCTTGGCGGTCTTGTCGAAAGCTTCGCCCGCCGCGTCGTCGAGCGTACTGCCCAACACGCGGTATTGTCCGAGACCGCGAACCGCAATCAGGAGGGTGTGCCCGCCCGATACGAGCAGCGCGAGAAACGGGTATTCGGGTGGATCTTCCTCGAGCATCGGCGCGAGCAGGTGCCCTTCCATGTGATGTACGGGCACCACGGGGCAGCCCCAAACGACGCCGAGACCGGCCGCCATGCCGCCGCCCACCATTAGCGCGCCGACCAGGCCGGGGCCGGCTGTGTGCGCGATCAGATCCGGGCGCTCGATGCCCGCGTCGTCGAGCACCTCCTGGATGAGCGGCAGGAGTCGCCGGACGTGGTCCCGGGAAGCAATTTCGGGTACCACGCCGCCGTAACGGGCATGCAAATCGACCTGGCTGTGCAGGCGATGCGCAATGAGCCCGCGCTCGGCGCTGTAGACCGCCACACCGGTTTCGTCGCAGCTCGTTTCGATACCCAGAACGTTCATTGCGGCGCGATCATACCGGTCGACCGGCGGGAACTCGATCCGGGGCCTCCGCCGCGGGGTGTTCCCGACCCAGGAAATGCTGTTTCAGGGCTTGGAATCCGCTGATCTTTGCGGGTAAAATGGCGGGCTCCTCCCGGCTCCCAGGCCGGGTTTATTGTGCCTACTGACCTGGAACAAGCAATGCCCAGTGTTCGCGTAAAAGAGAACGAATATTTTGACTCCGCGCTGCGGCGCTTCAAGCGTGCCTGCGAAAAAGCCGGCGTGCTGACCGAGCTCCGCCGTCGCGAGTTCTACGAGAAGCCGACGCAGGAGCGCAAGCGCAAGAAAGCGGCTGCCGTAAAGCGCCACTTGAAGCGCGTGTCGCGCGAAGAAGCGAAGCGCAAGCGGCTCTACTAGCTCTCCTCGGGGGTCGTAGACCCGGACCCGGCGTACACAGCACTATCGCCCAGTCCGCCGACCCCTTCTCGTAACCAACTGTTTCTTAAGCCTTTTACACCTCCTCCTACCTGCGCTCGGGTCAAGGAGTCGAGGAAAGGCACCGCAGGCAAACGATGTCTCTGAAAGACCAGCTCACTGCCGACATGAAGGCGGCCATGAAAGGTGGCGACAAGGATCGCCTCAAGGTCATCCGCCTGATACTCGCCGACATCAAGCGGGTCGAGGTGGACAGCCGCAAGTCGCTGTCCGAGCCTGAGCTTCTGGCCGTGCTGGAGAAGGCGGTAAAACAGCGCCGTGACTCCGTAAAACAGTTCACCGACGGCGGGCGCGAGGACCTGGCGGCGAACGAACAGGCCGAAATCGAGGTGCTCGAGACGTACCTGCCCGAACCCTTGAGCGACGCGGAACTCGATGCCCTGCTGGAAGCCGCGATTGCCGAAACCGGCGCCGAATCCATTCGCGACATGGGTAAAGTCATGGGCGCGATCAAGAGCAAAGCCGCGGGAAGAGCGGACATGGGTGCCGTCGGCGCCCTGGTCAAGGCGCGCCTTAGCCAGTAGTGCCGGTCGGATAATCGGCCTCAAACTGGCGCTTTTTGCGTCGCTTGCTATTCTGGGTCAGGAAGCGTCCGGCCGGTATCCGGTCGCGCCCGCTGCGGCGGCATAAAGATAACCTACAGTGCGGGAACCCACCCGCGCGGAGTGTGCGTTTACTTCAGTATGGCCGGCCGTATCCCCCAGGCATTTATCGACGATCTGATCGCCCGAGCCGACGTGGTTGAGGTGGTCGGCCGGCGCGTGCCGCTCAAGAAGGCGGGCCGGGAGTTCAAGGCCTGCTGCCCGTTCCACGATGAGAAAACGCCATCCTTCACCGTCAGCCCGACCAAGGGCTTTTATCACTGCTTCGGCTGCGGTGCGCACGGCACAGCGATTACGTTCCTCATGGAATATGACCACATGAGCTTCGTTGATGCGGTCGAAACCCTGGCCGCCATGATTGGCGTCGAGGTGCCACGCGACGAGAGCGACCGGCCCGCGCGCCGCTATGACGAGTTGTTCGATCTCAACGCCCGCGTCGCGCGCGGCTGGCAGCAGCAGCTTTCGGGACACGAAGATGCCGTCAACTACCTGAAAAAGCGGGGTATCGACGGCGCCACGGCGAAACGCTTTGGTATTGGCTACGCACCGGACGGCTGGTCCGCCGTGCTCGACCGCTACGGCAAGGACACGGAGTCCATCGAGCGGCTGCTGTCGGTGGGCCTCGTGATTCGCAAGGACAACGGCCGTCACTACGATCGTTTTCGCGAACGGCTCATGTTCCCGATCCGCGACGCGCGGGGCCGCACGATCGGCTTCGGCGGGCGCACACTGGGCAATGGTGAACCGAAGTACCTGAATTCGCCGGAAACCGTGCTGTTCCACAAGGGCCGCGAACTTTACGGCCTGCACGAGGCGCGGCAGGCGCTGCGCAACATCGAGCGGCTCGTTGTCGTCGAAGGCTATATGGACGTCGTGGCCCTCGCCCGCCACGGCATCGACTTTGCCGTCGGCACGCTGGGCACGGCAACGACGCCGGAACACCTGAACCGGCTGTTCCGGCTGACCGACAACGTGGACTTCTGCTTCGACGGCGACCGAGCGGGCAAGCAAGCGGCCTGGCGCGCGCTGGAAACCGCGCTGCCGTTGATACGCGAAGGCCGACAGGTGCGCTTCACGTTCCTGCCCGACAAACACGATCCGGATTCCTACGTGAACGAGTTCGGCGCTGACGCGTTCGTCGCTGCGCTCGACGGCGGCGTCAAACTCGCCGACTACCTGATTGGCGAACTTGCGTCGGACGTCGATCTCGACAGCGTCGATGGTCGCGCGAGACTCGCCGAGCGCGCCCGCCCGCTGATCGGCAAGGTGCCCGAAGGTGTATACCGCGAACTGCTCATGGAGTCGCTTGCCGAAGCGGTGGGATTGTCCGCCGACAAGCTACAGCAGCTGCTCAAGCCCGGCCGCGATAACGACGCCGCCCGGGACAAACAGCGGCCGCTCGCCAAAATCCGCAGGATCGGCTCTCATGGGGGGCCGTCGGTGATACGCCGCGCCGTTACCCTGATCCTGAATCACCCGGAGGCCGGTCGCGAACTCGATGCCTCCGTGCTGGCGGAGCTGGAACGCCCGGGCGCCGCACTGTTGAGGAAGCTCATTGAAACCGTGCAGGCGGAACCCAATATCTCGACCGCTGGGCTTCTGGAGCGGTGGCGGCAAGACGACGAGGGGCGCTATCTGGGCAAGCTGGCGGCTGCGAACATCCCGGCCGAGGAAGACGATTTCGACGCGGCTGCGGAGCTTTCACAATGCCTCGATCAGCTGAAACTGTTGGCCCGCAAGGATCGTATTGATTTTCTTATTCAAAAACAAAGAGATAGCTCGCTCAGCGATGACGAGCTTGCGGAACTCAGAGGCTTACGCTGAGGTCGAAAATTCGGTAGCTAGCACTCCTGCATGAGCGTACAATTGCGGGTTTGCATTTTTCACGTGGAGGACGTTTCGTCTTGAGCGAAAAACGCGCAATGATTACGGGCAATAAGCAGGCTCAGCAGCTAAAAGACCTGATCGCCCGGGGCAAGGAACAGGGATACCTCACGTACACCGAGGTCAACGACCACCTGCCCAACGATATTGTCGATCCCGAGCAGATCGAGGATATCGTGAACATGATCAACGATATGGGTATTGCGGTGCACGAGAAGGCGCCCGATGCCGAGTCGTTGCTGCTCTCCGACACAGCTGTTTCGAACGACGAGGACGCCGCGGAAGAAGCCGAGGCGGCGCTGGCCAGCGTCGACGCGGAGTTCGGCCGCACGACCGACCCTGTCCGCATGTACATGCGCGAAATGGGCACGGTGGAACTCCTGACTCGCCAGGGCGAGATCGAGATCGCGAAGCGCATCGAAGATGGCCTCAACCAGGTCAAGTACCACATGGCGCACTTCCCGCCGACCATCCGCCTGCTGCTCGCAGTTGCGGATGCCGTGCAGGCCGGCGATACGCGCATGCAGGACTTCGTCGTGGGTTTCATCGATCCGAACGAGCCCGACGAGATCAAGCCGCCCGCCGCCAAGACCGACGACGATGACGACGACGACGATGAAGTCGTCGACACCGGGCCGGACCCCGAAGAGGTCAAGGCGCGGGTAAGGGTCGTTCGCCGCCTGCAGAAACGCGTAATGACCAACATCGAAAAGTACGGTTTCTCGGACAAGAAGACGATCAAGGCCCAGGCAGATCTCGCCGACCAGCTCATGGAACTCAAGCTGGCGCCGAAACTGTTCGACGCGCTCGTGCGCAACCTGCGCGACGTGATTGCCATTGTCCGCAGCCAGGAACGGCTCGTCATGCAGATCTGCGTGCGCGACGCCGGCATGCCGCGCAAGGACTTCCTGTCGAGCTTCCCGAAAAGCGAAACGGACCTGGGCTGGGTCGACAAGCACATTCGGGCGAAGCGCAAGCATTCGTCGACGCTCGCCAAGCTCAAGGACGACATACTCCGCGCGCAGCGCAAACTGCTGCAAATCGAAGAGGAAACCGCCCTCAAGATTGCCGAGATCAAGGAGATCAACCGGCAAATGTCGATCGGCGAAGCCAAGGCCCGGCGCGCGAAGAAAGAGATGGTCGAGGCCAACCTGCGTCTCGTAATCTCGATCGCGAAGAAGTACACGAACCGTGGCCTGCAGTTCCTGGACCTGATCCAGGAGGGCAACATTGGCCTCATGAAGGCGGTCGACAAGTTCGAATACCGTCGCGGCTACAAGTTCTCGACCTACGCGACCTGGTGGATTCGCCAGGCCATTACGCGTTCGATTGCCGACCAGGCACGCACGATCCGTATCCCCGTGCACATGATCGAAACGATCAACAAGCTGAACCGCATCTCGCGGCAGATGCTGCAGGAGATGGGTCGCGAACCGCTGCCGGACGAACTCGCCGAGCGTATGGAAATGCCCGAGGACAAGGTCCGCAAGGTGCTCAAGATCGCCAAGGAGCCGATCTCGATGGAAACGCCGATCGGCGACGACGAGGACTCGCACCTCGGCGACTTCATCGAAGACCAGACCGTGCATTCGCCGGTCGATTCGGCTACCTCGTCCGGTCTGCGTGAGACCACGCACTCGGTGCTTGCCGGCCTGACACCGCGCGAAGCCAAGGTGCTGCGCATGCGTTTCGGTATCGACATGAACACGGACCACACGCTCGAAGAGGTCGGCAAACAGTTCGACGTCACCCGCGAGCGCATCCGCCAGATCGAAGCCAAGGCGCTCAGAAAACTGCGCCACCCGACCCGCTCGGACCAGCTCAGGAGCTTCCTGATCGAGGACTGACGGCCAAGGGTTCAGGACCGAGAAAAGCCGGGCAATGCCCGGCTTTTCTTTGTTAGAATCTCGCGTCTTTGGACTTGTGCACGAATTCATCGAACTCCCGCACGAGTCCGGCAGTAAGAACAGAGTGTGGGCCTGTAGCTCAGTTGGTTAGAGCAGGGGACTCATCAAAATGGTGCGCTGACGGCGAAAGGTGTCAGGCGGTACGGGATGAATTCAGGGAAACCTTCGCAGCACAGGCTGTTGGCAACCCTGAGCCAAGCCGGCGGTACACCGTCGGACGGTGCAGAGACTACCTGAGGACTGGAGTGTCCTTAATAACAGGCTAGAGCGTCCCGCCCCTAACGATACGGTCGAGGGTGATGAGATAGTCCACTCCATCCGGAAACGGGTGGGTAGAGTGAATCCCTTGGTCGTAGGTTCGAGTCCTACCGGGCCCACCATTCTTGTGCGCCGACCTGTGTCGCTACGGATCAGTTACTTCGGTCCACTGATATGTAAGCGATTTCGAAACGCCGAGGGCCTTAGTGCGCAGCCTGGCCTAACTCCGGGTTAGCCATTCCAGTGGGACAACGCTCAGTAGACATATACGTTGGTGAGTAAAGGGTATCCGGCGGAGCAATTGGTGTCATGAATCTGAATCCTCACATCCCGGCCAGCCATGTGGGCGGACAAGAGCATTGCGAACTGTTGATCGAAATCGGCCAAATCGGAATCGGCCGCCCTCGCCCAATTCGAGTTGGCACAACCCGCAGGGTTCGGAATTGCTCCTTGTAGCTCCACGTACAACCCTTTTGATCCGGTCGAGTTGAATCCGCGAAGCATTTCGATTTTTACGGTCGCGGAATCAGCTGCATTGGCACTTCCAATCAGCCCTGCAGCGAACAGAATGGTTGTTAGAGTTCGGATGATGCTCATATTGATCGCCTTAATCTGTCAATCGATATCTCCCACGAATTTCGGAAGATCCTTCGAGGTTACATTGCGTTGATGAACTTACCGACGGGCTTGACAATCGACCAGTATGCGCGCTTGCGTTGGCCCAGAACGAAAATCAATCTGCGCGCTATTGTAAACGAACAGAAACCCTCGTATCGACTAACGAAATCCGCTACTAGCTCTCCGTATTTACCCCTACAGATTGAAATGTACGAGGTCGTGCGTTCACCAGACCAGGAGAAGTATCAGCCTCGCCGTCAAATCGCTTTCCTGTTGGCGTCGATCGCAGAGAGGCCAAAGAAAGCAGCGCCGCACAGCGCTGCACCGTAAATCAGCAGCGACGACACGTAGGCTGAGAACTCATAGGCTTCGTGCCCCGAAAACGCGGCGTGCAGTCCGGCATGTACGATCAGAAAGGCCGAAGCGATTTTCTGAGTCAGTGCGCGAACCCTCGTGCTCAGGCTCGCCACGAACGCAATCGTGACGGCAAACAGCGGCACGTGCGCAACGAGAAAAACCAGCTCCCCGGTTGCATCCGGCAGCCAGCTCGTCAACGGCAGGACGCGCCACTCGTGGTTGGTCATGGCGTCCATTTCGTGCGTGAACAGCAGCCCGAGGCCAAGGTAGAAAACAAAACTCTTCATTCTTCTAAAACGGGGGACGGAGCGGAGCCGACATAGCTAGACCAACTCTATTCGCAGCTCCCGCCCTACGGCTTTTGCTGCGGCGATCAGTGTATCAAGCTGAATTTTGTCATTCTCCGGGTCCAGAATCCGGTCCAGTTGACTGCGACTGGTGTTCATCGCTTTGGCCATCTGCACCTTGCTCATCGATTCTTCGGCCATCGCCTGCTCGAGCTGCCAGGCGAGGACGCTTTTGATTGCGCTTGCCGTTGTCTCTTCGAGGGTACCCTGCTCTCTCAGGTAATCCTCAAAGGAAGAACCTACATGCGGGTTTCTCTTTCCCACGATTTCATCTCCCTCATCCGTAGTGCCGCCAGGTCCAGATCGGCTTTCGGAGTCTTCCGATCCTTCTTGATAAATCCGTGCAGCAACAGCATCCGACCTCCGCGAGGCGCGAAGATCACACGCGCGATCCGTTTGCCGCCAATGTGGGAACGGATCTCCCATAAGCCGTGCCGCAAAGCCCGACACAAAGGCATTCCCACTGGCCAGGCGAACTCCGCCTTGCGGATGTCATCGCCTATCGCCCTCCGATCGTCGGAACCAAGGCCCTGCAGCCAATCTCTTACAGGTTCGTTTCCGTTGCGAGTGGCAAAGAAAAACGCCGGCAGTTTCTTTAGTAGAGTCAATGTACCCCACAAAGTACAATGTACCCTGTCGGGTACATGGCTGTCAACAAGAGCTGCCGCGAACAGGCAGTGGTGTGCGGATGAGATGAAAAGGCTACGTTGCGTAACGTAAATCAGACAGACACGAGAACGCCTTGGCATTAGTGGCCGCAACAGCAAGTTTCTGCTCGAGCACGGATTACGTTGCAGGGTGTCGGGTGGTTCGCTGCAGCGCGATGCTCCGCCGTTTTGATCGGTAAGTCTTATTCAATCCCGGAAGGAAACGGCCGGACATCCCCGCTCTCGAGATCGAGGACATAGATCTGCTCACGCCCCGAGGCGTACGAAGAGAACATCAGTGCATTGCCATCCGGCAACCACACGGGCATATGATCGTAGTCGTCGTTGTGAGTCAGGCGCCGATTCTTACCTGCGGACACGTCAAGGAGATACAGCTCCGCGTTGCCGTCCGGGTTGTCGTTCGGTGTGTCGTTCGGTGTGTCGGTGTAGGCAATCCGTGTGCCGTCGGGGCTCCAGTCGAGCCCGTAGAGCCTCTCCGTCGAGCTGACGTAACGCCTGGCCTCCCCGGTCGCAAGCTCCATGACGTCGAGAGCCGAGCCGTCTTCGAGCGACACGGCGTAGGCGAGCAGGCTGCCGTCAGGGGAAAAATGCGCGTCGTGTTCGTTGGCGTTCTCGGTGTCGGTCAGCTGTGCGAGATTCGAGCCATCGGCATCCGCAAGGTAAAGGTCGCGTTTGCCCTCGCGCTCGATGAACATGACAACCCGGCCCGCAGTGGCTGACCAGCCGCTCAGCGAGACGTTCGCGTCTTCCATGACGACAAACGGCTCGATCTCGCCGGTCTCCATGTCGTAGCGGTACGCGCCGCGCCGCTCGTCGACGTCGCGCTGAAAGACAAAAGCCCTGCTGTCGGGCGCCCACACGGCGTAGCCGTCCCAGCCTTCGTTGTGAGTAAGCCGCTCGAGCCCGTTGCCGCTGGCGCTGATCGAATACAACTCCCAGTCGCCATCCTTGCGCGTCGACATGAACACGATCGTCTTGCCGTCCGGCGAAATCACCGGGCGATGGTCCGAGGCGGGCTCGCTCGCAATCGCCATGACGGAGAACAGAGCGAAGGTTGTGAGCGCGAGTCGATGAAGATTGCTGTTCATTCTTATATGCCCGGGGCTTATATGCAGTGTGGTCGTGCGCGGAATATGGCGCTTCGTGACCATCCGACCACTCTGCTCGTGGATCGTTCGAGTCGCCCCGGGCGGATTCTTGCCGTCGTACGCACTCTTCGGTCCTTTTATGCACTGCTCGATACTTTTATGCACGGCGCGCTCCAGCCGTGCGTGCAAACGTGTGGATGTGGGTTTTGCCGCCGTCTGCGTCTAACTGATAGACCCCGCGCATTTCTCACCCGAACACGTGTGTTGAGGACCGATGGACAGCAAACGAGCAGAGTATGAGATGGAGGTCCTGCCGCCGAAGAGCGTTGCTGCGCTCCGTCGCCATTTGAGCCGCCGGCTCAGTTGCGAGCAGGACGTCAATGACATTGCGCAAGAGGCTTGTTTGAGGCTCTTACAGGCGCACCGGAACAAGGCCAATATCCAGAATCCCAACGCCTACCTGTACAGAATCGCCGGAAATCTGCTGTACCGCCATTACGCGGGCCTGCAAAAACGCGAGGCTGCCAATTCGATCGACAATCTGGCTGATGACAGCAGTTGCCCTGAGGAGCAGACGACTCGCGCCATGCACGCCGAGCGAATCAATCAAACCGTCCGCGAACTCTCGCCCAAGTGTCAGCAGGCCCTGTATCTGCGCTGGCGCAAGGGCATGCAGGTGCTCGAGATTGCCGAAGCGATGAACCTGTCGCGGGGCATGGTGAAGAAATATCTTGCGCAAGGGCTTGCGCACTGTCGCGGGCGGCTGACCGGCCGGGAAGCCGAGGAGAAAACGCTGGCGGCGTAGACGTTCCGCCCGGACAACAGCGCGTTCGCGCGGCATGCACATCGCGGTCGATCTTTATCTTGAACCGCGCTCGCCGATCCCGCTATGCTTCGCAGACAGCGTGAATGTCGTCATTGCGACGTTCACCCTGCGTCGAGAGGCGCTGCAGCGGTTATACATACCGTCACGCTCGACGGCAGGTTGTCAGTCCATGCAAAGGGCGCCTCTGTTCGAGGAGGTGCTGGCTATGTCCAGATCCGTTGATGCCGTACCCGTCGGTCGCGTGACGGGATTGTGGCGCTACCCCGTCAAGTCCATGGGTGCCGAGGTGTTGAGCGAAGCACGAGTCGACTGGCACGGGTTCGAGGGCGATCGCCGCTGGGCGTTCATCCGCAACAACAAAGTGCCGAGCGGATTTCCGTGGCTGACCTTGCGCGAGTGCCCCGGCATGAACGGGTATGTGCCCTCTTTCGTCAATCCGGGCCAGCCGGATACGTCGCCAACCGTCGTTCGAACTCCGGACGGCGAAGTACTGAACGTGACAGACCCTGCGCTCGGCAGATCGCTGGATGCGGACGGTGCACAGGTCATTCGCCAGGCTCGCGGAGTTTTCGACACTTTCCCCCTTTCGCTGATTACGACACAAACAATCGAACAGCTCGGTGACCGGCTGGGCAAACCGCTCGACGTGCAGCGGTTTCGCCCCAACATACTCGTCGAAGCAACAGACGATTCGCCCTTTCCCGAAGACGACTGGGTAGGCCAGGTGCTCTGCTTCGGCGATGTGCGCATGCGCGTCGACAAACGCGACGGGCGCTGTGTGGTCATCACAATCGATCCGTTGACCGCGGAGCGCACGCCGGCGATCCTCAAGACGGTTGTCGAAGACCGCGAAGGTTGCCTGGGTGTGTACGGGACAACAGTACAACCGGGAAACGTCGCCATTGGCGATATCGTGCTGCTTGAGCCACTATAAACCTACGCAATCAACACAGACCTATGCCCATCGAAATCCATATCCTCGACCAAACGAACAGCCGGCAGCTCAAGAACGCCGCCGCTGACGTGTTCGACCACAAGGTCCGGTCACAATACCTCACTGCGTTTCTGGACGATCCTCGCCACCTCCTGTGTTTTGCGACGGACGATGAAACCGTTGTCGGAATGGCCTCCGCATTCGAGTATTTTCACCCCGACAAGCCGCCGCAGCTTTTTGTGAACGAAGTGGGCGTGGCGCCGGCGTATCGCCGGCAAGGAATTGGCCGCACGCTCGTCGAGGCGCTATTGGCGACCGCAAAGGAACGCGGCTGCGCCTACGCGTGGCTCGGAACTGAAGTCGACAACGTGTCCGGGCAGGCCTGCTTCAGCTCTGTCCCGGGCGCAAGCGCGCCCGAGAAATTCCTGCTGTACGAGTGGGAGCTGGACAGTGATGCCCGGTAACAACCGTCTGGCGATTCGCTAGGCTTCCGGCGCTGCCGCGGAACCGGCAAGAATACCGCCGTCGATGTTGAGTTCTGCACCGGTCATGTAGCTCGCCTCGTCGGACGCGAGCAGCACCGCAATGGCAGCCACTTCGGCAGGTTCGCCGAAACGCCGCATGGGCGTGTCGCTCACGAACGCGGCCATGTTCGCCTCGCGATCAGGGCCGTCTCCGAGCATGGGCTCCCACATTGGCGTCAGGATGGCCGCCGGGTGAATCGAGTTGCAGCGGATGTCGAGACCCTGCTCGGCGCAATACAGGGCGACCGACTTGGTGTGATTGCGGACGGCCGCCTTCGACGAAGCGTAGGCTCCCGCGGCCGGAATCCCCACGAGCCCCGAGCGTGACGACAGGTTGATGATCGACCCACTGCCCGTCCGGCGCATCAGCCGGATCGCGTGCTTGCAGCCCAGGAAAACACCGTCGAGATTGGTCTGGTGGACCGCGCGCCAGTCGTCGAGCGACGCATGCTCGGGGTCGTGCGGGACACTGCCCGATTCGAAGCCCGTAATGCCGGCGTTGTTGACGAGCACGTCGAGCCGGTCGAGCGTCCCAAAAACGCGCTCCCAATCGCCCTCCTCGCGGACGTCGAGCGCCGCAAAAGCCGTGCCCAGCCGGTCAGCCGTCCGCCGTCCGGTCTCCTCGTCGATATCCGTGACGAGCACATCTGCGCCCTCGTCGATGAACGCCGACGCAATGGCTTCTCCGATGCCGCGGGCGGCACCCGTAATGACGGCGGTTTTGTCGCTGAGCCTGTTCATCGTCTTGTCGTTTCGAAATGGCTGTTTCGAGAGTGTTGCCCCGCGGTGGGCAAGGGCGCAGCGGATAATACTGATGTACGGCAAGCGCACCGGGCAGTAGCTTAACCGAACGGACTCGAAGCGTCGCCGTCTGTCCGCGCGGCAGCAACCGGCGCCTCGGCAGGAAGAGGACAGCAGTTTGATCGTTCGGGCACACGGTAAACAGACAACCAATACAGCCAGGGCTGCCGGCAGTGACCACTGGCATGCCACACCCGCCGCCGATGTCCTGGCTGCCCAGGACAGCTCCCCGGACGGCTTGAGCAACGCCGGGGCCAACGAGCGTCTCGCACAGTTCGGGCCCAACCGGCTGCCGCAGCCCAAGCGCCGCGGCCCGGTCTTGCGATTCCTCGCGCAATTCCATGACGTACTGATCTACGTGCTGCTCGGTGCGGCCGCCATGACCGCACTGCTCGAGCACTGGATCGACACCCAGGTCATCCTCGCCGTTGTCGTGATCAATGCGGTAATCGGTTTTCTGCAGGAGGGCAAGGCCGAAAAAGCGCTCGAGGCGATTCGCAGCATGCTTGCGCCCAAGGCCACCGTTATCCGAGAGGGGGAGCGTGTCACGGTCTCGGGCGACGAACTCGTCCCGGGGGACATCGTTGTGCTCGAGGCCGGTGAACGTGTGCCCGCCGACGTACGGCTTATCGACGCCAAGAACCTGCGTATCGAAGAGGCCATCCTGACCGGAGAGTCGGTTCCGGCCGAAAAGGCCGTGCCGCCAGTCGCCGAATCGGCGCCGCTCGGCGACCGCCACTCGATGGCGTTCAGCGGCACGCTGTGCATCTACGGACACGGCAGAGGTGTCGTCGTCGCCACGGGCAGCAACACGGCCATTGGGCGCATCAGCGGCATGCTTTCCGAAGTCACGACCTTGCAAACCCCGCTGACCCGCGAGATGGCCGTGTTCGCGAAGTGGCTGACGGGTTTCATCCTGGCCCTCGGCGTGCTTGTGCTCGCCTTCGGGGTGTTCGTACGCAACCTGGGTTTCAGCGACACGTTCATGGCTGTCGTCGGCCTGACGGTCGCCGCGATTCCGGAAGGACTGCCGGCAATCCTGACGATCACCTTGGCCATCGGCGTGCAGGGTATGGCCCGGCACAACGCGATCGTGCGCAGGCTGCCCGCCATCGAGACGCTGGGCTCGGTGTCCGTGATTTGCTCCGACAAGACCGGCACCTTGACCCGCAACGAAATGACCGTCGTGTCGATCGCTACCGCGAAGCGCCTGTTTACGGTTAGCGGCGTCGGCTACGAACCCAGCGGCAGCTTTTCGCTCGACGACCGCGAAATCGGCATTGCCGACTACCCTCTGCTCGCCGAGATGGCCAAAGGCGCGCTGTTGTGCAATGACGCGGGATTGCGCGAGATCGATGGCCAGTGGCGCATCGAAGGCGACCCGATGGAAGGCGCGCTGCTGGCGCTCGCCTGCAAGGCGGGATTCGATCCCGCCGCGGAATCGAAGCGCCTGCCCCGCACCGACGTCATTCCGTTCGATGCCGACCATCGCTTCATGGCTACGCTGCACCATGACCATGACGGCAACGGCATGATCTACGTCAAAGGCGCGCCGGAGCGCATCTTCGAGATGTGCTCGGACCAGCGCGGCTTCAATGGTGATGCCGGACTCGATGCGGACTACTGGCAGGCGCAGTCGGAAGCCATTGCCGCAAACGGCCAGCGCATACTGGCGATTGCCGTGAAGACAACGACGATCGATCACGTCAACCTGAGCTTCGAGGACGTCGAGGGTGAGCTGACTTTCCTTGGCCTGTTCGGCCTGATCGATCCGCCTCGCGACGAGGCGATAGCCGCCGTGGCCGAATGCCAGGCAGCAGGCATTGGCGTCAAAATGATTACCGGCGATCACGCGGGAACGGCCGCTGCGATTGCCCGCCAGCTTGGCCTCGAGCATCCGGACGCAATACTGACCGGCCTCGAGATCGACACGCTCGACGACGATACCCTTCGGGAACGCGTGCGCGACACGGCCGTATTCGCGAGGACCAGTCCCGGGCACAAGCTCCGCCTCGTCAAAGCGCTGCAGGCGGAGGGCGCGGTGGTTGCAATGACCGGCGACGGCGTCAACGACGCGCCCGCGCTGAAACGCGCCGATGTCGGCGTCGCCATGGGCGTCAACGGCAGCGAAGCCGCAAAAGAAGCGGCGGAGATGGTGCTCGCTGACGACAATTTCGCGAGCATTGCCGAAGCCGTGCGCGCGGGCCGCACCGTTTACGATAACCTCAAGAAGGCGATCCTGTTCATTCTGCCGACCAACGGCGGCGAGGCGCTGGTGCTGATTGCCGCCATCCTGCTCGGCATCACGCTGCCGATTACGGCCGTGCAGATTCTCTGGGTGAACATGGTGACGGCGGTAACGCTGGCGCTGGCGCTCGCGTTCGAACCGACCGAGCCCGACGTCATGCGCCGCCCGCCGCGCGTGGTCGGCGAGCCGATACTCTCGGGTTTCCTGATCTGGCGCGTTGCGTTTGTATCCGTGCTGTTCCTGGTTGCCCTGTTTGCCATGTTTGCACTTGCCCAGGCACAGGGGGCCAGTATCGAGGAGGCGCGCACGATTGTCGTCAACACGCTCGTGGTCCTCGAGATCATGTACCTGTTCAGCGTCCGCTACCTGAAGGCCAGTTCGATCACCTGGCGAGGCATGCTGGGTACCCCGGCCGTGCTCCTGGCCGTCGCCACGGTAACCGCACTGCAGTTCCTGTTTACGTATGCACCCTTCATGGCCTCGTTCTTCGATACGCGTCCGCTCAGCATTGCGCAGGGCCTGGAGATCATTGCGGCCGGTATTGCCGTCCTCCTGATCCTCGAAATCGAGAAGTGGCTGTACCGGCGATTCGTGCAGCAAGACCGCGGCTGAGACGCCCACCACTCGCCGAATCCGGCCAATCCGCCCCACGCCCACATTCCGTTCCGGGATGAGGGAATCCGGGCCGGCTTTCCGCTGTACCCCATAGAACTCGGGATTCTCCGACCTGGACAAGCATTGCCACGGATCCGGCCGGAACGGGCCGGCTTCGCCGTTTGTTCGGTTGACAGGCGGACAGCAGGATTTCAACACATTGAGCCATAAAGAAAAAAACACTACCGACACGCCGCCACATCGGGAGATCGATGCCTGGCTCAGGCGGCGTCAGGCCTGGCTCACGGAGCTGTCGACGCTGTACCGCACGACCGCCTCTGCGGCAGCTTCCGGCGTGCGCCGCGATCTCGCCACCCTCGAAACCCTCGAGCGCTCGTTCCGCAAGGTCATGCAGCGACACGAGGACCGGCACGCGTCGGCGTTGAGCCCGGCAGACCGCAATGCGCTTTTGAGAGACCATGCCGCCGCTTCTGCCGTTGCCCGCCGCGGCGGCTGGTGCCGGATTCGCCGACACTACTGGAAAGCCCTGTACGAAAGCCCCGAGGGGCTTGCGTTTCTGGCCAGTGCTGCCGAAGAACACTACGCGGGCCGGCCGCTGATTCGTTTCGACGACAGCGACAAGCGGCGCGGCAGATCGCCGCAGCTGCTCGATTTCGATCATTGCGGCAGACCGCGATACATCGCAATTGACGTGCGGCACGACATACCGCTCGACCGCAACCCGTTCGCCGCTTACCGGGCGGACAACGTCTTGCTGGAGCCCGGCCGCATCAACCGCTATTGGCTCCACCGTTTCGGCATCCAAACCGCCGGGGCGGGAGACACGGCCGATGACATCGAAGCGTTTGTGCGCCGCCACCGACTCCTCAATCGTCCGCAGACGGAACGCCGACAGCAGGCGACGTCTTTCGCTGACGCTGCATCCATGCTCCGAATCACGCTGGGCATCAGTGAGCCGGGCGCCCTCGCCGAGGCCGCCCATGAGACCACTGCGTGTCTCGTACGGCGGCTGGCCCCGGCAAACCGCGGCACAGGAGTACCGAGCCGCGGCCTCGACAGCGGCAACCTGTGCGAAGTGCTGTGCGCCGTGTTCGATCGCCATCCGCTCGAACTCAACGTTGCGCTGGCGAATGAGGTTGATCTGGCAGCAACCCAATGGCTTCGCCGCGACTATCAGAAGGGCGGCAGCCGCTTCGAAGCGCATGAGCGCGCCGTTTCCGATGCGTGGGCACGGCGCGACGAGAACGCGCTGTCCCGGCTGATGGAGGCAGCAGGACATCCGCAGCTCATGCACACCGGTAATCCCGCGGCAGGCCCCGTGTCGGGAGGCGGTGTGTCTGAAGCGTGGCTGCTCGAAGACACGCGTCTGTACATCGTCAGCCTGCTGGAAGACGAGGCCACATACGCCGAGCGTGCGGACGCGGCGTACCAGCTGTCTCAGCGTCGGCCGGACGATATCTCAAACGATGCGTCGGGAGTGGTCAGTACCGCCACCGAGGATGCGGCGATGGCCGTTTACGACAACGCCCGCTCGATTTCCAACCAGTATCGAATTTACGTCTCGACGCTAAGGCGACTGCTCGATTGTGTTGCCGAAGCGCAGCGCGTGAACCTGGGCCTCGCGGAAGAACTCTTCGACATGCTCGAGAACCTCGACGCTCCGCTGCCCGGTTCGACCCTGATCGAAGGCGCAGGCACCTGAGCCAGAAGCCCGGACACCGGCACGCGACGTTTACATCCGGCAAAACCAGTTGTCCCGATCACCCGGCACCCGTCGAATCTCGTCGAGCCGGCTGGCACGCCCGCGACGTTCGATCACTATGATGCCACCGAAGTCCTTGCAGGCGCGCACCTGCCGAAAGAACTCGGCCTCGCGCTCGACTTGTCGATACTCGCGCTCCTCGGCCCGTATCAGCCCTTCCCGCGTCGTCGGGGCGCAGGCGCACGCGAGCATTAGCAACACGGTACAGGACAGGAACATTCGAGCTTGCCGCCAGCTTGCGGCCCGCCCCCGAGGCAGAGCGACACCGGATAGTTGTACGCAAACGCGTTTTGCCCGAAATCCCGACAACATGGCCAAACCTCGATGGAGAGGAGCGCAACACGGGTTTCGGAGAGGGTTTTACTGGCCTGGACACGTACCGAAAACCCTTGGATTCAAAGATTAGATGCGTGTCGACGGGATTTGGTTACGTGGTTCGTGCAGATTTCATTAGCGCGTAGCGTTATTCCAGATGGATATAACGCTCAGACCGAAACCGCGGCGTGCACAGTGCAAGAAAGACCAGGTCGCCGTCACCGGTATTCTGAATGCGCTGCGCGCAGTCCGGAGGGATTACCACAACGTCGCCCGCCGTAACGTCGACGGCATCGAGACCCTCGAGCTCGACCCGGCCCCGGCCGTCGACGATAACGTAACGTTCGGCCGTTCCGGCGACCCGGTGCCAGGCGGTGGTCACGCCGGGCAACACCCGGGCGCGCGCAACCGACAGCGCCTCGTCGTTGTCGCTGTTGGAAAGCTCGAGGATGAAACAGCGTTCCTCGGTATCGTATTCGTCGGTGGGATCCGGATGGATGACCTGGGCTTGCATGTGATCCTGCTACCTGTGTGAGCGCCGTTTCAGGCAGGCGGGCGAATGGCGAGCGTGGCGAACGTTGTCGGCATGTACGGGTTGAGGGCCGTGGCCGAATCGCTCCAGCGATCCTCGAGAAAACCGTTGAGAGTAAAACCTGCGGCCAGCTGACCGCCGATCTGATGTTCCAGGCTGTGGCTGAATTCGAAAGCCTCCCCGCGATCGACACGTTGATCGTAGAGGTGCGGGGGCAGGTCGCGACTGGATGCAAACGGCAGCGCGTACCGCACTTCCAGCGCACCACCCTGCTCCAGCGCGTCGTGGTCGAACAGAAAAAAATCCGGGTTCATGAACGCTGCAATCAGCCGGCCGCCGGGCACGAGCACGCGGTAGCACTCGCGCCAGACCGCAAGCACGTCGGCCGCGAACACGTTGGATACAGGATGCACGATGAGTTCGAAAGCGCCGTCCGCAAATCGCGACAGGTCCGCCATGTCGCCCTGCTCGAGGCGAATATCGAGTGCCTCGCGCTTTGCCACAAGCGCGTCCTTCGCCAGCTGCTCCGCGGACAGATCGAAGCTGGTGACGTCGGCACCAGCCGCTGCCAGCACCGGAACCTGCTGCCCCCCGCCCGAGGCAAGCGCCAGCACGCGCTTTCCGGCTACGCCGTCGAACCAAGCCGCCGGGACCGGCGTTAGCGGGGTGACAAAAACCTCCCATTGCCCCTGCTTCGCTCGCGCTATCGTCCCCGAATCGACCGGCACCGACCAGGGGCTCTCGCCACCGGTCGACTCGGCATCCCAGGCCTTGCGATTGTGTTCGAGGATGTTGGTCACGGCTTGGAACCTGTATCAGAGCAGCCCGTAGTCTAAATCAGCATCTCGATGCCGGGCAGCCACTCCCGCCAGAAATCCAGGACCGCGGCGTAGTCCAGCCGTGCGGTCTCACGGTCGCGCAATAACAAACGCAGGTGATCGCCGCTCCTGAGTTGTCCGATCCACTGCCGGTCGGCGCGAATCACCTCGGCAACGCGCGGATACCCCCCCGTGGTCTGCGCGTCGACGCCGAGCAGCAACGCCTGGCCGCCTTCAGGGCACTGGAGCGTCCCCGGAAACACCGGTCGCGAATCGAGCACGCCCGTCGAATCGGTATTCAGGACGACGCCGTCGAGCGCAACACCCATGCGGTCCGCTCGCCGGCCCACGGTATAGCGTCCCGCGAGCAAGCGCTCACGGCTTTCCCTGGTCAGGCTGGCGAACTCGGCGCCCGGACAAACCCTGAGACTCCACGTGTTGCGAAACTCCGGACGATAGCGCTTCGGCGTTTGCGGTGGACCCTGGCTGGCGGGTACCGGCGCGACGATCAGGCGATCACCCGCCTCGAGCGCGCGACCCCGATAGCCGCCCAGCGCGGCCGGCAGGTACGTGGACGCTGAACCCAGCACCTCGTCGACAAGCAGCCCGCCGGAGACCGCGAGATAGCTGCGCACGCCGGTCTCCACTCCTCCCATTCGGAGCTCGGCGCCCGCCTCGAGTGACAGCTGCTCGTGCTGGGCGACGGACCGGCCGTCCATGAGCACGGCACAGGCAGCACCCGTTACGGCAACTCGACACGCCGCGTCTGCGCGAAGCCGCATCCCGGACAGCGTGACTTCGAGGCCAGGCGCACCGAGATCGTTGCCGACAAGCCGGTTGGCCAATGCAAGCGACAGCGGGTCGGCGGCCCCCGAACTGGGTACGCCGAGGTGTCGAAGCCCGTGCCGGGGTGCCGCCTGGACGGTCGTCTGCAAACCGGCTTCGATGACGGTCAAGCTCGGCAATTCGGCACTCGCCCGGGAGTCTCGACTCATCGTGGCCGGACTCAGCGTTCCACCGGCCGAAACACCACGGTATCGCCCGGTGCGAGAAGAAATGCGTCTTCCTCGCTCGGGTCGAAAAGGACGGCGTCGGTGCGGCCGATGATCTGCCATCCACCCGGGCCCGGCAGGGCATAGACTCCGCTTCGCCGCCCGGCAACCCCGACCGAGCCCGCCGCTACAAACTGCCGCGGTTCTTGCCGGCGCGGCACTTCACGGTCGAAACCGGCGCCGTCCAGGTAGGCAAACCCGGGCGTGAACCCCAACAGCGCCACACGATGCTCAGCTTTCGCGTGGCTTGCGATCAGTTCGTCGGCGCTGATGCCCAGATGCCTGGCCACGGCGTCGAGATCGGGACCGTCTTCGCCGCCGTAGCGCACCGTCAGCGTGTGGCGGCGGCCCTGCGGCTCGGTGTTTTTTTCGGCGGCGTTGGTGTGTTGACGAACGGCCCGCTCGAGGTCGCCCAGGAACCGGTCCGCAGCAACCGCCGCAATGTCGAACCGGCATTCGACCACTGCAATACCACCCACCGCATCGATACAACCGGGCAGGGCCGACAGCTGCCGGGCGAGACGCTGCCCTTCCGCCGTGCTGCGCACTGCAACGGCATAGCGGTCGTCCGCCACGGGCTCGATGAGACGTGGCTCGGCGCCGGTATTCACGGCGACGTATCCCGGTCAGCGAAGGCCCGCAGGCAAACGCCGGCTGCGAGCAGTGCATCGCGCACGGCGCGGGCGAGCGCTACCGCACCCGGCGTATCGCCGTGAATACAGAGTGTATCCACTTCGAGTGCAATGTCGTTGCCGTCGTTGTCGCGCACCCGCGATTCCCGCGCAATGGACAGGGCCTGGGCAATGACGACGTCGCGCCCCGTCAGTACGGCACCGGGCTGGGTCCTTGGGACCAGCCGCCCTTGCGACGCGTAAGCGCGATCCACAAAACCCTCGCGCACAAAGCCAATGCCAAAGGCGGCCGCGGCATCTTCGAGTGAGCTGGCCGGCGGGCCGACCAGCAGCAGGTCCAGGTCCATACTCGCGAGCGGCGCGCATACGGCATCGGCCACTTCGCGATCGCGCGCCGCATCGTTGTAAAGCGCGCCGTGTGGTTTGACGTGCCGGACTCCGACGCCGGCGGCTCCGGCAACCTCGACGAGCGCTTCGATCTGCCGCTCGAGCGGCTCGCGAAGCGCGTGCGCTGGGAGAAACGCGCTACGCCTGCCGAAACCCTCGCGATCCGGATAGGAAGGGTGTGCGCCCACCGCCACGTCCCGCTCCGCCGCCGCCAGCACCGTCTCCTGCATTGAACGGCGATCGCCGGCGTGGCCGCCGCAGGCCACGTTGCAGGAAGTGACCACATCGAGAAGCGCGTGATCGGTCCCTTCACCCTCGCCAAGGTCGGCGTTCAGATCCAGCGAGTGCCCGTTCATTGTGTGCCTGTCTTCGCTACGCATCGCACGCGTCTTTGTCGGTTCGCATGGCGCCTACCTGCCCTTGCGGTGACGGAGCTCTTCCTTGACCGATTTGAACAGCCGCCCCTGCGCGCGGTCGCGCGCGCGGCGTGCCACCAGGCTCTCGGAGTTGCGTCGGTCCTCGTCGACGAGTTTCCGATAGCGCTCCAGTCGCTCGCGAACCAGCGACCCGTCCGCAACCGCGGCCAGCACGGCGCAGCCCGGCTCGTCTCTGTGCTCGCAGTCGCTGAAGCGACACTGCTCCGCGAGCGCCAGCACCTCGCTGAATACGTCCTCGATACCGGCCCGGGTATCGACGAGCTTGAGCTCGCGCATCCCTGGCGTATCGATCAGCCAGCCGCCGCTGCCGAGCCGGTGCATGCTCCGGTGAGTGGTCGTGTGTCGGCCGCGCTGATCATTCACACGCACGCCGCCGGTTGCCAGTTCAGCCTGCGTCAGCGAGTTGATCAAGGTCGACTTGCCCACACCCGACGAGCCCACGACGGCAACCGTCTGCCCGTTGCTCACGTAGTCGGCAAGCACACCAACCGCCGCCGCATCGCGGGCGTCCAGCGCCTCGACCATGAGGCCGGGCTTGAGCTGCCTGGCCTGACGAACGTACTCGCTGGCGTCCGCAACGGTATCGGCTTTGGTCAACACGACAAGCGGATAGGCGTTTGCCTCGCTCGCCACGCTCAGGTAACGCTCCAGCCGGGCAACGTTGAAGTCGCGATTTGCCGAGGTCACGATAAACAGTGTGTCGACGTTGGCGGCAACGGTCTGCACGTTGCTCTCGTTGCCCGCCGCACCGCGACGAAACACGCCAACGCGCTCGAATACACGGAGCACCCGGGTACGCTCGGAGTCGAGCCAAACCCAGTCACCAACGGTAATGTCGAAGTCGGCGGCACGGCCGGTCAACGGCACACGGCCGCAATAGTTCTCGCCGGCAACCGCCAGCAAGCCACGGTGTTGCATCATTACTCGCGCGGGCACGGCGCCGGTCTCGGGCGGAGGCTCCGCGGCAAAAACGCTGCGCCAGCCGAGTTCGGCGAGTGTCAGTTCCGCCCATTCTGTCGTGTCTGCGCTATTTTCCATGGTGGCCCAAGCCAGGCTCGTGAGAGGTCGCCCGACAGCACAGCCTAGCGGTTAACGGATCTCGAATCACGCACACGATTTTAACGTGGCTGCAATCGTTGTCTGGGATACACTGCGGATCACGCTGGGCGAAAACGGGGATTGGCTATGTCGGTGGCTCTGGTAACGGGCGCAAGCTCGGGGATCGGCGCGGCAACGGCGATTGCGCTGGCTGACGCCGGCTGGGACGTCATGGCCGCCGGTCGCGACGAGGGTCGTCTCGCCGAAGTGGCGGACGTCTCGGACAACATAGCAACCTGGGCCGGCGAACTCGGCGACTCGGCGGACTGCGAGGAGCTCATAGGCGACGTGATCGAGGAGTTCGGCGCCCTGGACTGCCTTGTCAACTCGGCCGGCATACTGCTTCGCGGCGATGCCACCGAAACCAGCGACGAGCTCTGGCGCGACACGATGGCTATCAACCTCGACGTGCCGTTTTTTCTGAGCCGCGCCGCGCTGCCGCACCTGATCCAGACCGAAGGCAGTATCGTCAACATTTCGTCGTACTGGGGGCAAATAGCCGGAGAAGGCGTGCTCGCCTACAACACGAGCAAGGCGGCGCTGCTCATGCTGACCCGATCCATGGCCAAGGACCACGGCGGCGACGGCATCCGCGTCAACGCCGTATGCCCGGGCGGTGTCGACACGCCCATGCTTGCACAGGGGGCTGACGAAGAGGACATGGAAGTCGACGAGTTCCTCGATCTCGTTGCGGCGGAATCGCCCAACGGACGCATTGCTACGCCCGAAGACGTCGCCAATCTTGTCGTGTTCCTGGCGAGCGACCTTGCCGCACAGATCAACGGCGCCAGCATTGCCGTGGACGGCGGACTCTCAGCCTGAAGTGCCCTGCTGAAACCGCCGGCTCATTGCGAGCCCGAGTGCAGCCAGGCACAGCATGCCGCCTGCGAGGCGATTGGCGGCACCCGCGAAACCGGCAAGTAGCGGCCGTGCCGAGGCCGCAAACAGGGCCCACAGCAGATCGCCGACAAAAATCACGAGTAGAAACACGGCCGCGATCAGCCAGAGTGTCTCTGCGGCAGCACCCGCCGGCATGAACTGAGGCAGAAACGCGGCATTGAACAGCAGTGTTTTCGGATTCGCTACGGCGATCAACATACTGCGCCCGAACAGGCGGCGACGCGCCGTCGTATTGCCGAGTTCGGTGGGCGGCTCGCGAAAGGTTTTGATGCCGAGCCACAGCAGATACACAACGCCGAGCCAGCGCAGAGCGCTCAACGCGTCCGCAGCCAGCTCCAGCAACATGCCGAGACCCAGCACGACGAGCATGAGCTGCAGCGTGGTCCCCGCGGTCGTACCGAGTACCGTCCATACACCCTCACGCCGGCCGTATGCCAGGCTGTTGGCAACGATCAGCGCGAGATTCGGGCCCGGCAGAAGAACGAGTACCGTCGTTGCGAGTATCAACGCGAGAATGTGCTCCACGATCGCTACCTCCGACGCTGGCCCTGCCAGTACTTGAGCAGCAGGAAACCAAACGCCATGCCGCCAATGTGCGCAAAATTGGCGACGCCGGGTGCGTTCCCGCTAAAGCCGACGTAGAGCTCGAAGAGGCCAATGAGGATGACGAAGTACTTGGCCTTCATCGGTATGGGTGGAAAGATCATCATGACCATGCGATTCGGAAACGCCATGCCGTAAGCCAGCAGAATCCCGAACACACCCCCCGACGCGCCGACGGTCGGGTAGAAGCCGCCCTGCAGTTTCGCGACGGCGAGCTGCACGAGGCCGGCACCGACGACGCAGACCAGGTAGTAGGTCAGGAATCGACGGGCCCCCATCAGGCCCTCGAGATCGCGGCCGAACATCCACAGAGCAAACATGTTGAACGCAATGTGCAGCAGATCGCCGTGCAGGAAGCCGTAGCTCACGAGCTGCCAGACCCCGAAGCCCGGTTCGGGAATACCCGCCGGCCAGCCGCGAATCACCGCGTCGATCGGCGGCCAGAGCGCAAAGTGCACGTCGAACCAGCTCAATTTGCTGGGTGCCAATTCCGCGTAGATCGTCAGCATCTGGCCCGCAAACACGAGACCGTTGAGTATCAGCAACGCAAGAATGACGTCGGGAATCGCGCTCGGGCGCTGTGGTCGATAGTGGTAGGCAGGTTGATTCAATCCGGAACCTCTGGAACGTGCTTTGCCGGGCGGCCTCGCTCGGGAAGACCTGAGACGGTCGGGCTGCGTAACGGACCTTGGCGGTAACCGGGAGTTCCGCGGCTACTCGCTGGCCCGAGCAGAAGCCTACCAGCCTCCGCCGCCACCGCCACCCCCGCCGCCACCGGAAAAACCGCCGCCGCCCGAACCGGACGAGGAACCCGGCGGCGACACGGAGCTGCTGATGGCCTTGTTGAGTCCGCTTGTCAAACCCGAACGCGACGACAGCAGGGTCGACGTGTCGAAGCGGCCCTGGTACCAGTCGGGACGATACGGCTGGCCACCGCCTTCGCCGACGGCTGCCAGCACGCCGGCAAACTTCTCCGACCAGCGCTGGTCGACGCCGAGCGCCAGCGCGTACGGCAGATACGCTTCGAACAGCGCCGGCGTCTTGTCGGGCGGGTTGCGCAATTCGAGCTCGTCCTTTTCCGCCACGTCCAGGTAGTCCTTGAAGCCGAGCATCTGATCGAGCAACCTGCGTCCACGCAGGGTCGGTCGTTTCATGATGACGGCAAAAAAGATCAGTATGGCGAAGTTGAGCAGCACGAACATCAGTATGACCAGCGGCGTTTTTCCGCGCATGGAAATGGCGACGACCGCAGTAGCCACCGTAATCAGCGCGGGCGCAATATTGAGCAGGCCGTTGCCGCTGAAGTACTTCCTGTTGTAGTCCGCCTTGAGCGACTGGCTGTGCGCCATCTTGGCGCGCCCCAACGTCCGGTGATTGCTGTTGTCGAGCTCGACACTCGTGCCCGTCGCGAACAACGCACGATGCAGCTCCGCTTCGCCCGGCGCAAGCGGCGGCGCATCGGGCCCGGGCCGGCGGTGTTCGAGGCGATGTGCGCCGTCTTCGTTGACGATCCTGAGATAGCCTTTGACGGCAAGATTGACGACCGCCGCGGTCATCACCTTGTTGTCGTAATACATCTGCTGCACGTACCTGAGCGACGCCGGCGAATAGCCGTCCGGCGGCTCGTAGCGGGTCACGATGGTGCCTTCGTCAGGGTCCTTACCGAAGCGCCGCCATACCGGTATGTAATAGGCCAACAGCGCAAGCAGGCCACCGAGGGCAACCACCAGGTCCCGGTTATCGCGCAGGATCCAGCCCAGCCGGTCGAGATCCGTCGGCGGGCTTACGAAACCCTTTGGCCATGCAACCGCAATCGTCAGGCCGTTGACCGGAGACAACGCTTTGGTGGCCTCGAAATACACGCTGCCGTCGGCATTGATCCGTGAGCGGTAGTCTTCCCCGGCGGCGTACATTGGCCCCGTGTAGGCGATCGTTTCGAACTGCTCCGCGTCGACCTCGAACTCGAAACGCACGGTGGCCGTAGCGCGATCGATCGGGAACGCCCAGCCGAAGCCGGTCACGTTCCAGTACAGCTCGTCATATTCCGGGAAAAACCCGAGCTGCCGGTTCACGCGATAGCGATAAACGTAGCTGTGCTCACCCTTGCTTAAGAAACGATCGCGGCTGCCGAAATAGGTCCTTACGCCGTTGTCGAGATTGACGGAGTGAAAATCCTCGCGCGCGGAATTCCTGAGTAGCGACAGCGGTCGATAGTCGACAACCCGATCGAGACCGTCGCGACCCACGTATCGGGTCGGAAAGTCGCGGTAGATCCCGCGCCGTATCTGCTGCCCTTCAGCGCGCACTCGAATGGTCTCGGTGACTTCCAGCCAGCCGTCCCCGCGCACGAGGACGTCGCTCTCGAAACTCAGGATTCGCTCGTCCGCGTGGGCTGCCGCCTGCAGACAGAACGCGGCAATCGCAACCAGCATATGCCTCATTCGACGGACCCCAGTTCGACGAGCGGCACGTTGGCGACGTCATCGGACGCTTTTTGAAAGAACTCGCGCCGCCTGAACCGAAACAGGCCGGCGACGAGGTTGCTCGGCACGGTTTCGGTCAGCGTGTTGTAGTCCCGCACCGAACCGTTGTAGTAACGACGGGCGAATTGCAGGTAGTTTTCCGTCTCCGCGAGCTGCTGCTGCAGCTCGAGAAAACTCTCGTCCGCCTTCAGATCCGGATAGTTTTCGGCCAGCGCCAGCAGCTGCTGCACACCTTGAGCGAGTTTCTCTTCCGAGTCACCGCGCTCGCTGATCCTCTCGACTTGCAGCGCTTGCGCCCTGAGTTCGGTGACCGCTTCGAGCGTGGCGCGCTCATAGCGCGCGTAGTGATCGACTGCCTTGACGAGCTGCGGAATCAGGTCGTAGCGCCGCTGCAGCTGCACGTCGATGTCACTCCAGGCGGTGCGGGCGCGGTTGCGGCTCCTGACGAGTCGATTGTAAATGCCGATGAGTGCAATGAGGACGGCCAGAACGGCCGCTAGGGATACGTACAGCATGGCGCCATCGTACCACCCGCCGCAACGTCCGTAACACTGGTGCGATCCCGGCCACTCGCGGCAAGCCGAGCGGCGCGTTCTAGTACCAGAAGGAGACGAATAGCATAACGACCTGGGCGTCGAGTTCGTACAGCGGCTCCGTGCCAACCCCGGTACGGAACCTCAGATCCCGGAAGTCCTCGTATTCGAAACGCATCATGTCGATCGACGCGGTCACGGTGGCCTTCTTGAACATGCCCCAGCCCTTGTTCTCGTCGATGAACTTGTAGCTGCCCTTGAGGGTGAGCACATAGCTCTGCAGCGGGCTCAGCTCCTTGTCGCGGCCGCGGAAGTTGGTTTCCTCGGAACGCGAGAACAGATCGCGATAAAAATGTGCGCCGGTCTGGTCGTGGTAGCGCGCCTTGACCTTGAACGTGAAGTCGCGCCACGGGTGGATATAGGTCAGGGACAGGGTATTCGACTCGATGTCCCAGGTATCGATGAAGTAGCGGTATTCCGCCTCGATCGCAGCGCGATACGGCAGAAAATAGCGCGCCCGGAGTCCCACGGCATTGGACGTCCGCGTATTCGGGTACAGCTCACCCTCGAAGCGATAGCCAATGTCCGCCGTCGGATCCAGGAAGCGCACCTGGCGATACGGGTTGTTGAGGTAACCCTCTTCCGTCGTCGTCTGCACGTTCAGGGACGTAATCAGGTTCTTGGTCAGAATCTGCGTCAGGCCCACGCCGTACTGCTGGCGCTTCAGGAAACGCTCGAAGGTCTCGTCGTCGGAGCGGCCTACCGTGTCGTCGCCGTAGGCGTAGCTCAAGGTCAGCGTCGTGAGCTGACCGAACATGTCCTGGCTGACCGAGAAGGACGCTGTCGATGCATCGTAATCGGACTCGACCGAGCTGACGTAGTTGGCACGCATCGTGGTGTTGCCGCGGAGATAATCGACACCCAGCGACCACTGTGTGCGCTCTTCGTCGTAGGGACTCGCGGTCGTTACGACGTCGATGGACGCGGAACTCACGTAGTCGACGTAGTAGTTGCCAACCACCGATACGTTCTTGCCGACTTTCTTCCGGACCAGCACCGACGGCCCGTCGATCAGCACGCCACCACCTTCGTAGCGGTGATAGAGCACGTCGGAACGGTCATCCGGCAGGACGCTTGCCAGCACGTTGCCCGAGAGCAGAACGCCCAGCAGAGTAACGAGAGAGACTATGCGTCTTGTAGACATGCCTTTACTCCGTGCGGCCACGCAGCACGCTAGTTACAGCCGCAGCCGCCGCCGGCCGCGCCTTCGCCGCCTTTGGCGCCTTCCCGCGCCTCGTAGACGTGCTGGATGTAAGAACTCGAAACCGGATCGCCGTCGAGCGCCATGATCGGATCGGCCAGTCGGTCGCGCTCGTACGGTTTGACCCAGGGCTCGACGTTGCTGCACGCGGAGACGCTGCCAGCCACGAGCAATACACAAAGCAGTTTGCAGATAGTCTTGTGTTGCATGAACTCAAAACCTCCGTAGGCTAAAAGAATACTGTCAGGCCCAGGTGGCCTTCCAGGTTGTGCACGGTTTTCTCCTCACCGAGGAGATCGATGTCGAACAGGTGATCGCGGAAGTCGATATGGATCGCCACCGTGTCACTCAACAGGAACCGGTAGCCGGCACCGAAATTGACGGTAAAACGATCGTCACCCGCAAAGCGCGTGGAGCCGAGACCCGCAATCAGGTAAAGGTTGGTGTTGTAGGCCCGTCCCTCACCCAGGAACACTTCGCCGGGAAAGATGTTGTAGCCGAGATTCAGGTTGTAGTAGGTGAGCCGCCGCTCGTCGTCGTCGATCAGGCGGGCGTCGCCCGACAGGATCTCGAAACTGGTCAGATCGCCTTCCGTGGTGCCGGCCGTACCCTCCACGAAAAAGCCTTCCGTGACGTGATACGCAAGACGCGCCCCGTAGACGACGTTGGAACCAAAATCTTCGATCGCGAAGATGCCCGCAAACGCACCGAGTTCGAAGTTCTCGCTGTCGATCTTCGGCTCTTTGATCCGGCGCCGCTCCACCTCCGGATCGACAACCTGGCCCGGAGGCTCCGCGCTCGGCGGCGGTGCCTCGTTACGGCCAAAACCAAACAGGTTCTTGGTCGCAGCACATCCCGACAGCAGCGATATCGCCACTATCAGAAAAAGAATGCGAAACCGACTTTCCATTCTTCCACTTCCTCGTTGTCGTCACGGCTCGTGAATACCACGTAGCTCTTGTACTCGGCCCGTATCAGGAATCGCCTCGCCGCGTACACGCGAAACCCGGCTCCGACATGGCCAATCTGATCGTTTCGATCCTCACCCTGCACAATCGTCGACTTGGGCTCGGTGCGAATCACACCGGCGCCGAGCGTAAAAAAGGGCGAAACGCGCCAGTCGGGAAAGGTCTCGTGAACGACGTTAACACTGCCCGTCCAACCGTTCGAAAAATTTCCCAGAATCTGTGAACCCCATACCTCGACCGAGACCTGGGGAGTGAGCGAGTAGCCGCCATAGAGCGATACGATGTTGGCGCCGCCGAAATCACCGGCAAGCACGCCCATCTCCCACTTGGCGTTCGTGAAGTCTTCCTTGTCGATGACCTCGAAGTCCATTGTGGAACCGTCCTCTTCGAGGGTTAGCTCCATTTGTGACTTGGCTACCCAGCCCTCCTTGCCGTCGGGTGCAACCACCTTGAACCAGTCGGTCTTGCGACGAATGATCTGGACCGTTTCACCCCGGTCGACAACGTGGAATATCGGGTAGCCGCGACCGGGCCCCGTATGCATTTCGAGATACGGATCGGCAACCGCCACGGTGCGATACTCCTTGGCGGCAAATGCTTGTCCCGGCCAAAACGCCTGTACAAGAGCAACGGCTAAGAGGCTCAACAGCCACCGGGACCAGTATCCTGGTTGGTCAGTTGAGCGGCGCGTCGTAGGGATTGTTGTAGTACTGGGCACCTAAATCCAACCATTCGGCGATTAATGCTCGCTCGGTATTCGTCAAAATCTCGAAATGCAGATCGTTCGGGTCGTTGAAACGATCGAAGAAATCATTGGACGCCAGCGCGCCTGCCGGACGTGCCGGCGGTGCGATCGGTATGACGTCTAGAATGTCGTTGCCGTCGGCATCCTGGCCAACGACCTGCTGCGCGTCCACGAGCGCGCCGTTGACCACTTCCTGCAGATTGTCGCCGGCAAGCAGTTCCCGGTACGCATTGAAGTGCATCGGCTCGTCCGGCGACGGGCCGTCGGCGAGGTCCAGCTGTCCGGCGGGTACGCGCACGACGTTGTTCACGACGTCGAGCGGCGTGTGGCAGTTCAGGCAGTTGTTGCTGAGCTGCACGCCGTTCGCGTCGAGCACGGGAGCACCCATGTCATCGAACACGAGTCGCTCCTGGCTCCACATCGGGTGAATCACCGTCTCGTAGTTGATGATGTTACGGCACTGTGACTGCCAGTCGCGCACCGACAGCCCGGTAACCGTCGGGCAGACGGCGTTGGTGGGCGAGCCGGTCGGCAACTCCTGCACATCGTCGTAATTGTAGTCGAAAGACGCGTTGGCGGCGCGGATCGCGGGATCGGCGGACCAGACGTCTTCATACTGAATGGCCATCGTCGGCTCGATTGCGGAGCAATCCTCCGCCGTGCAGCTGATCCTGGCACGCACTTCGGCCATGGTTTCGCCGACTTCGCCGATGAACCACTTGGGATCGGTGTTGGCAAAATTACCGCCCGCCGTCGTCGCGCCGGCGTAGGCCGAATCGAACGCTTCGCGGCGGCCGTGCGATACACCCTGGTTGGCAAGGTGACAGCCCGCGCACTTGAGCTCCTGCCCGGGCGTCAGCGAGATCCAGTTGTTGTGCCGCTGGGTGATGCGCCGGCCCTGTCCGTCGAGCACGGAAATTGCGAGCGCCACGTTTGCCGGCACCTTGGTGACGACAGAGCCGTCCGGCTCGATCATTGCGTAGGCGACGGTTTCGCGCATGCCGTTCTGCTGCGATACGCCAAACGCCGAATCGTCGAAGTCGAGCAGGTCCTCGTCAGGCAGCGATACGGGTTTCTCGATGCGCAGGAAACGCGCGGGCCGGTTTGCCGCGGGCGTCTGTGCCGGATCGCGCAACGCCTCGACATTGGCCACCAGGCCGCCGTTGAAGTCGTACACGTTGCGAATGTTCAATACGGCCTCGCCAGCTTCGCGAAGCAGCGGGTCGTAGGGGAAGTCGTTGATCTGATTCGGGATCGCGGGCGGCGCCGGGCGCGGGTCGGCCGAGACGACCTCGGTGAACATGAAACCCTCTTCACCGGGCACGACGGGCAGCTGGGTGTCGTCGCGCGGATCGTAGATCCAGATGCCATACAGCGGTTGCGCCGGCTCGAACAGCACGGGATCCGCCAGACGCTCTTCCGTGCACGGATAGATGTTGATCGGCGGCGGCGGATCGATCGCCGGATCGACGACATCCTGCACGCGGCATTGCGTCCAGCTCACGAGCAGCCGTCCCGTGCCGTCCTGAATCGGGTAGACCGAGCTGTAGCGGCCGCCTTCGGAGGGGACGTCCTGAAGCGTCGACACTTCCTGGATCGTCGCGGGCTCCTGCGCGGGTCCGGTCAGCACGCCAACGTTGGCGGCGATCGGCTGCGTGTTTTCGACGTACTGCGGCGTGTCGATGACAAAAATGTCGCCGCCGCCTTCCGTGTTCGTGAACGGCCGGACGAGCGTCATGATCCGCCCGTCCTCGAGTTCGCGCGGCTGCGTGAAATGAATGATCTCGCCGTTGGTGCCGGTTGCGTGACTTTCGTTGCCGTACAGAAGCTCGTTGTCCGTTCCGTCGGGGTTCATGCGATACAGGTTGACGACGTCGTTGCCGGGCGCGTGGTCCCAGCGGCTGTAGACGACCTGTCCGTTGCCCAGGATGGAGGGATCGAGATCGTGGCTCTGGTTGAAGGAGATCTGTTCGAGGCCGGAACCGTCGCGAGCGATCACGTGCAGATTGAACGCTTCCTCGTTACGGTCCTCGTCCATGGCGCCAAAGCCGCTCTTGCCCTCGTCGAGCAGAATGGCGCGCGAGCGCTCCTGGCGGGTCGACGAAAACACGATCCGGCCGTCGGGCAAGTATTTCGGCATGATGTCGTGGCCAATCTCCGCCGTCAGGTCGGACGGAATGATGCGACGCAGCGTGTCGTCCTCGAACGTGTACTCCCAGAGGTTCCACGTCGGTTGCTCGTCGTCATCGAGATTGGGGTCGAAGGGGCCGCGCATCGAAAACAGCACGGCGCTGCCGTCGTAGGCGATTTCGACGTCGCGAACGGCGCCCATATCGCCGATTACGCTTTCCGTGACGTTCAGCGGTTCCGCGGTGGGGGACGCCCGATCGCGCACGAACAGCTGCCCGCCGACGTCGAAGGTAATCTGCTCACGGAGGTCCTGCTGTTCGAACATCCCGTTGTCATCCAGCGGCAGGGGCGCGCGCACGTAGGCAATCGGAAAATCGATCACTACCGGATCGGGAGACTGACCGTCGCCGATCTGGACGCCCTGGTTGGCGCCATCACACGCCGCCAACACAACAGACAGGGAGAGCACCCCGGCCATACGCCGGGCGCCGTCGAAGGATCCTTCCTTTCTCGTTAGCGATGCTCTGTTCATAAGCTTAAACCTCTGATCAAATGGTGGGCCGCCTCGAAGCCGAAGACCAAGATCTCCCGCACGGCTTGCCGATTTGCCTTCCGGAGTCTCCGTTTCTCCGGGAATATCGAAATCGGGCGCGCACGACGCCACCTTTTGTTAAGTGCAATAGTGGACGCGAGAGGCAGGCCGTACCGTTAACGCGATCACAAACACGAGATCGGTACGGCGTCACACAAGCGCCACTGCGTTAGCGCTCACCGGATCGAAACACTGCAAAAACCACACAGCGGAACAGCCGGTTGCGCGCGAGTATAAAAGACAGCCAATACGCGATGTAATGTCGAAAATCCGCGACAGGCCGGGTCAGAAAGTGACGATTTCTGCCGCGCGTGGATGAGCGTCGTCGTTCGGGACGAGCGCCAGCCGTTACTTCGGGCGGCCTCGAAGATTCGTTGCAACACTTTCTGCCAGGGTCCGTTTGCGCGAATCACGTTCGAGTTTTGTGACGCACTGCCGCCACAACCTCACAAGCTGGATTAACTTAACGGGCGAATGTGCTGTTGGTCCGGGCCAACACAAGCTTCGTCACCTTGTCTCCCTTCGGCGACAGTTGCGGCAGCTATAGGAATCAGTAGCTTACGAGCGGCCAGCGTTTGCGATGTACCAAAGCACCGACAGCAACTTGACATATGGCTCTTCCGCACCACTTTCGCACCTCGAACACAAGCCATTGTTATTGATAGATTTTTTCCGTTTATCGCGATGGTTCTCGCAGGCTGGCACAGCACTTGCTTTATCTCCATTGATCGTTGCGCTCTTGCATTTCGGCCGTCACGGCGAAGCAACGAACGCAGAGCAGGGATTGTGAATACATTCACGGCAACGCCGGGTTGGTATTGGCAAGATGGCGCCAGCCGAAGTCTATGGGTCACGAAGACCCGTTAGAGGTTGGCGACAAGCAGACATTGGATGTCCGCAGTCTTTGACGACGACGTGCGAGTAAGCAGGCGGTCACACCGAACGCAATTGCGAATCGGTGAACAGGCAACCGAGTTGTCAGGAATGTGCAGTAAGCCGAAGGGATCGAAGGGCAAGCGCTCGTCCGAGCGGCCTCGTCGGCACTCACACTCAGACAATCCAGTGCCTACAACGGGTCGACCGCGTGAGCGGCTGGCACATTGGTTTTGAACGAACCAGTTCGTGAGCAGGATCGTTATGAAAAACATGACATGGATGAAAACAAAAGTTGCCGGCGTCCTTGCGGCCAGGCGCACTGTTTCGCAACTCCTGGTTGCGTCGGTGCTGAGCGTCGCTATAGCGGCCCCCGCCGCAGCGGGACCGCGCGAGCAGGCCAAGCGTATCCACGACAGGCTCGCGGGCGTACCGCCGTCTGCCGCGGTCCTGCAGCAAATGGAAGACGCCATTCAGGCCGGCAACGCCACGGCGGCTGCCGACATTGCGATGGACAACGTCAACTTCTACAACGTGACGCTCAAGAACTTCGCGGCGCCCTGGACCAATCGCGATCAGTCGGTGTTTGTGCCGCTGAACGACTACGTGGCCACGGTGATCGGCATGGTTCGTGACGAAGTGCCGTTCAATACGCTGCTGTCGGCCGACCTGCAGTACGTGGGCAGTCCGGGCATCGTTGCCGCCGCACCGGCCGCGAACAACAACAACCACTACGAGCAGCTCGAAGCCGACAACGTCAACCTTCGGGACGACCTCGTGAGCACGACTCAATCGTCGGTCAATGGACTGCCGTCCACGGCGACCGCGGGCGTCATGACGTCGCGCGCCGCGGCCGAAGCGTTCTTCATTGCGGGCACGAACCGCGCGATGTTCCGCTTCACGCTCCTGAACCACATGTGCAACGACATGGAGCAGATGCACGATCCCAAGCTGTCGCCGGATCGCATCCGCCAGGACGTCTCGCGCAGCCCGGGCGGCGACAGCCGTCTCTTCCTGAATAACTGCGTCGGCTGCCACACGGGTATGGACCCGATGGCTCAGGCGTTTGCCTACTACAACTACGACGAGGGCGCCGGCTCGATCCAGTACACGCAGGGCTCGGTGCAGCCGAAGTACTTCAACAACGACCTCAACTTCCCGCAGGGTTTCCGCACGCCGGACGACAGCTGGGAAAACTACTGGCGGAGCGGCCAGAACGCCTACCTGGGCTTCGACCCCGGTCTGCCGGGTCAGGGCCAGGGCGCCAAGTCGCTCGGCGAGGAACTCGGCAACTCGCACGCGTTTGCGGCCTGCCAGGTCAAGAAGGTTTTCAGGGCTGTCTGCCTGCGCGATCCCGAAGATGCAGCGGATCGAGCAGCGACCGACACGATCATCAATACGTTTCGCACTACCGGCTACAGCATGAAGCAGGTCTTCGCTGACACCGCCGTTCACTGCATGGGCCAGTAGGGAGACAGGACTATGAGAAACGCAAGCAAAAATACCCTGTGGACGAGCCTCGCGCCGCTGAAAAGCGCCTCGCTCGCCGCACTAGCCAGCGTTGTCCTTGCTGCCTGCGGCGGCGGTGCGCAAACCACGGATAACCCTGCCCCGCCCGTCGGCGGCGGCGGTGGCGGCCCCGTCTACACGGGCCCCGGCGCACGCGACGGCGACGTGCAGAGGTTCCAGAACACGTTCTGGACCGACGTTCGCGAACAGGCGAGCTGCGGCGACTGCCACAACGAAACGACGGCTCAACCGCCGCTGTTCGTTCGCTTCGACGACGTGAACCTGGCCTACGACGAGGCGCTGACGGTGGTCGACCTGACCATGCCGGCGCAGTCCCGGCTGGTTGCCAAGGTCGGCGGCGGCCACAACTGCTGGTCACCGGACCTGTCGGTATGTACCTCGCTCATGACCCGCTGGATCCAGAACTGGGCCGGCGACGTCGCGGGTGGCGGGCGCACCATTACGCTGACCGCACCCGATCCCAAAGATCCGGGCGCCAGCAAGAACTTCCCGCAGGATTCGTCGGCATTCGCGACCTTGATCCATCAGCCGATACTCGTGCCCTACTGCTCGGAGTGTCACAGCTCGGAAGCGGAAGACCCGCGTCAGCCGTACATGGCCGACCCGGACGTGGCCAGCGCCTACGATGCCGCGAAGCCGCGTATCGATCTCGATGACCCGGCGGCATCCCGTCTCGTCGTTCGCCTGCGCAACGAGTTCCACAACTGCTGGGGCGGTAGCTGCGACAACTCGGCGAACACGATGCAGGCAGCCATCGAGCAGTTTGCGAACGGCATTCAGGCGACCACGGTCGATCCGAGCCTGGTCATCAGTAAGGCGCTTCGCCTCGTCGACGGCACGATTGCGTCGGGCGGCAACCGCTACGAGAACGACCAGATTGCCCTGTGGGAATTCAAATCGGGCAGTGAAGATCCGGATATCCGCGTGGCGGCCGACACCTCGGGTGTGGCGCCGGCGCTCGATCTGAACCTGTCGCCCGAAGTCGAATGGTTCGGCGGTTGGGGCATAACCCTCAACGGCGGTAAGGCCCAGGGTTCCACCACGGCCAGCAAGAAGCTCTTCGACTTCATACAGCAGTCGAACGGCCTGTTCTCGATCGAGGCGTGGGTCATCCCCGCCAACGTCACGCAGGAAATGGCACGCATCGTCAGCTACTCGGCCGGTCCGGACGCTCGGAACTTCACGCTGCAGCAAACGCTGTACGACTATGACTTCCGTCTGCGTCACACCGAAACCGGCCTGAACGGCGACCCCGCGCTGTCGACGCCTTCTGCTGATGAAGTTCTGCAGGCGACATTGCAGCACGTTGTCGCCACCTACGATCCGCTCGAAGGTCGCCGCATTTACGTCAACGGCGAGCTGGTCAGCAACGTCGATCAGACCGCCGGCGGCACGATTGCCGACTGGCAGGACACGTTCGCGTTTGTGCTCGGTAACGAAGCCTCGAACGACGCCCCGTGGGAAGGCACGATTCGCCTCGTCGCGATTCACAACGCCGCGCTGACCCAGGAGCAGGTCGTACAGAACTTCGACGTCGGCGTCGGTGAGAAATTCTTCCTGCTGTTCGACATCTCCGATGTCCTGCAGGCAGCGCCGCAGTCGTCCTTCATCCTCTTCGAGGTGCAGCAGTTCGATTCCTATGCGTACCTGTTCGACCGGCCGCACTTCGTCACGCTGGACGGCTCGTCGCCGACGGGTATTCCGCTGCAGGGCATGCGTATTGGCCTGAACGGCGCCGAAGCACCCGTAGGCCAGACCTACTCGACGCTCGATACGACGCTCGACGCCACGCTGTTCGGCGATCTCGGCCAGTCGCTCTCGGTGCTCGGTGCGGTACTGCCGCTCGAGAAAGGACCGCAGGAAGACGAGTTCTTCCTGACCTTCGACACGCTGGCAGGACAGAGCTACGTGCGCGCTGAAGATCCGGTGCTCGTGATCTCGCCGACCGACCTCGATCCCGCGTCGCACGTCGGCTTCCGCACCTTCGACGAGATCAACGCCACGTTTGCGGCGGTTACGGGCGTCGACCCGAACACGATGGCGGTCGACATGACCTACCAGGAGCTGCGCCAGTCGCTGCCCGCCGTGGAAGACATCAACACCTTCCTGTCGTCGCACCAGGTTGCGGTAGCACAGCTCGCGATCGAGTACTGCAACGCGCTGATCAACGACACGACGGCACGCGCCAGCTACTTCCCCGGCTTCAACTTCGGGGCAGCGCCGGCAACCGCTTTCGGCGGCGCCAGCCGCGACGCATTCGTCGATCCGCTGATTGCGAACATCGTCGGCAACAGCCGCAATGGACCGCAGCTCGCCGACCAGCCGTCGTTCGCAACCGTGTACAGCGAGCTGGCCTCGGCCGTTGGCGACGGCAACCGACCGGACAACCTGGTCGACCGTTTGGTCGCCGGCGGCTCCGATACGGTAGCTATCTCCAAGGGTGTCTGCGCCGCCACGCTCGGCAGCGCCGCCACGCTCGTACAGTAAATTGACAGGACTCAAAGGAAATCAAGACTATGGCTAAGAGACGAAATGCTCGGGGCATCGATGCTCCCCAGCTGCATGGAGACCATCCGCGTCCTGTCACACGCCGTGACTTCGTTGCTCAGGGCTTCATAGGCGGTGCGGCGTACACGAGCGCCGTCAGCCTGGCGGGCCTCCTGGGCACGCGTGACGCACAGGCGGCGCTGTCACCGGACCTGTCCGGACTGCTGCAGAACCCCTGTGAGATCGCCACCAACGGCGCGGGCAAGATTCCATTCATTGCCTTCGACCTCGCGGGTGGCGCCAACATGGCCAACTCCAACGTGCTCGTGGGTGGTCAGGGTGGTCAGCTCGATTTCCTGAGCACCGGCGGCTACGAGAAGATGGGCCTGCCCGGCGACATGGTGCCGAGCCTCAACGACCCCGTGCTCGGCCAGTCTTACGCCAACTTCGACCTGGGCCTGGGCTTCCACCTGGACAGTGCGTTCCGGCGTGGCATCCTGAGCAAGGTATCGGCGACGACGGCGGCCAACATCAACGGCGCCATCATTCCGGCACGCTCGGACAACGACACGGGCAACAACCCGCACAACCCGATGTACGGGATAGCGCGTGCCGGTGCCGCCGGCTCGATCCTGACCCTGGCCGGGTCCGAGAACTCGGATTCGGGCGGCAACTCGATGCTGCCGATGATGCTGTACGATCCCGAGCTCCGGCCGACCAAGGTCGATCGGCCTTCGGACGTCACCAACCTCGTCGACACGGGCGAACTCGTCGGTATTCTGTCGAAAAACGACGCGACGGCCGTCATGGAGTCGATCTACCGGCTCAGTGAAGCGAAGGTTGGCGGCGTCAGCACCAACGTCGCCGCCGACGCTGCGATCAAGCAGGCCGTCAACTGCGGTTACCTCAAAGCGGCCGACATTGCCGACCGCTTCGGCGGCGTGCCGATCGATCCGTCCGAAGATCCGGAGATCGTCGATGACGTCAGCGGCATCTTCACGACGGCGGAATTCAACGCCGGCGGTCGCGACGGCTCCGAGTTCCGGAAAACCGCGTCGATCATGAAACTCATCATGAACGGTTACGCGGGCGCCGCCACGATCGAAATGGGTGGCTACGACTACCACGGCGGTGCACGCGCCGAAGGCGAGGTCAAAGACTTCCGCGCCGGACAGTGCATGGGCGCCTGCCTGGAATACGCAGCGATTCGCGGCGTCCCGCTCATGCTGTACGTGTTCTCGGACGGCTCGCTGTCATCGAACGGCACCATCGACAACTCCGTCGAGGGCCGCGGCAAGGGTGAATGGTCGTCCGACAACTCGTCGACCGCCGCTTCGTTCTTCCTCGTCTACAACCCGACACGAAGACCGACGATCATCGGCGGAACGCCCGAGGAACAGGCTGTCCATCAGCAGATCGGCTACATGAGCGCAGACGGCTCGGTGCAGCGGGCAGCGACGCCTGCCGCCAACAACGTGCCGCTGCTCGTGAACACGGCCATCCTCAACTACATGGCGCTGCACAACGAAGTCGGACTGTTCAGCTCGCTGTTCCCGAACCACGGTTTGGGCAACGCCGCGATGCTCGACTCTCTGACGGCGTTTACGCCAATTTGTAACGGCACGATCGGAAACCCGGTATAGGGGCTTTCGCTCTATCGTCGCGGACAAACCGTTCCCTCGGTTCGCGACGCACTCCCTTGAGGCCGGTCTCTTGACCGGCCTTTTTTTTGCGCACGACTTTATGATTCGTGGAGAGACTCGGCGGCACAAGGAAGTCGAGCAACCCGCAGGCACTTGAGACACTGTAGGCCGATGTCGCCCGCGGCTGCGCGGACTCGGCCCAATCGGCTCGACCACCCATTGAGCGCACCGCTATACTGCCGGTCCACGCCATTTGGGGAACGTCATGAAAAATTTGTCCGCCGTCTTGCTCGTGCCGGGCTGCCTTGCACTACTCGCCGCTTGCGGCCAGACAGACGACGCCGGGGTCGCCGAGCAACCCGCGTCGAAGGCTTCGGAGCCCGCGCCCAAATACAGTGCCGAGCAGTTCTTTCAGACAACGAGCTACGGCCTGCCCGGCTCTGCTGCGCACGTGTTCTCTGCCGACGGAAAATCCCTGCTGATCTCGTCGGACAAAGAAGGTGTCTTCAACGCATTTGCGCTTCCCATCGACGGCGGAGAGCCGGTCCAGCTCACCGAGTCCGACGACAACGCAATGTTTGCCGTGAGCTGGTTCCCGGAAGACGATCGCATCCTGTACACCTACGATCAGGGCGGCAACGAGCTCAACCACGTGCTCGTCCGCGAGGAAGACGGCAGCCATCGTGACCTGACGCCGGGCGACGACCTCAAGGCCGCCTTCGTCGGCTGGTCCAATGACGGACAGCACTTCTACCTGACGACCACGGAGCGCGACCAGCAGAATTTCGACCTGTACCGCTATTCGGCTGACGACTACAGCCGCGAGCTCGTGTTCGAAAACCCGGGTTTTCAACTCTCGGCGCTGTCGTCGGACGGCCGCTGGCTGGCGCTCGACAAACCGCGCACCAGCGCGGATTCGGACATCTATCTCGTCGACCTCGAAGCCAGCCCCGCGGCGCCCGTGCTGATCACCGAGCACGAAGGCAACATTGCCTACTCGAGCGGCAGCTTCACGCCGGACAACCGCGCGCTCGTGTATTCGACCAATGAATTCGGCGAGTTCAGCCAGGACTGGATCTACGATCTCGAATCCGGCGAAAAAACACAGCTGGTCGTCGCCGACTGGGACGTCATGTACACCGTTTTCTCTCCGCAGGGCCGCTATCGGGCCAGCGGCATCAACGCGGACGCGCGTACCGAGGTCATGATCATCGACACGGAGACCGACACGGCGCTCGACCTGCCGGATCTGCCGCCGGGCGATCTCCGGAACCTGCGGTTTTCTCCCGACGAAAACCAGCTCGCGCTGATCGTCAACAGCGACGTGTCACCGTCCAACGTGCACCACGTCAACCTGGATGCGGGCACGAGCCGGCAGCTCACGAACGCGCTGAATCCGAGCATGCAGTCCGAGCATCTCGTCGCCAGTGAAGTTGTCCGCTACGAGAGCTTCGACGGGCTCGAAATTCCGGCAATCCTGTACAAACCGCACGGCGCTTCGGCGGACAACCCGGTGCCGGCGCTGGTGTGGGTGCACGGCGGTCCGGGTGGCCAGAGCCGCACGGGTTACAGCGCAACGCTCCAGCATCTCGTCAACCACGGCTACGCCATTCTCGCCGCGAACAACCGTGGCTCGTCCGGATACGGCAAGACGTTCTTCCACATGGACGACAAGCGTCATGGGGAGGAAGACCTGCAGGACATCGTGTACGGGCGCACGTACCTCGAGACGCTCGACTGGGTGGACGCCGACAAAATCGGCGTGATCGGCGGCTCCTACGGGGGTTACATGGTGGCCGCCGCGCTCGCTTTCGAGCCTGAAGTCTTCGACGTTGGCATCAATATCTTCGGCGTCACCAACTGGGTGCGTACGCTGAAGAGCATTCCGCCGTGGTGGGAGGCGTTCAAGGAGGCGCTGTACGACGAGATGGGTGATCCGGCAACCGACGAGGAGCGGCACCGACGCATCTCGCCGCTGTTTCACGCAGACAACATCGTCAGGCCGCTCCTGGTCGTACAGGGCGCCAACGATCCGCGCGTGCTGCAGGTCGAGAGCGACGAACTCGTCGCCGCCGTGCAGGCCAACGAGGTGCCGGTGGAGTACGTCGTGTTTCCGGACGAAGGTCACGGCTTCCGCAAGCGCGAAAACCGCATTGCGGCTTCTGAAGCCTACGTGCGTTTTCTGAACACGTACCTGAATCCGGCGGAGGACTGATTCCGCCGACGGACCAGAGACCGGACGCGCGCCTCAGGCCGACTGGGCGAGGCGCGCGTCATGCTTGAGCTGCATGACCTTGCCGCGGCTGACGTACAGGAGGTCGCTGATCTTGAGTACGATAGAGTCCTCGAACTTGTCGAGATAGCCGTCGGCGTACGCCACCTGCCACAGCAGTGACACGATCTCCGCTTTTTCGGTTTCACTCAGGTGTTTGTGCAGACGCTGCGTAAACTGATGCAGCGAAACGGAATCCTCGGCAGCTTCGGTCGCCGCGTTTGCGAGTTCCATTGCGTCCTCGCCGGACAACGCAAAATGTGACTTGATCAAGTCCAGGAGCAGCTTGAACTCCGATTCGTCGAAGTCGTAGTCCGCTCGTGCAACCTCGACCATCAATACGGCGGTACAGAGTCTCAGTGCATCTTCGCGGGACTCGTCCTCCCGCCCTTCGGTTGCCTGAACGGCCTGGCTGATTTTCTCGACCAGTGTCTTGATCATGGAACGCTTTCCTGCTGGGTTGCTGCCGCGGCGCCGGCAGCCTCTGTGCTCGAACCGATAACGCCTAGAACTTGTCCGGGCGCAGCACGCCGACGTCGGTGACGAACAATACCATGGCGTAGTCGGCGTAGTAGCGTTCGCGAAGGCACACGGCGATCTCGTCGGCTACTTCGCTGGTGCAGATCACCTCGAGACGAATGTTGCCGTTGTGGGTCCAGCCCGCGCTCCTGACGCCGCGACTGCCCGATCCCCGGGCATCGGTAATCGTGTATCCGCCCGCGCCTTTTTCTTCGACCACTTCGATGAGCTGGGGTTCAAGCACCGCCTCGGCAATGATGGTCAGCAGTTTTACGTCGGTGATCTCCACGCCCTATGCCCCCGCGCCGGCAAGCCACTGTGCCGCCCCGTAGTACAGCGGCACGCCAATAAAGATATTGAACGGAAACGTGATCCCGAGCGAGGCGGACAACGACAGGGACGGATTGGCGTCCGGTACTGCAATACGCATGGCCGCGGGCGCCGCAATGTAGGAAGCGCTGCCGGCCAGCACACCCAGCAAGGTCATACCGCCGACGTTGAGCCCGATCAGATGCCCTACGCCAATGCCCAGCATGGCTGCGGGGACGGGTGTCAATATCCCGGTCAGGATAACCAAAGATGCGCGGCGTTTCAGGTCGCCGGCCTGGTTGGCCGCGATCAGGCCCATTTCCAGCAGAAACAGCGCCAGTACACCTTTGAACAGGTCGAAGAACAGCGGCTCCAGCGGCGCTATGCCCGCCGGACCCGACAGCCAGCCTATCAGGAGCCCACCGATCAAAAGGACGATCGACTTGCCGAGGAACACCTCGTGCATGACGCCGCCCCAGTTGGAGCGGGCCGCCGCGCCTTTGGCCAGGACAATGCCGATCATGATGGCCGGTACTTCGAGAATCACGAGGAAAAGCGGCAGCTGGGCGTCGACGGGGACATTGCGCGTGGCGAGAAAAGACACGCCGACCGCATAGGTCGCGACACTGACGGAGCCGTAGTGCGCGGCCAGCGACGCAGCGTCCGCGCGCGGCACGGAGGACAGCGCCCGAATGATCGTAAACACGACGAGCGGCAGCACGACGCCTATCGACGCGACGGCCAGCACCTGCAAAACCAGCCCGCCCACCGGCTGTTGGGCCAGCTCGACGCCGCCCTTCAGACCGATCGTCAGCAGCAGAATCATACTCAGCAGTTCGTAGACTGCCTTCGGCATGCGCAGGTCCGAGCGCATGAAGCCCGCCAGAACACCCAGCAGGAAAAACCAGATTACGGGATCCATTCGAACTACACTACGATCAGGGGACGCGCAAGCTTAACGTGTTTGCATACAGCAGGAACAGCCTGCCAGGCGTGTTGCGCTCAGGTGCCTGCTCCGCTCTGCCGCCAGTCGCGCAGCTCCTTGCGCTCGAACCGACGGTGTTTCGAGACACCGCGTTTCACGGCCCGTTTGGCGCGCCGCGCGGACAATACGAGCGCTGCGTGCATGTTGCTGTTGACGGTTTCGATCGCAACGCTCTGCTGGGTTGTCAGGTCTACGCGGACAATAACGCTTTTGTCGTCACCGCCTTTCGGGCCGTTCAGGTCTTTGAGAAACACATTGACGTCGACTATCGAGTCGCGGAACGCGGAGAGCGACCGCCCGAACAGCTGGCGGGTTCTCCTGTACACGGCGGACGACATCGGAAAACCCTGCGTCTGTATGGTCATCTGCATACGAGAAATCTCCATTCGGCGGTTCATAGTAGCGAGCGCAATAGTTCGTTACAATCGAAGTTATCTTGATTTTGTGATACTTTTTTCGAAGTTTCGTGTTGCCGGAGAGCGGCCGTGAGGCACCTGAATTACAACCACTTGCAGTACTTCTGGACCGTCGCACGCGAGGGCAGCGTCGCAAAGGCTGCTGACATCCTGCACCTCACGCCGCAAACCATCAGCGGGCAAATCAAGGTCCTCGAACAATCGATTGGCCAGCCGCTGTTCGAGCGCGTGGGCCGCCGCCTGACGATGACCGAATCCGGTCGTGTGGTTTACGGTTATGCTGACGAGATTTTTTCGATCGGCGCGGAACTGGCGAGCACAATTCGCAGCAACCTGCCGAATGCGTCGCCAACCCTGGCGATCGGAGCCGTCAGCTCGATGCCCAAACTCATTGCCGAGCGCATTGTCGCGCCGGCCATGCTCGGCAACCCACCCGTCAGGGTTCGCTGCCACGAGGCGACGCTCGATCAACTGCTCGCGGATCTTGCGGTACACAAGCTCGACCTCGTGCTCTCCGATCAGCCGGTACCCCGCGGCCTCAATCTGCGTGCGTACGATCACCATCTGGGCGAAAGTGGATTGTCGTTTTTTTCGCCGAAGATCCGCGCGCGCGGCTGGCGCAACCGCTTCCCGGATTCGCTCAATGAGGCGCCGCTGTTGCTGCCGACCAAGAACTCGGCGCTGCGCCGGCTGCTCGACGAATGGTTCGAGAAGAAGGGGCTGGCGCCGCAAATAGCCGGCGAGTTCGACGACAGCGCGCTGCTCAAGGCCTTCGGCGAAGCCGGCGTCGGTGTCTTTGCGGGTCCAACGGCCATCGAGACGGAAATCTGCAGGATGTACCGGGTTGCGGTCATTGGCCGAACGCTGGACATCACCGAGACCTACTACGCCATCTCGCCGGAGCGACGCCTGCGCAACGAGGCGGTCGTGTCCATCACCGAGGCGGCCCGCACCGACCTGTTTCCCGAGATCCAGCAGTAGCAACAGACGCGTCCAACGCTGTGAACCGCTACCGGACACTGACGAACGCAGCACGTGATAATGCCCGGCATGAAATCTGCTGAATCCCCTACCACCGACACCCTCGCCGACCTCCTGGCCTGTCCGCGCACCGACGAGGCACTGCGGCTGGTCACGGAACCATCGGATGAATCGGACGGCAAGGCGTCGCACTGGCGTAGCGACAGCTGCAAGCTCGATTTCCCGTCAGTTGATGGCATTCCGTTCCTGTTTGCCGAGCCTGAAGCAACCTTGGGCGAGTGGCGGAATCGTATGCGTTTCGCGGCTGAGAAAATTGGCCATGAGATTTCGAGCCTCGAGGCGGAGGAGAAAAACAAAGACCTCCGTGCGCTAACCCGGCGGCGCCTCGAACGCTACCGCAAGTGCCTGGATGCGCATCGCAGGAAGCTCGCCAAGCTGCTCGTGCCACTCGGCACGGACAGCCCCGCCGCGAGCTACGAGAGTTACCTGGCTCTGCGGACGCGCCTGCCAACCGATCAGGGTCTCAACACCTACTACCCCAACATCCATCGCGACTGGGCCTGGGGTGAAGAGGAAAACGCGGCGTCGCTGCGGCAAATCGAAAGCGTAATCCACGACAGCGCAGAACTCGGCGACGTACTCGTGATCGGCGCGGGTGCCGGGCGCCTGGCCTACGACATACACATGCAGCTCGACTGCCGGCGCACGGTTGCCTTCGATTTCAACCCGATGCTCATGCTGGTCGCGAAAGCCGTCACGAGCGGTGAAAGCCTGTCGATGTACGAGTTCCCGATTGCGCCGCGTTCGCTCGAAGACGATGCAGTGCTGCGCAAACTGGAAGCGCCGGAGCCGGTGCGTGAGGGGTTTCACCTCGTGTTGGGCGACGCGCTCAGACTGCCGTTCAGGGCGGAATCCTTCGATACGATTGTGACCCCCTGGCTCATCGACATCGTGACCGACGAGCTGAGCATATTCGCGCAGCGTCTCAATCAGTTGCTCAAGCCCGAGGGCCGCTGGGTCAACTTCGGGTCACTCGCTTTCCACCACGGCAAACGCGCCCATCGCTACAGCCCCGAAGAAACCAAGGCCATTGTTGCCGAGTGCGGTTTCTCCGACCCTTACGTCGCCGAAGCCACTATCCCCTACATGTCCTCGCCTGCCAGCCGGCACGCCCGCCGGGAACACGTGTTTTCGTATTGCGCCTACAAGGAGCGCAAGGTCAAGGCGCCGCCGAGGCATAAAGCACTGCCCGACTGGCTCGTCACCGGAAAAGAGGCGGTGCCGCTCTTGAAGAGCTTTCGTACCCAGGCGATGACGACACAAATCTACTCGTTCATCATGTCGCTGATCGACGGCAAACGCTCCATCGAAGACATGGCAACCGTGCTGGAAAAACAGCAGCTCATGCCGAAGAGCGAGGCCATCCCGGCCATTCGTACGTTTCTCATCAAGATGTTCGACGACGCGAACCAGCAATCGAATTACTGATCGAATTACTGATTGTCGAACACGGCCCGCATCCTCGCCGCCAGCTTGTCGACCGCCGCGCGGCTCTCGGGCATGACCAGCACGAACGCCTGAAACACGTGCCACATGTCGGGCCACACTTCGAGCTCGACGGAACCGCCCGCGGCCCGAACGTTGTCCGCCAGTCGTCGAGAGTCGCTCAGCAGAATCTCGTGATCACCAACCTGGATGTAGATGGGGCAAAGCCCGGCCGGATCGGCATACACGGGCGATACCAGCGGCAGCTTTCGCTGGCTGTCATCGCAGTAGTAGCGCGTGACGTGCGGAAAATCCTCCGGGCTGAACCAGGGGTCTTCTTCGCGCCGCGACTGCATGCTTTCCCCCTCTGCGGCCAGGTCCAGCCATGGCGATAGAAGGCAGCCGAGTGCGGGCTGCGGCAGCCCGGCCGCCGACAGCGACAGCAACATCGCCATTGTCAGCCCTCCCCCCGCCGAGTCGCCCGCCACAATGATGTCGTTCGCGTCGACACCATCGTCGAGCAGCGCCGAGTAAACCCGTACGGCGTCCTCGATGGCTGCAGGGAACGGGTGTTCCGGCGCCAGTCGGTACTCGGGCAGCAACGCCTGAAGCCCCGCGGAGCCGGCGATGTGGCTGACCAGATGCCGGTGAGAGTCGCAGCTGCCGAGCACGTAAGCCCCACCATGCAGGTACAGCAGTACCTTGCCGGCCACGAAACCCCGTGGCCGCAGCCATTCGGCATCGAGCCCCGCGACGCGCGTCCGCTCGATCCCCACGCCGCTTGCGACGGGCACGAGCCGGGCAAAACGGTCGAGGCGCGCACGCAGCCGGCGGACGTCGGCGCTCTCCGGACTCACGAGGTAGTCGAAGTATCGCGAGGTAATGGCCCGCACCAGCCGGGCCCGAAAGCTCGGCGTGGGGTTCGAGTTGGGGCTCGGGTTCTGCATGCGCGTATGATGGTGTCTCAGGATTCCCCGACCATACCCCGATCATGACCGTATTGCGCACGCCTGAGTCCCGCTTCGAACGCCTGCCCGACTACCCGTTTACGCCGAACTATGTGGAAGTGGACGGCATGCGCGTGCACTACGTCGCCGAGGGCCCCGAAGACGGGCCTCGAGTACTGCTGCTGCACGGCGAGCCGAGCTGGTCCTACCTGTACCGGCACATGATTCCGCCGCTCGCGGCGGCGGGTCTGCGAGTCATTGCGCCGGACCTGATCGGCTTCGGCAAGTCGGACAAGCCGACGCGGCTCGCCGACTACAGCTACGAAGGTCATGTCCGCTGGATGGCAGCCTTTGTCGACGCGCTGCAACTCGAGCGCATCAACCTGTTTTGCCAGGACTGGGGCTCGCTCATTGGGCTCAGGCTTGCCGCCGAGCACCCGGACCGGTTCGAGCGCATAGCGCTCGGCAACGGCGGCCTGCCCACGGGTGACGAGACAATGCCCCGGGCGTTCATGATCTGGCGCGCGTTCGCGCGCTTTAGCCCGTGGTTTCCGATCGGCCGGATACTGGACAAAGGCACGGTTACCGAGCTGCCGCCGGCCGTGATTGCGGCCTACGACGCGCCGTTCCCGTCAGCGCGCTACAAGGCCGGTACGCGAGCCTTCCCCGGACTCGTGCCGATTACGCCCGACAACCCCGCCAGCGAGGCCAACCGCGCAGCCTGGCGGGTGTTTAGCCGCTGGGAAAAGCCGTTTCTGACCTGCTTCAGCAACCGCGACCCGATTACCCGGGGCGGCGAGCGCAAATGGCAGGAAACCGTGCCCGGCGCCAGGGAACAGCCGCACGTCAAGATCCGCAATGCCGGCCATTTCCTGCAGGAAGACAAAGGTCCCGAACTCGCGGAACTACTCATACGATTTGTCCGCGGCGAATCGCCGCGGCCGGAATGACGATCAGCGCTCCAGGTACTGGAGCTTGTCCTTCACCTCGCGCCATTCGTCGGCGTCTTCCGGCGGGTCCTTCATCTCGGTAATCACGGGCCAGTCTCGCGACAGCTCGGCGTTGATTTCGAGAAATTGTTCCTGCCCGGCGGGCAGCTCGTCTTCCGAATAGATCGCCTCCACGGGGCACTCCGGTTCGCACAGCGTGCAGTCGATGCACTCGTCCGGATCGATTACCAGGAAGTTGGGGCCCTCGTGGAAGCAATCGACGGGGCAAACCTCCACACAATCCGTGAGTTTGCATTTGATGCAGGCTTCGGTAACAACGAACGTCATGGTACGACCTTAGGTTTAGAACGCGCCTAAGCTATGCGAAAGACCTGAGTGTTTCAAGACGCGGATACCGCAGCCAGGCAGGGGTTTTTCCCGTGGCCGGTCCCGCAGCGGACGCCCGCCGGGGCCCCGGCCGCCGCTCACAGTGTATCGGACAGGTTTCGGATTCTTGAAGTTTTTGTTGCGTAGATAGTTTCCACAGAACTCCCCCCGCAGGGCTTCCTCTAGACTCCTTTCGCAAACGGCAATCCTGCCCCGACAACCCGGCGACGAGCCGGACGCATGAGGTATCGGAATGACGCGCGTGCTTGCGATTGCGGCCTTCGCCCTGCTGATCAACCTGCTCCTGTTTTCGGTCATCGAGTACATGGTCGGCGCAAAACGTGTTCGCCTGACGGACGCCGAAGACGTTCAAATCGCCAACTTCATACGCATGACGGAGCAGTCCGGCGCGGTGCGCTCGCGCCGGGAACCGAAAGCGCCGGAAAAGCCGGCTACCGAGGTTGAAGACGTACTCGAGCAGCTCAACCGCGCCCCCGGCAGCGCCGCCGCGGGCCAGCTCGCGATCAGCGCGCCGGCGCTCGAGGTCGAACTCGGGCCGGCAATCGCCGGCAACATCCAGATTGCCCGGGAGCTGACGCCACTCGTGCGCGTTCCGCCCGACTACCCGCCGGGGCCTTTGTCGAAGCGTATCGAGGGTTTTGTCCTGCTCCGGTTTGTCGTCAACGAAACCGGTGCCGTCGAGGATCCTGAAGTCATGCGGGCAGAACCGGCGGGACTGTTCGACCGTGCGGCACAGCGTGCCGTGATGCGCTGGAAATACCAGCCGCAGATTCGTGACGGCAAGCCAGCGCGCGTCGTGACGATGACCCGGGTTGTCTTCAAGCTCGATCTGCCGCCTGAAGAAGGCGCCTGAATGCGCGCCGCGCTGCAAAGAGGTCTGATCTGCCTGACGGCGACGCTGCTGACGGCGAGCTGCGGGGGTGACGTCGATGCCATTCGGCTGACGGGTTCGGGTGCCAGCTTTCCGTATCCGCTGTATTCGACCTGGTTCAAGACCTATCGCCACGACAACCCAGGCGTACTCATCAACTACCAGGCCAAGGGCAGCGGTGCCGGGATTCGCGACCTGATTCACGAGACGGTCGACTTCGCCGGCAGCGACGCCGCCATGACCGACCGCGAGGCTGCGGAAGTGTCGGGCGGCGTCATTATGATCCCGATCACTGCGGGCAAGATTGTCGTGGCCTACAACCTCCCCGGCTCCGAAAAGCCGCTCAGACTTGCGCGCGACGTGTATCCGGAGATTTTCTTAGGAAGCATCGAGCGCTGGAACGACCCGGTCATTGCAGCCAGTAACCCCGGCGTGACCTTGCCCGATCTGCCGATTACCGTGGTCCGGCGTGCGGACAGCAGCGGCACAACCTACGCCTTCAGCAAACACTTGTCGGCAATCTCGGAACACTGGCGCGACGGCCCGGGCACGGGCAAGACCGTCGTCTGGCCCGACAGCGACAAGATTGTCGCCGCGCCCAAGAACGACGGCGTGACGGCCACGATCCTGCAAACGCCCGGCGCCATCGGCTATATCGAATACGGCTACGCCCGCTTTGGCAACGTGCCCATGGCGATGCTCGAAAACAGTGCCGGAACTTACGTCATGCCGGGCACGGAAGGCGGCCGCGCGGCGCTTTCGGCCGCGCCGCCTACGGACGACCTGCGCATCTGGATTCCGGATCCCGAGGGCGAACGGGCGTATCCGATCGTGACCTACACCTGGCTGCTGCTGCGGCGCCAATACGACGACCCTCGGGTAGCCGACGCGCTCCGCGAACTGGTGCGGTTCTGCCTGACCGAGGGGCAGCCGCTCGCCTCCGAACTGGGCTATCTCTCACTGCCCAACAACGTCGCAGAACGCTCGTTGCTTCTCCTGGACGAACTCGGCTGATGCCGCCGCGAGCGCTTCAGGAACTCGAAGCGCGGGCTACCGTGGCGCGGCTGCCGGGTCGGAGAGAGCGCTGGTTCGATCGCGGATTTCGCGGCAGCACAAGGATCGTCACCTGGCTCGTCGTTCTGCTGTCCGCGTACATCGTCTGGGAAATCGGCAGCAACGCATGGCCGGCCGTGCAGACGTTCGGGCCCCGGTTCCTTACCGACAGCGCGTGGGACCCCAACAACGGCCGCTTCGGCGTGCTGCCGCAGATCTGGGGCACGCTGTACAGCTCGATCCTGGCGTTGCTCATGGCCGGCTCGGTCGGCCTCGTCATTGCGGTGTTTCTCTCCGAGGGTTTTCTGCCGCGCCGCGTCGAAAGCGCGTTCCGATACATAGTGGAGCTGCTTGCCGCCGTGCCGAGCGTGGTCTACGGGCTATGGGGCATTCACGTCGTTATCCCGCTCCTCCGACCCGCGGCCAACTGGCTGCACGAGCAGTTCGGCTGGCTGCCTCTGTTCGAAACCTCGCTTAGCGGACCCGGGATGTTTCCAGCCGCGCTTGTGCTCGCCATCATGGTGCTGCCGACCGTCGCCGCCATCTCCCAGGACGCCATTCGCGCCGTTCCAAACCGCATGAGAGAAGCGGTTTACGGCATGGGCGCAACCCGCTGGCAGGCCATCGGCAAGGTCATTCTGCCGGCGGCAGGGTCCGGCATTTTTGGCGCGCTGGTGCTGGGGCTCGGCCGGGCGCTGGGCGAAACGATGGCGCTCGCAATGCTCGTCGGCAACTCGAACCAGATATCGCTGTCGCTGTTTTCCCCAGCCAACACGCTGGCCGCATCGCTGGCGCTGAACTTCCCCGAGGCCGGCATACTCGAGACTCAGGCGCTCATGTATGCCGCGCTGATTCTGCTCGCGATCACGTTGCTGGTGAACCTGGCCGGAGCCTGGTTCGTTGGCAGGAGCGCCCGCCGCCTCGAGGGCCGCTCGTGAGTCGCAGACGCAATGACAGCGGCGGCACCGTACTCAAGCGCTCATGGCGGCGCCCGCACACACTCCTGAGCGGAACGCTGACCGGCCTGGCCTGGCTCGTTGCACTGCTCGCCTGTGCGCCGTTGTTCTCGGTGCTCTACATGCTGGTCGTCAAAGGCGGCGCGCGGCTCGGCACCGAAGTCTTCACGGAGCTGCCGCCCGTTGCCTTCGAGCCCGGAGGCGGCTTCGGCAATGCCATCGTCGGCACAGCGGTCATGGTGGGGATTGCGGCCGCGTTGTCGGTACCCAGCGGCATACTGACGGCACTGTACCTGCGCGAGTTCGGCCGCGGGACAAGGATCGCGAGCGTGGCGAGATTCTGCATCAAGACCTTGACGGGCATGCCCTCGATTCTGGCCGGCGTGTTTGCCTACGCGGCCGTCGTGTTGCTGACGGGCGGCTACTCGGCACCGGCCGGTGGCGTCGCGCTGTCGCTCCTGATGTTGCCGACCGTCGTACTGACCGCCGAAGAGGCGCTGGGCATGGTGCCAAAAGCCACGCGTGAGGCCGCCTACGGACTCGGCTGCACGCCAACCCAGGTAGCCCTGAAGGTCGTGCTGCCGCAGGCGCTGCCGGGCGCCATGACCGGCATCATGCTGGCCGTCGCTCGCGCATCCGGCGAAACCGCACCCCTTCTGTTTACGGCGCTGTTCAGCGACTACTGGATCAACCAGCTTGGCCGGATCGAACTCATGGAGCCCACGGCTTCGCTGGCCGTGCTGATCTACAACTACTCCGGGATGCCGTTCGAGAACCAGATCGAGCTCGCCTGGGCAGCGTCGCTCGTGCTCGTTGTGCTGGTCATGCTGTTCAACGCGATCGGCCGGGCCTTGAGCCGAAGACAGCAGAGGAATCGATAAATGGCAGCAGTGGAACAGGAACTGACGGACAGCGGCAATACGGTTATCGATTGCCGGCTGGACAAGCTCTACTACGGCGATTTTCTTGCCGTACGCGACAGTCACGTGGCAGTGGCTCGCGGCCGCATAACGGGCTTCATCGGCCCTTCCGGCTGCGGCAAGAGCTCGGTGCTGCGTTGCTTCAATCGCACCAACGACCTGATCGACAATTTCTCCATCGAGGGCCGCGTGCTGTTCGAAGGCGAGGACATCTACGCCGACGGCATCGATCCCGTTGCCGTCCGGCGTTTCATCGGCATGGTGTTTCAGCAGCCGAACCCGTTTGCGATGAGCATCTTCGACAACGTGGCTTTTGGGCTGCGCATCAATCGCTACAAAGGCGATCTCGCGGGGCGGGTCGAGACGGCGCTTCGGCAGGCAGCGCTCTGGGACGAGGTCAAGGACAAGCTCAGGCGCAGCGGGCTGTCGCTGTCCGGCGGCCAGCAGCAGCGGCTGTGTATCGCGCGCGCAATAGCGACCTCACCCGCCGTGCTGCTCATGGACGAGCCCTGCTCCGCGCTCGATCCGATTGCAACCCGACGCATCGAGGAGCTGATGCTCGAACTCAAGGAGCGCTACACGATTGCGCTGGTCACGCACAACATGCAGCAGGCTCGCCGGGTCGCCGATCATACGGCGTTTATGGGCGTCGATATCGAGGGTGGCCGGCGCACCGGCTACCTCGTCGAATACGCCAACACCGAGACGCTGTTCGAAAACCCGCGCGAGGCGCTGACTCGCGAATACCTGCGCGGCAAATTCAGCTAGGCATGCCGACGGGGCATTGCGTCTAGCCAATCCGCCAGCTACCACCCTCGCAAACCACCCGCCCGTCCTCCAGGAGCTTCCCGAGGTGTGCCGTCAGGGACCGCTCGGCCAGCGCGTGCAGCGTAGCGGGCACATCGGTATAAACGTGCGGCACGAGCTCGTGGCTGTCGAGACCCGGGTTGTCGGCCACTGCCGCAAACACAAGGGCCTCACGCTCGAGGCGATGGGCAATGATCCAGTCGATCACGCGCTGAGGCTCGTCGATTTTTTCGCCGTGACCCGGCAGCAACGCGTCGCAGTTCAGCGCTTTGAGCTTTTCGAGCGATTCGAGGTATGCCCGCATGTTGCCGTCGGGCGGATCGATCACGACGGTCGAACCCTCGATGACGTGATCGCCGGTCACGACCCAGCGGGTCTCGGCGTGCAGGAAGCAGAGGTGATTCGAGGCGTGGCCCGGCGTGTGAACAGCGTGCAGCTGAAACTCGCCGGTCGAGAGTACGTCGCCATCCTCGAGGACGCGGGTCGGAACAAAACTCGCATCCTGATGCGGCCCCGACGGCGCCGGCTGGCCGAGCAAGTCTGCGCCGGTGCGTCTTGCCAGCTCGAACGCGGCAGGTGAATGGTCGGGATGCGTGTGGGTCACGAGTATCCAGCGGATTGGGCCGCTCGCCGCCGCCTCGATGGCATCGAGGTGTTCAGGCAGGGCCGGTCCCGGATCGACCACCGCCACTTCGCGCTGGCCAAACAGGTAAGTGTTGGTCCCGGGCCCGGTCATCATCGAGGGATTGGGTGCGAGCACGCGCACGAGCCCTTCGGCCAGCTGGCTGACCGCCGGGAGCTGTTGGCCAAAAGTGGTCACGCTGCCGCGTAGCCGGCATCGCCGGGCAGCAGTATGCGCCGCTCACCGTCGACGACAACGGCCTTCGGCAGCATCTTCACGACGCCGGCCGCCGCGAGCCGGTCCGCCTCTTCGATAGCAGCGGCTGCGCTGTCGAACGCAGCCAGCCATTCGAGTGTCTTCAGCGTCGGAAAAATCATCGCCATGTCGCCGCGTCGGTGCCGGTCGAGCGCCTCTTTCGCCGTCAGCCACGCGGAACCGGTCAATTCATTGCCGCAATGACGGGCCTGCTGGCCCTCGGGCATCCGACTCAGGAAAAACCGCGTCGCAAACCGTTTGCCGAGCCCTTCCGGCGTCACCCAGTAGCTGAAGTAGTGCAGCGCCGCACAGTCGATGCGGAGTACCGCCTCGTCGAGCCACTCGGACCACGCCAGCGTCCCCTCGTTCAGCCGCTCACGGCAGTGCTCGAGGTTTGCGGGTAATACCTCGCTGCTGGTCAGCAGCACGCCCGTTTCCTCGAACAGCTCGCGCGCGGCTGCGCTCAGGTAGGCAAGGCCCGATTCGGTATCGAGAAGCTCGTTGGCGGCATCGGCCGACCGGCCGTCGCAGGCCGCCGCCGCATCGCTCTCCTCCACCACACCCCCCGGAAACGCCCAGGTGTTGCCGAACGCGGTATCGGGATGACGCCGGACGAGCAGCAGCTCCGGCCCGTTCGAACCCGCGCGCAGCAACACGACCGTAGCGGACGGGCGAATCCTCGAATCGACCGCCGAATCAGCCATTGGGGGATGAGTCATTGGACAATTCAGTCACTGGATACCGACAGAGCCGCGTTGTCGGGGTCGCCGGTTTCGACGTGCGCCTTCATGCGCTCGAGCGCCTCGCTGATCACGTAATCGACCGGTCCGGCAATGACATCGAGACCGCCGTCGAGATAACCGCCAACGGCATAGGTCCACTTCACACGTGTGCCGCCGTCGTCAGCGTCGAAGAACTCCCAGGTCATGTTGCCGGCCACCCCCATGAGCCCAAGGGGACCGAGGCCACCGGTCAGGCGAACGATGACGTCCCGATTGACGAAACTGACGGTCATGTGCACGACGCCATTGTCGTCGCCGAGCATTTCGCAGAAGCAGCCCATGGGACGAGGATCGATCGACAGTCTCGCGGCGTCGCCCCCAATCGTATGGTCGCTGCTCCACCAGCGGCCGATATCGCCGACCGCCGCGTCAAAAACGGCGTCGCGCCCGGCGTCGACGACGACTTCATGGCTAACGACAAAACCGGCGGGCGCCGAACTCAAGACCTCCGCGCGGGCCGCGCCATTCGCGGCAACCACGCAGAATGCGACCAGTATCGCAACAGCACCTCGCATGAGCCCTTCCCCATTGAATTTCGATGGCTGGAGCTTACCTCGAATCCACGGGTCGCGGGCATCCGGCCCATCGACGAGGGCGGTCGACCAGAACAGTCGACTGGAAAAATCGACTAGAACAGCGAGATCGCGAGGAATACCGCGGAAGCCAGCGCCGCGGCAAAATAGACACGTTTCAGAATGGTCATCGTCACAATTCGTACTCCTTTACTTGCCGCCCAGTTTGCCGGCGCTAGCCTGAACCGGGCCTTAAGGCGCCCGGGACGCAAGCTCGCGCCATGTGCCGCCACGAACAGCCGCCCGCTTGACGCCCTCACGGCGCGAGTGCTGCAATCTCCGGCATGAACGAAGCAGGGAAGAGGCTGGGCGACTTTCTGGACCGCCACGGCACGCTGACGGTAGTCACGGGCGCCGGCATCAGTACGGGCTCCGGAATACCCGACTACCGCGACCGCGACGGCAACTGGAAACACGCAAAGCCGATGCAGTTTGCCGAATTCACGGGTTCTCTTGCGGGCCGCCAGCGCTACTGGGCGCGCAGCTTCGCAGGCTGGAACCGCATGTCGACCGCGGAGCCCAACGCGGCACATCGCGCACTGGTCGATCTCGAGGCGGCCGGCCACATTGATCTCATCGTCACGCAAAACGTCGACGGCCTGCACGAGAGTGCTGGCAGCTTGCGAACGGTCGACCTGCATGGCCGCCTCGACCGCGTCATTTGCCTCGACTGCGGCTGGCGCGAGGCGCGATCGAGCTGGCAGGCAATGCTCGAAGGCCGTAACCCGAACTGGGATCGCAGGGTTCGTTCGCTGAAGCCGGATGGCGATGCCGTGCTGGAGGACGACGACACGAGCGCATTCGACGTGCCGGACTGCCCGGTCTGCGGAGGCGTCGTCAAACCGGACGTCGTGTTTTTCGGCGAGAACGTGCCGGCGGAGCGCGTCGAGCAGGCCTATGCATCGATTGCTGCCAGCAGCGCGCTGCTCGTTATCGGTTCATCGCTCATGGTGTATTCGGGATTGCGCTTTCCGCGCCGCGCTGATGCCCTCGGCAAGCCGATCGCAATACTGAATCGCGGCCGCACGCGAGCCGACGCGCTGGCCGCGCTCAAGCTGGATGCCGATTGTGCCGAAACGTTGTCGGCGGTTGCGGGACTGCTGGGCCCGGCCGCCCGGTCGGATGACGCCAGGGGGCTTGCAAACCCGGGGATCCGCCTCACCTCTTCGTGATGTCCGACGAGTACCGAGTTGTCTATCGTATCCGGGTGTCTCCGTAGTGTCCGACGAGTACCGCGTCGTTTATCAAAGCCGCAACCGGAGGGACTGCGCTGATCGTGCGCTCGTGCTTGCAGCAGCAGGCATACCGCACGAAACCGTACACGACACCGACTCCTCGGCGCTGCTTGTCCCCGAGGCCTATTCGATCCGCGCCGGCGACGAACTGAGGCTGTACGACGAAGAAAACGCGGCGGCAACCCGCGAGCCGCCGCCGGTGATTCAGTATCACGACCCTGTGCCGGGCGTTGCGGGTTATTTGCTGTGCGTCTGCCTCGTCGCAGGTCTGGCCGGCCGCGGTGCGTTCGGCGTCGACTGGCTGGCCGCGGGCCGAATCGACGGTGAGCTCGTGCGCGCCGGTGAGTGGTGGCGCGTCCTGACGGCAATGACGTTGCACCTCGACCTCGAACACCTCGTGGGTAACGTCGTGTTCGGCCTGTTCTTCGGCTGGTTCGCGGGACGTCTTGCCGGTTCGGGTGTAGGTTGGCTCACGATTGTCGTAGCCGGCGCGCTCGGCAATCTCGTCAACACGCTGTTTCTCGACACGGGGCATCGCGCCATCGGCGCCTCCACTGCCGTGTTTGCCGCCCTCGGGCTGACCGCCGGTTTCGTCTGGCGCGGCAAACTCCTCCCGCAGGACCGCTGGGTGTACCGCTACGGGCCGATCGTGGGCGGGCTGGCGCTCCTGATGTTCACGGGTACCGGCGACGAGAACACCGACGTTGGCGCACATCTCCTGGGCTTCGTGTTCGGATTTGCGGGCGGCATGCTGCTGACCGCCGTGGCAACGAGAATACGCTGCCGGCGACGCCAGCAGGTGGCCGGCAGCATGGCCGTGCTGCTACTGGCGTTTGCCTGGATCATGGCCTTCACGAGCTAGGTTCGGGCGCTTTTTTCGCCGGGTTCGTGACTCTCGTCGGCTGTTTTCAGTTGCCATTGCTGTAGAATTCCGTGCCGTAAACCGGATACGGGAACACATCGTTTTCTCGATGAAGAAACTCCTGCTGATCATCGTGCTTCTGGCCGTGTCGACCGCGACGCTCGCATGGATTCGATACGGGGGCGGCGAGCCCTATCCTAACCTGTCGTCGACGCCGATCCTGAACCAGTCGATCCTCGAAGAAGTTCTGCAATACCCCGAGCCGCTGGGCAACGTCGCTGTTGCCGAGGGCAACCGGGTATTTTTCACGATCCATTCAGAGGCGCGCCCGAGCGGTAACAAGCTGCTGGAATTTGTCGAAGGCGCATCGGAACCGTGGCCCGACGGCAAAACACAACAGTCGCTACTCGATACGCCGCTTGGTGTCGTCGCCGACCGCAAGGGCCGGCTCTGGGTGATCGACCACGGCAATCATGGCATCCGGCAGCCGCGCCTTTTAGGCTTCGACATCGAAACGGGCAGCCTGATTGCCGACGAGCGCTTCAACGACATCATTGCGCCCAAAGGCTCGTTCCTGCAGGACCTTGCCGTCAGCCCGGACGGCAACACGATTGTGATCACCGACTCGAGTTACTGGCGCAAGAGTCCGGCGCTGATCGTGTACGACGTGGAATCCGGCTCGACGCGGCGGGTACTCGAGCGTCACGCCTCGGTCTCCGCTGAACACTACATCATCGAAAGCAACAACCGGGAAATGTCGTTTCTCGGCGGAATCGTGACGATGCGTGGCGGCGTCAACGGCGTTGCGGTCGACGACGAGTGGGTCTATTTCGGTGCAATTTCGGGCTCCGGGCTGTACCGCGTCCCGCTCGAGGATCTCACGACGCGTTATCTGCCGGACAGTCAGCTCGCGGCCGCTGTCGAGTTCTACGCAACCAAACCCTTGAGCGACGGTTTTGCCGTGGACGCTGACGGCACGGTCTACGTCACCGACGTGGAACACAACGCCATCTATCGCTTCGGACGGGACCGTAAGGCGCGCACGCTCATCCAGTCCGAGAACATCCGCTGGCCGGAAGGCATTGCGCTGAGTCCCGACGGCTGGCTGTACGTCACCGACAGCGCGCTGCCCGACGTTGTGCTGAATTCCGGGGAAGTGATCAAGGCAAAAGGTCCGTTCCGGATGCATCGTTTCAAGCTGCGGGTCTCCGGTGAAGCGGCGGACGAAGCCCCGAACCCGAGTGAGTCTCCGGAAACCTGAGTACCGCGGCAAACGACGCCCTCATTGGGTAGTTTCCCCGGGGGCAGGCTGCAAATAGTGCCCTCATTGGGTAGTCTCTCGCCTGTCGCACCGCCGGGATACCCATGCAAAGTTTTCTGCTCTACGCGAGCGTCGTGCTCATCTGGGGCACGACGTGGGTTGCCATCCCGTTCCAACTTGGCGAAATCGACATTTCGGTATCGGTGGGCTACCGCTTCCTGCTGGCGGCGGCGGTGCTTTATGCCTACGCCCTGCTCACCGGCCGCCAACTCGGCATTCCGTCGAGCGCATTGCCGACCGTGGCGTTACAGGGCCTCCTGCTGTTCTGCGTCAACTACCTGTTCATCTATCACGGCACGGCCTATCTGAGCACCGGCCTGGTTGCCGTGCTGTTTAGTGTCATCGTCATCCTCAACGCCGTTTTCGGCCGGCTGTTCTTCAACATGCATGTCGACCGCCGCTCGCTGCTGGCCGGTGTCATCGGCGTTGCCGGGATTGCGCTGTTGTTTCTGCCCGAACTCAAGCTGCCGGGCGGGCGATCGGCGGCGCTGGTCGGTATTGCGCTGGTGCTCGGCGGCACAATTTCGGCGTCACTCGGCAACATGAGCGCGGTAGCCAGCGCGCAACAAAAACTGCCTGTCGTTGCCGTTAACGCGCACGGCATGCTGCTCGGCGGCTCACTGTCGCTGCTGCTGGCGCTGGCGCAGTCGCGCCCGCTGAATTTCTCCTTCGAATTCGGTTACATAGCCTCACTGTTGTACCTGGCCATATTCGGCTCGGCCGTCGCCTTCGGCTGCTACATTGCGCTGCTGCGCAGGATTGGTGCGGCGCGCGCCGCCTACAGCTCGATCATGTTCCCCGTCGTGGCGCTGATCATGTCGACCTTCTTCGAAAGCTATCGCTGGAGTTTTCCGGCGGCTCTCGGCATTCTTCTGATCCTGATCGGAAACTGGCTCGTTCTGAGCCAGAACAGCAACAGGGAAACACCATGAACGAAGAACAACTGACGCAGCTGAGCAACTACGGCACGCAATTTCTCGAGCTCATCAAGACCGAGGGCGCCGAATTTGCCATCAACCTCGTCACTGCGATCCTCATTTTCTACATCGGTAAATGGATCGTCGGAATCCTGGTCCGCGCGCTGCGCAAGCTGCTCGAGAAGAACGACGTCGACGCCACGCTGACCTCGTTTGTGAGCAATCTCGTCCGCATGGCACTGCTGGTCTTCGTCGTCATTGCCGCGATTACCAAGCTCGGCGTCCCGAGCGCACAGTTCGTCGCCGTCGTCGGCGCAGCCGGTCTCGCGGTTGGCCTTGCCCTGCAGGGTTCGCTGTCGAATTTTGCCGCTGGCGTTCTGATTGTGCTGTTCCGGCCTTACAAGGTCGGGGATTACGTCGAAGCGGCCGGAATCAGCGGCACGATCGAACAGGTGCAGATTCTGACAACCATTCTCAAAACGCCCGACAACAAGAAGATCATCGTGCCGAACGGTCAGATCATGGACAGCATCATTACCAACTACTCGGCCAACGACATGCGTCGCGTCGACATGACGGTCGGCGTCAGTTACGACGACGATCTGGACAAGGTTCGCCGCACGCTCGAGGAACTCGTTGCCGCTGAAGATCGAATCCTCGATGACCCGGCATGCACCATAGCCGTCTCGGAACTCGGCGACTCCAGCGTCAACTTCGTGTTGCGCCCGTGGGTCAAGACCGCCGACTACTGGGGCGTGCACTTCGACCTGACCGAAGCGATCAAGAAGCGCTTCGACCAGGAGGGTATTTCCTTCCCGTTCCCGCAGCAGGACGTACACCTGTACCAGGCCGCAACCAGCTGACAGGTCTCGCAAACACGGCGGGCCGGCCTCGGGTTGCCGGCCTCGCCGCGGTGATCCGGCGAACAAAAACCGTCCGGCAGAGTCAACCGGTACGTCACCCGTGCGTTTTCAAGGGTGACGGGCGGCATTGCGCGCAGAGCGGCAGGCGGCCCTCGTTCAGGTAAGGTTTAACCGGCTTCGGCATAATCAATGCCTTGCAGAAGCCCAATGAGGAACCGTCAATGACGTTGACACGATACGGATCTGTCCTCGGCGCCCTGATTCTGGCGGGCTGCGCGGCCAACCCGGCCCCCATTGTCGACACCAAAGGCGTCGACCCCGAGGTTTACGCCCGCGACCGCGCCGAATGTGAGGAATACTCCCACGAGGTCTCCGTCGCCAAAGGCACGGCCAAAGGCACGGCTCTCGGTGCGGCTATTGGCGCCGCTACGGGCGCAATCGACGGCGAAGTGGGACGCGGCGCCGCCTACGGCGGCCTGTACGGCGGCACACGCTCGGGTCTCGACGCGGACAGGGAAAAGCAGCAGGTCTGGAAGAACTGCATGCGTGGGCGCGGCTACCGCGTGCTCAACTAAGCGCCCGCCGCTCGGCGGCCGAACGCCGCTGATGGCTCTCCCTGGCCAGCGAGCGACGCGGGCTTGACCCCGACCCGAGCCCTCGAGTACTGTTTTTATATACAGTACTTGGGATTCACTTGGGACCTCCACAATGGCCAGAGCCTTCTTCAAGGGGCGCGGCGCCGTATCGCGTGTCGATGGCCGTTTCAGCGAACGGACCGTCGATCTCTCCCCCGAGGAAGAGGCAGCGAACCGGCAAACCGCACCGCGCAGCGTCTACAAGGCAATGCAGGCGGGCAAGATCATTGCCCGCAACAACTCACCCGACGTGCCGTTCAACCGCTCGATCAACCCGTATCAGGGCTGCGAACACGGCTGCATCTACTGTTACGCGCGACCCAGCCACAGCTATCTCGACCTGTCGCCGGGCCTCGATTTCGAGCCGCGCATTTTCTACAAACCCAACGCCGCGGAGCGGCTCTTGGCAGCCTGGTCGAAGAGCAGCTACGAGTGCGAGCCCATAACGATAGGCGCAAACACCGATCCCTATCAGCCGCTCGAAAAACAGCAGCGCATCACGCACCAGCTGCTCACGCTGTTCCTCAAGCACCGTCACCCGGTCAACCTCATCACCAAAGGGACGCTCATTCTTCGCGATATCGACCTGCTCGCGGCGCTCGCCGCCCGGCGGCTTTGTTCCGTTGCAATCAGCCTGCCGACGCTCGACGGTGCGCTCAAGCGCATCATGGAACCGCGGGTGCCTTCGGCCGACAGCCGGCTGAAGGCCATGTCGACCCTCAATGACGCCGGTATTCCCGTCAGTACGCTGGTGGCGCCGGTCATCCCCGCAATCAACGACCACGAGCTCGAAAGCATCCTCGAAGCGGTCGCCGCGCACGGCGCAAACCAGGCGCACTACGTGTTTCTACGGCTGCCGCACGAAGTGCGGCCGCTGTTCGTCGAGTGGCTGGAAACCCACTTCCCGGATCGCGCGGAGCACGTCATGAGCCTCGTCCGGCAGGCAAGCGGCGGCAAGGACTACAACGCCCGTTTTGGTGTTCGCCAGCGCGGACGCGGACCCTATGCCGACGTGCTGGCGACGCGCTTCGACGCGGCAGCTCGCCGTCACGGACTGGTACGTCATCGCTACCAGGAGCGACTCGATTGTTCGCAGTTCGAACCGCCCGGCCAGCGCCAGCTGGGCCTCGATTTCTGAAATTGCCAAAAAAAGCGGCGAGCGAACGGCAGAGCTCTGACGCCTGCCGGCGTTTCAAACTGTAACTTGGCGGTTAACACGGGCCTTACAGCCGGCCACACTGGTATACACTAGGGATGACCGGGCGCAGACCGGGCCGAACTCGCTGAAGCGCCTGTGGTCTCAAATTAAGTTAAGCAAACTGCCGAGGTCGTCTCGAAGAATTGCGTATGAAGACAGCGCATCGTCTCTTGCTCATTGCACTATTGCCGGCCCTGCCGGGAGCCGCTGCCGCGCTCGACCTGACCGAACCGAATACGGCACCACCCTCCGAAGAGGAACAGGTACCGGTTGCACCGGCGGCTGCCGGCGCGGACGCAACGACGGAAGCGGATATCCCCGAGACCGGCACGGCAAACGAAGCCGAGGCCGGCGCCGTCGAGGACGACCCTGGCGAGCCCGACCCGTACGCCGAAATGACGGACGAGGAGCGGCTCGCGAGCGAGTTCAACCGCTTCAAGGAACTCATGAACGACAGCAGTATCGACGCGGCTGACACGATTGCGAAGCGCGTCGTGGAGCTGTCGATTCGCACCCGGGGCCCCCGATCCCCCGAAACGGCCAAGGCGCTGACGAATCTCGGTATCGTTCAGCACCGCAAGGAAGAGTACGACGCTGCGGAGCAAAACTTCGAGTCGGCGATCGACATCCTGGAAGAGAACTTCGACCGGCTCGACAAGCAACTCGTGAACCCGCTGAAGGGCCTTGCCGCGGCGCAACTCGGTAACGAACGTCCCGACCTGGCGCTGCGCACCTACTCGCGCGCCGTGCACATCACGCACGTCAACGAGGGGCCGCACAACATGGACCAGGTGGAGCTGCTCGAGTCGGTCGCTGAGACCAACCTGCGGCTTGGTCTCACCGATGAAGCGCGTGATGCGCATGAGAAGATCTATTCGCTGAACGAGCGGTTCTACCGGTCCAACATGCTTGCGCTCGTGCCGTCACTGATTCGCCGCGCCCAGTGGCAGCACCGCACGGGCTACTTCAACGACGAACGCACGACCTACCGCCGCGTCATTCGCATACTCGAGGACCGCAAAGGCAAGAACGACGCGAGCCTGGTGGAACCGCTCATGCAACTCGGCCGCTCTTACGAGTTCATCGACCGGCACTCGACGACGGTGCCGCAGTCGACGGACGCCATCAACGCGGAGATTTACTTCAAGCGTGCGGTTCGCATCGCGGAGGAAAACCCGAACATCGACTGGATGCAGCTCGCCGATGCAAAACTTGCGCTCGGCGACTACCACATGAAACGCCAGAGCGCGCCCAGTGCCCGCAAGGTCTACCGTGAAGTGTGGGCGCTGCTGTCGGAAGAAGACGAACGGCTGGAGCACCGCGCACGCGTCCTGGAAAACCTCAATCCGCTGCGGCTCGGCAATCTGCCGGATTTTGCCGGCGAAGCCACGCCTGCGGATCGCATTGCTTCCGACGTCGATTTGCGGGAAGGCAGCGTTGCGTTGCGCTACAGCGTAACGATGCGCGGCAGGGTCACCGACGTAGAACTCATCGAGTTCACGCCGGCGGAGTTCGACGACCTGTTGAGGGAAACCCAGCGCGAACTCAGAACGCGCTTCTATCGACCGCGCTTCGCGGACGGCCAGCCCGTGGATACCGGTAACCAGGTACTCACCCACCGGTTCTATTATCGTCAGGACGAACTCGAAGCGCTGCGTGCCGCCGAAGACGATGACTAGCGGCCGCGCGGTCCGGGCTGTCGTGCCGCTGGCGGTGATGCTCTTGTCACTCCCGGCCATGGCGGCCGACTGCAAGGACCAATCCGTATGTATTGACGCCGTGGAAGCGGGCAATCGGGTATCGCTGACGGCGCAAAACCTCAAGAAATTCCCCGTCACTTACACGTTGAGCGTCAACGCCGGCGACTACGCGATCGACGGTCCGGCCACGGTAACGCGCACCTTGGGCCCCCTCGAATCGGAACAGGCGATGCTGCTGAGCCACGATGGAGGGGGCAACAAAGGCGACTACCGGCTGCGCTTCGAGTGGACGGTGGGCAGCCAGCATGCGGAGCACGACGACGATCATCTGTACGGCCTGCCGTACGCGTCCGGTCAGGCCTACCGGGTGCTGCAGGGCTGGGGGTCGCGCTTCAGCCACCGCGGCCTCGAGGAATTTGCGGTCGACTTCGACATGGCCGAGGGTACACCGGTACACGCCGCGCGCGGCGGCGTTGTCGCACGGGTTGTCGAAAAACACGACAAAGGCTGCTGGTTCGACGGCTGCGGCCACTACGCGAACTTTATCGTGATTCTGCACAGCGACGGCACGACAGGCGAGTACTACCACCTGCAAAAGGACGGCGCTCTCGTCGACGTGGGCGACAGCGTGCAACAGGGTCAGCGCATCGGCCTGTCCGGCAACACTGGGCATTCGACCAAGCCGCACCTGCACTTTGCCGTGTACCGCGCGTCGGTGTGGGGCAACGTGCAGTCCATACCGATCCGCTTCCAGGCGATAGACGGGGTGGTCGACCGGCCCAGGCGGGGTGCGCGCTATCTTGCAAACCACTGATTGGCCCCCAGAACGTCAGTCAGGGCAATGGCGAGCCATTGCCAACAACCGTGAGGAACACCATGTTGAAAGCCAAGCAGACGCTGCCGACGGCTGATACGGCGCTGCCCGGCCGCGAGCAGGCCATGAGCATTCCGGAAGGCCATTACGTCAACGGCCACGCCATCAGTCCGCCGTTTCCCGAAGGCTATCGTACTGCCGTGTTCGCAATGGGTTGCTTCTGGGGCGCCGAACGACGCTTCTGGGAGACGCCCGGCGTCTGGTCAACGGCGGTCGGCTACGCGGCGGGGATTACGCCAAACCCGAGCTACGAGGAAGTCTGTTCGGGAGGTACCGGACACGCTGAAGTTGTGCTGGTCGTATACGACCCCGAGAAGGTCAGCTACGACTCGCTGCTGCGGGTGTTCTGGGAAAACCACAACCCCACGCAGGGCATGCGCCAGGGCAACGACGTTGGCACGCAGTACCGCTCCGGCGTCTACAGCGACGACGCAGACGAGCGCGCTCAGGCGGAGCGCTCCCGCGAACGCTACCAGGGTGAGCTCACGGCGGCGGGACACGGCGCAATCACCACCGAGATAACACCACTCGGCCCGTTCTACTACGCCGAGGACTATCACCAGCAGTACCTTGCCAAGAACCCCGGTGGCTACTGCGGTCTCGGCGGAACCGGCGTGAGCTGCCCGGTCGGCCTTTCGGGCGCCGCCTGATCCGCTTGTATCGCTTTGTAACGCGGGTGTGCAGCCCGAAGCTCAGGCGGTAGTATGCGGCGCTGAGTTCGACAGGAAGACCGCCGTGGCCACGAAAAAAACCGCCCGTAAACCCCGCAAACCCAGCCGCAAGCAGGCCGAAGAGGCCGTGCGCACGCTGCTGCTCTGGGCGGGTGACGATCCGCGTCGCGAGGGACTGCTCGACACACCGGCACGCGTAGCCCGCGCGTACGGCGACTGGTTCAGCGGCTACCAGGACGATCCGGTGAAGTTCATGAAGCGCACGTTCAAGGAAGTCGAGGGCTACGACGAAATGATTGTGCTGCGCGACATCGAATTCGAGTCGCACTGCGAGCATCACATGGCGCCGATCATTGGGCACGCGCACGTCGGCTACCTGCCGAACAACAAGGTGGTTGGCATCAGCAAACTGGCGCGCGTCGTCGAAGCCTACGCGCGCCGCCTGCAGGTCCAGGAGAAAATGACCGCGCAGATTGCCAACTGCATCTGGGACGTCCTGCAGCCTAAAGGTGTAGGCGTTGTCGTCCAGGCATCGCACCAGTGCATGACGACGCGCGGCATTCACAAAACCAACGTATCGATGGTAACGAGCACCATGCTGGGCACGTTCCGCAAGGACGAAAAGACCCGCGCGGAGTTCATGCAGATCATCGACAACAGCCGCTAGACGCTTAGCGGAGCTGTCTCGGCTTACAGGCCGAGCACCTCCCGCCCCTGCCGGAACACGATGTCGACGGGAATGCCGGCGTTCGAAAGCCGCTCCAGATCCTGACCCAGCAGGGCCCCAATGACACCCCTCGTATCGGTCAGTTCCCGGGCACCGTCGTAGTCCCCGTTCGCCTGCAAGGTCAGCAGCAAGCGGGACAGCTCGGTCATGGCCGTCTGCATCTTCTCCGCATCGACGCTGTAGTGCCCGCTCCGCTCGTCACGCACGAAGGCGCCGTGTTCCATGAAAAAGTTGAAGCGCACCATGTTGGCCTTGCCGTGCGCACTGCTCGCGCCGAAACGCACCGAGCGGAAGATGCCCGCCATGAAGGTCACGTAGTAGTCCATCAGGTCGACGTCGCCGAGTTCACCCTGACGGTGCAGCTCGGTGATCATGTACAGTCCGAGCACGTCGGCCTTACCCTCTTCAATGCTGGACGCAAGATCGAGGAGCGCTTCCCTGACCGTACCGCGACCGTTGATCGTATTCTTGATCCCGAGGCCGTGCGCCACCTCGTGGAACATCGTGTTGGCAAAAAAAGCATCGAAGCTGACGTGGCTCCGCTGTTCGGGAGCAACGAGTTCGCCGACAATCGGCACGAGTATTTTCTCGAACTTCGCCTGCATGGCGTTCTTGAGCTGCAGCCGCCGGGTACCTTTCGCAAGCTGCACCTCCTCGTCGTTGGGCAGGTTGATCGCAATGGTTTTTGCACCCGCGTTGCTGTCGCCTGCGTAGTACACCGCGTCGTAGGCATTCAGATCCGAGTTTGTTCCGGGCGACTCCGCTTTCATCGCCTCCTCGACCGGCAGGCCTTGCTGCAGCTCCGGAAGGAACTCGGCAAAGCGGCTCAGGCGATCGCTCCACTCGAGATCCTTGATCAGCACAAACGACTCGAACGCCGCCCGGTAACCGAACAGCTGGTCTTCGTAAGTCTCGATGGGTCCGAACACCACTTCGACGGGATTGTCCTTGACGTCCATCCAGTACATGTCGCTCGCCTGGTAGTCGTCGCTGATCAACGCGGCAGCGCGCAGCTTGAGATAGGTCGAAAACTGCGGATCGTCCGCATACCCTGCCGCTTCCCGCAGCAGGTCCGCCGCCTCGGCCAGCTCCTCGGCATAGGCCACGGAGTACGGCACCCGAATCAGCTCGCCGGCCGGATTCCGGCGAATCAGCGAATACAGCCCGGTCTTTTCGGGCAGGTAGACGGCTTCGAACTCCTCGCTGTCCATGTCCAGCGGATAGTAGTTCGCACCGGGCGGCTTCGGTCCGACGCCGCGAATAAACGCCCGGTTGCCGTCGAGGCGGTCCCAGGGCCCATAGTTGATCTCCGCAAAGCGTCGCGCCGCCGGATCTTCGATGGCGTCGAGGCGGCTCCGGTAGTCGTCCGCCCAGGCCTGCCGCCAGAACAGGTCGTCCATGATTTCGGACGCGTCGATCAGCAGGCCAACCATGACCCTCTGCTCGTCGCTCAGGCCCGACAGGTCAGCGGTCAGCGTGTATTCGGCGTAGACGTCCGGCCGCACCTCGGCGAGGCCGCTGGCGGCGGGCGGCTCCGGGGCCGATCCCCCGCAGCCGGACAGCAACGTGCTGGCCGCAATACAGGGCAGGAATACCAACGGGCGGAAATCGGGCACGGCGTTCACCTCGATGTCGAGAAATCGTAAGACTAAGCGTCAATGGCGGTCTGCGAAAGCGGTCCGCAGAAACCGGTGGGCGCGCATTATCGCACAGCCCTTCGCTGCCGCCGTTCAGATATCGACCAGCTCGATGTCGTCCGCCGTCAGCGGCGCGCCGAGAAACCGGCCGCCGACGCGAGCAAACCGGGTGACGCCGTCGGTTGCCAGGAACTCGAGTCCGCCCCGGCCGTCCGTGTTCAGCAATTCGCGTTCGGTCAGCGAGTCGCTGACGACGCTCGCCGTCGTCGTTGCGGAGTCGACGAGTCCGACATCGGCTGCAAGACACCCGCGAATACTCGCTCGCAGCAACGGAAAATGTGTGCAGCCCAGGATGACCGAGTCAGCCCGGTAGCCGTCTTCAAACGCCATCTCGAGATAGCGGCCAATAATGTCTTCGGCAATCGGGCCGCTTGTCCAGCCTTCTTCAGCCAGCGCAACCAGGAGCTCACAGGCCAGCTCGCGCACTTCGGCCTCCGGGTCCATCGCCTGGATAGCGCGGCGGTACGCGCCGAGCCGCACGGTTGCCTCCGTGGCCAGCACGAGGTGCCTGCCTCCCGGCCGCGCGTGTGTGGCCGCGGCCGCGCCGGGCTCGACGACGCCTATGACGGGCAGCGGCGCCATGGCGGTCTGGAGCGACGACAGGGCAACGGCGGAAGCCGTGTTGCAGGCGATAACCAGGAGCTTGATCTGCCGGTCGTCGAGCAGCCGGGTGGCCTGCTCCGCGTAGCGCGCAATCGACGCCGGACTCTTCGTCCCGTAAGGCAGACGCGCGGTGTCCCCCAGGTAGATGAGCCGCTCAGCGGGCAGTCGTTCGCGGATCGCTTTGAGTACGGTCAGGCCACCGACGCCCGAGTCGAATATGCCGATGGCCTGCTGGCTGGTCTCTTTCATGCGCCGCATTGTGCCGAAGACCGCTCCGGCGCGCACGTGGCGGGTTCTGTGAAATAATCGACCCCCCGTCGTTAACAGGGAATGGCCGCTTGCAACGTATTGTCTACGCAACTCTGGGTCTGGTCGCTGCTGTCCTGCTTGCCGGGTTGCTCATACCGCGAATCCTCGAGGTGGAGACCCGCCTGGTGATCGACGCGTCGGCGTCCGTCGTATTCGTTCAGGCTGACAGCCTGTCGCGCCTGGTTCTCTGGGCACCGCCTGCCGAAAACGACTCGACCGCGGTCCTACGGTTTTCCGGACCGGACCGCGGCGAAGGCGCAACCCTGGCCTGGACGGCAAGCACGGCGGGCAGCGGCACAATGACTGTCGCCGAGAGTATCCCCTATCAATACGTTTCCTTTGTACTGAACCGCGGCGAACCGGGCGAAGCCGTTAGCTGGCTCGAGCTCGAGTCCGTCGCCGGCGGCACACGCGTTACGCGCGGCTTCGAGCACGATTACGGCTACAACCTCGTCGGCCGCTATTTTGGCCTGCTGTGGCGCGGCGTTGTCGAACGTGATCACCAGCTGAGCCTCGAACGCCTCAAAACGCTCGCCGAGGCGTTGCCGAGAGCCGATTTTGCGGGTCTCGGCGCTGAAGACGTAGAGGTGGAGGCACGAGAGATTGCGTATCTGAGCATGACGGCCGCACCGGATACGGCGGCCGTGTCCGAGGCGCTGGGAGCGGCCTACCTCGATATTCTGACGGACATCGAAACCCGCGGTCTGCGCACGGCTGGTGCGCCACGGGCGATTTTGAGAGGTTTCGAGGGCGCGAGGCGCCGCTTCGACGCAGCTATCCCGGTCAATGACGTTGCCGAGGCTGCGAGCGGAGCGGCCAGAAGCGGCGTGCGCTTCGGGACCAGCTACGCTGGCCGCGCGATCCGGGCCCGTCATACCGGGTCCTATGAGCTGCTCGGCGACACGCACCGTAAACTCAAGTCCTACCTGGCCGCTCTCGGCCTCGAGCGGAGCGACGCGCCCTGGGAAACGTACGTCAGCGATCCGGCGGGCAAAACGCCCGAAAACGAGCGGGTTACCGAGATCTACTACCCGGTGCGTTAACCGGCCTGCCCGGCCGTCTTGATCAGGAACGGCGGAGCGTGGTGATCACTGCTGTCGTCAGCCTCGTGGTCGAGCGGCGGTATCGAGTCCTCGAGAACGGCGCCCAACCGGTTGAGCTCGGCGTAGAGCTTCAACACGGACTGCGCGCAGCCGCTCGCCTCATCCACCGACATCTTGCGGACGGTCGCACACACGGATCCTTCGCCGTTGGCCGGGTCCACACTGTGCAGGCGAGCCTTGAGCCCCGAGAACTGCTCACGCAGCGCTCCCGGCAGGTCGTCCGCCTCCAGCGGCTCCAGGTTGTCCTGAAAAGCAGATATAAGTCGTTGTTTTATATGGCCATCACCAGCAAGAGCCGCGACGGCTGCATAAAAGCAGTCGACAGAGTTTTGCATGTCCACTCCAGCGTTTATGTTTTTTTTTCTGCCGCCTCTTTGCACCTCTCGGGCGGCTTCTTACGCTTTTTCCGGTTTTGCGTCTTGCAAGGGACAGGGTGCCTGAGCGGCCACCCGAGATCGCAGATCCTCCTTGATCAATCAGATACCTGCGTTCATTTCTTATAGCAGAGTTCCGAAGACCTCCGCAAGTTGTCGCCGCCTGACAGGTATTAAACTTTTGTGAAGAAGATCCGCCATGTCTCCCCCGCCGTGCTGCGAGTCTCGTCGAAGAGCGGGGTCTTGGCCTCGGTCTTCCATTCGGACGCCAGCGTCTCGGTCATGACATAGTCGCGGTGGACCTCCAGGGCCGCCTCTACGGCCGGCGAACCCGTAATCCCGAGCGCAATACGATCCGAAACCATGAGCCCGGCCTGCTTGCGGGCGTCCTGAACGGAACGCACGATTTCCCGCGCGAGGCCTTCCTTGACGAGTTCGTCGTCGAGACTCGTGTCGAGTGCGGTCAGATAACCTCCCTCCTCGCCGCAGGCGTAACCTTCAGCCGATTCGGTTTCGACCAGCACGTCGCCCGCCTCGAGCAACAGCACCTGGCCGTCGACGTCGAGTTCAAAAGACTCGCCGCGCGAGGTTGCGCCGGCGATGAGCGCGCCGTCCGCCGCGGTCAACGCCGAGCGAATGGCCGGCACGAGTTTGCCGTAGCGTTTGCCGAGTACCGGCAGATTCGGCTTGATGCGGTAGTTGACGAGACCGGCGTCGCGCGCAATGAACTCGATCGCTTTGACGTTCAGTTCCTCGCGAATCTGGTCCTGATGAGCGTCGAGCGCCTCGAAACTCCGATCGTCGGGCGCACGCACGAGCAACCGCGACAAAGGCTGGCGCGTGCGCACGCCGGACTGGCCACGAGCCGCGCGCGCAAGACCCACGACTTTCTGTACGACGCCAATGTCGTGCAGTAGCTCGTCGTTCCGCCACGCTGCGGGCGCCTCCGGCCAGGCCGCCATGTGTACGCTGAGCGGCGCATCCGGGTCGACGCTCTTCACGAGATTCTGATAGACCTTCTCGGCAAGAAAAGGCACGAACGGCGCCATCAGCTTGTGCGCCGTGAGCAGGCATTCGTACAAGGTCAGGTAGGCCGACTGTTTGTCCTCCAGGTCGGTCGATTTCCAGAACCGGCGACGGTTGCGGCGGACGTACCAGTTGCTGAGCTGGTCGACGAACGACTCGATCGCCTCCCCTGCCGTCTTCGCGTCGAAACGATCCATTGCCTCGGTTGCCGTCGCGATGGTGCGATGAGCCAGCGCCAGCGCCCACCGATCGATCTCGGGGCGCTCCTCGACAGCAATATCCCTCTGCACGTCTACCTCGTCGATGCGGGCATACAGCACGAAGAAACTGTAGGTGTTCCAGAACGTGTTGATGAACGAACTCGCAACGTCCGCGACAATCTCCACCGAAATGCGTTTCGCCGCGTCGGGGGACAGGCGCGCCAGGAAATACCAGCGCAGAGCGTCCGCCCCGACCGTATCGAATACGTCGTAAGGGTTCACGATGTTGCCGAGCGACTTCGACATCTTCTTGCCGTCTTTGTCGACAATGAGATTCAGGCAGACGACGTTCTTGTAGGCCACGCTGTCCGAAACCAGGGTCGATATGGCGTGCAGCGTATAAAACCAGCCACGCGTCTGGTCGATGGCCTCGCAAATGAAATCGGCGGGAAAATGCTGCTCGAAGATCTCGGCGTTTTCGAACGGGTAGTGCCACTGCGCATAGGACATGGCGCCCGAATCGAACCAGCAGTCGATCACTTCGGGCACGCGCCGCCAGGTCTTGCCGTCCTTCTCGAAGCTGATCTCGTCGACGGCCGGCCGGTGCAGATCCAGCTCGGACAGCTCGCGCCCGGTCAGGGCTTCGAGTTCAGCGACTGAACCGACACAGACGTAGTCCCCTTGCCCGTCCGTCCACACGGGCAGCGGGGTACCCCAGAAACGTTCGCGGGACAGTGCCCAGTCGACGTTGTTTTCGAGCCAGTTGCCGAAACGGCCTTCCTTGATGTGCTCGGGCACCCAGTTGATCTCCCGATTCAGCTCCGTCATGCGCTCGCGGAATTTCGAGGTCCGGATGTACCAGGCATTCTTGGCGTAGTAGATGATCGGGTCGCCGGTGCGCCAGCCGAATGGGTAATTGTGCAGATAGCGTTCGTTGCGAAACAGCGCGCCGCGATCTTTGAGAAGGCGTATCAGCGGTTTGTCGGCATCCTTGAAAAACAGTCCGGCAACGGGTTCGACGGCATCGACGAAGTGACCGTCGAGGCCAACCGCGTGCAGCACGGGCAAACCGTTTGCCTCGCCCAGGGCCAGATCGTCGACGCCGTAAGCGGGCGCCGTGTGCACAATGCCGGTGCCGTCTTCGGTGCTGACAAAATCGGCCGCGTACACGCAAAATGCCTTGTCGGTTTCGACCTCGAGGTAGTCGAACAGCCGCTCGTAGCGGGTTCCCACGAGCTCGGCACCCCGAACCGTTTTCCGGACCGTGTGTTCGTGATCGCGAAGTACTTGCTCGCGCAGCGCCTCGGCAACGATCAGGGTTTCTTCCTCGAGCTCACAATAGCTGTATTCGATGTCGGCACCGACCGCCAGAGCGAGGTTGGACGGCAGCGTCCAGGGTGTGGTCGTCCAGACGAGAAACGACGTCCGGTCTTCGTCCGCTACGCGAAACCGAACCGTAATCGACGGATCCTCGACTTCCTTGTAGCCGAGCGCCAGTTCGTGCGACGACAAGGTCGCGCCGATGCGTGGGTCGTACGGGACCACCTTGTAGCCGCGATAGACAAGATCCTTGTCCCAGATTGTCTTGAGCAGGTGCCAGACGGATTCGATGTAGTGATTGTCGAGCGTGTAATACGCTTCATCGAGGTTCACCCAGAACCCCATGCGTTCGGTCATCTTCTCCCAGTCGCCGATGTAGCGCATGACGGACTCGCGGCAGCGGCGCGTGAACTCGGCGATACCCACCTTCGCTTCGATCTCCTTCTTGTCGAAGATGCCGAGTTCCTTCTCGATTTCGTGTTCAACGGGCAACCCGTGCGTGTCCCAGCCCGCCTTTCGCGGTACGTGATATCCGCGCATGGTTCGATAGCGCGGAAACGCATCCTTGAAACTGCGCGCCAGCACGTGGTGGATGCCGGGCTTGCCGTTCGCGGTCGGCGGCCCTTCGTTGAAGCTGAAATGCGGCCGGCCCTCGCTCGCTTCGAGCGTCTTCTGAAACACGTCCTCCCGCTCCCAGAACTCGAGTACGTCACCCTCGAGTCCCGGGCCGTCGTAGCGACTGTTTACTTCCTCGAATGCCGATCTTTCATCTACCAATTCGCTGCTCCATAAAAACAAACGCCCCGGGCGCAATGCTGCGCCCGGGGCGAAACGTGTTCGCGGTACCACCCGGATTCACGGCGTTTTCGCAAACGCCGCCTTGAGAGCTTGCGGTGACAAGCTCGAGGCTGGTGTCGGCAGCCACCCGGCCAAGTCTACTGCGCCTTTTCCGAAAGGCGGTTCGGTCGGCGACTCAGGGGTGATATTCGGCAGTGTCAGGCCCGGAGCTTCCACCCTCCTCCGGTCGCTATTGGCCCGTGGGAAACCGCCTACTCGTCCCCGTCAGCGTCAAACCGCGGAAAGTAATCCCGATCGCGCGGAAAAACAAGCCCGGCGGGGCAACGGCCTGCTGTGGAACGGGTTCTAGTTCAGCGCCGGCGACGGGAGGCTGTCGTTGCCTTCGCCGAACATGGCCCGGTCGAACGCATTGACGAGCGTCTCCTCGGACTGCGCACCCACGACCAGAAGGCGCCGGTTGAGCAGAAAGCCGGGCACACCCGTCAGCCCGCTCGCACGTACCTGGGATTCGCGGCTTTGCACATACTGGCGGTTCTTCTCGTCGGCAAATGCGGCAAACACGTGCTCGCGCGCCAGACCCTGGCCGCGCGCAATATCGGCCAGCACGCCGGGATCGCCAATGTCCCTGCCGCGCTCGAAGTAAGCCGCAAACAGGCGCTCGGCCAGCGCCGTCTGATCGACGCCTTCACCGGCGGCAAGGTACATGAGCTGATGCGCCATCGTCGTGTTGGGCACCATCTCGAGGCGCCCGAAATCAAAATCGATGCCTTCCGCCGAGCCCTCGGCTGCGAGGCTGTCGAGTATCGGCTGAACGGCGCCCCGGGTGCCGAAGCGGCTTTTGAGGTAGGCCTCGAAAGGCATGCCGGCGGCAGGCATGTCGGGATTGAGCTGAAACGGATACCAGCTGACGTCAGCCGGCCCTCCGACGGCCGTCAGCGCGCGGTCCAGCCGCCGTTTGCCAATGTAGCTGTACGGACAGACAAAATCGGCCACAACCTCGACCCGGAGTGCGGCCTCCGGCAACGTGTGTTCGCTGCCCTCGATAATGGGCGTTGTGAATTGCGTCATCGAACTACTCCTGCGTTGCCAGAGAAATGTGGCCCTTTCAGGCGTTTATCAAGGTAGGACGGCCAGCCTTAACCGGAGCTGAAACACCGCGCACCCGTGTGCGCCTTACGACTGTTCGACATCCCGGGGGCCAATAGATTTGAGGAACTTTTATGTAATGTCGCCGTCGGGCTCAAGAGCACCGGGCAGCCGGCCATTCGTAACAATTTGTTCCCTGTCGGACCGTGACGCATACGGCCGGGCAGCTCTGGGGTAGGGTAAGGCTGCAATAAACGCGCCGTCCGTCCGGTCTCTTCAAGAAGTAGCCTCAAGGAGAGTGTTGTGCTGATCCGGAAACCCGACCCGATTCGTCCGTCCGAAATCACGAGCAAGGATAACTACCTGAATCGAAGGCAGTTTATTCGCGCGGGCGCTATTGCCGGCGGGGCTCTCTCCGCACCCGCTGCGCTGGCCGCCGTGATCCCGGACGAACCGCTGGCAAAGCTTGCGGACATTCGAAAACCCAGCCCTTTCAGCACGGACGAGACGCTGACCAGCTACGACGACGTAACCACGTACAACAACTTTTACGAGTTCGGCACCGGCAAGGACGACCCGCACAGGAACGCGCGGGATTTCGAGCCTCAGCCGTGGAGCATCAAGGTCGACGGCCACGCCGAGAACACGGGCACGTTTCACCTGGAAGACTTCGTCAAACCCCACACCCTGGAAGAGCGCATCTACCGGATGCGCTGCGTCGAGGCCTGGTCGATGGTAATACCGTGGGTCGGTATTCCGCTGGCCGATGTACTGAAAGCGCTGAAGCCGACGTCCAAAGCGAAGTTCGTGGCGTTCGAAACGCTGCACGATCCGAAACGCATGCCGGGGCAGCGGCGGCGCGTGCTCGACTGGCCCTATCGCGAGGGCCTGACGATCGCCGAAGCCATGCACCCGCTCACGATACTTGCCGTAGGCCTCTACGGCGAAGTGCTGCCCAACCAGAACGGAGCGCCGCTCAGACTGGTCGTACCCTGGAAGTACGGATTCAAGGGGATCAAGAGTATCGTGCGCATCCGCTTCATGTCGCGCATGCCGGAAACGAGCTGGAACCTGTCGGCGCCGCACGAATACGGCTTCTATGCCAACGTCAACCCGGAAGTCGATCACCCGCGCTGGTCACAGGCGCGCGAGCGGCGGATCGGCTCGGGCTTGTTCGCCGCGAAGCAGCCGACGTTGATGTTCAATGGTTACGCCGAGGAAGTCGCCTCGCTGTACGACGGCCTCGACCTCAAGCGCAACTACTGAGTCCGTCAGCCGGCAGCATCCCGTGAACACCAACGCTCGAATCCGCTATGTCCTGAAGCCGCTCGTGTTTTTGCTGGCGCTGCTGCCCGCCGTGTTCGTGGTAACGGATCTGTTCGAGATCACGGGACGGCTGGGCGCAAACCCCGTCGAGGAAATACTCGATCGCTTCGGCAACTGGGGCTTGCGCTTCATGATGCTGGCGCTGGCCGTCACGCCGCTTCGGCGCATGACGGGCATTGCCTGGATTGCGCGCTTCCGCCGAATGATCGGACTGTTTGCCTTCTTTTACGTCAGCCTGCATTTCCTGGTGTGGCTGGTCCTCGACCAGGGCCTCTACCTGGCGGGTATCGGCGAGGATATCGCCAAGCGGCCGTTCATTACGATCGGCATGCTGGCGCTTGTCCTGCTTACGGCGATGGCGCTGACGTCCACGGCGGGTATGCGCCGCCGGCTCGGCAAGCGCTGGAACCAGCTGCACACGAGCGCTTACGCCGTCGGCATACTCGGCGTCTGGCACTACTGGTGGCAAGTGAAGGCCGACATCCTGGAGCCGTTGATTTACGCCGTTATCCTGTCGGTGCTACTGGGTCACCGCCTGTGGCACCGGCGCACGCGCAGGCAGGGTGTAGCGCCCCGACTGCGGGCCAATCAGGGCGCCGGCTGACGCGCGAATCACGTGAAGATCGGCAATACCTGCTGCGCAAACGGGAAGCTCCCGGTCACCCCGGGATTCTGATCGATTCCTGCCAGGCTGCGCAGAGCCTGGTGCGTGTACTCGGGCGTAAGCTCGATACCGCCGTTGTCGAACGCCAGCGTCGACGGATTGACCCGCCGGGAACGCTGCAGATCGTCCGTACCCCCCACGACGCGGTTGCCGCTGAAGTAGGCCGGCGCACCCCAGACCATCATGCTCGTGTGTGACCAGTGGTCTTTGCCGTTGTCGTTGTTGTACCTGTTGGTCCTCGCGAAGTCGGACGCCATGACAATGATCAGCCGATCGCCAATACCGCGCTGGTTTGCGTCGCTAATGATGTTGTCGACTCCCGCAAGCAGGTCCATGAGCCGCGGATAATGCTGCGCATCGTGATCGTTGTGCGTATCGAAACCGCCGATACGTATTTGCGCGGTTGCCGCAGCGCCGGATTCGAACGCGGCGAAGGCCGTCTGTGCGGAGTTGAACAGGTTACGTGCGTTCGAGCGCCCGTTGACGTAGCTGTTGGGGTTCGACGTTGCCTCGAGTGCATCGACGAAGTCCCGCAACGCGGATACGTCGCGATTCCGCGCCGCATCGTGCTCGGCCAGCGCGCTGCTCAGGCGCAGCAGGCGCTGCTCATTGAGTTGGCGCTGGCGGCGGGCCGCAGCCGCCTGGTCGATGAGTGCCCGCGCATTGTCGCTGTGATACTGCGTACTCTGATTGACGTTGGTCAGCCCGGGAAGAGCAATTTCGCGAATGGCGTTCAGGTCACCGCCGTTTACCAGGGTGCGCGGCACGATGCCGTTGGTCTTGCTGCTTTCAGAACTCGAGCTTGCCACCATGGGCAGCGCCATGTCGCCGGCGTTCTCTGCCGCAATCAGTGCGGCGATGCTCGGGTAGTCCAGCGCACGTGAGCCTGTCCAGCTGGCCGTTCTGCCGACCTGGTGGGAGTTGGTGCCGTGGTTGATGCCGTTGATGACGACCAGGCGCTGAAAGTGCGCGTCGAAGAAATCCTGATTCCGATACAGGGTCGTATCGGCGGCGAAACTGTCCGGCGGCGGCGCATAGCGAATGTTTCCCGCCTGCCCGATGTCACCCTGGTCGTAATTGTTGATATCGCCGTTGACGCCGAGACCCGACCCCTTCGGGTCACAGAAGCTGGTCGGATCCCATCCGCCGTTGGCCTCGACAAACAGCCAGAAAGGCCCGCTGTAAGCCTGCTGCGCCAGCGCCATGCGCGCGCCGCCGCACAGCAGCATGCCGCTGGCCGTGGCGCTCATTCGCATAAAGTCACGTCTTTTCATGCCTCAACTCCAGCGCTCTAGTCGTAGAGAAAACGGTAATCGGAAAGCAGGTAGGTCACGACCGCCATCCACGGCAGAACCGTCTGATTGCCGTCGTTGGCCTGACCGTTGCTGCGGCACGGGTTCGGAATCGCCGTTTCGCCCAGCGCTTGTGCATCCAGGAACAGCTGGTACGTCGCGTCGATCTCGGCCGAATCCGTGGCGAGATCCTCGCCGAGCAGGTGTCGATGCAGGAACGCCATGTTCTGACGTATGTCGGCCTCGCCGCCGGCCGGGACGGTCGTTTCGTCCACGTTCGGGAACAGCAGGCCGTCGTTGTAGAGATCGTCAGCGACGCGATCGCAGGCAACCTGGTTGGCTATGCGCTCCTGGATGCCATCGATCAGCGCGGTGGGCGACGTCGTGCGCTGGATGACCTCATCGGAATCGATACCGCCGTACAGCATGTAATGACGACCGTTCAGGCCGCTGTTCGAGTTCGGCCCGCGCCACTCGTAGGCGCCGCCGGTCACGGCAGAGATCTTCCGCGCAAGTTCCTCGGGTGTTAACAGCCGCCCCGACCCCACGTCGGGATAGTCGGCTGGCGCCTCCGTCAGAGCCAGGTTAGTCGCGCGGAAATAGTCGCTCATGACGATGTCCTTCACGAGCGCCTTGAAGTTGTAGTTCGAGCCCACGAACCGGGTTTTGGTCTCGTTGACGAACGCAATGCTGCCGGGCGACGACGCGTCGATGCCCGTCAGGCCCTTCAGGACGGTGCGCACGGTCTTGTCCGCAAAACGGTCGTCGGCTGCGAGCTTCGCACCCAGGAACACCAGCGGGTTGAACTCGTTGGCGCCCGGCAACGCGTCCGCCGGATCCATCGAGAAGCCGGCCGGCACCATTCTCGGCACGCCGTTTGTCGTGCGCGTGTATTCGTACCGATTGTCGTCGTCGTATTCGCCGTCGTTGTCGCGCATCGTAAACAGCCCGGCAATCGGGTCCATGACGTCGTGACAAACAGTGCACTGCGGGTCCTCGTAGGTCGGCACGTTGCCAATGACGTTATCGAGGTCCAGGCCGTCGCGTGCCGCCAGCCCCTCGATGTCGATGCCGAGGAAGTAATCGAACACGAATCGCGCGCGCTTGCGGTTGACGTTGGTGTTCGTGGAGGGGTAGCGGGCCAGGAACGCGTGGGTCCCGATGACACCCGCGAGCGGCACGCTGTCGCCGTTCTGCTGGGTAAGCCCCTGGATCGGCCGGAAATCGTCGCGGTCGTGATTGTTCATGTTTTCCGTTGCGCTGAACGGGAAACCCGCGTCGCCGGCGTTGGTCCCGAGCAGGTCCGCTGAATACGGGTTGACCATCATGTAATCGGCGGTCATCACCTCGGTGAACGGGCGGTCATTCCGAATGACGTACTTGATCAACTCGAGAGGCGCGCGCGCAAAGCCGTAGTTGGCGCGCTCCCTCAGGTCGTTGCGCAAACCGCCGTTGTTCGAAAAACCTTCGAAGTAGTCGCGGTTCGCAAACGCGTCCAGGTCGAAGTTGTCGTCGACGCTGCCGCGGTCGTCGGCATCCTTGTCCGTCAGCAGCAGGTCGTTGTATATCTCGGTGACGCGCTCGTAGAACGCGTCCTCGTTGACGAGCCCGTCGATGACCGCCGCGAGCGACTGGTCGATCGCGGCCTGATCGGTACCCGCCGCCGCCACGAGGTTGCTCTCGTCGCTTGTGGGCGTTCGGCCGCCGAGCACACCGACAACTTTGTGCAGTTGCTCATACCCGGTGCCGAGGCTCACTTCACTGGTGCTACCCGAGTTCGTGACGCACGCCTGGGCGCGGCCGACAAAATTCTCGAAGGTTGCATAGTCGGGGTCGTTTGCGGCGTCGGGGAAGCGATTGCCGCCGGCGTGCCCGGCAAGACCAATGGCCTTGGCCAGCACGAGCGACTGGCCGTTGGAGTCGATGTTCGCAACGGTGCGGAATACTTCGAAATCGGCCGCCGTGGGCGGGTTGTTCGGAAACGCAAAGCCGTTCGGGGTCGGCAGCGGTGCGGACCCGGTATGGCAACTTTCGCAAACCTGCGGGTTCGCCTGGTTCATGATCGGGAACACGACCGTCTGGAAGTCGGCAACCAGGTCATCACAATTCTCGGCAACGAACGCCGTAATCTGAACGGTCTGCACGCCTGTCGACGTGTTGCCGCTGGCGTCGCTGGCCGTCCAGGTCACGACCGTATTGCCAACCGGAAAACCGCCAGCGGGCGCGTCGTTGCTAATGGCCGGATTGGCGTCGACCGCATCGGTCGCGGTCGCGGCGCCGAGATCGACCATCGTGTTGCCGAGACCAGGGTCCTGGCTTGCCGTGAGGTTGCCGGGAACCGTCAGGGACGGCGCCGTCGTGTCACTCACGGTAACGTTTTGCGTGGCGGTAGCGGTGGCGTTGACGGCGTCCGTCGCTGTCCAGGTAACCACCGTTGCACCCAGCGGAAAACCGTTCGCCGGTGCATCGTTGCTGAGCGTAATGGGCGCAGTGCCGCCGCTCGCCATCGCGGCGCCCAGCGTGACGTTCGTCAACGCAGCGGTGGCTTCGACGGCAACGTTTGCCGGAGCCGTGATGTTCAGCGGGCCGGAAGACGGCGCGGTCACGGTCACCATCTGCACGGCGTTGACGCTGTTGCCGCTTGCGTCCGTTGCGGTCCAGGTGACGGCTGTGGCGCCCATCGGGAAACCCGCGGCAGGCATATCGTTATCGACGGTCGGTGCAGCATCGACCAGATCGACGGCCGTCGCAGTGCCAATGTTTACCATCGTCATGGCACCCGTGGACTCGACCTGCATATCGTCAGGCCGGGTCAATGTCGGCGGCGTGGTATCGCTGACGGTCACGCTCTGTGTGCCGCTTGCCTGAGCGCTGGCGCCGTCGGTAACGGTCCAGGTGACGACGGTTGCGCCCAGCGTGAACCCCCCGGCCGGCGCATCGTTCGAGTACGTGTAGTTGCCGTCGCCGCCGCTGGCAGAAGCCTGGCCGAGCGACACTGCGGTTGCGGGTCCGGTTGCCTCGGTCTGCATGTCCGCCGGCGGCGTAATGGCCAGGGCGGTCGGCGGCGGTGGCGGCGGCGGGGGGGCTGGCGGGTTTCCGCCGCCAATGGGATCTGAACCGTTGTCGGTTAGCGCTTCTTCCTCGCGTACGCAACCGGCCAGTGCAAAGACGCTCAGAAGCGAAAACCAAACTAGCCGCGATATGCTCATTCTCAGCCGCCCTCCCTGACGATTCCGTTCGCCGGCCCGACAGCATTCGCCGTCCGCCGAGTTCGCTGCTTTACGGTACGGGTTTCAGAGCGTTAGCAGCGCTGCCGAACCGTACTTCGTCGAACTGATCGCGACCGTATAGCGCCGCCCTGGCGCACAAAGAGTTTCACGACATAATGGCTGGAGTTGGCCGTTTAGTGTGATGGGGTTCACAGTTGCCCTGAAACGGCCCTGGAAACGCAATGCGTTCACGCGCGCGCTACATTGGTTAGCGTAAACGAAGACTTACGCGCGTCCGTTAGGAGCGTTGTTTAGAAAACGCGCTTATTTGCATCGTTTTGGATCAATAGATCGTGTTGTTGCGATTCGATGAAATGCGCAGCTGCACCTGTCGGTGATTCGCGACAGGCGTTTGACAGCGTTGATTATGCGCTTTCAGCTCTCGTCCAGAACGACAAGAACCTGCTCGTGCCCAAACCGCTCGGCAAGGTCGTTTGCGTTGAGCCGCGCCGCGTTGACTTCGCTGCGTCGCGCACCGAGCGACAACAAGTCCCGGACGGCAAGCGCATCACCGCGCTGCGACGAGATGTGCAGCGCCGTATTCCCGGCGGCGTTCTTGGCATCGAGATCGTGACCGGCCTGCTTGAGCAAATCGGCAATCTCGTAGTGTCGATTGATCGCCGCGAGCATAAGCGGCGTCATACCCTCGTTGTTGCCCAGCTCTTCGAGCCCGGCAACGCGGGCGATGGCGCGTATGACCTTGTCGTGACCGTGACGCGCAGCACGATGTAACGGCGTATCGCCATTCTGGTCGGCGTCATTGGCCCCTGCCCCGGCCCGCGCAAGCAACAACACGCCGTCGGCATTGCCCGCGTCCGCGGCATACCAGAGTGCGTCGCGCGATTGCCGATCCTTGTGCGATGCATCCGCGCCGGCCTCCAGCAACCGACGCACGAGCGCAGTGTCGTTGTTGCCTGCGGCCTGAATCAGTGGCGTCGTGCCGACGGCATCGCGCTCGTTGGGCATTACCTCGCGAGCGAGCAGCAACTCGACGGAACCCGTTGCCGCGTGGCGGGTGGCCTCCAGCACCAGGCCGGCAGTGTCCGCGCCGGCGTCGAGCAACAAACGGAGTGTATCGGCGCGATTGGCACGCGCCGCGAGAACGGCAGCCGTAGCGCCGTCCGGCCGCTCGAGACCGACGCTCGCTCCGGAGTCGAGAAGAATCGTGAGCACGCGGACATAGCCGCGCTCCGCCGCAATCATCAGAGCGCTGTTGCCGCTGGCGTCGCGCTGATCCACCCGCGCTCCGCTCGACAACAGGGTTTCGATGGCACTCCAGTTGCCGCGATCCGCGGCCACGAACCAGACCGGCCGGCCGTTCACCTGGTTCTGACCCAGGCGCAAACCACCCAGGCTGGACCGTGTGCGCACCTCGAAACTGCCCGCCACGGCCCCGTTTGCCGCCAGTAGTTGCGCGATTCGATCATGTCCCCGCACGGCCGCGATCCCGAGCGCATTGTTGCCGGCATCGTTAGTGGTGTTGGGGTCCGCGTCTGCGGCTAGCAGGCTCGCAACAATTGCGTCGAAGTTCTTCTGCGCCGCGACAATCAGCGCGGTGTTGCCCGCCGATCCGGCCAGGGACGGCTGTGCGCCGTGCGACAACAACACATCGACGGAACCCTGTTGTCCGCGCCGGGCAGCCTGTATCAGCGCCGTATCGCCCGATACGTCGCGCCCGTCGGGGTTGGCGCCGGCTGCGAGCAACGCCTCGAGAGCGCGTGTCTCTCCCGCCTCCGCGGCCTCGATCAGCGCAGTGCGGCCGAACGGGCCGCGAGCGTCCGGATCGACGCCTCCTTCAAGCAGCGCGTCGACAACCTCGTCCCTGCCACGTTCCGCTGCCCACACGAGACGCAGGGCAGCGTCTTCCCGTGCGGGATCGAACCAGCTTTCGTCATCGCTCTGCCGGGATAGCGCCAGCCCGGCGGCTTCGTGCCCGGCAGCCGCGAGCCGTGTATAAATCTCCCGCGCTTCGTTGCTGTCACGCGGCACGCCAAGTCCCCGCTGATACAGCCCGGCGAGGCGATATGCCGCATCCTGGTTACCGTCATCGGCGAGGCGCTTGAGCTCGGCAGCCGCGACATCGAAGCTGCGCAACAACAGGGCGTCGGTCGACGGCTCGGACCTTGCAGTCCCGGCAGCCATTGTCAGTGCAGTGCACAGCAGTACCACGGCGGGCGTATTTATTCGCACGGTATCAGTACTCGTTTTCTATGGGCCCGGCCCCGCGCACCCGAATGGCGCACGCGACCCGATCGCCAAAAGTCTACGAATTAACCGGAAACTTAATGTGACACCCGTCACGGGACCGAGCCGGGGCCTGGGCTATCGTGTCCCCCGACCCGCAGTGCGCGGGACGGACGGCAATAACGGCAATTGGCGGACGCTGCAGGACGGCAGCGGGCCGCGTGCTGTGCTTTTACGCCGCAGGGTTCACAAAGCGCGCCGCAATCAGGAACGCGGCAACGACGAGGCGAAACGGATGACGACCACGCAGCGCAGACTCACACCGGCAATTGTCGTTGCGGCATTGACGCTACTCGGCTGCGAGGAGCCGCAGACCGCCGCGGTGAACAACGAGATTGTTTACGATGGCCAGTCGCTCTCGGCCGTTCGCGACTGGGTCAGCAGCGAAACCGATCAGGAAGCGAATCCGACGGCAAGCTCAGCCACGCCTGCCCCGCCGGTCGGCGACATGATCGGAGGGCTGGAAGACCGGCTTCGCGCCAATCCCGACGATTTGAAAGGCTGGTCACTGCTTGCGCAGTCTTATGCCTTTACGGGCCGCATGCAGGAAGCGGCAGACGCCGTGGACCGCGCCGTTGTGCTCGGCGCGGACCGTGCATCGCTCGAAGCGCGTGTGCTCAAGGCACATACGGGACAGCGGTAGGGGCTCGAGGATGGCGGCAAACCCGGCGGCGGTCCGCAACCAGGCACCGGCCAACAGGGCCAGGGCCCGCCCGGTGCCGCCGGGAAAAACCAAACCGCCGCCCACACTGTGGCGCCGCCTCTACGATCGCTACGGCACGGCGGCCGGCATGACGCTCGCCTTGCTGGCGGTTGTCGTCGGCTACCTTGGTCGTGACTCGCGACGGCTGTTTGCCGAACAGGGCCTGGGGTACGCACTGGGCATCGTCGGCAGCCTGCTCATTCTGACCTTGCTCCTGTACCCGCTGAGAAAGCGGATAAAACTTCTCAAAGTGCTCGGCCCCGTAAAGAACTGGTTTCGCGTCCACATGATGCTTGGCGTCATCGGCCCGATTGCCATTCTCTACCACAGCAACTTCGAGCTGGGCTCGATCAACAGCACGGCCGCCATGCTCTCCATGCTGCTCGTGGCGGGCAGTGGCCTCGTCGGCCGATTCCTGTATGCGAAGGTCCACAAGGGCCTGTACGGCCGCAAGACCAACCTGAAGGAGCTGCTGGCGGGCGTCAAACTATCGACCGCGGAGACCGGCGGTGCCGCCCAGTTTGTGCCCGACCTCATGAAAATGGTGGCCGAATACGACCGCCAGGTTCTCAAACCGCCGACCGGCGTTCTCGACAGCATGACCCTGCCGCTGCGCCTGATGGTGAAAACGCGTACCGGCTATCGTCGGATCATTGCGCGCGTCGCCGAACAACTCGACGAACAGGCCGCGCTGTCCCCGGTCGTTCGCCAGCATCGCGATCGACTGTTCGCGCTGACCAGGGCGTTCGTCAAGGAGCATCTGAAGCGCGTGCGTCGCGTCGCCGCGTTTGCGGCCTACGACCGGCTGTTCTCGCTGTGGCACAAGGTCCACCTGCCGTTCTTTTACCTGCTGATCGTCACGGCGATCGTGCACGTCATTGCCGTGCACGTGTATTCGATATGATGGTTCGTAGTCTCAAGCTGGTGTTGCTTGCGATTGCCCTGATGCTGCCGCTCGCAGCCACGGCGCAAATCTTCGAAAAACTCGTCATGCCCGGGCGCGTCATCGAAGGACACGCAGAAGTCGAAGCCGACTGCGGCGCGTGTCACGACGCCGACTCGGATGCCGCGCGCGCGTCGCTGTGTACGAGCTGTCACGAGGACATAGGCCGCGACCGCGAACTGGGCGAGGGTTTTCACGGACGTTTTGCACCCGCGAGTACCAGCGAGTGTGTCGCCTGCCATACGGATCACGAGGGCCGCGACGCTGATATCGTCAACCTGCATGCGGGCGTATTCGATCACGCACTAAGCGATTTTCCGCTCGGTGGAAAACATGCGCTTGCGGCGTGCTCCGATTGCCACGCCCCCGATCAGGCCTACCATGAGGCGCCGCTGGTCTGCGGCTCCTGCCACAGCGACGACGACGTTCACGACGGTGCGCTGGGCCAGGCCTGTGGCGACTGCCACAACGACGACGGCTGGACCGAATACCGATTCGACCATTCCACCACCGGTTATCCGTTGACCGGCGCACACGTCGACACGGTCTGCGCCGACTGCCACCAGAATAACCGCTTCGACAACACGCCGCGTTCCTGCAACAGCTGTCACGCCATCGACGACGTCCACGCCGGCACGAACGGCCCGCAGTGCCAGGACTGCCACTCGACGTCGAGCTGGCGAACGATCGGCTTCGATCACTTCGAGGAAACCGGTTTTGCGTTGCTCGACGGCCACGGTGGCCTCGCCTGCACGGACTGTCATGCGCGGGAAGACTTCAAGGATGAATTTCCGAACGGTTGCGTCGATTGTCACCGGGCCGACGATGACCATCAGGGCCGCAACGGCACCGACTGCGGCAGCTGCCATCAGCCGACGACCTGGCCGGACAGTCTGTTCGATCACGGCGACACCGGCTTCCACCTGGTCGAAACGCACGCAATGCTCGAGTGCTCCGCCTGTCACAAGGCCGAGTCGGCCGCTGAAGTCGCAACGAGTTGCTCGACGTGTCACGCCATGGACGACACCCACGGCGGCCAGATGACCGCTGAGTGCAGTGCCTGTCACACCCAGACCGCCTGGCACGCAGGCATCGTTTTTGACCACGACCTGACGGCGTTCCCGTTGACCGGACTACACGCCGCGGTCTCCTGCGGCGGCTGTCACGAAAACAATCGCTTCCAGGACGCGGCGACGGATTGTGTCAGCTGCCACGCTGACGACGACGTGCACGAGGGCACGCTGGGCAACGATTGCAGAAGCTGCCATACGAGCAACGGCTGGACCGTCACGGTCTTCGACCACGACGTGAGCACCAGCTTCCCGCTGGAGGGCCGTCACGAAGGACTGGCCTGCGGCGACTGCCACACGAGCAGCTCGGCGAGCGCCAGCGACGTACCGTCGACCTGCGGCGGCTGCCACGCCGGAGACGACGTACACGACGGCCAGTTCGGCAACAGCTGCGGGCAATGTCACAACGTCAACTCGTTCAGCGAGGTCGACGCACTATGAGTCGATTGACCACGATCATTGCGCTGACGCTGCTGGCCCTCGTCTCCGTGGCGCCGATCCTGACCTACGCGCAAAGCGCCATACGCTCCGACTTCGATCACGATTCGACGGGCTTCCGCCTGGAGGGCGCTCACCTCGTGACCAGCTGCGGCGACTGCCACAGCAAGGGCATCTTCGAGGGTACCTTGCGCGAATGCGAAGACTGCCACACAACGGGCGGCACGGTTACGGCCACGCCCAAACCCGCACGTCACCTGCTGACGAGCGAGCGCTGCGAGTCCTGCCACGCGCCGCGCAGCTTCATCCCCGTCGCAAGAATGGATCACGCCGAGGCGTTCGGTGACTGCGCGAGCTGTCACAACAACCAGGCCGCGCCCGGCAAACCGGTCGATCACCCGCCGACCGGCAACAACTGCGAAGCCTGCCACCTGACATCGACGTTCGAGGCGGTCGTCCGCTTCGACCACACGGGCATTACGAATAACTGCGTCAGCTGCCACAACGGCACAACCGCACGAGGCAAGACACCGGACCACTTGCCGACCAGTAACGTCTGTGAGGACTGCCACCGGACGGACACGTTCAGCATCGTCAGCTTCTTCGACCATACACAGGCCGTCGGCACCTGTTCGAGCTGCCACAACGGCGTGCTCGCGACCGGTAAAGACGCCGACCACATTCCAACCACGGCAGAGTGCGACGCCTGCCACAACACGACGGCGTTCTGAGATGTTGGCCTCGCTTCGTGTCGCGACCTGCGGACTTCTGCTCGGCCTCCTGGCCGGCGCGGCGGCTGCCGGGCCGAACGTTGCGCTCGACAACATACTGCTCAGCAAGGTCAACGGCGTCACGAAACTCGAAATCTGGCCCGGCTGCACAATGCGCTACGTCGATCACTCACCGGCCGGCGCGGGCCTCGAGCTGCGCATTCGCGTGGCCCTCGACCCAGCCTGTGAAGAGATATTCACGGACATTGCAAGCGAGCGCTACGCGCCGTCGAGCCTCCGGCTGGGCAATGTCGACGAAGTGCTGTTCGATAAACTCTCGGAACGCGATACGTTCATTACCTTGAAGTTCCGCGAGCCGCAGAAGTTCGAAGTGCGTCAGCACCAGGTGGGCTGGATCGAGGTGTTCGTCGATACCAACGTGGCCTCCGCCAGTCTGCCGGCGGCAAAACCGGCGCCGCTCGCGACCCGGACGGCACCGTCGCCACCCGTGCCGCGCAGTCTTCCCGAAGTCACGGATCGGCGGAGCGTGCAGCCGAGGGCCTCGGCGCGCATCAACGTACCGCCGTCGTCCGACGGTGATTTTGTCATCCAGCTGGGCGTGTTCTCGAACCCGGACCCGGCCATCGCTGCTCTCGAACGCTCGGCCTCACCACACTTCGCGTACGTTACACGATTCGAAGTGAACGGCACCGTCTGGCATGGACTCAAACTCGGCTTCTTCGACTCCGAGGCACAGGCCGAACAGGTGCTCTCGGGTCTCGTCGCGCAGTTCCCGGATGCCTGGATACGCGTGGTCGAGGAGGCCGAACGCAGCACGGCAAGAGCCGGCGGCGAAATCCGCGATCGCATGGCGCGCGAGACGCCTGCCGTCCGGGTAACGCGCGTCGAGAGCCCCGGTGCCGCCGTGCTGGACAACGCCATGATCGAAGGCCGCCGGGCGCTGCTCGAACAGCGCTACGCCGAGGCTATACGCCACTACACGGAAGTACTGGAATCGCCGGGCCACGGTCACGGACCGGAGGCCCGCGAGATGCTCGGCCTCGCCCTGGAGCGCAGCGGCAACACTCGCGGCGCACTGGCCGAATACCGGGCTTTCCTGAACGAGCACCCCGAACACCTGATGGCCGGGCGCGTGACCGAGCGCCTGACGAGCCTCGAGACGGCTTTCGACCGCGCGTCGGCCGATGCAAGTGCCCGTCGGGTGTCGCAACGCTCGGCAGGGTCGGACGGCTGGACCTTCCACGGCGGGCTCTCCCACTACTACTGGCGCAACCAGGAACAGGTCGTGCACGACGGCAACTACCGCGTCAGCAGCTCCGGCGTACTGGGACTCGCCGACATGACCGCGGCCCGCCGCGGGGAACGCTTTGATCTCCTCGCCCGCTTCAACGGCGCTTACCAGCATAACCTCGTCGACTTCGACGCAACGGGCAACATTGGCTGGGTTTCCGACGCATTTATCGACGTTCGCGACCACCGCTGGGACTGGCAGGGCCGTTTTGGCCGGCAGACGCGGCGTGAGGACGGCGTGCCGGGCCGCTTCGACGGCTTGGGGCTCAGCTATGACTGGCGGCCGGATATTTCCTTCAGCCTGAGCGCCGGTGTACCCGTCGACTCTCCGCGCTTCGTGTCGCGCTCCGAGCGCGCATTCGTCGCCGGCAGTGCGCACATCGAGGACCTGTGGGACGGACGTATCAGCGCCAGCGTCTATACCCATCAGCAAACGGTCGATGGCATTTACGACCGGCAGGCGGTCGGCGGTGAGTTTGCGTATCGGGAAGGCAGCCTGACGGCGATCAGTCTCGTGGACTACGACGCGTCCTACAACGTCCTGAATACGTTTCTCACACATCTCCATTGGCGCCTCGACAACGGCTGGGTGCTGACCGGGCGAATCGACGTGGGTGCCCTGCCCTATCTCACGACGCGCAACGCACTCAGCGGCCAGTCGGCCACAACCATCGACGAATTGCTCGACACGTTCAGCGAAGGCCAGGTTCGACGGCTTGCGCGCGACCGCACGGCACAGGCAACGACCGGCGCGCTGGGTGCCACGATACCCTTCGGCGAACGCTTCGATCTGAGTATCGACGTATCGCTGCGCCAGTCGGACGGCACCGAAGCTTCGGGCGGCGTCGCGGCCATACCCGACGCCGGCAACCAGGTGTTCTTCAATGCGATGCTCGTCGGCACCAATCTGCTCAGGCGGAACGACCTCATGATGCTGAGCGTGCGTTCCAGCTCGACGCGCTCGCGAGACACCTACACACTGATTGCCGACGCCCGACTGCCGTTCGGCCGCACGCTCCGAATCAATCCGCGGCTTCGCGTCGACGCGCACTCGCCAAACGTCGGCAACGCCAGCGAGCAGCTGGTCGTCACGCCGGCCGTGCGCATCCTGTACCGCTTCAAGCGCGTCCTGATCGACTTGGAGGCCGGCGCCCGCTGGTCGAGCCGCGAACTGCCGCCGCTGGAATCGGATCCGTTTACGCCCGACGGCACCGAGGAGCTCCTGGGCGGCTTCGTCAACCTGGGATACCGGCTGGAGTTCTGACATGCGCTACAAGACCGTTTTAGTGCTGCTCACGACGATCCTGCTCGGGGCCTGCGCGTCGAAACGCTCCGACACGATTGTCGCCAATGTCGACGAGCGGACGGGTGAGTCGTTTACCCGGCTCGACGAGCCGCTGCGGCTCGCGACGGCGCGGCCGGGCTTGTCGGTTGTCGGCAGAGACTACCTGCTGGTCGCCCCGGTAATGCTGACGGGTTCAGCGGAGGGTGGGCGCTACCTGTGGTTTGCGCTGGGCACAACCCTCGACCGCCCGCTCCACGGCGCGCCGGAGCCGGGCTTCGACCGCATTGTGCTCGTGGTCGACGACATGCCGATGACCTTTGCGCTGGACGAGTGGCGGGACAAGGCCGAGTCCGATCCTTACGACCTGCCGATGCGGGCAAGCCGCAGTTTCGGCTCGCGGGCGACGGCCAGCCAGATCCGGAGGATCGCCAACGCAACAACCTTAAGCGCCTACGTCACGAACCCGGAGCACCGCTCACCGCGCTACGAGCTGGTGCGCGGCGAACCGCGGGACTGGCTCGAGTTCTGACCGCGCGGCAAAAATTTAGCAACACGGACCACTTTTAGACGTAGACTAAGCCCATGGCATTGCCCGGCTGGAAAAAAATAGAAAAAAGCCAGACCGCCGTCCGCCTCAAAACGAAGCTGCGTCAGCTGGCCGGCATGGAACTCAGACTCGAGCCCGACATCGAACTGGCCGCTGTCGATGACGCGGACTGGGTGTACGACGCGTCCCGACTCGACGAAGACAGCATCGTTTACTCGCTCGGCGTCGGCGACACGATCGCCTTCGACCTGGCCCTGATCGAGCGTTGCGGTGCCCGCGTATTCGCGTTCGATCCCACGCCCGATGCGGAGTCGACGCTCGAGGCCGCCAACCCGCCCGAGAACTTTCGCTTCCTGGCCTGGGCGGCCGCCGGCGAAGACGGCGAGCTGACGCTCTACCCGCGCGTGAAGAGCAACGGCAGCCTGTCCAAAACCATGTTTACGGTGCAGCCGGAACGCTGCTCCGCCCGCCACGGTCGTACCGTGCCTGCGTACACGATCTGCAGCATGGCCCGCGAACTCGGACACGATCGAGTCGATCTCCTGAAGATGGACATCGAAGGCGCGGAGTACGCCGTCATCGACAGCCTGCTCGCCTCGACCTTGCGACCGACACAAGTGCTCGTCGAGTTTCATCACCGTCACATGGGGATCTGCAAGACGCGCACGGCCGCCACGATCGACGCCATGCGCGCGGCGGGCTACCGGATATTCAATGTCTCGGCGCACATGCGCGAGATCAGTTTTCTGAAAGCCTGACAAATGATAAACGGCGCACACGAATGGGTGAATCTCACGAGCGTTCTCGGTGAGACGACCATTACTCCATCGGAAGAACAGCTGGCGGACGCTTTACGGGAGTTGTTCGCGAACCCGGATGATGAGCATCCGGATGCCTGGATAAACTGCGGCAGCGATGATGGACCGCTGTTCAACATCTCGGTCTTCTCCAGCGGCTACGCCGTCTACACAAAGTACTCTGACGTCGATATGACGGAGGAACTCGAGACGCTTACGATCCCGAATGTCGATGCGGCGGCCGGGCTCATGCTCTGGCGGAACCTGATTGCGGGAAACCCGCCCGCCTGAGCCACCAAACAGACCAGCCCCGAAACGAGAATCGAGTGGCGTTACCGGCTCAACCTGGCGTTCAGCGTTTGCCGCTCGAAGCGTCTTCTTTGAGTGATTCGAAGATTTTCGTCACAACCCCGTACGCAACTGTCCTTTGTCCCTCTCGAACGAGGAACGGCATGCCAACGTCGACCCTGCCATGGTGTTCACCTGGGCTCAGGAACCGAAGGTGGGCTCTTACGGTGTCACCGGGATAGACTTTCTCCGTATCAGGATACATATGCTCGGCATCCCAATCTAACCCTTTGTAGTAGAACTGAGGACGATAACCCTGATGAGCTGGCCCCTGTCGCCCGCCCGCTTCCGTCGTTACGTACTCAATTCTCGCTTCGATGTGAGGTGCGCCTGCCATTGACCTTACTGTCTCACGACCCGCTGCGGCGAACAGGCTTGCTGGTTGACGGTACCCGTCCGCCTTCGAACTCTCAATGATACCCAAAACGAGAAAAGCCCGGCACTAGGCCGGGCTTTTCTGACTTTCTGGCGAGTCGGCGACAACTTACATCATGCCGCCCATACCGCCCATGCCGCCCATGTCAGGCATTGCCGGTGCAGCAGCCGCATCGTCCTGCGGTGCGTCGGCAATCATGGCCTCGGTGGTCAGCAAGAGACCCGATACGGAAGCGGCGTTCTGCAGCGCAAAACGCGTAACCTTCGTCGGATCCAGGATACCGGCGTCGATCATGTCGCCGTATTCCGCCGTGGCGGCGTTGTAGCCGTAGTTGCCTTTGCCTTCAGCAACGGCGTTGAGCACAACGCTGGCGTCACCGCCCGCGTTGCGGACGATCTGGCGCAGCGGCTCTTCAACGGCACGCTTCAGGATGTTGACGCCGACGTGCTGGTCGTCGTTGTCGGTAGCAATGTCACCGATGGCCGATACGGCGCGAATCAGCGCAACACCACCACCCGGCACGACACCTTCTTCGACGGCTGCGCGGGTTGCGTGCAGCGCGTCTTCGACGCGGGCTTTTTTCTCTTTCATTTCGACTTCGGTTGCGGCGCCAACCTTGATCACGGCAACACCACCGGACAGCTTGGCAACACGCTCCTGCAGCTTCTCGCGGTCGTAGTCCGAAGACGACTCGTCGATTTCGCGGTTGATCTGCTCGACCCGACCCTTGATGTCGTCAGCACTGCCTTTGCCGTCGATGACCGTCGTGTTTTCCTTGGTGATCTGTACTTTCTTGGCTTCGCCGAGATCGTCGATCGTGGCCTTTTCGAGCGACAGGCCCACTTCTTCCGAAATGACCTGGCCGCCGGTCAGGATTGCGATGTCCTGCAGCATGGCTTTACGGCGGTCGCCGAAGCCCGGTGCCTTGACGGCAGCAACCTTGACGATGCCGCGAATGTTGTTGACGACCAGGGTCGCCAGCGCTTCGCCTTCCACGTCTTCGGCAATGATGACCAGCGGACGGCCAGCCTTGGCAACACCTTCGAGGACCGGCAGGAGATCGCGAATGTTGGAGATCTTCTTGTCGTGCAGGAGGATCAGCGGGTTGTCGTGTTCGACCTGCTGGCTGCCGGCGTCGTTGATGAAGTACGGCGACAGGTAGCCGCGATCGAACTGCATGCCTTCCACGACGTCGAGTTCGTTGGCAAGACCGGAGCCTTCTTCAACCGTAATCACGCCTTCTTTACCGACTTTCTGCATGGCGTCGGAAATGATTTCGCCAATTTCGGTGTCGGAGTTGGCTGAGATCGAGCCGACCTGGGCAATGGCTTTTTCGTCTTCGCAGGGCTTGGAGAGCGACTTGAGTTCGCCGACGATCGCAGCGGACGCCTTGTCGATGCCGCGCTTGAGATCCATCGGGTTCATGCCGGCGGCAACCGACTTGAGCCCCTCGCGAAGAATCGCCTGCGCGAGAACCGTTGCCGTGGTCGTGCCGTCACCGGCAACGTCGGAGGTCTGCGATGCGACTTCCTTGACCATCTGTGCGCCCATGTTCTCGAACTTGTCTTCGAGTTCGATTTCCTTCGCCACCGAAACGCCGTCCTTCGTGACGGTCGGCGCGCCGAAGCTCTTGTCGAGCACGACGTTGCGGCCTTTGGGGCCGAGGGTGACTTTTACGGCATTCGCCAGCGTGTTGACGCCGGCAAACATTCTCTGCCGTGCTTCATCGCTGAAACGTACTTCTTTAGCAGCCATTGGCTAATTCCTCACTTGAAAAGGTGGTTATCGCGGCGTCGGGCCGCGCCTTATAAATGGTTGGCGGGCAGAGATCGATTACTCGACCACAGCCATGATGTCGTCTTCTTTCATGACGAGCAGCTCTTCGCCGTCGACCTTGACTTCGGTGCCGGCGTACTTGCCGAACAGCACCTGGTCGCCTGCCTTGACGTCGAGGGCGCGAATTTCGCCGGAATCGAGAATCTTGCCGTTGCCGACGGCGACGACTTCGCCCTTGATCGGCTTTTCGGTGGCCGCGTCGGGAATCACGATACCGCCGGGAGACGTGCGCTCTTCTTCCATGCGCTTGACAATAACCCGGTCATGAAGCGGACGAATCTTCATGGTGTAGCTCTCCTATAAACTATTGATTGTTAACTGACTTTTGGCAGTTGGGCGAGTCGGATTGTTAGCACTCGTCCCAGGGGAGTGCCAATGATAGTGGCCGCCCCCCAAAATTCAAGCGCCTTTCGGGAAAAAACCGGACCTGGATCGATGACAGGCATTGCGCCGACCGGTATTCTGCCGATCCGGCGGCTTGCGGGCTCATGAGATCGGCAATGCGTGAAACGTCCGTAACAAACCGCCCCCTCGGACGGTCAGATCATGTAAGTCCGGCCGCTCGCCCGAAACCGGTCCAGCCACTGATTCAGCAACCCTAAAGACCCCGTGTCACCGAAGCCCGAGTCATGAAACTACGCCTGTTACTGACATTGCTTTGCCTGCCTGCGGCTGCTGTCGCACAAAACGAACCCCCTCCGCCCCCCGAGGAGGTGTTCAACTACGTCGTGTTCGATGCCGGCGACGCGCTCGAGATCGACTGGGCCGTCGACGAAGGCTATTACATGTACCGCGACTCGTTCGGCTTCGAGACCGCAGACCTCGTGCTCGGCACCCCCGAGATGCCCGAGGGCAAGGTCTACAGCGACGAGTTCCTGGGCGAACAGGTCATCTACCGCAAGAACTTCCTGGTTCGCATCCCTTACACGGTCAGCGGCGAGCGTCCCGGCGAGATCGACCTCACGATCAAGAGCCGCGGCTGCACGGACGGCGGCTTCTGCTACATGCCGCAAACCTGGAACGAAACGGTTACCCTCGCGGCCGCTAAACCGAAACTCTCACTCGACGGCATGGGTGGCGGCGGACAAGCCGCCGCGTTCGGCGTCGGTCAGGGCCAGAGCGAGTTCCCGCCGCAGGAAGAGGTATTCATCCCCGACGTTTTTGTCGTCGACGGCAATACGATCGAGGTGGGCATCCGCATCGAGCCGGGCTACTACATTTATAAAGACAAGATCCGACTCAACGCGCTGGGTGACAAGGCTCAGTTCGGCGGACTCGATCTGCCGGACGGCAAGATGAAGTTCGATGAGTATTTCGGCGAGCAGGAAGTCTATCTGTCGGACGTACTCTGGCGGCAGACGATCGCGCGCGGCACGCCGGAGGCTATGGACCTCGATCTCGAACTCGAGTACCAGGGCTGCGCCGACGGCGGCATTTGCTACATGCCGAAAACCACGAGCTTTACCGTCAGCCTGCCGGAGGCGACGACCGTCACGGCACTGTCCGTGGCCACGGGCGGCCCCGCCGTCCCTGTCTCCGAGCAGGGCCGTCTCGCGCAGATCATTACGGGCTCCAGCCTGTGGGTTGCGGCCGGCGTGTTCTTCCTCGCTGGTCTGGGGCTGGCGTTTACGCCCTGCGTGCTGCCGATGGTGCCGATCCTGTCGGGCATCATTGCAGGCGAAGGCGACGACGTCTCGCCGATGCGCGGTTTTACGCTCGCACTCGCCTACGTCATGGGCATGGCCATCGTCTATACGCTCGCGGGCGTTGCCGCGGCCGCCGCCGGCGTGCAGCTGCAAGCCATGTTCAACCAACCCTGGGTGCTGTTCCTGTTTGCCGGCCTGTTTGTCCTGCTTGCACTGGCCATGTTCGGCGTCTTCGAGCTGCAAATGCCGAGCGCGGTTCAGAGCAAGTTGTCCTCGGTATCGGGCAACCAGAAGAGCGGCACAATGATTGGCGCGTTTGTCATGGGCGCCATTTCGTCACTCGTCGTGACGGCCTGCGTGGCGCCGGCACTGATTGCGGCGCTGACGGTAATGGCGCAAACCGGCGACATGGTTCGCGGTGGCGCGGCGCTGTTCGCGATGAGCATGGGCATGGGTGCCCCGCTGCTTGCCGTCGGCGCGGCGCAAGGCAAGATATTGCCGCGCGTCGGACCGTGGATGGTGGCCGTCAAGGGCGCGTTCGGCTTCATGATGCTCGGGCTTGCCATCTGGATGCTGTCGCGAGTCCTGCCGGGTGCCGTCACAATGGGACTGTGGGCCCTCCTGACGATCATGGTTGGCGTCTTCCTGGGCGGACTGACCACGCTCGGCACCGACTCGACAACAAGCCAGAAGCTCGGCAAGGGCTTTGGCCTCGTTGCACTGCTGTACGGCATTGCGCTGTTTGTCGGTGTGCTCGCGGGCGGCAGCAACCCGCTGAAACCGCTCGACCCGCTGACGGCGAGGAGCGCCGGCGGCGCGGCCACGGTCGACGCACACGCGATGTTCAAGCGCATCAAGACCAGCGCTGATCTGGATCGCGAGGTGGCGCTGGCGGCTGCATCGGGCAAGACCGCGCTCCTGGACTTCTACGCGGACTGGTGTGTCTCCTGCAAGGAAATGGAGGCGTTTACGTTCCCTGATCCCGCCGTGGTCGCAGCGCTCAGCAACACGGTCATGCTGCAGGCCGACGTCACGGCAAACGACGATCTCGACAAGGAATTACTCGATCGCTTCGGCGTGTTCGGACCGCCGACGATCATCTTTTTTGGCCAGGACGGCGAACAGCGCCACGGTTACGAAGTCGTGGGCTACATGAAGGCAAAGGACTTTGCGAACCACGTCAACCAGGCGCTGTCACCCACGGCAGTGACGGCTGACACCCGCTGACCGCCAACCCAAAGCCAAAAGGAACCAACCCGTGCAACGATCGCTGCTGATTTTTGCCGTCGCGCTGCTTGCGCTGATGTCCGGCGCTCTGTTTTACGCTGCTCAGGCACCCGTCAAAGTCGCCGAGGAGGCCCAGGCCGCGAGCGCACCGGCGCCGGCTGAGGGCCCCTACGCGGTCTCGTTCGCCATGGCCGACCTCGACGGCAAGATGCGCGAGTTCTCCGAGTACGCCGGCGAGCACACGCTGCTCAACGTCTGGGCGACCTGGTGTGGGCCCTGCCGGCGTGAGATTCCGCTGCTGAAAACATTCCACGAGCAGCGAGACACGCACGGCGTGCAGGTGATCGGGCTTGCCCACGATCGTCCGGAGGACGTGGCGCTTTATGCTGAAGCCGCCGAATTCAACTACCCCGTGTTGATCGGTGAAATGGAAATCATGGCGCTCGCCGAAGCTTCCGGCGTCGACATGGTCGGCCTGCCGTTCACAATGGTCGTGCACAAGGACGGCACGCTCATGAATGCAATCATGGGCGAAATCCACCAGCCGGAACTCGAGCAGATTGCCGACGTGTTTCAGCGACTCGATCGCGGCGAGATCGACCGGGCCGCGGCGACCGAGGAACTCTCCACCCTGTAGACCGGCAAAGGCGGGACGTGAGCGACAGCTTTTCTTGCCATAACGTCGACGAAAAGGGTTAGAATTGCGCGCATCTTCGGCCAACTGGCTGTGATTCCGCGATGTCCAAGATCCTGCTCCTGAATGGCCCGAACCTGAATATGCTCGGTTCCCGGGAGCCCGAGGTGTACGGCGCCACGCGGCTCGACGAGATTACGGCGAACGCCGGCAAGCTCGCGGCCGAACTGGGCCACAGCCTGTCGAGCTTTCAGAGCAACGCGGAACACGAACTCATCGATCGCGTGCAGGAGGCCGCCACAGACGGCACGGCGTTCATTGTGCTCAACCCGGGCGCGTTCACGCATACCAGCGTCGCACTGCGCGACGCGCTGCTGGCGGTCGACATCCCGTTCATCGAAATACACCTCAGCAATACGTTCGCGCGCGAATCCTTCCGCCACAAAAGCTACTTCAGCGACATTGCGACCGCTTGCCTGTTCGGCTTCGGCGCTTACGGTTACGAGCTGGCGCTACACGCCGCAGCACGTCACCTGGCATCCGACCGGGCATGACCCGGTACGGCACCAACACGACCAGAAGGACCCCCTCAAGGACCCTATGATGGACATTCGTAAAGTCAAAAAACTCATCGAACTCCTGGACGAATCGGGGATTGCCGAAATCGAGATCACCGAGGGCGACGACTCGGTGCGCATCAGCCGTTACGCACAGGGCGCGGCGCCCGTCGTTACCGCCGCGCCGGTTGCGGCGCCACCGGCCGCAGCGCCGGCCGTGGCGGCGGCACCCGCCGTCGACAACGAGCCACCACCGGCCGCCGCCGAGGAAGAGGGTTTTGAGGTGACCGCGCCAATGGTGGGCACTTTCTACGCGGCGCCCTCACCCGGCGCAGCCCCCTACGTGCAGGTGGGAGATCGCGTGAACGTCGGCGATACGCTTTGCATCATCGAAGCCATGAAGATGATGAACCAGATCGAAGCCGACGTCGCCGGCGTGGTCAAATCCATCCGACTGCAGAACGGCGAGCCCGTCGAATACGGACAGACGCTGGTTGTGATCGACCAGCGTGCCGACGACTAGGCGGCCAGTCGATGCTCGATAAAGTCGTTATTGCCAATCGCGGCGAAATTGCGCTGCGGGTCTTGCGCGCCTGCCGCGAAATGGGCATCAAGACGGTCGCCGTGCACTCGACGGCGGACAACAATCTGAAACACGTGCTGCTCGCGGATGAAACGGTCTGCATAGGCCCGCCGCCCTCGGCCGAAAGCTACCTCGACATGCCGGCGATTATTTCGGCCGCCGAAGTGACCGACGCGGTCGCGATTCACCCCGGCTATGGTTTCCTGTCGGAAAACGCGGATTTTGCCGAGCGCTGCGAGAGTTCGGGTTTTGTGTTCATTGGACCGCCGGCAAGCGCCATTCGCCTCATGGGCGACAAGGTCAGCGCCATTCGCGCCATGAAACAAGCCGGCGTGCCCTGTGTTCCGGGCTCCGACGGCCCGCTGGACGACAATGCGGAAGAAAACCTGCGGCTCGCCCGCGACATCGGCTATCCCGTCATCATCAAGGCGTCCGGTGGCGGTGGCGGCCGTGGGATGCGGGTCGTGCATTCGGAGGCATCGCTGACGAACGCCATTACCTTGACCAAAGCGGAAGCGCGTTCCGCGTTCGGCAACGACACGGTGTACATGGAGAAGTTTCTCGAGAAGCCGAGGCACGTCGAGTTTCAGGTCATTGCCGACGGTCAGGGTAACGCCGTGCACCTGGGCGAGCGCGACTGCTCGATGCAGCGGCGCCACCAGAAGGTCGTGGAGGAGGCGCCCGCGCCCGGTATTACGGAAGAGCAACGCGCGAAGATTGGCGAACGTTGCGTCAACGCCTGCCTCGACCTCGACTACCGCAGCGCGGGCACGTTCGAATTTCTGTACGAGGACGGTGAATTCTATTTCATTGAAATGAATACCCGCCTGCAGGTGGAACACCCGGTCACCGAAATGATTACGGGCATCGATATCGTGCGCGAGCAGTTGTCGATCGCCGCAGGTGAAAAACTCAGCTTCACGCAGTCCGACGTCCGCATACAGGGCCACGCCATCGAGTGCCGCATCAACGCTGAGGACGCGCGAACCTTCATGCCGTCGCCCGGCCTCATTACCCTTGCACACGCACCCGGCGGGCCGGGCATTCGCTATGACAGCCATATCTACACCGGGTATCGGGTGCCGCCGTATTACGACTCGATGATCGGCAAGCTGATTGCCCACGGACACGACCGCGAGGCCGCGTTTGCGCGGATGCGGAACGCGCTGTCCGAGATTGTCGTCGAGGGCATTCAGACCAACGTGGCGCTGCACCAGGAAATCTTCCAGCACTCGGCATTCCAGCAGGGCGGCACCGACATTCACTACCTGGAGAAGCGGCTGGGCCTCGTCTGAGCCGGTACGCGAGGGGCAAAATGGTCTGGCGGCAGTTCGTCATGGATCTCGAAGATCTGTCCCGCGAAGCCGTCGAAGCGGCGCTCCTCGAGCTCGGTGCGGCGTCGGTCACGCTCAGCGACGCCGGCGACAAACCGATACTCGAACCTGCCCCGGGAGAAACGCCGCTGTGGGCACGAGTACGCATTACGGCGCTGTTCGACGACGATGACCCGACTGCACCGGTCGACACTATCGGCCCGGCGCTGGCCTCGAAACTCGGCGTTTCGGCCTTGCCGCACCATCAAATCGAAACACTGGCCGACCGCGACTGGGAACGCGAATGGCTCAAGGACTTCGCGCCCATGCCGTTCGGCGAGCGGCTGTGGGTTTGTCCTGCGGGCATGCCGCCCGGAAAACACGATGCCGTTGTCGTCGAACTCGACCCCGGGCTGGCCTTCGGCACGGGCACCCATCCGACGACGGCGTTGTGCCTGTCCTGGCTGGACGCGCTGGATCTCGAGGACAAGACAGTGCTCGACTACGGCTGCGGCTCCGGTATTCTCGGCATCGCTGCGCTGAAGCTCGGCGCCAGGTCGGCGCTGGGCTACGACATCGATCCTCAGGCCGTCGTCGCAACCACGAGCAACGCGGAGGCGAACGCGGTCGCCGATCGACTCCGCGGCAGCCGCGAGAAGCCCGTGGCGGAGCGACCGTTCGATGTGGTTGTCGCCAACATTCTGGCCGGCCCTTTGGTCGAACTTGCGACCGAGATCCTTGATTTGACAATAACGGGCGGCAAACTGGCGCTTTCGGGCATACTTTCGAACCAGATAACGGAAGTATCAGCTGCATATTCGAAGGCGATTCGCTTCGACGAGCCCAGAACAATGGAGCAGGACGGGCAAATCTGGGCCCGCCTGTCAGGAACCAGACTGTAGATGTATACCCAGTGTCCCCATTGCAGCACGGCGTTCAGAGTGACTGCACAGGTACTGAAACAGGCGGCTGGCAAAGTCCGCTGCGGCGGCTGTGGCGCGGCCTTCAACGCGCTCGAGTTCTTGTCGGAGGACAAACCCGAGGTAGCCGCCGCAATGCCCGAGAGCCCGCTGCCCGAACTCGCCCCCGAATCGTCGCTCGTCGATGTGGACACGCCTCCCGAGCCGCCACCCGCGGCCATGTCACCCGAACAGGGTGCGGCGCTCCGGCAAACGCTCGATCGCCTGTCCGACAGCGATATCGAACTCGAAGACACCGGCATGGAATGGCGCATTGCCGGCGACGCCGTGCCGGACGACGATGCTGATACCCAATCGCGCGAAATAGACGCCGAGCTGCTCGATCTGGAACTCCCGGACAGCAGTGCCACGGACGAGGCAACCGAAGGCGCAATGTCGGAGGTGTTTGTCGACGGCGAGTCCCGCGACACGCTGCTGGACGCGGAGCTATCGGCCGAGCTCGAGCTCAATAGCATCGACGAAGTTCTGAGCTCGAGCCCAACACCCGTGGACGAAGTACTGAACGACGGCGGGCCATCCAGCGTCGACTCGGCCGACGTTTTCGAGGGTGCGGCGGCGGTCGCCGGAGACGGTGCGCTCCACGAAGAATTGCGCTTTGACGACAACACGGGCTTGCCGGACGATTTCGACATCGACGAACCGGAAGCGCCGCCGGCGCCGGCACCCGTTGCACCACCCCCGGAACCCTCAGCCGCCGTCGACGTGGATCTCGGTCTCGCGGATGAATGGCAGGATCTGCTCGAAGAAGTCGATTCGGAAACGGTTGACGCAACCGCCGAACCGGCGCCCGGCGAACCGCCGGCCACTCCCGGCCCGGAGACGCTGGCCGCAGCCCCGACCGTCATCCAGTCGGACGAAGAGGCAGAGCCTGGGAACGACACCTCGCCCGCTGACGACAGCTCGGCCACGCCAACCCTTGCGGAAGAACTCGAAGCCCTCGACATCGAGCTGCCGGAGGACGACGAGATGGCCCCCGTGCCGGGCGAGGAACTCGCCGGCCAGATGGAAGCCCTGAGCCTCGAGCTGTCCGGGCTGCAGGAGGAGCTCGACCTGCTGGCCGATCGCCAGGCTGCCGGCGAACCAACGGCAGCAACCGATACACCGGCGGAATCTCCGGAACCCTCCATGAGCATCATCGACGAACTCGACGCGCTCGACATCGATCTCGAGGAAGCGTCCGGGAAGCCCGAGATCGCGGAGGCCGCAGCGAACGAGGCCGATCTTTCCGACGCGCCCACCCTCGAAGAAAGCGAGGAACCGGCCGCAGACGGGCAGGCCGGACCCGAGGTCGACCTCACGACCGCGGACGACGGCACTCCCGATCCGGCTTTGCTCAAGGAGGTCCTGGCCGCCGCGCCTCCCGAGGTTGTTGCGGCAGACACCGAACACTACGTGCCGCCACCGACCGAAGAAGAAGAAACGATCAACCGGCTCATCGATCAGGACCTGCTGGCGCTCGCCGTCGAAGACGAGGACGGTTTTGCGTCGACGATAGCCTTCGAAAGGACGGCCTCACAGAAGTCCGCCGGTGAGGAGTCCAGGCTCGAATCGGGTGATGCCCGTAAAGACGACGCGGAGAACATACCCGAACTCGAAACCGCATTCGGCGACCCGGACTTGAGCGGCACCGTGGAAACGATCGTCATGGAGGGTGACTTCAGCCACACCGGACACGGTTTTGACGAGCTGACGACAGAGGAAACGCCACTCCCGGACGAGGCGGAACTGCTCGCCGCCGCCCAGACAGCGGACAACGTAGAACTCCGGCAACAACGGGACTGGCGAGTGATCGGCGGTGCCGCCGCCCTGGTACTCGTACTGGTTGTTCAGGCGGTCCATTTTTCGCGTGACGCGCTGGCGACGAGCCCAACGATGAACAGCCTGCTGTCGAGTGTGTACGGTGCGATCGGCATGCCGTTGACCCCCGAGTGGGACGTCACGGGATGGCGCTTCGAAGCGACGCGCGGCAGCACCGACGACGCCGGCGAGGTCTTGAGCATCTATTCGAGAATCGGCAACCAGGCGGAAAGCGCGCTGCCCTACCCTGTCATTAGCGTGTCGCTGACGGATCGCTTCGAAGAGATCATTGGCAGTCGCGTGCTCGGCCCCGCCGACTACCTCGAAGACAACCTGGACGCCAGCGCCCTCGTCGAGCCGGGCGCGAGCTTCAACGCCGTCATTGCGATCGAGTCGCCGGCAGCCGAAGCGACCGGATTCAAGCTCAACGTCTGCTACCGGATCGAAGGCATCAAGCTGCGCTGCGCGATCGAAGACTTCAAATGAGCTCGGGGACCGGCCGCCTGAGAGCCACACCGGGCGACGACAATACAATGCGCCTGCCGGCGCTCAAAATAGGACCGTATCAGCTCGACAGCCCGTTTGTGCTGGCGCCCATGGCGGGCGTCACCGACAAACCCTTCCGCAAGCTGTGCCGCCGCTTCGGCGCCGGCATGACCACGTCGGAGATGACAACCGCCGACACGAGCCTGTGGCAGACCAGCAAGTCGCGCCATAGACTCGATCTCGATCTCGACGCGGAACCGGTCGCGGTGCAGATCGCTGGGTCCGAACCTCCACAAATGGCGGCGGCGGCGCGTGCATGCGTTGAGCGCGGCGCCCAGATCATCGACATCAACATGGGCTGTCCGGCAAAAAAAGTCTGCCGGAAGCTCGCCGGCTCCGCGCTGCTCAAGGACACGACCCTCGTCGGGCAGATCCTCGACGCGGTGGTTGCCGCCGTCGACGTGCCCGTAACCTTGAAGACCCGCACGGGCTGGGACGCGGAGGAGCGCAACGCGCCGCTGGTCGCGCGAATTGCCGAAGACGCCGGCATCGCCGCATTGACGATTCACGGCCGCACGCGCGCAGACAGATACCGAGGCGAGGCTGAATACGACACGATTGCGGCCGTCAAAGCGCAAGTGTCGATACCGGTCATTGCGAACGGAGATATCGCATCTTTAGAGAAGTCGCTTGAAGTTTGGAAGCTAACCCAAGCCGACGGCTTGATGATTGGACGAGGTGCGCAGGGGCGCCCCTGGATCTTCGCCGAGCTGAATCAGGCACTCGATAAAAACGGTTCGTTTGTACCGCTAGAAAAAAATGATTTGCGTGATATCATGCTCGGCCACCTCGAAGAACTGCACCGGTTTTATGGGGAAACCACAGGCGTTCGGGTGGCACGAAAGCACCTCACCTGGTACTGCGAGAATTTGTACGGCAAAGATTTCGCGAATGCGGAGGAATACCGCAAGCGGGTAGTGCGCGTCGACTGTGCTTCAGAACAGATTAGACTGACAGCGGAATTCTTCGCTCGCAACGAGGAGAAGGTTTCGACGGCCGCATAGTCTGTGAGGAGTTGGGAGGAGTGTCGCGACAAGTCGGTCGCGGCGGGCAGACACGGGACGAACGGCGTGGCCAGCAAACAATCGAAAAATCTGAAAGCCTCAAAAAGCAAAAAACCACTCTGTAAACACACCGAAGACGCACTCGAGAACTATTTCGCCAGCCTGAACGGCGACCGACCCGGGGATCTCTACGACCTGGTCATGGGTGAAGTGGAGCGCCCTCTGTTCAAAGCCGTCATGGACTATACCGACGGCAATCAGAGTCAGGCTGCCGGTATCCTTGGAATCAACCGCGGCACGTTGCGCAAGAAACTCAAGTCCTACGAAATCATTCAGTAGCGGTCGCCGCGTGCACCGGGACAAGGCTACAGGTACGATGTCCCCGCGGCGTATCGCTGTTCTTCGACCTTCAACAACCCTCGAGGCTACTGCATGTTTACAGTGCGCCGCGCGCTGATCAGCGTTTCCGATAAACGCCATCTCATCCCCTTTGCCAAAGGCCTGGCCGAACTCGGCGTAGAAATCCTGTCGACCGGTGGCACCGCACGCTCGATCCGCGAAGCAGGCGTCGACGCCGTCGATGTATCGGACAAAACCGGCTTTCCCGAAATCATGAGCGGGCGCGTAAAGACGCTACATCCTGTCGTTCATGGCGGCCTGCTGGGCCGCCGCGGCACGGACGACGGCGTCATGGCTGAACACGGCATCGAGCCGATCGACCTTCTCGTCGTGAACCTGTATCCGTTCGAGGAAACCATTGCCCGCCCGGATGCGAGCCTCGACGAC